>VOFG01005052.1_pt1:167500-1027500 | contig 2110492 bp, 2026 predicted proteins | sample 5384171 | NCBI WGS metagenome assembly VOFG01 (sample SAMN12384726, study PRJNA508395) | human gut metagenome | isolation source: healthy gut F | host: Homo sapiens
TATCTTTTCCCGATTGCGGCGAAAAAACCGCAGAAATTTGATTTGCCGCGGAGTTAAAATTACTATAAGCCGCCGAAAGCGAAACAATATCGCCCGCAACCGAAGCCGCCTTGCCGTTATAAAGCGATACGAAGTTTATGACGATGCCGACGGCGAAAACAAAATAACAATATTTGAAACAAAAATCACAATATCCCTTTTCATAAATTCCCCTATGAACGCCCTGTTTGAAAACGGTTTTCTATATATAATGGTTTTTAATATATATTTAATATATATTACTATATATAATCATTATATTCGCCGGGCTCGGCCGAAATTCGGCAAAAGAGCCCCGCACCTTAAGCAAGCGAGAGTAAACCGAACAAGTTTTTCGCTTGCTGATTTCTCGCATAGCTTTGTTAAAATACTCGTTAATCCGAAAGGATTAACTGCGTTTTGTGCCTTGCTCTGCAAAAAATCATCTGCGCGAAAAATCCTTGACCTCAAACGGTTGAATTTTTGTGTGGATTTTCATGCGGAGAATGCAGCAAGGCTGGCGCCTTGCAAAGCCGACAAGTGAAAATACACCGAAGGCTCTGTTTGAGGCGTGTTCGGATTATTCTCGCTTGCTTAATCAAGTGAAAACACACCGAACCCGATATGCCTAATATATATGAAAAAGAAGGGCGCACGATTACAGCGGGCGGCAATCAAGCGAGAAGAGCATAAATATCGCGCTCATCAAGGCGCGGCTGTAGGCATACATTTATGCACATGCCGATAAGCTTTGCCCCACGGCGGATTATGGCATCAATCTCGCGCGGAGTGACGAACATTTTATCCTGTTCTCGCCCGGGAAAGCAGCGAAGCACCGATAACGGTGGGTATTCCTACGGAAATAACCGGCACGCCGAGAGTGGCGGAGGACAGCTCAAACCGATGATTGCCCACACCGGAGCCGGGAACTATGCCGGCTCCGGAGAATTGCAGCGTGGTGCCGAGGCGGGAGGCCGATGAGGCAGCGAGCGCATCCACGGCAATAATGCACGAGGGCTTGATGATTTGCGCCACGCCCTTAACGATTTCCGCGCTTTCTATTCCTGTTTCTCCGAGAACGCCGGTGCCGATATACGAAACGCTTTTCAGCCCCTCAAGGCCGATTTCTTTTTTCAGGCTTGAGCCGAGGTGGCGCGTGGCAAGCACATAATCGCCGGTTTTCGGGCCGAGCGCATCCGCCGTTATCGAAAGATTGCCAAGCCCCGCCACAAGCACATTATCGCATTGCGCAGGCAAAAGCGACTTCAGCACGGAGGCTGTTTTTTGCAAGCGTCCGTCAAAAATATCGCCGTCGTTTTCAAAAGACGGCACATGAACGGTTACATATTCACCCGGCGGCTTGCCAAGCTCGCGCGCACCGTTTTCATTGAGCACGCTGACATGGGTTATATCGCCTCGGCGGCGCACACGAACACCGTCTATTTTTGTTTTTTCAATGCTTTCAAATGATTCAATAGCCAAATCCGTGCGGCTTTGCATATAAAAATCGCCCCAAAATCAAATATTTTTAATAAAAGTATGCCCAAAAACAAAAAAATACTTGCATTTTGGCTAAACTTATGCTACTATACATTAGCATTTAAATAGTTTAAGACATATTTATAAAATTCCGGTATAAAGGAGTGAAATCAATGCCGCAGATCAAATCAGCTAAAAAAAGAGTTAAAGTTGCTGCTAAAAAGGCTGTTGCCAACAAGGCTGAAAACACCGCTCTTAAAACAGCTATAAAGAAAGCGAATGTTGCTATTGAAACAAACGCTGATAACAAAGAAGCTGTTGTTAAAGACGCTGTTAAAAGAATTGACAAGGCTGCTGCCAAAAACATCCTGCACAAGAATACCGCTGCAAGAAAGAAAAGCAGTCTCGCTTCAAAGCTTAACAAAGCATAAGAAACAAAGCAAAAGCTCCCGTTCAGCTGAACGGGAGTTATTTTTTTGCTTTTATTTCAGCCTGCACAGCAGGCCTTTTTTATTATCCGAGCACAAGTCGATAAACCGTGTTTATAACGCCTGCAAGCAGCATAACAAGCACGGGATTCAGCTTTGTTTTGCGAAGCAGCAGCAGGCAAACCGCAAAAGCAGCCACAAGCACCCATTCGGTGGAGGCAAGCGAAAAGCCATCCGTCCAAAAAGCGGCAACCGCAATTGAAACGCCCGCGGCGGCAATCATTGAGGTTACGGCAGGCCGAAGTGTGCCGAGCACGGTTTGAAACGCATTCATGCTGCGATATTTAAAATATATTTTTGCAAGCACGGTAACAATTATGCAAGACGGCAATATGCAGCCGGCAGTGGCACACACAGCGCCGAGAGCGCCTGCCGTTTTTATGCCAACAAAGGTGGCGGAATTAACGGCAATCGGGCCGGGAGTCATTTGCGAAAGAGTGATTAAATCCGTGAATTCCTGCATGGAAAGCCACGAATTTTGCACAACCACCTGATCACGGATAAACGGCATTGCCGCATAACCGCCGCCGAAGCTGAAAAGCCCGATTTGCAAAAAGCTTAGGAAGAGCTTAAGATAGATCATTCTTCTTGCGCCTCCTTTGCCACAGTGCTTTGCAAATGCCGATTGCAATGCAAGCAAGCACAATATAAACGGCATTAACATTAAAAAAGCATGATGCCGCAAATGCACCGGGCCATAATTATAATTGAAGACGGGCTTTTTTCCTTGAATACATCAACAGCCATATCATAAGAAACGCTTGCAATTACGGCAGCCAACGCCGGCTTGCATTCCCTGAAGCATGGCGGCAACCACACGATTGTCTTTAAACGCATTATAAGCGGCAGAAACGGCCGCAATAATTATAAACGGCGGCAAAATTGTGGCAAGCACGGCAACAGCCGCACCGAGCACACCGCAAATTTTATAGCCCGTGATTATTGCGCCGTTTACGGCAATTGCACCGGGAGATGCCTGAGCGATTGCAATTAAATCAAGCATTTCTTTTTCATCTATCCACTTATATTCATCAACATATTTCTTTTTAAAAAAGGTTACTATAACATATCCGCCGCCGAATGTTACCGCACTTATCAAAAATGAGGAAAGAAACAGCTTTGGCAATTTTTTCAGATTTGCTTTCATATTCACCGCCTGTTTTTTTTATAATTATAATACCGAAAAGTGATTTAGTAAAGGCAGATATTAAAATCCGTGTGATTTTATAAATTGCTTTTTTACGAAGATGATTTTCAGAAAAAAAAGGGCTTGCCGAAGCAAGCCCTGAATTTATGTATTATACCGTTTGCAAATTATTCCGCAATATTTTTGCAGGCAACAAAATCAATGCCCGTGCCGAAAAGATCCTTGATAACAACATCGCCGACCTTAACCGGAGCAGCAAGCACAACATCATTTAAAAGCTGCATGGCATCAAACATTTTTCCCTTGGGGATTGCGCCGTTTGTTTTAACGGGGCAGCGAGGATGCTCTGCGCTGTTTGTTCTTACTGTTGAGGTTACAACCCTTTTTGGATTTTTAAGCTCATTTCTGCCGTATTCCGCGCCGCGGGGGCAGGAATTTCCCGTTACGGCATAATCATTTTCTTCATCAACCTTTAAATGGCAGCCCTTTGGGCAGGTGATGCAAATTAACTCTGTCATAATTATTCCTCCTCCTGAGCAAATACCGTGGCAGTGCCGGAGGTGATTTTATCAAGCAAAACCTTGGGCAACTTGATTTTTTCCATTTCGCCGGGTGCCATATGCTCTCTCTTGAACTTTGCGATTTGATTTTCGCCGTCTGCCACAACAATGGCAGATTTTTTAAATATGCGGCGAACACGGAAGAATATTTCTGCGCCGTCTGCATCTTTTCTGATTTTCTGAGGCACAGTGTAGCCAACACCGTCGCCGTTAACAAGCTCTATGCAATTTTCGCCGTCTTTCTCGCCGGAAAGCACATATTCTGCGGCTGCCTTACCTGCTCTTTGGCTTTCAGCCGTTACAAAATCTACCAAGTCGTGAACATGCACAACATTGCCGCAGGCAAAAATGCCGCTGCAAGAGGTTTCCATATTTTCATAAACAACGGCGCCGTTTGTGCGGGGATCCATTTTAATATCTGCCGTTCTTGTGAGCTCGTTTTCGGGAATAAGACCGACGGAAAGCAAAACAGTGTCACAATCAAAATGAATTTCTGTGCCGGGAACAGGCTTTCTGTCTGCTCCAACCTCGGCAACAACAACCTCTTCAACTCTGTTTTTGCCCTTAATATCAACAATTGTGTGCGAAAGATAAAGCGGAATATCAAAATCGTTGAGGCACTGAACAATATTTCGCTGCAAGCCGCCGGAATAAGGCATAAGCTCAACGCACGCAAGCACCTTTGCGCCTTCAAGTGTCATACGCCTTGCCATAATAAGGCCGATGTCGCCGGAGCCGAGAATAACAACTCTTTTACCAACCATATGGCCTTCAATATTAACATATCTTTGAGCCGCACCTGCGGTAAGAATACCTGCCGGGCGAGTGCCGGGAATGGAGATTGCTCCCCTTGTGCGCTCACGGCAGCCCATTGCAAGAACAATGGATTTTGCCGAAAGCACAAGATAGCCTTTTTGAGAATTAACGCAATGAACTTCCTTGCCCTGCGTGATTTCAAGCACCATAGTATCGGTCATAACCTCAACTGCGGTGTCGCTGAGCATTTCAATGAATTTGCCTGCATATTCGGGGCCTGTGAGCTCCTCTTTAAAATAATGCAAGCCGAAGCCGTTGTGAATGCACTGATTAAGAATTCCGCCGAGTTCCTTATCTCTTTCAATGATAAGTATATTTTTAAGCCCGTTTTCATAAGCGGAAAGCGCTGCGGCAAGGCCTGCCGGACCGCCGCCGATAACTATAAGATCATACATTATTTTGCACCTCCGCATTTTGTTTCGCCCGTAAGGATATAGCTGCCGGTGTCATCCTGCAAAACATCCTCAAAAGGCTCGTTTTTATATTTAGCCACGATTTCAAGCACCTTGGGGCCGCAGAAGCCGCCTTGGCACCTGCCCATTCCCGTGCCTGCACGGCGCTTAATGCCATCAAGCGAAACGGGCGGAATCGGCGATTTAAGAGCAGCTATAATTTCGCCCTCCGTAATTGTTTCGCAGCGGCAAATAACTCTGCCGTAAGCGGGATCTTTTTTAATAAGCTCGTTCTTTTCTTCATCCGAAAGGTGCTTAAATCTGATATGATGCCTTTCATCAACAAAGCTTTCCTTTTTATCAAACTCCAGCCCGCTTTCACGAAGCATTTTTTCAGCTTCTTCTGCAATTGCCGGTGCGGCCGAAAGGCCGGGAGATTTAATGCCTGCAAGATCGATAAAATTATCCTGTGCAAAGCGGATGATGAAATCATCAATATCCGTTACCGCTCTGATACCGGTAAAGTTTCTGATATTTTCTCTGAAAGAGATAGACGGAACTGATTTAACAGCCTTTTCACGAACAAAATCAAGGCAAGCGGTTTTGGTGGAGGTGTCGTCCTTATCCCTGTAATCGGCATTGGGGCCCACTATCAAATTTCCGTGAACCGTTGGCGAAACAAGAACGCCTTTACCGTCCTTATTCGGGCACTGGAATATAACGTGCCTTGCTCTGCCGCCCTCGCACTTATCAAGCAAATAATATTCGCCTGCGGACGGCTCAACCTCAAAATCGGCAGGAGCAACCATATTGTGGATTTCATCGCAATTTACGCCTGCCGCATTGATAACATACTCGGCTTCGATTTCCTCGCCTGATGCCGATTTGATTTTCCAGCAATCACTGCTTTTTTGAATATCGCAAACATCAAAATTAAGCTTAACCTCTGCGCCGTTTTGCACGGCAACCTCTGCCATGGCAAGGCCGTATTCCCAAGGATTTACTATTGCGGCGCTCGGCGCATACAAAGCGCAAACCGCCTTATCGGAAAGCTGCGGCTCATTTGCCGAAAGCGTTTCCTTATTCCAAATTTCAAGGCCTTTAACTCCGTTTGCACAGCCTCTTTCATAAAGCTGCTCAACGGTTTTTACCTCCTCCTCCGAGAAAGCAACAACAAGTGAACCGATTCGCTCATAAGGCACATCAAGCTTTTTGCAAATGCCCTCTGCCATTTCGGAACCGCGCACGTTTAAGCGCGCCATTTTTGTGCCGGGATGCGGATCATAACCCGCGTGGATAATGGCGCTGTTTGCCTTTGTTGTGCCGCAGACACATCGTTCTTCTTTTCAAGAACGGCTATTTTAAGCTTATACTTACTGAGCGTATAAGCACAGGCAGCGCCGATTATGCCTCCCCCAACAACAGCAATGTCATACATAAATTTTTCCTCCCTGTTAATTATCAATAATCCCTTGCAGAAAGCACGGCGGTTTCCTTTTCCGAAGAATCGGAATAAACCGTGGGATACCATCCGATTGAAAATCTGTAAGGATTTGATTGATTGTTTTTATCATACCACGCCTGCGGATACTGGATTTGATCGTTTGCCTTTGCGTTTACCTGAGCCTTGCCGTTTAATACCCCCACGGCAACAAACTTGAAATCGGGGTAAACGCTTGAGCTGCCCACAAGCATAATAAGCTTATCTTTATTATATTTGAGTTTATAATCGGAATTGTAAAGAAAGCGGTGCGAAAGCTCATCCGAAAACTGAGAAAAAGACGAACCCGTCATTTTTTTTTGCAGTATTATAGGGAAAAACATAGCCGCCGTCGTCCTTAGCGTTTGCGTTAACATAAAACGCGCCGATTATATTATAGTTGTAATCATTAAAAAGAGTGGAATACACCACGCCTTGGTCGGTTTTTATATAGGATTCCGAGCTTGAAAAGGCCTTTTCGATATTTGCCGACTGCGGCAGATAAACCGTTGTTATCCAATCCGGCTCCTCGGCAGAGCTATTTTTATCGAGCGCAGCATTACCGATGCTTTTTGTGCTTAAAATCCAGCCCGAATATTCGCAGCCCGCTATTGCGATTTTGCCCACGGTGGAGCTTTGCCCCGCATACTGCTCGCAAAACGATTCGCGAATACCCGCGGGGAAATCCACATCGGGATATTCCTTTTTATATTGGCGCAAATATGCCGTTTTGGAAGCCGAAACCGCCGTGACGGCGATTGCAACGGCAAGCACGGCGGCAATGCAGGCGCAGATTACGATTTTTGCCTTTTTGCCGAGTGATTTAAACCGAGCCGCAAGCCCTGCAAAAAAAGCCCTTGCCGCGGTTTTAAAATCCTTCGGCGATTTTTTGCGCGCGCTTTTTTGCTTTGCTTTATCGCGCTTTTTTTGCGTGCCCGGCGATGCTTCGGTGCTTTGAAAATCAGAATTGCCACCCTGCCTTTTACTGCGCTTCGGCGGCTCTATTTCGCCGAAGCTTTCGCGGTGAGCATCCTTTTGCCTTCCGAAATCGCGCAAAAGCTCATCAATATCGGTTTTATTTTTTTCGTTTTGATTGTTATTGTTTTCGCTCATAGCCACAGCGGCGCGGATTATTTGATAAACAGCTTACGCGCGCCGACCTCCGCTCTTTTTATCATTTCCTCAAGCCCGTCTATTTTAGCCTCTGCGGACTCAACATCCTGCGGCTTCGGGCGGGTGCGCGGATGCTTAGGAGTAAACACCGTGCAGCAATCCTCATACGGCTGAATGGAAGTGTCAAAGGTGTCTATCTTTCTGGAAATTGCAATAATTTCATCCTTATCCATGCCGATACACGGGCGGAACACGGGCAAATCCGAAACCGCATCCGTGCAGCCGAGCGCGTGAATTGTTTGGCTTGCAACCTGGCCGAGGCTTTCGCCCGTGATAAGCGCAAGGCAATTTTGCTGCTTTGCGATATCGCAGCTTATTTTCATCATTATGCGGCGCATAACGAGGGTGAAATATTCCTCCGGGCAGAAATCCCTGATAGCCTCCTGAATTTCGGTGAAGGGCACCACAAAGGTGGTGATTGTGCCGCTGTAAGCCGCAACCCTGCGCAAAAGATCAAGCACCTTCATTTCGGCAAGTTCGCTTGTGTAAGGCGGGGAAGCAAAGTGGATTGCCACAAGCTGAATTCCCCTTTTTGCCATCATATAGGCCGCAACGGGCGAATCAATTCCGCCGCTGATAAGAATTGCGCCGCGGCCGCTTGTGCCCGTGGGCATACCGCCTGCGCCCTTAATGTTGTTTCCGCGCACAAACGCATGATTATCGCGCACCTCAACGGTTACGACAACATCGGGATTATGCACATCCACCTTTAAATGATTAAAGCTTTTAAGCAGCGCCCCGCCGAGCTCTCTGCAAATCTCCGGCGATTTAAGAGGGAATTTCTTATCGCTTCTTTTAGCCTCCACCTTAAAGGTTTTGGCAAGCAAAAGCTCATCTTCCAAATATTCGCGCGCAGTTTTGATTATGCTTTGCATATTCTTTTCGCACACGGCGGCTCTTGAAAGCGCCGCAATGCCGAAAACCTTTTCAAGCCTTTCGGCGGCGTCGTCCAAATCCGTGTCCTCATCCGGCGCCTCAACCATAACGGTGGATTGGCTTTTGGTGAATTTAAATTCGCCCAAATCCTCCAGATGGCGGCGCATATTTTTAATAAGCACATCTTCAAAAGAGCTTCTGTTAAGCCCTTTAAGCACTAATTCTCCGTTTTTAACAAGTATAATTTCTTTCATATTTACCTCGGGTGTTTATTTACCAAATCTTTAATTGCCGCGCAAAGCTCATCGCAATCCGCCGCCGTGCTTTCCCTTGAAAAGCTGATGCGAATGCTTTTATCGGCTGTTTCATCGGGCAGGTGCATTGCGGCAAGCACATGGCTTTTTTTGCCCTTGGCGCATGCCGAGCCGTTGCTCACATAAACGCCGTATTCCGCCGAAAGCTCCTGCACAACGGTTTGGCTGCGCATAAAGGTGGGAATATACACATTCAAAATATAAGGCGACGCATTTTCGCCGCTGTTGAATTTAATGCCCGGAATTTCCAGCAGCTTACTTTTTGCATAGGCGTTTAAAGCCGCAATTTCCGCACTTTGCTTTTTAATATCCGGCAGGGCATTTACCGCCGCGCCGAAGCCCGCGATAAGCGGAGCCGCCTCCGTGCCGGGGCGGATTTTCTTTTCCTGCTCGCCGCCGAAGACGCGCGGCACAATGCGAACGCCTTTTTTGATATAAAGCGCGCCGCAGCCCTTTGGGCCGTGAATTTTGTGCGCCGTAACGGAAAGCAGATCCGCCCCAAGCTTTTTGGGGCAAACGGGCACCTTTCCGAATGCCTGCACGCAATCTATATGCACAAGCGCAGGCGCATTTTTCATTTGCACGATTTTTTTTATTTTTTCAACCGGCATTATCGAGCCGACTTCATTATTTATATACATAATCGAAACAAGAATGGTTTTATCATTAACCGCATTTGCGATTTCCGATGCACTGATGCAGCCGAATTCATCCGGCATAAGGCGAACAACCTCAAAGCCCTGCTTTTCAAGCTCATCCGCCGCCTGAAGCACGCTTTCATGCTCTATTGCCGAGATAACTATTCTGTTTCCCCTGCGCCTGCCCGCCTCCGCGGCGCCGAAAAGCGCAAGGTTATTTGCCTCCGTTGCGCCGCTGGTAAAAAAGATTTCTTCCTTTTCGCAGGAAAGCGCATTTGCAAGTGCCTGCCTTGCGGCAATTATTTCCTTTGCGGCCTCTATTCCGGGGCCGTGCAAGCTGGAGGGATTTGCAAAATTTTGCGTGAGCATGCGATTGATTGCCTCAACCGCCTGCTGGCACGGCTTTGTGGTGGCACTGTTATCAAGATATGCTGCCATTTTTTATCATTTCCCTGATTTTCATTATTCCTATTTGCGTTTTGGCATCCTTAAATTCGCCGCTCATACAGCGTTCAAACGCCTCCTCAAGCGGGATTTTATAAACATCCAAATTTTCGTCCTCATCAAGATGCTGCTCGCCGTATTCCAAATCGGCGGCATAATAAAGCCTGATAATTTCGCCGCAATATCCCGGTGTGGGATATAATTCACCGATGTATTTAAACACCTTGGCCTTGCAGCCGCATTCCTCGCCGAATTCGCGCACGGCGGCTTCATAAGGATCCTCGCCCTTTTCAAGCTTGCCTGCGGGGATTTCATAAATGGTTTCCTTGTAAGGCGCGCGGAATTGGCGCACCATAAGCACTTCGTTATTTTCAGTTAAGCCGATTATCGCAACGCCGCCGTTGTGCGCCACAATTTCGCGCTTTGCAAGAGTGCCGTCCACCAGCTTAACGGTATCTTCGTGCACGGTGATAATTCGGCCGTTGAAAATTCCGTTTGATTCCTCTGTTTGCTCAAAATAGCCGAGCGCAATCGATTCCACATCCGCGATTTTTTCCGCAATGAAATCCGCGCCCGCCTCAATAAATTCAAACTTTGAGCCATAGCCCCAAAGCACGCCCACGGAAAGCATTCCGTTTGCCTTGGCGCCCTCTATATCGTATCTTTTATCGCCCACCATCATTGTTTCCTCGGGCGGGGAATTAAGCTCTTTCATGCAGCGGCCGATTATATTGGCCTTTGATTCGCAATCCACGGTGAAGCTTACGCCGCAAACACTGTCAAAATATTTAATTAAGCCGTCTCTTTCAAGCAGGGTTTCGATATATTTTTTCGGCTTAGACGATGCTATGCCTATTTTTAAGCCATCCTGTTTAAGGGCCTGCAAAAGCTGCTCAATGCCGTCGTAAGGCTCGCTTTCGTAAACGCCTATATTAGTGTAGCGCTCCCTGTATTTTTTAACAAGCTCCTCCGCCGTTTGCGGATCGGCGCCGTATCTTTCCTGAAAGGTAACAAGAAGCGGCGGGCCGATAAAGAAATTCAGTTCGTTTTCATCCTCCGGCACGGGAAAGCCCATGGATTCAAGCGCATATGCTGCGCTTTTTCGGATTCCCTCACCCGTTTGGCAAACAGTGCCGTCAAAATCAAATATAACCGCTTTATAATTCATAATCAAATCTCCAGTTAGGGGTTAATCGCCGTAAACCTTGCTTAAAAACTTTTCACTTTTCACAACAAAGCGCTCTATAACGCCTTTGCCGATAACATCGCCGCTTTCATTTTCGGCATAAACGGAAAAGGTGATTTTTCTGTCCTCTGCCGCGGTGATTTTTGCAAAAGCCGTTACGATTTCGCCCACTCCGCTTGCCTTATCGTGGGAAACGGAAATGCAGGTGCCAACGGTGGTTTCGCCGAATTCCAGGAATTCGTGCACCGCATTGCAGGTGGCTTTTTCCATTAGCGCAATCATAAACGGCGTGCCGAGCACGCGAAGCGAGCCGCTGCCGGCGGCAACCGCAGTGTTATCATCCGTTACCTCAAGCGAAACGGAGGCCTCGGCGTTTAATTGAATTTCTTTCATAATTAAAAATCTCCGTAAACATATAATTTAAATATTATAAATACTGATATTAAACCATTATAACACATTTTAAATTTGAATACAATAATCTGAATGTGGCATTATGAGCATTTATGTGTTACAATATTGCAAATCAGTAAATTTTTAAGCAATTTTTTCGGAGGCTGCGGAATGAAAAACGGGATTCGCAGAATTTATTTTCTTGATGAGCTTAGGGGCTTTGCGATTATCTGCATGGTGTTTCACCATATGTTTTACGATATCGGCTTTGTGCTGAAGCTTGATTGGGGATACAAAATTTTTGATTTTTTGTGTTATTTTCAGCCGCTTTTTTGGGGCATTTTCATAATCACCAGCGGCATATGCTCGCACCTTTCGCGCAACACGGTTAAGCGCGGCTTTATCGTGCTCGCCTGCGGCGCGGCGGTTTCAATCGTTACTGCCGTTATAATGCCGGCAATCGGAATTGAGGGAGCGGAAATTTATTTCGGAATTCTTTCCTGCCTCGGCTGCTGCATGATAATCGGAGGGCTTTTTGCAGCGCACTCTGAAAAAATGCCCTGCGGGAATAGGCATGCTCATCTGCGTTTTGCTTTTTATTTTAACCTATTCCGTAAGCGCGCACAGCCTGCTTTTCGGCCTTATCAAGCTGCCCGATTCACTCTATAAAAGCAATTTGCTTTGCCCGCTCGGATTTTTCGGCGACGATTTCTTTTCGGCGGATTATTTTCCGCTGCTTCCGTGGCTTTTTATGTTTTTAACCGGCGCGTTCATAGGCAGATATGCCGAGGCGGGGGCATTTCCTGAAGCGCTTTACAAAAGCCGCTGCAAATTCCTGCAAAAAGCGGGCAAAAACAGCCTTTGGATTTACCTTTTGCACCAGCCCGCGCTTTATGCGATAATGTATATCATCAGCTTTATAATGCTGCTTGCGCTGTGAAAATTCATTTTTGCCTGCCTCGACGGCAAAGCCGAAACAAATATACGCAAAACACGGCGACAGGCGGCACGGCAAAGCTAAATCGCGCAGCGCCGTTTCCAAACACAATTTAATACAACAAAAGAAAAGCACCGCGCACGCCGTAAAATGCAAATGCGCGGTGCTTTTTCCGCCTAAAAATCTCTGCGGCATTAACGCAAAGCGCAAAAATTCATAAAATAAATAGGGACGGCGCTTAACGGGAGTTGGCCGAGGTGGGCAAAGCCCTTTAAAACAGCCGCGGCTTTATCGCCCGATTATATAAACGAAAAGCCCGCAAAACGAAGAAAGGCAGTGTATAACACACTGCCTTTCCCCTCTCTGTCTATAACAAACTATAGGAGGACAAGATACTTGATGCGGTTGCGGCTCCGCATTCAAGGTGAACTAAGTATACTCCAGATTGCACAATTTGTCAAGCGCGGAAATAAAAATTTTTACACAACATTGCCAATAAGTGATTATTCACTCGTTGGGGCGCAGTTTGCAAAGAACAGCCGCTCGGCAAATGAGGCAAACGGCAAAGCCCGGAAACCTTAAACCGCATTTTTCCTTACGGAGTGAGCCGCCGATGTTTTTCACGCAAGCACAAGGCAGGCTTTTTATCCCTTTTTATTTTCAAAAAAATTTCACCATAGGGTAAATAATAGGACTGTTCTCCGAGTTTTTTGCGCCGAACAAGTCGAATGAGTGCATTTTTATTGACATCGAACATATGTTCCTCTATCATAAAAAGAGTAAAAGCCGAACCGCCCCGATTTTTACGGCTTTAAGCAAAAAAACAGGAGGTAAAAATATGATTTCAATTAACGAACTTGCAGGTGAATACGAACATCAATACGATTTGCTCTGTGCAAAAATCGAAGGCTTGCGGCCGCTTCTTTGTGTTTACAAGGGCGAAGACCTTTATTTGCTGCGCAGAAAAATAAAAACATATTATGATATGGCAAGCCAGTGCAAAATCATTGCCGTTATGCTTGCCGATTATTACAGGGAGGACGAAAATGAAGCCGGACTTAATTGAAAAATATTATAAAAGCCCCGCCGATAATTTCGGCGGCGAGATGAACGGCCAAGCAGCCGGGCGGCAGGCACTTTGCAGCGTTTTGCCGCAAATAATAAAAAACGAGCTTACCCCGCGGCAGCAAAAATGCCTTAAAATGAAATACGGCGATAAGCTGACCCAAAAGGAAATAGCCGAAAAGCTGCACCTTTCACAGCCCACGGTGAGCCGCCACATAGAAAGCGCCAAAAGCGCGGTAAACAACCGCCTGATATATTGCCTGAAAACGGCAAACAAAGTTAATTCCGCTTGGTGCGACTACATAAATTAAGCCCTGCCGCCGCGGTGTTCGGCCGCGTGAGACACAGCGCAAAGCAAATCCGCGCAAGGCGCTGCGCCCCCCGGGGTGCGCCACAAAAGCACATATTTTTCATAAATTTGTTTAATATTACCAAATAGGCAGCTTGTTTTTTTATTATGAAACCCGTTGAAATGTTAATATTTATATAGTAAACTAAAATAAACAAACCGAAAAGGATTGATTTTATGGAAAATATTATCACAATCACCTCCGACAGGGATGAGGATGTTTTCATCCATGCCAATATGGGGCATTTTATAACCGCAAACGCGCACATAAACTGCTATGTGGGCACATCGGATATTAAGCACAATCACAAGGTTTCCGTTGATGCCGCCATGCTTTTGGCGCAGTATTACATTGAGCGCGATATTCATGTGGACTCTGTTTTGTGCCTTTACGAAACACAGGCACTCGGCGCATATTTGGCTCACGAGCTTGCAAGGCCGAGCATGCTTGCGCCGAATCCCGATTCCGATATTTGCGTTTTGGGCCCGGAATATGACGCCACAGGCAATATCATTTTCCGCGATAACCTTATCAGAATGATTCAGGGCAAAAAGGTGCTTGTGCTGATTTCCTGCATCACAAGCGGAAAAACGGTTGAACGCGCAATTGAAAGCATAAGCTACTACGGCGGCGAGGCAGTGGGCGTTTCCGCAGCATTCAGCGCAACGAAAGAGATTTGCGGCCTTGAGGTGAACACGATTTTCACCGAGGATGATGTGCCGAGCTATGAGGTTTACAACAGCCATGATTGCCCGCTTTGCAAGCAGAGCATGCCAGTTAAGGCGATTGTAAACGGCTACGGCTATTCCAAAATTTAATTCATACAATTATATATTGCATATCGCAAGCAGGCGGCGCATCATCGTGCGCCGCTTTTGTTTTTATTAAGCAAATAAATTCCGCACGCTTTATCTCTTATTCGTGCCCCACGAAATGCCTTGGCATTTTGGGGAAAGGAGAAACAATCGCAGTGCTTTTTGTGATTTGCGAAGCAAATTACATCGGCACGAAGTTTGTTTCGACGCGGGGTTGACTTTTGAGAATACTGTGTTATAATTACTTTACAAATAAATATTACCCAAAAAAGACTGTGAAGCAGAAAAAGATCATTATTAGTCGTGGCAGAGAGTCGGCGGCAGGTGAAAGCCGATACGAAAATCATGATGCATAGCTCTCTGCGGAGTTGCCGCTTTGAATTTCAAATAGGGGCGGACGCTTAACCGCGTTATCGGTTGAGGCATTAAATGATGCTAAAGGGCAAATGCTGTTTGCCGAAGTAGGGTGGTACCGTGTAGTTATTTCTACGCCCCTATATCAAATGGGGCGTATTTTTTATGCCCTTTTACCGAGAAAGGAGTTTTGAAAATGCTTGAAGGATACAAAAAATACATTCCGTTTAAGCCGATTAACCTGCCGGACAGAACTTGGCCGGACAAAGTAATTACCAAGGCGCCGATTTGGTGCTCCGTTGATATGAGAGACGGCAACCAATCACTTGTGGACCCGATGAACTTGCAGGAAAAATTAGAGCTTTTCCAAACGCTTGTGAACATAGGCGTTAAAGAGATTGAGGTTGGATTTCCGTCTGCCTCTGAAACGGAATATGAAATTTTGCGAACTCTTATTGAGGGGAACTATATTCCCGACGATGTTACGATTCAGGTGCTGGTGCAGGCGCGCGAACACCTTATCAAAAAAACATTTGAGGCTATCAAGGGCGCAAAAAACGTTATAGTTCATTTTTACAATTCAACTTCAACGCTGCAGCGCAAGGTTGTTTTCAAAACAGATATGCAGGGAGTTATCGATATCGCCGTAAACGGCGCAAAGCTTATTAAGCAGCTTACGGACGAGGAATTAAAGCGCAATCCGGATATGAATATCAGATATGAATATTCGCCCGAAAGCTTCACGGGCACCGAGATTGACAATTCCGTTTGGATTTGCGAAGAGGTTATGAAGGTTATGCAGCCCACGCCCGAAAACCCGATTATTCTTAACCTGCCCTCCACGGTGGAATGCTCCACTCCGAACGGATATGCAGACCAAATCGAATATTTCTGCCGCCACATCAAAAACCGCGACTGCGCAATCATTTCGCTGCACCCCCACAACGACAGAGGCGAGGGCGTTGCCGCAACGGAGCTTGCGCTTATGGCGGGAGCAGACAGAGTTGAGGGCACGCTTTTCGGCAACGGAGAGCGCACCGGCAATGTTGACATGGTTACATTGGCACTTAACATGTGGACTCAGGGAGTTGACCCCGAGCTTGATTTCCACGATATAAACAAAATTAAAGATATTTATGAGCGCACCACAAAAATGAAGGTGCCGCCTCGCTGGCCATATGCGGGCGAGCTTGTGTTTACCGCTTTTTCAGGCTCTCACCAAGACGCTATCAATAAAGGCAAAATGTATATGGAGCAAAGCAATTCCGATTATTGGGAAATTCCCTATTTGCCGATTGACCCTGCCGATGTTGGCAGAGAATACGAGCCTATCGTGCGCATAAATTCGCAAAGCGGCAAGGGCGGAATGGCATTTATTCTTGCAAACGATTACGGAATTAAAATGCCGAAGGCAATGCAGGGCGAATTCAGCGCAATTGTGCAAAAGGCTTGCGACGATTCCGGCAAGGAGCTGCAGCCCGATGAAATTTTTGATTTGTTCCAAAAGGAATACAGAAATGTTTGCGGCCCTTACAGATTGCTTAATTACAAAATCACGGAGGAAAAGAGCGAAAGCGAGGAGCTTACAAACGTTCACTTCACCGGTGAGCTTAAATACAAAGACAACGAACCCGTTAAAACAGAGGGCTACGGCTCCGGCCCAATCGGCGCATTTTGCGATGCCATGAACAAGGCGGGACTTGCATGCTATGAATTTGTGGATTACAGCGAGCATGCAATTTCGGTCGGTTCCGATTCAAAGGCCATTTCATATATTCACATTAAAAATCCGCAAGGAAAAGACATTTTCGGCATAGGCGTTTCGCACAACATCGGCTACGCTTCTATGAAGGGCATTATTTGCGCAATCAACCGCGATCAAAAAGACACAATGCGCGACGACACAATGCCCGGCATATTCGATAAATGCTGAGGCGCTGAAAAAAGCACGCAAAAAGCTCAAACAATTTCTTTCGGCGGATTGCCGAACACAGAAAGGCAAAATATGAAAAATTACAAAATCACAGTGTTAAAGGGCGACGGTATCGGCCCGGAAATAGTTGATGAATGCATCAAGGTGCTTGATGCGGCAGGCAAAAAATTCGGTTTTGAATTTGATTACAATTATCAGCTGCTCGGCGGCTGCGCAATTGACGCAACCGGCGTGCCCTATCCCAAAGAAACGGCAGAGGCCTGCAAGGCTTCGGACGCTGTTTTGCTAGGCGCGGTAGGCGGCCCGAAATGGGATAATCAGCCCGGCAGCAACAGGCCGGAAAAGGGCCTGCTTTCAATAAGGGAGGATTTGGGATTATTTGCAAATCTGCGCCCCGCAAAAATTTTTGCGCCGCTTAAATCCGCATCTCCGCTTAAAGAAGAAATCATAGGCAACGGGCTTGACATTCTTATCGTTCGCGAGCTTACGGGCGGAATTTATTTCGGCGACAGAGGCACTTACGAGGAAAACGGCGTTGTCGGCGCATACGACACGGAAAGATACACCTATCCGGAAATCAAAAGGATTGTGAAAGCCGGCTTTGAATATGCAATGAAGAGGGGCAAAAAGCTCACCTGCGTAGACAAGGCAAACGTGCTTGATTCCTCAAGGCTTTGGAGAAAGGTGATGGAGGAAACCGCCGGGGATTATCCCGAGGTTGAGGTTTCTTATATGTATGTTGACAACTGCGCAATGCAGCTTGTGCGAAATCCCGCTCAGTTTGACACAATCGTTACCTCCAACATTTTCGGAGACATTCTTTCGGATGAGGCATCAATGATTTCCGGCTCAATCGGAATGCTTGCATCGGCATCTCTTGCAGAGGGCACCTTCGGCCTTTATGAGCCTATCCACGGCTCCGCACCGGACATTGCCGGCGAGGGCAAAGCAAATCCGCTTGCAACGATTCTTTCAGGCGCAATGATGCTGCGCTACACCTTTGGCGAAGCAGCGGCGGCCGACGCAATCGAAAAAGCGGTTGACGCCGCACTTACAAAAGCGCGCACACCGGATATTTACGAGGATGGCTTTAAGCCCGTGAACACGGCGCAAATGGGCGACCTTGTTGTGAGCTTGCTTTAAATCGCCGCAAAGGAAAACCGCTTATTTTAACGCGCATATCATCTTAAAATCTTTCCCCCTTTTGCTTTTTGCGAAAGGGGATTTTTATCGCAAAAAAGTGCCGCCGCACAGCTGCTGCCCGTCAATAAAAAAAGGGTGGCATGCTTATGCAAAACAAAAGCAAAATTCCGCCGAAAAAAAGCAATTAAAACTCTGCTCTTGACACGGCGGCACAACTCTGCTATAATACATAAGCTGCTCAATGGGCGGCAATCCTTGCTCGAAGCGGGGCTTCGGGCCAAAAGTCCAAAAGGAGGTGCTTAAAAATGGCATTGAAAAAGTATGAACTCGTATTGGTTCTTTCTCTCTCTAAAGGCGAGGAAGCAGTTGAGGCTCTCAAAGCAAAATTCATTGACATGATCGGCAAGCACGGCACTCTCGGCGAAGTTGAGGAGTGGGGCAAGCGCAAGCTCGCATATCCCATCAACTACGAAACAGAGGGTTTCTATGTTGTTGCTCAGTTTGAATGTGATGAGAACTTCCCGGCAGAGCTTGACCGTGTAATTAACATTACAGACGGCGTGCTTCGTTCACTTATCGTTGCAAAAGGCGAATAATCGGAGGCACGGCTATGATTAATTCTGTTGTGATCATGGGCAGGCTTACCTTTGATCCCGAATTGCGCACAACACCGACCGGTGTTTCCGTGGTTCGCTTTCAGGTTGCGTGCGACAGGAATTATCAAAAATCAGGCGAAGAAAGAAAAGCCGATTTTATTGATGTTACAGCCTGGCGCCAAACTGCCGAATTCATTTCCCGCTATTTCCGCAAAGGCTCTATGATTGCCGTTGAAGGTTCTATTCAAACAGACAGTTATACAGATAATAACGGAAATAAGAGAAAATCTGTTACCGTTGTGGCAAACAACGTTTCTTTCTGCGGCTCAAAAGCGGAAAACGGCTCTAATTCAAATCCTGTTTACAGCCAGCCGGCACCGAGCTATGCCTCGGCAAGCAACAGCGATTTTGAAGAGATTGTTGACGACGATGACGATTTACCATTTTAATTTAAGGAGGAACCGACATGGCATATAATAAGGGCGGCGCAAGAAAAGGCCGCAGAAAAGTTTGCCAGTTTTGCGTGGACAAATGCGAATGCATTGATTATAAAGATATTGCAAAGCTTAACAGATACACATCTGAAAGAGCTAAAATTCTTCCCCGCCGAGTAACGGGTACCTGCGCAAAGCATCAGAGAGAGCTTACGACCGCTATTAAGCGTGCTCGCCAGATTGCTCTTATGCCTTACAGTGCAGACTAATCTGATTTAATAAAAAAGTTAAAGGAGTCCGTCGGACTCCTTTTTTATTTTTGCCGTATTTTATTTTTGCCGCATTTGCTTTGATTTATAGTTCTTTTTCGACTTTGCTTCTTGCGGCACTATTCCGTTTTTCCCATAACCGTGAGCGGGTCAACATATTCCCCATCAAGCTTGGTTTCAAAATGCAAATGGCTTTCAAGGCTTGCCTCAAACGGCACCGCGCCGAGCTTGCCGATTTCCTGCCCGGATTTAACACTGCCGCCCTTTGAAACGCTAACGGAATCAAGCCCGCAGTATTTTGCCACAAGTTTGCCACCGTGGTCTATTTCCACAACCATGCCGAGCATTGCGTCGTTATAAACATCAAGCACAACGCCGTTGTTCACGGCAACAACGCTTTCGCCCGCGCCGCCCTTAAAATCAACTGCGGTGTGGCTGCGATAATCGCCCATGGTTTCATTTTTTGTTAATTCCTGCGAATAGCCCTGCACCACGGTTTCGCCGAGCGGATATTGATAAACGCCTTTATAGGGTGTGTTGTTTTCCGATTGAAGCATGGATGTGCTTTCCGGCTCGGTTTTGGGCTGCGCCGTGGTTTCTGCGGCGGTTGTGGGCGCAGTTGTGTCCTCCACGGTAACGGAGCGCTGCACCTGCGTTGTTTCCTGCACGGTTGTAGGCTCATTCACATCCTTTGCCGGCTTTGTGGAAACATAAACTATAACGCCCAGGGCAATAACCGAAACGCATATAACAGAAAAAAGCGCTTTCAGATTTTTGCCCGCCTTTTTTGAATTTGATTCTGACGACATAAAAAACACCTCAAAAGCATTATGCCCGAGGTGTTTTTATTTATGCAAAATTTTAATTTTTGTTACAACAGCGTTTTAGCACCGGCTTAATTTTTATCAAAATTGCGCTTTGCCTGCTGCATAAGTTCCAAAGCCGTGCGCACCGTTTCAAGCGATGATTCTGTGCCAAGCTTAACGGCGATATATGCTTTTTTTGGAAGCGGAAAGCAGCACCCTGCCCTTCATAATCTTATTAAGCTCAACTGCATAGCGCACATCCGGCTCGTTCATATACAGCAACACAGAGCCGTTTCGCTGAGCAATTTCATAAACGCCGAGACTTGCGGCGGAATTGCGTAAAAGCGAAATTTCAATAAGGCCGTTTATTGATTCCGGCGGCGTGCCGAAGCGGTCACAAAGCTCATCGCGCACATCGTTTGCATCCGCGCCCGTGCGAATTGCGGCAATGCGCTTATACATTGAAAGCCTTTGCGGAGTTGATTCGATATAATCATCCGGAATGTGTGCCTCAATCGGCAAATCGATAAGGCATTCCGCCTGCTCCTCGCCCTCTTTAAGCTCGCCCTTTTCCTCGGCAACGGCATCGCCGAGCAATTTTAAATACATATCATAACCAACGGATTCCATGTGCCCATGTTGGCGATTGCCGAGGATCGAGCCGGCGCCCCTTATTTCCAAATCACGCATTGCAATTTTGAAGCCGCTGCCGAATTCCGTGTATTCCCTGATAGCTTCAAGCCTTTTTTGCGCAACATCGCTGAGCTCTCTGCCGCGGGTGAAGGTGAGATAAGCGTAGGCGCGGCGGGCGCTTCTGCCGACTCTGCCCCTGATTTGGTGCAGCTGGGCAAGGCCCATGCGATCGGCATTTTCGATGATGAGCGTGTTTACATTTGAAACATCAATGCCGGTTTCTATGATGGTGGTGCACACCAAAATATCTATTTCGCCGTTCAGCAGTGCCGCCCACACATCGGAAAGCTGCTCCTGAGTCATTCTGCCGTGGGCAATACCCACATTTGCATCCGGAATTGCCTTTTTGATTTTAACCGCCGTGTGCTCTATCGTTTCGATATTATTATGCAGATAATAGCATTGGCCGCCGCGGGCAAGTTCCTTTTCCATAGCCTCAACAAGCATGCCGAAATCATATTCCGTAACATATGTTTGCACGGGGTAGCGATCGCCCGGTGCCTCCTCGATAACGCTCATATCCCTAATGCCGCTGAGCGCCATATTAAGCGTGCGCGGAATCGGCGTGGCGGAAAGGGTGAGCACATCAACGCGCGGGAATTTTTGCTTCAGCTTTTCTTTTTGCGCAACGCCGAAGCGCTGCTCCTCATCAATAATAAGCAAGCCCAAATCATGAAATTTAATATCCTTGCCGATAATGCGGTGCGTGCCGATAAGGAAATCAACGCTGCCGTTCTCAAGCCCTTTAATAACCTCTTTTTGCTTTGCCGCCGAAACAAAGCGCGAAAGCATTTCGATTTTAACGGGGAATGCTTCCATTCTTGATTTTGCCGTGTTGAAATGCTGCATTGCCAGCACCGTTGTCGGCACCAGCAGCGCGCACTGCTTGCCCTCGGTTATGCACTTAAACGCAGCGCGAAGCGCAACCTCCGTTTTTCCGAAGCCGACATCGCCGCACAAAAGGCGCTCCATGGGCACGGAACGCTCCATATCACGCTTGATTTCCTCCGAGCAACGAAGCTGATCATCTGTTTCGTCATATGCAAATCTAAGCTCGAAATCGCGCTGAAAATCCGTATCCTCTGAAAAGGCATAGCCCTTTGTGCTCATTCGCTTTGCATAGAGCGCGATAAGTTCCTTTGCCATGTCCTTAACGGACGCACGCACCTTTGCCTTTGCCTTTTTCCATTCGTTGCCGCCGAGGCGATTTATTTTAACATTGTTGCTTTCGCCGGGGCCGATATATTTTGAAACAAGATCAAGCTGGGTAACCGGCACATAAAGCACATCGCCCTTTGCATAGGAAATTTTAATATAATCCTTTTTAACCTTGTTTAATTCAAGCGCGTGAATACCCTCGAAAATACCGATGCCGTGAACATTGTGAACAATATAATCGCCAACGCTCAGTTCATCAAGCGAATGAATGGCATTTTTTGCATTTGCCTTGTGCTTTTTGGCTTTTTGCATTTGCGCTTTCATATGGGTTATAAGCGCAAATTTGGCAGCGGGAAGCACAAAGCCGGCGGTGATTGTGCCCGTGGTTACGGTTACGGCTCCCTTTTGGAATTCAAGAGGATATCCGTTTGAAAACACGGCATTTATACCGTCGTCGTTCAAATCATAGGCAAGCGCCTTTGCGCTTCTTGCCGTTCCCGCCATAACGCAAACGGTGTAGCCGTTTTTAAGAAGCGGCGCGATATCCTCCTTCAAATCCTCTGTTTTTCCGCTCCAGGCATTAAAGCTTTGAACGGCAAAGCTTGAAAGATGCGCAACGGGAGTGTCAAACGAGCCGCGCGGCAGCGAATCGAGATACACCGCGCCGTGTGAAGAATATATTTGCCTGAGTTCTTCAAATCCGAGCTGATATTTATCAAGGCCCTTGCACAAAGTGCCGTCCTCAAGATACCATTTTATCTGCTCCAGCATAAGCCTTTCGGAGTTTTGGCTGCGCTCCTTAACCTTTGAGCTTTCGCAAACAAAAAGCAAGCCGGAAAGATAATCGAATATTCCGCTGCTTTCATAGGCAAGAGGCATATATTTATCGCAGCACGGCAGCGAAACGCCGCTTTCAAGGCTGTCTATATCCGCATAGATTCCCTCTCTTGCCTTAATTGCCTTTCCTTTGAGCGATTCGGCAAGAGCACGAAGCTTTTTTATGAATTTTTCGTTTGATTCAAACAGCACTTCCGTGGCCGGAATAAGCTCTATTTCCGAAAGATTGCCCGTTCTGCGCTGAGTTGAAATATCAAAAGACGAAATCGAATCCACCATATCGCCCCAAAGCTCAATACGCACCGGCTCGGACGCACCCGGCGGAAAAATATCTATAATTCCGCCCCTTATGGCAAATTGCGAGGTGCCGTCCACCTGCTCATAGCGGCTGTAGCCCGCAAAAACAAGGCGTGAAACAAGAGAATCAAAATCAATTTGCGCGCCGCTTTTTATGACGATTGTGCGCTTTTTCAGCTCTTGCGGCGGCATTGTAAGCTGTGTGGCGGCATTAACGGAGCACACGATTGCCGTGTATTCCTCATTTATGATTTTTGAGAGCACGCCGAGGCGGATATGCTCAAAATCCCTGCTGACGCCTGCCACATGCTGAAAAGTGAATTCGCGCGCGGGGTAAAAAAGCACGCCTGCCTGCACGGCGCCCAAATTTTCGCTCATGCGAACGGCGGATGCCTCATCCGGCATAATTATTACGGCCTTTTCGCCTTTTTCCTGAATAAGAGAATGAATCATATGCGCCTTAACGGCATCGGAAACACCCGTTGCCCCGACAGCCGCACCATTGATATTGATGCTGCCGGCGAGGCTTTTAAATTCATCGCTCTTTTCAAACACTTTTGAAAAGCAAGACATAGTTTTTTCCTTTTGTTTTAATCATTACAGATTTTGATTATATTATGTTAAACAGGCAAAGCACATCTTAAAAGAATTTTTCAAGCGCATTTTGCCTGCCTGAAATCAGTTATAAAGATTCATTGCACGGTCAAATTTATCCTGCACGATAAGCGATATTGCGCCATCGGCATTTTCAAGAGCCTCTTTAAGCTGCGGCTCAAGCTCCTTGGGAAATCTGCCGAGCACCCAATCCGCCAAATCCATATAAGCATTCGGCTTTTTGCCCACTCCGATTTTAACGCGCGGGAAATCCTCGCTGCCGAGATGGGCGATGATGCTTTTTAATCCGTTGTGCCCGCCTGCCGAGCCCTTGCGCCTGATTCGGATTTTACCCACATCAAGCGAAATATCATCGGAAAACACAATAATATTTTGCGGCGGGATTTTATAGAACTTTGCCGCCTCGCCGATTGCCTCGCCCGAATTATTCATAAAGGTTTGCGGCTTCATCAAAAGGCATTTTTTGCCCTCTATTTCCGCATCGCAGGTGAGCGCATGGAATTTAAGGCGCTTTATTTCCTTATTTTGCTTCATTGCAAGCATATCGATTGCAAGAAAGCCGGCGTTGTGGCGGGTCATTTCATACTTTGCACCCGGATTGCCCAGCCCCGCTATTATATAATCATATGCGCCGCTTTTTTTGCCGAAAAGCATAATATCTCATCGCCTTTCCGATTTATTATCTGCCGCAGGGCGGATTTTAAGCATTTCCCGCACGGCTTTAGCAGCCGAAAGCAGGCCGAGCGCATTTTCAGCGCGGCTTCGGCGTGTTACTCTCAACGGCTTAAAAGGGCGTATCGCCGTGATACGCCCTTGAAAACGAATATTAAATTATTCCTCTGTTTTAACAAACTCGGAGAAATCGCGCTCTTCATCGGTTTTCTCAAAGTTATACATATTTTCATCCTTAACATGCTTTGCGATATATTCATCACGGTCAAACAATTCATCTGCCTTGATTTTCCAAAGCTTTGCGTGCTCAATGGTTTTATCAAACAGATCATTTGCGGATTCCGGATGCTCCATCTCTGTTGAATAAGCGCCGGAAGCAGCCACCATTTTGCTGATTGCGCCCGGATTATCAAGCACGGGGCACGGCCTGAGCATATTGTTGTTAAAAGGCTGATTCTTTTTATATTCCATAAAGAGCGGGCTTTGAAGAGCCTCAAGCACTGAATGCTCTTTTATGTTTACATTTGAATAATGGACAAACGCACAAGGCTCGCAATCACCGTTTGAATTGATGTGGAAATAATGCCTGCCGCCTGCGATACAGCCCTGAACATATTCGCCGTCGTTCCAAAAATCAAGAGCAAAAATGGATTTTGTTTCGCGCCATTCATGCATTTTCTTATACATTGTGGCACGCTGATCGGCAGAAACCATAAGATCCGTTACGGCGCCGTTGCCCGTGGGCATATATGTGAAGAACCAAGCGAACTTAACGCCCTGATCGATAAGCCAATCCATATATTCATCCGAGGAAAGCAAATCGGTGTTTTTGCTTGTGTAGCAAAGAGAAGCGCCGAAAGGAATGCCTCTGTCTTTAAGCCTTTTCATTGCTGCGGTGCACTTTTTAAATGTGCCCTGGCCGCGGCGAAAATCGTTTTCCTCTTCATAGCCTTCAATTGAGAACGCCGGGAAGAAGTTGCCGACATCGCCGATTTCATCTGCAAAGCTGTCGTCAATCAAAGTGCCGTTTGTAAAGCTCATAAAAATGCAATCCGGATTTTCACGGCATATACGCATAAGATCCTTTCTGCGCATTGTGGGCTCGCCGCCTGTGTAAAGATACATATAAGTGCCAAGCTCTTTGCCCTGATTGATAATTCTTGTTAAATCATCATAAGAAAGCTGGCTTGAATGGCCGTATTCCGCAGCCCAGCAGCCTATGCATTTAAGATTGCAGGCAGCCGTGGGATCCATAAGAATTGCCCAAGGCACATTGCAGCCGTACTTTTCAATGCTTTCCATTCTTTTGGAATAGCTGTTGATTGCCACATTCATCATTGGCGGAATCATTTTTTCAAGAGTGTGCTCATTAGTGTCGCACACAAGGGATTTGGCAAATTTCATCCAGTTGTTTTCAGGATCGTCAAGCACCTTGTGCAGGCCGGCATAAGTGGTTCTGTTTACCTTTTTAACATCCGCCGCTTCCAACAATGAAAGAATTTTGGGCGCGTTTTTATCGAAATCCTTGCGAGCGTATTTAACTGCTTTTTTTACCGCAAAAGACATAGCGGCTTCTTTGAAAGAACTCATTGTTTTAATCCTCTTCTAATATTGGTAGATTATAATATACAATTTTTTGACATTTATTTTGTGAGTACAATTATACTCCGAACGCAAAAAAAGTCAAGATTTTAAAGAAACGCTTAATTTTTTGTTGCGATATTCGGCTTGTTTATGCCGCTTTTTCGATTTGCGGCAGAGCGAAACCGCATTTGATTTTCGGCACTGACTGAAAATAATTCAAAATCTGATTTGGAATTTAAGGCGATAGAGCTTATCCGATTTATTCATATAAAGCTCATTGCAGGTTGCTCCCCAACTGTCGTATCCGCCGACGCCCTGCTGGCGCGCGATAACGCGAACGATTGTTTTATCGCTTTGCGGCAATTCCTTTTTTGTGCCAAGCGTTTTCAAGCTGCATCGGCAGATAATGGCTTGCGTTAAATTCCATAACCGGCTCGGCAATGAATGTGATTGCCTTTTTGTTGCCGACCAGGGTGGCATAGCGCACGCCGGTGCGGTTTCCGCATTCCTGGGGCTTCAGATAATCCGTATACATATTCGTTACGGTGTCATTATAAAGCCCGATTTGAGCGGCGCATTTTCTGTCTATATAATTTTCAAACGGGCCGGCGCCGAGATAAGTTATGTTTTCAAAATCACCGGGCAGCTCAAACAGCATTGAAACCTCCGGAATTTCCGGAAGCCCCTCGCCCGCTCTGAACTGCATATCAACCTCTATTCCGTTTGAAGTGATTGTGTAAATCATTATTGCCTTTGATTCCGGCTGAGTGCAAACGGTTGCGCCGCAGGTGACGATAACCTTTTTGCCGTTTTCAAGAATTTTATAGCCCTCAATCGAGAATTTGGTGTTGTTATAAATTCCGGGGGCATTGCCCGCGTCGCGCCAGCAGCCGAGTCTTGAGCCTGCTCTGCTTCCTCTGTCGTTATCCGTGAGCGCACGCCAGAAATTGAGGCGAACGGGTGCGGCAAGCAGCTCCTCGCCGCCAACCTTAACGGAATAAAGCTGATTGCGTTCGCGCCTTTCAAAGCGGATGTTTATATCCTCCGTAAAAATACGAAGCGAGCCGTAAGTATCGGCCACCACAAGCTCCTCGCCGGGCTCCAATTCATCATATGTGTTTTCAAATTCATTTATAACAAACTGTTCTTCGGCAATGATGTGCCCCGCCTTGCTCCAAGAATTATCCTCTTTGGTGCGAAGCGCAAGGTTAAGATAGCATTCCGTGTTTGTTATTCTGTTTAATTCCAAATCAACGATTTCCTTTGTGCCCGGCTTGATTTTAACATCAACCGTGCCCTCGCGCAGCACGCCCTTATCCGAGCACTGGCACCAATAAAGCTCGCAGCCGCTTAAATCATCGAAAAGAAATTTGTTTTTTATTTCAATAACGCCTTTTTCGGCGTCTATCGCTTTAAAGTCAACATTTTGATAAAGCTTTTTGATTTCGTAAAGCTTCGGGGTGGGGGTACGATCTGCAAACAAAAGCCCGTTTCCGCAGAAATGGCCGTCGTTAGGCTCATCGCCGAAATCACCGCCGTAGGCAAGATATTCCGTGCCGTTTTCATCCGTTGTCATAATCGCCTGATCAACCCAATCCCAAACGAAGCCGCCCTGCAAGCAGGGATATTTATCCCAAAGATAGGTGTATTCCTGGGTTGAGCCGCAGGAATTGCCCATGGCGTGAGTGAATTCGCAAAGGATATAAGGTCTGCCGTCTCTTTGCGTTATGGCATATTCCTCGCAATCCCATGGCTTTGCATACATATGCGACTGCACATCGGAAAGGTTTTTTTCATTCGGATCGCCGGCACATTCAAAATGAACAAAGCGCGAGGGATCCTGCTCTTTAATCCATTTATACATTTTTTTCGGAATTTCACCGCCGAGGCTTTCGTTGCCGAGGCTCCAGCACACAACGCAGGTGCGGTTTTTATCGCGGTTATAAAGCGCCTTTATGCGCTCCATGCACGCCTTTTCCCATTCGGGGCGCGAACCCGGAATTTGCGGGCAGCCGATTATGCGAGAGCGGTTTGTGCCGTGGCTCTCCATATTATTTTCATCAATAACATAAAGGCCGTATTCATCGCAAAGCTCAAGCCAGCGCACGCAGTTGGGATAGTGTGAGGTGCGCACGGCATTGATGTTGTTTTGCTTCATAAGCAAAATATCTTTAAGCATGGTTTCCTCGGTCATAACGCGGCCGAGGCGGCAATCGAATTCGTGGCGATTTGTGCCCTTAAACACAACCCTTTCGCCGTTTATGCGAATAATGCCGTCTTTAATTTCAACCTTTCTGAAGCCGAATTTCGTGCTTAAATATTCGGTTGGAATTCCGTTGTTTTTAAGAGTGATCACAAGTGTGTAAAGATTGGGAGCCTCTGCGCTCCAAAGCTTTGCGCCCGTTACGATTGCTTTAAGCGGGGTAACATTATCTTCATTTGCATAGCGGCTGTCTATCGCAACGGTTTCGCCGTTTTCATCAAGAATGCTTAAATCAATCGAAAGCCCTTCATAAGCGCCGTTTGTTTTAACGGTAACATCAAAATAACCGTCCGCAAGTGTTTCGCTCGGCACGGCATTTATGATATAGTCGCGAATATATTCGCGCTCGGTGGTGTAAATATAAACATCTCTGAAAATGCCCGCCATGCGCCACATATCCTGGCATTCGAGCCAGCTGCCCGTGCACCAGCGGTAAACCTCAACGCCGATAACATTTGAGCCCTCAACAAGATAGCGGGAAATATCAAACTCGCTGCGGTTAAATGAGGATTCTGAATAGCCCACCCTTTCGCCGTTTACATAAAGATAAAACGCGGCTTCAACGCCGTCAAAGCAAATAACAACTCTTTTGGAAAGCACGGATTTGTTGATATGAATTTTTTTAAGATAGCAGCCCACGGGATTGTGCTTTGTGGGTGCATTCGGCGGGCAGATATCCTCGTGCCCCTCCCAAGGATAACGAACATTGCAATACTGATTTTGATCGTAGCCCTGCATTGTCCACGAACCGGGAACGATAACACTGTCCCAATTATGCGCATCATAATGCGGCTGAGCAAAATCCGTGGGTCTGTAAGCATAGTTTTTATAGAGCTTGAATTTCCATTTGCCGTTTAAAAGGCGGCAGCAGGAGGATTCAAGGCGATTGCATTTTTTTGCCTCTTCAAAATCCGAATAAGGCATTAAATTTGCATCTTTGCGGCAGCTTGTTTACCCCGGTTATTTCGGGATCTGACTGCCATTCCAAATATCCGTCAACAAAATTTCTTTCCATTATCACATCTCCGTTTCGGCAAGGCGCCGAATTATTGGCAAGGCATCATCTGCGGTGATAAATGCCCTCGTGGAAGCCCTCCTGCCTGATGCAAACGCCAAAGGATTGCATCAGAATCGTTAAATCGAGTTTAAGGCTCCAATTATCGCAATAAAGCTTATCGTATTTCATTTTTTTCATAAGGGAAATACTGTCTCTTCCCTTAATTTGAGCAAGGCCGGTAAGGCCGGGGCGAAAGCGGTAAACGCCGTATTCCAGGCGCATTCTGTGCGCCCTGATTTCGCTTGATATAAGCGGGCGCGGGCCCACAAAGCTCATATCGCCTTTCAAAATATTCCAAAGCTGCGGCAATTCATCAAGGCTTGTTTTGCGCAAAAACCTGCCGAATTTCGTGATATATTGCTCGGGGTTTTCAAGCTCGCCCGTTGCGCAGTTGGGAGTATTGTTTTTCATTGTTTGGAATTTATATATTTTGAAAGGCTTGCCCTTGCGACCTTTTCTTTCGTGGCTGAAGAAAACACTTGTGTCCGGCGTGAAGAAATTTATAACGCAGATAACAAGAAACAGCGGCGAAAGAATAACCAACGCAAGAAACGACACCACTATATCAAAAAGGCGCTTAAACTTGATAGGCGCAAACCATTTTTTAAAAAAAGCTTTCATAACAACGGCATTTCGCAAAGCGAAGTCAGCCCTTTAATATTCCCCCCTTTGCAGGAAATTCATTTATAAGTCTTGATTATCGTTTTTATTGTTTGAATATTGAATTGCAAATTAACAAAGGCGCAAAGCGCGCCGAAAAAGCGGCAAAAAAGCCGCAATATGCCATATATGCACATAATTTTTCCCAATTATACCATATGTGTAAACGATATGCAATTTATATCTTAAGATTTTAATACTTTTGATACTTTTATAGAAAACGGCATTGTTTCGCCGCATTTTCGTGCAATTTACATATATTTTGCTCCGCTCCGGCGGCAATAAACGCCTTTGCGGCAAAAACCGGCGGCGAAAAACAAATTCTTTATTTCAACAATTCAAATCTTTTATTAACAATTGCGCCCAAATGTTGAAAAAACGGCGGCGTTTATATATAATACTTTATGCCGATTAAAAAACGGCTCAGAAAATATTAAGAAAATTTAAATAATGCACGAAAGGCGGCAACGACAATGAAAAAAGTGATTTCAGCAATTCTTTGCATAGTTCTTTTAGGAGCAACGCTTTGCTCCTGCTCAAAAACAAGCTCCGATTTAACCGAGGACAATATCAAAAAAACAACGGAAACGGCTTTTGCCGCCCTTGTGGATTTCGACACGGATAAGCTTGAAAAATTCGTTGATTCATCCACGCTTAATGTTATTATGAATTATGCGAAATCGCACTCACAATTTTCCGATTTGGGCAAGGCGATTTTTGAGAATTTAACATACGAGATAAAATCAATCGATGTTGACGCAAAAACGGTGACGGTTTCCGTTAAAAACAAGGATTTATACGAGCCTGCCGCTTCGTTTACCAAAGAGCTTTTGGGAACCTACAGCACAATGCAGCTGCTCGGCAACCTGAGCAACAACAGCTGGCTTGACACCAATTTGAAAACACTGACGGATAAAATTTCCGCCGCCGGAATGCAAAGCGACGAACAAACGATAACCCTGAGCGTTTCGCAGGGCGACGGATGCCTTGTGCTGGGCTTTGATGAAGACGCCGAAAATGCCGTTTCGGGCGGCGCTCTTAAAGCAATAAAAGAAATTATTGCCAAATAAATGCAAAAAAAGCGTGACTTTATACTCCGCGTATGATAAAATAATTATTTAATAAGTTTGAAAAATAACTATAACTCAACAGAGGTGTAATAATGGCAAATAAATTTTTAACGGCTATCTTCGGCGATTATTCCGCAAAAGAAGTTAAGCGGGTAAAGAAAACCGCAGACAAGGTTATGGCGCTTGAAGATAAATACGGCAAAATGAGCGACAAAGAGCTTGTTTCCCAAACACAAATTCTGAAAGACAGGCTTGCCGCAGGCGAAACGCTTGACGATATTTTGCCCGATGCTTTTGCGGTTTGCCGCGAGGGCGCGTGGAGAGTGCTCGGAATGAAGCACTTTTATGTGCAGATTATCGGCGGCATCATTCTGCACCAGGGCAGAATTGCCGAAATGAAAACCGGCGAAGGCAAAACCCTCGTGGCCACTCTGCCGGCTTACCTTAACGCGCTTGAGGGCAAGGGCGTGCATATCGTTACCGTAAACGATTACCTTGCAAAGCGCGACTGCGAATGGATGGGCAAGCTTTACCGTTTCCTCGGTCTCAGCGCAGGCCTTATCATTCACGAAAAAACAAACGCGCAGCGCCAGGAGGCATACAACTGCGATATCACCTACGGCACCAACAACGAAATGGGCTTCGATTATTTGAGAGACAACATGGTGCTTTATAAAGAGCAAAAGGTGCAAAGAGGCCACAATTTCGCAATCGTGGACGAGGTTGACTCCATTCTTATCGATGAGGCGAGAACACCCCTTATCATCAGCGGCCGCGGCGATCAATCCACCGACCTTTACCGCAGGGCAAACGATTTTGCGCGCACCCTCAAAATGGACAAGGTTGCCCAGATGGACGAAAAGCAGGACACTGAAGACACATATGACGGCGATTTCGTGGTTGACGAAAAAGCCCGCACGGCAACGCTTACTCAAAGAGGCGTTAAAAAAGCCGAGGAATATTTCGGCGTTGAAAACCTGATGGATATGGAAAACACAACGCTGCTTCACCATATCAACCAGGCAATCAAGGCAATCGGCGTTATGCGCAAGGATATAGATTATGTTGTTAAGGACGGCCAAGTGCTTATCGTTGACGAATTTACCGGCCGTATTATGCTCGGCAGAAGATACAATGACGGCTTGCACCAGGCCATCGAGGCAAAAGAGGGCGTTAAGGTTGAGCACGAAAGCAAAACGCTTGCCACCATCACCTTCCAAAACTATTTCCGCCTTTACAAAAAGCTTTCCGGTATGACGGGTACGGCATCCACCGAATCGCAGGAATTCAGCGAAATCTACAAACTGGATGTTGTTGAAATCCCCACAAACAAGCCGCTTATCCGCAAGGATTTGCCCGATGTTATTTTCCAAACGGAAAGAGCGAAATACAAGCACATCATTCAGCAAATCAAGGAAACACACGAAAGCAACCAGCCTATCCTTGTGGGCACAATCAGCATCGAAAAGAGCGAAATTCTTTCAAAAATGCTTAAAAAGGAAGGCATTAAGCACAATGTGCTCAACGCAAAGAATCACGAGCGCGAGGCTGAAATAATTGCGCAGGCAGGCAAGCTCGGCGCCGTAACCATCGCCACCAACATGGCAGGACGCGGAACCGACATTATGCTTGGCGGTAACGCAGAATTTTTGGCAACTGCCGAAATGAAAAAGCTGCAATACCCCGAGGAGCTTATTGCCGAGGCAAAGGGCTTTGCCGAAACCGAGGATGAAGAAATCCTTGAGGCAAGGGCAAAATTCCAAGAGCTTGAAAACAAATACAAAGAGCAGATTAAAGACGAAGCCGATAAGGTTCGCGAGGCGGGCGGCCTGTTTATTTTGGGCACCGAGCGCCACGATTCGCGCCGTATAGACAATCAGCTTCGCGGCCGTGCCGGAAGGCAGGGCGATCCCGGCAAATCGCAATTCTTCCTCTCCACGGAAGACGATCTTATGCGCCTTTTCGGCGGCGACAGAATGAAAGCCGTTTTGGCAAGGCTTAAGGTTGACGAGGATATGCCGATTGAAAGCAAAATGATTTCAAACACCGTTGAATCCTCACAAAAGAAGGTTGAAGGCAGAAACTTTGCAATCAGAAAGCAAACCCTGCAATACGACGATGTTATGAACCGCCAGCGCGAGCTTATTTACAAGCAGCGCGATATGGTGCTTGACGGAATGGATCTTTCCGACAAGATTATCGACATGCTCGACACCAGCATTGAAGCCAATGTGCCCGTTTACTGCGCAAAAGACGCACACAAGGCGGATTGGAACCTTAACGGCCTTAAAGAAAAATACAAGGGCTGGCTGCTCAACGAGGAAGAGCTTGCAAAGCTTGACGATTTAAGCTTTGACGAAATCGTTGAAATGCTTAAAGAAATCGGCAGAAAGAAGCTTGATGAAAGAAGAGAGCTTTTCGGCGACGAAATTTACAAAGATCTTTCAAGAAAAATCCTGCTTCACAATGTTGACTCACTTTGGATGGATCACATTGACGCGATGGACGATCTTAAAGAAGGCATCCATCTTCGCTCCTATGCACAGCAGGATCCCGTTGTGGCATTCAGAATGGAATCCTATGATATGTTTGACGAAATGACGGCAACCATCCGCGAAAACACCGTGCAGATGATGTTCACAACGGTTGTTAGGCGCAGAGAGGATGTTGAGCGCAAGGCGGTTGCAAAGGTTACGGCAACCTCCTCGGGCGGCGATGATTCCGTTAAGCAAGAGCCTGTAAGAAAAGGCAAAAAGGTGGGCCCCAACGACCCATGCCCCTGCGGCAGCGGCAAAAAATACAAAAAATGCTGCGGCTCACCGGAAAAGCTTGCACAGCAGGCCAAGAAAAACTGATAATTAACCCTGCACCGAGGTTTTCCCTCGGTGTTTCAGCGTGTAGAAAAAGTCAAATTATAAATTTCTACACGCTGGTAGATTTCGAGAAAGTGAGATAAATTTTGTATTTTGCGAGTGGGAGCTGTACGATGGTACTGCCCCCGAGCAAAAGACAAAAAGCGCCAAAAACGGCTTGGACTCGATGTCCAAGCCGTTTTTTCACAATCCCTCCGAGTGCAACCAGTTGCACCCACCTCCCTTTGCAAGGGAGGCAAAAAGGTTAATTTATTTTTATTCGGCGCGCTTTAGCCACTTTATCGACAGTCTACGGCACCGAGGTTTTCCCTCGGTGCTTTTTGTTTTGATAAAGAAACGCGCTGATTTTTTTGCAGCAGTGCTTCCCGAGCTTTTCAAACACGAATTCAAAAAAATAAGGCGCAAATATTTATTGTATAATTTTGCATTATATGGTATTATAAATATGTATAACTTTCAGCAATTACCATGGAGGAAAAAGCTATGAAAAACACAGAAAAATCACTTGAAGCGCTTGTGGCGCTTTGTAAGGGCAGAGGCTTTGTTTACCCCGGCTCGGAAATATACGGCGGCCTTGCAAACACATGGGACTACGGCCCGCTCGGCGTTGAGCTTAAAACAAACATCAAAGCCGCTTGGCGCAAAAAATTCATTCAGGAAAACAAATACAATGTGGGCCTTGACGCCGCAATTCTTATGAACCCGCAAACATGGGTTGCATCGGGCCATCTCGGCGGATTTTCAGACCCGCTTATGGATTGTTGCGAATGCAAAACCCGCCACAGAGCAGACGATCTTATCGAAAGCTTTGACGGCACAAATGTTGCCGGCTGGAGCAACGAGGAAATGAGCGCATATATTAAAGAACACAACATTCCCTGCCCAAACTGCGGCGCGCATAATTTTACGGACATTCGCCAATTCAACCTTATGTTTAAAACATTTCAGGGCGTTACCGAGGATTCAAAGGACGAAATTTATCTTCGCCCCGAAACGGCACAGGGCATTTTCGTAAACTTTGCGAATGTGCAAAGAACAACAAGAAAGAAAATTCCCTTCGGCGTTGCACAGGTTGGCAAATCCTTCAGAAACGAAATCACACCGGGTAAATTTATTTTCCGCGTGCGTGAATTCGAGCAAATGGAGCTTGAATTCTTCTGCAAGCCGGGCACAGACCTTGAATGGTTTGATTACTGGCGCAGCTTCTGCCGCGATTGGCTCTATTCTCTTAACATGAAGCCCGAAAACCTTCGCCTTCGCGATCATTCGCCCGAGGAGCTTTGCTTCTATTCAAAAGCCACAACGGACTTTGAATATCTTTTCCCGTTTGGCTGGGGCGAGCTTTGGGGCGTTGCGGACAGAACGGATTATGACCTTTCGCAGATATTAAAACAAGCGGCAAAAACCTTGAATATTTTGACCAAACAACGGGCGACAAAAATATGTGCCCTATGTTATTGAGCCGTCTTTGGGCGTTGAAAGGCTTTTCCTTGCGCTTCTTACCGAGGCATACGATGAAGAGGTTATAGACCCCGAGAAAAACGACACCAGAATCGTGCTTCACTTCCACCCCGCACTTGCTCCGTTTAAGGCCGCAGTGCTTCCGCTTTCCAAAAAGCTCAGCGAGCAGGCAGGCGAGGTTTACGATAACCTTTCAAAGAAATTCAACATTGATTACGATGATGCAGGCTCAATCGGCAAGCGCTATCGCAGACAGGATGAAATAGGAACGCCGTTTTGCATAACATATGACTTTGATTCCGCAGAGGACGGTTGCGTAACGGTTCGCGACCGTGACACTATGGAGCAGGTTAGAATCCCGATTACCGAGCTTGAGGACTTCATCGCGAAAAAAATCGAATTTTAACAAACCGAATTTTCACGGCGCACAGCACCGCCCGCCTCTGTGCGCCTAATATAAAAGGGCGGAAAGGCTTGTGATTTTATGAATCTTGACAGAGGCTTGATTAAACAGCAGGCAAGAGCGCTTATCAAAGATAAGGTTATGAAGCTGTTTATTACATCATTTGTGGTTTCGATTGCCATCATGGCAATTGGCGGATTATCTTTTTCGATTACATCCACCTCATCAAACGATATATTCAACGGAAGCGATTATTCTTTTTCCGACAACGGCAATTCAAACGACAAAAATTATTTTAACGATTTTGACGGCAGCGGCAATTCCGCAAGCGATTTTGAAAATTTCGGCACGGCGGCAAATTCCGCACCCGAAAAAACGCTTATTTCCGCGCCGCAAAAAGCCGCATCAAGCACATTGAGCGTGCTTTCCTATCCGCTTACGATCGCTCGGATTTTGTTATTACCGCTTTTGGTTTCACTGAGTTGGTATTATGTTAAATTTGTAAACGGCAGGGAGTACGAGCTTGGCGAGGGAATAAAAGTTACATACAAAGAAGCGTTTGAAAATTACGGCAAAAAGCTGGGTGCGGCATTTTTGCAAGGCCTGCTTATTGATCTGCTCTCGGTGCTGTTTATAATTCCGGGAATCATATTCTATTACAGTTCATATTTTACATATCAGCTGATTTGTGAATACCCCGAGCTTTCGCCAATGCAGGCAATCAAGCTAAGCAAAAAAATAGTAAAAGGCCACCGCAGCGAGCTTTTCGCGCTTGATTTAAGCTTTATTCCGTGGGGCTTACTTTGCATCGCGGTTTTCCCGCTTATATATGTTATTCCTTATGTAAGCACAACGCAGGCGCTTTATTACGAAAATTTCAAAGCCCGCGCAATTCAGCTCGGCGTTGTAACCGAGGATGATTTCCTTTCGGACGCGCAAAAAGCCGCCAAATATTCGGGCCAATACGGCAATCCGCAGGGCGGCCAATATTACGGCTCACCTTACGGCACTCATCAATACGCTCAGCCCGTGCAGAATCCGACTCAGCCTCAGCAGAATCCGGCTCAACCGGGGTGCCTACTATGGCTATGCTCAGCCGCCGCAGGATTTCGGCGCGCAGCAGCAGCCGCAAAGTGGAGCATACACGCAAAACCAACCGCAAAACAAGGTGAATTATGCGCCAAATGCACAGGGATATTACCCGCCGCAGCAACCGGCAAATCCATATGCGCCCACATATTTCAATCCGCCGCAGCAGATTGTGCAGCAGCCTCAGCCGGCTTATTTTACACCGGATATCCCGCAGCCGCAGGATCCCGAAAAGCCGAAGGATATTTATGCACCCCTTGCAAACGACACGGTAAATCCGCCCGATATGCCGGAGGAGCCGAAGCAGGAAGCACCGCAAATCACGATTACGGAGCCTGAAGAGCCGCAAACGCCGCTTTTCAGCGAAATGGAAAAGCCGGTGGAGCCGACGGAGGCATTTATTGAGCCAACCGAGCCCACCGAGCCCACCGAGCCGAAGGATATTTCCTCACAAACGGCACCGGCGGCGGACATTCCGGAAGCTGCAATGCCGTTTATGCAGGCAGGCGTTTTCGGCACAGGCACATTTAACACGGCAGGCACCGAAGCTGCCGCCGACGCAAAGCCGAATACAGACGCTGCAAGCACCGACGCAAAGACGGATGCAGAAAATGCATCTGCCGATGCAAAAAACGATGTTGCTCCGCAGCCAAGCGACAGCGAAGAAGACTCGGCGCAATAACGGCCGGCTTTTTAACACGGCACGCGCATAAATTGAATGCTTTAAACAGCAGTTCGGTTTTTGCCTGCCAATCACATAAAATTAAGCGACGCAGTTTAAAGCTGCGCCGCTTTTTTTAATCCCAAAACGACAAAGTTACTCACAAACACAGGCAAAGCAAGCGCCGATTTACCGCCGAAAGCATAATTTAATATTCGCACTTGTATATTTATTTATATTTTAGTATAATAGAACCATGTTTAATATTTTACACGGTGGTGAAAAAATGCTCGGAAAATATGTCCGAATCAAGATAACAGACCCTATCGGCTCCGTTCGCGACGGCACTCGGTTTGTGTTTCCGCTCAATTACGGCTCGGTTTACAATGCAGATGAGCTTTATTCATTTGTTTTGGGAATAGACCATCCCGTTCGTAATTTTGACGGAAGAGTGATTGCAACTCTCAACCCGAAGGCCGGCGGAAAGCAGATTCTTATAACAGCTCCCAAGAGCACAAGATTTATAGTGAACGACATCAAAAAATACATTGATGTTGAAAAAGATTTCCCGAATTACAAGCTTGATTGTTTGTACGAAAGCAGCTGCGGCGCTGTGGTGTACAGAGATATCAAGGGCGAGGTGCGCTATCTGCTTATTAAAAACAAACGCTCAGCGCACTGGGGATTTCCAAAGGGCCACATTGAGCCGGGAGAAACGAAAAAGCAAACCGCAATCAGAGAGGTGCTGGAGGAAACCGGAGTTCATGTGCGCATAATTGACGGCTTTGAAAGCATTTCAAAATACAAAATTCAAAACAAGATTGAAAAGCAGGTTTCCATTTTTGTCGGCACCACAACAGACAGTTCAACCTCCATTCAGCCGGAGGAAATTGAGGACTATATTTGGCTTACCTACGACAGAGCTTTAAGCATTCTTAAATTTGAAAACGACAAAAGCATTATCACGGCGGCGCACGAATTTTTAAACAGCCACAATTATATTTAGCCGCCCGAAAGGACTGCGCTGCGAATGACGAAAGAGCAGGAATATCTTATATCGCTTCTTGCCGCATACATAAGCGGCGAAAAAATAATATTACAACCCGACACGGATTACAGGCTGCTTTTTAACACGGCAAAAATTCATAATCTTGCGTGCCCTGTTTTTTGCGCAATTTCCGGCGCCGAAAACGCAAATAAGATAAATGAAAATCTTTTTACGGAATATCAGGGTGCGTTTCTTGATTCTGTTTACATAAATAATATGCAAATGCAGATTTTCGGCGAAATAAAGGCTTTGCTTGCAAAAAACGGCATTAAGTTTGTGCCGTTTAAAGGCGCCGTGCTGCGAGAACTTTATCCCGACCCCGAAGCAAGAACAATGGGCGACATTGATTTGCTTGTTGAAAAGGGCATGAAAAAAAAGGTTAAGGTGCTGCTTTGCGCAAACGGCTTTGAAAACACGGTTTGCGGCAGCGGAGAATGGGTTTACACAAAAGGCGGTGTGATTGCAGAGATACACACATCGCTTATAAACGGCAAAATCGGCAACAGCACGGCAGATGAATTTTTTGAAAATGCAATTCAAAAGGCGGAATTCAACGGCTGTGAGGGCAGGCTTTTGCCGCAATATCATTTTGAATATATCCTTGCGCATTTAGCCCACCATTTCGGCAACTGCGGAGCGGGCATAAAAATGGTGCTCGATTTGGCGGTTATGCTGAAAGCGGGCGGAATAAGCATTGAAGCCGCAGAGGCGGATTTTGAAAAAATGGGGCTTGGCAAATTTGCAAAAATCATTCTTGCAATCTGCAAAAAATGGTTTGGCTACGGCAAAGAATGCGAATACCCCACCCAAAAAACAGAGGATTTTATCGCCTCGCACGGAGCTTTCGGCAATGTGAGCAGAAACAAGGCCGTGGTGGTGGAGCGCACAAAGCTTGCCCGCGGCAGTGCCAAAGGCGGATTTTCGGCAAAGCTTGCGTTGCTTTTTCCGAGCTATGAGGAAATGTGCGCGCTTTCATACATACGCTTTCTTAAAGGCAGGCGGTGGCTCACTCCGCTTGCATGGGCAATCAGATTTTTCAAAAATCTTTTTTGCAGGCGAAAAGATATGATGCGCCTTGCAAAAGAAATCGGCAGCAATGAAAACACGGCCGCCGCCCGGGAAGAGCTTGAATATTACAAAGAAATCGGCCTGCTTTAAATTTCGGCAGGCACAAATTTAAAATTCATCGTGCAAAATCACTGAAAACAAATTTTCGCACGAAGCACAAAAACACGCCGTTCACGCGGCAGGAGGTAAAATTTATGGGATTTTTAACAGCACTTTTAATTATTTTAATTGCGGCGATAATTGCCTTTGTTGTTTGGTTTGTTGTTTATCGTTTTGGCGGCAAATGCCCTATTTGCGCACTTGAAAAGATTACAAAGCCAACAAAAATAACAATGGATGTTGAAAACGAAGAGCCTTATTCGGCAGAGACTTCACCGACTCCCCCAATGGGATGGAGCAGCTGGAACACCTTCCGCCAAAATATAAGCGAGGATTTGATTTTAGACACGGCCGAGGCCATGAAAAAAACGGGCTTGCTTGATGCGGGCTATCGCTATATTAACCTTGACGACTGCTGGCAAAGCTCTATGAGAGATGAAAACGGCAGACTTCAGGGCGATTTGGAAAAATTCCCATCCGGAATCAAGAGCCTGATTTACAATATAAACCAAATGGGCATGAAGGTGGGACTTTATTCATCAAACGGCACCCTCACCTGCGAGGATTTGCCCGCCAGCCTCGGCAGAGAAACGCTTGACGCACAAACGATTGCGGAATGGGGCTGCGAATTTTTCAAATACGATTTCTGCCACCACAAAATAATCAGCGGTGCGGCACCGGTTATTGAAGCTCTTGAAATCAGCGAGCCGGGCAAAAAGGCAGAGCTTACCCTTTATCCCGAAAATGCCGAATTCACCGGAAGAGCAAGAGTTTTGCAGGTTAAAAAGCTGCCGACGGGCAAGGGCATAGGCCTTTTAAACCACGGCGCAGGCACGGCAATCTTTCGCCCCGTTATCAACACGGCCGGCGCTTATGTTTTAACCCTGCTTATCCACAAGCAGTTCACAAGAAACGAAGAATATTTGCAGGTGGTTGTAAACGGCAAGGTGCACGAGGTGTTTTTCCCAAGCACAAAAGCACCAAGCCCAACGGGCAGAGCACAGCTGATTATCCGCCTGCGTGCCGGCGAAAACGAAATTGTGCTCAGAAACCCTGTTAAAACAAGAGCGGACAGCTCTTTTATTCAATATCAAAGAATGGGCAATGCCCTTAAAGCCGCCACAAAAAAAGTGGCGTTTGAAACGGGACTCAGAGAAAAGCCCATCACCTTTTCAATTTGCGAATGGGGCCTTGCAAGCCCCTGGAACTGGGGCTTTGCGGCAGGCAATATGTGGCGCACCACGCCGGATATTATGCCGAAATGGTTCAGCATTCACATGATTTACCGCCGCAACATCGGCCTTTATGCTCACTCCGCGCCCGGCGCTTGGAACGACCCGGATATGCTTGAGGTGGGCAACGGCAAACTTACGGACGAGGAAAACAGAACTCATTTCAGCCTTTGGTGCATGATGGCGGCGCCGCTGGTGCTCGGCAATGATTTAAGATTGCTTTTGGGCACGGACGGCGAACCCAACCCCGAAAATCCGATTTTGAAAACGGTTACAAACAAGAGCCTTATCCTGATAGACCAAGATCCGCTCGGCAAGGCCGCCAAAAAGCTTAAAACGATTCACGGAATCGACATTTTGGCAAGGCCGCTTTCAAACGGCGACATCGCCCTTTGCCTTTACAATAAAACGGCGCATGTGCGCGGAGTTTCGATAGACATTACCGAAACCGCTGCGGATGAATATTTGAACTTCTCCCCCGCCGGCTCATACCAAGTGCACGAGCTTTGGAGCGACGAAAGGTTTAACACAAAGATGATTTCCGCATCGCTTCAAAAGCACGGCTGCCGTGTTTACAGAATCAGCAAGCAATAACGGGAAATAATAAAAGAGCGTTTTCGGCGCCGAAAGGCGTTGCAAAACGCTCTTTGTTGCGCGGCGGAAACGCATTTTCGGCGCGTGAAAATGTTGACTTTACATCGGCACGGAGTTTGTTTAAACGCCGGGGAAGGCTTAATTTATTGCAAGCACATTGTGTCAATATACAGAAAAACAACCTCAACCGCTTCGCCGATAACAAAAAGGAATTATTAAAATGATTACTAAATTGACAAAAAATGATTTTGACGGAATTTTCGAGCTTATCGAAAAAAGCTTTCCCACCGACGAATACAGGCAAAAAAGCGGCCAGCGCGCGCTGTTTTCACTGCCGGAATATGAAGTGTGGGGCATAAAAAACGCCGAAAACGAATTGCAAACGGACGCCTTTATAAGCCTTTGGCGATTTGAGGATTTTACCTACGGCGAGCATTTTGCCGTTCGCCGAGAGCTTCGCGGGCAGGGAACGGGAACAAAAATTTTGGCAGAGATTTTGCAAAACGAGCACCAAAGATTTTGCCTTGAGACGGAGCTGCCCGAAACGGAAACCGCAAAGCGCCGAATTGCATTTTATGAGCGAAACGGATTTACCCTGAATCATTTTCCATATATGCAGCCGCCGCTCGGCGAGGATCGCGACCCGCTGCCGCTGATGATAATGACCACAGGCGGCGCAATTGAAAAGGACGAATTTGAGCACATTCGCAAAACGCTTTATAAAAAAGTTTACCGCTCTTTTTCCGAATAATATCAATATATTTTGCACATATATTTGCAGGCAAGGCAGCAAACAACACAAGCTTAAAAAGCACGCAGCCTTTCATAAGAAACGCTTGGGGCACACTCCGTATTTCTCTTTACGGAGTGCGCCCCCTTTTTTGCTTTAATTTTATGCGGCATAATTAAAAGCGGGCGCAAAAAAGCACACCGTATAACGCAAAAGCATAATACGATGTGCCGTGAAACAAAATATTCGATTTATCCGCAAGCCATAAGGATTTTACAGCTCTGCAATAACCTCAACCTCGCAAAGCACATTTTTGGGAAGCGCCTTAACGGCAACGCAGCTTCTGGCAGGCTTTGCGGTGAAATATTTGCCGTAAACCTCGTTAAAAGCGGCAAAATCATTTATATCAGCAAGGAAGCAAACCGTTTTAACCGCCTTATCAAGGCTTGTGCCTGCAGCTTCGCAAACTGCCTGCAAATTTTTGCAAACCTGCTCAGTTTGCTCCTCAATTGTTTGTGCCTCCACATTGCCCGTGGCGGGGTTTATTGCGATTTGGCCGCTTGTGAAAAGCAAGCCGTTTGCCTTAACCGCTTGGCTGTAAGGGCCGATTGCGCCGGGGGCGTTATTTGTTGAAACATATTCCATAATTCACATATCCTTTCGGTTTATTGTTTTTTATCTCAGGCAGGCAACGGCGAAAATGTGAAAAGCCGCCGCGCCGCTTCGTTTTTTTGAATGTCGGCTTCGGGCGATTATCTGTCGCAAACCTCAAAGCCCGCGTCCTTAAGCGCTTTTTTGATTGCAACGATGTGGGCAAAATCCCTTGTTTCCACTTCGATTTTAAGATAGCAATCCGTGATATTCATATCAAGATCGGTGCTGTCATAATTTATGCTGGTAACATTTGCGCCTGTTTCGGCAATGATTTTTGAAACGCCGGAAAGCTGACCGGGCTTATCGGAAAGAGCGATTGTGATATGAGCCGTTCTGCCGCTCATCTTAAGACCTCTTTCGATGACGCGTGAAAGAATCGTAACATCGATATTACCGCCGGAAACAAGGCAGCAAACATTTTTGCCCTCAATATCCGGCACCTTGCCCGCAAGCACAGCCGCAACAGGAACGGCGCCCGCACCCTCGGCGATAAGCTTTTGCTGCTCAAGCAGGGTTAAAATGGCAAGAGCGATTTCATCGTCCGAAACGGTTACAATGCCGTCCACATATTTATTAACCATTTCAAAGGTGAGATTGCCGGGAGTTTTAACAGCAATGCCGTCTGCAATCGTTTGCACCTTGTCGAGGGTTTCGATTTTACCGTCGTCCACAGAATGAAGCATGGACGGCGCACCCTGAGCCTGAACACCGTAAACGCGGCATTTGGGATTGATTTGCTTTATCGCAAAGGCAACGCCTGCGCAAAGGCCGCCGCCGCCGATCGGAACGATAACAACATCCGCATTCGGAAGCTGCTCCATAATTTCAAGGCCGATTGTGCCCTGGCCCGCGATAACATCGGGATCGTTAAACGGGTGAATAAAGCAATAGCCTTTTTCGTCGCGAAGCTCAAGCGCTTTATTATAAGCGTCGTCAAACACGCCCTCAACCATGCAAACCTCCGCACCGAAGCGCTTTGTGGCCTCCACCTTAGAGATAGGCGCGCCCGCCGGCAGGCAAATAAGGCTTTATGCCGCTTTTTGTGGCGGCAAGCGCAACGCCCTGGGCATGGTTGCCCGCAGACGCGGCGATAACGCCGTGCGCCTTTTCCTCATCCGTAAGCTGGCTGATTTTAAAATAAGAGCCTCTGATTTTAAACGAGCCGGTAACCTGCAAATTTTCTGTTTTAAGATAAACATTTGTGTGCCCTTTCTGATATTCGGGGCATAAATCATATCCGTTTCTCTGATAATTTCTTTAAGCACGCGCGATGCTTTATAAACTCTGTCAAGCGTAATCATATTTTAACCTTGCCTTTTCTTTTATATATACTCAATCATTTTAATACCAAACAAAGCTTTTGTCAATCGCAAAGCGCACAAAAAACGGCTTTGCCAAGCCGGATTTACGATTTTACCGATCGGGTTAAAAGCAATTGGCGCAAAAGATATTGTTAAAGGAAAAAGCATCAGAGATTTCGGCGTATCGAATTCACCTTGCACCGGCTAAGGCAGGCGGAAATCGGGCGTGATACGCTTTAAAGCAATTGATTTTCGGCAAGCACATCGTTTTTATTGACTTTGGGCGCATAATGATTTAAAATTACATTATAAATTTTCAAAAGCTTGTTAGGAGGATTTTGATTTGAAAGCAATGAAGAAAATCACCTGCGCCCTGCTTTGCGTTTTGCTTATAGGCTCGCTTTTTGCAGGCTGCAGCAATTCAAATAAAAACGAAGAGGCAGATGAAATTACATCAAGCACAATGCTTGTGGCATACACGGCGGAAAAGGCTCCGTTTCTTTATAAGGACGAAAACGGCGAGCTTACCGGCTTTGATGTTGAGCTTTTCAAAAACGCCTTTGATTCCTTTAAGGGCGACTACAAAAACTATGAATTCGTGCAGGTGCCCGAGGGCTACAAATTGGGTGAGGACGCAGCTTACACGGATGAAAACGGAAAAACATATACCGCAATGATTTTCATAGGTGCAATGCAAAAGAACACGGGCACCGCAAACGAGGATTATAATTGGAGCGCAAACATTATTGAAAACCGCATAGTTGCAGCGGTTTCCGAATCAAGCCGAATTGCCTCTTACAAAGACCTTGCAGGCGCAAAAGCAGGTGTGGTTTCCGAGACTGCGGCGGCCGCGCTTAACGATAATTTTGCCGTTAAAAATTCGCTTGCCTCGGCAGAGGCATATTCCTCGGCAGACGAAGCCTTTGCCGCTTTGAACAACGGCGACATCGATGCCGTTATCATCGATGATTTCAGCCTTTATGCATACCCGGATTATGCAGCGTTTAAAATCATTCCCGGCGAGCTTGACAGGATTGAATACGGCTTTGCCTTTGCAAAAAACAACGATTATTCGGCAGGCTTTAACGAAGCGGTTTACGAAATGAAATCCCCCGATTACGGCGACGGTGACGAGCTCACCCCGCTTGCGGAAAAATATTTCGGCAACAGCGAAACCTGCGTTTTTGATTTTAAGCCGGAGCAAAAATAATCCGATATTTAAATTTTAATAAAAGTCAAGACCTCCGGCTAAGCCGGAGGCTTGAGTAAGCCCTAAAAGGGCTTTTTACGGACACAACCCCTAAAGGGGCACTGAAAAGTTTGCCGATCGCATTGTTCTTTCAGGCTACCCCTAAAGGGGTTATTTTTTTGCCTACTTGTTCACGCTACCCGTAAACGGGTCCACAAACTCTTTCAACTCTATTTGGTCTGCTATTTTATCTTCTGTCAATTGATTTCGTATGTACTCTTGTATTTGCTTTTTGTTGCGTCCCACTGTATCTACGAAATATCCTCTTGCCCAAAAATGTCGATTTCCGTACTTATACTTTAAATTTGCATGTCGGTCGAATATCATCAGACTACTTTTTCCTTTTAGGTATCCCATTATTTGTGACACACTATATTTTGGTGGTATGCTTATCAGCATATGTACATGATCTTGACACAACTCTGCTTCTATTATCTCTATTCCTTTCTGTTTGCATAATTGTCTCAATATTTTCCCTATATCTACCTTGATTTCTCCGTAGATTGCCATTCTTCTGTACTTTGGTGCAAACACAACATGGTATTGACATCTCCACCTTGTATGGTCTAAACTGTTTATGTCTTTCTCTTTCACGATTAAGACCTCCTTGATATTTTAGTTTTGGTCGGCAATCCTACTTCTAATATATCAAGGTGTTTTTATTTTGTCACTTCTTTCCTCGCTAAAGCTTTTCCTTTTCCGCCTGCATAGCAGGTGGTTGCCTTTGTTGCAAACAAAAACGAAGCCGCTCAGGGCCATTTGACCCTCAGAGCGGCTTTCTTTATTTTTCAACAATGGGCGGAGAAAATTTTTCTATTGCGCCGCGCAGCTTGGGATGGCGGATAACGAAATGAATTGCCGGCGATTTTTCCTTTGAAACCATTGCCCAATGCCCCAAATTCATAATTATTTGCAAATTGCAAAAAGCATTTTCTTCGGTTTGAAGCAGTGAATAATTGGGATGCGCCGCTTCAAAATCAAGTGTTTGGCGCAAATGCTCGGCATAATCCTCATAATCATAAAGCACATCTTCATAAAACGCGCCCGAAAGCGGCAGCTTACGGATTTCGCTTTCAAAATTTTGCTTTGAAACAAGCGGCACCTCGTCCACAAGCCTGTTTGCCGCAAGCACGGCAGCAACCGCCTGCCTTTGAAGGGCGGCAAAGGATTTGATTTTTTTGCAATCACTTTGCGAAACGGAGTTTTTTTCAAGAATTTTTTCAAGCAGCTCGGGCTGCATTGTATAAAGCGGCAGCGTTGAAAGCACGGAATGCCTTTGGCCCGGGAGTGCGGCTGTCTGCCATAACAAAAGCCTTTAATTTTTCGGCGGAATCGGCACGGTAAATTTCCATAAGCGGCGAAGCCGCATTAAGCATATCCCGCGCAAGGCGCTTGTAATATTCAACCTCTGCTTTATTTTTTGTTAAATAATATCTGCCGCTTTCGTGGCATTCGGAAATTGCCTGCCCGTCGAGCGCCGCCGCACCGGAAACCTTAAGCAGGTGCATAAACACACCGGATTGATTGTTTTTGAAATAATAGGGCGAGATTTGCCCTGTCATATACATTGGAATCCAGCTTTCAAGCCCAAGCATCATATCCTCAAAAGAGCGCTCAAGATGATGAATTTGATTAAGATGCAGCCCTTTTTTCAGCATCATTGCCATGCCGAACATCCACTTTTTCGGAAAATCGGGGTCCTTTGCCATTTCCGCCATCGGCATATCGCTGAACATTGTGACCGGCTCGGTTGATTTTGAAAGCACTGTGGCTTTAAGAAAATCAAGCTCGCTTTCCATCATTTCGCCCAGCCCGTAATAAAATTTTGATCCCCTTGTGATAAACGGCGCCGTTATCACCTTTAATTTATCAAACTTTATCGCCTTTATATATTCGTTTAAATCAAACTCATTAAGCTTTGAAAGAAAATCAAAAACTCTGCCGTTTTCGGAATCATGCTCTGTAAGCAGCCAATTAAGCACCGCCTCTTTGCGCGATTTTTCCTCCGCAAGCGCCTCTGCCGGGCAATCAAAAAGCAGTGCCATTGCCGCAATGCCACTATCGTCGCTCATTTCAACAGCAGTAAAATCCGCAACGGCCGATGCAAACTTTTTCGGCTCCGCAGGCCTGCGGGAGCCGCTTTTTATGCGATAAACCGTTGAGCTGTCATAATTTGTGAACTTACACAGCCTTGAAATGCTGATATTCAGAGCCTCTGCCAGGGCATTGAAATTTTTGCGCAGCTGCTCGCAATTTAAAAAGCAAACATCATCGCACTGCAAAAGCTCTGCCGCAACTTCTGCCGCCGTTTTTGGCTTTCCGTTTTTGCTTGAAATTTCCGCAATGCCGGAGCAAAGCCCGGAAAACGCCTCCGAATCGGAATCGGGCACACGCTCGCCGGAACGATAGCGGCTGAATGACGCCTCTGAAATTCCTGCCGCCCTGCATATTTCCTTTGCCGTGCAATTGCAATCCTCTGCAAGCTCGTTTAGCTTATCATAAAACCTCATCGCGGCAACCCCTTTCCGTTATAAATACTCGGTGCGGCGGCATTTTTCGCCGCACACCCTGCATTACCGCAAAAGACAAATCTTTTTCATTATAATTATACAACCTTTTCCGAAAAAAAGGAAACAATTTCCGTTTAGGCAACAACCAATGCGGAAATAAAAATCATATTTTCAAATCCTTTTGCTATAATGAATTTAACGGCACAGCCGAACAACACCGAAAGGAGAATTTATATGAAAAAGACCACTCACCACCGTAAAACCAAGCTTTTGGCAATGCTTACCGCGCTTTGCCTTGTCCTTTCGATTTTACCGATTACCGCTTTTGCCGGCAGCACGGAGCTTACTTGCGCAAAAATAGACATAGATGCGAATTTTTCGGCAGGTGATTCGCCGAGGGCGGCAGCGTCTGTTACGGAAGACGGGGCAAAATACAAAATTGCTTACGAATGCTGGCGAGAGATTGAAAGAGAAGACGAATACACAACCTTTACAAAGCGCTATTGGTATTCCGATGCCGAAATGGCAGCCGGCCTTTCGGAGGATGAAAAATTTTCAACCTTTGAAAAAGGAAAGGAATACGAATACGACATTTGCCTTGAAAGCGACGAGGGTTATGTTTTTGCAAAAGACATTAACATTTCCGGCGTTGTTAACGGCATACCGTTCACAAATGAGTTTGGCCAAGAAGAAAGCACAAGCAAGCTTGTTCTTTGGGCAGAGCTCAGATACAAGATGACTCCCGTTTCAAATTTAAAAATATCTGACACAATTTCCAACTACAAAGCAGGTGCCGCTCCCGAATCAAGCGCCTTTGTGCTTGCAGATGATGAGATTAACGCAGATGTTTCCTATGAATGTTGGGAGGAAATGCAGGATAACGGCAGCGGCGAGCTTGTGCCCGTTAAGTTTTGGTATTCCGATCCCGAAATGAACAATGCCCTTGCAAGCGACAAAAAGATAACCGCTTTTGAGGCCGGCAAAAGATATATGTATAGCCTTATGCTTAAAGCGGTAAACGGCAAATATTTTGATGCAAACACAACCGTAACATTTAAAGACAAAACCGTGAACGCAAGCAACACAAGCGTTTCAAGAGACGGAAAAACTCTTTTTGCAACAGCGCTCGCAACATTCACACCGGCAGAAAAGCATTGCATTGACACTCTTAATGTTTCCGGCGTAACTTTGAACTTTAAGGACGGCGACAAGCCTGTTTTCACCGCAACCGTGCCCGAAGGCGCACCGTATTACATTGACCACGAGGGTTGGATTTGCGATGACGGCGGAATTACCTCAAGCGAATATTGGAACGAAAGATACGGCGACCATGAAGGCAGCTGGGGCAAGCTTGTTACGGCATTTGATGCAAACAAAACATACGGATACAGAATTTATTTCAAGCTGACGCCCGCTGGATATAAAGCAAATTACATATTCGGTGAAAGCACAAAGCTTGTGATTAACGGCCAAAGCATTGACCTTTCACAATGCGGCTGCTCTCTTGATTCGGACGGCGAAGTTTATTGGATAGACACAAATCTTGAGATGACGCCTTCAAAGAGCGGAAACGAAAACGATTACCAAATCATAAACGGCGCCCATTCGCAAATCACGGCCGGAAACGGCAGCGCTTTAACCGTGCGTGCAAACGGCAGCTTTGAGAAATTCATCGGCGTTAAGGTGGACGGCGTAACCGTAGCTCCCGAAAACTACACAGCCAAGGAGGGCTCCACAATCATCACTCTTGCATCAAGCTTCCTTGAAAAGCTGGGCGCAGGCAGGCACACAATCACCGTTTTGTTTACAGACGGCAATTGCAGCACCGATTTTGAGCTTTTGGCATCACATGAAAATCAAAACGGAAGCGGCAACCGGGGCGGAAGCAATCAGAACGGCGGCAGCCAAAATAATAATAATAATAATAACGGCAGCAACCAAAACGGCAATCAAAAAGGAAGCGGAAATTCAAATCGCGGCACAAGCGACAAGAGCCCGAGCACAGGCAAAGCAACTTCAAAGCAACTGCTTTTGCGATTATGCTTTTCCTTTCCTGCATCACAGCGGCGGCCGCAATTCCCGCAGCCAAAAAGCGCCGCAACAGCTAAACAGGCAAAAAAATCAAAAGCGCTTTTTTCAAAATCGTGAGAAGGCGGAAAACAAACCCGCCTCACTCCAAAGCGCATAATAAAACCCCCTTTTCATCAGCCCTCCCGCAACGGTAGGGTTGATTTTTTATAACAGCGTTGCCGCACAAGCTCGCCGATTCATTTCCAAACACCGCAAAAGCAATATAAACTTGAACGGAGGGCACAATAGTGATAAAATAGCCGTATAAACAAAAATCGAAACGGAGTTGATTTTATGCAATGGGAATTTAACCTGCCCGTTAAAATAGTTTTCGGCAGCGGAAAGCGCGCCGAAATCGAAAAGTATATAGATGAAACGGGCGGCACGCGCGGCGTGCTTGTTTGCTCTGCAAGCGTGGCAAAGCGCGGTGTTGCAAACGAATTTATTAAAAATTCCGGCGGCAAAATAAAAGAGATTTTCACGGATATCCGCCCGAATCCAACCACGGATAATGTTGATTCCTGCGCCGAGCTTATGCGCAACTGCAATGCCGATTTTGCCGTGGCGCTGGGCGGAGGCTCGCCGATGGATTGCTGCAAAGCGGCGGCCGCAATCGCAAGAGGGAGCGGCAAAATTGCCGAATACCACACCGGCGGCAGGCCCGTTAACGCTGCCGAAGCGATTCCGATGATTGCATTTCCCACCACAAGCGGAACGGCAAGCGAGGTTACAAACATTTCTGTGCTTACGGACACGGCAAAGGGACTTAAAGCACCCATGAACGACCCGGCAATGTATCCCAAAATTGCAATAATAGACCCGGAGCTTACCCTTTCGGTGCCCCCTGCCGTTACGGCGTCAACAGGGCTTGATGTGCTGAGCCACGCAATCGAAAGCTATTGGAGCACCTTGAATCAGCCGCTTTGCTCTGCGTGCTCGGTTTATGCGGCAAAGCTTGTGTTTAAATACCTTGAAAAGGCTTACAACGAGCCGAATAATTTGGAGGCGCGCGAAAAAATGGCGCAGGCCAGCATAACGGCGGGAGTTGCTTTTTCACACCCGCGCACAACGGGCAGCCATGCCTGCTCTTTCCCGCTCACAAATCTTTACGGCGTGCCGCACGGCGAAGCCTGCGCCTTTACGCTTGATTACTTTGTGAAATTCAACGCCGACAATGCAGACGAAAACGGCAGAATTGCCGCCTTTGCCCGCGAGTGCGGATTTAAAAACGCCTATGAAATGGCAAATGAAATTTCAGCTATGAAAAAACGAATGGGAATGCGCAGCCGCCTGAGCGAAATCGGCTGCACAAGCGATGAACAAATCGCCGAGCTTACGGAAAAAAGCATGAGCATGCTTATGGAGCGCAACCCGATTGCGCTTTCAAAGCAAAATATTCTTGAAATGTATCGCGCTTTAAGATAATATATAAATATCAAATCACACAAAGCGGCGATTGCCGAAAGGAGATATTATGGTTTACGGAATAGTTCTTGCCGGCGGAATAGGCTCTCGCATGGGCGGCGACAAGCCCAAGCAATATTTAACGCTAAAAGGCAAGCCGGTTATAATATACACAATTGAAAAATTTTTTACCTACCCGGATTTTGAAAAGGTGATAGTGCTTTGCCCTTCTCAATGGGTGGAGCACACCAAGGATCTTATCAAAAAGCACATTGCACCCGCACAAAACAAGGTTTGCGTTATCGAAGGCGGCGCCACAAGAAACGAAACCATTATGAACGCCGTTGATTACATTGAGCAAAATTTCGGCCTTGACGATGATACGATTATCGTTACCCACGATTCCGTGCGCCCGTTTGTTACGCACAGAATCATTGAGGAAAACATTGCCGCCTGCCGCGAATACGGTGCCTGCGACACCGTGATTAAAGCAACGGACACAATAGTTGAATCAAAAAACGAAAAAACAATAAGCGCAATTCCAAACAGAAGCCATATGTATCAAGGGCAAACTCCGCAATCCTTTAAGGCGGCGAAGCTGAAGCAGCTTTACGGCGAGCTTTCCGCCGAGGAAAAAGATATTTTAACGGACGCCGCAAAAATTTTTGTGCTCAAGGGCGAAAAGGTGGCGCTTGTTGAGGGCGAAACCTTTAATATTAAAATCACATATCCGTATGATTTGCGTGTTGCCCGCTCCCTGCTGGAGGATGAAGAATGATAAACACCGTTTACCGCCTTGCCGAGCCGAGGCGCTTTGAAATTGCTTTTGAAGACATTGAGCTGTTTGGGCAAAATGCAATAGTTCGCCCCACTCACCTTTCAATTTGCAATGCCGATATGCGCTATTACCTTGGCACAAGAGACCCAAAGGTTTTGGCGCAAAAGCTGCCGATGGCTCTTATTCACGAGGGCATAGGCAAGGTTGTTTTTGACCCCACCGGCACCTTTAAAAGCGGCGACAGAGTTGTTATGGTGCCAAATGCGCCATGCGAAAAAGATGATTATATCGCCGAAAATTATTTAAAAACATCTAAATTCTGCGGCTCTTCCATGGACGGATTTTTGCAGGAATATGTTGAAATTTCGCCGAAAAGGCTTGTGCCGCTGCCGCAAGGCATAAATTTAAATGTGGCTGCGTTTACGGAAATAGTTTCCGTTTCCGTGCACGCCATAACCCGCTTTAACAAAATCGCCAACGCCCGCCGCGAGCGCATCGGCGTTTGGGGCGACGGTAATTTGGGCTATATAACCGCTCTTTTTCTCAAAAAAACTTTTCCGCAATCGCAAATTTTCGTTTTCGGCAAAACATACGGCAAGCTTTCGGATTTCACTTTTGCAGACGCAACCTATGCGGTAAATGCAATTCCGGGCGGATTAACCGTTGACCACGCTTTTGAATGCGTCGGCGGAAACGGCAGCCCCGTGGCAATAGAGCAAATAATCGATTTGATCAAGCCGGAGGGCACAATCTCGCTGCTCGGAGTTTCCGAATATCCAGTGCAGATAAACACACGCATGGTGCTTGAAAAAGGGCTTCGCCTTTTCGGCTCATCACGCAGCGGTGTTGCGGATTTTGAAAAAACCGTGGCAATGTATGAATCAAACCCGGAAATCATTGATTACCTCGGCAACCTGATAAGCTCGGTAAACACCGTGCGCACCGTGGCAGACATAAAAGCTGCCTTTGAAAAAGACACTAAAAAGGCCTTCGGCAAAACCATTATGAAATGGGAAGAATAAAATAAAAACACAACACAAAAAGGAGCAGTTACAAACTGCTCCTTTTGCTATTCAAGAAACGCAACGCCGCAGAAAAAGCGGCGGCTCTCAGCCGGAGAGCGCATTACTTTTTGCCGTCAAACCCGGGATTAAAGGCATAGAAATTTTTACTGTTCATTTTATCGGTCAGCAGGCGCAGTGCCTCGCCGAAGCGCTGATAGTGAACAATTTCGCGCTCGCGCAAAAACTTGATAGGCTCGATAACATCAGGATCATCCACCAGGCGCAAAATATTATCATAAGTGATTCTGGCCTTTTGCTCGGCGGCAAGGTTTTCGTTTAAATCCGCAATGGGATCGCCGGTTGACTGAATCGAAGCCGCGCTCCACGGAAATCCGCTTGCCGCCGCAGGATACACGCCCGCGGTGTGATCCACAAAATATGCCGCAAAACCGGGATTTTCCTCTATTTGCTTTTCCGTTAAATTTTTTGTGAGCTGGTGCACTATTGTGCCTATCATTTCAAGGTGGCCGAGCTCCTCCGTGCCTATATCGGTGAGCAAGCCTTTAAGCTCCGGAAGCGGCATTGAATATCTTTGAGAAAGATACCTGAGTGACGCTCCGAGTTCTCCGTTAGGGCCGCCGTATTGCATTTAGATATAATAAATATGCTTATAAAAGTAGAAAAACGGCAGCCATTACAGCCGCCGCCATGAGAAGATGTGAACGCTCTATGCATAACATTCACATTCTCATTGTATCATAAATTTTCACAAAATCAATATTTTTTTGATAATTTTTTTACATTTTCTAAAATTTTTATTGATTATATAAAAAAATCGCTTGACAAATACACACTTTATGTGTATAATAATATATGTAAGGAGGAAACATATGAAAAGACGAGATTTAGAAAAGCTTTTCATGAAAAATGGTTGGTACTATTTAAGGTCAGGAGGCAATCACGATATTTACACAGACGGTGTGCATAAAGAAGAATTGCCGAGACATAAAGAAATCAACGAAAACTTGGCAAAAGCAATCATCAGAAGACGGGGATTGAAATAAATCCCCAAGCTTCTGATATAATATATAACAATTAAGACGGAGGTAATATGATGAAACTTGTTTATCCTGTAGTTATTCAAAAACAAAAAGATAAAGACGAACCTTATCGACTTGTTTTTGTGCCGGATTTAGATGCATTTACCGAGGGTGATACTATAGCGGACTGCATTAGCATGGCAAGAGATTTAATAGGGTTAAATTGTTTATCTTTAGATGAAGACGATAATAAACCGTTTCCGGCTGCTTCAAATATTGAAGATATTAAATGCAAAGATAATGAATTTGTAACATTAGTTGATGTTAATTATGACGAATATAAAAAGCAACATTCAACTAAAGCCGTACGCAGAAATGTAACATTGCCATCTTGGATAAATTATGCCGCAGATAAAAGCGGAATAAATGTATCTGCTTTGTTAGCTAAAGCATTAAAAGATGAACTGCACTTGTCGGATCGATAAATATAAAGAAAAAGGGCAGGGATTGCTCCCCGCCCTTTTTCTTTGTCTGCGGCTAACCGTGGTATTCCACGAAGCCGCATTTTTGCTTGTTTGTGCCGTTTACTTTATAGAGGACAAGATACATACCGTCAATTCTACCTAAACAGTAGCAGCTTTCATACTTATCTATGCTTCCTACCTTTGTGTTTTGACGAGTATCAGCGTACACTGTTTCGGAAGTGTTACCGTTTTTCCAAGTTCTTGATTGCGGAGGAGCTCCGTTCAAGCCGCCTGCATAAGCTACAAAGCCCGCCTTATGCGCTTTACCGCCGCTGATCGAATATACAACTAAGTAACAGCTGCCTGCCTTGCTATAACACTGTGCGGTACTTCTTGCATATATAGTGCCGATCTTATTTGTGCAGTCATTAACAGAATAAACCGTTTCGGGTGTGCTTCCATTGCGCCAAGTTATAGGTGTTGGATAGCTTCCGTTTGAAACACTTGAAGTGTTGCCGTAAACCTTGGCGTTGCCGTAAACCTTGCTTTGGTCTTTCGGTCGGAGCACTCCATATACGCCTGAATATGAGTGCTTAACCTTTTTCATCGGTTTGCCGTTCCAGTTCTGATCATAAGAATAGAAGCTGCGTGTGTCGCCCTCGCCTGTGGCTATTGCTATGTGTCCGCAACCATTGCCTACGGAGTTATTCCACACCACGATATCGCCGCGCTTTGGAATGAGCTGAGGCGTGTTTCTTATTTTGTCAAAGTTCGCTTTAAGCGGGGTGCGGAGGCTGAAGTTAATCCAATAGAACCGGGCATTGCCCCAGCTTCCTGCCGAGATACCGAAAACATCATGTAGATAAGCCTTAATAAGGTCTACGCATTGCACACCGTATGCGCCGTCATAGTCGGTTGATTTGCCAAGATATTTATTAACAAATTCGGAGTAGTTCATCATTCACCCTCCGTTTCGTCCGTTCTCGGTGCTTCATATGTAAGCGCCTGCGTACTGTCGCTTATGCCCTTTGTGGTTGGGTCTGAAATAATACCGATTGCCGCAGGTATCATAAGAACAAGCGTTGCCGCATTCATGATATCAGTGGCTGCCACGCTCGTTTTAATGCCGAAAAGGTTAAGAATAGCGAATACGGCTACAATTACGGCAGAAATAATACCAAGCCACCAAGAGCCACTTTTTAATCGTACTTTCCAGTTGATTTTCATTGTTTATCCTCCTTGTGTTCAAGGGCAGAAATTCTGCCCTCATGGTTGTTGATTTTTTCGCCCTGCTCGTCAAGGCGTTCAAAAATCTGTTTGTGACGGCTTGAAGCCTTGACTTTGAGCTCATCCGTTTCTTTTTCGTTTTGCTCAATTCGGTAAATCAAATTCTTAATTTCGCCGCTGAGCTGTGTCATAGCGCGGGTGTTCTTAACAAGCGGCGCCGCCACTGTGCCGATGAGGCCGACTATAACAACTACAACGGTGACTATATTCCACTCAGTCACTCCGCCACCTCCTCAATGGGCTTGACTTCGTAATGACGAATGATTTTATCTTTTTGTTCTTCATATGAAGCGACAAGATATTCTTTCGCCTCATCATACATGGGGTTGTTATCATCCACCACATCTTTAAATCCCATTTCGGATTTAAGCAATTCCTCGGTGGGGTTTGCGATAACAATTTTTTTCGGAGCTTCCACAAGTGCTCCATTTACTAATTTTCCAATCATTTTTGATAACCTCCTAAATTTTTTCAATCCTGATTGAATTTTCGACAACATATATAAAATCGTGGTCACTCGGATACGCAAGGTAAAGGCTTATGATATCGGCATTCCTGATTATCATTTCCCTGTGCTGCCAACCTTTTATGGCCTCACACATAAGACTTATGCCCGTACTGCTTCGAGGTTTAACGGTTATGCCACCGCTTCTTTTTGCGGCTGTGTTATAAACATCAAAGGAAATCTTAATATCGCCTTTAACCTCAAAAGGGAACCGAGCAGTGCCGTTTGCGTTCCAGCCGCTTGTGGGCTGCCACACCAAGCACTTGCGCTCCTCAAACTCTTTGCGCTGCATTCTTACATTTTCGGCGATATCAATGCCTCCGCCGCTCGCAAAGAAATCAAAAAAAGCCGAGCTTTCAAACAAATTTGGGCGGCGAGCCATACTTCTTCGCCTCATCAGAACGCACCTACTCTCGCTATCATCTGTTTAGTGCCGTCGCTTCGAGTGCCGAGCTGCTTAATATTCACCTCATATGAAGCGTTGGAAATAGGAACGAACACACCGTCCGCGCAATCGTCACCAACCCACTTGATATTTTCGGCAGGGTAAACAAGCACGGTTGCCGTGTCGCCGCTCTCGAATGTGAACGCAAACTCTGCGCCTACATCCGTTAATACGCTTGTGATTGTTATTTTTGTGAGCACCTTTGAGAAATTTGTATAAGTGTGGTTGACCGCCGCTATCTCAGGCTCTGTCACAGCACTTGTTGTGTTTTTCCATTTTTCAAGCTCGCTGCGAAGAATATAATCACCCTCAGCTCTGCCGTACCACCACGACGAATCGGTGCAATAATAACAGCCCGCATAATCCCCTGATACAACGATATAGTCATCTACCTGCCATACGATTATGCAACCCTGTGATACGCTCAATGTATTGTTGCGTGTAAATGATGTTTGCCCATCTCGCTTGTAGCCAAGATAGCCGAGCTCGTCATTATTTTGCAGAACGATATCATATGCTCCAGCAGGCAATGTTGCAAGGTCATAAGCCCTTCTGAGGCTTGTATTATCGCTCAGATCAAGCGTTTTGCGCCCTGTGCGTGCCGATATATCAACAAGCGGTGCTGCCGAAGCCGCTATTTCGGATTTATCACTTTCGGTCAAAACATAATCATTGCCCGAATCGCCCTTATCACCTTTGGGGCCTTGTTCACCCTGTGGGCCTTGTTCGCCTTTGAGACCTTGTTCACCTTTGGGACCTTGTTCACCCTGTGGACCTTTAGCACCCTGTTCGCCTTTAGCCCCTGCAGGAATCGTGAAATCAATCACCGCGGCACTTGTTGTGCCGGAATTAACAACGCTTGCCGCACTGCCCGCTTCACCTGTGGTTACACTGCCTACCGCTATCGTGGCGGCTTTGCCGTCCGCACCGGGTGCGCCGTCCGCTCCGGGCTTACCGTTGAATTTGCCGCTGTCGGCATCATCACGCACGGATTGAGCGATTTTTTGTGCTTCCTTGGCAGCGTTAATCATTTGCATATATTCGCTCGGTGTTGGGTCGGTTTCCTTTTCGCCGTAAATGGTGTTGTCATTATAGAAGCACACGGTATTGGTCGTCACCCTTACACCGTCCTCATGCTCTGCCACAGCTGCTATGCTGACCGTGCCCTGATCTGCAAGAACCTCGTGAGGAATAACAACGGTGCCGTCCGCAGCTATCTCGCAATGATACACATCACTTAGCTTTGAATTTTTGAACATTGCGCGAAGTTTGCCGCTTTTCCACTCATCTGAAACATAGCTGAAGCGGCATACTATGTAGCCACGCGTGCCCTTAACCGTTTCCGGCTTTTTAGCAAAGCTGAGCTGCTGCCCCTCCGCTATTAGATTGATTATCATAAAATCACCACCCGTAAACTCTTATAAGGCGCAGCTTGGAATTGTCATATGTTATGCCTCCTGCTGTGCCTTTTGTCGTATTGTAATATTCGCCCGTTATATTCGCATCGTTAATCGTTATGCGTTTTCGGGAGTTGGTGCCGAAAACGAGGGTGCCCAAATCGAAAACGAATTGATGATTTCCGATTTCGATTTGCTCTTTGAGAATGCACATCGTACCGTAGTCGCCGTAAACGGACGAATCATCCGCAAGGCCGAACATCAGCATTAAGCCGTGCGCCTGCTCGCTTACTTTTTCGGCCAGCTGAACATTGGCGCTGCCGCCGAGCATTTCGTTACCCTGCCAGAGCAGCTTTGTGCCGTTACCGAGCGGATATAAGCGCTCGGCCACCGTATTAACCGATGTTATCGATACGCCGTCCAAGCTCACCACGAATACCGGCATGTCAACGGTGCTGTCATACGCCTGAAGATCTCCCGTATTCGATACAGTCGGCTGCACCGGTTTTGCCGCCGCAGGTGTGCCCTGAAGCACAACCCATTCCATAGCTTCCGTTTGCTTTTCGGCATTATAAGAGTAACGCGCTGCGATAACATCCTTGCGCTTCATGCCCTGCGTGCCGTTTGCAATCGTAATCGTGTCATATGAGCCGTGCTCAACAACCGCAAGGCAGCCTTGTGCAAGCAAAGCGCCGTCCTTGATATGGATTTCGTTTGCACTGTATATCTCCGGCTCAAGGTTTTGCCCGGTGCTCAATATGTAAACGCCCTGCCCGGCCAAGCCCTGATTGAGCGCCCTGTCCTGCACGCTCGTTATATGCGGCGTGCCCGTTTTTCCTGTTACAATCTGCAATTTATCATTCCTCCAGGTTATATTGAATTGAAGTTTGCGAATTTGCCGTTATAATCATGCCGGCAAGGGGCTTCTTAATCTGCGTGCCCGTTACATAATCGCGGCCGCCGATGATGTCGCCGATTTCCACGCCCGTAATTCCGAGCGATTCAACATTCATGCTCAGCGAAGTTCCCTGAAGCAGCTCCTCATAATGTTCGAGGCCGTCTGCCTTAAGGTCGTCGCTGTTCGAATTTTCGTACACGGCGGCGATTTCGTCCACGCCGAAATATGCCTTTTCGCTGTCAATTTCGCCGTTTCGTTGCAAATATAGATGAATTACCTCACGCTGTTCAAGCTCACCCTTACCAAGGCATATAAGATGATTGACCGTGCCGTTCTCGATCCCTATCGTGAAATTAACGCGGCTGTCTTGACTAAGCTCGATCCGTTGCGAATAATCGATTATAGGCACGGCGGAAACAGCTGCATAGCCGGCCGGCAGCGCCGCCCTCCTGCTGCATATATTCGATGTGAAGCTTATATCCCACCTGCTTCAGCATTTTTTGAAGCCCTGCAAGCACGGTTGTGTAGCGCTCGAATTGATATTTAACGGTTATGCCCGTGTCAACTTCCGAAGCAACTATCAATCCGCCGTACATTGAGTTTATAATCTCACCAATAACGGCATTTAACTCGCCGCTAATAACCCGATATGCGCTGCCTGCAGGAGGCTCTATTATTCGATTACCGAGCATACCGCGCCAGGTGCTGCCCGTGAGCTTAACCGTTCTGTCCTCTGTGTTCGTTTTCCTGCCTGTGATTATGCCGCCGCATTCGCCGCCCGGCACATACACACAGCAGCCGAATTTAATATCCGGCTTAAAATCCTCAAGCGGCAAGGTTATTTCAAAGTCGTTCTCACCGCCGATATCAAAATCGGCATTGGAAAAGGTTAGCCTCCTAACATCGTTATAGCGTTCGTCCGTTAGGATAAGCTCCATTTCGGCTCACTCCTCTCTATCCTCAGCTCCAAATCGAAGCCAAAAGTGCCGTCCCATTGCAAGGCGATGTTGCCAGGCTCAATGGGATCGAATGTGCTTTCGCTTTTGCCGCGCAAGTCGTACAAGCTCAGCTGCGCGCCGTTTTCCAAGTGCTTAACAACGGTATTTCCGAGTGAATCGACGACGAGGTATTCATCTGCGGCAAGCGAGGTGAAAACCTGGTATATGTGCCCGTTAATGGATATCCTGGGCTGAACGGCAGGACCGTAAACCGTCAATTTGAACGGCATGGGCGCTATATGCTGAATATTCCAGCGTTCCACGCCCACGGCTGCGGCGGAATAATCGAAATTATAATCGATATCATAATCAAGATATTCCGATGCGCTGCCTGAAGCTGCGCTCGGGTAAAAGCTTTTGCTCACTTCCCTTATCCACGAATTCTTGTCGGAAACAACCGAAAACTCCTCAAAAATGAACGGCAGGCCGCTTTCCCAATTGCTTTTTGAGCTGCTCATTAACCTGCAGGGCAGATAAAAGCCCGTATCAGTGAACAGCGAGCCGTCAACATTATTGAGCACATCATATTCGACGACATCGAAAAGTCGATCCGCGGCAGATTTAGCCGCCGCTTTTCGCTCTTCATATGATAATCGGGTATCGGGGATAATGCCGATACTTACTTTGCGCTCTTTCGGCTCTTTGCGCACATTCGATATTGAATTAAAGCCGCTTTCGCTGTCATAGCTCCACGAATAATCAAGCAAATCGCCGCTTTGAAAAAAATATGGTGCTTCGTAGAAATTAACGCGCTCGCCTTTTGAGTTGATATAATGGAAATTCAAATTAAATCACCTCACAAATCCGAGGGAAGCTATCCAGCGCCCGGTTTCGCGATCGCCAAGCTTAAACCTCATGCCGGCAATGCCCTGTGCGAGCTGCTCGGCATACTCTCGTGAGCTTCCCGCCACAGCTGCAACGATGTATTCGCCGAGGTCGGCCATATCCGTGCCGCCCTGCGCCGTGTTCATTCGTGCAGCTTCCTTGGCATAGGTTACGGATATATCATGCGGAATAATCTGCGTTCCGCTCGGCAGATATGCGAGCTCGCCGCGCCCGCCCTCATTCATATAGGTAAAGCCGCCGACGAAGTTATCCGTGCCTCGCGCATTCTGCGGCACATCGGCACTTACACCGCTGGATGAACTTGTAAACTTAACCTTGATTCTTTCGGCTATGCCTTTAGCGACTTTGGTAACCTCTGCCCACAATTCGCTCGCCATGGCCTTAATGCCGTCGATAACCCCTTGCAGGATTTCTTTGCCGTTTGTTTTCCAATCCTCATTGGCAAATGCGCCCTTGATTGAATCGATTATCTGCGGAAGCGCTGCCACAAGCTGTGGAATCGCCTTGAGTAATCCGAGTACAAGCGTGGCTATAATCTGAAGCCCTGCCGCTACGATTTTAGGCAGATTTTGAACAAGCGTTACCACAATGCTTGTTATAATCTGCGGCAAGGCGTTAATCAGCACCGGGATTGAATTAACAATGCCCGTTACAAGCCCCACAAGCAAATCAAGACCTGCCGTTATAATTTGAGGCAGGTTATCAAGCAGTGCTGTGACAAGTGAAACTATAATCCCGAATGCCGCAGGAATAAGGGTAGGAAGTTGCGCTGCAAGACCCGATACAAGCGACGATACGATGTTTGCGCCCTGCTCGATTATCAGCGGCAACAGCGTACTTATTGTTGTCATAATCTGCGTTATAAGTTGGCTGCCCGATTCAATCAAATTCGGCAGATTTTCGGTTATTTTCGTGCCGAAATTTGTTATAATCTCAGGAGCTTTCGTTTTAATTGTTTCAACAATTGAATCAATCTGATCGCCGAATTTTTCCTTGAGCAAGCCGAGCCCGGCAACGACGGCTGCCACAACAGCGCCGATTGCGAACATTTTCGTTAAGCCCGGAATGAAAGCCGCCGCGTTAGAAATCAAGCCTTTTATTGCGCATCCCATAGTTTTGGTTCCTGCTTTTAATCCGTCTTTCATGCTTTTAAGCGATTCTAATAATAATCCGGGTCCATTGTTGGTTTTACCCATGCCACCGAAATAACGGATCCAATCGCTTGCCATACCAGCTATTCCGGATGTTACTGATGATTTTATGGATGATATTGAGCCCTTTAAACCTATATCAAAAGATTGAATGTTACTTGCAACTTGCTTAAAAGGCAATGCCGACAAGTCATTTTTCATTGCACCGAATATTCCGCTTGCCTTTTCGGCGAGCTTGCCCGCCGTTTTAATACCCGGACCGAGTGAAGCAGCAAACGCACCGCCGAGGGCTATTGATGACAGCTTTGATTTTTGCATTGCGGATCGAGCGCAGTGAACTGCTTTGCAGCGCGCTTGAGGCCGAATTTGCAAACGGCTCAAACATCTTGCCGAAGCTGACGCCCAAATCGGCTGATATTGCTTCAACGGAGCCGAGGGCTTCCTTGAGATCAACAAGCAACGGCTTAATCTGCGAGAAGAAACCGCCGCCCTCACCGCCTGCATCGAGAAAGTTTGCGCCGATTCGCCCGATTGAAGCCTGAACATTCGATAGCGCACCCGTAAACGAGCTCTCACCTATAATGGCAGCGGCGCCGCCGATGTTTTTCTCGATTGCTTTCAAAAACATGTCTGAACTGATCTCGCCTTTTGATGCCATATCCTTAACGGCATCGGCCGATGTGTGGCATTCATCTGCAAGCCATTGATATATAGGCAAGCCCCTATCCGCCAGCATGTTAATCTCTTCTGTATAAGCGTGTTGCGAGGTTTGCACCTTGTTTATAATGCTTCCCATATCTGCCATGGATGCGCCCGAAGCAGCTGCGGCATCTGCCGTTAAGCTGAGGTATCGGGTTAATTCCTTGCCGGGTTTAACGCCTGCCGCAACGGCCGAAGCAGCGGTTGTGGCCGCTTCATCAAGGCCGTATGCCGTGCCTTTAACCGAGGCATTGGCGTTTTTCATTATTTCTTTTACTTGTTCTGCACTGTTGCCCAGGCCTGTAAGCTTTGCTTTTGCTTCGTCAATCGCTTTTAGGCGTGTAAATCCTTTGGATAGCGCCATTCCGGCCAGTGCCGTTGTGGCCGCCAAGGCGGGTGCGGTAACGAATTTTGAAAGCTTGCCGCCGATTGACTGCGCCGCCTTGCCTATGCCCCCGAAGCGAGTTTGTAGATTGCTGCATGTTTGTTGCGCTTTACCAACCGCTTTTTCAAAACTGCTTGCATCACCCGTGATTTTTACGCTTAAGGTTGCCGATGCAGACATATTAAGCGCCTCCTTTGCTTATTAAATAGCCGTTTTCTCGGTATAATCGCCCGAGCCAATCACCGTCGTTGCGATTGGATTCCTCGACGGCAGCAAGATTCTCTTTGATTTTTTCTTTATCTGCCGCTTCGCCGTGTGCCCTACGAAACAGCTTCAGCGCACGCCGCTTTTTACCACGATTTGCATTGTAAAACGCGGTGAAGCAGGCGTTATACAACTGATAGCTGCGCGAAACGAAGCTGTCCTCATATGCCTTATATAGAAAAGCTATCTCACGCGGGGTTAAGGCGTTGAATTGCGCCCGGGTGTAACCGAAATTGACCGCAAAAAAAGCAAAGTCCATATCATTGCGATACGGCTTTGCTTCTTTTATTTCCTCCTCGGAGGAGGGATTTTTAATTTTTAGATATTCAAGTTCGATTAAGCGCCTGGGAAGAAAAAAGGGCAATCCCTCTGAAGTGCCTCAAGTACAAGGCTGCACACAACCTCGTAGCCCTGCTCCTCAATCATTCTCTCACACATTTCCATGCCCTTTTTAATGGGGAAGAAAACATCGGAATTTGCTTTCTTGAGCGCATATGCAAAATAGGTTTTCAAGTCCTTAATCGAAAGCAGGCCACCTGTGCGGTTAATATTGGAAAGGGTTGGCATTTCCGTTACCTGCTCAATCAGCTCGATCCTTCCGATACTAAATTTAAATTCGAAATCCTTATCATCGAATGTAAACATTGCTCACCCTCCTTATTCTGAAACGACCTGCTTAACCGGCATTGTGTCCGTTTCTGTGGGCGAAACGGCAAGGTCTATAAGCTTGCCCTTGCCCTCGAAAGAAAGCGAATAAGTTACGGCATCATCATGCGGTGCCTCAAGGGGATAATCGGTGATAACAGCGAATCCTGCAAACATGCCCTTTTTCGCTTTGGTATTTACTACCTTGAGCACAACGGTTTCGCTGTTTTCGAATGCTTCGGAAAGCCTTTGATGCGCTTTGTCGTTCAGAATATATAAGCCGTCGTTATCGATGCTCCACTCTTTCATGCCGGCAATTTTGGACTTATAACCGCCTTCGGTATCTTTGGATGTGATTTCAATTGAATCCGCGGAACGGTTAATTGTTAAACCCTGCTGCCCCGAAATCGCAAGCAGCTCGCTGCCGTCTTTGCTCCACACGGCAAGCAACACATCCTTGCCGGCAAGCGCTTCGGCGGCTGATTCGCTTAATCCGTCAAAAGGCTTTGCTGCAGATACTTCCGTTGCGGAGGTTTCGCCTTGCTCTTTTGCCGCCGCAAAAAGCTGCAAATTTAACTTTTTCATATTCATTCTCCTTAAATCTTAATTTTATATCCGTAGTTTATCTTCAACCTTATCGGCATTACGGCGTGTTTTTCGGTGGTTTGTTCTTCGAAGATCGCCGATACGCCGTCCGTCATCTGATATATAAGACAAAAGCCCTCGGGAAGCGTTACATCTTCCGTGAGGGCTTCTTCTGCCTGTTCTATCAGCTGATACACCGCCGTGTTGCCTTTGCCCGGCGGCGATATAATATGCGCCGCAATTTGGTATTCCTCGCAAAACATTGTTTTGGTGTCTGCCGGTTTTTTCCCGGTTGCTTCCAAATACAAAAGCGGCGAGGGTTCGTTCTCGGGCACATAATCAAAGGTTTTTAATCCGGCTGCCTCAAAGCGCTCTTTAAGCGCTGCGATAACTGCCGTAAATGATAGTTTTTTTAGCATATTAGTCTTTCATCGCCTTATCTATAGCTTTGAGCAAATCCTCTTTATAAATCGGCGCTTGAACATTGATGTTGTTGCGCAAGAAATGTTGACCGGGAACGAAACCTCCATTCACAGTGCGGTGTCCCTCCTCAACATGCGGCGCATACTCTTTCGTGTAGCCGAATTCACCTTTTTTGGTATATCGGCTTTCCATAAGTTCACCTGTTTTAAACGGCGTGCCGCCGTTAGCTATCGAATTGTTATTTTCGGCACGGTTATATAGCTCCACAACTTGCTTCTTAATAACCGCATCGAACCTTATGGAATTAAGCGCCTTGAGTTTGCGCTCAAGCTCGCCGTAACCGAATTGAAATTCAATCATGCTCATTTTTTAACGCCTCGCAATTCGCAAGCATAAATCTGCCTGCCGTTGTTGTTAGCTTCACTTCGTATTTTTGGCCGAGGCAAATAATAGCCTCACAATCCGCAAGCACTGCTGCGGTTGTTCTGAGCAGCAGATTTCGGCTTTTATTGCTTACCTGCCTGCCCTCCAGGGCTATAAGCGAATCCGTTAAGGGTGCAAACCGTGCCGGCACAGCAGTAATCTCGACAAGCTGCTCAATAGGATTGCCCAACTCGTCTGCGCCGATTTGCTCGGTTTTCATAAGGTGTGCTTTAATCCACATCATAAGAATTGCACCCCCGACGAATTTTTTTGATTATACTCGGATATTTCCGATGCGTATTCATTCAGAATATCCTCAACATAATTAACGGAAACGCCGCCGTCGCTCTCCGATGAAACGCCCTCATAGAAATACCGCCTATAAAGCTTAATAACCGCATCAACCGCGATCGAAACAACATATCCGGCAAGCGCTGCTCATGCAGCCTCAAGCATAAGCGGCTGCACACGGTGCTGCTCCAATGCCGAAGCCACGCTTCGGACGGGGTTATTTCTTCCTCTTCAAGCAAATTTCTCGCTTGTTCTAAAACATCATCCATTACAGCCGCCCTCCTTGATTATTACTTGCTTGATTTTGCCGGTTGTGTTTCTGCCTGTGTTTCTGCCTGCGTTGCCGGCTTAATTGTTACAACGGAAATGCCGTCAACATACTCTGCCATGAGCTTAATGCCCATAAGCGCATAGCTTTCACTCTGTGCGTAATCATACGAACCCTCGGTATGGAAGCCGATTATAGGCAAATCGCCGTCCGTAGTATATGCAAGCCCTGCCTTTGCAAATTCGCTGTCTGCCGGGTCCACATAATACATAATAATGTTGTTAATCGGTGTAGCTTCAACCTTGCCCTGTGGCACAGATGAGCTGATGAACATTACATCGGCACCGAGAAAATCCTTAACATAGCTCATGCCGAATGCGCTCTGAGTTGTGATAGCTGCAGAGCCGAGATACTGATATACATCAAGGGTGTTGGCAAACACAGCAACACCTGTTGCAGACGGCCGAGCTGCTGGAATTTGTTTTTCACTTGGCCTATCGCTATAGAAACAGCCATTTGAAATGTGGTTTGCTCGCTCTTAAGAGTGCCGGTGCCGAGAAAATCGTAAAAATCACCCGTTACCTTATTTGCAAGCAGGGTGCGAAATTCATCATCACACTTTGCAACGGCTACATCATAGCCGTTGGCGGAAATTGCTTCAAGCGTTACAGCTTTGGCGTACTTGGATATAGCAATTGGGCCGAGGGCTTCCGATTTTGCCTTAATTTCGGAAAACGGAATTTTTTTTTTCGCCCTCGCCTACTGCGCCGCTCTTAAGCGTGCCCGAGGCAGTTGTTTTATAAAGCGTTGTGCCGTTTGCCTTTTTAATCGGTCGGCTGATACCGAGAATATCAAGCAGGGGCTGAATTGACTTCGTGAATGATGTGACGAAATCGATTTCTCTTGCTTGTGCGGTTATGCTTGCGGTGGTGGTTACACCCTCCTGCGCAGCGAAAAGCTGCAAATTAAGTTTTGTCATTATTTTTTACCTCCAAATAATTCAATGTTTTCGGCAATCGCCTGTTGGCGAGCTGCCGGGTCTTTGATTTTTAAAATGTCATCCTTAGTGATATGCTTTTCCGAGCCTGTTCTCGGCTCTCTTCCGCCGAGTTTCTTTTTTACTGCGGCAGTTACGGCACTGTTGAAAGCCTCGGCGAAGCCTTTAATTGCCGCGTTTGTTTCCTCCGCGTCAGCTGAGACGAGCATAGCTATAACATCATCGGAAACACTTATTTCCTGCTCTGCAAGCATTTTACGCGCTGTGCTGCTCATTTTGCTGAGTGCTTCGCGCGTTTTATACTCTGCAAGTTCTTTTTGATATTTATCGCGTTCATACTCTGCCTTTTGCTGTGCGTTCATATCCGCAAGTTTTTTGCTTCGTCAACCTCCGCGTCCTTTTTCTTTATCCATTCCGCTTTTTTGACGGCGATAATCCTGTTAAGGTCATCATCGGTGTACTTCGCAGGTGCTCCTCCCGCCCCGTTATCATTTCCTTGCGTTCCTCCCTGCTTGCCCGGTTCTGCCTGATTTTGTTTGCTGCCGTCGTTGCCCGGTTCCGCCTGATTTTGTTTGCTGCCGCCGTTGTCCGGCTCGCCCTCTTCGGCGAAAAGCTGCAAATAGATTCTGTTCATAATTTCTACCTCCATAGTTTATAGCCTCAATGCTTGGCTTTTAATTCCGTAGCTTTTAATGAGATCCACGCCTGCTCACGAACCGTAGCTTTTTACGAGTTCCACGCCTGCTCAACCGTAACTTTTAAGGTGGTTCACGCCTGCACCGTTATATATTCGGGATATGAAGCCGCAAGCAGCTGCACGCCCGCTATATATGAGTTAATGAGGAGCTCGCCTTGCCCGCTCGGCAATGCGCACTCAAAATAAAAGCTGCCCGAATCGATTTTGTATATAAACGAATCCCCGGTAAGCTTCCCGAAGCTTTCAATTAAGCTGTGGCACAACATAGTAAAAGCGGCACATACAAGGTCCTGCCCTTTTGGGGCGGCGCCTGCGTGACCGCTTGCCTTAATTCTGCTCTTTTCGATTGTTACAGTTATCATCGTTATTCACATCCGGCCTCTTTGAATGCCTTGCTGAGCTTCGGCCATTGAATAGCGAACCAATCCACCATTTCCTCGTTTGTTGCCCATTGTGCAACATCGTTTGAATTAACATTCAGCCCGCTTTCAAATAAAAAAGCGTGAATTATTTCGTGCCTGAGCACTTGTTTTTGTAAAGATTCAAAATCCTTAACGCTTCTGTCATCTTTTTCAACCGTGCCGAAATCAAGGACAACGATTTGCTTAACGGTATAATCCGTGAAGCCGTCCAACTCTTTCAAGCTCGGGCAATTCAAAACGCTTCCTTTTATAATTTCGTACTCGGTGCCCAATATGTTTATTTGCACAATATTCCTCCTTTTAGGCATAAGAAAAGCACCGTGCTTTGCGCATGGTGCTTCTTTAGCCCTTAATATTTTGTTTTACAGCCTGCCGATTACTCCGCCGAGGGTGATTTTAAACGCCTCACCGAGTGTGGTTTTGTGCCCTGATTTAATGCTTTCATACAGATATTTCAGTATCTTGTATTCGATCACTTCAATATCGTCTTTTGACATAATCAATTCACCGTTCAATTTTAATTATATTTGCCCTCTTTTAGTTTTTTTTTCCATTGTAACTAAACATCGGGCTGCATCTTCCAATGTGCGACATTCATCCGCCCATACTTCGTCTTCACCGTAAGGCTCAACTTCTTTCATATAATCCCCCAATGTTTTATTTTTCTCTGTATTTGTATCCATATTTGGCTCCTTTTGTTTTTACAAATTTATTTGCTTTGGAAATAAATGTTTCTAAATCCTTAACTTCGTTTTTAGCTTTTTTCATATAATCAATGTAATCGGTTGCGAATTTCTTCCCGTCAAAGCTTTTTGTTTTAGAAATCAGATATTGTTTTCCGTTATTTCCTACTGCAACAACAATTTGCAAGTGTTCATTTTCCACCATGCGATCTACATCACCGGGCGAAATCGTGCCTCCGTCTGGATGATTATGTATAATCATGTAATTGTATGGTGGGTGGTAATCATCCTCTACTTTTCCTGCTTTATCTTTGCCCTTGTTCTCATGCAAGAAATTCATATGCATATCGTAATAATGCAAATACTCCGTTCCGAGCGGCGCATTTTTCACTTTTTCCAACAGCTTTCGCATCGCAACTATAAGCTGCTGATTTTCGCGCCAACCTAATTCCGGGCAAATCAAAAGATTTGATGTTCTGAATAGCTTCTGGCGTAATCGGTATAAGATCACCTTGATTAAAGCTGTTGTATAAGCCGTTTAAAGTTTTCTGTGATACATCGCCGCCGTGCTTCTTAACATATTCATCCTGCCACTTATCCCAATCGGCAACCGCAACGCCGTAATGGCAGCGGCACCAAGGATGCATCGGCGGGAAGTTTCGCCCCGGAACGCGCTGCGAAAACTTGAATTTTTTGCCGTTCAGCGCTTTGCACACGGGGCAAGCATTATTATCCGCAACCTGAAACTCGTAATCCTCGAAGTCTTTTTCAAACACGGAGGCCGAGCTCTCGTTCATTACATAGGTGCCCTCGGTGTATATAAGCCTATAGGCATCATTTTTAGCCACATTGATGAACCGGCTGCGTACATTCTTTATAAGTCGCTCATAGCTGTCGCCCCGGGCAAAGCCGTTTGCAATATCATTATTGAGATAATCCGCAAGCTTATCCGTATTCTGCCATATGCGCTGCGAAAAATCAGCCTCGCCGCTCCATGCCGTGCCGGAAAAGAGCTTCATTGCCGAGCTATTAACCGCCAAGCCCATTATCTTATCGGCTGCGCCGGTGCTTTTATAAGCCAGGCTTGCCAAATGCTCTTTTAGTTCGCGGTTTGTGATAGCGCCAAGCTCTCGCTGCTGCAGGCGTATGCTCTGTTGCAACCCCTCCAGGCGGTTGAGTTTATATATACTTTCCCTTATAGGCATTAAATCTGCATATTCGGGATATTTTTTCTCAAACTCATCCATTCTTTGGATTAACAACATTATATCACTGTCGGGCAGCTTTTTAAAGAGGTCTGCATACTTTACGATATTATCTTCGCCGTAGCGTTTATAATATGCCGCTATTTCCCGCTCAAGCTTCGCCGCCTCGGCTTCGTATTGCCTGAGCAAGCGCCGCTTCAGCACAGCTTCGTCCTTTTCAAGCGCTGCTGCAAGTTCTTCTTGCCGCTGCGGCCAATAAATACTACTCTTCATCAGCCGGGCCCTCGCCACTCACTCTGTTGGTGGGATAGTCTGTTGCATAAGCGGTGTTATCTTGCTGCTTTGCCAAGCGTTCCAGCTCTTCATCAACATTATCAACAATACGAAGCTTGCTGAGCAGAGTTTCATCGCTCACCGTGCCCTTGAGCTTTTCAACAACGGCGGCATCCTCCGAATAATCAACGGGATAATTCGGAGTGAAGATAAAATTAAGCTTCATCCAATCATCGGCAGCCATGGAATTAACCGGGTTGGAAAAAATAAGCTTATAGCGCCGATTGAGCGCACCTTCAAATTTGCGCTGCTTCGTTTGAAAGAGATTGCCCATAATCGAATAGCGATATTGCATTGCTCTGCCGGAAGCGGCGGCATCGAAGTTTTCATCATTGATATTTGCCACCATGGAAGTAACAAAAATCAGTCTTTCGAGCCTATTGAGCAAATTTTCCTGCGTTTCGTCTGCACTCGGCCGTGCAAGGAAGCTCGCATCGCCCTGTTCACCTCCTGTGCCATAAATGTTAATAATGCGGCTGTCTTTAATTCCCTCAAGCTGTTCGGGGGTAAGCTGCCTGCCCGTTATCTTCATATATGCATCTGCAAAATAATCAACATCGTTTGCTTTTTCGCTTAATGCCTTATTATAGCCGTTCATCAGCGGCAGAGCGCCGCTGTAAATTCCTATTCTTTCTTCATTTTCAACCCATTCCGTTGCCGGCACATCGCAAAAGCCGTGCAAAGCTTCGTAATCCTCGAATATCAGTTCGCCCTTATTGGTGAAGTAGCGCACCGTGCTTCCGTCCGAAAGTGAACCGTGCATAACTTTTTCACTGTCATAATAATAACGGCAGAAATACAGTGGACGAGTTAAAGCGGAATCATCGTAAATAATAAATGATTCGGTCGGCCGCGCATACTGCGCACAAACATTCTTTTCGGCATCAAGATAATAAAATTCGTAAGCTCTGCCGTAGATTGAGCAGATTTTCGACAATTCTGAATTTTTATCGTCTATCGAATTATATGCGCCGAATAAATCCACAAACTCCTTAACTCGCTTATCATCGCACTGCACTTTAATCGGTATGCCAACGAAGAACCCATTAAAAGTGTCGGCTATGTACTTTGCGAAATTCACCGAAAGCCTGTTGTCGGGCTTGTTGTTCGGCTTCGGCTTCTGATGATAGATATCGTAATCATTCCTATATGCCCTTTCAAGCGGGCGGTAAAGGCGATTAGATATAAATTCATTATCACCGATGAATTTTTGAAGCTTCAGCGGGGTTATTTCTTCCTCGCGAGGCATTCTGAATATGCTATATTCCAAAGTTATAATCCTCCTCTGAATAGGTTAATCTGCACACCGTCCGTAAGCTCGCGATACAGTGAAGCTGCGCTGTCCGGCGCATCGTCATGCGCTGCGTTTTCCGAATAATCAAGGATTGCGGAAATGTATTCCGGGTCTGTGCAATCGAGCCACTTAATTTGTCCCCATGCTTTTTTTAAATATGTTGAAATCTTGATGTATTTGTTCATTTTTTCGTAGTATGACGAACACATCAGCCCACGGGCGATAAGGTCTTTTTCGAGGTAGCCTTTATCGCCGTTGCGCTCGCAATAGATCGTGCCAAGGCGGAAACGCTCTTGATATGCCGCAATCTCGCCCTCGCACTCTTCGATGTGCTTTTGCCAAAGTTTGCCATAGCCGATTATTTCGCCGCTCGGCAAAATGTTAAACGCGGTATATGCGGTGAAGTCCTCGCCGCCGTAGGCCGCATCAACATGGGATTTACCGCCGTATATAAGTTCTTCTTTATCCGTGAATTGCGGATTGGTAAACAGCGCATCTTGCGCTGCGATATGCTTCAGCTCGTAGTTTGCGGCAAATAGGCTGTCCGTCATGCTGTCGCGAATTTCGCGTAGCTTCTCTTTGCCGATCAGCCCTGTACTGTAGCAATCATATTTCTTAACATTTGGCATTAAGGATATGGCATCCTCTTTATGCCACGGTGTGCCGGTGTTTATAAACCGCCCGCTGCGGTTCTTAATGTTTTGAAGCTCCATATATTGAAGCCTTGTAAGCTTCCGCTCCGCCGCACTCACTCGGTCCTTGATGTTGACGATATCATCCGTAACAACAATATCCGCGTGTTTACCCGTTATCGAAGTGCCGATACCGAGCCCGATGAGCTGGCTTGAACCTCTTATCGAGGTGCACAAATTCGTATGGATCTCGCTGTCCGTTCGCTTAATAAATTCAAGCGGGCGGTTATACAGGATTTGTACCATTTTCTGAACACACCCCGAAGCGAGGATCTTGCCCACTTGCTTTATAACTTCTTTAGTGTCATCATCCGTTTTGCGGAAGAAGATAACAAATTCATTCGGGAACAATACAATGTGCAAGGCAAGAAACAACGAAAGAACGGTCGTTTTGTACGAACCGCGGTGTGCAAGCAGCGTTTGGTCTGCGCTGCGTACAAGAACGAACGCAGCCACTCGTTATGCAGCTGCGTTAAATCAGTGAACCCCACCCAATGCCCCACCAAATAGGGCTTATAGTAGAGCAGATCAAGTATTTCTTTTCTTTCCGGCAAAATATTTTTCCATTTCTTTTAAAGTGCCGTCATCCGGCGTTGTAACCTCCACCTTTTGTATATAGTCGCCGTCCATTTTATTGAGCACATCAATCGCACGAATACGATACCCGGCATCCTCACTGTCTTTTTCCGCGATTTTTGAAAGCGTAATCATGCGCTCCGTGCGGTGCATTATAGATTTATTATCTAATTCTTTTTTTAAAAATTGGTACCTTTCCTGAACCTTATCGCTGTGAAACAGCGCAGATGCCTTTGAATCAACCGTGCTGTCTTTCCATTTTTGTGAAGAGGGAAACGCCGCCCTGTAAGCCTTGCGCTGCGAATCCCCCTCAAGCAATCGGCGGATGAAGATATCCTGCCGTGCCGTAAGAGCCATGAGCTCACCGCCTTTCTGCAATCAAAAAGGACGCGCCACCCGGCACGCCCTTTGCTTTTCGCTTTTCTGTTCATTTTAATTATATCAAACTCTTAGTGGGAATTGTGGGAAATATATTTTCGCAGTTTTTTCGAGGCGGTTGTTCGGTCTATAAACATAGCCGTGGCAATTTCTTCATAGGTCTGCCCCCGGCAACGCCTGATTGCTATTTCGCGCACCTCGGCATCCTTGATATTAAGCACGAAATGCTGAATCCCTTTAACCTGCGCCCACAGGCGGTTATACGCCTCCGCCTTTTCAAGATTGAGCAGCTGCATGGCAGATTGCTCGGTGGGGGCTTACCCCGACACTGCGCTGCACTTTGATTTTTGAGCAGTCCACCCCCGTCAAAAAGGACGGCGAAAGTTCTTCTCGCCACAAATCAGCCTGGCGCACCAAGCTTGAATAATTCTCTATCATCTCTATTGTGATGTTAATTTACAACGCCCCCTTTATTTTTTTTTGCGGCATGCTACATCCGCACCATTACCGCTGACACATACCAATGCCCGTTATATTCGTTATATCGTGAATTGCAACGCAAAAATCTGTAACCCGGATATTTGTGTTGCCAATAATCTGCATCATCAATGTGAATAGTCGCCATGCGCTCTACCGTGCGGCGACTGATTCTTCCGTCTTTATTTTTGAGCCTTGTCGGCTGCGCTAAGTTCTTACTCGTAAAATAGCGGCGGGTGCCCTCGGGGTCCTTCGAAAAATACTTTGCGAGCGTTTCATAGCCGAAGCGGCTCGGCAAATATCTGTCTGCGCTTACTCTTTCACCGGCAGTCCACATGTTTTCCATATCGTCTCTGCTTAATCCTCTGCTCATAACAGCGTGGAAGTGATAGCTTGTCTTGCCCTTATTTTTGCCGGTCTTATATGTTTTAGCTTCGATTATGTAAATATATTTAAAAGGCTCGGTTATTCCGAGCCTTGCGCGGCGGCGCTTAACTCGTCTGATATAATTCACCATGATTTTGCGTGCTTCATCAACATCGGACGGCGCGGCGGAGGGTGAGATTGTGGCAGTAAAAAAAATATCGCCGTCGTCAAAGTTAGCATTAACGAGTTCTATAAGTCTGCGCCTTGCCTGCTCTGCATTATAACGCTTCATCTCGTCTGAGGTGGGCTTCGATCTTGCCGCCCTTTCAGGAATACGGCGGCCGCTCGGGTACACCGGGTAAAAATCCGCTTCCAATAACTTGCCTGCTTTTATTCTTCTCTCACGAATCACGGCCGCTCCCCCTCTCTCGTTGTTGTTGCTTGTGGATAATAATGCTATTTTTGTGTTTTCTTTGTCTTGTGGTCGATTTCTTATGATAGAATACAAGGCTTCAAGCGAGCTTTGCCTGCTCGCTTTTTTTCGGCCTTGTTGTTTAGTTTTTGGCACCTATATATAATGTATATAATATATAAGGCTAAAACACACTTTGCAGCGTTTGAGCTTTTATCTTTGAAGTCTTACTGACTTCGATGCTCAAATGCCCGTCACGCTGCTTAAGCGTTATTTTTGTTGTGCCGGCTTTAAGTTGGCAGCTCTCGGCCTCGCACTCGGCCATATACCTTACGCATTCACCGAGGAAAAATTCTGTGTTTTCTTTCAGAACAAGGATTTCTTCGTCCTGCAAACTCTTTACTTCAAGCATAATTTCAGAAACGGCTCTTTGCTTTCTTTCCGCGCTTACCTCCGCATCAGTTTTTGAATTGCTTTTAATATGCGCTGCGTGTTTTTCTTGCGAACGCGATTCTTTTTTGCGTGCGCCGCAAGAAAAACAACCCTCGGTGAAATTATTTTGCTTATCAATTTGCTAAATTCCTCAATTACGCGAGGAAAAACTTTAAGAAACGCGGAAGCTGCTGCAGCCGTCACATCGGCGAGCGCCTTAAACGCCGCTTCACATGCTTGCACTGAAATTTCGACAATCGTATTTATTATTTCGGCCAAACTATTCATTTCATTCGCTCCTTAACCGCGGCGCCGTTTTCATACCACTTTTTTAATTCCACCAAGCAATCAGGGCATAAGTCCATGTTGTAGTATTGATTTACACAATCAAATGCAATACCGCAAACTCGCCTGCCATAGAGTTCACTTATTTTGTTTAATACTTCTACGGCCTTTTTTTCGTAAAGACCTCCACATCTGTCGCACTTATAAGCTTGCATTTTGAATACCTCCTTTTTGATTCATACGCTCTTTAACGACGGGACCGCTTTCATACCACGCCTTAAACTCCGCCAAGCAGTCGGGGCATAAATCAATTTGCTTTTTATTATATTTAAAAACCCACGCCAAACCGCAAACAAAATCAGTGCCGATTTTTGTTGTTTTTCCGCCGAGTTCATATTTAACCGGCTTTCCGCATCTTTTGCATTCAACTTCCCACATTTTGAAATTTCTCCTTAAAAAAGTTACTGCGGCATTGAGTACGGCTGCCGCAAGCCAATAGATCACCTTGCGCCAATCGGAGCCGGCAGCGTAAACAGCTGCGGCCCCGATATCAAGTGCTATTAACAGCACCGGGAAAATATATTCTTTTTTCATTCGTTTCTCTTTTTGTTCAACGCCATATAAAACGGAATAAGTGTTTTCACATCGCTGTGCTCATCCATTAACTTTTGAAGCGCAGCTGTTGCCTCGGCAGCGGCTTTAGCAAGCACTTCCGCTTTGCAAGATGAAATTATTATTCTCCCGCTTATTTCGTCGCTCGCCACACCACCGAGAATACAGCTGACATTTCTATCCGTCAACACCTTGCCCGTCCTGTTGTCTGTTATCTGAAGTCTGAACGGCAACTTCTGCTTAGTATCATTCATATTTACTCTCCTTTTTACTCTCCTTAATCTCTCTCGGGTTGTTCGGGCAAAGCAACTCTGCCATGTTATCCGGCTTTGTGTTAATCATATGCGTGGGCTCAAGGCCGAGAATTATATAACCCGGCTTGCAAAATTCTTCATCATCAAGCACATATGTTATTCTCATCAGCAGAGCTCTGCCGGTGTAGTAGGTGCCCGATTCGTCAATTTCGTTAAATGCGGCATAATCGCCGATTTCAAATGGTCGGTCATTTTTGCGCACCTCGAATGTTTTCTCGCCGTTTCGGACGGAGCTAAAATATTCGGGCTTAGTTTTTAATTCGTGTATCATTTTTAGCCTCCTCAAGCTTCTCTTCCACAAACGGCTGCCACTTTTCGGGCAGTTGCAATTTATATATATCTATCGTCGCCACCATGCGCGGCGGCACTTCCAGCGTGGCACTGTAGGCAAATTGATTTTTTGTTATTTTATCGCGCCTTTTTATGAGCTGCGATATTTTAAATCGCTGCTTATCGGAAATTTCCTTGCAGCCAACATCAATATTATATTGAAATGCGATTTCCGCTTCCTCTTTAGTCACCGGCACACCTCGCTTCCTCTTCTTCCCGGGCAGCTCTTTCGGCTTCCATTTTTTTTACTATCGCGAGAATATCGCTGAGCTTTGTCGGCTCGTTCTTTTTTCCTGTGCCGAATTCGAGCAGGCCGTCCTCTACACACCACTTGACGATCAGATTAAAAACATTTCTATCGGTATAGTAAATAGCTTTACCGTAATACTCGGTAAATTTTTCATCCCCGAGCAGATTGAAAAGCATATCGTGCTCGGCGCATGAGATGCCGGCATAATACGGGTCTTTGGTGAGAATTTCACCGGGCGAATAAGCGCTCCAGTCATACCAGGAAGCAACGCCGCGCGTTGTTTTCTCGGAGGCATCCTGCTCAATCCACTTAACGATCATATCGAAGTGGCATTTTTTGTTTTTCGCAATCGCCTTATTCTTGTTTTTCTCAAGCCAACGGTCCGCATGTGATATGTAACCCTTATATTGGTGCGGGTAGGTATGCTTGATCTTAAGAAATTCTTCGGCGGTCATAAGCACATTGCCATGCTTGCCGAAAGAAAATTTATCGCTTTTTTAAATTCTTATCCATATAATACTCCTTGACTTTTGCGCAAGAAGCAGCTATACTTAAATTGCAATTTGAGTGCTGCTATCAGCGCTGCCGCAGGCTTTCCGTCTGCGGCTTTTTTATTTGTTCTTTTTGGCCTTGCTCAATTCTGTTTGCAGCAGGCCGCAAGCGGGTTTCCGCATTTTTCCAGCTTGCAAGCAAATATTCGTTTTCCGAGCTGAGCTCTTCATTAGCTCGCTGGTAACTCTTGATTGCTTCGCAATCTTCATTACAGCTTACATCTTGCTTGTCCTTTTTGGGCTCATTATTTTTGAGCCTGTTCTTTTTCGCTTCCTCCTGCAGGCCGATTATTAAGTAAAACACAGCAGTGAGGATAGCCCCTACCACTATTCCGGTGCACAGAATCGATATCGTTTCAACATTCATATGCCTGCGCCCTCCTTGGTGATAAGCTTGTACAGCTCGTTCATCTGCCGCATATCCCTTGCCGCTTCAGCACGGTGTTCTTCGCGCTCGGCTGCTCTGAGCTTACCGCAGATTATATTTTTAACAATCACAGCCGGCACGGCTGCCACGGCGATTACGCCGAATATAAATAAAGCGTTTATCATTCATCAAACCTCCTTACCGGGTATTTTTTTCGCTTCCGCTTCATATTGCGGAATCGTTTTATAGAACGGGCAGTAGCCGCCGCCTTTACCGCGGGCGCACACCATTTCATTCAGTGCCTTGCACAGGCTCTGCCCGTTCACCTTTTCATAAGCGAAGCAGCTTGTTTTCGGTCGTCCCATATTTTTTATAACTCCTTATAATTTTTCAAATTCGTCCAAATGCTTTGAGTAATACTCACTCATCACTCGGCTTAATCGTTCAGACATACTTTTGCGCTCTTCGGGCCGTAATTCATCGAACGGGCGGGTAACACCGTCAAGCCCCGTGATAAAGCACTTGAAATTAAGCACATCCTTGCGCTTCTTTGGTGTGGCTTTTGCTGTTGCCATGCTCTCACCTCCTTATAAAATCTTATGCGCTGCCGTTTGTCCGATATAATTAAGAACAATATGCTATAACATTTCTTGATTCAGCAATATCACCGGGCTGCGCCGTTTCTGCCCAGCTTGCAAGCTCGCAAATCTCTTTCATGGGCAAATGCTGATATGCCCTTTTCTGAAGCTCACATCTTGCGTTGCCGGAAAAGTCAACCTTAATAACAACTTTTCTGCCGGCGCGGCGATTTGCCGCTGGCTTAAATTCAAAAATAACCGTTTTTCTCACCTCCGATTATTTGAAAGCGTGCCATTCAAAAGAGCTATCGAAATTAAGATCCCAGTTGCTTGGTGATTCTGCGTTAATGCCGCAGCCCTCCACATTTCCATCGTAAAAAGGGCAGCTTAACGGACATTGAGGATCATGCGATTTACATTCCTCTTTTATTACGATCAGCGCATCGTGCAGCTGCTTAATCCTGTCTTTATTCATTTCTTTATTCATTATCTTCCTCCTTGATCGTGGCACAACATTCATCAATTAACAGTTCAACAATCTGCCCTATGCTTAGCACGGTGGAGGAGTGCTCCCAGATATCCTCTGCGATAAAATACAGGTGGGTTAATAATGTTGCTCCTAAATCGTTAATCCTGCAATATTCACAATGCGAAAGCATTCTACCGTATTGTTCATTATCGCCGCAGGTGTATAGGTTATATTTAATACACATAAGCCTTACATTTTCCCCGCTGATTCGTCTTATTTGCTTCACCCTTAATCCTCCCACTTCTCAAAAATCACGGCGCCTTTATTGAGAAATACGCCTCTGTCGCCTGCAACATAAATGCCATATCTGCCCGAAAGTGTTTTAATGATTTTATTGCCGCAATCATAATCATAAATGTTTATGTTGTTGCCGCGGACGGAAGCCCAAAGGGTGTAATCTTCCGGCTTATACTCATTTCTGTCGCAGATGATAACAGCTGTATCGCCGTCGCCATAACCATTAGGCACATCAAGGGTGAATTGGCCGTCAATTCCGATTTTCACCGAACCTATATCACTGAGTGTTGTTAATTTCTTCATATGATTTCCTTTCTTTTTTATGTTTGTTGACAAATTTCTTTTGCTTTGCTATGCTGAATACATGATAATTTCAACGAGGTGTTATATATGATGTATTCACAAGAAGAAGTCCGAACATTTGAAATTAAATCCGGCAAAGCCGTATTTATAGGCACACGAGAACTCAAATTAAAAATTCCAACCATATGCCCAAGGTGCGGCAAAGGTTCGTTTCCGGAGCATTTGATTTCAGCTGAATGTGTAAATGTTAATGCCGAAACAGATCAAGTGACGATTGCAAGCATCTATTTATGCCCGGTGTGTGATAATTTCTTTTATGTAAGCCATTATTGCATTGAAAATCATCCGTATTCGGACAGTTCCGTAATATACGAAACATTTCCGTCATTTAACCGTGATAAATCATTTTCGGATGCGATAAAGAAAATATCACCTGATTTTGTTCGCATTTATAATCAGGCGCTTAAAGCCGAAAACAGCAATCTCACCGATATATGCGGTCCAGGTTATAGAAAATCACTTGAATTTCTTATTAAGGATTTTGCAATTCTTAATAATCCGGCAAAACGGGAAAAAATCATCAAATCGCCATTAGGTGAATGTATAAATACTTATCTTTCCAAAAATCTTTCGGCATTAGCTACGGCCGCGGCATGGCTCGGTAACGATGCAACTCACTACGAGGCCAAACACCATGATTACGGTTTAGCTGATCTTAAAGAATTTATAAATTCAACTGTGGCATACATAGATTTTGAATCACAAATCAAAAAATCTTACGAACTTCAGAATAAAAAGCAATAAAATGATTGTCTCTGCACCCGGTTTTTATATCGGGTGCTTTTTTATAGCACTATTTTTCTTGAAAGCAATTCGCCGTCATCGGTCCAATATTGCTCTTCAAATCTGCCAGGGTTTTCATTGCTTCCGTCACCTGCGGTGAGAACAATTCTCGTTACAAGCACACGCGACACGCCCTCGATTGAATTACGGTTCTTATCAAGGACCTCTTGTATCCGCTCTTTGTCTTTTTTGTTCATAATCGCATTGCCTCCTTAACTGGTTTTCATTGTAGATTTTTTGTCTACTTTTATGATAAAAAAAATAAATGTGCATCTTCTTTTCTTATTCTTAAGATTTGGCACACTTTGTCAATTTCAGAAACAGTAAACTCCCTGCCGTTAGAATTATTAAGCTTATAATTAAAGGACTGATACGATTTACCTAACCGCGCCGCAACATCACTTTGCGTATAGCCAAGCTCAACCATTCTTGCTTTTAACAAATTTGTGTTCGTCATGGCTTCACCTCCTTTGTAGCTATTCTGGCTACAATTGAAGAATAACATATCATTTTTGTTTTGTCAACGGTTTTTTGAGAATTTTTCAATTTTTGTTGATTGATTATCTACAATATGTTATTATCTTTAATATAAAGGGTGTAGATATATGACGATATATGAAAAAATCCGCTTTCTAAGAGAAAAACAAGGATTATCTCAACAAGATTTAGCAGATAAATTAGGGTACAAATCGCGTTCCGCGATAAATAAAATAGAATTAGGTTTGCGTGATATATCACACAGTAAAGTTATTGCTTTTGCTAATGCATTGGGTGTTTCTCCGTCATATCTAATGGGCTGGACCGATGAAGTTCATTCAACGGAAAACGAAAGCTCGCAAGTTGACAATGCACTGCTTGATGCAATCAGCGGCCTGAGTGACGAGCAGGTGAAGCAGGCTCTTGATTACATTGACTACTTAAAATCGAAAGGTAATTAAGTAATTTCTTTTTATCGGCAAGGCTTAACGCCATGCTCTCTTTAATCAATTTTTCCTTTTCCTGCATTTACCCGTTCCCCTCTCGTTGTATATTAGAACATATGTTCGCTTATATAATAATATAGTCTCGTTTCGGGAAATCGTCAATAGGAAAAATTTATCAGTACTATTTTATGGACTGAAAAAAATATTTTTTTAAAAAATACAATTTCTGTTGTATAATTAGGGGTGTCAATTTAAATCGGGAGGTTTTAAGCAAAATCAATATATAAACAATCAATAATCCCGGATGTGGCGAAAAGCCCTCCAAAATTGAAAACATCAAGAATTATATAACTCAAGGAGATTATGATGAAAATATTAAAAAAATGGTGGTTTTGGCTCATAATAATTGTAGCCATAGCCTTTTTAATTCTCGGCGCAAGCGAATCGAAAAAGGAAGAAAAAATTAACGGCAGTGTAATTTCGTTCGTTTTACAAAATTCTGCATTTAACGATGTATCTGCTCAAACGGATATAAAACTTTCGCCCGAGGATTCCGATTCTTCGGTTTCCAACAAAGCTTACGCTAAAACATCATATAAGGCCGGCACAACATTAGACACACTTAAAAGTGAAGTTAAATTTGTTATTGCCGATGAATCAATTGCTACGGTTGACGAAATAACTTTTGAAGCTGGCAGCGCAGAAAACACAATGAGCACCACCTGCTCATTTATTCCCATTGCGGACGGCACAACAACAGGCCATTTTGAAAATGTTGACGGTTCCATTACATCAAGAGACATAACAATCACTGTTTCAAAAATGGAAACCGTGCCGCTTAAAGCACTTGTGGGCGCTTCGTTATCCGATGCAATTAGCGTTGTCGAAAAAATGAGCTACACAGCCACATATATTCATGCGCAGTCAGGATATGATTTTACTGAAGAGATTAAAGTTTTTGACAACGATCAAATGGCAAAATATGTTATTACAGAGGTGGATAAAATCGACACCGATAAAGACGGTAACCCTCAAAATTAACACCCAAGATAACATTGATGCAGACACCAAGGCAAAAGAAACCGAGGCTGCGCTCAGCAGCCAAGCTTTCAGCCGGATATGCCTGGACCGCAGCAGCCGACTATGGAAAAGCCGAATATCCTTACGGCTTCAAGCTTCATTACATGGCAGGTCAACTGGCTCAAGAAGCTGTTGACGAGGATACATGGTATCTTAAGGCTACTTGCACCGTGACAAACGAATATAATGCAACAAGGGAAATGGAGTGCGAGGCTAAAGTAACCGGCACGGACAGCAATCCCGAAGTTATCGAGTTTGATGTTCATTGATTAAATGCTTATGGCGGCGGTCGTTTGGCTGCCGCCTGTATTTTTTAAGGAGGAATATTATGCCCGCAACAAACAGCATACCTGGAACAGCTGCGGCATACATTCGTGTTTCGGATGACAAGCAGGATGAATACAGCCCCGATTCACAGCTGAAGCTGATTCGTGACTATGCCAAGCGCAACGGCTATTATGTGCCGGATGAATTTGTGTTTTACGATGACGGCATAAGTGCCAAGACGGCGGCGAAGCGCCCTAAATTCATTGAGATGATAGGAATTGCTAAGCAGAAAAACCCGCCGTTTGATAAAATCCTCGTTTGGAAATTCAGCCGATTCGCACGAAATCAAGAAGAAAGCATCGTGTATAAATCCTTACTGCGCAAAAACGGCGTTGAGGTTATCAGCATAAGCGAGCCGCTTATTGACGGCGCTTTCGGCTCGCTTATTGAACGCATAATCGAATGGATGGACGAATATTACCTCGTTCGCCTGAGCGGCGAAGTAAAGCGAGGCATGAAAGAAAAAGCCTCGCGAGGCGAGGCAATGAGCGGCAGGGTATTCGGTTACCTACCCAAGGACGGCACTTTGTTTCCGCACCCCGAGGAAGCCCCGCTTGTGCGAATGATTTTTGACGATTATTTAAACGGCAAGGGTGCACGGCAGATTGCAATTAAGCTTCAGCAGCTCGGGGTTAAGACTATCAGAGGCAATGACCCCGATAACAGATTCGTTGATTATGTGCTGCACAACCCTGTTTACTGCGGCAAGGTGCGTTGGAGCACGGACGGCTGCGCCGCTTCCAAGAGGGATTACAACAACGAGAACATTATGCTTGTGAACGGCAGCTTTGAGCCGATTATAAGCGAGCAAACTTTCAACGCGGCACAAAATAAAATTGCGGACCAAAAGAAGCGTTACCCGAAATACCAACGCAACGAGGCGCCAACAGAATATATGCTGCGTGGTTTAGTGCGCTGCGACAGCTGCGGCGCAACCTTAACGCTTCAGAGAGCTTCCAAGGCACTGCAATGCCACAACTACGCACGAGGCAGCTGCAAGGTGTCGCACTCAATATCAATTGCAAAAGCGAACAAAACCGTTATCGAAGCATTGCAATATGCCGTGGATCACCTCAATTTCAACATCTTACCCGCCGAAGAAAAACACACGCCCGAGGATTATTCCAAGCCTTTGGCTGCGCTGCGCAAGAAGCTCGCCCGCACCAAGGAAGCTTACATCAACGGCGTTGATACGCTTGAGGAATACAAAGAAAATAAACAACGGATTACCGAAGATATCGCAAAGCTCGAAAAAAAGCAGGCCGCAAACACCGCCCTGCCTGAAGTAGACAAGGAAGCATTCGCGGCCAAAGTGCGCGGCGTTATTGCCGTTATAAACTCGCCCGACACAACTGAGCAGGCGAAAAACGAAGCCCTGCGCTCAGTGCTCGCAAAAATCATATATCACAAGCCTGCGCAATCCCTTGAGCTTTATTTCTATGCGTAAGGAGGGGCTTAAATTTTCCGCTTCACATCCGCGCACTTGCAAATTATATCTAAACGCAGTACAGACCGCCGTATTGCGAAATTATAAGGCTTGCGGCCTGAGGATCGCAGTGCTTTATATTTATGGGGTATTGCAATTTTTTAACATAATTAAACATGGCTTTTCTCCTTTCATTATTCAATTCATTTTATGCAAAGAAGAAAATATTGCCACGGCGAAAAAAAGCAACCGCCGATGTTCAATTCATAAAGAATAGCCCACACCTTCGGTTGCCTTTGATTTTATATTTGATTTATGCAAAATTGCCGCTTCGGCGAAACGGCAAAGCAAGCTTTTCGTTTTCGTAAGCTGCCGCCGTTTTTTTTAATGCGATTATCAGTTTGTTTTGATGCTTTCAAGGAAGCGCACAAACTGCGCTCTGCCCTTTTCGTTTCGCTCAAACACGCCGCACTGCTCAAGAATGGCGGCAAACACCTTGCCAACCTCCTGCCTGAGGATATCTGTGCAATTATCTGCATTAAGCTCGTGGCGGGCGGCAATATCAAGCGCCCATTCCTTGTGCTTTGCAATTCTTTCATCTGCCGCAATATCGCTGCCGGAAAGCAAAGCCTTTTCAAGAAGCTCAAGCTCTGTTTTAAGGCGCGCCGGCAAAACGGCAAGCCCCATAACCTCTATCAAGCCGATATTTTCGCGCTTGATGTGGTGATATTCCGGGTGCGGATGATAATATCCATCCGGAAATTCCGGAGTTGTGATATTATTTCTGAGTACAAGATCAATTTCATATTTTCCGTTTGCAAATCTGGCAATCGGCGTGATTGCATTGTGCGGAACACCCTCTGTTTCGGCATAAATAAATGCTTCCTCATCCGTGTAGCTTTTCCATGCGGCAAGCACCTTATCGGCAAGCTCGCAAATGCGCGCTGTGTCCTCGCCGCGCAGGCGCAAAACAGACATCGGCCAGCGCACAATGCCCGCCTCAATATCGCCATAGCCTTTAAATTCAAACGGAAATTCAATTTCCGCTTTTGTCATTGCAAATGTGTAGCAGCCGCCCTGAAAATGCTCGTGTGTTAAGATCGAGCCGCCGACTATCGGCAAATCCGCATTTGAACCGATAAAATAATGCGGAAATCTTTTAACAAAATCAAAAAGCTTTTCAAACGCAGCCTTATTTATCGCCATGGGAGTGTGATTGCCGTTGAAAGCAATGCAATGCTCGTTATAATAACCATATGGAGAATATTGCAAAAACCACGGCTCGCCGCCCATAGTGAGCGGGATAATGCGGTGATTTTGCCTTGCCGGGTGATTAACTCTGCCTGCATAGCCCTCATTTTCACGGCAAAGCTGGCATTTCGGATAAGCGCTTTGCTTCATTTTAAGAGCTGCGGCAATTGCGCGGGGGTCCTTTTCCGGCTTTGAAAGATTTATTGTCATATCAATATCGCCGTATGGAGTTGGCGTTATCCATTTAACATCCTTTGCAAGCCTGTCGGCACGGATATAATTTGTTTTTTTGCTGAAATCATAATAAAAATCCGTGGCGGCCTTGGGGCTTTCGGCATAAATCGATTCAAATTTATCTATAACCCAAGACGGGCGCGGAGTGAGCAAACCCATAATTTTGGTGTCAAACAAATCGCGGTAAACAACGGAATCCTCGCAAAGCCCGTTTTTGCAGGCATAATCAAGAATTGCGTTTAAAATTTCAACAAGCTCCGGCTCGCCGCAAACCTCGCAGGGCTCATATGAATCAAGGTGCAGCGCCTCAAGCAGGCTGTTTACGGAATAAACTCTGTCGTTCTCTTCAATAAGGCCGGTGCGAACGGCATAATCCGCAAGCGCCGTTATCGCTTCAAAAACATCCATAAAACAATCTCCCCATATATTATACTATATACATTATATATATCATCGTTTCGGTTTTTTATTGTAGCACACTTTAATGCCAGTGGCAAGAAATTTATGGAGGCGGGCGTTCACACTTTTCCAAAACAGGGCACAAATACCAAGCAATATTAAAATCGGCCTTAAATCGCGTAAAATAATTATCAAATTTAAGTTTAAAAACACAAAAACAAGTTGCACTTTTGTTAAATCTTTGTTAAAATTGAGTGAAATATTTTTTTGAGCGATAATTTATTATCGCTTTTAATTATGTTGCGTAGTGCGTTTACGCAACAATGGGAAGGAGACTTTTTATGTCTGACGAAAAAGGACAGCAAAAAAAGTACATGAAGTTCTCGGAGATAATCACCTTCGGTATCGGCTTATTCGGCGTGGCTCTTCTTACGGGCTGGATGCCGGATTACACCGCCACCTTCTTTGCGGACTTCGCTTTTAAAGGAAAAGGCTTTGACAGCACCGTTATGAGCAACGCGATTTCAACCGTTTTCCTTGTTGCAGGCTTCGTGGGTGCCGTCTGCGAGCTTGTTATCGGCTATTTGGTAGACAGAACAAGAACAAAATTCGGCAAGGTTAAGCCCTGGGTGGGCTTCGGCGTTGTGCCGCTTGCAATAGTTGCCATTCTTGTTTTCGTGGCGCCGAACACAAATAATCAAACTCTTGCAATTATTTGGATGTTTGTGGTTTACAGCCTTTACACCGCCGTTTCCTGCGCGGTTGAAAGCCCCTCAAACTGCTTCGGTTCTCTTTGCTCGCCAAATCCGAGCGAGCGTTCAACGGCAATTTCCATTGCATCTTTCCTGCGCTCCGTGGGTCAATCGGGCGGCATGGTAGTTGTTATGGTAGTAGGCATCATAATGAAAGCCATTATGGGCAAACAGCAATACAAGAATGCAGAGGGTCAGGGTGTTGACCTTATCATTTCAACCGCAGTTTGCGCACTCGGCCTTATTCTTTTCGTTATGATTTTCTTTGTAAACAACAAAGAGCGTGTTCCCTTTACTCAGGAAAAGGTTAGCATTAAGGATTCAATCAAGGTTGTTTTCGGCAATAAAAACCTGCTTATGGTTTCGCTCACAAAGCTTTGCGGCTTCGGCAGAGGCGTTTACGGCACCGTTTCGCTTTACATTGCCATTTATCTGCTCGGCTCAAAGGATTTAAAGCTTGCGCTTTTGCTTCCCATGGGCATAGGCACGGCTGTGGGCACGCTGCTTGTTAACTTTGTGCTTAAGAAATTTTCCACAAAGAAAACCTTTATTTTATTCTGCATTTACGGCGCATCCTCCCTTGCTATTCTTTACATAGTTTCGCGCTCCGTAGGCTTTAACAGCGCGCTTGTGATTCCGTTCCTCATCATCAACTTCTTCTGCGGAATCCAGCACGGCAACACAAACACAACCCCCAACATCATGATTGCGGACTGTGTTGACGAAATCGAATACAAAACCGGCAAAAGGCAGGACGGCATTGCATACGCAGGCTACGGCCTTTTCTCAAAGGTTGCTTCCGCATTCACAAAGGGACTCGGCCCGTGGCTGCTTTATAATTGGTCTAAATACCAAATTTCGCAGGATCCGAACGTTGCATACCTTTCCGCGGCTCAGCAGGGCGACACCACCCTTAACCGCCTGCTTATGATTTACACAATCATTCCCGCAATCTTCGTATTGCTTCAGGCAGTGCCGATTTTCTTCTACGATAATGTGGGCAAAAAGAAAGAAATGATAACCGAAGCCCTTAAAGAGCGCAGAGCTGCCGCGGCAGCCGCAGAGGCACAGGATGCCGACGAAGCTCAGGCACAGGCAGAATAAGGGAGGTTGTAGATATGGCTAAAAAAGAAAAAACCTTTAATTACAAGCTTTATGCGCTTGTGGCATTTCTGCTTGTGGCAGCACTTCTTGCCTGCACAACGTTTTTTGCCGTTAAGCAAAAATACATTGCGTTTGACGAGGAAAAGCTTGCCGTAAGTTATGCGGACACAATTGCTCAAAAGGGCGACGGCTATAATGCCTACACCTACACGCTTTCTTCAAAAAGCGATAAATACGGCGATTTCATTCGCAAAAACTATATGTATCCCATCATCTATCCCGGCTATTCGCAGGATATGGACAGCAAAGAGTTTAAAGAGCTTAAAAAGAACGGCTACGATACCGACAAGTATAAATCCGACGCCACTTCAAACGACGACGGCACACTTTCCGGTAAGCTTGCTGATGAAATGTATCCCTACTATGTTGAGCTTGTAAAAACATACGGCTGGGACGATTATGACAGCATTTACAAAAATTACTTTGCAAAGCTTGTTGAAACACGCAAGGCGATTTTCGGCGACGATTATATGAGCGACGAAGTTATGTTCACCGCTTTTGAATCGAATGTAACCACCTTCGGCAACGCCGTTACCGGCACGGAAAAAACTTTCGGCGCAGACGGCAAAACCGTTATTCAGGAGGAAACAACCGGCCTTTATCAAACCGAGTTCGGCAAGGATTACAAAATCACCACCTCGGCAAAATCCGAAAAGGATGTTGAGGATTTGGACGCTTACAAAACAACCATGGATGCCGCAAAGCTTGAAACCTACGGCGTTTCGGCAGGCGATATTTCGGCTGCAAAAACCGTTTCGATCGAATGTACTCTTGATGACGGCACCGTTGTTGCGGCATTTGATGTGAACGTTGTTCAAATCGGCCGCACCTGGTATGTTGACAACACCACAACCGATTCCTCTCCCGCATATACCTATATGGCAGGCATAGCGGCTTAAATAAAATTCAAAGGGCACACCGAGCGCATTCAGCTGCGAACAACCGGCGTGCCTTTTACTTTGCCCGCCGCACTTTCTGCGCCGCACAGGCAAGCATTTGGGGCAATTATTGCCGCAACGCAGAGCCGTTGCAGCAAAAAGTCATAAATTAAAAGTGAGCAATTGATATGAAAAAATGAGAAAAAGCAAGCATATGCGAGCAAGCGCCGATTTTTTTTAAATTAGCTGTTGACTTATTTTGCCGCCTGTGCTATTATTATGCAGCAAGTTGAAAAACAATAATTTGATTTGGAGGAAAGTATAATGTCAACATTTATGCCAAAGGCTGACGAAATCGAGCGCAAATGGTATGTTATTGATGCAGCTGGCAAGCCGCTCGGCAGAGTTGCAGCAGAAGCGGCATCTCTTCTCAGAGGCAAGCACAAAGCATTCTTTACACCCAGCGTTGACTGCGGCGATTTTGTTATAATCATCAACACAGACGAAGCTGTTCTTACAGGCAATAAGCTCACAAAGAAGCTTTATCAGCACCACACAGGTTACATCGGCAACCTTAAAGAGGTTAAATACGGCACTCTTATGAAAGAAAAGAGCGATTTTGCAATGGAGCTTGCTGTTAAAGGCATGCTTCCGAGCACAACCCAGGGCAGAAAGCAGCTCACAAGATGCCGCATTTATAAGAACGCAGACCATAAGCACGAGGCTCAGCAGCCCACCGCTTGGGAATTCTAAGGGAGGTTAAGAGATTATGTACGAATCAAATCCATATTTCTACGGCACAGGCAGAAGAAAAGAATCCGTAGCAAGAGTTCGTGTTTATGCCGGCACCGGTAAAGTTACGATCAACGACAGAGATATAGACGATTATTTCGGCCTTGACACTCTTAAGCTCATCGTAAATCAGCCTCTTGTTCTTACAAACACAAAAGAGAAGTTTGATATCGTTTGCCGTGTAAACGGCGGCGGCGTATCCGGCCAGGCAGGCGCAATCCGCCACGGTATCGCAAGAGCACTTCTTCAATATGATGCATCTCTTCGCCCGATCCTCAAGAAGGCAGGCCTCCTCACTCGTGACCCGAGAATGAAGGAAAGAAAGAAATACGGTCTCAAGGCAGCTCGCCGTGCACCGCAGTTCTCAAAGAGATAATCAGATTATCTTTTCAACAGCGTTTCTGTTTCGGAAACGCTGTTTTTTATCACCCACACTGCGGGTCCTCACAGCATAGCTGTTGCGGTCGAAGCTAAAAACAGTCCACCGGACTGTTTTCTTAACGCTCCGACAGTTCTCAAAGAGATAATCGGTTTATCTTTTCAACAGCGTTTCTGTTTCGGAAACGCTGTTTTTTATCACCTGCACGCAAAAAAAGCAAAAAACATTTAATCGGCAAATGTGTGCCGCTGCTTTGGGCATACTTTTCGTATAACACAAACAAAATCAAATCTCAAAAAAACACAAAGGAGATCAGGCTTATGTGCACTGCAGCAACATATAAAACAAAAGGCTTTTATTTCGGCAGAACGCTGGATTACGAATTTTCATACGGTGAAGAAATAACCGTTGCGCCGCGCAATTTTCCGTTTGAATTTCGCCACACGGGCATATGCCAAAGCCATTATGCCATAATAGGAATGGCTCATGTGGCAAATAATTATCCGCTTTATTACGATGCAATGAATGAAAAGGGGCTTTGCATGGCAGGGCTTAATTTCGTTGGCAACGCAAAATATGCAAATCCGAAATCAGATGCCGAAAATGTGGCGCAATTTGAATTTATACCGTGGGTTTTAAGCGGCTGCGCCACCGTTTGCGAGGCACGCAAAAAGCTTGAGCGCATAAATCTTGTGGGCACGCCGTTCAGCGCCGCCATGCCTGCCGCAAGCCTGCACTGGATAATTGCTGATAAAAACGAGGCGATAGTGGCGGAATCGACGGCAACGGGGCTTCATATTTACGACAATCCTGCCGGTGTGCTAACAAACAATCCGCCGTTTGAAATGCAAATGCAGAATTTAAGCAACTACATTTCCCTTTCACCGAGCCAACCCGAAAACACCTTTGCGCCCGATGTGCCGCTTGCGGCATACAGCCGCGGAATGGGTGCGCTTGGGCTTCCGGGTGATTTATCTTCGCAGTCGCGCTTTGTTCGCGCGGCATTCACAAGGGCACATTCCGTTTCCGAATGCGGCGAGCGGGAAAGCGTTAATCAATTTTTCCACATTTTAGGCAGCGTGGAGCAGCAAAGGGGCTGCTGTGAGGTTGAAAAGGGAAAATATGAAATCACGATTTACACATCCTGCTGCAGCGCGGACGCGGGAATTTATTATTACACTACCTATGAAAACAGCCAAATCACGGCAGTTGATATGAACCGCGAGGATTTAAACTCCGCCGAGCTTATAAAATACCCGATGATTTCAAAAGGCGAAATCAGGCGCCAAAACTGACAATGCGCCGAAAAGCAGAACGCAACAACGAAGCCGAGATATGCAACGCCGCCTTTTGCGGCAAAAAATGCATATCCCGGCTGTTTTTTTATAACACTTTTATTGAAAACACAAACATATTTTGATAAACTGTATAAGTAAACAAACCATATGAGGTGAAAATATGAAAATTGCGGATATTTTAAAAAACAACCGTGTTACGGTTTCATTTGAGGTTTTTCCGCCCAAGGAATGGAGCAAAATAGAAAACACAAAGGCAGTTATTGCCGAAATGGCAAAAAGCAAGCCCGCCTTTATGAGCGTTACCTACGGTGCGGCAGGCACACGCACGGGCTTCACAACCGAGATTGCACAGGCAATTAAAGAAAACGGAATCACTCCGCTTTCGCACCTTACCTGCCTAACCTCCACAAAAGATAAGATTGATGATGTTTTAAATGAATGGAAGGCGACAGGAATTGAAAATATTCTTGCGCTAAGAGGAGACATTCCGGACGGCTTTGAATTTCCGAGTGACCAACATTTTCACCACGCGAGCGAGCTTGTGAGCGAAATCAAAAGCAACGGTGATTTTTGCGTGGGCGCCGCGTGCTATCCTGAAATTCACCCCGAAAGCGCAAACAGAGTTGAAGATATAAACCACCTTAAAGAAAAGGTTGACTGCGGAGTTGATTTTTTAACAACGCAAATGTTTTTTGACAATGATGTTTTTCTGCGTTTTAAGGAAAACTGCCTTATAAAAGGCATAAATGTGCCGATTATCGCGGGCATTATGCCGATAACAAATGCAAACCAAATTAAACGAAGCGTTGAGCTTTCCGGCTGCGCATTTCCGAAAAAATTCCAAAAAATCGTGGAGCGCTTCGGCGACAATCCCGCAGCAATGAAGCAGGCAGGCATTGTTTATGCCACGGAGCAGATAATTGATTTGATGGCAAACGGCCAAAACAACATTCATATTTACACAATGAACAAGCCCGATGTGGCAGGAGCCATTGCCGCGGGGCTTTCGGAGATAATTTATGGATAAAAAAAGAGATTTTGCGCTACCTGCTTACCCGAAGCACCGTGCAAGACGAAGCTTTAAATTCGCTGATAGACGAAATCATTGCCGAGGCGCAGCAAAACTGCACGCCGAAAAGCATTTACAGAATTTTCGACTGCTCCGTTTCCGAAGACACACTGACCGTTTGCGAAACGGAATTTAAGAGCCGCCGCCTGGCGCAAAACCTTGCAGGCTGCAAGCGTGTGGCGATTATGGCGGCAACGCTGGGAACGCCGGGCGATATGCTTTTGAGGCTTCATTCAAGCGAGGGCGCAAAGCTTGTTACCACGCAGGCGGTGCTTGCGGCATATATTGAAGAGGTTTGCGACGGCTTACAGGCCGAAATAGAGCGCGAAAACAATGTTAAAACAAGGCAAAGATATTCGCCGGGATATTTTGATTTGGATATATCGGAGCAGAAAAAAATATTTGAGCTTGTTGATATAACAAAGCGATGCGGAATAACGCTTACAGACAGCTTTCAAATGATACCCACAAAATCCGTTACGGCATTTGCAGGCATAGAATAACACAGCCACCAAGCTAAAGAGGGCATTATGAACAATAAATTTTTTGACGGCAGCATGGGAACAATGCTGCAAAGCGCAGGCTTAAAGGCAGGCGAGCTGCCCGAGCTGCTTAACATAAGCAGCCCGGAAACCGTGCTTGCCGTGCACCGCGGATATGCAGAAGCGGGCAGCGAATATATCACAACAAACACCTTCGGCGCAAACAGCCTTAAATTTGATAATTATGCAGAGCTTATAAAAGCCGGAGTGAAGCTTGCAAAAAGCGTTGGCAAAAAGGTGCTGCTTGACATCGGGCCGACAGGCAAGCTCTTAAAGCCGATGGGCGACCTTGATTTTGACGATGCAATTGAAATTTTTGCGCAGATGATCAGAGCCGGCAAGGACGGCGCCGACGCAGTGCTTATTGAAACAATGAGCGACACTTATGAAATCAAAGCGGCGGTGCTTGCAAAGCAAAGGAAAATTGCGATTTGCCGATTTATGTTACAATGATTTTTGATGAAAAAGGCCGCCTACTTACGGGTGCAGACATCAAAACCGCCGTTACGATGCTGGAGGGGCTTGGCATTGACGCAATAGGCTTCAACTGCGGACTCGGCCCAAAGCAAATGCTGCCGTTTGTTGAAGAAATACGCCGCCACACCGAGCTGCCGATAATTTTGCAGCCGAATGCCGGGCTGCCTGAAAGCGTAAACGGGCAAACCGTGTTTAATGTTACGCCCAAGGAATTTGCAGACGATATGGAAAAAGCGGCGCACATAGGGGTTTCATTCCTCGGCGGCTGCTGCGGCACAACGCCGGAGCATATCAGGCAAATGATTGAGCGCTGCAGGGAAATTCCGGCAAGCGTGCCTGAAAAAAAGAGTTTTTCAAGAGTTTCTTCCTACAGCGAAACGGTGGATTTGGGAGTAAAGCCCATTGTTATAGGCGAGCGAATCAACCCCACGGGCAAAAAATTATTTAAAGAAGCGCTGCGCCGAAACGATATAGACTATATTATCAAAGAGGGCATAACGCAAAGAGATGCGGGCGCACAGGTGCTTGATGTGAATGTGGGCCTGCCCGAAATAGATGAAAAAGCAATGATGGAGCAGGCGGTTTCAAGCCTGCAAAGCGTGCTTTCCACCCCATTGCAGATAGACACAACAAACATTGCCGCACTTGAGCGTGCGCTCAGGATTTACAACGGCAAGCCGATGCTCAATTCCGTAAACGGCAAAGAGAAAAATATGAAAGAGGTTTTTCCGCTTGCCAAAAAATACGGCAGCGTGGTGGTTTGCCTTTGCCTTGATGAAAACGGAATTCCTGAAACGGCACAGGGCAGAATTGACATTGCCGAAAAAATCATAAAAACGGCGGCGGAATACGGAATAGACAAAAAAGATTTAATAGTTGATACATTAACAATGACCATAAGCACGGATAAAATGAACGGCGCGGAAACGCTTAAAGCCGTTAAATACATTCGTGAGGAGCTTGGCGTTAACACCGTTTTGGGTGTTTCAAACATTTCCTTCGGCTTGCCGAAAAGAGACGCAATTAACACTGCTTTCTTTACCCTTGCCTTGCAAAGCGGACTTTCCGCCGGAATTATAAACCCCAAATCGCAATCAATGATGAATGCATATTATTCATTCAATGCGCTTGCGGGGCTTGATGATAATTGCAGCGAATATATTGAAAGCGTTACGGTTTCGGAAGCGCCTAAGGCAGAATCTCTTTTAACACTGCACACGGCAATAGTTAAAGGAATGAAAGAGGAGGCTGCCGCCTGCGCCGCAAAGCTGCTTGAAAGCAACGATTCATTAACCGTTATTAACGAGCACATAATTCCGGCTCTTGACGAGGTTGGCGCCGGCTTTGAGGCAAACAAAATCTTTTTGCCGCAGCTGCTTATGAGCGCAGACAGCGCAAAAGCCGCCTTTGATATTATAAAAGAAAAGCTGATTTTAAGCGGTGCAAGCGAAAAAAGCGGCAACAAAATCGTGATTGCCACCGTTCACGGCGATATACACGATATAGGCAAAAACATCGTTAAAGTGCTGCTTTCAAATTACGGCTTTGATGTTATAGACCTTGGCAAGGATGTGCCGGAGGAGGATGTTCTTAACTGCGTTATCGAAAACAATGTTAAGCTTGTGGGGCTTTCTGCGCTGATGACAACAACCGTGCCGGCAATGGAAAAAACAATTCAGCTGCTGCACAAGCACACAGATGCAAAAATCTTTGTTGGCGGAGCGGTGCTCACAAAATCATATGCTAAAATGATAAATGCAGATTGGTATGCAAAAGACGCCATGGAAAGCGTGCGCATAGCAAAAGCGTTTTTCGGAAGCGAAAATTAAACATCGCACGGCGGCAATGCTTTTGCCGAAGTGCAGAAAAAAGCTGCCCACACTCAGCCGAGTGCAGGCAGCTTTTTATTAACTGATTATTTTTGAGCCGTTTGCTTGATTAAAGCTTAAGCATATGTGCCGCTTTTCTTTGCGATTTTGCGGCAATTTTCGGCTTTGCGTTTAATTATCATTTATATTGGTTACATAATACCATTCAACAACATCGCCGTCTTTAAGATAATAACCAACCGCCGCTTTGTGAGGAGCAACACCGTTTACACGATACATCCAGCCGGAGCCGCCGCCGCATTCCTTTTCTTTAAGCCCGCCGATACCCTGAATATAATATTTATCCTTATAAGTCAGCTCTATCCCGCGGCTTTTGCACTCTGCCTCCAGCACATCGAAAACGGTTATACCCTCTTTGCCCGAATAATCCTCGGGGCGAATAAAATATCCGCTTTGCGGAATATCGCTTCTGCCGTAATCAACGGCGTTTTTGCAGGTGATTGAAAAAGAAACGGTTATTTCCCTTTTTTTGCGGCGCTTCGGCATGCTCTTTATTATCTTTTTTCTCGGCAGAATCGGCCGAGTCGGCGGATTTTTCGGTTGCTTTCGTTTCCGCGCGAGCCGTTGTTGAGGTTGTTTTTGATTTTGTGCTCTGATTTTTGCCGCTTTGTGAGCTTTGGCTTTTTGCTTCGCTTTCGGCATCATCAAATGAGCCGCCGGCAGAAATTGTGCCGCCGGTTTGCCCGCTTTCGGATTCTGAAACGGAAACGCTTGCCTTTTCCGCTTTTTTGGAAAAGGAGCCGCTTTTTGCCGCCTGAAATCCGAAAACGCCGCCGCAAATCAAAAGCACCGCACACAGCACGGCGATTATTATTTTATTTGTTTTCAATTCTTTTTTCATAAAAATTATAATAACACGCTTTATTTGATTTGACAATATTTTTTTGGCAGAGTATAATCTTATCATGCCGAAAGGAAAAGCCAAATTTCCTTGCGGGGAATGCGGTGAAAAGCCGCAGCAGCTCACTCTACTGTAAGCAAAACGAAATTCAGCACCACTGCCCAAAGGCGGGAAGGTGAAAAGTAGGCTTGCCGCAAAGCGGCGTGTTGCGAGTCAGGATATCCGCCGGAGGCATAAATTTTAATAACGGTGAGGTTATGATTATGAAAAAATTTTTGGCAGCGTTTTTATCTGTAATGATCGTTATGTGTGCATCCGTAACGGCATTCGGCGCAACTAAATCAGATGTAAACAAGGTTGTAAACACCTCCGTGGCATATGCTTTTGACGGCAAATATAGCCAAGGCGGCTACACAACGGCAAACGCAAAGAATTTTTACATTCTTGCAAAAAGCGGCGCTGATGTGAGCGCTTACAAAGAGGCGTTTTTCGCTTCCGCAAAAGATGCGGCTGCGGCAGGCACGCTTACCGATGTGGGCACGCTCGGCGAAATCATCACAATTGCAGACAAGCTCGGCATGAATCCCAAAAATATTGACGGCGTAAACTATGTTGAAATGCTTAAAAATGCGGATCCCGCAAACTACGGCGCCAGCCCATACAACTATCTTTATGCGGCAGAGGCAGCAAGCGCACACGGACTTACCGATGCGGCAGATGCTTTTTGCGGCAAGATGATCGGCTTTTACACAATCGGCACCGGCACTGATTTTTGGGGCGGCTACGGCACATCGGCAGACGATCTTGCAACGTTCCTTATTACCCTTAAATACGGCAGCGGAGATTATTCGCAATACACAAACGATGCTTTTTTTGCTTTGCTTGAAAACACATACAGCGCAGATGGCTATGTTAACTACACACCGAGCGCAGATTCAACGGCGCTTGCACTTGCGGCTTATTCGGCATACGGCAACAAAACAAAGGCCGATGATGTTTACAAATTGCTTATAGATAAATTCTACGACGGCACAACAGGCGGCTTCAAGGCTGATTACGATCCTTATTATGCAACCGCAGACGCTGTTTTTGCACTTGCATATTATCTTCCGATTGCAGATGCAGATCCGGCACCGCAGCAACCGCAAGAAACCACAACCAAAGCGGAAACCACAACCACGCAAGCAACACAGGCAAAGAAAGACACAGGCAAAAAATCGCCGGCAACAGGCAGCACGGGAATTGCGGCAGCATCTCTTACGGCAGCGGGCGCAGCCATCGTTCTTGCTATTTCCGCAAAGAAAAAGCACGAGGCTTAATTTTTTAAACATTTAATTTAACGCTTGCAGATTTTTAATCACAAAGCGCACAAAAGCAGCAGAGAAGGGGCAATTCCCGAAACTGCTGCTTTTTTTCTGCCAAAAAGCAATTAAAAAGGCGGAATTCCGACGCATTTTCAGATTTCAATTCTGAATTTCACAAAAAATTCAAAAAAGTGTTGACAATCACGGGTGTCATGAATATAATGAACATATGAACAGGTGTTCATACATAATACTAAAACCGAGGTGAACAATATGCTTGATGAAGAAATGGTTTACGACCTTGCGGATTTGTTCAAAATCTTTTCGGATTCAACAAGGCTTAAAATACTCTGTTCGCTGTTTGAGGGCGATTTAAACGTTACCGAAATAACGGCGGCCACGGGCGTTTCGCAAACTGCCGTTTCGCACCAGCTGCGAATACTGAAGCAAAATCATCTTGTGAAATACACAAGAGAGGGCAAGCAGGTTGTTTATTCCCTTTCCGACGATCATGTTAAAAACATTATTGATTGCGGAATTGAGCACATAGAAGAATAGGAGGCTTTATCAATGAGCACAAAGCACGAACATGAGCATGATCATCACGATCACCATCATCACAACGAATGTGGCTGCGGGCATGATCATCACGATCACGACCATTGCCACGACGACGGCTGCGGCTGCGGGCACGAGCACGGCGGCGAGGTAAACAAAAAGGAATTTTGGACCAAGGTTATAATCGCGGGCATTTTCTTTATTGCGGGCTACATTATCAACGAGGCATTTACACAGCCCGCTTCGCTGAAATATGCCGCAATGGCATGCTTTGCGGTTTCTTATCTTGTTGTTGGCTTTGAAATAATAAGAGAAGCTGTTGAGGGAATTATGCACAAGAATTTCTTTAACGAAAATTTTCTTATGGCAATCGCTTCAATCGGCGCTTTTGCAATCGGCGAATATGCCGAGGGCTGCGCGGTTGTGCTGCTTTACACAATAGGCGAATTTTTGCAGGATTTGGCGGTTGGCAAAAGCCGCAAATCCATTACGGATATGATTCAATCCGCGCCGCAAAAGGTGCATATCGAAAAAGGCGGCAAATTGGTTGATGTTGACCCCGAGGAAGTTAAACCCGGCGATATTTTCACGGTTAATCCCGGCGAAAAAATCGAGCTTGACGGCATTGTTGAAAGCGGCAGCGCAGAGGTTGACACCGCGGCTCTTACGGGCGAGAGCATACCGGCTTCCGTTTCCGCAGGCGATGAGGTTTATTCCGGCTCCGTTAATGCGGACGGCTTGCTCAGAATCAAAGCCACAAAGGCATACAGCGATTCAACCGTTGCCAGAATTCTTGATATGATTCAGGATGCAGACAGCAAAAAGAGCCACGCCGAAAAATTCATCACCAGATTTGCAAGATATTACACACCGGCGGTTTGCCTTGTGGCGCTTCTTATAATCCTTGTGCCGCCGATTTTCTTCGGCGGTGAGTGGAAGGAATGGGCATACAGAGGCCTTTCCGCACTTGTTGTTTCCTGCCCGTGCGCAATTGTTATTTCAATTCCGCTCAGCTTTTTCAGCGGCCTCGGCGCAAGCTCAAAGCAGGGCATTCTTATTAAGGGCAGCAACTATCTTGAGCTGCTTTCAAAATTTGATGTGGCTGTTTTTGATAAAACGGGCACGGTAACAAGCGGCAAATTTGAATATGTTAACTGCGAATGTGTGCACTGCCACTGCGAGGACAAGAAAAACCACCGCGAGCTTTTTGGGGCTTATAGCGGCATGCGAAAAATATTCCACGCACCCGATTGCAAAATCCGTTTGCCTTGCATTTGGGCAATATGCGGATCATTTTGAGGTTTCGGATGCCAAAAACTATGCCGGCATGGGCGTTTCCGCCGTTGTAAACGGAATTAAATACTATGCGGGCAACGAAAAGCTGATGAAGCAGGTTGGCGTTGACTTTAAAGAAACGAGCACAATCGGCACGGCAATTTACCTTTGCACCGATAAAGAATTTTTGGGCAACATAGTTTTTGCCGATGTTATTAAAACAGACAGTAAAGAGGCTATTTCCGAGCTTGGCAAAATGGGCGTTAAAAAAACCGTTATGCTAACCGGCGACAAAGAACCCATTGCTGCCGACATGGCAAAAAAAGCCGGCATAAACGAATATTACGCAAAGCTTTTGCCGCAGGAAAAGGTTGAAAAGGTTAAGGCTTTGCAGCAGGGCACTGATGATATTGTGCTCTATACGGGCGACGGAATTAACGACGCACCCGTGCTTGCCCAATCCGATGTGGGCGTTGCAATGGGCGGCATCGGCTCCGATGTTGCAATTGAAGCGGCGGATGTTGTTATTATGAGCGACAGCTTATCAAAGCTTCCCGTTGCAAGAAAAATCGCAAAGAAAACAATGAATATCGTGCACGAAAACATAATTTTCAGCATTGCGGTTAAGGTGCTTATCATCATCGGCTGCGCAATCGGCATTTTCAACGAAAACGCAATGTGGCTTGCCGTTTTCGGCGATGTGGGTGTTTGCCTTATCGCCGTTGCAAACGCACTGCGCGCAATGCATGTTTCAAAAAAAATCAAAAAAAACAACACACTTTAAATTAAAGCGGCAGAAGCGGCAAAATTCTAAAAGCTTAAACGCGTTTTTAAACGGAATGTGCCTTTGATTTTTGTGTTGACAAATCAACGCCGCCGGCATATAATATAGGCACAAAATATTTTCAGGGCGGGGTGTAATTCCCCACCGGCAGTAAAGTCTGCGAACCGCTTTTTGTGCAGCGGCCGAATCGGTGAAATTCCGATACCGACGGTTAAAGTCCGGATGAGAGGAAATGTTTTTTATATTGCTGCGCGATTTTCGCCGCGGCGTCGCAAAAACATTAGCGCCCTAAATGCATTTGCATTTAGGGCTTCTCTTTTGCCCAAAAAGGAGAGATTTAAATGAATGCACAAAATCAAAAAAAACAAAAAAAGGCTTTTTCAAAGCCGCAAAGCATCAGAATAACCACCACGGCGCTGTTGTGCGCCATTGCGGTTTTGCTGCAATATGCCGAAGTTCCGCTGCCCTTTATGCCGGCATTTATTAAGCTGGATTTTTCGGATTTGCCGGAGCTTATAGGCGCATTTGTGTGCGGACCCTTGGCCGGCGTTTTGATTGCGCTTATTAAAAATATTTTTCACCTTATCGCAAGCGGAAGCGGCGCTGTGGGCGAGCTTTCAAACTTTTTGCTCGGTGCGGTTTTCGTTTTCAGCGCAGGCATGATCTATAAAAAAATGCCGAATTTCAAAGGCGTTATCATAGGCGGAATCGCAGGCGCGGTTTTGATGGGCATTGCCTCGCTGCCGCTGAATAATTTTATAATTTATCCGCTTTATTATTCCGTTATCGGCTTCCCGAAAGAGGCTATTCTTGATATGTATCGCGTTATCAGGCCGAGCACCGGCTCAATTCCCGAAGCGCTTTTGGTTTTCAATGTGCCCTTCACAATCGTTAAGGGGCTTATCTCCGTGGCGGTTACGGCTGCGGTTTACAAGCCGCTTGAAAAGCTGATAAGCCGCATGAAATAAGAAAAACGCGAAAAGCGGTTAAAAAATTAACAAAATTTTTGCCGAATTAACTTTTATTTTATAAATTGCGGGGCAAAATGTTTTCTTATTCCGTTGATATTCAAAAGCAAATGCTGTATAATATCAAGCGTAGGGGTGTTTTAACGCACCTCAATAAACATATAGGAGATTTTAAATATGCCACTTGTAACAACAAAAGAAATGTTTAAGAAAGCATATGAAGGCGGCTACGCTATCGGTGCTTTCAATGTAAACAATATGGAGATTGTTCAGGGTATTACCCGTGCTGCAAAGAAGCTTAACGCACCCGTTATTCTTCAATGCTCTGCAGGTGCTCGCAAATATGCATCTCACGGCTATCTTGTAGCAATGGTTAAAGCTGCGGCAGAGGAAACAGGCCTTCCCATCGCTCTTCACCTTGACCACGGCCCGAACTTTGAAACCTGCAAGGACTGCATTGACGGCGGCTTCACCTCCGTTATGATTGACGGTTCTTCTCTTCCTTTCGAGGAAAACATTGCGGTTACAAAAAAGGTTGTTGAATATGCTCACGCTCACGGCGTTGTTGTTGAGGGCGAACTCGGCACACTTGCCGGCGTTGAGGATGATGTTCAGGTTGATGCAGACGATGCTTTTTACACCAGCCCCGAAGAAGCTTATGAATTCGTTAAGGCAACGGGTGTTGATTCACTTGCAATTGCAATCGGCACATCACACGGCGCATACAAATTTAAGCCCGGCCAGAATCCCGAGCTTCGCTTTGATATTCTTAACGAAGTAAGCGAAAAGCTTCCCGGCTTCCCGATCGTTCTTCACGGTGCTTCTTCCGTAAACCAAGATCACATTAAGATTATCAACGAATTCGGCGGCCAGATGCCCGATGCAATCGGCATTCCCGAGGATATGCTTCGCAAGGCTTCTTCTCTTGCAGTTTGCAAAATCAATGTTGATTCCGATATCAGAATTGCAATGACTGCAGCTCTCAGAAAGCACCTTTCGGAGAATCCGACTCAGTTTGACCCCCGTCAATACCTTACTCCCGCAAGAGACCTTATTCAAGAGGTTGTTGAGCATAAGATCAAAGACGTTTTCGGTTCCGATAACAAGGCTTAATCGCTTAAACATCAAAAAAAACCGCCCATTGGGCGGTTTTTCTTTTGGGCAAAGCAGATTTAAATTTTGTTTTTTTAAGCATTTTATAATTTGATAAAAAATAAAAATTTTATTGAATAGCAAATTTTAACCTTATTATTATTCTCAATGCGGCAAACAATATTACTGCACGGCGTGCAATAAAAAAATTAAGGAGAATAATAATGAAAAGAAAAACGGAAAATATGATTAAAGGGCTTGGAGTTGCAATGGCGGTCGGCAGTGTGATAGCGGGCGCAACGGCAACAATGGGCAGCAACAGCAAAAAAACGAAAAAAGCCATGCAAAAAGCGGTGAACAAGGTTTCCGATTTTGCGGACACGGTTTCTTCGTTTATGTAACAAAAAAGGAAGGCAACACGCCTTCCTTTTTGTTTTTATGCATTATTTTAATATTCTAATTTAAAATCTGTTTTAACAAGCTTCTGCTCTTTATTTTTTTCGATGAATTTTTCAAATTCAAAACCGAAGGCATTGCCTTTAAAAAAGATATCTTTAAGCGGCAAAAGCACAAAAAGTCTATTTTGAATTTCCGGGTGCGGCACGGTTAAATTTTTTGTGTTAATAATCTTATCCTCGGCATAAAGCATATCTATATCTATTATACGCGGACCTTTATCAACCGTTCTTTTTCTGCCGAGCGCGCTTTCAATGCCCATGCAAATGCCGAGCATTTCGTGCGGCGTAAATTCGCTTGCAAGCAAAATTGCGGAATTCATATAATCGCCCTGCTCCACAACACAGCCCACGGGCGCGGATTCATAAACCGCAGCGCACTGCATAATGCGGGTTTTCGGCAGGCGTGCAAAAGCCGAAACGGCATTTTGCAAATTTTGCTTTCTCTCACCCATATTGGAGCCTATTCCGAGCGCGTAAAGATAGCTTTTTCCCATATTAAAACTCCTTTGATTGTTTTTAACACCTGTTTTTTTGTTTAATCCCTGCTGCGAACGATATTTACCGCCATATAATCAAAATCGGCTTTAACGGGCGCCTGCGGCTTTTTAAGCGTTATTTCTGCAGTAAACACCGCCGGATATTCTTCCAAAATCGCATCCGCAACCACCTGAGCGCATTTTTCGAGCAAATCGTATTTTTCGGCACAAAAAACACGGCGCACGGTTTTAACAACCTTTGCATAAGAAACCGTGTCCTCCACATTATCGCTGTGGCACGCTTTGTTTATATTTACATGCAAAATTATATCAAAAATAAAATTTTGACCCTGCTCTTTTTCCTCAGGATTAACGCCATGATAGGCAAAAAATTTGAGTCCTTTAATTATGATTTTATCCATTTAATATCACCAAATTTGAATTTTTTGTTAAAATATAGCTATTTTAATGCAATTTTTAAGCTATCCGCCATATATATGCCCTGCTTTTCATTTTCAACATCGTGCAGGCGGATGATATTTACGCCCCCGAATATCGCCGCCGTATCCGCCGCAATATTGCCGAAAGTGCGTTTTTTAGGCTCCGGCTGAAAGCTGCTTTCGCCGATAACTCTTTTTCTGCTGGTGCCGAGCAGCAAAGGATAGCCCGAAGGCTTATATTTTTTAACATTTGCAATCAGGCTGCGATCCTCATCTCTGGTTTTTCCGAAGCCGATACCCATATCAAAGCAAAGCTGCAATTTTTCAACGCCTAAATCAAGTGCCTCTTTTTCGCTGCGGCGGAAAAATTCGCGCACCTCTTTGATATCGCCCTGCTTTGAATGCATTATAATCCAGCCGCAACCCGTTTGAATAACTGCTTTTGCCATTTCCTTTGAAACATAGCCGGAAACATCGTTTATTATGTTTGCCCCAAGCTTTGCAGCCCTGAGAGCAACGGAGGGAAAAAACGTGTCTATCGACACAGGTACCGTTATTTTGCCGCGAATGCCTTTTAAAACAGGCTCAAGCCTTTTCCATTCCTCATCATCGGAAATGGGTGTGTAGCCCGGGCGGGTGGACTGTGCGCCGAAATCAATTATATCCGCGCCGGCATTTTGTGCCTTAACGGCATTTTCGATTGCGTTTTCGGGATTAAAGCTGTCGCCCCCGTCGGAAAACGAATCGGGAGTAACATTTATAATCGCCATAATCAGGGTTTTTTTTCCGTATTCGATATTTTTATCGCCGCATTTCCAAATCATTTTTATTCCTTTCAATTCACACCTAAAATTCAAAAAAATCGGTTTTAATTATATTTTCAGCGTGGCAAATTTTTTTATTATTTATCAAGCAGAGCCAAAGCCTCTTCGCGGGTGCGTGCATCCGATTTCATAATTCCGCGCAAAGCGGAGGTTTGGGTTTTGCTGCCCGAGGCCTTTGCGCCGCGGATGGACATGCACATATGCTCTGCCTCCATAATAACGGCAACGCCTTTTGCGCTCATTTCCGTGTAAAGAAAATCCGCAATATCGTGGGTTAATCTTTCCTGCACCTGCGGCTTTTTGGCAAAATTATCAACAATGCGCGCAAGCTTTGAAAGCCCGATAATTTTGTTTTCGCCGGGTATATATGCAATATGAGCCTTGCCCACAAAAGGAAGCAAATGATGCTCGCACATTGAGGCAAAAGGAATATCGCGCACGATAACCATTTCATCATTGGATTTTTCGTCAAAAAATTTAAGATGCTGATGAGGGTCTTCCGTTAAGCCGCTGAACATTTCCTCATACATATTTGCAACGCGGCGCGGAGTTTCCAAAAGACCGGGGCGATTTGGATCTTCGCCGACTGCTTCAAGAATATCATAAACTGCTTTTTCTATTTTTTTCTTATCCATAAAAATGCCTTTCCATGCCTTTTATTTTGCAAAATAGCCCAAAATATCGCCGATTGAAGATGAAGTTAGCTCATCGCCGTCATACTGCGCGGCGGCGCTGTAAACGCTTACTCCCGTGGTGCTGCTTGAAAGCACCTTTAAATTATTTAAATTATCGGTGAAATCCTTAACGGTTATATTAGTTTTTGAAAGCTCAATCATTTTGCTGAAAAGGCTTTCGCGGTTTTCAAAATTAGTGTCGTTCATATGCTGTGAAGCGGCTGCAAGCAATAAATCGTTTGCGGCGGAAAAATTTTTTTCCTGAGTAACATAATATCTGAGCAACTTTCGGCGTTATCGCCGTCAATCTTTTTGATCGCCGGCTTTGATTTTTATGTTATAGCCGTATTTGTCCGTATCCTTATACTTAACATCATTGAGCACGGTGTATGTGACGCTGCCCATGGAATCAAACATTTTTTTATAATCCTCATAGCTTTCGTCAATATAATAATCTATATCGATGCCTATAAGTTTATTAACGGAATTTACAACTCCCGCGGCACCCGAGGATTTATAAATTTCGGCAAGCTTGCCGGATTCGGTTTGAGTGTTGGGTGCAAGAGTGCAGGCTTTATAAGAAACCGTGTCCATATCTGCCTGAAAAATTGCGCAAAGCAGCATTTCATCGGTGCTTTTATTACTGAGCACAGCAAAAATTCGTTTTTTTCCGGAAACGGCGGGCAGTTGATCCGCAACATCCGCCTGCTCCGTTTTCATATCATTCGGCGCAAAAAATTCCTTTGCGGAAAAATTATATTTAATTCCGAAAACAAGCAAAAAAACAGCCGTAAAAAATATAATAAAGGCTAAAATGCACAAAAGAATTTTTTGCTCCAAATCGGATTTAAATTTTGTGGAGGGCATATAAATATCGCCCCTGTTTTTAAAAATTCGCACTTAAAAATCCTTCGTTTCACAATGATTTTTTCATTTGATTTTGATTATAAATTATTATACATTATAACAATTTATAAAACAAGGCAAAAAGCGCGATATTAACTTAAATTTAAACCTTGTTTGCATTTACTTTATTATATAATTATAATATATATAGATATATATAAATATATAAGTATATATTTATTAAAAACTATTGTATTATAACAAAAATGATGATATAATTATTTAAATATTTATTTCAACAATAAAGCAGGCAAAATGTTTAAAAATAATATTTTTTCGGAGTAACAAAATATGGCAATGAATACTTATGATGATATTTGGCTTGCTGTTTTGGATTATTGCAAAACCCAAATATCAAAAACCGGCTTTTCCCTTTGGATTGAGCCGCTTAAGCTTATTGATTTTAACGGCAACACAATTACTGCTGCTTGCAAGCCCCATGCAGGAAAAAATAACAAAATCACAATACGGTACTTTGCTGGAGCAGGCATTTGAAGAAGTGCTGGGATTTAAAGTTAATTTGGAATACAAGCTTTGCACAGAGCAGGAAGCGCAAATAAAAGCGGAAGAGGAAGAACATATTAAAGAAGAAAAAGAGGAAAATTATCCCTTTACCTTTGATACTTTTATCGAAGGCCCTTCAAACCGCTTTGCATACAGAGCCGCAATAGCCGTTTCGGAAAATCCGGGCGGGCAATTTAATCAAAATCATTCTTACAATAATTACAATCCCCTTTTCATTTACGGCAAACCCGGCCTTGGCAAAACTCATATTCTTAATGCAATATGCTACCAAATCCGCAAAAATTTTCCCGAGATGAAAATTTTATATGTGCGTGCCGAGGATTTTGCAAATGAATTTGTAAACGCACTCCAACATAAAACGACGGACGCTTTTCATAACAAATTCAGAAATGCCGACGTGCTTTTGATAGACGATATTCAGTTTATCGCCGGCAAAGAGGCAACCGAGGAGGAATTTTTCCACACTTTCAACACTCTTGTTGAAAACGGAAAGCAAATTGTGCTTACTTCGGACAGGCCGCCCAAAGAAATTCAAAGCTTAACCGAAAGGCTTTGCGGCAGATTTGAAAGCGGGCTTTTGGCAGATATTCAGCCGCCCGAATTTGAAACGCGCTGCGCAATCATAAAAAATAAGGCTCAGCTGCTTAATTTTCAAATTTCAAACGATGTGGTTGATTTTATAGCCGAAAAAATAAAATCAAATATAAGGCAGCTTGAGGGCACCACAAAAAAGCTTTATGCCATGTGCAAAATCACCGGTCATAATCCAACAACGGCACTGGCACAAAAGGTTATTAAGGATGTTATAGATAATGAAGTGCCGCCGACCTCCGTTACCGTAAACAGAATTATAGAAGAGGTTTCCAGAACAGAGGGCGTTTCGGAGGAGGACATTAAATCTTCCAAGCAAAAGGCAAATATATCGCACGCCAGAAAAATGTGTATGTACATAATCCGCGAGGCAACAACCCTTACATATGAAATGATAGGCAAGGAATTTAAAAAGAATTATTCAACGGTTATTTACAGCATTAAAGAAATGGAAAAAGAAATTCAAAATGATTCCAAAATGCAGCGCAAGGTGAGCGATATTATAAACAATATAAAAACGGAATAATTCAACAATTTATTATTCTTTCAACAAAAAATTTTCAACCACCTGTGTTGAAAATAAAAATCTTAAACAAATCAAACAAATATTGCTAAAATTTTCAACACGGAAAAATTGCCGATTTTTTCGGCAACCGCGGTGAAAACAAAAGTTTTAAACAATTTAAACACCCTATATTACTACTACTAAAAGTTTGTTATTGTTATTGAAGCGGAGGAAAAATTTATGAAATTCACCTGCAACACAAAAAGCCTGAACAATGCCTGCAACAATGTTATGAGAGCGGTCAGCACAAAAGTGACCATTCCCACAATAGAGGGCATACTTGTTGAATGCGGATCGGACACATTAAGCCTTACGGGCTACGATTTTGAATTCGGAATAAACACAATTATGCAGGCAACCGTTTCCGAGCCGGGTGCGCTTGTTATAAACGCAAAGGTGCTTTGCGACATTATCAGAAAAGCATCTTCCGAATCAATCACATTTGAAACAAGCGGCACCTCCGTTTCAATCACGGCAGGAGCGGCGCAATATAATATTATGGGTATCAGCGCAGACGAATATCCCGAGCTTCCGAGCGTTTCCGGCGGTATTCCCGTTTTTATCAACCAAGGCGTGCTTCAGCAAATGGTGATGCAAACATTATTTGCCGTTGCAGAGGATGAAAATCAAAAAATGGTGCACACGGGCTTAAAATTCGAGCTGAAAATGAATCAGCTGCGCCTTGTCGGTGTTGACGGCTTCCGCCTTGCCGTAAGAACGGAAACAATTAAATACGACGGTGAAGAAATAAGCTTTATAGTTCCTAAAAAAACGATAAGAGAGCTTATTAAAATCATAGGCAGTGAAACGGATAAGGATGTTCAAATCAGCGTGGGCAAAAGGCACATTATTTTTGATGTGGATAATTACAGCATTATCAGCCGTCTGCTTGAGGGTGATTTTCTTGATTACAACGCCGCAATTCCCAAAACCTCGTGCACAACCGTGCTTATAAATACAAACGACGCGATTTCCTGCATTGAAAGAACAATTCCCGTTATCGAAAACAGCGCAAAAAATCCGATAAGATGCCTTTTTGATAATGATGAAATGCGCGTTTCAACCGTTTCCGCACTCGGCAGAGTTGTGGATTACACACATGCAAACATCAGCGGCAACAGAGTTGAAATAGGCTTTAATTCAAAATATTTGCTTGATGCTTTTAATGCAGCAGATACGGATCAGGTTAAAATTGAACTTAGTGGCCCGGTAAGCCCAGTTAAGATTTTGCCGGTTAATGACGAAAGCTTTCTTTTCCTCGTTTTGCCGATGAGATTAAAGGGCAGCGACAACGATTAAAGATTAAATCAAAAAACGCTAAAAAGAATAATTAAAACGGCTTAAAAATATGAAATTAAAGGTTAAAATTGCCGAAAGGCACACTCAAATCATAAAAATAAACACCCCTTTTATTAAGCTTGACAGTTTATTGAAATTTGCGGGCGCTGCGGAAACGGGCGCAATTGCAAAGCAATTTGTGCAGGACGGCAGAGTTAAGGTAAACGGCGAAGTTTGCCTTTCAAGGGGCAAAAAAATAAAAGACGGCGATATCGTTTCGTTTTTGAACACGGATTATAAAGTGGAAAATGAAAATTAAAGGCATAGAGGCACAAAATTTTCGCAATTTAAAAGATATAAAGCTTGATTTCGGCAATGTAAATATTATTTACGGCGAAAACGCGCAGGGCAAAACAAATTTGCTTGAAGCGATATATCTTTTTACCGGCTCAAAATCATTCAGGGGCGCAAAGGACGCGGATTTGATTTCATTCGGCAGTGAATTTGCAAGGCTGAGCATTGATTTTGAAAGCGACGGGAGAGAGCAAAACGCCGCACTTTTTATAGACGGCAAAAGGCATGCGAGCCTTAACGGAATAAAGAAAAAATCGCCTGCCGCACTCGGCGAAGAAATTAAGGCGGTTATATTTTCGCCCGTTCACCTTTCAATGATTAAAGACGGACCCGCCGAGCGAAGAAAATTTATAGACGGCGCACTGTGCCAAATAAAATCAAATTATTTTACCGTGCTGAAAAATTATAATAGGAGCCTTCAGCAGAGAAATGCCGTGCTTAAAGACATAAGCACCTGCGCGGATTTGCGCGATATGCTTTATATTTGGGATGCGGCACTTGCCAAAGACGGCGCCAAAATTATTTATCAGCGCCAAAAATATGCAGAGGCAATCTTGCCCTTTGCAAAAGAAATTTATGCCGGGCTTTCGGGCGGCAGAGAAGAATTTGAGCTTTCAATTAAGGGCGAATTTGATTACAAAAATTTATCGCTTGGCGAAATTGAAGAAAAGCTGCGAAAAATTCTTAATGAAAAGCAAAACGACGATATTATTCAGCATATAACAAAATCAGGACCGCACAGGGATGATTTGCAAATTTTGATAAACGGCAATTCCGCCCGCCTTTACGGCAGCCAAGGCCAGCAGAAGCTGCGTGCTTGCGCTTAAGCTTGCAGAGGCAAGCCTACTTAAAGAAAAAACGCAAAAAAATCCCGTGGCTTTGCTCGACGATGTTATGAGCGAGCTTGATGAAAAACGCCAGGATTATATTTTAAATCACATAAAAGACTGGCAGGTTTTCATAACCTGCTGCGATGCGCAAACCGTTTTAAGGCTGAAAAGCGGCAAAACGATTAAAATGCACGGCGGGTGCGCGGAGGAAAGCTGATGTATATAAATATAGGCGAGGAATTTGTGCTTAGGGATAAAGACATAGTTGCCGTTTTTGATATGGACAAGGCAACAGTGGGCAAAACAACGCGTGATTATTTAAACGCCGCGCAAAAAAGCGGCAAAATAATTTATGCCGGCTATGATTTGCCGAAAAGCTTTATCGTTACCAAAAACAAAATATATATAAGCCCGCTTAACACCGCCACGATTTTAAAAAGGGCGCAAAAATAATTTTTAATCAAAAATATTTAAAATTCAAAAATAGAAATAAAAACAAAATTCCGTTAAATCCGCAGGGCTGCGCCGGATTTGATTTGAAAACAAAAAGCAGCCGGAAAGGCAATGTGAATTATCTATGAGCGAAGAAAATAAGATAGAGCTTGAAGAAGAGGATATGAACACCGCTGTTACGGAGGAATATTCCGCAAAAGATATTCAGGTGCTGGAGGGCTTAGAGGCCGTTCGCAAGCGCCCGGGTATGTATATCGGCTCCACCGGTCCGCGCGGACTTCACCATCTTGTTTATGAAATTGTTGATAACTCCATCGACGAGGCTTTGGCAGGCGTGTGCACACACATTGAATGCCAAATTCTGCCGGACAATATTATTGCCGTTCGCGATAACGGCCGCGGTATTCCCACAGGCATAAACGAAAAAACAGGCTTGCCAGCGGTAACCGTTGTTTTAACGGTGCTTCACGCAGGCGGTAAATTCGGCGGCAGCGGCTACAAGGTTTCGGGCGGCTTGCACGGCGTAGGTTCATCGGTTGTTAATGCGCTTTCCGAGTGGCTTGAGGTTGAGGTTACTCAAAACGGCCATATTTATTCACAAAGATTTGAGCGCGGTGTGCCCGTAAACGATTTGCACATCATCGGCGATTCGGACGGCCACGGCACATACATTAAATTTAAGCCGGACGGCGAAATTTTCACCGAAACACTTGTTTACGATTACGATGTGCTTGCAAGGCGGCTTCGCGAGCAGGCATTTTTGAACGCGGGGCTTTCGATTACACTTTCCGATTTACGCGCAAGTGACCCGGAAGCAAGGCAGAGCGAAGAATTCAAATATGAGGGCGGCATAAAATCCTTTGTTGAATATATAAACACAAGCAGAGGCTTAAATCCCATTCAAAACGAGGTTATTCACCTTTCCACCACGAAGGATGACCGCAGCGCCGAGGTTGCGATTTGCTACACGGATTCTTACAACGAAATAATGCTTTCCTTTGCCAACAATATCAACACGATAGACGGCGGCACGCACGAAACGGGATTTAAAACTGCGCTCACAAGAGTGTTTAACGATTACGGCAAAAAATTCAATATTTTGAAAGACAGCGATAAAAAGCTTTCCGGCGACGATGTTCGCGAGGGCTTAACCGCCGTTATCAGCGTTAAGCTTACGGAAGCTCAGTTTGAGGGGCAAACAAAGGGTAAGCTCGGCAACACGGATATCACGGGCCTTGTTTCATCAATGGTTTATGAAAAATTGATGACCTATTTTGAAGAAAACCCCCAAACCGCAAAAGCTATTTTAAACAAAGCGCTTGATGCTTCCCGCGCAAGAGAGGCGGCAAGAAAAGCAAGAGACAGCGCAAGAAACAAATCCGGCCTTGAAAACACAAAATTGCCCGGCAAGCTTGCGGACTGTTCTTCAAACGACCCGTCACTTTGCGAGATTTACATAGTCGAGGGCGACTCGGCAGGCGGCTCCGCAAAGGACGGACGCGACAGAGTGCACCAGGCAATTCTTCCCCTTTGGGGCAAGATGCTTAATGTTGAAAAAGCAAGGCTTGACAAGGTTTACGGCAACGAAAAGCTGATGCCCGTAGTTACCGCGCTCGGCACGGGAATAGGCGATGATTTTGACATTTCAAAGCTTCGCTATCACAAAATAGTTATTATGGCCGATGCCGATGTTGACGGCGCGCACATCAGAACGCTGCTTTTAACATTTTTCTTCAGATATATGAAGCCGCTTGTTGAGGGCGGATACATTTATCTTGCTCAGCCGCCGCTTTTCAAGGTTTCAAAGGGCAAAAAGAGTGTTTATGCTTTCAGCGACGAAGAACGCGACCGCGAAATTGCCGAAATGGGCGGCCAATGCGATGTGCAGCGATACAAAGGACTTGGTGAAATGGACCCCGAACAGCTTTGGGAAACCACCATGGACCCCGAATTCCGCACGATGCTTCGTGTTACGGTTGAGGACGCACAGCAGGCAGACGAAACCTTCAGCATTTTGATGGGCGACAATGTTGAGCCGCGCCGTGAGTTTATAGAGAAAAACGCAAAATATGTTAAAAACTTGGATATTTAAGCTTTGATTTTATTTGCCGCAAACGCAAATTGCAAGGCAAAAGAATTCAACTGATTATTCCGCACAGGAGAGATAATAAATGGCTGATGAAATAGTTCGCTACGACAATCAAAAAATCATTGATGTTGAAATAAACAAGGAAGTGCGAAATGCCTTTCTTGATTATTCGATGAGCGTTATCGTGCAGCGTGCTTTGCCCGATGTCAGGGACGGACTTAAACCCGTTCACAGGCGCATACTTTACACAATGTTTGAAAACAATCTTTATCCCGAAAAGGCATACAGAAAATGCGCCGACACCGTCGGTGCCGTATTGGGCCGCTATCATCCGCACGGTGATGCTTCCGTTTACGACGCTATGGTTAGACTTGCGCAAACCTTTTCAATGCGCTACATTCTTGTTGACGGCCACGGCAACTTCGGCACAATAGACGGCGACCCCGCCGCGGCATACAGATACACGGAATCGCGCATGAGCAAAATCAGCATGCGCATGCTGCAGGATATTGATAAAGACACGGTTGATTTTAACCCAAACTATGATGACCGCTTAAAAGAACCCTCCGTTTTGCCCACAAGATTTCCTAATTTGCTGGTAAACGGCTCCTCGGGTATTGCAGTCGGCATGGCAACGAATATTCCGCCCCACAATATGAAAGAGGTTGTTGAGGGCGTTAATTACCTGATAGATCACCCGGATTGCGATTCGCTTGATTTGATGCAGTGCATTAAAGGACCCGATTTCCCGACAGCAGGCATTATTATGGGCACAAAGGGAATTAAGGACGCCTACACAACGGGCCGCGGCAAAATTTATCTGCGCGCGCGCGCCGAAATAGTGGAGGAAAAAGGCGATCATTTCAAAATCATCGTAACCGAGCTTCCCTACCAGGTGCGCAAGGCGGCGCTTATTGCAAGCATTGCCGATTTGGTTAAAGACAAACGCCTTGAAGGCATTTCGGGCATTAAGGATTTCACAAACAGAAAAGGCATGCACATTGAAATTTCCGTTAAAAGAGACGCAAATGCGCAGGTTGTTTTGAATAATCTTTACAAAATGACTCAAATGCAGGTAACCTTCGGCGTTATTATGCTTGCGCTTGTGGACGGCGTGCCGAAAATTTTGAATTTGAAGCAAATGCTTCAAAACTATATTAAATTCAGAGAAGAAGTTATCACACGCCGCACAAAGTATGATTTAAAAAAGGCACAGGCAAGAGCGCATATTTTGGACGGCTTGCGCAAGGCAATTGATATTGTGGATGAAATTATAGCCACAATCAGATCCTGCAAGGGCGGCAAAAGCGAAGCAAAGCTTGCCATTATGGAAAAATTCGGCTTTGACGATCCGCAGGCAACGGCAATTGTAAACTTCCAGCTCGGCCAGCTTGCAGGGCTTGAAATTGAAAAAATAACAAACGAATTGGCAGAGCTTAAAGAAAAAATTGCAGATTACGAGGATATTCTCGCAAACGAAAGCAGAGTTTTTGATATTATCAAATCCGAATCGCAGGAAATCGTTAATAAATTTGACGACGACCGCAGAACGGAAATAAGCCCCGTTATCGGCTCGGTTGACGATGAAGACCTTATCCCCGTTGAGGAATCCATACTCACCCTCACCAACATGGGCTATATGAAGCGCATGACGGTTGACACCTATAAAGCTCAAAATCGCGGCGGAAGAGGCATTATGGGCATGAGCCGCCGTGAAGAGGATGTGGCAAAAACGATGTTCAGCTGCTCCTCACACGATGTTGTGTTCCTTTTCACAAACACGGGCAAAGTTTTCCGCAAAAAGGCATACGAAATTCCCGCCTCCTCCAGAACGGGCAAGGGCATGAATGTTGTGAACCTGCTGCCGCTTGAAGGGCGAAACGGTTTCCGCAATGGTTAAAATTCCCGGAGGATGAAAACCGCAGATATCTTTGCATGGTAACGAAAAAAGGTGTTATCAAGCGCACGGATATTGATGAATACAAGCACATCAGGCAAAGCGGCATCATCGCCGTTAATCTTGACGAGGGCGACGAACTTGCCTATGTTGAGATTACGGACGGAAACAGAAATCTTGTTGTTGCCACTCACAACGGCATGAGCATTTGCTTTAACGAAGCCGACGCGCGCCTTATCGGCAGAACGGCAAGAGGCGTTAGGGCAATCGCGCTTGCAGAGGGCGACTATGTTGTGGGCTTTGCCGCGCAGATAGACGGCTTTAAGCTGCTCACCGTTTCCGAAACAGGCTTTGGCAGAAAGAGCGAATTTTCCGATTACCGCGTTCAAAGCAGAGGCGGCAAGGGCCTTATCAACTATCGCTGCGAGCAATTCGGCAAGGTTGCGATGATTGCGCCCGTTTCAGATGATAATGATGTTATTATGATAACGAGCGACGGCATTGTTATCCGCACTCACGCCGATCAAATTTCAACATTCCTGAGGCCGAGTAAGGGCGTTAAGGTGATGAAGGTGAACGAGGGCGAAAAGATTGCCACTATCTCCATCGTTGATAGATTTGACGAAGAAGCTGACGGTGAAACCACGGAAGAAAGCGGCGAAGCCTCCGAAAATGCGGATAACGCAAGCACTGCCGAGGCTGCACCGGCCGAGGAATAAGCTAAACTTTATATGTTTTAACGGAGCAGGATTTGGGGCACACTCCATAAAGAAGAATGTGGTTTAAGCTTTCTGAGTTTTGCCCGTTGCACTATTAAAAAAAATCTGCCAATACGCAAGTATTGGCAGATTTTTGTTAATGCACCACGAACAAAATCAGTTCGCTTTAGCAGTCGGGAGCCGAACACAACATGGTTTAAAGCAACCGATTTCCGCGTGAACTGTGTTAAAATACTCGTTAATCCGAAAGGATTAACTGCGTTTTATGCCTTGCCCACACAAAAATCGGTTTGCTTTAAACTGCCGGCACCTAAAATGGTGTCGGCACGGATGAATTTTTGCTTTTGAGCCTGCAGTCGTGCTAACGCACGGCAAGGGCGAAAATGCGAAAAGCCGCCGCGCCGCCCCATTTTAGGCATATTGTGTTCGGTTCCCGACTGCTTTGCACTCAAAAATCAAAGAAACGGATAAAAGGCAAGGCATAAATTGCATAGCAGGCTGCCGCCTTCACTGCAATTTTAACGCAGTATTTTGCCATTTATTTGATTTATTGAGCAATTATTCTTTACGGAGTGCGCCCCTTCCTGCTCCGTTTTTTTGTTGAATTAGGTTAAATTTTAATTTTTTATGCAACGGCGAACAGTGCCGATGTATGCAAAACCGTTTTTTTGGCTTTTTTCGAGCGGAAAGGCTTAATTTTTTAACATAATGCTGCTTTGCCGCAAAAAGCCGAAAAAGCATCTTAAATTTTTAACCTTCGCCCAAGGAAAGGCTTCCTTTTTCTTAATAAAGTGTTAATTAAGCGTTTTTTATTGAAATAAAAGGCAAAATGTTATATAATGTTTCCGTGTTATTTTTGGGCAGTGTGCTTTTTTGCGGAAAAAGCAGAGGGCTTGCCCGATTTCGGCGAAAACTGCCGAATAAAATGAAAGAGGAGTGACCGATATTGCCGAATTCTTCTTATGATGTTGACGAAATACTTAAGGAAGTAAGAAAACGCAGAATCGAAAACGAGGAAATCGTTAAGGCAAACAAAAGCAGCGGCGTAGCGGCAGAAGCGGATTTTACCGCGGCGGAAAAGGCGCAAGAAGCTAAAGCCGAAGATAAGCCGGCGGAAAAAACGGCAGAGGCCGAAACAGATAAGCATGAAGAAAATAAAGCCGATTTAAAAGAAAAAGCGAGCGATTCGGCAGAAATCACGCAAACGGAAAAAGAACCGGAAAGCGAGCAAAAGGCAACGGCAGAGCAGAAAGAAATGCCCGAAAATGCGGAAAAGCCCATAAAAAAAGCGGCAGAAAGCGTGCCGCCGATTGATGCGGCGCTTGATGAACCGCTTGTTAAAGCCGATAAAAACGATGCCGGCGAGATAGATATTTTGCAATTTGCCCCCGCGCAGGAAACAAAGCGAGGCAAAAAGGCCGATAAAAAAGGCAAAAAGAAAAAGAGCAAAAAGGCAAAAATCATAATCAGCATAATTGTTGCGATTGCCGTTTTGATTGCGGGCACCTGCAGCGGCATATATTTTTATTTGAACCGTGCGCTTGACAATGCAACCGACAACAGCGGAGAAAAAACCGACACCATCAACGAATGGAGCGGCATGGATGTGCTGACCGAGCAATTCGACCCGATCTATGAAAACGGCAGAGCCGATATTTCGTCATACAAAAACATGGTGAAAACATGGTATTACAACGGCAAGCCCGCATCTTCAACCCATGTGCTCAATGTGCTGCTTATCGGCGAGGACACAAGAGAGGACGATATTGCCGAGGACGGCACCCGCGCCGATTCCGCAATTATTGCAAGCATAAACACAGACACAAATAAAATCACACTCACCTCTATTTTGCGCGATGCATATTGCTATTACGAGGTTAAAGAGGGCGACCCCACAACGGGCAAATACGGCAAAATAAACGAATCAATGTCCGTCGGAGGAATAGATTGCTATATCAGATGCATTGAAAACACATATAAGGTGAATATTGACAACTATGCTATCGTAAACTTTAACAGCTTTGAAAAAATTATTGATAAGCTGGGGGGCGTTACGGTTGAACTTACCAAGGCCGAGATTAACGAAGTAAACAATCACCAAAAGAGATACGGCCATGTAACGATTGATGCAGAACCGGGCCTTGTGGATTTGGACGGCGCACAGGCACTTGCTTATTGCCGAATCAGAAAGATAGATTCCGATAATGCCAGAGCAGACAGGCAAAAAACAGTGCTTTTGCAGGTGTTTGAAAAAATGAAGGGCGCATCAAGCGTTAAGGCACTTGAGGTTGCAAACAGTCTGCTTCCCTATGTTAAAACAGGATTTTCAAAAACGGAGGTTGTTGATATTTCCTCCTATGCATTAAAGCACGGCTGGCTTAGTTTCCAAACGGCAACGCAAACCGTGCCTGAAAATTCAACGGATGAAAACGGCAGCGTTATCACAACCTGCAAGGGCGGCACCTTCAGCGGAGTTTGGCTTTGGAAGGTTGATTTCCCGCTCAGTGCACAGATTATGCAGCAGGAAATTTACGGAAAAACAAACATTGTGTTGGCAGAAAAAAGGCCGAATTTCTCCGAAATATCATTCAGCTTATAATATTATAAAGGAGCAGATTTAAATGCCTGCGATCACTACCCCTTTGGGATTTGGTATTAGGCTTGCCATTGCTGTGGCTTTGGGTATTGTAATGGGTTCCGAAAGGCAGCTCACAAAGCACAGAACGGGTATTTTAACAAATGTTATAGTTTGCGTGGGAGCATTTGCGTTTACATCGTTTTCGTTTCTTGCCTCAACAAGGCAGATGAACGCCGATGTTACGCGCGTTGCCGCGCAAATTGTTTCCGGCATAGGCTTCCTCGGCGCCGGCGTTATCATCAGCGACGGCACAAAAATTAAAGGCGTAAACACAGCCGCTTCCATTTGGGCTTCGGCGGCCGTCGGCATTCTTTGCAGCCTTGATAAGCCGTGGTATGCCGCAATGGTGGCGCTCACAATAGTTATTTCCCACCTTATTATTCATCCGATAACCGAATGGATAACGAAAAAGCAGGAATACGATAAGCAAAAATCAAGCAAGCAGGAAACTTATTACAGAATTTCGATTGTGTGCTCAGAAGAAAACGCGGATGAAATCAAGAAAAACATTATCGAATATCTGCGCGAGCTTGACAATATTTTGCTTCGCAACCTTGAAATGAATGATGTGGACGGCGGCAATGTTAAAATCCGCGCCGAGCTTTCCACCAAAACAAAAAACAACGAGCTTGTTGAGCACATTATCACCCATGTGGGCAAGCACGAGGATATTATTTCAACAGGCTGGAAGCATATTAACGCTTGATTTTGCATATAGGATATAAAATTTAAAGGACGGAATCAAATTCCGTCCTTTTTTTGTTGCGATTTGAATTTCAGTGTGAAAAGTTAGCCTTCCACCGCATTGAAACAAAATTTTTGCTGATGTAATTGCTTTTCAAATCACAAAAGGCATTCCGATTGTTTATTTTTTCCCTAAAATAACACTTCTTAAAAAATCAATCCTCTTTTGCGGGAACGGGGGCAGTGTCGGCAACCTCAAGCTTATTTGCGCGCATCCAAAGCGAGGGAGTTATGCGCAGCTTAAAGCCGTAGCCCGGATCCATTTGCCAATGAGCCATCGGTGCCTCCGGCAAGCCGTAGCACGAAAGAATCGTCATCAGCACACCGGCGTGGCAAACGATTGCGGCGGTTTCGGTTTGGGTTTTGATAAGTCCGTCCACAATTTTTTCAAAAGCGGAGCATACGCGATGGATAAATTCGGCATTGCTTTCGCCGAAGGGCGGGCGCGAATTCATATCGCCCTGCATCCATGCTTTAAAATCATCGTTATCCTTTAATTCCTCGGCGGTCAGCCCCTCAAATTCGCCGAAATCATATTCGATAAGCTCATTTATTACAAGTGGGTTATTTTTGGGAAACATAATGTTTGCCGAGTCCAAACTGCGCTTCAGCGGCGAGGTGAACACCGCGCTCACATCCGGATAATGGCAGCGGGCTTTGATGTTTCTGAGCTGCAAAACACTATCGCTTGTTAGCGGAAGATCTGTGTGCCCAATATACTGTGCGTTTAGATTTCCTTTTGTGATTCCGTGGCGATATAGATAAACGGTAAAAGTTTTCATTTTTATCACTCCAAAATTTAGCCCGAAAAGAGCCGTAAGCAAGGCTTTACGGGCGAATAATTACAAATTGTTTACATTTAAAATTTGCTCTTTACAAACGGCAATACAAGCAGTATAATTACTGACGGTATAAATAGAACGATTAAGGGGTAATCAAAGCCGCACTCCCGGCGGCGAAAGGATATTATAATGGCTGATAATAAAGATACAAACGAAAAAAAAATCCAAATTTGCAACGGTGCTTTCCCAGCTCAGAAAAGAGAGGGGCAGCAGCCAAAAAAAAGCCGCGGCGGATTTGGGAATAAGCCAGGCTCTGCTTAGCCACTACGAAAAAGGAATCCGCGAGTGCGGGCTTGATTTCGTTATCAAATGCAGCGAATATTACGGCGTTACCACCGATTATTTGCTCGGCGTTTCAAAAAGCAGATACGGGATTGACGAGGATTATTTTGACAAGCTTTCCGGCGACGATTCCGACGGCGTTTCGCTGAACACACTTTCGCAAAGCACAAAAATTTTGATAGACCTTGCCACCTCTTCCGCAACGGATAAAACGATTGCAAATTATTTGCATGCATATTATATGCTTTGCATTTACAGAGGCGCGCTTACCATGGCAAAGGCCGGCCTGCTTTCAAGCGATATGTTCAGGCTTGATTACAATCTTGGCCACGAGCTTGCGAGTGCTGCGATTGCCGTGCTTGATTCACGCTTTGCTTTTATCGAGGATAAATCACGCTTCGGCGCAGACAGTGCCTCGATGGATGAAAACGCCCTTGCGAAAATGATAAGCGAGGCCGAGGAATACATAATGAATGCGTTTATCACAGAGTGATTGCGCGGCTTGATTTTTCATATTTATAATGAATTGTTTAGGAGCGGCTTTGCCGCTCTTTTTTATGTTTCGCCTTCCCCCGCGTTGAAAAAAGCTCCGTGCCGATGTAATTTGCTTCGCAAATCATTAACAATCAAGCTCAAGCTGCATTTTTTTTGGATTCAATATATTTCAATATAATTGCGGTGGATTTTTCGGCGGCGATTTGCTTAAAGGTGGGATAATCCATGGCGGCGGAAGCGTCGCCCCCGTCGCTGACGGAGCGAAGCACGGCAAACGGAATTTTGTTTGCGGCGGCAACCTGGCCGATTGCGCCGCCCTCCATTTCGCCGCAGATTGCGCCGAAGCCTGAAGCAATTTCTGCTTTTAATTCGGGAGAGGCAATAAAAGTGTCTCCGCTGGCGACTGTGCCGCGGTGAATTCTTTCGCCCGAGGCGATTGCGATTTGCGAAAGCTTTTCGGAAATTGCGTGGTTAGTGGGGATTTTGATTGTGTTTAAGCCGTTTATATATCCCCTCGGCTCGCCGAGCGCGGTTATGTCGATATCATATTGGCAAACATCGCTTGCCACAACAATATTTTTGATTGCCACATCCGGCGAAAGAGAGCAGCCCACGCCGATATTTATAATTTCATCCGCATCAAAGCGATCCGCCATAATTTGCGCGCAGAGAGCGGCGTTGATTTTGCCGGGGCCGCATTGCGCGACGCAAACCGTGCAGCCGTTTATTTCGCCGCAAACAAAATCAACCCCCGCAATTTTTGCCGCAACGGGATTTTCGATTCTGCTTTTAACGCTGTTTATTTCCACATCCATGGCGCCTATAATGCAAATCATAAATTTAACCTCGCAAAAAAAGAATGTGTGCGGCCGGCGCGCCGAATAATTGATAAGAATTTAATAATAATTTCGCCGAAAGGGGCGCACTCCATAAACCATATTCTTCTTTATGGAGTGTGCTCCAAAGGCGGCAATCTTGTTGTGCCCGTGCGCACTGCCCACAAAATATAGTGTTATTATAATATATAATTTTAATAAAAACAAGATTTATTATTTTTTAGTTGACAAGCTCGGCTATTTTAATATATAATATTGTTCGCTAATGTAGATAAACCGAGGAGTATATATTATTGCCTGCGGCGTTATCTTGGTGATTGCCTGCACTATACCGTGCAGAGAACATAAGGATTAAGACAAGTTTAGTCTGTGAAAGGTAGTGAATTTTAATGAAAAGAACATTTCAGCCGAAGAAAAGACATGCAAAGATGGAACACGGTTTCAGAAAGAGAATGTCCACAAGAAACGGAAGAAAAGTATTGGCTCGCCGCCGTTCAAAGGGCAGAAAGAAGCTTTCATACTGATTTCTTCAATTTTGCGGGCGATAAAATTTTGATTTTGCACGCCTGCGTAAAAGGAATGGTTTCGTGAAAAGCAAATCCCTGAAAGAAAACAAGGATTTTCGCCGTCTTTATTACAGGGGCAAAAGCAGCGCTTCCAAAAACCTGGTAACATATGTTATGAAATGCAAGCGGCCGGGAGTGCGCGTTGGAATAACAACGGGCAAAAAAATCGGCAAGGCTTATCGCCGCAACCGCGCAAGGCGCGTTATCAGGGCTGCATTTTCGCAGCTTGAGGGCAGAATTTGTGCAAACTGCGATATTGTGTTTGTTGCCAGAACAAGCACCTGCGAGGTTAAAATGCAGGCTGTGCTTGCCGATATGGAAAAGCAGCTTATTCAGCTTGGTGTGATTGAATGAAGAATTTAATTAAAAGGGCAATGATTTTTCTTATCAGAACTTATCAAACAACCCTGAGCCCAAGATTTTCGGGCGGAGCCTGCCGCTACACCCCAACCTGCTCGCAATATGCGATAGAAGCAATAGAGGTGCACGGCGTTTTTAAAGGCAGCCTGCTTGCCGCAAGGCGAATTTTGCGATGCAATCCGTTTTTTTAAAGGCGGATACGACCCCGTTCCTCCCAAGAAAAAGCGATAAGCTTTTATCATTATTATAATGAGGAAACCAAATGTTTGATTTATTACTTCAACCCACGCTGAAGGTTGCTAAGCAAATGGCAAGCGGAGGGAACCGGCATTTTTAAGCCGCTTTATTGGGTTTTCGGTAAATTCATGGAGCTTTTGCTTTCCGTGATGAATAATGAATATTTCGTTGCAATTATAGTTTTCACCGTTATAACAAGGCTTGTGCTGCTGCCGCTTAACATTCACCAGCAAAAAAAGCACTGCCAAAAACGCAAGATTGCAGCCGAAAATTCAAAAAATTCAAAAAAAATACCCTGACCCTAAAGACAGAATGAAGGTAAACGAGGAAACTCAGGAGCTTTACTCCAGAGAGGGCCATAATCCCATGTCTATGGGCTGCGGACCGATGATTTTCCAAATGATTTTCCTTATGGGTATCGTTGGTGTAATCTACTATCCCCTGTCTTACATTTTGGGAATCAGCTTTTCGGACAGCTCGGTTAAACAAGCTATCACCGAATATTTAAGAAACACACTCGGCTACACGGGCAACTATTTGCAGCTTGGCATTCTTGAAAACTGGGCGGCAAACAGAGATGCTTTTATATCGCAGTGGCCTCAGCTGTTTACCGCGGAAAAGGCCGCTATGATAGACAGCTTCCGCGAGGGAATGTATATCGGCAATATGGATATGACGGTGCTCCCCTCCTGGAAAAACAGCGTTGTTTTGATTCCGATTATGTCACTTGTTACATCAATAGGCTCTTCGGTTGTTTCCATGCTTATTCAAAAGAAAAACAACCCCGCCGCCGCTCAGCAAATGGGCAGCATGATGGCGATGATGCTTATGATGCCTTTATTCTCGTTCTGGATTGCATTTAAGCTGCCGGCAGCCGTTGGTTTTTATTGGACCATATCCAATGTTGTTGCGATTTTGCAGCAGCTGTTTCTTGCCAAGTTTTTCCCGCCGAAAAAGAGTCAGGCCCGCGATATGATTGAAAACACAATTCAGCGCAGGGCAAGGGAAAAGAATATTAAAAAAACCAAGGCTCAATAAGCATTAACACCAAAATAATCGGAGGATTATATGAAATACGAGTATATCGGGCACGGCAAAACCCGTGAAGACGCTGCGGCGGACGCCGTAAGAGGACTCACCGCCGCCCTTGCTAAGGACGGACTCGGCAAGCCTGTTTCGGCAGATATTCACGAAGAAGTTATTGCCCTCCCGAAAAAGAAAATTTTAGGCCTCTTCGGCGGCAGCGATGCCGAGGTTAAGGTTACTTACGAAATCATCGTTAAGAAAGACCGCAAGCCTCAGCCTAAAAAAGCAAAGCCCCAGCCAAAGAAGGAATATAAGGCCGAAAAGGCAGAGCGCCCTGCAGCGCAGGAACGCCCCGCCAAGGCAGAACGCCCGGCAAAGCCGGAAGCGGAGTCGGAGCCGATTGAGGTTTCCGCCGAAACGGTTTCAAAAGCCGGCGATTACCTTAAAACAATTATTGACGGCTTTAAGGTTGCAGACGCCAAGATTACCGGCGAGGTTAAGGACGGCGTGCTTGAGCTGACCGTTGATTGCGACGATTACGGCATCATCATCGGCAGAAGAGGCGAAACGCTTGATTCGCTTCAATATCTTACAAGCCTTTATGTTAAAAAGCTTTGCGGCAGATATATCAGAGTGGTTATCAACGTTGGCGATTACCGCGAAAAAAGAGTTGAAACCCTGAAGCACCTTGCGCGCAAAGAAGCTGATTATGTGGCAAGAAGCGGCAGAAGATACACCTTTGAGCCGATGAACCCATATGAAAGAAGAATTATTCACACCACCGTTCAGGAAGTTGAGGGTGTTGAATCAATTTCCGTTGGCTATGGGCAGGACAGAAAGGTTATGCTTCAGCCCGAGGGCGGCGTTCGCTTCCGCTCCGATCGCGGCGGCAGAAGGTCTTATTCCGATAATGGCAGACCGGCTGCAAAAAAAGCTGCTCCCCTTCCCAAGGATTTTACCAAATTCGGCAAAATCGAAGTGAATAGCAACAACGGCGAAGAGTAATTCGCCTGTGGAGACGAGGTCGGATTTTTCCGGCCTTTTGCTCTTTTTGGAATGATTTTGAGGCGAACGGTCAAACGGCACAGCTGCGGCAAGCTTTGCTTTCCCGCGAGTGGGATCGTTTGCGGTCGCTGCCGGTGCGAAAACCGCAAGCAAAAGAAGCTTAGCAGCGGTTTGAATTTCGAATCATAATTCATTGAGTGAACGAAATTCAGGGCACCGCCCTGTGTGGCTGTGATAATATCCGTTTTGCGAAGCGGGCAGATAATTACGAGCAAACGAATGATGGGAATACCGAAACAGCGTAAAAGCAGCAATATTGCAAAATCACTCCAAAAGGCGCAAAGCGGGTTTGCTTTATAAGTAAAAATATAGTATGATAGGAAGTGACGGTGTGGCAAAAACGATAGCTGCCGTGGCAACCGGCAATTCTGCCGGCGGAATCGGTGTTATAAGAATAAGCGGAGACTGCGCAATTGAAATTGCGGATAAAATTTTTAAGCCTGCGGACGGCTCCAAGCTGTGCGATTTAGCGGGCTACCGTGCAAAATTCGGCAATGTTATTTGCAGCGGCGAAGCTGCTGACGATGCCGTGGCACTTGTTTTTCGAGCGCCGAAAAGCTACACGGGCGAAAACACCGTTGAAATATCCGTTCACGGCGGATTATATATAGTTCAAAAAACGCTTGAAGCCGCATTTGAGGCGGGCGCCGTGCCCGCAGAGCCGGGCGAATTTACAAAGCGCGCGTTTTTAAACGGCAAAATGGATTTGACCCAGGCGGAAAGTGTGGCGCAGCTGATTTCGGCAAACGGCGAAACGGCGGCAAAGGCAAGCTACAATTTATTGCAAGGCTCGCTGAGCAGGCAGATTGACGGCGTGCTTCAAAATTTGGAGGACACCTCCGCCCTGATGGCGGCTTGGGTGGATTATCCCGACGAGGAAATTCCCGAGCTTGAGGAAAGCGAGCTTGAAAAATCACTTGAAACCGCGGCGGCAAGCCTTGAAAAGCTGCTTGCGGGATACGAAAACGGGCAAATTATGACCCAGGGCGTGGACACGGCAATAGTCGGCAAGCCGAACGCGGGCAAATCAACGCTTATGAATTTGCTTGCGGGGCGCGAAAAAAGCATTGTTACAGACATTGCAGGCACAACGCGCGATATCGTTGAGGAAAGCGTTCGACTCGGCAGCATTACTCTGCGCCTGAGCGATACGGCGGGTATTCGTGAAAGCGACGACACGGTGGAGGCAATCGGCATACGCCGCGCGCTCGACAAAATCGAATCGGCGGAGCTTGTTATTGCCGTGTTCGACAACAGCCGCCCGCTTGATGAAAACGATTTAAAATTGATAGAAAAATGCCGCGGCAAAAAGGCCGTTGCGGCAGTTAATAAAATAGATTTAAATTCCGGCAGGCTTGCCCCGGTTGAAGAGGCATTTGCAAAAACGGTTTATATAAGCGCAAAGGGCGATGAATATCTTGACGAGGTTTCCCGCGCGGTTGAAGAAGTGCTTGGGGTTTCCGATTTTGATTCGGCGGCGCCGATGCTTGCAAACAGGCGGCAAAAGCAGTGCTGCAAAAACGCGCTTCAAAGCGTGAACGAAGCGCTCGGTGCGCTTCACGCCGGGATGACATATGATGCAATCAATGTGATGACAGATTGCGCGGTGGACGAGCTTTTGGAGCTTACCGGCAAAAAGGCCACCACCGAGGTGGTAAACAACATTTTCAGCAAATTTTGCGTGGGAAAATAAATTATGGAATATTTTTCGGAAAGTTATGATGTTGCGGTTATCGGCGCAGGGCACGCCGGCATAGAAGCCGGGCTTGCGGCAGCCAGGCTTGGGTGCAAAACCGCAGTTTTTACAATAAATCTTGATTGGATAGGCAATATGCCCTGCAATCCCTCCATAGGGGGCACTTCAAAGGGGCATCTTGTTTGCGAAATAGACGCGCTCGGCGGCGAAATGGGCAAGGCGGCGGATAAATATTCGCTGCAAAGCCGCATGCTCAATTTGGGCAAAGGCCCTGCCGTTCATTCACTGCGCGCGCAGATAGACAGGCGCGAATATTCAAAAGGCATGAAGCACACGCTTGAATTGCAGGAAAATTTGGATGTGCGCCAGGCGGAAATAATCGATTTGCGCAGATGCGAAAACGGGCTTTGGCAGCTTAAAACAAAGCTTGAGGCGATTTTCACCGCCAAGGCCGTTGTTCTTGCCACCGGCACTTTTTTGGGCGGCAAGGTTTACATCGGTGATGTTTCCTATGCCAGCGGGCCGGACGGTATGTTTCCCGCAAACGAATTATCAAAAGCGCTTTATGCGCTTGATATTCCGCTTCGCCGTTTTAAAACAGGCACCCCGAGCAGGGTAAACAGGCGCAGCGTTGATTTTTCCAAAACATCGGTTCAGCAGGGCGATGATGAAACCGTGCCCTTCAGCTTTGAAACAAAAGAGCCTCCGCAAAACAAGGTGTGCTGCTATTGCACCTACACAAACGAGGAAACCAAAAGGGTTATTTTGGATAACCTTGACCGCTCGCCTATGTACAGCGGCAAAATCGAGGGCAAAGGCCCGCGCTATTGCCCCAGCTTTGAGGATAAAATAGTTCGCTTTGCAGACAAGGAACGCCACCAGCTTTTCATTGAGCCGTGCGGGCTTGAAACGGAGGAAATGTATCTTCAGGGGCTTTCCTCTTCCCTGCCCGAGGATGTGCAGCTGCAATTTATCCACACCATTCCGGGTTTGGAGCACGCCGTTGTGATGCGCACGGCGTATGCGATTGAATATGATTGTGTTGACCCAACCGCCTTAAAAGCAACTCTTGAGTTTAACGATTTGCCCGGCCTTTACGGCGCGGGGCAGTTCAACGGCTCAAGCGGATATGAGGAAGCGGCGGCGCAGGGTCTTGTTGCCGGAATAAACGCGGCGCTTAAAATTAAAGGCGAGGAGCCGATGATTTTAGACAGAGGCGGCTCCTACATAGGCACTTTGATAGATGATCTTGTTACCAAGGGCTGCTCCGACCCATATAGAATGATGACGAGCCGCAGTGAATACAGGCTTGTGCTTCGCCAGGACAATGCAGATATTCGCCTTACCCCCACGGGGCACAAAATCGGCCTTATAAGCGACGAAAGATACCAAAATTTTCTTGCAAAGCTTGATATGATTGAGGCGGAAAAAGAAAGGGTGCGCGAAACCTCCGTGCCTGTTTCCGACGAGCTTCAGAATATTCTTCAGGCAAAGGGCACCGCGCCCTTGAAAAAGGCTGCAAGCTGATAGAGCTTTTGCGCAGACCGCAGATAACATACGATGATTTAAAAACGATAGACACCACTCGCCCAAGGCTGCCGAAAAGAGTTTTTGAGCAGGTTGAAATTTCCGTTAAATACGAAGGCTACATAGCAAGGCAGGAGCGGCAGATTAAAGAAATGCGCCGCATAGAATCAAAAAAAATTCCCGAAAATCTTGATTATTCACAGCTTAAGGGGCTTAGGCTTGAGGCTGTGGAAAAGCTTTCCAAAATAAAGCCGCAAAATTTGGGTCAGGCCGGCAGAATAAGCGGCGTCAACCCCGCCGATGTGGCAGCGTTAAACATAATATTAGATTCAATGGCGTGATTGCCTCACGCCGATGTTTGCGATAAACAGTGAAAGGCGTGTTGCTATGATAAACAAGGATAAGCTTAAAGAATACTCCGAAAAATACGGAGTTTCGCTTGACGATATGGCGCTGGATAGATTTGACTATTTGTGCCAAAGGCTTTTGCGCTGGAACGAGCATGTTAATTTAACGGCGATAACCGACCCGAATGAAATTGTGATTAAGCATTTTGTGGATTCGCTGACTCTTATTCCCTACGCAAATTTGCCCGAAGGCGCTTCGGTTATCGATGTGGGTTGCGGCGCGGGTTTTCCCGGGCTGCCGATTATAATTAAGCGCCCCGATTTAAATATTACCTTTCTTGATTCCGTGGGCAAGAAGCTGACCTTTATTAAAGACGCGCTCAGCAACTGCGGGCTTTTGGGCGATATCGTGCACGCAAGGGCCGAGGAGCTTTCGCACCAAAAGCAATACAGGGAAAGGTTTGACCTTGCCGTCAGCCGTGCTGTTGCGCCGCTTAATATCTTGGCGGAATACTGCCTGCCGTTTGTGAAGCCGGGCGGATATTTCATTGCAATGAAGGGTGCGCAGGACGAAGCCGAGCTTGGCACAAACGCAATTAAAACGCTCGGAGGCAATATTGAACAGGTTGTTTTATTGAAACTCCCGAACGACGACACAAGAAATTTAATTATAATTAAAAAGATATCGCAAACTTCGTCAAAGTACCCCAGAAAATCAAAAAAAATAAGCACAAAGCCGTTGTAAATAAATTGAAGTTGCCGAAAAAAGTTGAATATTAAGGCTAAAAAACACTTCCCTTTTTTATTGATTTATGGTATATTTACCATTGGAAAGGGAATGATGAGCCCGCCGAGGAGATTCATAAGGAGTGTGCCTCATGGCGGAGGAAGTTCAAAGAATAGCAACGGAAAAATTGCTGCCCAATCCCTATCAGCCGCGAAAGCAATTTAAAAGCGAAGAGCTTTTAAGCCTGGCGGAATCGATAAAAGAAAACGGAATTTTGCAGCCGCTGCTTGCAAGGCAAATCAACAACAGTGATTATTATGAAATCATTGCGGGCGAACGCCGACTGCGCGCGGCAATTTTAGCAAACCTTGCCACGGTGCCCTGTTTGATTGTTGATTGCGATTACGAGGAATCGGCGGTTTATTCCATACTCGAGAATATTCAGCGCTCGGATTTAAGCTTTTTTGAAGAGGCTCAGGCGATAAACCAAATGCAAAACCATTTCGGCCTAACGCAAGAGGAAATCGCAAAAAGGCTCGGCAAAAGCCAAAGCGCCCTTTCAAACAAGCTGCGCCTGCTTCGATTGCCCGCCGATGTGCGATATTTCATTGATAAAGAGGGCTTGACCGAGCGCCATGCAAGAGCGCTTTTAAGGCTTCAATCCGAAAAGCAGATTTGGACGGCGCTTAATGTTATTAAAGAGCGCGGCTTAAACGTGCAGCAAACGGAAGCGTATATAGATTCCGTAACAAACAAGCAAGTTAAATCAAGAAAAAAGGTGGTTACGATATTTCGCGATGTGCGAATATTCGTAAACACAGTAAATAAAGCAATAAACACAATGAAGGAAGCCGGTATTCCGGCCGAATCAAACAAAACGGAAACGGACGATTATATTGAATTTCATGTTCGTATTCCCAAATCTCCGCAGCAGCCGAAAAAGGCGGCGGAGAGTGAAACTGCTTAAAACGGCTTATGCCGTTTTAACATATTCTCCTCTTTTCATCACGTGGAACAGCCTGCCTTAACCGGTGGGCTGTTCTGCGTATGAGGGCACAATTTCCGAAAACGGATTTTAAGCGATTTATTATTTACCTCTTTAATATTGTTTTTTAACATTGTGCGGCACCGATAACAATTAGGTGCCGCGCTTTTTCTATACCTATTATATATAGGCATGGCAGATGGCTTGTGGTATGTTATTTCTTATTATGTTGTGACTTTTGGCACGCAGTTAAAAAAGTGAGGGAGCGTGGTCAAGGTCGTTTTTTGAAATGTTCCCCCGTTCTTGTGTTTCATGTGAAACAAAGCACAAGATATTGATTTTCACATAAACATGTTGAAAATCAACCGGTTTATGTGTGATTTTGTTGAAAACTGTGTTTAAAATGTTGAAAAGTCGATATAAACATACATGTTTGTTTATATCGGTGCTCCAACATCTTGCCGTTTATCTGAGATTTTTTATGCGCGGCGGCTATATGCAGCGGCGGATTAAATTTTGTTGCTGCAAGCACCGGGCAAAAAATGTGAGTGAGCCGAACTGCTTTTGCCATTCCGCTGAAATATTCAGTTGCAATCAAGCTTTTTGTATTGCGTTTTGCTTAATATTTTTTCTTTAACCTTCTTTATAGGAATAATAACATTTCTATCGCAATATTCTTCTTTGCAGATTTTAAATTTAAGGCTGATATTTTTGTGTTTCACGTGAAACTTCTATATATAGTATAGGCTTGCCCGCATTGCACAATTTTTGAAAAAAAGTCCGAGTGTTTCATGTGAAACATATTGAATGTGCGGCGCGCGTGTAGTATAATGAATTTGCCGTAAAGCGCAGAACTGTGCGCAATACAGCGAATTAACATATAACGCAGGAGGCACATATGGGCAAAACGATATCTATATTTAACCAAAAAGGCGGAGTCGGAAAAACAACCACCTGCGTAAACCTTGCCGCATCACTCGGCGCAAAAGGCAAATCAGTTTTGCTGGTGGATGTTGACCCTCAGGGCAACAGCACAAGCGGCGTCGGTGCAGACAAGGCAGAGATTGAATATTCAACCTATGATATTTTAATCAACAAAGTGCCGGCAAGGGGCATTATGATAGAAACCGAGTTTAAAAACCTGTTTTTATTGCCCGCAAATATGAATTTGGCAGGCGCAGAGCTTGAGCTTGCCGATCAGGAGGACAGATTTTACGCTCTTAAAAAAGCAATCTCTCCCCTTGCGCTTGATTTTGACTATATTATAATAGACTGCCCGCCGAGCTTGGGGCTTTTAAGCCTTAATGCGCTTGCGGCTTCAGACACTTTAATCGTTCCGCTTCAATGCGAATATTATGCGCTTGAGGGCTTGAGTCAATTGCTCAGCACCGTGCGCACGGTTAAGCAGCTTTATAACGAGCATTTGGAGCTTGAGGGTGTTATTTACACTATGTACGACAGCCGCTTGAAATTAAATCAGCAGGTTATCGAGGAAGTAAACAAATATTTCCCGAATAAAGCATATAAAACGATGATTCCGCGCTCTGTTAAGCTGGCGGAAGCACCGAGCTTCGGAAAACCCGTTATTTATTATGAAAAATATTGCAAGGCTTCATTTGCATATAAAAAATTAGCCGATGAAATCATAAAAAGCAACAGGTGATTTATGGGATTCTTTAAAAAGCCGGAAGTGGTAATTCTTAAAGAGGACTCCTCTGCTGAGGAAACCTTGGCTGAAATGAAAGAAATGTGCCTTGAGGCGCACGGCGAATTGAAAAAAGAACTTGAAAATCAAATATATATCCTTGAGCGCGGCTTAAAGGGCGAGGAAGAAATACTTTTTCAGCTGAAATATGCCGGAATGGATATGTTTGTGCTTCGCGATGTTTATTTTAAAGTCGGCGATTTATCAGCGCAGATAGATTTTTTAATTGTTACACCGAAAATCAATTTCATAATAGAATGTAAAAATCTTTACGGCGATATAACTATTGATAACAAAGGCAATTTTGTGCGCTGTTATCAGGTTAACGGGCGCAAAATCCGTGAAGGGATCGAATCGCCTGTTTCTCAAAATCAGCGCCATATGCAGGTTATGAAGGATTTGGTGATGTGCGGCAAGGGAAAGATGGCGCAGTATATCATCAATAAGAGCTTTGAGTCTTGGAATAAATCGCTTATAGTGCTGGCAAATAACAAAACCGTTTTAAACGATCGCTTTGCGCCGCGCGAAATAAGAAACCGCGTTATCAGGGCAGACGCTTTGGTGGAAACGATTAAAAAAATCCACTCGGAAAGCACCGAGCTTGCGCAAAATCTGAAAGACACACGCGCAAGAGCGGAGGATTATTTCAACCATTCAATGCCCGTTGAAACCGATTTCACGGAAAAATACAGAATTCGCCTTGAAGAGCAAAGGCAGCATTATGCAAAGAATCGCGGCAAAACGGGTTTGAAAGAAAATAAAACGCAGCAAAAAGCCGAAATAATCGGCGAAGAAAGCACTCAAAAAGCCGAAATAGGTGAAGCTTCCGCCGAAAAAGCGGAGAAAAACAATTTAACAGAAACAAATGATAACCGAAACGAACCGCTTTGCCCGCGTTGCAACGCAAAGCTTGTTCGCAGAAATTCAAAATACGGCGCTTTTTGGGGCTGCTCGAATTTTCCGAAATGCAGATACACCGAAAGCGTGAAAGAGGATGAATAGGAGGAAAACTTATGGCAAAAAAGCCATCCGGGCTCGGCAAGGGCTTGGGCGCGCTTATGCTTGAAAACGCCACCGATGAAATGGTGAGCTCAAACACATTGCCGCTCAACGAAATAATGCCGAATAAGGATCAGCCGCGAAAAACCTTTGATGAGAATTCGCTCGCAGAGCTTGCCGAAAGCATAAAGCAGCACGGCGTTTTGCAGCCGCTGCTTGTCAGGCCGCTGCCTGCAGGCGGATATCAGCTTGTTGCCGGTGAACGCCGTTGGCGCGCAAGCCGCATGGCAGGCGTAAAAGATGTGCCCGTTGTTATTAAAGAACTTACGGACACGGAAACTATGGAAATCGCGATTATCGAAAATCTTCAGCGCGAGGATTTAAATCCCATTGAAGAGGCAGAGGGTTTGCAGGCGCTCATCGATAAATGCGGCTTCACGCAAGAGGAGGTTGCGGCAAGCGTCGGCAAATCACGCCCGGCAATCGCAAACAGCCTCAGGCTGCTCAAATTGCCGCCCGAAGTGCGCGATATGACGAAAAACGGAGAAATTTCCGCGGGCCACGCGCGTGCGCTGCTTGCGTTTGATAACGAGGCGATGATTTTTGAGGTTGCCAAAAACATTGTTTCAAACAAACTCACCGTAAGGGATGTTGAAAGGCTTGCAAAAATCAAAGAGCCGTCCGCACCCGTTCAAAAGCGCAGCAAGCGCCGCGACAGCTTTTACGACGAGGTTGAGCTTTCGCTTACGGAAGCACTCGGCCGTAAGGTTAAGGTTTACACCGGCAGGGGCAAGGGCACTATTGAAATAGAGTTCTATTCTGCCGAGGAATTAAAGGATATAGCAAATAAGTTAGGAGAATAAATTATGCTTGATATTAAATTTGTGAGGGAAAATCCCGAAGCGGTTAAAGAAAATATCAGAAAGAAATTTCAGGATGAAAAGGTGCCGCTTGTTGATGAGGTTATTATGCTTGACGGCGAAAGAAGAGATGTTCAAAAGCGCGCCGACGAGCTTCGCGCAAACAGAAACAAGCTTTCCAAGGAAATCGGAAATCTTATGGCGCAAGGCAAAAAAGAAGAGGGCATGGCGCTTCGTGAGCAGGTAAAGGCTCAGGCAGACGAGCTTGACAAGCTTTCCAAAAAGGAAACGGAGCTTACCGAAAAGGTTACCAAAATCATGATGATTATTCCTAACATGATTGATGAGAGCGTGCCGATCGGTAAGGACGACAGTGAAAATGTTGAGCGCGAAAAATTCGGCGATCCGGTTGTGCCGGATTTTGAAATTCCTTATCACACACAGATTATGGAAAGCTTTAACGGCATTGATCTTGACGCCGCAGGCAAGGTTGCGGGAAACGGATTTTATTATCTTATGGGCGATATTGCAAGGCTTCATTCGGCGGTGCTTGCATATGCCCGTGATTTTATGATAAACAGAGGCTTCACCTATTGCATTCCGCCTTATATGATTCGTTCTGCAGTTGTTAACGGCGTTATGAGCTTTGCGGAAATGGATGCCATGATGTATAAAATCGAGGGTGAAGATCTTTATCTTATAGGCACCTCTGAGCATTCCATGATAGGCAAGTTTATAGACACAATCACTCCCGAAAGCGAGCTTCCCAAAACGCTCACCTCCTATTCACCCTGCTTCCGCAAGGAAAAGGGCGCACACGGCATTGAGGAAAGAGGCGTTTACAGAATTCATCAGTTTGAAAAGCAGGAAATGATAGTTGTTTGCAAGCCTGAGGAATCAAAAATGTGGTTTGATAAGCTTTGGCAAAACACGGTTGATCTTTTCAGAAGCCTTGATGTTCCCGTTCGCACGCTTGAATGCTGCTCGGGCGATTTGGCGGATCTTAAGGTTAAATCCGTTGATGTTGAGGCTTGGTCTCCACGCCAGAAAAAGTATTTCGAGGTTGGCTCCTGCTCAAATCTTTCGGATGCTCAGGCACGCCGCCTGAAAATTCGCATTAAGGGTGAAAACGGCACCTATCTTGCCCACACTCTTAACAACACGGTTGTGGCTCCGCCGAGAATGCTTATCGCTTTCCTTGAAAACAATTTGAACGAAGACGGCTCCGTTAATATCCCCAAGGCGCTTCAGCCTTATATGGGCGGCACGGAAAAGCTTGTTCCGAGCAACAAATAATCAAATCGTTTTACAACATTATTGATAACACGGCAGCTTTTGCGGGCGGCTCAACAGCATATGCCGCGGCTGCCGAAAAACGGTGAAAAAGATGGATATATCAGCAGAATTCAAAAAAAAGTTCAACACCGCGGAAACTCCGCTTTCGGTTTATTGCCCTTATCGAATTGCCCCGGTCGGCGCGCATTCGGATTATCAGCACGGACTGATTTCCGGCTTTGCAATCAACGAGGGTGTGCAGCTTGATTTTTTGCCCACGGAAGACGGCTCCGTTAAGCTTTACAGTCTTAATTTTGAGGGCGCGGCGGAATTTTCCGCCTTTGAGCTGGCGCAAAGAAGCTATAATTGGGGCGATTTTGCAAAAGCGGCATTCGTTTCTGTGAAACGCAAGCACAGGGTTGAAAAAGGAATGATCGGCATAATATACGGCAGCTTGCCCGTTGGCGGCTTATCGTCCTCTGCGGCGGTTTTGATTTCCTACATATGCGCAATCTGCAAGGCAAACGATATTAAAATCAACCGCGCGGAGCTTATTGATTTGGCACTTTATGCAGAGCACGATTATCTTGAAATGAATGTGGGCAAAATGGATCAAAGCTGCGAGGTTTATTCAAAAAAAGACCATCTGCTTTATTTAGACACGCTTGATGATTCATATAAGCTGATTCCCACAAGCGAAAAAATGCCGCCATATGAATTTGCCGTTATCTTTTCGGGCAAGGAAAGAAAGCTTGCAAACACGGCGTTTAATTCCAGGGTGGATGAGGCCAAAGCAGCTTCCTTCGCTCTGCGTGCTTTTGCCGGAATTCCTTACGGCAGCTTCAAGGATTCATATATGCGCGATGTGCCGAAAGAGGTTTTTGATGAATTTAAGGGCAAAATCCCGCCCGCTTGGCGCAGAAGGGCAGAGCATTTTTACGGCGAATTTTCAAGGGTTCAGCGCGGCGCAAAGGCTTGGGAAAACGGCGATATTACGGAATTCGGCAGAATTATGTTTGAATCCGGCCATTCCTCGATTTATAATTGGGAAACCGGCTCGGCAGAGCTGAAAACCCTTTATGAAATTATGCTGAAATGCGACGGCGTTTACGGCGGCAGATTCAGCGGCGCGGGCTTTAACGGCTCCTCCGTTGCCCTTGTTGACCCTGCCAAAAAAGAGCAAATCGAAGCCTTTTTGAAAGAGGAATATCTTAAGGTTTATCCGCAGTATAAGGATGATTTTGCCGTTCGCTTTGTTAAAACGGCAGACGGCGTTGATCTTTAAATTAAATATTCAAACGGTGCGGTTGCTTGTTGCAGCCGCATTTTTTTGCAAAAAAAGCGCCTGCTTTCGCGATTCCGCCGCGCAGGATGACCAAAGCACTTCGTTTTTTTGCATAAACTTAATATTTATTATATTTTTCCGTCATTGACAGTGCATATATTATAATATATAATAAAAGAATAATGGAGCCACCATATGCTTTTGTAAAACAGGGAAAAATTTATGAATGAAGTGAAGGTTTCCGTAATTATGCCCGTGTATAATTCGGAAAAATATCTTGAAAAATGCATATCAAGCGTTTTAAACCAAAGCCTGAGGGAGATTGAGCTTATTTGCGTGGACGACGGCTCAACCGATTCCTCTCCCCGAATTTTGGAAGCTTTTGCAAAAAGCGATTCGCGTGTTAAGCTGCTGCATCAGCAAAATCTTTATGCGGGCGTTGCCCGCAACAACGGCATGAAGGCTGCTTGCGGCAAGTATTTTGCGTTTTGGGACAGTGATGATTTTTTTGAGCCGAATGCGCTTGAAATCATGTTTTCCGCGTGCGAAAAATCAAATGCCGATATTTGCGTTTGCGGGGCTTATTCCGTGGACGGCGAAACGGGCAGGCGCGCGGTTGACGAAACCTTTTTAAAAAAGCGCTTTCTGCCGAGGGAAAAGGAATTTTCGGCAAAAAGCAATCCCGAATATATTTTCAACTTTGCCTCCAATGTGCCGTGGCAAGCGCCTTTTCAGAGCTGATTTTATTCGCGAAAACGGCTTTGAATTTCAGCCGCTTCGCCATGCGAACGACACCTATTTCGTTCTCACCTCCACATATGCGGCAAAAAAAATCGTTTGCTGCCCAAAGCCGCTTATAAATTACCGCACAAACAATGCCCAAAGCGTAACGGGCAAGGCATCCAAAGATCCGCTTTGCGCTTATGAGGCATATAAAGCCGCTTATGATAAGCTGCTTACCATGGGCATGGCGGGAAAAGCGCTGCAAAGCTTTCATTCAAAGCTGCTTTCGGGCTTGATTCGCGCGGTTATGCTGCAAACAAACGGCGAAGCCATGCAAATCGTTTACGATAAAATCAAAAACGAGGGCATTGAATATTTCGGCTTTGCCGATATCAAAGACCCCGATTATTTTTATTTCAAACCCGATTATGAGGATTTTGAAGCAATCAAAAGCGGCACGCTTCCCGAATTTCTGATGTTTAAATACAGAAAAGAAAAAGCGGGCAGACTTTATTATAAAAGCAGGGCGGAGCGCAGTTTTAAAATTCGCTTTGCAAGAAAAATTGCGGGCATTTTGCCTGCAAACAGCAGCCTACGATAAGGGAAAAAAGCTGCTTCATTTTAAATAAAAAATCGCTTTGCCGGGCTCTGCTCGGCAATCGGTGCAAATAAATTCTTTTGCATGGCAGGGCTTTGCGCCTGCCGAAGGAGAGTTCAATATGAGCAAAAAATATGATTATCTTATAGTGGGCAGCGGCCTTTTCGGCGCGGTTTTTGCCTATGAAGCAAAAAAAAGAGGCAAGGAATGCCTTGTTATCGAAAGGCGCGATCACATTGCCGGCAATATTTATTGCGAAAATGTGCACGGAATCAATGTGCATAAATACGGCGCGCATATTTTCCACACAAGCAACAGAGCAGTGTGGGATTATATAAATCAATTCGCCGAATTTAACAACTATATCAATTCGCCCGTTGCGATTTATAAGGACGAGCTTTATAACCTGCCGTTTAATATGAACACATTTTCAAAAATGTGGGGCATTAAAACCCCCGCCGAGGCTCAGGCAATAATCGAAAAGCAAAAGGCGGAATATAATATCACCGAGCCGAAAAATCTTGAGGAGCAGGCGCTTTCGCTTATCGGCAAGGATGTTTATGAAAAGCTGATTAAGGGCTACACGGAAAAGCAATGGGGCAGAAGCTGCACGGAGCTGCCGGCCTTTATTATCAAAAGGCTTCCCGTTCGCTACACTTATGATAACAATTATTTCAACGATCGCTGGCAGGGAATTCCCATCGGCGGCTACACAAAAATCATAGAAAAAATGCTTGAGGGAATCGATGTGCTCACCTCCACCTCGTTTGAGGATTACAAGGCAGCGCACGATATTTCCGATATGCGAATTGTTTACACAGGCAATATCGATGAATATTTCGGCTATAAATACGGCGCTTTGCAGTATCGCACCGTTCGTTTTGAAACGGAATATATGCCGGATGTTGATAATTACCAGGGCAATGCCGTTGTTAACTACACTGAAAGAGAAGTGCCCTACACCCGCGTTATCGAGCACAGGCATTTTGAAAAGTGCGATGCAAAGGGCACGGTTGTTTCAAAAGAATTTTCATCGGAATGGAGCGTGGGCATAGAGCCTTATTACCCCATAAACAATGATGAAAACAATGCTCTTTATCAAAAATACGAGCAGCTTGCCTCGCAGGAAAAGAATGTTATTTTCGGCGGCAGGCTCGGCAAATATAAATATTATGATATGGATAAGGTTATTGAGGCTGCGCTTCAAGCCGTTTCCGAGGAATTTTAACGGAAGGATGTTAATTTAAATATGGCAAAGGTTTCAATAATCGTGCCCACTTTTAATGTGGAGCCTTATTTGAAGGAGTGCATGGAAAGCATCACTCATCAAACGCTTGAGGATATAGAGATTATCTGCATTAACGACGGGTCTACCGACGGCTCGCTTGCAATCCTTAAAAGCTATGCCGAAAAGGATTCGCGCATTAAGCTTGTGGATAAGGAAAACGGCGGCTACGGCATCGGCATGAACATCGGCTTCGGCTTGGCAACCGGCGAATATATCGGCATTGTTGAGCCTGATGATTTTGTGCCGGTAAATATGTTCGGCGATCTTTATGATATTGCCTCCAAAAACGATCTTGATTGGGTTAAGGCAGATTTTTATCGCTTTCAGCGCGCTTCAAACGGCGATATGTTTTGCGAATATAATCATTTAGACAGAAAAAATCAGTATTACAACAAAGTGTTTAACCCAAGCCAAACTCCGGAGGCAATTCGCTTTATTATGAACACTTGGAGCGGCATTTATAAAAAGGCGTTTCTTGATAAATTCAATATCCGCCACAACGAAACTCCGGGCGCATCTTTTCAGGATAACGGATTTTGGTTTCAAACCTTTGCCTTTGCAGAAAGGGGCATGATAATCGATAAGCCCTATTATATGAACCGCAGAGACAATCCTAACAGCTCCGTTAAAAATATGCAAAAAATCTATTGCATAAATGTTGAATACGATCACATTCGCGATATTCTTATTCAGTATCCCGAAACCTGGGAAACCTTTAAAACATATTATACTCTTAAAAGATTTCACAACAGCGTTGCAACTCTTCGCCGCATAGCAAATGAATTTAAGCATGATTATGTTATTCGCTTTTCAAAGGAAATGAAGCGCGCGCGCGAGCTCGGCGAAATGGATGAAGAGCTTTTCACTCCGGCAGAGCGTGATAATTTGCACATGCTTATAAATCAGCCGGAAATGTATTATAAAATTAAAGCTTTGCCGATGAATAACGGCAGCACCAATTTCAACAACAATATCAAAGAGGTTAAGGCAGAGCTTGATAAGATTAAGCGCAGCAAATCTTATCGAATCGGCAGAATGATTATGTATATCCCCGTCAGGTTCAAGCGCCTTGCAAAAAAGATTTACAGAAAAATAAATCAAAAGAGAAAGGGCTATAAGAAGAATGGCTGATATTAAAGTTTCCGTTATAATTCCCGTTTATAATGTTGAAAAATATTTGCGCCAAAATCTTGAAAGCGTGCAAAAGCAAACTTTAAAGGATATTGAAATTATCTGCGTGGACGACGGCTCAACGGATTCCTCCTGCAAAATTGCGGAGGAATTTGCGGCAGCAGATTCAAGATTTGTTGTTATTAAGCAGCAAAACGGCGGCGCAGGCGCGGCAAGAAACAACGGCTTGCGCCATGCAAAGGGCAAATATCTTTCTTTTCTTGATTCGGATGATTTCTTTGAGCCGGATATGCTTGAAAAAGCATATGAAAAGGCAGAGGAAACAAAGGCGGATTTTGTTGTTTTCGGCTCGGATCAGTATTTTGAAGATTCAAATCAGTTTAAGCCCGTTTCTTGGGTTGTTCGCTATCAGGAGCTTCCGCCCTATCAGCCCTTTGGCAGAAGGTCTATGACGGATAATATATTCAAGGTTTTCGTCGGCTGGGCTTGGGATAAGCTTTATAACCGCGAATGGGTGCTTTCCCGTGATTTATGGTTTCAGGAGCAGCGCACAAGCAATGATATGCTTTTTGTTTTCTCCGCAGTTGCCGAGGCGGGCCGCATTGCTTATGTTGAAAAGGGCAAGCCGCTTGCTCATCAGCGCCGCAACAATAAATCGTCGCTTTCCAACACAAGGGAAAAATCTTGGGATTGCTTTTATAATGCCCTTTGCGCACTTAAAGCAAGGCTGCAAAAAGACGGCATTTTTGAAGAAGTTGAAAAAGACTACATAAATTATGCGCTTCATTTCAGCCTTTGGAATTTGCGCACAATTGCAGAGCCCACTTACACAAAGCTTTTTGCAAAGCTGCGTGATGAATGGTGGCAACAGCTTGGCGTTGCAGGCAAATCATCCGATTATTTTTATAACAAAAAAGAATATGAGGAATATGCTAAGTTGTTTTTAAAATAAATCTCTTTCGCTTGAATGCGGGCACGCCCGAAAACGCCGATGCCGCTTTGCGGCGGTGCCCTTGAATTTCTGCAAAATATTTGCAAATATAAATCAAAAGGAGTATAAATTGGAAACGAATAATGCAAAACGGCGCAAATTTAAGCTCAACACTTTTCAAACCATTATTTTGGGCTTTGCCGGTGTTATTTTGCTCGGCAGCTTTTTGCTGAGCCTTCCTTTTGCCACAAAAAGCGGCGATCCCGTTCCTTATATAGATGCTCTGTTCACATCCACCACCTCGGTGTGTGTAACCGGGCTGATAACAAGAGACACGGGCACATATTGGTCGCTCTTTGGGCAAATTATTATACTGATTTTAATTCAAATAGGCGGCATGGGGGTTATGACGGTAACTATTATGCTTGGATTGATTTCCCGCCGCCGTTTCAGCATAATGCAAAAATATACAATGCAGGATGCAATTTCTGCGCCTGTGTTCGGCGATACCATTAAGCTTACAAAGTATATAATTTGCGTAACCGCGTGCACAGAGGCGGCAGGGGCGCTTTGCCTGCTGCCGGTGTTTAAGCAGCATTATGGCTGGCTGAAGGCAATTTGGTATTCCGTGTTTCACGCCATTTCCGCATTTTGCAATGCCGGCATTGATTTAAACGGAGTGGAGCAGCCTTATTGCTCGCTCACTCATTATTATAATAACCCCGTTGTTAATTTTGTGATAATGTTTCTTATCGTTTTCGGTGGTATCGGATTCATCACCTGGGATGATATGCGCCGAAACGGTTTTAAATTTAAAAAATACCGTTTGCAAAGCAAAATAGCTCTTTTAATGACGGCAATTTTGATTATTTTGCCCGCTCTTTATTTCTATATTTATGAATTTCACCGTGTTCGCTGGGATTGGATGAGCGAGGGCGGCAGAATTATGGCCTCTTTGTTTCAGGCGGTAACGCCCAGAACGGCCGGCTTCAACACAATTGATTTAAATATGATGAGCGATGTAAGCAAAATGATTATAATTGTGCTTATGCTTATCGGCGCATCACCCGGCTCAACGGCAGGCGGTATGAAAACAACCACGGTGGCCGTGCTTATAAGCTCTGCCTTTTCCGTGTTTAAAAAAAGAGAGGATCCAGAGGCGTTTCACCGCCGCCTTTCGGCAGATGTGGTTCGCAGCGCATCCGCCGTGCTTTCAATGTATGTTGCATTGTTTATGCTTGGCAGCATTATTATTTGCCAGCTTGAGGATGTGCCTATTATGCCCGCAATGTTTGAAACAGCATCGGCAATCGGCACGGTTGGCCTTTCGCTCGGTATAACTCCGGGGCTTTGCACGGTTTCAAAGGTTGTTTTGATAAGCTTAATGTATTTCGGCAGAGTCGGCGGCCTAACCTTGATTTTTGCCGCAGCGTCCGGAATTCAAAAAAAGCGTTCAAAGTATCCGCTTGAAAAGGTTGCGGTTGGCTAAGCGGTTTAAAGAAACCCAAATGTGCAGAAATCAGAGCGGCACGGCGGCTTTTTGCAATTTTGCCGCATAAGCCGTTGCAGGCAATCGGTAATCGCTTGTCTGCCGCGCACGGAATGCCTTGCTTTTCCGGCGCCGGCGGCAGCATTTTTGCATTGATTATATTTTTTAAAGAGGATAAAACAATGAAATCTATTTTATTGGTAGGCGCAGGCCAATTCGGCATGCATCTTGCAAGAAAGCTTTATGATCTCGGCCATGAAATTATGGCGGTGGATACCAAAGAGGAGCGTGTGGATTCGGTTTTGCCCTATGCCGCAAGCGCTCAAATAGGCGATGCATCTTCTTATGATTTTCTTGAAACGCTCGGCGTTTCGGATTTTGATGTGTGCTTCGTAACCATCGGCGATGATTTTCAGGATTCGCTGGAAACAACCTCTCTTTTAAAGGAACTCGGCGCAAAAATGGTTGTTGCAAGAGCTTCAAATGATGTTCATGCAAAGTTTCTGCTCAGAAACGGAGCAGATCAAATTGTTTATCCCGAAAAGCAAACGGCGGATTGGGCAGCGGTTAAATGCAGCACAGAGCATGTGCTTGATTATATGGAGCTTGGCGGCGATTTTGCCGTTTATGAGGTTGAAGTGCCGTATTCTTGGATCGGCAAAACCATAGGCGATCTTGATGTGCGCCGCAAGCATAATATAAACATACTCGGCAAAAAGGAAAACGGCAGGCTCGATATAACCATTTCGCCGGCAACAACGTTTCATTCGGGCGAAACAATTCTTGTGCTAACCACAAAAAAGGATTTTTGCAAAACATTTAAAAGCTGATTTTTCTTTTGCGTGAATTATAAAAAGCGGATTTTGTGCATTGCAAAATCCGCCTGAAAATTCGCCTTGCCCGGCAAAGCGAAAATAATGTGTAAAAAAAGACCTTGCAGATTTTACTCTGCAAGGTCTGATTTTATTTATTCGGTTTTAGCACCAAAGCAAGCTTACGCTTTCTTAGCCTTGATAGCAGCCTGTGCAGCAGCAAGGCGTGCAATCGGAACACGGAAAGGTGAGCAAGAAACATAGTCGAGGCCAATCTCGTTGCAGAATTCAACAGAGCTGGGATCGCCGCCGTGCTCGCCGCAGATGCCGCAGTGAAGAGAAGGTCTTGTTGCCTTGCCCTTTTCAACAGCCATCTTCATAAGCTGGCCAACGCCTTCTGTGTCAAGCTTAGCAAACGGATCGTTCTCGAAAATCTTTGCATCATAGTAAGCATCAAGGAACTTGCCTGCATCGTCACGGCTGAAGCCGTAAGTCATCTGGGTAAGGTCGTTTGTGCCGAAGCAGAAGAATTCAGCCTGCTCTGCAATCTTGTCTGCAGTAAGAGCAGCACGAGGAATTTCGATCATTGTGCCAACTTCATATTTCATATCGATGCCTGCAGCTGCAATTTCAGCATCAGCTGTTGCAACAACAACATCCTTAACATATTTAAGCTCCTTAACATCGCAAGAAAGCGGAATCATGATTTCGGGAGCTACTGTCCAATCCGGATGAGCCTTCTGAACATTGATAGCTGCGCGGATAACAGCCTTTGTTTGCATCTTTGCAATTTCAGGATATGTAACTGCAAGACGAAGACCACGGTGACCCATCATCGGGTTGAATTCGTGAAGAGAAGCGATGATAGCCTTAATGTCTTCAACAGATTTGCCCTGAGCTGCAGCAAGCTTTTCAATGTCTTCCTCTTCTGTGGGAACAAACTCATGAAGCGGAGGATCAAGGAAGCGGATTGTTACGGGGCAGCCTTCAAGTGCCTCATAAAGCTTTTCAAAGTCGCCCTGCTGATAAGGAAGAATCTTATCAAGAGCAGCTTCTCTTTCTTCAACTGTGTCTGCGCAGATCATTTCACGGAAAGCAGCAATTCTGGTCTCTTCAAAGAACATGTGCTCTGTGCGGCAAAGGCCGATACCCTCTGCGCCAAGCTCACGAGCTTTTTTAGCGTCTGCCGGGGTGTCTGCATTTGTGCGAACCTTAAGAGTTCTGAATTCATCAGCCCAGCCCATGATTCTGCCGAATGTGCCTGCGATGGAAGCATCAACTGTGGGGATAATACCCTCGTAAATGTTACCTGTTGAGCCGTCGATAGAAATTTCGTCACCCTCGTGGAATTCCTTGCCTGCAAGAGTGAATTTCTTGTTTTCTTCGTCCATGTTGATATCGCCGCAGCCGGAAACGCAGCAAGTGCCCATTCCGCGAGCAACAACGGCAGCGTGTGAAGTCATACCGCCGCGAACTGTAAGGATACCCTGAGCAGCCTTCATGCCGGTGATGTCTTCGGGAGATGTTTCAAGACGAACAAGAACAACCTTCTCACCGCGAGCTGCCCATTCAACAGCGTCATCAGCAGTGAAAACGATTTTGCCGCAAGCAGCGCCGGGAGATGCACCGAGGCCCTTGCCCATAGGAGTGGCAGCCTTAAGTGCTTTAGCGTCAAACTGCGGGTGAAGAAGTGTGTCAAGGTTACGAGGATCGATCATCTCAACAGCTTCTTCGGGAGTTCTCATGCCTTCGTCAACAAGATCGCAGGCAATCTGAAGAGCAGCCTGAGCTGTTCTCTTACCGTTACGGGTTTGAAGCATGTAAAGCTTGCCGTGCTCAACGGTAAATTCCATATCCTGCATATCTCTGTAGTGATCTTCAAGAGTTTTGCAAACCTGAGTAAATTCAGCAAATGCTTCGGGGAACTTCTGCTCCATTTCAGCTATTTTCATAGGAGTACGAACGCCTGCAACAACGTCCTCGCCCTGTGCGTTTGTAAGGAATTCACCGAAGAGTCCCTTTGCGCCGGTAGCGGGGTCACGGGTGAATGCAACGCCTGTGCCGCAATCATCGCCCATGTTGCCGAATGCCATGCTCTGTACGTTTACTGCAGTACCCCATGAATACGGGATATCATTATCACGGCGATAAACGTTTGCACGGGGGTTGTCCCAAGAACGGAAAACGGCTTTGATAGCGCCCATAAGCTGCTCTTTGGGATCGGTCGGGAAATCCTCGCCGATTTTTTCTTTGTATTCAGCCTTAAACTGAGAAGCAAGCTCTTTAAGATCTTCTGCTGTAAGCTCAACGTCCTGCTTAACGCCTTTCTTATCCTTCATTGCGTCAATAAGCTGCTCAAAGTATTTCTTGCCGACTTCCATAACAACGTCGGAATACATTTGAATGAATCTTCTGTAGCAGTCCCAAGCCCATCTGGGGTTGTTGGATTTTTCTGCGATAACGTTAACAACGTCTTCGTTAAGACCGAGGTTAAGGATTGTGTCCATCATGCCGGGCATTGAAGCACGAGCACCTGAACGAACGGAAACGAGAAGCGGATTTTCCTTGTCGCCGAATTTTTTGCCTGTGATTTCTTCCATCTTAACGATGTATTCATTGATTTCTGCCATGATTTCATCATTGATCTCACGGCCGTCCTCATAATACTGAGTGCAGGCTTCTGTTGTGATGGTGAAGCCCTGAGGAACGGGAAGACCGATATTTGTCATCTCGGCAAGGTTAGCGCCCTTACCGCCGAGAAGCTCTCTCATGTTGGCATTGCCTTCAGAGAAGAGATAGCAATATTTCTTTGCCATTGGGGATTACCTCCTAATAATAATTTGCAAATTATTTATACTTATATAGTATAACGCGATAGAATTATACCATATATCACCGCAAATTACAAATATTTTTTACAAAAACAGCCGCCAAGGCAAGTTTATATTGAAAATTTACAGAATTTGGTGCATAATGAATGTAAGTAACAGCTTATTTTATGGAATTTTTATGAAATAAAGAGAGGTTTTTGTAATGAAATGTGCAATTATATTGGCAGGCGGAAAAGGCACAAGAATGAAATCGGAATTGCCAAAGGTTATGTGCGAAGTGCTTTTTGAGCCTATGCTTAAATATGTTATAGATGCGGTTAGGGAGGCAGGTTGCGAGGATATCTGCGTTGTAACGGGCTATCGCCACGAAATTGTGGAGGATTATTTGCCGGGCGAAATCAAAACCGCTTATCAAAATCCGCAGCTCGGCACAGGCCATGCTGTTATGACGGCAAGAGCTTTTGTTGAGCAGCATAAGGATGATGATATTCTTATTTTAAACGGAGACGGCCCCTTGATGGATGAGCCAACAATAAATGCGGCTTATGATTATCACAAAAGCAACGAAAATTCCATCACCCTTGTTTCCGCCATTGCAGACGACACAGAGGGTATCGGCCATATCAAGCGCGATGAAAACGGCAAGCTTCTTTGCATTGTTGAGCATAAGGATGCAAATGAGGAAGAAAAGAAAATCCGTGAATCAAATGCAGGCACATATTGGTTCTACGGCGCCGATTTGCTTTATGCGCTGGACAGAATTACAAACGAAAATGCACAAAATGAATATTATTTAACAGACAGCCTTGCAATCCTTTTGGCGGCGGGCAAAAATGCCGGCGCATATGTTTGCGAGGATAAAGAGGCAATTCTCGGCGCTAACGACAGATTGCAGCTTAACGGCTTAAATAATATTATGCGCCGCAACATAAATAACCGCCATATGATAAACGGCGTTGATATTCCGTGCACAGACGGCGTTATGATAGGCAAAGAGGTTGAAATCGGCGCAAATACGCAGATTTTGCCAAACACGATTATTTTGGGCAACACGAAAATCGGCAAGGATTGCGTTATCGGCCCAAACACTTATATTAAGGATGGCATTATCGGCAACAATGTTGTGCTCGATAATGTTAAGCTGCTCGACAGTGAGGTTGAGGACGGCACCGATTGCGGCCCGTTTGTTAAAATCCGTGCAGGCAGCAAGCTCGGCAAGGGCGTTCACATCGGCAATTTTGTGGAGGTTAAAAACTCTGTTGTGGGCGACGGCACCAAAAGCGCACACCTCACTTATATCGGCGATTCCGATGTGGGCGAAAATGTTAATTTCGGCTGCGGAACCGTAACCGTTAATTATGACGGCAAAAATAAACACCGCTGCAAAATCGGCAATCATGCCTTCATCGGCTGCAATTCAAATCTTGTGGCTCCCGTTGAAATCGGCGATTATGCTTTCACCGCCGCAGGCAGCACCATAACGGATGAGGTGCCGGAAAACGCACTTTCAATTGCCCGCGCAAAGCAGGTGAATAAGCCCGGCTGGGTAACGAAAAAGAAGCCATATAAGGATATGAAATAATACGGCCTGAAATTAAAACAGCCGAAAATGAAAACAGGTTGAAATTAAAAAGGAACGGCGACGCCGTTCCTTTTTTCTTGTGGAGCGGATTACGAGACTCGAACTCGCTACCTCCACCTTGGCAAGGTGGCGCTCTACCGGATGAGCTAAATCCGCATGTGTTTTCTTAAACTGTAAGGAAATTATACATAATCGAAAGTCATTTGTCAACACCGAAATTGAAAAAATATGCAATTATTTCTATTTACATTGCGCCGCCTTTTTGATAAAATTATAATGCGTTAATATACAAATTAGGATTTATACATTTCAGGCGATATTATGAATTATCAAATTTTACCCGTCGGCAGTGTTTGGAGCGGCGGCATGTTTTTCGTGCCGCAGGCAATTGCCGATAAATATTTAAAGCTTGCAAGCGAATATCAATTAAAGGCGCTGCTTTTACTGCTGGGCAAAGGCGGTGCGGCTTCCTCTGCCGAAATTGCGAAAAAGCTCGGAATTACGGGAGCGGACGCCGAAAACATTATGGATTTTTGGGTTGCCGAGGGCATTTTGGTGCAAAATTCGGGCAAGGTAAGCGGCGAAGCAATCCGCGAAGCCGTGCAAACGGAGCCGGCGCAAAATTCCGTTTCGCCATTGGCTGAAAATCCTGCGCCTGCCGGAAATCAGGCCTTGAAAAACGAACAAATTGCCGAAAAGGCGCAAAAGCAGACGGCAAAAAGCGAATTTAAAATTTCTCCGCCCGTTTTAACACCCGCGGAGATTGATAAAATAGGCTCGGAAAGCCCCGAAATCGCAAATCTGCTCAACGAGGCGCAGGTGGCGTTCGGCCACACGCTCAGCCACTGCGAAATGGAAATGACGGTTAATTTGGTTTCGTTTTACGGCATGCTGCCGGAGGTGGTGCTTATGCTGATAGCATATTGCAAGGGGGCCAAGGAAGCAGGCAGAAGAATCGGCTCGGCATATCTTTATGCAATTGCAAAAAATTGGCTTGAGCAGGGCATAACCACCGTGGCAGATGCGGAGGCGCGCCTTTGCGAAGCCGAAAATGCGGGCACTTTTTGGCACAGAATCAGGGAAGCGGGCGGATTTGTGAGCAAATCACCCACGGAAAAGCAGCTGGATATGATAATGGAATGGCGCAAAAATCATTCCGACGAATTGATTCTGCACGCCGCCTCCGAAATGCGCGAGGCGATAGACAAGCCCAATCTGAAATATATGAACACCATGCTTTTGCGCTGGAAAAAAGCGGGCATAACCACCGTGGAGCAGGCGCAGGCAGACAGTGAAAACTATCAAAAGCAAAAAGAGAACCGCGCCGCAAAGGCAAAATCGGGCGAAATCAGCCGCAAGCCCACCTATGATTTGGATAAAATCAAGAAAAACGCCAAAAGCAACACGGATATTAAATTTTAGCCGCAAAAGCGGGGAGGTAAAAAAATGCCTTATAATAAAAACACTTATCAAAAAGCGATAAATATTTTGCAGCACAGGCGCGATAATGCCCTTATGGAGCAGCAGGAGCGCACCAATGCGGCAATTGAAAAAATCCCTCAGCTTGCCGATATTCAAATGAAGCTTTCAAGAATCGGCTATAATATTTCCACTCTGCTGTTTCGTGATGAAAACCCGCGCGAAAAGGTGGCTCGGCTGAAAGAGCAATCGTTGGCACTTCAGGCGGAAAAACGCAAGCTGCTCAGGGAAAACGGATTTGGCGAGGATGCGCTCTCAATCAAATACACCTGCCCCGCGTGCAACGATTCCGGTTTTGTGAACGACAGAATGTGCAATTGCCACCGCGAGCTTCTTAAAGAAATCGAGCGTGATAATCTGCGCCGCTTTGCGCCGATAGATGATTGCACCTTTGATAATTTCAACATTGAGTATTATCCCGCCGCAGCTATGGAAAACGGCGTTTCGCCGCGCGAAAAGGCGCAAAAAATCCTTGAATCCTGCCGCAGATATGCGCAGGGCTTCATTCCGCATTCCGCCAGCATTTTGTTTATGGGCGGCACGGGGCTGGGCAAAACCCACCTCAGCCTCGCCATTGCCAATGTGGTTATAAACAGGGGATATTCCGTTGTTTACGGCACGGCGCAAAACATTCTTTCCGATTTGCAAAACGAAAGCTTCGGCAGGGATGAAAGCCTTGATTACACCGAGCATGATGTGCTTGCCGCGGATTTGCTTATAATAGACGATTTGGGCACGGAATTTAAAAATCAGTTTTCTGTTGCCTGCCTTTATAATATTATCAACACACGCATTTTAAAGAAAAAGCCCACAATCATCAGCACCAATTTCAGCTATGATGATTTGGAGCGCGATTATAACCAAAGAATCACAAGCCGCATTGCCGGCGTTTATTCCACCCTTATGCTGGAGGGAAACGATATCAGGTATATCAAATAATTTAAATTGATTTTTATTTTTTCGCCGCGGCGGTTGTGTTGCCCATTTTCGGGGCATATATATAAGCAAATCACGGCGGCGTTTGCCACTGGTGCAAAATTTGTTTTATTCCGTCGGTAAAAATCCGATTTAATCGGATAGGTCTTTAGTTGAACAAAGCTGTATTCTGCCGGCACTTCATTTGCCGCGGCGAAATATTTTTAAAATCGGCATATTGCCGAAAACACGAAAGGAGGAGCGCTGTTGAAATATAATTATTTTGATGACGACGCGGAATATCTTGATAAACGCCGCGCAAAAAAAGAAGCGCGCCTCCTTGCAAAGAAAAAAGCCGAAGCGGCGCTTCAAAATGCCGCCGTTTCCGCAGTTGCGGCGATTAAAAAGCTTTCAAAGGGCAAAATCAATGTTAAAGTTAAAAGCTTTTCGCTTCCTGAAATAAAAAACGCCCGCCTTTTAATCGGCTTTCGCGCTGCGGTCGGCATATTGCTTGCGGCAGCTGTGGTGTTTACGGGCGTGTTTTTCTATTCCGATTTGCGCGGCAGCAACAAGGCACAGCAAAAATTCAGGCAGGATGCCGGCGAGGTGTGCTCCAAATTGATTTCCGCCTACGGCGTTTGCAAAACCATGCCGCTTGAAGAGGAAAATCAATATCAGCTCACGGGGCTTTCGTATGTGCGCCAAATGGATTTTGATTCAAACGGCGAATCGGAGCTTCTTGCCGCTTATCTTGACGGCGGCGAATATAAAATCGAGGTTTGGGGCTACTCCGGCGGCGATTTTTCAAAGCTTTACGGCGGCCGAGCAAACACCTTTGCAAATGTGAACGGATGCAGGCTCACAATTTACAGCCACGGCGGCAAATATTACATAGGCGAAATCGGGGAAGACGGCAAAACCATGCAGCTTTGCACCCTCAGCTTCGGCAAGTTCAAAAGCAGCCGCGAATGCGAATATGACGCGGCAAACGATATTTATGCGATAAAAGGCGAAATAAACACCGAAAATTTTGAAACGGTTTCGTTTTCGTATATCTCGGCAAACAGGGCGGAATCGCTTGCCGAGCGCGTTTCAAAAAACCTTGCCGAGTTTGACACCTCCGAGGCGGTGCGCCGCCAAAGCAAAAAAAGCGACTCGGAATTGATGAAGGACGCCTATTATTCCGTTGTTGAGGATTTAAACGCGAAATACGGCAAAGCCTCTTATGAATCGGGCAGCAATATTTGCTACGGCGCGGGGCTTTGCACCGTGCGCCTGATAGATTTCAACCACGACGGCACCGATGAGCTCTTGGCCGTTTTCAGATATGATAAAAAAGTTTCCGCCGAGGATAAAAACGGCGAGCATGTTTTGAAAGAAGAGCCGAATTACCGCATGGAGGTTTATGCGTGGAACGGCAGCGCTGCCGTGCGTGCATTTGACAGCGACGGCGTTTCAACCATGCAGGAAAAGGACGATGATTCCCGCTTTTATATTCTGCAAAAGGATGATGAAAAAACATATATCTGCCGCAACAGCTATTCTTACAGCGCCAAAACCTCCCGTGTTTGGAGCGGCACAAGCCGAATAAGCGCGCAGGGCGAAAACGGCATATTCGAGCCGATTTTCACGGCAAATGCCGAAAGCGATTACGGCTATATGAGCTATATGATAAACGGCGAAAAAAGCTATCGCCGCGATTTTGAGAAAAACGGCTGCATTGTGCCGTATTTCTGCGGCAATAACACGGATTATGACGATTCCGAATTTGAAATCCGCTGGCTTCAGGGCGATTCTTCAAAAGGCTCGGATATCCGCAATATGATTTCCGAAACGCAAAAAACCATTCGCTCCCTCAATTCCGCTTATCAGCCGTAAGCGGTTTCCGGTGCGGCGTAATATGTAATATGATATAATGTTGAACGGCATAATCTGATAAAATATGCAAAAGCAATCGGTTGGGTCGTACTCCATAAAGAAGAATGTGGTTTAAACTTTCTGAGTTTTGCCCGTTGCACTATAAAAAAATCTGCCAATACGCAAGTATTGGCAGATTTTTGTTAATGCACCACTAACAAAATCAGTTTGTTTTAGCAGTCGGGAGCCGAAGAAGTCTACTCCTCAAAAACGGTGGAAATTATTTTTGCGGAATTTTCGGGCGAATAATCAAAGCGCGCCATATGCTCACCGGTAAAGAAATATTTAAGCTCGCCGGCAGGCTCGGATTCCTCAAACGCCTCCACAATCACAAGCTTGATTTTCATTTTATCCGGCAGACGGATTTTATGTAAACCGCCACACGCGCCCCTCAAAAAGAAAATCGCACGGCTCTGCAAGCCCTGCCAAATTCGGAGCAAGCTCCACAAAAACGCCGTATGTTTCAATGCTGCGCACGGTGCCCGTCACCGTTTCTCCCGGGTTAATATTCGCCGCATTTTCCTGCCAAGTGCCGAGCAATTCTTTAAGCGAAAAGGTCAGCTTTTCAGGCTCTCTTTTTCTGAGCACGGTGCGTATGCTTTCGCCCTCATAAAGCCGCTCGCGCGGGTGATTTATGCGCGAAACGGAAAGCATGTCGATCGGAATAAGGGCGTTTATGCCGGCGCCGATATCTATAAAAGCGCCGAATTTTTCAAGGTGGGTAACGCGCGCGTTTATAACATCGCCCTCGCGCAGATTATCAACAAAGCTTTTTTTGCAGCCAAGCTGCACCGCCTTGCGGGAAAGAATCGCCGTTATATTGCCTGTTTCGTCGCGCTGAAAGCCGAGCACGATAAAGCAAACGGGTTTGTTCACCTTTGAAATAAGGGCAATGTCGCGCGTGGAGCCGTCGTCTATTCCCACGGCACCCTCCTCGCGCGGGATAACGCCGCTTATAATTCCGAGATCAACATGAAGATTATGCTCGCTGTCGCACAAAAGAACTCTGGATTCCATAACGCTGCCGTTCATCATGGCGATTTTAACTTCCTCTAAGGTGTCAAAAGTGCGCAGTAAATCGCCGTTTTGCCCCTCGGGATAGAATTTCATAAATTTCACTCTCTTTACTTTTTTATTATCTCTGTTAATTCTATGCAAAAGCAGGCGCGATTATGTTGTAAATATAATTAAGATGTGCTAAAATACTGTTTAATAATAAGTAATTTTAATCGGGTGATATTTTGGAATTGCAGCTTCACGACACAGTTGTTATGAAAAAGCCGCACCCATGCGGTTCGTGTGAATTTGAGGTGCTTCGCCTCGGCGTGGATTACAAATTAAAATGCCTCGGCTGCGGCAGGGAATTTATGCTGCCCAGAATTAAAGCGCAAAAAAGCATAAAAAAGATTAAGGAAAAGGAAAATGAATGAAAACAGCGAGCCTATCGGCTTTCTTGATTCGGGCATAGGCGGAATAACGGTTTTAAACAAGGCATTAAAGCTTATGCCGGGCGAAAATTATATTTTTTACAGCGATTCGCAAAATAATCCTTACGGCGATAAAAGCGATGCCGAAATAAAATCGCTTTGCAGGCGCACGGTTGATTATTTCGTAAACGAGCGAAAATGCAAGGCGGTAGTTCTTGCGTGCAACACGGCTTCCGCCAAGGCGGCAAAATATTTAAGAGCGCAGTTTCCCTCGGTGCCGATTGTGGCGATTGAGCCGGCGTATAAAATGGTGCATGATTCCGCGCCCGGCGGCGGCACGCTGATTATGGCAACAAAGGGCACGGTTAAAAGCGAAAAATTCCGCCGCCTTTATTATTCTTATTACGATCATTGCACATATCTTCATTCCTGCAACGGCCTTGCCGATTTGATAGAGGGCGGAAACCGCGAAGAAATAAGAGAATATTTAAGCAAAAATTTGGCGCCGTATAAGGGCAAGGTGCAAAATGTGGTGCTTGGCTGCACGCATTATCCCCTTATAAAAAAAGAAATTTCAGAGGTGCTCGGCGATGTCAGATTTTTTGACGGGGCAGACGGCGTAAGCCGCCGCCTTTATGATCTGCTCGGCAGGGCGGGAATGCTCGGCTGCGGCAACGGAAATGTTGAATTTATAGATTCATCATGCTCTGCCGCAAGAAGAGCAGAAAAGGAAAAAAGATTTTATGAGCTGCTCGGCAATGCAAACGGAGAAATATAATGCCGCAAATTCGGCGGCAAACGGAGAGAATTAAATGCTTGATAAACTTAATGAGGTTGAAAAAAGATTTGAAGAAATAAACGCTCTTTTGTGTGAGCCGGATGTTGTTTCCGATCAGGAGCAATACACAAAGCTTATGAAAGAGATGAAACACCTTACACCCGTGGTGGAAAAATTCAGGGAATATAAAAAGGCTCAGGCAGAATTTGATGAATGCCGCGCAATGCTTGATGAGGGCGTGGCAGACCCGGATTTTGCCGAAATGGTGAAAGAGGAGTTTGAGCAAAGCAAGGCAAGCACGGAGCGCATAACAGAGGAACTTAAGGTTTTGCTTTTGCCGCGTGACCCGAATGATGATAAAAATGTTATCATTGAAATTCGAGGCGGCGCGGGCGGCGAGGAAAGCGCGCTTTTTGCAGGCGTGCTTTTCAGAATGTATTCCATGTATGCCGAATCAAAGGGCTTTAAAACGGAAATTATGGGCGCAAACGAAACGGGGCTCGGCGGCTATAAGGAAATCAGCTTTTCCGTTGAGGGCGACGGCGCTTACAGCCGCTTTAAATTTGAAAGCGGCGTTCACAGGGTGCAGCGTGTGCCGGAAACGGAAAGCCAGGGCAGAATTCACACCTCAACAGTCACCGTGGCTGTTCTTCCTGAAGCGGAAGAGGTTGATTTTGAATTAAACGAAAAGGATTTGCAGATAGATACCTTCCGCTCAAGCGGCGCAGGCGGCCAGCACATAAATAAAACCTCGTCTGCAATTCGTATAACTCATATTCCCACGGGCACCGTGGTTGAATGCCAGGATGAGCGCAGCCAGCATAAAAACAAGGAAAAAGCGCTTAAGGTGCTTCGCTCAAGATTATATGATGCGGAAAAGGCAAAGCACGATGCCGAAATTGCCGGCGAGCGCAAGGCTCAGGTAGGCACGGGCGACAGATCCGAAAGAATTCGCACCTATAATTATCCGCAGGGGCGTGTTTCAGACCACAGAATAGGGCTCACGCTTTATAAATTGGAGCAAATATTAAACGGCGATTTGGATGAGCTTATCGACGCACTTATAACCGCAGACACGGCGGAAAAAATGAAAGCCGGCGCTGAGGAACTTTAACGGTGCCGTTATAACAGATTAAGCCCACTCATTGAAAGATGATGAAAATGAACACCAAATTTTTAAAACCAACAGAAGAAAATATTGCCTCGGCGGGCAAAATAATAGCAGGCGGCGGGCTTGTGGCTTTTCCCACGGAAACGGTTTACGGCCTCGGAGCAGATGCTTTGAATGAAGCCGCAGTTGCAAATATTTATAAGGCAAAAGGGCGCCCGAGCGATAATCCGCTGATAGTGCATGTGGCAAAAAAAGAGGATATCGCTCCGCTTGTGAGCGAAATTCCGCCAAAGGCACAAATGCTGATAGATGCGTTTTTCCCCGGCCCCATAACCGTTATAATGCCGAAAAGCGAAAAAATCGGAAAAACGGTTTCCGGCGGTCTCGGCACGGTCGGCATAAGAATGCCGCAAAATCCGATTGCGCGCGCATTGATTGAGGCGGCGGGCACTCCGATTGCCGCGCCGAGTGCAAACACAAGCGGCTTGCCAAGCCCAACAGAGGCAAAATATGTGCTTGAGGATATGAACGGCAAAATCGATGCCGTTATTGACGGCGGCAGCTGCCGCTTCGGTATTGAATCAACCGTTATCACGCTGGCGGGGGATCATCCCGTTATTTTGCGCCCGGGCGCAATAACAAAAGAAATGATGGAGGAAGTTATCGGCCCGGTTGAAATCGCAAGCGCCGTGCTTGAGGGAATGAAAGACGGTGAGGTTGCGGCTTCGCCGGGAATGAAATATAAGCACTATGCACCAAAGGCAAAAATAATTATCGTTAATGCCGATAAAGAAAAATACGAAAGCTATGTTAATTCGCAAAGCGGCGCTTTTGCCCTTTGCTTTGAGGGCGACAATATAACCGTGCCAAAGGTAACCTTCGGCAAAGAGGGCGATGATTTAAGCCAGTCGCATGCGCTTTTCGATTCGCTTCGCAGGCTCGACGAGCTCGGCGCAAAAAAGGTTTATGCACGCAATCCGAAGCTCAGCGGAGTGGGGCTTGCCGTTTATAATCGCCTTATAAGAGCCGCGGCTTTTTGCGTGCTTGATTTGGAAAAGCCGTTTCTTATCGGCCTTACGGGGCAAACGGGTGCAGGCAAAAGCTATGTTGCCGCCGCTTTTAAAAAATCGGGCTTCAATGTAGTGGATGCCGATGCGGCTGCAAAAAAGGTTGTTGAAAAAAGCTCTCCGCTTTTGCCAAAGCTGGCAGAGGCTTTTGGGCAGGATATTGTTAAGGGCGGTGAGCTGCAAAGGCAGTTGCTTGCAGACAGGGCTTTTAAGGATAAAGAAAGCACGGCAAGGCTTAATTCGATTATGTTTCCCGAAATTTTGAAAATTTGCACCGAGCAGGCAAAATATCCCTGCGTTTTCGATGCGCCGCAGCTTTTTGAAAGCGGGGCAAACGAGCTTTGCACGCGCGTTGTTTGCGTGTGTGCGCCGGATGATTTGCGCCTTGAGCGTATCTCTCGGCGCGACGGCATTACGCCCGCTCAGGCAAGGGCACGCATGGCGGCGCAGCACAGCGCGGAATTTTTCCGCGAAAATTCGGATTTTACCGTTATTAACGACGGCAGAGATATATATTCTCAAATAAACAAATTTAAGGAGGGCTCATTATGAGTGAAAAAAGCGCTAAAGAGCTGAAAAAGCTTCTTTTTAACGACAAGAAAAACGGATTTGATTTTTTAAGCGATGAAGAGCTTGAAACTTGCAACACCTTTGCGGAGGGCTACAAGGATTTCCTTTTCAATTGCAAAACGGAAAGGGAGGTTGCGGCTTGGGCAAAAGAGGCGGCAGAGGCTTCCGGCTTCAGAAGGTTTGATGAATTCGGCAAGCCGCTCAGCGCAGGCGAAAAGGTTTATGTTGCAAACAGAGGAAAGGCAATCATTCTTTGCGTTAAGGGTAAAAAGCCGATTAACGAAGGCGTGCGCATTGCGGCGGCGCATATTGATTCGCCCCGCGTTGATTTAAAGCAGTGCCCGGTTTATGAGGACGGCTCCATGGCTTTCTTTAAAACCCATTATTACGGCGGTATCAAAAAATATCAGTGGACCGCCATTCCGCTTTCGCTTCACGGCAGAATTTGCATGAATGACGGCACTTACGTTGATATCCGCCTCGGCGAAGAGCCCGGCGAGCCGAAATTCTGCATCACGGATATTTTGCCCCATCTTGCGTTGGAGCAATACACAAGAAAGCCCAATGAGCTTGTTAAAGGCGAGGAAATGAATATTCTTATCGGCTCGCGCCCGTTTAAGGATGATGAGGAAAGCGAAAGAATCAAGCTTAATATCCTTAATTTGCTTTATGAAAAATACGGCGTTGTTGAGCGCGATTTCCTTTCGGCAGAGCTTGAACTTGTGCCTGCATTCACCGTTGACGATATCGGATTTGACAGAAGTATGATCGGCGGCTACGGCCACGACGACAGAGTTTGCGCTTATCCCGCATTTGAGGCGATTGCCGAAACGGATGAAGCCCCCGAATACACGGCAATAACCGTGCTTACGGATAAGGAAGAAATCGGCAGCGAGGGCAACACGGGCCTTAAATCAGGCTATCTTACCTATTTCATAGAGGATTTGGCTCGCTTGGAAGGTTTTGAGGGCAGAGATGTGCTTCGCCACAGCAAATGCCTTTCCGCAGATGTTAACGCCGCATTTGATCCCACATGGGCGTTTGCTTATGAAAAAAACAATGCAAGCTTCGTAAACAACGGCGTTTGCGTAACTAAGTTTACCGGCGCAAGAGGCAAGAGCGAAACAAGCGATGCGTCCGCAGAATATTGCAGCTGGGTTAAAGCTTTGTTTGAAAATAACGGCGTTTTGTGGCAAAGCGGCGAGCTCGGCAAGGTAGACGGCGGCGGCGGCGGAACCGTTGCAATGTATATCGCAAATCTTGATGTGGACACAATTGATGTCGGCGTGCCCGTGCTTTCAATGCACGCTCCGTATGAGGTTGTCAGCAAGATAGATCTTTATATGGCATTTAAGGCATTTAAAACCTTCTTCACAAAATAATTTTCAGTCTTTAAAGCGTTGCGCGCGGTTCATCTGTACGCAGCGCTTTTTTTGCGCAAGATTCACAGTCTGAAAATCCGGGCTTTCTTTGCCGAATGCATCTGAAAACGAAAACGGCATAAAAAAACGGCACAGCTTTTGGCCGTGCCGATTGAAAATACTGTGTTTTAAAAGCGGCGTTTTCGTAATTAGCCGCCTGCCGTTTAAAGGGCGCAAAGCTGAATTTGCTTATGCCTTTTTCTTTGCGGAAATCAGTGCATAAATTGCAACAAGCACCGCAACGCACGCCGCAAGATAAATATACATCGTGCTCTGCGGCACGGATTTATCAAAGAAATAAATGTTGCAGTCAACGCTGTCTTTAATCGCGTCTATTGCCTGCTTTGGAAAAGAAAGGCTTTCCATTTCGCGAAAAACTCCCGCAAGAGCATGGTTTCGCAGCAGGCTTGTGGCATATGTGCCGGGCAAAAACGAAAGCACCTTTTGCAGGCCGCTGCCGAACTGCGAAATCGGCATATATGCGCCGCAGATGAAGCCGTAGCCAGAGCTTACGATTGTGCCGACGGCGGAAATTTGCCCCTGTGTTTTTAAAAAGCAGTTTATAATGCTTGAAAGCGCCGTGCCGAACAGCACAAGCAAAACGATATCAAGCGCCGCAAGCGCAATGTCCTTTGCATTTAAATACCAGCCGATTTTGCCGAGATAAATAAGGCAAATCACGCTTGCAAGCAGGCAAACGATCAGTGTGGAAATCAGCGTTGCCGTGTAATAGCTTATCGCAAGGGTGGATTTTTTAACAGGGGAAACGGTTAAATCCCGCCTTGCGCCGCTGACCTTGTCCTGCACGGAAATCATATTGCAGCAAAAGGCCACGGTAACGCAACTGACCGCCAAAAGCGAGCTTACAAGCTGCCCGCCGACTGCGGCGTTTATCAGCTTTTCGGAAATCGGAATTCCTTGCGGAATCCCCGCAATAAAGCTGTTTTTATAAACCTTTGCCAAAAATGTAGCATAAAGAACAAGTAAAATAAGCGGCGTTATCAGCGATGTGAAAAAAACGCCCTTGTCTTTAAAAAAGAGCTTGCAGTTTCGCGCCGTTAAATTACAAAACTCCGTCATTTTCACTGCCTCCCGTCAATTTTTTGCCCGTCACATTAAGGAAAACATCGTCCATATCGCCTTTTTTGATTTCGTAATCGGTGAAAAGCTCGGGATTGTTTATAATCAGCTCGGTTGCCTGCGCCGTGGAATTAACAAAAAGCCGCACGCCGCCGGGCACGGCTTCGTGCCTTAAGCCGAGCTTTTCGATTTTTTCCGTATCCGGGTTGTAAATCGTTATAAAATCGCCCGTGTATTTATTTTTTAATTCAAGCGGAGTTCCATTTGCAGAAATTTTGCCCGAATCGAGAATAACCACATAATCGGCGTCTGCCGCTTCTTCCATATAATGCGTTGTTAAAAAAACCGTCATTCCCTCTCTTTTTTGCAGCTCGGAAACGGTTTGCCAAATAAGGCGGCGCGTTTGCGGGTCAAGCCCCGTGGTGGGTTCGTCCAGAATTAAAATTTGCGGCTTGTGAAAAAGCGCGCGGGCAATGTCTATCCTTCGCCTTTGGCCGCCTGAAAGCTTGCCGACGGGGCGTGAAAGCAAATCCTTAAAATCCAAAATTTGCGAAAGCTCATCAAGCCTTGCTTTAAACTCGTTGCCGCTTATGCCGTAAAGCGCGGCGCGGCACTTTAAATTATCGCGCACGGAAAGAGCGCGGTCAAGCACGGAATTTTGAAACACAACTCCTATTTGTGCCGCCGTTTCTCCCATGCCGCAGTCAATATCTTTGCCGCAAATCAAAACGCTGCCGCCGTCCTTTTTCAGCTGGCCGGAAATTATTGAAATCGTGGTGGATTTGCCTGCTCCGTTCACGCCCAAAAAGGCAAAAAGCTGCCCTTTGCGAACGGAAAAGGAAAGGTTGTTTACCGCCTTGATATCTCCGAAAGCTTTATTTAAGCCCTTTATTTCAATAATGTTTTCCATTTCCTGCTCCTTTGCCTTTTCAAATGTGCCTTGCCTGCAAAAACAGGGCGCTGTTTCCCTAAAATAAACGTATCACAGAGTTTAAAATTTGTCAATAAAAAAGCAAAGGCGTTTGTAAGGAACGCACTTTGCAAAAATGATTGCTCAATAAATCAGGCAAACGGCAAAGCTCAGCAAGCTTAAACCAAATTTTTTTTGCAAAATGTGCCCCATCAAAGCCCTTGCTTTTGGGATTTTATTAAATTATGTTGTGCCTTTAATTACAGCCTTGCTTCCAGGCGATAAATCGGCATTCCCATATCGGAAAATCGCTTTTCATATTCCGTAACTATGTTTCCCTCAAAATCGCTTGCGTGCAAATCAAGGCTTATGTTTGAGAGCCTGAAGCCGCATTGCGAAAAGCTTTCAAGCGAAAATTCAAAGAAATGCATATTATCCGTCTTTTGGCAAATCGGCGCGCCGGGCGCAAGCAATTGCTTGTAAATTTTAAGAAAATTCGGGTGTGTTAAGCGGTGCTTTGCATATTTCTTTTTGGGAAAGGGGCAGCTGAAATTAAGATAAAGCGTTGTTGCGCTGCCTGCGGGAATGTAGCAGGGCAAATATTCTGCATTGCATTTCATAAATCTTATATTTTGCAGCCCTGCCTGCTTTGCCGCTTCGCACGCGGCAACTATAACATTGCCCACCTTTTCAACGGCTATCACATTCACATTCGGGTTTCGCTTTGCAAATTCGCAGGCAAAGCCGCCCTTGCCGCAGCCGATTTCAAGCACAAGCGGATTATCGTTTTCGAAAAGCGCTTTCAAATCAAGCACGGCGTTCGACGGAGCGGCGTTTTCAAAATTCAAATCCTCATTTTCGCAGTCAATCAAAATCTCGGCGCAGTCATCAAGCCGCGTTTCAAGATTTTTCTTTCTTCTCATTCTCATAAAAATAAATTCCGTTCAAAAATTTTATCAGCCGCCGTATGCAATCATTTTGTCAATGCATTTCTTGGCGGCAAGGCGCATATCCTCGCTCATTTCAATCTCCTCGCCCGCGGTGCCGAGGCAGCAGTTATAAACCTGCGGCAGGGTGGTAAGCTTCATGTTCATGCAAACAAGGTGCTTTGAAACGGGGTAAAACGATTTGCCGGGGCAGTCATATTGCAAATGCTCCACTATGCTGTTTTCCGTGCCGATGATAAATTCCTTTGCGTCGCTCTCCTTGGCATAATTCATTATTCCGCTGGTGGAGCCGATGTAGTCGGCATGCCGGGTAACCTCTTCGCGGCATTCGGGGTGCACCAGGAAAAGTGCGTTCGGGTGTGCGGCTTTCGCCTCAAGCACATCCTGCTCGGAAACCACCATATGCCTCGGGCAGCCGCCCTGAAGCAAAACAAAGTTTTTATCCGGGCACTGCTTTGCCACATAGCTGCCCAAATTGATATCGGGAATAAAAATTATATCCTTTTCGGGCATTGCCTTAACTATTTTAACGGCAGAGGAGGATGTTACGCACACATCGCAAACCGTTTTAAGCTCCGATGTTGTGTTAACATATGCCACAACGGCATAGCCGGGGTGCTCCTTTTTCAGCTCAAGAACCGCATCTTTTGTGAATTGCTCCGCCATCGGGCAGCCCGCCTGTGAGTCGGAAAGGATAACCTTTTTTTCGGGCGAAAGGATTTTAACCGTTTCCGCCATAAAGCGCACGCCGCACATAATCACGGTTTTTTGCGGCACGCTTTGCGCCTTAACAGAAAGCGCGTATGAATCGCCCGTGAAATCCGCAATTTCGCAAATTTCCCTCGCTTGGTAGGAGTGCGCCAAAATGCAAATGTCTTTCTCTTTTTTTATTTTTAAAATTTCGTCCTGAAGCTCGCGAATATTCATAAAAATCTCTCTTTCGCGGCATTGCCGCTCCTTCATTATTTTATCATATATAAATTTACAATATATGCGGCGAAAATGCAATAAAAATTTTTGCCGCTCATAAACCCGCAAAAGCGACGCGATTTTGCAACCGCGCCGCTTTGTGATTTTATGGGGGAATTTTAATTATTTAAAAAGATCGGTTGAAAGGTATCTGTCGCCGGTGTCGGGAAGAAGAACAACAATGTTTTTGCCCTTAAATTCATCTCTTGCGGCAAGCTGCTTTGCAGCCCAAACCGCAGCGCCGCTTGAAATGCCCACGAGAATGCCCTCCGTTTTTGCTATTTTGTTGCCGGTTTCAAATGCAGCTTCGTTGGGAACGGGGATAACCTCGTCGTAAACGCTTGTGTTAAGAGTGTCCGGCACAAAGCCTGCGCCGATTCCCTGAATTTTGTGTGATCCGCCGTGGCCCTCGCTGAGAACGGGAGAGGTTTCCGGCTCAACGGCAAAGATTTTAACATCCGGGTTTTGCTCTTTAAGATATTTGCCTACTCCGGAAAGTGTGCCGCCGGTGCCTACGCCTGCAATGAATGCGTCAACCTTGCCCTCGGTGTCTGCCCAAATTTCGGGGCCTGTGGTTTCATAGTGAGCCTTGGGATTTGCGGGGTTAACGAATTGGCCGAGGATAACGGCGCCGGGAGTGGCATCTTTAAGCTCATTTGCCTTTTCAATTGCGCCTTTCATTCCCTTTGCGCCTTCGGTAAGAACAACCTCTGCGCCGTAAGCCTTAACAAGATTGCGCCTTTCAACGCTCATCGTTTCGGGCATGGTAAGGATAACCTTATAACCCTTTGCGGTGCCCACGCTTGCAAGGCCGATGCCGGTGTTGCCCGATGTGGGCTCAATGATTGTTGCGCCGGGTTTAAGCTCGCCCTTTGCTTCCGCGTCGGAAATCATTGCGTTTGCAATTCTGTCTTTAACAGAGCCTGCGGGGTTGAAGTATTCAAGTTTTGCAAAAATATTTGCGTCCACGCCCTCTGCCTTTGTGAAATTGTTTAATTTAAGAATCGGTGTTTTTCCGATGAGCTCGGTTACATTATTATATACAGCCATGATTATTTGCTCCTTTCTTATTTAGCCGCGCTTATTTGCTGATGGCCTTGAAGCCGTTTTCAAGGTCTGCAATAATATCGTCAATATGCTCTGTGCCGATGGAAAGCCTGATGGTGGAATCGTTGATGTGCTGCTTCTTGAATTCCTCCTCCGAAAGCTGCGAATGTGTGGTGGTTTTCGGGTGAATAACAAGTGATTTAACATCCGCCACATTTGCAAGAAGCGAGAAGATTTCAAGATTATCAATGAATTTCTTTGCCTCGGCCTCGCCGCCGTCTATATCAAAGGTGAAGATGGAGCCTGCGCCGTTCGGGAAGTATTTATCGTAAAGATCCTTGTATTTGGGGTCGAGCGAGGGGTGATTGATTTTCTTAACAAGGGGATTCTTGGAAAGGTAATCAAGCACCTTTTTGGTGTTTTCCACATGCCTTTCAACGCGAAGTGAAAGTGTTTCAAGGCCCTGCAAAAGCAGGAATGCATTGAACGGGGAAATCGCCGCGCCCGTGTCGCGAAGCAGGATTGCGCGAATGTATGTTACAAACGCTGCCTTTCCTGCCGCTGCGTCAAAGCTTATTCCGTGGTAGCTTGCGTTCGGCTCTGTGAACTGCGGGAATTTGCCGCTTGCCTTCCAATCGAAGTTGCCGCTGTCCACAATAACGCCCCCGAGTGTAGTACCGTGTCCTCCTATAAACTTTGTTGCCGAATGAACAACTATGTCAACACCGTGGTCAAATGCACGAAGAAGATAGGGAGTTGTGAAGGTTGCGTCTGCCACAAGCGGAATATTGTGCTTATGTGCGATTGCGGCAAGCGCGTCTATATCAACAAGATTTGAATTGGGATTGCCGAGTGTTTCAAAAAAGATGAGCTTTGTGTTTTCCTGAATTGCATCTTCAAAGTTTTGAAGATCATCGGGGTCAACGAATGTTGTTTTAACACCGTGCTCCGGGAAGGTATGTTCAAGGTAATTATAAGTGCCGCCGTAAATTGTTTCTGCGGCAACAATGTGGTCGCCTGCCTTTGCAAGTGCCTGGAAGGTGTATGCCAAAGCAGCTGCGCCGGAAGCCGTTGCAAGAGCGCCTACGCCGCCCTCAAGAGCAGCCATTCTTTCTTCAAAAACGCCCTGGGTTGAATTTGTGAGTCTGCCGTAAATATTGCCGGCATCGGTTAAATTGAATCTTGCCTGCGCATGATCCGAATTTTTAAAAACATAAGATGTGGTTTGATAAATCGGAACCGCTCTGGAATCCGTTGCGGGATCGGGATTTTCCTGACCCGCGTGAAGCTGAATTGTTTCAAAATGATATTTGTTATTTGCCATGATGTTTCTCCTTAAAATTTAAAATAGAATTGATTGATGATTGATGCTTTAATTTTTATTTGCAACATCGTGGCATTCGTGAGTAAGAGGAATAGATTATCTCTTTTGTTTTAACCGCATTTTTCATTGGGATAAATCACACTCCTTATCAGTGATTTTTGTAATTACTACTATTCCTACAGCAATGGTGGGAATTAGCTTGAGATAATAATATCACGCGCAAATGTATTTGTCAAGTGTTTTTTTAATCAAATCACAAAATTATTTGTGCTGCTTTGCTCGTCTGCCGCCAAATCGGCAATGGTTATATTATCCACCACATCGCTGATGGCCTTGTTTATCTTTTCCCAAACCTTAACCGTGGTGCAGCAGCCGTATCTTTCGCACAGATTTTGCTCATCCTGCGTGCAGGTGGTTATTGCAAGGCTGCCCTCGGTAAGGCGCAAAATCATGCCAACCGTGTATTCCTCGGGCTTTTTGGTCAGGCGGTAGCCGCCGTTTGCGCCGCGTTCGCTTTTAACATAGCCTGCTTTGTTAAGCGTTGAAATAATTTGCTCCAAATATTTTGTGCTGATTCCCTGGCGCGCGGCAATTGCTTTAATGGAAATGTTTTCGCCCGTGTCGTTCATTGCCAAATCTATCATTGTGCGCAAAGCATAGCGCCCTTTGGTTGATATTTTCATTTTGCTCTGCCTTTCGTGTTTTTATCGTTATCCCTAATATACTATAAAGTTAGTAGGATTTCAAGGATTTTATTTTTTTGCGGCAATTTTGCGTTAAAAAAGCTTGCTTTTCGCTGATTTTCGCCGCGCCGTGAAGAGCTTTCGGTGCCGCAGCTTTGTTTTGCCTGCATAAATAAAAAGCGGAATGGCGTTCGGAGTGTTCCCCGAGCCTTCCGCTCAGCATTTTATATAAGGCTTTTAACATGCCGCGCTATTCCAAATTGCCGGTTAAAAGCATGATTGCCGAAAGTGCGGCAACGGGTGCTGTTTGCGTGCGCAAAATCCTTTTGCCAAGCGTGGCACAGATTGCGCCGCAAGCGGTGATTTGGTTAACCTCCTCCTGCTCAAAGCCGCCCTCGGGGCCTATAAAAATCGCCGCGCTTTTAATGCCGGGCGTTATGATTTTTGAAATCGGCTCGCCGCCGCCCTCGTAAAAAACTATTTTGCAATCCGCGTCGCACGCGGCAACCGCTTCTTTAAGCGAAATCATTTTGTTTATTTGCGGCACAATGCCCCTGCCGCTTTGCTGCGCCGCCTCGAGAGAAATTTTGGAATATCTTATTCTCTTTTTCTCCGCCTGCTTTTCCTGCGGGCGGCTCACGCTGCGCTTTGTGAGCATGGGGGTAATGTCGTGAATGCCGAGCTCCACGCATTTTTGAATAATATCTTCCATTTTATCGCCCTTGGGCACGCCCTGATAAAGAGAAACCTTAACACTCGGTTCGCTCTCGCTTGCTTTTTTATAGCAAACCGAAAGAACAACGCCGTCTTTGCCTGCTTCTTCTATCATGCATCCGTAGTCCTCGCCCGTGCCGCTGCAAACGGTTATCATGTCGCCCGCTTTCATTCGCAGGCTTTTGGCAAGGTGTCGGCTCTGCTCTTCGTTAAGATAAATTTTTTCGCCGCCGTCGTATTCCGGTATAAAAAGCTTTTGCATAATTCCTCCGCTCGCCAAAGGCTCGTTTTAAATCCGCCCGCGCGATTTGTTTGAATGATTGGTTTGCGCTCATATATTATATACATTATATATAGCGAATGTTGATTATTTTAAATTGTTTCTTGCCCAGTGAAAGATATTGCTGTGCGATGCCCTCGCAGCCCGCAAAGCATTCGGGCAGCCCGTTCGGGTAATATTGCAAAGCGCGCTTCATCCACACATCAATCGGAAAGCAGCGCACAAATTGAAATCCGAAAAGCAGCGCGCAGTTTGCCACCTTTTCGCCCACGCCGTAAATTGAAAGCAAAGCTTTTTTTGCGCTTTCCAAATCCATGGCTTTGATTTCGGCAAGGTTGATGGCGCCGCAGGCAACATCGTCGGCAAGGCGCTTAACATATTTTGCGCGGTAGCCCAGCCCAAGAGCTTCAAAAATCCGCCTCGGTGCAGTCGGCAAGCACTTCGGCACTCGGAAAAGCGTTCCAGCCCTCGCAAATCGGCGTGCCGTATGTATCGCAAAGGCGCTTAATGATGCCTTTAATTCGCTTAATGTTGTTTTGCTGGCTGATAACAAAGGAAACGAGCGCCTCCCACGGGTCTTGATTTAAAATTCTTATTCCGTAATATTCGTCTATTGTTTCGCTCAAAAGCGAATCCTCTTTCAGGCGGTCGCAAATTGCCGCGTAATCGCGGTCCAAATCAAAATAATTGCGCCAAACGCACTCAAAATCCTCAAGCGAAGTGTTTTTCAGCACAAATTCGCCGTTTTCTTCTTTTATATTCAAAAATTTGCCGTATGCCGCGCCGCTCCAAGAGCCGTCCTCCTCGCACTGCCAGCGAAAGGCCTCACCGCAGTCAAGGGTAAGCGGCAAGCTCAGGCAGCGAACCTCGCTTAAAATCACATTTTCGTTTTCGCAACGAACCTTCATCTTTATATTTTCCTCCGCGTTTTGTTGATAAAATTATAGCACAAAATTCCCCGCGCGAAAATATAAAAAATAGCAAAATAACTAAAAAAAACTGTAACTATTTGTAACTTTACAAATTGTTGAAAACTCTGTGTAATTTATTGAAAACTGCCCCGTTTTAACTTTTCAACAACGATTTTCGGCGGTTTTAAGGCGTTTTTAGCAAGGTTTTTAACATTTTAAACATAGTTTTCAACATTTTTGTGCTGTTGAAAACTATATACAAGTTGTTATAAAGAACCTTGTCAAGAATTATTTTATTGCGTTTTTTACCAAAAATCAATTATCAAAATTCTGTATAAAAATCGTAATTTTGCCAACACTGTTCATAGAAAAAGCGAAAGGAAAATCCGGATGATAAAGGGCGTAAATAAACAGGTGCTTGAGGTTACAAACACCGAAAATCCTTATTTTGAAAAAATAATTTTTTTCGTTAAGCCCGAATATCAAAACGGGCATGCGGAAAAATTAAAAGAGGCGCAATTATATGCCGCAAAGGCTAAGAAGCCTCCGAAATCACGCAAAACGCGCAGGCAAATCCGCTATTTCATCGGTCAGGGGCTTTTGTGCACTGGCGCGGGCGTGGCGATAATGTATTTGCTCGGCAGATTCGGCTGATAATATATAATGAAAAAGAAAGGCTGCGGTAAAATGACAGTTTATAAGGCATTTCGCAATTTTTATATTTTTTTAATTTCGTTTGCCGTGCTTCTCGGCGGGCTGCTCGGAGGCTTTGCGGCGTATAAAATATGCTATGCGCAGCAAAATGCCGTTTATGCCGTTTCAAAATACGGCTCAAACGGCGCAGAGGTTATGGAATTGCAAAAAAAAGCTGAAAGAGCTTGGCTATTACGGCGGCGAAACGGACGGAGTTTTCGGCGCGGCCACGCAAAATGCCGTTAAAAAAATTCCAAAAAAGCGTGGGGCTAACGGCAGACGGTATTGCAGGCTCCAAAACGCTGCTCTATTTGGGGCTGGGCGGCAGCCAAAGCAGCGGCGCGGCGGGCTATTCCGCCTCGGATATCGAATTGCTTGCCAAGGTTATCTCTGCCGAGGCGCGCGGCGAAAGCTATGAGGGTCAGGTGGCGGTAGGCGCCGTTATTCTTAACAGAGTGGCGCATCCCTCGTTTCCGGACAGTATCAGCGGCGTGGTTTATCAATCGGGCGCATTTTCCTGCGTGAACGACAGTAATTGGTATCAGCCCGTTTCGGAATCTTCAAAAAAAGCAGCGATAGACGCGATAAACGGCTGGGATCCGAGCGGCGGCGCGATTTATTATTTCAATCCGGCAAAAACAAGCGATGCATTTATGCACTCGCGCCCCGTTATAACTATTATAGGCAGCCACAAATTCTGCAAATAACAAGATAAAACAAAAGGCGAAGCAATCCGATGGACCGCTTCACCTTTTTACATAAATTTTATATTAAATTGAGGAACCGAGGCATTGCGCTCTGCCCGTTTTTAGGCATAATCGGGTTAAAGCGTTGCTTGCCGAACGGAAAAATAAATTTTTCGCCGTTTAAATCTCAATTCCCATTTCATTTATCTTATCGCGCAGGGCAAGCCAATCGCCAAACGCGGCTTCCTTGTTGTTTGGGTTTCGCAAAATGGCGGCAGGGTGATAAGTGCCCATCATCAGCACGCCGTTTTTCTCAATAAATTCGCCATGCTGTTTCGTTACCTTAAAATCGGGTGAAATCAGGCGCTGTGCGGATATTCTGCCCACGCAAACAATTATTTTCGGCCTGATTATTTTGAATTGTGCTCGCAGCCAATCTATGCAAAGTGTTTGTTCCTCGGGCTTCGGGTCTCTGTTTTTCGGCGGGCGGCATTTAACCATGTTTGCTATGTAAACATTATCGCGCGAAAGGTCAACCGATGCCAGGAATTTATCAAGCAGCTGCCCGCTTCTGCCCACAAAGGGCTTGCCCTGCAAATCCTCGTTTTCGCCGGGGCCTTCGCCGATAAGCATAATATCAGCATCCTTTTTGCCTTGGCCGAAAACCACATTTGTTCTGTCCTCGCACAAGCCGCATTTGCGGCAGCCTTTGCATTGAAGTTCAAGCTCGTCAAGAGTCAATTTAATCACCGTGTTTCAAAAATAATCGGGCGCATAGCGCGCATTTTGTTTAGTATAGCACAGCTCCGTGCGCCAAACAAGTTTTTTGCCGAATTTACTATTGAAAAACGCACAAAAGAGGTATAGAATAAAGGCAAGAAAATTTTATGGAGGCAATCAAATGAAAAACGATGAAGTTTTAGTTGAAATTTCCGCACGCCATGTGCATGTTACTCAAGAGGACCTTGAAACGCTTTTCGGCAAGGGCTATGAGCTTACCGTTAAAAAAATGCTCTCACAGCCGGGTCAATTTGCATCAAATGAAAAAGTTAAGGTTGTCGGCACAAAGGGCGAATTTCCCGCCGTTTCTATTTTAGGCCCCGTTCGCCCCGCCACTCAGATTGAGGTTTCGCTTACGGATGCACGCTCAATCGGCGTAACCGCTCCCGTTAGGGAAAGCGGCGATGTGGCAGGCTCAGGCGCATGCAAGCTTGTCGGCCCCTGCGGCGAGGTAGAGGTTAAAGAGGGCGTTATCGCGGCTATGCGCCACATTCACGCAACTCCGGAGGATGCAGAAAGGATGGGCCTTAAAAACGGCGAAATCGTTTCCGTTGAAATTCCCACGGCAAACAGCAGAAATCTTACCTTCGGCGATGTTGTTGTTCGCGTTTCCGAAAAATATGCGCTTGCAATGCATATCGACACGGATGAGGCAAATGCCGCAGGCATGGCTCCCAACACAATCGGCAGAATTATTAAATAAGAATTAAGCAGTTTGCACATCAATTTCGGCGCTTGATTTTTTGTTCCGATTACATATTCGCAAAACAAAAGGCACATCCTGCGATGTGCCTTTTTATTTTATGTTAAGCTGCGGATTTAAGCGCTTGACCCACTGCTTTTTAAAGCTCGTTTTATTTTATTTGCCAAGCGAAATATTTTCCATTACGGTATGCAGTATTCGGCAAAGCTCTGCGGCGTCTTTTTCGTCTATCAACATGCAGCCTTGCATTTTAAAAGGCACCTCAACTGCTTGCTCTTTAAGCTTTGTTCCGCTTTCGGTAAGCGTTACTATAAGTATTCTTTCATCTTCTGACGAACGCTTGCGCGAAAGAAGGCCTTTTTTCTCCAGCGTTTTTAAAACGGGAGTTAATGTTCCCGAATCAAGGAATAAAAGCTCGCCCAATTCCTTAACCGATAGCTCCTCGTGTTCCCACACTGCCATCATGGTAATATATTGAGTATAGGTTAAACCGATTTCATCCAAAAAGGGCTTGTATCTTTTCACAATTTCCTTTGAGCAAACATATAGGGGAAAGCACAGCTGATTGCCAAGCTTCAATGCGTCAAATTTATTATCCATAAAATTCTCCGATTCTTTTCAATTTTGCACAATTAAATATAACACAATATGCAAAGAAAATCCGGCAAACCGAAAAATTGTTGCATTTAATCTTCGTCAAAATCAGGTCTATAATCAGGATCTAAGGATGCATTATAAGCGGCACGGGCGGCTTTTGCAAGCTGGTCCGAGCAGGAGGTGGGGCGATTGCCGCATAAAACACCGCTTAATTTGCTTTCGATTTCCTCAACGGTTCGGCCTTCAAGAAGCAAAGAAATTGCTTTAAGATTCCCGTTGCAGCCGCCGATAAATCTAATGTTGTGAACCACATTTCCGTCCAAATCCAAGCTGATAAGACTTGAGCAGGTGCTTGTTGTCAGATAATCATAATGAAACATCTTATAAAATCTCCTTAATTTTTTCCTTAATATCGTCTGTTTTTGCAGTCGGCTCATAACGCTGAACAACATTTCCTTCTCTGTCAATTAAGAATTTTGTAAAATTCCACTTGATATTGCCGTTGCTTTTATAGTCGGGATCCATCTTTTTAACAATAGGAGTCATAAAAAATTCAGCCGGGCCGTTAAAGCCTTGAAATTCAGTGCTTGAAGTGAGCCATTTATATAAAGGTATGGCGTTTTCGCCGTTTTGCTTTTTAACTTTAGCCTTTCAGGCAACAAAACGATTGTTAAAAAATCACCCTATTTCCTGCGTTGCCTGAACAGGAGTAAATGGTGATTTCAGCCATTTCAAAATTATGCCGCAGGCAAATTTTGAAGGCAATACAATTTGATTGGTGTGATTTTTCACACCGGTTACCCGCAAAGATTGTGTGCAATTAAATCGCGTGCTATTGATTACAATTGAATTGTACACAATTTAATTCCGCTTGCCAATAGTTTTTTTGAAAAAATTTGATTATTTTTCAAACAGTGCTTCTGTTTCACCGACGGAGGATATATAGTTGATAATATTTGGCAGGGAAACTGTGGTTCGTAAATACAATATCAGCCGCAGCGCCGGTTAATGCAAAATCAAAAGATTTTGATACAATTAAATCGGATTGACAGGAAAAGAAATCTCTGCCGATGCAAACCCGCCTTTAAACATCAAAGCCGTTACACAGAACATCAAATTAAACGAAAGTAACACATTCGTTTGTTTCGGTATCTGTGTAACGGCTTTTTCTTTTGGATTTATGCCGATTTAAGCGAAAGCTTCAGTTTATCCGCAATCATGGCGATAAATTCGGAATTTGTGGGCTTGCCGCGTTGGTCTTTAATTGTGTAGCCGAAATAGGAGGCAAGCACATCCACATCGCCGCGATCCCATGCCACCTCGATTGCGTGGCGGATTGCGCGCTCAACGCGCGATGCCGTGGTGCTGTAGATTTTTGCCACGGTGGGGTAAAGCAGCTTTGTAACCGAGCCGAGCATTTCGGAATCGTTTATGCAAAGCTTTATTGCCGTGCGCAGGTATTGATAGCCCTTAATGTGCGCCGGCACGCCGATTTGGCGCATAATATCCGATATAACAACATCAATATCCGTGCCCTCGTGCGGCATGCGCTCGCTTTTCCAAACGGAAAGCCGCTTAATTCGCTTTGCAACGGAGGCGGCGGAAACGGGCTTAATAAAATAATAATCTGCGCCCGCCTGCATTATTTCCTCCTCCAGCTCGGCACTGTTTGCGGAAGAAAGAATAATCACAATCGGCTTTTCCTTTTCGCTTTGCGATAAAGCCTCAAGCACATCTGCGCCGTCTGCACCGGGCATAAAAAGGTTCAGCAGCACGGCATTGTAGCCCTTGCTTTGCAATCGCTGCATAATTTTTTCTCCGTCCTTTTCACACAGCTCGGCGGCAAAGCCGCAGGCCTCAAGCTCTGCCTTGCATTGTTTGCCGAATTCTCCGTTCTCTCCAATCAGCACATTGAATTGTTGCTTCATTTTGTGAATCTCCTTATCATTTGTTAATCGTATTTTACCATTAACTTCCATAAAATGCAATAGAAATTCACAAAAAAATCAAAAACAACAAAAAATAATTCACAATTATTGTTATAAACTCAAATACGCTCTTTTTTAATCGGCAAAATAAATATTGTTTTGAAAAAGTATTTAAGCGGCGCAATTTATAAGGGGTGAAATGCGTTTTTTATAGGCGATTTTTTTGATTAACCGCCGCTTTTTGGAAACAGTATAAATAAAAGCTTCGGCAATTTTGCGTTAATGGGGAATTTTTGTGAAAAACGGCGGCGTGCTTCTTGAAATGAAAAATATAACGAAAGCCTTTTCCGGTGTGCGAGCGCTCGATTCGGCGTCGCTTTGCGTGCGCGCCGGCACGGTGCATGCCCTTATGGGTGAAAACGGCGCGGGTAAATCCACACTTATGAAATGCCTTTTGGGAGTTTACGAAAAGGATTCGGGCAGTATTTTTTTAAACGGCGAAGAGGTTGATTTTAAAAATCCGCGCCGCGCGGCGGAAAGCGGCGTTGCCATGGTGCAGCAGGAGTTGAATCAGGCGCTTAATCGCAGTGTGGCGGAAAATATGTGGATGGGCAGATATCCCTCAAAATTTTCGTTTTCGCCGTTTGTGAGCGATGGGGAAGCGCGCAGAAAAACGCGCGAAATTTTTGATTCCCTCGGCATAGAGGCAAATCCAAAGGAAAAAATGAGCCGCCTGAGCGTTTCAAAGCGGCAAATGATTGAAATTGCAAAGGCAGTTTCTTTCGGAGCGCGCGTTATTGTGTTTGACGAACCCACCTCCTCGCTTACCGAGCCGGAGGCGGAGCGCCTTTTTGAAATTATAAATTCGCTGAAAAAGCAGGGCTGCGGAATAATATACATCTCGCACAAAATGGAGGAGATTTTGCGGATTTCCGATGAAATCACCGTAATGAGGGACGGCAAAACGGTTGCCTCGCGGCAGGCAAAGGAAATGAGCGTTTCCGAAATAATCAGGCTTATGGTGGGCAGGGAACTGACAAACCGCTATCCTCCCAAGCTTAACGAGCCGGGTTGTGAAATGCTCAGCGTGCAAAATCTTTCGGGCGAGCACAGCCGCCTGCGCAATGTTTCGTTTAATGCAAGGCAGGGCGAAATACTCGGCGTTGCGGGGCTGGACGGCTCCGGCAGAACGGAGCTTTTGGAAACGATTTTCGGCGCACAATCCGCCTCGAGCGGGGATATATATCTTTGCGGCAGCAGGGCAAACAACAAAAATCCCGCCGCTGCGGTTAAAAACGGCTTTGCTCTGCTTACGGAGGAACGCCGTGCAAACGGAATTTTCGGCATTTTGGGGCTTACGGAAAATGCCACGGCGGCAAGCTTAAACCGCCTCGGCGCAGGGCCGTTTGTAAGCGAAAGCAGGGCGCGCCGCGAAACGGATGAAATCATAAAAAAACTGAATGTTAAGGCGGCAAGCCGCAATATTGCGATTTCGCACCTTTCGGGCGGCAATCAGCAAAAGGTGATTTTGGGCAGGTGGCTTTTAAATGACCCCGCCGTGCTTTTGCTTGATGAGCCCACGCGCGGCATTGATGTGGGGGCAAAATACGAAATCTATAAAATTATTTCACGCCTTGCACAAAGCGGAAAAATAATAATTATGGCGTCTTCCGAAATGCCGGAGCTTTTGGGAATATGCAATCGAATTCTTGTTATGAGCGGCGGCAGGCTTGCGGGCGAGGCAGATGCGGCAACCGCCACGCAGGAGCAAATTATGAGCTTGGCGGCAAAATATGTTTAGCGCATAAGCAAGTGAGAATAATCCGAACACGCCTCAAACAGAGCCTTTTCGGTTTACTCTCGCTTGCTTAAGAGGGCGAAATGCCGAAAAGATGTTTAATTTTTGAGCATATTTTATAATTGCAAAGGCGGTAAAAGGTGGTTAATATATGGCAAAAAAATCAGGCGCAAAGCGCCTCGGCGGCAAATTTTCCGAATTTGTGCAAATGAGCAGGGAGGATAAGCAGCGCGCGCTTTACACACTCCTGCTAAACAATGCAATGTATATAATAATTGCGGCGGCGGTAATTTTTATCGCGGTGCGCGTGCCCGCGTTTCTTTCGCTTTCTTCAATAATAAATGTGGTTTCGCTCACTGCGGCAAAGTTGCCTATCGCGCTCGGCGTGGGCGGGTGCATAGTGCTTTCCGGCACGGATATTTCGGCGGGCAGGGTTGTGGGGCTTACGGCGTGCATAGCCGCGGCGCTTGCAGGCAACGGATTATGTTAATAAGCTTTTTCCAAATCTCGAAACCGTGCCCGTGTGGGCGGCGTTTTTGGCGGCAATCGCAGTGGGTGCGGCGGTCGGCTTTGTAAACGGCTTTTTCGTTGCAAAATTCAAGCTGCATCCGTTTATCGTTACCCTTTCAACTCAGCTTATCGCGTTCGGCGCGGTGCTTATGTTTTTAATGGTCGGCAATAACAACGGGCAAACGCTTTCGGGGCTTGATTCGTCGTACACGGAATTTATCCGCGGCTCGCTTTTCAGCGTCGGCGGTGTTGCCGTGCCAAAATATGTGCTTTATTCGGCAGTGCTCACCGTGCTTATGTGGGTGGTGTGGAATAAAACAAAGTTCGGCAAGCGTATGTTTGCCGTCGGCTCAAACGAGGAAGCTGCAAGAATTTCGGGCATAAATGTGTTTGCCACGGTGGTGGGCGTTTTTGTGCTTGCCGGTGCAATGTATGGCGTAACGGGCTTTATCGAGGGCGCTCGCATCGCCTCCTGCTCGGCAAACACGGGGCTGACTTATGAAAGCGATGCCATTGCGGCATGTGTGATCGGCGGTGTGTCGTTTGTGGGCGGCACGGGCAATATCGGCGGCATTGTCATCGGCGTGCTGTTGCTGCAGCTGATTTTTGTGGGGCTGAATTTTCTTTCCGTTTCTGCAAATATGCTTTATGTTATTAAGGGCGCAATTATCTTGGCGGCCTGCGCCGTTGATATGCGTAAGTATCTTAACAGAAGATAGTGAATTCGCACTCATCAGTCAGCTCCGTTAACAGCTTTCCCCGCGTCGAAACAAACTCCGTGCCAATGTAATTTGCTTTGCAAATCACAAAAAGCACTGCGATTGTTTCTCCTTTTCCCCAAGATGCTAAAGCATTTCGTGGACCCCACCCGAACAACGGAAGCCCGGGAAGCGCTAATATAAAAATTAAGCCTCCTGTAAAGGGAGGCTCTGTTTATTGCTTGCTCTGTTAATTACTCGATTTATTCGCAGATTTGCTTTGCCCATGCGGTGATTGCGGCTTGCGATGTGTGCAGGGTTGATTCGTCGAAGTGAACATTAAGCCCTTTTTCAACTGTGCAATCGGGCAGCGCGGCGGCGAAATCCTCAAAGGTGTGCCCTATCCAACCGCCGTTTGTGGCAAAGGGATAAACCGTTTTACCGCTCAACTTCACCTTGTTTAAAAAGCTGCGCATTGCCGGCGCATAGGTGTACCACCACACGGGCGAGCCGATTATAATTGTGTCGTACTTATCAAAATCCGCCTCAAAGGGCTTTAATTCGGGCAGAAAATTGCTGTTTATTTCGCGGTGGCCTTGGTCAACAATTTCGTTGTAGCTGCCCGAGTAGGGCTTGGCGGTGTTGATTTCAAGCATATCGGCGCCCGTTTCTTTTTCAATCATTTTTGCGATTCTTTCGGTGTTGCCGCCGAAGGAATAATAAATTATTAAAGCTTTCATTTGCTTTGCCTCCGTAAATTTTATTCTGTATGTATGATACAAGTTAAAGTTAGCTTTAAGTCAATACCTTTTTTGAAATTTTATTTTCGGAATCTGCCGGCAAAAAAACGCACACTGCAAAATATGCAATGTGCGTTTGTGATTTTGTGCTTTATTTGTTGCTTTGCGCATCGTCGAGCGCCGAAACGGCTTCGTTGTATTTTTCCGCGGCGTCTTTAGTGTTGAAAACCAGCTTGTCGCCCTCAACGCTCCATTCGTTTTTGGTTTGTGCCAAATAATCGATAACGCCGGAAACGGCCGAAACGGATTTTTCGGAATTTTCAAGCGATGTCAGATAAATATTTTCGGTTTCGCTTGCGGCAACGGAAACGGAATCGTTAAAAAGCGTTTCGTATTTTGCGGAAAGCTTGGTTTCGTCAAAATATGATTTTGCCTTTTCCGCCGTGATAAGCTCGCTGTATTGCGCAGAGCAGTCTTGCAGCGTTTGAAGCAGCGTTGCAAGCTCGGCGCGTGAATTTTCAAAATCGGGTCCGTCCGAAATCAAATTATCGGAAAGCAGCATTTTATCGTATGCCGAATTTGTGATTGCGTCCTCGGATTTGAACTGAATTTCGTAAAGATCCTTATAGTAGCTTTTAACGGCGTTTTCAAGCTTGGCATATTTGCCCTTGCAAACGCGGCTGTCTATAAAGGTGTTAAATTCGTCGCGGTCGATATCGGAAATATATTCCGCGTCCACAATTTGTGAAAGCTTGTTTACTTGGTCCACAAAGGTGTTTTGCCTTTGCAAATCCGTTATTTTTATTCCTGTAATTGCAGCAGCGATTATAACCAGCGCAAGCACAGCGCAGCCGATTATGATTTTGGTTTTCTTTTTCATAATTTATATATCCTTTTTGTTGCTGCCGATCGGCGAAGGATGGTTTCCTTTTGCAGAAGCAAACGGCAAATGTGCCGGTTTGCCGCAAAGTGCGCCGCGCCTGAATTCGGCTTTATGAGATAAGCCCGTGCGGCTTTGCCGATTCGGCTTTCAGTGAGCAAAAAGTGCAAAAATACCTGCGGAAAGTCCGCTGCCCGCCATAAGCACGGCAAGTATTATCGCTGTGATTTTAACCCATTTTCTGTTATTCATAATTATATACTGTCCTGTTCTTTTTATAGGCAAAATCGAGAATGATTTATGCCATAAATTTATCTGCGTCAGCAATCAGCTCGTCTGCAAGAGCCTTGGCGGCATTCTCGCTGTCTGCAATTGCGGTGATGTATGCCTTGATTTTCGGCTCTGTGCCGCTGGGGCGAACTATAACGCCGTTGCCCGCCGCGGTTTTATAAGCCAGCACATTTGATTTCGGCAAATCTATCTTGCTTTCTGTGCCGTTTTCAAGATTTTTTGCAATGCTCGTTTTGTAATCGCCGATGTAAACAACGGGCGATCCGGCAAATTCGGCAGGCGGATTTTGGCGCAAATTATCCATAATTGAAGCCATTTTCTTCATGCCGGCTTCGCCGTCAAATTCATAGCTTTTAACCACATTGCTGTAATAGCCGAATTCCTTGTAGATATCCTCCATCACATCAAGCAAAGATTTGCCCTGCAGTTTATAATAGGCAGCCATTTCGCAAATGAGCATTGAGCCGACAACGGCATCCTTATCTCTTGCATGAGTGCCGGCAAGATAGCCGTATGATTCTTCAAAGCCCATAATGAAATCGGAGGCTCTGCCCTCTGCTTCAAGCTTCGTGATAAGCTCGCCGATATATTTAAAGCCGGTGAGCAGATTTTTAAAGGTGCAATTATATTTTTTTGCTATTTCCTGCGCCAAATCGGTGGAAACAAAAGATTTAACCGCAACTGCGTTTTGCGGCAATGTGCCGTTTGCCTTGCGCTGAGAAAGCAGGTAGTTAAGCAGCATTGCGCCAACCTCGTTGCCGCTCATCAATGTGTAGTCGCCGTTTTTGTTCGGCACTGCAATGCCGACTCTGTCGCAATCCGGGTCTGTTGCCAAAAGAATGTCAGGCTTGATTTCGTTTGCGGCTTTAAGCGCAAGCTCAAATGCCTGCCTGATTTCCGGGTTGGGATAAGGGCAGGTGGGAAAGTTGCCGTTCGGCATTTCCTGCTCGGGCACGATATAGATGTTTTCAACGCCGATGCGCTTTAAAATTTGCCTAACGGGCTTGTTGCCCGTGCCGTTAAGCGGAGTGTAAATAACGCTTAAATCCGCCTTTTTGCAAATTTGCGGATAAACGCATTGCTTTTGAACCTCGTCAAGAAAATCCTCAACAACATCTTGATCCATATATTCAATTAAGCCCTTTGAAACGGCTTCGTCAAAATCCATGGATTTAATGCCGGTAAAGTAATCCACCTTTTGAATGTATTCATATGTTTCGGCGGCTTCTTCATCCGTCATCTGATAGCCGTTGTAATCATAACATTTGTAGCCGTTGTATTTTGCCGGATTGTGTGAAGCGGTAAGAATTATGCCACCGGAGGTGTGAAATTTTCTGATTGCATATGAAAGGCACGGCGTTGGCTCAAGCTCTTTGTAAATGTAAACCTTAACACCGTTTGCTGCCAAGGTTTTTGCCGCCTCAATTGAAAAATAATCGCTTTTGATTCTTGAATCATATCCGATTGCGCAGCTTGGGTTTTCAAAATGCCTGTTTAAGAAATCGGCAAGCCCTTGGGTTGCGCGGCAAACGGTGTAAACATTCATTCTGTTTGTGCCCGCGCCGATAACTCCTCTTAAGCCGGCGGTGCCGAATTCAAGGTCTTTATAAAATCTGTCCGATATTTCGGCGTCGTTGCCGGAAACGGATTTAAGCTCCGCCTCCAAATCGGGGTCTGCCGTTGCGTTTTTCAGCCAGTTTTCATATTCTTTTTTTATATCCATAAAAACACCTTCCCGTTTCTGATTATAAATATATAATTTTGCTTAATTATATCCATTTTCATTTTAAACTTATTAAAATCCGTTGTCAATATAATCATTACAATATATTTCGGCATTAAATTTAAACTGTTGCCAACGCCGCGGCGATTTAGTATAATAAAATCAAGGCGGCGGCTTTTTTGCATTGCGGCATATCGGATTTTTGTGCCGAATCAATGCTTGAAATTCTCTTGATTTGAATTTAGACGCTGCGGGATTTTTATGAAAAGCCGGTGAATTTTATGTTTGCAAAGGTTAAAAGCCTCGGAATTTTCGGAATGGATGCGTTTTCCGTTGTTGTGGAGGCGGATATAAGCCGCGGCGTGCCGCGCTTTGATATAGTCGGCCTGCCGGACACGGCTGTTAAGGAAAGCCGTGAAAGAGTGCGTGCGGCAATAAAAAATTGCCGTTTTGAATTTCCGGTTTCACGAATAACGGTTAATATCGCGCCGGCTGATATTAAAAAAGAAGGCCCGCTTTATGATTTGCCCGTGTTTATCGCTCTGCTTATGGCAACGGGGCAAATTATGGGGGAAATAAACGATTGCGCCTTTATCGGCGAGCTTTCGCTGGATGGTGAAATCCGCCCCTGCACCGGCGTTTTGCCCATGCTGCTTAAAGCGCGCGAGGAAAAAATAGGCTCCGTTTTTATTCCCTATGCCAATAAAACGGAAGCCGGCGTGGTGGACGGAATTGATGTTTTCCCCGCCAAAACGGTGTTTGATGTTATTCGCCATTTAAGCGGCGAGGCTCCGATTGAGCCGTGCTTTACGCCGATTCAAAATTTGGAAACGGATTCCGAATTTCTTGATTTTGCGGATGTTAAAGGGCAGGAGGATGCAAAAAGAGCGCTTGAAATAGCAGCGGCAGGCGGGCACAACTGCATAATGGTGGGCCCTCCCGGCACGGGAAAATCAATGCTTGCAAAAAGGCTTCCTTCAATTTTGCCGCAAATGAGCTTTGAAGAGGAGCTTGAAACAACGAAAATTTATTCCATAGCCGGTGAGCTGCCGAGCGGCGTTCAGCTTATCACAAGGCGGCCGTTTCGCAGCCCTCACCACACGGTTTCGGCGCAGGGGCTGACGGGCGGCGGGCAAACGCCTCGCCCGGGTGAAATCAGCCTTGCCCACAACGGCGTGCTGTTTATGGATGAATTTCCCGAATTTGACCGCCGCGCAAAGGAGGCGCTTCGTCAGCCGCTTGAGGACGGTAAGGTTACAATAGTTCGCAGCGCGGGCACGGTTTCCTATCCCTCGGCCATAACCGTGGTGGCTGCAATGAATCCCTGCCCCTGCGGTTATTTCGGCCATCCCACGCGGGAATGCACCTGCACGCCTGCGGCGAAAAAGCGGTATCGCGATAAAATCAGCGGCCCGATTTTGGACAGAATAGATATCCATATCGAGGTTTCGCCCGTGGATTACGAAAAGCTTTCATCGGCGGAAAAAAGCGAAAGCTCGGCAGAAATCAGAAAGCGTGTTAATGCGGCGCGCGAAATTCAGCGCCGCCGATTTGAGGGCACGGGAATAAGCTGCAATGCGCAGATGACCCCTGCCATGACCCGCAAATTTTGCGTGCTCACAAAGGAAGCTTCGGAGCTGCTGAAAATGAGCTTTGAAAAGCTTGGGCTTTCGGCAAGAGCCTATGATAAGCTGGCTCTGCGTATCTCACGCACGATTGCCGATCTTGAGGGGCTGAAAGCATTGAATTTGCCCATGTGGCGCAGGCTGTTCAGTATCGCAGCTTAGACAGAAAATATTGGCAGCTTTAACGGCGTGCGTTAAACATAATATTTGCAATGCTTATTTTGTTAATTTTCAGGGAGAGTGCTTTTGATGAATGATATTATTGAAAAAACAATGAAAAATTTAAGAAAAAACAATATGGCGGCATATTATGTTGAAAAGAAAGAGCAGGTTGTGCCGCTTATTAAGGAAATCGTGCCGCAGGGCAGCAGCGTTTCAAACGGCGGCAGCGAAAGCCTTGTCGAATGCGGCGTTTTCGATTTGCTCGAAAGCGGATATTATGATTTTATCGACCGCCGCAAATATGACGCCGAAACCGTTCACGAGTGCTACATAAAGGCTTTTGGGTGCGATGCGTTTTTCTGCTCCTCAAATGCCGTAACCGAAAACGGCGAGCTTTATAATGTGGACGGCAATTCAAACCGCGTTGCCTGCATTGTTTACGGACCCGAAAAAGTGATTATGGTTGTGGGCAAAAACAAAATCGTGCCCGATATCGAAGCGGCGGTTAAAAGGGTTAAGAAAATTTCGGCTCCGCTTAACACAAAAAGGCTTCACTGCAAAACTCCGTGCGAGTCAACGGGCGAATGCCTCAGCCTTGCAAAGAGGGTGCAGAGATTTGCGCGGGCTGCCAAAGCCCGCAGCGCATTTGCTGCAACTATGTTGTTTCGGCTCGGCAAAGGCATAAAAACAGAATTAACGTTATCATAGTGGGCGAAGAACTCGGATATTAAGCCCTCTTAATCATATTTATGAATGCATTTATGAATTATTGGAAATATGTATAAATAAATATTGATTATTTTCTTATTTTTTGTTAATATAAAAATGCTATATTTTCTTTTGAATGTTAAATTTTAATTTAAAGCGGGTTTTAATCTTCCTGCTTTAGTTCAGAAAGCGGTGTTGTTTTTGGAAAATCAGGATCTTCTTGCTCAGGAGGAAGCCGAGCTCGATAAGCTTGCCTACACTAAAAAACGCTATCTTTCCCCAAGGGAAATCGCGGCATATGTGCTTGTAAACTTCGGGCAGAAAAACCTTACCCAATTCGTAAGCGCGTATAAAGAATTCTTTATGATTCAGTTTTTAAAGCTGAACACAACCGCTTATGCTTACATAAATCTTGTTGCCTCTATTTATGACGCGGCAGACGATACTATTTCCGGTCTTATTATAGACCGCACACGAACCCGCTGGGGCAGAATTCGCCCGTTCTTCATTTTGCCGCTTCCGCTTTGGTTTATAGGCGGCGCAATGATGTTTACCGCGCCCGATCTTTCCACCGGCGGCAAATTCGCTTGGTCAATGATCGCAACGCTTGTTTACGGCCTCGGAATGAGTTATTTCGGCGCATGGAATCTTATGATTTATAACATCACTCCGAACACAAACGAGCGTAATAACCTTATCACCACAAGTAAATTCTTTGAGCTTTTCGGCACATGGCTGCCGTCGCTCGTGCCCGTGCTTGTGCAGTTTTTGCCTAAACTGAATCCGGCAATCAATATGCGCAGCGTTTACACGGGATTTGCATATTTCATGCTTATTTTCGCTTCTTTCTTTTCAATTTGGGGCTTTTTCAATATGCGTGAGCGTGTTCCGCTTCAGTCCAGAGAGGAAATGAACGAAACCTCCGTTTTGGAATCAATTAAGCAAATTTTCACAAACAGACCGCTTTTTGCAATAATTTTTGCCGATTTCTTCAACAACTTTAAGGCAGTCGGCGGATCATCGGAACAGTATTTTTGGCTCAATAATACGGGCTCCCTTGCAAACGCAACCGTTTGCGGCCTTTTCACCGGAATTCCAAACTATTTAATGGTGCCGCTTGCCGCAAAAATGGTTAAAAAGTTCGGCGCACGCACAACCGCTATTATCGCAGGTGTGTTCGGCGGCGTGGCCTACACGCTTTTGTTTATAATCGGCTATCATCCCTTCGGCCAAACCTTCAGCGATCATTATGTGCTCAATCTTATTTGGGTTATTTTCGGTCTCACGATTTGCGGCCTGCCGAATAAGATTATTCAGGTTGTGGGCCCGATTCTTTGCGCCGAAACCTTTGATTATATGGAATGGAAGCACGGCCTCAGAAACGAAGCTCTTGTAACCACCGTTCAGGGCTATTTCACAAAGCTTTCCATTTCAATCACGGGCTGGCTTTCAGGCATGGTGCTCACTTGGATAAATTATGTGCCCCTCACGGACTCGCTCGGCAACGCCTTGCCGCAAACGGATCCCACGGTGCTTAACGGCATTTGGGCTGTTTTCTGCATTCTGCCCGCACTTGCAAGAGGGCTTTACGGCCTTTCGTTCTTCCTTTATCCGATTCACGGCAATCTTCGCAATCAAATGATTGCAGAGCTTGCGGATATCCGCGCCGATCGCCTTGCAGAGCAGGAGGCGGCTCGCAAAGCAAAGCTTGAGGGCGGAGAGGAATAATTATTCCGAATAAATTTTAAAAGCAATAAAATAAAACACCGATTCTTTAAGGATTGTTCCTTTTGAGAATCGGTGTTTTTTTGCGCATTTTGCTTGCTTTTGCGCCGATATTGCGCTTTTTAATGCCTTTATTTAAGGAAGCCTTTAACGATTTGCTCCTCCGCCTCTTTTTGAGAAAGGCCCAGCGTCATAAGCTTTGTGATTTGCTCGCCGGCGATTTTGCCTATTGCCGCCTCGTGAATAAGCGAAGCATTCACATCGTTTGCCGTGATTTCCGGCACGGCCTTAACACAGGCATTTTCCATAATAATGGCGTCGCACTCCGAATGGCCGGCGCATTCGTTGTTGCCGTTTATAACGGAAATGAATTTCTGCTTGGAATCGCCCTTTGCCACGGAGCGGCTGCTTATGTCGGCGCTGCAGCCCTTGCCGTTCATATCAACGGAAAATTCCGTTTCGGCATATTGGCTGCCGCTCGTCATTATCTTTTCTTTAATAACAAGGCGTGCGTCGTCCTTTAAATCTGCTTTTGTAACGCGCTTTGTGGAATCAACGCCCTCTATCTGCACGGTTTCCATTTCAAGGTAGCTGCCGCTTTCAAGGTGCACCACCGTAACGGGGTTAAGCACTCTTTGCCCCGCCGCTGCCCTCGCCGTAATGCTTTTCAACATAGCGCACCATGGCGTTTTTACCCACATGGAATGTGTGGATACCGTCGTGCTGCGAAAGGTGTTCGCCGTCGTTGTGGATGCCGCAGCCCGCAACTATATTAACATCGCAATCATTGCCTATATAAAAATCATTGTAAACCAAATCTTTGAAATCGGATTTGCTCACAACCACGGGAATATGCACATCCTCGCCCTTTGTGCCTGGCTTAACATAAATTTCAATTCCCGTGCCGTTCGGCTTGGGCACTATTTCAATGTTTTCCGTGCTGTGGCGCTCAATTCCCGCGCCGTTTAATCTTATGTTAAATGCGCCCTTCGGCGTTTCGGAAATGTCCGCAATCGTTTTTAAAATGCTTTTAAGGGCAGGGTTTGTGCTAAGCTCACTCATTGCTCTGCCTCCTTGCCTTGTAGAATTTGCATGCGTTTGAATCGGAAAGCAGTTCGGGCAAAATTTCATCCTTGCCGCCCTCTGCCGTGATTTCGCCGCCGGAAACCACCACGATTTTATCCGCAATTTCAAGAATGCGCTCCTGGTGCGAAATTATCATAACCGCGCCGTGCTTTGAATCTCTGATTTTTTCAAAAACGGAGATAAGGTTGTTAAAGCTCCAAAGATCTATGCCCGCTTCGGGCTCGTCAAACACGGATAAATCCGCACCTCTTGCCATAAGCATGGCAATCTCTATTCTTTTAAGCTCGCCGCCGGAAAGGCTTGCGTTTATTTCGCGGTTTATATAATCAGCCGCGCACAGCCCCACCTGCGAAAGATAACCGCATAATTCGGCCTTGTTAACGCTTTTATTCACCGCAATTTGCAATAAATCGCGCACGGTTAAGCCCTTAAAGCGCACCGGTTGCTGAAATGCAAAGCCGATTCCCAGCTTTGCTCTTTCGTTAATATCAAGGTCTGTTATATCTTGCCCGTTGTATAGAATACTGCCTGCCGTCGGGTGCTCAATCCCCATAATAATCTTTGCCAAAGTGGATTTGCCGCCGCCGTTAGGCCCGGTTATAACAACGAAGCTGTTTTTGTCAACATTTAAATTGATGTTGTTTAATATTTCCTTTGTGCCGCCCTGCGCCTCATCGCTTACGGAAAAGCAAATATTTTTAAGCTCCAGCATCGTGCTCCCTCCTACCTTTTATAATTTGCTCAATGCCGCCCGCTTTATTCTGCGGCAAAAGCGTTAATAAAAGCCGCACCGAATTTGCAGTGCGGCCGAATGGCGTCCCAGAGAGGAGTCGAACCTCCGACCTACCGCTTAGGAGGCGGTCGCTCTATCCAACTGAGCTACTGAGACGGGTTCCTGTTTCCGTCATATTATATCCCAAAGAAATATTCTTGTCAATATAAATCTAAAAGCGCGGTTCGCTTCCGATGCCGAATCCCAATCGATGCTTTTGCGCAAAATTGAGCCTACCTTGTTAAAGGGTAAAACGAGTGTGTTTGTTAACTCTGTTGCGGTCAATTCGGCCTCACCTTGGGGAAAGCCGAAATAACGCAGCTTCTTATCAACCGTCGTTTTACGCTAATATAATGTAGTATATATTTATATATAATAATTATAATATATCTATTATATTAGAGCTGATTTCCAAAAGGACAGGCTTTTAAGGTTACAAACCGAAGGTCTATATATAGTGGCGCAAATTCAAATTTATAAAATAATACACAATATATTGTTGAATATATATTTAAAAAATGAAAAAGTTACAAATTTATGAAAATGCTGTGGCGTATTTCTGAAAAAATAAACAAAAAAACGCTTTCGCGCATTAAATCGTGAAATGAAAACTACACAATATATTGTTTTACAAAGCAGTTACAAATTGTAACTTTTTTGTTTCCTTGTGCAATATGCACAAAAATCTTATTTTTTTCGCCTTGACACCTTGTGCGAAAATAACTATAATGCCAATTGCTTGAGAAATACTAAAGGCAGAGCCGCACGAAAGCTTGTGCTTCAATCGGCTCTGAAGGCAGAATAAATGCTTCTGCCGGCAGGCTTGCAAGGCGCTTTCAAATTGTGCGGGCCCGCTGAATTTCGGCACAGCCAATATTATGGCTCAAGTGCATAAATAAAGGAGATTAAGATGATTAACGAATCACAGGCAGCCTCCGTAAAGCATATTTCAAGAATTATGGCGGCAGCGGTAATCGCGTTTTTGCTCATCATTTGTGTGTTTGCCACAAGCGCGTTCGCAGGCATGGCAACCGAATATAATGTTGTTATCGATGATAACGGCAGGCAATACACGGTTACAACAAACGAAACGGAACCAACCGAAATCCTTAATGAGGCAAATATAGCTCTTGGTTCTAATGATAGGCTTGATATTGCAGGCTTCACGGCAGGCAACGGCGGCACTATCGTTATAGACAGATTAAATACGGTAAATATTCAATATTCCGGCGCCATCAAGGCATATGATGTTTATGCCGACACGGTGGGCGAGGCTTTTGCAGAGCTGAAAATAAATGTTTCGGGCTGCAAACTTAATTATGATGTTAATGACGCTGTTGAAAACGGCATGGTAATCACGGTTGAAGCGCCGCTTACGGTTACAGTGCTTGCAGACGGCAACACTTATGAATTAAACACGGCAGGCGGAACGGTTGCGGATGTAATTTCTCTTGCAGGCATCACACTCGGCGATGCCGATTATTGCGAACCGTCTGTTGACACGGCTGTTGAGAGCGGAATGGAAATCACTGTTTGCAGAACGGTGGTTAAAACCGAAACAGTCAGTGAAACGATTAAATATTCAACCGAAACCAAAAACGACGACAGTATGACCGTCGGCGAAGCAAAGGTTGAAACCGCCGGTCAAAACGGCGAAAAAAAGGTAACCTATCAGGTAACCTATGTAAACGGCGAAGAAACCTCCAGGCTTGAGCTTACTTCCGTAACGGTTAAGGAGCCTGTAACAGAGGTTAAATATGTTGGCACTGCGGCGGCAGGCTTTGAGCCAAACGGCGTGCAGTCCAAAAACGGATATTCCGTGGGTCAAACGGTTAGCGGTAAATACACCCATTATTGCCCCTGCGCAAAGTGCTGCGGCAAAAACACCGGCAACACCGCATCCGGCAAAAAGGTTTATGTGGGCATGCCCGAGCCTTATTATGTGGCTTGCAACTGGCTTCCGCTCGGTTCCGTTATTGATGTGGACGGCCAAACCTACACCGTTGTTGACAGAGGCGGCAGCGGCCTTTCAAAAGCAGGCAGAATAGATATCTTTACCCCGGGCGGCCATTCGGCTGCACTCAGCGCCGGCACGGGCAGGTGCACAATCACAATTTTGCGCCTCGGTTGGTAATTCAATTTAATGTTTTCAAGCTTAAAGCGGCACAGAATGGAAAAATCCTTTCTGTGCCGCTTTTGTTTTGCACGCAAATCGGAATGTGCCGCAGGGCGGTGCCTTGCGGTGCATTCTGCTTTGGCATTATATTATTTTGCTGTTGCTTTGTGCAGTCTGCCGCTTGGCAGGCTGTGTGCCTGCAGGCGAAATTATTTAACCCAGCCTTTTTTAAACATAATATGCGCCGCAAGCAGAGAAACGATAACGCCCACGGGAATAAGCACCCCAACAGCCAAATCGCCCTTAAAGAGCAGCATAAGGCATATAACGGCAATCGGCACAATGCTGATTTTAAAGTGCTTTGCGATGTAGGACATACCAAGCGCGCCGAAAAGGGCGGGCACAACCTGCCTGAAAGCGGGCGCAAGCACGGAATCCGGCGCAGTTATGCGCGGTAAAAACGGAGCAAATGCAATAACGCCCACGGCAATAATAAGCGTTGTAACTATTGATGACGCCGCAACGGCGATTGTGGAAAGAATTTCGCCCTCGTCGCTGTTTGGGCTTACTCCCGCACTGTCCATTGCAGAAAGGGCGCAGGGCAGCTTTAAATTGTTTATGTTGCCGGTTACAAAGGCAATGTAGGTTGCGCCGGAGCCGAGCATGGGAGAATAGGTGCAAACCTCTATAACCGCCGTTGGGTAAAACAGCATGGCAATCGGCGCAAGGCCTTTAAGAACAACGGACGCTTGCGGAAATGCGTTAAGCTTTAATGAAATTGCCACGGGAATCATTAAAAATGCAAACAGCGCCGTTATTATCCAAAAGCGGCCGATTATGTGGGTGCGTTCATTATAACTGTTCATATCAGCCCCTCCATTCAAGCAATGCAATGTTGCCCGGTAAAACAAGGCTTAAAACCGTAACAACCGCCAGTGCAATAAACATGCTCAGGGGCATTGCCAGCGGCTCAAGCCAAGTTATGCTTTTCTTCTTTTGCAGCTTCATAAAGCCCAGCATGCACAGCATGGAAACGGCAAGCGCCGTGATGCTCATAACCCCTGCACCGTCTCCGAGTTGATCCGGCTCGCCGCTGCCGAGCACCGCTCTGCCGATGAAGGCGCTGATTAAGCCGATGAAGGCAGCCGCGCTCATTGTGTTTGCCCATGCGGCATTTTTGCTTGCAACTCCGCCAACCTTTTTTTGAATGAATTTAAGCATAAACGGAATTAACACCAGCGGCATAACGGAGCCGAGAGTCATAACCCATGCAATGGTTGAAAACTGCATCGGGTCCGTAACCTCCTGCGAAAGGCCGCCGATTTGGCCAAGTGCGTTAAGCGCGCTTTCCGCGGCAGGCACTTCATAGGTTATTGCGCCTATAACGGTGAGCCTTATCCAGGGCAACACAAGACCGAGCGCGCCCGAGAGCGTTATAATCGTTGCCAAAATTGAAATAGACGGCGCGATTGAAAAAAGCGAGCTTGAAACGATTGTGTTTTTCATTGTTTTTTCGGAAATGCCGATTTTTTTGCCCTGTTTATAGGCGCGCACAAGGAAAAATATCGATTGCGCCAAAACGAAGGCAACCACGGCACCGGCGAGGATATACATAAAGGTGCTTTCTTTAAAATCCATTTAATCACCATAGCCTTTCGGGCTGCGGTCAAAATTAAGGCGCGCATTATGCACGGCAACAAATTTTCCGCAACCGGGATATATAATTTAATCGTGCGATTTTTGCGTTATTTTTCCTCTGCGGTCATCGCCCGTATGTAGCGCTTAAAGAAAGAAATGCCTGCGCCGAGCTGCTCTATCGGGCATCTTTCGTTTGTTGAATGAGTGGTGAGTAAAAGCTCGGCTGAAACCGTAAACGGCGCAAAGCGATAAATGTTTTCGCAAATCGGCTCGTAATGATAAGAGTCCGTTCCGCCCATAACAAGGAACGGGGTTACTATTGCCGTCGGGTTTGCGGCTTCGGTTATCTCTTTAATTGTTTTAAACGCTTTTGTGTCTGTGGGGGAGATGAGCGACGGCTCTTTGCCTTTTAAAAGCTCTATCTCGATATTGTCGTTTTTTTATGGCTTTTCTGATGTGCTCTTTAGTGGAGGCAATGCTTTCGCCGGGCATAATGCGGCAGTTTACCGTTACGCTTGCGCTTTGCGGCAGCACATTTGCGGCAGGGCTGCCGCTGCTCATCGTAACGCCCATTGTGGTGTGCACCATTGATGCGGCGGGCGGAATTTGCAGCATTGCAAATTTAACAAGCGGCTCAAGCACCTTGTAGTTGCACATAACAAATCTGCCGGGATATGTGCAGTGCCTGCCCACCTCCATAAACATCCTGTTTAAATAATCGGGAATTTCGCCCTTGAATTGATTTTTTTCAAGGCGAACAACGGCTTTTGATATTTCGCCTATTGCCGTGTGCTTCGGAGGCTGCGAAGAATGGCCGCCTTTTGCCTTAACGGAAAGCTTGAAATCGGCATATCCTTTTTCGGCAACGCCTATGCCCGCTAATTTGCCGTCTAAAAGGCCTTTTACCTTTGCGGGCACCATTGCTCCGCCTTCGTCTATAATGCTGTCTAACTCAACGCCACGGGCTCTGAGCGTTTCCATAATGTCGTTTGCACCGGAATTTGAGGAAGCAACTATCTCTTCATTGTGCCCAAAGCAAAGATAAACGCTGCGCGCAGGCACGAATCCCTCTTCAAGCAGGGTTTCAACGCTTTCCATCAGGCAGATAAGGTGGTTTTTCATATCAAGCGCACCGCGACCCCAAATGAAAGTGCCGTCGTTGTGGCCTTCAAACGGGGGATACTCCCAATCCTGCTCGGTGCCCTCTGAAATCGGCACCACATCCATGTGCGATAAAAACGCAATCGGCTTCAGGCTTTCATCCGTGCCCTGCCATTTGTAAAGCAGGCTTGCCGTGCTCACATTTTCGCGGCTCAGCGTTTTTGTTATCAGCGGAAAGGCTTCTGCCAAAAAAGCGTGAAATTTTTCAAATTCGTTCCAATCCACCTTGCCGGCGTCATCGCTCGAAACGGTTTTGATTTGAATTGCCTGAGAAAGATGCTCGGCGGCTCTTTCGATATTCATGCTTTCGGGCGGCATTTCGGCGTGCACTTTGCTTTCCGCTTTAAAATTTGCGGCTTTAACCGCCGTTGCCGCAAGCCCCGCGCCTATTGCGGCGGGAATTGCCAATAATGCTTTTTCATAGATTTTACCTCCGAACGGGATTTGATTTTGCATTCACGGTGCCGAATCAAATCGATTTAAAGAAAATATTATGCGTACAATAGCATTATACACCCGAGCAGTCAATATTGTAAAGAAAAAATATGTTTTGTGCAAAATTTTGTTTTGCGCCCGAATTATCACACACGCGGCACATTCTGCACGGGGCAAAAAGAAAAGGCTGCAATCAAAATTGCAGCCAAAGCTTTTACTCAAATATTTCTTTGTTTTTCATAACGAAGCTTCGGATATAAATATCGTATCCCGAGGCGATGCCGCCGATAAGCCCGCCCAAAATAATATTAACCACAAGGAAAATAATATTCGCCGTGCCTTGCTTTTCATAATATGCATAAGCAGGCGTGAGTCGAACCCGATATGCCTAAAATGGGGCGGCGCGGCGGCTTTTCGCATTTTCGTCCTTGCCGTGCGTTAGCACGACTGCGTTCTCAAAAGCAAAAATTCATCCGCGCCGACACCGTTTTAGGTGCCGGCAGTTTAAAGCAAACCGATTTTTGTGTGGGCAAGGCATAAAACGCAGTTAATCCTTTCGGATTAACGAGTATTTTAACGCAGCACACGCGGAAATCGGTTGCTTTAAACCATATTGCGTTCGATTCCCGCCTGCTTAAATTCCTGATGGCATATCCGCAAGGGTTTTGCTGTGCTTAATTCGCTGAACACCCGTGTAAATATTCCAGCAACCCACAAGCACAGGGGCGTAATAGGTAAATATGCCGCCGATAATTTGCAGCGCGGCTATAACAAACCAAATAATTGCAGCCGATTTTTCATATATAATCAAAATATTATGTTTGCTTGCATTGAGATTATTGCCTGAAGCAATTGCCGAATAATGCAGAATAACTTTCGACAAAGAGCATTGCAGGCAAAGAAAAAGAGCACCTCCGAAGAGGTGCTCTTAATTTTTAGGCTTTTGCTTTATTCAATTTGAATTAAGCAAGAGTTTGAAGAAGTCCGCAAAGATCGGAGATAACTTTATCCGTGTCGCCGGAAAGCATTCCGAGAACCTGATCAATTACCTGAGATACGGAGCTGCTTGCGCCGCCGATGAGGCCGCCGATGAGGTTGCTGATGGTGCTGTAGTTATCCTTGTAGTTAACTGTGTTAATCAGGTAACGAAGGAATGCAATAAGAACTTCGCTTGGATCAGCCTTAACATAAATTCTCTTGCCTGTGGTGGAAGCCTGAGAAGCTTCGTCGGTGATCAATTCACCGTGAGAAGCAAGCTGGAACCAATCGATAGGCATAAGCTCGATGCCGAGCGGTGTGCCGGAAATCTTGATCATGCCGAGAACCTTATTGAGAAGGCCAACGATGTTGTCGGCGCCGATAAGCGGCTTGAGCGAAGCAGTAAGATCGTAGATATCGAACTTATAGTTGCTGCCAACAAGGCCGTAGCCGGAAAGAAGCTTCTGAATATTGAGGCCTGCCGCAACGAGAATATCGTTGATATTTGCGATGGGCTTGAGCGCATCAATAAGTGCTCTGATCGGAGTTGTAAGGTTTTCGATAACCTGAAGCAATCCGTCATTTGCGAAGAAGAGTGAAAGGTTCGGAAGCATGCTCATAAGAGTTTGAACAGGAGCATTGAGGATATCCTCAACCTTGTCAAGAAGCGGGTTAAGAATGTCAAGAAGAATAGCATCGTATTCCTTGCTCATATCCTGTCTGTACTGATACTGAGTCTTAATGTTGTAAAGACCGAATGCCTCCATGATCGGAACGATTGTGGAAGTATATCCGTCCGAACCCGGAAGATAGATAAGGTTGAAGAGGCCAAGTGAGCCGTCGTTAAGAAGCACATCAAGCACGCCGTAAATCGGGCGAAGTGCTGCGCAAAGAGCATGCAGGAAGCTGTCTCTGTCTGTTACGCCCCAAGAAAGCTTATCAGCCTTAACATTTGCCCAAGAGCCTGCGCTCTTAATCGTTTTGGCTGCTGCTTCAAAGCTTTGGCCGTATGTCTTATCCGTAAGAAGTGAAGCAACATTGTCTGTTGAGAAATCAATGCCTGTTTGTGCAAGAAGATCGGTAAGGCTCATATTGCCAACCTTAACCTTTTCAACTGCGCCGTAAAGGCCTGTTGCCAAAGAACTGATGATGTTGTCTTTGTAAACATTGGCAGTTACAAGGCTTGAAAGTCCGCCGGGAACAAGGCCGCCTACAAGGCCGTCAAGCATCGGGCCGATAACCGTTAAGAAATCAACATCAACCGTTGAAGGATATTCAAACGAATAATCCTTGTGTTGGAAGTTTGAATAATCAAAGAATGTGTCTGTCGGCTGAGCAAGAAGGAGATAGAATATTGCAAGAACAATATCATCTTTGTTTGCCGTTGCGATGTTTGCGAATACGCTGTCAAGGATGCCCTTGATTGTTGCGTTCTTCTTAATTGCATCGATGTTGCCGAGAAGCTTATTGATTGAGGAAGCGTTGTTGATAAGAACGCTTTCGATGTAGCGAAGCAGGGTAACAAGTACCTGGCCTTGGTTTGCGGTAATCTGCTTGATTGAGCCTGCTGCGCCGTAAACCGTGTTAAGATCGCCGAGGCTTGCAAGGATGCCGAAATCAATCTTGCCGATCTTGATGTTGAGATTGTTGCTCTTAAGAACAGCATTGATGATGTCTGCAAGGTAATCCTGAATGTTGCAATTTGCAAGGTTGCCGATTCTTAAATCAAGGCCGCTGAGGTTTGCACCGATGAGGCCGCCGATAAGATCGGGAAGTGATTTGCCTGCGATGGCTTCGATAATCTTGTCAACGCTTACACCGTTCTTATCAAGCACCTTAATGATGTCTGTAACAGGTGAAAGCAGGTTGTCAAGAACCTTGCCGATGCCGTTGTTGTCAATAAAGTAAGCAAGGTTCGGAAGAACTGCCGTGAGTGTGTCAAACGGTTTGTCGGCAACTTTGTTTACAAAGCCGAAGAGCGGATTAAGAATGTTGATAAGGAGGTTATCCTTAGCTTTCCTGTAATCGCTGAGATACTGTGAAGGAGATTTAACATTATCGCACATAAGAGCTTCAAGAAGCGGAATGATTGCGCTTTCGTAGCCGTTGCCGCCCTTAATGCCAAGCTCTTTAAGCTGAGCGATTATGTCATTAAGATTAACCTTAATGGTGTTTGTTTGTGCATCTGTTGCAGCTGTGTTGAGAAGTTCAACAACAAGAATGTTGCCCTTCAAAGAAATCGTAATCTGAACACCGTTTGCAACTGTTGTTGTGTTGATTTCAAGCTTGTCAAGAACAAACTGAAGAAGCTCGCCGATGTTCACATCGCCGCCTGCAAGAAGCGCAGCAACAATGTCGTTTACAGGTCTGCAAAGAGCTGCAAGTGCATTGATGAAGCCCTGTTGAGCGGAGGAAGAGCCGTCTGTGAAGCCCCAGTTAACCGATTTAACATCGCTCCACTTAGCGCAGCCCTTAAGTGTGTTTGCTGCCGATGAATATGTTGCGCCATAGCTTGAATCCATAAGATAAGCTGCAAGGTCGGCAGGTGAGATAAGATTTACGCTCTTTTCGATTGCGCCGTAAACGCCGGTTGCAATCTTTGTGATAAGCTCGTTTGTGAAGAGTTTATCGTTAATGATGTCGTTAAGGCCGTTTGCGTCAAGAACGCCGAAGCTCTTGAGAAGCGGGAAGATGTTCTTAACAAGATCATCAAGGCTTGAAACAGCCTTAGTTGCGTCGGAAGCTGTGATTCCCTTGGGATAAGAGAAGGTGTTGCTTGCCTGAGCAGCATAGTTAGTGAAGGTCCAGGCAATTTCCTTCGGGTTTTGTGTTGATGCGATAACCTCTCTGATTATTGTGAGAAGCTTGCTCGGAGAGAGCTTTGAAACCATATCAACAATGCCCGGATACTTGCCGTTGAGCAAGGAGCTGAGAAGTGAGCTGTTTGTGATAACGCTTACGCCTACAGTGTAAACAAGAAGCAGAAGCTCTGCATTTGATGTGTTGCCAACAAGAGCAAGCAATGAGTTAAGATCAAGGTCAATTGCATCCTTGCCTACAGCGGTAAGAATAGCATTGATTGTGTTAACAAAATAATTGTCTTCTTTAAGAATGTTGGTGTTAACGAAATCATTAACAAGTGTTGCATAGCCGGAAACTGTTTCGCCGAGCGTCGGTGAAAGGTTGGAAACAATATTGGCAGCGCCGTTGATTTCGTTTGTAATCGGAGCAACCGCTGCCTTAACCGTTGCGCCGAATTTATCGTCTGTAAGGTTAATAGCAAGGCCCCTGATTATGCCGAGAAGTGATGAAGCGGGAGCTTCAAGAACTTTGTTTATAAGCTTGGAAACAACTTCGATAATTGCGAAGGTTGCGTCCTTGCCGTTTGCGTTTGCGGGAAGAGTCTTGGTGTATGAAATATCAAGATTGCCGCAAACATCGGAAAGAATGTGGCTGAATACATTGTTGTAGTAGCCCGTTGAGCAAAGAAGTGTGCCGAAAACAGCGGGGATAACGCCGAGCGAATCAATAAGATCTTTATAGAAGGTGTTCTTATCGCCTGCAACAAGATTCTTATAGCCAAGGTCTTTTGCATAGCCTGTTGCCGAAAGATCTGTCCAGGTTTGCTCTTTCATAATCTTCTTGTTGATTGAATCGGAACGAACCGCAATTGCGCTCGGGGAAATGATGCCCTTGATTGCGCTGTTTACGAGTTTGTTTGTATCGCCCTTAATGTTGAGCTTTTGGTCGATAATCGTTTCAACAAGAACATAGGTTTGAGTTACAAGGTTTGAAAGGTTTTCTTTGCAGTAAACCTTCTTGGTATCAACCGAACCGTCGTCTGTTGCAACATTTTCTGCGTTGATTGTTTTAACATACTGCATAACAAGATCAAGGATATCGTTTGCAGTGTCAACGCCGAAGTGGTTAACAAGGAATGTTACCGCGCCGGAAAGGATTCCGTCTGCCTGGTCAACGGTGAAACCGTCAATATATGTGTTTGAAAGGAGAGTTGAAAGAAGTTCGTCAACTGCATCTAATAAGTCTTTCGCAGCTTTGGTATTTTCGCTGTCGGAAACAATGTTTGAATATTCTTTTGTAATTTTGTTGATATCAATCGAATCAAGAACTTCATTTGCCGCTGCCTGAGCAACAAAGTCGTTTCCGAGTGATGTAAGTGAAACCGTATTTTCGCCGGTTGTTTTCTTATTTGCGTTAACAACGCTCATAATGAATGTTACAAGCGGCTCAACATTGCAAAGCAGGAAGTAAGCGGAAAGTGTGCTGATGCCCACATAGCCGTTTTCGCGAGGCTCGAATGTGAAGGAGTCCGCATGCTCTCTGTTCATAAGGAAGAAGCCGTTAAGAACATCGGTAAGAATACTGGTTTCGCCAAAGAGGTCTGCACCCTGAAGCAGGGAAGCAACAACCGGAATATTCTGCGTGATGGTGTTATCCGTGGAAACAACATCGTTTAAGAAATCGGTGAGTGCGTTGAACCAATTGTTTACAAACATGTCAACGAATGTTTCAAGCACATCCGCTGCGGGGGAGTTGTTTTTGCAAAGGTCTTTAAATTCTTTTGCGGAAACATTGTATTTGCAGCCGTCAGAATCCTTGGCAAATTCGCCGAAGGTCCAGTCGCTGGGAACATCGTATTTTGCAAGGAAGCTTTCGCCCACGGAGCTGATGATGCTCGGAAGAGCAACAAGAATGTTGTTTACGCCGCGGAAAACGATTTCTCTTTTGCCGTCCTGCGCGGTGATGTATTTGCCGATATCGGAGCCGTGGTCTGCAACATAGCTGTCAACATCGGAAACAAGCAGATTCATAAGGGTTTCAATAATTTCCGAAACCATATCGCTGCTGCCGAGGTCCGAAGCGGAAGCGCCTGCAAGCATCTTATCAACGGCATAAATGTTAAGGATAACGGGAACATGATCAAGCTTATTGCCGTCATTATCGTATTTAGTGCCGTTTGCGCCTGTTGTGGGCGTGCCGTAAACATAATTTGTTTCGTTTGTTGTGTCTACATTATAATAGGTATAGGTGTAGCTGTTATCGCCGTTGAGCCAGTGAAGCAATGTGGGAAGCACTTCATTGAGGTTCCAGCCGATTTGGCCGATACCCGTGGGGCTGCCCGTTGCCTGAGTAAGCTTTTTATCGTTAAGCAGGTTTGCAACAATGCCGTTGATCTGGCCGTAGTACATATCGCCTTCTTGGTTAAAGAGCAGGGGAACAAGTACATCGTCAAGAACAACAACGATAACGGGAAGAAGCTCGAATATTGTTTTAACCGGGTCATCTGCAAGCTTCTTGTAAATGTCGGTAACCTTTTCAAGCAATGTGTCAAGTGTAAGCGAATCGGTAAGGTTTGCGATAATGTCTTTTGCGATTGCATAGATATTTAGCGAAACACCGGGGATACCGGTTCTTACATAATCAACATAGCCGTTGATGTTTGCGTTTACGATTTCGATTGCAAGATCGTTATCGGGCTTAACCGCATTCCAATCATAGCTTTCTGTGATTGTGGGCACAACCTCTTTTGAAGTTATGAATTCAAGATAGCTTTCAAAAATATATTGCGCGTGATTACCGGCAACATTCATTGCGTCGGTAATATTTTCTTCTGTGCCGTCCCACTCTTTGATTGCCGCAAGCGGAATGCTTGAGAATATTTCGTTTGTAAGATAGAATTTAACGAAGTTTGAAAGGCTGTCGTCTGCCTTAACAGCAGGAACGGAACCTACGCCGTTAACAAATTCGTCCGCCGTGATAGCGGTAATATCCGTTGTGCCCTTATTGGTAAGAACATTTTCAATTCTTGATTTGATTGCCGCAAAATCGCTTGCCGTGAAGCCCTTTTGATACATCCAAGTGGTGTATTGGGAGCCTTGAGGTTCATTCGAGAAAACATTTGCGGAAACATTTTCACACCATACAAAGTTAGTGTCAAAAAGAGCATACCAGAAGGAGTCCTCGCTTGCATTTTCGGGAGCGCCGGTTATCTCTGCAAAAACACTGTACGGTAAGTCGTCTCTCTTACATGCGTTAATGAAGTATTCGCCGGGTGCGATGGTGACATCTGCATTGCCGTTATCGGAAACGGTGATTGCTTCGCCGCTGATATCGGTGAGAACCTTTGAAAGAATTGCGTTTGCACTTCTGATCGGTTGGTTGTAATACCAATAAGCAGCTTCGGCAAGAGACGGATTTGCGCTGATGGGAGCGTTTACCGCTTTGCAAAGCTCAACAACCTTATTGATAAATGCCGCAACATTGCTGTCGCTCGAAGCATTGATATCTGTAAGCTTTGTGCCCTTGAAGGAGTCGCCGTTTGCAACTATTTTCTTTGCCTCTGTTAAAGAAGCCGGAATAGCGGTAAGCTGTGCGCCGCATGCGTTTAAAACATCGCTTGCTTGGCTGAGCTCTGATCTGCCGAATGAAGGTGCGTTCAAAATATAGGGTGCATAGAACGAAACGGAAACCTGGCTTGCAAAGCTGTTTTCCTGGAAAGCATTGCTGCCGATAATATTCGTTCTTACATATTCCTCTGCCGCCGCAAAATCGGAATTTACGGAAGTTTTTGCAGCATCGTAAGCCTTGCTGAATGCCAAAATAAGCGGCTTAAGAACATCTTTAGTGTCGTTGCAATATTTCTTTAAGTCTTTATTATCCGCATTTGCATTATCCATGCAGAATTTATAAAGGCTCCAAATGCTCATTGCAGCGTCATCGTCGGCAAGATAAGTATATTGCGCATAAACAAGGCGCATGGCTCTTTCCTTATCTTGGTCTGCCAAATCCGAGCGAATTGCGCCGGCATCCAAAAGAACGGCTTTGATAACCTCGTCGGAATCGCCGTTGCTGCCGCTCATAAGCTGGATAAGCGTTGGTGAAAGCTGCGCCAAAAGCTCATAAATGGGCTTTTCGGAAGCGCAAACTGCATCTACGTCAACGCCGAGATCGGTGAGCTTGCCATCTTTGTTGATAAGCTTAATGATTTCGGGAGCGTAGGTGTTGACAAGGTTGTTAAGCGATTCATATGTGATATCTACCGCTTTACCCTCGTCGGTAACATAGGTGAAAACATCGTCGCTCTTGTCGGCGGCAAATGCACTCATGCCGACGGAGCAGGTTGTTACCACCATTACCACAGCCAAAAACAGGCTGAGTAATCGTTTGCTCGTTTTCATAATCATCTCTCCTTTTTTATGATTTGGGAACATAAACATGCCCTCAGTAAGCGCACGGGTATTTGCTTGGCAAAGCAGTTTGTGAACGAAGTGTTAACAAATCGCCTTGCAGGGCGCAAAATGCCCACACGCACGAACAATACACTATATTTATACCAAATATAAAAGCGGAAGTCAACACTTTTTTTTGAATTTTTTAACAAACTGTGAACAAACAGCGGCGATTATATGTAAATCATTTCCTAAAATGGGCTAATTTTTGACCTGTCTTTCGTTATGCCTGCATAAAAACGGCGTTCAAAGCAAGATATTTTCGGGCAAGTAAAACGCCCTGCCGAAATTGTTGATTTTTGAAAAATATTGTTGAAAAATATACAAGATGTTGTTGTGTAAAGGGTTTTGCATTTACGAAAACTACCCTCTGTAATGGGTTACGAAATTGTTACATAGTAAATTTTTTGTAAGAAATCTATGAACAAATTGTAAATTTTTCAGTGTTTAATTTGCACAAAATCGCACTTGTAATTTCGTAAAAACTGCTGAAAAGTTCGTTTCGACTTTGTTCGTGTTGACTTTTTTATTGCCTTGTGTTTTAATATTTAATGAATGGAGTAATATTCGTTTTTGTAAACACCTGTTCACATTCGGTGCGCCGCAACGCACGCTTCCGCTCTGTTCGGATTGCCCGTAGGTCAGAGAGTCGGTGTGTGAACATTCTATGAATAAAACTTCATTGTGTTTAAAATTTTCACGGAGGTAAAAATTGTGAAAACAAAATTTGGCAAGAAATTGCTTGCTTTGTTTCTTGCAGTTCTGATGGCGCTCACTGCTTTCACAGGCGCCTTCTCAGCCTATGCGGCCTCCGCCGACCCTTCTTATCATGACGATGCACTTAAGGCAAATGCCTTGGCTTGGGTTGAGCTCACGGACGAGCAAACCTGCGCGGCTCTTCTTGATTATGTGGACGACATTCTTTACGATCTTAAAATGCCCGTTTCACTCAGCGGAAACTATGTTGTAGTTTCCGTTAATTTAAACGGCACGCTCGACAGTGTCAGCGGTCTTCTTGATATAGTTGATCAGCTTAAACCCACTGTTGATCAGGCAAACGGCTTGGGTAAAGATCTTAAAAACATTACCCTCAGCCCGCTCGCAGGTATGTCTTACACGAAGGTTGACGGCAACTGGCCGGCATGCGGTAAAGATTACAGAGCCAACAATTCCGCGAAAAGCATTGTCAAAGCCCTCTTGAATGTTGTTTATAACAATGTGTCAAACTGGGACGGCGGCCATGCAATCGTTAACCAGCTTCTCAGAGGCTCTTTAAGCCTGCCTCTCAACCTTAACCTTTACAGCATTCTTAACAATGCTGCAAAGCTTGGTATGAAAGACGGCTATGAAAAGAACCTTGTTTATAACATTATTGTTAAGCTTCTCACCGAAAACACCACTTGGTACACAAGCGACGAAGCTACTAAAATGTATAACAATGAAAGCGGCTACGATCTTGACACCATGCTTTTCAGATCTTTGCAGAATGAACTTCTTCGCAAGATCAATGTAAATGTAACTTATGCAGACGGCACAAGCTCTCAGTCACGCTACGCCGCAGGTCAAAAAGACCCCGGCCTTTGCTACACTCCGGACGGTAATGTTTACCTCTTCCAGTATGACGGCAACGGCGACGGCGCAGATGATGCAAACCTTACATTGACACCGAGCACAACGCTCTTTAAGTTTTCTTACGATGCGTTGGGCATTGCCTGGAAAACGGTTCTTCAGCCCACCCTTAAGCTTCTCAACTCGGCGATTAAGGATTATGACTGGGATTATATGGAATGGTTCCTCGGCAAGGGCAAAACCTGGGATTACTCAAATCCTGCCGCCAACTATTCCGCCGCTAATGTTCAGGCTTGGGCTAAAGACTACGGTCTTAACCTTGACGATGTTAAGGCAGCTCTCACTTATGACAGAAGCGTTGTAGCAAACGCTGTGTATAATTGGAGAGATATTGATTCCACGAAGCTCTTTAACGAACTTCGCAGAAGCCCGCTTATGGTTTATTACTTCAAGGCGGAAACCGGTCCTCTTAACACAAACCTTAAGTGCACCGGCACTCCCAATATCGATGCGTTCATGGCAAATCAGTATGGCAATTACAGCAATATCCTTGCAGGCCTTAATGATTTCCTTGTTGCAGCGGTTAAGGATTTCCTTCCCGATTATGCAGGCGCAGCTTCTCTTCAAACAATCAATACGAATGATGCCAAAACAATCGGCAAAACTCTTGTTGCAAACGCACTGAAAGTTGTTCAGTACGTCGGCGATGCAACCGATAAGAACATTCTTTCTTCGTTCTATCACACAAGCGGCGATTCGGCTGTTCTTTCCGAGTCTAATCTCGAAAGCGCAATGGTTCCGTTCCTCATCGCTTGCCTTCAGAATAACATTCAGGATCTTAAATCCATCCACTATGATAAGTGGGATAAATGTGATGACGCAGAAGGCGTTGCAGCAGTTATTCTTCAGGAGCACCTTGCATTTATTCTTCCTCAAAACGACTATTCACAGTTCTTAACTGTGGGCAGCGACGGATATTATGATATATCTATGGAAACAATTTATGCAATGTGCCGCGATGCCGTTGGCTATGTTATGATGCAATATGTTCCGATCACCGATAAAAAAGGTACGGCATGGAGCATTTATAATGTTAAATCTGTTCAAACTTATGACGAACAGGTTGCCGAAGGCACAGATATCTTCAGCATTCTTAATTCCGTAATCGTATATTATGCAAAGGATAAGGGTGTTGGTCCTCTTCTCGGTTGTGCAGATTCAAACGGTAACAGCTTGATTACTCTGGACAATACACTTTGGAAGAATATAAATATTATCGCAAATAAGCTTCTCCCCGTTCTCGGTGAGCTTCAATTCGGCACAGCTTCAAAGCGTGGCGCACTTGATTCTCATGCGCTTATTATGGATGACCTGGTAACAGGCGCTCTTAATATCGCAAGCACCCACTCCGCAGACGGTGAGCAGGTAGGCGGCGTAACAAACTTTATTTACAGATTGGCAACAATCATTAACGCTCCCTCTATTGCAACAAAGGGCGTAGACCTCAGCGTTTACGATGTTCTTAAAGAACTCCTGAACGGTTTCCTTAATGCCCGCAGACAAATCAGCCGCTGTATGGCAAGAATATTATTCCGGATGTTTCCGGCGATAATGTGAATAAGCCGTTCCACAACCTTGTTCAGAGCAGCGTTATTGCAGGCACTTCCGATGATGCTTCCAATTTCGGCGTTATCTCAAGCGCAATTGTTAATATTGTTCAGTTCGCCGGCGTATTCTCCAGCTATCCCGACACTGTTTGGAAGGGCGCTATGTTCGTTGTTCAGTCCGTTGCAAGCTTGCTTAACGGATTCCTTCCTCAGCTTCAAAACTATAAGGTTAGCAACCTTGATGCTAAGCTTGCGGAAAGCGTTGCTAAAGGCTACACTGCAGGCAACACTCTGACAAATACTGTCAACCTGGAGAACCTCGGTAAAGGTATCAACCGTTTCACAATTAAAACGGATGGTTCCACCGAAGAACTCGGCCGCTCTTGGATCAAGATTAAGAGCATTAAGGCCGATAAGGGCACATGGACCTTTACGGGAGACACTTCCGCAACCCTCGATCCCGAGGCAAGAGGTTCTATCGGCATAAGCGGTTCTCTTACCGCAGATGAACTCGGCTCAACAAATGCAGCTGTTGTTACATTCACGGTTACATATCAAATCGTCGGCAAGGACGGCAAAGCATATTCTGATGAATATACAAGCGACTTTACCAGAACGATGTATTACTATGTATCCGCTCAAAAGGATCTGTATTCACAAACCTACAGAAGCGATTCTGCAACAGGCTTTGCTGAAACCCTCACCGGTGTAAACAAAAAAGGCACCACGATCTCCACAACGGATAAAATTGCCGGCGCGGCAAGATCGCAGGATTACCTTATTGTTCCCAATAATATCGCTGTTTCAACAGACGATCCGGCTGCGGTTTCCAACTCCACCGTATATCTTAACCGCGCAAGTAAAACAACTTCTAACATCAGATTTGAAGCTTATATTACTTCCGGCGGTCAGGAATATGTTGCAGCTGCGGCAGATTCCGCAACAGGTAACCTTGTTAATACATCTTGGTATGATTACTATCAATATGAGTACACCACCAAAACTTTGGAAGACGGCTCAACCTTAAAGGAAATCGTTTATGATGAAAACGGTAATCCTAAGGGCGCTTGGGTAACCGCCGAAGATAAGCTTCTCAGCAGAGATGACGCTGTAAATCTTGTCGCAACGGATAATACGGTTCCCGAATGCAGGCAGCATATTGTTTGCTCTTTTGATGCAATCACAACCACAGGTGTAAACGGTTACATCCCCGCAAGCATCATTGCAGACAGAAATAACGACGGTTCTTATAACTGCGTTTATATTTCCACAACCGGCTCAGGCGATTACAGTGTGGCCATCAATAAGGGAATCAAGGGCAGCGCAACAGCTTCCACCGGTTCTCAGGGCCTTGTATTCTCCATCACTCCCGGCTCAATGTCCGCAACCAGCACAAAGCTCGACTTTGTTGAATGGGATAAAGACCACAGCATTAAGCAGGGCCGCAGCGATGTTAAACTTCGCGTTGTAACCGATAAGGGCTATAATCTTGCAACAAATCTTATCGTCGGCGATCTTTCCGATGTTCCCACATCCGAAAGCCTTTATAACACCGGCGCAGAGTTCCTGAATAACTACACGGCTGCCGATGCAAAGGCTCCCGAATATTATAACTATTATAAGGAAGCAGTTATGCAGGCTCTTTCCACAACTGCAACCGTGCTTACTGCCGATAACGCAGCAGGCCTCGGCTCTCAGAAAGCTAACTTTGCAAAAACTTCCAACACAACCAATGTTGTCGGCGAAATAGCATATGCCCCCGCAACGGCAGATGTTATGAGCAGTTCAAACTTTGCAAGCCTTAAAGCTTCCGCAGTTGTTAAGGATGGCGTATTCTATCTCACTCATTACACCGATGCAAACGGTGAAGAGGTATTCGCTAATCCTGTTTACGGTAACACCAAGCTCGCAGATGCCGATGTTACCAAAGCAAACGAAACCGTTTCCGTTATGGTAAACGGTGCCGCAGCAGATCTTGATGTTTACACGGTTAATGCAACCGGCGTTAAGGTTGTTAAGGTTGACGGCGTATGGCATTTCGTTAATGCCGCAGCTTATGAAACCGAATGGCAGGATGCAGGCTCGGGCACAGCTCCTTATTTTGAAGCTCCCTATCTTGCAACCACAACCACTCAGGTTAAAGACAGCGCCGGCTCTCTCGTTTACTCAGCTGTTGAATACACTCATAACAATGCCGATAACAAGGCAGTTGCCGCATCGGATGATTGGGTTGTAATGTATGCAAATACACAAAATCAAATCGTTCCCGGCACAGCCTCCAGAGGCACTGTTGCAGCAGTAAACGATAAGGTAACTTATGCTAAGGAGCTTCTTGATGCAAATCTGAATGTTTCCTATGCAACGAATGTTTACAATAATGTTTACGTTCTTAGAACCGGCCTTAATAATGTAAACTTCGATGTTGTTAAGTATGAGCAGATGGCAAGCGCAGGTCGCAGTGCAGAAGCTCTTATCAATGTAGATCTTTACAGGGATTATTATTATACTCCCGAAGGCGGCGAAAAAACGCTTGTATTCAGCTCTCTTGATTCTGAGAAAGATGATGCTCTTAAAGCATACAACACCGCCAATAATGCAAACCGCAGCTTCAGAGATTTCGAAGCCGTTGTTGATTACAGCAAGGCTGTCGTAACCTCCACCGCTTCCACCTTTGAACTTCGTGAAGCTCTTCGTAACTTCAACGATTACATGGCAAAGGTTCTTGAGCGTGGCTATGTTCCGGCTCAGCTTGAGCAGGAAATCCGTTGCGCGGTTGCCGGTAAGAACAGCACAGGCTCTGCTTCGCTTGATATTTCAACAATTGATGCAGATCCCGATGCTAAAACTTACACTGTTGGCAACACCACTTACACAGCATCCTCCAACCCGGATGGCGTAACCTATTCGGATGAGAGCTGGTCTGCATTTATTGATGCACTCTATGATGCTGTTGATGCAGTAAACTTCCAGTCGGGCCTTTATAAGCACCAGGATATTTCCCCGTTCGTTCCTTCCGATAAGGATAACTACACGCTTTGCATTTCCAACCTCTATACAATGAGGCAAAAGCTTATGCTTGCAGAAAACGGACTCACGGAAAAATCCGCTGAACCTCAGCCGCCGGTATCTTCCGGCCACAGCGTATCTGCTTATATCGGCGCAATGACAACTCCTACGGATACAGAAGGTAAGTACGCAGTAACAGGCGCAGTTGTTTCCATTGATGTAAACGGCAAGGCTGTTACGGCAACCACCGATGATTCCGGTAAGTTCACTCTTACGGATGTTCCGGATGGCACTTACACAGCAACCGTAACCTATAAATATGGCTTTGAAAGAACCTTCACCATCACCGTAAACGGTGCCGATGTTGATTCTTCGGCTATGGTAGGTATCGTTGCCTGCAACTGGAGCTATGACGGAACTATCAATGTAAACGATAAGATGGTTTATTTGAATGCCGTTGGTACAAGAGTAGGTTCCGCTTCATACGATGTCGGCGTAGATATCGATAGAAACGGTACCGTAAACGCTAACGACAAGCTTGTTTATCTTAACTTTGTAGGTGTTAAGTCAAGCTCCATTACCTATACGGATGTTACTGTTAAATAATAAGTGTGTGCTTTTGTTTAACATATATTGATTTTATCGGGCATTCGGCGGAGAAATCCGCCGAATGTTCGGCCGATATTCGCGTTATGCGAAAATTTGTTTTAACGGAGAAGCTGTAAATGCAACTTGAAAAATTCAAAAGGAAATTATCGGTTGCATTGGCATCCGTTCTTACCTGCACTTTAATCATATCGTTTTTTAATATATACGGAGCGGCCGCAGATGGTCCGATTTCTTCTGTTGGCACGCAGACGCCGGTAATGTTCGCGCAATTCACGGATTCCTCCGGCCAAACAGCAGACGGCAATGCATTAACGCCCGGCACATATGAAATGGTTTTGCGGGTTGATGATCTTGCATCAATCTCTCAAATGCAATTCACCGCTTCTTATGACCCGGCACTTCTGGCCTTTTCCGATGGGTCTTTGCCCCTCGCCTCGGCCACCGGCCTGAATATAAATGCGGTGCAAAGCGAATTTTCAAACGGTTCCTTTGTGTTTGCCTATAATTCGGGTAATTATGATTCAAATTCGGCTCTCGCCGCAAACGGTGCCGAATTGTTAAGAATCAATGTAACTGTGTCTGATAATAACGATACCGCTGTAGATATGAACACTGCTTTGCAGGTAGACAAAAATCCAAATCGAACCTTTATCGAAGTGGATTACGGCGATGTAACCGTTTCGGGAACATCGTATTTCTATAAATGCTATGCGTTAAGCAAGGCATCCGATTTTAACGGAGAGGTTCATCCCATGAAGTGTGACCTCTCTCCCGAATTGGCCACCGGCCATTCGGTGTCGGCATATATCGGCGCATTAACCGCGCCGAGCGATGAATATGGCTCCTACCCCGTAACAGGGGCGCAGGTTTCTGTTGAAGTCGGCGGCGAAACGGTAACGGCGGAAACGGATGAATCCGGAAAGTTCATTTTTAATAATGTTCCTGCCGGCTCTTACACCGCAACCGTTTCTTATAAATACGGCTTCACGCGCACCTTCACAATTGAAGTGGCAGATTCCGATGTTGAATCTTCAACAATGGTTGGCATTGTTGCCTGTGATTGGAGCAAAGATTCAGTTATAAATTCAAATGATAAATTATCATATTTATCGCTTGTTTCCGTGAAAGCAGGCAGCGATAAATATGATTTGGGTGTTGATATAGACAGAAATGGCGTTATCAATGCCAATGATAAAATAATTTATTTAAATTTTGTAGGCACAAAGTCTGTTGACTTTGTATATCACAACACAATTATTAGCTCAGCGGAGGTAATTCAATGAAAAGCTTTAAAAAAGCTTTGGCTGTGTTGCTCTCTGTATTGATGGTGGCTTTCAGCTTCCCTCTCACCTCGTTCGCACTCCCGAATCCGGATAATGCAGACGGTAAATACAGTACTGACGAAGACATCGTATTGCATGCCTATGTTATGGACTACGATGGTCAGGGCGCATATGCATATTATTCAAATGCATATATCGACGCCGGCGAAACCGGCCCCGCAAAAACTTATGATCTTCATAATCTGAAGAAGTCAGACCTTGCTTCCGAAAACGGCACTTTTGTGCTTGTCTTCACGGTAGAAGGCATGGACGCAGGCTCGCCTGTTCTTCAGCTTATGTTTGATTATGCAAATGATCCCGGTGTGGATGTTCAGCCTGCTGCTTACGGCAGAAGAGATAAGCTTACTGTTGGCTCAGCTGCTGACAATGATTCAATTCTTGAAACATTCTCAACATATCATCCGGAACAAAACTCTGACTCCGATACACACACTTTGTTCGTTACCGGTGAAGGCAAAAATGTTGTTATGCTTAACGAAACTGCAATAAATGGCCTCACATTTGATGAGACAACTCAAATGAGTGAGGATAATGCTGATTCTGTATTCAAGGGTCAGGTCATTGCTGTTCTCGGTATGCAAATGTGCAAAGACGAGTTAGACCTCGCCAAAGCACTTCCGATGCACTTAATCGATGGCGATACTTTCTTCACAACCGAAGCCTTCGACACAAATAAGCTTGTTGTTGGTTATGGTTCTGTTGACGAAATGAACAATTATCTTCCGTCAACAAAAACTAAGTTCATCGCTCCCGAATGGGGCGTTCAGCCTGAAGAAACCTCAACAGATGTAACTTATACTTACAACTATGTTGGCGGCAGCAAATCAGAAACTGTTACTGTTCCTGCCGGTCAAGCACCAACAGCTCCGGAGAACACACCGGCAGTCGGACCAACATCTGACAAAGCAGGTAAACACACCACCAAGACTTATTCTTGGCCGGATTTCGTTGAAGGCACAACAACCTATGATGAAATCGAAACAGTAAACACCGTTCCTTGCGATATGCACGAAACCGAAGCTGCAGTTCCCGCAACTCACACAACACCTGGTAAAACAGCTGTTCAAACGTGCTCTGTTTGCGGCTACACCACAGGCGGCGAGGTAATTCCTGCAGATCCAAGTGCTCATGATTGGAAGGTAACAAGCCAAACCGATTCAACCTGCACAGTTCCGGGCGAAATTCACTACAGCTGCGTATGCGGCGAAACAAAGACCGAGTATAAAGATCTCGATCCTAACAACCATACAAATATCGTAACAGACGATGCTGTTGCTGCAACTTGCGTTGCAACCGGTTTAACAGCAGGTTCTCATTGCGCAGATTGTAATGTTGTAATCGTTGCTCAGCAGCAAACTCCTATTGATAAGAACAACCATGTTGGCGAAATCAAAACAGGCGTTAACGCTAAGGAAGCAACTCGCGGCGAAGACGGCTACACAGGCGACTCTGTATGCGCAGCTTGCGGCGATGTTGTTGCAAAGGGTCAGGTTATCCCTGCAACAGGCGTTATGATCACTGTTAATGCTTCCGATAAGGGCACAACAACTCTTAACGGCGAGGCTACAACGGGCGCAGCTCAAAAGGTTGCTTATGAGAAGGAATACACCCTCACCGCAACTCCCGCTGCAAACGCTAAGTTCGTTGGCTGGGAAGTAAACGGCAAGCTCGTTTCTAACCAGGCTACTTACACAACTGCTGCTTTCGCAGATGTAACTTACACACCTGTATTCGCAGCAGATGAGGCTAAGGCATTCAACGTAACATTCGTTGACCAGTTCAACAATGTTATCGCTAAGCTCAGCAATGAAGAAGTAGCAGCACTTGATGCTATGCCTACTCCTTATGAATATAAGGGCTTCACCTTCAAGGGCTGGAGCATGGATCTTGATGCAGTTAAGGCTCTCCAGGGTGCTGCAACAGTAGTTGCTTCTTACTCTAAGGATGAGGCTGCTTCCTACACCGTAACGGTTCCGGAAGGCTGCACAATCGCTGTTGGCGGCCAGGATATGGGCACAACGGCAACTGTTTCTCATGATGCTAAGGTAACTGTTAAGGCAGCTAACGAAGGCACATGGAAGATTAACGGCAAGGATGCCGCTTACGGCAACGAATACACATTCTTCGTAACAGCTGATGTTAACGTTGAATTTGTTGAAGGCGCTGTAACAGCTCAGCCCGTTGTAACCGCAGTTGCAGCTGAAAAGCTTGCAGCTAACAAGGCAAGATTCCTTGCAACACGTTCCGTTCCTGAAGATTACAATCTTCTTGAATCCGGCTTCGTATTCGGCAAGGATGTTGCTGACACAGCTTCACTCGTTCTTGAAAATGTAGGCAACGGCGCTTACATCTATAAGAACAGCAACACCGCAGCAGACGGCCAGTTCGCTCTTACTCTTAAGACAACTGCTTCTTCTGTTTCGGCTCGTGCATACATCATCGTTGAAAAAGACGGTGTGTCACAGGTAATTTACGCAGAACCGCAAACTGCTACTCTCGGTGCTTAATTTAGTTTAAGCATGAAATCGGCAGGGCTTCGGCTCTGCCGTATCAATAAACTAAACGGAGGTCTTTCATAATGAAAGAAGTTTACACAAAGCCCGTTGTAGAAGTTGAGCAGTTCCTCTCTGTTGATGTTATCACAACATCCACAGAAGAAGGCTACATTGAGTTCTAAGTAACTTCTGCAACTTGTTTTCCGCTTTCCCGCAAGAAAACGGAAATTTGCAAAATTAAATCGCAAGATTTGGGAGGGCGCTTCGGCGCCCTCTTTTTTTGCGCCTTTTTTGCTAAAAGCACCGTTGCAACATATATTGCTATTCCACGGCGCCGAAACAAGCACCGTGCCGATGCAATTTGCTTTTCAAACCACAAAAGGCATGGCGGTTGTTTATCCTTTTCCCCAAAAAGCAAGCGCATTTCGGGAATCCGCTATTCAGTTTAAACGGTGCTTTGGCAACAAATTCGCCTTTCTCCTCGCGGGAAGTGGCTCAAGCGCTCGGATAAGGGGTTGGAAACAAGTGGTATACGGCATTGCAACAGTGCTCCTCACAAGTTCACCCCCGTTTCGCCGTGAATTAACAACTCTTGCCGCTTGACCTTACAGTGCGTTTATGATAAAATAAAAAAGCGGCAAATGCCGCCTTGCTCCTGCACGGCTGCGCAGGGCTTGCCTTATTTATTTTGCAGTCGGAAAGGTTAATGCACCTAATGGCAAAAAATAAAAAAGCGGCAAAAGCCGCTTCCGTTGATAAAAAAATAATCAGGCAATCCGCAAAGGAAATGTTTGAAAATCATAAGGGCGGAATTATCGCAATCGCCGTGCTGGCTGTTGTTATAATTGCGCTGATTATCGCCGTTGCCTGGGCTTCAAGCGATTCAAATCAATATAAGCTTTTTAATCAATTCGTGCCCTCGCAGTTGACCGATGATGCCACGGGAATCACTTTCTATGCAGAAAAGAACCCCGATTTTGTTTACGATGCCGAAACAAGCAATGTGCTTAATTCATTGAAGTATTATTATTATCCGGGCGGCGACACCTCGCACGAAAAAATGTATCTTTCAAACGGCACCTATTATTCCGAGGAAAAAGGCAGCGTGCATGTTGATGTCGGTTTTGTTTTGGCCGGCTTGAAAAATATAAATAAGCTCACCACCGGTCTGAAAATCGGTGCCGGCATTCTTGCCGCAGTTGTTGTGGCTGTGCTCATTTGGCTTTATTATCTTTCCTATAAAAAGCATGAGCAGGCCGAAAAGGAAAAAATCAGAAAGCGCTTTAATCAAAGTCAAAAGCCCAAAGAGATTAAAGGCAAATCAAATAAATAATAAAAGGAGGCTCCTCGGAGTCTCCTTTTATTATTTCGCCGCAGCGAAACAGAAAAGCAGCCGGCGAAAATCGCCGGCTGCACAAAATTTTCGGTTGCTTCAATGCGCTGTTGTGTTAAACAAGCTTTCTGCCCATCAAAACGCCGTGAACGGAAGCCATCATCAAGCCTCTTGTCCATCCGCTTGAATCGCCGAGGCAGTGAAGCCCCTGAATGTTTGTGTTGAAATCCGTGTCCATCTTAACTCTGTTTGAATAAAACTTCAGCTCAGGGCTGTAAAGCAGGGTTTCGTCGCCCGCAAAGCCGGGCACAACATGGTCCATTGCGTGAATGAAGTTGATGATGTTGGTCATTGCGCGATAAGGCATTGCCGCCGTGATGTCTCCTGCAACCGCATCGGGAAGAGTGGGGCGCAGGTTGCTTTGCGAAAGCTCCTTTTGCCAAGTGCGTTTGCCCTCAAGAATATCACCGAAGCGCTGCACAAGAATATGGCCGTCGCCGAGCATATTGGTGAGCTCGCCAACCTTTTGCGCATATGCAATCGGCTGGTTAAACGGCACGGAGAAGTTGTGGGAGCATAAAATTGCCAGGTTTGTGTTTTGGCTTTTAAGCTCTTTATATGAATGGCCGTTAACAACGGCAAGGTCGTTATCATAATTTTCCTGAGCCACAAAGCCGCCGGGATTTTGGCAGAATGTGCGCACCTTGTTTTTAAACGGCTTCGGATAGCCCACAAGTTTTGATTCATAAAGCACATCGTTGATTTTTTCAATAATTTCGTTGCGCACTTCAACACGAACACCTATGTCTACCGTGCCGGGCTGGTGAGCAATGCCGTGGTCTGCGCAAAGCTTTTCAAGCCAATCCGCGCCTCTTCTGCCGGTGGCAACAACGGTGTCGGCCGCATAAATTTCCTCGCCGCTTTCAAGGCGAACGCCGAGGCATTTTTCGCCGTCCAAAATTAAATCGCTGCATTGGCTGTCAAACAAAATATCAACGCCCTGCGCAATCAAATATTTTTCAATGTCAAAATAAAGGTCGTGTGCCTTTTCCGTGCCTAAATGGCGAATCGGGCAGTCAACCAATTTAAGTCCCGCCTGAATGGCGCGCTTGCGGATCTCCTTAACCTCTTCCGTGTTGCCGATACCTTCAATATGAGTGTCTGCGCCAAATTCAAGGTAAATTTTATCCGTGTAGTTAATCGTTTCCTGCGCCAAATCCTCGCCGATAAGCTCGGGCAGATTGCCGCCCACCTCATAGGAAAGCGAAAGTTTACCGTCCGAAAACGCACCGGCTCCGGAGAAGCCTGTTGTGATATGGCAATAGGGCTTGCAATTCATGCATTTGCCTGTTACTGCCTTGGGGCATTTTCTTTTTTCAACGGATTTGCCCTTTTCAATTATTATAATGCTTTTTTTGCTGCCTTTTTTAATCATTTCGATTGCGGTAAAAATACCGGCAGGGCCTGCGCCCACTATTGCAACATCATATTTTTTCATAATTTCACCATTTAAAAATATTTAAGCATAAAATTAGCTGCCTTTGCATTCCGTTGAACTGAGGAATACCTGGCAGCTTTGCTTACGGCTATATAATATCATATCTTATTTTACTTGTCAAACCCAAAAAGGTGTGATATTATTGTATGCGAAAAGTTTGGCGTTTTTGGCGCGGAAACGGGGGAAATGAATATGAAAGAATATAATGTGCTGCAATACGGCGCTGCCGGAGACGGTAAAACAAATGATGCCTTTGCAATTCAGCACGCAATTGATGATTGTGCAAAAAGCGGCGGGGGCACGGTTGTGCTGCAAAGCGGCTTTGTGTTTTACAGTGATTCGGTGCGCCTTAAAAGCAATGTTAATTTGCACATCCAAAAGGGCGCGGTGCTTAAAGCCACTTCTAATATAGACGGCTATATTCGCCCCAATAAATTGATAAACGACCCGAAAACGGCGCTTATCGGCAACCCTGTAACGGGCAAGCCGAGCTTTGTTTTCATTTATGGTTTTGAGGCGGATAATTGCACAATCAGCGGCGAGGGCACAATTGATGCAAACGGCCACGCCTTTGTGCAGCGCAAGGATCAATATTATGTTACCGGTGAGTTTTATCCCCGCCCAACGGTGATTTACATAGAAAAAAGCAATCATATCACCTTTAAGGATTTTGTGGTTAAGGATGCCCCGTTTTGGACTCTTCATCCGGCGGGTTGCGATGATGTGCTTATAGACAGAATCAGAATTTTAAACGATCTTGATGTTGCAAACAGCGACGGTATAGATCCCGATCATTGCTCAAACGTGCGCATTTTGGGCTGCCATGTAACCTGCGCCGATGATTGCATTTGCCTTAAAACCTCAAAGGGCAACAGTGAATACGGCCCCACGGAAAATGTTATTATAGACGGCTGCACGCTTGTGTCCACCTCCGCTGCAATAAAAATCGGCACGGAGGGCGTCGGCGATTTCAAAAACATCATTGTTTCAAATTGCACCATCAGCCGCTCAAACAGAGGCCTTTCCATTCAAATCAGAGACGGCGGCAATGTTGAAAATGTTTCCTATTCAAACATTGTTATCGAAACACGCCGCTTTTGCCCGGATTGGTGGGGAACGGCAGAGCCGATAACGATAACAAGCTTTAACAGAGATGAAAACACAAAAAGCGGCAAGGTTAAAAACATTCGCTTTTTCAATATCACGGCAAAGGGCGAAAACGGCGTTTTAATTCACGGCAGCCCGAAAAATCCGATAGAGGATGTAACATTTGAAAACTGCCGAATTTGCTTAACCAAAACAAGCAAATGGCCCTGCGGTGCTTATGATTTGCGCCCGTGCCTTGATTGGGGCGTTGAAAAATACGATAACTCGGCGTTTTTCATCAGAAACGCAAAAGATATCACGATTATGAAAACAAAAACCTCTTGGGGTGCTCTTTGCGATGAATATGCAAGCGCAATCGATGCCAAGGATGTTGAAAACCTGGAGCTTATCAGGTTTGAAGGCAGCGCGGCAAGGGCTGAGGCAGAGGATATTAAGCTTGAAAATGTGCGCCTTGTTAAGTGATTTTGCGTTTATTGCGATAATATAAATTATTTTAAGATTTCTTGATTTATCCTAATTTATATATTATTATATAGTATATAGCGTTTTGAATATGAAAGTGCGGTTTAAATGAAAATACTTATTGCGGGGTTGGGGCTTATAGGCGCAAGCTTGGCCAAAACCATTAAGAAACACAAATCATTATGTAATGGGCTGGAACAGAACGCAATCCGTTTCCGAAAAGGCGCTTGAGGACGGCGCCGTTGATGAAATCGGCGAGCTTTCCGAGCTTATCCCCAAGGCAGATATCACCTTTGTAAATTTCTACCCGGATGCGATTGTTCCTTTTATAGAAGAGCATAAATCGCTTTTTAAGCCGGGCAGCATTGTAACAGACAGTTGCGGAATAAAAACAAAAATATGCCGCACTCTTGAAAAAGAAGAATTCAACTTCAGCTTTATCGGCGCTCATCCCATGGCGGGCAGAGAGGTTTCGGGCTATGAAAACAGCCTTGCAACCTTGTTTGACAATGCATCGTTTATATGCACCCCCACAAATGCGCCTAAGTCAAAAACAGATACTTTAACGGAGCTGGCCCGTGAAATGGGCTTTGCCCGCACGGTTGTAACAACGCCGGAGCACCATGATGAAATGATTGCGTTTACTTCGCAAATTGCGCATGTGCTGGCCTGCTCCTATGTGCTCAGCCCGCTTGCGCCGATGCACACGGGCTTTTCGGCAGGCTCTTATCGTGATGTTTCCCGTGTTGCAAGAATAAACGGCGAAATGTGGAGCGAGCTTTTCATTGCAAATAAAGAGCCGCTTATTCGCGAAATAGACGATCTTGTTCAAAATCTTGAAAAATTCAGAGCGGCCATTGATAAAGAGGATTCGGCAGAGCTTGAATCGCTTATGGCAAGCGCAAATAAAATTAAAGAGGAGATCGGCTGATGCGAAAAATCAAGGTAAATGTCGGCACGGGTTATGATATCCTCATCGAAAGAGGGCTGTTGCAAAAATGTGCGCAATATGTTAAAGCCGCAGTTCCGCAGGCTGCAACGCTTGCTTTGGTAAGCGATGATAATGTGGCTCCGCTTTATATGGATTGTGTTGTAAATCAGCTTAAATCGCTTGGCTTTAAGGTTGTAACATATGTTTTTAAGGCGGGTGAAAGCTCAAAAAACACGGCGCAGCTTATAAAAATCGTTGAATTTTTGGCGGAAAACGAGCTGAAAAGAAAGGATGCGGTTGTCGCCCTCGGCGGCGGTGTTTGCGGCGATATGGCAGGCTTTGCCGCAGCCGTATATTTAAGGGGCATAAAGTATATTCAAATTCCAACCACACTTTTGTCGCAGGTGGATTCCTCCGTTGGCGGAAAAACCGCCGTTGATTTGCCGCAGGGCAAAAATCTGTGCGGCGCATTTCATCAACCGGCGCTGGTTATCATAGATCCCGATGTGCTCTCCACTTTGCCGCCGCATTATTTCAGCGACGGTATGGGCGAGGTTATAAAGTACGGCTGCATAAAATCGGCATCTCTTTTTGATGCTGTTCAAAATCGTGACGCTCACGAATATATTGAAGATGTTATTTATGAATGCGTGGATATTAAAAGAGGCGTTGTGGAGCGAGACGAAAAAGAAGCCGGCGAAAGGGCGCTTTTGAATTTCGGCCACACTGCGGGCCACGCAATAGAAAAGCTGCATAATTTTACGGGCATTTCTCACGGCGAGGCGGTCGGCATCGGCATGGTTATGATTTCAAAAGCAGGCGAGTCTACCGGAATCACGGAGCCGGGCACGGCAGACAAAATTGCCTCGGTGCTGAAAAAATACAATCTTAAAACAGAGGATGAAAACAGCCTTTCGGATATTATTTCCGCAATGGCATTTGATAAAAAGAGCACCGATTCCGGCATAAACTTTATTGTGCTTTCAAAAATCGGCAGCAGCTTCATCAAGCCGGTTGCCACGGCGGATATAAAGAAGCTTTTCGGTGTTGAAGCTTGATTTTTGCGTGAATCGGGCTTATATGCGCCGGCGTTTAAGATTAAATTTGTTTTGTTGAGGCGGATGTTATGAAAACCGTGTTGTTAAAAAATTCAAGGCCAAACGGCACGGTAGTTGTGCCGCCAAGTAAATCTGCGGCTCACAGAGCGCTGTTTTGCTCGTTTTTGGCAGGCGGCGGCAATGTGTCGCCGATTATAGATTCAAATGATATGAAAGCCACCGTCGGCGTGCTTGATGCGCTGAAGGGCGGCAAAGAAACTCTTGATTGCATCGAAAGCGGCTCAACGCTTCGCTTTGCGATTCCCCGTTGCGGCCGCACTCGGAAAAAGCGTTCGCTTTGTGGGCAGCGGTTTGCTGCCCCAAAGGCCGCTCGGCGAATATCTTCGCCTGCTGCCGATGCACGGTGTTTCCGTTAAAAGCGAGGGCGGCTTGCCGCTCGAAATAAGCGGAAAGCTTCAAAGCGGCATCTATGAAATAAGGGGCGATATCAGCTCTCAATATATCACGGGGCTGCTGCTTGCGTTGCCCGTGCTTGACGGGGATTCGGAAATCCGAATAACCACAGAGCTGCAATCGCAATCATATGTTGATATGACCTTGCGTGTGCTTGCACTTTACGGTATAGAGGTGCGTAAAACGGATTGCGGCTATTTTGTGCCGGGCAATCAGAAATATGAAAAAAAGAATTTAACGGTCGAGGGCGATTGGAGCCAGGCGGCATTTTTTATGAGCGCAGCGGCAATCGGCGGCGATGTAACCTTGCAGGGGCTTGATTATTCCTCGGCTCAGGGCGATAAAGCCGTTGTGGATGTTATGCGGCAGTTCGGCGCCGATGTTTCAATCGGCGAAAACAGTGTTCGCTGCAAAAAAAATCGCCTTTGCGGCATTGATATAGATTGCTCCGATATCCCGGATATGGTGCCCGCAATTGCAGTTACCGCTGCATTTGCGCAGGGCAAAACCGTTATTCGCGGAGCGGAAAGACTTCGGTTTAAGGAGTCAAACAGATTGGCGGCGGTTGTTTCCAATTTGCGGCTTATGGGCGTTGACGCCCTGGAAACGGCAGACGGTATGATAATTACTCCCTCGGGCAATGTGCACGGCGCAAGCCTTATGGGGTATAATGATCACCGAATCGTTATGGCTTTTTCGGTTGCTGCAATGTTTGCGGCGGCAGACACGGCAATTTCCGATGCCGAAAGCATAAATAAGTCATACCCGTCATTTTTTGATGATTACAATAGCGTGGGAGGAAAAGCATTTGTCTTCGATAACAGGTGAAAAAATCAAGCTTTCCGTGTTTGGCGAAAGCCACGGTTCGGCAATCGGCTGCGTTGTTGACGGGCTCCCCGCAGGCATTAAGCTTGATATGCAGGAAATAGAGCGCGAAATGGCACGCCGCGCACCGGGCAGGGATAAAACCTCCACGGCGCGCAAAGAGGCGGATTTGCCGCGCATTTTAAGCGGCGTTTTAAACGGCACCACCACGGGTGCTCCGCTTGCAATGATAATTGAAAACACAAACACACGCAGCGGCGATTATGAAAATGTGCACCTTGTGCCACGCCCCGGCCACAGCGATTATCCCGCTTTTGTGAAATACGGCGGGTTTAACGATATCAGAGGCGGCGGGCATTTCAGCGGCAGGCTCACGGCGCCGATGGTTTTTGCAGGCGCAATCGCAAAGCAGATTTTAAGAGCGCGCGGTATTCATATCGGATCGCATATTTCGCAAATCGGCAATGTGCATGATGATGAAATGAACCGCGTGGATATTTCTCCGAAAACGCTTGAGGCTTTAACCCGCGAATTTTTCCCCGTTCTCAGAAAAGAAGCAGAGCAGGAAATGCGCGATTTTATCGAAAAGGCTCGCCTTTCGGGTGATTCCGCCGGCGGCGTTATAGAGTGCGCCGTAACGGGGCTTCCCGTCGGCCTCGGCTCCAATATTTTTTCAACGGTTGAAAGCAAGCTCTCGGCAGCGCTTTTTGCAATTCCCGCCGTTAAGGGCGTTCAGTTCGGAGCAGGCTTCGGCTTTGCCGAAATGCTCGGCAGTGAGGCAAATGATCCTTATGAAATCAAAAACGGCAGAGTTGCTTTTAAGTCAAACAACAACGGCGGCGTGCTCGGCGGCATGAGCAGCGGCGCACCGCTTGTGTTCTCGGTTGTTGTTAAACCCACTCCCTCCATTTCCAAGGAGCAGGACAGTGTGGATCTTTCCACCATGCAAAACGAAAAGCTTGTTATTAAGGGCAGGCACGATCCCTGCATTGTGCCGCGTGCCGTTCCGGTGGCAGAGGCAACCGCGGCGCTTGCGGTTTTGGATTTGATTATGCAGGATGGTATAAAAGGATAATTGCTTTAATGGATTTACTTGATTTAAGAAAACAGATTGATGAAATTGATGAGCAGCTTATTCCGCTGCTGTTGCAAAGAATGGATATTTCAAAAAAGGTGGCCGAATATAAAGTTAAAAGAGGGCTGCCTGTTTTGAACGAACAGCGCGAGCGCGAAATACTTGACGATGTGCAGAAAAAATGCGGCGAGCAGGGCGACACGGTGGCAACGGTTTTTGCCGCAACGATGGATGCTTCCCGTGCATTGCAGCACAAAATCATCGGCGGCGGCAGGGAACTGCGCGGGCTGATAGAGGCTTCGGAATGCAAGGCGGCTCTCGCTCCCGGAACGGTTGTGGCGTGCGCCGGCGAAAACGGCAGCTATGCCGATAAAACCGCCGAATCGCTTTTTAAAAATCCGCAGATAAAGCATTACAGATTGTTTGAGGATGTGTTTGAGGCGGTCAATAAGGGCGAGGCTCCGTTTGGCGTTATCCCGGTTGAAAATTCCACCGCGGGTTCCGTGCACGAAGCATATGATTTGATTTTGAAATACAGATTTTATGTTGTGGGCTCCTATTCGCTTGAGGTTAATCATTGCCTTTGCGCAAAGCCCGGTGTGGAATACCAAGATATAAATGATGTTTACAGCCATCCGCAGGCGCTTTCGCAGTGCTCGGATTTTCTTAAAAATTTCGATTTCACAGGCATTAACTACACAAACACGGCGGCCGCCGCAAAATTCGTGGCGGAAAATCCGCGAAACGATATCGGTGTGCTCTGCTCGGAGGAGGCCGCAAAAAGATACGGCCTTAAAGTGCTTAAAGCCTCCGTGCAAAATGTCAGCAACAATAAAACAAGATTTATCGTTATCTCCAAAAAGCTGATAATCGAGGAAAATGCGGATAAAATTTCGCTCATTTTTTCTTTGCCGCACACCACCGGCTCGCTTTACCGTGTGCTCGGCAGGTTTTCGATGGCAGGGCTTAATTTAACAAAAATCGAATCACGCCCAATCGGAAACGGCGATTTCAGCTATTATTTTTACATTGATATTATGGGCAATGTTAAGGATGAAAAAACGCTTGATTTAATTTGCGCGCTTTCCTCCGAGCTGCCCGATTTTACATTTCTCGGAAACTATCACGAGTATTGATTTCTTGAATCGGAGTGATGTGTGTGCGTAAAAGTAAGCGCCGCCAAACAAATTTAATATCTCTGATAATTGTGCTTGTAACGGTTGCCTGCATTGTGGCGCTTGTGATTGCCCTTGTGCATCAAGCCAGTCTTGAAATGCGATTTGATGCAATAATAAATTTTCTTAAAAAGATTGAAAAAGCGGTTGCGGGGCTAAACACGCACATGGAAATTTTGGTGTGCATTTTCGCTCTTTGGCTTGCTAAAACGCAGCTTCCTTTGCCCGTAAGCGTTCTTTCGATTATAGCAGGCATGGTGTTTCCGCTTTCAACCGCGCTGATTATAAATCTGTTGTGCAGCCTTATGTTTTTTGTTATAAAATATGAGGAGGGCAAATTTATCGGCGGCGGCTGGGCAATGATGATTTTAAATATTCATCAGGCCCGTTTTATAAAAAATTGGGTGCTTTTTAAGGGCAGCGGCAATCCGTATATTCTTGCCGTTTCACGCCTTGTGCCCACCGTGCCCCTCGGCATGGTTTCAAAGCTTTACGGCTCAATGCATTATGATTTTATCTATTATATAATGCTTAGCCTTTTGGGCTTTTTCCCGCGCATTTTTGTTTACACGAAAATCGGCGCCGAAATTTATAATCCTTTTTCAAAAAGGTTTATTTTGCTTGCAATTTTAATTGTGGCATTCACGGGCATTTCAAGCCTTGTTTTCAATATCTTTTACGGCATTAAATCGCGGCAAATGAATCAAACGCTGCTGATTTATTCGCAAAAGGAAAAATATAAAATCGTGCTTTGATTTAAAACCGATATGCCTATCCTTGCCGCTTTTTGCGAGGCGGCAACGGCTGTTATAAATATTTAAGGAGTAAAAATTATGAAACCACAGGAAATGATCCTTGCCCTATCAAAGGGTGAATTTGATGCGCAGCTCAAGGCGGTTTATGTAACCGATTCCGCGGTGGAGCTGCAAAGAGCCAGATATATAGATTTGGTGAATGAATTTGTCAGGGTGTTTGATGATGAAAGAGATGTTATCATCACCTCCGCTCCCGGCAGAACCGAGGTTTGCGGCAACCACACCGATCACAACAACGGCAAGGTGCTTGCCGCTTCCATAAATCTTGACGCAATTGCGGTTTGCGCCAAAAATGAGGACGGCATTGTGCGCGTTAAATCAAAGGGCCATGCCATGAATGTGGTGGACATCTGTGAGCTTTTGCCAAGCGAAAAGGAATTCGGCCGCTCCACGGCAATGGTGCGCGGCGTTGTGGCAAAAATTGCCGAAATGGGCTATAAAATCGGCGGGTTTGACGCCGTAACGGTTTCCGATGTTATGGGCGGAAGCGGTCTTTCCTCTTCTGCGGCATTTGAAGTGTTGCTCGGCACCACCGTTTCTTATCTTTATAATGACGGCATTATCGGCGCCGTTGATATTGCAAAAACGGCTCAGTATGCCGAAAATGTGTTCTTCGGCAAGCCCTGCGGATTGCTCGATCAAATGGCTTCCTCCGTGGGCACTTTTGTTACGATTGATTTTGAATCAACGGAAAGCCCAAAAATCAAAAAGGTTGATTTTGATTTTTCAAAAAGCGGCCATTCGCTTTGCATTCTTGACACGGGAGGCAACCACAGCGATTTAACCGATGATTATGCCGCGGTAAGAGCCGAAATGGAAAGCGTTGCAAAGGCAATGGGCAAAAATGTGCTTCGCGAAATCGAATTTGATGATTTCAAAAAGGCAATCCCGCAGCTTGTGGGCAAGGTAAATGACCGCGCTTTGCTTCGTGCGTTCCATTTTTATAAGGATAATAAAAGGGTTGAAACAGCCGTTTCCGCTCTTGAAAGCGGCGATTTTGAAGTCTTTAAAACCGCCATCACCGAAAGCGGTCGCTCGTCGTTTATGTATAACCAAAATGTTTACACTCCCAAAAATCCCACAGAGCAAAAGCTTTCGCTTGCGCTTTGCGTAACGGAGGATATTCTTGCGGGCAAGGGCGCTTTTCGTGTTCACGGCGGTGGCTTTGCAGGCACAATCCAGGCGTTTGTGCCCAATGAAATGCTTGCCGAATATAAGGAAAAAACAGAGGCGATTTTCGGCAAGGGCAGCTGCCATGTGCTTATTATCCGCCCTGTCGGCGGCACTCGCGTAATTTGATAAGGCATTAAATTTAAACAGTGGGGAAAGAAATATGAAATATGTGTTTATTGAAAATCCTATCGCAGGCAGAAAGGATAAGCAGCTTCTTTTCAGGCAGGTTCAGTCCGCTTTCAGGATGATTGATGATGAAATGATTGTTGAAGAAACATGCTATAAAGGCCATGCCAAGGAAATTGCGGCGGAGTATGCCGCAAAATACGGCAAGGATTGCGTTGTTGTTTCCTGCGGGGGCGACGGCACTATTCACGAAATAGCAAACGGCCTTGCGCACACTCAAACCCCCATAATGATTTTGCCTTTCGGCACGGGCAATGATTTTGCAAAAAAGATTTACGGCAGCAAAAAGCTGGATGCTTTTAATGTTGTTAAATCCTTCGGCTTGCACAACGGCAAAATAAAATACGATGTTAAGCCCATGGATTTGATTGATTATAACGGTGAAAAATGCGTTAATGTTATGAGCTTCGGGCTTGATACAATGGTGGAAACCATGGGCCGCAAAATTGCAGGCAAGGCAAAATTCCTCGGTCATCAGGCTTACAATATCGCCGTTTTGCCGGCACTTATGCACCTGCATTATCAAATAAATTTTGAAATAGATGTTGCCGATAAAGACGGCGATACTTTTAAATGGTCTCTTACCCCTGCGGATTACACTCTTTTTGCAATCTGCAATGCAAGCTATTACGGCGGCGGATTTTGCCCAGCTCCCAATTCGCTGATTGATGACGGACTCCTTGATTTTTGCTTTGTTGAAAATGTTAATTTGGCTCAGGCTCTGCCGCTTGTTCCTAAATACAGCGCAGGCACCGCCAACGAGGAAACCTCGAAATTCATACATAACGGCTATGCCGTGTCGGGCAGGATTTGGTCCGTAAACGGCGAACCGCTCCTCGGTAATTGCGACGGTGAAAACTTCGATTATCCCGAGGTTAATTTCAAGGTGGAAAAGCACGCGCTTAAAATTTGTATTCCCCAAATGTAATAAATGTTTGTTGCCCCGCAAATCTGCGGGGCTTTTTTTGCGCCTGCTTTCGGCAAACTTTTATTCATGCGCTTTTGCACGCTTTTTCTGCCGCCGAGCGGTGAAATTTTAGAATTTAAGCCCTCTTGTGTAACAAAAGATTGCTTTTGTAAAGCAAATGCGATTTTGTTAACGCCGCCGCTTTTAATTTGATTGACAGTGCCGCCTCCAAAGCCTATAATGATACTATGGGGTAAAAATTTATATTTTTTGCAAAAAATTCCAAATTCGGATTTCGGAATTATTTGTAAGCGCGTGCTACTCGGCGTGCATTGGGGGTATTTTATGGCTAAGGTTAAATCCGCCCTGCCGGCGGAAAACACTTACACAAAAAAAGAAGCCGGGATGTTTTTAACCGGTATGTTCGGCCAAAATATGATATATAATATCGTGGCAACGGGGCTTTATTATTATTTTCAAAATGTTATTTGCCTGCCCGCCGTTGCGCTTGGCTGGATTTTTGCGCTTGCCCGCGTGTGGGATGCGGTAAACGATCCCATGATGGGCTCAATAGTTGATAAAACAAAATCAAAATGGGGCAAGTGCCGCCCCTATCTGCTGTTTGCTCCGCCCGCGGTGTGCCTTATCACATGCGTGGCCTTTTTAAACGGCAATTATGCCGCCGCAAAAGAAAGCGGCAATTCCGCTGCCATGGTTTTAATTGTGGCGTGGGCGGCAATCGCTTATGTGCTGTGGGGCATGAGCTACACGGTGGGCGATATTCCGCTTTGGGGCATTATCAGCCGAATGAGCGAAAATGAAAAAGACAGGGCTAATTTGATTTCCCTTGCCAGAATAGTTGCCTCCGTGGGTGCGGCGTCCGTTATCGTTTCGATAGTTGCGCTTTCACAGGCGGCAAACGGCGCTTTCGGGCTTGACCGAAATGCTCAAAAGGGCTTTATCGTTGTGGGCATGGCGACGACGGTGGTTGCTTCGCTTCTGTTTGAATTGGCGGGAATAGGCACAAGGGAACGCGTGCCGAATTCCGGCGAAACAAAAACTATGAAAGATAGCTTTGCTCTTATGTGGCGCTGCAAGCCCTTCAGAAGAATTCTTATCAGCGGTTTGCTTCGCTCGCCCATTCAGCTTATGATGACGGTGGTTATGACTCTGTTTTCATATTATTATTGCGAGGGCGATCTCACCACCGCTTTCACGGATGTGCACCGCCTTGTGATTGTTATAATAGTAGGCGGCGGGTTCTTTGTCGGCCAGTTTGCCGCCACGATAATTTGCCCCGCACTTATGAAAAAGCTTGATATTAAAACAATGTATAATTTAACCGGCCTTGCAGGCTTGCCCACCGCTTTGGTGTTTGCAACATTTCTTGTTGCTCCCACGGAGCTTGCCAAAATCGGCTGGGTGGCGATAGACGGCGTGCTTTTGCTTTGCTCGGGCGCGGGCATCGGCGCGGTTAATGTTTGCCAATCCGTTATGATTTCCGATTGCATAGATTACGAGGAATATACAAACGGATACAGACCGGACGGTATTTTCTTCAGCGGCCAAAGCTTTATCACAAAGTTTTCGGCAGGCATTGCTTCCATCATTTCGGCTTATGTTTTTGCCGCCGTCGGTTACACGGATGTTAATATAGACGCCATGAATAAAGCTCTTGCAAACGGCGCAAGCTTTGCAAAGGATTACGGCGAATATTCGTGGGCAATGTGGTTTCTTATTACCGTTCCGCCCGCAATCGGAATGGTGCTTGCGATTTTGCCCACCCTTAAATACGAAATCACAAAGGAGCAGCATCAAAAAATGCTTTCGGAGCTTATCGAGCGCCATAAAAAAAGAGAAAAAACACCTGATTTTATATGCATTATATTATCGAAGCCGCCGGCATGCGTGTCGGCGGCTTTTTTTGTGCGCCGCGTTTTTTGCATATTTTTCTGTTGACAAGGCACGGATTTTATGTTATATATAAGTTGAAAACTGTATTATTTAGTATAGTACAGTGTAGGTTTTATGTAAAAAGGAGGGATGGGCTTTGTTTTCGATAGATGTTTCGGGGCGCGAGCCGATTTATATTCAAATCGAAAAGTCAATAATCAAATTTATAAATCTCGGCATTTATGAAGAAAACAGCCCCTTGCCCTCTGTTCGCTCGCTTGCAATGGAGCTTGGCATAAACCCAAACACCGTTTCAAAAGCGTATAGAGATTTGGAGCAGCAGGGCGTGATTTACACTATTGCCGGCAAGGGCGTGTTCGTAAACAAAACAGAGCTTGAAAGCGTGCACGAAAAAATTGCCTCTCAAATCAAGGCGGTTGTTTCCGATGCTAAAATGGCGGGAATGAATAAAAATGATGTTGTTGATATAGTAAACGGCGTTTGGAGGAAAAGCGATGATTGAAATTAAAAATTTAACAAAGCGCTTCGGCAAATCTACGGCGCTTGATTCGGTATCCTTCACGGTGGGCGATGGCTCGATTTTCGGGCTTGTCGGCTCAAACGGTGCGGGAAAAAGCACGCTGCTTCGAATTCTTTCCGGTGTTTTAAAGGCAGACGGCGGCGAGGCGCTCGTTTGCGGCGAAAATGTTTTTGAAAATTCGGGCGTTAAAGAAAAAATCGCCTTCGTTTCGGATTTTCCTTATTTTAATCCCGGCGCAACGCTCAATTCCATGGCGTTTTATTTTAAAAACACCTTTTCGGATTGGAACGAGGGTGAATACGGCAGGCTCAAATCGCTGTTTAAGCTTAATCCCGAGCAAAAAATTTCTGCCATGAGCAAGGGCATGCAAAGGCAGGCGGCAATAATTTTGGCGCTTTCGCATAAACCGCGCCTTGTGCTTTTTGATGAAATATTCGACGGGCTTGATCCCGTTGTGCGCGAGCTTGTTAAAAAAATTCTTATTGAATATGTTTCTTGCACGGGCGCCACGGTGATTATTTCCACCCATAATCTGCGCGAGCTTGAGGGCTTTTGCGATCATATCGGCATGCTGCACCGCGGCGGGCTGCTGCTTGAAAAAGATATTGATTGCAGCAGTATGGGCGTGTTCAGAATCCAGTTTGCAATGGAAGATGAGTCATATGCCGCGCTGAAGCCCAAGCTTAATATAGTTAAAGAACGCAGAGTCGGCAAAATGGCAGAGCTTACGATAAAGGGCAGCGAGGATGAAATTTTGGATTTGATAAAGCAATTCAATCCGCTGTTTTGCGAAATGCTGCCGCTCACTCTTGAGGAGCTGTTTATCAGCGAAATGGAAGAGGCCGGCTACGATATAAATAATCTTTTTGCATAAAAAAAGCCTGCCCGAAAATCGGGCAGGGCAAAAGCTTGGCAATCAAGCGCTTGTATCGGCGGTTTGCCGTTTTATTTCAGGCTTTTTTGTTTTCCATATTTTTGAATAAATTGCGCCTGTGCAGCGATCAAAAATCTCGGCAAGCAGCACGGTGATAACAAGCGATGCAAGCAAAAATGCATATTTGTGCCTTTCTGCAATTCCAAGATGAGTAAGCAAAATCATCGGCAGGCGCTGAAGCATATAAACGCTGAAAACGTGGTTTCCAAGCCATTCAAGAACGGGGTTTCCGATTTTAACCTTAAGAGTCATCATCACAATTCCCAGTGTGAAAAGCACAGCCCAAGCTGTGTAAATATAAAGTCTGAAATTCGTTCTCATGCGAATGTTGTATGCTTCAAGATAGCCGAGAGCAACAATGGCAAAAACAGCAAAATAAATCAAATCGTTTTTCATTAAAACCTTTTCGATTATGTTTTTGAAGAAGGAATACCACATTCCGAAAGCATATAAAATAAGAGTGTCGTACCAAAAAGCATGGCCGGCTTTGCCCTTTGTAATTGCAAAAATAAGCAAAACGGAAAGCGCGGTTGCAAGGCATAAACCCAAAAACTGAGCTTTCTTGTTGTTTTTCTTTTTTATAATTAAGAAGGATAAGTAAGTAACTACATAAAGCGCAAGCATAACAAAAATATACCAGTTTGAGTTGCCGACAGATTCCCAGCCTATAAGGGAAAGTAAAATCTGCTTTGCGCCGAAGGTTTGGCCGATTGCGGCATTCAAAATAATAAACAGCACCACGCAAATATCCATGTTAAGCAAAAGCTGCGGAAAGCGCTTTTTGGGAATTGTGCCTATGTATGCTCCGCCCCTGTGCTTTATCTGCTCCATTATTCCGAAGCCGGAATAAAAGAAAAACATGGAAACAACCATTTGGTCTAAATACCGCTGAATTTTAACATACGGCAAATCAAATGTGCCCGTGGCATCAATATATGTCATGGCGTGGCCAAGAAAAATCAAAAAAACAAATATGCCTTTAATGGCAACGGTGCCGTCCTTGCTGATGTAATCTTTATTAAATTCATCATGCTTGGAAAAAACCGCACCGCAGGATGTTAAAAGAAACAGCGCCGCAATGAAAAAAATCATAAAAACTCTCCTTTATATGCGTTATAACAGGATTTTAGCACATATTTGCGTTAAATTCAATATATGTGCAGCTGCTCAAGAGAAAAACGCCGCTTTTAAGCAGCCGATTAAATCGTTGCGGCAAAGACCAAATATATATAAATAAGACTGAAAATAAAATCCGATTTCATTCAATTTTGCGCCGGGCTTTGTAATTGCTTCGGCAGGGCGGTTTTTCATTTGTAATGCGCCGCGGTAATTGAAAATTCAAAAACGGCAGGTTCGTTAAATATTTTGCCGAAAACAGAGGAGGCAGGTTATGAACTCTAAAAATAATTTATTAAAAGAAAGCGAAAAAAGCAAGCTCGGCAATGTGCTTAAAATGAATTTCAGGCGCTATTTGCCCGGATTTTTGGTTGCCCTCGGCGGCTGCCTTATCGTTTCCGTTGTCGCAGCTTTTATTGAATACGGCTTTGCGCTTTCGGATGTTAAAATTCAAACATCGTTTGTAAGATACGGCGTAACGGATGTGTTTCAAAACTGTTTTACGGTAACCTTTTCCTGGTGCTGCTTTATGATATAATAGCGCCTGCTCATTATTTCAGCGAGATATACAGTAAAAGAGCGTGCGATTCTTATTTTGCCGCTCCGATTAAAAGAGCGGATAGATTTAATGCCGCATTCATTATGGGCGCTGTTGTTAATATCGCGGCCCCTTTGTTTCCCGCAGCAACATTTTTTGCGTTTAAGTTTGGCGGCGTGCCCGGATAAATTCGCATTTTCGATAGATGCCGAGCTTGTTAATTATTACACTGTTTTTGCTGTTGCCGCTTTGCTTTCGGTTTGGGCGGTGTTTATGCTTTGCGCAGTAATTGCGGGCAGGCTTGTGCAATATCTTGTGCTTTGCGGAATTTCGTCTTCATTTGTGCTTGTTTCGGCGCTTGGCGTGGCTTCAAGGCTTAGTCTGGTTTGGGGGATAAAAGCGGATCTTAATGCCGTTGCCTCCATAACTCCGTTCGGTGCGCTTTTAAGCGGAATAAATACGGTGGAAACAACTTATAAAGCATTAAAAATATGTGTTCCCGTTTCAATCGTAACTCTTGTTGTGTTTTATATCGCGGGCTTGCTTGCGTTTAAAAAGCGCCCGTCGGAAGTTGCGGAAAGCACCCTGTCCGGCAAAATCGTGCCCTATGCCTTCCTTGCTTTTTTTGCCTTCGGCGGATTTGTGCTTTTCCAAGCTTCGCAAAGCTTTCTTAAAACAGCTGCCGTCGGAATTGCCGCAGCCGTTATAAACGGGCTTATATTCTGTGCCGTTTTCTATAAGAAAGCATATACAAAGCAAGGCGCAATCAGCGTTGCCGCAACGGTTGCCGTCGGCCTTGTATTGCTTGCATTTTCTTATTTTCCTCCGGAAAAATCCTTTGTGTCTTATGTTCCGCAGGCAGGCGATGTTAAAAGTGCCGTGCTTGAAGTGAAAAATTATTCCCACGGCGATGCCGTGCCGCTTGTGCAATATATCGGCAATGTGATTTATACGGGCTATTCAAACGAAGATAATTCTTACACAATTACGGAGCCTGAAAATATAGAAAAGCTTGTTGAGCTTCACGAAAAAACCGTTTCCGATGAAGCGCGCAGAAAAACCGCCGCTTATTACAAAAGCCTTGAAAACGAAGATGTTGATTATGTTGATTATGACGATTTAAACAGCGACGACGGCACAATCGGCTTTGCCGTAAAATACACTCTCAAAAACGGCAAAACCGTAACAAGAAGATATGAGGTTGTAAGCTCCGTTATTATTGATGAATATGTTGCCGCCGTTCAAAACAAAGAGGTGCTTAATCAAACATCTCTTAATGAGGAAAGCTTTAAGAATATTTATTTCTCTTATTTCTCATATTATCAAAACGATGAGTTTGGCATTTATGAAGAAACCGAAGGGGAAACAGTCAATTTATCATCCGCTTATCATGATTCTTATAACAATCAGTTAACCGCAGAGCAGGCGGAAAAGCTGCGTGAATTGCTGATTGAAGACAGGCTCAATGAAACAAAATATGAATTTATTGAAACGCAGGGCGAGCTGTTTTCAATAACTCCGCCTTATTACAGGCAAGTGACTCCGGCTGTTGAGGGCGTGCTTTGTAATTATAGATTCTCTCCGGAGCTTTCGGAGGAAACGAAGCGAGCTTATATGGCGGTTGAAGAGGAAAAACGAAGCAGCATTATCAGAAGCTATGAAGCAGGCGAGCAGGACTGCATGGATGAAAGCGGCTGCTATCTGTTTGAACGCAAAAGCTATGAGATTTTGCCTTATGATTCAAACAGCTGCGAATATTTGAAATCGCTTGGTTTGAAGTTAAAATAACGGCACGGAAAATCAGGAGTGCTTAAAAAACAAAAACGGGAGTGTATCCGAAAGGGCACTCCCGTTAATTTTTTGCAAAATTATTTATTTAGTGTTGTAAGAATAAAGGCAAAAAACAAACGCACCGCGGTGTGAATTGCGGTGCGTAAAACAAATCAAACTATCTTAAAAGAGAAAATGCCACATCAATTGCTCCGCCGAGCAGGCGTGATGTTTTTCTCATTCCCAAAGTTTCCGTTATCCATAAAATAATAAGAGCCACAAAGATTGCTATGAGCAGGGTTTCCTTTTTCATAATTATCCTCCTTTTAACGGCTTTTTGAATTGATATTTATTTATCGCTAATAATATTATAAGCGATTTTTTAAATAAATCAATAGGCGTTGTATAATAATTTTGCCGCGGCGTGATAATTTTTTGTCAATATATATAAAAATAACAATTAACGGTTGAAAATCTAAAACGTCTGATTTATAATACTACTAATTTGGATTTTCGGAGGAAAAATTGATGCACGGTGCAGAATTGTTGAATATTGCAGCCCCCGTTGCGGCCAAAATAGATTGGGCGCAAACGGCAACGGTTGTTATTTCGGGCATAGTTATCGTTATGCTTGTTTTGGTTGTTCTTATTTTCATTTTCAAGGGCTTCGGCGCAATAATGTCAAAAACGGGCAAATCATCAAAAGCAAAGAATAAATCGGCTAAGGCTCCTGCGGCTCCCGCAAAAAAGCCTGCGGCTTCGCCGGCTAAGGCACCCGCTCCCGCGGCTCCTGCGGCAAGCGGCATTGATCCTGCGGTTGTGGCGGCAATCTCGGCAGCCGTTTCCGCTTATGAGGGCGGAGCGCCGTTTACCGTAAGAGCAATCAGAGTTAAAAAGCCGGCAGGCAGAAATCCTTGGGCGGCGGCTGCGGCTGCTGAAAATGCAAGGCCGTTTTAACAGCTGATCGGAGGACTTTTATTGTGGAAATTTTACAAGGCGTTTGGGGCGCTATAACCGATATTGTTGCAAACAGCGGTTATGCCTATTTCTTTACCGCAGACGGCGGTTATAAAAACTTAATCATGATTTTCATGGCTTTCATTTTCCTTTATCTCGGAATCAAGAAAGGCTTTGAGCCTTTGCTTATGGTGCCTATTGCATTCGGTATGTTGCTGGCAAATATTCCCGGCGCAAACCTTGCGGTGCAGTATCATGATTTGCAGGGCTTTATAGATTTAATGGCAGGCAGAATGGTGGATGAAACCACGGGCGCGGTGTGCACGCCGGGGCTTATGGATTTCCTTTATTTCGGCGTTAAGGCCGGAATTTACCCGCCGCTTATCTTCCTCGGAATCGGCGCCATGACGGATTTTGCTCCGCTTATCGCAAATCCCTCAAGCTTTATTCTCGGCGCAGCGGCTCAGCTCGGCATTTTCTTCACCTATGTGGGTGCAATTCTTCTCGGCTTCACGCCTCAGCAGGCAGGCTCAATCGGCATCATCGGCGGTGCAGACGGCCCAACGGCTATTTTCGTAACTTCAAAATTGGCTCCGGAATTGCTTGGCACCATCGCCGTGGCGGCATATTCCTATATGGCACTTGTGCCCGTTATTCAGCCGCCCATTATGCGTGCTCTCACCACTAAAAAAGAGCGCAGCATTGTTATGGGCAATTTGCGCTCCGTTTCAAAGCTTGAAAAAATCCTGTTCCCGATTATGGTAACGGTTATCGTTTCTCTTCTTCTTCCGGATGCTGCCACTCTTGTGGGCATGCTCATGCTCGGCAACCTGCTTAAAGAAAGCGGCAGAACGGAAAGAATCGCAAAAGCTGCTCAAAACGAGCTTATGAATATCGTAACGATTATGCTCGGCCTTTCCGTTGGCGCCACCACAAGTGCACAAAGCTTCCTTAATTTGAATTCTATTTTCATTATTGCACTCGGCCTTATTGCATTCTCTGTAGGCACGGCAGGCGGTGTGGTTTTCGGCAAGATTATGTGTGTGTTAACAAAGGGCAAGGTAAATCCGCTTATCGGCTCGGCAGGTGTTTCGGCAGTTCCCATGGCGGCTCGTGTAAGCCAAAAAGTGGGCCAAAAAGAAAATCCCTCAAACTTCCTGCTCATGCATGCAATGGGCCCGAATGTTTCGGGTGTTATCGGCTCGGCGGTTGCGGCAGGCGTTTTGCTTACTCTGCTTAAATAATTATTTAACATTCAAAAAGGGTGTGATAAACACACCCTTTTTTTCGGCTTATAATAAAGAAAAAACTGATTTAATCTTATGCCGCATTCTTTTGGATTTGGCGGCAAGTTGTTAAGAAAGAGAGGAAAATATGGCTTTAAATGCAATGCAGCAAGAGGCTGTTAATCAAACCGAGGGCCCGCTTTTAATTCTTGCGGGCGCAGGCTCGGGCAAAACCACCGTGCTTGTAAACAGAGTGCAGCATATTATCGGAAGCGGCCTTGCAGCGCCGTGGCAGGTGCTTGCCATCACATTCACAAATAAAGCGGCAGGCGAAATCCGCGAAAGGCTTATAAATGCAATCGGCCCTGAGGCTAATGATATTTGGGCTTACACCTTCCATTCATGCTGCGCAAGGATTTTAAGAAGATTTGCCGACCGGCTCGGCTACACTTCTCACTTTACTATTTATGACACGGATGATCAAAAAAGAGTGATGAAGCATTGCCAAAAGGCGCTTGAAATATCGGATAAAATTTTGCACCACAAATCCATTCTTTCCGAAATCAGCTCTGCAAAAGACAGCCTTGTTGATTATGAGGAATATAAAAAGCTGGCTCAAAATGATTTCAGAAAGGCTCGCATTGCCGATTGCTATGAGCTTTATCAAAAAGAGCTTTTAAAATCCGATGCAATGGATTTTGATGATATTATTTTCAACACCGTGCGCCTGCTTGAAGGCAATCCGGATGTGCTGGAGCTTTATCAAAAGCAGTTTAAATATGTTATGGTGGATGAGTATCAAGATACTTCTCATGCCCAATACATACTCGTTTCCCTGCTTGCGGGCGGATATAACAATATTTGCGTTGTGGGCGATGACGATCAAAGCATTTATCGCTTTAGGGGCGCCACAATAGAAAACATTCTTTCGTTTGAAAATCAATATAAGAACGCCCGTGTTATCAGGCTGGAGCAGAATTATCGCTCAACTCAAAATATTCTTGATGCTGCAAATGCCGTTATCGCAAACAATAAAAACCGCAAGGGCAAAAATCTGTGGACTCAGGCGGGCAGCGGCGAAAAAATTATTTTCAACACTCTTGAGGACGAGGCGGCCGAAGCAAGCTTTATAGCGCAGGAAATTCTTAAAAATGTTAAAAACGGCAAAAAAATGAGCGATCACGCTGTACTTTACAGAATGAATGCTCAATCGCGTAATATAGAAATCACCTTTGCAAAAAGCGGAATACCGCACAAGGTTATCGGCGGCAACAGATTCTTTGATCGCAAGGAGATCAAGGATATTATATCATATTTTGCCGTTATCAATAACCCGGCGGATAATGTGCGCCTGCAAAGAATTATCAATGTGCCAAAAAGGGGTATCGGCGACACAATGTTTGCAAATGTTATGGAAATTGCAACGGGGCTCGGCTTATCTGCTTTTGAGGTTTGCGAGCGTGCCGATGAATTTCAAAAAACGCTGCGCAGCGCCCAAAAATTGCAGGGCTTTGCCGCAATGATAAGGCATTTTCAGGATTGCCTTGATGATGATATGCCGCTTTCGGATCTTTTGCAGGAGGTGCTTGATAAAACAAATTATTTTGATTATCTTGATGAAGATCCCGAATCCGCGGAGGACAGAAAAAACAATATCAACGAGCTTTCCTCAATGTTTATAAAATATCAGGAAGAGGATGCAGATTTTGAGCTTTCCGATTTTCTTGAGGATGTTGCGCTTGTTGCCGATATAGATTCTTATAATGAGGATGATGATGCCGTTGTGCTTATGACTCTTCATTCGGCAAAAGGGCTTGAATTTCCGATTGTGTTTATTCCCGGAATGGAGGAAAGCGTGTTCCCCGGCAATCAATCCGTTTATAGCGAGGAGGATTTGGAGGAGGAACGCCGCCTTGCTTATGTCGGCATCACAAGAGCAAAGGAAAAGCTTTATCTTCTTAATGCGCGCCGCAGAATGCTTTACGGCACCACAAATCGCAATCAGGCATCTCGCTTTTTGCGTGAAATCCCCTTAAGCGTAACGGATGATATAACGGTGCAAAGCTATGTGCCTCATTCAAAATTCGGTTCGTTCACTCAGCCGGCGCACGGCACTTCATCTTCGGCAGCGCATAAATTCGGCCAGGTCGGCGGCGCTTCCGCCTCGGTTCAAAACTATTCCGCGGGCGACACGGTGCGCCACAAGACGTTCGGCACGGGTGTTGTGCTCTCTGCCAGGGCAATGGGCAACGACACAATGCTTGAAGTTGCTTTTGACCGCGCAGGCACCAAAAAGCTTATGGCAAATTATGCCAAGCTTGAAAAGATTTGATTGTGCATAAATATACATATAAATTTATTTAAAAATTAAGGGATTACGGAAAACCGTAATCCCTTTAGACTGTCGATAAAGTGGCTAAAGCGCGCCGAATAAAAATAAATTAACCTTTTTGCCTCCCTTGCAAAGGGAGGTGGGTGCAACTTGTTGCACTCGGAGGGATTGTGAAAAAACGGCTTGGACATCGAGTCCAAGCCGTTTTTGGCGCTTTTTGTCTTTTGCTCGGGGGCAGTACCATCGTACAGCTCCCACTCGCAAAATACAAAATTTATCTCACTTTCTCGAAATCTACCAGCGTGTAGAAATTTATAATTTGACTTTTTCTACACGCTGAAGGGATTACGGAAAACCGTAATCCCTTTTTGTGCGCAAAAATCGGTTTTTGATTTTGCGCGCCGAATGATAAATGCCTGCTTTTGCATACCGGGTCACCAAGGGGCGCTTGCCGCGCAAGCGGACTTTGCTCGGCTCGGCAAAGCGCGCCTTTTGCGGGATTTACCCGCAGGTTTTAAATCAGCTGTTATTCGCGCTTGAATCGCAGCAGCATGCCGCGGAATCGTCCTTTTCGGGCGGGAAAAATTCATCAACGGGGAATTCTATGCCGCGGAAGGTGTCACACGGATTTTGCGTGTTGCATTCGCATTCTCTTTCGGGAATGCAATAATCATATGCGGGAATAAGAATTTGCACATCTCTCTCCATTTGCACTATGCTGAAAAGCCCAAGGGTAACGAGCACGGCCTTTGCCGCGCCTGCACTCGGCACGGTGTCCTGCGTGCCTTGCAAAACGGATTGCGGAAACGATGTGCAAAGCGGAATGCAGCAATCGCACAAATTAATCGTGTTGCACGCAAGTATAACGGGGTCAACCGCCTGCACCTTGCATGCCGGGTTTGTGTATTGCGGTGCCTCGGGGCAATCCGTTGCTTCGGAAACGGGGTTTGAGGCAAACACCTTCACTTTTCCGTCCGAGCCGTAAAGTATGCACTTTTTGGTGAATTGCGCATATCCCACCGCAACCTCGGGAGTTGTGCACGGTGCCGAATAAGTATCAAATTCAAGGCGGAAATAAAAGGTGATGTCAACGGAATAATAGCCTCTGTTAAAAGGAACCTCCTCCAAATCAACGGAAACGGAGGCAACCTCGCATTCGCGGCATTTAACCGTTACGGCTTCGTCTATAAGCCTTTGGCTGCGCGAAAAAAATGTTACTCGCAAATCCTCCAGGCAGTCTTTGGAAACGCAGCTGTCGTAAATCCGTTTTGTGTCTATGCAAACGGCTTCGTTAATGCGCTTTTCGCCTGTGTCGATGATATTGTTTGCCATAAAAAAACTCCTTTGCAGAATATTTGAAGCGTACTTCATATCATTCTATGCACTCGGCGTTTTGTTGACAACGATTTTTGCCGCGCCTTCAAATTACGGCAAAATAAAATCTCTCCCGTGCATTTTTCGCGTCGAGAGAGATTGATTTTTACTTTATTCTTCGTCAAAAACAGGATACATTCGGCGGTAAACGGAATTGATTTTGCGAAAATAATCGCCGTCTGCCGAATCGATTGTTTCGCGCGTTGTGCGAAAGCGCCAATTTTTATCGGGCACTCCGGGAATGTTCATTCTTGCATCTGCGCCGAAGCCGCACATATCCTGAAATGCTATGATTGCCACATTTGAGGAGCTACGCCAAACGCATTCGATTATTTTGCGGCACGAGGGGCTGTGATAGCCTCCCTCGCCCCAATTATCGCCCTCAAAGCCCGCGTAATCAAGGGCAAATTTGCGCTCTTGCTCGCTTGCCTCCCAAAGCCAGCCGAGCAGGGTGTTGTTGTCGTGCGTGCCAACATAATTTATGCTGTTTTGCGTTGCGTTGTGCGGCATGTGGCTTGAATCGGAATTCGGGTCAAAGCCGAACTGCACCACCTTCATGCCGGGAAATCCCGTGTCTTTCAGCAGCTGTGTAACATCCTCGCCGAAAACGCCCAAATCCTCTGCAATAACAGGTGCATCGGGGAATTTTTCAAACACTTTTTTAAATAAATCCATGCCCGGTCCTTTTATCCATTCGCCTGTTTTTGCGGTTTCTGAATCGGCAGGCACTTCCCAATAGCTTGCAAATGCCCTGAAATGGTCTATGCGCACAATGTCGTATGTTTTAAGGGCAGCACCGAGGCGTGAAAGCCACCATTTATAGCCGTCCTTTTTCATAATCTCCCAATTGTAAATCGGGTTGCCCCAAAGCTGGCCGTTTTCGCTGAAATAATCGGGCGGCACGCCTGCCACCTTTTTTGCCGTCAGCGTTTTTTCGTCTATTTCAAAAAGCGGCAAATCCGCCCAAACATCAACGCTGTCCATAGCCACATAAAACGGCATGTCGCCTATAACGGCAATGCCTTTTTCGTTGGCATATTTTTTTATCTCAAACCATTGCTTAAAGAAAATGTATTGCACAAATTTCCAAAATGCCGCGCTTTCTTCATAGGAAAAAATATCCTTAACGCAGTTGAAATATCTTGCTTGCTTTTCGCTCCATTGCCACCACGGCGCACCGCCGTTTTGCTCCTTAACCGCCATGAAAACGGCATAATCCGTAAGCCACGGGTTTTCAAGCTCAAATTGCTTTATGCGCTTTGCGGTTTCATCGTCAATATTTAAAAATGCTTTTTTCAGCAGTTTATATCTGTGCTCGGCGGCAAATTCATAGTCCGCCGTGTAGGGCGAGCCGCCGTAAATGTTTTCCGCGGCGTCCGCTTCAGTCACAAGCCCGTCTTCAACAAGCCCTTTGGGATTTATGAAAAGGTAGTTGCCGGCGAATGCGCTCGGCGAGCAATACGGGCTGTTTGCGCCGTCCGGTGGGTTAAAAGGCAGCACCTGCCAATATGTGAAGCCCATTTCGCTGATTTTGTCTATAAAATGCAGGGCGTTTTCGTCAAACACGCCAACCCCGTAATCGCCGGGCATCGAGCTGATGTGAAAAAGCACTCCCGCGCCTCTCTTTTTAAGCATAATTTCCGCCTTTCGTTCGGCAAATGCCGATTAAAGATTTACCAATCAATAATTTTATCAAATATGCGCAAAAAGTGCAAGTTACAGGGCTCTCTTTATTATATATTATTTTAAATTATTTAATAAATAGCTGTTGAATATGTACTCTGTGTTTGATATAATTAAAAATATTATGGAATAGTATGAGTAACTGCATATTCAAAATCGAAAAAGCAGAAAAGGAGGGGGAATTTAATGGAAAAAGCCGGCAGAAAAACGGCGGTTGTAAGCGATTATGAGCTTATGCGCCAGCGCGAATTTTGCACAAAGGTAAATTCCGTTATTTCAAAAAGATACAGTGCCCCGCCGCTTGCCTGCGTAGTAACTTACGGCTGCCAGCAAAATGTGGCAGACAGCGAACATATAAAAGGCATGCTTGCCGAAATGGGCTATGGCTTTACGGAGGAACGCACAAAGGCTCAGCTTATTATTTTCAACACCTGCGCCGTGCGCGAGCATGCTGAGGACAGGGTTTTCGGCAATGTGGGCATGCTCAAATCCTACAAGCTTGAAAATCCGGGCATTATAATCGCTTGCTGCGGCTGCATGATGCAGCAAAAGCACATTGCGGATAAAATCAAAAAAAGCTATCCTTTTGTGGATCTTGTGTTCGGTACGCATGTTGTTTATAAGCTGCCGCAGCTTTTGTTTGAGGCACTCACTCGCAAGAAAAGAGTTTTTGAGCTTCCGGATACGGACGGTGCTATCGCAGAAGGTGTTCCCGTGCTGAGGGATAACGATAAAAAAGCATGGCTTCCCATAATGTACGGCTGCAATAATTTTTGCACCTATTGCATTGTGCCGTATGTCAGAGGGCGTGAGCGCAGCCGCGAGGCGGCAGATGTTGTTAAAGAGGCAAAAGAGCTTGTGGCAGAGGGATATAAAGAAATCACCCTGCTTGGGCAAAATGTTAATTCCTACGGCAAGGACCTTGAACCCCGCGTAAGCTTTGCGCAGCTGCTGAAGATGATAAATGATATCGACGGCGATTTCAGAATAAGGTTTATGACAAGCCATCCAAAGGATTGCACCAAAGAGCTTTTGGAAACGATGGCATCGTGCGATAAGGTGGCAAAGCATTTGCACCTGCCGTTCCAAAGCGGCAACAACCGCGTGCTTCACGCTATGAACAGAAGCTACACCAGGGAAAAATATTTGGAACTTATCGATTATGCAAAGCGGCTTATGGGCGATGAGCTTTCAATAACCTCGGATATCATAGTGGGCTTCCCCGGCGAAACCTACGAGGAATTTTGCGACACGGTTTCGCTTATAAAGCAGGTTAAATTCACATCATTGTTCACATTTATTTATTCGCCGCGCGAGGGCACTCCCGCCGCAAAGCTTGATGATCCCGTTTCGGCGGCGGAAAAGGGCAAATGGCTTCGCGAGCTGCTTGATGTGCAGGAAAAGATTTCCGCGGAAAATATGAAAAAATATGCAGGCAAAACCTTTAAATGCTTTGCTTACGGCAAAGGCAAAACAGGCGATAATTACATTGCCGCCAGAACGGACGGTAATTTGATTATAGAATTTGAGGGAAGCGAAGATATGATCGGCTCTTTCCTTAAGCTGACGGTTACAGAGCCGATGACTTATGTGCTCAAGGGCCGCTTGGCAGAATAAAAAAGAAAGGAAATTATAACAATGGGTTTGGAAGAAACTCTCCGCCAGCTCGGCAAGGAAATTCAAAGCGATCCCCGCTTTGCAGCTCTTAAAGCCGCAGCGGCAAAAAATGATGCAGATGAAAGCCTTCAAAAGCAAATGCAGGAAATGCAGCTTTTATCTCTTAAATATCAGCAGGAGGCAGGCAAGGGCGAAGATGCCGACAGTGCCAAAATCGAGGATTTGCAAAAGCAATATTCCGCTCTTTATGAGGAAATCATGAAAAACGAGAATATGGAGGCTTATTCGGCGGCCGCTTCTCAAATGGAGGAAATGGCTCAGTATATCAGCAAGATGATAGGCCTTTTCTTTGACGGCCAAGATCCCGAAACCTGCGAGATTCCCGATGAATCCTGCACACATAATTGCTCAACCTGCGGCGGTTGCCACTGATTTGAGCGTTTTTCGATTTTGAAGCGGCGGCAGAAACGCCGCCGAATCAATATCGAGCCGAATATTCGGTATTTTAATTGATTGCAACGGGCAGTGCCCGTGAAACGGAGGAGGAAAAATATGGCAGCAAAAAAGAGCGGCGGATTATCGCCCATGATGGAGCAGTATTTCGATGTTAAAAGCCGATATCCCGGCATGCTGCTGTTTTTCCGCCTCGGTGATTTTTACGAGATGTTTTTTGACGATGCCAAAACCGCCGCCGATGAACTTGATTTGGTGCTCACCGGCAAGGAATGCGGCATGGATGAGCGTGCGCCGATGTGCGGTGTGCCGTTTCATTCGGCGGATTCTTATATCGCAAAGCTTGTAAACCGCGGCTATAAGGTGGCAATTTGCGAGCAGCTTGAGGATCCCAAGCTTGTTAAAGGGCTTGTTAAAAGAGATGTTGTAAGAATCATAACCCCCGGCACGGTTATTGAGGGCAATATGCTTGATGATTCCACCAATAATTATCTTTGCTGTATTTGCCGCGATGAAAAAGAAACCGGGCTGTGCTTTGCGGATGTGTCCACTGCGGAATTTCATTTAACGGCGATTAAGGGCGCAGACAGTGAAAATAAAATAATCGATCAGCTTGCGGCATATATGCCCAAAGAGGTGCTCGTCAATTCCGCCGCGCTTGATTATGCCCGCGCCGCAGATTTCCTAAAAGCGCGAAACGGCACGCAGGCGCAGCTGCTTGAGGACGAAAAATTCGATTACAACGCCGCCACCGAACTTATTCTTGAAACTCTTAAAAAGGATGAAATTTCAAGCCTTTCACTCGGCAGCAGCAAGCCGGTTGTGCGCGCTCTCGGCGCCGTTATCGGCTATCTTAAAGATGTTCAGAAAAAAGAAGAAATCGAAGCCCCCGCCGATATCGATTATTTTGAAAGCGATCGGTATTTAAAGCTTGATATGAATGCCCGCCGTAATCTGGAGCTCACAAAATCCATGATGACGGGCGATAAAAGGCACTCGCTTCTTTGGGTGCTCGATAAAACAAAAACCCCTATGGGCCGCAGAATGATAAGAAATTGGCTTGAAAGGCCGCTTATGTCTGCCGCTCAGATAATCAAAAGGCAAAATGCCGTCGGCGAGCTTGCCGATAATCCGGAGCTGCGCGATAAGCTCAGAACCTCGTTTTCGGGTATCAGCGATATGGAAAGGCTGATGACGCGCATTGCTTATTCAACGGCAAATGCAAAGGAGCTTAAATCGCTTCAGCAAACCGTGCAAAGGCTGCCGCAGATAAAATCGCTTTTGGCAGGCTGCCAAAGTGCCTTGCTTAAAGATATAAGCGGCAGCATAGATCCGCTTGAGGATGTTGAAGACCTTATAGGCCGCGCCATTTCGGAGGAACCTCCGCTTACGGTGCGCGAGGGCGGAATGATAAAATCGGGCTATAACGAGCAGGTGGACGAGCTTCGCTCCGTTATGGAGGATGGCGCAGGCGTTGTTGCCGCAATAGAGGCGCGCCAGCGCGAGGAAACGGGTATTCCCAAGCTGAAGGTGGGCTATAACCGCGTTTTCGGATATTATATCGAGGTCACCAATTCCTATAAAGATATGGTGCCGGAAACCTACATAAGAAAGCAAACCCTCACAAATTGCGAAAGATATATAACTCAGGAATTAAAAGAGCTTGAGGGCAAAATAGTGGGCGCAAAGGATCGCTCCGTGGCGCTCGAATATCAGGTGTTCTGCTCCGTGCGCGAAACGATTTCCCGCGAAACGCAGCGCATTCAAAAAACGGCAAAGGCGCTTGCCGTGCTCGATACCTTGGCAAGCCTTGCCGAGGCGGCGGCAACAAATAATTATTGCTGCCCGCAAATCTCAACAAACGGTGTGATTGATATTAAAGACGGCCGCCACCCCGTTGTGGAGGCTATTATGAACGGCGCGCCCTTCGTGCCGAACGATACCGTGCTTGATACTTCCGATAATCGCTGCATGATTATAACCGGCCCCAATATGGCGGGTAAATCAACCTATATGCGCCAGATTGCGCTTATAGTTATCATGGCGCAAATCGGCTCCTTCGTGCCCGCGCGCTCGGCGGATATCGGCATTGTGGATGCTGTGTTTACCAGAGTCGGCGCGGCGGATGATTTGGCAACAGGCCGCTCCACCTTTATGGTTGAAATGAGCGAGGTTTCCGATATTCTTAAAAACGCCACGCAAAACAGCCTGATTATTCTTGATGAAATCGGCAGGGGCACCTCCACCTTTGACGGCATGAGCATTGCCCGAGCCGTTTTGGAATTTGTGTGCAAAAAGAAAACGCTCGGCGCAAAAACACTTTTTGCCACCCATTACCACGAGCTTACCGCCATGGAGGGCTTGCTGGACGGCGTTAAGAATTATTCGATTGCCGTTAAAAAGCGCGGCGATGATATCACCTTCCTGCGCAGAATAGTGCGCGGCGGAGCAGACGAAAGCTTCGGCATTGAGGTTGCAAAGCTTGCGGGCGTGCCGGATTCGGTGGTTCGCAGGGCAAAGGTGATTTTAAAAGAGCTTGAGCAAAATAAAATCGATATAGAATTTAAGGCGGAGGACGCCGTTCTTGAAGAGGAAGAGGATATTCAATATAACTTTGCGGCAAACGGCAAAAACGAAATCCTTGAAATATTAAAGGCCACGGATGTGAACACCCTAACGCCTATCGAAGCAATGCAAACGCTTTATGATTTAAAGAAAAAGGCAGAGGAGCTTTAAGTGAACGCATCTGCTGCCTAAGCATTATCAAATAAAAAGAGGTGAGAAATAAATGTCTGTTATAAATATTTTGCCGAAAGAGGTTTATAATCTTATCGCCGCGGGCGAAGTGGTTGAAAGGCCCATGAGCGTTGTTAAGGAAATGGTTGAAAATTCAATCGATGCCGGTGCAAAGCACGTAACGCTTGAAATCAAAAACGGCGGCACAACCTATATCCGTATAACGGATGACGGCAGCGGAATTTCGCGCGATGATGTGCGCAAGGTGTTTATTTCTCATGCCACTTCAAAAATCGCAAAAAGCGACGATCTTAATTCAATCGGCACCCTCGGCTTCAGAGGCGAGGCGATGGCTTCAATAGCCGCGGTTGCAAGGGTGGAAATGCTCACCAAAACCCGTGAAGATGAAATCGGCACACGCTATGAAATTTGCGGCGGCGAGGAAAAGGATCTTTCCCCGGCGGGCTGCCCGGCGGGCACCACGATTGTTGTGCGCGATATATTTTACAATGTGCCCGCAAGAATGAAATTCCTTAAAAAAGATGTAACGGAGGGCAATGCCGTTCAGGGTGTGGTGGACAGAATTGCGCTTTCCCACCCGGAAATTTCGTTTCGCTTTATTCGCGAAGGCAAGCAGGTTATGCTCACCTCGGGCAACGGCGATTTAAAGGGCACGGTTTATTCCGTGTTCGGCTCGGAGCTTTCAGACACGTTAATTCCCGTTGATTATTCGCTTAATTCCATGCGCATAACGGGCTTTGTTTCAAGGCCGCACCAATCAAGAAAAAGCCGCGCAATGCAGTTTTTCTTTATAAACGGAAGGCTTGTTAAAAGCGGCACGGCAATGGCCGCGCTGGAGCAGGCGTATAAAAATTCAATCATGGTGGGCAGGTATCCCGCCTGTGTTTTGAACATAGAAATGGATACAAAGCTGGTGGATGTTAACGTTCATCCTGCCAAAACGGAGGTGCGATTTGTTAATGAGCGCCCGGTGTTTGATTTGGTCTATTACGGCGTTAAAACAGCCATAGAAACGAAAAACAGCATTAAGGAAGCTGCCTTTTATTCCGATGAAAGCGGCAGAAGCTACAGAAATCTTGAAAAAAGCTCCGCTAAAATCGATTTCGGCGTTAAGCCGGCGCAGCCCGCTCAAATGAAATTCAGCACGGCGCGCTCCGCTTCAAATAACGGCGATTGGAATTTGGCGGATTCTTCGGAATATACCGTTCATCGCAGAAAAGAAAGCTACGGCAATCCCGCCGATTACAAAATAACTTCAAATTCGGCTTTTTCGGATGAGGAAAAGTTGCACGACGACGATAAAAAAACCGTTGTGGCAATCGATTTTTCGGATTCGCTCAAGCCGCCTTCCGGCGCAGTCAATCGGATTGAAGCCGAGCAAATCAAAAAATCGGAAAATCAAAATCCGTTCGCCTTCGCCGAAAGAGGCACGCACACCGCGGGCGATGCGCACGAAAGCAATCCGCAAACCGCAGCGGCTGAAAATTCATCAAAGGGTGAAATTTCGCCGGTAAATCAAAATGCCCGATCAAGCGATTTTGCCAAGCAGGGCGAATCCGTTTTTGTGGTGGAGGAAGGCGAGGCCGCACCCGAATTTAAAATAGTGGGCGAGGCTTTCAACACCTACATAATCATCGAAATGAAAAACGATCTTTACTACATCGATAAGCATGCCGCGCACGAAAGAATGAATTTTGAGCGCTTTAAGGCAGATGCGGCAAGCAGCGGCATAGCTTCGCAAATGCTGCTTGTGCCCGTTGCCGTTTCGCTTGCTCCCGATGAATATGATTGCATTATTTCAAATTTAAATCTGCTTTCAAAATGCGGCTTTTCCGTTGAGGATTTCGGCAGCAGCACGGTTATTGTGCGTGAAACTCCCTCGTTGTTAGACGGAGATGATGTTAAGGATTTAATTCTTGAAATCGCGCAAAAGCTGCTTGAGCATAAAACCGATATCGAGCCCGACAGAATGGATTGGATATTCCATTCCGCCTCATGTCGCGGCGCCGTTAAGGGTGGGGATCACACCTCGCCTCAGGAAAGGGAGCTTTTTGTTAAAAAGCTGCTTTCCATGCCGGATATCAGGTATTGCCCCCACGGCAGGCCGGTTATGATTAAATTTTCAAAATACGAAATCGAAAAGCAGTTTGGCAGAATTCAGTGATATGGATAAAACAAAGCTTATAGTTGTGGCCGGGCCCACGGCAAGCGGAAAAACCGCCCTTGCCGTGCAAATCGCAAAGGCTGTCGGCGGCTCGGTTATCTGCGCCGATTCAATGCAGGTTTATAAGGGCATGAGCATTGCCACGGCAGCGCCCGCAAAGCAGGAAATGCAGGGCGTGCCGCATATGCTTAACGAGTTTTTGGAACGCTCGGTTTCTTTTTCCGTTTCGGATTTTTGTGATGCGGCAAAAGACGCGGTTTCGCAAATCACGGCGGCAGGCTCCGTGCCTGTTATCGCCGGCGGAACGGGGCTGTTTATAGACAGCTTTGTGGATAACATTTCTTTTTCCTCCGCAAATCCGGATGAGGAACTTCGCGCCCGCCTTTCGGCGCTGGATGAAGACGAGCTTTATTCCCGCCTTTTGCAAACAGACCCCGCAGAGGCGCAAAAAACTCATAAAAACAATAAAAAGCGCGTTATGCGCGCTCTTGAAATATATTATTCCACGGGGAAAACAAAAACCGAGCAGGATTTGCTTTCAAGGCAAAGCTCGCCTTATGAAACGCTGTATCTTGTTATCGGCTTCAAAAATCGGGATCTGCTTTATTCCCGCATAAATGCAAGGGTGGATAAAATGGTTGCCTCCGGTCTTATTGAAGAGGCAAAGGCAAATCTTGCCTCCGGCGGCAAAACCGCTGCGCAGGCAATCGGTCACAAGGAGCTTGCCCCGTATTTCGCGGGCGAGATTTCGCTTGAGGAAGCCCTTGAAAAAATAAAGCGCGAAACACGCCGCTATGCAAAGCGGCAAATCACATGGTTTAAAAGGCGTGAAAACGCCGTGTGGCTTTATGCGGACGAGCTCGGCTACGATAAGCTTGCCGAAAAAGCCGTTAATTTAAGCAGGGATTTTATAAATGGAAAGCAATGAAAAAGCAAAGGGCGTTAAAAGAAAGAAAACGCTTAAAGTGAATAAAGAATGGCTCGCAATGGGCTTTGTTGTGTTTTTAATCGTTGCCTATCTTGCCGTGCAGCTTTACGGAGTTTTCAATGTGCGCTTAAAAACGCAAACGGCGGTTATTTCCACCGTATATGAAACCGTGCAGGCAAAGGCGCTTGCCGTGCGAAACGAAAAGGTTGTTTCCGCAGGCGAAAATGCCGTTACCGCAGCCACCGTGGGCGATTGCGAAAAGGTGAACAAAGGCGGCGAAATCGCAAAAATTTTTGCAAATGCCGAAAGCGCTCAGGAATATTCAACCTATAAAAGCCTTGAAGAGCAGCTTGAATATTATGACGATATGGAAAATCAAGCCGTTGGGCAGGCTGCCGATGTGGAATCATTAAATAAAGATGTTATCACGGATATAAACGGCCTTGTGCGCGCGAATGCCGCGGGCAATGTGCAAAGCGCGGCGGATTATTGCTCCGAACTTAATGATAAATTCACCAGAATTCAAATTTTGGTGGGCGATAATATTGATTTTTCCTCGGTGATGAAAGAAATTGAGGAAAAGATAAATGCAATAAACGAAAATGCATGCAAGCCCACGGGCTATGTGCAGGCGGATGAATCCGGGATTTTTTCAAGCTACACCGATGGTTTGGAAACCGCGTTTGATTATTCGGCGATTTCCTCCGGCCTCGGAGTTGAAACCCTTGAGCAGTGGCTCGACGAAGCGCAGGATGCCGAAGCCTCGCAGTCGCTCGGCAAGCTTATCACAAGCTTTGAATGGTATTTTTGCGCAATAGTGGAGCCTTCGCAGATTAAGGGGCTTGAAAACGGCGATAAAATCGATGTTTCCGTTTCGGGCACGGATCATGTGTATTCCTGCAAAATAATAAGCGGGGCGGAAAATCAGCCCGGCGTGCAAAAAACGGCGCTTGTGCTTCAATGCAGCGAAATGAACAGTGATATAGCCTCGTTAAGAACGGCGGATATTGAGCTTCGCCTCAATTCTTACGAGGGAATAAAAATGCCGGCGTCTGCCGTGCATGTGAATAACGGCGAAAAAGGCGTTTATGCCCTTGTGGCCTCCGTTGTGGAATGGCGCAAGGCGAATGTGCTTTATACTCAGGGCGATTATGTGGTGCTTTCGTATGATGCAAAAGACACAGACGGTATTCGCCTTTACGACCAAATAATAACCCAAGGAAAGGAGCTTCGTGATGGGAAAGTATATACTTGATGAAGAAAGGCTTAAATCTGTTGAGGAAAATTATAAGCGAATCCTTGAAAGCGTTAAGGAATGCGCCGTTAAAGCGGGCAGAAGCGAAAATGCCGTGCGCCTTATGTGCGTAACCAAAACGGTTGAGCCGCCTTATATTAACAAAGCGCTTGAGCTCGGCGCCGATTTGATAGGCGAAAACAGAGTTCAGGAATATTTGGGAAAAAAGGACGAGCTTGAGCTGAACGGCGTTGAGCGCCATTTGATAGGCCATTTGCAAACAAATAAGGTGCGCCAAATTATCGGCGAGGTGGATATGATAGAATCCGTTTCCTCCTTTAAGCTTGCAAAGGAAATTTCAAGGGTGTCTGCCGCAAAGGGGCTCATCACAAATTGCCTTGCTGAGGTTAATATCGGCATGGAGGAAAGCAAAAGCGGCTTAAGCCCCGCCGAGCTTGAAGAAACGCTTTATATGATATCCGAATTGCCGAATATCAGAATAAAGGGCCTTATGGCAATTCCGCCCGTTTGCGAAAGCGAGGCCGATGAGCGCAAATATTTTGCCGAACTTCGCCAATCTTTCATTGACATTAAAGATAAAAAAATAGATAATATAGATATGGAAATTCTTTCAATGGGCATGAGCGGAGATTATAAGGCCGCAATTGCCGAGGGTTCCGATATAGTCAGAGTGGGCTCCGCAATATTCGGCGCCAGAAAATATTATTAAGCAGGGAGGCAAAGCAAATGGGATTTTTGGATAAATTCACCGAGATACTTCGCGATAACGACGAAGATGAATTTGATGATTTTTATGATGAAAACCCGGGCTATTCCATGCCGGCACCGCCCAAAAGGGAAAAGCATAAAAGCGTGAGAGTGCCCAAAGAAGAAAAGCCCGAAAAGATTCACCGCACACGCGCGGAATCCGATAAGGTTGTTAATATTCACACAACGGCGCAGCTTCAGGTTGTGCTTGTTAAGCCCGAAAGGTTTGAAGAGGCTGCGGCAATCGGCGATAATCTTAACGAAAAGCGCACGGTTGTGCTTAATCTTGAATCCACAAACAGGGATATCGCCCGCCGCCTGCTTGATTTTTTAAGCGGCGTTGCATATGCGAATAACGGCCAAATCAAAAGAGTGGCAAACAGCACTTATATCATCACCCCATATAATGTTGATGTTATGGGCGATCTTATAGATGAGCTTGAAAACAACGGCATGATAATGTATTGATTGCCAAATCATTAAGGAGGAGAGATATCTTATGATAACGCCCGCACAAATCAGGGAAAAGGTGCTTTCAAAAGCACAATACGGCTATGATATTGATGAAACGAATGCTTTCATTAAGGAAATAGAGGAATCGTTTACCGCCATTTATGACGAAAATAAAGAGCTTTACAGAAAAATGGAAATCCTTGCAAAAAAAATAGAGGAATACAGAGAAGAAGAAGATTCCATCAAAGACACCTTGCTCACAGCGCAAAAGGCCGCTTCCGAGGTTAAGAAAAAGGCGCGCGAAAAGGCAGATGATTTGCTTGCCGAAAGCGCACGCACTGTTCAAACCACGGTAACGGACGCTAAAGAAAAAGCCGAAAAAATCGTTTCGGACGCGCGCGAGTATGCATCAAAGCTCACTAAGGAAAAAACGGAAGCCGCCGGCGAAATTCTTTCAGAGGCAAAAGAAAAGGCAAAAAAGGAAACCGCAGATGCAAAAGCGGATTCATCCGCTCTTTTGGAAGAGGCAAAAGCAATTTCCGAGCAGCTTATTTCAAAAGCAAAAGAGGAAAAAGAGCATTACGGCAATTTGGCTCAGTCGCTTAAGGCCGAGGCCGAAGCGTTTAAGGGCAGATTGGCATCCCTTTATAAAGACCAGCTTGACAGGCTTTCGGATATGGCTCATTACGATGAAGCAAAATCGGATGAAAAGCTTGAGGAGGCTATTGAAGAGGCAGATCAGGAATTTGAAGCCGTTTCCGCCAAGGCTGCCGATATGCAGCAGTCGATAGAAAAGCCCGAGGCTCCCGCAGAAAAAATCGAAGAAGCCGGGGAAGAAGCAAATGAAGCTGCCGAGGAAACCGAAGAAACAGCCTCCGAAGAAGCTCAGACCGAGGAACTCGAAGAAGCTCCGATAAATGAAGAGGAAAACGAAGCCGCGGCATCCGCCGATGAATTCGTTGATATAAACACCAAAACGGCAGATGAGCCGACTCCTTCCGAAGTTGAATATGAGCTTGAGGAAACCGAGCCGGAAAAAGCCGCCGAGGAGGCAAAGCCGGAAGCACCCGAAGAGGATGAAGAGCCCGCCGATGTGCACAGCGCGGTTGCCGCATTCTCGCAGGATAATTCCGCACCCGAAGAAAAGCAGGAGCATCTTCCTTTTGAAGATTTCTTCCATGTGAAACCCGAGGGGCAATACAGAACAAACGAAAAAATCAGCCTTATCCCTCCGGATGAGGATGACGATGATGAAGAAGAAAGCTCAAAATTCAAGGGCTTCTTCAAAAAGAAAAAGAAATAATCAAATAAAGGTTGATGATAACAATGGACTATAAAGATACACTTAATATGATGAAAACGGAATTTCCAATGCGCGCTTCTCTTCCGCAGCGTGAGCCGGAAATTCTTAAAAAATGGTATGAAAACGATCAGTATGAAAAGCTGATGGAGCTTAATGACGGCAAGCCGCTTTTCGTTTTGCACGACGGTCCTCCGTATGCAAACGGCGATATTCATATCGGCCATGCGCTCAATAAAACCTTAAAGGATTTTATCGTAAGATATAAGAATATGACGGGCTTTAAATCCCCTTATGTTCCCGGCTGGGATACTCACGGTCTCCCCACTGAGCTTAAAGCCAGAAAAGAAGCCCACATTTCCGCGGAAACTAATATTTCGGATTTGGAGCTTCGCAAAATCTGCCGCGATACCGCGCTCGGCTTCGTTGATATTCAGCGCGAAAGCTTTAAGCGCCTCGGCGTTATCGGCGAATGGGATAATCCTTATATCACCCTCACAAAGGATTTTGAAGAGGAGCAAATTAAGGTTTTTGCCGCAATGGCAACAAAGGGCTATATTTATAAGGGCTTAAAGCCCGTTTATTGGTGCCCCGATTGCAATACCGCTCTTGCAGAAGCGGAAATCGAATATGCCGAGGATCCCTGCCATTCAATTTATGTTAAGTTTAATGTAACGGATGATCTCGGCAAGCTTTCGCAAATGGGTGCCGATCTTAAAAACACCTATTTCGTTATTTGGACAACTACCACTTGGACTCTGCCGGCAAACGTTGCAATCTGCGTAGGCCCCAACTTTGAATATTCGCTCGTTAAAAGCGGTGATGAATATTATGTTATGGCAACCGATCTTGTGGCTTCCGCCATGGAGGCAAGGGGCGTTGCCGAATCCGATTATGAAATCGTGGGCACAATCATGGGCAATGAGCTTGAATATATGAAGTGCCAACATCCGTTTATAGACAGAACTTCACTTGTTATCGTCGGCGATCATGTAACTCTCGAATCGGGCACCGGCTGTGTTCACACTGCGCCCGGTCACGGTGTTGAGGACTTCGTGGTTTGCAAAAATTATCCCGAAATCCCGATTATCGTTCCCGTTGATGCAAAGGGTGTGCTCACCGAGGAGGCAGGTCAATTCGCAGGCCTCACCACCGAGCAGGCAAATAAGCCGATTGCCGAGCATCTTGAAAAAACAGGCAATCTTTTGCGCTTCAAAAAATTATTCACCAATATCCTCACTGCTGGCGCTTGCCACAAGCCTGTTATCTTCAGAGCCACCTCTCAATGGTTCTGCTCTGTTGATGATTTCAAGGAGGATGCTGTTCGTGCCTCCGAGGATGTTAAGTGGTTCCCCGAATGGGGTAAGGACAGGCTTCAGTCAATGGTTAGGGAGCGCGCCGATTGGTGCATTTCCCGCCAAAGAAAATGGGGCGTTCCCATTCCCGTGCTTTATTGCAAGCATTGCGGCAAGGAAATTATTGATAACGATATTATGATGAAGGTTTCCGAAATCTTCGGCAAGGAAGGCTCGGACGCTTGGTTTGCACACGATGCCGAATACTTTTTGCCCGAGGGCTTCAAGTGCCCGCACTGCGGCGAAAACGAAGGCTTCGACAAGGAATCCGATATCATGGATGTTTGGTTCGATTCCGGTTCGTCACATCAGGCCGTGCTTGCAAAAAGGCCTTATCTCGCCAGACCCGCCGATGTTTATCTTGAGGGCGCGGATCAATACAGAGGTTGGTTCCAATCCTCGCTTCTCACCTCTGTTGCTCAGGGGCTCGGTGCTCCGTTTAAGCAAATCATCACTCATGGATGGACTGTTGACGGCGAAGGCAAAAAAATGTCTAAATCCCTTGGAAACGGCATTGCTCCGCAGGATATCATTCAAAAATACGGTGCAGATATTCTTCGCCTTTGGGTTGCTTCTTCGGATTATCATGCAGATATCAGAATCAGCCCCGAAATCCTGAAGCAGCTTTCGGATAATTACAGAAAAATCAGAAATACGGCTCGCTTCTGCCTCGGCAATCTTTATGATTTTAATCCCGATAAGGATCAAGTTGCAAATGAAAGCCTTGAAGAGCTTGATAAATATGCTCTTATGAAGCTGGATGAGCTTATCACCACGGTAAGAAACAGCTTTGAAATTTATGAGTATCACACAGCGGCGCATGCAATTCACAATTTCTGCGTTGTTGATATGAGCAACTTCTATTTTGATGTGCTTAAAGACAGGCTTTATACTTCGGTTGCCGCATCCGCAACACGCCGTGCGGCTCAAACCGTTCTTTATAAAATTCTTGATGCGCTCACGCTTATGCTCACTCCTATTCTTGCCTTCACGGCAGATGAAATTTGGCGCTTCATGCCGCATGATGCTTCAAGAAATGCCGACTCTCCGCTCTTTAACGAAATTCCGCAGGCGGATTTCATTGAAACGGATCAGGCGTTTATGGATAAGTGGGAAAAGATTCATGCCGTTCGTGTTGATGTTCAAAAGGCTCTTGAGCTTGCAAGAAACGAAAAAATCATCGGCAAATCGCTTGAGGCTAAGATTACCCTCGGTGCAGACGGAGAGCTTTATGATTTCTTAAAGGCAAATGAAGCTGCATTGCCCGAAATTTTCATCACTTCTGCTGTTGAAGTTGTTTCGGATAAGCAGGATTTTTCAGGCGATGTTGAAGGGCTCACAGTTTCCGTTGCCAAGGCAGACGGTGAAAAGTGCGAGCTGCTGGAAATTCTCCTCCACAGTCGGAAAAGATGCAAATCATCCGCATCTTTGCGCTCATTGCGCCGCAGTTCTTGCTCAAATGCAGCAGTAAGCGGCAAAAAACAATTTAAAAAGCTTTTATCAAGGCGGGCACTATGCAATCTGCCCGCCTTGTGCTTTATTTCTTTACGGGAGTGATATTTTGCACAGAAAAAAGCATATTTGGTGCGCAGTTATGATTTTTCTTATTGCCGCATTTGATCAAATAACAAAATATTTTGCCGTAAAGAATTTAAAGGGCAGCGAGCCCGGTTGATTTTATAAAGGGCTTTATTCGCTTTAATTATGCTGAAAACACCGGCATGGCGTTTTCGCTTTTCGGCGGCGCCCGTTGGGTGTTTGTTGCGGTCACTGTTGTGGCTTGCTCGGCGGCGCTTTGGTATATTTTTTCAAATCGCTGCAAATCCCTGTGGCTTTATTGGAGCATTGCAGTTATTGCGGCAGGCGGTATCGGTAATTTAATAGACCGTGCTTTGTATGGCTTTGTTGTTGATTTCATAGAGCCGGTTTTTGTGGATTTCGCCGTTTTCAATATTGCCGATTGTGCCGTAACCCTCGGTGCGATTTCGTTGGTGGCTTATTTGGTTGTCGATTTGTTTAAGTCGGATAAGGATAATCAAAAAAAGCCCGAAAAGGGGGATAATCTCTGTGAGTGACGCCTATATTTTTAATGTGTCGCCCGAAAATGCGGGCGACAGGCTTGATAAATTTGTAAGTGACAGTGCAGAAGGGCTTTCCCGCTCGGCCGCTGCAAAAATCATAGATGAGGGCGGTGTAAAGGTCAACTCCTTAACACAAAGTAAAAATTATAAATTAAAGCAAGGGGATATGGTTTCCCTCGTTATCCCAGAGCCGGTTTCGCTTGATACCTTGCCGGAGAATATTCCGCTTGATATTGTTTATGAAGATTCGGATTTGCTTGTTGTTAATAAGCCAAAGGGCATGGTGGTGCATCCCGCGCCCGGAAATTACAGCGGCACACTCGTTAACGCGCTTCTTTATCACTGCGGCAGCTCGCTCAGCGGCATAAACGGAGTGCTTCGCCCGGGAATAGTGCACAGAATTGATAAAGACACATCGGGCCTTTTAATTGTTGCCAAAAACGATTTTGCCCATGCAGGCCTTGCAGAGCAAATAAAGGAGCATTCCTTTGAAAGGGCCTATGAATGTGTGGCACACGGCAATGTAAAGGAAGACGCCTTTACGGTTGCACAGCCTATCGGCAGGAATCCTAAGGACAGAAAAAAGATGGCCGTCACCTTTAAAAATTCAAAGCCCGCCGTAACTCATGTGGCGGTGCTTCGCCGCTATGGCAATTTCACCCACTTGCGCTGCACTTTGGAAACGGGGCGCACCCATCAAATCAGAGTGCACCTATCGTATGTCGGTCATCCGATAGCGGGCGATGAGGTCTACGGCCCCAAAAAGCCCGTAAAAGGGCTTTGCGGTCAGTGCCTTCATGCAAAGCACATCGGCTTTGTGCATCCGCGCACAGGGCAGTGGCTTGAATTTGAAAGCGATTTGCCCGAATATTTCACTTCGTTTTTAAATAAACTTGAAAATCACGGTATATAATATTGCTAAAATAATCTGCGGCAATTAAATCTGCTTAAGCAGGCGGGAATCGAACGCAATATGGTTTAAAGCAACCGATTTCCGCGTATGCTGCGTTAAAATACTCGTTAATCCGAAAGGATTAACTGCGTTTTATGCCTTGCCTACACAAAAATCGTTTTGCTTTAAACTGCTTGCACCAAAAACGGTGTCGGCGTGGATGAATTTTTGCTTTTGAGTCCGCAGTCGTGCTAACGCACGGCAAGGACAAAAATGCGAAAAGTCGCCGCGTCGTCCCGTTTTAGGCATATCGGGTTCGACTCCCGACTGCTTAAGCAGGCGAAGGGCAAACACAACACGGTTTAAAGCAACCGATTTCTGCCTGCTTAAATAAACGCCGATTTTGCAAAATATGCAAAATCAAAACACTCTTAATTTTTAAGGAGGATAATTATGGCGCAAACATTTGAAAATTGGCTTGTTGTTTCGGATATAGACGGCACTTTGAATAATAAGCTCAGAAAGCTGCCCAAAAGAAATTATAATGCCATAAAGGAATTCACCGAAAAAGGCGGCAATTTCACATTGGCATCGGGCAGATTGGTTTCAAGCCTTAAAAGAAATTATGATCGCGTAACACCGAATCAGCCCGCAATTGTTATAAACGGTGCCGGCATTTATGATTATAAGCAGGAAAAAATGCTTTGGCGCAGCACCATCGGCCCAAAGGGCAGGCAATTTGTTAAAGAAATTTCAGAGCTTTTTAATACTCACGGCCACAGCGTTGATGTGGGTATATTTTTTGATGATTATGTGTATATTGTCAAAAAAGGCTTGCTTTCCAGAGGGCAAATGTTTTTTGATAAATCTCATTATGAGGTAACGAACATTGATGACGTGCCCGAGGAGGGCTGGATGAAGGTTATTTTTTGGTCTAATCCTCTAACGATAAACGAACTTGAAAAATACGTAAGCCGCCACGAAAATCCCGATGCCAATTTTATGATGTCCTCGCTTTGGAGTTTCGAAATGCTGCAAAAAGGCACTCATAAGGGCACGGGCGTTATGAAGCTTGCCGATAGGCTCGGCATTGAAAAAAGCCATGTTGCCGCCATAGGCGATTATTATAATGATTGGGATATGCTCAAAACGGTGGGATTGCCCGCATGCGCGGGTCAGGCGCCTAAGCCGATTCATAAAATCTGCAAATATGAGGCTTGCCATTGCAATCACGGCTGTGTCGGCGATTTGCTTGAATATATAATGAGCGGCAAGGCAGAAGAGGATATCGCTGCAAACGCCGCAAAAGGAATTGATTTAAAATGATTATCGGTGCGCATTTAAGTGCCTCAAAGGGCTATGTTCATATGCTTGATGAAGCCGTTTCCATAGGTGCAAACACCTTTCAGTTTTTCACTCGCAATCCGCGCGGAGGTAAGGCAAAGGAACTTGATTTGAATGATGCGGCGCTTTTTAACGAAAAAAGCAAGGCGCAGGGTGTGAATGTGATTTTGGCGCATGCGCCGTATACGCTTAATTGCTGCTCGGCAAAGCCGGAGGTTAGGCAGTTCGCAATCGAAACCTTTGCCGATGATTTAAAAAGAATGGAAGCCACGCCCGGAATGCTTTATAACTTTCACCCCGGCTCGCATGTGGGGCAGGGCGAAGAGGAGGGTATCCGCTTTATTGCAGAGGCGCTGAATACCGTTCTTCGCGGCGATATGACAACAACCGTCCTGCTCGAAACAATGGCGGGCAAGGGCACTGAAATCGGCAAAAGCTTTGAGGAACTTCAAAGCATTATTGAGCGTGTGGAGCTTTCGGATAAAATCGGCGTTTGCCTCGATACCTGCCATGTGTTTGACGCGGGCTATGATATAGTTAACGATTTGGACGGCGTGCTTGAGCATTTCGATAAGATTATCGGAATAAATCGCCTGCGCGCCCTGCATTTGAACGACAGTAAAAATCCATTCGCCTCGCATAAGGACCGCCACGAAAAAATCGGCCTCGGCAGTATAGGTGAAAAGGCGTTTGAAAATATAGTAAATAATAAATATCTGCGCGATTTGCCGATGTTTCTTGAAACGCCTAATGAGCTTTCGGGCTATAAGGCTGAAATTGCGCTTTTGCGCTCGCTTCAAAAATAAGCGTCATGCGTGCGGCGCTGCCGCACGCTTTTATAAATTTTGTTTGGTGGTATTCGTTTGCATTTGTTTTTTATTTTGCTCGGCTCTGCATTGCTTGTTTGGTATCTTGCACCGATTGCTGCGGCAATATTCAATATCGGCAATGCCTGCGGCACCGCGTTTTCGGCTTTTTTAATATTATTCGGCGCGTTTTTTTATTCATTGCCGCATTGGCTTCAAATTGCAGGGTGCTGCATTGCAACGGCAGTGTTTGCGGCTGCCGTGCCCGTTTCAATAAAAATGGCAAAGTATTCAAATTATAAAACAAATTGCGGCGCTGAAACGGTTATTGTGCTCGGCTGCCGCGTTAAAGGCACCAAGCCCAGCCTTTATCTCTATAAGCGCTGCATGTCGGCTGTGGCTTATCTAAAGGAAAATCCGGGCCGCCGTTGCAATTTTATCGGGCGGGCAGGGCAAGGATGAGGATATCAGCGAGGCTTTGTGCATGCAAACCGTTTTGGAGGCAGAGGGCATAGAAAAATCGCGCCTGCTTTTGGAGGATAAATCCGCAAACACGCGCGAAAACATATTCTTTTCAAAGCAAATTATCGAAAGCCGCTCTCTCTCAAAATCCGTGCTCATCGTCACCAATGAATTTCACGAATATCGTGCAAAAATGCTGTGTGATGAAGCGGGTTTGGAATTTCATTCCAAATGCAGTTATTCCGCAAAATACACTTTTTTAACCTTTTACACCCGCGAACTTATGGGTGTTTACAGGGATTATTTATTAAAGCTTAAAAGGAAGTTGAAAAATGAGCGAAAATAAGTGGCTCGATTGGGCGGTTGAATTGCAAAGCCTTGCCCAGGCGGGGCTTAAATACACAAATGATGTGTTTGATCGGGAACGCTTTGAGCGAATCCGCGAAATATCGGCGGAGATTTTGGCTCACCAAAGTGATATCCCGTTTGAAAAGGTGTGCGATGTTTTTTGCTGTGAGCAGGGCTATCAAACACCGAAGCTCGATTCCCGCGCTTCCATAATCAAGGATAATAAAATTCTTCTTGTGCACGAGAAAAACGGCACTTGGTCGCTTCCCGGCGGCTGGGTTGATGTTGATATATCAGTTGGTGAAAATGTTGTTAAAGAGGTCCGTGAGGAGGCAGGCTTAATTGCCGTGCCGGAAAAGGTTGTTGCCGTGCAGGATAGAGAAAAGCACAACCGCCCCGTTTATGCAAACAAAATCTGTAAGGTATTTGTGCAGTGCCGTGTCATCGGCGGAGAATTTAAAGAAAATCACGAAACCACGGGCTTTGATTATTTCGGCATTGATGAATTGCCGCCGCTTGCAACGGAAAAAATCAATAAAGAGCAAATTCAAATGTGCTTTGATGCATATAATGACGATAATTGGAAAACTTTGCTGGATTGATTTATAACCGTGTTTTTGCCGGCAAAGCAAAGCGTGGCTTGCTATATATTCGGCACAGAAAAAACAGGCAAGAAAAAAGAGGGGTCATAGACTCCTCTTTTTTGCTGCTCAAATAAAAACATACGGCTGCTTTTGCGGTTTATTGCTTTTAAAAAATTTTTGCGGCGTTTTGAATAAGCTTGTCAAGCGCGGGCTTGCCGCATTTTTTTATGATTTCCTTTGCGCCCGGCTCGTATTCCGGCGGGCGTGAGCTCATGTTGTGGCAATCGCTGCCGATAAGCGTGATTTTGCCGTTTTCAAGATATTTGAAAAGCTTTTTCTTTATGTGGCGCGATTCATCGGCAAAAGAGCTTATGTTCACCTGCGCAATGCAGCCGAGCGAAATCAAATAATCAAGCTTATCGGGTTTGTCCATAAGCGATTTATATCTTTCAATGTGCGCCAAAATCGGCGTTATGCCGTGATCGCAAATCAAATCAATCAGCCTGTTGCAGGCGCGCTCGGAAAATTCCTCCGAAAAAGAATGCTCAATCAGGGCGCAATTTGTGCCCTCAATTTTAATCGGGCTTAAATCGTCGTTTGAAAAAAGATATTTGCTTATGTAAACCTCGGCACCGAGCCTTATTTCGGGGCTTCCCGGCGGAAGCGCGGCTTTCAGCTTTGCGGCTGCCGCGTCACGCTTTTGCAAAAAATCCGCAAGCGAAATGGAATCGCTGTAATAATGCGGAGTGCAAACGATTTTTGCGGCACCCTGCGCGCTCAGCTTTGCAATCATTTTAAGGCTTGTTTCCACATCCTTTGAGCCGTCGTCTATCCCGGGCAAAATGTGGCAATGCGTTTCGGTAAGTCCGTTTAAAATCGTGTCTGTCATCTCCCGTTGCGGTCAAAATCGGTTCGATTTTGCCGCTTAATCATAAAAAATCGAATTTTCTTTACGCTCGGCGGTTGCCGTGCGCCTTTTAATAAGTGTAATCGCCGTAGCCGTATTTTGAATATCCGTATTTGGAGCTGTATTTTGAACCGTAGCCGCTGTCCTCGCCGCGCTCGTAATTCACAACAAAGCCCAATATTTTTGCGTCGATAAATTTAAGCGAGTTGAGCGCCTTTTGCAGCTCGGGGTGCGTTGATGAATAAGAGCGCACCACAAGCACAACTCCGTCCGATTCGCGGATGATGGGCAAAGCGTCCGAAACCACATTTATCGGCGGGGTGTCTATAATTATGTAGTCGTATTTCTGCGAAACTTTGTTTAAAAACTCGGTCATCGGCTCACTGCCGAGAATTTCGCTCGGATTCGGCGGTATTGAACCGGAGGTAATAACGGATAAATTCGGGTATTCCGTGGGGTGGATTATTCCGAACAAATCCGCATGCTGCGCTGTGCGGCTGTTTACGGAGGCACTCAAATAATTTGTCAGCCCGGTGCGCTCGGAATTGAAAAATAATGGTGAATTTTCGGCTTTCTTAAATCGCCGTCAATCAGCAAAGCACGCGCTGATCCGCCTGCGCTATGGAAACAGCCAAATTGGCCGTTGTGGTGGTTTTGCCCTCGTTCGGAGCGGAGGAGGAAACCACTATTATTTTGCAGCCTTTTTTCATAACGGAAAGCATAATGTTTGTTCTTATCGTTTTATATGCCTCTTCAACCCTGAATTTAAGGCCCCGGGTCCATTATGGAATTTTTCAGCAGAAAGCGCGATGTGTTTTCGCCGCTTTTATTGTTTTTTGCCATTGCGCCCTGCCTCCTTTTTTTGCCTTGTTAAATTAAATTCGGGAATCGAACCCAAAATCGGAATATCGTATTTGCCGTCAAGATCGGCGCTGCCTTTGATTCTCACATCAAGAAGATCCCTCAGCACGGCATAAAGCCCTGCAAGAAAAATGCCCGCCGCGGCGCCGATTATGCATTTTTTCGGATAATCCATGCTCTCTGCCGCGGATGCTTTTATAGGCGGGTCCTCAACTGAGGCAAGCACAAGCCCTTGGTTGGTGCTTTTCATTCTTTCGGGCACGCATCTTTGAAGGCACTGTGCGATGTGATAGCTCAAATCGGCGTCGTTTGTGGTTGTTGTAAATTCAAACATAGCCGTGTTTTCTATGCTTTCAACCTTTGTTGAATTTTTTATTACCGATGCGGGGTAATCCGTGCCGTAGGTTTTGTTTAATTCGTCTGCCACAGTTTGATAAAATTCGTTTGTGGAAAAGATTTCGATATATGTGTCAAGCATTTTCATGGCATAATTCATTTTGCTTGTTTGGCTCGCCTGCTGAGCGTGGGTGCTGCTTTGCGCCGAGCCGGTGCTGTCCGCAAGCTCCTGAGCGGAATCGTTAGCATATGCCAAAAATTCAATCGTTGAGGTGTAGGTAAGCGTTGTGAATTTTGCCGTTGCTATTCCCGCGATGATTGCGCCGATTATCGCAAAAACGATTATCAGCTTCCACTTTTTTAAAAGCGCGGAAAAAACCTTTTGCACATTTGCGTCTATATTCAATCAAATCCATCCTTTCGTGAGGCAGGCTGTTTTTATCAAAATAATAAAAAATAATATCAATTTAAGTTTATCTTAAAAAATTTGCTTTGTCAATAACGGCGGCAACCTTTTTTCTATTGACAAATTAAAAAAAATAAACAATAATATATTAAAATATTTATTATGTATATAATCGAAGCGTTTTTCGATTATGTGAACAGAGGTACTGCTTATGATGCTTGAAAAAATGCCCGTTTGGGGTCCGTATTCAAAAAAATATATGGGAATTTCCCGCGTGGTGGATTCGCTGCCGCAATCGGGTGCAAGATTTGATTTTTCCGTGCACCCAACCGTGTGGAATTCCTCGGTACCCGTGCCTAATGTAACCTTCCCGAGCAATTATCATCTTTGGCATTGCAACGGTGATTATTCGTATTATTCATATCGCTATGAGCTTATGTGGAAAGATATGATTTATTGCGATGTTTCCTTTTCAAAAATAAACGATAAAGCCTATCTTATGCGCTGTGAATTTTTCAACAACACGGATTTAAAGCAAAATTGCATTTTAAACGCTTATTCGGCAATGGAATTTCCAAAGCCGCTTTATTGTGATGCTTCGCTTCCGAAAAAATGCGTGTTTAAGGGCGCAAACGATTATGTTGAATATAATTATGCAAATCCCCGCCCGTGGGATACCGAAAATCCGGATGGCATGCATAAGGGTCAATTCTCGGATTATCGCTTCACTGGCGGCTTCGGCCTCGGCGACAGATGTGAAAATTACCATGTTCCCGCCCTCGGCTTAAAGCCCTTTGGCTGTGAAAAAGGCGATTTTGTTTCCTATAATTTCGATATTTCGGGTTTTGATAATCCCATGCTTACCGTTCGCTATAAATCAGTAACGGAGGATAACGCCGAATTTTTGCTCTGCGGCGAAAAAATCACCTTCTTCCGCAGCGATGAGCTCACAACTGCGTCTTTCCCGATTTCTTCCGGCGCGCTCGAATTTGTAAGCCTCGGCAAGGGCGGCATTGAGCTTGATTTTCTTGCCGTAACCGAAGCGGGCGATGAAAATTTGATTAAAACCCAAATCAAAAAGCACGGCTTCACTCCCGAAATTAAGTCCGAGCCCTGCGGCAACGGCAAAAGAATTTCACTCACCTATCCCGAAACCGGCGATACATATTATGTGCTCACTCACAACGAGCGCACAAGAGAGCGCACCCTCGATTCCGGCTGCCTTGAGGACGCTTTGCCAAACAGACTTTCAAACGGCGACCACACTTATGACGAATTAAGGCGCACCTTCTCCGAAAGCTTTACGGAAAAGAAAAGCGACGAAGGCTTCTTCCACAATGCGCTTATTCAGTCTATATTTATCGACCCGCAATCAACTCATGTTGAATACATGGTTGTTTCCGAGGAGGCTTTTGAGCCGCTTTCGGATTCCGAATATGAGGCGATTTATAAAAAAGCAAGTGTAACAGAGGATGCAGGCTATAACGAAGAGGGCAAAAAATACACCCTTTCAACCGAAATTCTTAAATCGACACTGCTCACAAATGTTGTTTACCCCGTTTATAAGCACGGCGAAAATGTTATTCATTTCACCCCCGGCAAAAGATGGGACAGCTTTTATACATGGGACAGCGGTGTAATCGGCGCAGGCGTTTTGGAATTCAGCCCCGAAAAGTCAAAATATATTCTTGAAACCTATCTTTCAGACGATGATAATAAGGATTTTGATTTCCTGCTTCACGGCAGCCTTGTGCCCACTCAGTTTGTGCAGTATCTTGAAATGCTCAAGCGCGAAAACGATAAGGAAAAGCTTTTGGCGCTTTATGATAAAATGATGCGCTATTATCGCTTCCTTGCGGGCGAAAACGGTTCCACTACGGCAAAATTCAAAAACGGACTGCTCACCACTTACGATTATTGGTATTCCTGCTCGGGTATGGACGATTATCCCGCTCAGGTTTATATGATAGATAAGCAGATGATGGACAGAATTTGCCCCTGCATTTCAACATCACATATCATTCGTGCGGCAAAGATTATGCGCATGGCGGCTCTTGCACTCGGCAAGGAGCAGGATGCACAGCGCCTCACGAAGGATATCGAGCAATCCACGGCGGCTCTTAATGCCCTCGCTTGGGATGAAAAAGCCGGCTATTATTCATACACGGTTTATGACGAAAACAAAAACCTTTGCGCTTATCTCAGAAATGAGCAGGGCGAAAATATGAATAAGGGCATGGACGGCGTTTACCCGATAGTTGCGGGTGCCGCTCCGGCAGACAGAGTTAAAAGGCTTCTTGCCCACATAAAAAACCCAAATGAAATGTGGAGCAAAAGCGGCATTTCCGCCGTTGATATGAGCGCTTCTTATTATTTTAACGACGGCTATTGGAACGGCAATGTGTGGATGTCGCACCAATGGTTTTTGTGGAAAACGATGTTTGATCTCGGCGAAGCTGATTTTGCGTTTGAAATCGCAAAGCGCGCGCTTGATATGTGGAAAGCGGAAACCGATTTTTCGTATTGCACATATGAATGCTTCGGCATCGAAACTCAGCGCGGCGGCTGGTTCCATAATTTCGGCGGCCTTTCCGCTCCCGTTTGCATTTGGGCAAATGCTTATTATAAGCCGGGCACGGTAACAAGCGGCCTTGATATTTGGGTGGATAAAGAAATCACAACAGCCGATTCGGCCGAAATCGATTTTAAATATTACGGCGGCAGCGATAAGTACACAATCCTTGTGTGCCTTAACGATAAAAACAAATATCGCGCCGAATTAAACGGCAGCCCGGTTGAGATAAACGAAAGATCCGCCGGCATAATTGAAATCACACTCGGCGGCGATGTTAAGGGCGGCAAGCTTTGCGTTTGCGTTAAGGAATAATTATTTGCAGAAAGGCAGTTTAAATATTTATGGCAGGTAAAATTTGGGGCAGTAATAATGAGCCGCTTAAAATTCAGTTTATAACGGACACCCATTATTATTCCAGAAAAGGCGGCGATCACGGCGCCGCATACGATAAGGCGGAATCAAAAAGCCAAAAGGTTATTAAGGATACGGATCTTGTAATCAAAAAAGGCTTCGATATGCTTTGCGAGGATAATTCCACGGATATTGTTGTTCTTTCGGGCGACACCACTAAAGACGGCGAAATCGAATCCCACAAGGAATTTATCGAGATGCTGCGCGATTTGAAAAAGCGCGGCAAAAGGGTTTATGTTATCACATCCACCCACGATTTTAAAGAGGGCGGCAAGGCAGAGGGCTATGACGGCGATAAAACCATAACCGTTCCCGCGGTCGAAAATATTCATGATTTGTGGGATATGTATTATGAATTCGGCCCCAACGAGGCCATAGCTTCCTATGAGCCGTCGCTTTGCTATGTTGTGCAGCTTGCTCCGGGTTACAGGCTCTTTGCTTTGAACGATGATAAAAACGGCAATCCGGATGCCCCCGGTTCGGGCTACAGCGAAGAATGTAAAAAATGGATTTTGGAGCAGCTTGAGGATGCGCGCAAAAACGACCAATTCGTTATCGCCATGACTCATCATCCGATGATTGCGCCGAGCCCGTTTTATGCGATAATCGGCAAGGGAGATATGCAGCGCGGCTGTGAGGATACGAGAGAGATTTTTGCCGATAACGGCATTTCCTGCATGCTTTCGGGCCATACTCATATTCACGATATCTCTTACACCGTTTCAAAAAAAGGCAATGTTTTTTATGATGTTTCATGCGGCTCTTTAATAGGCTGCCCTCCGGTTATGCGCACGGTAACGCTTGATCCCCGCGCCGGCGAAATCAGGGTAGACACTCAGGTAATCAAAGAAGTGCCGGGGCTCGACACCGCCGGCAAACCGTTTGACGAATATATGAAGGGCTTTTTCTTCGGCATGATCGGCGAGGTTATTTGGGCAATGGGCAATAATATAGACCGCCTGGCAGAACTTACCCCTGCGTTTTCAATTCCCGGCGAAAAGGTAAAAAAGCTTGCCTGGCTGATTAAGCCCATAGGAAAATGGCTCAATAAGCTCACCTTTAAAAAAGTTTGGCGGCTTTGCAAAAAAGAAAGCGGCCTCAAAAAAAGCGATATTGCGGATATCGCAAATAATAAGGTTGTGGATTTCATTCTTGAATTGGTGCAAAATCTTTATTGCGGTGATTCGCCTTACGGCCCCGAAACCCGCGAATATAAAATCACCTGTGCTTTTCTTAATGTTATCGACAGCTTCCTTAACACAATCGGCTTCAAGCTCGGCAAGGTGCTTAAAGGCGCCACCACGGCAAGAGCGCTTGTGGAGCCGCTTCTTTGGAACAACGGCATTTGCGATGAAAAAGCAACCTTAAAGCTTTATCCGCTTAACGACGGCGGTGAAAAAGCAACCGAGCCAAAGGATTTTTACACCCATTTTGAAGATCCCGTTAAAAAGAGCAAAAAAGGTCCGCTCGTTTTGCTCATATTGATTTTGTGCGTTATTTTGTTGCTTGCGATTATCGCAGGCGTGATTGCGCTTGTTGTTTGGGCAGTCATTGCAATTGTGCATGCCGTTACGGGCAGCATTGCTTTGGGGCTTCTTTTATAAACAAAGTATTAAATTATTCTTGCATATTGCAGGCGTATTTGTTATACTTTAATAGATAATTATTTGAAGCGGCGTGTTCGGAATTATCGCCGCTTCTCAATCTTTTATTTAAGGAGTAAAAATTATGGCAGAAAAAGAAAAGAAAAAGTTCAGCCTCGGCGGTATTGATGATAAGGCCGAGGGCAAAGGCTCGTTTTTCAAAACACTGTGGCAAATCGTTAAGTTCCTTGTTGTTTCCGGCCTTGTAACAATCATTCAGCTTGCACTTGCGGCACTTCTTCCGCTTGTTTGCGACCAAATTCACACATTGCTTCCGGAATTTTTAAGAGGTATCTTTACCCCCACAATGTTCACAACAGGCTCTGCAGAGGCTCAAAAATATGTTATTGACGGCGTTGTAACCTGGGGCTATGTGCTTCCGTTCCTGCTTTCAAACCTTATTGCAAACATCTATGGCTTCTATCAGAATAAGAAAACCACCTTTAAATCCGATGCACCGTGGTATAATTTCGCAGTTTATATTGTGCTTCTTCTTGCGCTTATCCTGTTCTCAACTTGGATGCAGGGCGCAATCGTAGGTGCTCTCTTAAAGGTTGAGGCCACAAACTGGTTCCTTAATATCGTAACAAACGAATCCGTTGCCCGCCTTATCGCTTCAATGGCAGCAGGCTTCGTTCAAATGGTTGTTCTTTTCCCGATGGAAAAATTCGTTCTCCTCAAAGAAAAGAAAAAAGACGGCGAAGAGGCTCCCGCAGCGGAATAATCCGAAATCGCCTTCAAATTTTAAATTCAAAATGCCGTGCCTCCAAGGTACGGCATTTTTTTGCGCTTTTATGCCGCTTGATATTTGCGGCTTTTATGCAAATTTAAAAGGCTGTTTTGCCTTTGTAAAATATGGGTCAAATGTGCGCTTTGGCGATTGACTTTTGCGCTCCTTTGTGCAATAATATCACCGTTAAATGAAATAATACGGCCGCCGCCGGGCGGCGTTTTAACCGTGTTTTGCATCGTCAGGCTTTAAAAGATGCAAGATGCGGTCGGTTTTTTATTAAAAGGCTGTGGTGATTGTTATGAAAAACAAGGATCTTGCTTTGTTTGCAAAATATACTTCGCTTAATGTAATAGGTATGATAGGCATGTCCGTCTATATTTTGGCGGATACTTTTTTTATTGCAAACGGCGTCGGCGCAAACGGGCTCACGGCGCTTAATCTTGCTCTGCCGATATTCAATATTGTAAACGGCACCGGGCTTATGCTTGCTATGGGCGGTGCAACAAAATATAATGTTTGCAAAAGCCGCGGCGATGCTTGCGGCATGGATGCCGCATTCACAAACACGGCTTATGCGGCGGCACTTTTTTCTTTGATTTATATGCTTTGCGGTGCGCTTTTTTCAACGCAAATTGCGTCTGCTCTTGGGGCAAACAGCGAGGTGCTTGAAAGCACGGCAATTTATTTAAAGGTTATTATGCTGTTTTCACCGGGTTTTATCTTTAATAACATTGCTATAGCTTTTGTCAGAAACGACGGCGCACCCGGTCTTTCCACTGCCGCCATGACGGTAGGCAGCCTTTCAAATATAGTGATGGATTATATTTTTATTTATCCTCTTGCACTCGGAATTTTCGGCGCCGTGCTTGCCACGGGCTTTTCACCGTGCATAAGCATGCTTATCTTGTCTTCCCACAAAATAAAGGGTAAAAACGGCTTCCATTTTCGCCGCATGGCGCCGAGCTTTAAGGTTATCGGCAATGTGGCGGCGCTTGGTGCGCCGTCGCTTGTAACGGAGCTTTCCGTGGGTGTGGTTATTCTTGTGTTTAATATGATCATTCTGCGCCTTGCAGGCAACATCGGTGTTGCCGCTTACGGTGTTGTTTCCAATATGTCGCTTGTTGTTTCGTCTGTTTACACCGGTGTGGCGCAGGGAATGCAGCCGCTTTCAAGCCGTGCTCACGGCGAAGGAAACTTTAAAGCTGCCTGCAAATTCTTTAAATATGCTTGCGTAACGGCGGTTGCCGGCTCGGCTGTTATGTATCCTTTGCTTGCAATTTTTGCAAATCCGATAACATCTGCTTTTAACAGCGATAATAATGCCATCCTTCAGCAAATTGCGGTTCAGGGCTTGCGGCTTTATTATACGGCGGCTCCGTTTTTGGGATTTAATGTGGTGCTTACGGTGTTTTTAACCTCTGTTGAAAATCCGCGCCCGGCGCATGTGCTTTCTGTTTTAAGGGGCGTTGCGGTTATTGTGCCTATTGCCTTTGCACTGTCCGCCGCTTTCGGAATGGCAGGCGTTTGGTGCTCTTTCCCCGTTTCCGAATTTATCTGCGCCGTTTTTGGAATAATTGTGTTGGCTTTATTTTTCAAAAAGCAATCGGCAAAATCCAAAAATGCCAATGCTTAAAATGCATTTTAAATTTCTCGCTTTCCGCCATCAAAAAAAATAAAAACAAACGGTAGCGAATATCGTAATTTTGCACAAGGCCTTGCCCTTGTGCTTATTTTTTTGGCTCTTTTATGTGAAAAATCAACAATTCATCGCACTTTTGCACTGCCGCTTTTGTTTTAACTAAATCAACATTACAATTCCTATTGACAAAGTAGGAAATAACCGTTATTATTTAGGTGTATAAAAATGAGTGATGTTTGCTTTGCCGTTTGCGGCGGGCAAATCGAAAGGATGGCTTGATATGGCTGAAAATTTACTTGATGTGCAAAATTTGCAGGTTTCCGTTGGCGAAAAGGAAATTCTGCACGGAATAGATTTTAAGGTTAATAAGGGCGAAACCCATGTGCTTATGGGGCCTAACGGCGCGGGCAAATCCACCCTCGGCTATGCGCTTATGGGCAATCCCGTTTATAAAATCACGGGCGGCAAAATTCTGTTTCACGGCAAGGAAATAAATGCTAAGGCGGCGGATGAGCGCGCAAAGCAGGGCATGTTTCTCTCTTTCCAAAATCCGCTTGAGGTGCCGGGAATAACCTTAAAGGGCTTTATTCGCAGCACCTTGCAGCAAAGGGGCGGCAAAAGAGTGCCTCTTTGGGAGTTTAACAAGCAGTTTGAAGCCGCGGCAAAGCTGCTTCAAATGGATCCCGCTTACGGCGACCGCGATTTGAATGTGGGCTTCTCCGGCGGCGAAAAGAAAAAGGCGGAGATTTTGCAAATGCTTATGCTTCATCCCTCGCTTGCGATTTTGGATGAAACGGATTCCGGCCTTGATGTAGACGCTGTTCGCACGGTTTCACAGGGCGTTATGGAATATCAAAAAAGCAAAAACGGCGGGCTTATTATTATAACCCACAGCACCAGAATTTTGGAATCCCTGCATGTGGATTACACTCATGTGCTTGTAAACGGCAAAATAGTTAAAACCGGCGACGGCTCTCTTGTTGACGAAATAAACGAAAACGGATTTGAGGCGTATGAAAACGCTGCCGAATAATTCGGCGCTTTTTCAAAAGGAGGAATTAACTTGGCAGATAAAACTTATGTTGCGGATATAGACCGCAGCATTTACGATATTAAAGACGATGAAAAAGACGCCTATAAGGTAAATGAAGGCTTAACCCCTGATATCGTGCAAAAAATATCCGAGGAAAAGCACGATCCGCAGTGGATGCGCTTTTCAGGCTTCAGGCGCTTCAAATATATAATGAAATGCAGGTGCCGGATTGGGGCCCCTCAATCGCGGGGCTTGATATGGAGCATATTGTAACCTATGTTAGGCCAAACACAAAAATGAGCGCAAAATGGTCTGAGGTGCCCAAGGATATTAAGGACACTTTTGAGCGCCTCGGTATTCCGCAGGCAGAGCGCAAATCACTTGCTGGAGTCGGCGCGCAGTATGATTCGGAGCTTGTTTACCACAATGTGCGCAGCGAGGTTGCCGAGCTGGGCGTTGTTTACACGGATATGGAAAGCGCGCTTAAAGGCCCTTATGCCGATATGGTGCGCAAGCATTTTATGAAGCTCGTCACCCCGCACGATCATAAGTTTGCGGCGCTTCACGGCGCTGTGTGGAGCGGCGGCTCGTTTGTCTATGTTCCGCCCGGAGTTTCGGTTGAAATTCCGCTTCAATCTTATTTCAGGCTCAATGCGCCCGGTGCAGGCCAGTTTGAGCACACTTTGATTATAGTTGACGAGGGCGCCTATCTTCACTTTATAGAGGGCTGCTCCGCGCCTAAATACAATATTGCAAATTTGCATGCCGGCTGTGTTGAATTATTCGTCGGCAAAAATGCAAAGCTGCGCTATTCCACCATCGAAAATTGGTCTAAGAATATGTATAATCTCAACACCAAGCGCGCCTTGGTGGAAGAGGGAGGCACAATCGAATGGGTTTCCGGCTCGTTCGGCTCGCATGTTTCTTATCTTTATCCCATGAGCATTTTAAAGGGCAGGGGAGCAAGAATGGAATTCACGGGCATCACCTTTGCCGGCAAGGGTCAAAATCTTGACACGGGCGCAAAGGTTGTTCACAGTGCGCCTGAAACTACCTCCTATATGAACACACGCTCAATTTCCAAGGATGGCGGCATAAGCACCTTCCGCAGCAGTGTGGTTGTGAATAAGGAGGCGGAAAACAGCAAATCCTCTGTTTCCTGCCAATCCCTTATGCTTGATGATATTTCAAGGTCGGATACCATTCCTGCAATGGATATCCGCACCAAGAATGCCGATATCGGGCATGAGGCCAAAATCGGCAGAATCAGCGATGAAGCAGTGTTTTATCTTATGTCTCGCGGAATCAGCGAGGAGGATGCAAGGGCGATGATAGTAAGCGGCTTTGCGGATGATGTTTCAAAGGAGCTGCCGCTTGAATATGCAGTTGAAATGAATAATCTTATTCGCCTTGAAATGAAAGGCAGCATAGGCTGAGGAGGTTTCGGTTATGAATGATAAAAATATAATATCGGTCAATCCTTTGCCTGCCCCCACCTGGAATTGGCTGCATTTAAATGAAACGGCCGCCGAATTTCCCTCGGCTTTAGGCGCGGCTGAGGCTTCGCTTTCGGGCGCGGTATCCGAAATCGCCGGTTATGCCGATTGGAAAAATTATCCGTCGGGCATGGGCGTGCAGCTTGCAAATGCCGTCGGCACTTCAAATTTCGGCGCAGTTTTGCTTGCCTCGGCCGGTGAAAACGAAACCGCGAAGGCAAAGCTTCATTTTGATTTTAACGGCGGCGATTTGTGCCGCCGCGTGGCAATAAGCGCAAAGGCGGGCGCGGATTTAACCGTTATTATGGATTACGCTTCCGCTCCGGACTGTGCCGGCAATTTCGCCGTGCAAACGGAAATCACCGCCGAAACGGGCGCAAAGATTAAGCTTGTTCAGCTTCAGCTGCTCGGCAAGGGATGCACGGTGTTTAATGATATTGCTGCAAGCTGTGAAAGCGGTGCTTCCGTTTCGCTTATTCAATTTTTCCTCGGCTCGGGCAAAACTTATTCGGGCTGTGAAGCACGCCTTGAGGGCGATGAAAGCAGATTTGAGGCCGAAATCGGATATTTCGGCAAAGAAAATCAGGCTTTTGATATGAATTACAATGCCGTTCACCTCGGCAAGCGCACACGCAGCATTATGAATGCGGGCGGAGTGCTTGATGACGGGGCAGAAAAAATCTTTAGGGGCACCATTGATTTTAAACGGGGCTCCGCAGGCTCAAAGGGCGATGAAAAAGAGGATGTGCTTCTTCTCGGCGATGATGTTGTAAATAAAACAATTCCGCTAATTTTGTGCGCGGAGGAGGATGTGCAGGGCAATCACGGCGCCAGCATAGGCAGGCTGGACGAAGCATTGCTGTTTTACCTTGCTTCAAGAGGGCTTACCGCCGAGCAGGCAGAGACTCTTATGGCGCGTGCAAAGCTTGACGCGCTCTGCGCAAAAATCGGTGACGCCGAAGCGCAAAAATCGGTTGAAGAATATTTGGAGGCTGCCGAATGACGGAAAAAGAGGTTTTGAAATATCGCAACGATTTCCCGATATTTTCGCAAAGCAATGTTGCGTATCTTGATAACGCCGCCACGGCTCAGCGCCCCGTGCAGGTGATCAATGCGGTTAATGATTTTTATGAAACCCGCAATGCAAATCCCCTGCGCGGCCTTTATAAGCTTGGGGTGGATGCCACGGAGGCCTATGAGGGTGCGCGCGAAAGAGTGCGCAGGTTTTTAAACGCACCCTGTGCAGCGGATATTGTGTTTACAAGAAACGCAACGGAAAGCATAAATCTTGTGGCTTACAGCTATGGGCTGAATTTCATTAAGCCGGGTCAGGAAATCGTTGTTACGATAGCGGAGCACCACAGCAATATTTTGCCTTGGCAAATGGTGGCAAGGCAAACGGGCGCAACGCTTAAATATCTTGAATGTGATAAAACGGGCGCGTATTCCGACGAGGCGCTTGAGGCCGCAATAACGGATAAAACCGCCCTTGTGGCAATGGCGCAGATATCAAATGTGTTCGGCAGGGAAAATCCTATTAAAAAGGTTGCAGCGCTTGCTCATAAGCACGGTGCAGTTTTGCTTGCCGATGCGGCTCAAAGCGCGCCGCATGTTAAAATAGATGTTTGCGATTTGGATGTGGATTTTCTTGCTTTTTCGGGCCACAAGCTTATGGCTCCCATGGGAATCGGCGTGCTTTACGGCAAATCCGAATTGCTTGAAAAAATGCCGCCGTTTTTATCGGGCGGCGAAATGATTGAATATGTAACCCGCGAGGGCGCCACCTATGCCGAATTGCCGCATAAATTTGAAGCGGGCACGGTTAATGCGGGCGGTGCCTGCGGGCTTGCCGCGGCGATTGATTATATAGAAAGTGTTGGGTTTGAGAATATTGCCGAAAGGGAAAATCATTTGGCTCAAATTGCTCTTTCGGGGCTTAAAGAGCTGAAGGATGTTAATATTATCGGCTCGGAAAATCCTGCCGAGCACTGCGGTATAATCACTTTCACGGTAAACGGGGTTCACCCCCACGATATAAGCGCGATTTTGGATGCGGACGGCGTTGCGATTCGCGCGGGTCACCATTGCGCTCAGCCGCTTATGAAATATCTGGGCACGCCGTCCACCGCAAGGGCAAGCTTTTTCTTTTATAATACCGAGGAGGAAGCCCGACGCTTTGTGGAATCCGTTTCCGAATTGAGGAGGAAAATGGGATATGGAGAATAGAAGCTTTTATAACGAAATTTTAACCGAGCATAATCTGAATCCTTATCACAAGCACGATTTGCCCGATGCAAATTTGGTGCTTGAGGGCGTTAATCCAAGCTGCGGTGATGATATCATTCTTAAATTAAAGGTGGAAAACGGCGTGATTGAAGACGGCGCCTTCGTCGGCGACGGGTGCGCGATTTCACAGGCGTCCGCCGATATTATGCTTGATCTTGTGATCGGCAGAAAAAAGGAAAAGGCGCTTCATTTGGCGGATCTTTTCCTTAAAATGATTAAAAGCGGCGTAACGGACGATGAATTGCGCGAGCTTGAAGAGGCGGGCGCGCTTCAGGATGTTTCGCATATGCCGGCGCGCGTTAAATGCGCCGTGCTCGGCTGGCACACCATGGAAGAAATGCTTGATAAGCAAGAAAGCGAATGATTTGCCGCTTGCAAATCACATTAAAAAGAGCTTTGGAATTTTAAATCCCAAAGCTCTTTTGCTGTATAAGATGTTTGTTTTATTTTGCCTTATCGGCGAATTCCTCGGCCTTTTGTTTTTTTGTTTCGGCGGTGTTTTCCTGATTGCGGAAAACCACAAATTTATCGTAAAGAAATTCCGTTATCATGTTGCAGGCCATTGTGCAGCCGAGCACAATATAGTTGATTGCCGTAACATCCGCAAATCTTGCCGTGAAATAATTGCCCAAAATTGTTGAAATAGGCGTGAAAACAAGATAAAAGGCAAAAACCTTAAGCATTGCAATCGGAATGTTTGCCGCAGATTTAAAGGTGAATTTTCTGTTGAAGGTGAAATTCCAAAGCACGGAAAGAATCAGGGCAATCAAATACATGGGTCCGTATTCGTTTTGCATGATTTTTGCAAAGCCTGCGTTTGTTTCCATTAAATTTTGGAAAAACGGCAGCTTGATGACAAACTCACTCATCAAAGTAAAGCTTGCCACCTGAATAATGCCGGCAGATGCCGAAAACAGCGCAAATTTCACAAATTGCCAAATGTTTTTTGATTTTTTCTTTTCTTCGCCCATAATATGAGCCTCCTTATGCCGCAAATTATATATTTATTTTATCACACAAAAATGCAGTGTTCAATAAAAATCATATAAGCGGCACAAAAAAGTAAAATCGGGCAAAAACAAATAAAAAAGAGATACTCAAAAGAGTATCTCTTCGTGGCTCCCCAAGTTGGACTCGAACCAACGACCCTGCGGTTAACAGCCGCATGCTCTACCGACTGAGCTATTGAGGAATGTGTTGCAATCTCAAGTGCGTTAATATAATAGCAAATTATGCAGGCGTTGTCAATAACTTTTTTTATTTATTTTAAAAATATTCTCTTTTATTTTATTTGCCTTTGTGTTAATATCAAGTTATGGAAGAAAAGCATATAATTCATCCGTTTGCGCCTGTATATGATTCACAAAGCAGAGTGCTGATTTTGGGCACAATGCCGTCGCCCAAATCGCGGGAAAACGATTTTTATTACGGCAATGTGCAAAATCGCTTTTGGCGTGTGCTTTCAATCGTGCTCGGCTCTGAAATCCCTGCCGATAACGAGGGCAAAACCCGCTTTTTGCTCAATCACAAAATTGCTCTTTGGGATGTGCTTTGCGAATGCGATATCTGCGGCGCGGCGGATTCAAGCATAAAAAATGCGGTGCCCGCGGATTTGAATGTGGTTTTGCGCTCGGCACCCGTTAAAGGAATATTCGCAACGGGTAAGGCAGCCTATAAATTTTATTGCAAATATCAGCTGCCCAAAACGGGAATTGAAGCCGTTTGCCTGCCATCCACAAGCCCGGCTAATGCAAGAATGGGCATTGAAGAGCTTGTGCACGAATATTCCGCAATAAAAAAATATTTGCAGTAATTTATGATTTTTTAAGGGGGGAATCATTTTTATGCAGCCATGAAATCACAAGGCCGCAAAGGCTGCTCGATGATACGGGGAATATCGCCGAGCCGGGCTTTGCGAAAAAGCTTTATTGGCAGTATTCAAGGGCAGATATCAAGGCACCCGCCATGCGAATAAAGGAATGGGATTATTATTATGTGGGCACGCAAGATTACGGCATTTGCCTCACCGTTTCGGACGCGGCTTATGTAAGCTGCGTTTCGGCTTCGATTTTGCGTTACGGTAAAAAGCCAAAGCAAATGAACGATTCCGAAATCGGCGCGTTTCCTATGGGCAAGCTTCATATGCCGCTTTCCTCAAAAATCGGCGATGTGCATGCCAAGGTGGGCACGGCGGAAATGACCTTTGAAAACGACGGTAAAACAAGGCATCTTTTCGGCACATACGCAAATTATTGCAACACGAAAAAGCCGCTTAAATTCGATATTGTGCTTTCGGATATTCCGCCCGAAAGCATGGTTATCGCCACGCCTTTTGATAAGGATAAGCATTTTTATTATAATCAAAAAATAAATTGCATGCGTGCCGAGGGCTGGTTTTCGTTTGACGGTAAAAAATACGAATTCAATTCCGAAAACGGCGCTCTTGCCACCCTTGATTGGGGCAGAGGCGTTTGGACTTATGATAACACCTGGTATTGGGGCTCCGGCCAAATGATTTTGGAGGACGGCAGCCGCTTCGGCTTCAATATCGGTTACGGTTTCGGCAACACAAGCGCCGCAAGCGAGAATATGCTGTTTTATAACGGCACTTCGCATAAGCTGGCGGATGTTTCCTTCAATATCCCCAAAAGCGGCGAGGAATATCTTTATATGCAGCCGTGGACTTTCACTTCGTCCGACGGGCGCTTTGAAATGACCTTTGAGCCGATTATAGATCGCCAGGCTCCTCTTGATATTAAGCTTATGTGCATGCTGCCGCACCAGGTTTTCGGCAAAATCAGCGGCACGGCAATTCTTGATGACGGCACCGAAATCAAAATTAAGGATAAGCTTGTGTTTGCCGAGCGCGTGCATAATAAATGGTAACGCCCGATTTTGCGCGCGGTATAGCTTTTTGCATATCGGGTTTAATTCCCGGATTGCTTATTTTCGCCCGCTTTGCAATTTCAGCGGCTGAAATCACTTAATTAAATTAAATAAAAGCAAAATATAAGCGTGTGTTTCCCGTTCGGAAGCACACGCTTTGTTTCTTTGGTATTTTGCGATTTATTATAATTATATATTTTTACATATTATAAAGGCGGCGTGCATTTTCGTTTGTGATGCTTAAAAGCTCTTGCGCAGAAACATTAAGCTCCGGTGCAAGCCGTTCGGCTATATAAGCTATATAAGAGCTGTCGTTTCGCCTGCCTCTGAAGGGCTCGGGCGCCAAATAAGGGCAGTCCGTTTCAAGCACAAGCCGCTCAATCGGAATTGCCTTTGCAACCTCAATGCTTTTGCGTGCATTTTTAAAGGTTGCCACTCCGTTTAGGCCTATATACATGCCGAGGCGAATAACCTCTTGCGCCATTTCTTTTGAGCCTGAAAAGCAATGCACAACGCCCTTTGGTTGAGTTTGCTTTAAAATATCAAGCGTGTCGCCGTGAGCTTCTCTGTCGTGCACTATAACGGGCATATCAAGCTCGTTTGCAAGCAGGCATTGCCGCGTGAAAAATTCGCGCTGCTTTTCTTTGGAGGAGCTCATCCAGTGGTAATCAAGCCCGATTTCGCCGATGGCAACGCATTTTTCGTGCGCCGCATATTCCTTGATTTTTTCAATCTGCGAAAGCTCTGCGCCCTCCAAATTTTCGGGGTGAAAGCCCGCAGCAAAATATATATAATCGTATTTTTCGGCGATTTGCCTGTTTTTTTCGCAGGTTTCCAAATCGCAGCCGCAGGAAACGGCAAGCTCCACGCCCTTTTGGGGCAGGGGAGGCTAAAAAAAGGGTGTTTCTGTCGCCGTCAAACTGCTCATCGTCGTAATGGCTGTGGGAATCGAAAATGTTTCGCTCCATAAATCAGCGAAGCCTCATTCCGGCTCCATGCCGTCTGCAAAAAGCACTTTGATTCCGCCGTCTGCCGTGTCTGCGGCAAGCAAAGCATGCCGTTGCTCATTTCGCCGCAAAGCTTTGCCGGCTTCAGGTTTGCAACTATGATAACGGTTTTGCCGATAAGCTCGTCGGGCTTATAGTATTCCGAAATGCCGGAAACGATTTGCCTGGGCTTATCCGTGCCGTCGTCTGCCTGAATTTTAAGCAGCTTTTTGGATTTTTTAACAGGCTCGCATTCAAGAATTTTTGCCGTGCGAAGCTCAACCTTGGCAAAATCGTCTATGCCGATTTGGGCAATTCCCTCCCGGCTCTACTTTCTTGCCGGATGCTTTTGCCTCTGCCTCCTTCATTTGCTTTGAAATCAGCTCGTTAAGCTCGTCTATCTCTTTTTCAACATCAATTCTCGGGAATAATGCCGGGCCCTTTTTAACAGTAACATCTGCCGGAAGAACTCCGAATTTGCCTGCGTTTTCATAAGTGATAAGGCTTTCGTCTGCGCCGATTTGCTCCCAAACCTTAGGCATTGTGGTGGGCATAAAGCAGGAAAGCAGGGTGGTGCTCACTCTGATTGCTTCAAGCAGGTTATAAAGCACCGTTGCAAGGCGGGCTTTTTTGCTTTCGTCCTTGCCGAGCACCCAAGGTGTTGTTTCGTCAATATATTTATTGGCTCTTGAAATAACCTTGAAAATTTCCGCAAGCGCGTTGTTAAGCTGGGTTAAATCAAGATATTCATCCGCTTTTTTGCGCAGTGCCAGCACCGTGTTGATAAGCTCGTTGTCTATTTCCTCGGGCTCTCTGTCTTTCGGCAGGGTGCCTCCGAAATATTTCTCAACCATTGCAACGGTTCTTGAAACAAGATTGCCCAAATCGTTTGCAAGGTCGGAATTTATTCTGTTTATCATGATTTCGTTGGAAAAAGAGCTGTCTGCTCCAAGTGCCATTTCGCGCAGAATATGGTATCTGATTGCGTCGCAGCCGTATCTTTCGCCAAGCACAAACGGGTCAACAACATTGCCGATGGATTTGCTCATCTTTTGGCCGTTAAAGGTTATCCAGCCGTGCACGGCAAGGTGCTTCGGCAGCGGCAAATCAAGCGCCATAAGCATTGCGGGCCAAATGATTGCGTGAAAGCGCATAATGTCTTTTGCAACCATGTGCACATCCGCGGGCCAAAACTTATCAAAATCGTTGTATTTATCGTTTTTGTAGCCGAGCGCGGTGATATAGTTTGAAAGCGCGTCTATCCAAACATAAACAACATGCTTTTCGTCAAATGTTACGGGAATACCCCATGTGAAAGATGTTCTTGAAACACAAAGATCCTCAAGACCGGGCTTTATGAAGTTGTTAACAAGCTCGTTGGCCCTTGTTTTCGGCTGCAAATAATCCGTTTCGGTCAGCAATTTCTCAATGCGGTCTGCAAAAGGCGCCATTTTAAAGAAATATGCTTCCTCCGCCGCCTCGGTAACCTCTCTGCCGCATTCGGGGCATTTGCCGTCTATAAGCTGGCTTTCCGTCCAAAAGCTTTCGCAAGGCGTGCAGTATTTGCCCTTGTATTCGCCCTTGTAGATATAGCCTTTATCGTAAAGCTCTTTAAAGATTTTTTGCACCGCTTCAACATGGTAATCGTCCGTTGTGCGGATATATCTGTCGTAGCTGATGTTCATATATTGCCAAAGGCTTTTGAATTTTTCAACAACCTTGTCAACATATTGCTTGGGTGTAACGCCCTCCTCGGCGGCTTTTTGCTCGATTTTAAGGCCGTGTTCATCCGTTCCCGTAAGAAACATAACATCTCTGCCCTGCAATCTTCTGTATCTTGCAATGGAATCGCAGGCAACCGTTGTGTAGCAGTGGCCGATATGCGGATTTCCGGAGGGATAGTATATAGGTGTGGTGATATAAAATTTCTCTTTTTCAGCCATTTTGTTCCTCTCCTTAAATTTATTTATATATTTAATTTAAAAGTCTCAGATAAGTGAAGCTGCACCCTTGTCCAGCATAAGGGTAACATCCGTGTGGAATTGAAGCACCGATGCCGGGCACATCGGGGTAACATTGCCGTTGATAACCTGCTTAATTGCTTTTGCCTTATGCTCTCCGAGCGCTATTATAAGGATTTTCTTTGCCTGCATAATTGAGCCTATGCCCATTGTAACGGCTTGGGTGGGCACTTCTTCGATTGATTTGAAAAAGCGGCTGTTGTCCTTAACCGTGCTCTCTTTAAGCGTAACCACATGGCTCCATCTTTGGAAGCAGTCGGCAGGCTCGTTAAATGCAATGTGGCCGTTTGAGCCGATGCCCAAAAGCTGAATGTCTATTCCGCCTGCTTTTTTGATTTTTTCTTCGTAATTCTTGCATTCTGCTTCAAGGTCTGCCGCATTTCCGTTAAGGAAGTTAATATTCTCCTTCGGAATGTTAATCTTGTCAAAAAGATTATCGTGCATAAATCTGTGATAAGAATTAACATCGTTCACATCAATGTTAACATATTCATCAAGGTTAAATGTGGTAACCTTTGAAAAATCAACAACGCCTTTTTTATAAAGCTCTGCCATTTGGCCGTATGGCTTCAGCGGGGTGGAGCCTGTTGCAAGGCCCAAAACGGAATTCGGCTTTTGAAGCACTTGGCCGCACATATAATTGCCGGCTGCAATTCCTATTTGCTCTTCGTTGTCGTAAACAAGCACATTCATTATTTTATCTCCTCTGATTTAATATTATCAATCATTAAAATATAAAAAATATTATAATTTAATTAAACATTATATTCCAATTGCCGCCGCCTGTCAATCCAAAGGCGAAAATGCGCGGATTGCCGTGCGTTTTAAAAAAGCGATAATCAAAGCGGCTCAAAAATCGTTGTCGGTGTGTTATTTTATTCCGCTTGCTTATTATTGCTTTGCTTCTTGCTTTTGGAGGCTTTGTTTTTTGCCGAAAGTGTTATTATCAGCAAAACGGCAAGCGCTCCGAGCGCCGCACCGCCGGTGTCTATTCCCCAATCAAGCACACGGCAGGCTCTGCCGGGCACGAAGATTTGATGAATTTCATCTGTTGCGGCATATATTGATGAGCATATAATCGCCGCCGGTGTTTTTGCTTTGCCGGTTTGCACTTTCAATGCGATTGCAAAAAGAAGCCCAAGCCCCGCAAACTCGGTGAAGTGGGCAAGCTTTCTGATGATGAAATCGGAAAAGCCGCCTATTCCGAAAAGCTTTGTTATCAGCATTGTAAAAAAAGCCGCTTTGCTGCTCCGATTCATCCGCCGTGCGTGATGAAAAATAAAAAATTGCCGCCATGCAAGCCGCTGTAAGCACCCAGCAAATTATCTTTGCCGCCGTGCCTCTTTTGTTATGATCTTGTTGCATTTATAAAGGAAACCCTCCCCGAACCGGGATGAAATTGAACTCCGCTTACTCCTTTTGCCTGCGCATAATAATTCGATTCGTAAAAAACGGGTATAAAGCAATAGGTGTCATAAAGTGCAGCCTCGCATTCTTCACAGGCGGAAACAAGAGAAGCCGAATCGGCTGCGTTTGCTTCTTCAAGTGCTTTTTCAAAATCGTTTTTGTAAAAATCCGTGATTTTAAGGCTGTCTATATCGTTTAAAAATGTTATCGGGCTTGCCGAGTTGGAAACGAGGGGATAGAGCACAATGTCGTAATCTCCGCTTGCCGCCTTTGTTTTAACTTCGCTTTCGGCTGCCGTTTCCAGCTTCAGCGAAAATTCCGTGTCGTGGTTGCCGACCTTGGAAACCGTGCCTATGCCGGATTGTATTCCCTGAATCAGCTCCTTGGCGGCGTCCTTCATTGTTTCGGGCGCCAAAACAGTAACCGACACGCTGTATGTTCCCGAATCCTTCAGCGCTTTTTTCCAAAGCTCAATTGCTTCTTCTTTATCTTTTGCGTCAACCGTTGCAGCGCATTGCTCCGTGTATGATTTACCGCCTGCCGTGCATGATGGGGGCACATAGCCCTTTGGGCTGCTTAAATAGTCGTATTCTTTATAATCAATCTCGGAAAGAGAAAGCGCAAACGCCTTGCGCGCGTCTTTTTTTGCAAAAACGCCCTTTGATGTGTTTATGATAAGGCTCCAGGTGGTGTTGCTGTACGGCACAAGTGTTATTCCGCTTTTTTTGCCCGCTTTATCACTTTCGTATCCTCTTAAATAAGCGGCATCATAATATCCGCTTACAAGCTTGTCGGCCACGCTTTCGTCGGAGCCCACGATTTTTAATGTTAAATCGGATGCCTTTGCGGGCGACGGGCCTGCATAAGCCGTGTTTGCTTTCATAATATATGATGTTTCAAGCACGCTTGTGAGCACAAATTGGCCGTTAAACATTGTGTATTTCAAATCAAGCCCGTATCTGCCGTTTGTTGAATTAAAGAATTCTCTGTTGCAGGGCATTGCCACCGCCGTTGAAAGCGTTTGCAAAAAGTCATCGTCTGCCGCGGCAAGGTTGATTTGAAGCGTGTATTTATCGCTTGCATACACTCCGAGCTCACTCTCGTCTTTGTATCCCGAATGGATTTCATTTGCGTTTTCAATGGCGGAAATTGTGGCAAAAAGCGGGCTTTGCGTTAAATCGTCCGCAGCCCTTTGCAAGCCGAAAACAAAATCCTCCGCCGTTATTTCAGGATTGTAATCTTCTCCCATGGTTTTTTTTACAGAGGGAAAGATATACCACCTCAGCCCTTGCTTCAGCTTAAAGGTGTAGCTTAATCCGTCCTCGCTCACCTGCCAGCTTTCGGCACAGCCGGGGGTTATATTGCCTTCGTCGTCGCAGCGCACAAGCCCTTCAAAGCAGTTTTCGGCAATCAAAAATTCATCCTGCGTTGCCGCCACCTGCGGGTCATAGCTGTTTACATTTCCCGAAAACGGGTATATAAGGTCTATTTTTTCTTTGCTTTTTGAGCAGCCCGTAAAAATGCAGGCCGTCAGCGAAATGCAAATTAAAAAAGAAATCAGTTTTTTCATAATTCATCACCACATTTTTCAGTTATAATATTATAACAGATTACGGCGTGTATGAAAAGATAAAATTGCTATTTATTTTGCGCTGCGCTTGCCCGTTTTTGCGGTGAAAAATACGGTGAAAAAGGCAATTTTAGGCGCAAATCTTAAAACACTCGGCACAGTGTAACAAAAACTTTTCAAAAACAGGCGCGTTTTTTCAAATATTTAAAAAATTTTTATTGACTTATTAAATACATAAGCTTATTATAATAGCACGCTAAAAATGGAAAGTGTGCCCTTTTTGCAAAGGCACCTGCCGAAAGCAGGCGCAAAAATCGGCAAAATATCAGCTGATGTGCGAAATTTCGCCGTTGCGGCAGAAAGTGCATTTTTGATTTTTACAGTAATCTACAAAGAAACGGAGTGATTACCTTTATGGTAAATGTGAAGGACGTTCAGCTCGGCACCACAACAAGGAAAAGCTTTGCAAAAATCAATGAGGTTATGCCAATGCCTAATCTTATTGAGGTGCAGAAAAAATCCTATCAGTGGTTTCTTGATGAGGGCTTGCAGGAGGTTTTCCGCGACATCGGCCCCATCACCGACTACACGGGCAACCTTGTGCTTGATTTCATCGATTATTCAATGGATGATGCCCCCAAGTACACTATCGCGCAGTGCAAATCAAGAGACGTAACTTACGCAAAGCCCCTCAAAGTAAGGGCTCGCCTTCAAAACAAAGAAACAGGCGAAGTTAAAGAAAATATAATTTATATGGGCGATTTTCCGCTTATGACGGATGCCGGCACATTCGTTATCAACGGCGCGGAAAGATGCATCGTTTCTCAGCTCGTTCGCTCACCCGGCGTTTATTATCATATGGATCACGATAAAACCGGTAAGAGCTTTTCACAAACACGGTTATCCCGAACAGAGGCGCTTGGCTCGAATACGAAACAGACGCAAACGATCTTTTCTATGTAAGAATCGATAAAAACAGAAAAATCTTTATCACCACCTTCCTGCGCTCTCTCGGTCTCGGCTCGGATGATGAAATCCGCGAATTCTTCGGAAACGACGAAAGAATCGAAGCCACAATAGAAAAAGACACCACTAAGAATACCGAAGAGGCGCTTCTCGAGGTTTATAAAAAGCTGCGCCCGGGCGAGCCGCCCACACTTGAAACGGCTCAGGCTCACCTTGACGGCCTGTTCTTTGACGCTCACAGATACGATCTTTCCAGAGTCGGCAGATATAAATACAATAAAAAGCTTGCTCTTTCGGATAGGCTTGCCGGCAAAACCCTCACTCAGCCGATTATTTCTCCGCAGGGCGAATTCCTTGCAGATGCGGGCGAAGTTATCAGCGAGGAAAAAGCGCTTGAAATCGAAAACGCAGGCGTTATGAATGCGTTTGTTGATGCAGAGGGCAAAGAAGTTAAAATCGTTTCAAACGGCATGGTTGATATTTCTAAATATATCTCCTTTGATTGCAAGCCGCTTGGCATAAACGAAAAGGTATCTTACAGAGTGCTTTCCGAAATCCTTGAAAAATGCGGCGATGATGAGGAAGCTCTTAAAGAAGAAATTCAAATCAGATGCGATGATCTTATTCCCAAGCACATCATCATCGATGATATTTTCGCAACTGTTTCTTATCTCATAAATCTTGCTTGCGGCGTCGGCGTAACCGATGATATAGACCATCTCGGAAACCGCCGTATCCGTGCGGTGGGCGAGCTGCTTCAAAATCAGATCAGAATCGGCTTTTCCAGAATGGAAAGAGTTATTCGCGAAAGAATGACTCTTCAGGTGCAGGATGATGAGGAATCAATCACTCCGCAGGCACTCATCAATATCCGCCCCGTTGTTGCGGCTATTAAAGAGTTCTTCGGCTCTTCTCCGCTTTCGCAATTTATGGATCAAAACAATCCGCTTGCAGAGCTTACTCATAAGAGAAGACTTTCAGCCCTCGGCCCCGGCGGTCTTTCAAGAGATCGTGCCGGCTTTGAGGTTCGCGACGTTCACTACACACACTATGGCAGAATGTGCCCCATCGAAACTCCCGAAGGCCCCAATATCGGCCTTATCTCTTATCTTGCCTGCTACAGCCGCTTAAATGAATACGGCTTCATTGAGGCTCCTTATCGCAAGGTTGATAAGAAAACGGGCTGCGTAACCTCAGAGGTTGTTTATATGACTGCCGATGTTGAGGATAATTACACCGTTGCTCAGGCAAACGAGCCCCTCGATGAAAACGGCAGATTTCTTAATAAGCGTGTTACCTGCCGCCACAGAGATGAGTTCCTCACCTGTGAACCTGAAAAAGTAGATTATATGGATGTTTCGCCTAAGATGGTTGTTTCCGTTGCAACGGCGATGATTCCTTTCCTTGAAAACGATGACGCCAACCGTGCTCTCATGGGTGCAAACATGCAGCGTCAGGCAGTTCCGCTTCTTAAAACAGAGGCTCCCGTGGTAGGCACCGGCATGGAATATAAAGCAGCTTACGACTCGGGCGTTGTTGTTGTTGCAAAGCGCGGAGGTACCGTAACCGCAGTTGATGCCGAATCAATCGAAATCACTGTTAAAGCCGGCGAAGTAGACAGATATGAGCTTGTTAAGTTCAGCGGCTCAAACCAGGGCACCTGCATCAATCAGCGCCCCATTGTTTCCCTGCATCAAAAGGTTGAGGACGGCCAGGTTATCGCAGACGGCCCCGCAACCTGCAACGGCGAGGTTTCGCTCGGTAAGAATGCGCTTATCGGCTTTATGACCTGGGAGGGTTATAACTACGAGGACGCTGTTCTTATAAATGAAAAAATGGTTCGCGACGATGTTTACACATCAATTCATATTGAAGAGCACGATGTTGAATCAAGAGATACCAAACTCGGCCCCGAGGAAATCACAAGAGATATTCCCAATGTGGGCGAGGATGCTCTGAAGGATCTTGATGAGGACGGTATTATCCGCGTTGGCGCAGAGGTGCACAGCGGTGACATCCTCGTCGGCAAGGTAACGCCCAAGGGCGAAACGGAGCTTACCGCAGAGGAAAGACTGCTTCGCGCAATCTTCGGCGAAAAGGCAAGAGAGGTAAGAGACACCTCCATGCGCGTTCCTCACGGCGAATACGGTATCGTTGTTGATGTTAAGGTGTTCACCCGTGCAAACTGCGATGAACTCAGCCCCGGCGTAAACAAAGTTGTTCGTGTTTATATCGCGCAAAAGAGAAAAATTCAGGTCGGCGATAAGATGGCCGGTCGTCACGGTAACAAGGGCGTTGTTTCCCGCGTTCTTCCGCAGGAGGATATGCCTTTCCTGCCCGACGGTCGCCCGCTTGATATCGTTCTTAACCCCCTCGGCGTACCCTCCCGTATGAATATCGGTCAGGTGCTTGAGGTTCATCTCGGCTATGCCGCAATGGCACTTGGCTGGAAAATGTGCACACCCGTATTTGACGGTGCACACGAAGATGATATCCGCGAATGTCTTAAACTTGCAGGCCTTTCGGAAGACGGTAAAACCGTTCTTACAGACGGCAGAACGGGTGAGAAATTCGATAACCCCATCACCGTCGGCTATATGTATTATCTTAAGCTCCATCACCTTGTTGATGATAAAATCCATGCTCGCTCCACCGGCCCTTACAGCATGGTAACGCAGCAGCCACTCGGCGGTAAAGCTCAGTTCGGCGGTCAGCGTTTCGGTGAAATGGAAGTTTGGGCACTTGAGGCTTACGGTGCAGCTTATACGCTGCAGGAAATCATCACGGTTAAATCCGATGATGTAACGGGCCGTGTTAAAACTTACGAAGCAATTGTTAAGGGCGAAAATATTCCGCCTGCCGGCACTCCCGAATCCTTTAAGGTTCTTTATAAAGAGCTTCAGGCTCTCGGCCTTGATACCCGCCTTTATGATAAAGACGGCAATGAGGTTGAACTCAAGCAGGATATCGATGACGGCACGGAAATTCAGCCGATAGACAGCAATGCCTTTACAGAGGTAAACGACTTTGATTCAAACAGCGAGGGCTACACCCTTGAGGATGCTGATGAAAAAGCCGAGGAAGCAGGCCAGGATTCCGGATTTGACGATTTGTTCACGGATTCGGATGAAGACGACGAAGAATAATCTTCGGGCCGATAAACCTACATTACATTATATATAAAGGAGTGCTTCCACATGGAAAATAACAGTGAATTCAATTCAATAAAAATCGGTCTTGCCTCTCCGGAACAAATCCGTGCTTGGTCTTACGGCGAGGTAACAAAGCCCGAAACCATAAACTACAGAACTCTTAAGCCCGAAGACGGCCTTTATTGCGAAAAGATTTTCGGACCCACAAAGGACTGGGAATGCCATTGCGGTAAATATAAAAGAGTTCGTTATAAAGGCAAGGTCTGTGAGCGCTGCGGCGTTGAAATCACACGCTCAAAGGTTCGCCGCGAGCGTATGGGTCATATTGAGCTTGCAGCTCCCGTTTCCCACATTTGGTATTTCAAGGGAATTCCCAGCCGCCTCGGCCTTGTGCTTGACATAAGCCCCCGCTATCTTGAAAAAGTGCTTTATTTCGCGCTTTATATCGTAACCGATCCCGGCGATACCCCGCTTGAGAAAATGCAGATTCTCAACGAAAAAGAGTATGCCGAAATGCGCGAAAGATATGAGGATGATTTTGAAGCCGGCATGGGCGCGGAAGCCATTAAAAAGCTGCTTCAGGATATTGATGTTGAGCAGCTTCGCAACGAGCTTACCGCAGAGCTTGAAACGGCAACGGGCCAAAAGAGAGTTCGCATTCTTAAAAGGCTTGATGTTGTTGATGCTTTCTATAAGAGCGGCAATAAGCTTGAATGGATGATTATGGATGTTATTCCGGTAATTCCTCCGGATATCCGCCCCATGGTTCAGCTTGACGGCGGCAGATTTGCCACCTCGGATCTTAACGATCTTTACAGAAGAGTTATAAACAGAAATAACCGCCTTAAAAGGCTCCTTGAGCTCGGCGCACCCGATATTATCGTAAGAAACGAAAAGAGAATGCTTCAGGAGGCTGTTGACGCCCTTATCGATAACGGCAGAAGAGGCCGCCCGGTAACAGGCCCCAGCAACCGCCCGCTTAAATCTCTTTCCGATATGCTTAAAGGTAAGCAGGGTCGCTTCCGTCAAAACCTTCTCGGTAAGCGTGTTGACTATTCCGGCCGTTCCGTTATCGTTGTAGGCCCCGAACTCAAAATGCATCAGTGCGGCCTTCCCAAGGAAATGGCAATTGAGCTGTTTAAGCCATTCGTTATGAAGCGCCTTGTTGCCACAGGTGCGGCTTCAAATATTAAATCTGCAAGAAAAAAGGTTGAGCGTGCTCAGGATCCCGCAGTATGGGATGCTCTTGAGGTTGTTATTAAGGATCATCCGGTTATGCTTAACCGTGCGCCCACACTTCACCGCCTTGGTATTCAGGCGTTTGAGCCGGTTCTTGTTGAGGGCAGGGCAATCAAGCTTCATCCTCTTGCATGTACGGCATTTAACGCGGACTTTGACGGCGACCAAATGGCTGTTCACGTTCCGCTTTCGGCAGAGGCTCAGGCAGAGGCACGCCTTCTTATGCTTGCCGCAAACAACCTGCTCAAGCCGTCCGACGGTAAGCCCGTAACCGTTCCCACGCAGGATATGGTTATCGGTTCTTATTACCTCACCATGATTAAGGAGGGCGAGCCAGGTCAGCCGAAATTCTTTAAGGATGAAAACAGAACAGAAGAAATCGCTTTCCAAGATGTGAGAAAGCTTGTTGCAGGCAGATTCGATGATTCTCAAATTCTCACCGATGAAAAGGATTCCGAGCTTGCTGCCGATTTCTCAATCTATAAATCATATCATATTTACAGAGATAAGGACGAGGCTATGATGGCATATCAGGAGGGTTCTCTCGGTATGCACTCACCGGTTAAAATCCGCTTCTCCAAAGAGGAAAACGGCAGCACAAAGAGCGCCGTTGTTATCACAACAATCGGCCGCGTAATCTTCAACAACCCGATTCCGCAGGATTTGGGCTTTGTTGATCGCTCCGTTGCCGAAAACGAATTCAAGCCCGAAATCGGCTTTGTCGTTAAGAAAAAGCAGCTCGGTCAAATCGTTGATAAGCTCATCTCCGTTCACGGCGTTTCCGTTGCCTCCGTTGCGCTTGATCATATCAAGGCGCAGGGCTATAAGTATTCCACCGTTTCCGGCACCACCGTTGCCGTTTGCGATGCTCTTATTCCGAATGCCAAAAAGGATTTCCTTGAGGAAGCCGAAAAGCAGGTTGATGAGATTACGATGAACTACAATTTCGGTCTTATCACAAATGAAGAGCGTTCTTCCGCCGTTATCAAGGCTTGGGAGGATTGCACAAATAAGGTTACAAACGAGCTTACTTCAAACTTTGACGGAACTCATAACCCGATTCACATGATGGTTGATTCCGGCGCCCGCGGCAGTACCGCTCAGCTTCGTCAGCTTGCCGGTATGCGCGGACTTATCGCAAACACCGCAGGTAAAACAATCGAAATTCCGATTAAGGCAAACTATCGTGAAGGCCTTAACATTTTGGAATACTTCATTTCTTCGCGTGGTGCGCGTAAAGGTCTTACCGATACAGCGCTTCGTACAGCCGACTCGGGTTACCTTACCCGCCGCCTTGTTGACGTTTCACAGGATGTTATTATCCGCGACGACGATTGCGGCTGCAAGGAAGGTATTGTAGTTAAGGCTATTATGGACGGCAATCGTGAGCTTGAATCACTTAAAGAACGCCTTATCGGCCGCTTCCCGCTCAACGAGGTTTGCGATCCCGCAACAGGCGAGGTTCTTGCTTCTCCCGATGTTATGATGACCAAGGAAATCGCAGGCAAAATCGTTTCCGCGGGTATCACGGAGGTTAAAATCCGTTCTCTTATCACATGTAAATCGCACCACGGCGTTTGCCGCAAGTGCTATGGTTCAAACCTTGCGTTTAACGAGCCTGTTCAGGTCGGTGAAGCAGTCGGCATTATCGCGGCTCAGTCAATCGGTGAGCCGGGTACTCAGCTTACAATGAGAACCTTCCACACCGGCGGTATCGCAGGCGGTGAGGATATCACTCAGGGTCTTCCCCGTGTTGAGGAATTGTTTGAGGCTCGCAAGCCCAAGCAGTATGCAATCCTTTCCGAGATTGACGGTGTCGTAAGATTTGAAGAGGTTAAGAAAACCCAGCATATCGTTGTTACTAATAACGACACTATGGAAGAGCGCAAATACCTTGTTCCTTACGGCTTCAGAATCCGTGAGGAAATCACAGAGGGCGCTCATGTTTCAAAGGGTCAGGAGCTCACTTACGGTTCAAAGAATCCGCACGATGTTCTTGCAATTCTCGGCGAAGAGGCTGTTTATAACTATCTTATTCGCGAAGTTCAGTTTGCATATCGTACTCAGGGTGTTGATGTAAACGATAAGCACATTGAAGTAATCGTTCGCCAGATGCTTAAGAAATGCACGGTTGACGATGCAGGCGACACGGAGCTTGTTTCCGGCACAATGGTTGATGTTTCGGCTGTTGATGAGGCAAACGAAAAGATCGAGGCACGCATCGCTGCAGGTGAGGCAGATCTTAAAAAGGCAACCTACATCCCGATTCTTATGGGTATCACAAAGGCTTCGCTTGCAACGGATTCGTTCCTTTCCGCAGCATCCTTCCAGGAAACCACAAGAGTTCTTACAGATGCGGCAATCAAGGGCAAGGTTGATCCTCTTATCGGCCTTAAAGAAAACGTTATCATCGGTAAGCTTGTTCCGGCAGGCACGGGCATGAATGTGTTCCGCGATGTTGATGTTGTGCCTAGCTACCTTTCTTCCGAAGGCTCCGAGGAAATATTAAACCTTGAACAATTGCAAAAATTGTTGACAAACAGTATGTCTGAGTGATATAATTGATAACTGTGTGAGCAGGGATAATACCGCATTGCACAAATATTTTTAATTATTTTGTCACAGTTGCACAAAATATTGAGGTGGGCTTTGTGCCCGCCTCAATATGTGCGTATATACGGCGGCTTCAAATTTGTGAAACCGCAGTGTATGCGCATATTATTGCGCATAAATTTTGCAGAAAGGAGATATAAACTATTGCCTACCTTTAACCAATTAGTAAGAACAGGCAGAAAGTCTGTTGAGAAAAAGGCAAAAGCACCTGCACTTTTAAAGAGCCTCAATACCAAGAAGAATGTTATGAATGATAACTGCTCTCCTCAAAAGCGCGGTGTATGCACGGCTGTTAAAACAGCCACCCCGAAGAAGCCGAACTCCGCTCTTCGTAAAATCGCCCGTGTTCGTTTAACAAACGGCATGGAGGTTTCCGCATACATCCCCGGCGTTGGTCACAACCTTCAGGAGCACTCCGTAGTTATGGTTCGCGGCGGCCGTGTTAAGGATCTTCCCGGTGTGCGTTACCACATCATCCGCGGCACTCTTGATACTCAGGGCGTAAACGGCAGAATGCAAAGCCGCTCTAAGTACGGCGCTAAGAAGCCGAAGGCTGCAAAGAAATAAGCAGCTCTTTTAGGATAAAACAATAGTTTATACCTTATATTATATATATGCGGTATAGCCTACTTGTTGACTCCACGGAAAAACCGAGTACCTATGAACTCATTAAAATTATGAAGGAGGGAAGCGAAGATGCCAAGAAGAGGCCAAATCGCTAAGCGTGATGTTTTGCCGGATCCGCTTTATAATTCAAAGCTGGTAACCCGTCTTATCAACAACATCATGTATGATGGAAAAAAGGGTGTCGCACAGAAAATCGTTTACGGTGCATTTGACATCATTAAAGAAAAAACAGGCAACGATCCGTTAGAAACTTTTGAAGCTGCTATGGAAAACGTTATGCCCGTTCTTGAGGTAAAGGCTCGCCGTGTCGGCGGTGCAACTTACCAGGTTCCGCTTGAAGTTCGCCCCGAAAGGCGCCAAACTTTGGGCTTGCGCTGGATAACAGCATATTCACGCCAGCGTTCCGAAAGAACTATGAAGGAACGCCTTGCTGCGGAAATCATGGATGCCGTAAATAAAACCGGCGGCGCAGTTAAGAAGTGTGATGATACACATAAAATGGCAGAGGCAAACAAAGCATTTGCTCATTTCAGGTATTGATCCCAGTATCGGAATAGGAGGATATTATGCCAAGAAAAGTGTCGCTTGAGATGACAAGAAATATTGGTATTATGGCGCATATCGATGCCGGTAAAACAACCACTACCGAGCGTATCCTTTATTATACGGGTATTAACCACAAAATCGGTGAAACCCACGACGGCGCCGCTACTATGGACTGGATGGCACAAGAGCAGGAAAGAGGTATCACAATCACCTCCGCTGCAACAACTTGCTTCTGGAAAAAACATAGAATCAATATTATCGACACACCGGGCCACGTTGACTTCACTGTTGAGGTTCAGCGTTCCCTTCGTGTGCTTGACGGCTCTGTTACCGTTCTTTGTGCTAAGGGCGGCGTAGAGCCTCAGTCTGAAACCGTTTGGCGCCAGGCTGACGAATATAATGTACCCCGTATGATCTATGTAAATAAGATGGATATTATGGGTGCAGACTTTTACAATGTTCTCAACATGGTAAAAGAAAGATTTAAATGCAATGCAGTTCCGATTCAGCTTCCGATCGGTTCCGAGGATACCTTCAGAGGTATCGTAGACCTTGTTAACATGGATGCCGAAATTTATTACGACGATCTCGGAAACGATATTCGCCGCGAGGAAATTCCGGAGGATATGAAGGATCTTGCTCAGGAATATCGCGATAAGCTTATTGAAGCTGTTGCAGAGCAGGACGAAGCTCTTATGGATAAGTATTTTGAAGGCGAAGAGCTCACCGTTGATGAAATCAAGAAAACAATCAGAAAAGCAACCTGTGCTTGCCAGATGGTTCCGATCACCTGCGGCACTTCTTACAGAAACAAGGGCGTTCAGCCGCTTCTTGATGCGATTGTTGATTTCATGCCTGCTCCCACAGATGTTGAATCAATCAAGGGTGTAAACCCCGACACGGATGAGGAAGAATTCCGTCATTCGTCCGATAGCGAGCCGTTCTCGGCTCTTGCATTCAAGATTGCCACCGACCCGTTTGTAGGTAAAATTTGCTACTTCCGCGTTTATTCGGGCACTCTTAATGCAGGCTCTCAGGTTTACAACTCCGTTAAGGGCAATAAAGAAAGAATCGGCCGTATTCTTCAAATGCACGCAAACCACAGAGAAGATATCGAAACCGTTTATGCGGGTGATATCGCTGCCGCTGTAGGTCTTAAAAACACCACCACCGGCGATACTCTTTGCGATGAAGATCATCCGATTATCCTTGAATCAATGAACTTCCCGGATCCCGTTATCCGCGTTGCCATTGAGCCCAAAACCAAGGCAGGCCAGGAAAAAATGGGCATCGCTCTTGCAAAGCTTGCAGAAGAAGATCCCACATTCAAGGCATATACCGATGAGGAAACAGGCCAAACAATCATCGCCGGTATGGGCGAGCTTCACCTTGAAATTATCGTAGACCGTATGCTCCGCGAATTTAAGGTAGAGGCAAATGTCGGTGCTCCTCAGGTTGCATATAAAGAAACCATCACCACAGATTCCATGTCAGACACTAAATATAAGCGTCAGTCCGGCGGTTCGGGCCAATACGGTCATGTTAAAATCCGTATGTCGCCCAACCTTGATGAAGAAGGAATCGGCAAGGGCTATGAATTTGTTAACTCCGTTGTCGGCGGTGCTATTCCCAAGGAATATATCCCCGCTGTTGATGCAGGTATTCAGGGCGCTATGAAGAGCGGTGTTCTTGCAGGTTACCCGATGGTTGATATCAAAGTTGAGCTTTATGATGGATCTTATCATGAAGTTGACTCCTCTGAAATGGCGTTCAAGATTGCCGGCTCTATGGCATTCAAGGATGCAGCCAAAAAGGCTAAGCCCGTTATCCTTGAGCCTATGATGAAGGTAACGGTTATCGTTCCCGAGGAATACATGGGCGATGTTATCGGCGATCTTAACTCTCGCCGTGGTCTTATCAGAGGTATGGAAGACAGAACAGGCGCTAAGCAAATCAATGCCCGCGTTCCGCTTTCCGAAATGTTCGGTTATGTAAATGATCTTCGTTCCAAAACTCAGGGTCGTGGCCAATACACCATGGAACCCGATGGTTATGAACCCGTTCCGAAGTCTATTGCAGAAGATATCATTTCTTCACGCGCCAAAAAAGACTGATTAACGGATAATTAACAATAAAATCATTAAAAAGCCTTGATATTTCATCAATGCTTTGATAAAATAATTATAACAATTTATTCAACTTAAATTTTTAGGAGGAAATCCCAATGGCTAAAGAAAAATTTAACCGTTCCAAGCCGCATGTTAACATCGGTACGATCGGTCACGTAGACCACGGTAAGACCACTCTTACAGCTGCTATCACAAAGTATCTTGCAAACGAAGGCCATGCTAAGTTTGAAGATTATGCTGATATCGATAAGGCTCCCGAAGAGAGAGAACGTGGTATCACAATCAACACTGCTCACGTTGAGTATGAAACAGAATCTCGTCACTATGCACACGTTGACTGCCCCGGCCACGCCGACTACATCAAGAACATGATCACCGGCGCTGCTCAGATGGACGGTGCTATCCTTGTTATCGCTGCTACCGACGGCCCGATGGCTCAAACTAAAGAGCACCTTCTTCTTGCTCGTCAGGTTGGCGTTCCCTACATCGTTGTATTCATGAATAAGGTAGACCAAGTAGACGATGAAGAACTTCTTGACCTTGTTGAAATGGAAATTCGTGATACTCTTAACGAGTATGAATTCCCGGGCGACGACACCCCGATCATCAGAGGTTCCGCTCTTCTTGCTCTTCAGGCTCCTTCAAATGACGATCCTGCTTGCGATTGCATCAGAGAGCTCCTTGAAGCTGTTGACACTTATATCCCGACTCCCGAGCGCGATGAAAACCTTCCCTTCCTTATGCCTGTTGAGGATGTTATGACCATCACCGGTCGTGGCACCGTTGCAACCGGTAAGGTTGAGCGTGGTATCCTTAAGCTCAACGAGGAAGTTGAAATCGTTGGTATTAAGCCCGAAATCAAGAAGACTGTTTGCACAGGTCTTGAAATGTTCCGTAAGTCTCTTGACTTCACAGAAGCAGGCGACAACGTAGGCGCACTTCTTCGTGGTATTCAGAGAACAGAGATTCAGCGCGGCCAGGTTCTTGCAAAGCCGGGTTCAATTCACCCGCACACAAAGTTCAAGGGCCAGGTTTACGTTCTTACTAAGGACGAAGGCGGCCGTCATACTCCTTTCTTCAACAACTATCGTCCTCAGTTCTATTTCAGAACAACTGACGTTACCGGCGTTATCACTCTTCCGGAAGGCACTGAAATGTGCATGCCCGGCGATAACATCGTTATGGATGTTGAACTTATCACTCCTATCGCTATCGAAAAGGGACTTCGTTTCGCTATTCGTGAAGGCGGCAGAACAGTAGGTTCAGGCGTTGTTACAGAAATCGAAGAGTAATTTATAATAATTATTCGCAGGCAGGGTTTTCCCTGCCTGTTTTTTCTTGCCCACACTTTGCGGGTGTGTTATAATAACCTCACGAAGCACAATCCGAATTGAAAATTCGGTGTGCTTCGGAGAACATTGAAATGCAGCGTTCGGCGATGGGTTCCGCCTCACACTTGCATTAAAATAACCTCACGAAGCAGAGCGAAATCGAAGATTTCGATTGCTTCGGAGAATATTGTATATTCAATTTAAGGCTTCGCCTGCTCGAAAAGCACTGAAACGTTAAATGTGCTTTTCTCGCTGCCGTTCCGGCAGAAATTGAATGTATAATAACCTCACGAATCACAATCCGAATTGAAAATTGATGTGTTTTATTAAACATTAAGATTCAGATTTAAGAATATGCCGGCAAGGCGGATGTTTCCAAAAGCGCAAACACGGCAAAATGCGCTTTATTATATAAATATATTTAAAACAAACACTCAAACAAATCATTTTTCAAAGCAGCAAACGGAGCGGTTATGGCAGAAAATCAGGCTGAAAAAATAAAGGGCACCGTTGAGGATGTAACCTATTATAACGAGGAAAACGGCTACACGGTTATGACCGTTTCTGCGGGCGACGATGCCGTAACCGTTGTGGGCAATTCACTGCCTGTTGCCGAGGGCGTTCAAATAGAAGCCTGCGGCGAATGGGTTATGCACCCCACCTTCGGCAGGCAACTGAAAGCGGATTCAATTAAGCTTACCATGCCCGAAAACGCCGCCGGAATGCTTAATTATCTTTCAAGCGGAATCGTGCGCGGAATCGGCCCTGCCACCGCATCAAAAATAGTGGATGAATTCGGCGCGGAAACCTTTGATGTTTTGCAAAATGATTTAAATCGCCTTGCTTCGATAAAAGGAATAAGCAGAACCAAGGCGCGCGAAATGCAAAAATCGTTTAATGAAAAATTCGGCTCGCGCGAAACTCTTGCCGCTCTCATAAATAACGGCCTTACCCAAAAAGAAGCGCTTAATGCATATAAGTTTTTCAAGGATAACGCGGCTGAAATGTTTGAAGATAATCCTTTTTCATTCGTTGCCTGCGGAATTATAAGCTTTGACAGATGTGATGAATTAACCGTGGAGCACGGAATTGCCGTGCAGGATACCGTTCGCGCCGAGGCGCTTGCCGCACATATAGTTGAGCATAATATCGCAAACGGGCACACCTGCCTGCCACGCTCAAGCGTTGTAAAAACGGCGATTTCTTATCTTGATTGCAGTGAGGATGCGGCGGAAATCGCCGTTGATTCTGCTGTTGAAAACCATCGCCTTATGAATGAGGAAATAGACGGAAAAGAATTTCTTTTCACCCCTGAGGCATATAATGCCGAGCATGATATTGCCGATCGCATTAAGGTTATGGTGAGTTACCCGCCACGCCAAGTGGAAATTTTTCAAAGCGAGGTTTTCGCTTTTGAAAGCTCAAATAATATTGCTTTTGACGAAAAACAGCGCGAGGCAATCGAAATTGCGGTCAATAAAGGCATGCTGATTTTAACGGGCGGCCCCGGCACGGGCAAAACCACCACGGTTAAGGGCATGATAACCCTGATGAAAAATCACGGGCTGAATGTGGCGCTTGCCGCTCCCACCGGCAGAGCCGCAAAAAGGATGACGGAATTAACGGGCTGTGAGGCAAAAACTCTGCATCGCTTGCTTGAAGCGGAATTTAAAGACGACGAAAATAAATCCGCCTTCGCGCGAAACAGGAAAAATCCGCTAGAGGCGGACGCCGTTATAATAGATGAGCTTTCAATGGTTGATATATTTTTGTTTTCTTCACTGCTGGATGCTTTGCCGCTTCATTCAAGGCTTATTTTGGTGGGCGATAAAGACCAATTGCCGCCTGTGGGCGCGGGAAATGTGCTCTCCGATTTGCGAAAAAGCGGTCTTATCCCAGTTGTGGAGCTTGATAAGATTTTTCGCCAGGCAATGCAGAGCAGGATAGTTACCAATGCACACAGGGTTGTGCGCGGCGAAATGCCCGTAACGGATGATAATTCGCCCGAATCGGATTTCTTTTTGGTGCACGAGCAATCGCCTTACACCGCCTCCGGTAAAATCGCGGATCTTGTTACACGCCGTCTGCCGCAGGCTTACGGCTTTGATTCCGTGGGCGATATTCAGGTGCTCTGTCCGTCTCGCATGGGTGAGCTGGGTTCGCAAAACATAAATCGAATTTTGCAGAAAAAACTCAATCCGCCCGCAAAAGGCAAACGCGAAATCACCGTTCGCGGCTACACCCTGCGTGAGGGTGATAAGGTTATGCAAATTAAAAACAATTATGATGTTCCGTGGTTTAAAAACGGTGAAAACGGCATGGGTGTTTTCAACGGCGATGTGGGCGTGCTCACCCGCGTTGATAAGGCAAGCGATATAATCAATGTTGTGTTTGACGATAAAGAGGCAATGTATTCCTATGCAAATGCCACCGAGCTTGAGCTTGCCTATGCCATGACTGTGCATAAAAGCCAAGGCTCGGAATTTGACGCTGTTGTTATGCCGGTGCTTGCCACTCCGCCGAATCTTGCTTACAGAAATCTTTATACTGCGCTCACAAGGGCGAAAAAGCTGCTTGTGCTCGTCGGCAATGAAGGCGCGGTGCGCGCAATGGTTGAAAACGATAAAAAAAAGCAGGCGCTACAGTGCACTTCTTCACTTTTTAACTGTTGACAACTCGGGGCGTTTACAGTAACATTTAATTGTGCGCGTTTTTGATTTAATTCAAAAATTTGCGCGATTTTTGATGATTTTCGGGCTTCCCGATTATATAAATTTGTTTTTAAGGAATGACAATATGTTTGGTTATGATCTCGGTATAGATTTCGGCACAAGTTCTTTGGTTATCTCAGTGCCGGGCAAGGGCGTTGTTGTAAACGAGCCCTCCTATGTGGCTTATGACACGGAAACCGAAAAAATGCTCTATGCCGGCAGAAGAGCTTATTATCTTGAGGGGCGCGAGCCGAGCGGAATTTCCGTTATTCAGCCGATAGCGGGCGGCGCCATCACGAATTATTCAATTGCCGTGCAGATGGTGCGCTTTTTTATAAACAAAATAATCAAAAAAAGCATTTTTAAACCCAGGGTTGTTGCCGCGGTTTCGGCGCTTGCCACGGATGTTGAAAGACGCACGATTATTTCCGTTATGATTTCCGCGGGCGCAAGGTCCGTTTGCCTTGTGGAGGAGCCTCTTTGCGCCGCTTTCGGTGCGGGGGTTGATCCCTTGCAGCCCACGGGAGCGTTTGTTATCGATATCGGAGGCGGCACCACGGATATGGCGGTTATCAGCCAGGGCAGTATGAGCCAGGTGGATACCGTTCGTGTGGCAGGCAATCGCTTTGATGATGAAATAGCAAAATATATGCGTGAAAAATATGGCATTTTGATAGGCAAAAGAATGTCGGAGGAAATCAAAAACCGCATTGGCGGCGCAGTAGAGCGTGAAGAAGATGTGAGCATGCAGGCAAAGGGGCGCGATATGTTCTCCGGAATGCCGTGCGTTGTTGAAATCACGGGCAATGAAATATATGAATGCTTAAAGCCGCTTTTTGAAGAGCTTACGGACGCGGCACGCGTTATTTTTGAGCGCACAACTCCGCAGATAGTTGCCGATGTAACAAACAGCGGAATTATCATCACGGGCGGCTGCTCTGAAATTTACGGCATAGATAAGCTCTTTTCAAATGCGCTGGGGCTTGATGTTTCCATCGCGCCGCGCGCAGAGCTTTGCGTTTCAAAGGGCGCAATGATTGCGCTCAATAAAATGCATATTCTCGATCAATACGGCTATCGCTTCCAAACGAAACAGGATGTAAGAATAAGATGATTCAGATTTATTACGGCTTCGGCAAGGGAAAAACCACCGCCGCAATCGGCCAGGCGCTTCGTGCCTGCGGCGCGGGAAAATCCGCCTGCGTTTATGCCTTTTTAAAGGACAATTTATCAAGCGAAAGGCTTGCAAGGTGCGATGTTGAGTTTTACCCCACGCCGCAAAAGCTGCCGTTTTTGTTTAAAATGAGTGATGAGGAAAAGGCTGAATATGCCGCGTTTGCTCAAAAAATGCTTGCCGATGCGCTTTCATCCGATTATGATGTGATTGTGCTTGATGAATTTTTGGACGCGGTTTCGCTTTTTGATTTTGATTATATCAAATCGCTTTCGTTTTCGCCCGATAAGGAATATGTGATAACGGGCCACACGGAGATTGCGCCGCTTTTTGAAAAGGCGGATTATATAACGGAATTTAAAAAAATCCGCCACCCGTTTGATAACGGAGCTTCGGCAAGGCGGGGAATAGAATTTTAGCGCACTTTTTCAATTTTGCCGCAAAATCAGAGCTTTAAGAATAAAGCATAACACGGCTTCGCAAAAGCCACTTTAAAATATACCGAATTAAACACGGTAATACGGAGGAACGATATGGATAGATTTGCTAAATTTCATCCTGCTGTCTGCTTCCTCTTTTTTGCTTTTGTGATTGTGCTCACGCCTGTTTATATAAATCCCGTGTTCGGCATAATTTCCTTTGCCACAGCGTTTCTTTATGAATTAAAAGCCTGCGGCAAATCCGCCGCGCTCGGCACACTAAAATTCACCGTGCCGCTCGGCGTGCTTGTGGCAGTGTTCAATATGCTTTTTTGCCGCTACGGAGAAACGCGGCTGTTTTCCGTTTTCGGGCTTCAAATGAATTTTGAACCGCTTGTTTACGGCGCGTGCACGGGTATTATGCTCGGTGCGCTCGTTATGTGGTTTGCGGCTTATAATCAGGTTGTCACAAGCGAGAAATTCGCGGCGCTTTTCGGCGGCATTGCGCCTAATTTGGTGCTCACTTTTTCAATGGCAATGCGCTTTGTGCCGCTTATGATTAAAACGGCAAATCAAATTAAAGAGGCTCAGCAGGGGCTGGGCAATGAAGTTAAAGGCTTAAAAAAACGCCGTTTCGCGCTTTTCCGCCCTTGTTTCGATCAGCCTTGAGCGCAGCATGAAAACGGCTGATTCAATGCGCGCTCGCGGCTTCGGCAGGGGAAACCGCCGCGGCTTTTCACGCTTTAAATTCAAAGTGGGGGATGCGGCCTTAATTTTATGCTTTGCCGCCGCCTTTGTGTTTGAAATCGCCGCGCGTTGCCTCGGCGCATTTGAATTTTTGTATCAAAATCATATCAAAATAAAAAATCCGAGCCCGCTTGCCGCCGCCGTGTTTGCTGCGGTGTGCCTGTTGCCGTTTTTAATTGATGCTTTGGAGGATGCCAAATGGCTGATATTGAAATCAAAAATTTAAGCTTTTCTTATCCGCTTGCCTCAAAAGCGGCGCTTTCGGATGTTTCGCTTTTTGTGGAATCCGGCAGGCTTTGCCTTGTTTGCGGCAGCAGCGGCAGCGGAAAATCCACGCTGCTTTGCCTGCTTAAAAGCGAAATTGCCCCGCACGGCAAAAAAAGCGGGCGAAATTTTCGTTCGCGGCAAAATAGGCTTTGTCGGCCAGGATGCGGAAAGTAATATTATAACGGACACGGTTTACGGCGAATTGGCGTTCGGCTTGCAAAGCACCTCGCTTTCGCGCGCCGAAATCGCGCTTAAAATTGCCGAAACGGCAAGCTATTTTAACCTTAATAAATATATAAATTGCAAAACGGCTGAGCTTTCGGGCGGCACAAAGCAAATGCTTGCACTTGCTTGCGCCATGACGGCTTCACCCGATGTGCTTTTACTTGATGAACCCTGCTCGCAGCTCGATCCCGTGGCGGCGCGCAATTTTTATTCTGCCGTATTGCGCCTTAAAGCGGAACGTGGAATAACGATTCTTGTGGCGGATCATCGCCCCGATCTTTTGGCAAACGCCGATTCCGTGCTTTATTTAAAGCAGGGCAGGGCGGAATTTTTCGGCACTCCCGCCGAGTTTGCAAAATATTTACCCGCCGCCGGCGATCCGATGGTGCAAATGCTGCCGGCATACACTCAAATTCTTAAAACCCGCCCGCTTGATTTTTCCGCGGCAAAAGAAATGCTTAAATCCGTGACGGAAAAGCCCGCTTTGCCCGCCCCGCAGGCGGCGCATGCACTGAGCGCGCGCGGCTTGGCATTTGCATATAAAAAGGGTGCCGAGGATGTGCTTTTCGGCTTGGATTACACCGCTGAAAAAGGCTGCATAAACGCCGTTGTAGGCGCAAACGGCTCGGGAAAAACAACTCTGCTCAAATGCCTTTGCAAAATTTTAAAGCCCTACGGCGGCAAAATCAAAATGCATGGCAGGGCGGTTTATATGCCGCAAAATGTGCAGGCAATGTTTTTGCAGGATACCGTTGAAAGCGAAATTCAAGATGAGGCACTGCGCCGTAAATTCGGTCTTGCCGAGCTTGCTCAAGCAAATCCGTTTGATTTGTCGGGCGGCGAGGCTCAGCGCCTTGCAATTGCAAAGGCCGTGCAAACCGGTGCGGATATTTTGCTGCTTGATGAACCCACCAAAAGCGTGGACGCCGCTTTTAAGGCGGAGCTTGCGGATATTTTAAAATCGCTTTGCAGCTCGGGCAAAACAATTGTGCTTGTTACTCACGATATCGAATTTGCCGGCAGATATGCGGATTTTGCCTCGTTTTTGTTTGACGGAAAAATCGCCGCCTCTGCCCCGCGCCGCGATTTTTTCGCCGCGCTTGATATTTACACCACCGCTCTTTCGGCAATGACGGGCGGCAGAATAATAAGTGTGGATGATGCGGAGGCTGAAGAATGAAAAAAGGCGCAAATCTGATTTATTTGCTTTTCACCGCGGCGGCGCTTGTTTTTATAATTTTGTGGCAGCTGTTTTTTAAAGCGGGCACATCGTTTTATCTTGTGTGCGTTATTGTTATTGTGCTTTCGCTTTTGCCGTTTTTTATAAGCTATGAAAATTCAAAGCCATCCGCGCGCGAGGTTTCGCTGGTAGCGGTGCTGTCGGCGCTTGCCGTTGCTTCAAGGGCTGTGTTTTATTTCGTGCCGCAGTTCAAGCCGATTGGCGCCGTTGTTATAGTTTCGGCGGTTTGCCTCGGCCCGCAAAGGGGCTATATAATCGGCTCACTTTCGGCGTTTGTCTCAAATTTTATTTTCGGTCAAGGGGTGTGGACTCCGTTTCAAATGGTGGCACTCGGATTGGTTGGCTTCGCCGCCGGGGTTATATTTAAAAAGGTTAAGCCAAACAGATGGCTCCTTGCCGCAATCGGCTTTGTGCTTGCCTTTGCGCTTTACGGCGTTGTTGTGGATGCAAGTTCCGTGCTCACCATGCTCACGGATTACACCCTTTCGGGTGTGCTTGCGATTTATGCGGCGGGCGTTCCATTTTCCGCCGTGTTCGGCGGCGCAACCGCGCTGTTTTTGTTTGTTTTCGGCGAGGCGTTCATAAAAAAAATAAACCGCATAATCGTGAAGTACGGCATTTTGGAGGAATCGCAAAATGAGCAAAGCATCGCGCAAAATTAAAAAATCCGGCGAAAAAAAACAGCCCAAAAAGCAGCTTTCTCAATATGAAAAGGCGGCGCGCAGCGCATTTGTGTGCGGCATAATTGGGGTTGCATCGGCGGGAATTTTGCCGCCGCTCGGAATCACGGCAATAATTGCCTCGTGCGTGCTTAAATCAAAGCCGCTCGGCGAGGATTATGAATTTATGCGCAAAAAAGCTTTGCCGGCGGGAATAATCGCCCTTGTTATGTTTGGGCTTGATATCGGAATTTATTACCTTTTCAAGTTTAAAACCGCGCAATAAATAAATCAAAATATCACTCGGATTACCGCTTTTTTTAATTCTGAAAACGGCGATCCGATTTTTTTATATTCATATTCCAAACGGCAGCAAATCGTTATACTTAATGTATAACGGCTATAAAAAACAGAAAAAAGCATGTTAAAACAAGCGATTTTATGCCAAAAACAGACCGAGAAGGGACGATCGGTCTGCTTTTGGCATTTGCAAACTATTGCTATCCAAGCGGTTCGGCTTCTAATTTTTATTCGAATCAACCAACGGATAACAAAACTTATTTAATCGAAAATTTGATTCCTATTTCTTTTAACTATTATCAAGATAAGGAGTCTGCAACGGGCGCCGCTCCTAAAGAGCCATCATACAGCACATATATCCAAAGCACCCACAATCCGGATAAAACATACACATACACATGGAAGTCAGGCAAAAACACAACTGTGTGGCTTGAAGATTATAAAAATTATTTTGCACAGATGCAAACCGACGTGTTCATTTTGCCGCAAAAAACACCCGCTCGGTTTTGCGCCAAGCGGGTGTCTTGTTTTTATTAAGTTTTTTATGTGCTTATTAGTCCGGATATCCGTTCGGATTTTGCTTTTGCCAGCGCCAACTGTCCTCGCACATTTCCTCGATATCTCTTTCCGCTTTCCAGCCAAGCTCTTTGTAAGCCTTGCTCGGGTCGGAATAGCAAACTGCAAGGTCGCCTGCGCGCCTGGCCACGATTTCGTATTTGATATCAATGCCGGAGGCTTTTTTGAATGCGTTCACAACATCAAGCACGCTGTAGCCCTTGCCCGTGCCGAGGTTGTAGATGAAAACTCCTTTTTCGCCTTCAACCTTTTGAACCGCTTTAACATGGCCGAGCGCGAGGTCAACAACATGAATGTAATCGCGCACGCAGGTGCCGTCCGGAGTGTCGTAATCGTTGCCGAAAACGCTTAAATGATCTCTTTTGCCGATTGCCACCTGGGTGATATAGGGCATAAGGTTGTTCGGGATTCCGTTTGGAGCCTCGCCCATTGTGCCGCTCTTGTGCGCGCCGATGGGGTTGAAATAGCGAAGCAGGCAAATAGACCAATCCTTGTCGGAAACATATAAATCCTGCAAAATGCATTCAATCATATATTTTGTTCTGCCATAAGGGTTTGTTACACCGCCGATCTCCATGTCTTCGGTGAGAGGAGAAATATTTTTCGTTCCGTAAACCGTTGCCGAGGAGGAGAAAACGATTTTTTTGCAGCCGTTTTTTCTCATAACATCAAGTAGCACAAGCGTGCCGGTAATGTTGTTGTCAAAATATTCAAGCGGCTTTTGAACGCTTTCGCCCACCGCCTTTAGGCCGGCAAAGTGAATAACCGAATCGATTTTTTCTGTTTTAAAGATTTTGTCAAGCCCTTCGCGGTCGCGGATATCGCATTCGTAGTAGGGAAAATCTCTGCCCACGAGAGCCTTAATTCTGTCTATGCTGGATTTTTTACAGTTGTAAAAATTGTCAACGATAACCACATCAATTCCCGCGTTCATAAGCTCAACGCAGGTGTGGCTGCCGATGTATCCCGCACCGCCTGTAACCAAAACTGCCATTTAAATCCCAACTTTCTGTAGTTTTATATATTTCGGCATTTCTTGCCGATAATAAGTGTGTTAAAATGCCTGCCGCCCGGCTTTGCGTGCGGCAGGTAAGGGTTATCAATAAGCTTTGCCCCAATAGAGCATATGCTTTGCAGGCTTTCCGCAACAAATGCAGGTGTCTGAAATTTGCTCTTGATCAAGCGGAATGCAGCGCGAGCCAACTCCCGTAAGCTCCTTAACCTTGCTTTCGCATTCCTCGCTGCCGCACCACATTGCCTTGATAAAGCCGTCGCCGTTCTTTTCAAGCGCTTCGGTGATTTCGTCAAGCGTTTTGCAGGCGTATGTGCGGCGCTCTCTGTTTTCAAGTGCGGCTTCGTATAAGCCGTCGCGCACCTCTTGCAGCTTTTGCGGAATCACCGTTTCCAGCTCATCGAGCGAAACGAAAGTTTTTTCTCTGTTGTGGCGCGTTACGATAACGCATTGGTTGTTTTCAATATCTTTAGGGCCGATTTCAACTCTGATCGGAACGCCTTTCATTTCGTATTCGGCAAATTTCCATCCGGGTGAATTTTCGGAAGCATCTATTTTTGCACGGCAAATCTTTTTGAGTCTGTCGCAAACCTCGTTTGCCTTTTCAAGCACGCCCTCTTTGTGCATTGCAATCGGAATAACCATAACCTGAATGGGAGCAACAGCCGGCGGAAGCACCAAGCCGTTATCATCGCCGTGAGTCATGATTATTGCGCCTATAAGCCTTGTTGTAACGCCCCAAGATGTTTGGTGCGGATATTTAAGCTGATTATTTTTGTCTGCAAATTGAATTCCGAATGCTTTTGCAAAGCCGTCGCCGAAATAGTGCGAGGTGCCTGCCTGCAAAGCCTTGCCGTCATGCATAAGAGCTTCAATGCAATATGTGCGCTCGGCGCCTGCAAATTTGTCGCTCTCTGTTTTCATGCCCTGCACAACCGGCATTGCCAAATATTTTTGGCAAAATTCGGTGTAAACATTAAGCATTTTTTCTGTTTCTTCAATGGCTTCGTCTGCTGTTTCGTGCAGCGTGTGTCCCTCTTGCCATAAAAATTCTCTTGAGCGCAAAAACGGACGAGTGGTTTTTTCCCAGCGAACAACGGAAACCCATTGATTATATAATTTCGGCAAATCTCTGTAAGAGTGAACTATTTGCTTAAAGTGCTCGCAAAACAGGGTTTCGGAAGTGGGGCGAACGCAAAGTCTTTCTTCAAGCTCCTCGTTTCCGCCCATGGTAACCCATGCGCATTCGGGCGCAAAGCCTTCAACATGGTCTTTTCCTTTTGCAGCAAACTTTCGGGAATAAACATCGGCATGCACACATTTTCATGCCCGGTTTCTTTAAACATTCCGTCAAGTATTTTTTGTATATTTTCCCAAATGGCATATCCATAAGGCCTGATAACCATGCAGCCCTTAACGCTTGTGTATTCGATAAGCTCCGCCTTGCGGCAAATATCGGTGTACCATTTCGCAAAATCCTCGTCCATGGAGGTAATATCGTCCACCATTTTCTTTTGTTCTTTTGCCATTAAAAATTCTCCTTAAATATATATTTATATTTATCAGATTACTATTATAAACTAACTTCTTAAAGTTGTAAACCTCTATTTTCACATTTTCTCAAAGGTGTGTAAAAAAAGGCTGTTTGCGCCGCCGTTATGCGGAAAACGCTGTGTTCACAATCTGCCCTTTTCGGTAAAAAACAGGTGGCTGTCTGCGCTCAAATAAATAAAAATGAGCTCCGCCGAATAATACAAATTATGCAATTTGCCGATAATGCAAAATAATCGGCAAAAAATTTGAATTTTGCAAATTGTTGGTGTATAATCCAAGTAGCATTAGGCGTGCCTATATTATATATAATAAGGCTGCCAAGCAGGCACCGCAGGCCTTTGCCGCGGCGCTATAAAAACAGGAGGTGATTGTACGTTTGCTCCCATCACAATGGATTTGCAGGAGGAATTAACCAAGCAGCTCGAAATCGCAACTTGGAAGGATCTCGGATTTAAGATTTTCGGTATCGAAGTCACGATTGATGAATGCACGGTTGTGTCCTGGATCATTATGGCTGTGATGACTGTTATTGCTATTCTGCTTACCCGCAATTTAAAAGTGCAGGGCAAAATCAGCAAAAGGCAGGCGTTGCTTGAACTGTGCTATGAAAAGGCAGAAAGCTTCTTTAAGGAAATTATGGGCCCCAAGGTGGAAAAATATATTCCTTATTTAATGAGCGTTGCCCTCTTTATCGGCGCATCAAACATCATCGGTCTTTTCGGTATGAAGCCGCCCACCAAAAGCATGCAGGTGGATGTTGCAATGGCAGTGATGACTATTGTGCTCGTTGAGTTTAACGCGTTTAAAGACAAAGGCGTTCTTGGCAGGTTTAAAAACTTCACCAAGCCGGTATGGATTGTAACCCCGATCAATATGCTGGAGATAATCACTAAGCCGCTTTCCCTTTCAATGCGTCTTTTCGGTAATGTTATCGGCGCTTTCACAATTATGGAGCTTATCAAAGCTGTTGTGCCGCTTTTCGTTCCCGTTGTGCTCAGCCTTTATTTTGATATTTTCGACGGCTTGCTTCAAGCGTATATCTTCGTGTTCCTGAGCGCCCTCTATTTGCAGGAGGCTGTTGAAACCGAAGAGGAAACAAAGGCCAGAAAGCAAAAAAAGAAAATGAAAAAAGCTGATAAAAAAGCAAAAAAGCAAGCGCTTGAGGCTTCAAACGCAGCTTAAAAATAAAATTTAAATCATTTAATTTGTTTATGTTTAAGGAGAAATTATTATGACAGGTTCAATTATTGCAATCGGCGCAGGTATTGCTCTTATTTGCGGTCTCGGCGCAGGCGTTGGTATCGGTATCGCAACAGGTAAAGCCGTTGAAGCTCAGGCTCGTCAGCCCGAAATGGCAAGTAAAATTCAAACAACCCTTATTCTCGGTGCCGCTCTTTCAGAGGCAACCGCTATTTACGGCCTTATCGGTGCCATCCTTATTATTTTCATGGTTAAATAATCGGCTGAATTTCAGCACCCGATATTCTTTACGAAAGGATATATTTAAATGTTAAAGTTTGATTTAAATCTGCTTTGGACGGTTATTAACCTGATTGTGTTCTTTATCCTTATGAAGGTTTTCCTTTTCAAGCCCATAAAGAAAACTCTTGATAAAAGAAAAGCCCTTATCGATCAGCAGTTCAGCGATGCCGAGGCAGCGCAAAAGCAGGCCGATGAGATGAAGGCTCAATATCAAAACGAACTCGGCGGCGTTGAGGATGAGAAAAAGCAAATCATCAATGAAGCCAGAACGAACGCTAAGGCAGAATATAATAAGATTATAGACCGCGCTCAGGCAGACGCAGATAAAATTAAGGCAGAGGCCAAAAAGGCTTCCGACTTTGAATGCGAAAAAGCAAGAAGCGCAGTCAACGAACAAATTGCCGCTTTGGCTATGGAAACCGCTGAAAAGGTTATCGGCAAAAATGTCAGCGCCGAAACAGACAGCGAGCTCTATAACAAATTTTTAAATGAAAGCAGTGATGAAAAATAATGATTCAGAATATTGAAAATTATCTTGATTCGCTGTTTTCCGCCAATATCGGTGTGTCCGGCCTTGAGGATGCGCTTAAATTGATAAAGGCAAGCAGTGAATTAAGAACCGTTCTTGATGATCCGAATGTGCCCGCCGAGGATAAAGCAAAGGTGGCGGAGGATCTTTTTGTGCCCTCTGTTAAGGATTTTATTCTGCAGCTTGCAAAGCAGGGCAAAATCGATGATCTTGAAGAAATCATCGAAAGATACGTTTCTGAAATAAATAAAAAAAATAATGTTGCCTCGGCAAAGGTTTTCTGCGTTAATGCCCCTGATGATAAGCAACTTGCGGGCATAAAAAAATTCGTTTGCAAGGAAACCGGCGCGGAAAAGGCAAATGTTGAAATCGTTAAGGATGAAAAGCTTATCGGCGGCTTCGTTATCGATATCGGCGATAAGGAATATGATTTCAGCGTTAAGCATAAATTAGAGGCCATTAAGGCTCAGGTTATGAAGTCCGCACGCTCCGGCGGCGCAGATCCCGAATCGGTTATCGAGGTTCTTCAAAAGAATGTTCGCGATTTTGAGGAGCGCGTAAACGGCGGCGAGGAAATCGGCACCGTTATCAGCGTCGGCGACGGCATTGCTAATATTTACGGTATGGACCATGTTATGTATGGCGAAATCGTTGTTTTTGAAAACGGCGTTAAAGGCATGGTGCAGGACCTTAAAAAAGAAAAAATCGGTTGTATCATCTTCGGTGAAGAGGTTGGCATTCATGAGGGCAGCAGAGTAACGCGCACTCATAAAAAAGCCGGCGTTCCGGTGGGCGATGCGTTCATCGGCAGAGTTGTCAATGCGCTTTGCGAGCCGATAGACGGTAATGGTGATATTAAGGCAGACGATTATCGCCTTGTTGAAAATGCCGCTCCGTCAATCGTAGACCGTAAATCCGTATCTCAGCCGCTTGAAACCGGTATTTTGGCTATCGATTCAATGTTCCCGATCGGCCGCGGCCAGCGTGAGCTTATAATCGGCGACCGCCAAACGGGTAAAACATCTATCGCAATCGATACCATTCTTAACCAAAAGGGTAAGGATTGTATTTGTATCTATAACGCAATCGGTCAAAAAACCTCCACGGTTGCAAAGCTTGTGGGCACGCTCACAAAAGCGGGCGCCATGGATTACACCGTTGTTGTTTGTTCAACGGCTGCCGATTCCGCATCTCTTCAATATATTTCACCCTATGCCGCAACCGCTTTGGCGGAATACTTTATGTATGCCGGCAAGGATGTTCTTATCATTTATGATGATTTAAGCAAGCACGCCGTGGCTTATCGTGCGCTTTCGCTTCTTCTTGAGCGTTCACCCGGCCGTGAGGCTTATCCCGGCGATGTTTTCTATCTTCATTCAAGGCTCCTTGAGCGTTCAAGCAGGCTTTCGGATGAGCTCGGCGGCGGCTCAATCACCGCGTTGCCGATTATCGAAACGCAGGCGGGCGACGTTTCCGCTTATATCCCCACCAATGTTATATCTATAACGGACGGTCAAATCTTCCTTGAAAGCGATTTGTTCTTCAGCGGTCAAAGGCCGGCAGTAAATGTAGGCCTTTCGGTTTCCCGTGTAGGCGGTGCCGCACAAACAAAGGCCATGAAAAAAGCAGCGGGCTCACTTCGTGTGGATCTTTCTCAGTTCCGCGAAATGGAAGTTTTCACTCAGTTCTCCTCCGATCTTGATGAGGAAACAAAGGCAGAGCTTACTTATGGTAAAGGCCTTATGGAGCTTCTTAAGCAGCCGCTCGGCAATCCCATGTCGCTTTCTCAGCAGGTTATAACCCTTGTTGGTGCAGTCGGCCGTAAGTTTATGAATGTTCCGGTGGACGGGCTCAAGAAATATCAGGCAAAGCTGCTTGAGTATTTTGCCGAATCCCGCAAGGATATCATCGATGAAATCGAAAGCGGCAAGGTGCTCGGCGATGCGCTTAAGCAAGATATACTTGACGCAATAGACGAATTCGGAAAGGCGAACAATGGCTAACGCAAGAGAAATTCAGGGCAGAATGAAGTCTATTAAGGACACAATGAAAATCACAAACGCCATGTATATGGTGTCGTCCTCAAAGCTTCAAAAGGCCCGCAGAGATCTTAAAAACACAGAGCCCTTCTTTTTTATGATGCAGGACGGCCTTGCAAAGATCCTTGATGTTTCCCCGGATGCCGGTACGGAGTTTTTTGATACACGCCCTCAGCGCGAAGGCTCCGAAAGGCGCAAAGGCTATCTTGTTATCACGGCGGATAAAGGCCTTGCCGGTGCGTATAACCATAATATCATCAAAATCACGGAGCAAAGCGCCGCCATGGAAGCGCATAATATGCTGTTTATCGTCGGCGAAGTCGGCAGGCATTATTTCAGAAGAAAAAATATCCCGGTTGATATTGATTTCAGATACACGGCGCAAAACCCCACAATGAACAGGGCAAGGCATATCACCAAAACCCTGATAGAGCTTTTTATTAAAGAGCAGCTTGACGAGGTTTATGTTGTTTACACCAAAATGGTGAATTCAATGACGGTTGAACCCGTAACCCAGCAAATTCTGCCCCTTAAAAAAGAGCGCATAAAAACAAAGGGCGAATCGAATTATTACGAAAATGCCGAATTTATGCCCGATGCAAAAACCGTTTTTCAAAGCATCGTGCCCGATTATGTTGCGGGCTTTGTTTACGGCGCTTTGATAGAATCTTATTGCAGCGAGCATAATGCCAGAATGATGGCAATGCAAACGGCAACCGATGCCGCAAAGGATATGCTCAAGCGGCTCGATGTTGAATATAACCGTGCAAGGCAGGCGGCAATCACTCAGGAAATCACCGAGGTTGTTGCAGGCTCCAAGGCACAAAAAATGAAGAATTAGGAGGAATCCTAAATGAATAAAGGTAAAATTATTCAGGTAATGGGTCCTGTTGTGGATGTTGCTTTTGAAGGTGATCTTCCGAAAATCAAGGATGCGCTTCATGTTGAGTCAGAAGGCAAAACCTTGGTTATGGAGGTTGCTCAGCAAATCGGTTCGGGTGTTGTAAGGTGCATTATGCTTGCGGCTTCCGAGGGCCTTCATAAGGATATGGAGGTTGTTGCAACAGGCGGCGCCATTTCCGTTCCCGTCGGCGAAAAATGCCTCGGCAGGCTTTTTAATGTAACGGGTGAAACTATAGATGGGCTTGAGGATCTTTCCGGCGAAGAGCATTGGGGCATTCACCGCCGCCCGCCGGATTTTGAAGAGCAAAGCTCAAATGTTGAAATTCTTGAAACGGGCATTAAGGTTATCGATTTGCTCACGCCTTATGCAAAGGGCGGTAAAATCGGCCTCTTCGGCGGTGCCGGTGTAGGTAAAACCGTTCTTATTCAGGAGCTTATCACAAATATCGCAAATGAGCACGGCGGCTATTCCATTTTCACCGGCGTAGGTGAGCGTTCAAGAGAGGGTAACGATCTTTGGAACGAAATGAAGGAATCCGGTGTTATCAATAAAACGGCGCTTGTGTTCGGCCAGATGAACGAACCGCCCGGAGCCCGTATGCGTGTTGCCGAAACAGGGCTTACAATGGCAGAGTATTTCCGCGATGTTGCTCATCAGGATGTGCTGCTCTTTATAGATAACATATTCAGATTTATTCAGGCGGGCTCGGAGGTTTCGTCACTGCTCGGCAGAATGCCCTCCGCCGTCGGTTATCAGCCAACCCTTGCAACGGATGTCGGCGAGCTTCAGGAAAGAATTGCCTCCACAAAAAGCGGTTCAATCACCTCCGTTCAGGCTGTTTATGTGCCTGCGGACGACTTAACCGACCCTGCCCCCGCAACCACATTTGCTCACCTTGATGCCACAACGGTTCTTTCAAGAAAAATTGTTGAAAAGGGTATTTATCCCGCTGTTGATCCGCTTGAATCAAGCAGCCGTATTCTTGAAATCGAAACAGTTGGCGAGGAGCATTATCATGTTGCACGCCGCGTTCAGGAATATCTTCAAAAATATAAAGAGCTTCAGGATATTATCGCCATCCTCGGCATGGAAGAACTTTCTGATGAGGATAAAACAACGGTTTACCGTGCAAGAAAGATTGAAAAATTCCTTTCTCAGCCTTTCCATGTTGCGGAAATGTTCACCGGCTTAAAGGGCGTTTATGTGCCCGTTAAAGAAACCGTAAAAGGCTTTAAAGCTATTATTGACGGTGATGTAGACGATATCCCCGAGCAGGCATTCTTTAATGCCGGCACTATTGATGATGTGCTTGCAAAGGCAAAGGAAATGAAGTAATGAACACTTTTAAGCTTAAAATTGTTGCGTCTAATAAGGTGTTTTATGACGGCGAGGCTCAAAGCCTTACCGTGCCTTATATAGACGGTGGCTCCATGACCTTTTTGGCGCACCATTCAAATGCTGTTGTGCCGATTGAAATGGGCGAAATGAAGCTTGTTACGGCAGACGGCGATGTTAAAGAGGCTTTCGTGAGCGACGGCTTCCTTGAATTTCTTTCAAATGAAGCGGCTCTTATCTGCGTTTCGGTTGAATTGCCGGAGGAAATCGATAAGCGCCGTGCGGAAGAGGCCAAGGAACGCGCCGAGGAAGAGCTTCGCCAAAAGATGAGCCAGTTCGACTATTATGTTACCAAGGCAAATCTTTCGCGTGCAATGGAGCGCATCAAGGTTAAAAACAGGCACCAAATTTAGTGCTGCGTATGTAATCGGGGAAATCATTTTTGACTTCCCCGTTTTTATTTATTGCCGCTGTGTTGCGGCAAAATTAAAATAAAAGAGTGCGTGCCGCGAGGCTGCAGCGGCGCGATTTGCCATTTTTGCAGCCGGAAAGGTTGATTGCCGTGTCCGTTAAATTTATAGCTTGCGATTTGGACGGCACTTTGCTCGGCGCGGATCATATAACCGTTGGCGAGCGAACAAAAACCGCGCTTTTAAAAGCGCACGAAAAGGGTATAAAAATCGCCATTGCCACGGGCAGAACTCTGCCCGTTATTTACGGCACGGTGGATCAAATCCCTTTTGCTGACTATGTGATTTATTCAAACGGAGCGGCGGTTTGCGATTTAAAATCCGCAAAAACGGTTTATTCAAATTATATGCCTGCCGATGTTGCGGTTAAGGTTATTGAATTTTTGCTTAAATACCCCGTTTATTTTGAGGTTTATTCCGATGCAAAGCAGTATTCGCAGGCGGGGCGCGAAAAATATTTCACCAATATGGATTTGCCGCGCGATTTTTTGGAAGCGTATGTGAATTCCATAAATATCACGGATGATATTATTGCCGTTGCCAAGCAGGGCAAGGTGGAAAAAATCAATCTTTTCTATTTTGAAAAGGAATATTACGATGAAATTAAGGATTTCCTTTTCTCTTATTCCGATATCGATTGCACTTCTCCCGTTGCGGGCGATATAGAGATGACCTATAAAAATGTTGATAAGGCATATGCGCTTGCGGGCGTTTGCGAAAGGCTCGGAATTGAGCCGGCGCAGGTTATGGCGTTCGGCGATGCGGATAACGATTTGAAAATGCTGTCCTATGCGGGCTTCGGTGCGGCAATGGGCAATGCCGCCGATAAATGCAAGAAGGCGGCACCTTATGTTACAAAGCGCAATGACGAAGACGGCGTGGGCGTGTTTGTGGAAAAATATGCGCTCGGAATAAAGCCCCGCCTTGCCGTTTCGGCTTGCCTGCTCGGTGAAAATTGCAAATATAACGGAGGCAACAATAAAAACGATGCGGTTTTAGCTTTGCAAAAGGATTTTGAAATCGTGCCCGTTTGCCCCGAATGCTTCGGCGGATTAAAAATTCCCCGCGTGCCGAATGAAATTATCGGCGGCAGAGCAATCTCCAAAAACGGCGAGGATTTCACCGCAGAATATAATAAGGGTGCAGAAAAGGCGCTTTATGTGGCGGAGGAAAGCGGAGCGCGCTTTGCCGTGCTTAAAGAACGCAGTCCCTCCTGCGGCAAGGGAATGATTTATGACGGCACTTTTTCAGGCACTTTGGTGCCCGGAAACGGCGTAACCGCCGAGCTTTTCATAAAAACCGGCATTTCCGTTTTCGGCGAAAGCGAAATCGATAAATTGCTTGAAGAGGCAGATATCGTTTGATTTTCGGCCGATGAATCGGCGGTTTTGGGTTTTGACCGTTGCAGGCGTGCGCGTTTTGTGGTAATATATTTCTAAGCAAGCGAGGGTCAAACCCGATGTGCTTAATTTTAATAACAAGGAAAATCATTATGAATTCAAAGAAAATTCTTGCCGCGTTTGTGGCTGTAATCGTTGCCGTATGCTGCGTTTTTGCGGCTTGCTCGGCCAAAAAAAACGGATTCGGATTCCGACTCGTCATCCGAAAGCGTTTCGCAATACAGAAATGAAACCTACACCACCACAGATCCCGCGCTGATTAAAGGCAACGCTGCGGCTCAGCTTGTGCAGTCTTATTCCGCCGAGGAGCTCGGCTTGCCCGAATCTTGGGATAAATATGATTCCGTTGCGGTAAACGACAGCGGCATTAAGCTCGACAATTCCGATTATGCGGGATATTATATCGAGGTTGAAGTAAGCAAAAAGTATGATATCGGAGACGATAAATTCACTTTTAACACCGTGGGAACTTATCTTATCAGCTATGACGGTAAAACTCTGCTTAAATATGATAAGGCAACGGGTGAGTGCACTCCGATTGAAATGAAGGAGGCTTCCGCCGCAGCTTCATCGGCTCAAAAGGCAACCGCTGCTTCGGGTGAAACCCACACCCATGCAAACGGCGAGGTCCATTCGGGCGCGGCTCATGCGGATTGACTCGAAAATTTGCTTTGATTGAATATTGCGGCAGTGCTTATTTGCGCATTGCCGCTTTTTTGCGCCTGTCGTTGAAAAGCGCAACTTTGATTTCACTTCGGCGGCAGGTCAATCGGCAGTTATTGTCTATTGAAAAAGCGCTCGAATTATGATATTATTAAAATTGAACAGGCGCTCGGTGCGTCTGCGTGAAGGAGAGTTATGCTTATGAAAAGGGTTCCGTTTAAAGCCGGAGTGCACCCGTTTGAGGGTAAGGCATTTTCCGAAAACGAAAAAATAATAAAAATCGAAGCTGCTCCCGAAATGGTGTTTCCAATGAGCCAGCATATCGGCGCACCTGCCGTGCCAACCGTTAAAATCGGCGATCGAGTGCTTGTTGGAATGAAAATCGGCGAGGCGGCTTCATTTATCTCAAGCCCGATTTTCAGTTCTGTTTCAGGCAAGGTAAAAATGATTGAGGATCGCCAAACCGTTACGGGCGCAATCAGCAAATGCATAATCGTGCAAAACGATTTTGAAAACGAATGTGCTCCGGGCTTCGGCGAAATCCGCGATCCCAATGCCGTTTCAAACGAGGAAATCGCAGAAATCGTTAAGCAATGCGGCATAGTGGGCATGGGCGGCGCAGGCTTTCCCACGGGGGTTAAGCTCGCACCCAAAAATGCCGAGGATATAGATTATCTTATTATCAACGGCGCGGAATGTGAGCCGTATTTAACCTCCGATTATCGCCTGATGACGGAGCGCACCGGCAATATCATAACGGGTGTTTCGCTTGCCCTGCGCCTTTTCAAAAATGCAAAGGCGGTTGTGGCGATAGAAGATAATAAGCCGGACGCCATAAAAGAATTTGAAGCTCAGTGCAAGGGGCTTGATAAAATAAGCGTTATGCCGCTTAAAACAAAATATCCGCAGGGTGGTGAGCGCCGCCTGATTGCAAGCGTAACGGGCAGAAAAATCAATTCGCACACATTGCCTGCCGATGCCGGCGTAATTGTGCTTAATGTTGCCACTGCTTATGCAATTTACGAGGCCGTTTGCGCAAGCAAGCCCTTAATTCACAGGGTTGTAACAATAACTGGCGATGGGGCAAATCGTCCCGGCAATATAGACGTGTTGCTCGGCACGCCCGCATCGTTCTTGATGGAGCAATGCGGCGGGCTCAAAGAAAACACCGAGAAAATCATTTGCGGCGGACCGATGATGGGCTTTGCCGTTCCGAATCTTGAATTTCCCGTAACAAAAACATTTTCTTCCGTGCTTGCTCTCACAAGCGACGATGTTGTTAAAATGAAAACCACCGCTTGTATCCATTGCGGCAGATGCGTCGGTGCCTGCCCCGAAAATCTTGTGCCGCAGCTTATGGCAGCTTCCGTTAAGGCGGAGGATTATGAGCAATATGAAAAACTCGGCGGCATGGAATGCATCGAATGCGGTTGCTGCACTTATGTTTGCCCCGCAAAAAGGCCGCTTACACAGTCCTTTAAGCTTGCAAAGGCAGAGATTAGGGCTTCAAAAAAATCTAAGTAAGGAGGAATGGCTTTATGTATAATGTTTCGGTTTCACCGCATATAAGGGATAAGAGCTCTACCTCCAAAATTATGCTGGATGTGTGCATAGCCCTTGTGCCCACCCTTGCCTTCGGCGTGTGGCATTTCGGCTTAAATTCCCTTATTGTTATTATTTCCTCAGTCGCAAGCTGCGTTATTTCCGAGCTTGTGTTTGAGCTTATCACAAAAAAGCCCGTCACCGTGTTTGATTTCAGCGCAGTGGTTACGGGGCTTATAATCGCGCTCAATATGCCGCCGCAGGTGGCGTGGTGGGTGCCTGCCGTCGGCGGTGTGTTTGCAATTATCGTTGTTAAAATGCTTTTCGGCGGAATCGGTCAAAATATTATGAACCCCGCGCTTGCCGCAAGGTGCTTCCTTTTGATTTCCTTTACTTCAAGGATGACGGATTTTTCAACTGCAGACGGCGTTTCCTCAGCCACTCCGCTTGCTGTGCTGAAAAGCGGCGGCAGTGTGGATTTGCTTGATGCGTTTTTGGGCATGAAAACCGGCTGTATAGGCGAGGTTTCCTGTGTTGCGATTCTCATCGGCGCAGCTTATCTGCTTATCAAAAAGGTTATCTCAATCAGAATTCCCGCATTTTATATCGGCTCTGCGGCTTTGTTTATTTTCGTTTTTGCATGGGCAAAGGGCGGCAGTGTTCCAGATTGGCAGTTTATCCTCGGCGAGCTTCTCACCGGCGGCTTGATGGCGGGTGCGTTCTTTATGGCAACCGATTACACCACCAGCCCCATCACAAAGGGCGGTCAAATAATTTATGCCGTGCTTATGGGCTTTTTAACTGCGGTGTTCAGAATTCTCGGTTCAAGCGCAGAGGGCGTTTCCTATGCAATCGTTATCAGCAATTTGGCTGTGCCGCTTATCGAAAAAATCTCTGTGCCGAAGCCCTTCGGCGTGCGTAAGAAAGAAGAGGTGTAAGCATGGCTAAATCAAAATCACAGGTGCTTAAAAACTGCATTGCGCTTTTGCTTATAACTCTTGTGGCGGGGCTTGCGCTTTCCGCCGTAAACGAAATCACAAAGGCTCCTATAGCAAAGGCCGAACAGCAGGCTAAAATGGATGCCTATAACACCGTACTTCCGAACGCCTCGTTTGAAGAGCCGGATAATAAGCAAACCCTGCTCAATGAATCCGCTTCTGCGCTTGATGCGGCGGGTCTTTCAAAATGCAGTGTTGACGACCTTTATTTTGCTTACGACGAATCCGGCAAAAAGATAGGCTGCGTAATGTCTGCCACTTCGCCGAGCGGCTATGGCGGCGATATAAAAGTTGCAATCGGCATATCGTATGAAACAAATCAAATCACAGGCTTTTCCGTGCTTTCAAACAGCGAAACTGCGGGTCTCGGCGCAAAATGCACCGAAGATGATTTCACAGCGCAGTTCGCCGGCAAATCGGCAACAAAGCTTGAATATGTTAAGGGCGGCGGTGCCTCTGGCGACACGCAGATAGATGCTATCAGCGGCGCCACAATCACCACAAATGCCGTTACCGAAGCGGTAAACAGCGCCCTTGCGTTTTATAATTTTGCATTAAAGGAGGGATAAGCTTTGAATAAAAATCTTGAAAGGCTTAAAAACGGCATTATCACCGAAAATCCCACCTTTGTGCTGATGCTCGGCATGTGCCCCACCTTGGCGGTTACCACCTCTGCCGTAAACGGCATCGGCATGGGGCTTGCCACCACCGCCGTGCTTATAATGAGCAATATGATGATTTCGGCACTGCGCAAGGTTATTCCTGACGGCGTTCGTATGCCGGCTTATATTGTTATAGTTGCGTCTTTCGTAACGATTGTTGAAATGCTTTTGCATGCCTATGTTACCCCGCTTTATAACTCTCTCGGAATTTATATTCCGCTCATTGTTGTAAACTGCATCATCTTGGGCAGGGCGGAAAGCTATGCTTCAAAAAATAAAATCATCCCCTCTATGTTTGACGGCATCGGCATGGGTCTCGGCTTCACAATCGGCCTCACCTCCATCGGCATTGTGCGCGAGTTTATCGGCTCCGGCTCCGTTTTCGGAATGCGCATTTTGCCGCAAAGCTATGAGGGCGTGTCGATATTCGTGCTTGCTCCCGGCGCTTTCCTTGTGCTTGCGTTTTTGTGCGCGCTTCAAAACAAACTCGGCGCAAAGGGTGCAAACCGCCATGTTAAGCAGGATGCCTGCACGGGCGATTGCATGAATTGCTCGCTTTCGTGCAACGGAGAAACGGAGGTGGATAAGAATGTTTAAAACCCTGTTTCTTGTTCTGATTTCCACCGCGCTTATTAACAATGTTGTGCTCAGCCAGTTCCTCGGCATTTGCCCGTTTCTCGGCGTTTCGCGCAGCGTTAAAACCGCCGCCGGCATGGGCGGTGCGGTTATATTCGTTATCACCATTTCAAGCGCCGTCACCAATTTGCTCTATACGGGTGTTATCCAAAAGCTCGGTCTTGATTATCTTAAAACAATCGTTTTCATTTTGGTTATAGCCGCAATCGTGCAGTTTATCGAAATGTTTCTCAAAAAATTTGTGCCGAAGCTTCATAAGGCTCTCGGCGTGTATTTGCCGCTTATCACCACAAACTGCGCAGTGCTCGGCGTTTCGCTCACCAATGTGCAGGACGGTAATAATTTCATCACCTCCGTTTTAACGGGCTTCGGCACGGCTTGCGGCTTTGCGCTTGCAATCATCATACTTGCCGGCATCCGTGAAAAAACGGAAAACAACGATTTCCCGCAGGCATTTAAGGGCACGCCCTCCGTGCTTCTCACCGCCTGCCTTATGGCGATAGCCTTTTACGGCTTCAGCTCGCTTAAATAAGGGGGTGCGATTGTGAGTTTACATAATATTCTTATTGCAACGGGAATTGTTGCGGCAGTCGGTCTCATTATTGCAATTGTGCTCAGCATTGCCGAAAAGGCATTTCATGTTGATGTGGATGAAAAAGAGGTTGCCGTTCGCGAATGCCTTGCCGGCAACAACTGCGGCGCCTGCGGCTATGCGGGGTGCGACGCACTTGCAAAGGCAATAGCTCAGGGCGAAGCTCCCGTAAACGCCTGCCCCTCCGCCGGCAAAAGCGGCGCGGAGGCAATCGCAAAAATTATGGGGGTTGATGCGGGCGAATTTGTTCGTAAAACGGCGTTTGTGCGCTGCTCCGGCACAGAGGATAAGCGCACCAAAACCTTTAATTATTACGGCACAGGCTCGTGCACTGCGGTTAAGCTTGCGCTTGGGCGCGGCAATATGTCTTGCGCTTATGGCTGCATGGGCTACGGCAGCTGCGCCGATGTGTGCGACAGTAAAGCAATCAGAATTATAAACGGCAAGGCTGTGGTTGAATCCGATTTGTGTGTTGCTTGCGGCAAATGCGTTAAAGCCTGCCCGCAAAAGCTGATTGAAATTGTGCCCTATGATTCCGTTTACAGGGTGCAGTGCAACAACCGCCAGCGCGGTAAATCCGTTAAGCAAAATTGCCAAGCGGGCTGCATCGGCTGCGGCATTTGCGAAAGAAATTGCCCTGTGGGCGCAATAAAAGTAACCGATAATGTGGCGCATATCGATTATGATAAATGCATTGCGTGCGGCGTGTGCGCTCAAAAGTGCCCATCAAAGGTTATCAGAAAATATAATTGATCTAAAAGGCTGCGGTTCGGTTTTATCCCGTTCCGCAGCGTGTGATTTTATGGCTGAAAAGGGAGGTAAATAATGAAAAAATAATTGCTTTTTTCATTTCTGCTTTGCTTGTTCTTTCCCTTTCTTCATGCAGCTCCGGCGGTGAAACATATAAAAAGGATATGCTTGATCTTTTTGACACGGCTTCGTCAATCTCCGCCGCCGATTCCTCGCAGGCCGATTTTAACAGCCATTTTGATTCCGTTTATAATGAGCTTTTGCGATATTCCCCGGCTTTTTGATATTTATAAGGATTATCAAGGCGTTGTAAATCTTAAATATATAAACGAAAATGCCGCCGCGGCTCCCGTTAAGGCAGATAAGGCAATTATCGATTTGCTTCTTTTCGGCAAGCAGGCTTATGAAATCACGGGCGGCAGGGTAAATATTGCCATGGGCGCAGTGCTTTCGCTTTGGCACAATGCCTCTCAGGCGGCCGCCGCGAATCCCGAAAACGCCGCGCTGCCGAGCCAAGCCGCTCTTGAAGCCGCCGCTTTGCATTGCGATATCGAAAAGCTGATTATAAACGAAAACGAGTCTACGGTTTATTTTGCCGATTCACAAATGAGTCTTGATGTGGGCGCAATCGCCAAGGGCTTTGTTTGCGAAAAAATCGCCGATTATATTGCCGAAAACAATATCTGGAGCAGTGCGGTTTTAAACCTCGGCGGCAATATCAAAACAATCGGCACAAAGGGCGGCAAGTCCTTTTCGATCGCAATCGAAAATCCAAGCGGTGGGTATTTGGATGTGCTTTCCGTTTCAAACGGCACGGGCGTTGTAACAAGCGGCGATTATCAGCGCTATTTCACAGTAGACGGCCAAAATTATTGCCACATAATTTCACCCGAAACCTTAATGCCGCCCGAATATGTAAGCTCGGTGAGCGTTATCTGCGCGGATACCGCGCTTGCGGATGCGCTGTCAACCGCGCTTTTTGATATGCCGCCGGAGCAGGCAATCGAATTTGTTGATTCACAAAGCGGCGTTGAAGCGGTTTGCCTCGATAAAAACGGCGCGCTTTATTATTCCGCAGGCTATAAGGATTTGGTTAAAAAATGAAAAAAGTTTTTTTGAAAAAAGGCGATGCAGTTGCTTTCTGCGCGGTGCTTGCGGCGGGCGTTGCCCTGCTTTTGATTTTTAATTTTGCCGCAAAAGCAGGAAGCTGTGCCGAAATTTCCGTAAACGGCGAGATTTGCGCAACGCTTGATTTAAATAAAGATTCCCGCTTTGAAATCAAAAACGAAAGCGGCGAAATCACAAATATTGCCGTTGTTTCGGGCGGAAAGGTGCATATGGAATATGCCGATTGCCCAGATCAAATTTGCGTTAAGCACGCGGAAATTTCAAAAAGCGGCAGCAGCATTGTGTGCCTGCCGAATAAGGTTGTTATAACGGTTCACGGCGATAAAAATTCCATGCCGGACGGTGTTGCCCGATGAAGATGAATAATAAATCAAGAAAAATCGCATATTTCGGGCTCAATGTTGCGCTGGCGTTTGTGCTTTCCTATTTTGAAAGCTTAATTCCGCTCAATATCGGTATTCCGGGCATAAAGCTCGGCCTCGCAAATTTGGCGGTGCTCACCGCGCTTTATACGCTTTCCGCCAAGGATGCGTTTTGTATTTCTATTATAAGAATTGTGCTCGTGGGCGTAACCTTCGGCGGAATTTCCGCCATGATTTACAGCCTTGCAGGCGGTTTGCTTTCGTTTGTCGTTATGGCAGCGTCAAAAAAATTGCTTCGCCTGTCGCCCGTGGGTGTTTCGGTGCTCGGCGCGGCGGCTCATAATATAGGCCAGCTCGTTGCCGCAGGCATTATTATGCGCAATCTCGGCGCGCTTTATTATTTGCCCGTGCTACTTGTAAGCGGCTCGGTAACGGGCGCGGCTGTCGGCATAGTCGGCGGAATTTTGATTAAGCGCCTCGGCAAAACAAATTCGGCAAAGGATGATTAAATGATTATGAATTATAAGGGCTTCGTGCCCGATGTAAATAACGCCGCTTTCGTGGCGGACAATGCCTGCGTTATCGGCAGGGTGCAAATGGGGCAGGGCAGCTCCGCTTGGTTCGGCGCCGTGCTCAGGGGCGATGATGAAAAAATAATTATCGGCAAAAATTCAAATATTCAGGATAATTGCACAGTGCATTGCACACCGGGATTTCCCGCCGTTATCGGCGATGATGTTTCCGTCGGTCACAACGCCGTGCTTCACGGCTGCACCGTAGGCAGCGGCAGTCTTATAGGGATGAATGCAACGGTTATGAACGGTGCGGTCATCGGCAAAAACTGCCTTGTGGGCGCCGGTGCGCTTGTTACGGAAAATAAGCATTTCCCCGATAATTCGCTTATAATCGGCGTGCCTGCCAAAGCTGTTGCAGCAATTGACGGCGCAAAAGCGGCAAAAATCGCCGAAAATGCCGCTCATTATTCCGAAAAAGCGGCTGAATTTGCAAAAATTCAAAAATCCGCTCATGATGCAAGCAAAGAAATTTAAATTTATTATATGCAAATAAAATGTATAACGGTTATAAATTGTTAAAAAAAGGCGCAATTCAGCCGAATTCTGCATGATTTAGGCAATGAATTTGCGCGCTTTTTAATATGGAATTGTTGACTATATCACCGTGATATACTATAATTATATTGTATGTAATCAAAAAAAACCGGCGCAAAAACGCAAGTGTGTAAGCGTTTAACGAAAGAACTTTATGAAAACAACGGAAGAATTGAAACAACTGAATATAATCCTTCCGCCGCCCGAGCAGATAACGGGCTATAAAGGTGTTTATAACAGATATGTTAAGCGCGCGCTTGATTTTGTGTTTGCCGCGGTTGCCGTTGTGCTGCTTTCGCCGCTTATTCTTTTAACGGCTGCTTCGGTTGCCCTGTGCAGCGGCTTTCCCGTTTTTTACCGCGCCGAAAGGTGCGGCTATCTCGGCAAGCCGTTTCGGATTTTTAAATTTCGCACAATGGTTAAAAATGCCGATAAAATCGGCGGCGGCACCACCGCGCTGAACGATCCGCGCATAACGCGGGTGGGCAGGTTTTTGCGCAAAACAAAAATGGATGAGCTTGCAAATCTTTTTAATATAATACGCGGCGAAATGAGCTTTGTCGGTCCGCGCCCCGAGCTTTTGCGATACACAAAGCTTTATTCCGGCGAAGAAGAATACATATTAAAGGTTCGCCCCGGGAATAACGGATTTCAGCTCGTGCACTTTTATAAATCTTGATGAGATAGTCGGCAGCGAAAATGCCGATGAAATGTACGAAAAATATGTGCTTAAAAATAAAAATGCGCTTCGTGTGAAATATGCCGCGGAGGTTTCTTTTAAAACGGATGTAAAAATCTTTTTTAAAACGCTTTTCGGCGTTGCGCAAAAATTTTTCTTCGCCGTTTCGGGAAAGAATTAAGGTGAGCCTTTGGAATATATCAAAATTAAAAACAGCGATTTAAATGTCTCCCGCATTTGCATTGGCGGCTGCCCTATGGGAATGTACGGCTGGGGCAAAACGAATATGGATGATTTAACCGCTTCCGTGCAGGCGGCGTTTGAAAGCGGAATTAACTTTTTTGACACCGCCGCAACCTACGGCCTCGGCGTGTCAGAAACGATTTTGGGCAAGGCGCTCGGTAAAAACAGAAGCAAGGTTGTTATCTCCGATAAATTCGGCGTTCGCGCCGAGCAGGGCAAACCCACGGTTTATGATAATTCAAAAGAATATATAATTTCAGCATGTGAAGAGTCGCTTAAAAGGCTCGGCACGGATTACATAGATATTTACACCGTGCATTACAGAGACGGCGTTACTCCTCTTGCCGAGGTTGTGCAAACGCTTGAAACACTTCGCAGCCAGGGCAAAATCAGGTATTTTGCGCTCTCGAATGTGCACGCCTGCGATATGGATGAAATTCGCGAATGCTCAAAATATTTTGTTTCCGTTCAAAACGAATATTCGCTTGCCTGCCGCAGATTTGAAAGCGAATTGCTTGCTTTTCGCGATGAGTGCGGCTTAACTCCGTTTACCTGGGGCTCGCTCGGGCAGGGAATTTTAAGCGGAAAATATAATGAAAGCAATGTTGATTTCGGGGCGGACGATCGCCGCTCGCGTGATATTTATGTTAATTTCCACGGCGAAAAATTAAAGCAAAATTTGGAAATGGTTAAAGTGCTCAGGCAAATATCGCAAAAGGTAAACAAGCCTGTTTCGGCAGTTGCCATCAGGTTTATTATGGATAGGATCCGCGACAGTGTTGTGCTTATCGGTGTTAAAAATCCGAATCAGGTGCATCAAAATGTTGCCGCATCGGATTGGCATTTGAGCGATGAGGATATGCAGGCGCTTTTGGCGGTTTCCGCGGTTGATTAAAGTTTTGCACGGCTTTGGCAGTGCCTGAACGGTTGGTGATTTCAGTGAAAAGTGAACAGCTTGCCTGGCTGATAAGGCGCCACGCTGTGGAGATGACTCATCATTCCGGCGCTTCTCATATAGCCTCGATTTTAAGTGTGGCCGATATTGTGGCCGTGATTTACAGCGGCGTTGCAAATGTTGATCCTAAGTTTCCCGATGATCCGAAAAGGGACAGAGTCATTCTTTCAAAAGGCCACGCGGGCGCGGCAATTTATGCCGCCTTGGCGGAAACGGGATTTTTTGACCCCGCCGAGCTTCTTACCGTTTATCAAAACGGCTCGCGCCTTTCGGGTCATGTTTCGCATAAAGGCGTTCCGGGCGTTGATTTTTCCACAGGCTCGCTCGGTCACGGCCTGCCCGTTGCCGCAGGCATGGCAATGGCAGCCAAGAAGGATAATGAAAATTACAGGGCTTTTGCCGTTCTCGGAGACGGGGAATGCGATGAAGGCTCGGTTTGGGAGGCCGCGCTTGTGGCAAACCATTACGGGCTTGATAATCTTATCGCCGTTGTTGACCATAATAAAATGCAAAGCCTTGATTATTGTGAAAACACAATTAAGCTCAGCCCGTTTGCCGATAAATGGCGCGCGTTCGGCTGGAATGTGCTTGATATAGACGGGCATGATCACGCCGCTTTGCAAAGGGCTTTTGAGCTTGCAAAAAATCATAAAGGCTCGCCGAGCGTTATAATCGCAAACACGGTTAAGGGCAAGGGAATATCCTTTATGGAAAATGATATTCTTTGGCATTATCGCTTCCCGCATGACGGCTGGGAGTATGATAACGCCGTTGCCGAATTAAAAGCCGCAATGCCGCAGGGCGTTAAGGACCCTTATGAAGATAAATAATAAACACATAAAACGGTCAATGCTTCGTTGGCCGTTTCGTCTTACAAGAGGTAATTGCTTTGAGAGACTCTTTTGTTAAAACCCTTATGGATATAGCCGAAAAGGATAAAAATGTTGTGCTTATCACAGGCGATTTGGGCTTCGGTGTGCTGAAGCCGTTTTGGGAAAAATTCCCCGATCAATTTATAAATGCCGGCATAGCCGAGCAGGATATGACGGGCTTTGCCGCCGGCATGGCGCTTTGCGGCAAAACGGTGTTCACATATTCCATAGGCAATTTTCCCACTTTGCGCTGCATAGAGCAAATAAGAAACGATTGCGCTTATCACAATGCAAATGTTAAAATAGTTTGCGTGGGCGGCGGGTTTACTTACGGTCCTCTCGGCATGAGCCACCACGCCACCGAGGATATTGCCGTTATGCGCGCAATGCCGGATGTAACCGTGTTTGCCCCGGGCGATGCGGCAGAGGCGGCGGCGTGCACCAAAGCCATGTATGAAACCCCGGGCACCTGTTATTTAAGACTCGGCAGGGGCGGCGAACCGAAAATTCACGAAAATGCAGTTGATTTTACGGTGGGCAAAGCCATTGAAATTCGGCAGGGCAAAAGGGTTGCTCTGTTTTCAACCGGTGCCGTTTATGAAGAGGTTGCCGGCGCGGCAAAAATGCTTGAAAATGCGGGAATAACCCCTGCGGTTTACACATTTCCTTCCGTTAAGCCGATAGATAAGGCTTTAATCAAAAAATGCGCCGCGGAATTTGAACTTATCACCACCGTTGAGGAGCATAATATCGTGGGCGGCTTCGGCAGCGCCGTGGCAGAGGTTATGGCAACCGTCCCGTGCAAAGCCCGCCTTGCTTTAATCGGGCTTGAGGATAAATATTCCTCCACGGTAGGCTCGCAAAAATATTTAAGGGAAATTTACGGTATGAGCGCCGAAAAAATTTTTGAAAGGATTTCCGAAGAAATCGGAATCAAATAAAATGCCACCTAAAATTCTTATAACCGCCACGGAATTGCACTTGCTTCAATTTTGGACAGAGCATATAAATGCCTTTATTAACGAGGGCTATTCGGTTGATTTGATTTGCTCGGATGTGGGCGGCAAGCTTGAAAATTTAAGAAGCCGACTTGCGCAGTGCGGCAATCCGCGCTTAAAAGTTGTGGATTTGTGCCGAAGCCCGCTTTCTCCCAAAAATTTAAAGGGCTTTTACGGACTTAAACGGCATTTTGCCGAAAATCGGTACGACGCCGTGCTCACAAACGAACCGGTTATGGGCATGATGACGCGCCTTGCGGCAAAGTCGGCACGAAAAAAATACGGCACCAAGGTTATCTATATGGTGCACGGCTTCCATTTTTGGAAAGGCGCGCCCGCGCTAAACTGGGCGCTTTTTTATCCGCTCGAAAAATTTGCGTCCCGCTTCACGGATGCGATAATCACAATAAATAACGAAGATTATGAATTTGCAAAATCGCATTTTAAAAAGCCGCGCGTGCTTCGCTCAAACGGAATCGGCGTAAACCTCGGCGGTTATGCATTTGATGCGGATATCAGGCGCGAAAAAAGAGAAAGCCTTGGGCTTAAAAACGGTGATTTTGCCGTTTTTTGCGTTTCTGAGCTTACGGAGAGAAAAAATCTGCTCTTTGCGCTTAATGTTATCAAAGGGCTTGTAAACGAAAGTCGAAATGTGGTAAAATTTTTTGTAAGGGGCAAAGGCCCTTTGCAGGATAAATTGCAAAAATACATAGATGATAATTCACTCGGCGAAAATGTGCGCCTTATGGGCTACGGCAATGATATTCACGAAATGGATTGCGCCGCAGATGCGTTTTTGCTCACCTCGCTTCAGGAGGGGCTGCCCGTTGCCGTGCTTGAGGCAATGAGCTGCGGCCTGCCCTGTGTTGTTTCCGATATCAGGGGCAGCAGCGATCTATTTGCTTTCGGCGGTGAGGGAATTGCGTGCAGTTTAAACTCGCAGCATGATTTTGTGCAGGCGCTCGGCGATATTATGAATAATAAAAACGATTTTTCACGCGCCGAGGCAGTCAGAAAAAATATGCAGGTGCTTGAATCTTATTCAATGCAAAGTGTTCATTCGTTTTTAAAAGAAACTGTTGATGCGGAGATTGCCGGCGTATGAGAATTTTGCATATGATACCCGATATCGAAATTGCAAACGGGGTTATGAGCGTTGTTTTAAACTATTTTAAAATGATGCCGCCCGATATAAAATTCGATGTTGTTTATTTTTCCGAAAAAGAAAAAACCGTGCAGCCGCAAATCGAAGCGCTCGGCGGCAGGGTGTATAAAATAAATCCGCCCTCGGCAAAGGGAATTTTAAAGCATGAAATGAGCCGCTTTTTTGCCGCTCATAAAAATGAATGGGAAGCATTGCATATCCATGCCCCTCATTTTGCCGTGTTTATCGCCCCGCAGGCCAAAAAGGCGGGAATTAAAAAAATTTGCTGCCATTGCCACACCACTTGGTATTCGCTTTTTCCGAAAAACGAATTTCGCAATCGGCTGCTTGCCGCGCCCGTAAAGTGTTTGGCGGGCACGCGCTTTGCCTGCGGCACGGATGCGGGCAAGTTTTGGTTTAAGGATAATTTTTATGTGCTTGCGAATGCCGTGGATTGCGCGGCGTTTCGGTTTGATGAAAAAAGGCGCGAAAAGGCCCGCCAAAGCCTTGGGCTTGGAGATTGCCTCGTTTGCGGCAATGTGGGCAGGTTGTATCCGCCGCAAAAAAATCATCCTTTTATATTGAAAATATTTGCAGAGGTGAAAAAGCAGCGCTCGGATGCAAAATTGTTGCTTGTGGGCGCAGAGGAAGAGCCTTCTTTGCTTTCGCTTGCGAAAAAGCTCGAAATAGAAAAGGATGTGCTTTTTCTCGGCCAGCGCAGGGATGTTGCCGATTTGCTTTTTGCAATGGATGTGTTTCTGTTTCCTTCGCTCCGCGAGGGCTTGCCCGTTGCGGCGATAGAGGCGCAGGCAAGCGGTCTGCCGGTTCTTATGGCAAGCACGATCACGCGCGAGGCACTTGTGGCTCCCAATGCAAAAATGCTTTCGCTTGAAGCATCGCCGCGCGAATGGGCAAATGCCGCCGTTTCGGCAGCGCTTGAAGCAAGAAAAGACAATTATGATATAATGAAAGCCGCAGGCTGGGATATTAAGGACCGCGCCGCAAGGCTTGCCGAATATTACAGAACCGGAGTTTTCCGCGATTTTTAAAAATTCTGCTCGGCGGTTTTTCGTGTTGGCGGGTATATAACAAAATATGCGTAAAATCGGTTGCTTATATCACACTGCGCCGCTTTTCGCTTACTTAAAATTTAAAATGAAAGGCAGGGGCAAGAAATGTTTGTTTATATAATGATTGTGGCGATGTTTTTTGCCCTTTATTTTATTGTGCCGCAAAAATATTCGGCAATTCCGTGCGTTTTGTTTGTGCTTGCAATGGCTGTAATGTCCTATTTCGTTCAACCCGGCGAAACGGATGATCTGGCACGCTATTTTTACATAATAAGTCAAATTGAAAAGGCCGGGTACGAGGGCTTTCGCCAAATGCTGGAAAGCAACTATTTCGATTTCGGAAGCTTCCCGGTTTGCGGCTATTACTTTTATTTCATCAGCATTTTAAAAAATCCGCATTTTTTGCCGTTTTTCACAATTCTTATTTGCTACGGATGCATAATTCTTGTTATCCAAAAGGCTTCCGTTAAATTTAAAGTTGATAAGTTTTACACCATGCTCGCTCTGATTTTTGCGATTTCAACTTATTGGTATTACGATGTTTGCAGCGGCACAAGAAACGGCATTGCATTCACCGTCACCGTTGCCTGTGCCTATTATCATCTTGTGGAGCGCAAAAATATACCGCTTTGCATTATCGGCTATGTGCTGGCCTGCGGTATGCATTCTTCGGGCATTGTGTTGGTGGGGCTTGTTGCAATTGCGTGGCTCAGCTGCAATTTCGGCAGCAGAATAGTGAATGCGGCTCTTATTTTGTCTCTCGCGGGCGGCAGTGCGCTTCTCGGCATTTTCGGCGGCATGGCAAAAAGCGATTTTATGCAAAGCTTGCTCGGAAAAACGGAAAATGCGCTCGATAATCTGGGAATCACCACGCAAACCAATTATTTTGTAAATATTGCCACCTTTGCCGTTTGCGCAATAATAATGTTTTATTGCCTGCCGTATATCAAAAAATATGTAACGGATATAAATCAACGCCGCTTTTTCAGGTTTTCGGAGGTGCTTATGTGCTTTATGCTCGGCACCTTGCTCACAAGCCTGCTTTTCCTGCGCCTTGCAAGGTGGGTTTTGCCAATTGTTGCGGCAGTTGTTTACATGGTCGGTATGCAGCTTCAAAAAAGCAGATTGGATGCCGGCCTTATCGATATAAGCTATGATTCAAAAAGCCCCGGCATGGAAAAAATCAGGGCTATGAATAAGGGAATATTCTCATTTTTTGTTTTTGTTTATTCGGTAATTCATTTCGTTTATGATATCACTGGTTCATCGTTGATTTGGCTGAATTTGGGAATTTAAGTTTATTGTATTGCGGCGCGGTTTTGCCGCCGGTATATAACGGAGATTATGATGGAAAAAGATTTAATCAGTGTTATCGTGCCCGTTTATAAGGTTGAAAAATATCTTGATAAATGCGTGCAAAGCATAGTTGATCAAACATATGAAAATCTTGAAATTATTATAATAGACGACAGCTCGCCCGATAATTGCCCGGCCATGTGTGATGCCTGGGCGGAAAAAGACAGCCGTGTGCAGGTTTTCCATATCGAAAACAAGGGCGTTGCAAATTCGCGAAATTTTGCCCTTTCAAAGGCGTCGGGCGATTACATCGCTTTTGCGGACGGTGATGATTTCCTTGAGCCGAATATGCTTGAAATCCTTTATCGCAATTTACTTGTTACGGGTGCGGATATTGCCGTGTGCGGCTATTTCAGGCAGGATGAAAGCGGTATGCAGATTCCCGATTCGGAAAAATCGGCTTCGCCGCGACTTGAGGCGATAACCGCCGAGGAGGCGCTGAGGCAAACGGCCCTCGGCGAATATAAATTCGGCGTTTTGTGGAATAAGCTTTATAAAAAAAGTATTCTCGGCGGTGTTCAAATGCCGCCGCTTGTGTGCAGCGAGGATTTGGTGTTCAACTACCGCGCTTTCAAAAATGCAAAGCGTGTGTGCGTTTCTTCGCAAAAGCTTTATCATTATGTGCTCAGAAGCGGCAGCACCACTTCGGCGGAGTTTTCAATCGGCGCGTTTGACGCCGTTTCGGCAAAGCAAATTGTGCTAAATGGCGAAAGCGGCACGAATATTGAGCCTTATGCCGTGATCGGCCTTGCAAAATCCTGCTTCGCCGTGCTCGGCGGAATTGTGCGAAGCGGAAAATGCCTTGATAAATACGATGAAATCAGAAAGCTTTTGCTTTCTTATAAAAAGCAAATTCTGAAATCTCCGCATTGCCCGGCGCGCGATAAGGCAAAGCTTTGCGTTTTGGCGCTCTCAAAATCGCTTTATAATAAGCTTGTTTTAAAAGGATAGTGGCTATGAATCCGAAAATCAGCGTTATAGTGCCCGTTTATATGGCGGAAAAATATCTTGATAAGTGCGCCGAAAGCATTTCCGGGCAAATCTGCCGGAATATAGAGGTTATTCTTGTTGATGACGGCTCGCCGGATAATTGCCCTGCATTGTGTGATGCCTGGGCGGAAAGAGACGGTAGATTTCGCGCAGTGCACCAAAAAAATGCAGGCGTTTCGGCAGCCAGAAACACGGGAATGCGCCTTGCAAAGGGCGATTATATAGCCTTTGTTGATTGCGATGATTGGATTGATTGCGATATGCTGCAGGTTATGCTTGATGCCGCCGTCAGAGAAAATGCCGAAGCGGTTGCCTGCGATATTTTTTTGGAATCTCCCGGCGAATCGCTGTGTTGCAGGGGCGCAAGCGCGCAGAGCTTTAGCGATCCTTTAAAGGCTCTTTTGCTTGATGAAATCAGGCCGGAGGTTTGCGCCAAGCTTTTCAGCCGCAGCCTGCTGAAGGGGAAGTTATTTGACGAAAAAATTAAATATGCAGAGGATTTGCTTTTCTCATATTATGCTTTTTGTGATTGCAAAAGGGCAGCTTATGTAAGCGGAGTCGGTTATCATTATTTGCAAAACAGCGGTAACTCCTCCACCACGCCGTATATAACAATTCCACGTGCGGAAAGCTATAAAGTTACGGCTAAAATCGTAAGCAATTGCAAATCACGGGGCGGTTCCCTCGAAAAAGCCGCCGTGCATCGCCACATTGTGCACACATATGCGCTTTTAAGCCGTGTTATGCGCAGCAAAAACGAAAAACTTGCAGCCGAATTTTTTCCGATTTATAAAAAAGAAATTCTTAAATATAAAAATCAAATCTTTTGCGGCAGCGAATATTCGTTTAAGCAAAAGGCCGGCACTTTTGCGCTTTTGCTCGGCGACAAAGTGTTTTTAAAATATTTTGCAAATAAAAATTAAAAGAAATCTTATCGGAGCATTTCTTGTATGAAAAATAAATTATCAGGCTCTGCCGAGCGCAAGGCAGGCGCGTTGCTCTCTTATGCCCAGGTGTTTTTAAATGTTATCGTCGGGCTGCTTTACACCCCCGTTATGCTTCGGCTTATGGGTCAAAATGAATATGGGCTTTACGGCACGGTAAGTTCTGCCGTTGCGCTGCTTGGGCTTCTTGATTTGGGCTTCACAAGCTCTTACATTAAGTTTTATTCAAAATTTAAAGCAGAGGGCAGGCAGGATAAAATAAACAGCTTTAACTCACTCTTTTTTGTTGTTTTTGCCGCTATTTCGCTTATTTCGCTTATCATCGGCGGAGTATTTGCGGCAAAGCCCGCACTCCTTTTTGATAAGGGGTTAAGCGCTGCAGCTGCAAAAGGCGGGCATAATGATGCTGCTTTTAACTCTTTCAACCGCGCTCGGCTTTTTGTGCACGGTGTTTAATTGCTATATTGCGGCACTTGAAAAATTTGTTTTTCTGAAGGTTTTTTCGCTTGCCTCCACCGTTGTTACGGTTGCTTTAAATTTGGCGGTGCTTTATTTCGGCGGCGGTGCAATCGGGTTGACTGTTGTTGCGCTTGCTCTCGGCGTGCTCGTTAAGCTTATAAATATTATTTATGCGCTTAAAAATCTGAAATTGAAATTTGATTTTTCAAACATTGATTTTGGTCTGTTTAAAAGCGTTTTTGCATTTTCCGGGCTTATTGCGATAAATCTTTTTGTTGATAAGGTCAATTCGGGAATAGACAGTGTTTTGCTTGGCAGATTTTGCGGCACGGTTGTGGTTGCGGTTTATGCAGTGGGTGCATCGGTAAATACATATTATACTAATTTTTCAACTGCCATTTCAGGCGTTTTCACTCCTTATATCCATTCGCTTGTTAACAAATATCCCCAAGATTCAATTCAGCAGCGCAATGCGCTTACGGAGTTGTTTGTTAAGGTGGGCAGGCTCCAGTATATGCTGCTTGCGCTTATAGGCTCCGGCTTTGTGTTTTTCGGAAAGCCTTTTATACGATTTTGGGCGGGCGAAGAATACGGCGGCGCCTATGCCATTGCGCTTGTGATTTTGATTCCGAGCATTGTGCCGCTTATTCAAAATGTTGGAATAGAAATTCAAAGGGCGGAAAACCGCCATCACTATCGCTCTTATATTTACGGCGCAATGGCGCTGTTTAATTTGGTGGTAAGTATAATCCTGTGCAGGCGTCTCGGCGGCTTCGGCGCCGCTCTCGGCACAGGCATTGCAACCGTTTTGGCAAACGGAATTATTATGAATATTGTTTATCACAAAAAGATAAATATTGATATCGTCGCCTTTTGGAAAAGCATTTTGCGAGCTACCGTCGGTATGATCGTGCCGTTTGCGGCGGGCGCGGCGATTATGGTGTTTGTAAAAATCGATTCGATAATCAAGCTTGTTTTGTGGATTTGTGTTTATGCCGCCGCTTTTTGCGCCTTCGTTTGGCTTTTTTCTATGAACGATTATGAAAAATCGCTTGTTAAAGGCTTTGGCGGCAAAATCTTAGGCGCTTTTAAAAAGCAAAGGGGAAATGCCAATGATTAAAAAATTACTGGTTAAAATAATTCAGCTTTGGCAAAGAAAAACCCCCGTTTGCCGCAGGCTTGTGCTGTTTGAAAGCCGCGGCGATTTGGCAGATAATTCCTATCCTCTTTATGAATATTTGGTGAGTATAAATGCCCCTTATAAATATGTGTGGGTTGTTGAGGATGCTTCCAAATATAAAAACAGCCGCAATGTCAAATATGTTTCGCAGGGTAAAACAAGCTTTGCAGCAATTTGGTATTTTGCAAAAGCCGAATATTGTTTTTACACTCATAACTATTGCGGTATAGACGGCAAAAAAGGACAAAAACGAATTTATTTAACTCATGGTTTTTCTTATAAAGATACCAAAGGGCTTTTCTTTTCTCCTGATTTTCACACGGATATCGTGTGCCTTTCCGAAAACCATAAAAGGCTTGAGGAATATATAAATCCCGGCTCTGCTCAAAAGGTAAGAATTCTCGGCTATCCGCGCACGGATGTGCTTGTGGGCGGCAATTATAATCTGCCGCAGGAATTTTCGGCTGAAATTTCAAATTATTCAAAGCTTTTTGTTTGGCTTCCCACTTATCGCTCGCACAAAGGTGTTGCGCATGCCGATTGCGGGCAGGATAGGTATGATTTGCTTTCGCCTGAAAGCTTGCAAACAATCAATTCGGCGCTTGTTGCCTCGAATTCGGTTATGGTTGTTAAATTTCATCCTGCTCAGCAGCTCTCAAAAATAAATGTGCGTGGGCTTTCAAATGTGCTTGTGTTCAGTGATGCGGATTTTGCTGCTGAGGGGATTCGCCTTTATGATTTGCTTGCAAGATCAGATGCTTTGATAACTGATTTTTCATCTGTTTTTGCAGATTATTTGCTTTGCGATAAGCCTATTGCGTTTGATATTTCCGATATTGATGTTAAAAGCGATGGCTTGCGAGGCTTTGTTGTTGATGATCCTTTGCAATATATGCCCGGCGCGCACATAAGCAACGCGGCGGAGCTTGCCGATTTTATTTCTGCCGTTGCCGCGTGGAAAGACGATTATGCCGCCGCCCGCGCAGAGCAAAGAAAGGCGCTTCATAAATATACAGACGGCAATTCAACACGCCGCATTTTAAGCTGCTTTGGCTTAATTGATTGATTAAAAAGGAGAAAGCAAGATGCATGCGTATATGATAATCGCTCACAGGCAATTTGATTTGCTTGCAAAGCTTATCACTGCGCTTGATGATGAGCGCAACGATATTTTTGTGCATATAGACGCTAAAGTGCGCGATTTTGATTTTGAAAAATTCAAGGCTCTGCCAAAGCGCTCGCGTATTTATTTCACTCCCCAAATCGGCGTAACCTGGGGAGATTTCAGCCAGGTTAAGTGCGAATTGATCTTGCTTGCCGAGGTTGATAAAATGCAAAAAAGCGGCAGGGCTTATGATTATGTTCACCTTATTTCCGGCGCGGATTTGCCGATAAAATCAAACGATGAAATTCATCGCTTTTTTAATGAAAACGCAGGGCGGCAGTTTGTGCATTTCACGGCGGATAATGTTTCCGAAAGCTCCGAGGGCAGAATAAAATATTATCATCTTTTCCGCCGCCGCCGAAATCTTTTCACAAAAATTTTGGCGCAAATTGCCCTCAGGATGCAAATGCTCTGCGGCGTAAACAGGCTTAAAAATAAAAATATAAAGGTGCAAAAGGGCTGCAATTGGTTCAGCATAACAGGTGAATTCGCTGCTTATATAGCGCAAGAGAGTGAGCGTTTAAAAAAAATTCTTCGCTTCTCTTATTGCGGTGATGAAGTGTTTGTGCAAACCGCGCTTTTAAATTCTCCGTTTGCGGATGATGTTTATATGAAAAACTGCGGCAATAACCACCTTGCCTGCGCTCGCCTTATCGATTGGCAGCGCGGCAATCCCTATGTTTTTAAAATGCAGGATTTTGATTTGATTAAGAATTCGCCTGCAATGTTTGCCCGTAAATTTGATATGGATGTTGATTCCGAAATAATAGATAAGGTGCTGCAAAGCATAAAATAAATTTCTGCCGAAATGCCGCAGCACAATAAAAACCGCCAATATGATATATTGGCGGTTTTTTGTTACTTATTTGTTGCATCACATAAAAATTTTCAAAGCTTCCATATAAAGCGTCAGCATCGCGGGGCTTTTCTTTTGCAATGCCCGGGCAAGCAGCTTTGTGTGCGCGGGAAGCGCGCCCGCTTTAATGCGGCGTGCCGCGGCGCATATGTCTTCGTTAGCCGCAATGCGTTTTATCGCAGGCGCGGGGTTTTTGCCTCGCGCTTCGTTTCTTATTAAAAAGTTGGTTAAATAAATCAAATAATAATCAAGCTGCGAATCAAGCACTCTGCCTGTTTCACGGCTTTTTTCTTTTAGGCGGTAATACGGCAAAAAAATTATGCTTTCCAAATTTTTGTCGTATGCGTTAGACATGCTTTCGGGCCGTATGTTGTAGCAATAAAGCGGCTCGCCTATCATGCAAACGCTTTTTGCATCAAGCAGGCAGGGATAGGTGAAAGCGGCGTCCTCGCCCATTTTAATATCGTTATTTACCTCGGAAAGCTCGCGTTCCAAAATCTCCTTTTTAAACACCTTGCTCCAGCAGCTCGGCATTATGCCGAATTTGTAAAATTCGCCCGCATAAAGCATCGTGGGATAAAGCTTTTCGGAAAGCTCCGCTTTTTGAGCATATTCTGCAAAAAAATTCTGGCTGCTTTTGATTTCATCGCTCGGTAAAATGCTCAAAAATTCAAAAAGCACCATATCGGGCGAATGCTTTTTTATTGCGGCTTCAATAATTTCCATTGCCGTCGGTTTTAAATAATCGTCTCCGTCCACAAAAGCTATGTATTCGCCGCTTGCCGCAGCAAGGCCTGCCTTGCGTGCGCTCACAAGGCCGCCGTTCTCCTTGTTTATAACTTTAATTCTCGAATCTTTTTTTGCAAATTCGTTGCAGATTTCGAGGCAACCGTCCGGAGATCCGTCGTTAACCAAAATTATTTCAATGTTGCGGTTTGTTTGCTCTGTGATGCTGACTATGCATTTTTTCAAATGCTTTTCAACTTTGTAAATGGGAACAATAACACTTATCATATTTTAATCCAAATAAATCTTGTTGAGTATTTCGGTTGCCTTGTGAATATCAAAATTATTAACAAGGCTTGTTATGTCCGTTTCATTTCTGTTTGCCTTGATAAGCTCAAAGGCCTTTTCTCCCCATTTTGCGGCAGGCTCGGAAAGCGGCATAAATGCCGTGCTTTTGTTGAAAGCAACCTCTTTTGTAACTGCCGTTGAAATCAAACACGGCAACTTTGCCGCCTGTGCTTCGATCAACGAAACGGGAAGCCCTTCGTAAAGAGATGGAAAAATCATAATGTCAAAGCCCTGCAAAAGCCGTGAAACATCGCTGCGTTGCCCCGTAAAAATGATTTTGTTTTCAATTCCAAGTTCTTTCGCTTTTTGTAAAACGGGCCCGTCATCAACTCTTTCGCCTGCCAAAAGCAAATGCGAATCAGGGGCTGTTTTAAGCATCTCGGCAAAAATTTCCGTTAAAAAAACCTGGTTTTTAATTTTGTAAATCGTGCCTATGTGGCCGATTAAAATTTCGCCGCTTCCTATGCCGAATTCATTTCGCACCTCTCGGCGCACTGTTTCGTTATATGCATATGACGAGCAATCTATGCCGTTTGGCACGAAAATGCCCCTTTTTTTATATTCCTTTTTGCCGTAAAGATATTCGCCGGCCGCTTCGGAGCACGCAAGAATGTGAGTTGCGTTTTTATTTATCAATTTGCGCATCACGGCTTTGTAAGCTTTAAAAATCGCGTTTTCTTTATGATTCCATTTTGTGCCGTGAGAATGAGCAACGATTTTTTTTACTCCGCAGCGCTTTGCCGCAGCGGCTATTATGCCGCTGAAAAACATCACATGCGAATGAACTATATCGTATTTTCCGCCTGAAATAATCTTTTTTGCGTGAAAATATCCTTTAATATAGCCATGCTCGCTGTGTGAAACCTTAATGATTTTTGCGCCGCTTGCAAGCAATTCCTTTTCCAAAGACTCGTCGTGATAATTTTGAACATCCACAAGATAGTATGTGATGCTGTATTTTTCTTTGTTTAAATTTGATGCAAAATTTATTGCCGCAAGCTCAACGCCGCCACGCCGTAAATGTTGCATAACAACTAATAGTTTTTTCTTTCATTATTTTCCGAAAAATTTCCAATATATATTCAAAAGCTTTGCCGCCGCTTCCGCTCCGATGATTTTTCGCGCCGCGCGCACAAGCTTAACCTTTTTCCAAAAGCCGTATGCAAGAATGTCGCTCTCATTGCTTAACTGCTCAAACGCTTGCTTCTTCTTTTCGCCTTTAAGACCGCCGGCCAATAAAAGCGCGGTGCAGTAAATAAATGCAAGATAGTTTAAAAGATCTGCGGCAAGCGGCTTGCAGCTTAATTCGCCTGCCTTCGCACGCCATTTTTTTGATTGCATATAAACTGCCTTTAATTATCATTTCCGCCGAGGTAGAGGTAACGGAGTTGCTTTGCCCTCTTCTGTAAATGTAAAAAACATCATCAATCGCAGAATAGCTTTGTGCTTCAAAAAAGCAGCTCAGCACAAAATCGTAATCTTCGCCGCTTATTCCCGTCACAAATCTGATGCGCTCGCTGCCGTTAAGCACACTTCTTTTTGTTGCAAAAATGTAGGCGGCTCCGGGAATATCTTTGCTTTTCAGCAGGTATTGCAGTGCTTCTTCTCTTTTTGAGTTTTCAAGCAGGGCGATGTTGTAGCCGTTGCGTGAAAGCCTCATTTCGCCGTTTTTCATATTGAGAAGCTTGCAGCCGAACATTATAATGTCGTATCCGTCTTTTGATTTTTCCGCAAGCCTTTGCAGGGTGTAATTTCCTTCCCAATAATCGTCTGAATCAAGGAAAATTATATATTCTCCGCAGGCAGCGTCAATTCCGCTGTTTCTTGCAGATGATGCACCGCCGTTTTCTTTGTGAATAACCTTGATTCGAGAATCTTTTTTTGCATATTCATCGCAAATTTCGGGGCAACGATCGGGCGATCCGTCGTCTGCTAAAATCAATTCAAAATCTTCAAAGGTTTGCGCCAAAACAGAATCAACGCATTCGCTTATATATTTTTCAGCCTTGTAAACAGGCACGATTATGCTGAAAAGCGGCACAAACTCACCTCGAATCCCATAATATTAAAAACATTATATCACAAAGGATTGCCGTTTTAAACACAATTTTGCCAATTGGCTTTTTTCAACAAAAAACCGCCGTAAAATTATTAACATTTACCAAAAATGAGAAAATAAGTAAAAATAATTGTGAAAGTATTGCACTTATCTTAAATTTATGCTATTATGTGATAAAATAACACATTAAGGAGAGAAAAAATGGAAAGAAAATCAAAAATATTGATAGGCGAAACAAGCTTGTTTGCTCAGGATTGCGCACGCGCATTGCAAAATTTGGGTTGCTTGGTAACTCTTTGCGAAAAAAACGGCAATTCAATAATTTCCGCGCTCTCCGGCGCATATTACGATGCCGTGGTGGCGGAGCTCTTTATGCCGGGTGCAGACGGCAGCGATGTGCTTGAGCATATTTCGCAGTTTGACGAAAAACCGATTGCCCTTATTTTGCTTAATTCGGATGATTATAAATTGCAGCAGCAGGCAATGAGTGCGGGTGCGGATTATTGCCTTGTGTGCCCTGCGGATCCAAATTCCGTTGCAAAAAGAATAATGCGCCTTTTGATGTGGAAAAAGTCAAGGGTTCAGCCTGCGGTCAATTCTCAAAGTGCAGAGCTTGTTATTTCCGAAACGCTGTGCAAAATCGGTGTGCCCGCGCATATTAAAGGCTATCGCTATTTGCGCACCGCCATTGCAATGTGCGCCGAAGATCCGCAAATGATAGGCGCTGTTACAAAGCTGCTTTATCCGGCTGTTGCAAAAATGTATTCCAGCACACCGTCACGCGTTGAAAGGGCAATTCGCCATGCGATCGAAACGGCTTGGCAGCGAGGCAATCAAAAATTTCTTTCGGAATATTTCGGCTGCACCGTGCAAAGCAGTCGCGGTAAGCCAACAAATTCTGAATTTATAGCCATGGTGGCAGATAAGCTCCGCCTTGAATACAAATCGGCCTGATACGCTCTTGCTTGTTTTTGATTGATAACCTTTTAAATGAGGAATACTAACGGCTTAAATTGAAAACAGAATAAATGATGATAAAATACCGCCGCGGCACTCCGTGGCGGTGTTTTTTGTGCGCATATTCGGTTAATGTGATATGAATGTTGTTATCTTTATCTATAATTTCATTTTTCGGAGTTTTCGTGTGTGCGCTTATCTCAGGGGAAAAGCCGCCGGTAAACAAAATTTCGGTTATGTTAAGTGCAAAACCAAAAAGGATAAACAAAAAAGATAAATAAAAAAGCGAGTATTCATAAGTCAAATCCCTTATGAACACTCGATATGGTCGAGGTGACAGGATTTGAACCTGCGATCCCCTGCTCCCAAAGCAGGTGCGATAGCCAAACTTCGCTACACCTCGATGCTTTTTACTGCCCTGTTATTTTAATATAAGAGGGTGAATTTGTCAAGCCAAAGATGAACATAGCCATTCAGGTGCGGTTTACAAGGCGATTTGATTGGTTAAAATGAACAATTAGCATTCTTTAGGTTTGTTCAAAAAGCAGAAAATTTCGCAATTTATTGACAAAATGCAACATGTGAATATAAACTTATTTTGTATAGAATTTCGGCACATATAATCAATTCGGCTTGCGGAGGTGTGGGAAATGAAAAGGAAAATTGCCGTGATATACATTATTTGCTTTGTTTCGGCTTTTCTGTGCCCTTTTCGTGCTTTTGCCTATGATTCGCAATATGTAAACGAATTTGAAAAATGGACTGCGAATGAATCCGCCGAGTGGCTCGAACTCAAGGGCGACAGTGCCACGGGCTATATGCAATATTTTTACGGCGATAATTGCGCTTACTTCCATTTCTTTGTTCAAAGCAGCGATTTTGCAGAGAATGATGATTCTCTGTATATCACCGCCGATATTGAGAATTTAAACCGCGCGTATTCGCTGAGATTTTCCGCCGACAGCGACGATTCCGGTCTGCCGTGCAAAATTTATAAGAATTTCGGCACCGCTCCCGCCGGACTGCGCAATATTTTGTTTGCGTTTGAATTTAATGATAAGGCCGATAAAAATTATAAAAACATTATCTCTTTATCCGTATGTTCGGGCGGCAATTGCCTTGCGGCGGTTGATAATTTAGCTTTCGGTTCCGATCCGGAGCCTAAAACAGCAAAGCAATCGGCAACCAAGCAAACAACAGCTAAGTCAAAGTCCGCAACCACAAAATCGTCCTCGGGCAAATCTGCAAAAGCCGCTTCCAAAAAATCCTCAAATTCCGCGGGTGCAAAGTCTTCCGCCGAGAAAACCACAAAGTTTAAATATGTTGAAAATTCAGAGGCGGCAGAACAAGGCAAAACAGCACCACCGGACGAGGAAACTGCCGTGCAAACCGAAGCTGCTGAAGAAAACGGCGGAGCTTTGTCCGCAACCGCCAAGGCGCTTATCGCCGCTGCAGCAGGCACCGCCGCATTCGGCACAGCTTTTCTTGTTAAAGGAATAAGAACCAAAAAAGCCGAAAATTCAGGTGCCGAGTCAAGAGACTCGGATTTAGAAAGCCAAAAACAAAGCGATGATAAATCATAAATATATTATTAGATATCAAAACCTCCGCTTTAGGCTGAGGTTTCAGACTGTCGATAAAGCTCTCAAACCACGCCAATAAGATAAATTAACCGTTTAATGCCTCTCTTGTGTAAAGGGAACAGGGTGCGATTTATCGCACCCGGAGGGATTCTAAAAGTGCCGCAAATTCGATATTTGCGGTACTTTTGGCGTTGCTCTTTAGCAAAGAAATAACCCCCCGGTTCGGCTGGCGGTTATGTTTATAACGCTATGAAAAATTCGTATGTAATCGGCTGAAGTTGGTTATTTTTAGCCCAATTTGTACGCTGAAATTGCACAGTTCGTACAGGACACATTACATTAAAGCAAAGTGAGGAAATCGACATTTTTGAGCGCGGAAATCGGGCAATTAAAAAAATTTGAAAAAATTTAAAAGCAAATGTTGACAAATGCTTTTTTCTGTGATATATTGTTCTTGGTTAGTTAAGGCTAACCGATTATTTTTGCCAGTCGGTTAGGCAGGGCTAACTATATTGCCGAAATTTCGGCTCAAAGCTCAGGGCGCGGGGAATGCTCCTTCATAAAATTTGTACCCAAAAATGCAAAATTACACTCTCCCTCAAGTTTTGCCTTTTTAATTCCCGGCGCCCATTAGAAATTGGAAAACGGTGATTGCTTGAGTATTGAAAACTATTTGATAGAGCATTGCTCACCCACATTGGCATCGCTTAAAACGGCGAATTTGTTTAGCTGCCGATTAAGCGGCGGCACGCTTTATTCTCAGCTTGAAGAATGGCGGGCGTGCCTTGAGCCAAAGGGCATAGGCATATTTGTGCTTCGCGAAAGCGAAAGCGGTGCGCTTGTGTATGTGGCAAGGTTTTCAATGCTTCAAAGGGATTTGAATTTGCCCGGCGTGGCGGATTTTTTAAAGGAATACGGCTATGAAAGCGCGGATGTGTATTCGGCAATAGAGCGCCTTAAAAGCAGGCTTGCGGTCGGCGACGGATTTCCGCACGAAATCGGCGTTTTCCTCGGCTATCCGCTGGAGGATGTTAAGGGCTTTATAGAGCTCGGCGGCAGAAATTGCAAGTGCACGGGCTGTTGGAAGGTTTATTGCAACGAATATGAAGCTGTGCGAACCTTTAATAAATTCAAAAAATGCAGCGCAATTTATAAAAAAATGTGGCTTCAGGGCAGATCTGTGGCGCAGCTTACGGTTGCGGCATGAAATATAATATAGTATAATAGAAATGAGGAAATTTTATGAGCAAAGCAGCAGTTGTTTATTGGAGCGGCACGGGAAACACGGAGGCTATGGCGCAGGCTGTTGAAAGCGGTGCAAAGGCTGCCGGCGCGGATGTGTCTCTTTTCACCGCGGCGGAATTTACTCCGCAGCTTTTGCAGGAATATGATTCCGTTGCTTTTGGTTGCCCCGCAATGGGCGCCGAGGAGCTTGAGGAAACAGAGTTTGAGCCTATGTTTGCGGAATGTGAAGCAGGCTTAAGCGGCAAAAAGGTTGCGCTTTTCGGTTCTTACGGCTGGGGCGACGGAGAATGGATGCGCGCTTGGGAGGAAAGATGCTCTTCATGCGGCGCGGCGCTTGCGGCAGAGAGTGTTATCTGCAATGCGGCTCCGGATGAAAGTGCTGTTGAAGAATGCGAGGCACTCGGCAGAGCACTTGCATAAATTGTCGAAAGGAAGCGTAATTTACAATGGTTAAAATCACTTTGGGAATAGAAGGAATGGCATGCGGTATGTGTGAGGCACATATAAACGATACCGTGCGTGCGTCATTTAAGGTTAAAAAGGTAACCTCTTCTCATTCCAAAGGGGAAACCGTTATTGTGGCGGAAAACGAAATCGATGAATCGGCGCTTAAAGCCGCAATCGATAAAACAGGTTATAAGATGGTTTCTTATAAATCGGAGCCTTATGAGAAAAAAAGCCTTTTCTCAGCCTTTCGCAAATAACTGCACAAGAATAAATTAAATAAAAAAAGCAGCTGTCGATATTTGGGGCACACTCAGTAAAGAGAAATGTGCCGCCTTATATCGGCAGCTTTTTTGTGCTTTTGGGGCGATTTTTTGTTTTGTGCGGCGCACAAAGCTGCTTATTTGTGATTTTAACACAAAAAAATCCCTGCATTTTTGTGCAATCATATAAATAAGGCGAATTGACAATCGCCGAATCGGTGATATACTATCAACTGTTTGCGCAATCGATTATTAAACGCAAAAATAAAAACGGCGAGAGGCTGTGTTAATTTGAAATATATAAAGCAATTTTTAATTATTCTTTTAATTTCTTTTATAGGCGAACTGATGAATTATTACATTCCGTTGCCCGTGCCGGCAAGCATTTACGGCATGATAATCCTTTTTTTGTGCCTTAGCACGGGAATCATAAAGCTTTCGGATGTTAAGGATGCGGGCAAGTTCTTAATCGAAATTATGCCGCTGATGTTCATTCCCGCAGGTGTCGGCCTGATTGATTCGTGGGGCGTTTTAAAGCCGCTTTTGCTGCCCGTAACGGTTATAACGGCGGCGTCGCTTGTGTTGGTGTTCGGCGTAAGCGGGCGCGTGGCGCAGCGTGTTATCAGGCACGGAGAAAAGAAAAAGGCGGGTGCCGAAGATGAATGATTTTTTGCAAAATTCGGCTTTTATGGGCGTTGCAATCAGCCTTGTGGCATATGCCGCGGGCGTGTTTTTAAGGCGCAAATTCAAAAGCGATGTTTTTAATCCGCTTTTGATTGCGATTGCGGTCACAATATTGTTTTTGGCGGCCTCAAAAACCGATTACGAAACATATAATAACGGTGCAAAGGTTCTGTCCTGGCTTCTTACCCCGGCAACGGTTGCTCTTGCGATTCCTCTTTATGAACAAACGGCGCTTTTGAAAAAGAATTACAAAGCCGTGTTTGCCGGCATAATCTCTGGCGTGCTCACAAGCCTTGTAAGCATTCTTGCAATGGCGGCACTGTTTAGGCTTTCACACAGGGAATATGTTACTCTGCTGCCGAAATCCATCACCACGGCTATCGGCATGGGGATAAGCGAGGAGCTCGGCGGCTATGTTACCGTTACGGTGGCGGTTATAGTTATAACCGGTGTGCTTGGCAACATATTTGCAAAGGCACTTTGCAAAATTTTTCATATAACCCATCCGATTGCAAAGGGAATAGCCATCGGCACTTCGTCTCACGCGGTGGGCACGGCAAAGGCAATGGAAATGGGCGAGGCAGAGGGCGCCATGAGCAGTCTTTCGATAGCCGTTTCGGGAATTCTTACCGTTTGCGGCGCGATAATTTTTTCAAAAATTATGTGATTGTGCCTTTTTCGGTTGCTTGGCCGATCAAGCAATTGCCGCTTGTGCAGAGCACCTCGTTTTGGGGCGCATTTTGCGTTGAAAAGCCGGCCGATTTGCTGCGTTTTTCACCTGCTTGCGGCAGTGTGATTTTGAAATTTTTGTGTGCTATAATTTTATCGCTCACACGGAGGGCGAATTGTTCGCAGAAAACGATAAGCCGGATAAGCTGGCAGGCTGAAATGCCTGTTGTCTTATCCGCTTTTTTATTATGCGGCTGAAATTCGCGTTAATTACCGTTTTGATTTTGTGAGCTTTATGATAGGCACCGGCTCAACCGCGCTTGTTTTTTCTTTCGGGCACGGTGGCAAAAATATTCGTTGGCTACGACGCGGAGCTTTATGAGCTTACCGTTCGCGCTTTCAAAATCTTTTTCTGCTCGTTTTTGCTTGCCGGGTTTAATATTTTCGCCTCGGCATTTTTCACTGCGCTCAATAACGGCGCGATTTCCGCCCTCATTTCGTTTTTGCGCACACTGCTTTTCCAAAGCATTTGCGTTTTGGTATTGCCAATCGTTTTCGGCATAAACGGAATTTGGTGGGCAATGACGGTTGCGGAGATTTTTGCACTTATCGTTTCCGCGGGATTTATAATCGGCAAGCGCAAAAAATATCATTATATGTAATTGCCGCCCAATTGCTTTGTTTTTATAAATTTCGGAGCGTTCTCGGAGTACTTTTCTTATTTACGGAGCGTGCTCTTTCGGAGCGCTTTTATTTATTTGCCGTGTTGCACGGCAGTCGAATCTGATGTATAATTATTTCGGCAAAAAGCCAAACGGAGTTGATTAAGTGAAATATATTATTATTGCCGCAATTGTGCTTGTTATTGTTGCAATTGTGGTTTCGCTTGCGCAAAGCGGCAAATCGGAGCGCGGCGGTTTTTTTGAATCGCCGGAAAAAAGAGCAGGCAGAAACGGCGAAAAATACGCCACGCATGTTATAAAACAATGCCTTGATTCGGATGATTTGCTGCTCACCAATGTTTGCGTTCAGTTTGATGGCAAGCGCACGGAGCTTGATAATTTGATAATTAACAGAAGCGGCGTTTATATTATTGAGGTTAAAACCTATCGCGGCAGGCTTTTCGGCGGCGCGGATGATTACGAATGGGAAAAATATAAGGTTACGAACGCAGGCAATGTGTATGAAAAAACAGTGAAAAATCCCATAAAGCAGGTGCATCGCCAAATTTATGTGCTTGCCAATTATTTAAAAAGCCGCGGCATAAGGGTTTGGGTAAACGGTTATGCCTTTTTGGTTTATAACAACAGCCCCGTTCAAAGCGATACTGTGCTTGAAAGCACGAATGATATTTATTCCGCCCTGCACCCGGTGGGCAAAAGCTGCCTCAGCTCCGCTCAAATCAAAATGATTAGGGATGCGCTTGATTAAAAGCACCCGGCCGAGCCTTTTTGCGCGCTGTAATATAATATGTATATATAAGGTGATAAATATGGCAGAAGAAAATGCAAAAATTGAATGGAATGCAAAGCAATATTCCAAGTTTGTGAAAGACCGCACCTTGCCCTCAATCGATTTGGCAAAGGCGATTGATTTGCCGGGCGCAAAAGCCGCGCTTGATATCGGCTGCGGAATAGGAAACAGCACCGCCGTGCTTGCAAAGGCGTTTCCCGGCGCAAGGGTGATCGGAGCGTATATTTGGCTTGAACCTTTAACGGATTTTTCGGTGCTTGTTAAAGAGGAATATCCCGTTCGTGAAAACGGCGAAATAATTTTCAGATTTCCGAGGCTGTTTTTCACGGCGAAAAAGAAATAATGCACAATATATAAAAAGCTCATTCTTGCATAACGGGGCGCACTCCGTAAAGAAGAATGTGGTTTAAGCTTCCTGAGTTTTGCCCGTTGCACTATTAAAAAAATCTGCCAATACTTGCGTATTGGCAGATTTTTGTTAATGCACCACGAACAAAATCAGTTCGTTTTAGCAGTCGGGAGCCGAACACAACATGGTTTAAAGCAACCGATTTCCGCGTGAACTGTGTTAAAATACTCGTTAATCCTGCCGCCTTCACTGCAATTTTAACACAGTGTTTTGCCGTTTATTTGATTTATTGAGCAATTATTCTTTACGGAGTGCGCCCCCCCGAGAATGGGCTTTTGTTATTTGCTTTCGTCTTTTGAAAAAATGCCGTTGATAAGTGCATATATCAGTCTGTTGTAAAGGCTCAAAAGATCGCCCGCCAAATCCATTGCGGCTTCATCGTCACCCTGTTTGATAGCATGCACTATTTTAAACATATCGCGCATAAACATATTATCGTAAACAAATGCCAAAATATTAAGCAATTCGTTTTCTGAAATATTGATTGATTGGCCGTTCATATCAAGAATTTCTTTCGATTTTTGAAAAAGTGCGTTCTTATATTTTTGTACCAAATGCGAATATTTGCCCGGGGTTTCTTTCGGCGCCGTGGTTTTGATCGAATGGATTATTATGAAATGATCGGGGTGATCCATCCAATAATCTATTCGGCGTTTGTAATATCTGCTGAAATTTTCCGTCATCGTTTCGCTTGAATCTATTTTAAAATCAACTATGTTTGAGCAAAGGTTGCTTACGGCGTATTCGATTGTGCTGTTGAAAATATCTTCCTTTGATTAATAGTGGTGGTAAAGCTTTCCCTTTGATATATTTCCCGTGCGGCAAAGCTCATTTACGGATATATCTTTGCAGCCGCTCGCCGCATATTGCGAAATCGCACATTCCATTATGTGCGCCGTGCTTATTTTGTTTCTCTCTTCCTGCTTCATGTTATCTGCCGCCTATAATTCGTTCTATTCTGGCATAATCAAGCGCAAAATGGCGCTGGCTTATCATTATTATAAGCTCGTCGCCCGCTTTAAGCTCGGTGTCGCCCTTTGGGGTTATCGGAGTTTCGTCTCTTTCAACCGAAACTATCAGGCAATGCTTGCCCCATTTGATTTGCGAAATCGTTTTGCCGCAAAGCGGGCTGTTTTGCGGAATGATAAACGATTCAAGCACCTTTTCCGCCGCTTTTGATTCCTTAACGCCCTCGTGCTTAACGATTCTGTCGAGCAGTGCGGCATAAAACGGAGTGTTGCCCGCCATGTTCGCAAGCGCATATGATATCAAGCTCACAACAACAAGCGGCAACAGGCTGCTTGCGTTGCCCGTGATTTCAAATACCAGGATAACTCCGGTTATCGGCGCGCGCACTATTGAGGCAAAAAGCCCCGCCATGCCGAGCACCACAAATTCCTGCCAAAGGCTTTGATCAAGCCCGAAAATATTTATCGCCCCCGTGCCGTATATCGCGCCGAGATATGCTCCCAAAACGCAAAGGGGATAAAGCGTGCCGCCGGGTGCGCCTGTGCCAAAGCTGAAAATGCCGAAAATAAATTTTGCAATCAGCAAAATCGCCATCGCGCCGATTGCGGGGTGCTCGTTTATGAGCAGCTCGCTCATTCTGTGGCCGCCGCAAAGAATTTGCGGCATCAGCAATCCGACTGCGCCGCTGATTGCAAAGCCTGCCGCCATCTTAATTGTGTTTGGAATTTTTGTTATTTTTGCAACTATATCTCTGAATCCTATCATAAGAATATTGCTTATAACGCCAAACAATCCGCAAACGGCGCCCATGATTATTAAAAGCCAATACCAGCGCAGGGGAATGGTAACGGAATCATAGCTGAAAACAGTGTCTTGCCCAAAAAACAGCTTTGAAACAAAATCCGCCGTAACCGCCGCCACTATTCCCATGCAAAGAATTGCTTTGTCAAAGGTTTTGTAAATTTCCTCAAGCACAAAAACAATTCCGGCAAGCGGAGCGTTAAATGCCGCGGCAAGTCCGGCACCCGCGCCGCAGCTTATCATTCTCAGCTCGGTTGTTTTGTCTGCTTTTGTGATTTTTGCAACGCCCTTTGCCGCCATTGCTCCGAATTGAATGCTGGGACCCTCTCTGCCGAGCGCAAGCCCGCTGAATATAGATGCCGTGCTGCCCACAAGCTTTGCAATAATCACTTTCCACCAGCTTGGGGAAAGATATCCTTTGATTTCACCCGTAACCTGCGGAATGCCCGAACCGCCCGAATCCGGCACGGCTTTTATTATCAGCGCCACCAACGCGCCGAGTATTGCCAGCGCGGCAATCCAAATAATGCATTTCACGGGGCTGCCCTTAACAAAATCAATCACCCTGTAAAGCAAGCTTTCCGCCTGTGAAAGCAAAAATCTGTAAAGCACGCACACAAGCCCGGCAAAAACGCCGACTTCCGCCCCTCTTATAATCAGAAAAAAGCTTTCCGCCTTTTCACGGCGAAGCTTTCTTAATGTTGTTTTTTCCTGTTCTTTCATAAATATGCCCGAAAAGCCTTTCGTTTTTATCGCTTCTTATAATAATTTTAACACACGATTTTAGGATTGCAATAAAAATCGTTTATAAATTTGCACAAAAACCGCCGAGCATATATAAATGTTATAATATATATTTAATAATTTTATAAAAAAATCAAATTGGCAAAATATTTTACAAAAATTGTTGAAATATTTTTAAGAATAGGTTATTATTATAAGGCAAGGGGGAATTTCTATATGAAAGCTAAAACCGGACTCGATGTGTTCAATAAAATATTAGCGGTAATTCTTGTTATAAGCATTATTGCTTTAGTTGTTATATGCGGCGTGGTTAAAAAAGGCGGCGCTTCAGCAACTCCTGCTAATGCAGACGCCACATCAACCGAAGATGTTGCAACTATCGATGAATTTGTGGCCGGCACTTACGGCGGCAAAGAATTTAAAACCGTTGAAGATGTTGTAAATTATTATGTAGAATGCTATAACTACACAAAAACCTTGGGCGCCAACTACACTTATGAAGGCAGCCCCACAACAATGTATAAGCTTGTTGGCTCAGAGAATATTGAAGTTAAGAATCTTCTTGTTGAAGGCAAGTCCATCAGCATGATCGATCAGCTTATCCCGGGTATTCTCAGCAGCGTATTCACCGGCGGCATTAAGGGTCTTCCGCCCAGCGGCAGCCTTGTTCCCGGCAATGATACGGTAACCGATCAAAAAATCGATGTATCCAAATCTCTCCTTACAGCTGATGATGTTCTTGCGGCAAATGTTAAGGATAACGGCGATGGCACTATTTCCATCACAATTCAGCCCAAAGCCGTAATTCTTTCCATGCCCGCACAGGATGCACAGGGTCACTTCTTCAACACCCTCGGCGATATCAGCTCGGTTGTTAGTTCAATCAGCGTGCTCTCATTCTCATCCGGCACAGTCAATGATAATTTTGTTGTTGATTATAAGGGCGGTTCAGGCACCGTAACAATTAACACAGCCACCAACGAAATCACTGCAGGCGAATATACAATGAATGTTCACATCAATGTTCAGCATGCGAATGTGCTTTCATTCAAAGATAAGAGCGCAACAGTTGATATTATTTACACAAACTCTTTCCCTGCAACGGATGAATATCTCACATCTCATAACTGCGCAAGGGGTTAATAAAATTCAATAATTGATTAAATCCCGCAGGATTTCCTGCGGGATTTTTCTTTGCATAAATTTGTCTTTTTTTCGGATTTTATTTTCTCAAATGAGAAAATATCTGCTTTTTCGATTAAGCCAAGCGGAAAATATATGTTCGCCACATTCACGAAAATGCGTTTTCTTGCTCCCGGTTAAGCAAAAATATAAGCACTGTATGTTAAAAACATCGAAAAGAACGACAATTTTTGCACAATCTCGTAAAACCGCTTAACAAAGCGGTTTGGCGGCTTTTCAAAGGCTTTAAATCTGCACTAAAAATGATGATTTAACGCCCCTGTTTTGTTATAGTTGCCGAAAATTTGTTAATTTATTGACAATCATTAAAATCTATATTATTATAGAGCTGTAAAAAAAATAAAGCCTCGTGTATTCGAGGCAATAAAAGTTATTGTGAGGTAATAATTATGTCTAGAAAAGTTGTTCTTGCCGGTGCTTGCCGCACCGCTATCGGCACAATGGGCGGCACGCTCAGCAGCACTCCTGCTGTTGATTTGGGTGCTCTCGTAATCAAAAATGCTCTTGAAAGAGCAGGCGTTCCCGCTTCCGAGGTAGAGCATGTATATATGGGTTGCGTTATTCAGGCAGGCCAAGGCCAAAATGTTGCACGCCAGGCTGCTATTAAGGCAGGACTTCCCATCGAAGCTCCTGCAGTAACAATCAATGTTGTTTGCGGCTCCGGTCTTAACTGCGTAAACCTTGCCGCTCAGATGGTTAAATCGGGCGAAGCAGATATCGTTGTTGCAGGCGGTATGGAAAATATGAGCATGGCTCCTTATGCACTCAAGCAGGCTCGTTACGGCTACAGAATGGGCAATGCTCCAATGGTTGATACTATGGTTAATGATGCTCTTTGGGATGCTTTCAATGATTATCATATGGGCATCACGGCTGAAAATGTTTGTGAAAAATACGGCATCACCCGTGAAGAACTTGATGAATTTGCGGCGAACAGCCAGCAGAAATGCGAAAAAGCAAGAGCAGAGGGCAAGTTCAAGGATGAAATCGTTCCCGTTGAGGTTAAAAGAAAAAAGAAACAATCGTGTTTGACACCGATGAAGGTCCCCGTGCAGGCACAACCGCAGAAGGCCTTGCAAGACTTCGCCCCGCATTCAAAAAGGACGGTATTGTAACAGCAGGCAACTCTTCGGGCATTAACGACGGTGCAGCAGCAGTTATCGTTATGAGCGAAGAAAAAGCAAAAGAACTTGGCGTTAAACCTATGGCAACTTGGGTTGGCGGCGCTCTTGCAGGCGTTGATCCCGCAATTATGGGCATCGGTCCTGTTGCAGCAACTAGAAAGCTTATGAGTAAGCTTAACCTCACCGTTGATGATATGGATCTTATTGAGGCCAACGAAGCCTTTGCTGCTCAGTCTATCGCTGTTGCAAGAGATCTCGGTCTTGATGCTTCAAAGCTTAATGTTAACGGCGGTGCAATTGCACTCGGTCACCCTGTTGGTGCTTCGGGCTGCCGTATTCTTGTTACTCTTCTTCATGAAATGGAAAAGAGAGATGCCAAGAAAGGCCTTGCAACACTTTGCATCGGCGGCGGTATGGGCTGCGCAACGGTTGTTGAAAGAGACTGATTATTCGTTTAAAACTTGGAGATAGCAATGGAATTTATAAATTATGAAGCAGACGGCGCAGTTGCCGTATTAACCATAAACAGGCCAAAGGCTCTTAACGCTCTCAACAGCGCTGTGCTTGATGAAATCAACGAGGCGCTTGATGCAATTGATTTCGACGCCGTTCGCGCTCTTATAATTACAGGCGCAGGCGAAAAATCATTTGTTGCAGGTGCGGATATCGGTGAAATGAGCACGCTCACAAAGGCAGAGGGCGAGGCTTTCGGCAAAAAAGGAAACGATGTTTTTCTTAAATTAGAAAATCTTCCTATTCCGGTAATCGCTGCGGTAAACGGTTTTGCTCTCGGCGGCGGCTGTGAAATTTCAATGGCGTGCGATATCAGAATTTGCTCTGAAAATGCTGTTTTCGGTCAGCCTGAAGTCGGCCTCGGAATTACACCCGGCTTCGGCGGCACACAGCGCCTTGCAAGAACAGTCGGCGTTGGAATGGCAAAGCAGCTTATTTACACGGCAAGAAATATCAAGGCTCCGGAGGCTCTTCGCATCGGCCTTGTAAATGCAGTTTATCCTATAGAAGAGCTTATGCCGGCAGCTAAGAAAATGGCTTCAATTATTGCGGCAAATGCTCCAATAGCCGTTCGCAATTGCAAAAAAGCCATCAACGAGGGTTTGCAAACAGATATTGCAAGCGCTGTTGAAATTGAAGAAAAGCTTTTCGGTGATTGCTTTGAAACAGAAGATCAAAAATACGGCATGGCGTTTTTCCTTGATCGCAATAAAGATAAGGTTAAAAAGCCTTTTATCAATAAATAATTATTCAGGAGGAATTTAAAATGAAAGTCGGAATTATAGGCGCAGGCACAATGGGCTCCGGTATTGCTCAGGCTTTTGCACAGGTTGAAGGTTATGAAGTTGCACTTTGCGATATTAACAATGAATTTGCCGCAAACGGCAAAAACAAAATCGCAAAGGGCTTTGAAAAAAGAATAACTAAGGGCAAAATGGATCAGGCGGCAGCCGATGCCATTCTTGCCAAAATCACAACAGGCACCAAAGAAATTTGCACGGATTGCGATCTTATCGTAGAAGCTGCTCTTGAGGTTATGGATGTTAAAAAGCAAACCTTTAAAGAGCTTCAGGATATCGTTAAGTCGGATTGTATGTTTGCAACAAACACATCATCTCTTTCAATCACGGAAATCGGTGCCGGCCTTGACAGACCGCTTATCGGCATGCATTTCTTCAATCCAGCTCCCGTTATGAAGCTTATTGAGGTTATCGCAGGTGCAAACACTCCCGCAGATATGGTTGCAAAAATCAAGGCAATCGCAGTTGAAATCGGCAAAACTCCCGTTGAGGTTAATGAGGCTCCCGGATTCGTTGTAAACAGAATTCTTATTCCTCTTATCAACGAGGGTATCACCGTTTATGAAATGGGCATTGCAAGCGTTGAGGATATAGACACTGCAATGAAGCTCGGCGCAAATCATCCCATGGGTCCGCTTGAACTCGGCGACTATGTTGGCCTTGATATTGTGCTTGCAATTATGGAAACAATTTATTCCGAAACAGGCGATCCCAAATATCGCCCCGCAACTCTTCTTAAGAAGATGGTTCGCGCAGGTAAGCTCGGCCGCAAAACCGGCGTGGGCTTCTATGACTATCGCAAATAATAACTGAAATCACGGCGGCGTGCATTTTTGTGCACGCCGCTGCGGCGGTAGATTTGAAAAAGTTTATCGCTCGGCAGGTTATTTTCGCTGCATTGCAGCATATAATTGCGCCAAGCTCGCAGCGCAATTTTGAAAATTTATCGTATAGGCGGGCAGAAAGGCTAAGGAAATCAATATGGATTTTACTTTCGGCAAAGAACATGAAATGGCAAGAAAGCTTTTTGCTGATTTTACTGAAAATGAAGTAAAACCGCTTGCTATTGAAACAGATGAAACCGAACAATTCCCAAGAGAAACCGTAACTAAAATGCAAAAGCTCGGCTTCCTCGGAATCCCCGTTCCCAAGGAATACGGCGGCCAGGGCTGCGACCCGCTCACTTATGTTATGTGCGTTGAGGAGCTTGCAAAGGCTTGTGCCACCACCAGCGTTATCGTTTCCGCACACACCTCGCTTTGCTGCGATCCCATTCTTACTTACGGCACGGAAGAGCAAAAGCAAAAGTTCTTAAAGCCTCTTGCTTCGGGCGAGCTGCTCGGCGCATTCGCTCTTACGGAACCGGGTGCAGGCACTGATGCTCAGGGCGCGCAAACAAAGGCTGTGCTTGACGGTGACGAATGGGTGCTCAACGGCTCTAAATGCTTTATCACAAACGGTAAAGAAGCCGATATTTATATCGTTATCGCAGTAACCGATGTTGTTGAAGATAAAAGAGGCAGAAAGAAAAAGCTCTTCTCCGCATTTATCGTTCCCAAAACCGCACCCGGCTTCCTTTTCGGCACAAAAGAAAAGAAAATGGGTATTCGCGGCTCTTCCACTTATGAACTTATTTTCCAGGATTGCAGAATTCCCAAGGAAAACATTCTCGGCCCCAGAGGCAAGGGCTTCGGAATCGCAATGCACACTCTTGACGGCGGCCGCATAGGCATTGCCGCTCAGGCTCTCGGTATTGCAGAGGGTGCTCTTGACCGCACAGTTGCTTATGTTAAGGAAAGAAAGCAGTTTGGCAGATCAATCGGCGCTTTCCAAAACACTCAATTCCAGCTTGCAGATATGGCAGCTCAGGTTGAGGCTGCAAAAATGCTTGTTTATAAGGCTGCAATGGCAAAGGCAACTCAAAAGAATTATTCCTTTGAAGCTGCAGAAGCTAAGCTTTTCGCTGCAGAAACCGCTATGAATGTAACCACAAAGGCTGTTCAGCTCTTCGGCGGCTACGGCTATATCCGTGAATATGAAGTAGAGCGCATGATGCGTGACGCTAAGATAACAGAAATTTACGAGGGCACTTCCGAGGTTCAGCGTATGGTTATCAGCGGCAATTTGCTGAAGTAAGGAGGAGCAGAATATGAAAATAGTAGTTTGCATAAAGCAGGTTCCGGATACAAAAGGCGGCGTTCAGTTTAATCCGGACGGCACTTTAAACAGAGCGGCAATGCTCACAATTATGAATCCTGATGATAAAGCAGGCCTTGAGGCTGCTCTCAGAATTAAAGATAAATTCGGTGCAGAGGTAACGGCTCTTACCATGGGTCTTCCCAAGGCAGAGGAGGTTTTGCGTGAGGCTATGGCCATGGGCGCAGACAACGGCATTCTTGTAACAGACAGAGTTCTCGGCGGTGCTGATACTTGGGCAACCTCAAGCACAATTGCAGGCGCACTTCGCAATATAGATTATGATATTATCATCACAGGCCGCCAGGCAATAGACGGCGATACCGCTCAGGTTGGTCCTCAGATTGCAGAGCATCTCGGAATTCCGGTTATCTCCTATGCGGAGGATATTAAGGTTGACGGCGACAGCGTTGTTGTTAAGCGCCAGTTTGACGACAGATATCATATGCTTAAGGCTAAAATGCCGGTGCTTATCACAGCTCTTTCGGAGCTTAATGATCCCCGCTATATGACTCCCGGCGGCATTTTTGACGCCTATAAAAAAGATATCACCGTTTGGGGCAGAGCAGATCTTAAAGATGTTGATGATTCCGATATCGGCCTTTCCGGCTCACCCACAAAAATCGCAAAGGCTTCCGATAAGGTAAGAAAGGGCGCAGGCGAAAAGGTTGCGCTTGATACTCCTCAGGAATCCGCAGATTATATTATCGCAAAGCTTGAAGAAAAGCATATCATCTAAGGAGGGCTGAATAATGATTACAGAAAATATAGAACAGTATAAGGGTGTTTTCATTTACGCTCAGCAGGTGGATAACGAAATCAGCCCCATCGCTTTTGAATTGCTTGGCAAGGCAAAGGATCTTGCCGCAAAGCTTGAAACAGAGGTAACGGCTGTGCTTATCGGCTACAAGGTTGCAAATCTTGCCGATGAGCTTGCAAAATACGGTGCAGATAAGGTTATTGTTATTGATAATCCCGTGCTTGAAACTTACAGAACAGAGCCTTATACTCAGGCTCTTGCAGCAGCTATCAATGAATATAAGCCGGAGATAATGCTTGTTGGCGCAACGGCTATCGGTCGTGATCTCGGCCCCCGTGTTTCGGCAAGAGTCGGCACAGGCTTAACGGCAGACTGCACAGTGCTTGAAATCGGCGATTTTCCGCTTAATCCTCTTCCGAATAAAGAGCAAAAGCACAATCAGCTTCTTATGACTCGCCCGGCATTCGGCGGCAACACAATCGCAACAATTGCTTGCCCGGACAACCGTCCGCAAATGGCAACCGTTCGCCCCGGCGTTATGCAAAAGATTGCTCCTGTTGAAAACGCAAAGGCTCAGGTTATTGAGTTTAATCCTCAGCTTGAAGAAAACAATTGTTATGTTGAAATTCTTGAAGTTGTTAAATCCGTTGAAACAGTTGTTGATATTCAGCAGGCAAAGATTCTTGTTTCAGGCGGCCGCGGCGTTGGCAGCAAAGAAAACTTTAAGCTTCTTGAAGATCTTGCAGATGCCCTCGGCGGCACGGTTTCATGCTCAAGGGCAGTTGTTGATAACGGTTGGCTTCCCAAAGATCTTCAGGTTGGCCAAACGGGTAAAACGGTTCGCCCGAATGTTTATTTCGCAATCGGCATCAGCGGTGCAATTCAGCACACCGCAGGTATGGAGGAATCCGATATCATCATTGCAATAAACAAGGACGAAAGCGCTCCTATTTTTGATGTTGCCGATTACGGCATCGTTGGCGATTTAAATAAAATCGTTCCCCTTATCACAGAAGCCGTTAAGGCAAGAAAAGCGGCAAAATAATTTAAATTGATTAAAGCGGCAACCGTGCAGGGGCATATCCCAATCGGGCGCCGCTTTTTTGGTGGCTTATGGATATTTTTGAAAAAAGGCTTTCGGAGCTTGCCGAAAGAGCAAGTGAGCGTTGTTATGTAACCTTTTCAGATTTTTTGAATATGGAGGAGCAAAGCGAGCTTGCATCGCTGAATTTGCCTTGTGATTATGCCACATTCGGCGGATATGACGGCGCTGAAAGAGCTGTTGCCGCATTTGGAAACGGGTGTCAATATGCCGAATTTCCCGTAAAAATTATTAAAGCAGAGCCGCTCTCGCAAAAATTTGCGGATAAGCTTTCGCACCGTGATTTTCTCGGTTCGCTTATGGGGCTCGGAATAAAGCGAAATGTGCTCGGCGATATAGTCATTAAAGAAAACACGGGCTATATTTTTTGCCTTGATTCAATTGCGGATTATATTGTGCAAAATCTTGATAAGGTGCGGCACACCGGCGTTAAATGCTCGGTTGTGCACGAGCTTCCCGCAGGCGCAGTGGCAGAGCCGGAGGAAAAAGAAATAATTGTGGCTTCGCTCAGGCTTGATGTGCTTGCGGCGGCGGTTTATAATTTTTCACGCAGCGGCGTTAAAGAACTGTTTGTTCAGCGCAAAGTATTTGTAAACAGTGCCCTGTGCGAAAATTTTTCATATAATGTTAAACCCGGCGATATCGTTTCGGTAAGAGGCAGCGGCAGGTTTAAGCGCGGCAATGTGCTCGGCTCAACAAAAAAGGGCGCACGGTGTTGCAAATATTTGTTTATAAATAAGATATGCCCGAATATATCAAAACGATATATTCGGGCTTTTTGTGTTTAATTATTTATCGTTGGAGTTGTTGAGTCGCGGTCGTTGTCTCTTTTCTTGCCCTCGGCTTCATAGCTTAAATCGCTTTCTTTTGTTATCGGGCTGAAATATGCGGTCAGGTCTATTATTTTTTTTATTTCCGGCATGCTTGCTTTCTTTTTTTTGCTCATAAAAAACCACCTCGGTAATATTATTTGCCGGGGCGGTTGTTCTATTCTTTGTTAAATTTTTTCCACATCGATTTGCGCAATCTTATCCATAAATTCTTTCGGAGTTATAACCGTGCCTATGCCGAAAAAGTCGTCCATATCAAGGTTGAAATTATTTATGAAAATCGGCGTGTTTTCATATTCAATGTCTATATGCAGCCTTTTGGCGTCCTCTGAAATTTTGGGCGCTATATATGTGTTTCTGTCGTAATAGCGCGATGCTTTGATTTCGTTGTTTCTGATATATTGCAGCACAACGTTTCTTGATGATTTTGATATGGAAATATATTGTGAATGCTCTTTTGAAAGCGCCTGCGCCATAGTCATCTGCGCCACCGCCTTGCAGGTGCCGGAATTAACGAAAAATTCGTTTATGAAAATGCTTTCAAGCGGGCTGGTGTCATCCGGCACAATGATTGCCAAAATATTTTTGTTTGCCTTTTTAGGGTAATATTGCTTTAAAAATTCCTTAAAATAATGCTGGCTTTCGGCAATTTTCTTTGCAAAGGAATGGTAAAAGGGAATGTTTGGCTGTGATTCCACGCCTTGCAGTGAAAAAGGCTTGAATTCCTCACTTGCTTTGTCGTAAAGCAAAATATTTGTGTTTGTTATGATTATCGGAATTGCTTTTGCCATTTTAACCGTCCTTTCAAAAGCACATTTACTTGTGCACCTTAACATAAGTTTACTATATATTGTGTGCAAAATCAATAAAATGATAAAAATATAGTGCATTTCGGGCTTGCGTATGGTATTATATATAAAGTGATTAAAACAAGGAGGCTTTGTATGGAAAATAAAGACGACGAGGTTGAAAAAATCCTTAATGAGCTTAAATTTGCAGGCGGCAACGAGCCGCAGCCTAAAAATGATGAAAATGCCGATAGTGCAAGCTTTAAATTAAACGAAAAAGAAATGTTAAGCCCCCAAAAGGCAAAAACCGAAAAAACAGCCGAACCCGAAAATCCGCAGCCGAAGGAAAACGGCGGCGAAAAGGAAAGCGGTGTTGAGGCTATTGAAAAAGATTTGATAAAGGCGCGCGAAAACGATAACGAAGTGCAAAAGCCTTCGCTTCCGTTTGCGCCGGAGGAAATAAATCCGCAAAACGGAAATTACACAGATGAATATCCGGAGGCAGAGGGAACCGCTTCGGCTAGCTCTCTTGCGTTTTTCGGAAATTACACAGATGAATATCCGGAGGCAGAGGGATATATGAAAAATTCAAAAAATAAAAAAATAATAATCGCCGTTGTGGCGGTAATAGTTGTTGTGGCGATTGCCGTCGGCATTTATTTCGGCGTTTCTCGCAATAAAAAAGAGCCGGAAACCACTACCGAGCCCACCACCGCAGCCACCACTGCGGCCCCCGTTATTATTAAAAATCCGCTCACGGGCGAGGTTGATTATAATGATTCTGCGGTCGGCAAAAGGCCGGTTGCCGTTGTTGTTGAAAATTCACCGCAGGCACGCCCGCAATATAATATGGATTCGCCCGATATCATTGTTGAGGGCGAGGCTGAAGGCGGCATCACCCGCATGCTTTGGCTTTATGCGGATATGACGGATTTACCCGAGCAAGTTGGTCCCACGCGCTCTGCAAGGCCCAGCTTTGTGCAGTTTTCACAATTCTTTGATTGCATTTATATTCACTTCGGCCAAAGCCACAGCAAGGGCGATTATGAAGGTGCAGACGATTATATTAAGAATAATAATATTGATAATATAGACGGCATGAGCACCTCCTCCTGCTTTAAGCGCACAAAGGATAAGGTAAGCCCTCACAATGCGGTGCTGCTCGGCAACGAGCTTGTGGCGGCAATTGATAAAAAAGGATATCGCACAGATCTTGATTCCTCACGCTTCACACAGTTTGCATTTAACGATAAGGCAACGGCCGTTTCGCAAACTGCGTGCAACAGCATTACAACCAAATTTTCAAACAGAGCAGCTTCCGCTTACAGCCACACATTTACATATGACGCGGCAGACGGCAAATATAAAAATCAATCCGACTACAAGCAGGAAGTAAGCTTTGAAAATATTATCACCCTTTTTGCCGAAAGCGAATATGTTGATAAGCAGGATTATAAAGGCTCCGGCAAAACGGAAACATATTGCAATTATAAATTCACAAGCGGCACGGGCAAGCTTGCTTCCGCGGGCACGGTTGTTGATTTTAATTGGAAAGAGGAAAACGGAAAGCTTGTGTTCACGGATGCTTCGGGTAATGAACTTAAACTGAATCCCGGCAAAACCTGGATCGGCTTTATTTCTTCAAACAACGGCGGCGCCGCCGAAGTGCAATAAAATAAACAAAGTCCCCTTCATGCCGACTGAAAGCGGCAAGGAGGGGCATCTTTTTTTGAAATGTTCCAATGTCAAATCTGTGTATGAATACGATAAATATTTTGTGAAGCATATAATATGATTATTGACTTTTTTTATTTCCGTATGATAATCTAAAATAGTCAAGGAGGACACAGCAATTGAATTTTTGCCGTGCCCTTCTTTTTGTCTTTTAAGGAGAGGGCGTTCTATGAGATTTACAAAAGGAAAAAAATTCAAGATAATGCAAATCACGGATATTCAGGAAATCCCTGCCGTTTCGCCCGATACCTCGGCGCTTTTGGAGGCTTGCGATTGAGGCTGAAAATCCTGATTTGGTGGTTTACACGGGCGATCAAATCAAAGGCTACGGCGTAACATATAAAGGCAAGGGCAAGGAGCTTGAAAACGCTGTTGCCCAAACGATTTATAAATTGCTTGAGCCCGTAACAAAAAGAAATATTCCTTTTGCCGTTACCTTCGGTAATCACGACAGGCAGGTGGGCATTTCAAACAAAGATCAGTTTGAGGATATATACAAAGCGCTTCCTAATTGCATGGGCGAGCAGCCCGCGGAGCTTTCCGAGGGTGGCGGCACCTGCTTCATTCCGATTAAAGCTTCGGATGGGTCGAACAGGGATGTTTTTTAATCTTTATTTGTTTGACAGCGGCACCGATGCCAAGGGCGGCGGCTACGAGCCGTTTGATGTTAAAATCATTGATTGGTATAAAAAAACAAGAGAAGAGCTGAAGAATGAAAACGGCGCCTATGTGCCGTCAATTGTTTTTCAGCATATTCCGTTATGTGAATACTATAATGTGCTGAAGCAGGTTAAAAAAACCACCAAGGGCGCTATCAGAGCATTCAGAACTCATAAAAATGAATATTATGTTCTCGGCGATACTTGCAGAAAAGGCGATATACTGCTTGAGCCGCCGTCAATCCCGAATGAAAACACGGGTGAGTTTGATGCAATTTCGGAAAAAGGCGATGTTATGGCTGTTTTTGTAGGTCACGATCATAAAAACAGCTTTGTGGGCAGATATAAAAATGTTGATCTCGGCTTTACGCAGTCGAGCGGCTTTAATGTTTACGGCAACAGAACAAAGCGCGGAGTGCGCATTATCGAGCTTGATGAGAATAAGCCCGGCGAATATGAAACATATACCCGCACTTTTGATGAGCTTGTGGGCACCAAGGTGAATAAGCCGCTGTATGATTATTTTTCCAGCAAAGCGCCGGAAACGGTGGATGCGGCAATTCCCATGATTGAAAAAGCGCTTGCGATTATCGCCGCAATAGTTGCGGTTATAATTTTGCTTGCAAAGTTTTTATAAAATAAAGGAGCAGTTATGAGCGAGAAAAAAACGGATAAAAAGAATAATCCCTTTGTGAAATGGACGGAAAAACACGCAGAAATATGGAAATTTATAAAATTTTCAATTGCCGGCGGCGGCTCCTCTGCAATTGAGCTTGTGGTGCATATGGTGCTTTTAAACACTGTTTTTGCTTCGCTTACAAGCGTTGCAATCACAAGCCCCGCACTCAATATGATCGGCATTGAATCAAAGGGCTATCTTTACACCTATTTGATTTCCACAACAGTCGGTTATTTGATTGCATTTATCTTAAATCGCAAAATCACATTTAAGGCAGATGCAAATCCCACACTCAGCATAATTTTGTATTTCATTATGGTGGTTTTCACCATTTTTGCAAACGGCTGGATAGGCTCTGCAATGCAAACCTTTGCGGCAAGCCATAATTTAACAGGCAATTTTGCCGATCTTGTTTTAAAGCTTATCGGAATGGCTATTCCCACTTTGTGGACCTATCCTTGCAATCGCTTTATAATCCACAGAAAAAAGAAATCCACCATTGAGGCGGAAAAGGCTGCAAAGCTGCCAAACAGGCAGAAGAGGCACAGAATTAAACCGAAAAACAATGTTGTTTGCCGGCTTGCTTAATGCAGGTCGGCTTTTTTGATAAAAGGAAGCTGTATGGAAAATCAAATTCTTTTAAGTGCGGGCATTGATGTGGGCACCACAACAACGCATTTGATAATCAGCCGCATAGGAATTGCCGTTGAAGGCGGTTTCGGCACCGTTCCCCATGCCGTGATAACCAATAAGAAAATAATCTATGAAAGCAAAATTTATTTTACGCCCCTTGATGAAAGCGGTAATATAAACGGCGCAAAGGTTGCCGAAATAATAAAAAAAGAATATGCCGCGGCGGGCTTTAAAAAGGAGGATTTTGATTCCCGGTGCCGTTATTATAACCGGCGAATCCTCAAAAAAAGAAAATGCAAAGCAGGTGCTTGCCGATATAGCGGAATATTCAGGCAATTTTATAGCGGCGCAGGCAGGCTCACAGCTTGAATCTTATCTTTCCGGCAAGGGTGCAGGCGCCGATAAATTCAGCGAGCAAAGCGGCATGGTAACCGCAAATATAGATATAGGCGGCGGCACAACAAATATTTCTTATTTTAAAGACGGCGATTGCGTGGATGATTGCTGCCTTAATATCGGAGGCAGGCTTGTGCGCTTTGATAAAAGCGGAAAAGCAACGCTGACTCCTGAGATGGAGCGCTTGTGTGCAGATAACGGAATAACCGTTAAATCAATCTCGGATTTTGCCGAAACGGAGCAGCTGTGCAGCATTCTTGGCGGATATTATTAAAAATGCCGTTTTTTCTTGCGGCAGCGTGCCTGATTATTGCATAACGGATTCTTTGCCGTGCGGCAAATATGTGCCTGAGGCGGTTTCGTTTTCGGGCGGTGTTGCCGAATGCTTTGCCGATTGCGGCGGCTGCCGTGCAGATTTCGGCGATATAGGTTATCAGCTTGCGGCTGCAATAAGAAAAAGCAGCCTTTCATATCCTGCAAAGATTGTAAATTCGGCATCAAGCCCAATCAGAGCAACTGTTATAGGTGCAGGGAATTTCAGCATGGATATTTCGGGAAGCACAATCGAATATTCAAATGTTGAGCTGCCTATAAAAAATCTTGAATGCGTTTCGGATTTTTCAAGAATAGGCTCGGAAATGTGTGCCGTTTCGCTTCCGGGTGATAATGTGCCCGGCTTCGGCGATTTGGTGTGTATTGCAAAGGATATTGCAAAAAGCTGCTCTCGATTGATTGAAAAAGGCTTACCCGTTGTTGTTGTTACCAAAGCGGATTTTTCAAAGGCTCTCGGAATTTGTCTGCGTCGCGTGCTTCCGCCCGGCTATCCGTTTATTTGCTTCGACGGCATAGATTGCCGCAGAGGGAATTATATTGATATCGGGGCACCGGTTGCGGGCGGCAAAGCTGTTCCCGTTGTTGTAAAAACTCTTGTGTTCGGAGGAAAAGACAATTATGAAAATGAATAAAATGCTTTTTGGACATAATTATGAATTTAAAAGCATTAAGGAAGTGCTTGCAAAGGCAAACGAGCAAAAAAGCGGCGACACCCTTGCAGGCATAGGTGCGGAAAATGCCAAGGAGCGTGTGGCGGCAAAATATGTGCTTGCGGATTTAACCGTTGAGGATATTACAAATTCGCCCGCCGTTGAATATGAAAAAGACAGTGTTACCCGCATTATTCTTGATGATTTGGATGCAGCTCAATATGAAAAAATTAAAAAGCTCACCACCGGCGAGCTACGCGAAAAAGTGCTTGATAATATGATAGCCGGTGATGAGATTTTGGCGCTTGCACGGGGCATGAGCTCAGAGGTTATCGCCGCGCTTGCAAAGCTTATGGGCAATCTTGATTTGATGTATGTTTCGCGCAAATTGCACATAACCGCCCATTGCAACACCACAATCGGCTTGCCCGGCACCTTTGCCGTGCGCCTTCAGCCCAATCACCCCACGGATGATGTTAAGGGAGTAACCGCATCGCTTTTGGAGGGACTTTCTTACGGCGCGGGCGATGCGGTTTTGGGGCTTAATCCTGCCGTAGACACGGTTAAAAGCACAGCGGATATTTTAAATCTTTTTAATGATGTTAAAACAAGGCTTAAAATACCCACGCAAATTTGCGTGCTTTCGCATATAACAACGCAAATTCAGGCGCTCAGGCAGGGTGTGCCTATGGATTTGTGTTTTCAGTCAATCGCAGGCAGTGAGGCGGCGCTTTCTTCATTCGGCACCGATGTTGATATGCTTGAAAACGCAAACGAACTGATGGCAAAATATTCAACCGCCGAAGGTCCGAATTATATGTATTTTGAAACGGGGCAGGGAAGCGAGCTTTCATCGTCCGCTCACAACGGCGCGGATCAGCTTGTGATGGAATCGCGTTGCTACGGGCTTGCAAGGCACTATTCGCCGTTTCTTGTAAACACTGTTGTGGGCTTTATAGGCCCCGAATATATTTATGATACAAAGGAATTGATTCGCGCCGCGCTTGAGGATAATTTTTGCGGCCATATGCACGGGCTGCCGATGGGCTGCGATATTTGTTACACAAATCATATGAAGGCAGATCAGAACGACAGCGACAGCCTGCTCGTTATGCTTGCCTCTGCCGGCTGCCATTATGTTATGGCGGTTCCGCAAAGCGATGATGTTATGCTGATGTATCAATCAACCTCTTACCACGATATAGCGGCAATCAGGGAAATGCTTAATTTGTCGCCGATAGAGCCGTTTAGGCAATGGCTTGAAAAATACGGAATTTGGGAAAACGGCAGGCTCGGCAAAAATGCCGGCAATCCGCGCGTTTTTCTTTAATGGAGGGAATGCTTTATGTCGGATTATTTTGATTCGCTTGCCGCACGCACTCCCGCAAGGCTTCAAATCGGCAGGGCGGGCAGCAGGTATAAAACACAAAAATATCTTGATTTTCGTGCGGCGCATGCCGCGGCAAACGACGCGGTTATGACGGATGTTTCGAGCGAAACTCTTGAAAAGCTCGGCCTTTTCGAGGTGCGCACAAAATGCAAAAACAAATATGATATGATAACTCGCCCTGATTGGGGCAGGCATTTTGACGATTCACAAAAAGAAATACTAAGGCAAAATGCCACGATCGGCGCGGATGTGCAAATTTATTGCGGCGACGGCCTTTCCGCTCCGGCAATCGGGGCAAATTGCTGCGATATGCTTCCGCTTTTAAAAATGGCGTTGGAGGATGACGGTATATCCGTCGGCAAGCCGTTTTTCGTTCGCTATTGCAGGGTAAATACAGCGCGCGAAATCGGCCCGCTTCTCAATGCCAAGGTTGTGTGCGTGCTCATAGGCGAGCGCCCAGGGCTTATAACGGATGAAAGCATGAGCGCTTATTTGGCATATAAGCCGCATCCGGATATGAGCGAAAGCGATTACACGGTTGTTTCAAATATAAGCAAAATCGGCATGCCTCCCGTTGAAGCTGCGGCTTATATTTCCGAAGTTATTAAAAAAATGCTTGCGCAAAAGGCGGGCGGTCTTGCGTTGAAATTATAAAAGGGCAGAAAGCTTAAAATGCTTTCTGCCCTTTGGCTTATTTCATTTTTCTGATATATGCAAAAGTTTCCTTTTCTCCCTTTTCTTTCAGCATCACAAGCAGCCGCTCAAGCTTTTCTGCTGTTTTCGGGTGCATTATAATCCTTGTTTTCGCGCGGGAAAAATATTCAAGAGGATGCGCCTCGGTGTAATTCTTGCCCTGATAAATTTTACTTGCCGCCACTCTGTCGCAAAACATTTCTTTCAAATATTTTGTCGGCATTTCAATCGGCTCAAGGCGCTTTGTTTTTGTGCTGTAATCCATCCAGTATTCATAATGATGGCGGTTTCTGCCTTTATGATGCAGCCACGCCGCAGAATATCCTTTTTCAATTCTTTCCGCTTCGTTAGGCGAACGATTGCCAAGGTAATATTTTGCGCCGGGAATAAATTCCGTGGGCGAATATTTTGAAAGATCATGTGTAAGCCCCTGAAAGGGAATGCCTGCCTTAAAGCAGTGCAGATAACTCTGTGGCGGTGCTTTGTGATTGTTATAAAATGCTTTATCGGATGTGCCATTAAAAACTTCCGTTATAATTTTTTGCCGCTCGGCAAAAAATATATTAACACTTATTTGTGTGCTTGTAAAGCCATAATCAACACACTGTTTAAGCAGGCGAGAATCGAACGCAATATGGTTTAAAGCAACCGATTTCCGCGTATGCTGCGTTAAAATACTCGTTAATCCGAAAGGATTAACTGCGTTTTATGCCTTGCCTACACAAAAATCGTTTTGCTTTAAACTGCTTGCACCAAAAACGGTGTCGGCGTGGATGAATTTTTGCTTTTGAGTCCGCAGTCGTGCTAACGCACGGCAAGGACAAAAATGCGAAAAGTCGCCGCGTCGTCCCGTTTTAGGCATATCGGGTTCGACTCCCGACTGCTTAAAGTGCCTGCAAAAGTGCGCAAAAAAAGCTTCGGTATTTAAAAAACACCGAAGCCTTTCTTATTTTTTCTTAAATTTATCGAAAAAGCCTTCCTTGCCGCTGTTTTTCGGAGCTTTATAGGTTTTGTCGAACTGCATAAGCAGATTTTTCTGCTCGGATGAAATATTCTTTGGAATATCAACAATTATGCGCACGAATTGATCGCCCTTGCCAACGGAATTAAGCCTTTGAATACCCTTGCCTTTGAGCTTGAAAACATCGCCCGGCTGTGTGCCTGCCGGCATATTGTATTTAACATTGCCGTCAAGTGTGGGCACTTCAAGCTCTGCGCCGAGCGTTGCCTCAACTATGGAAACATGCTTGTCAAACCAAACATTATAGCCCTCGCGCGTGAAGTAAGGGTGCTTTTTGATGTTTACAATGATTTTAAGGTCGCCTGCCGGGCCGCCGTTAAAGCCGCTGTCGCCGAGGCCACGCATTGTTAAAATTCTGTCTTCACTGATGCCTGCGGGCACGGAAACTTCGATTTTCTTTCTGCGCCTTACCTTGCCCTTGCCGCCGCATTTGGGGCAGGGGTTGTCGATTATCTTGCCGCGGCCGCCGCACTTTGTGCACTGGCGCTGTGATGAAACCACGGTGAAGCCCATTCTGTTTTGAACGTTAACATAGCCCTTACCGCCGCAGTCGGGGCAGGTTTTGGCTTCCGAGCCTTTTGCCGCGCCGCTGCCGCCGCATTCGCTGCAATCCTCAACTCTGGGCACTTCAACAGTCTTTTTTGCAGCCCTTTGCAGCTTCTTCAAAGGTGATGTTGATTGAAATTTGTATGTCTCTGCCTCGCTGCGGAGCATTCGGATTTCTGCCGCCAAAGCCGCCGCCTCCGCCGAAGAAGGAAGAGAATATATCGCCCAAATCGATATCGCCGTCAAATCCGAAGCCGTTGCCGCCGTATCCGCCGGCACCCGCGCCGTAATTCGGGTCAACTCCGGCAAAGCCGAATTGGTCGTATCTTGCTTTTTTATCCGGGTCCGAAAGCACTTCGTATGCTTCGTTGCATTCCTTGAATTTTTCTTCTGCTTCTTTATCGTCCGGGTGCAAATCGGGGTGGTATTTTTTAGCCGTTTTCCTGTATGCTTTTTTTATTTCGTCTTCGGTAGCACCCTTTTGAACTCCGAGCACCTCGTAATAATCTCGTTTTTCTTCAGGCATATTTTCCTCCTGTGTGTGATAGCGATAAACGCGTTAGCCGGCATTGTGCCGGCGGGGATAAATATAACACGCTTTGGCGGGAACGACCGCTTGATCGTTCCCGCCGTGTATATGAAAGGGGAAAGGTTTTAAAGCCTTTTATCAGTTGTCGTCAACCTCGGTGTAGTCGGCATCGGTGTAGCCTTGGTCTGCACCGCCCTGAGCGCCCTGATCTGCGCCGGGAGCACCCTGCGCGCCCTGGGCAGCCTGAGCAGCCTGATAAAGCTTTTGTGAAACCTCGTAGAACTTATTCTGTAAATCGTCCTGCGCGGCCTTTATAGCGTCAAGATCTTCGCCCTTAAGAGCTTCTTTAAGAGCTGCGGATTTTGTTTCAAGTGCGGATTTATCATCTGCGCTGAATTTATCGCCGCTTTCGGAGATAAGTTGGTCTGTTTGATAAGCAAGCTGCTCTGCGCCGTTTTTAAGGTCAACAGCCTCTCTCTTTTTCTTATCCTCTTCTGCAAATTTCTCTGCATCCTGAACAGCCTTTTCAATGTCTTCCTTGCTCATGTTGGAGGAAGCCGTAATGCTGATATGCTGCTCTTTGCCCGTGCCGAGATCCTTTGCGGAAACATGAACAATGCCGTTTGCGTCAATATCAAAGGTTACTTCGATTTGCGGCACACCGCGGCGTGCGGGCATAATGCCGTCAAGGTGGAACATACCGAGAGTTTTGTTATCTTTGGCAAATTGTCTTTCACCCTGAAGAACATGAACCTCAACGGAGGTTTGATTATCTGCCGCCGTGGAGAAAATCTGCGATTTCTTTGTCGGGATTGTTGTGTTTCTTTCAATGATAACGGTGTTTACGCCGCCCATTGTTTCGATACCGAGAGAAAGGGGAGTAACATCAAGAAGAAGCAGTCCCTTAACATCGCCGCCGAGAACGCCGCCCTGAAGAGCTGCACCCATTGCAACGCACTCATCGGGGTTAATGCCCTTAAACGGCTTTTTGCCGCTGAACTTTTCAATAGCTTCCTGAACTGCGGGAATACGTGTTGAACCGCCAACGAGCAAAATCTTATCTATTTCGTTCATTGAAAGGCCGCTGTCGGACATAGCCTGGCGAACGGGACCCATTGTTTTTTCAACAAGGTCTGCTGTCATTTGGTTGAATTGCGCTCTTGTAAGAGTAAGATCCAAATGCTTCGGGCCTGTTGCATCCTGTGTGATGAAGGGAAGAGAAATCTGAGCGGTTGTCATGCCTGAAAGGTCAATCTTTGCCTTTTCTGCCGCTTCTTTAACGCGCTGCATTGCCATCTTGTCGCCCGAAAGGTCAATGCCGTTTGTTTTCTTGAATTCGGAAACAATCCAGTCCATAACCTTTTTATCAAAGTCGTCGCCGCCGAGGCGGTTGTTGCCTGCCGTTGCAAGAACCTCCTGAACGCCGTCGCCCATTTCAATGATGGAAACATCGAATGTGCCGCCGCCGAGGTCGTAAACCATAACCTTTTGGTCGTCTTCCTTATCAATGCCGAATGCAAGTGCGGCAGCCGTGGGCTCGTTGATGATTCTTTTAACATCAAGGCCTGCGATTTTGCCCGCATCCTTTGTTGCCTGGCGCTGAGAGTCGGTAAAGTATGCGGGAACGGTGATAACCGCTTCGGTAACTTTTTCGCCGAGGTAGCTTTCTGCGTCGGATTTAAGCTTTTGAAGAATGATTGCGGAAATTTCCTGCGGGGTGTATGCTTTGCCGTCTATATCAACTTTGTAGTCGGAGCCCATGTGCCTTTTAATTGAGCTGATTGTTCTGTCGGGGTTGGTGATAGCCTGGCGTTTTGCAACATTGCCAACCATTCTTTCGCCGTCTTTGCTGAATGCAACTACGGACGGTGTTGTTCTTGCGCCTTCGGCGTTAGGAATAACAACGGGCTCGCCGCCTTCGATAACGCTTACACAGCTGTTTGTTGTACCTAAGTCAATACCAATAATTTTAGCCATAATATTATATCCTCCGTTAAATAGTTTTTAATTTAGTTTGCCGAGCGAACCATGGCGGGGCGAATAACTTTTTCACCCGCTTTATAGCCTTTTTGATAAACATCCACGATTTCGCCGTCTTTATATTTATCGTCTTCAATGTGCATCACTGCATTGTGAAGATTCGGATCAAAGGTTTCTCCGCTTTCGCCGTAAACCTCAATTCCCAATTTTGAAAGTGTTGTCATTAAGCTGTCAAAGGTCATTTCAACGCCTTTTTTTAAGCCGTCATAATCATTGTTGCCGTCGCTTGCAATCGCTCTTTCCAGATTGTCTATAACGGGTAAAAGCTCTTTGATTATGTCAACCTTTGCAAAGCTGTATGTTTCTTGCTTTTCTTTTTCACTTCTTCTTTTAAAGTTTTGGTATTCTGCATTCAGCCTGAGAAATTTGTCGTTTGCTTCCTCAAGCTGCTCCTTGAGCATATCTGTTTCGGATTTTTTCTTTTCATCCTTTTTTTCAGAAGCTTTTGCGGTTTTTTCAGCCTTTTCCTGCGGCTCTTTTTCCTCTTTTGCTTCTTTTTCTTTCTTACTCAAATTCCACGCCTCCTCTTTGAAGATAATTTTTAACTGTGTTCATTATATATTCTGCTCTCGGCAAAATCGATGCATAATCGATTCTTGTGGAGCCTATAATGCCTATTAAAGCGGATTGGCCGTTGTTGTAGCCCACTCTTGTGAGCACCGTTGCCGTATTTTTAAGCAGTGGATGCAAATTTTCGCGCCCTATGAAAAGGCTTAATCCGTTTTCGTTTGCGGGATATTTTTCAAATGTTGCCGCGGCATTTTCACTGTCTGCCAAAAAGGAAAGGATTCTGTAAACTTCGTTTCCAAGCTCTTCGTGGTTCAGCAGGTTTGTTTCTCCGCCGAAATAAACCGCGCCTTGCGCAGCCTCGGCACATAAAGCGCAAAGGCTTGTGAGCGCCGGCAGCATGTCAAACAGCCTTGTGCCGAGCAGCGTAACCGTTTTTTGCAACAATGCCGGATTTATTTCCGAAAGCGGCACGCCTATGAAATACTCGCGCATTGTGTAGTAAAAAAGCGCTTTAAAATCATCGTCAACGGGGCAATCAATTTTGCAAACGGATGATTTGATTTTTCCGCCTACGGAAAGCATAACAATCATTGCCTTTCCGTTTCCTGCGGGAATGATATCCACACCCTGAATGCAATCGAGCGAATCCTCAATTGCATCGTAAAATGCCGTGCAATGTGTTTCCTGCTGAAGCAGTGAAACGGCATCCTTCAGCAACCTTTCCGGGTCGCTTGCGTTAACCGAAAGCCTTTCAGCCGCCGCTTGCTTTTCAAATGCCGTCAGCGGCTTCGGAATCATAAGATTATCAACATAATATCTGTATGAAGCGTTGCTCGGTATTCTGCCGCCGCTTGTGTGCATTTGCTTTAAAAAGCCAAGCTCGGCAAGCCGTGCCATTTCATTTCTTATTGTGGCGCTGGATATTTTGTATGGCAAAAGGCCTGCAAGGGTTTTTGAGCCGATGGGCTCGCCGTTTTTAATATAACTGTCTATTATCAAAGATAATATTGTGCCTTGCCGTTCGCCGATCATCCTTTCCACCGCCTTTGGATTTTGATTTTGTTGAATTAGCACTCTTGGCACCTGAGTGCTAACTACTGTATTTATATTATATCCATCTGCTCAATTTGTCAACACTTTTTTTGAAAATAAATTGTGAACGCCGAAAATATTTAAAAATCGCAAATAATTATGCCGCATTATATAATGTTATAAATATATAAAAAAGGCACATCGCGCCGTGCGATATGCCTTTCTCAAAGCTTATTAAATTAAATCAATGCAAATTTGCATTTTGCTTTTCAATTGTTTTTTTCAGCACAATGCTGTTTAAAACGATTTTGGGTTCTTCGCCCGTTAAATTTGCGCTCACTGATGGGGCACTGCTTGTTTCGGGGACGATGTATTCGGGCTGCTGCGCGGGCACCGCAGTGTGGCTGCGCTTTGCATCCTCGGCGGCTTTTTCCTCCGCCGCTATTCTTGCTTCTTCTTCGGCCTTTTCCTGCTCAACCTCTTCGTTTATTTTTTCGCAGGCATAAATATAGCCGTAAAATTTTTGGCCGAAGCGGTTTGTGCCGCTTTTAAAGGTGGTGGTGTCAAAATAATTGCCGCCCCAGTGCGATTGGGAAGCGGTAACGGTGTTGCCGTCTATTTTTTCAACGATTGCCACATGGTTGCTCCAGCAGGCAATTGCGCCGATTTGCGGCTCTTGGCCGTAATTGTAATATCCGTTTTTCTTATTTATGCTCCACCATTCGCTTGCACTGCCTCTTTTGATAAGCGGCTCTTCGCCGGTGATTTCGTAAATTCTGCCGTAAGCATAAGCCACGCAGTTCGGCATGCCGTAGCCTGTTTGCGAATAGTAATTAAGCTGTTTGTTGTAGTAGGCGTTTGATCTGCTCGGTGCGCTGAGCCTCGGCTCAAACACGCTTTCCGCCGCAACCGCGGTGGAAGGAAACACCGTTAATATCATGCTGAGTGATAATATAAGCAGGGTAAGCGCTCTGCAAATTTTTTTCATAAGAAAGTTCCCGTTATCCTTTCCGACCGCATAAAAGAATTTATCGCTCGCCCTATTGCGGCCGATAGGCGCGGCGTTTTGCGGCAATTTAACATTTTTTCGGGCGCGTTTAATCCGTTTGCCCGATTGCCTAAAAAGAGTGCCTGCTCCCGCAAGACTCAAACCGACATAAATTGTAACACATTTGTAACCTGTTAATCTATGTCAATTCACCACAAGCATATTGTAACCATTTTGTAATATTTATGCATCTTTAACAAAATCACCCGAAAAGGGTTGACAATTTATTTTACACAATTGTAAATCTGTAAACTTGCAAAACAATCAAAACAAGCTTTTTACAATATTTTTCAGCAGATTGCACTATTTATTTAAATCTTTTGCGGGAATAATGATAATAATTGCTAAACGAGCGAAAAGGTGTTTCGCGTTTTGCCAATCACACGGCTTTTTCATGCGCGTTCTTTTTGCCGCCGGCAATTATATAAATTTGCCGAAAGGAGTTTTGAATATGCCGGATATTTTTAATGCGCCGCTTGATATGCGTGCTTATTTTGAATCGCTTCCCAAAAGCGTGCAATCCGCAATAGTGCACAGCGATGTAAGTGCAGATAATTTGCAGCAGCTTAAAAGGCTTGCCGCCGGATATGCGGGAGGTATTTATGCAGCCGAAGAAAAATAAAATTGTATTCGGCCCTCATGGGTCGTATGAAAAGAAATATCGCCTCGAAAAAGCAATTTCAAATAAATACGGCGTCAGCATAAGCAATCCCACCGTTCAGCCGGATGCACGCACAGCACAGGGTGTGCCCGTGCCGGATACGCAAAATGTTGAATATTCAAAGGAATATCAGGAGGAAAACCGCCTTTAGCAAGCAAGCTCAAACTCGCTGTGCCGAAAAGCGGCGATTTATCCGCAATCGGGCGCAAAAAAAGCACCGTTTCAAAAGAAACGGTGCTTGCATATTATATTTATTAAAGATGGAAAATTAAATCGTCGCTTTTCTTATTGAAGATAAATACGCCGAGCCCGAGCGTTGCAAGTGCCCATGCAAGCGCATAAAGCAGCAGCTTCCAGCTCATCGGCTGGCAATAAAGCACGCATTGCCTAAAGAGCTCAAGCATTGAATAAAGGGGATTTATTTTAATAATCGTTTTTATCCAAGGCGTTGTTATTTGCTGAAGGGGATAGATGATCGGCACGCAATAGAAAAGCAGTGTGCAGAAAACATCCCAAATATATTCGATATCCCTGAAATAAACCTGAAGCACGGAAAGAATAAGCCCGACCCCGATAACGAAAATCAAAAGAATCGCCATCGGTACCACAAACAGCAGAGCGTAGAAATTGATTGTCAGCCCCGCGCCGCCGAGCAACCCCGTTGCTTTAAAGAATATCCAAACGCAGATATAGCACAAAATCGAAATCGAAAATGTTACAAAGTTTGAAAGAATTCCCGAAAGGGGATACATATATTTAGGCACATAAACCTTTTTAATAATCGGAGCGTTTGATCTGAAAGAGGTCAGCGCCTTTTTTGTGGATGATGTGAAAAACTCAAATAAAAGCCTGCCGGTGAAAAGATAAACAGGGTAGCAAACAATGTGCTTTCTGTTTGCGCCGAATATGTTGCCGAAAACAACGGTCAGCACGATCATCGTCATCAGCGGCTGCAAAAAGCTCCAAAAAATGCCAAGCCATGAATCCCTGTATTTCAGTTTAACATTTTTTCTTGTGAGTTCGCGAAGCAAGTTTTTATACTTATCAAACATTGTGAAAAAATGCTTGACTTCTGTTTTATTATCCTTCATATTAAAACTCCGAATTTTCAAATAAAATTTATCCGTAAAAGCGGAAATGTGCAAAATCTGTTGTAAAAACGTTGTCATTATAGCACAACGTTTCCCGATTTTCAATAATAGTTACGATTATTTAACAATTCTGTAGTTTTGTTTATTATTTCGTTCGCCGTTTTTGCCGGGGAAAAATCGCCGTTTACGGTGATGTCGCACGCGGCGGAATATTTGCTTTTTCGCTCATTATAAAGCTTTTCGGCATTTTGTTTGTTTTTGAAAAGCGGGCGAGAGCTCGCGTCGCCCACACGCTTAACTATTTCGGAAAAAGAGGTGTCGATAAAAACCACAGCACCGCTTTTTTTTAAAATTTCCGTGTTTTGCGGAAAGGTTACCGCGCCTCCGCCCGTCGATATAACGGCGTTTTCGTGCTTCGCCGCGGCCTCGCAGGCCTTTGTTTCGATTTTTCTGAATTCGTCCTCTCCGCTTTCGGCAAAGATATCGGCAATTTTTTTGCCTGCGATTTTTTCGGCAATATCGTCCGTGTCGATAAATTCACGACCCGTCAGCTTTGAAATTTCTTTCCCTATTCTTGTTTTGCCGGCTCCCATAAAGCCGCATAAAACTATATTCATCTGTTTTTCAACTCGCTCTCGGTTATTTTTAAAACCTTTTCAATATCTTCGTTTGTAAATTTAACATCATTCCAAATTTCCTGCGCCGCCGCAGCCTGCCACACAAGCATTGAAAGCCCGTTTTCGCATTTTATGCCCGCTTCGCGCGCATATTTAAGCAGCAGCGTTTCGGCCGGGTTGTAAATAACATCGTAAACGGCTTTTGCGCTTTGAACCGTTTCTTTATCAAGCACGCAGGCGTTTGTGCGCGGCAGCATTCCCACAGAAGTGCCGTTTATTATTAAATCCCAGCCTTTTTCAAGCCCTGAATATTCGCAAACGCAAACGGATTTTCCCGTTTTTTCTTTGATTTCATGCTGCAGGGCCTTTGCCCTTTCAATACCGCTTTCGCGGCAGGCAATTGTCAGCTCGCAGTTTGCAAGCGCTGCTTCAAAGGCAATCGTTCTTGCCACGCCGCCGTTGCCGCATAAAAGCACCTTGCCTCCAAGAGTTATTCCCGCGCCTTCAAGGGCGCGCAAGAAGCCGAGGCAATCCGTGTTGAAGCCCGTGTTTTTATTGCCTGTTTTAACTGTGTTTACAGAGCCGAAAAGCGCTGCTTTTTCGTCAAGCCCGTCAAGCAGTGGGATTATGCTGATTTTGTGTGGCACGGTTATGTTGAAGCCCGAAAGCTCAAAAAGGCGCGGCGCCTCGGCTTCAATGCGGGCAGGCTCGATTTCGTAAAGTCTGTATTCGCCCGGCACGTTTGAAATTTTAAAAAGCTCTCTGTGAATAACGGGAGAAAGCGAGTGGCCGAGCGGCCAACCCAAAAGGCCGTAGTTTTTCATGCTTTGTTTACCTTTCGATTTGCAAAAATAAAAACGCGGCAAAATCCGCCGCTCAAAGTATTGACAACTTTAAATAAATTTTATAATATGATAATAACATAAATTCTGCGGATTAACAACCGCTTAAGGAGGGATAATTGTGGTTCTTGATAAAATCAAAGAAATTCTTGCCGAGCAGCTCAGTGTTGATCCCGATAAAATCACCATGAACAGCCTTTTGGAAGAAGACCTGGATGCAGACAGCCTGGACGCAATCGATATCGTTATGAGCATTGAAGATGAATTTCAGGTTGAAGTGCCCGACGAGGTTATTGCGGATATGAAATCCGTTGGTGATATTGTTAATTTTATCGAAAATAACCAATAATCGTATTTTGCCGCTTTGGATATATGTTAATTATGTCAAAAAGCTGATTGTGTAACAATTATTGCAATGTTAATTTATAATTTATAAGTATTAAATTGACTTTGCGTGAATAAAATATTAGAATATAAGAGTAAGTATATTATAATGCTTACTCTTTTTTGTTTTTGTTAAAAAAATATATTAAGAGGGCGGCGGCGCACTTTACCATGCGTTGCCGAAAAGGGGTAAATTTATGGGTAAAAAATATGTAATGGCGCTTGATCAGGGCACAACAAGCTCCCGTGTTATTATCTTTAACAAAAAGGGTGAAATTGTTGCCAAGGCGCAAAAGGAATTCAAGCAATATTATCCGCAAAACGGATGGGTGGAGCATGATCCCAACGAAATCCTTTTTTCGGAGCTGGAGGCCATTTTGGAGGTGCTCAGGGATGACAGAGTAAGCCCTGCGGACATTGCTTCAATAGGCATCACAAATCAGCGCGAAACAACAATCGTGTGGGATAAGGAATCGGGTCAGCCCGTTTATAATGCAATCGTGTGGCAATGCCGCCGCACGGCGGATTATTGCGAAAAATTAAAGGCCGAGGGGCTCGGCGATTATATCAAAAACACCACTGGCCTTTTGATAGACGCATATTTCTCGGGCACAAAAATCAAGTGGATTCTTGATAATGTTCCGGGTGCAAGAGAGCGCGCCGAAAAAGGCGAGCTGCTTTTCGGCACGGTTGATACTTGGCTTATTTGGAATTTAACCTGCGGCGAGGTGCATGTTACGGATTATTCAAATGCCTGCCGCACAATGCTGTTTGATATAGATAAGCTTCAGTGGGATCCGTTTCTTTGCGAAAAGCTCGGCATTCCCATGAGCATGTTGCCGGAGGTTAAGCCGTCCAGCTGCATTTACGGCGAGGTTGCAAAATTCCCGGGCATGGATCAAATTGCGGGTATTCCCATCGCAAGCGCGATCGGCGATCAGCCGGGTGCACTTTTCGGCCAAGGATGCTTCAATGAAGGGCAAGCGAAAAATACATACGGCACCGGTTGCTTCCTGCTTATCAACACGGGCGATAAAAGAATCGAATCGCGCTCTAATCTGCTCACCGGCATTGCTTGGGGGTTAGACGGTAAAATCACTTATGACCTTGAAGGCTCTGCTTTTAACGCAGGCTCTGTTATTAAATGGCTTCGTGATGAAATGGAGCTTATTAAAACAGCACCGGAATGCGATGTGCTTGCCGCTCAGGTTGAGGATTCAAACGGGCTTTATTTCGTGCCTGCATTTACCGGCCTCGGTGCGCCGTATTGGGATATGTATGCCCGCGGATGCATGATCGGCCTTACGCGCAGCGTAAACAGAAAGCATATTTGCCGTGCCGTTCTTGAAAGCATCACTTATCAAATGACGGATTTGCTTGAAGCTATGGTTAATGACAGCGGTATTCTGCTTAAGGATTTGCGTGTGGACGGCGGTGCGTCCGTTTCCGATATTATGATGCAAATTCAGGCGGATATGACGGGTGTTAATGTAAACAGGCCCAAAAACAGGGAAGCCACGGCGCTCGGCGCGGCTTATCTTGCCGGCCTTGCAACCGGAGTTTGGAAAGATACCGCGGAAATAGAGTCAAACAGGCAGGTTGATAAGGTGTTTGTGCCCTCTATGGAAATCGAAAAGCGCAATAAGCTTTATGAAAATTGGAAGCGCGCTGTTGAGCGCTCTCGCAATTGGGAAAGATAATATAAATTTTTATGCCGCAGGCGTATTTTGCACACCTGCGGCTTATAATATTATATATAATGTATTTGCCGAGCGTGATTGCTTTCGGCAATTTTAAGCCGCACGGCTTTGCGGCGGAAAGGCTTTGGTGATTATATGGCAAAAGTAGTGTGCCCGTGGGATCTTATATCTGATTTTGTAACAGATGCATTTGTGGGCTACGGTGTTCCGCGTGAAGATGCCCTTGTTTGCACCGATGTGCTTCTTGAATCCGATAAAAGGGGAATAGAAAGCCATGGATGCAACAGATTTAAACCTATTTATATAGACAGAATTAAAGCCGGCATCCAAAATCCCGTAACGGAATTTGAGGTGCTGAGGGAAACCGCAACCACCGCTGTTGTGGACGGGCACGACGGTATGGGCCAGGTTATAGGAGTCCGCGCCATGCAAATGGCAATTGATAAGGCTAAAAAATACGGCATGGGAATGGTTGCCGTGCGAAACAGCTGCCATTACGGCATAGCGGGCTATTATGTAACCATGGCAACGCAGGCCGGAATGGTCGGAATGACAGGCACAAATGCCCGCCCGTCAATAGCTCCCACTCACGGCGTGGAAAATATGCTCGGAACAAATCCTTTCACAATAGGTATGCCGACTGATGAAAAATTTCCGTTTGTGTTTGATGCCGCCACATCAATTATTCAAAGAGGCAGAATAGAATATTACGCAAGAATAGGCAAGGATTGCCCCGTTGGCACGGTGGTTGGCAGAGACGGCTCTGCACTTACGAACAGCGAGGAAATCTTAACGCAGTTAAACACTCATGAAGCGGCGCTTGCTCCGCTCGGTGGAATAGGCGAGGAGCTCGGCGGCTATAAGGGCTATGATTTTGCAACTGCGGTGGAGCTGCTTTCGGCGGCACTTCAGCAGGGAAGCTTTCTTTCGGCTCTTTCGGGAATCGGCGAAAACGGAGAGAAAAAGGAATATCATCTCGGCCATTGGTTTATCGCAATTGATACGGAGGCGTTTCTCGGATTGCAGTCATTTAAGAAAACGGCAGGCGATATTTTAAGAGAACTTCGTGCAAGCCAAAAGGCGCCCAGCGAAAAAAGAATTTACACTGCGGGCGAAAAAGAGTATGATATATGGAAGGAAAGGGAAAATGAGGGCGTGCCGATAAATGATGCGGTGCAAAAGGAAATTTGTGCCGTGCGCGATGAGCTTGGGCTTGATTATGTGTTCCCTTGGGAAAGCGGCTATAAACCGTATCCGTGCAAAACAAAGCCGTTTTCGCATATAGAAAACAAACAGTGAGGTAAAAAATGGATTACAGAAAAGAATCATTAAAGCTCCATGAGCAGTGGAAGGGTAAATTAGAGGTAACGGCAAGGGCAAAGGTGAATGATAAGGATTCCCTTTCGTTGGCATACACCCCCGGCGTTGCGCAGCCGTGCCTTGAGATTGAAAAAGATTATAATAAAAGCTGGGAGCTTACTCGCCGCTGGAATATGGTTGCCGTTATAACAGACGGCTCCGCCGTTCTCGGCCTCGGCGATATCGGCCCGGAGGCAGGTATGCCCGTTATGGAGGGCAAATGCGTTCTCTTTAAGGAATTCGGCGATGTTGATGCGTTTCCGCTTTGTGTGCGCACAAAGGATGTGGATGAATTTGTGCAAACTGTTTATAATATCAGCGGCTCATTCGGCGGAATAAATCTTGAGGATATTGCCGCTCCGCGCTGCTTTGAAATTGAAAACAAATTAAAGGAAATGTGCGATATTCCGATTTTCCACGATGATCAGCATGGCACGGCAGTTGTTGTTTCCGCCGCGCTCATAAATGCAACAAAGCTTACCGGCAAGCCGCTTTCTCAGTGCAAAGCCGTTATAAACGGCTCGGGCGCGGCAGGCATCGCAATTGCAAAGCTGCTTAAAACCCTCGGCCTTGATGATGTTATTTTGTGCGACAGAACAGGCGCAATCTATGAGGGCAGAGAAAAGCTCAATGCCTCAAAGCTTGAAATCGCCAAAATTTCAAACCGCGAAAAGGTTGCGGGCGGGCTTGAAAATGCCGTTAAGGGCGCAGATATTTTCATCGGCGTTTCCGCTCCGGGCGTGCTCACCGCGGATATGATTAAAACAATGAATCCAAATCCCATTGTGCTTGCAATGGCCAATCCGGTGCCTGAAATTATGCCGGATGAGGCTGCTGCAGCAGGCGCTGCAATAATCGGTACAGGCCGTTCGGATTTTCCGAATCAAATCAACAATGTTGTGGCATTTCCCGGAATTTTCAGGGGCGCTCTTGATGTGCGTGCAAGCAGCATAACGGAAAATATGAAGCTTGCGGCGGCATATGCCATCGCTTCGCTTGTTGATGAAAGCGAGCTTAAGCCGGATTATATTCTGCCTTATGCTTTTGACAGCCGCATTAAAGATACTGTTGCGAAAGCCGTTGCCGATGCCGCAGTTAAGGACGGCGTGGCAAGAATTTAAATATCATTCTAAAATAAAACATAAAAAGGGGCACCGATCGGCTTGAGCGGTGCCCCTTTTACTGCTTTGTGCTTATTTATAATTTATATATTATAACATTATATTATTATAGTGAGTAATATCAAATGTGCTCCGCGCGGTTTAAAGCCGCTAAATCAGCTCGGAGATTATTGCGTTTGAAACAAGAAAGCCCTTTGGCGTAAAGCCGATTTTGCCGCCCCTGCGCTCCATAAAGCCTGCTGATATATACTGCTCGATATTCGCTTTTATGAGCGTCTCGTCAATTCCGCTTTTCATTCGCAGACCGAGCATGATTTGCTCCTCGGTGTCACCGCCGATGCCGTCGTCGGTTTTAACAAAATTATGATCGTAATAAAACCGCCTGCCGCCCCAAAATGAGTGTGCGCTTTTTCCTATTCCGAGATAAGGCACAAGCCGCCAATATTTTGTGTTGTGCTTGCTTTCAAAGCCCGGCTTTGCGAAATTGCTGATTTCATATTGCATTATGCCCATTTTTTCGAGGCGATCAACCGTTTTTAAATACATCTGCGCGGTTTCTTCTTCATCGGGAAGCGGCAGTTTCTCTTTAAGCCTGTAAAACGGCGTGCCCTCTTCGATTTTAAGCATATATGCCGAAACATGCGGCACCTCGGCTTTTTCGATAAAATCAAGGCTTTCATCAAGGCTTTCAGGCGTTTGCTTCGGCACGCCCAGCATCAAATCAAGGCTTATGTTTGTTATGCCGCACTGCCTTGCATAATCCAGCGTGCGCACGATTTCCTCTTTTCCCGCAATTCTGCCGAGTGCCTGCCGCTCTGCTTTAACGGCGCTTTGCATGCCGAGTGAAATTCTGTTTATTCCGCTTGCGGCATAAATTTCAATATCCTCTTTTAAATCCTTTGAGGGATTGCATTCAATCGTTATTTCCGAATTATCTGCAATTTTAAAACTCTTTCGCGCCGCCTGCAGAATTTTTGCAATCAGCCGCGGCTCCAAAATGCTCGGCGTGCCGCCGCCGAAATAAACCGTGTCAAACTCGGCACCGCCGTATTTGCAAAATTCATCTATAAGCTCGCTTGTATATTTTTCGGCCGCTTCGCGCGAATATTTGCCTGAATAAAAATCGCAATACGGGCATTTGCTTTTGCAAAAGGGAATGTGAATATATAATCCCGCCTTTTCCATGCCGCGCCTCCTTAAAGATTTTATTAATTCTATCATATTCGCCGCGCCGTTGCAATAAAGCGGCGGCAATTGGCTTTGCCGCATATCAAAAAACGCCCTCGCAAGGCTTTTGCGGGAGCGTTTTGCTGTGTTTGCGATATTTTATTTTTTGCGGCTTTCGGCTTTAAGGCGCAGACCCTTATCAAGAATTGTTTTGCGCAGTCTGATTGATTTGGGGGTAACCTCAAGCAATTCGTCGTCTGCCAAAAATTCCATGCTCTGCTCAAGCGAAAGCGTGGTGGGCGGCACAAGCTTTAATGCCTCGTCCGAGCCGCTTGCACGCGTGTTTGTAACATGCTTTTTCTTGCACACATTGCAAATTATATCCTCATTTTTGGCGCATTCGCCAACGATCATTCCCTCGTAAACATCAACGCCGGGGCCTATGAAAAGCTTGCCTCTGTCTTGCGTGTTCCAAAGGCCGTAGCCGGTGGAAACGCCCGTTTCGTGGGCGATGATCGAACCGCGCGTTCTTGTGGCTATATCGCCCTTAAACGGCTCGTAGCCTGCAAAAAGCTGATTCATAATGCCGTTTCCGTTTGTGTCTGTTAAAAATTCGCTTCTGTAGCCGATAAGGCCTCTTGAAGGAATTTTGATTTCAAGGTGTGTCATTCCCGTTGAGCGGGTGTCCATATTTTCAACCTCGCCCTTGCGCGAGCAAAGCTTTTCCATAACGGCGCCGACATATTCCTCTGGCACTTCAATGATTGCAAGCTCCATTGGCTCAAGCGTTTGCCCCGTTTCGGCGTTTTTTTTCAGAATAACCTGCGGGCGCGAAACCTGAAATTCGTAGTTTTCGCGGCGCATTGTTTCAATCAAAATGGAAAGGTGAAGCTCGCCGCGTCCCGAAACCTTAAAGGTGTCCATCGAATCGGTTTCTTCAACACGCATTGAAACATTGGTTTCAACTTCTTTGAAAAGTCGCTCACGAATGTTGCGGCTGGTAACATATTTGCCCTCTCTGCCGGCAAACGGAGAATCGTTTACCATAAAGTTCATGCTGATGGTCGGCTCATCGATTTTAACAAAGGGCAGTGCCTCAACGCAATCGGGGTCGCAGGCCGTTTCGCCGATGTTAAGATCGGGAATGCCTGCAACGCACACGATGTCGCCGAAGATTGCTTCGTCGCAAGGCACTCTTTTAAGCCCTTCAAATTGATAAAGCTTTGTTATGCGAATGTTTTCTTGGCGGCCGTCCTGCTTGCAAAGCACATATGGTGAGTTGTTTTTAAGTGTTCCTCTCGTTATTCTGCCAACACCGATTCTGCCAACATAATCATCATATTCAAGTGATGAAAACAGAATTTGAGCCGGTCCCTCGGGATCGCCGGCGGGGGAGGGTATGTATTTAAGGATTGCGTCAAAAAGCGGCCTCATGTCGCCCTCTCTTGCATCCGGATCAAGGCTTGCATAGCCGTCTCTGCCTGATGCATAAATAACCGGAAATTCGATTTGGTCGTCGTCTGCGCCAAGTTCAATGAAAAGGTCAAGCACTTCATCTATAACCTCGTTTGGGCGTGCACCGTCTCTGTCTATCTTGTTTATAACAACAATCGGCGTTTTGTGCAGGCCAAGAGCCTTTTTAAGCACAAATCTTGTTTGCGGCATGCAGCCCTCAAAGGCATCAACAAGCAGCAAAACACCGTCAACCATGGTAAGAATTCGCTCAACCTCGCCTCCGAAATCGGCGTGTCCCGGTGTGTCAACAATGTTGATTTTTGTGTTGTTGTAATGAATTGCCGTGTTTTTAGAAAGAATTGTTATGCCTCTTTCTCTTTCAAGGTCATTGCTGTCCATAACACGCTCGTCAACAACCTCGTTTGTGCGGAAAGTGCCGCTTTGGCGCAGCATTTCATCAACAAGTGTTGTTTTGCCGTGGTCAACATGGGCAATTATTGCTATGTTTTTTATGTCTTTTCTTACGCTCATTTTTTCTCCCTTATTGCTTGCCCAAAGCAACTGTCGTGCGGCAGCTGCAAAAAGGTTTTATTTTTATCGGCTGCCGCCGTTTATTTTTTTGCGTTAAAGCTGTCTCTAAGCTGCACCGTGCGGTTGAAAATCAGGTTTTCGGGGCCGGAGAATTTGTCGGCGCAGAAATAACCCGTTCTCATAAATTGGAATTTGTCTCCCGGTTTGCAGCTTGCAAGGCTCTTTTCGCAGTATGCCTCAATCGTTTTCAGTGAATCGGGGTTAAGGTTATCCTCAAAAGAGTCAACACCTGTTTCATCGCTCGGATTCGGCACATTGAAAAGTCTTTCGTAAAGGCGCACCTCGGCTTTAACATTGTCTGACGCTGAAACCCAGTGAATAGTTCCCTTAACTTTTCTGCCATCGGGGCTGTCTCCGCCGAGTGTTTCGGGGTCGTATGTGCAGTGCACGCAGGTTACATTGCCGTTTTCATCCGTGTCATATCCTGTGCATGTAACGAAATAAGCCTTGAAAAAGGCGAACCTCATTGCCCGGGAATAAACGGAAATATTTTTTAATCGGCTCTGCCATAAAGTCGCTTCTTTCAATGTAAAGCTCTTTTGAAAACGGCATTTTTCTTGTTCCGTATTCGGGGTGATCGGGGTGGTATTCAGCCTCAATTTCCTCTGTTATATCATCGGGATAATTGTCTATCACAAGCTTGAGCGGATCAAGCACTGCCATGGCTCTTGGCGATGTGGTGTTTAAATGGCTTCGAACGCAGCTTTCAAGCAGTGCAAAATCAATAACGCTGTATGCCTTTGAAACACCTATTCTTTCGCAGAAGTCGCGAATTGCCTCGGCGGGGTAGCCTCTGCGGCGCATGCCGCTGATTGTTGCCATTCTGGGATCATCCCATCCGTCCACAATGCCCTCTTTCACAAGCTTAAGGCATTTTCGCTTAGAAGTTAATGTGTAGTTTAAATTCATGCGTGCAAATTCAATTTGGCGCGGCTTTTCGCCGTCAACGCATTCATTAACAACCCAGTCGTAAAGCGGGCGGTGATTTTCAAATTCAAGCGAGCAAAGCGAATGTGTAACCTTTTCGCAGGCATCCGAAAGGGGATGTGCAAAGTCATACATCGGGTAAACACACCATTTATCGCCCGTTCTGTGGTGGCGCGCATACATGATGCGGTAGATTATCGGGTCCCTCATATTAAGGTTCGGGCTTGCCATGTCAATTTTTGCGCGCAGCACATGTGAGCCTTCGGGAAATTCGCCATCCGTCATTCTTTGGAATAAATCAAGGTTTTCTTCAATGCTTCTGTTTCTGTAAGGGCTTTCCTTGCCCGGCTCGGTAAGCGTGCCTCTGTATTCACGCTGCTGCTCCGGCGTAAGGTCACAAACGAATGCCTTGCCTTTTTTGATAAGCTTGATTGCACATTCATAAATATAATCAAAGTAATCGGATGCAAAATAAACATTGTCCCATTTAAAGCCAAGCCATTTTATATCTTCTTCAATTGCTTCAACATATTCCGTGTCTTCCTTAACGGGGTTTGTGTCGTCAAATCTAAGATTGCAAATGCCGCCGAATTTTTCCTTTGCACCAAAGTTTATGCAAATTGCCTTTGCGTGGCCGATGTGCAAATAGCCGTTCGGCTCCGGAGGAAAGCGGGTTTGCACTCTGGAGTAAACACCGTCCTCAAGGTCTTTTGCGATAAAATCATTTATGAAATTTGAAGCTTCTTTAATTTCTTCGGTGTTTTCCTTTGCCATTAAATTTCCTCCTCGTAATGCTTTAATGCCTTGTTTAATCTTTCGGCAACTCTTTGCTTGCCCAAAAGCTTTGTTATGGAATAAAGGTCGGGTGTGTTTGTGCGCCCCGTTAATGCAACTCTGATAACGGTTGAAACATCGCCCACATGGCCTGCAAAGGCTTCCGGGCTTTGCTTGTATTCCTTAACATTCGGCGTGCAGCCAACCTCGGGGCAAATTGCCTTGATGCGCTCAAACCAATTGTCTTTATCGTCGTTTATATCAAAGCTGTTTTTATAAATTTTAAGCACCTTGGCAGCCAAATCTGCCGTTGCGTTGCCGCAAAGCGTGTAATCGGGGCTGAAGGTTTCATCATACATATAGCTGATGTAATCCGGGATGTCGCTCCATTTTGCAATGTCTTTCCTCGGCTTCTTATTACCTCTGTCTATGTTAAGAATTGCAGTTGCATATTCGGAATCTGCCTCGTAAAGCCTTGCAAGCGGCTCGCAGTATTCCTTTGCCCATTCGTGTGAAAGTTCAAAAACCTTTTTGCAGTCCATAACGGAGATAACGGTTTTTGAAATGTCGTCAAGCTTTGCAATGTCAAACAATGCGCCGGAAACACTCATCTTTTTTATGTTAAACGGGAATTTATTTATGTCTTCCGTTTTGTTTGCTCTGCGCCAATCTTCAAAGTTGGAATTTGCAAGCGTCATCATATATTCGTTAACGCTTTCGCTCGGATAGCCCTGCTCTGAATAGTAAGTAACTGCCGCTTCGGGATCCTTGCGCTTTGAAAGCTTGCGCTTGCCCTCGCCCTCGGCTTTCATAATCGGTGCCACGTGCACGAATTTCGGCGTTTTAAATCCAAGCAGTTTGTTAAGCTGCAAATGAATGGGGCAGCTTGAAATCCATTCATCGCCCCTCACAATGTGCGTGGTGCGCATTAAATGGTCGTCAACCACGCTGGCAAAATGGTAGGTTGGAATGCCGTCCGATTTCAGCAGCACAATGTCCTGCACATTTTCCGGCATTTCGATTTTGCCTTTTATCATATCCTCAAACACGCATTTTTTATCAATGATGCCCGGTGATTTAAGGCGCAGCGTCCATTTTTCGCCGGCAAGGATTGCTGCTTATCTCTTCAAAGCTCAGATTGCGGCAGGCGGCGTATTCGCCGTAATAGCCCTTAATGTCCTCACCCTCCTGTGATTCGCGGATTCGCTCAAGCTCTTCTTCGGAGCAAAAGCAGGGATAGGCAAGTCCTTCTTCAACAAGCTGCTTTGCATATGCTTGGTAAATATCTTTTCTTTCGCTTTGTTTGTATGGGCCGTAAGCGCCCTTTTCCTCGTTTTCGGCAATAACGCCCTCGTCGGGCTTGATTCCGTAATATGAAAGACCCCGGAGCATAACCTCTACCGCACCGTCAACCTTGCGCTTTTGATCCGTGTCCTCAACGCGAACATAAAAAATGCCGTCTGTTGATTTTGCGATTTTGTATGAAATAAGGCAGGTGAAAAGATTGCCGAAATGCAAAAAGCCCGTGGGGCTCGGCGCAAAGCGGGTTACTCTTGCACCCTCTTTAAGCTGCCTTGGGGGATATAATGCTTCATAATCTGCGGGATTTTTTGTGATATGCGGAAAAAGAAGCTCCGCCAATTTCTTATAATCTGTCATTTTCATCACCGTGTTATATAATATTTAATAATATAATAATTAGTTAATATATTATTACACAAATTGCCGCAATATTCAATATTTTATTATTCATAATTTCTTGAAAAAATAAAATAATTGTGCTAATTTATATAAAAAAGTGCTCGCGCATTGCTTTTATGCTTTGCCGCGGCGGAAAGGATATGTGATTTTATGCCTTTGCCAAATGATCCTGTTTTGTGTTTAAGCGTTGTTAATATGAAATTGCGTGATTTCTATTCAAACCTTGATGCGCTTTGTGATGATCTGGATTGCAACAGAGCGGAGCTTGAAAACAGCCTGCGCTCAATCGGATATGAATATGATTCGGGTGCAAATCAATTTGTTTAAACGCCGTGCCTCGGCCGTATAACGCAAAATAAACAAATAACACAAAGTAAAAGCGGAGCGATTTTTTATCGCACCGCTTTTTTCATCTTTTAACAAGCCTTTTGAATATATAGTTGTTCATTTTTGCGGCAAGGGTTGTTATATCCGTTTCCGTTTTTGTGTAAAGCATGGAAATTATAAATCCCGTAACGCCGTTTGCGGTAAATTCGATTGCAAAATCCACCTCATTGCTGTCCTGATAACCGAAATTGATAAATTGCGAATAAAATTCTGAGGTATATTCCATTATGCTGTTGCGAAGTAATGCAGTCATATATCCCGAAAGGGAGGAGGAAAAGCATTTGCGAAGAAACAGCCTGTTTTCATCTATTTTGGTGAGGTAGATTATAGTGGCTTCTTCCATGTTGGCGGCTTTTTTTGCGTCGGTTACACAGCCGTGCGTGTATTGCTGCACGCCCCAATCTATAAGTGCCTGAATATCCGCAAAATGGTAATAAAATGTTTGCCTGCTTATGTGGCATTCCTCCACAAGCATTGTAACGGTGATTTTATCAAGCTCGTGATCCGCAAGCAGGACAGAAAAGCTCTTTAAAATTTGCAATTTCGTTTTACCCGCCATGATTTTCTCCTTTTACAATTTATGTTTTTTACAGTATAGCATATTATTACACCATATGCAAGTTTGTAATTACAGGGTTTATATATTTGTAAGAATTTTAAGCCGCTTTTATCGTCTGTTGGAATTTGAGTTTAACAAAAAAGCCTAATTTGCTCCGTTTGGCGTGGGAAAATCAAATCAAGAAAATAAAAGCTCCCGCAGGCGTTTTGCCTTGCGGGAGTATTGCTTTTCCGTAATTATTTTTTTTCTTCCAAAATGTGAAGATATTCTTTGTATTCGGAGCTTAAAACGCTCTGCTTTTCGCTTGCTTTTGCAGCCATGTTAACTGCAACGGTTGTTTTCTTAACGGGCTGAATCGTGCCGGCACCGGCAACGCAGCCTCCCGGGCAAGCCATGCCCTCAAGCAGATAACCGTTGTATTTGCCTGCCTTCGCAAGCTGAAGCATTTTGCGGCAGTCGGGCAATCCTTCTGCCCTTGCCGTAAGAACCTCCCTTTCGGGGTCAAGTTCATGAATTGCATCCTCAACTGCTTTTGCAACGCCTCCGCTTACTGCAAAGCCCTTGCCGTCTCCGCTTGATCCGCTGAGCGGTTCGCTTTCTTCGCAAGCGGCAATGTCAATCTCTTTAGCTTCAAGAATTGCGCTGAGTTCTTCAAATGTGAGCACAAAATCAACATAGCTTCTGATTGTGCGTCGGCTCGCTTCAAGCTTCTTCGCGGCGCATGGGCCCACGAAAACAACCTTGCATTCGGGGTGCTTTTCTTTGATAAGTCTCGCGGTAAGCACCATCGGGGTAAGAGCCATGGAAATGTATGATGCAAATTCGGGGAAAAGCTTTTTGGCCATAACAGACCATGCCGGGCAGCATGAAGTTGCCATAAACGGTTGCTTTTCCGGCACCTCTTTCATGAAATCCTGAGCCTCTTCTATTGTGCAAAGATCTGCACCGATTGCAACCTCAACCACATCCTCAAATCCAAGCTCCTTGAATGCGGTGCGGATTTTTCCCGTGCTCACATTGCCGAATTGGCCGGCAAATGCAGGCGCAATGGCGGCATAAACGGGAGTGTCGCTTTTAAGGGCAGTGATTGTTTGATAAATTTGGCTTTTATCAATAATTGCACCGAACGGGCAGTTAACAAGGCACATGCCGCATGAAACGCATTTATCGGGGTCTATTTCGGCTCTGCCGAGTTCATCCGATTTAATGGCTTTCATGCCGCAAACCTTTGCGCAGGGGCGCTCTTGCTTTATGATTGCGTTGTATTCGCAGGCGTTTACGCACATGCCGCATTTAACACATTTTTCCTGATCAATAAATGATCTGCCGTTTTTGATTGAAATTGCTTTTTTGGGGCAAACTTCCACGCAGGGGTGCTCAAGGCAGTTTTGGCAGCCGTTTGTAACGAAAACTTTGTTTTCGGGGCATCTGTTGCAGGCAAATTTAATTATGTCGATAAGCGGCGGTTCGTAATATTTTTCGTCCACCAAGCTTTCGTCAATTCCTTCGCAAACGGAATTGAAATCGTTGAAATCCCTGAGCGAAAGCCCCATTGCCGCACGAAGTCTTTCTGCCACAACCTCTCTTTCAACGAAAACACTGTCCCTGTATTGCGCAACATCGCCGTTGATGATTTTATATGGCAGGTTTTGAAATTCCTTTTCATCCCAGCCTTTGTAAGCAAGCTTTGCAACTTCTGTGAAAATGGTTTTTCTTATTCGGGATTTTGATGTTTTTATTCCTCTCATAGTTATTACACTCTCCTATTCGCCCTTATGATAACACTTAGTTATTTTAAAATCAATAAAAGATTTATAATTTGTTCTTTTTTTAACAAACTTTTTATAGTATAATATCCACGGTGATAAAAAATATGGAAAATATAGGCAAGTTTAAAACGGCACTCAGCGATATCGGCAAAGCCCTTGAAAATGAATTTGATTATGATTTCAGCATAAATGAAAAATTTATAGGCTCGGTTTCCGAATTTGAGCAATTGGTAAAGAAACCGTTTGAGGCGAATAAGCAAAAAATTTTTTATCGCGGGGAAAGAATAAATGATTTGTCACGCCCGCTTGTGCCCACTTTGCTCAGAAACAAGAAAAACCTGCTTGAAAAAGGCTCTGTTATAACAAATGTAAACAGCGGATTTTTGCTTGATTATTATAAATCTCTCGGCAATTATTATGAAGTGTTTAGGGCGCATTTCGGAGAGGCATCGCCGTATCGCCTTTATGAGCTTTGCGCTTTTTCACAGCATTATCTGGATGTTTCGCCGTTTATTGATTTCACAAAATCGCTTTATGTGGCGCTTTCTTTTGCACTGAAAAACAGAAAGGAATATAAAGATGATATTGTGCTTTACACCGCCGAAACAGAAAATTACGATAATTATACCAAGGATATTGTAACCGCCGAATGTTGGCTTAATTCATATAAGGTAACGGTGCTTAATTCCGGCGAGGAGCTTTTGAAACTGCGTGCGAACGATCTTTCCCGTGCGGCAATCAAAAAGGCTATGGAAACATATGAGGCTCGTGCTCAGCAGGAATCTCCGGAGGCCTTGCTTATTGATATTCCCACTAATGATTTAATGAAATATCAGCAGGGCGTTTTTCTGTTGCTTACGGATTTTTCACTTTACAGCAAATCATATCCAACAAAAAATGTGCGCCGCGATTTTGCCATCACAAAATATGTTATCAGCCGCGATATCTGCCCGCAACTGCTTTCAATGGTGAATTGCGAAGCACCGTGGTATAGATACGAGTGTTTAACGGATGTTAAAACCGCAATGAAAACAATCTCAAATTCAAAAAGCGAATTCCCTGATATGCTGTTCAGATGAATTTGCCTTAAATTCGGCAAAATACGCAAAAAATCCACCCGGAATGTTTCGGGTGGATAATTTTTTGCATTTGATTTTTGAGGCTTATTTAAATCAGTCTGTTGTGATTTCGTGAACCCAGCCTTTGGGGCCTTCGATTTTGCCCATTTGAATACCGGTGAGGGTTTCATAAAGTTTTTTGGTAACGGGGCCCATTTCTTCCATGCCTGAAGGGAAGCAGATTTCCTTGCCGTGGTCAACAATTTTGCCAACGGGGCTGATAACTGCAGCGGTGCCGCAAAGGCCGCATTCCGCAAAGTCTTTAACTTCTTCAAAAGCAACCTTTCTGTGCTCAACCTTGAGCCCGAGAATTTCTTCGGCAACAACGCAAAGCGAACGCCTTGTGATGGAGGGAAGAATTGAATCGGATTTGGGGGTAACAACAGTGCCGTCTTTTGTTACGAAAAGGAAGTTTGCGCCGCCCGTTTCCTCAACATATGTTCTGGTTGCGGCGTCAAGATACATGTTTTCATCGTAGCCCTGCTTATGAGCGTCAACAATCGCATAAAGGCTCATGGCGTAGTTAAGGCCAGCCTTAATGTTGCCGGTTCCGTGCGGTGCGGCGCGATCGTAGTCGCAAACGCGGATGGTGATCGGCTTTGCGCCGCCCTTGAAATAAGGGCCGACCGGTGTGCAAAGAATTCTGAATTGATATTCGTCTGCCGGCTTAACGCCGATAACGGCGTTTGAACCGAAAATATACGGGCGGATATAAAGCGTTGCTCCGGAGCCGTAGGGCGGCACCCAAGCTGCATTTGCCTTAACAACTTCTTCAACCGCTTTAATAAATCTGTCCTCCGGGAAAGGCGGAATTTCAAGCCTTTCTGCGGATTGCTTAAGCCTTTCTGCGTTTAAATCGGGTCTGAAGCAAACAATTTTGCCGTCCTCGGTGGTGTATGCCTTTAAGCCTTCGAAAACGGTTTGCGCATATTGAAGCACGCCTGCACATTCGTTGATGGTGACATTCGGGTCGGTGATAAGTGCGCCGTCATCCCATTTGCCGTCCTTAAAGTTTGAAACATAGCGGTAATCGGTGGGCATGTAGCCGAAGCCGAGGTTAGACCATTCGATGTTTTTCTTTTCCATTAAAAATTACTTCTTTCTCTAAGAGTATATTTGTTATAATTTTACTACCATTATGAAAGATTGTCAATAAATCGCGAATATTTTTTGAATTGCCGGAAATGGCGCTTTGCCACTTGCGATTTTTGCCGCAATGATATATTATATAGGTTAAATAAAAGCATTAAATCAATAACATAAATGAAAGGAATTCATAATATGAAAGATTTTTCAAAATCAATCAAATATATAGGCGCCGATGATAAGGATTTGGACCTTTTTGAAAGCCAATATATAATTACGAACGGCGTTTCCTATAATTCATATGTTGTTATGGACGAAAAAATTGCGGTTATGGATACTGTGGACGCAAGAAAAACAAACGAATGGCTTGCAAATCTTGAAGCCGCGCTCGGCGGCAGGCAGCCGGATTATCTTGTGATTTCTCATTTGGAACCCGATCATGCCGCAAATATCAAGAATTTTACGGAAAAATATCCCTCTGCAATTCTTGTCGGCAATGCAAAAACCTTTGCAATGTTGCCTCAGTTTTTTGATATATCGCCGTCGGTTGAAAAGCTCACGGTTAAGGAAGGCGATTCCCTTTCCCTCGGCGAACATACGCTTAATTTTGTTATGGCGCCCATGGTGCATTGGCCTGAGGTTATGGTAACATATGAAAGCAGCGAAAAAGTGCTTTTCTCTGCAGACGGCTTCGGCAAATTCGGTGCGCTTGATGTTGAAGAGGATTGGGCTTGCGAGGCAAGAAGATATTATTTTAACATCGTTGGCAAATACGGCGGCCCCGTTCAAACATTGCTTAAAAAGGCTGCGGCACTTGATATTAAAACAATTTGCCCGCTTCACGGCCCCGTTCTTACCGAAAACTTGGAATACTATATAAATCTTTACAACACTTGGTCATCTTATAAGCCTGAGTGTGACGGCGTTTTCATTGCCTGCGCTTCGGTTTACGGAAACACAAAAAACGCCGCACTTAAGCTTAAAGAAATCCTTGAAGCAAAGGGCTGCAAGGTCGCTTTTTCGGATATAACCCGTGATGATTTTGCAGAGGCGGTTGAGGATGCGTTTAAATACGGCAGAGTTGTTTTTGCCGCGGCCAGCTATGACGGCGGCGTTTTCCCGCCGATGGAATCCCTGCTTGCTCACCTTAAAAGCAAGGCTTATCAAAACAGAAAAGTCGGCTTAATCGAAAACGGCTCGTGGGCACCGTGCGCGGCAAGGGCTATGAAAGCAACTCTTGAGGGCATGAAGAATATTTCCGTTTGCGAAAACACGGTAACGATTAAATCCGCGATGAAGGATTCGGATATTCCCGCGCTTGAGGCGCTTGCAAACGAATTGCTTGCCGATTAAAAATTTAGGTTAAATTTATAAAATAATTGCGGCAATCGCTTTCGATTGCCGCATATTTGGTTAGATTATTGCATTATTGGCGGTGAAAAGGTGAAAAACGAAATAAGGCTTGTGTGCGTGGATTTGGACGGCACTTTACTTAAAAACAATAAAACAATAGGCTCAAAAAACGATTGCCGCGGCGAAAAAAGCCGCCGAAAAGGGCATTGAAATCGTGCCCGTAACCGGCAGACCGCTCTCAGGCTTGCCGCAATGCGTCAAAGTGCTTCCCGGCGTGCATTATGCCGTCACCTCAAACGGCGCGTGCGTAACGGAAATCGCAAGCGGCAGGCGGATTTACGGCGCGCCGCTTTCAAACCAAAAATCACTTCAAATCATGAATTTGCTCAATTCGCACGGATATTTGTTTGAGGCTTTTGCCGATGATGTGGGCTATATCGAACCTGCTCTTATGGAAAAATACAGGCAAAAATTTGCAGGCACGCCCGTTGGGGATTATATTTTCGGCTCGCGCCGCGTTGTGCCGGATATACGCGCGCTTTTTGAGGCGGAAAATAAATGTGCAGACGAGATTTTTATAAATCTGCCGAATGAGTCGGAGCGCGATTCGCTTGCTGATTTGCTCGCTGCGGATGAAACGCTCGGCTTTTGCCGCCTTGAAAAGAATTTTTTGGAGGTTTTGCACCGCGGCACGGATAAGGGCACGGCTCTTGAATTCTTATGCTCTTATTTCAAAATCGGCAGGGAAAACGCTGCCGCGTTCGGCGATAACGATAACGATTTGCCTCTGCTTGCCGCCGCAGGTCTGCCGGTGGCAATGGGCAATGCCTCCGAAAAGGTTAAAAATCTGGCAAAAACGGTTACCGAAACTAACGAAAATGACGGCGTTGCCATGCTGCTTGCACAGTTTTAAGCATAATTTATTGGTTAAATTGCACAAATCGCCGCTGCTTGCCGCTCCGTTTGAGCAACTGCTTGTAGATTATTAAGCGGTTTTATTGACTTTGTGAATTTTGCATACTAATATAATAAATGTAAAGCAAAGTGCTTTACCAAAACGGTAAATAATGAATAAATATATTATTATGCGAAAGGAAATCACTATGGCTGTTAAGAAAAATACGGCTGCAAAAGCAGCAAAAGAAACCACGGAAAAAGCTGTTAAGGCTGCAAAGGAAACCACCGAAAAGGCAGTAAAGGCTGCAAAAGAAGTTTCGGAAAAAGCTGCAAAGTCCGCTCAGCAAACAAAGGAAAAGGCTGCTAAATCGGCACAGGAAACTAAAGAGAAAGCTGTTAAGGCTGCTCAGGAAACAAAAGCAAAGGCAGAAAACGCAGTTAAGGAAACAAAAGCTAAGGCCGAAAAAGCGGAAAAGGCTGTTAAGGCAAGCACCGAAAAGGCAGAAAAAGAAGTTAAATCCGCAGTAAAGGCTGCCGAAAAGGAAGTTAAATCAGCGGCAAAAAAAGCAGTTAAGGCAAAAAATGAAGTTTATTTTGAATTCGGCGGTTTGCAGTTCAATGCTGCCGATGTTGAAAAAAAGGTTCGCGCTGCCTGCGGCAAAAAGGCTTCTGAAATCAAATCTCTTAAAATTTATGTTAAGGCAGAGGATTATGCTGCATATTATGTTGTAAACGGCACCGAATCCGGCAAAATCGATTTATAATTTAAGGATATATATACATATTATTAAAAGCATCGGTCGGTTTATCCGCTTCCGATGCTTTTTGCGTTTTGCCGCCGAATGTGCCGAGGCAGAGCTATTGATATATTTTTGCTTCTGTGGTAAAATAAATTTGCAAAGTTGGTAAAAATGCGGCGCCGAGGTTTGTTCGGCGCGGATATGAGGTTTTTATGAGCGATAAAAATTCAAAAGCAAAAAAATTGGGAGTTATAATTCCCGTTATCATAGCCGTAATAGTGGTGTGTGCCTTTGCCGTGAGCGGCCATATCACAAGGAATTTAGACGGCGAATCGCCTACCGCGCAAACAAGCGAGGCAAGCACAACTCAGCAAACCACAAATGCCGTTTCAAAGGTTTCTTTGGTGGCTGTAGGCGATAATTTGATTCACAACACCCTCATCGCCGCAGGCGAAAAGGAGGATGGATCCCGCGATTACACCGCGTTTTATGAGCATATTAAAAGCTATATAAGCAGCGCCGATGTGGCGGTTATAAACCAGGAAACAATGCTCGGCGGCAGTGCGTTTGATTACACAGGCTATCCCATGTTTAACACTCCGTGGGAGGTTGGCGATGCCGCAATCGATGCAGGCTTTGATATTTTCACCTGCGCCACGAATCATTCGCTTGATAAGGGCTTTTCGGGCATTGAGCAGGAATGTAAATATTTCGACCAGCACCCCGAAGTTGTGCATGTCGGCACAAATGATACGGAAGAGGATTATAATTCCATAGTTTATTATGAGAAAAACGGAATTAAATTTGCGATTTTGAATTACACCTACGGCACAAACGGTATTTCGCTTCCGGAAAACAAGCAATGGTGCGTTAATATGATGGATAAGGATAAAATCACATCGGATGTTAATGCGGCAAAGCAAAATGCCGATGTTGTTATTGTGCTCCCGCATTGGGGCACGGAAAACAGCACTGCCGTTTCGGAATATCAAAAGGAATATGTTAATCTTTTCTCCGAGCTGGGTGTTGATATTGTTATCGGCACGCATCCCCATGTGCTTCAGCCCGTTGAGTGGGTAACAAATGAGCAAACCGGCAAAAAAATGCTTGTTTATTATTCAATCGGCAATTTCATCTCTCACCAAACCAGCTTAAAGCAGCTTTGCGGCGGCATGGCGGAAATTGAAATTGAAAAGAAAAGCGATGAAATCACAATCACCTCGGCAAAGCTTGCGCCCGTTGTGAGCTGGTATAAAAAAACAAGCGGCCAAAAATATGAATTTGCCGTTTATAAGCTTGCCGATTACACGGAGTCACTCGGCTCCTCCCACGCGCAGGACGGTGCCACTCCCGAATACTTCACCGATTATGCCAAAGAAATTATTCCGGAGGAATTTTTGGATTTGAATTAAGCGGCGCAGTGCGACCCGGCATTCCCAAGCCAAAGCAATTTTTATGTTTTGCACTTGGCGCGTGCCTGATTATAAGTTTGCCGATTTTCGGCAAATGATTGTTACAACTTTGTCTTTTTGTGCAAAATCACACAAAAGAGGTAGCGCATTTGCTCCGAAAAAAAGCACCCCGCACAAAATTGGAAAAATGTGTTGACTTTGGGCCTTTCGGGGAATATACTGGTAATGTAATAAGAACAAAGGCGTTCCGAACGATTCGGAACGCCCTTTATTTTAACCGTTTGCCGCCGTGCGGCAGATGAATTATCGCTCGGCGATAAAGATTTTTTGTTAATTAAAGGAGTAGCTGTTATGAGTAAGTTTACCAAAGAGTACATACTCAATGATGCAAGAGAGAAAAATGTTGAATTTGTAAGGCTTCAGTTCACCGATGTTTTCGGCCTTATGAAAAATGTGGCTTTAACCGTTTCACAGCTTGAAAAAGCGCTTGATGATGAGTGTATGTTTGACGGTTCTTCGATAGACGGTTTTGTTCGTATCGATGAATCCGATATGTATCTTCATCCGGACCTTGATTCGTGGTCAATTTTCCCGTGGAGAACCTTCGGCGGCAAAACCACCGCAAGGCTTATCTGCTCCGTTTATATGGCGGATAACAAAACTCCGTTCCTCGGCGATCCCAAAAATGTTCTTAAAAAGGTTATCGATGAGGCTGCCGAAATGGGCTTCGGCTTCAATGTCGGACCCGAGCTTGAATTCTTCCTCTTTAAAAAGGATGAGGACGGTAACCCCACAACGGAATTCACCGATGAGGGCGGCTACTTTGATTTAAATCCGAATGACGCCGGCGAAAACTGCCGCCGCGATATTTGCCTTGCTCTTGAGGATATGGGCTACGAGATTGAAGCTTCTCACCACGAGGTTGCCGAATCTCAGCATGAAATCGATTTCAGATTTGACGATGTTATGACCACGGCCGACAGAGTTATGACCTTTAAGCATGTTGTTAAAACATATGCCACAAAGCACGGCCTGCATGCGACCTTTATGCCGAAGCCGGTTCACGGTATTAACGGCTCCGGTATGCACACCAATATGAGCCTTTTCAAACTCGACGACGGCTCCAATGCTTTTGATGATCCTTCCGATGAGCTTGGCCTCTCCAAAATCGCTTATCAGTTTATTGCGGGTATTATGCATCATGTTAAAGGTATTGCCGTGTTCTCAAATCCGCTTGTAAACTCATATAAAAGACTTGTTCCCGGCTATGAAGCTCCCTGCTATCTCACATGGTCTGCTTCAAACCGCTCATGCCTTGTTCGTATTCCTGCGGCAAGAGGTAAGGGCACCCGCGTTGAGCTTCGCTGCCCCGATCCCACCTGCAACCCCTATCTTGAAATGGCACTTTGCCTTGCGGCAGGTCTTGACGGCATTAAAAAAGGCATGACTCCGCCCGCACCGGTTGATTACAATGTTTTCGGCCTTGATTCCGATCAGCTTGTAATCGAAGGTATAGATTGCCTTCCCGGCGATCTTATTTCCGCTGTTCACGAGGCAGAGGCGGATCCGTTTATCAAAGAAACTCTCGGCGATCATGTTTTCAATGCTTATATTGAAGGCAAAAAGAATGAATGGGATGAATATCGCACTCAGGTTTCCACTTGGGAAGTTGAAAGATATCTTAAAAAATAAGCCCTCTCTTTGGCAGTAATGCCTTTAATGGCCGAGGCGGTTTATTATTAAATTGCTTCGGTCGAATTTTAAGCACAACGGAGTGCATTGCATGTTGCAATGCACTCCTTTTCTTTTTACATGCTATTCATATTGTGAATATCGAGCTTGCCGCTTGCGGCTTTATGCGGCGGCTTTGATATATTCCTTATGGGAAACAGGAGGTTGCGTTTCGGCTTTTGTCAAAACGCAATGCTCTGTCCGTAACAAATTATAGGAGAAATTATTATGAACATTTTAGAAACCGTTTCTAACGAGGTTTTCGGCGTTTGGTTTTTAATCGGCGCGGCGCTCGTTTTCTTTATGCAATGCGGCTTTGCCATGGTTGAAACAGGCTTCACGCGCGCAAAAAACGCGGGCAATATTATAATGAAAAATCTTATGGATTTTTGCATAGGAACACCCATGTTCCTCTTACTCGGCTTTTCGCTAATGCTCGGGCAGGATTATGTTGCCGGCATTATCGGCGTGCCGAATCTCGGCATATTCACGGATTATCAGAATTTTGATTGGTCAAACTTCGTGTTTAACCTTGTTTTCTGCGCCACTGCCGCCACAATCGTTTCCGGCGCCATGGCAGAAAGAACGAAATTTATATCATATTGCATTTACAGCGCCGTTATCAGCGCGGTTATTTATCCGATAGAGGCGGGCTGGATTTGGAATTCACAAGGCTGGCTTGCAAAGCTCGGCTTCCATGATTTTGCGGGTTCTTGCGCAATTCATATGGTGGGCGGCATCACGGCTTTCATCGGTGCAATGATGGTTGGTCCGAGAATAGGCAAATATGTTAAGAATAAGAAAACCGGCAAAAAAGAAGCCCGCGCAATCCCCGGGCACAGCCTCACGCTCGGTGCGCTCGGTGTGTTTGTGCTTTGGTTTGGCTGGTATGGCTTCAACGGTGCAGCCGCAAAAAGTATAGATTCGCTTGCTTCGATTTTTGTAACCACCACCTGCGCTCCGGCAGTTGCCACTTGCGTAACAATGATTTTTACTTGGATTAAAAACGGCAAGCCGGATGTTTCCATGTCGCTGAACGGCTCTTTGGCAGGCCTGGTTGCCGTAACTGCAGGCTGCGATGTTGTTGATGCGCTCGGCTCTTGCATAATCGGTGCCGTTGCAGGTATTTTAGTTGTTGTGGCAGTTGAATTTATTGATATTAAGCTTAAGGTTGATGATCCCGTCGGTGCTGTTGCGGTGCATTGTGTAAACGGTATGTGGGGCACAATTGCCGTTGGTTTGTTTGATACGCAAAACGGCTTGTTTTACGGCGGCGGAGCAAAGCAACTCGGCTTGCAATTGCTTGGCGTAGTTTCCGTTGCCGCGTGGACAGCCGTTACCATGACTGTTGTTTTCACAATAATCAAAAAAACAATCGGTTTGCGTGTTTCGAGAGAAGAGGAAATCAAAGGCCTTGATGCAACAGAGCATAATTTGCCGTCTGCATATGCGGACTTTATGCCCACTCTTGCTTATGCAGAGGATGTTCAGGCAGAGGTTCCCGTTGCAAAGGTTACGGTTGAAAAGGCAGTTCCCGTGGAATCTTACACAACATCTGCGGATGAGAGCGGCAAGCTTACGAATGTGGTTATGATTTTCAATCCCTCAAGATTTGAGGCTGTTAAGGAAAGCATGAATGAAATCGGCGTAACGGGAATGACGGTTACAAATGTAATGGGCTGCGGCATTCAAAAGGGCCACAGCAAGATGTATCGCGGCGTTGCGATTGAGGAAATGAATCTTAATCCTAAGATGAAGCTTGAAATGGCTGTTTCCAAAGTGCCTGTTTCCGCCGTTGTTGACGCCGCAAGAAAAGCGCTTTATACAGGCAATATAGGCGACGGAAAAATTTTCCTTTATGATTTGGAGGATGTCGTTAAGGTGCGCACGGGCGAGCGCGGCGTTGCCGCCTTGCAGGGCGCGGAGGATTTGGCAAACGATTAGCCATTTTGTTTAGGCTTACCCCCCCTAAATTTATATCCCCGAAAGCAGCGGCAGGTTGGGGCATTTAAAAATAAATGTTACTCAGCCCGTTGCGCAAAAAACTGCCGGCACGCAAGTGTCGGCAGTTTTTTGCTGTTTGTAAGCAGAATTGTTTTGTTAAGTCTTTTTACTTTTTTAATTATGCGGCATTTTCGTTTTGCTCACTGACTATTTTATATAATCTGTCCGGATAATCCGTCATAATGCAGTCTGCACCCATTTGTGAAAGATAAGCAAGATCTTTTTCGTTATTAACGGTCCAATATTGAACTGCTATGCCATGCTCATGTGCATAATTTATAACCTTTGCCGTGCCTAAGTTTGCTGCAAGGCGGAAGGGCATGTTGTAAGGAATTTGAAGGGCAACATATTTTGCTTCAAAATTCTTTTTGTTAAGATTTGCCGCATTGTAAAAGCTGAGCACCTCTTTAATGGTTGCGCTGCGTTTGAAATCCGGGTAATTATCGTCCACATAATGAGAAACCTCTTCGTGGAAGGAGCCGAAAATAACATCCTCAAGTATTCCGCGCTCTTTGATTATGTTGTAAAGAATGTCAACGCCCTTCATTCCGAGATCGCCGCTGTTTTTTATTTCAATTATATATTTGTGCTCGCCTGTTGAAATCAGGTAGTCAAGCACATCTTCAAGCCTTAAAATGCGAAGCTCGTCCGGAACGGCATCGTTTTCCAATTCGGCATATGGCATGTTGCCGTCCTCATCCTCAAATTTTGCGCCCATGTTAAGTGAACGAAGCTCGTCATAGGTAAACTCCTCCGGGCGAACATCCTTGCGGCCGAAAACCTCTTGGCTGTTTGATGTTCTGTCAAGCGTATCATCGTGCAGCAGCACAAGCACATCATCTTTTGTGATGTGGAGGTCAAATTCAAAAATATCAACATCAAAACCCGGGATTTTCCGCACAGTTTTTAAATGCCATCATTGTTTCTTCGGGTGCAATTCCGCCACCGCTTCTGTGAGCGCTTACAAGCGGAAGATCCGAATCTACAATGTGTGGATTATCCGTTTCATATTTAACAATATTTTCCGGATTTGAATGCCAGTTGATTGAAATAAGCTCGCCTATAACAATGGCGGCTATTATCGCCAAGATTATAATCAGCGCCTTTTTTCCTTTGCTTAGTTTTTTCTTTTCGTTTTTGGTGCTTTCCATAAAGCAAAACCTCCCTTGTGCTTTTTGTAAGATTTATGCACATAATTGCGCAAATATGCCTTAATTATAGACAAATTAAACTTTTTCGTCAAACAAACTGCGGCGTTAGGGATCACTTTGCTACTTGTAAAAACAAATGATTTTTTGTTAAATTCGCATAATAAGGAGCTTGAAATGCGGCGATTTTTTGCAAGCGTTTGTTCATTTTTAACATCAAAAACCGATGCGCGAACAAAATTATTTTGCTTGTCTGAAATGCGCTTGCCGAGTCTTAAAAATGTGTTTTGCGCGTTGTTGACCGCCGCTTTCAGATGGTGTATAATGGCGTTGAAAGCGGGTCGGTCAGATCTGCTTTTTAAAGAAAATTCGTTAAAACGGGAAGTGAGTTTAAGCGTAATTCACATTGTGAAAGGAGTGCTAATAATGAAAAGAGCAAAGCGAATATCTGCATTTATTGTTGCCGCAGCTTTGATTGCGACTTCGTTTACCGCCTGCGGCACGGGAAAAGGCAAATCGGTCGGTTCGCAAAGCACTTCCGCACAAACAACTCAGGCACAAAGCACCGCTGCGCCGCAAACAACGGCGGCGGAAACAACAACCGAGGAGGAAAAAACCTCTTCGAGCATAGAAATAGAAATCGGCGGAAACAGCTTTTCGCTCGGCGGCTCATCATCTGGCAGCTCGTCATCATCGGGCAATTCCGGCAGCTCCGCTTCGGGCGCGTATGAATCGGAAGTGCTCTATTGCAAAAACGGCTCCGAAAAGCTATACGGCGAAATGTACACTCCCGATAATTATTCCGGCAAGCTGCCCGTCGTTATATTGGCGCACAGCTATATGCTGAACGGATCTTCGCTTTCCGCTTATGCCGAAATGTTTGCCGAAAACGGCTATGCCGCTTATATTTTTGATTTTGGGGCGGCAGCTCAAGCACACGCAGCGGCGGCAGCACCTCGGATATGACTCTTTACACGGAAATAAGCGATCTTAAGGCAGTGCTTTCCGAAATCAGGGAGCTTGATTATATAGATTCAAGCAGTGTTTTCCTGCTCGGCACAAGCCTCGGCGGCTGTGTGGCGGCAATGACGGCGAATGATAAGGCCTCGCAGATTAGCGGGCTGATTTTACTTTATCCCGCGCTTATAGATAAGGAACAGGCTGCGGAGTGGTCGCAAATGGGCTCATGGTTCGGCATAAATTGGATGAATGACCTTGCCGAGATAAATGTGTTTGATAAAATCGGCGGCTTTAAGGGCGATGTGCTGATTTTGCACGGCGATATGGATATGCAGGTGCCGATAAAATTTTCCGAACGCGCGGTTAAGGTTTATCGTTTTGCAACGCTTGTTACGATAAGCGGCGCGGGGCATAATTTCAGCCGCTCAAATCGCACGGCAAACAGCAATATGCTTGAATATATGAAAAAACACACTTGATTAAGGGAAAACTTAAATCGCATTGCTTTTAATTCGGCTCTTTGAAAAAGATCGGTCATTTAAAACGAAAGTCAAGACCTCCGGCTAAGCCGGAGGCTTGAGTAAGCCCTAGAAGGGCTTTTTACGGACACAACCCCTAAAGGGGCGCTGAAAAGTTTGTCGACCGCATTGTTTTTTCAGGCTTCCCCTAAAGGGGTTATTTTTTTGCCTACTTGTTCACGCTACCCGTAAACGGGTCCACAAACTCTTTCAATTCTATTTGGTCTGCTATTTTATCTTCTGTCAATTGATTTCGTATGTACTCTTGTATTTGCTTTTTGTTGCGTCCCACTGTATCTACGAAATATCCTCTTGCCCAAAAATGTCGATTTCCGTACTTATACTTTAAATTTGCATGTCGGTCGAAAATCATCAGACTACTTTTTCCTTTTAGGTATCCCATTATTTGTGACACACTATATTTTGGTGGTATGCTTATCAGCATATGTACATGATCTTGACACAACTCTGCTTCTATTATCTCTATTCCTTTCTGTTTGCATAATTGTCTCAATATTTTCCCTATATCTACCTTGATTTCTCCGTAGATTGCCATTCTTCTGTACTTTGGTGCAAACACCACATGGTATTGACATCTCCACCTTGTATGGTCTAAACTGTTTATGTCTTTCTCTTTCACGATTAAGACCTCCTTGATATTTTAGTTTTGGTCGGCAAACCTACTTCTAATATATCAAGGTGTTTTTATTTTGTCACTTCTTTCCTCGCTAAAGCTTTTCCTTTTCCACCTGCATAGCAGGTGGTTGTCTTTGTTGCAAACAAAACAAACGACGCTTTGCTTTGCGGCAGAGCGCCGTTTGTTTTGTTTATTGAGCAATTATCCCTTACGGAGTGTGCCCATTTACAAAAACCTTTCGTTAAATATTCTATATAACGGGCGCGCTCAAAGCTTGTTTTTTTATAAAATGATGAAATTCTTTTTATTTTATTGCGCATGGGCTTTTATAGTTTTATAATTACCCCATAGGGTATTTAATAATTATAGGAGGAGTACTTTATGCTAAAAGAAGGGCAGGTAAGAATTCCGTCCGGCTGCGCGATAGCGGCAATTATCGATCGCAAGGGCGGAAAAATCAACGGCTCCGAAATCATTAAATCTATCGCCTTGATGCATGATCGCTCAAACGGTCTCGGCGGCGGATTTGCGGCTTACGGCATTTATCCCGATCATGCGGATGATTATGCTTTTCATGTGTTTTACGAAAGCCAGCAGGCAAAAAGCCTGTGCGAGGATTATTTGTTTAAGCACTTTAATGTTGATGTTTCGGAAAAAATCCCCACCAAAAAAATCGAATCCATTGCAAACGGTCCGGATATTTGGCGCTATTTTGCAAAGCCGAATAAGGTGCGTATGAAAGAGGCCAGAATGGATGAGGAGGAATACACTGTTCAGTGTGTTATGAAAGTCAATCAAAATATTGAGGGCGCTTTCATTTTCTCCAGCGGCAAAAATATGGGCTGCTTTAAGGCCGTCGGCTATCCCGAGGATGTGGGCGAGTTTTATATGCTTGATCAATATGACGCATATTTGTGGACCGCTCACGGTCGCTTCCCCACAAACACACCGGGCTGGTGGGGCGGCTCGCATCCGTTTAATATCCTTGATTGGTCAATCGTGCACAACGGCGAAATTTCATCATACGATGCAAACAGAAGATATATTGAGCAGTTCGGCTATGTTTGCACCATGCAAACGGACACGGAGGTTATCACATATCTTTTCGACCACCTTATCCGCCACCACGGTCTGCCGATAGAGGTTGCAGCGGATGTGCTCACTGCTCCCGAATGGGATGAAATAGACCGAATGCCTAAGGACAAGAAAGAATATTTCACCACCCTGCGCTCTATTTACGGCTCTGCATTGGTAAACGGCCCATTTTCCGTTATTCTCGGCTCAAACAAGGGCCTGCTTGCCATCAACGATCGCTTAAAGCTTCGCTCGCTTACTGCGGCCACAAAGGGCACAAGGGCATATTTTGCCTCCGAGGAATCGGCAATCAGAATTGTTTGCCCGGATCCCGAAAGGGTTTGGTCCGTCAGCGGTGCAAAGCCCGTTTTCGTTCCGCTTGAGCTTGATAAAAAGGAGGGTGCAAAATGATTGATTACATCCCCCGCAGATTTACGATAATAAGGGATAAGGATTTGTGCGTTAACTGCGGCAAATGCATAACCGAATGTTCAAACGGCTGCCATCTTTATTCCCCTAAAGATAAAAAAACGGTTATCTCAAAGTCGGATAACTGTGTTGCGTGCCACAGATGTGTTTCAATGTGCCCCGTCGGTGCGCTCAGAATAGAAAAATATGTTTGCGATTACCGCGACAATGCAAACTGGACTCCGCAGTATCAGCAGGAAATCTGCCGCCAGGCAAACACGGGATCAACACTTCTTTCGGCAATGGGCAATCCCAAGCCGTTTCCGATTTATTGGGATAAAATTCTGCTTAACGCCTCGCAGGTAACGAATCCCTCAATCGATCCGCTGCGCGAGCCTATGGAAATCCGCACAATTCTCGGCAGAAAGCCGCAGAAAATGCTGGTGGAGAAAAAGGGTAAATCCCTCACCGAAATGCCGCCGCAGGTTGTGCTTGAAACTCCGATTATGTTTTCTGCAATGTCGTTCGGCTCAATCAGCCTTAATGCGCAAAAATCGCTCGCAATGGCGGCAAGGGAGCTCGGCACTCTGTTTAACACGGGTGAGGGCGGCCTTCACAGCGATTTAACGGATTACGGCAGAGATGCCGTTGTTCAGGTGGCTTCGGGGCGCTTCGGCGTTTATAAGGATTATCTTGAAAATTCAAGGTTTATAGAAATTAAAATCGGCCAGGGCGCAAAGCCCGGCATCGGCGGTCATCTCCCCGGCGAAAAAGTTAATGTGGAGGTTTCAAATGCCCGCATGATTCCCGTGGGATCGGATGCAATTTCACCTGCACCGCACCACGATATTTATTCGATTGAGGATCTGCGCCAGCTTATATGGTCACTCAAGCAAGCCACAAACGGTGAAAAGCCCGTTGCCGTTAAAATCGCCGCGGTTCACAACATCGCCGCTATTGCGTCGGGAGCTGCCCGAGCAGGCGCGGATATCGTTGTTATAGACGGCTTCAGGGGCGGCACCGGTGCCGCTCCCACAAGAATCAGGGACAATGTCGGCATTCCGATTGAGCTTGCGCTTGCCGCCGCGGATCAAAGGCTGCGCGACGAGGGCATTCGCTCAACCGTTTCACTTGTTGCGGCCGGCTCTTTCCGCTGCTCTTCGGATATTATTAAGGCAATCGCGCTCGGCGCAGACGCTTGCTATATCGCCACTGCGGCGCTTATTGCAATGGGCTGCCACATGTGCCAAACCTGCAACACCGGCAAATGCAATTGGGGCATTGCCACTCAAAAACCCGAGCTCACCAAAAGGCTCAATCCGGAAATTATGTATAAAAGGGTTGTCAATCTTGTTAATGCCTGGAATCACGAAATTAAAGAGATTATGGGCGGCATGGGCATAAATTCCGTTGATTCCCTCAAGGGAAACAGATTGATGCTGCGCGGAATAGGATTAAGCGAAAAAGAGCTTGAAATCCTCGGCATTAAGCACGCGGGCGAATAAGGAGGCACGGATATGAGTATTGAAGCAGGCCTTGAAAGATATGAAAAGGTAAACGAGCTTATTAAAGACGAGCTTGTTAAAAAGAATAAAGTAACGGTTAAAAATGTAAACGGTCAAAGATATATCGGCTGCGCGCTTGATTCCGGCAAAACCATAGAGGTGCACGGCACTCCCGGCAACGATATGGCTTGCTATTTAAACGGCGGCAGAGTTGTTGTGTTCGGAAACGGTCAGGATGCCGTGGGCAACACAATGAACGGCGGCGAAATAGTTATTCACGGCCACAGCGGCGACGCTCTCGGCTACGGCATGAGAGACGGCAATATCTATATCAAAGATAATGTTGCCTGCCGCGGCGGAATTCATATGAAGGAATTTGAGCAAATGAAGCCGGTTATTGTAATCGGTCAAAATGCAGGCTCGTTTCTCGGCGAATATATGGCAGGCGGCACTATTGTGCTGCTCGGTCTGAATGTTCCGCGCGGCGAAAAGCTTTTCGGCACACATTGCGCATCCGGTATGCACGGCGGCAAAATCATCGTCAGGGGCAAATTCCCAAAAGAAAATCTTTCGCCCAATATTGAAGTTTGCGAGCTGACGCCGGAGGATGAAAAAGAGCTTAAAGCATATGTTAAGCAATATTGCAAATATTTCGGTGCGGATTACGGCGAAATAATCGGCGGCGAATTTAAAAAGTTGGTTCCCGCCACTTCAAGACCGTATGCAAATCTTTACACGCCGAACTAATTGTTGTATAATCATATAACGATATAAGAGAGGGATACCGCCGCCGTGCCATTCGGCTGCCGTGCACGGTGATATTCGGTAAATATTCGGCAGCCGGAAAGGCCTTTTTATAAATATGTTTAACAGTCTTCACGAAGAATGCGGTGTATTCGGAATATTTGAAAATAAAACCACCTATGTGGCTCGCTCAACCTATTTGGGGCTATATGCGCTTCAGCACAGAGGGCAGGAAAGCTGCGGCATCGCCGTTAATGACGACGGCGTTTTCTCCCATTATAGGGGCGACGGCCTTGTGCCAGAGGTTTTCACAAAGGAAAAGCTTGACGGGCTCGGCAAGGGCAACATGGCAATCGGCCATGTGCGCTATTCCACCACGGGCGGCGGAGATAATCCGAATAATGTGCAGCCGCTTGTTATTCGCCATATAAAAGGTAATTTGGCATTGGCTCATAACGGAAATCTTGTTAATGCGGCAGAGCTGAGAAAGGCATTTGAGCTTGGCGGCGCAATTTTCCACGGCACTTCGGATACGGAATCAATCGCATATGCCATCGTGCAGGAGCGCCTTGTGTGCAAAAGCACCGAGGAAGCGGTTTCCAGAGTTATGAATCACCTAAACGGTGCTTATTCATGCGTTGTGATGACTGCCACAAAGCTTATCGGCTTTAGGGATCCCATGGGCTTTCGCCCGCTTTGCATAGGCAAAACGGATGACGGCGCTTATGTTATCGCCTCCGAATCCTGCGCGCTTGATACAATCGGCGCTAAATTTATCAGGGATATTGCACCCGGAGAAATTGTAACCGTCAGCACGGAGGGGATTTCGTCGGATACAAGCCATTGTGGCAAATGCAAGGGCGGAATGTGCGTGTTTGAATATATTTATTTTGCAAGGCCGGATTCCGTTATAGAGGGATCTTCCGTTCAGCAGGCAAGAATGCGCGCAGGGGAGTTCCTGGCAAAGGAAAGCCCGGTTGATGCGGATATTGTAATCGGTGTTCCGGATTCGGGCCTTGATGCTGCCCTCGGCTATTCAAAGGAAAGCGGAATTCCTTACGGCGTTGGTTTCATTAAAAATAAGTATATCGGCAGAAGCTTTATTCAGCCCAGCCAGGATCAGCGCGAGGATGCTGTGCGCATAAAGCTTAATGTTGTGCGCCCGAATATAGAGGGCAAAAGAGTTATTATGATTGATGACTCAATAGTAAGAGGCACAACCTGCGCCAGAATTGTGGCTTTGCTTCGCGAGGCGGGCGCAAAGGAAGTTCATATGCGTGTTTCCTCGCCGCCGTTTAAATATCCCTGCTATTTCGGCACGGATGTTGACAGCCAGGAAAATCTTATCGCCTGCAAATATAACAGTGTGGAGGATATCGCAAAAATAATCGGAGTTGATTCGCTTGCCTATCTTTCAATTGATGCCACCCATAAGCTTGCCGAGCAATCACACCTTAATTATTGTGACGGTTGTTTCACAGGCAATTATCCTATTGAGGTGCCAAAGGAGCAGCCTAAGGATAAGTTTGAAACTAAGTTAAACAGATTTTCCGCATATTATCAGGTTTTGGATTGATTTTATTATAAAGTACTTGACTATTTGCCGAAAATATAGTAAATTATATGGGCGGAAAAGATTCCGCCCAATATATGCAGATGTGTCCGAGCTGGCCGAAGGAGCACGATTGGAAATCGTGTAAACGGCGATAACCGTTTCAAGGGTTCAAATCCCTTCATCTGCGCCAAAAAAGCCTTAAATTCCTTTGCTTTATGCGGAATTTAAGGCTTTTTCTTTTTGCTCTGATATTGCGGCTTTTTCTTTCTTTGCAGCAAGCTTTAAGCCGATTTGAAGCCGATTTGTAGCCAACAATATAGCATAATAAGCCTGTGCATTGTTAGGTGCACACGCTTATTTTTATAGTGCAGTATAAAATAATGCCCTCGGAAAACCGAGGGCATCATTTTTTTTAAAGGAGTAATTATTCATCGGCGTTATGCCGAGAGTACTTATTTTTTCTTCGGCGAGCCGCAGGCTTTGCAGCCGCCGCAAGAGGAGCAATCGCCCCCGCAGGAGCTTTTGCCGGATTTCTTATCTTTAACAAGGCTTCTTATGATAAGCGCCACGATTAAAACAAGCACCGCGATAATAATAATTGTTAAGTAATTAGCCTTTAAAAAGCTTAACATAAAATTCACCTTCTTAAAAAGCGGCAATCAATTATTTTGTTGCCTTTGCTTTAACGGTAAGTTCGTTATTATCATACTTATTCTTTCTGACAAGCATGTAAACGATTACGGCGATTGCTGCGATTGCAACGATGAGACCGAATACATTGCCGTTGCCCATGAACATGGAGCCGATCTGGTTTACGATGAGGGCGATTACATATGCAAAGCCGCACTGATAACCGATTGCGAACCAAGTCCATTTAGCGTTATTCATCTCTCTCTTAATTGCGCCGATAGCTGCAAAGCAGGGTGCGCAAAGAAGGTTGAAGATAAGGAACGAATAGCCTGTTACGCCGTTGAATACGCTGCCGAGTGTTGTGTAAACATTGGCATCGCCTGCGCCGTAGAGGATACCCATTGTGCCAACGATGTTTTCTTTTGCAACAAGGCCTGTGATGGAGGCAACAACTGCCTGCCAGTTGCCCCAGCCGAGGGGCTTAAAGAGCCAAGCAAGTGCGCCGCCGATTGTGGCAAGGATTGAGGAATCAATTTGATCCTCGCTGAGCATTCCGAAATGGCCGTCAACAACGCCGAAGTAAGTTGTGAACCAAACAAAGATTGTGGAAAGGGTGATGATTGTGCCGGCTTTCTTGATGAAAGACCAACCGCGCTCCCAGGTTGAGCGAAGAACGGTGCCGACTGTGGGCCAGTGGTAAGCCGGAAGCTCCATAACGAAGGGAGCCGGGTCGCCGGAGAATCTTTTTGTTTTCTTGAGCATGATACCGGAAATGATGATTGCGGCCATGCCGATGAAGTAAGCAGATGTGGAAACGATTGCCGAGCCGCCGAAGATTGCGCCTGCGATCATTGCGATAAAGGGAACCTTAGCGCCGCAGGGGATAAAGGTGGTGGTCATAATCGTCATTCGGCGATCGCGCTCGTTTTCAATTGTTCTTGAAGCCATAACGCCGGGGATGCCGCAGCCCGTGCCGATAAGCATCGGGATGAAGGATTTACCGGAAAGGCCGAATTTTCTGAAAATTCTGTCAAGCACAAATGCAATTCTGGACATGTAGCCGCAAGCCTCAAGGAATGCAAGCATAAGGAACAGAACAAGCATCTGCGGAACGAAGCCGAGAACCGCGCCCACGCCGGCAACGATACCGTCAAGAATAAGGCCGGAAAGCCAATCGGGTGAGTTTGCTTTATCAAGCAAATCGCCGAGGAGTGCGGGAATACCGGGCACCCAAGTGCCGTATGTGGAAGTATCGGGAGCGCCGTATGCTTCTTTGTAATCCGTGTTTTCATATTGAGCGATGGCGTCCTCAAGGTCTGCCTTGGTTGCGCCGGGATGCTCTGTTGTTTCAAGTGTTTCTTCATCTTCCGTTTCATAAGTTACACTTGCGTCTGCGGGAGTTGCGGCATCAAGCTGAGCCAAAGCGGCTTCTGCCGTTGCGTCACTGTAATCCTCGCTTTCGATATCGATTGCATTTGCGATATCGTCTGTGCCGTATTCTGCGATGAAAGCGTCAAGAATTTGGTCTGTGTCGCCGTAATCCTCGGCAGCCTCCTCATATTGAGCCGTGCCTCTGCCGAAAAGGTGCCAGCCGTCGCCGAACACGCCGTCGTTTACCCAGTCTGTGCAAGCTGCGCCGACTGTTACCATTGAAATGTAATAAACAAGGAACATGATAACGGCAAAAATCGGAAGACCGAGCCATCTGTTTGTTACGATTCTGTCGATTTTATCGGATGTTGAAAGCTTGCCCTTAAGGTTGTTTACATAGCAGGAATCGATGATTGAAGCAATGTATTCATAGCGTTCGTTTGTGATGATGCTTTCGCTGTCGTCGTCAAATTCTGCTTCCGCTTTCTTCACGATGTCGTCAACATTCGGCAGGTTGGAATCCATCTCGCCGATTTTATCATCGCGCTCAAAAAGCTTGATAGCGTAAAATCTTTTTTGATTTTCGGCAACGGAAAGCTTTGCTTCGATTTCGTTAAGATAAGCTTCAACCTTTTCGTTGAACTTGTGCTTAATAACGCTGGTGCCGTCCTGCGCAGCGGCGATAACGGCCTGTGCGGCTTCCTTAACGCCTGTGCCTTTAAGAGCGGAAATCTCAACAACCTTGCAGCCGAGCTCCTCGGAAAGCCTGTCGATGTTGATCTTGCTTCCGTTTTTCTTAACAACATCCATCATGTTGATTGCAACAACAACCGGCACGCCAAGCTCAAGAGCCTGGGTTGTAAGATAAAGGTTTCTTTCAAGGTTTGTGCCGTCAACTATGTTAAGAATTGCATCAGGCTTTTCGTCAAGAACATAGTTTCTTGCAACAACTTCTTCAAGTGTGTAGGGTGAAAGGCTGTAAATACCGGGTAAGTCCGTAAGAGTAACGGATTTATCGATTTTTAATTTACCTTCTTTTTTTTCAACCGTAACGCCGGGCCAGTTGCCGACGAATTGGTTAGAACCTGTGAGCGCATTGAAAAGGGTGGTTTTGCCGCTGTTTGGGTTACCTACAAGCGCTATTTTCAAAGACATGTATTTTCCTCCTTCATAAATCGGCGGCACACTTCGTTAGCAAGGCCTAACAATTATTAGCTCAGCCTAACATTTATTAGCACTGCCTAACCGTTATGTAAAAAAATAATGGTTTTTTGCAAACAGAGGCTTATTCAACCTCGATGTTTGCGGCATCCTCCTTACGAAGCGAAAGCTCGTAGTTTCTGACGGTTACTTCGATCGGGTCGCCGAGAGGGGCAACCTTGCGTACATAGATTTGAGCGCCTCTCGTGATGCCCATATCCATGATTCTTCTTTTCAGCGCGCCGGTGCCGTTTATTTTTTTAACGGTAACGGTTGAGCCGATTTTGGCTTCCTTTAAAGTCATTGAAACTCCTCCTAAAATTAAAAATAATCAAACAATTATTTTATTTGCAATTGCTTTGCTTATGGCAATGCGGGTGCCTTTGACATTAACAATCAAATTCCCGTTCAGGCTTGTAACAACCTCCACATCCGCACCCTCAACAAAGCCGAGATTTTCAAGGTGGTGGCGTTGTTCGTCTTTGCCGGTAACCTTTTGAATTGTTTTCTTTTCTCCGTAATCTGCCATAGAGAGAAACATATAAACATCTCCTTCAGTTTTCACCGAAACGATTTCGCGTGGTTAGAAAAGACTAACGCAAACGCAAAAATAAAAGTTAGCACCAACTAACCGTGAATAAAATATAACATATATAAAAATACTTGTCAACATAAATTTTAAATTTTTATTTCCTATTTAAGAATTTTTTTATTTTTTCGGGCGGCAAAAAAACCCGCAGAAAATCGTGCGGGCTTTGATATTATTTTTATTCATTTCGGCATATACATGGAGCCTACGATTTTGTTTGCGGTGTTTTGTGGCAATATTTTTGCAAGAAAGCAGAAAAGCTTATATTTCGTGCCAACCGTCACAATCACAGGAGGCTTCTTCTTTTGTGCAACTTTCATAACAGCTGCGGCTATTTCTTCGGGCTTCATACCATGAATTTCGTCGCTTTCCATAACAGAAACTGATTTTGAAATCATGCCGCCGTAAACATCATCTCCGGCAAAATCCTTTTGTCTTGCGGCGGTAAAGCCTGTTTTAACATCGCCCAGGCGCACCGCGCAAACGCTTATTCCGAAGGCTTTTAATTCGTTTGCGAGTGCGCAGGTCAGCGATTCGATTGCCGATTTCGTTGCCGAATAAAATGATTGAAAGGGGATGGAAAATATTGCTGCTGCGGCGGAGGAGGTGAATATGATTCTGCCCTTGCTTTTGCGCAGCATCGGAAGCGCCGCTTTGGTAACGGCAACATGCGCAAAGAAATTCAGCTCAAATTGGCTGCGGATTTCGCTCATTTCCATAAATTCCGCGCAGCCCGAAACGCCGAAGCCGGCATTGTTAATAAGCAAATCAACACCTTCTATTTGCGAAAAAGCGGCGTCAATATCCTCCTGCTTTGTGATATCGCAACGAAGGCTTTTAACGCCCTTGATGTCGCACGGAGTGCGCGAAAGGCAGATAACCTGCCAGCCTTTTGCGGCAAAAAGCCTTGCCGTTTCTTTTCCTATTCCGCTTGAAGCGCCCGTTATTACGGCAACCATAATGATTTTCAATCCTTTCGTCTTATAAATATGTTTTAAATATAATACCATATTTTAATTCTGATTTAAAGAAATTTGCCGCCTAAAAAGCAAAAAATAAAAGCGCACGAAAAAATCGTGCGCCTTAATAATGCCGGTTAGGCTTCAATTACTGCTCAACGGGATAAACGGAAACCTTTTTGCGGTCCTTACCCATTTTTTCAAATCTAACGGTGCCGTCAACAAGAGCATAAAGAGTATCGTCTGAGCCGATACCAACATTGTTGCCGGGATGGATGTGAGTTCCTCTCTGGCGGTAAAGGATGTTGCCTGCGAGAACGAACTGACCGTCTGCTCTTTTAGCGCCGAGGCGCTTTGATTCGGAATCACGGCCGTTCTTAGTTGAACCCATACCTTTTTTATGAGCAAAAAGCTGTAAATTTAACTTAAGCATTACTACACCTCCGATATAATCACTTTAATGTTTTTGGGATAATCCTTTTGAAGCTCGGTTAAATGAAGCACCAAGCCGCAAAGAATATCCTGTGCAGAAATCGGGTTTTCTTTAATGCTCAGGCTTAAATAGCCGTCGCTCTGTTCGGCTGTTGCCGAAAGCTTTATAACCTCGGTTATTGTGTTTGCCGCCATATAGCAGGCGCTTGAAACAAAGGCGCAAATAATGTCTTGCCCCGATTCTGCGCTGCCGGAATGGCCTTCCACACAAAAGCCTGTGTATAAATCGCCCGATTTAAAGAATTTTGCGTTAATCATCAATTAAGCGTTGATGGCTGTGATTTCAACCTTTGTATAGGGCTGACGATGACCCATCTTGCGCTTTTCGTTCTTCTTGGGCTTGTAAGTAAATACTGTGATTTTCTTGCCTTTGCCGTTCTTAAGAACTTTTGCGTTAACGGTAGCCTTTGCGCAATCCTTGCCTGCTTTAATGCCCTTGCCGTCGTTAACAGCAACAACATTATCGAAAGTTACTTCGGTATCAGCTTCTGCGCCGAGCTTCTCAACATAAAGCACATCGCCTTCGGAAACCTTGTATTGCTTACCACCGGTTACGATAACAGCGTACATTGAATTTACCTTCCTTTATTAAGACTCGCTACAACGGGCGGCGAAATCCGCGCTTATAGGGCGATTGCTCGCCACTGCCTGTAATAAGCGGCGTAAAAAGTATATAACAATTATAAAATAAAGTCAAGCACTAAATTTGCTTTTTGACGAAATATTAAAATTTTAAAGATTTTTAATACGCTTGTAAGGCGAAATACTTATGCTTTTTTGTGATGCACTTAATTGTTATATAAATTTATGCTTTACAAATTCGTTTGCTTGTGTTATAATTTCTTCGCTGAATACGAATTACTCGGATTCGGGCGTAAGCGCTTTTGCGATTTCACCTTCCCGTTTCTGTGTTTTTCGCTTATCGGTAAATATTTTTAAAGAGGTGAAATTAAATGACACAGGCTGAAAAGCAAGCTATTATGAAAGAGTATGCCACTCACGAGGGCGATACCGGTTCTCCGGAGGTTCAGATTGCCGTTCTTACCACAAGAATCAACGAGCTCACAGCTCACCTTAAGGTTCATAAGAAAGACAATCATTCTCGCAGAGGTCTGCTTAAGATGGTTGGTCACAGAAGAAATCTTCTTGCTTACCTTTATAAGACAGATATCGAAAGATACCGTGCACTTGTTGCAAAGCTCGGCATCCGTGACACTCTGGACAGATAATCTTTTTTGCAGACGGCAGTGCGAAATATGCCGTCTGCTTTTTATCTTTAAAAACACCCCGATGGGGCTTTAACTAAACCGTAAGGAGGGGCGTAAATAGTAGTAAATTGAGCAGGCAAGCGCATTGCAGGCTGAATTTATTACTATTGCACCTCCTTTGGAATATAAAAAATAAAAGTGAGGTAAATTTATGTTTTTCAAGAATTTCAAAAAATGGGAAACCGAATTTGCAGGCCGCAAATTCTCTCTTGAAACAGGAAAAATGGCAGGCCTTGCAAATGCCGCTTTCCTTGCACGCTACGGCGAAACGGAAGTGCTTTGCACGGTAACAGCATCCGCGAAGCCCAGAGAGGGCGTTGATTTCTTCCCCCTCTCCGTTGATTATGAAGAAAAAATGTATGCAGTGGGCAAAATCCCCGGCTCATTCCTCCGCCGTGAGGGCAGAGCAGGCGAAAAGGCTATTCTTACAAGCCGCTGCATAGACAGACCTATTCGCCCTCTTTTCCCCAAGGATTTAAGAAATGATTGCTCCGTTGTTGCAACAGTTATGTCTGTTGATCCCGGATTGCTCACCTGAGGTTACAGCAGCAATCGGCGTTTCTGCCGCAATCGCAGTTTCGGATATTCCGTGGGACGGCCCGATTTCTTCCGTAAATGTGGGCCTTGTTGATGGCGAAATAGTTCTTAACCCCACACTTGAGCAAAGAGAAAAAACCGATCTTACTCTTACCGTTGCTTCCACGGCAGATCTTGTTGCCATGATCGAAGCCGGCGGTAACGAAATTCCGGATGATGTTATGTTTGACGCCATCATGGCAGGCCATGAGGAAAACAAAAAGATGGTTAAGTTCATCCAGGGTATCGTTGATGAAATCGGCAAGCCGAAGTTTGCTTATGAATCCTCCGATCCCGATCCGGAAATTCTTAAAGAAATTGAAGATTTCTGCATTGAGGATGTTAAAAAAGCACTCGACACCGATGATAAGCTCGTTCGCGACGAAGCTTTGCTTCCGATTTATGCGGCAGTTCATGAAAAATTTGACGAAAAATTCGAGGGCTGCGAAGCTAAAATCGATGAAATTATGTATCTTGTTCAAAAGCATGTTGTTCGTGCTTGGCTTAAAGATGAGCATAAGCGTGTAGACGGCAGAGGCATTGATGAAATCCGCCCGCTTAATGCTGAAATTGATTTGCTTGACAGAGTTCATGGCTCAGGCCTTTTCACAAGAGGTCAAACTCAGGTTCTTTCAATAACAACCCTTGGCCCCATGAGCGATTGCCAGCAGCTTGACGGCCTTGATGAGCAGCAGGAAAAAAGATATATTCATCACTATAACTTCCCGTCCTACAGCGTTGGCGAAACCAAGCCCTCAAGAGGCCCCGGCAGAAGAGAAATCGGCCACGGCGCTCTTGCAGAAAAGGCTCTTCTTCCCGTTATCCCAAGCGTTGATGAATTCCCGTATTGCATCCGCGTTGTATCTGAAGTTCTCTCCTCAAACGGCTCCACATCTCAGGGCTCCGTTTGCGGCTCAACTCTTTCTCTTATGGCTGCGGGTGTTCCGATCAAGGCTCCCGTTGCAGGCATCAGCTGCGGCCTTATCACGGGCGATCAGGGCGTTTACGGCGATTTCATGACTATGGTTGATATCCAGGGCCTTGAAGATTTCTATGGCGATATGGACTTTAAAGTTGCCGGCACAAAAGACGGCATTACCGCCATTCAGATGGACCTTAAAGTGCACGGTCTTACTCCCGAAATTATTAAGGAAGCTTTTGCAAAAACTCATAAGGCAAGAAATTATATTCTTGACGAAATCATGCTTCCCGTTATCAGCGAGCCCCGTAAAGAGCTTTCAAAGTATGCTCCCAAGATGGTTACTCTTGCTATCAATCCCGACAAAATCGGCGATGTAATCGGCAAGGGCGGCAAGGTTATTCAGGAAATCCAAAACGACTTTGATGTTAAGGTTAATATCGAAGAGGACGGCCGCGTGTTCATCAGCGGTATCGATATCGAAAAGTGCAACAGCGCAAGAGATGTTGTTAAGCTTATCGCAACCGATCCCGAAGTAGGCGCTTTCTACAACGGCGTTGTAACAAGGCTTATGAACTTCGGCGCATTTGTTGAAATCGCTCCCGGCAAGGAAGGTCTTGTTCATATTTCAAGGCTTGATGTTAAGCGCGTTGATAAGGTTGAGGATGTTGTTAATATCGGCGATCAAATCATCGTTAAGTGCATTGAGATAGACGATCAGGGCAGAATCAATCTTTCAAGAAGAGATGCTCTTATTGAGCTTGACGGCCTTACTCCTGAAAACGACATTGATGAAGCTCCGAGAAAGCCTCGCAGAGACGGTAATCATCGCCGCCCCCGCAGAGATTGATTTATTCAGAGCTTGGTAATTTAAAATTCCGCTGCTTTTATGCGGCTCGGATATATATCCCAAAACCGTTTTAAACGGAGTGGATTTTTCCAAAGCATTGCTTTGATTTTCGCCACGCAGTTTCGGCTGTGTGGCGTTTTTTTATGCAATTCTATTAAAACAGGAAAGGCTGTGATTTTAAATGAGCGAAAAAGCCGATCAATCCTTTATGAAAACAAGGCCCGTTACTCGCCTTGTTATAACTATGGCTCTGCCTATGACGGTTTCAATGCTTATAAATTCGCTTTATAATATTGTAGACAGCTATTTTATTGCTAAAATAAGCGAAGATGCAATGACCGCGCTTTCGCTTGTGTATCCCCTGCAAAATCTGATAATCGCAATCACGGTGGGCTTCGGCGTTGGGATAAATGCCGTTATGGCCTATTATCTCGGTGCGGGCAGGCAGCGCATGGCAAACACCGCCGCCACAATGGGCATTGTTATGAATATGCTGCACGGGCTTGTGCTTATGATTGTGTGCTTAGCCGTTATGCCGTCGTTTTTAAAAATGTTTACCTCTGATGCCGAAATTATCGATTTCGGGATTAGATACACGAATATATCGTTTTCCTTTTCTGCATTCCGCAGGCGGCCTCTATGAGCTTTGAAAAAATCTTTCAGGCTGCCGGCAAAATGTCTGTTTCCATGGTAAGCCTGGCGGCGGGGTGCATAATAAATATTGTGCTTGATCCTTTAATGATTTTCGGATACGGCTTCCCGAAAATGGGTATAGAGGGTGCGGCACTTGCCACGGGCATCGGGCAAACCGCGTCGCTGATTATATATATAATTGTTTATGCCGTTAAGCCAAAGGCCGTTAAAATCGGATTTAAGGGCATGGAAAGTGCGGGCAAAATATGCCGCAAAACGTATGCAATCGGCATTCCCGCATCGCTTAATCTTGCGCTGCCCTCGCTTATGATATCCGTTTTAAATTCGATTTTTGCCGCATTTTCGCAGGTGTATGTGCTTGTGCTCGGCGCTTATTATAAGCTGCAAACATTTCTTTATTTAACGGCAAACGGAATAGTGCAGGGAATGCGCCCCGTGCTGAGCTATAATTTCGGCGCGGGCGAAACGAAAAGGGTTAAAGAAATTTATAAGGTTTCATTGCTTCTTATCGTCGGCGTAATGGCGGTGGGCACATTGCTTTGCCTTGTGATTCCGAATAAGCTTATCGGCCTGTTCAGCAACAGCGCCGAAGCTGTGCAAATCGGCACCTATGCACTGCGTATTATTGCAATCGGATTTGTTGCTTCATCCGTCAGCGTGGCAGCAAGCGGTGCGCTTGAGGCACTCGGAAACGGAGTGGCTTCGCTTGCGATTTCGCTTTGCAGATATGCGGTTATCATTTTGCCGGTGGCATTTTTGCTCAGCAAAGCCTTTGGCGCAAACGGCGTTTGGAGCGCTTTTTGGATAACGGAAATTTCCACGGCCGTTATTGCCTTTTTCATTTATAAATCCGCACTTTCAAAAAAGCTTGCATTTGTTTCGGCAAGCGGTGCAAACACCTAAAAATAAATCACATCAAAAATCCCCAGGCCTTTAAGGCTCGGGGATTTTGTGCGTTATTCGCTTAATTTATCCTCTTTTTTGCAAATTCTATTTAAAAATATCGTTTTCCAAATAAGCGGCAGTCATTCGTTGCTTTACAACATACCGATTGATAAAAATTTCCAAAAAATCACGACTGAATAGCAGTATAGAGCGAATGATTATGTGCAAAATATAACAGAGAAAATTACAAATTAAGGGAGAAATTCTTTATGAAAGCAACAGGAATAGTGCGCCGAATTGATGATTTGGGCAGAATTGTTATTCCAAAGGAAATTCGCCGCTCGTTTCGTATTCGCGAGGGCGACCCGCTTGAAATATTCACGGATGCCGAGGGCGAGGTTATTTTTAAAAAATATTCGCCGATAGGGGAGCTTTCAAATTTTGCGGGGCAATATGCCGAGGTGCTGCACAAAAACGGCGGCCTGCCGATTGCCATAATGGATAACGACCATGTTATCGCGGCCTCGGGCATGAGCAAAAGAGAGGTTTTGGAGCGCCGAATCACCAAAAATCTGGAGGAGCTGATGGAAAACAGATCCGTGCACATCACCACCCGCGATGTGCCGCCGATGAATGCCATCGAGGGCTGCAGCGCAAGGCAAATGTGGTGTATCCGATTGTTTACGGCGGCGATGTTTCGGGAGCTGTGGCTCTTATGCAGGGCGATGAAAACCATATACCCACAGAAACGGAAATTAAGCTGGTGCAGGTGGCGGCGGCTTTTCTCGGCAAGCAAATGGAATGAAATATTCACAGCAATAATATCAAAAAAAGACCGTTTATCATAAAAAACGGCCTTTTCTTTTGTCACTTATGCCAAAAATAGCCTTGATTATTGAGCATATTGCACAAAATGCAAGTTGATTGCTTTACCAATATGGCTAATATATAGAACTTCCTACAAAAAACTTGATTTTTCAAAATTACAGTATATAATAGTGCACGAAGAGAGGAAAAAAGAGTCGGGGGTGTCGATATATGAAGAGCTTTGCAATTGAAGCAAAAGGCTATGTTAAAGATATGTTTTCACAGCATAATATGGTGAAACGCACAATTCTTTCGCTTGCCGGAATTCTTCTTATGGGCTTCGCCATCTCGCTGTTTTCTCTTTCAAACTTCGGAGTGGATCCGTACACTTCGATGAATATGAGTGTTGCATCCGCTGTCGGAATGAGCTTCGGCACATATCAGTTAATCGTAAACACGGTTATTTTGATTTTTGCGCTGATAGTTGCTCACCGCGGCTTAATCGGTGTGGGCACGGCATTTAATATGGTGCTCGTCGGCTACACCTGCGAATTTTTTGAAAAGCTTCTCTCTCCCCTTGTCAGCGGCGCGTTTGCCGAAAGAATAGTTTTGCTTGCTGTGGCAGTTGTTTTAATGTGCTTCTCAAGCAGCCTGTTTTTCACGGCCAATGTCGGCGTCGGAGCTTATGACACTTTGGCATTCATGATCACCCAAAAAACCAAAGTGCCGATGAAGGTTACCCGAGTAATAACCGATGTAAGCGTTGTGCTTATCGGCCTTGCCGTAAGCGGCGGCCTTGCAGCTGTTTTCAAGGGAAACTTTTCGGAAATAAAAAATATCGGAATTGGCACCGTTATCACGGCATTCTGCACCGGCCCGCTTGTTACATTCTTTAACAAGCATGTGTCCGAAAAAATACTGAATGTCAATTACGAGCGCGTAGGCAAAGATGTGGCTTACTTCTTTATTAAAGGAGCTTTGCTTAAAAATTCGCTTCGCCCCGTAACGAAGATTTCGGATAAAAAATAAGCCTTTCCGTTTATATATGAGCATTTTTAATGCTCTGAATTTGCCCCAAAGCAAGCAATTGCTTTACATAAATTTTTACCCCTTAGAAAAACACCGCCGGTCAAACGGCGGTGTTTTTCGTTTTGCTCATATATTTAATAGCTGCCTTTTTCGGAATCTGCGCCTGCGCTTAAAGCAATTGCAGCAATGCGAATTATAAAAAATATTAAAGCCAATATCACAATCATCGGCACAAAGCTCACGGCCAAGCCTTTAATAAATGTGTCCAGATTTTCCATATTATATCCGGAAACAATGCAACGGTCGGTTACTATTCTGTCGCGCTTTTCAAAAATAAAAAACGATGTGATAACAAACATTATAATTGCAATCGCAATCATAAGGATTTTATATATTTTAAAAGAAATCGGAAAAAAGTCTGCCGATTGAAAAACGGCGTACATTCCGGCTGCAACCGCGCAGGTTAAAAGCGTGATATATGTGGCAAGCGAATATGTGATGTTGACCGCTTTCATAATTTTTATAAGGCGTTTATAGGAAGCAGTAGGAGGCGCAACGGTTGCTTGCTGCATTTTGCCGGTTGCCGTTATTTCGGCGGCAAGTCGCCTTTGTCGTTTAAAAGCAAATATATAAAAAATATTGTAAATCGCTGTAAGCAAAAAAATCACCGTTATCATAACAGAACAGGAAAGAAACAGGTTTGACAGTATTTTTACATATAATTCTATATTGACTTTCGGCAAAAATTCCGTAACTCTTGTTAAGCAGTCGGGAGTCGAACCCGATATGCCTAAAACGGGACGACGCGGCGACTTTTCGCATTTTCGCCCTTGGCGTGCGTTAGCACGCCTGCGGTCTCAAAAACAAAAATTCATCCACGCCGACACCGTTTTTGGTGCAAGCAGTTTAAAGTAAAACGATTTTTGTGTAGGCAAGGCATAAAACGCAGTTAATCCTTTCGGATTAACGAGTATTTTAACGCAGCATACGCGCAAATCGGTTGCTTTAAACCATATTGCGTTCGATTCCCGCCTGCTTAAGTCGGCGGGAATATAATCCGTTCCTCCGAACGGAGAGTTGAAAAAATTCATTAAATTTTCGTAAGTGCAATATTTAATAACATATTCAAGCAATAAATATATGCAGCCGGCAAATAATGCAAGTGAAAATACAGTATATGCTCTGTATTTATTTTTGTTGTAGTTTGGGTAAATGTATATTGAAAATGTTTTGCTCTTAGTGTTATTGCCGGTGTTTGGATTTTGCGCTTTGGCTGAATTGTGCGTGGCGTTGTTATTTGCAGAGTTGTCGTTTTGCGATTTTTCCGAATGATACGAAGCGCTTTTTGTGTGCTGTAATTATTGCTTTTTTGCGCTTTGGCTGCATCTGTGGCACTTTGGCTTTCATCGCAGCCATGATTTGTTTGCCGATTTTTTAATCGTATCGTATGCTCGGTTGATTTCTTTCATAGCTTCTCTTGCTATTGCATCGTTAGGGTTTAAATCGGGATGATATTTTTTTGCGAGTTTTTTATACGCATCGGTGCATTCTTCAATATCGGCATTTTCCCTAACACCTAAAATTTCATATGGGTCGGTTGCGATATTCATATACTCCTCCTAAAATAAAAAAGTGCGCAGCCGGAGCTACGCACATAAAGCACATAACTCCGATATCCGTTGCGACACAGTTCATTCCAAAACAGGATACGACAATCAAAGCCATACATTTTTGATACAGTATGCCCATCCCGGAATTACTATTAAACCGCGGCGCAACAAAAGCATATCACAAAACGCAGCACGCAACCGATTGCTTTTCTGCATGCCGTTATTGAAAATATACTGTTGCGAGTGCTTTTGAATTAAAAACATGCTTTGTAATCGAGAACGAAGAACGGAAGCGGGAAAGGGGAGCGGCGCCGAAAATCAATTTTCTTCACAGGCTTTGATGTATTCTTCGGCGGTCAGGATTTCGTAATTTACGGAATCGTAATATTCAAGCTCATATTCGGTGCGGGTGGCATAAACCTTGCGGCCGACTCCGATTATATAAAAATTAAGGCAACGGTTGGGATTTCGCAATTCTTTATTTGAAATATCGGGCGGCACGGTTTCGCCGTTATTGTCAATAACGGGCACAATCTGATAAAAATACTTACCTGCCACGAAATCCTCGTTTTCAAAAATGAAATCTCCCGGTGCTTCTTCGTGCTCGATTATAAACAGGTCGTTATCGCTGAAACCGAGCGCACCGCCGGTGGCACCGCGTATCCATTCGTTTGCTTTTGCGATAAAATCGTTTCTGTTCATAATTTTCCATTGCCTTTCCGCTGCAAAATAAAACAATTGCGGCATTCCATGTGGCAGCAGGCAAGACTTATATTTTTCTTGCCGCAAAAATCCGCCTAACAGGCGGTGAAAGCATGTGTTTTAGCGTATGTGTTTTTTATCTAAAAATGGGGCACGCTTTCGCGTGCCCCGCAAAACGGAAACGGGGTGTCCGTGTTTCCGTGTCTGCATATGGCGGTCCATTCACCATACCAATAGACTATATCATATTGGCTTATAAATTTCAGCATAAATGCAAAAACACTGCGATTTTGATACAAAAAAACATCGATATTTCAATTGTAAAGCAAAAGTCAGCCAAATACCAAATAACTTCAATATCGGTTATATTTAATCGAAAAACATGCAATTTTACGCATTTAGCCGTTCAAATTCGAGCTTTTAAACTTATAAAATAAAAAAAACGCGCACAATTCATTTAATCGGGAAATGCTTTTCCGAATCAAAAATGAATCGTGCGCGGTATTTCAATTGCTTCTGTTAAACAGCACCGTGCATAAAAAACTGTGTTCGTTTTCGTTATAATGCCATTCGCATACGCCGTTGTATTTCTTTGCGGTTTTTTTTAATGCTTTTTGTGCCGTAGCCGTGCATATCGCCGTCTGTTTTGGTGGTTTGCAGTGAGTCGCCGATAATTTTCGGCTCAACGGCGCAACTGTTTTTAACATTTAAAACAACAAAACTTTTCTCGTTTTTTACCGAAAAATCAATATATGCGTTTTCTGAACCTTTTGCGGATTCGGCGGCATTGTCCAGCATGTTGGAAAGCAGCGCCACCAGATCATCGTCATTGATAAACGAAAGGTTTGAAGCCCTAACCTCGGCATTGAACTTAATGCCGCTTTTGGCACACACAAAATCGTATTTGCTTAAAATCAAATCAAGCATTTTGTTGCTTGTTTTGCCTATGTAGCGGTATTCATCAAGATTTGTTTGCACCTTTGAAAGATAGCTTTTGATTTCCTCGGTGCTTTCCATGCCGCTTATTGCCGAAAAATGGTGGCGCATGTCGTGCACCAAAATGCGCTGCTCCTCGTTTTTCTTTTCAAGCAAATCGTAAAAGGTTTTGTTTATCTCGTTTCTTTGCCGCTCGGCTTGAAGTGTAATAAGCTCTGCTTCCTGCCTTTGAATAACATTATTATAAATAAAGATAAAGCAGCAAAACACAAGCGAAACGCAGCCACACTATTGCGCAAATCAAATTCAGCGTTTTTGAAAAATTATATTTTGTGGAGGCGTAAAGAAATAATGTTAGTGTTATCGTTACTATTATAGGATATAAAAACAGGGTTGCCTGCCGCTTGCGCGCGCTTTCCGAAATCTTTTTGTATGAAAAAAGGGAGGAAACGATTTTGCAAACTATCAAATATAAAATTTTGCTTATTGTGCCGATTATAAACAGCGCCGCAAGATTGGTTTTATAAGCGTCTATAGGGATTTTTAAAAGTGCGGAAATCCCAGCCTCGGCCACAAGCTCGGTTAAAAACATAACGGCAAGTAAAAACGATGAATGAAAAATGCAGCTTTTAAGCGATATTTCAAAGCACAGCATGCCGAATATCATATTAACCGAGAAAAACGCCACATCGTTTATTATGTTTATATTGTTGTCTAAAATATTTACTGCGAAGGCAGCAAGGTAAAGCGCCGTTAAAATCGCAAATGTTGCCGGCAAGCTTCGTTTAAGCTTGAAGTTGTCGAAAAAATAAACAAATGCAATCAGCGCTTCAAATAAGTAAACCGCCAAAAAGAAAAGTTGCATAGAAATTTAAGCCTTCCCGCCGCAATCGGCAATGGAAATCCGCATCGTGCCCACAGGCATATGCGCCAAAGAATCAAACAGCCCAATATGCCGCTCTTTCGGCATATTGAATTATTTATTCGCCGAGCAGCATTAAAAAGCGGCGCTTGAATTCGGCTCGCTTTGAATATGCTATCGGAATGGAATATTTTTCACAAAGCGTGATGCGGTCTTTGCTATAATAGGTTATATAGTTTGTGTTCACGATAAAGCTGTTGTGCGGAATTATGAAATACGATTTATTCAGCTTTTGCCGCCAGGTTTTGATGTTGTCGTGCGATTCGTATTCGCCGTTTCTTGTGATAACCTTCACTTTTCTGCTTTTGATTTCACACAAAAATAATATCGCGGCTGCGAACGGCGGCAACACCCTGCGATTTATCTTTTAAATAGAATTTGATTTCGGTGTTGTCCACTCTCGTGATTGCCTTTTCAAGGCCTTTGTAAAATCGCTCGCTGTTTATGGGCTTGTCAAAAAATCGTGCCACGCCCAAATCCATTGCCTCGTCCAAATAATGATTGTAGGCGGTTATGTAAATCAAAACTATGTCGGGATTTTTCTTTAAAAGCTGCTTGCCGAGGTTAATGCCGTCTATCTGCGGCATTTCGATATCAAGAAAAGCAATATCAAACTCCGTGTCGCTTTCCACAAGTTCGTTTCCGTTTTGGGTTGTGAAAAGGCTGTACGAAAGCCCGTTTTCGGCAAAATATTGGCTTATATGCCGCTCAACATCGTTTATATATTCGCGATCGTCGTCGCAAACAGCTATACTTACCATATAAACCAATCCTCCTTGTGCGGACTTTTCTTCCCGATTTAAACAAAAAATGCCGCAAACCTTTAATTATAGTTTACAGCATTTTTATCTGCGTTGCAAATTTTTTATTTGATTGAGCCGCTGTTTTTTACGGCGCAAATTTTAACCAGCTCTTTTATAACTTCTTTGTCACCCTCGGAGCAGAGCTTTAAATTATCCGTTATGTTGGTATCAGTGTCGTTTTTAAAATTGCCGAGCAAAAAATAATCCGGCGTAACGCCGAGCGCATTACATAAATCCGAAAGCGTTTCAAGGGTTACATGCCGCCTTGCCGTTTCTATATTTGATAAATATTTTGATGAAATTCCTATTTGCTCTGCCAAATCCTTTTGGCTGATATTCAGCTTTCTGCGCCTCTCTCCTATGCGAAAACCGATATCCTTATGATTGATTTCCATTAGTATCACCATAATAATTTTATCATTATAAATATTGCTTATAAACTAACAAAAAAGGTTACAGTATTGCATATGGTAAGAATTATTGAACAAGTGAGCAGATAATATTTCTTTTTGTTTGCTTTTGTGTTTTTTGGTATTGAAAACAGTGCGTTTTTGCAAAAGCGGTTGCGCATTAAAAAGCCTTCTGTTATTATTTCGGTGTGTATCAAAAACACGGAAAGGAGGCGTAAGCTATTATGAAAAAATTCACAAAAGCGGTTCTTGATAAAGCAGTGAACAGCGCGCTCAAAACAAGCGCAAACAGCACCACATGCTCAAATATTTATCAGCCGAAAGCACCCGCCGCTCTTAAAAAATTCAGCAAAATAGAAAATGATAAATAATCTGGCGCTCAGGATAACCGAAAAAATGCTCAAAAGCGGCGGCATTTCCGAGGAGGAAAAGGAGCTTTACATATACGGCCTGTTTATGATAATATCGCAGGTTATGTTTTTTGCTTTTTCGTGCGCTCTGGGGCTGGTTTTCGGTTGCTTTGTTGAAAGCGTGATTTTTTATATTTCATTTGCGGCAATCAGAAAATTTGCCGGCGGTTATCATGCGGCAACGGAGGCAAGGTGCGAAATATCCTCCGCGCTCTCGCTTTTGGCATGCGTTGGGGTTATTCGGCTTTCAAAAATTTATGATTTCAGGACAGCCCTGCTTTGTGCCGCGGCGGTGTGTGCGGTGCTGATTTTTGCTTTTTGCCCGTTGGACACGCCCGAAAAGCCGCTCGGCGAAAAGGAATTCAAATATTTTCGCAAGGTTTCCTGCATTATATTATTTGTAATTTGCAGCGCAATAATTGCGGCTTTTGTTTTTAAAGTGAAATTGGTTTTTGTGCCGTGCTGTGCCGCCCTTGTTTTAGAGGGCGTTCTTATAACTGCGGGTAAGGCCCAAAAGGTGCTCGGCGGCAAAAAAGAAAAAAGCGATTCTTTTGAATCCGTTTAAAAAATAAAATTCCTCCCGATATGAAAGCGGAGCCTTTGGCGGCTCGGCCGAATTTCGGGAGGTTTTTATTTTATATATGCTTTAATTATACGTCGCTTTTAATCCGTTATTGCGGCAAAAAGCTGCTTTATTCTTTCTGTTTTGCCGCTCAGATAAAGATAGCCGAAAAGCGCTTCAATTCCCGTGGCGGTGTGGTATTCGGCGTCTGTGGCGCTTTTTGGCGAATGGCCCACCTTAGCGTTTCTGCCGCGCTTGAATTGCGCCGTTTCCTCCTCGGTGAGCATGTCCTTAATTTTGGCGTAAGCCTCAGTTTGCGCCTTTGCGCTCACATACTTAACGCTTTCGCGGTGCAGCTCGTTCACCGGCCTGTTTGCTTCGCAAACCAGCGCCTCGCGCACAAGAATTTCATATATGCAATCGCCTATGAAGGCTAAATTGAGAGGACTCAATTGCCTCGGCTGAATTTTGGTGTCGTTAAATCTCATATTTTCACCTCGCGTCAATATATGATATCAAATTTCACCGTTTAATTCAATATGCAATGCATATTTCTGTTGTGTTTTAAATAATTATGTTTGGTGTGTTCTGTGTTAGAAAACAGTGTAATTTCATAAAGCCACAGAACGCTTTATTCCTTTTTTGTTCAATCAATTATTCAGCAATTCGGTGTTACGGCATATTGTGTTGAGCCTTTTAAATGCCGGCAATGCTCGAAACGGCAAAGAAGATCAACTTTTTGATTTGATTTTGCGCACGGCATGCGACTTGCAAACTAAAATGAAATAAGCGGCATACATGAAATCACAATTTTTTAAAAGCGGCGTCACTCTTCGATTTTGTAAGCCGGCACCGTTTTTTTATGTAAAGCCGAGTGCTTGTTAATCCGGCTTGCAGATAAATCTTGAAATAATCGGAATTAGCGGCGAATTTAAGCGTTTTACATTTTATCCTTTATGCGCATTGATAATTTATTGACAAATCCTAAAATATATATTGACAGCTTGTGTTTTATTTGTTAAGATAAAATTAACAAAACATACTCGAATTTGTAATAAATTTTTATTGATAATTCACAATGTGTTGTTTTGTACTTAATAATGCGGGCAGATGTCCAAATATATAATAACGGAGGTGTCCCAATTGTGGCCTTAATAACCCAGATAATGCACTCAATTGTTCCGCTTGCGGAGCTGCACTCGGTGCCCAAGCTCCCGGAGCTGCACCCCCGGTTACACCCACCGCAGCGCCGGTTGCTCAAAAATCAAAATTGACTGCAGGCTTGTTGGCAATCTTTTTGGGAACCTTGGGAATTCATAATTTTTATTTGGGGTTCACAACAAAAGCAATTATTCAGCTTGTGGTTCCGCTTTTGGGCGCAGCCGCTTTCGGCATTGGTCCTGTTGCAATAGGAATTTGGGCCCTTGTTGAGGGAATTATGATTTTGACGGGTAAAATTAACACTGATGCAAACGGTGTTGCGCTTATTTAACAAAGCGTTGCAGTTTTATTTGGCATAAAGAAAAGCCTTAATATTTGATTTCCCCGTGTGCTTCGGGGAAAAATAAGCAATGCCAACACTTTTGCCAAGCTTTCTCGGCAGAGTGTTGGCAAAATAATTTAAGCACATTCGGCATTCATTATGATTGCCGAATGCTTTTGCGTTGCAGGTGTTTCAAATTATTATGATAAAAAATAAAACCATTATCATTTGCATAATGCAAAATGATAATGGTTTTTTTATTTGTGATGATTTAAATATATTATGCTGTTGCAGCGGCTATGCTTTTTTCTTTGCCGCTTTCGTAAGCTTGCCGCAGAAGCGGAGTCCGAGAAGCAAATTAAAAATAAGTGCCAAAATAGCGGTGATTATGTCTAATACCGTAAGCCATGTATCCTGCGTGGAATTTCTTAATGCTAATCCGCTTATCAAATAAAAAGCAACCGTTGCCGAAACGGCGGAAAGGATTGAATAAAGAACTTGCGCAAAATGCTTAACACATTTTTTCATATTGATTTTCCGTAATATTTATTTGCTTATTACCGCTAAATCAAAAAATAATTATCATTTATTCAATTGGAACAAGATTTTTAAGGCTTACATCCATAATCGGAGCGGAGTGGGTGAGCGCACCGCATGAAACGAAATCCACACCGGTGGCGGCAATTTCTTTAAGCCTTTCTTTGGTAACATTTCCGCTGCATTCCGTTTGTGCTCTGCCATTAATAAATTTAACGCATTCTGCCATTTGTGCGGTGCTCATGTTATCAAGCATAATAATGTCTGCTCCTGCTTCAACAGCTTCTTGCACCTGCTCAAAGGTTTCGGTTTCAATTTCAATTTTTCTTACGAATGGCGCATATTCTTTTGCGGCCTTAATCGCTTTGTAACGGAGCCTGCTGCTCCTATGTGGTTGTCTTTAAGCAAAACTCCGTCGGAAAGATTGTAGCGGTGGTTTTTGCCGCCGCCCACGGTTACGGCATATTTTTCAAAGGGGCGCATATTGGGTGTGGTTTTGCGTGTGTCAAGCAAAGTTGTGCCCGTGCCCTCAAGCTCCTTGGCATATTCTTTTGTTATTGTGGCAATTCCGCTCATTCTTTGCAAATAGTTAAGCGCTGTGCGTTCGCCGGAAAGCAGTGCTCTGATGTCGCCGTAAACAACGCCAAGCAGCATTCCTTTTTCAACAAAATCGCCGTCCTTAACGCTTGTTTCAAATTTTGCATTTTCGTCAAGCAGTGTGAATGTGCGTTCAAAAACACCAAGGCCGCAGATTATGCCGCTGCTTTTGCAGATAAGCTCTGCCTTGCCTTGCCTGCTTTCGGGCATAACGGCGTTTGTTGAAACATCCTCGCTTGTGATATCTTCTTTAAGAGTGTTGATGATATAATCGTCAACATTGATTTTCATTGTTACACCATTTATCATAGAATTCGGGATCCTTTCGTTTGATTTCGGCCATGATAATGTTTTTGAATTCATTTTCACGCTCTGCCTTCGGCGGCATTTCGGCAAAATCAATTTCAGGCTCATATTGCGGCTTTTCAGAATCGTCGCCTGCAATTAAATCGGCTGCTCGCTTTGAAAAAACAAGGCTTTCAAGCAAGCTGTTTGATGCAAGCCTGTTTCTGCCGTGCACTCCGTTGCAGGCCGTTTCGCCTGCCGCATAAAGGTGGCGCATGGATGTGCAGCCGTTTATGTCTGTTTTAATTCCGCCCATCATATAGTGCTGGCCGGGTGTAACGGGCACCTTGTCTTTTGTTATATCATAGCCCTCTTCCATGCATTCCTCAAAAATGTTTGGAAATCTTTGCGCGGCTTCTTCACTTGTCATCGTCGGCAGAGTAAGATAAACATGATCCGTGCCGAATTTTTCCATTTCCTTGCAAATGGCGTTTGTAACAACATCGCGGGGTTGAAGCTCGTCCGTAAATCTTTCGCCGTTTTCGTTAAGCAAAATTGCACCCTCGCCTCTTACGCTTTCGCTGATAAGAAAGCGCCGTCCGCTTTTTTTGCTGTAAAGCGTGGTGGGATGAATTTGAATATAGTTTATATTTTTAAGCTCAATGTTGTGCTTAAGTGCAATTGCAAAGGCATCGCCCGTGATGTGCGGGAAATTGGTGGAGTTTTTAAACAAACCGCCTATGCCGCCCGTTGCCAAAATAACATCTCTTGCAAAAATTGCGCTTCTTTCGCCGTTTGCGTCTTCAACAACTATGCCGTAGCAGGTGTTGTTTTTTTCTATAATATCAATCATCGTTGTGTTTGTAACAAAGGTGATGTTTTTCTTGGTTTTTGCAATTGCAAGCAGGGTTGCCGTGATTTCTTTGCCGGTTTCGTCCTTGTGATGCAAAATCCTGTTTTGCCTGTGGGCTCCTTCTCTTGTGTAGTTGAAATCGCCGCCGTTATTGGTGTCAAAGTCAACACCCAGCTTAACCAACGTTCCGATAACATCGGGTGAAGATTCAATCATAACCCTAACGCTTTCGGGATCATTTTCATAATGGCCCGCTTTCATTGTGTCTTCAAAATAGCATTCAAAATCATCAATGTTTTTAAGCACGCAAACACCGCCCTGAGCCAAATATGAATCACATTCTTTAAGATCCTCTTTGGTGATAACAAGGGCTTTTTTATCCTCAGGCAGGCAAAGCGCGGCAAAAACGCCCGCAACTCCGCTGCCGACTATTACAACATCGGTTTTAATGGATTTTTCTTTCATTTTTCAATTACCGTTTTGGCAGTTTAGGCTGCCTCCCTTTGTTTAAATATACTTATTCTAATATATATGTAGTTTGCCCGTATGTCAAGATTTGATAAAAAATTAACAAAATAATTTATGCAGTTGTAACTTTTTTGCTTTAAAACCGGTAAGCCGCTTTTATTTTTAGGATGCTGATTTTTTTGTTGATTTTGTGCTTGGAGTTTGCTAATATTAAAATATGGAAAAATTTTATTTTTTATTAAATTTTCTCAAAAACTTAACTTCGATTTGAAAAACGGGCTGTAGTATTATGAACGTTAATGTTTATGATTTTGATAACACTATTTATGACGGCGAAACTCTTGTGGATTTTATTCTTTATTTCGTGCGCCGCGATGTAAGAATTTGGCGCTATATTCCCAAATTGATTGTGATTGCGATTAAGGATGGGCTCCACCTTTTCACGGTTGAAGAGGCGATAGACGCGTATGCATCATTTTTGGAAGGATATTATGTTAAAATCGGCGATATTTCCGCCGCCGTTGTTGATTTTTGGAATAAAAATGAGCATAAAATCAAGCCTTGGTATAAGAAAGTGCAAAAAGAAAGCGATATTATAGTTTCCGGCTCAACAGATTTTTTGCTTGATGAAATAGCAAAAAGAATCGGCATAAAGCATTATGTCGGCTCAAGCATAGATAAAGAAACGGGCAAATTCAAGCGCCTTTGCTTTCTTGAAAACAAGGTTAAAATCTTTAACGAGGTTTTCCCCGGAATGCATATAGAGAATTTTTACACGGATTCCATGAACGATAAGGCAATGATGGATATTGCAGATAATGTTTATTTCGTGAAGAAGGACAAAATCACAAAGATTAAATAAGCAGCATATATAAAGCAATTTGCAAAAATAAGCTTTAGCTGTTATTGTGCATCGCTGAGGCTGCCTGCGGTGTGTGCGGTTTTAAAATCCGCTATAAAAATATTGCAGCCGAAAGGCAAGGAAAAGATTAAATGGGCAAAATAAACGATTTATTAAACAGTAAAATTATTAAAAAGGATGTTGGCGAGGAAACTTATTTAACCTGGCGCGAAACGCTTTCATATGCGGTGGGGCGCGGCGCACAGGGAATGAACACAAGCATGACCTCGTCAAAATACATAAATTTCTTTTTAACAAATGTGCTTTTCAAAAAGCTTAAAGACCCAATGAGCGTTGCAGCGCAAATCAGGCTTTATTGCGGAATTTTTGATGCAATAAACGACCCGATTATGGGCGTTATAGTTGATAAAACCAGAACTAAGGACGGGCAAATGCGCCCCTATATCAAATGGGCACCGCTTTTCGTTTCGCTTGTTATGATTTTGTTTTTCATCGGCAGTGCAGATGCTTCACCGCTGTTTAATATTATTTATACCACTATCCTTTTTGTTGGCCTTGATGTAACATACACGGCGTTTGATATTCCGATGGGTGCGCTTGCGTTTTCAATCACGCCAAGCGGAATAGAGCGCACAAAGCTATTTGGTGTAAGTTCAATTGTTCGCTCCGTTCTTGGCGCGTTGCCGCAGGTTTTCGTTGCCGGCGCAGCGCTTCTGCCTTATTTTAAGGACCATACGCCGCAGGCATATCTTACCTCGGCAATTATTTCGGCAATAGGAATTGTGTTTTTAACAAGGCTCACCTATAAAAACACAAAAGAAAGGGCAGAGCATAAGGAAGATGTGCCTGCCGTTAAGGATTGCTTTGCTCTGCTGTTTAAAAACAGACCTTTGCTCATGCTCTTCTTAGGAAATGTCTTTTTTGTTATTTGCAAAATTGCAGAGCAGGTTTCGTTTTATTTTGTTGCCGATCTTATGTTTAACCGAAAATATAATATTTTTATTGATGTTGTTAAGTTTCCCCGGCTTCCTTTTTGCGGGAATACTCGTTCCCAAAATCATCGAATCGCTCGGTAAAAAGGCAGACAGCAAGAGGTTTTATCAGGGCTGCTGCGTTGCCGCTATAATTTTGCATGTGCTTTTTGCCGTAACCTGCTATAACGGACTTATGAATAAAACCGAGGGCACAAGTGTTTCACTTTTCGTTGGCATACTTGTTGTGCTTTTCACGGGGCTTACGGCAATTCCGCTTGAATTTAAAAACCTTATCCAAAAGGAAATGGAAGCGGAAACGGTTGATTATATCGAATGGAAAACAGGCACCCGCGTTGAGGGTATTATGCTTTCCATAATGAGCTTCACGGGCAAGATCGAAAACACATTTTCATCTTCAATCGGCCTTGCAATTTTGGGCTTCACGGGCTATATGCAGCACACAGAAGGCTCCATGGTGCAAAATCCGCAAACCAATATGGCTCTGTTTTTGCTCACAACTCTTGTGCCGGCAATAGGCTATTTGCTTATGCTTGTGCCGATGCATTTCTATAATATTACGGGCGACGGTCATCGCCAAATGATGAAGGAAATTATGGAAAGGCGCGCGCAGCTCAAATCCGAAAAAGGCGCAGAAGCCGAAGTGTCGGAATCTGTTGCCGCAAACGATTGATTGCTTTTTATGCTTTCGGCGGGGGGTGCACTGCGCCGCCCGCCGCTTTTATTTCGGGCAAAACGAACGGCTGAAATTAACTTTTTAAATTCTGCTTTTTGGCTCCTGAGCCTGTATTTTAAAACGGTGGTTTTATGAAAATAACTTTTATTGCAGACACTCATTATTATTCCAAATCCCTCGGCACCTGCGGCAAGGCATATGAATTGCGCTCCGGGTCAGACCAAAAATGCCTTGCAGAAACGGCGGAAATCACTGATGCCGCATTTGCCGATATTGCAAAGTCGGATACAGATGCCGTGTTCATCCTCGGCGATGTTTCAAACGACGGCGAAACGGTTTCTCACCTTGAATTTCGCGAAAAGCTTTATAAGCTTCAAAAAAGCAAGCCGGTTTATTTGATAACAGCCACGCATGATTGGTGCTGTGACGAAAATCCGCGCCGCTTTGACGGCGACAGTGTTTATCACGATGTGCCCGTTATGAAAAGCCGTGACTTGCCGAAATTTTATGAGGATTTCGGCCCCAAGCAGGCGATAAGCACCTTTATCACAAAAATAGGCACCGTTTGTTTTGTTATTGCGCTTTCGGAAAAGGTGCGCGTGCTGTGCCTTAACGACGATAAAAACGAAAACGACCACGCAGGCTTCACCGCCGATTGCCGCCGCTGGATAACCGAGCAAATCGAGGATGCAAAAAAATGCGGCTGCACGCTTATCGGCATAGAGCATCATTTGCTTGTGCCCCATATTTCGCCGTTGCTTACGGGCGGCTCCACCTGCGTTGAAAACAGGGAAGAAGTTGCGTCTTTTTTTGCGGATGCAGGGCTTAAATATATGTTTGTTGGCCATAGCCATATTCAGCACACCGATTCTTTCACAAGCCCGGCAGGCAACAAGATAACGGAGGTTAATGTAGGCGCGCTAAGCGGCTATCCCGCGCCGATTGTTGATGTGCTTGTGCTTGATGACGGCAGGCTTAAATATGATGTTCGCCACTTGAAATCGTTTCTTGTGAACGGGCGCGAGGTTGATGCCGAAAGCTATCTTGCCCGCCATGCCACGGATTTGATTTTCAGAATAACCGAATGCAGGGATGAAAGGCAGTTTTCCGAAAGAATTGAGGCACTCGGAATGAATCCTCAAAAGCTGTTGCCGCTTTGGGGCATTATTAAGCCCCTGCTTAAAAAGGTTGACACGGCGCTCGTTTGGGATGTGTATAAATTGCTTAAAGCTATGCATTTGCAAGGTAATATCACCCGTGCGCAGGCACTTGAATATCGCTATAAGCCGCTTCGCGAAATGATAGGCGAAATTTGGCTTTCTGCGCTTGACGGCTCCGTGAATATTTATCCCCGCGGTAGCGCATATTACAATCTTGTTTCGGCGGCTGTTTCGGCGCCGTCAAAAATAATAAAAAGCAATGCGGATTTAAAGCAGCTTGTCTCGGCGGCGGATAATATCTTAACCGGCGGCAGATATAACAATCAACACGATATAATATAATTTTGCGTATTGCTCAACAGGTTATCGTAAAAAAATAAACGGCAGATGAGAAATCATCTGCCGTTTCTGTTTGCATATTGCTCGGTGTTTACAAAAATCATTCTCGTAAAAATGACTTGGCAAGTATCGTTTTCGGCTTTTTCGGCAGGAAAGCTTTTGCTATTCGGCCTTGCCTAATTTTTTCTTTCTGAGCGTTGATATTACCGCGGCAGTGCCACCGCTTGCAAGTAATAATGCCGCGCATAATGCAAGCATGCCGCTTGCGCCGGTTTGAGGGGATTTTTTATCGCTCGGTAACTTGCCCGTAACCGTGTCTTTTGCCGTAATTTCTTTTGTGCCGGCCGAGTCTGCAAAATATTTGCCGCAGCCTTCGCAACGCCAATATTCGATGTTGCCTTCGGCGTCGGTTGTTGCCGCCTTGGCAGGGAAATTCACAAGATTTGTGTGATTGCTTGCGTTAAGCTCTCCGTAAGCTTTGCCGCAAAGCTCGCATATTGCTTTTTCGGCGCAGGTTGCTTTTCCGCCGGTGTGGTTGGTAATTACCTTGCCGCAATAATCACAGATATGGTTTTTATCCGCATCTGCGTGATCGGAGATGACCTTTTCGCAATAGTCGCAAACATGGTTTTTATCCGTATCATCATGCAGGCACACATATCCGCACTCACCGCACACGCCGTTTTGCCACTCGTGAGCTTCATTTGCCACAATCACCGCGCCGCAACAGGTGTACTTCTTTTCGTGCCCCTGTGCATTTCGGAACCATTCGGCAGTGCCGGTGTGATTGCTTGCATCAAGTGCTCCGTAGCTTTCGCCGCAAACCCCGCATTTTGCTTTCTCGGTGCAGGTGGCGGTGCCGCCCGTGTGCTCGGCAAGCACATTGACAGTCTTTCTCACGGTAAAGATGTAGCCGTCGGCATTTTTTAATACGAGACATACATCGAATTTATTTTCATCCGGTTGATACCAATCATGGCTGACCGTGCCGCTCCAAACGCCGTTTTTCTCGGCTATTTCAAAATCAGCGCCTATGAATTCAAATTCATATAAGCCGTTTTCAATCGTTACGCCGCTCGGCAGTGTGCCGACTGTTACAATGCAGTCCTGCCCCGCGCAAACGCGCTCGGGTGCGGTTATCTCTATGCTCGGTATCGCCTGCGGTGAAGTGGTTTGCCCGCAAGCCGAGCACTTTTTATAATACATTCCGTTTTCGGTTATAAATTGATAAGTGTGGTCGCTGCGAAGCTTAACCTTTATGGTGTGAGTGCCGTTTCCCGTTTCAACGGTTACGGTTTGCTCGCCAGAACCTGCTAAGGTATAGGTTTCGCCGTTTGGTGTAAGCGTTGCACCGTTTGCTTTAACTTTTGTTACACCGTTAATACCCTTAAGCTTGAATTCGGCAGGGGAGCAATATTCTCCGCCGTCCTCAATTCCGTCAAAAATATATCCGTATTCAAATGTTACCTTCGTGGTTTCACCGAATTTTCCGTTTACGGGTGAACTTGTTTTGTGAAGCTCATAGCCGTTGCCGAGCCTCGGCTTGCCGCTGTTAGGAAGAATGAAACCTTCGCCGCTTTTGCCCGTAAGCAACATATCGGGCATGAGCTTTTCTTTTGTTTTTTCGTTGATAAATTCAAGCGTAAGCGTTTCCATGCCGGAGCTAAAGCCCGCCGATGCGAAACTGCTTGAATCAACCGCCACTTTCAGCGAATAAGGCTCCAGCACGAAGTAATTATTCGCGGATTCGGGCAGCTTATCGCGGCTGTCAATTCCCGCAAAGTCCGCAGAAGCCACAATATCCCAATCTCTCAAATCGCAGAGAGCAACTTCTTTTGTCTGCTTGTCGGTGGCATTATATGAAATTGAAACCGTTTGCCAATCGTTTGCTTCGCGGCCTGTCACAAGTATGTTTCCGCTGCTTGAAGCCGAAAGAATATTGCCGCGCTTAAATTGGGTTTCGCTGCTCGAAAAATAGGGAAAAGTATTCCTCAGCTGCAAAAGCCCTCTGTAATACGAAAATACATCAAAATAGGTGGCAATATTTTTCCATTCAAAAACATTTCTGCCAAGCTCGGGTGCGCATATTTCATCACCCGCGTCGATATAAAATATTCTGTTTGAAACCGCAAGCAGGCCCGCCGCAAATTTTGCTTTTTTAACGGCTGTTTCGTTTCTCTGATCGCTCGAAACACCGAGGCTTTCGCATATTTCCGCATAGAGTGATTTGCCGCTGCGCTCCTCAAAAATCAGCGCACTCGGCAGATATGCGGAATTTGCATTCGTTGAGCGCCTGAAGGTTTCGCCCGTGCAAACGGTGCTCGGGTGGCTGTTTTTCGTTTTGCATTCGCCGTCGGCAAAGAAGGCAATGCGGCTATCAACGGAACTTACCGCATTGATGGCAGCACTGAGTGTATCGGAATCAATAAGCGCACTTTGCTCAAACGAAAAACCGTCAATATGGTATTCGTTTACCCAGCCGAGCAGAGTGGTGATGAGCCAGTTTCTGTACATCAGTCGCTCGCTTGCCAATTCGTTTCCAAAGCCGGAACCGTCAAGCTTTTCGCCCGCTTCGTTTAGGCGGAAGTAGTAGTTTGGCACGGCATTGTCAAATGTGCCGTTGTTTAATTCCACAAAGCCCGCAGGGAGCTTGATTATAACCGCCAATCCCGCCGAATGGAGCACTTTTATCATCTGCCTCAGCTCGCTGACAGCGCTCTGTTGATCGGTTGCGCATTGCAAATTGAGCGCGAATGCGTTTTCCGCATCACACACGCCGTCAAGCTCTACCGCAGTTACGCCGAGCTGCTTGATGTAGTCAAGCCCTGTAGACGGATTATCGCTTATATCGTTATAATGAGTTCCCGCCTCGGCAAGACCGAGGAATTTTCCGCTGTTTTTAACATTTGCGCTTGAATCTTCAGTGAAGCTTGCAACATCGAGCCTGTAAACACAGCGCGATTTTGCGCTGTCAAAATACACATGGCTGTCGCCGTCCCAACCCTCGGGCTTAAAAGAATAGTGGTCGAAATTGATTGTGTATGAGCGCTTTCCGTCCCTGCCGAACTGGCGAGAATAAGGGTCGGCAATATCCTTTGTATTTCCCGTATCCGCGTCCGTTACGCTGTAGGTGTAGTAAAGAGAATACCAGTTGCCTGTAAGCGTTATCTCCCACACACCGGTCCACTTGCCGTTTTCATACAGCTTTTTGAGCGTATAAGCGGCGATTTTCGTTGCGCCTTGTTCATCATCGGTTCCTCTTTGAAAAATGTTAACCTTTACTTGAGATGCCGTAGGCGACCAAAATCTGAATCTCATCTTTTCGTCTTTGCCGTTACCGATAATGTTGGCTCCGAGGTCATATTCGGTGTAGCCGTAGTCATTATCAAGCTTTTGCGCGGCTGTGTCGTAGGCGGTATCAATCACCGTGCCGTCACCGTTGTTGCCGTCACTTCCGAAAGCCGTGAATGCTTTTCCGTCGGCAAACACCCCCGGTAGGCAAAAGGCACATCGCCATACAAATGGCGAGCAAAATGCTAAGAATCTTTTTTTTCATTGGCAATACCTCCGTTTAAATATTGCGGTGCATATTTAGCTGCAAATAAAGTGACTCCCTGCTTAAGCACTTCCATTTGCGATTTTAAATAATATTCGTCCTCAAACATGGCATAGTGAACACTTGCGCGGACGAAAATGAATATAAGCGGCGTTGTAATGGTGTAGGGTATGCCGATTTTCGGCTCAAGCTGCTTTGCATATTCCGTGTAGCGCTCGTTTACGCCCTCAAAGAATTTCTTGCCGTGCTCAATATATTTAGGATGGCTATAGATCTGATACATCAAACGGTACTTTTTGCCGTGCTTTTTTGCTGTCCAATACGGCACCTCTTCAATAAAGCGCATCACATCTTTAGGGTCTTTCGGCGCTTTTTCCATAAAATCATTCTCCACCTTTGCCATGCAATATGCGGTGGATTCGAGTATAAGCTCATCAAGATTTTTGAAATAAACATAAAGATTGCCCGTTGTGCAGTTGCAAGCCTTTGCAAGTGCCTTGATTCCCGTGCCGGTTAAGCCGTTTTCGGCATAGCACTCAAAGCATTTTTCCATAATTTCCTGTTTTTTTTCAATGTGTTGTTGCTCTGTTCTCATAATTTATAAGTCCTTTTAATAACTAATCGTTCATTCATTTATAGCATAGCATATATAAAAAAAGAAATCAATAATAATTTGCAAATAAAAAATTCAACCTGAAATGAATTCGGCAGAACTTTAATGTTAATTTTCAGGTGTATCGCTAAACCGGCTTTTGTGGTTTCATGTCGTGAATTTGCAATAGTAAAATATGTTAATAAAGCGCTGAAATAACCGGTGTAGTATTGAAAATCAACCCACGCCGTGTTAAAATACAGATATCGGAGAAAACGGATTTTTCTTGGTATGTTATAATTAGTATTAATAACCTTAGTAAAAAGGCTAAGTTGTAGTTCCCTGATTTTTCTTGGTATGTTATAATTAGATTGCCAAAAAGAGCGACTAATATTGCGTTGTAGTTCCCTGATTTTTCTTGGTATGTTATAATTGCAGAGACAATTAAATTTGATAAAAATGGTTGTAGTTCCCTGATTTTTCTTGGTATGTTATAATGATATTCGGCATCACTATGATAACTCAGCAGTTGTAGTTCCCTGATTTTTCTTGGTATGTTATAATAGGGGGATCTAAGGTTATGATAAATTCCGAGTTGTAGTTCCCTGATTTTTCTTGGTATGTTATAATGAAAAAGTAAAATAAACTTCAAAATATCCGTTGTAGTTCCCTGATTTTTCTTGGTATGTTATAATTACTCAATGTAACATCCTTGCCTGAGAATGTTGTAGTTCCCTGATTTTTCTTGGTATGTTATAATTTTACACAATATAACATTTGCGATTTGCTGTTGTAGTTCCCTGATTTTTCTTGGTATGTTATAATCAACAAAATTGTTGAACCAATACCAGATATGTTGTAGTTCCCTGATTTTTCTTGGTATGTTATAATGCTTTAGAAAAATTGCAAAGAGAAAGTTGAAGTTGTAGTTCCCTGATTTTTCTTGGTATGTTATAATCAGCTATCGGAACAATAATAACAGTGGCAAGTTGTAGTTCCCTGATTTTTTCTTGGTATGTTATAATTCTTTGGATATTTCATACCTATATACACCAGTTGTAGTTCCCTGATTTTTCTTGGTATGTTATAATTTATTACCCGAATTAGAAGTATCACTATCGGTTGTAGTTCCCTGATTTTTCTTGGTATGTTATAATAAGAATAGTTTGAGTACAAAGGTTATCTTTGTTGTAGTTCCCTGATTTTTCTTGGTATGTTATAATGAACAAGATCGTCTATTTCGCGAATAAGCGGTTGTAGTTCCCTGATTTTTCTTGGTATGTTATAATATGGGAACGAAAAGCCGAGCAGGGAAGGGCATTTCAAGAAAAATTTGAGATAAAAAAACACAGCAGAAATTCATTTTCCGCTGTGTTTTTTACTTTTTTATAACAAAGTTAATTGCTCGTAGGCAACCGGAATGTCCGATTGAACATATTCTCCGAGCAAAATTTGCATGGATTCATATTGCTTTTCCGTAATTGTGAGCAAACGAACGGAGCCGTTTGGTGGCAAATGCTGCTTTAGGCGCTTTTCGTGCGTTTTAACAGCGTCATATCCGTTGCAAACTCTTGAATAAACCGAATATTGAATCATCAAATATCCGTCTTTAATAAGAAAGTTCCTAAATTTTGCTGCCGCTTTTTGGGCGGGCTTTTCCGTAACCGGCAGGTCAAAAAACACTATCATTCTCATAAATTTAGTCATAGTCAAAATATGAAATGTTGATTAAATCGGGCAATTTAAGCTCGATTTCTTCATTTTCAAATGAAGAAATAATGCTTTGAACGGTAAGCTCTGTTGCGTTTGCAACGCTGTGGCGCTTTCCGTCAATTACCGTGGCGCTGTTAAGCAAAAGCAGCAGCTCCGCTTTTTGAGCGGTGAAAAAATCCGCGCTCCATTCCTTATAATTTTGATAAACGAAATTATCAACGATGGGTCTGTAAGGTTCTATAATATCATCTGCCAAATTAAATTGATTGAGCTGGCTTTTGTGATGTATTCCGAGTGAGGGTTCAAGCCCGTAGGCGACGATTGTTTTTGCTATATAAGAACGCAGTATCGCATATCCGTAATTGAGTGCGGCATTGATATTGCTTTCATCATCTCTTGTGAAATCGGTGCCGAACAGCAGCTTGAAATAAAGCCTTGCGGCGTATCCTTCTCTGTTGGAGGAATCGCCCGAAGCAACATTTTTTGCTATTGCAAACAGCGTTTTTGCTTCATCGATTTCGTTAATTTCAAGGCACTTCGCCTGATTGCAAATTTTTGCCTGAACTGTTTTTTGCCAAATCTTTTTCAGCTTCGGCTTTGATTGCGAAAACTGAAGATTTATTCTTTTGTTCATTCTGCAATATGCGCCGATTGGCAGCAACTCGCACGACGGAGTGTGCTTTTCATCACAAATTATAAGGCAAACTCCGTCATTTGCAAGCTGCGTTATCAGTTTGCCGGTGAGCGAGGTGTATGGATTATCAATCACGATTGAGCGTATGTCTTCAATCGGAAACGACAGTTCTTCGCCGTTGAAAACAATAAGCTGATTGTTTTTAAGTTTCAGCCTTGCCTCGTTGGTGATAAAAATGTTTCTGTAAGCCATAATTATTTAAAATACATTCGTTTTTCCATGTTGACCTTGCTCACATTGCCGAGCGGGTCAACGGTATATTTTTCCAATTTAACCAATGATTTAATGCCGCATCCTCGGAATTTATATGCATTATCATGCATTATAACGCTGATGCTTGCATTTGAAATATCTGCTGCGGAATAATATACGAGTACTTCATTAGCATATTTGTTTTTTGGCAAGCCTGATTCCTTGTTCGCAAGGCTGAATTTCATATCTTTTTTTGCCGTTATTTTAATCAAATCGTTTGGATAAAGTGAAAACAGGAAATCATCATCTGTCATTATTTTCTTTTTATCTTTTCCAAACGGGCAAGCTTCATTGGGCATTTCTTTAACCGTGTCCGCCACATAAATCGGCACAAAATAATAGCCTTCGTTTTCAACATAAAACACATCAATGCGAATCATTGAACCGTTGTCCGCAACGCCCAATCCGTTTTTGTTTCTCGCTTTAACATTTGAGGAAGAACGCTTTATTGTTTTTACCTTTTTTACAACGGGACCCGGGGTTCCGTCTGCCTTCGGTTTATGAAATTCATCTGCAAATGCCGCCTTGGCATCACCGCCGAATTCATTGAGACGCTGCAAAAGTGCATTGTAAAGCAAAGTGTCGCTTTCGGGTTCGTAATATCCTTCTATTTCACCGTTTGTTAATTTAAGCTTGGTTAGTTCGGTTTTTGAAACGGTAAAACCTTCAACTTTGCCGGAACGAATTGTTTCTTCATGCGCGGCACCCGTAACCTTGCGGTGCGGCGTGCGCGAAACAAAGCAGGGCTTGGCCTTTTCAACATCGTCATATGAATAATTTGAAAAAGACATAAGCACTCTTTTTAGCCGCTTTTCATCTTCGATTGTGGTCCGTGCATCAAGCTCTTTTTTGAAATTCGGATAGGGCAGGGGAAAACGCTCTTTTATTTCGCCCGTTTCGGTGTTTAAATCATACGGCGCCTCATTTCGTGCCGAATAAGCTGTGATTCGGTTAATAATCCCCTGCGTAACGCAGGCGATTACAGCCGCGTCAACTGCGTGGTGCAAATCGCCGTCCTCTCTGTTTTTATTGATACCCCAGCGCTTGCGTATGTAGGCCGTAACAGCTCCGTTTACGGAGGTAACATGCTTCTTTTTGCCGTTATAAAAATCCGTAAACAACAAATTATCATTTATGTAATTGAGAAGTAATTTGTTTAAATATCTGGTGTCGTTAAGATTTCTTGATTTAAATTCTTTCTTATCAGCTTCGGTAAAGTGCTCTTTAAGCAGATTTTGCCTTTTTCTGTGATTTCGGATATTTGAATTAACCCAAACGCGAAAGCCGTCTTTTTCACTTTCCGGCAAATACTCAAGCGGAATGCGGTTGCCTTTTTGCCTGTTTTGTGTTGCCGTTGTTAAAATTTTATTATTAAAGCTGTCGTCAAACGAAAGGCTGTAAGGGATAATATGGTCGATTTCGGCATAACCATCATCGAAAAGATTTTCATATTTTATGCGCACTCCCGTGTATGGGCAAATTCCGTCGTCTTGCTCGTGCCAAAGTTTAAGCTTGATGATATCTTGCCCGTTAGGCTTGATTTTGAAATTATCAATAATTTCATTTTTTAACCTTTCATTTTCCGCTTGATTTAGTTTGTATTTTTTATTTATTTCATCCCGCTCTTTCTTTGATTTTGAAAGCTCGCGTGCAAGCTCTATGTTTATATATGTGGGCGATGTGCCCATTTACCTGATTATGGCGTTGACAACCTTAATCGTTTGTGAAATTGCGCGCCGAACAACGGGATTCACAACATCGTTAAGCTCATCGGATTTTGCCGGCAGCAGCATTTGCTTTTTGCATATTGGTGTGGGCTTTGAAGTTCAATCCCGCGCACTCGCATGCCTTGTCATATGTTTTTTCTTCTTCCAAAAACGGAATAATCATTTTGCATGCTTTTGTGCTTATGTGCCCTGCCTTTTCAAATGTGGGAAGCTGCAATAACAAATCATATAATGATTTGTCAATTTCGGTTTCTTCAAGTTGCTTTATGATTATCGTTTCGTCTTTATAAAATGTGAAGATTTCACCTATTTCATCGAGTTCTTCGGGCGTAAGAGTCTGTATTGCGCTGCCCAAAACCTTTTTCATTTCATGATATGGTTTTAGGTGTTGAAATTTTGTTTTTTTCTCTGATTTTTCAATGCCGTCATCCGTATAGGTTATGTTTTTGAATGTGTATTCCTGCGGGATTTGAAGCACCTTTCGGATTGAAGCGTAAGTAACATTTGCAGTTTTAAAGCAATAATCTTTTAATGTTTTTCGCTGCTCCTGTGATAAAGGAAATGTGTTGCCGTCACTGCTCACCAAGGTTATATTGTTTATTCCTTGCAAAAGTGAAAAAAGCTGAAAAGAATAGGACGCTTTTACGGCGCGCTTTTCTTCCGGAAAAAAGGTGCACTGGCCGATCATGTTTTTTATTTGTTTGCCTGCATATGGGCTTTTGCAGTTTTCGGGTCCTTCTCCGGGGCCTAAATCAAACGGCCTTTGCGATAATGCTATATCGATATATTCGTTTTCGATTTTCTCGCTTGCAAACGGCATGCCAAAGTTGCGCTGGGATGCAAAAACGGCATGAATTTCCGCTTCAATCATATCACGCGATACTGTATTTAGATAAGCTTCGCCCTTGTTGCGCTTGTGTTTTGCATATCTTTCATCTTTGAAAAGCATTTCGCCAACCGTTCTGTAGCCGCCGGCTTCAATGCTTTCTTTATTTTTTTCAATCGCGGAGAGAAGCTTTCCTGTTTCCTTATCCGAACTGCTTTTTTCGCTTTTTCTGTTTGATTTAAATCCGCGCCTTTGCGCAAGGTTAATAAGCACTCTTGCAAATTCAATGTTGTTCAGCGGAGCATCAAGAGCGGCCGTTCTTAATTCATATATATCAGAAAGTGTGCCGGAAAACATATTGTCAAGCTCCGCCTGCGTTACTATATTCTCTCTGACAAGCAGAGCGCGAATTCTTTCAAGTCTATGCTTGTGCCTGCGAATCCTGCGGCGAAGTCCGCGCGCTTCTCTCCTCGGTGCGGCAAGAGATGAACCGTCTTTTGGATTTTCCGCCTCGGTAAAAATTCTCGAATTTAATCTCACAATTCTTTTTGGCTCATCATCTGAATTGAGTTCCATGATGCAATAACCTACAGAATTTATTCCACAATCAAGCCCGATACCGTATTTCATATAAATTTCCCCTTAAATAAAAGATGACGGCTCCCAAAAAGGAGCCGTCAGAGCTTTTCGGTTTTCTACCTTTTTGTAGCAACCTGATTTGTTCTTGGTATGTTATAAGAACAATATGAGTGTAGCATAACTTTAATCCTCTGTAAAGGCTTTTGCAAATAAAAGTTTATAAAGTCCAATAAATTACACTATGGAAATATTTTTTGATGTTATGTGTTTATATTTCTCAATAATTGTGATAAAATTATTATTTAGTGCAAATTTGTTCTTGACAAATTTTTATAATCGGTTATAATAGTAAGCGCGCTGAGTTAGGCGTAATTGAATATAGAGGTATAGTGTAACGGTAACACTCCGGACTCTGACTCCGTCATTTAAGGTTCGAATCCTTATACCTCTGCCAAGAGAAAACAGACATCCGTACGGGTGTCTGTTTTTTTCTTCGATAGAAGAAGATAAGGATTCGAAGAATCGTTATTATGAGCAGAGCGAGTAACAAGGTTCTGAACGCTAGCGTTCAGGTTCTTATACCTCTGCCATTACCTCGGAACATTCGTGTTCCGAGGCTTTTTTATGCCCGAATACTGCTTTTTACGGCGGTATTCGGGCATTTTTTCTTTGCCTTAAAATCTTGTGAGAGCTTTTGAGAGATTTTAAGAGACAGCAAATTTCAAAATTCCAAAGTCATTTTAGTGCGATTTAGGGCATTTATGACTGAGACTTTTGAGAGACATTGCTCAAATCAAAATCGTAACACGAATTGAAATGAGCAAAAATATGCAAAGGTATAACACCTTTCGCAACAGATGGGTAGGTGCATACTTGGCAAACAAAGGTATTCGGGTTATACCGACAATTAGCTGGGGACTTGAAAATACTTTCGATTTCTGCTTTAATGGTATTGAAAAAGGAAGCACAGTTGCAGTATCTACTTATATGGCATGCGCATACGGGAACAGAGCAGACCAAAAAGACTTTTTTATGGCTGGCTACAATGAAACGCTTAAGCGTATTGAACCTGAAACAATCATTTGCTAGCCTAATTTTTTAGAAAAGGATTTCTATTGTTTGCGTGCAGTCTAATGCTCTCGGTGGGTACATCAAATGCAACACCTATAAAACAATACCTTAATTGATAATTTACAATTTATGTTTACTGTTTATTGAAAATATGGTAGGATATATTCAATAAAAGTTAAATAAAAAAGCAGGCAAATATTGTGCCTGTTTTCACTGAAACTTAAGGATAGTAATTATGGATAAAGAGATTAATAGTTCTAATATTTTAGATGTTATACGAGATATGACATACGGATTAATAGATAATTTTCGTAGGGTTATTTTAACTTGCGATTTGAATAAGGAATTATATAATCAGCCGCTTTGGAAGCATATTTATCACGCTATGTATTGGTTTGATTATTGGTGTTGTACACCCAAAAATTTTATTGGTGCAGATTTTCATTGCAATAATCTACACTCAATTGATGTAATATCGGATATTACAGTTTCACAGGATGATTTATTGAAATACTATGACATCATAAAGTCAAAAACATATAACTATCTTGAAAACTTAACCGATAATATGTTGAACGAGGTTGTTGCTGACTGTGATAATAAATCAAGATTTGAATGTATTTTAGGTCAGTTTAGACATGTCGGTTTCCATCTTGGAAATGTAAATACTATGACTATTGAAGATACAGGCGAATGGCCTTATGTATCAGCAAGAGAAAAAGATTATACACACGATTTATTTGAATGATAATGGAGATATTTTTATGTGTAATTTGAATAACCTATTTGTGTATCATGTTGTTACTGAAAAACCGATGTATGTAGGTCAACATATTGCTTTTGACGACAATCATCATAACGGAGTATGGCAACGAGTGAATGAAAAACTTGATATTGTCTGCGATATTTATAATAATCCGGAAAAACACAAAAATATTGAAATTGAACACCACACCTCAGTAGCTTTGAGAGAGCTTGCATTGGAAAAGGTAAGAAGTGCTGAATATCCAAATTATCCGTCAAGAATGGCTTGTTTATATGTGTCAAAAACTCTTGAAGAAGCAGAAAAATGGTTTGATTATTTCATCAGATTAGGCAGACCGACATTTCAAATTGTAAAACTAAAAGTCAACGGCAATGTGTTTTACGGTGATGCCGAAAAATGCTTTGACGGGAGATTAACAGAAAAAGAAAATCTTATTCTTTCAGAAAAGTATTGGAAAAACGCAGATTTTAATGAAAACTCAATTATTGAAATACTCGTTGACGGTGATATTGAAGTCATTGAAATAGTAAAGGAATTGTGAAATGATTAGTTATATTGAATAATGAAAAGGATAAGAATTTAAACATTTTTGAGAACAAGGTAAAACAAAATGATAAACATAAATAATTTTTTCAATTTAGTTGCGGAAGATTTGCAGTTAGGCAAAGTGCTTGAAAATCCTGTTCAGGTAGCAGGCGGTTTTATGCACCAAATGTTTAAGGTTGTTACCGAACAAGGCAGTTACATAATTAAGCTTTTAAACCCAAACATTATGAAACGACCTACTGCAATGGGCAACTACAAAATCGCTGATGATATTGAGAAAATATTACAGCAAAACAATATTCCTGCAGTTTATGCTTTGGAATTTAAGAACAGAAAAATGCAGGAATTAAACGGTCAATATTATTATATTTTTGAGTGGTATGACGGCAAGTCATTGAAAGACGGTGAAATCAAGTCGGTTCATTGCGAAAAGATAGGTGAAGTGTTGGCAAAAATTCATAATATTGATTTGAAAGATGAGCCATTTGAGCAAGACGAAATGCACATTGACTGGCAAAAATATATTAAGCTTGCCAAGGATATGAACTCACCGATTTATGATTACATAAAGGATTATATCGATTTATTTAATGATAACATGACGAAAGGCAATGAGGCTATAAAGAAATTACCGCCGATCAAATCAATTTGCCATAATGATATGGACAGTAAAAATGTGCTTTGGCTTGGCGACGAGTTTAAGCTGATTGATTTGGAATGTTTAGGATATTCAAATCCTTATCTCGAATTGCTTGAGCTTGCACTTTGCTGGTCAGGATATGAAGGATGTAATATAAATTTTAATTTGTTTAATACATTCATCAAGTCATATTTTGATAATACAAATCTTGATACAAATGTTGACTGGGAGGCTTTGTATTACAGTAACAATGGTAGACTCGGTTGGCTTGAATACAACATCAAAAGAGCATTGATGCTTGAATGTGATAACGAGGAAGAACAACAACTGGGTATCAGTGAAGTCAAAGAAACGGTTGAACATATCATATACTACGATAAAGTAAAAGATGAAATTTTGAAGAATATTGCTGATTGTTGAGGTGATGAAAATGAATGATGAAGTTATTCTTGGCAATGTAATGGTTGATTGTGATGATGAAATAAAATTACAGAGATTTTACGGAGAACTGTTATGTTGGGAAATGTGTGAATTGTTCGATAGACCTGCTGTTCGAAGTTCCAACGGTATAGTGTTTTTGTTTACTGAAGAGCCTGATTATGTGGCACCTGTTTGGCCGGAAGAAACAGGCAAACAGCAAAAGCAAATGCACTTTGATTTTCAGGTAGATGATGTGAATGTTGCCATTGAGAAAGCAATATCACTGGGAGCTACTAAAGCACCAAATCAGTATGGCGGAGAACATTTTACTACAATGTTTGATCCTGCAGGTCATCCGTTTTGTTTATGTAAAAAGTAAATATTTGGAAAAGACAAGTGAAAAGTTAAAAGACGTTACGGACAAAAATAGTATCGAATGTCATAAAAATATAGACTTGGCAAGTTAATTGTTAAAGCAGTCCTGATTTCTGGACTGCTTTTTTGTGACTTGACACCTTTGCTACAAAGAGTTATAACACACAGCACAGGAGGTTGATAAAATGACAGGAATTATATATGCACGATATTCAAGTGACAATCAGCGTGAAGAAAGTATTGATGGGCAAATTCGTGAATGCAAGGAGTTTGCCGAGAAGAATGATATTCGTATAATTGATACATATATTGACGAGCGTTCTCCGCTACTACCGACAAGCGTCCTGCGTTTCAAAAAATGATTAAGGATTCTGCAAAGAATATGTTTGATGTTATCATCGTTTGGAAGCTGGACAGGTTCGCTCGTAATCGTTATGACTCTGCTCACTACAAGGCACAGCTTCGCAAGAATGGTGTTAAGGTAATATCTGCAAATGAAAATATCAGCGAAGGCTCTGAGGGTATCATTCTTGAATCCGTACTTGAGGGTATGGCTGAATACTATTCGGCTGACCTTTCGGAAAAGGTGATTCGTGGATTAACCGAAAATGCTATGAAATGCAAGTTTAACAGTGATCCGATTATATTCGGATTCAATTTTGAACCTGCTGCCATTACCTCAGAACATTCGTGTTCCGAGGCTTTTTTATGCCCGAATATTGCTTTTTATGGCGGTATTCAGGCACTTTTTCTTTGCCTCAAAATCTTGTGAGAGTTTTTGAGAGATTCTAAGAGACAGCAAAATTCAAAATTCCAAAGTCATTTTAGTGCGATTTGGGACATTTATGACTGAGACTTTTGAGAGACATCGCCCAAATCAAAATCGTAACACGAATTGAAATGAGCAAAAAATTTGAGAGACATTTCAAAAAATAATGAAGGCTTAAAGAAGACTAAGTTTATTGCTCTCGCTCTATAACAGAGTGAGGGCAATTTGTTTTGTTAACAATCCATTTGAGTTGCAGATACCTTTAATGGTGTAATCATTTTGCGACAAAAATCCAATTTAATAACATCACGAGAATATAGGTAGTGCGTGTTTTTATCTTTTGATAAAAACACGCACTTCTTTGTCATACGCTTTGGTTTTCCAGACTATGAAATTTTCCTGGCAGAAAGTTTGAAGCAAGTGTTTTTTGAGCGTAGCTTCGGCTACGCTCTTTTTGCTTTTCTGCGGTGATTTCAATGGATTATAAAAGCCAAACATGTTGTTTTACAGGGCATCGTGACATTGCCCCATATACGCCCGACACGGTCTTTGAACAGACGAAGGCTGTCGTTACCCTGCTCGTTTCTAAAGGTTTCAAATACTTCGGCACAGGCGGTGCTTTGGGGTTTGACACCATTGCTGCACAGGCTGTTTTGTCGGTGAAAGAAACTCATCCCGAAGTTAAACTTATTTTAGTGTTGCCATGTGAAAATCAAACGAAATATTGGAAGCAACAAGATATTGATGTGTATAATGATATTAAATTGAGAGCCGATAAGGTAAAGGTCCTTGCTCCGCATTACTATAACGGTTGCATGCAAAAAAGGAACAGACACCTTGTTGATTGTAGTTCTACTTGCATTTGCTTTCTGACAAAGCACGAGGGAGGCACGGCATATACTGTTGATTATGCAAAACAAAAGGGTCTTTATTTAATAAATGTTGCCGACCGATGCAGCTAAACTTAACAAAAGGATTACATATCTGACAAGTTTATATGGTGGAAAGTACGCTCCCTCAATGCTATTATAATTTATAGTTAAGGGGGCGTATTTATGTTTTCGGGAATCTTTATGAAATCTTCAAAATTGCCCGGTATGCTATCCGTAACATCAAAGGAAGGACTTGATTATATGGATATGATTTTGAAAACGACTGACCTCTGCAAAAATTTCAAGGGGCAAATGGCGGTAAACAATGTTTCACTGAACATCCGGCGCAACTCGGTTTATGGTCTGCTGGGGCCGAATGGGGCTGGCAAATCCACGATCTTAAAAATGCTCACCGGCATTTTGCGCCCCACATCGGGAAGCATCGAGTTTGACGGCCACCCGTGGAAGCGGAATGATCTGGAGCATATCGGTGCTTTGATTGAGATGCCCCCGCTTTACGAAAATCTGACTGCATACGAAAATCTCAAAGTCAGAACTACATTGCTCGGCCTGGACGATGCACGAATTAACGAGGTATTGCAAATTGTTAAGCTCACGAATACCGGCAAGAAACGGGCCGGGCAGTTTTCTCTTGGTATGAAGCAGCGGCTTGGTATTGCTATTGCATTGCTGAACAATCCCCAGCTTTTGATTCTGGATGAACCGACTAACGGCCTTGACCCTTTAGGGATTGAGGAACTTCGAGAGTTAATTTGCTCTTTTCCCTGCAAAGGGATTACAGTTATTTTGTCCAGTCATATTCTGTCAGAAGTCCAGCAGATTGCAGATCATGTGGGTATCATTGCCGGCGGCGTCCTTGGATATGAGGGAGAGCTTCGCGCCGGTGAAGATTTGGAACAACTCTTTATGGATGTTATTCGCAGAAATGGTAAGGAGGGATATTAAATGGAGATGGCATATATTCAGGCAGAGAACCTAAAGCATAAGAGAACTTTCACAAAAACGCTGATCGTTCTGGCCCCGTTTGTAACTGCGCTTATGAACTTTTTTGCCCCTCTTTGGTTCCAGCTCAATTCTTATAATTGGTGGTATATGCTGCTTTATCCCGGATTTCTTACGCTCACCTGTGCCTTGATTGAACAGCGGGATAATGGCAAACTAAAATATCGTGCCGTTGCTTCATTGCCTGTTTCGCAGAACAAAGTCTGGAAAGCAAAAATTGGAGTGGCCGGTATTTACTCCTGTATGGGGAATTTCATTTTCCTGGCGCTAAATCTGTTGGGCGGTTTTGCAATATTAGTTATCAACAAAATTCCCCTGACAATCGGAATTTGGCAGGCTGTGGCCGGAACAGCTTGTATTGTCATTGCAAGCCTATGGGAAGTTCCGCTGTGCTTATGGTTATCAAAAAAAGTTGGTATCTTTGTCACGGTTATTCTTAATGCCGGACTTGGAAGCGTTTTAGGGATTTTCACGGCTACAACCTCTTTGTGGATGATCTGCCCGTATAGCTGGGTGCCACATCTTATGATTTCCGTGTTAGGTATTTTGCCTAATGGTGAGCCGGTTGCAGATCAGAGTACGGCAATGGCATTTTGGATGATTATACTTGTATTGGTCATTTCGCTTGCCTGGTTTGCGGCGCTGTCATTTTTAACTGCAAGATGGTTTGAGAAAAAGGAAGTGGGGTAACTATGGTATCTGTGGTTCGCTGCTTGAAAGCAGAATATCAGAAGTGTAAACATAGCATTTTGCTCTATATGCACAGCATGATTCCGATTATATGTGCGGCGATTTTTGCAGGTTACTATCATATATCCGGATGGGAACCGGCAACCAAAATCAGTGCCTATTTGGAAGTGCTGGCCGTTGCGTTCCCGTTTCTGATCGGCATTATTGTGGGCCTGGTTGTTCAGATCGAAAATCAGGCCGGGCATTATCAGCTTTTGTTGGGAACAATCCCATCTCGCATGGCAACGTATATTGGTAAACTTGGTTTTCTGATGATCTGTGCTTTTGGCGCAACATTTTTAGCGTTAGGAACATTCGCTGCACTATATAGGCATGCTCCGGCAAGCCTTTACCTGAAAGCAGGGATTCTATTGTTGATTACCATGCTTCCCATTTACCTGATTCATTTGTTTGTGGGAATGAGCTTCGGAAAAGGTGCATCTATTGGATTGGGAATTGCAGGGAGTTTAATAGCTGCCCTTATGATAACAGGGCTTGGTGACGCTACATGGAAATATATTCCCTGGGCCTGGGGCGTTCGTGCTATGGATTACACTGTGCTTGCATGGGATAGCCCCCAACTGTATGCACAGGTAAAAACCGATTTTTTCAGCGGTATGATTATTTCTGTATTTGCACTGTTTGTCTGCTGATTGCCAGTTTGGTTTGGTTTCATGGTTGGGAGGGAGGTAAAAACCGTTAATAAAAAGTGCCTGTTTGCCGTGGTAATTGTGCTTGTAAGTCTTATATGCTTATCGGCCTGCGGTGCGCTCCGCGATACCGCCGATAAAAATAAGGCGTTAAATGAATCTCTGCCGTATTATGAGCTGAACGTCGCAAACTATGATGAAATTTCATATAACGGCCTGACATATACCATAACGGATGAATGTCTTGAAATATCAGAACTGCAAGAAGAAATCGGGCAGGTATCGAAACGCTTCAAAAATGTGGCGGGGGAAGATTTCAGTTTCGGCTACGTTTACAGTATTGTGGATGTGGATATAAGCAATGCCGTAGCTGTAAATATCAACAATGAATATCGGAAAGCTGACATTAAAAATAATGTTGAGTAACCTCGACAATGTGGTATAATGGGGCTGGAGGTGATTTTTTGACCCACTTACTTGTAGTTGACGATGAAGTTTCTATCTTGGAATTGATTAAGAACAGTTTGGGGAAAGATGGATATTTGATAACAGTCTGTCAAAATGCGGATGATGTAGACATCAAAAAGCTGCATTCCTATGACCTCATTCTTTTGGATGTGATGATGCCTGGCACAGACGGGTTTGAGTTTTGCAAACAGATCAGAAATATGGTAGACTGCCCGATTCTCTTTCTGACCGCAAAGACATTAGAGGAAGATATATTGTTTGGATTGGGCATCGGTGCGGATGATTATATTACGAAACCTTTTCATATTCAGGAGCTTCGCGCCCGTGTCGCGGCACATTTACGCAGAGAAAAAAGGGAGCATCACAGCACACTTTCATTTGAGCCTGATATAAGATTTGACCTTTCCGCAAAGGTACTGTATGTTTCAGAACAGCCGGTTCCCCTTACCAAAAGCGAGTATTCAATCTGTGAATACCTTGCGAAAAACCGGGGACAGGTTTTTACAAAAGAACAAATCTATGAAGCTGTTTTCGGGTTTGATGGAATAGGCGATAACTCTACAATCTCAACGCATATAAAAAATATTCGTGCGAAATTGGAGCATTTCAAAATAAGTCCGATCAGCACCGTATGGGGGATAGGATATAAATGGGAGTGAAAAAGAAACCTACATTGAAAATATTGTTTCGCCAGTTTGCAATCTCCCTCATTGTCATGCTGGTAGCGGCAATTATTGTCCCTTTTGGTTTGGAGGGACTTGCTATAAATGCCGGATTAGCTACAAGAGCAAATCAAAGTGAATTGCAGATAAAAGAGATCATTCCAACGCTGAAGATTGCCCCGGATATTACAAAGGTTGTGTTTCCACAGGGATGTGGCTACTTAATTCTGGACAAGAACTTTAATGAGCTTTACAGCAATATGGACGATGATGAAAAAGACATTGCCCTGCTGTACGCAAAGGGAGAATATATTGAATCTGCTACGGGGAGGCAGTTTGCACTTGTTGTCCGAGAAAACGAATTTTGCGTTTTAAGGTATTATATTGGTTCTCAATTTACAGTGTCATGGCTACCGGAATATTTTCCATCTCCTGACACGCTTGCGTTTATCCTTATGGCTGTAAATTCGCTGCTGGTCATTATCATACTGACCGCCAGATTTGCTAAGAACCTGCGTACACAACTGACCCCGCTTTTTGAAGCAACTGCGGAGGTTTCAAAGCAAAACCTTGATTTTGAAGTAGGACACGCCAAAATCAAAGAGTTTGAAGATGTTCTTGCATCTTTTTCAGATATGAAAGATAATCTGAAAATTTCGTTAGAACGGCAATGGAAAACCGAACAGACACAGAAAGAGCAAATCGCCGCGCTTGCCCATGATTTGAAAAACGCCTCTGACGGTTATTCAAGGAAATGCTGATTTACTCACAGAAACAAATCTTGATGATGAGCAACGATTATACGCTGGTTACGTCGTGGAAAGCTCCGGCCAGATGCAGTCATATATTCAAACCCTGATTGATATATCACGGGCGGCGGTTGGTTATCAGCTCCATATTGAAAGTATAGACTTGCCAGCGTTCATGCAAAGCACTTGTTCGGTTATATGGAATCACTATGCCGGACAAAAGAAATCCGGCTGCAAATGAATACTGTTTCACTCCCTCAAATGCTGAAATTTGATAGGGTGCTGATAGAACGTGCTATTATGAATGTTATCAGTAATGGGCTGGACTACTCCCCGCAAGGCGGAACGCTTTATGTGGATGTTCAGAGTAACAACGGTTTCGTGGAAATTTCAGTCACAGACGAGGGAAAGGGGTTTTCTAAAGAGGCATTATGCCACGCACAGGAACGGTTCTATATGGGCGATCAAAGCCGCAATTCAAAGTTACACTTTGGTATGGGTCTATATATTACAAATTCGATTATGGAACAACATAATGGTCAACTTATTTTAGAAAATTCAAAAGAAACCGGCGGCGCAAAGGTTACTATGAAACTTCCTTGCTGATTTTCCGATAGTGTAATGGACGTCTTTTCAATTTGTGAGAATTGCAAAACTGTAATTTTGAAATATTAATACAGTAATATCAAATGACGAAGGATAGCCGAGTTTATTTCTCGACTATCCTTTTATTTTTTTGTATATCAGTTTGTTGCAGTTGGGCTTTCAACTTGTTGGGATTTGGTTACTGCATATTGAGCCATTCTCATTCGGTTCTGCTCGAATACTTCATCTACCATATGCGTGTAGATTTTTGCGGTTACCGATATATCTGAGTGCCCCATCCATTCTTTTGCCACATTGATTGGTACTCCGGCTGCCTGACAATCGGTGCAGAAAGTGTGGCGAAGTAGGTATGGTTCGAAGTCGGGTGCTATGATTGAGTTCTTTACTTGATTGCGATAAAGGTATGCTCCGTTTGCTAAGTCCATTTCCTTTACAAAGTTTTTCCAGCTTTGATAAAAAGCATTGTCATCCATGCGTGTGTGCTTTTCGTACTTTACGAATACATATTCATTGTTGAGTTCTTTTGCTTTATGTTCCTTTAATGCATCTAAAAGTACAGGCGGAATTGGTATCTTTCGTCCTGTTCCTGCTTCCGTTTTGGATTTGCCGACTGTCAGAATTGCGTTTTCAAAATCTATCCAATCCCACTTCATTCTTCGGATTTCTATCGGTCGAAGTCCCAAAGGCATAACATTGTAAGCACCATTGTTCCGGCATAGTGCTTTGGTATGGTTTCAAGTATCATTCGGCGTTCATCATCAGTTATTGGTCTGTGCTTGTTCTCGTACACAGTCGGCAGAACAATGTCCTTTGCTACATTGGTTTTGATGAGTTCCTGCTTTTCAGCCTTTGTAAGTATACGCCTTAACACCATGCGTACCTTTGATGCAAATGTCTTACTCCATCCTGCATATTCGTTTATGAATCTTTGGCAGTCATCCTCAGTTAAGTTGCATAACTTTATCGAACCGAGGTGTTCAATGATGTGGTTGTAGACGATGTTTTTGTACATGTATTTGTTCTTTTGCGTGCAGTTCGCTTTCTCGATATTAAGGTGATACCAGTTATCTGCATAGTCTTTTAATTTCATTTCAGAGAAGACACCGCCACTCTTTTTCTTTTCTTGGAGTTGATAATACTCCTTAATCATATCATCAAGTTTCTTTCGGCAATCCTTTTCACTCGTCTTTGATCGAGCAGTCAATACATCGTATTTGCCATCTTCATTTTTAATTCTTTTGGTCATTCGGTAGCCGATTTGGTTACCGTTTTTGTCGTATAATTCGTACATAATTTACCTCCGTATAGTAATTTCTTTGCCCTTTGGCAACACCAACACTACCACACAGTTTTGCAAATAGCCAGACCAATACCTGACAAAAAAGAGACACATTTTTTGTGAGATTTTGACCTGTATGCCGAGTTGAATTTATATATTTCATCAAGAATTGTAGAGATAATTTAGTACATCTTTGATGAAATATAACTTAACTCTGCTGTCACAGGCTGCAGGAATGTTCTCGCAGAGCTCCGCAACCTTGTCTTTGCATAACCCGGTAATGATTCCGATTTCTTTTTTGTTGAACATATATTGTCCTTTTTCACGGCAAATAAAGCTCGCCATTTGCTCAATTTCCGCTTTCGTTTTGTTCATCATACGCACTCCTTTCTGTGAATACTCAAAAACCTTGATTTTCTGCGAAAAACAGCCTTTACTGCATACGAATTTGAAATCATACGCAAAAGTATTACGAATTGAAAAGCCGACAGGCTTTGCCGGACGGCGTTTTCGGGCATTTCAATGTCCGAAAATCATACCCCTTTATCCTGCTTTAAAATCGACGGCTTGAAATCCGCCTCAAAATCGATCCAAAAGCCGCAGATTTTCATTAAAAAATCATCGTTTTTTTCATTCACTTTTTTCATTCCGGGCTTTTATATTGTTTATGCATCAAAAATGCAAAAGTAGAAAGCAAAATCAAATCAACCGATGCACAGTATAAATATTTGAATTTTTTTTACCATTGACCGAGCAGTGTTCTACATCAATCAAGCATTGATCCTCAAGAGATTTTATTGCCCGTCTTACACTTTCGTAACTCATATTGCATTGCTCAGCCATTTTTCTTATTGACCAATAACTTTTTCCTTTTTTATCTTTTTTAGAAACCAAAAAACAATAGACCATAAAATCACGACTGTTCAATTTATATTTTTCAAAAAAATCATTTGGCATAATCCAAAATCTTCCGCTTGGAATTTTTTGATATAACATTTTTCATTCCCCTTTCTAAAAATAAAAATAAAAAACCTATACGCATTTCAAAATAAAAATGCATATAGGTTCATCATAGTTTTATTGAATTTTCTCTCCGTTTTCATATTAGCAAATTCATAATTTTCTGTCAAGACCCCTTGCAGTTGAAAAAATAACTTGAATTCAAATTCAAACAGAGTTAACATCACCACAACCTAAAACGAAAGGTGGTGAGGATATGAAAGAGATGACTGAACTTAAAATGGTATATGAGTTAGTAATTTCAAGAGCTAACCCTCTTGACAAATCGACCATATGCACCTCCGGGTGATTGTGGTGAAAGCACTTCGCCATCGGTCAGTGTTACAATCTTGAATGCCGTTAAACAAGAACTTGATAAACATGAAACAGAACTCAGAACTCAAAATTCAAAGTACATTCGCCCATTTGCGAGATGCGATTATTGATGAAAAATAAAGACATAACTTAAAAAGAAGTTTGCCCCAAATGTTAGGGCAAACCTCTTTTAATAATATTCACTTTTATTCTATTTATTTTTGTGATATAGTACTAATATAGATATTACTTGTACATCTATTGCCACTATAGATAATTTTGGCTTGATAATTGTGCTCTGAGCCAACAATAGGCAGAGAGTATATTTTTTGCAATTTCTATTATGATTGAATATTCTTGCATATTAAATGCAGTAAAAAGCACTAATTATAAAAGAGATGAATTTTATGAACAGACCTAATTATATAGAATGGATTATTGAAGAACAAGGTGTTGTTTTTAATGACGGTGTACCATTAAACTCCTATAAAATCACATACGATATTTCTGATGAAGAGACTTTAAACCAGTGGGCGTTACACATAAGGAGACATTATATACAAGATAATGAATTAGAAGAAAGTCTAAAAGATCTACCGTATTCTAAAGAAGAGTATCTAAAAACATATAAAATCCCCCAAAGAGGTGGTCATGGTTCAGTATCCAGATCGGCAGATATCACAGAAATACTTGTTGCAGATATGTTACAGTTTCTTATGAACTACGAGGTGCCAAGAATCAAACAGCTTAATCGTTCGAATAAGAATTTATCCGAGCATGGCACAGATGTTATTGGATTTAAATTTGAGAGTTCTGTAGATGAGCCTAGTCGAAAAGACATATTGATAGCTGCAGAGGTAAAAGCAAATTTAAGTGGAACCAATTTCAACACAATAAAAAAGGCTGTAAATGATTCGAAAAAGGATAATTTTCGAATTGCAACAACATTAGATTATTACAGGCTAAAATTAAAACAATATGGTGATGTTGACAATGCAAGAAAAATTTTGCGATTCGAACGTAAAAGCGAAATTCCTTATAAAACCATTTATAATGCGTTTGCAATAACTAGTCTTGATGTTATTGATGATAATACGATAATTCAAATTAATGGTTCAGACTTAAATTTGGCATTAAATCAAAATGTTTATTTTGTTCATGGAAAAGATTTGATGGAATTAGCACACAATGTATATGATAGGTGTAAAGAATAATGAAAACTTCAAATTTAACACAATTATTATTAAAATACCAAAAAGCAAAAGCAAAACTTACGGAGTTTGAAATTGACAAACAAGATTATCCGAAATTTAGAGCAGATTCAGAGGATTTGTTTTATTTCACAATTTATATTATTTCAAGATATTCTGAATGCATAGTTTGTGGAGATGAAACTACCGCTTCGAGTATAAAAGAAAATTTAGAGTTGGTATCTCAATATTATGATGCTTGTTTTAATTCTAAAGATAATGAAGAATACTCAAATGAATTTTTACTAATAGGATTATCAGCGTATTTTCTTTCAAATGACTTTGGAAGTGCAAAAGTTTTATGTAAAGAAATAGAAAAAGAATACTTTTCGCAAGATAGTCCACAATACTTGATTATTGCAATTGTTGATTATTTACTAAACTCCACTGAAATATCAATAAAGACTGATAATCAAACTTTATTGGATTTAATTACACAATTTGTTGATTATTTCCATAACGGAAATGGTTATGATTCTATAATAGCTCTTGTGTATAATTACAAAAATCAGGTTGAATCGCAAGAACTGGTATTAGACAATATTTTTATAAATGTGTTAATAGCTATAATTATTATCACAAAACAAAATTCAGCTTGGGAGATAATAAGATATTCTAATGATTATAATACAGATGATTTTATAAAGTATTTTGGAAAAAATGATGCTATCAAAATCTTTTGGGAAGCCCAAAAGATTATCGCTGAATCGGGAATTCTTAATGGTAAAAGCGGTATTGTTCAATTGCCAACGGGCGTTGGCAAAACAAAGAGTCTTGAATTAATAATTGAAACTGGAATTATATCTAATAGAATAAAAAATACAATTGTTGTTTCACCTTTACGAGCCCTTTGTAATGAAATAACTGATGATTTAGCACAAGCACTACAGGATGAAATTGTTATCACTCAATTTTCGGATATTTTACAAACGGATTTTGATTTGGAGTTTTTATCAAATGATAATAACAATGTTATTATTTGCACACCTGAAAAATTAAATTATGTTTTATATCATCAGTCAAACGTTTTTGATTTAATTGATTTGATAGTTTTTGATGAGGCTCATATGTTTGACGATGGTAACAGAGGGGTGAATTTTGAATTACTCATTTCAGAAATCAGAAGTAGAATTAATTTTTCTGAAAAGCAATTAGTCATGCTGTCTGCTGTTTTACCTAATGCTGAAATCATTAAAGAATGGTTATTTAATGATCAAGGCGTATTGGCAAATAGCAAAACATTAAAAGGAACGCCCAAAACTCTAGGCTTTGCTTCTCGCACAAAAGATCTGCATTATTTTACGAATAATTTTGATGAAGAAGATTATTTCGTTCCTAAAAGCCTAGAAATCACAACTCTAAATAAACTTCCTCGAGAACGTAAAAGTAGAGTTTTTCCCGAAGCAAATAATGCAAAAGATATTGCTATTTATTATTCTATAAAACTCTGCCATAATGGCGGTATTGCAATCTATGTAAATAGAACCGATTCGGTATCAACTGTAATTAAACGTATTATAGAATTATACAACCATGGATATGACTTATCTGAAATCATTCATAACAGTAATCTCGAAGAAATACAAAAAATCACAAGGCTGTTTGCAGCTTATTATGGAGGAAATCATATTTTTACAAAGGCAAGTAAATTGGGAGTTTTTCCACATTATTCAAGATTACCCAACGGTTTACGAATAGCAATTGAGACTGCATTTAAGGAAAGGTTTATATGTTTCGTTGTATGTACTTCAACTCTTGCTCAGGGAGTAAATATACCTATAAAGTACTTATTTGTCACAAGCAACAAATTTGATTTTGATAATATGAAGGTCAGAAATTTTCAAAATTTGATAGGCAGAACTGCTCGTTCTGGTATGTACACATCAGGAGATGTAATTATAACCGATCCAAATTTCTTCGATAAAAAGAATAATCACGATGAAAACTATTACGCTTGGCAAAGGTGCCAAAAATTAGCAAACTCAGAATATTCTGAGCCTTGTAGCAGTTCCATTTTAACTTTAATTAACGATTTTTATATTGACTATACATATTATTTTAATGGAGAAGATAATGCAAAATACATAATTAATCATTATAATGACTGCAATGATGTTATAGAAGAATTGCATGAAATTTTGTTATCCGATTGCGATAGTGATATTCAAAGAGGAAATTTAAATACTAAAATACAGGAAATGAAATTTGCGATTCAGTCTATTGAAAGTTATTTGTGTTTTGCATATTCACAAAACAACAGTGTTGATATTTCAATGCTGAGTGAAACAATATGTAAAAACACTCTTGCATTCCATATAGTTGATAAACAAAAAAGAACTGTTTTATTGGAACTCTTCAAGGTAATTGCTAATAAAATATCGGATCTGCCATATGAAAGACTCAATCGGTATGCCACCTCTATGACTGGAATAACAACATCAAGCAAAATCGAAAATTGGATAAATGAAAACTTTAATATTGATTTTGAATATGATTATAATAATTTAATAGAATTAATAATTAGGTGTTACAAATCAGTCTGCAGTTCAAAATGTTCTGAGGAACTATTGAGAAAAATTGCATATATGTGGGTAGATGGAAGTCCGTTATATAAAATAGCTTCTGATACTGGTTGGTCATTCAAAGATGTTGAAATAATATGTATGAAAACTCTTTCTTATGATATGAGTTTTTTGGTCGGCAATATTATAGACATTGTAGAGTGGAAAGATGAAAACGCAAATCATATAAAGTTAGCTAAACTACAAAAAATGTTAAAATACGGAGTTGATAACTCAACACAATTATTAATTTGCGATAGAGTTGTAAATGATAGATTCATCTCATCAATTATTAGTTCTTTTATTGGAATACAAAATAATTTTAACGAGTTAAAGCAACAATTATCAATGCATAAGGATATAGTCTTTAATGCATTAGAAGAGTATCCTGCAGTATTTAAAAAAAGAATAAAACAAATAATAAAGTAAAGGATTATGAAGTAATAAATAAAAGTTTGAAAGACCATTTCTCGAATTACAGTTATTGTTAGCCATCTTTATTATTAAAATTATGAGAGAATATATCAAACAATTATGTTGAGATTGTTCAATGAAACTCATTTAGTAGTAATATGGAATATTGCATAGAGAGCAGTAACAAAAAAGAACTCTGTTAGCGATTATAATATTGTTAAAACAATATAAGGATGATTTTATGTTATTTAAGAAAAAGCCGATTTCAGCAGAATATACGGTATATGGTTGTTCATTACAAATAGTAGCAAATAAAGGTGAAATACCTAAAGCAAAAATGCTATGCACAATAGAATCTGATGATACAATATTAATCGGTGATATAAGGCATTATAAATGTAAAGATTTTTGCAAGGGGTATGGCACTTTGATGATGCAAAAACTTATATCTTATGCAAAAGAAAACGGATACAAAACTATTTACGGTCATTTATCAAAAGTTGATTTAGAACACAAGGATAGATTGTATCATTTTTATAAAAAATTCGGGTTTGAGATTACAGAAAACGAAGAACAAAACAGCATTTTTTATGGTAAAATAACTTTAAATTTATAGGAACGAAGGGCATTCGCAAAGATGAAAATAAAATATTTACTGATGCTATTTTCTATAAAAGCTTAGAAAAGTTATTATTTGATTATTACAGCATTGGTGATATCAAATTTTATAAGTTGTTTAAGACTCCTTTATGTAAGGTTTGCAATTTCTCATACGAATTTGCTGTTTTAAGCAAAAATAAAATTCTGAGAGATCTTTGAGAGATGCAAAGTCTGAAAAATGGCTTAAATAGGCGGTTTTGAAAAAAGATTGCGAGGCTCTGACTCTCCAGTGTAACCTTAATGATACAGTAGAGTTTCAACACTTCCCTATATATTCAACATATAGGCTTAAAAAGTCTATAACAGCCGTAAAAAGCACTGAAAATGTGCTTGAAAAAATCCTTGATTTTAAGTCAGAGAGTTTTTGAGAGATTTTAAGAGACGGCTAATTTCAAAATTCCAAAGTCATTTTAGTGCGATTTAGGGCATTTATGACTGAGACTTTTGAGAGACATTGCTCAAATGAAAATCGTAACACGAATTGAAATGAGCAAAAAATTTGAGAGACATTTCTCTCGAAAATTTAATATAGAGGTATAGTGTAACGGTAACACTCCGGACTCTGACTCCGTCATTTAAGGTTCGAATCCTTATACCTCTGCCACAAAAAAGAGCTGAAAATTCAGCTCTTTTTTCTTTTACTCTGTCCTGATTTTCGATGGTATTTTTTTATTTTAGCCTTTTATATTGTTTATCCATCAAAAATACAAAGGTAGAAAAAATTAAATCACTAAATAAAACATAAAAGATTATTATGTGATATTTTTTGGACTGTAGATAAAAAATATTGGCAATTGCAAAGTTATCTTATTGAAAAATCATTCTTCCAGTGATATAATCATTTCAAATAATAAGGAGAATGAAAAATGAAAGTAAGTTATGACAAGTTGTGGAAAATATTAATAGACAAGAAAATGAAAAAATATCAATTAAGAGAACAAGCTCACATAAGCAGCAATTCTGTTGCAAAGTTAAGTAAGGGAGAATTTGTCAGTATGGAAGTCTTGCTTAAAATATGCGAAACCCTTGATTGTGATATAGGTGATGTATGCGAATTTGTTAAAGATGAGGATAATGCAAATGCATAAAACAAAAGAACAAATATCATACAATATGCAACAGGTTAAATCCAAAGACACAAAGATAGAAGTTATGCTCAGAAAAGAACTTTGGTCAAGAGGTTTGCGTTATCAAAAGAACAGTAAAAAAGTATTCGGAAAACCCGATATTGTTTTTATAGGCAAAAAAGTTGCGGTATTCTGTGACAGTGAATTTTGGCACGGTTATGATTGGGATAATAAGAAAAAGGAATTCAAATCACATCAAGATTTTTGGATTCCTAAAATCGAAAGAAACATTGCCAGAGATAAAGAGGTAAATGATCAACTAAAACGCACAGGTTGGACTGTGCTTAGGTTTTGGGGCAATGATATAAAAATGAATTTACAGGCGTGTGCCGACGAAATTGAGAGGACGGTAAAAGGTAAAAATGACTAAATATAAATCAATAGATTTATTTGCGGGAATCGGTGGCATTCGTCTTGGATTTGAACGAGCCTTCGGTGATGAAATTAGCACGGTTTTTGTAAGTGAGTGGGACGAGTATGCTCAGAAAACATACAAGGCAAATTTCAATGATGATTTTGAAATTGCGGGAGATATAACCAAGATAAACGAAATCGATATTCCACAATTTGACATATGTCTTGCCGGGTTTCCTTGCCAAGCGTTCAGTCTTGCAGGAAAAAGGCAAGGGTTTAATGATAATTATAAAGGATTGTGCCGAGGTACTTTATTTCTTGATGTTGCAAGAATTTGTGAAGCAGACAAACCTAAAGTTATTTTTTGTGAGAATGTCAAGGGATTAAAGATTCACGACAGGGGAAGAACACTTGAAATAATCAAAAAGACTTTTGAAGATCTGGGCTATAAAGTTTTCTACGATATACTAAACAGTAAAGATTTCGGAGTTCCGCAAAACAGAGAAAGAATATATATTGTGGCTTTCAGAAATGATATTGCACCCGAAAAATTTGAATTTCCAAAGGCGACGGATGATACAAAAAGGCTAAAAGATATTATAGAAGAAAAGCCTGTACCGGCTAAATATTATTTAAGTGATGTTTATGTTGAAACCCTCAGAAGACACAAAGCCCGTCATGCGGCGAAAGGTAACGGTTTCGGATACGAAATTCGTGAATGGGACGGAATTGCCGGCGCTATTGTATGCGGCGGAATGGGCAGAGAACGCAATCTGCTGATTGATAAACGTCAGAAAGATCTAACGCCGACAACACACATAAAAGGTGAGGTCAACAAAGAAGGCATCAGAAAAATGACTCCGAGAGAATGGGCTCGTTTGCAGGGATTTCCCGATAATTTCAATCTGCCTCTTGCCGATGTCCATCTTTATAAACAATTCGGAAACAGCGTAACTGTAAATGTTATTGAAGCCATCGCAAAACAAATTAAGGAGGTACTCGACAATGCCTAAACTTTCAGGAAACAAAGGCGAATGGAGCGAAATATATGCTTTTCTTCGTTTGCTTGAAATAAAGAAATTGTATGCTGCGGATGCCGAATTGAATAAAAAAGATGATATGTTTTATAACATAATCAATATCATCCGTACCGAGCCTATCGGTACACTTGAATTCAGAATTAACAAAGCCGATGATACTGTGTCGGTTATTAAAACAGATACAGAAGATGTACTGCTTACTTTACCATGTGACGAATTCAAGACTGCTGCCGATAATCTTTACAATGAAATAATCAATGCAAATAAATCATCTTTTGAATCGCAGGATACCAAAGAATTTTTAGAGCAATTGAATATAGGTGTACTTAAAGCAAAATCAACCGATAAAGCCGATATTCGGATTAAAATTCATGATATAAACACAGGTTATGAAACCGTTCAGGGATTTAGCATAAAGTCAAGACTCGGTAGTCCGTCCACACTTGTCAATGCAGGCAAAACAACAAATTTTGTGTTTGAAGTTATAGGTAATATAAACGATGATGTGATGAACGGCTTTAATACTTGTTCAAAGAAATTCAAGGACAGATTTGATTTTCTCTCCGGTTGCGATTGCGACATAAAGTATTGTTCGATGGATAACGATATTTTTGAAAGTAATTTGCAGTTAATTGACGGTGACCTTCCTAAAATCTGTGCGTATATGCTTAAAGAGTACTATTCATCCGGAGTTAATACAGTAATAAATTCACTTGAATCTTTAAATGTAAATAACCCAATCGGATATAATTTATCAAAAGGTCATCCGTTTTATGAATACAAGTTCAAAAAATTTCTTGCAGAATGTGCACTCGGCATGCTTCCGTCAAAAGTTTGGGACGGTACTGCCGACGCTACGGGTGGATACATAATAGTCAGAGAAGATGGAGAAGTATTATGCTATCATTTGTTTAACAGAAATGAATTTGAAACTTATTTGATAAACAATACCAAGTTTGAAACCGCAAGTACATCCCGTCATGAATTCGGCTCGATATATAAAGAAAACGGGAAATATTATATCAAGCTGAATTTGCAAGTTAGATTTATAAAATAATATTTTTAAATATAGATTGCTTCTGCTAATTAATCGAGCGGAAGCAATTTACTTTATTTGCAATCCAATTGACTTTGCCATTGCTTTAATGGTATAATAAGTTTGCGACAAAAATCCAATTTAATAACATCACGAGGATATAGGTAGTGTATGTTTTTATCTTTTGATAAAAACACGCACTTCTTTTTACACGCCTATCTCGTGATAGCTTGTTGGGTTTTTGTCGCAGAAAACTTTGAAGCAAGTGTTTTTTGGGCGTAGCTTCGGCTACGCTCTTTTTGCTTTTCTGCGGTGATTTCAATGGATTATAAAAGCCAAACATGTTGTTTTACAGGGCATCGTGACATTGCTCCATATACGCCTGACACGGTCTTTGAACAGACGAAGTCTATCGTTACCCTGCTTGTTTCTAAAGGTTTCAAATACTTCGGCACAGGCGGTGCTTTGGGGTTTGATACCATTGCTGCACAGGCTGTTTTGTCGGTGAAAGAAACTCATCCCGAAGTTAAACTCATTTTAGTGTTGCCTTGTGAAAACCAAACGAAATATTGGAAGCAACAAGATATTGATGTGTATAATGATATTAAGTTTAGAGCCGATAAGGTGAAGGTCCTTGCTCCGCATTACTATAACGGCTGTATGCAAAAGAGAAACAGACACCTTGTTGATTGTAGTTCTGCTTGCATTTGCTTTCTGACAAAGCACGAGGGCGGCACAGCATATACTGTTGATTATGCAAAACAAAAGGGTCTTGATATAATAAATGTTGTTGAAGAAATTGAAGGATAGCCGAGTTTATTTCTCGACTATCCTTTTTCATTTTTACACATCAGTTTGTTGCAGTTGGGCTTTCAACTTGTTGAGATTTGGTTACTGCATATTGAGCCATTCTCATTCGGTTCTGCTCGAATACTTCATCTACCATATGCGTGTAGATTTTTGCGGTTACCGATATATCTGAGTGCCCCATCCATTCTTTTGCCACATTGATTGGTACTCCGGCTGCCTGACAATCGGTGCAGAAAGTGTGGCGAAGTAGGTATGGTTCGAAGTCGGGTGCTATGATTGAGTTCTTTACTTGATTGCGATAAAGGTATGCTCCGTTTGCTAAGTCCATTTCCTTTACAAAGTTTTTCCAGCTTTGATAAAAAGCATTGTCATCCATGCGTGTGTGCTTTTCGTACTTTACGAATACATATTCATTGTTGAGTTCTTTTGCTTTATGTTCCTTTAATGCATCTAAAAGTACAGGCGGAATTGGTATCTTTCGTCCTGTTCCTGCTTCCGTTTTGGATTTGCCGACTGTCAGAATTGCGTTTTCAAAATCTATCCAATCCCACTTCATTCTTCGGATTTCTATCGGTCTAAGTCCGCAGCATAACATTGTAAGCACCATTGTTCCGGCATAGTGCTTTGGTATGGTTTCAAGTATCATTCGGCGTTCATCATCAGTGATTGGTCTGTGCTTGTTCTCGTACACAGTCGGCAGAACAATATCCTTTGCTACATTGGTTTTGATGAGTTCCTGCTTTTCAGCCTTTGTAAGTATACGCCTTAACACCATGCGTACCTTTGATGCAAATGCCTTACTCCATCCTGCATATTCGTTTATGAATCTTTGGCAGTCATCCTCAGTTAAGTTGCATAACTTTATCGAACCGAGGTGTTCAATGATGTGGTTGTAGACGATGTTTTTGTACATGTATTTGTTCTTTTGCGTGCAGTTTGCTTTCTCGATATTAAGGTGATACCAGTTGTCAGCATAGTCTTTTAATTTCATTTCGGAGAAGACACCGCCACTCTTTTTCTTTTCTTGGAGTTGATAATACTCCTTGACCATGTCATCAAGTTTCTTTCGGCAATCCTTTTCACTCGTCTTTGATCGAGCAGTCAATACATCGTATTTGCCATCTTCATTTTTAATTCTTTTGGTCATTCGGTAGCCGATTTGGTTACCGCTTTTGTCGTATAATTCGTACATAATTTACCTCCGTATAGTAATTCTTTTGCCTTTTGGCAACACAAACACTACCACACAGTTTTGCAAATAGCCAGACCAATACCTGACAAAAAAGAGACACATTTTTTGTGAGATTTTGACCTGTATGCCGAGTTAGAATTATATATTTTATCAAGAATTGTAGAGATAATTCAGAACATCTTTAATGAAATATAACTTAACTCTGCTGTCACAGGCTGCAGGAATGTTCTCGCAGAGCTCCGCAACCTTGTCTTTGCATAACCCGGTAATGATTCCGATTTCTTTTTTATTGAACATATATTGTCCTTTTTACGGCAAATCAAGCTCGCCATTTGCTCAATTTCCGCTTTTGTTTTGTTCATCATAAGCGCTCCTTTCCGTGAATACTCAAAAACTTGATTTTCTGCGAAAAACAGCCCTAACTGCATACGAATTTGGAATCATACGCAAAAGTATTACGAATCGAAAAGCCGACAGGCTTTGCGGACGGCGTTTTCGGGCATTTCAATGCCCGAAAATCATACCCCTTTATCCTGCTTTAAAATCGACGGCTTGAAATCCGCCTCAAAATTGATCCAAAAGCCGCAGATTTTCATTAAAAATCATCGTTTTTTCATTCACTTTTTTTCATTCCGGGCTTTTATATTGTTTATGCATCAAAAATGCAAAAGTAGAAAGCAAAATCAAATCAACCGATGCACAGTATAAATATTTGAATTTTTTTTACCATTGACCGAGCAGTGTTCAACATCAATCAAGCATTGATCCTCAAGAGATTTTATTGCTCGTCTTACACTTTCGTAACTCATATTGCATTGCTCAGCCATTCTTTTTATTGACCAATAACTTTTTCCTTTTTTATCTTTTTTAGAAACCAAAAAACAATAGACCATAAAGTCACGACTGTTCAATTTATATTTTTCAAAAAAGTCATTTGGCATAATCCAAAATCTTCCGCTTGGAATTTTTTGATATAGCATTTTTCATTCCCCTTTCTAAAAATAAAAATAAAAAACCTATACGCATCTCAAAATAAAAATGCATATAGGTTCATCATAGTTTTATTGAATTTTCTCTCCGTCTTCATATTAGCAAATTCATAATTTTCTGTCAAGACCCCTTGCAGATGAAAAAATAACTTGAATTCAAATTCAAACAGAGTTAACATCACCACAACCTAAAACGAAAGGTGGTGAGGATATGAAAGAGATGACCGAACTTAAAATGGTATATGATCTTGTGATTTCGAGAACTAACCCTCTTGACAATCCAAGATATGAATTACTTAACCAAGCTCAACGAAAAATGAAGGACGAAATTTTAAGTGTCATCAGACAGACCAATCCAAATTATCCTGAAATGGATTATGACGATGATGTGTTTAAGTATATCGTGCAGTTCAATGATGAGTATTGTATTGACGCATTTGCTAAAGGAATTTCGTTTGCTTTGAATTTCAAAGAGCAAGCTGAAAGATTTATGAATAAAAAATATGACTATTAAAAAAGGAACTCACTTCAAATCGAAGTGAGTTCAAAAATCGGGTTCAACAATATCTTCACCGGTTATATCATCAATGTCATCATAGTTGATATAGGTTCTGACAATTCGTAATCGTTTGAAGGTATTGTCTATCTCAGTAATTATTCCATCAGTATTTATATATCCGTCTTTAACATAGTGTTTGACGGTTACCATCATACCTTTTTTTAATTGGGCGAGTTTGAAGTTGAGAACATCAATTTCATAATCGCCTTTTATTTTTTTAGGTATAACTACTTTTTCTTTTTCTCTAACTAAGTCATAGTATCCTTTGAGAGCCGCAAAGGGCATGAACTGTTTTGCACGGTCAGCTTTGCTGTTCTTCTTCACCACTTTTGTGACCTCCTATCAATCCGTTTCTCATTCGCTGTGTTGCATTTTCCTGAAGGGACATTCCACGAAAGACAGCGTTCTTTCCATACTTTTCTTTAATGTTCAATATGGTTTTCTGCATTTTTTCTTCTTTTTCGGATTTATCAGGTGCAGTAAATAAATCAAACTGTTCAAAGCCATCAGCGGTCACTCTGTTGAACCCAATGCTGATTTTTCGTATCGGTATATCCCTGTGAGCTGATTCTTCGAGAAATTTAACGAAGGCTGCTACGAGTTTTTTGTAACTACTCGTGTAGCAACCGAGCTTTCGTGTTCCGCCTGTGCTTTTAACTACATCTTTAGAATATCCAATGTAAAGTGAAATCGAATCTGTTACTAATCCTTGTGCTACCAGATCAAGAGTTAGATTATCAACCATTTCTTTCATGACGAGCTTTGCATCTTCATAGCAATAATCTTTAAATAAGACTTGACCGTTTGACATGGATGTGGTTTTTGAATGGTAATTGTGAATGTCTGCAATAGTACAAGGTTCAATTCCTTTTGAGTGGTCAATTAAAAATTCTGCATTCACCCCAAATTCACGATACAATATATCTTCTTTTGTGTGAGCTACATCGTACATATCATAGATGCCATAGCGTTCTAATCGTTTTGCTATACCGTGACCTACATTCCAAAAGTCTGTAATAGGTCTGTGATGCCATAAAGTTTCTTTGTATTTTTCTTCGTCTAAATAAGCAATGTGTGATGTAATATGCTTTGCTGTAATGTCCATTGCAATCTTAGCGAGATACAAGTTTGTTCCTACGCCGGCAGTAGCACAGATATGTGTTTTCTCATATACAGCATTCATAAGCATTTCAGCGATTTCCATTGCTGACTTGTTATATAGCGTTAAGTAATCCGTTAAGTCAAAAAAACATTCATCGATTGAATAAACATGAATGTCATCTTGACTGATGTATTTGAGATAGGTTGCATATATTTCAGCAGAATAATCCATGTACTTTTTCATTCTTGGCATTGCGGTTATATATTCAATTTCTTTTGGAATTTCAAATACACGGCATCTGTTTTTTACTCCTAAGTCTTTCATTGCCGGAGATATAGCAAGCGTAATACCACCATCGCCACGAGTATAGTCAGCTACTACAAGGTTTGTAGTGAATGGATCCAGTCCCCTCTCGACACATTCAACCGAGGCATAGAATGACTTTAAGTCTATACACGCATAAACTCTTTCTTTAGCCATATTCACACCTCGCTTTCATTAGTCTTATTGTATTATATCCATTTCTCGATTCTTTTTCAATCATTCTTTAGAGGGACAGATATTACAAAACTTTCATAAGTCTATTTCAAAATTTCTATTGACAAAAGAACATTCGTTCGATATAATTATTTCACAACAGGGACATCTGTCCCTCACAATCATAAAGGAAGAAGATTATCATGAGCGAATCTATTGACTTAGAAAACAAAATAGTTGACTTTATTGATTCCTATTATGATTTGCATGGTTTCCTGCCATCAGTCAGAACTATTGCAGACGGAGTGGGTTCAAATAAATCAACAGTACAGCGACGAACTGCACGACTTCGTGAAGAAGGAATACTGCTTGACAGTAATATCGGTGTAGTGACTCAGCGTATTGATAAGTTGCAAAAAGATTCGGTAATGGTAGGTTTAGTAGGTTCTGTTTCGTGCGGTCCACTCACCTTCGCTGAGCAGAACATTTCCGAATACTTTACACTTCCTACATCATTGGTTGGCAAAGGAGAGTTTTTCTTGCTTAAAGCCTCCGGTGATTCTATGATTGGTTCCGGAATTGATTCCGGTGATTTGGTGCTTATAAAAAAACAAAGCACCGCAGAGTTTGGTCAAATTGTTGTCGCTCTTGTCGATAACGAAACAACGCTTAAAAGATTGAAGAAAAGCAAATCAACCAACGAGATTTATCTTCATCCGGAAAATCCAGATTACAATGATATCTATCTTGACTCTGATTTGGTAATACAAGGCGTTGCAGTTAAAGTATTAAAAGACCTATTGTGAAGGAGATGTGCTGATTGGACAGTCGCATTGTTTTCAGTGGTAGTCAAGATCGGTCAGAGCGAAGAAAAGTGTTTGTTGAGGTTACTCTCAAACAAGATGTTGATGGGCATAAAATTCCATTATCTATTAAATGGAAAAATGGAACTGTCTATAATGTTGATAAGCTATCAGATGTTAGACATTTCAGTCCAGTGCCTACAGAGACTGAAACAAGATACACTGTTTTGATTGGTCAAAGACACACATATTTATTTGAGAAAAACAACAGATGGTATGTCGAAGCAAAAGCATAATTTTTTGAAAGGAAGCGAGTTAAGAAACATTTAGGTAAGTTTAAATAATTTTTTGAATAGACAAAGATTTGAGTATATAGAGAATAGTGTTTGTGAATGATAAGGGCATTTATTTAAACCACCATAGAAGTGCAAAGGTCGCTCGCTTTTGAGCATATATAAAGTATTGCCGGTGTGGTTTATAACATCGGCTATTTTTTATACTCATTTACGGGAGCATTATAAATTTTGTATTTCGGAGGCTTTATTGCATGGTTAAAAAAGTAAAAGTCTTGTCACAGCGAGGTACAAGAATCTGTGATGTAGGTGAGACTGAAAACGGACGAATTATTTTAACTTTCAAAACCAAGGAAAAATTCGAAGATATATATCTCGATGAATTTGTTAAGCGTGCATCAAAAGCAGTTGATGAACAGTAGGGTTACAAAAAGAAATTCACTGCAACGCTTGTGATGCATAAGACTTGATTGAGCAAAATCGACAGGAATTGAGCCGTATCAAGTGATAATACGATTATTCGTGTTATTACTTGGTGCGGCTTTTTCTTTTGCGATGTTTTATTCAAGAATAGTCTACCGAACAAAAAAATACGACAAAATATTACTGTCGTTGTTTGTTATATTTAGTTTAAAAGAATAATATTCAATGCCGATATGCATTAAGGCATGGATACATAAATTGCAGATTGATTTTTTAATCAATTTACGATTGAGTACCCTTTTGTCTTTATGCCTATCTGTCGGTATATCTCAGCAGGGACTCAATTGGGTTCCTGCTTTTTTTGTTTTCCGTGTCTTTCTGCTTAGGCGGAAAGGACAAGCATAATGAAAATCACTTACAGATTTATTGATGGAACAGAAACCATTGTGGAGGTCGCTGATGAAAATCTTGCAAAAATCATTTTGGATATGAATAGGCAAGAAGATGCAAGACAACATCGAATTGCATATAACGAGCGCTCCATAGAACTGTTTGATGAATTGGGAATTCAACTTGGCACTTGTGACTCGTATGACATTGAAAATGATGTCCAAGAAGAAATCGAAAAAAGAAAGCGAGTTAAGGAAGCTTTATCCCATTTGAGTGAAAAACAATTAAGGCGATTAAAACTGTATGCAGATGGAAAGACCTATCGTGAAATTGCAAATATAGAAAACACCACTCCAAGTGTTATTTTTGAGAGTATTTCTTCGGCAAAAAAGAAATTTTTGAAATTTTTTTAATTTTTTTTGAAAAACACCCGAACAAAATCGCAATTTTTCTCTGTATAGTGAAGGGACTTTTTTTGAGACCTTCAAAATTTGACAATTGAATATACAGCTCAAAGGTACATTACTTATATTTCGAGCCGATGTTTAAGTGCGCCATGATCTTAATTGGGAGCGATAAAACTGTAAATTAAAGCCGTATGCAAAACGGTGAGGCGAAGACAGATATAAGGGACAATGATACTTCCGTAACTCGCGGCTCGGTCACAAAGAAGACGGAGAGGTTAGATTCCTATGAGTTTGCTCGCACGCAAATGCCTTTCGAGTTCCCAAGTCAAGGGGTGTTGAGAACAAGTATTGACTATTAAATACCAAAAAGAATAACTGCCGTTATTTATTTGGATAACGGCAGTTGATTGCGGTTTTTGAAAGTTCTCATGTAGTTGGCAGTTTTGTTGAATCTCTCTCCGAAAAAAAGCGAACCGGGCTTTTATATTGTTTATTACGCAAAAATGCAAAGGTAGGTTGAAATAATCTTACGCATGAGAACTCCCAAAAGCTGCAGTCGCAGTTAAAAAATGAAAGGATGATGATAAATATGATTGTGTCTATTTGAGTTAATAAAAAGCATTAATTTTAAGGAGGTAATTGTCATGAGAGATATGGCAAGAATTTTATACAACATTTTATGTGATGTACCAATGGTTGAAGATATACAGTATATCGGCAACGCTGCATACATCAACCTTGAAGATGGAGATGTTCTAAAGATTTCTCTTAACAGCTCCAATGAAAACTATGTGTTTGATAAAATCAAACTTCGTTTTATCAAAAGAGACTTGGGAACACTTGATATCTGTTATTTGGAATTCAAGGAATATTTTTCGCCGGTGCGGATTGGCAAGGATTATTTCCTTTCCCCTGCCGTAAAGAAAAATGATAAAGGATATATATGGAATGTTCTTCCTAATGAGAATGAACTGGATATTCTTGTTGAAGACATTCTTTCATATATCTGCACATTCGAGTAAGGAGGATGTATAATGAATGAATTTTTAAGACTTGAAAGAGAAGCTAAGCGATATAAGGAACAGTACCCTAAGGGCACTCGACTTGAACTTATATCTATGGAGGATCCTCAAGCAGTTCCACCCGGAACAAGAGGCACGGTGCAATTTGTCGATGATATCGGTTCAATTCATATGAACTGGGATAACGGCAGAACATTGGCTCTTGTTCCTAAAGAAGATAGTTTTAGAAAACTCACGGAGCAGGAAATTGAGCAAGAGCAAAATGCTATGTGCGTAGAAGAAACTACAGACGATCTTGCTGATGAACAGTCTGATGGTCCTGTAATGAGTATGTGAGGTGATAAAAGTAAATATAAGGCTGATGCCTTATGGGTATCAAATATCTTGATATGTTTTCCGGAATTGGTGGCTTTAGATCTGCACTTGACAGAGTCGGCGGTTTTGAATGTGTTGGCTTTTGCGAGATTGATGAAAAAGCCAAAGAGACATACGAGGCAATATATGATACGAAAGGAGAATTGTATTTTAATGATGCACGAGAAATCAATCCAAATGAACTTCCCGATATCGACCTTATTTGCGGAGGCTTCCCTTGCCAGAGCTTTTCTATTGCTGGAAAAAGAGGCGGATTTGAAGACACAAGAGGAACCTTGTTCTTTGAAATTGCCCGAGTCGCTTCCGTTAAAAAACCTAAATATATGCTGCTTGAAAATGTACCCGGATTGCTTAACCACGACCAAGGCAGGACATTTCAAAAAATCATCAGTTCATTGGATGAATTGGGGTACGATGTCACATGGCAAGTGTATAACAGCAAAAATTTCGGAGTTCCCCAGTCAAGAAAGCGATTGTACATTGTCTGCTATTATCGAGAAAAAGTGCAAGGCGAAATATTTGCTTTCCCTGAAACAACTGCTTCAAATACTGTCCGATGCATCCGAGGAAGTGAAGGTGATAGAGTGTACTCCGTTGATGGTACATCAATTACTCTCACAAGCTCGGCAGGAGGATTTGGCGGAAAAACAGGACTTTACTTAATTCCTGTTATCAGCAACACAAAGCTTGGTTATCAATACGCTAAACCCGGTGATAGCATTGATATTGCATACTTAGGGCAAAAACAGAGGCGAGGTCGTGTAGGAAAGAATGAAGCACATACACTAACTACTACGCCGTCACAAACCTACTATTTCGTTGACATGAATGCTGATCCTAAACTCACTGAAATTGCAAGATGTATCACAGCAAGACAAAATGCAGGAGTAAGCAAGCATAAGGGCGAACATTCAGCGTTGCTTGTTTTAGTTGGTGAATTTAATGCGGATGAGTTTTCTGATATATATGCAAGACTTCACGAATTCGTGGAACTTGACGAAAAGGAGAACAAAATTGCATTGCTGATTATTGTTGCCGATACTCAATGCTTTGTTGGTTTTATTCGCAGACTTACTCCAAAGGAATGTTGGAGACTGCAAGGATTTTCCGATGAACAGTATTTGAAATCACGAGAGGCAGGATTCAGTGATTCCCAACAGTATAAGCAAGCAGGAAATGCAGTCACCGTAAATGTAGTTGAAGCACTTGCGAAGCGAATTAAAATAATTGATGAAAGAAACAAAGGAGGTTTAAATGGCTAACGATATACGAAACATTTTAACCATCAGTGGTAACCAAAAATTGATTGACGAAATGCTCAAATCAATTCAAGTTGATGCGTTTGGCAGAGGTTCTATCGATTTTAAAAAGGTTTTACCGATACCGAAAGATTTGGATATACCCGAAGGTTCAGATACTCGTGAGGGCATTGCTCTTGTTAAGGACTTTCTTGATAAGATACCAAACGAGGATTTGAGTCGTGAGGGTACTTTTGATGATTTCATGGAATATTTGAAGAAATATGCAAATGGTTTGACAGAAGATAAAAAGGAAATATGGAATTTAGGCATAGCAGCAGTTTCAAATATTCACTATTATAACTCGGCTACTTGGTATGATTGGACAATTAAGAATTGGGGTACAACCTCGCTTGCATACAAATACCATAAAAGCGATAACCCTAACGAGCTTAATTTTTTAACAGCCTGGAAACCGGCGAAAGGAATTATCGGTAATCTTTCAAAACATTATCCCGAATTGACATTCACAATCAAGTGGGCTGATGAGGATTTCGGAGAAAACTGTGGAACTGAAACATATCAAAATGGAAATGTTGTTTCGAGAGAACTGCCTCATACAGATGTGTCAGCAGTTGATTTTGCGGCTGATATTTGGCAGATGAGTCCTGCTGAGCGAGGATTGGTTCTCAATTTATCGGGCAACAAATACATTTGCAGTAGTGTTGACGAATATTCCGTAGTTGAAATATTCGGAAAACCCGGTCTTTTCGCAAATGAAAGATTAACCGAAGATGATGTTCCCAAAGGATTACATCTTTATCATTTGCGTTATGACGATGATAACTGTGAAATGCAAACGCTTGAGCGTAAAGTGACTGTTAATCATGCCGGTTCATTGGTAACAGCCGAAGAGATTGACTTTGGCAATAAAGAATACATTGAACTTACTGATGAAAGCGACTTGAGTTTTTTAGGTGTAGACAGTGATTTTGAACATTTGCTGTCTGGTGATATACCTACTTTCGATACTTTAGATGAATATATTAACAAGGATGGTGGTCTTACATATGATTAAGGAAATCAATGAGCTGGATTTGCTCAAAATGAAAGATAAAGAAGGCTTAATTCTTCAAGGTTGCGGAGGCAACCTTAATGATTGGCTTCAAGGAATTAACGAGGATTTCACAAAACGAAACATTCTTATGAATAATTCCAAATTTGAAGATATCTACTCGTTTAAGTCGGGTGAAATTACAAATCTTTTATTCCCACTTGATAATGCAGATGTCAATGTTCCTAAACTTGCAATGTGGCGAATCGGTACGCATGAGGTGTTTGGCGGCACTTGGTTATCAGATTATATAGACAACAGACTTTCTGATAAGGAAGAAGTTGTTAATAACGAAAACCAAGAAGTCATAAAACCGGATTGCGAGCTTATCGGTCAAGACAGCAATATCTTTAATCTTATGGGCATTGCGGCTCGTACTCTTAGAGAAAACGGTCTTGATGAGCAAGCAAAAGAGATGATTGACAAGGTTACAAACTCTGGAAACTACAATGAGGCATTATTGGCTATCAGCGACTATGTTAATATTGTAGGTCCAGATGAAAGTGAAGATGAAGGGATGTGTATGGGATGAATAATCTGTTGTGTTTTGTTTTAGGCGTAATGGTCGGAGGTTCTGTCGGAGTCGCTTTTATGTGTTGCTTTCAGCTTAATCGAATGAATAAACTCAATGAGCAAATTGCATCGCTGCAGGCTGAGTTAAACAAAAATGGTGATTGTAATGGAACCCTATGAAGCACTTGCTAATCGTGTGATTTCATTTACTGTTGAGGATTACAGGTGGGCACGAAAAATATTGCACCGATATCCAAATCCACAGACAAAATCGCAAAGAAAAAAGTGTGCTGCGGCAAGACGATATATATACGATTTTCGTGTTTGTCACAAATCGGAATATTGGCATATTTTAACCGATGTTGATTTAGATTTGCTGTATCAAAGAGTTGTTGACGAATGCGATAAAAAATACGGAAAATATAACCCTGTGCCGAGACCATATAAAAACAAATAACACACAGAGCTTGCCCTAAATATTATGAACAGCTTTATGTCATGGGTAGGCGGAAAAAAGGCTCTGCGTGAAGAGATTGTTAAACGCCTACCCCTTAACTATGGTAGATATATTGAAGTGTTCGGAGGCGGCGGTTGGGTTTTGTTTCATAAAGAACCTGACAAATTTGAGGTGTATAACGACTTCAATCAAAATCTAGTAAATCTATATCGTTGCGTTAAGGAAAAACCGGAAGAATTGATTAAATGGTTAGAGTTTTCACTTGATTCACGAGCAGATTTTGAATATATGACGAATCGCTTAAAAGACGATGATTTGTCTGATTGTCAGCGAGCAGCATATTATTATTCATTGATTCGATACAGTTATGCATCCGGTGTTGACAGCTTTGGAAGTCAACCACACGATATGTGGAAGAACTTTCCCCTAATTCGTGCTGCACACGCAAGACTCCGTAATACAATTATCGAAAACAAAGATTTTGAGAAACTGATAGGTCAGTATGACAGACCAATCAGCTTTTTTTATTGTGATCCTCCGTATTACAATACCGAAGATTATTATGACGGTGGTGGATTCGGAAAGGACGATCACGAAAGACTTGCGAATACGCTTTGCAATATACAAGGCAAGTTTCTTTTGTCATACAATGACTGCCCTGAAATCAGAGAGCTATATCAAAGACCGGGAATTCTTATTGAAGGTATTACACGAATTAACAATATTGCTCAACGATATGAGGGCGGCAAACAATATTCAGAACTTCTCATATCAAATTACGATACATCGGAACGAATGAAGTCATACTTTCAATTTTCCTTGTTTGATCGTGAGATTGATGTGGACAAGATTCTGTCTGAAAAAATAATTTACCGAGGAGGTTAAAGTTAAAAATGGATAAACAGTATAAGGTAATTGATGACCGAGGCAGATTAACGATACCCCGATCAGTTCGCTTTTTGACAGACATTACTGCCAACAGCATTGTGAGTCTTACCTTTTCAAAAGACGAGATTATCATAAAGAAAGAAAAAATTTGTGATAACTGTCAAAATGAAAAGGAAGAAAAAGAAACCATTACCCTTGCAGAGTTCTTGAATCAACTACCGGAGGCGGAGCAGGATGCTGCTTTGATTCATTTACTCGTTGAGAGATCAAAGAAAAAAGGAGGATATGAAAATGTCGGACAAAATCCCTCTTTATCGCAGTTCTCTTAATACAGCAAGACATTGTAATGAGGTTGACATTTGGCGTCAAAGTGACTTAGAAAACTCACGCTGTGCAACCGCTATTCATAATGCAATTGATTGCAACTTTGTCGATAATCACCTGAATACTGATTTTATGAAAAGCATTATTGACGAGTTCGGCTTTGACCGAGTCACTTATATTCTTGCCTGTAATATAAAAAGAGCCATGCAGGATGCCAGATATTCACAGGAAAACAAAAATTGGAGTGAGCTGATTGCTATCCCCGACAGCAATTTGCGAAATGAATATCTCATAAACAATCACCCTGTTCTAATCAATGCACTAATTGATAAAACTCGAATTGCTTTTGATGAGTTACATATGTTTTCGGCTGATGATTGCGAATCAATGGCAGGGCAAGAACTTACAGGCAAAGTATTGATTTTGAAACCATCTATTCTTGCGGATGAATATAAATCTCCCGATAATCAGTTGTTTTTAGCAACAGCAGGATTTGGATGTTTTCCAAGTTCTCTTGGTCGAAGTATCTATGGTATCTTTCTAAAGGATAATGAATACACTTCGTTCTATCGGCAAGACTTTTTGGGCATAGCAAGAGATGATGTGTTACCTGATTGGGCAAAAAGCAAATTAGAAACACAAGAGTCTGAATCGTTGGAGACGGTTCAGCAAATCTAAGGAGGATATATGAGAGTAAAAATCTATCAAATCAACGCAGAAAAGGATGAGAATGCGAAACGCTTCTCACCATTTTCTTATGCTGAAGAACATGGCGGTGTGAATTCCGACATGTATAAACAAGTGTATTTTGGCGATTTGGATACAGATGATTTAGAGGGTGTGTTTGCAAAGCTTAATGAGAGTGATAAACCACCGCTTTATCAAGGTACCAGCTTATCAGTCAGTGATGTAGTTGAGGTGTTTGACAGTGAAGATTCAAATGCAGATAGCAAATGCTTCTATGTTGATTCTGTTGGATATAAAGAACTTGATAATTTTGATACTTCACTCTGCGAAGAGATGGATGGAGAAAAGGCAGTATATATTACACCCCACCATACACCGCTTGTTCTTAATATGCATATCAATGATTACAAAGATCTCAGCGCCGCTGTCGGCGGTTTGATTGAACTGACACACCCATTTAATGATGAAACTTGTGTTATCGGAAATGATGAGGCAAAGCTAATCGGCATGGATGGGAATCGAAAAATCGGACAAAGCATTTATGCCGGTCCTATTCTTATTGTTGGTGATAACGGTGATGAAAACTTTATACCGTTAACCGATAAACAGGCAGATTTTTATGCAGACAAGTTTAAAGAAATCGAAGATATTTCAGAGGAAGAAGTGCAGTCAGATATGTATTGCACCTTTATTCCTTTGGAAATGAATTAAAGGAGGAATACTTATGTCAACTACTGTTGCAGCACGAATTGATCGATTGATTAATGACGAAAGCAAAACCAAGGCTTATGCTACACTAACAATTAATGACACATTTGCTATTCATGGGGTTAGATTGATTCAAGGCAAAAATGGTCTTTTTGCCTCAATGCCCTCAAGAGCAGTAAAGGACGAGCAAGGAGTAACCGAGTACATTCCTTATGCAAATCCGATTACAAAGGAAGCGTCAGATGCAGTTAGAAATTGCCTTGTAAATGCGTATAATGAGACTGTCCAAGCACAGGCAGAACTTGATGGTTTGCTAAACTCGGATTTCGAGGAAATCCCAGACGAAGATTCATCGTTTGAACAGTCCATGTAGGTATATTTGGCAATATTGCTTAATTAGTCATAGTTCCTTTTTATCAATACTACTAAAAAATGGACCTTCCCCTATATTTCACTTGATTTATACTCTGTTTAGAGTTAATGTACAGTTGAAAGGAGATAGATACATATGACTAAAAAGTTAATATTAACAATATCGTTTATCGTTTTATCAGCACTCATATTGGTAAGTTGCTCAAACAAAGCTAAAACGCCAATGCCGATTTCAGAAAGCAGTACATCATCCTCAGTTGAAAGTCAGTCCGAAAATGAAGGCACAACAAATACGGAAGTTCAAAAATCGGATGATACTTCAAAGGAAAAATCTGTTTCTAAAGAAAATGAGCAGAAGCCGTCTGATTCGACAAAAGGTAATAATAAGAATACTTCAACCTCACCAAAAAAGAACACTGGTAGAACTGAAAAAGAAACACCTACAAAGACAAATGCCAAGTCGGTACAGTCAAGTTCTACAACAATTAAGCAGACAAGGAAAGAAACTACAACCAAAAAAGTTACCACTACCTCAAAACCGACAACCACAAAGAAACATACTACTACTCAAAAATCTTTTGATGTAAACCACTATGTAAGCTATGCAAAGAATTATGCTAAAAGTATCGGCTTAAATCTTGACAGCAGTTGCACGGATTGTTGGGATAATCCTATCAATGCAAATGCCAATTGCTCTAATATTGAAAGAGATATTAAGAGCAGACTGAACAGATATAAGAATGTCGAAGGATTTACTGATGTATGGATTTGGGCAGAAAGCACAGGAAATGGTAACTATGATATTTATATTGGCTATGCTTAATTAAAACTAAAAATAACCATTGTTAAAGCACATCGTTTTTCGGTGTGCTTTTTCATTTTCAAGGAGGAATTATCTAAATGAAGAAATTTATAAAACGAAGTACATCTTTGTTTCTTGCAGTATTGATGTGCTTTTCTTCTCTTATTGGCGTAACTGCAACGGCGCACGCTGCCACTAAGCAGGATGTATATATTATTGACCTGCCGAGAGGTAAAGAAACAAACAAGGAACATTGGGGACATCCTGCATATGAGCTTATGAATGGTTGGAGCACCTTTAACACGGACTATGTAACCGTTAAAGCAATTGGCGATTATGAGGGCGATTCCTGTTACTGTATCGAACCCGGTGTTTCACTATATACGGGAGATAAACTTTCAAAGGAAGCAGAGAGCTTTTGGGATAATTATCCAAGTAAATATAATAAGACAATTGATCCTGACACAATAAAAGTTTATCTCGGAAGAATTATGCAGTATGGTTACACAGGCAAAAACTCAGTAGATTGGGTTTCTACGAATTCATCAAAAGCTGACGACTGTGCCAACCATCTCGCAACACAACTTCTTGTTTGGGAAACGGTAATCGGAGAGCGTGACGAGAATTTCAACCATGTTGATGCTACTAAACATGGCAAGCACAATATTAAAGAAATCATTTCAAGCAAACATCCGCTTAGAAGTAAAATTTTAAGCCACTATTCTCGCATTGAAAAAAGTGTAAAGCAGCATACAACTGTTCCGAGTTTCGCAAGCAGAAGTAAAGGCAAAGCAAGAAGCATTGAATTAAAATGGAACGGTAAGAACTACAGCACAACCATAAACGATACAAACGGAGTGCTTTCAAACTATGATTTTAGCGGTAGTGGACTTACATTCAGTAAATCCGGTAATTCGCTTACTATCACAGCAGAAAAAGCACCAAAAGATGATGTACTAATTACTGTAAATAAAAAGAACAGTCAGCGTAAAGCTGTTATCACATGGACTGATGAAAAAATCGGACCGCAAAGCGGACAGCTGCAAGACATCGTTACTTTTGGGCAGTCGGTTTCAGACCCTGTGAAAGCATACTTAAATGTTAAAGTTTCATTGGGTAATGCTAAGCTGATGAAAGTCAGCGAAGATGGAGAGGTTGCCAATGTAAGATTTCATATAAGCGGAAATGGCATTTCTAAAGATGTAACAACCAATGCAAATGGTGAAATAAACATTGCCAATCTTGCACCCGGCAATTATCAGATTTCTGAATATACGGATGTCAAATATGTTCCGCAAGACACACAAACAGTAACTATTGTAAGCGGTCAGACAGCTTCGGTTCAGTTTTCTAATGTTCTTAAAAAATTTAGGGTTAATGTCACAAAACAAGACTACGAAAAAGGACACGCACAAGGTGACGCTAAACTCAGCGGTGCCGTATATGGTTTGTTTAAAGGTGATGACCTTGTTGCTCAATACACAACAGACCAAAAAGGCTCGTTCACTACCGACTATTATGTTTGTGGCAATGATTGGACGATAAAAGAAATTACTCCGAGTGAAGGATATTTGCTTAATGATATGGTATATAAGGTAGGTGCAGACCCGAAAGATTATACAGTCGAATACAATAACGCTCCCGATATGACCGTTATGGAACAAGTCATTAAAGGCAAAATCAGTATTATCAAACATACGGATAACGGCGATACCCAAATTGAAACACCCGAAAAAGGGGCAGAGTTTCAAGTCTATCTTAAATCGGCAGGCTCTTTTGTAAATGCCGATAAAGACGAGCGAGATACCATTGCTTGCGACGAAGATGGCTTTGCAAGTACAAAATTACTTCCATATGGTGTTTACACTGTCCATCAAACTAAAGGTTGGGCAGGTCGAGAACTTATCACCGATTTCGATGTTTTCATCAATAAAGACGGCAAGACTTACAAATTCCTTATCAACAATAAAAATTTCGAGTCGTATCTAAAGGTAGTTAAACTTGATAAGGAAACGGGTAAACGAATCCCATACGAAGGTGCTGCTTTTGAAATCTACGATAGCAACAATCATAGAATTACAATGCAGTACACCTACCCTCAAGTGACATCAATTCATACCTTTTACACCAACAAAGAGGGATATTTAATCACACCTGAAAAGTTGCCGTATGGTGATTATACTCTTAAAGAAGTACAAGCACCGTACGGATATGTACTTGACGATACACCTGTCCCGTTCTCTATTACACAGGAAAATTCATCGACCGATACAGGCGTTACCGTAGTAAAGGTTAAGGCACGAGATGTTGCACAAAAAGGGGTAATCAATATCACTAAAACAGGCGAGATTTTTTCATCTCTTGAAGAAAACAAAGGCGTATACACTCCGAAATACAGTATAAGTAATCTTAAAGGAGCAATTTTTGAAATCTATGCTGCCGAAGATATAACCACTCTCGACGGTACGGTAAGATATGAGCAAGGCACTTTGGTTGATACTATCACAACCGACGATGACGGTGTGGCTAAATCAAAAGAACTTTATCTCGGTAAATATACAGTTATTGAAAAGACTGCACCAAACGGATATGTTCATAGTGCCGCCAAGTATGATGCTGAACTCACCTATGCAGGACAGAATGTTTCCGTTACCTCAACCGACATTTCGGTGTATAACGATAGACAAAAGGTTTCGGTTTCACTTAAAAAGATTATGGCAAATGATAAGACATTCGGTATCGGCAATAACGGTGAAATCACTTCTGTAAGATTCGGTATTTATGCCGATGAGGACATTAAAGCAAGCAACGGCGATGTTATTCCAAAAGATGCTCTTATCACTTTTGCAAATTGTGATAAAAATGGAAGCATTGTCTTTGATTGTGATTTGCCGGTAGGCTTTAAGTGGTACACAAAAGAAATCGCAACCGATGCGCACTATATCTTATCCGATACAAAATATGAGTTTGATACCGAATATCAAGGTCAGGACATAAAGGTTATTGATATTAAAATCAATAACGATAAAGCTATCGAAAACAATCTCATTTATGGTTCTGTTAAAGGCTTAAAAGTTGATAGAGAAACGCAGGAAGTAATCAAGGGTGCAACCTTTGGTTTGTTTAAATCGGGCACTACCGAATTTACAGAAGATAAAGCAATTTTAACTGCCGTTGCCGATGAAAACGGCATCTTCAACTTTAGCAACATTCCTTACGGTGAATACCTTATCAAAGAAATCAAACCTGCCGACGGCTATCTTGATAATGAAGATGTATTTACTGTAACAATCAAAGATAACGAGCAAGTGGTTGAACTTACTGCAATCAATGATAAAGTGCCAGAATTAAAAACAACGGCAACTGTCAATGGCAAAAAAGAAGTCATCGCAAAAGGCGAAATAACTATAAAAGATACTGTTGAGTACAAGCATTTAGTACCTAATACCGAATATGTTATCAAAGGCACATTGATGGATAAATCCACAGGCAAACCATTCAAAGTTAAAGGCAAAGAAATTACTTCAACCGTTAAGTTTATACCCGATAAGGCAAACGGCAAAGTAGAAGTCACCTTTACTTTTGACGGTTCGGCTATTAAAAAGTCTACTGACCTTGTAGTTTTCGAATCCTTGTATCGTGATAATGTTGAGATTGCTGTTCACGCTGATTTGAAGGATAAAGGACAAACTGTGACTATAGTCCCTCCTGCCCCTAAAACTCCTAAAACAAGTGACAATAGAAATCTTGGCACTTGGATTGGTCTTGGCGGTGTTGGATTGGGTGCCGGCATTGCAGCACTCCTGCTTAAATTAAAAATGAAAAAAGATGAGGACGAATAATGAAACGAGTATATATTTGTGCTCCACTTTCAGATAATCCAAATCGAGATGTGATTGAAGCTGTTCGTTTCGGCGAATATGCAATGAAGGAATGCGGTGCGGCTCCGGTCGTTCCGCATTTTCACATCTTAATGGTTAATCCAAAAAATGATAAAGAAACCGAGCAAAGGAAATTGGCTAATTTTAGTTTTTTATGGATGGTCGATGAACTTTGGGTATTCGGTGATTCTTGGACAGATGAAATGATGGAGGAAATATCAAGAGCTGAAATGCTCAAAATCCCGATCAGATATCATTCTGACAATAAAGTAAAATCAATTCTAAAGAAATATGGAGGTATATCAAATGAATAAACTTGTAAGTAAATTCAATAAAAAGCAGTTTGCTGTATTTGTAGTTACCCTTATATGTGTTTGCTTATTTACAGCTACGACTGTTTATGCAGCAGGCGATGTTTCAACAGCGATTACAAGTACATGGAACGCTGCTAAAGCACAAATCAAAACTGTTGTAAACAATGTTGTGTTTCCTGTGGTAGATACAATCCTTGCGATTCTTTTCTTTGTGAAAATCGGCACGGCGTATTTCGATTACAGAAAACATGGTCAATTCGAGTTTACAGCACCGGCTATTCTTTTCGCTTGTCTAATCTTTACACTCACAGCTCCACTTTATATTTGGGGCATCGTTGGCATGTAAATGAAATGAGAAGTAGACAGGAGGTGGACTTATGTTTGACTGGCTCGGAGATATAATCTCCGGTATGGGTGATGCGATAGGAAATGCCTTTACGGGCATTTCCGATTCAATCATTGATGCCATTCTAAACAGATTTATTCAATGGCTTTTCAAGTCAATATATGATGGGATTGCTAATTTCTTTACGCAAATTTCAAATATGGGTACAGAGATTTTTGATTTGTCATGGGTACAAGCTGTTGTTAAATTGTTCTCTTTATTCGGTTGGAGCCTATTTGTAGTAGGCGTTGTTGTATCTGCATTTGATCTTGCAATCGAATATCAAACCGGCAGAGCAAATATTAAAACAACAGCGCTTAATTGGATTAAAGGTTTTATGGCAGTTTCTTTATTTACTATTACGCCAATTGAGTTATACAAATTTTGTGTTTCTCTGCAAAATACATTTGCTAAAGACTTGGTAACGATAGCTGCAGGAGAGCAATATGTTTCTCTCGGTAGCCTTGCCACTAAAGTTCTTGTATCCTCATTTAATCCTGGCGGAGCTATGATCACAGCAGGACTTTTTGAACTTGTTACGCTGATTGCATTGGGATTCTGTGTATTTAAGATTTTCTTTGATAATATCAAGCGTGGCGGAATACTTCTTATACAGCTTGCAGTCGGCAGTTTGTATATGTTTTCTATTCCGAGAGGTTATGGTGACGGATTTAATAATTGGGTGAAACAAGTATTTGCATTGTGCTTAACCGCCTTTTTACAAACTACACTTCTGTTCCTCGGTTTGCTTTCATGGAGTACAAATATGCTACTTGCTATTGGTATTATGATGAGTGCTGCTGAAGTTCCGAGAATAGCACAGCAATTTGGTTTGGATACAAGCGTTAAGGTTAATGTTATGAGTGCGGTTCATATGGGAACATCTGCTGTTAATCTTGTAAAGGCTGTTGGAAAATAAGGAGGTAAAAATGAATTTCACAGGAATGATAAATAAAATCAATCATATTATCGTTTCAGATCCAAGCTATGATAAAAATGTTTGGTGCAGATATGAAAACGATCATTTCAATGCAAATAACTGGACTGCTGATATTCAGCTTCAAGATGTGGATGAGACAATTGAGGGTTACTATATCACAGGAACGGATATAGGCATTATGTTACACCATCCAAGTGTAAATGCAAGGATGGAGCAAGACAGAATCCGATTTCCGTCAATTTACAAGTTAAATAAATACACTATTGGCATGGACAGAGCTTGCGTATCTATTGGAGTTAATGAAAAAGCAAGTGAAATTGCAAATGAAAAAAATTCATCTGAATATGGAACAGCTCTTCATACTTTGACAGATGGACAATTCGGCACGGTATACGAAGGAGTAGATAAAGATGGAAACATTGGCTTTATCCATATATCAGGCTACATCGACAATGATGCCGGATATACGAATTCTGATATCGTTAATTATATTACCAACAATCTTCAAATTAAGGGTTTGACTCTTGTTGGCACTGAAGAAGACGAGTGTATTCACGATGAACAAGGCATGGGAGGAATTTGATTGAAAAAACAGTATATCTATCCCCAAAACATGAGGGCATCTGCAACCTTATGGTTATGGTCATTAAAGGATTTTGTTGTAGTTATAATCGGTGCTTTGTTTTCAGCTATTGTATTGGCAACAACAAAACTGATGATTCCGGCTGTACTTGTCGGAACCTACGCTCTTTTATCAATCCGTGCGGACGGAACAACAATGCTTGATTTCATTAAATATGGAATCAAGTTTTTTATTTCAACACAGCAATATTACGAATGGGGTTTGAAAGACGAAACACTCCCCAAACAGAATAAAACAAAAGTAGGTGATGAAAATGGCAAAAAAGAAAAGTAAAAATACGGTTCAAGACCTTATCGGTATTGAAACATTTACAAAAAGAGGTATAAAAACAGCTCATGGTGAGCTCGTTTATTACCTTATCAGTCCAACGAATATTTCTGTTCTTTCAAAAGAAAATATTGAAATCAAAATATGGCATTTAATGCAAGTGCTATCGGCTCAGCCTAATATTGAAATCTCCTGCATTGATTCATGCGAAAGGTTTGATGATAATAAAAACTTTATGCTTGAACGACTGGCTAATGAGCAGAATTCAAGTGTTAGGAAATGTCTTGAAAAAGATATTGATTATCTTGATAACATTCAAATTGAAATGTCAACAGCTCGACAATTTATGATGGCTGTTCGTTTTAGAAAAGAAAAGGAAGAACAGAAATTCAATCAGATTAACCGAGTGGAAAAAGCAATTGCAGAACAGGGTTTTGAAGTTAAACGAATGAATAAAGATGATATTAAGCGCTTTCTTGCTATTTACTTCGGAGCTTCAATGCAGGGCGAATTAATTCCCGATGTTGACGGAGAGGATGGATTTGATGAAGAAAAACTCAAAAAGGCGGTGCTATAAAATGGTTCAATTGTTTTTAACTATATTTATGATTGTTACATATGCATTAGCGGCTGCGATACTTACTTATGTGAGCATTTGCAGTATTGAAGATTCAAAGGATCAACAGCAATTTGACACAATTGCTAAATCCATTGAGGAGCAAAACGAAGATGGAGACACAGACACCACGAATAAGGTTTATGATTTAATGCTTAAAAATAAGGATTGTGTCGGTTGGCTAAAGGTTGTGGATATGGATGTCAACTATCCGGTTATGTTAACCAAGCAAAATCCAGAGTTCTACTTGCGCCGAGATTTTAATAAAGAATATTCATATATGGGTACTCCTTTTATGGATGCCAACTGTAATATCGGTATTTCAAAAAATCTCATTATTTATGGTCATAATATGAAAAACGGTAGAATGTTTGCACCACTTATGGAATTTAAAAATAAAGAGTGTTTCGATAAACACCAAATCATTGAATTCATCACACCTAATGAAAAGGCAATTTATCATATTGTATGTGTTGCTAAAGTTAAGGCTGATGATTCATGGTATTCGTTTATTGAGGATTCGGGTGAATCCCAGTACAACGAAAGAATTAAGGAGTTATATTCAAAATCGTTGTATCACTCAGATTATGAATTTGGTTACAATGATGAGTTCTTGACATTGTCCACTTGTGAGTATTCACAAAATGACGGAAGGCTTATCGTTGTAGCTGTTAAGGAAGGAGCGAACAGTAATGTTTAAAAAAAAGAATAAAGAATTAACCGAAGAAGAAAAAGAAGTAATTCGCACAAAATCATTTTTTGATATGATTCTGCCGTCTACAATAAAATTTTCAACAGACCATTATGTATGCGGTGACAGTTACAGATGCGTATGGGCAATCAAGGAATATCCGCCTACTACGGAAGAACTTGCTTTGTTTTCTACTCTTGCGGACAGAAACAATTTAACCATTCATTTGTATTCTCGTATGGTTGATGCTATTGAGCAAAGGAAAATCATACAAAATGCTACAAGAAAAAACAAACTTTCAACCGGTTCAAACGATGTTCAGGAAAACATTACAGCCGAGGGCAATCTTGAAGATGTTGTCAATTTGATTGCCGAGCTTAGAAAGAATAAAGAGCCGTTGCTACATTGTGCTGTATTTCTTGAATTAAAGGCTGACAGTATGCAAAAACTTCGTGAGTTGCAATCCGAAATTCAAATGGAACTTACAAGGTCAAAGATGTCTGTTGATAGGCTTACACTAAGACAAAAGGAAGGCTTTTTAACTGTATTGCCTGTCGGATACAATATCTTTAGAGAACAATTTGAGCGTGTACTCCCTGCAAGCTCGGTTGCAAATTTATATCCATTTAACTATTCGGGCAAAACGGATCCTAAGGGTTTGTTTATCGGCAGAGATAAATACGGCACAAATATTCTTGTTGATTTTGATAGGCGTGCTGAAGATAAAACCAACTCAAATTGTTTGATTCTCGGCAACTCCGGTCAAGGCAAGTCATTCCTTTTGAAACTCATTCTTACAAATTTCAGAGAATCAGGCAAAAGAGTTATTTCACTTGATCCTGAAGCGGAATATGAAGAATTGACGAAGGCTCTCGGTGGTTGCTATATCGATTTTATGAGTGGCGAATATATCATCAACCCTCTTGAGCCCAAGTCCTTTGGTGATGACGATAAGGAATACGACCAATTCACACCCGAAGCATTCCGCAGAGTAACAAGGTTAAGTCAGCATATTGCCTACTTGAAAGACTTCTTCAGAGCATATAAAGACTTCTCGGATGAACAACTTGATACATTGGAGATTATACTTTCTAAGTTGTATCAAAACTTCGGTATAACCAACTATACCGATTATGACAAGTTAAAGCCCACAGATTATCCGATTATGGAAGACTTATATGCTCTGCTCGAAAAAGAATACAAGGGCTATCAACATAATCAAAAGAATATTTATCGTGAAGAAACATTACAAGAACTTTGTCTTGGACTTCATTCTATGTGTGTAGGTACGGAATCAAAGTATTTCAATGGTCACACAAATATTATTGATGATACTTTCCTTTGCTTTGGTGTTAAAGGTTTGATGGATACCAATCGCAGACTTAAGGATGCAATGCTTTTCAATGTTCTCTCATATATGACAAATGAATTGCTCGGTAAAGGCAATACTGTTGCTGCTATTGATGAACTGTATCTATTCCTCACTAATATGACGGCTATTGAGTACATACGAAATGCATCAAAGCGTGTTCGTAAAAAGGAAAGCTCGGTTATTCTTGCGAGTCAGAATATTGACGACTTTTTAATTGAGGGCGTTAAGGAATATACAAAGCCGCTTTTCTCGATTCCGACACATCAATTTTTGTTTAATGCAGGAAGTGTTGAGCCAAAGGTATATATGGATGTACTGCAAATTGAAGAGTCTGAATTCGAGAGGATTCGTTATCCCGAACGAGGCACTTGTTTATTCCGTTGCGGTAACGAACGATACTTACTTCAAGTTATCGCACCTGAGTTTAAGCAAATTATGTTTGGTAAAGCCGGTGGCAGATAATTTGACTGTTATTAAGGAGGTGTTTATATGGCAGTAAGTGCTGCAACAGTTGCTAAAATCACATCAGCAGTAGCAAGCGATAAAAATGCAAGAAAAGTTATAGGCGTCATTATCGGTTCAGTTATTGGACTTTTGCTTATTCCTTTGATTGCATATATGGGAATTATTGGCAATATGGATTCTATCGAAATAGACACCAACCAAGTACAGCAATCAATAGTTCAAAATATGTCAGCAGAAGAAAAAGCCAAGTTACAGCACATTGAGGATGTAATGACCGGTATATCAAAAGAATGCTCTAAACGAAAATTAAAAAGTGTCGTAAGTAAAAAGGCACAGGCGGTTTACGCTTGTGCTTTTTACGATATTGAAAAAACCGACAGCGATTTCATTTCAAAACTTGTTGATTGCTTTGAACAGGCAAAGGATGATAACGAACTACTTAATATGCTGAATTCTGCTTTCGGTACAAATATATCAGCCGAGGATTTCAGTCACTTAATGTCTGTAATTTCAAATACCGTTATCGATATTGATTTGAGTAACACAGATAAGAATAATCTTGATTTAGTTAAATGGGCACAAATGGCTTATGACAATAAATGGGGTTATGTTTGGGGTTCGCACGGCAATGTTTTAACCGCAAATGAACTTAAAAGACTTGAAAAAACATTCGGCTCTCATGTTACCGATAAAGAAGAATATATTAAGTCTCATTGGCTCGGCAGACGAACTTCTGACTGTGTTGGATTAATTAAAGGCTACGGCTGGTATGACGAAACAAGCGGAACTATTAAGTACGGAACAAACGGTATGAAAGATGTGACCGCTGACGGCATGTTTAATGCTGCTGTTGAGAAAGGACCTATAAGTACCATGCCTGATATACCCGGCATAGCAGTATGGCATCAAGGACATATCGGTGTGTATATAGGAAACGGATATGTAATTCACGCAGCAAATACATACGATGGAGTAATCAAAACTCCGATTACTTCAAGCGGTTGGACTCATTGGCTCAAAGTTCCGTATATTAACTATATTGAAGAAACGGATGCTGATTCAAATTGAATATTTAAAACGAAAAGCGGTATCAATCACGATACCGCTGATTTTTTATTAAGGAGGTATTATTTTGGTTATAAATACAGTTATGAGAAGAAAAGATTCTCAAGTTGATTTGCAAAAATGTGTAGTAGAAAAAGCAATTGAAATATCACAGGCGGAATTTTCGGCTTTGTGTAATGGCTTGCTTGAAGATAAGGATTACATATCAAATTATAAAGATCTTATGAGAGTTGACAATAACGGTATAACGCATTGTCTGCTTGTTTTAGGTTCTGATACCGAAGACGGAATTCTCATAAACAGCGAAGGCTATAATTATGCTCGTTATTCAGCATATATTCCTAATATTCGGCAGAGCGTAACACTTGAACAATTCCCGGCTCTTGAATCATTCAATAAGCGAATGATTGATGTAACCAATAGCATAATGAACCAAGCAATTGCAAACTGTGAAGAATCGGGCGATCCCGAATACAGAGTTGATATTAATAAATACAACCGAGTTGGAGAACCTGCCGTGTATCCTGCATTGATTGATGATATGCTTAGGGATTTAGGTAATGTCGATGAAACAATTCTATACTCCGATAGTATTGACTTAATGCTTAACAGTAAAGCAATTGACATCCCTTTTGATTATTCCGATGAGGATTTTACAGACATTGAAATTTTATGTGCAAGACATGTACTTTGGCTTTATGGCGGTGAAGGTGAAAAAATGGATTTAAGTGGCAAGGCATTTTTGAATGTTGATTTTTCGGGCAAGGATTTGAATGGTGCTGATTTTGAGAATTGCAAATTTTATCACTGTACTTTTGATAATGCATCGCTTGTTAACTGTAATCTGCAAAATGCGTTGTTCAGTAACTGTTCTCTGTATAATGTAACAGCTGAAGAAGCAGAATTGCAAAATGCACGATTCTTTTCTTGTAACCTTGCCAAGGCATTTTTCACACATAGTAATTTCAAGGAAGCTGTACTTAAAAGCTGTCAAACAACAAGTTCGAGTTTTATGAATTGCTGTATTGAAAATATTGCATTAGAGGAAACGGACTTACCCAATGATAAAATATTTGACAGCGAATTAGATTGGATTAAAAATGATATTCCGGATTTTGAGCCGAATATGTGAGGTGACAGTAATGGATAACTTGGATAAGAAGGCAAGGCTTATTGATGATTGGTCTTGGGTTCTATATGAAGATGGTTCGGGACACATTGAGAACTCGGAAGGTAAGCAATTTTGCAGTTTCGATTATACAACACAAGAGGTTAAGGACTTAAATAACCGATGGCAGTTTATGAATGAATATCCATACAGAACTCCGTGGGAAATGTTTAAGACCGATGTTGAAAACACGCTTGTTTCAAATGGTCTTGCTTCATATAACGATATTGTAAAATCAATTGCCAAGTTGGAGGAAAAGCTGAATATCAACAAGGATTTTCGATTATTTAATGGCAATCAATTTGTCGGTTGGAAATCATATTATGATTTGCCCAAAGTAGAAAAGGCATTATCGGATATGGAGGCTGCAATGAAAACTACAAACAATTTTGATCTTTCAATTGCAGACAGATTATCCGATTCGTATCCTGAAGAGGCGGTTTGCGCAATGCTTACAGACAGCCAAAAAGAAATATTGATTTTGGGCGTAGAGTTTGAGCGTGATTTTGGCAATGATGTTTCAGAAAACTTATATGGAATATATAAGGCAATAACTGATGAAAATACAATGTTAAATGATACTCAACCTGAAATGACTATGTGAGGTGATGTTATGAAAAGGAATATATCCATTCCAATTGATGAAGAACGACTGACTACATTACGGATATATATGGAACAGAAAAATGTAGATCTTGAAGAGGAATTAACCAAGGCTATTGACTCTCTGTACCTAAAATATGTTCCGATAGCAGTTCGTGATTTTTTTGCTATGCGTGATGAAACTATGCAAGCGACTAAGAAAAAGAAATCAACGAAATCAGCAATCAAAAATGAGGAGGTGTGAACATGAGTGATAACGAACAAAAAGAAAGAATTGGCATCAGCATAGATAGTGTCACTCTCACAAAGGTGGACGCACAATTAAAAAAGTCCGGTGTAAAAAGCAGAAGTGAATACATTAATATTGCAGTTGATGCTTATCTTGATTTTCTAAATAATGAAACCATTCGTAATGTGGTTGCACCCATGTTTGAAACCGTTGTTAGTGCAAAAATCGAAGATTCTGAAAATCGAATTGCCCGAATCATTTTCAAATTGGCTGTTGAGCTTTCAATGCTAATGCATATCACGGCAGTAAACGGAAATATAAGTGAGGCAAAAATGAAAGAACTTCGCCGACTTTGTACGGAAGAAGTAAGCAGACTCGGAGGGCAGATTTCCTTTGAGAATGCCTATCGTTTTCAGAATGAATAATGGCTCAGCTTATTGTTAAAAGTCCATATTTACCACCGAATTCGACCGGTAAAATAGAGGGTTATTTACGATATATTTCAACTCGTGAAGGTGTTGAAAAAATCAAACGAAAAGACTCGGTGGCTTATTCGGATGAAGATAGAAAAGATATAATCAATGAACTGTTGAAGCGGTATCCAGATTCGGTTGATTTTCTTGAATATAAAGATTTTGAGAAAAATCCAAGCAGAGAAAATGCGGATGAGTTAATAACTCAAATCACGGAATCTCACGCTGACTTTTTTAGCGACAGAGGTACATATTTGAAATATATATCGGAGCGACCAAGAGTTCAAATTGTTTCTAAAACAGGCTTGTTTTCTGATGCTGAAATGGATTTGAATATTTCTCGTATATCAAGAGAAATATCAGAAAGCCAAAGCAATGTATGGACTCATATTATATCCTTAAAAAGAGAGGATGCTCAGCGACTTGGATATGACAGCGTTGAAAACTGGATACCGCTATTAAGAAGCGAACGAAATTTCATAGCACAGCAAATGAACATTAAGCCTGATAACTTTAGATGGTATGCTGCTTTTCATAACGAATCCCATCATCCCCATGTTCATATGGTCGCTTATTCGGTTGAACCTAATGAGGCATTCTTAAACGCTGACGGAATATCTAACATTAAAGGTGAATTAACCAAGCATATTTTTCGTCAAGATTTGATGTGTCTTTATGATAAACAAAACGAAAGCAGAGATAATTTACGACAAGTCGGAGAACAACAGATTTATGATATTATCAAGCAAGTGAATTCACAATTATATGATAATCCAAAGATAGAAGCTTTGTTGGTTTCTTTATCGGAATACCTTTCTGATTATGAAGGTAAAAAGGTCTATGGCTATTTCAGCACAAAAGGCAAACGCATAGTAAACTCCATCGTAGACGAAATGGAAAAAGATTCAATCATTTCTAATTTGTATGAGACATGGTATTCATATAAAGAACAGATAATTGATATTTATAGCAATCAAAAGCTGGTTCGTGTTCCCCTATCGCAGAATAAGGATTTCAAGACGATAAAGAATGCTATTATAAAAGCTGCTGCCAATTTATCCATTGAACCGATTGATGAAAAAGAATATGAAAAAGACTCCATATTTCAGCCTGATATACCAAACGACTGCTATGTAGAAAAAGCGGAAGCAGTTGAGGAAACGGCAATCAATAATATTGTCACAGATAATGAAATCAAACATAGCGAAGACTATCTTAGTTTAAAGGCAAGTGCTGAGCGTGGCAATGTATGGGGACAATATAAAATGGCAAAGTATCTGTTTGATGATTCAAACTTGGAATATAATCCAACTTTGGCACTATCATACATGTACAAATCCGCTTCCCAAGGATTATCAATAGCCGAATATATGCTTGGCAAATTACTTATTGTCGGAGCGGATGTTGAGCAGGATGTTTTGACTGGAATTGCATGGTTAGAAAAAGCGGCAAGCGAAAGGAACTCATTTGCACTATACTTCTTAGGCAAAACATATTTACAGGGCATATATGTTGAACAGGATATAGATAAAGCAATAACCTATCTATATCTTGCATCTAAAGAAAGCAACCATTTTGCCGAATACACTCTTGGTAAGTTACTCATAGATGGAAAAGTAGTTCAACAGGATGTTTCTGCCGGTTTGGACTTTATAAAGAAATCCGCAGATGGCAATTTCAAGCCTGCACAATACTACTATGGAAAGTTATTGTTTATGGGCGAGTTCGTAAATAAAAACATTCCTTTAGCTATAGAGTATTTGACTGCTTGTGTTGATGACGATGACAAATATGCATCATATCTTCTTGGTCGAATATATCAAACCGAGCAAGGATATGTCGATTATAAAAAAGCTATTGAATACTTTGTTCATTCAGCCGATAACGGCAATGATTTCCCCTATTACCAGCTTGGCAAAATGTATTTATATGGTTTAGGTTTAGATTCAAATCTGTCACAAGCGGTTTCTTTATTGCAAATTTCCGCTGATATGAATAATCAATATGCTCAACTTTTATTGAAGCGCATATCTGAAGGCAAGATCCATTCTTGCAGTTCTGCTTGCTTAAGTCTTTTTTATCAGCTTGGTAGGTTATTCAAAAACAATGTAGATAATCGCCGTAAGGCAGACAGTATTAAAAATGACAAGAAGTTAATGAGTAAAATTCAAGAAAAGAAAATTGCTCACGGCTTGAAAATGTAGGAAAGTACATTTAATTGGACTGTAACCGGCATGATTATTGCAGAGATTTTTTGTTTGTGCTATTATTCAATCGTAGGGAGCTTCCGCCCTACATAAATGCTTAAATCCCTTATTTAAGCATAACAATAAGAAGTCATCATTCAATTGGTGACTTCTTTCTTTTTTAAGGAGGTAAAATGAACGATATAAATATAATGCCACTTATCATGGCATTCGTTATTATGGCAATTATTCTTGGCGGTATTACTATAGTCAGTCACATATACTCTCTTAACAGAATTAAAAGTAAGACAGTTGGCGATGGTCAACACGGAACGGCACGGTGGGCCACAAAGGCTGAAATAAGGCGTGCTTATGAGCACATCGTTTATACACCTGAGAAATGGAGAAAAGAGGCACAAAGGGGCGTACAACCGTCAACAAGCGATGGAAAGGCTTTGCCACAAGGATTACTTGTAGGGAGAGATAAAACAGGAGCTTTAATTGATACAGGAGATGTTCATGCACTTATGATTGGCGCTGCCGGTGTAGGTAAAACGGCGTTTTGGTTATATCCCGAAATCGAATATTGTTGTGCTTGCGGAATGTCATTTCTTTCTACTGATACAAAAGGTGATGTTATGCGTAACTATGCAACAATAGCAGAGAAGTATTATGGATATAAAATAAGTGTAATAGACTTGCGTAACCCTACAAGGAGTAACGGCAATAATCTATTACACTTGGTTAATAAGTACTATGACCTTTATCGTGAGAATCCAAACTCGTTGATGTATAAAGCCAAAGCTGAAAAGTACGCAAAGATTATCGCTAAGACAATTATAATGTCCGGTATGGATGGGGCCTCATTCGGACAAAACGCATATTTCTATGATGCTGCAGAAGGATTGCTTACAGCGACAATTCTTTTAGTTGCTGAATTCTGCCAAGCCGATGAGCGTCATATTGTATCTGTATTTAAGATCATACAGGAACTGCTTGCCCCTTCTAATATGAAAGGCAAAAACAAATTCCAAGCGCTCGTTGAGCTTTTACCGGATGAGCATAAAGCAAAATGGTTTGCAGGAGCAGCGCTTAATACTTCGGAGCAGAGTATGTCATCGGTAATGTCTACTGCTCTTTCTCGTCTTAATTCATTTCTTGACTCGGAACTCGAACAGATTCTTTGTTTTGACACCGAAATTGATGCAGAGGAATTTTGCAATCAAAAAAGTGCAATATTTCTTATTATGCCAGAGGAAGATCCAAACAAATTCTTTATGATATCACTTATCATTCAGCAACTATACAGAGAAATCCTTTCGGTTGCTGATGAGCAAGGTGGCAAATTAAAGAATCGCTGTGTATTCTTGTGCGATGAGTACGGAACATTACCTAAGATTGAATCAGCTGAGATGATGTTCTCTGCATCTCGTTCTCGAAGACTTCAAATCGTTGCGATTATTCAATCATTGCAACAGCTCGAAAAGAACTACGGCAAGGAAGGTGCCGCAATCATTGTTGATAACACTCAGCTCACTATATTTGGTGGATTTGCACCAAACTCTGTTACTGCCGAGTCAATGTCAAAGGCTCTTGGCAACAGGACTGTTATGAGCGGTTCAGTCAGTCGCAGTGTTAATGATCCTTCACAGTCACTTCAAATGATTGAACGACCTTTGATGACTGCCGATGAGCTTAAATCAATGCCCAAAGGACAATTTATTGTTATGAAAACGGGCGTTTATCCTATGAAGGTGAAATTACAATTATTCTTCAAGTGGGGTATTAGATTTGAAGAAGCATATGCTGTTAATGAACGAGGCAATCGTATGGTTAAGTATGCATCGTCTAAAAAACTAATAAGCAGTATACTCGAAAAATATCCGCATACTTCAAACAAAGAAAATCGACCATATGCACCTCCCGGTGAATACAGTGAAAGTTCTGCACCGCCTGTTAGCGTTGCTATTTTGAATGCTGTTAAGCAAGAACTTGATAAACATGATACTGAATTAAGAACACAGAGTACATTTGAACAAATTAGAAATACAATAAAAGCTAACTAATATTTGCTTTTTCCTGTCTAAAGTGCTATACTCGGTATATATTGGAAACAGAAGGAGGAAAGCGTCCATGCCAAGATCGCAGCGTGTCTTGTCCACGGAAAACCGCTGCACATCACCGGGGAAAACTACCGTATCTGCGGTGACCACGGCTGCGACAAGCATAGCTACCATTGATATGGAACACACACTGACACAACTTCCATTCTGGTCATCCTTGACCGAACAGGAGCAAGAAACGCTACGCCGAAGTGCCTTTGTCCGTCATTATGAAAAGGGCGCGTTTATACACAGCAGCGACACCGAATGTCTCGGAATGCTGTTTGTTCTTTCCGGCGAAATTCGCGCCTATCTTCTTTCCGAGGAAGGGCGAGAAGTCACATTGTTCCGGCTGTATCCAGGTGAATTATGCGTGCTTTCTGCCTCCTGTGTGATCAGTCAAATCACCTTTGATACGCAAATGACCGCAGGAATGGATACAGAGGTTCTGATTATCCCTGCAAATATCATTGCTGCGATCAAGGAGAAAAATCTATATGTCCGCTGCTTCCTCTATGAGTTGGCAACGAAACGGTTTTCTGATGTGATGTGGGCGATGCAGCAGATTATGTTCAAGGGATTGGATCGGCGGCTGGCAGAATTTCTTTTTGCCGAATCGGAACGTACCGGCTCCGATACGATACGCATGACCCATGAGCAGATTGCCCAGCACATCAGCTCAGCACGGGAGGCAGTGGCACGGATGCTCAAAAGCTTCTCGGAGGACGGACTGGTGGAGCTGAAGCGTGGTGCAATCACGCTGCGGGATAAGAACAGACTAAATCATCTAAAATAGAAAGGAATGTGACTTCGTCACAGAAGAAAATCATAGATTTGCTACAATAAAAGAAGAAAAACAGGAAGGAGTATCCACCATGAAAGAAACGAAATACGCAGGGACTCAAACCGAAAAAAACCTGATGGCTGCCTTTGCCGGTGAGTCCGAGGCTCGCAACAAGTACACCTATTTTGCATCCAAGGCCAAGAAGGAAGGCTACGAGCAGATCGCGGCGTTGTTCCTCAAAACCGCTGACAACGAGAAGGAACACGCCAAGCTGTGGTTCAAGGAGCTGAACGGCATTGGTGACACCGCCGAAAACCTTCTCTCCGCCGCTGAGGGTGAGAACTACGAGTGGACGGATATGTACGACGGCTTCGCCAAGACCGCCGACGAGGAGGGCTTTCACGAGCTTGCACAGCGTTTCCGTCTGGTCGCCGCCATCGAAAAGCACCATGAGGAGCGCTACCGCGCCCTGCTACACAATGTGGAGATGGCGGAGGTCTTTGCCAAGAGCGAGGTCAAGGTGTGGGAGTGCCGCAACTGCGGGCATATCGTGATAGGCGAGAAAGCCCCGGAGGTTTGCCCCGCTTGCAACCATCCCCAGAGCTATTTTGAAATTCACGCAGAAAACTATTAAAGAAAGAAAAGGAGAATTATCATGGAGCAGAAGTTTTACATTTGCAAGCATTGCGGTAACATCATTGCCAAAGTTAAGGACGTAGGCGTCCCTGTCGTCTGCTGCGGCGAGCCGATGAGCGAGATCGTACCCGGCACCACCGACGCCGCCGTGGAGAAGCACGTCCCTGTCTGGACGGTGGAAAACGGCATCGTTCATGTCAAGGTTGGCTCTGTGGAGCATCCAATGCTGCCGGAGCACTACATTGAATGGGTATCTCTCCAGACCAAGCAGGGCAATCAGCGTAAGGAACTGCATCCCGGCGAAAAACCGGAGGTCTGCTTCGCTCTCTGCGAGGGCGATGAGGTCGAAGCGGTCTACGCCTATTGCAACCTCCACAGTCTGTGGAAAGCGTGATCGTTTCTGATAAAAATAGCGACAAGTTAATCGAATATTATTAAAAATAGACATATCATGATACAAAAAAAAGAAATGAGAATTTCATTATGAAATATGTATGCGATGTGTGTGGTTGGGAATACGACGAAGAAAAGGGCTATCCGGAAGGCGGCATTGCACCGGGTACAAAATGGGAAGATATTCCGGATGATTTTGAATGCCCCTTATGTTTAGTTGGCAAAGACCAGTTTTCTGTGGTTGAGTAAGGAAGCACAACAAAACCTATAAACAAAGAGCCGTGAAGCAGTATGTAAGATACCACTTCACGGCTCTTTCTCGCTTATATAAAAATTTGACGTAATGTGACCTCGTCACAGAAAAATGCTTTGTCCTGCGGTATGATAAAGCCACAATCAAGAAAGAGGTGGCGAACATGAAAATCAAGCTCAATCCCGATCAGGAGATTGTCAATACCATCAAAGAAGGACTCAGGCGCACCGGTGGATACTGTCCCTGCCGCAGGGAGCGCACAGAGGCAACCAAATGTATGTGCCAGGAGTTTAAGGATCAAATTGCAGATCCAGGCTTCGAGGGATTTTGCCACTGTATGCTCTATTATAAATCCTTGCAGGATTAAGGGAGAAAAGCTATGCTGTCAGAGAAACTGGCTGCCATAGATAAGACGCGGCGCGTCGCCTGTGACGTGTGTGAAAATACCTGTCCTCCAAGTGATTCCGTTATGGTTTTTTGATCTTTTTCCTGACGATGTTCGGCAACATGGTGTTCCAGACATATCTGGTTGCTGCGGGTGCTGCGTCCCTGCGAGAGGCCATTAAGCTGTTCTGGACATTCCGTGTGCCGTGGGGCTGGACTTATACAGCTGGTACAGTCGCTGATTGGGTGGCGCAGTTCAGCTTTGGCTTTTATAGCCTCATGCTGACCTCTCTGCTGCTGGGTCTGATCGTTATGGTGCTCTACAAGCCCCGCACATGGTGTGCGTTTTGCCCGATGGGAACCATGACGCAGGGTATTTGCAAGCTGAAAAACAAAGAATAATTAAGGATAACAGAAAGGAGTCTTTCTCATGACTGAACTGAAAATTACTGCTGCGAATTTTGAAAACGAGGTACTGCGTTCCGATAAGCCCGTCCTGCTGGACTTCTACGCCGACTGGTGCGGACCGTGCAAAATGCTCTCTCCTATACTGCATGAGCTTGCCGAAGAAAAAAGCGGTGCGCTCAAGGTGGGCAAGGTCAATGTGGACGAGCAGATGGAGCTGGCGATGCGTTTTCAGGTATCCAGCATTCCGATGCTAGTCGTATTCAAGGATGGAAAGGCCGTTGCCAAATCGGTGGGCTATCGTCCTAAGCCGGAGATTGCCGCAATGGTGGAGGGCGTAAGATGAAAGTTGTGATCGTAGGTGGTGTGGCGGGCGGTGCTTCTGCTGCTGCCCGCATCCGCCGTTTGGATGAACACGCGCAGATCATCATGATTGAGCGCAGCGGTTATGTATCCTATGCCAACTGCGGCCTGCCGTATTATGTGGGCGGCGTGATCAAGGAGCAAGAAGAACTGACGCTCCAAACTCCGGAGAGCTTCTGGGACCGCTATCGCATTGATGTGCGGGTACGGCAGGAAGTAACTGCGATCAATCCCACAGAGAAAACCGTCACCGTTCACGCATTGGATAGTGGAAAGGTCTATACGGAAACATATGACAAACTGCTCCTCGCACCCGGTGCAAAACCGACGGTCCCTGCGCTTTCTGGCGTCAGCAGTGAGCGTGTTTTCACGCTGCGCACTGTGGAGGATACCCTCCGCATTAGGCGCTTTGTAAAGGATCAGAAGCCGAAAAATGCTGTTTTGGCCGGCGGCGGCTTTATCGGTCTGGAAATGGCGGAAAACCTTGTGAAGATGGGCGTATCGGTCACCATCATTCAGCGTCCTAAGCAGTTATTAGCGCCGCTGGATGGGGACATGGCGAGTTTTGTCCATTCGGAAATCCGCAGACACGGCGTGGCTCTGCGGTTGGGTGAAACCGTCACCGGATTCCGACAGGACGGAGATTCCGTGCTGACCCTGTTGGAGGGTAGTGAGCCACTGCATTCGGATATGGTGCTGCTGGCCATTGGTGTTAACCCGGATACGCATTTGGCAAAAGAAGCCGGACTCAGGCTTGGTATTCATGGCAGCATCGCTGTCAACGAGCAGATGGAAACCTCCGTTCCGGACATCTATGCTGTGGGTGATGCCGTAGAGGTCAGCAATTTCGTGACCGGCCAGAAAGCATTGATCTCTCTGGCGGGGCCTGCCAACAAGCAGGGACGCATTGCCGCTGACAATATCTGCGGCGGAAACAGCCGCTTTTACGGCTCTCAGGGCTCGTCTGTCCTGAAGCTGTTTGGATTGACAGCAGCCTCCACGGGAATCAACGAGAAGGCAGCGCAGACAGCAGAGATCGCTTACGACAAAGTCGTATTATTCCCGGCATCCCACGCTACCTATTATCCTGGCGCACAATCTATGGCAATGAAGGTACTGTATGAAAAAGAAAGCCTGCGGCTGCTCGGTGCGCAGATCGTTGGTGGCGACGGTGTGGACAAGCGCATTGATGTACTGGCAACGGCCATTCGCGCAAAAATGACAGCTTTGGAACTGACGGAACTTGACCTTTCCTATGCACCGCCCTATTCCTCTGCCAAGGATCCGGTAAATATGGCAGGCTTTATGATCGAGGATTTGGAGAGCGGGAAAGTGCGGCAGTTCCATTGGAATGATGTTGTGGACTTGCCCTGCGATGGTAGTGCGACGCTGCTGGACGTCCGTACGGAAGGCGAATATCGGCGTGGGCACTTGAATGGATTCCGCAATATTCCGCTGGACGATCTGCGGGAGCACTTGGACGAGTTAGAGCGGGACAAGCCTGTCTATGTGAATTGCCAGACAGGGCTTCGCAGTTATCTGGCATGCCGGCTTTTGATGCAGCGCGGTTTCTCTTGTTCCCATCTCTCCGGCGGATACAGTTTTTATCAGGTCGTAACACAAGAGCAACAGACAGCGCGCAGCGCCTATCCCTGCGGAATGGAGAAACTATGAGTGAAAATTTATTTGGTTGGACGGTTGCGGCAGATAAAGGCTTGGATGATTTGCAATGCCAGCGCCTTTTAAGCGAAAATCGCAGGTACCAGGAAGTCATGCTGCAATATCGATGTGCGCTGAAAGCACTTGAAATCAGGTTGGAAATTCTGAACGAAGAGTTTTCATTGCAGAATGACCGCAATCCGATAGAAAGTATGAAAAGCCGCTTGAGGTCAAGTCATAAAAACGGAGTCTTTGCCGAAAGGTAAAGACTCTTTTTTCTTTTGCCATAAAACAGCAAGTGATTTTTGTTTACATATTTCTGCATAAATGGTAATATATAAGCACATAAATTAAGGAGGTAACATTATGTCGAAACCTATGCGTTTGGAAGACTTAAAAGACATGGATTTAGACGATGAAATGTTAGAAGACTACTCGGATAAATCCTCATTTAGTAATTACTCAAAATCTATTGCAATTAAAATAGCATATTTACTCGGTGTCCGGCAGGATTTTTTATTTACAATTGATGAATCTGCCGAAGACATATTTAATGAGCTTACAGGCAACATGGATGCCACAATAATACGAGCGTTAAATAACTTGCGAAGCAATATTATTTTAAATTTCAAGCGAATCAGCCGTACAATTAGAATTTCTGCCAATGACTATCAGCCTATATATAAAATAGATATTTTAGAAAATGATTTTAAAACCTTAAAAAAATATAATATAGAGATTACTACTGGACGACAGGATTTAAATGAATACTTAGAGAGAATCAATACCGAAATTCAAAAGCATATAGATTTTGTATCAACACTCTTTCCCGATTGGGTTGAATTCAAACATATAAAATTCATGTTTAATATGCCTACAAATAAAATAAAGGAGGAGTCCGAAAAGTATCAAAGCAATCAAAATTATTATCCTTATAAGAGATATTTTTATTGGCGCAAGCCTATGGAATACGGAAATATACTACTATCTGATGTTAAATTACTTGATATTATATATCAGAATGCAGGAGGATATTTTCAAGATATAGATCGAGTTATTGATGCCAGCGATAATGTTAAGAGCAATATAAATAATTTTATAAATAACGGCAATAAAATACAGATATTTGTTGATGGCGAAAACTGCGATCCTTATCGCTTGGCTGCTATGTTTGATAGCCTTAAGGGTTATGAAATACAAAAGATTGATAAAGTCATTGTTTATTATGATGAACTCAACTCATCAAAGGCTTGGCTGCAGCTGAAATTCTTTACATATAATGTAGAAGTTGAAACCATTGCTGTTGAGCGTATTAAAGAGGACAAGTCACTTGTAGATCACAAGCTCGTTGCCGGTGTTTCAAAAGCAGTATATAAGGATGAAGTGGATTCTATAATTCTTGCTTCAAGTGATTCGGACTTTTGGTCTGTTATCGAGGATGTTGATGCAAATTATCTTGTTCTTCTTGAAAAGACAAAATGTGGTTCTGACTTCAAATCACTTCTTTGGAATAACAATATTTTCTATTGCTATCTTGATAAATTTATGACACCTGAAAAGGACAAGTTCTTTGATATAGTGTTCAAGAAAGAACTTGAAAAAGTAATTGCAAACTCATTTGTTTTGCCAAATGCAGAGCAAATCTTTAGAGAAGCACTTACGCAAACTCGTGCCTCATTATCGTCTACGGCGAGAGACCACCTTTACAACACTACAATGAACAATCTTAAATTGGTGCTTAATAGCAATGGTACTTTTTCAATAGAGATTTCAAAATAGAAAAATAAAGTAATAGACTTTGCGTTTCTAACGACACCTCAGTGTAAGGTTCGCAATTCCTCATACGAATTTGCGGTTATAAGGAAAAATAAAATTCTGAGAGATTTTTGAGAGACGCAAAGTCTGAAAAATGGCTTAAATAGGCGGTTTTGAAAAAAGATTGCGAGCCTCTGACTCCGTCATTTAAGGTTCGAATCCTTATACCTCTGCCATCACCTCGGAACATTCGTGTTCCGAGGCTTTTTTATGCCCGAATACTGCTTTTTACGGCGGTGTTCGGGCATTTTTTCTTTGCTTCAAAATATTGTGAGAGCTTTTGAGAGATTCTAAGAGACAGCAAATTTCAAAATTCCAAATCCGTTTTGGTGCGATTTAGGGCATTTATGACTGAGACTTTTGAGAGACATCGCTCAAATCAAAATCGTAACACGAATTGAAATGAGCAAAAAATTTGAGAGTTCGAATCCTAAAACCTCCTTTTATTTCACTGTGTTTTTTTATTTTTGCGTTTGCTTTTTATTAATATTTTAAAAAACTGTATTTAAAAAGAGTGAGCAATATAAACGCTCACTCTTTCTTAATTAATAAACTACTATATTATAATCTTTTGCAATCATTTCATAGTAAGCTTCTTCAATGTCATCCCAAGCTTTAGAACCTTTACTTGATTTATCTCGTTCAAATTGTTTGTATGCTTCCTGCAAGCAGGGATAAAGTTTTGGACATTCACCCGATGAAACTTGTTCAATAACCATATCTGAAAATGCAGAATTGAGCCACAACTGTTCACTCCTATGAGTCATATATTCAATAACTTCATCTTTTGATATACCATAGGTGTTCAAACAATATTCGTCACTTAGACTTTCGTCCTCTTCCATTGATTTACGCATACTGTCAATTCTATTTTGAGCACTTTCATTTATTTTCAAGTTGTTCTTTTTTGCATAATCCTCTATAACAACCATCTTTACAACTTCCTCGGTTGTATAATTTTCGCCACTGATTAAATATACATCTTTATCGGTCTGCATAATTTTAATATCGTTAACTTTAGCTAATGGCGTTTTGTCATTGGCATTTTTCATTGCAATATCCATTTGTTCTCTGAACGATTCATTTTCAGTTATTGATGTTTCATTATCAGAATCTATTGTTACATTACGATGAGAGCATGCAGCAAGACAACTCATTAACAGACACGCACATATTAATAAAGCCAATAAATTTATTTTTTTCATATAATCTGCCCCTTAATATCTTCATAAGATTGACCTTCTTCCCATGTTATACTTAATGAAATAGAACCACTAGATTCAAAATTTTCTCCCAATCCAGCTCTATGAAGATCATTCATTTGTATTTCATTAACTGTTTCAAGAACAGCATATGTTCCGTTAGGAGTATTTGTAAAGTCTATAAACAAAGGAAAAGTCATAGGATCTTCAGATTCATCCTTAGCCCAATCGTAATAATCCCGTACATCAATGGTTAAGTTCATTGTATATAAATTATTGCTTTTTAAAACATTTCCATGTGAACCGAAAACAAATCCATTCATTGCTAAAAACCAATCTAAGGAATTTATTGTATTTGTAGATAAATTAAGTCCCATACCTGCTCCGACATATGTTTCCATTGAGAATTTTGCAGAATTGACATATTTAGTTACATGTTCAGCAGCTCGCATATTTCTAGTAATTGTTCTTTGATATAAAGAATTCAGATTACTGCTTGCTTTAAAGACTCCGCTGACATCTTCAAATTTCAATGACTTTCCGTAGTTATTTTCATCTACAAATCGTCCTAATGCTAGTGAACCATTCTTCATAATATTCAAATACATGGATGAGGCTTTTTTAACTTTTCTCCGCGTTTCCAGTAATTCTGTTTCTTTTCTTTGATACTCATCATTTTTCATTTCCCTTTTAGAGCGATCACCTCTAGCCTTAATATCTATATAATCAGCATCAAATTTTGGCGTCGAAAGATCAAAGTAATAGTAATTCGGATCTGCAGTACCATTGTCATTTTTTGCATCATCTTTATATGGTCCCATCATATATTGTTTGGATATATTAAGATACTTTTGATAATATGAGTTATTTACAATTTTTCCATTTGAATCAATTGAAAATCCCATTTTCTTTAGTGTTTCGTCATTTAAATATCCATCTTTCACAGACAAATCATATGCCTTTTGATATTCTTCAATAGCACCCGTTAATTCCCAATTATACTGTCTGTTTACAGATTTATCATCGTATAATGTTGTTTCATATTTTAAATACGCTTTAACAACTGCTATTGCATCATAAGATCTATTATAGATATATCCATAATCATCTGTTATGACTGTTAAATAATTTGTAGCAACATAACCAATTTTTCCATTTGAAAGTTGAATTTTATCCCAAGTATAGCCGTTAGCCGTTGTTACAGATTTTTTGATTCTGGTCACTTTTGTACCATTTGTCAAAGATGTAACAATACTATAAGATGTTCCCGGACCACTTCTTATATTAACAGAACTCGTTGTTTTTATCTGACACAAATCATTTACTACGGTACCACCCTCGGTTGTTGAAGAACCGCCTGAAATATTTGAAATCATATTTATTAATCCGTTCGTTAATTTACCGGCATAATTATTTGATGTAATACTTGATGATGAATTTGGCATAGGAAATTCAATTAAACACGATTTTGCCCCTTGTAAATATGCCCAAGTTTCAAGATATCCGTTGCCATGGGAATTACTGTGACCAAATCCAAACTGTTGTCTAAAGTATGAACCTACTTGCGAATTTCCATATGTTTGGTTTAACCAACCGTGAATATCTAAAACAATATTTGTTTTTTTACCGAATTTGCTACTAATGAAGTTTTTTAGTGATAATGCTTCAGGTGCGCTTAAGGATTTATCACCTGTGTAATTTCTGCTTGTATAGTATGGTGAAAAATTGCCCGGCCAACATCTATTCATATCAATTTTCTTTGAAACTGTGCATCTGCCGGGACCATTATTTGTATAGCCGTCAGTAATTCCATCAGGATTTGCATATGGTATTACATAAATTGTCCAGTCATTAAAAGTATTTTTATTTTTTGAAGACAAATTATTCATCATACTTTTAGCAATATTCACAAGTTCAACTCCATCAAAAGCCCATGCATCTTCCCATCCATGCTGTTCAAATACTGCAAATACAACATTAGAACCTGAACCAATCTTATACCATTTTAAATCTTTACCCAGACCACTTTTACCATATGTTCCCGATGTAAAATTTGTATATGCTGGTATACTTGGAATTGATGGTGCTGAAGCAGTAGTAAGGGATGCAGTCTGAACATAGCCTCTTTTCGCACCATTAGAAGTAGTATATTCAATATAACTATAGTTTCTTTCAGTATCTATAAATGAAACTACTTCTTGATTAAAGATTGTTCCTATTGACGCATAATCCGAATTCGGACCACCATAAACCGTTAATTCCTTTGTGGATTTCTTTAAAGATTGATGAGTCAGGTTTTTACCATATGAGCGAACGCAGTAATTACTTAAATCAGAATATCTTACATAGCCTCGCTTTCTGCCGCTTGTAGTATTATACTCAACAAAAGCATAGCCTTTATCCACTGCCAATACAGCAACAAATTCGTTTTTGTAAACGCCACCTAACTTTACATAACTACTGTCTGTACCGGCATAAGCAGGTGAACTATCAGCCTTAACACGAGCAACGGTACTATTTACAGGACTTATATGAAGATTTGAACTATTGACAAAGCCTCTCTTTGTTCCACTCGGTGTACTAAATTCTACAAGTGAAACATATTTGCCATCTTCATATTTTTGAAGTTCGGTAAAGCCTTCGCCGGAATAAATTGTTCCACTATTTATTGCATAATCAAATAAATAACAACTTTTCACAGTTAATTCAGAATCCGAATAATTATATCCGCCTGAAAAATGAGCTTCATCAATAGTACCTGAAATATTTGATACAGTTGAGACCGGGAACATAACCTGATTTAAATGTTGATGTTGAACCAACAATGTACGAAATAAAATACCAACCGGCATTTTTACCCATAACAACTATATCCTCGCCACTATCAACACTGCCTACTGTTGCATAATCACTTGAAGAAGGTCCAAAATAAACAGTTCTCGCTGTATTCATTTTACCTGTTTCGCCGTAAAGTTTGGTTGTTGAATAAGTTTGCGGAACGAGTTCGTCCGGGAAAAGATTTTTTACAAATCTATCTGATGTTGCAGGATTATATCCCATATCTAAATTAAAATATGCACTGTTTAAATACAATATTTCAGCATTGTCATTTTCACTCAAAAAGGCTCTAGCATATTCTTCACTTGAAAAATACACCTTTTCTAACAAGCCATTTTCATTTGTATAGTAAGAATCAGAAACACTAATTATAATATTCAAACCACTTTCAATAACAAAAGCAATTTCTTTATCGATTTCAGTTTCACCCTGACAATCTAAATTCGGATTATTCTTTTCAACATTATCACATATAAGATAACCATTTTCATCAATACTGTATGTATAGATACAATGTGTATTGAGATAATTAAGTATTATTTCCTGAGAATTCGAATCAACAAGTATACCACTACTTGATAAATTGTTTTCTTCATCAAGACTGAGCGTCATAATGCCATCACTTTCAATGCCGTACATAGCAGCATCAAATTCCGAAATATTTGAATAAGAGCGAGCTCTTGAAACAATTTCTGTTTCATGTGTTTCATATTTAACTTCATTATCATCGATTAATAATTCGTCAAGTTCCTTTTGTGTCTGCTCATCAGCAGTTAGCTCTACAAAATCGACATTTGGATAAAAGACTTCTAAAAACTTGTCCATTAATTCGGAATCAGAATAAAAATATTCTTCGTCAAATTCATCCTTATCCTCAAATACAAACTTATCTTTATGTTCTGCATAATGATAATAGTTGAGAATTGTTATGCTACATTTACTGTCTTTTTCAAACAAAACTGTGAATTCATCATCTTCAAGCATAATTGAGTAGGATTCATCTAATGCTTCATTATAAGCATCATAAGTTTCAGATATTGAAACAATTACAGTTTTCTTTCCGTTAATTAGTTCTTTTAATTTTTCATCATATGTATTAAAAGTGTCCTTATTAACTTTTTCTTGTACTAAATAGCCATTTTTATCAACAGTATAGTTTTGATCACTTAAATTTTCGATAATTGAAAGAAAATACTTTTGTGACGATTTATTAATCCAAACGCCATATTCAGACGGATAAGTATCATCACTACTAACTATAGCGTTTAGCATGGCTTCATAAGATTTTGGATTATCATTATTTTCATATGTGTCATTAGAGGCCATGCCATAAGCAGAAGGGAATGAAATAATTTGCAACATAAAAATCAAAGATAAGAATATTGATAAATATTTTTTAGATTTTTTCATATTAACTCCTTTCATTATAACAAAATCAAAAGATTATAATTGATTTTAAATGTTAGTTATTTCTAAAATTATATAAATTTTAGAAGTGTTTTTGCTTAAATGTAGTTGCTATTATAACCAAATAAATAGTTGTTTATAGATTAAATAAATAGTAGGGTGCATTAAGTTTTATTCATATCAATATTCTTTTTATTTGATTTTTAATTAAAAAATTCACCTCATTTCCTAAAATTTAAATTATGATTCACATATTTTTATAAATAAAAATATAAAATTGTTTGTGCTTTTTTGTATAAAAATCCTTTATTATACTCCAATAATAACATAAGCAATAGCCATTGATCAATGTGAATAATGACAGCGTGCTATAAGCATTTATCACCTGTCTTTATGATATGAAATAGCAAAATTAGAAGAGGATTGCTATAAAAAGTGCGGTTATTTTTTATATAGTATAAGTAAAATGTATATAAATAATTTAACATATTGATTAAAAAGAGCAGAGTAGTTGCCCGCTCTGCCCTGTTTTATATATGGTTATATTGCGTTGCTAATTTCTGTTTATCAATATATTATGTTTTTGCTCCGTAAAGGGTTCCTTTTCCTCTAATTCAATCATTATTTTTAGGATTTATCTTAGAAAAAGTCAAACGATATTCTCTGCCTTTTTTTACATTAAATATATATTTCCTCCTGATAAATTGGTTAATAGTTTTATATATTGTTCATACATATATGTAGTTGCTAGAATATAGGAAAAAGTAACGCTTTTTTGAAAAATTTTATTAGATTTAAGGTGTTTTTAAATGTTTATTGTAAATAAAAATACTTTCCATCAATAGAGTATTATACAAAGTAGTAAATAAAATTAGGATAGCCGAGTTTATTTCTCGGCTATCCTTTTATTTTTACACATCACTTTGTTGCGGTCGAACTTTCAACTTGTTGGGATTTGGTTACTGCATATTGAGCCATTCTCATTCGGTTCTGCTCGAATACTTCATCTACCATATGCGTGTAGATTTTTGCGGTTACCGATATGTCAGAGTGCCCCATCCATTCTTTTGCCACATTGATTGGCACTCCGGCTGCTTGACAATCGGTGCAGAAAGTGTGTCGAAGTAGGTATGGCTCGAAGTCGGGTGCTATGATTGAGTTCTTTACTTGATTGCGATATAAGTGAGCTCCGTTTGCTAAGTCCATTTCTTTTACGAAGTTTTTCCAGCTTTGATAGAAGGCATTGTCATCCATTCGTGTGTGCTTTTCGTACTTTACGAATACATATTCGTTGTTGAGCCCTTTTGCTTTATGTTCCTTTAATGCATCTAAAAGTACAGGCGGAATTGGTATCTTTCGTCCTGTTCCTGCTTCCGTTTTGGATTTGCCGACTGTCAGAATTGCGTTTTCAAAGTCTATCCAATCCCATTTCATTCTTCGAATTTCTATCGGTCTAAGTCCGCAGCATAACATTGTAAGCACCATTGTTCCGGCATAGTGCTTTGGTATGGTTTCAAGTATCATTCGGCGTTCATCATCAGTGATTGGTCTGTGCTTGTTCTCGTACACAGTCGGCAGGACAATGTCCTTTGCTACATTGGTTTTGATGAGTTCCTGCTTTTCAGCCTTTGTAAGTATACGCCTTAATACCATGCGTACCTTTGATGCAAATGTCTTACTCCATCCTGCATATTCGTTTATGAATCTTTGGCAGTCATCCTCAGTCAAGTTGCATAACTTTATCGAACCGAGGTGTTCAATGATGTGGTTGTAGACGATGTTTTTGTACATGTATTTGTTCTTTTGCGTGCAGTTTGCTTTCTCGATATTAAGGTGATACCAGTTGTCAGCATAGTCTTTTAATTTCATTTCGGAGAAGACACCGCCACTCTTTTTTCTTTTCTTGGAGTTGATAATACTCCTTGACCATGTCATCAAGTTTCTTTCGGCAATCCTTTTCACTCGTCTTTGATCGAGCAGTCAATACATCGTAGTTGCCATCTTCATTTTTAATTCTTTTGGTCATTCGGTAGCCGATTTGGTTACCGCTTTTTGTCGTATAATTCGTACATAATTTACCTCCGTATAGTAATCCTTTTGCCTTTTGGCAACACAAACACTACCACACAGTTTTGCAAATAGCCAGACCAATACCTGACAAAAAAAGAGACACATTTTTTGTGAGATTTTGACCTGTATGCCGAGTTAGAATTATATATTTTATCAAGAATTGTAGAGATAATTCAGAACATCTTTAATGAAATATAACTTAACTCTGCTGTCACAGGCTGCAGGAATGTTCTCGCAGAGCTCCGCAACCTTGTCTTTGCATAACCCGGTAATGATTCCGATTTCTTTTTTATTGAACATATATTGTCCTTTTTTACGGCAAATAAAGCTCGCCATTTGCTCAATTTCCGCTTTTGTTTTGTTCATCATACGCGCTCCTTTCCGTGAATACTCAAAAAACTTGATTTTCTGCGAAAAACAGCCCTAACTGCATACGAATTTGGAATCATACGCAAAAGTATTACGAATCGAAAAGCCGACAGGCTTTGCCGGACGGCGTTTTCGGGCATTTCAATGCCCGAAAATCATACCCCTTTATCCTGCTTTAAAATCGACGGCTTGAAATCCGCCTCAAAATTGATCCAAAAGCCGCAGATTTTCATTAAAAAATCATCGTTTTTTTTCATTCACTTTTTTCATTCCGGGCTTTTATATTGTTTATGCATCAAAAATGCAAAAGTAGAAATCAAAATCAAATCAACCGATGCACAGTATAAATATTTGAATTTTTTTACCATTGACCGAGCAGTGTTCTACATCAATCAAGCATTGATCCTCAAGAGATTTTATTGCCCGTCTTACACTTTCGTAACTCATATTGCATTGCTCAGCCATTCTTCTTATTGACCAATAACTTTTTCCTTTTTTATCTTTTTTAGAAACCAAAAAACAATAGACCATAAAGTCACGACTGTTCAATTTATATTTTTCAAAAAAGTCATTTGGCATAATCCAAAATCTTCCGCTTGGAATTTTTTGATACAACATTTTCATTCCCCTTTCTAAAAATAAAAATAAAAACCTATACGCATCTCAAAATAAAAATGCATATAGGTTCATCATAGTTTTATTGAATTTTCTCTCCGTTTTCATATTAGCAAATTCATAATTTTCTGTCAAGACCCCTTGCAGATGAAAAAATAACTTGAATTCAAATTGAACGGAAGATTGATATTGATTTGTGTTAAAAGTTGATTTTAGGGAAGGAAGTGTGTATAATGATTAATGAAAACAAGTTAGGAAGGAGCGTTGTTATGAACTATACTTTGATGCACAAAAACATAAAAGTAGCCGATTTATCATTAGACGAAGAAACCGGTTCAATCGTTAAAATAGGCGAAATATATAACTTTGCTCATCTTCCTATCGGTACAACTAAAGACGATTTATCTGCCGACAGAGCTTTGCTCAATAAATGGTGGACCGATCGTTCAATACCTGTAAGCAGATCGGGTGTAAGAGATGCACTTGAAATTTTGCGTGTAAGCACTCCGAAACTGCTTTTGGCAAAATGCTATGGATTAAGCCTTTCGGATCAGTATTGGGCTAAGCCTATTAATTCTGGTTTGGAATGGGAATTGGTAAATTTCTTTGATAATGATTTTTCAGAAGATGTCGGTGACATTCTGTTCGGAAAAGCAAAAGATTCTGAAAATATCAGTTTGAACTCACCCGACAACACATCTGACGGTTGCTTAAAGAAAAGATGGAAAATAATTAATCAAAAGCGTTGTCTTCTTAAAGCAGGCAGTTTGCCTTATGAGCAACAGCCGTTTAATGAGGCTATTGCATCATTGATTATGGATAAGTTGAATGTTGACCATGTCAATTATTCTGTCATTATTGATGACGAAAAGCCATACAGTGTTTGCGAAGATTTCATTTCAAGAGATACGGAACTTGTTACAGCTTGGAAGATTTTGCAAAGGGATCCTAAACCTAATCACCTATCTGTTTATCAGCATTATATTAACTGTTGCAAATCTTTGGGCATTGAGGATATCGTTGATAAAATCAATCAAATGATTGTAGTTGATTTTATTATAGCCAATGAGGACAGACACCTTAACAATTTTGGACTTGTAAGAAATGCAAATACGCTTGAATGGATTGGTGTTGCACCGATTTTCGACAGTGGTTCTTCGCTCGGTTATGATAAAGTTACACCTAATATGGATAAACAATCATTGATAGTTTGCAAGCCATTCAAAAAAACTCATTTTGAACAGTTAAGATTGGTTACATCTTTTGATTGGATTGATTTTGACGCTTTGAAAAATATCGACAATGAAATACTTGGCATATTGAGTGATGCCGATGTAAATTTAATTGACGATGCAAGAAAGCAAAAAGTCATATCTTCAATCAACCAAAGAATAGAATATATTCATAATCTTGCTTTGGAAAAAACTTGGCAAATCAATGACGACATCAACGAAGATGTTGAAAACGATATTGCCGAGGATTATTCATCTTTTGATATGTCAATGTAAAAATCTAAATAATAAATGTGAAAGACTATAACTCATTATTAGAACTAGGGAGCTTCCGTCCTACGCAAATGTTTAAATCCCTTATTTAAGCATAACAATAAGAAGTCATCATTCAATTGGTGACTTCTTTCTTTTTTAAGGAGGTAAAATGAACGATATAAATATAATGCCACTTATCATGGCATTCGTTATTATGGCAGTTATTCTTGGCGGTATTACTATAGTCAGTCACATATACTCTCTTAACAGAATTAAAAGTAAGACAGTTGGAGATGGTCAACACGGAACGGCACGGTGGGCTACAAAGGCTGAAATTAGGCGTGCTTATGAGCACATCGTTTATACACCTGAGAAATGGAGAAAAGAGGCACAAAGGGGCGTACAACCGTCAACAAGCGATGGAAAGCCTCTGCCACAAGGTTTACTTGTAGGGAAAGATAAAACAGGAGCTTTAATTGATACAGGAGATGTTCATGCACTTATGATCGGTGCTGCCGGTGTAGGTAAAACGGCATTTTGGTTATATCCCGAAATCGAATATTGTTGTGCTTGCGGAATGTCATTTCTTTCTACTGATACAAAAGGTGATATTATGCGTAACTATGCAACAATAGCAGAGAAGTATTATGGATATAAAATAAGTGTAATAGACTTGCGTAACCCTACAAGGAGTAACGGCAACAATCTATTACACTTGGTTAATAAGTATTATGACCTTTATCGTGAGAATCCAGACTCGTTGATGTATAAAGCCAAAGCTGAAAAGTATGCAAAGATTATCGCTAAGACAATCATAATGTCCGGTATGGATGGGGCCTCATTCGGACAAAACGCATATTTCTATGATGCTGCAGAAGGATTGCTTACAGCGACAATTCTTTTAGTCGCTGAATTCTGCCAAGCCGATGAGCGTCATATTGTATCTGTATTTAAGATTATACAGGAACTGCTTGCCCCTTCTAATATGAAAGGTAAAAACAAATTTCAAGCGCTCGTCGAGCTTTTACCGGATGAGCATAAAGCGAAATGGTTTGCAGGAGCAGCGCTTAATACTTCGGAGCAGAGCATGTCATCGGTAATGTCTACTGCTCTTTCTCGTCTTAATTCATTTCTTGACTCGGAACTCGAACAGATTCTTTGCTTTGACACCGAAATTGATGCAGAGGAATTTTGCAATCAAAAAAGTGCAATATTTCTTATTATGCCAGAGGAAGATCCAAACAAGTTCTTCATGATTTCACTTATCATTCAACAGCTATACAGAGAAATCCTTTCGGTTGCTGATGAGCAAGGTGGCAAATTAAAGAATCGCTGTGTATTCTTGTGCGATGAGTACGGAACATTACCAAAGATTGAATCGGCTGAAATGATGTTCTCCGCATCTCGTTCTCGAAGACTTCAAATCGTTGCGATTATTCAATCATTGCAACAGCTCGAAAAGAACTACGGCAAGGAAGGTGCCGCAATCATTGTTGATAACACTCAGCTCACTATATTTGGTGGCTTTGCTCCAAACTCTGTTACTGCCGAGTCAATGTCAAAGGCTCTTGGCAGCAGGACTGTTATGAGTGGTTCAGTCAGTCGGAGTGTTAATGATCCTTCACAGTCACTTCAAATGATTGAACGACCTTTGATGACTGCCGATGAACTTAAATCAATGCCCAAAGGACAATTTATTGTTATGAAAACGGGCGTTTATCCTATGAAGGTGAAATTGCAATTATTCTTCAAGTGGGGTATTAAATTTGAAGAAGTATACACTGTTAATGAACGTGGCAATCGCATGGTTAAATATGCATCGTCTAAAAAACTAATAAGCAGTATACTTGAAAAATATCCGCATACTTCAAACAAAGAAAATCGACCATATGCACCTCCCGGTGAATACAGTGAAAGTTCTGCACCGCCGGTTAGTGTTGCAATCTTGAATGCCGTTAAGCAAGAACTTGATAAACATGAAACAGAACTCAAAACACAAAGTACATTTGCTTATTTGCGAGATGCGATTGTTGGTGAAAACAGTAATTGATTAACATGTATAAAATATAAAGAATTTTCAAAACGAATAATTATTTAGTATTTATATGAGAATATCTTTACTTTTTTATCGTCAGCTAAAAAATCATTTGTTTCAACATTATAAACATAATCATTTATAATTATACAATTACCCTGATACATCATATCGGAATTTTCATTTTTAAACTCGTTTGTTAATACTATATGATTGTTTTCTATTTCAAACGTTATAACACCATAACAGCGCTTTAGACCATCAGTGAAATATGCAGGAATAGCAAAAACATTTTCTTTCTCGTTTTTTGCAAGACTTTTTGATAGTGTAGGAATGTGTGCATTAGTGAGATTTTTTATATCTAATTGATTTAATTCTTTGTCGAAAAGTATAATTTCATTTTCCGTTGTTTCTGTATTCTCTGTTATGCCAATAAAATATTCCTGCTCAAAATACAAAACACTTGAATAATTACTTCCTTTTCCTGTATTTGCTGCAAATTCTGAATATTCAGAGATTTCTTTATTTGTCGCATAAGAAATTCTATTGTTATTGAGATTTAATTTTATTGTTTCATAATCATTCTTTTTTGAATTTGTAAAATTGTCATCTTTGATATACATATAGTCTTTGGTGCAATGAATATTTGATGAACCGCCCAAAACGGCTTTTAGTTCGTTTGTTTGCATGCCGGTTTCAATATCAATAGTGTTTATTACAACATATTGTGCAATACTGACATTTTTAAAATAGCTTATGTTCTGCGATAACGCATATGTGATTTTATTATTTTGCTTTACAAACGGAACAGATTTTTGACTGTCTTGAACAGAAGCATTATAATTTGTAATAACGTATAATGTTTTATCAATTAATCGTGATGTGGAATATTGACCGCTTTGTTCAAATTCTGATACTAATGTTGGATTTGCTTTGTCACTTATATTATAAATTTTTGTAACAGTTTTTGAACTGGTTGAAGCATTGATAACTATTCTGTTTTCATTGACTATTAAATCGTTAATACTGAAATCATCAGAAACGAAATTATCAATTATTGAAAGGAGTTTTGTTTTTCCGTTATCAGTTAGATATATATATACTTTATTTCGATTGTTAATATTGTTATGGTCGTAGTATGCATAATAAATGTAATTATCAAACGATTTTATTGTATTTGGTTCTGTAACGCCATCTTCGTCTATCTGCATTATTGTTTTAAATTCTCCGCAGCCGCTTTCGCCTGAAGCTGACGGTTTTTCAAGTATTGATAATTTTGAACTTAATTCTTCGTAATTATTAAATGTTGCGACCTTGTTATTCTTTAAAACATCGGAATTTGTTGTGAAAGCGACACCTATAATTAAAATAAAGCACGCCACCAAACTTGCGATTTGTTTGAAATGAATATTACTTTTTTTATATTTAATTACTTTGTGTTTTTGTTTGTTTAAAATCATTTCTTTAATGAATTTTGAATCCATACTGTATGGAATTTCCGGTTCTACTCTGTCGAATTTATCCTTTATAATATCAAAATTATTGCTTTTCAATGTAAACACTCCTTATTAAGATAAATATATTTTCATCTTTGAAAGACTTCTACTAAGCTTTTGTCTAACATTACCTGATGAATATCCTGTTATTTTAGATATTTCTTTGCTGTTAAATCCTGCAACTACCGATAGAAGAACTATGTTCCGTTCATCTGTTTTTAATATGTTTAATGCTTGTTTTAATTCTTCTCGTTCAAATTCGAGGTTATTGTCATAAGAAATGGAATTTTCATAGTTACTGATATCAGCATTGCTTTTGTTTGAAATTTGAGTTTTGATATTTGCCGAACAACCGCAATACAGTATTCTGAATAGCCAAGAAGAAAAGGCTTCTGGATTTTTCAACTTATGTATTTGTTCAAACGCTGTCAATACACAATCCTGAACGACATCCTCGGCATCTGCTGAATTTCCGAGTTTGTAGTATGCATAATTATATAATTTCTTTTTATACATATCATAAAGTAGACAAAAAGCATTTATATCTCCTTTTTTTGCTTTTATAACAAGCTCTTTTTCATTCATAATATTTTTCTCCTTAACGTCATCATAATATTAAGTGTGAATTTCAATATTGAGTGTTACAATATAATCGGTAATTTAATGAAAAAGGGACTGAATAATGAACAAGTCCGCATTTAATTTCTGCTTTTTTTATTTAGAATTATTTCTGCCAATACAAAAACTATTATACACACAATTATAGCGGAAATGATTATTTGATTTCTGCTTTTATTATCAGTTTCTTTTCCGGCATTCGTAGTTGATTGAGATGTAGCTTCTGTTTTGGCAGTGCCTGTAATATCCGTAGTTATTATTTCTGATGTTTTTTCCTCTGTTTTATTTGATTCTGCCGTTGAATTATTGCCGGTTTGCCCGGTAGATTGTGTTGTAGTCGATTCTCTAAAGTCAACTATAGCATTTATATACGGTAATTCTTGAGTTTTGTTTATAAGTTTTATATAAATAGTATTATTACTTTGTGAAATGATTTTATAGTCTTTGTTTTCTTGCGAAAGAGGGAATTCCCAATTTGTCACTACACCTTTGCCGTTATATGAAATTGTGAACTGCTCTGAATCATTATTATAAGATATTTTAATATCATCGCTGTATTCTTTATCGTTTACACAGGCAATTGTATCTTGGCAATTAGGTCTCGGCTCCCAGTACTTTGTTGTTTCAGCAAAAGCAAAAATGTTGTTGCTAACAAGTATTGATATCAGCGTTAACATTGGAATAAGTGCAGATAAGATTTTTTTCATTATTATTTCATTTCCTTTCATTATTGAAAATATTCTATAAGTAATGTGTAAATTTTAATTAAATTTGTTACAATAAATTTAATTAAAATCAGTTTAAGAGAGGACTATGCATAAAAAATATACATAACCCTCCCTTATTATTTGTGACTATAGATTAGCAACCGCCATTATAAACGGCAAATCCACATTTGTAATTTGAAGTGCCATTAACTTTATAACAAACGAGATACATATTGTCAATTTTGCCGAGACATTGACAAGTCTCTCTTGGATCAAGACTTCCAATTGTTGTCTTTTTTGCTGTATCAGCATAGATTGTTTCAGAAGTAGAACCATTAGTGTACGTTTTATAAGCGGACGGTGCAGTTGAAACACCACCTGCATATTTTACAAATCCAGCTTTGTGTTTTGTTGTGCCGTCAAGACTATAAACAATGAGATAGCCATTGCCAATTTTTCTGTAGCATTTAGCTGTTTCGTTTGCACTCAATGATCCAAGATTTTCTGTTAGATTGCTAAGTTTATATACGGTTTCTGATGTTGAACCATTCTTCCAGTTCTTAGCCGTCGGAAAACTTCCTGTTGAGCTGCCACCTGAACCGGTAATTTTACTTTGATCTTTAGGTCTAAGAACGCCCAAAAATGCTGTGTATGTGTGTTTTACTTCATGGCATTCCTTTCCGTTCCAATTTTGATCATATGTGTAAAACGATGATGTATTTCCAACGCCTTTGGCAATTGCTATATGACCACAATTATGAGATGAACTTACATCCTTACCCCAAACAGTAATGTCTCCCTTTTTAGGAACGAATGATGCCGAATTAGCGATTTTTGTAAAATTGTTTGTTAATTCAGAATGCGCAGAATAGTTTTCGTAATAAGCTCGTGCATCACCCCAAGCACCTGCTTTTATACCAAATACTTCATCAAGATAGTATTTAGCAAGGTCAACACACTGCACTCCAGATACTCCATCATAGTCCATTGCTTTCCCTAAATGTTTCTTTATAAATTGATCAAATGTCATAAATTTATTCCTCCTTATGTTATATTGTTTTATATTATGACTTGTTATTTGAATTAGTAATATTTTGTATTAGACCAATAAATGTCTGAACAAAATTATCACTTTTTGTTGATTCTGTTCCAGTTGCTTCAAACTTTGGTAAACTTGTTATAAACATCTGGAATTTTTCAACAAATGATTTAATTTTATTCATAAATCCCTCCTAAGCTCTAATTTTAATTCCGTTATTATATATTTAAACATTCAATAGTTGGTTTAATATTCAGAAATATAGTTGTTAAATGAGATTTATAAAAGAACAGATATATTTGTCGATGTTAAAAATATTGTAAAGAAGATTTTGTTTTAAAAGCGCTTTATGGAACATATCATCTTCATAAATATGGTTGTTATAACCAATGATTATGTAACGCATTTTTTCTTTTATCTGTTCTGATATATAATCTGCAAATTACAATGTGTTTCATTTTATAAAATCACTTTGCTGATAAATTTTAATACCAGAATTATTTAATTTGTATTTTTAACATCGACTGAAAGATAATGTTCTTTTTAATTATTTGTTGAACATTGCTTTCATACGTGTAGTTGCAATAATGAACAAAGAAGTAACACTTTTTTAAAAACTTTTTGAAATGGTCAAAAAATACGCAGAAAAAAACAAGGACTCTGTAATTAAGAGTCCTTGTTTAGTTTAGTTAGCATTTAAAAGGTTAATATGTTAGATGTAGCATTGATTTTTTGTGTTGAAACAACATTTTTCTTAGCATAGTGTGTGCAAGTAACACGATATTGATATCCGCTTGGTACAGAAATGCTTTTTGATAAAATATATTGATGACTGTTGTTGTACAAATCAGAATATGTTTGATAATTGCTCCAAGATGCACCGCTGTTACTTCTTCGTTGTATTGAAACTTTTGTAAATCCACATTTTGAAACTTCTGATGAGCCATAAGTTGCTCCAGCAATTATTAAAGAATTTCCGTTCTTCTTTATTGCAATGGAATATCTATTAATTAAATCTGAAGACAATGGCATAATTTGATTGTCTGGATTATTAGAAAGAATTTCTTCAAATTCCTCATCTGATAAAACAATATCTTGCCATTCTGCTTCTTCTCCTCCTACTGCTGCAAATGCCACTTGTGGGATTAGTAAAGCGAAAATTAAACATCCTGTTATTATTAAATTAATTATTTTTTTCATATAAATCTCCTGTTCATTCTAATGTTTTGGCAATTTCAACACCTTTATCCAAATCACAATTAAAAACGCTTATTGAATAATCTATATCATTGTCGACATAGCAGATATAAACTTGTTCACTTGAAGAAAATATAAGAACATCCATTCCATTAATAGTAATTTGCTTGGCAGAATCATATTGTTTACCAATTTCACCCTGACCTACAAGCATTTCGCCTATATCAGCACTTTTGTATTTAGTGATACCAATACAGCCTGTGATATTATTATCAAGTTTGAAATCGACGTCCGCTGATAAAGAAGAATCATTCTCTGTAATTCTGATATCTTCTTTTGAATAGTTGTCATTCAAAAAAGCAGCAGGCAATATAATTTTATCAAATCCCGCATTTTCAAGTTCACTAATTAAATTAACATTGTCATTAGAATGATAATTCGCATTTTGATTACCCTCACGCAAATTCATTTTGAAATGGTCACTGAAAAACTGAACGATTTTATCAGATGTTTCATTATAAACATATCGCGCGCTTACTGGTATAGCGATACTTGCAATTATAATGAAAACAGCTGCAATTAAAAATACTTTGCTGAATTTAATTCTTTTTGCATGTGTTTTGGTATTATCTTGATTTTTTTCGCTGTTATTTTCTAAAGTAATAACTTCATCCTGAGTACCAAAATATGCATTATCTAGAACATCCGCACATAAGTCTATCAGTTCAGCATCCATTTCCTCCGGATTTTTATTAAGTTCTTCATCCATAATTCCTTGAATATCTTCAAGTGATAAGGTCATTGATTTGGATTTTAATATTTCTAAAAGTGTTAATCTATCCATAATATCACCTTTCTATATTTTAGGTTGTTTTATAATTTGAAAAGGTAACGCAATTTCAATAATTTTTTTCAAATTTTTTTGCTGACTTTCTTAATTTATTACAAATTCGATAGTGTTTTTGTTTTACTGCTGATTCTGTTGAACCAATTATATTGGCAATTTCCTTCATTTTTAGTCGGTCAAAATATATGTATTTAATTATCAGGTATTCATCTTCTGATAAAAATGAATGTAATTTGTCTCTGATTTCATTGTTATATATTTCTTCAATTTTTGATTCGATACCGTTTTCTTCAAATGGTAATTCAAAATCATTATTTTCTAAACTTTCTTGTTTTTCTTTAAATTTATATAATTCCCGATATTTTAAGTTTATTATATTGTTTAATGTGGCATATAACCATTGTTTTGGTTTATTAGGTTCCCCATATTTTTTTATTTGTTTGCATAAAGCTAATGATACTTCGGACATAACGTCATCAATTTCATTTGGATGACTTTGTAGTTTGATTTTGCAAATCTTACGTAACTGCGATTCGTATTCTTGCCAAATTTCTGTACATATTTTTCTTTGGTTTTCGTTCACTAATTAACCTCTTTTCTATTATTTTTTAATGAATTTTTTAAAGCCTGTATGGTATCTATGATTATAATTCTTTCCTCGCTTGAACAATCTGATAATATTTTTGATATCATTGATAGTGAAGCATTTAAATTTGAATTTGTATTACCGAATAAAATTATATTTGCATTACAATTGAGTGCATTGGCAATATTTACTAATACTGGCAAACTTAATTTTGTATTTGCATTTTCTATATTACTCATATGTGTGACAGAAATTCCTGAAATTTCAGCAAGTTTTTCTTGAGTGATATTTTGATTGAATCTTTCTTGTTTAATTCTAATTCCTATATCTTTATAGTTAATTTCCATAAAAGTACCCCTTTTCATCATTGGTACTTTAATTCTATAAAAATTTTATTGTCCTTTTAATATACTACATAAATAATATATTTGTGAAGATAAAGTTTGAATTTTTATAATTTTATTTAAAAAAAGTGTTACTTTTTAGCGAGTTGAAACAACTTTATATAATGAAAGTGTTATAAATTCATATGAATCACTATGCGATAGGAGGGAATAATGAATAAAGTTCTATAATTAGCAGTAATTGACTGCTTTTTGCAAAATTATGAAAATTAAGTAAAAAAGCCTATACATTTCTAAAAAGATTTGTATAGGCTTTCTAATTAAATTTTAATAAATATAATTAATTTAATTTAATTTCTAATTCTTTTTTTAGTTTTAATATTATTGCTGGGTCAATTATTTCTTTAATAAATTCATATAACACTTAATTTATTGTTTTAGATATTTTATTATATACTGAATTATTAATTAAATCCGATGAATAAATACAAATATTTTCTTCTGCAATGACTATGCTTGGCAAAACAGACGGAGCAAGTGCAGATGACGGAAGCAGCCATTTAGACATTGTTTCATTTCTTAAGTCATACGGAGCAAATCCTAAGCAAGATATTGTAGAATTATGGAAACGAATTGTATTTAATATGGCGGTTAACAATACGGATGACCATTTAAGAAATCATGGATTTATTCTAACCAAATCCGGATGGGTGTTGTCGCCATTATATGATGTAAATCCTGTTCCGTTCGGAGATGAATTATCATTAAATGTTGATGCAAATGATAATAGAGTTTCCGCTGATTTAGCCATTAAATCTGCATCATACTATAATCTTAAAGAACAGGAAGCGATAGAATACGCTAATGAGATTATCGGTATTGTAAATTCCAATTGGGAAAAAATCGCCGCACAATACGGTCTAAGCAGAAGTTCAATAGAATATATGAGACCTGCATTCAGCTTGAATTTGATTGAATAATGACCTTTTATATTCTTCGTCACCAAACGGTGCAGTACCCTACTGTAAATGATAATTCGGATTTAGAGTTCCTTTTGACACCTCAGCGTAAGGTTCGCAATTTCTCATACGAATTTGCTGTGTTAAGCGAAAACAAAATTCCGAGAGATTTTTGAGAGATAAAAAGTCTGAAAAATGGCTTAAATAAGCGATTCTAAAAAAGATTGCGAGCCTTTGAATCCGTCATTTAAGGTTCGAAGCCTTATACCTCTGCCATCAAGAGGCTACAAAAAAGATATAGCCCAAGAAAGCCCCGATAAAATCGAGGTTTTCGTCATTTATACGGCAAAATTTCATTAAACAATTTCGTGGATATAAAACCGCTGTTTTCCATTTGTATATGGATTCGAACTCTAACATAACATCTCGTAATTATTACATAAACGCACGGATATTAAATTCTGTGCGTTTTTTCATATCTGTTTTAACAAAGGAAAATTATGCTATTTGGAATAGGTCATTGGTGGCTTTCTTGATGGCTGGCATAGGAATCCATACTCGGATCAACCTTTGCGGTTGCAATCGGCTTTAACAGAATGATGATTCGGAACAAAACCACTTCGATATGGCAGCATTGCTCAAAGCGAGTCGAAAAATATCAGCGCAAATGTTAAATGGGGTAAAGCACAAAGTGCAAAGGAAGGCAAAGTAAACTTTCACTACCAAAATTTTCTCGGATACCATAAAGGAACAGACGGAAAACTAGAAATTGTACCCGAGGAAGCAGAAACAATACGCCTTATATATGGTTTATTCCTTGCGGGTAATAGCTTGAGCGGTATAGCTCACGAACTCGAAAAACGGGGAATATTAAGCCCGGCAGAAAAAGAAAAGTGGCAGTTTTCAACGGTTCGGTCTATTCTCTCTAACGAAAAATACAAAGGCGATGCAATAAAACGGGCAGTAGCATGCTGTCCGCCACCGGCTGTTTTGTTTTCTATACTGTTTAAATTATATATATTAAAAAACAGTGATGGAAAGAAAAACAAATCCAATCACTGTTCATGCAATAATTAATGGTATTAAATTTGTTTGTATGATATTATCTCCTTGTATTAACATTAGTCTATATTATTTCCAATAGTTTATCATATTTTATTTTGTGAAAATTTTAATAAAGAAAATTCTGTTTGAATTAAAATCAGATGAAAACACTTGTGTTATTTACTGATTCTGCTATAATAGAAATATAAAAAAAGGTAGGTGAAACGAATTGAAACCTAAAGTCTTTATTGGTTCATCAACAGAAGGATTAAAAATTGCAAATGCTATTCAAGCTCAGTTAGAACGTTCTTGTGAAATAACAATATGGAAAGATGGTGTCTTTAAATTAGCAGAAAACTCATTGGAATCTTTAGAAAATATTTTGATTGATATGGAGTATGCTATATTTGTTTTTTCTCCTGATGACATTTCAAAAATTCGAAATGAGGAAAAATTTACAGTTCGAGATAATGTTTTATTTGAATTTGGGTTGTTTGTAGGAAAACTCGGAAGAGGCAGAGTTTTCTTTATTACACCAGAAAATACAAATGATTTACATTTACCAACAGATGTGTTAGGAGTTACTAAAGGCATTTATAGCGAACGTTCCGATAATAATATGCGTGCTGCTGTTAATACTTTTTGTGAAGATGTAATGACGGTTATTAATGATTGCCAAAGTACTGATTATGGTGTTATAAAATATGGCATGTTTCAAGAATTTTTAAATGAAATTTCTTTTTCCTTGGCTCACAGCAAAAGTATTAATTTATTTTTTATCCATTCAAGAAGTTGGAGAGAAGACAACCATAATGCAATTATCGATTTTTTGAAAAGGGAAAACAGTGAAAAACTTACGGTATTTTTACCTGATTTCTTAAATGAAAATTTAATGAATACCTTTAGGGATAATTTTTCTGATGGAAAATACATACCTGGTTTAATAGAGGAAGCGGTTAATTTTTTTATGATTTTAAAAGATCAATTTCCTGAAAAAGTCGATGTGCTTTTATATTCTTTTTATCCTGTATATTCATTTTATATGTTCGATGATACTACTTTGATGGCTTTATATACAACTACAGATAGAAAGAAAAATGTTCCTGCAATTTTAATAAACAATAAATCAGAATACTATCGCTTTGTATCTGATGATTATTCTAGATTAAGGGAGACTTCTGTTTCTGTGACAGAAAAACATCTTTTAAAAATAAAGGAGAAATAAATATGCCAGAATTACCAGATTTACAAGTTATTGCCGATAATTTAGACGAAACATATAATAATTGTCGTTTATTGAATATTTACTTAGCAGATAAAGCAAAAACGAACGCAGAACATAAAAAATTCTTTGAATTATTAGTTGATAAAAGAGTTAAACAAATTTCTAGGCTTGGAAAAGGAATAGAAATTTGTTTTGAAGATAGCCATTCTTTATTTTTACATTTAATGAGAGAAGGAAGACTTTTTAGAACCGAAGATAAAGTTAATAATATAGTTTTAAAACTAGAGTTTGACGAGAATAAATTATTGGTTATGAATGATTTTATGTGGCAGGCTAAAGTTCTATTAGATCCTGAAATATCTGATGTTCCCGGATCCTTTTAGTGAGGGCTTTACAGAAATATATTTGAGGCAACAGCTTACTGAAAAAAAACGCACAGCAATTAAATCTTTTTTAATTAATCAAGATTATATCTTGGGTATAGGTAATGCTTATGCAGATGAAATTCTATGGGCAACACGATTATCTCCGTTAACTAAATGTGGAAATATACCAGATAATGTAATAAGTGAATTATATAAAAATATAATTCAGGTTCTAAAAAGCGCAATAGAAAAAATAAAAGAGATTTCACCAGATATTATCTCTGGTGAGATTAGAGACTTTATGAATGTTCATAATAAAGATAAAGAAACATCTCCGACAGGATATAAAATATTAACAGATAAAGTTGGAGGTAAAAAAACATATTATACAGAAGAACAAATTCTTTATAAATAATGTTTCTATTTTTAATCCCATAGCCTGTTTCTTCTCATTGATTTTTTAAGATATTCAATTCCAATTTCATTGAATCCAAAAGAGCTTTTTGCAAAAATACCACCTTTAAATCAAAAAATGAGTTTAGAATTGCTATTGGTATTGCTGACGCAAGAGTGCACATAAAAAATCATTATGCAGGCGAAAACAATAAAGAAATCAAATATGAATTTACAGCAAAAAATGGTTTAATCATTCCATTTCTATTAGTAAAATTCGATTATGATGCAATTAACAATCCAACAATCTAAATTGTTACAGAATTTGAAATAGCCAAAGAAAGTATAAGAGAATTGCTTAATAAAAAATCAAATAATAAAATTCAAATTAACAAATCAAGTATACCGATTAGATTTTGATAGAAAATTTATAAGACTATTACCACTTTGCTTGTGATGATTTTTGTGATTTTAGGTTATATAAGGTTCACATTCCTATTAAAAATGAACAAAAAATCTATTTTATAGTGATTAGACACGATGGATAATTCAGCAATGAATTGTCCATTTTTTCGCCCATTGGCACATTTCTGCACCTATCTAGGTGCTTTTTTTATTTTCTTTTTATCTGAAATGAGACACTTGTGTGACACCTATGTGCCACTAATTTGAAATTTCATTTGCACAAAACAGCTAAACCTCGCCAATCCAAATGCAGACACTTAACAGACCTTGCTTAAGTAAAACTATTTCTCAAATATATTTAATTATGCTGAATGCAAATATGTGATTCTATAATTTTGTGTGGAAGTGTGATATAATATTATTCAGATTATAAATATTGAGTTAATTGAGGAATGAGGTGTAATTAATGTTTGAAATTAATTTTTTGGATTTATTTAAATATAAGTATTTTAATACTAACGAATTCGGTGATAGTAAAATTGCAGAAATACAGAAAATGTTCTCTAAATTTACTAATAGAAAACTGGAAAATATAGAAAGTGAATTTATCTGTGTATTTTATGATATATTGATGAAAATTCCGTGTAAATACTTTGATAAAGATGTTTTTACTAAAACTATAGATAAATTTGATCAATTGATTAATGATAGTAAAACAATTATTATTAGTGAAGAGATGATTGAATGTTATTTAATGGGACTAAACACATATGAACAAATAACAGAAGTAATAAATGATTTTTCTCAGTTGAATTTTTCTTCTGAAATTAAAAATAGACAATATAGAATACCTACATATGTTTCTCTTGCAGAAGGATGTTTATCAAATTTGTATAGATTTTTAGCCAAGTTAATTGATCAAACAGTTAACAAAGATTACTCAAACATGTCACTATTATACCCTTTATATGAAATGTTGCAATCAAATGGTTGGGATTTTGTGCTTGGAAATCTTAATGTTTCAATTCGAAACGCTATAAATCATGGAAAAGTAATATTTTATGAAAATGGAAAAAAATTAAATTTTATTTATTCAAGTAATCGACAGTTAAAAAATATTGAGTTAACAGAATATGAGTTTGAAAATTTAATAAACAGTATATATGATTTATCGAGTAGCCTAATTTTGTCAATAACTTACTTTTTAAATAAATACCATAGTTTGATACAGTTGGATTTAAATGAAGATTGTTATTTATCATATCAATATTTATCAATGAAGTTAAGTAAACCTGATATTCGTTTTAAATCTATTTATGGTTTAAGCGATAATAAACAGTTGAACATGGATATAGTTGTTGAAAATTATGACAGAGGATTTCTTAGCCAATTATCTTTTGTATTATTGTCAATAGTATACAGTTATCATTGTGATTTCAAAAAGTATTTAATAGGTATTAGTGGTGAAAGATTACAAGGTGGGTGGTTTATACTTACGAATGACCAAATAAAAGGAATTTTAGAAAGAAAATACGAAATATTGGATGTATATCAAAAGGCAATAGAGGACAAAAATGTTATGATTTGGAACCCTTCAACTGAGAATATTGATTTACAAGAGATTAAGTATTTTTGGTTTCCTAATTATGTAAGTGATAGATATGTTATAAATAATATATCTGATTCAAGTCTTGAGAATAGAAAAAGATTAAGGTGTAGCTTGTTCATTGGTGATGTTGTTGATAAGAAAGACATATTAGAAATAATAAACAGTGCTTTAGATTGGTTAAAACAATTAAAAAACGTTGATTCTCCAACATTACATCACAAAAACGGTGAAATGGAAGCAGATTCAATATATATGAATGTATACCGAAATGATGAAAGAACCAACAAAGAATTGCTATCTAATAATAGCAACTTTGTTTGTTTTGTAGATTATAATGTGGATGGAATAACCTCATTAGTAAATGGGGGCTTACCTGAATTTGTTTGGAAAACTCTTCATCACGAGAAAATTGGTAACAGTTTTATCTCGTGGAGAGAACAAAGATATTGTAATAAAATAAAAAAGAAAATAGGCGTTAATGAACCGTGTCCATGTGGAAGTGGAAAGAAGTTTAAAAAGTGTTGTAAAAACAAAAAAATTTATGATTAATGAAAATATTAAAAGGGTGCTTATATATAGAAAACGTTTAACGTTAATTATGCAAATGATTTATAGTAAAAAGCCAAGAAAAATTTGTGATGCTTGGTTGAAATACATTATGTTTTTAATAACTTTACAATAAATAAATTTGATTAATCCATCACAAAATAAACAATTCAGTAAACTGATTTTAGGTGATTAAATGAATGATATGGTATTTCCGGAAAAATTAAAATATAAATATCAAGTATGTGCTGTTATATTTGGAGCAGACAAATCTATTTTAAACATTAAATTAAGAAATGGTTATTCGTTCGTTTTGAAATCTATATATTCTAAAAATGACGGCTTAACAGAACTTTTTCAAACAGATGTAAGTGGGTTACAAAGAAATTACTATTCTACAATAGTTGATAATGACTACAAAGTGATATGTATTGAAAAGATAATTGAAATTGAATTGAATCTAAAGATAGCTCGAGAATATTGGGATAAAGTTAATAATGATGAATTGATTTCAATTGATAATCAATTAAGAACAATTAGACTTATCAAAGAAGGACCCATCAGATGCAAATCTATCTCTTTTAATTTAAAACCCATAGAAAAAGTTGATGGCATAATGCAACCTTCAAGTTATTATTCATTATTCCCGTTTTCGGAATCATATCCAACAAAAAACATTTCGACAATCAATTGCAATGATAGGGATATTGATTTGCTCAACAAAGCATTGGAACGAATTAAATTTCCTTTAGAAGACCGATTGTTTAATTCTGTTCACATTTTTTATGATTTATCATATCATACGGAATTTTGTGTTTCTGTTTCGCTTCTTATTACTGCTTTGGAAATGCTTTTTCTCAATAGTGAAAATTCGAAAAGAGAAAAAATATCAAAGCGTTGTGCTGTATATATAAGTAATTCGGAAGAAGAAATTACTGCTTTATATAAGAAATTAAAATCATCATATAAGTTAAGGTGTGATTTTATACACGATGGTGACATCCGCAATATAGGAGAAACAACCGTACTTTTCTTGAGGGACTGCGTAAGAAGAACGTTGTTGAAATCAATTTTGGCGCAAGAAACCAAATGTAATATAATTAAAGAATTAAAAGAGTTTATTGAACATAACCCGAATTTGTTTGCCGATTGAAGAAAATTACATATCTGAAAATGATGTTAAAACTTTTTGACAAAGTTTTTATTGTATGCTTATTTGTGTTTGATTATAAATCTTAGCAATTTCAAATTAAAAAGGTTCAGATAGCATTTATATAATTAGTACAATAATTTATATCTTTGATTGTCGCCTCTATGTAAGGTTAATAATTTTTCATACGAATTTGGCAAAAACTTCTGATACACAAATGATAGAGATTTTTGAGAGACGCAAAGTCTGAAAAATGGCTTAAACAGGCGGTTTTGAAAAAAGATTGCGAGCCTCTGACTCCGTCATTTAAGGTTCGAATCCTTATACCTCTGCCATTACCTCGGAACATTCGTGTTCCGAGGCTTTTTTATGCCCGAATACTGCTTTTTACGGCGGTATTCGGGCACTTTTTCTTTGCCTCAAAATCTTGTGAGAGTTTTTGAGAGATTCTAAGAGACAGCAAATTTCAAAATTCCAAAGTCATTTTAGTGCGATTTAGGGCATTTATGACTGAGACTTTTGAGAGACATCGCTCAAATCAAAATCGTAACACGAATTGAAATGAGCAAAAAATTTGAGAGATATTTCAAGAAAAAAGAGTGCTTAAAGTAATAAAACTTTAAGCCCTCTCTTTTAAGTTTGCCCTTTTATATTGTTTATCCATCAAAAATGCAAAGGTAGTCATCAGTAAGATTCTTTTTTCATATTTAAACCTCTTTAATACCACTTAGTAATCCATCTTCCTTTTTAGTTGTTATGTACAGTCTGGCGCTATGTTTAGTGTACCCCTCTTTTCGGTAAAACATAAACTGTTTGAGAAAAATTCCCAACAAAAAGCCGCCGTCTATAAGACAGCGGTTTTTACTATATATAATTGTTTAGGCTTTTTCATACATATCGGCAAGTTTCCTTGCGGACTCTGCCAAAAGCTTTACGCCATCAAAGGCATTATTGCGATTGTATGCTTTCATAAACTGATCAGCCTCTAAGGTAAAATAGCCGTCATAGTGGATGGCTTTGAGTGCTTTCACAATTGGTTCAAAATCTATTTGCATTGAAAACGGAATTTGGTGAGAATCGTGGTGTAAATCGTTATCGTGTATATGCAGGGCTTGTAAACGGCTGCCGAGTTTTTCAATCATCTCTACGGCACTTGTATCTAAGCCGCGCATTTCGGCGTGTCCAAGGTCGAGACAGGCTACAAAATATGGGTCATTTATGGCATCCAAATGTGCATTAAAGCTTTCAGGGTTAGAACAAGCGGCAAACTTTGCTTCATCCTTTTGAACATTCCAATTCCACATATTTTCTGTTGCAATCTTTACGCCGTAGTCTTTGGCAAAGGGCAAGAGCTGGTTATAATTGTAAAATTTATGGAGAACTAACATCAGCCTATTGACATAAATTTGAAAATAAGTATAATAGTAGTTGAGTAATTGTTCAACTATTATTATTTGGAGGTAAATATATGTCAAAAACGTCTTATATTTGTAATTGCGATGTAATTCATGAGGATATTGTGAATGATGTGAAATCCAAGATGCAGCCAAAAGATGATTATATCCAGTTGGCTTCTTTGTTTAAGCTATTTGGAGATGGAACTAGAGTACAAATCTTACACGCTCTAGAACAGAGTGAGATGTGTGTATGTGATCTTGCAGTGCTACTGGGGGTAACAAAATCTGCAATTTCGCATCAGTTAAAGGCATTACGCCTAGCGAATCTGGTAAAATTCCGTAAAGAAGCACAGATAGTTTACTACTCGCTGGCAGATGATCACGTGAAAGAGATTATTGACAAGGGATTTGAGCATCTTTGGCAGAAATAATATTTTTTAACATTATAGTTGAGTAATTGAACAACTAAACAAATTGTAAGGAGATTATCATGAAACGCATATTTCTATTAAAAGGGTTGGACTGTCCAAATTGTTCCGCAAAAATTGAAAAAGAAGTCGGAGAGTTGGATGGAGTGCAATCCTCAGTGGTAAATCTGATGAAGCAGACGCTTACAATCAATGTTGCTCAGACAGCCGCAGATACGATAGCCAGTCAGATTGAAACGATTGTTCATAGTCATGAGCCAGATGTGGAAGTTCAGGAAGAAACCGTTATGAATATTACAAAGAGTTATTCGTTAAAAGGATTGGATTGTCCGAATTGTTCCGCAAAAATTGAAAAAGAAGTCGGAGAATTGGATGGAGTGCAATCCTCAGTGGTAAATCTGATGAAGCAGACGCTTACAATCAATGTTGCTCAGACAGCCGCAGATACGATAGCCAGTCAGATTGAAACGATTGTTCATAGCCATGAGCCAGATGTGGAAGTTTCTGAAATTGTACAGGAATCTTATATACCGGAAAAAAAGCAGGAGGCCAATGAATCCTATAACAATGAGGATAAGAAGTTGACAGTTCGTTTAGTGATTGGTGCAGCAATCTATGCTATTGGTATGGCATTGACTGTTTTTGCGAAAGTGACACTGCCTATCGAGTTAGCTTTTCTCATTGTTTCTTATGTTATTCTTGGTGGAGATGTTGTATGGCAGGCTGTGAGGAACATTTCAAAGGGCCGTGTATTTGATGAACATTTTTTGATGAGTATTTCTACGATTGGGGCTTTTGTCATTGGTGAATATCCGGAAGCAGTTGCTGTTATGCTGTTCTATCAGGTAGGTGAATTTTTTCAGTCATTGGCTGTTAAGCGTTCCAGAAAATCTATATCAGATTTAATGGATATACGTCCGGATTCTGCTACAGTAAGAAGAAATGGGAAATTGATTACCATATCTCCAGAAAATGTCTCCATTGGTGAGATTATTATTGTAAAGCCTGGTGAAAAAATTCCATTAGACGGTGTGGTATTGGATGGAGATTCTATGCTGGATACGAGGGCTTTAACTGGAGAATCGGTTCCGAGAAGCGTTCATAAAGGAGACGAAGCACTTTCCGGTTGTATGAATCAGACGGGTGTTTTAACGATTAAGACAACGAAAGCATTTGGTGAATCTACTGCTTCAAAGATTATTGATCTTGTGGAGAATGCGTCCAGTAGAAAAGCACCAACAGAAAATTTCATTACTACATTTGCACGTTATTATACACCTGTTGTTGTAATCTTAGCAGCTATTCTGGCAATTCTGCCACCGATCCTTCTTGGTGGAGGTTGGACAGAATGGATTCGCAGAGGATTTGTTTTCCTTGTGGTATCTTGCCCATGTGCATTGGTCATTTCAATCCCGCTGACTTTCTTCGGAGGTATTGGTGCAGCATCTAAACGAGGTGTTCTTGTAAAAGGAAGTAATTATTTAGAGGCGCTTAATAATGTCAGCATTATTGTGTTCGATAAAACCGGAACACTTACAAAGGGTGTTTTCAATGTGACTGATATTCTGCCTGCAAATGGATTTTCAAAAGAACAGGTTCTGGAGTATGCGGCCCAGGCAGAGAGCTTTTCTAACCATCCTATTGCAAAATCCATTCTCTCTGCTTATGGAAAAGAAATTGACCAATCAGTTATCTCTGATTACAAGGAAATTTCCGGATATGGAATCAGTGCCATGGCAGGAAAGAAGAAAGTTTATGCTGGCAATACGAAACTTATGGATTCAGAGCATGTGGAGTACACAGCCTGTGAAAAAGTTGGTACAAAGGTTTATATAGCAGTAGATGGTCAATATGCCGGATGCATTTTGATAACAGATGAAGTAAAGCCGGACAGCAAAAAAGCAATTTCTGATTTGAAACATATCGGTGTGGAAAAAACAGTCATGCTTACCGGTGATGATGAAAAAATCGGAAAGGCTGTTGCGGAAGAATTGCAGTTGGATGAATATTATGCACAACTGTTTCCTGATCAAAAAGTGGAAAAGGTTGAGCTTTTAGACAGTAAAAAGAGACAGGGAAGCAAATTAGCTTTTGTTGGTGATGGTATCAATGACGCTCCTGTCCTTGCTCGTGCGGATGTTGGTATCGCAATGGGTGGTCTTGGTTCAGATGCGGCCATTGAAGCTGCGGATGTGGTTCTGATGACAGATGAACCATCTAAGCTGGTGGATGCGATTGATGTGGCAAAAGCGACAAAGCAAATTGTCATACAGAATATAGTGATTGCTCTTGGGATTAAGAGTGTGTTCCTGATTCTTGGCGCTCTTGGTATTGCGGGAATGTGGGAAGCTGTATTTGGTGATGTAGGCGTTACCATAATTGCTGTTTTGAACGCAATGAGAATTTTGAAAAAATAGGAAATGAGGTGGGAATATGAAACGAAAACTGATTCTGTTAGTTGTTACGATTGTTTTTCTTGCAGGTTTCGGTGCACTTTTACATTCACCGCCTTCTATGATTGATGCAATCACAGGAGCAACACCGAAAGCAAAAAAAGCGGCTCAAGCCTCCGCACAGTTGGAAGGCTCTTATGTTCTCGGTATTAATATGATGTCAGATGGTCTCGACAACGAGAACATCCGGAATAAATTAAAAGAATTGGCACTGGACGATTCGGAAACAAATGAAACAGATCTCATGAAAACGGACATTAGTTTTCGGCTATATGTATCTGAGACGGATTATCCGCTTGTCAGTTATGCTAAGAAACTCTGTGACAGGTTGAAACAGGCCGGTTTTTCCGTAGATCTGAAAGAGTACAGTAACACAATGATGCTATCAAGAGTGGTAAGTGGAAAGTATGATGTATTCCTGGCATCGGATGATCTTATTGACGTTACAACGCTAACACAGATGGACTATATGATCATGGACAGCGAAGAAATGAGGTGAGCGGGAATTTATGAGAAAATGGAATACGATTTTGTCTGTTTTAATGCTTCTCATTTTTATGATTCATGGAATTATGGGCAGCTTTATGCTGAACGGAGTTGGAAGTAGTGCAGGGAAACTTCTTGCATGGATTGGTGTTGGTATTCTTGTTGTGCATACAGTGATTGGTGTCATCCTGACAGTTCAGAGTTTACAGACAGCGAAGCAATCCGGAAAAAAGTATCTGAAACAGAACGCCATATTCTGGGCGAGACGAGCCAGTGGGCTGGCAATACTGATCCTGCTGTTCTTCCATATTGGCTTGTTTGGAAAGGTGCAGAATGGGACATATATTTTGTTCCCTTTTACAACGGTAAAGATGGTAACTCAGCTTTTGTTCGTGGCGGCAATCTTTGTTCATATTTTTATCAATATCCGCCCATTGCTCGTATCGCTGGGAATCATCAGTTATAAAGAACGAAGGGGTGATATTTATTTGATTCTTTCGGTGCTCCTTCTGTTTATAGCGGGCGCAGTTATTTTCTATTATATCGGGTGGCAATATCTATGAGTAAGACAATTATTATTATAGGTGCTGGACTGGCAGGACTTTCAGCGGCTTTGCAGGCAGCGGAAAATGGATGCAATGTAAAACTGGTTTCCTCCTTTCCGTCAGAGCGGGCGCAGTCTGTTATGGCGGAGGGCGGTATCAATGCAGCTTTGAATACAAAAGATGAAAACGACAGTCCCGAAGAACATTTCACAGATACAATAAAGGCGGCTTGCGGTCTGGCAGATCCAAATGCAGTTTGGGGAATGACGCAGGCTGCGCCGGAGCTGGTGCATTGGTTGTTAAAACTTGGCGTTCAATTTAACATGAGCGGCTATGATGATGTGGATCTTCGGAATTTTGGCGGGCAGAAAAAGAAAAGGACTGCTTTTGCGCAGAGCGATACCGGGAAGCAGATCATGACAGCTATGATAGACGCTGTTCGCAGGAAAGAAGCATCTGGTATGGTAGAACGGTTCAGCCATCATTCTTTCCTAACACTTCGTCTGTGCGGCAATATTTGTTGTGGCTGCGTAATCAGGGATGAATACAGTCAGGAGACTGTGGAATTACCGGGGGATGCGGTTATTGTTGCCACCGGTGGTATGCACGGATTGTTTGGAAATACAACGGGTTCGCTGAGCAATACAGGAGAAGTCACCGCAGAATTGTTCCGGCTTGGTGTTCCTCTGGCAAATGGCGAGATGATCCAGTATCATCCGACAACTGTGAAATGTGGTGGAAAACGCATGCTCATCAGCGAGGCGGCCAGAGGGGAAGGTGGCAGGTTGTTTGCCATGAAAGATGGAAAACAATGGTATTTCATGGAGGAAAAATACCCGGAGCTTGGAAATCTGATGCCACGAGATATTACCGCCAGAGAGATATGGAAGGTCAGCCATGAATCAGAGGTATTTCTTGATATGACGGAAATATCGAAGGAGGTCATTTCAAATAAGCTGTCTGGCTTAGCAGATGACTGCATGACATATCTGCATAAGGATATCCGGAAGGAACCGGTGCCTGTTTTGCCAGGAATCCACTACTTCATGGGTGGTATTCTTGTGGATGAACAGCACAGAACGTCGATTCAGAATCTTTATGCTGCCGGAGAATGCTGTGCCCAATATCATGGTGCCAACCGTCTTGGTGGAAATTCTCTGTTAGGAGCGTTATACGGAGGACATGTTGCGGCAAAATCAGCATGCGAACAGGCAGATGTAGTAGAGCTATCTTGTGCGACACAGATAGATGTTCCACCAGCGTCTCAAATTTCAGAAATAAAGCAATTAAACAAAGTGATGCAGGAGACTATGGGCGTTGTCAGAAATGAGAATACGTTGTTAAATGGGATTCAAACGGTACAAACGCTGACAGGAAATCTTCCATTGCTTGGCATGGCAGTTCTAAAGAGTGCTCTTGCAAGAAAAGAAAGCCGTGGTGCACACTGGCGGGAGGATTATCCTGAATACAACAACAGGGATTTTCTCAAAACAACGGTGGCACGATTTGACGGAAAACAGATACAAATTTCCTTTGTACCTGTTCCAGAGAGGCGGTGATTAACTTGGTATATAAAGTACGGATTCGGCGACAAGAGAATCAGAAATCAGACAGCTATTGGCAGGAATTTGAGTTTAGCGGAAGTGAAAATAGTTCTATTGCCGCTGTCTTAAACGAATTGAATAGTCGTAGCCCACTGACAGATGCATGTGGGAATACGGCTACTCCCTATTGGATGGGAATGCGGTTGTATGGTACGTAAATGCGGAGCGTGTGCCATGCTGATCAACGGACTTCCCCGGCTGGCCTGCTCTACATTTCTGAATATGCTAAAGAGCAGTACCGTTACGCTGGAACCACTGAGTAAGTTTCCTCTTGTCAGGGATCTGATTGTTGACCGGTCATTGCTGTTTAAGAACTTGAAGAAACTAAACCTTTGGTTGGAAAGCGAAGCCTATATGATTGAATTTACACACGAACCGAGGTATCAGTCGGCTCGCTGCCTGATGTGCGGGTGCTGTCTTGAGGTTTGTCCAAACTTTTCTTCAAAGGGTACTTTTGCTGGAGCGGTTGCAGCGGTCAACGCTTTTCGGATTCTGAATGAAGAACAGGAAATAAGCCATCGGAACGATGTTTCAACTCAATATAAGGAAAATTATTTTGAGGGATGCGTGAAATCATTAGCTTGCCATAACATTTGTCCGATTGGTCTGCCTGTGGAAGAACTGCTTGTAAGGTCGAATGCAGCGGCTGTTTGGGGCAAATAAAATGGATGATAAAAGCTATAATGAATGTATGAAGAGAATCAAAAACTTGATTCTCTTTTTAAAATACATACATTGACAAATATCTATGTATATATTGTATTGAACATAGACAATGATCAATGTGAGGCGTCAATATGAATGCAATGGATGTGGCTTTGATATGCAAGGCTTTGGGCGATGCGAACCGGCTGGAACTTGTACAGATGCTGTCGGATGGAGAAAAGTGCGGGTGTAAACTTTTGGAAAGATTAGAAATTACCCAGCCAACTTTATCCCATCATATGAAGATATTGGTAGGATGCGGCCTTGTGAATGATCGTAAGGAAGGAAAATGGCATCACTATTCTTTGAATTGTGAGACATTGATGAATTACAAACACTTTATAGAATTCCTTACTTGCCTTGGATGCGGTGACGGGGATTGTTGTAAATAATTTAAGGAGAGCAGATATCATGAAAAAAGAATTAAATTCAGGAATTAGTTTTTTCCAGCGTTACCTGACTGTACAGTAATATCAAATGATGAAGGATAGCCGAGTTTATTTCTCGACTATCCTTTTCTTTTTTTACACATCAATTCGTTGCGATCGAACTTTCAACTTGTTGGGATTTGGTTACTGCATATTGAGCCATTCTCATTCGGTTCTGCTCGAATACTTCATCTACCATATGCGTGTAGATTTTTGCGGTTACCGATATGTCAGAGTGCCCCATCCATTCTTTTGCCACATTGATCGGCACTCCGGCTACCTTACAATCGGTGCAGAAAGTGTGGCGCAGTAGGTAGGGTTCGAAGTCGGGTGCTATGATTGAGTTCTTTACTTGATTACGATATAGGTGAGCTCCGTTTGCCAAGTCCATTTCTTTTACGAAGTTTTTCCAACTTTGATAAAAAGCATTGTCATCCATGCGTGTGTGCTTTTCATACTTTACGAATACATATTCGTTGTTGAGTTCTTTTGCTTTATGTTCCTTTAATGCATCTAAAAGTACAGGCGGAATTGGTATCTTTCGTCCTGTTCCTGCTTCCGTTTTGGATTTGCCAACTGTCAGAATTGCGTTTTCAAAATCTATCCAATCCCACTTCATTCTTCGGATTTCTATCGGTCTAAGTCCGCAGATAACATCGTAAGCACCATTGTTCCGGCATAGTGCTTTGGTATGGTTTCAAGTATCATTCGGCGTTCATCATCAGTTATTGGTCTGTGCTTGTTCTCATACACAGGCACCCTCCCCTTTTTGCAAAAATGCATAGAACTCTAATACAAGTGTACCACACCCGACCGTCTTTTTTGCAACACAGCATTAGCACACAGGATGCAAAAAGCGACGCACCGTTTGGTGCGCCGCTGCGTGGAGTCCTATTTACCTGTCAAATCGGCGACAATCCTAGCGCCAAACGCCGGCGCATCCTCCATAACGAACCGCTTCTCCCGGGCGTTTATATTTACACATTTCCGCATAAATGGCAAATAAATTCAGCTTACCTATCTAAATACTTTGCGATAAAATCCTCGACTGTACGCCAATACAGCGTGGGCGCAACAGAAGACGAGAGCGCATGGCCTGCGCCTTCTACGGTAAGTTCCTCTTTTTCGCAGGCTGCAGCCGCATACAATTCGCCCAGCATACTGTATGGCACAAGCTCATCCGACGAGCCGTGAATAAACAGCGTTGGTATGCGGCTCTTTTTCACCTGCGCAAGGGCGCTGGCCTGCTTAAAATCATACCCGTCACGAATCTTTGACAACACCGATGTGGCGTTGAGCACGGGGAACCACGGAATATGCAGGGCATCCGCCTCCCGTTGGAACTCATCCCATTCCGACGTGTAGCCGCAATCTGCAATAACAGCCTTCACATTTCCCGGGTAAATCTTCACCTGACGCCATCAAAACCGTTGCCGCCCCCATGGATACACCATGCAGAACGATCCGGGCGTTCGGCTCCCATGAAAGGATCCGGTTTATCCACTTTATAATATCCACACGCTCCGGCCAGCCCATACCGATTTTTGTTCCCTCGCTGTCGCCGTGGGCTCTTGCATCTACTGCCAAAACATTATAACCAAGCGTGTAAAATTTATGAACAAATCCGGCCATATGCTTGGCCTTGCTTGTGTAGCCGTGGCATACGAGAACATATTTTGTGCCGGTATTTTTGAACCGTTTTCCGTGCAGGCGCAGCGAATCAGACAGAATATACACATCCTCTCCGTGTGTAGCATACCATTCTTTAATTTCCGGCGTGCCTGTCATACCGCTGTATTTTGCACTTGCTTCCTCTTCATTGCCGGCAGTATTCGTGGCTTTTTGAACCAAGTTGTTGAGTTTGCTCATATGGATAGGCGATTTCGTGTTGATTGAGATATCATAGAATATTTCCGCTGCCGTTGCAGTTAAAGCTGCCAGCCCACAAAGCGCGCCAAAAGCTATACCTATATTCTTTCTATTCATAAAAATCTCCTCCTGTCGTCAAAAGCATAACATTGTCGCAAAATGTCATTTTGCAATCTGAAGCTGTTTTGTACGTGCCCTGGCTGTCTTTACAATACCAAAGTGCTCTGTGTATATCAAATCACATTTTTGGACGGATGTCAATAAAACCGCTGCCACATTTTGCAAAAAAAAAGCAGACATCCACACGGATGTCTGCTTTTTTGCTTTTGTTTGCAACAAAGGCAACCACCTGCTATGCAGGCGGAAAAGGAAAAGCTTTAGCGAGGAAAGAAGTGACAAAATAAAAACACCTTGATATATTAGAAGTAGGTTTGCCGACCAAAACTAAAATATCAAGGAGGTCTTAATCGTGAAAGAGAAAGACATAAACAGTTTAGACCATACAAGGTGGAGATGTCAATACCATGTGGTGTTTGCACCAAAGTACAGAAGAATGGCAATCTACGGAGAAATCAAGGTAGATATAGGGAAAATATTGAGACAATTATGCAAACAGAAAGGAATAGAGATAATAGAAGCAGAGTTGTGTCAAGATCATGTACATATGCTGATAAGCATACCACCAAAAAAATATAGTGTGTCACAAATAATGGGATACCTAAAAGGAAAAAGTAGTCTGATGATTTTCGACCGACATGCAAATTTAAAGTATAAGTACGGAAATCGACATTTTTGGGCAAGAGGATATTTCGTAGATACAGTGGGACGCAACAAAAAGCAAATACAAGAGTACATACGAAATCAATTGACAGAAGATAAAATAGCAGACCAAATAGAATTGAAAGAGTTTGTGGACCCGTTTACGGGTAGCGTGAACAAGTAGGCAAAAAAATAACCCCTTTAGGGGAAGCCTGAAAAAACAATGCGGTCGACAAACTTTTCAGCGCCCCTTTAGGGGTTGTGTCCGTAAAAAGCCCTTTTAGGGCTTACTCAAGCCTCCGGCTTAGCCGGAGGTCTTGACTATTAACAATCCATTTGACTTGCAGATACCTTTGTATTTTTCAAAAAAGTCATTTGGCATAATCCAAAATCTTCCGCATGGAATTTTTTGATATAACATTTTCCAGATTCTTTGTTTTGACACCGAAATTGATGCAGAGGAATTTTGCAATCAAAAAAGTGCAATATTTCTTATTATGCCAGAGGAAGATCCAAACAAGTTCTTTACGATTTCACTTATCATTCAACAGCTATACAGAGAAATCCTTTCGGTTGCTGATGAGCAAGGTGGCAAATTAAAGAATCGCTGTGTATTCTTGTGCGATGAGTACGGAACATTACCAAAGATTGAATCGGCTGAAATGATGTTCTCCGCATCTCGTTCTCGAAGACTTCAAATCGTTGCAATTATTCAATCATTGCAACAGCTTGAAAAGAACTACGGCAAGGAAGGTGCCGCAATCATTGTTGATAACACTCAGTTCACTATATTGGGCGGCTTTGCTCCAAACTTTGTTACTGCCGAGTCAATGTCAAAGGCTCTTGGCAACAGGATTGTTATGAGCGGTTCAGTCAGTCGCAGTGTTAATGATCCTTCACAGTCACTTTCTTATTTTCAGCCTTTATATTGTTTATCCATCAAAAATGCAAAGGTAGCTATCAAAAGGACTACTTATCTGACAAGTTTATATGGTGGAAAGTATGTTCCCTACTGATAACAGAAACTTCAGAGGGCAGACAAACAAATTGACTTTCTGTCTGCTTTTTGATATAATTTGGTTAGTTATTGCTAACTGGTTTGTATCATACTTATAAACGAATAAACGGACTTTTTTTCAACATTCTTTTCTTCTGTTTGTCTGTTCGTTGCAAACAAAAGACTGATCGTTTCAAGAAGATAATCAATTGAGCAGTAAAATACTTACCGAAAATAGTTTCAATCCTGTGCCGTGTAACAAAAAAATCAGTTCTTCCGGAAACTGTTGGTCATTATTGCCGAAATTCGGTGGAGGACATTACTGCCGTATACGCAGAAAGATCTGACCTATGCCGAGTGAGTAAAATTGGAGGTGTGATATGTCATTTTTTGAAAATACCCGCAAGCCCGTAGGCTTTGGCGGGAAAATTATGGTCGCCATGATGAACCTGGGGCACAGCGCCGTGGCACGGTGGGGGCTTCAATTTCTGAATGCTGCGCCGGACGCCAAGGTGCTGGACTGTGGCTGCGGCGGAGGTGCGAACATCAAGAGACTTCTAAAAAAATGTCCGCAGGGCATCGTGAAGGGCATCGACTATTCGCCCGTCAGCGTGGAGAAATCCAAAAAGGTCAACGACGCCGCCATCGCGGAGGGTCGCTGCACCGTCCTGCAAGGCAGCGTGGCGGATATGATTTTCGCAGATGACCGGTTCGATGCGGTCACGGCCTTTGAGACCGTCTATTTCTGGCCTGATCTGCCGCAGTGCTTCCGGGAGGTTTACCGGGTGCTGAAGCCAGGCGGGACATTTCTCATCTGCAACGAAGCAAACGGCGACACGGACAAGGATGAGAAGTGGATGGAGATCATCGGCGGAATGACCATCTACAAAGACATTGAATTAAAGGCATATCTGGAACAGGCGGGCTTTCACGATGTGCAGATACACAAAAAGAAAAGCTGGCTCTGTATCACAGCGCGAAAGTGAGGGAGAGGCAATCAGATGAAGGACAACGAGCTTCTATTTGGCCGCAAAAGCCATGTGCTGTATTCAAAGTCTTGCAAGAAAGAGATACAGGCGACCGCCTGCGTGAACGGTTGCCGGTGCGACTATACCATCTGCGGCGATCAGGACCCGTATGTAAAAGAACATCCCGAATATCGGGATGAGGCGGGCTTCAGAAGAAACAAATAAAAACGCAATGCAAAGGCGGTGAGATAAATGAAAACTTTTCTCGGAATACTGATTCCCTTTCTCGGCACAACGCTGGGCGCGGCCTGTGTGTTCTTTATGAAAAAATCCCTTGGTGATCTGGTGCAGCGCGCCCTTGCCGGCTTTGCCGCCGGCGTGATGGTGGCAGCGTCCATCTGGAGCTTGCTGATCCCAGCCATTGAGCAGTCGGAGGATATGGGGAAGCTGTCCTTTCTTCCCGCCTTTATCGGATTTTGGGTCGGCGTGCTGTTTTTGCTCCTGCTTGACCGTTTGATTCCCCATCTTCATGTGGGAAGTGAACAGGCCGAGGGCCCGAAAAGTAAGCTCGGGCGCACCACCATGATGGTGCTGGCTGTTACCTTACATAACATTCCAGAGGGAATGGCAGTCGGCGTGGTGTATGCAGGTTTTCTTTCAGGAAATACGCAAATTACTGCGGCAAGCGCACTGGCGCTGTCCCTCGGCATTGCCATTCAGAATTTTCCCGAGGGTGCGATTATCTCCATGCCGCTCCGGGCGGAGGGGGAACGCAAGGGCCGAGCGTTTCTCGGCGGCGTGCTTTCCGGCGTTGTCGAGCCTATCGGCGCGGTGCTGACGCTTCTCGCGGCGCAGTTTGTGATCCCGGCGCTGCCGTATTTGCTGAGCTTTGCAGCGGGTGCCATGCTCTATGTGGTGGTAGAGGAGTTGATTCCGGAAATGTCGCAGGGGCGGCACTCGAATCTTGGAACGGTGTTCTTTGCGGTAGGCTTCAGCGTGATGATGGTGCTGGATGTGGCACTGGGATAAGGAAGTAAATGATGATTTTACAGGTGATTTTGGAAGGCATAGGACTTGGCGTTCTGCTCATTCTGGTTTGCGCCATCGGTATCCGCAAGGGCGCGGTGGGCATGGTGCTCATTTCGGCAGCACTGGCGGCGATTATGATGCTTTTTATGAAAATATGAGGTGATAGAAATGCTGTTTCAAACATATGGCGACAGGAGGAATCCTGCCGTGCTGTTCTTTCATGCAATGGGTGTGACAGGAGCGAGCAGCGAACCGATTGCGAGGTATTTGCAGGATCGATATTTCTGCATCTTGCCCACTTCCACCGTTTACTGCGAGGGGCAGAAATATGTCAGCAAGCCGGACGAAATACGGCAGGTGGAGGACTTTCTGCATCAACAGGGCGTGGAGCGACTGGCGATGGTGGTCGCTTCTTCCATCGGTGCAGACCTTGCCATGGCGTTTCTGGCGCAGACGAAGCTGCCCGTGGAGCACGCTTTTTTTGACGGCGGGCAGTTCGCCCAAATCGGAAAGGGCACGCGCCGTATCATGACGCCGTTTCTGTATTTTGCCATCAAGAGCCTATATTGGTCGAAGGGCGGCACACTGAAAAAGATTCTGTGGTGTGACGACGATTCCATAAAGCCGTATTTTATAGCCGCAGGGAAAAATCTGACCTATACAAATTTGCGGCGGCAGATTTCGGACAGTCTGGAGGATAAACCCTTTCCGCCGCTTTCAAAAGAATTGCAAAAACATACCTATTTCGAGTTTGGCAGTATAGAAGATCATTTCAAATACCGTCAAGCAGTGATGGAAGCCTACCCCTGCGGCCATTATCCCGTGTTTGAGGGATACAATCACATGCAATATCAGATTCGCAATCCAAAGGGGTTCGCCGAAATGCTGGCACACATCGCCGAGCGTGACTGTATGCCAGAACTGCCATTTATCAGAAAGTGAGTGATACCCATGAAATACAAAATCGAGAAAAACACAGTCCAGGAGACGCTGATCATTCCGCTGTATGCCAGGAAGGTATGTTCAAAGCTGTATCCAAATCTCTATCGGGATGAAACGGCTGTCAGTTTAATCAATGAAATTGATTACGACTTTTCCGAGGCGGAGAAAAACTCCCGCGGCCTCATGCAGCGCTTCGGCTCGCTGGAGGTTGCCATGCGGCAGAATGACCTTGCTTTTGAGGTGCGGGATTATCTGAAAACCCATCCTAACGCAGCGCTGGTCAATCTCGGTTGCGGGCTGGACAACACCGGCAGAAGTTGCGACAACGGCAGCTGTAAAATTTACAATCTGGACTTTCCCGATGTCATCGCCGTGCGCAATGAGCTTTTGCCCGCCGGGGAGCGTGAGGAAAATATCCCATGCGATTTGAATAATACTGAGTGGTTTGCAAAAATCGATGCATCGGGCGGTGCGGTGTTCTTTGCCTCCGGCGTGTTCTATTATTTTCTGACCGAGCAGGTCAAGGCACTGGTGCAGCGAATGGCAGACGCTTTCCCCGGCGGTGTGCTGGTGTTTGATGCGGCGAACCGAACGGCGGTAAAGATGATTGCCAAGACATGGCTCAAGAGTGCGAAGATTCAAGATGTGGGCGCATATTTTGCTGTTTCGGACGCGAAAAGCGAGCTTTCTCCGTGGGACAGCCGCTTGCAGGTTACAAGCCGCGGCTATATGCTGGGCTACAACGATCTGCGTGACCCATCCGTCAGCGGCTTTTTCCGTTTCCTCGCAAAGATCGGTGACGGCATGATGAAAATGCAGATTGTGAAGGTCGGATTCGGAGGCAGAAAATGAAATCGAGTAAAGAAAAACGGGCTCTTATTGCGGGAATGATCGGGTGCTTGCTCTATGTGATCGGCGACTTTTTGTTTGCGGCGACCGGGAAAATCCAAAGCACGGAATCCGCCGGACACCTGCTGGTTCTGGTGCTGGTGCTGGGATTGGTTCTGCTTCGGGAGATGGCGAAATGCGGAGAATGTAAGGAGACAGTGCAATGAAATACTTGGGTATGCCCATGGGGATGTGGGCACTGTTTGCAGGCTCATTCCAAAAGCAGCTGACGGCTGTGTTTGGTTATGATTCCGATACAGCAGAAGGCATCGCAAAAAACGCAAAACCAAAATACAAAGCAATTATCTCAGACCTGCCGGAATTTGAAAAAGCGGATCGTTTCAAGATGAACATCGTCAACTGCGCAATGATCGGCGCATTCGTTCTCTCCATGCCTGAGCGCCCGGATGTGGAGCGACTGACGGAGTATTATGCGAAGGCCATGATGACAAAGCCGATGAAGTGGTTCTGCCGAATGAGCGGAAAGAGCAAATTCACCGAAAAGGACATTGCCGGTATGAAAGCCACCGCTGCGCTGAGAGCCGCCGACCGCAACCCATATTCGTGGAATATGGAGTTTTACGAATATCCCGACGGCAGCGGATACGAAGGCCGCTTTACAAAATGCGGCATCTGTGTGCTGATGAAAAAGCTGGGGCTATATGACCTCACTCCCGCGCTGTGCCGTCTGGACTACACCATGAGTGAAGCCGGCGGCGTGACTGACTTCGTGCGGCAGTATACGCTCGCCTCCGGCGGGCCGTATTGCGATTGCGGCTATAAGAAAAAGCAGATATAACACATTTTACACGCTGGGAGACTTCGAGAAAGTGAGATAAATTTCGTATTTTGCGAGCGGGTGCTGTTTTTTATCCACTTGCTACGAAACAGTACACTGTACTGTTTCTCCCAAATTCACATATGAATTTGGAGCCACGTGTCTCTTGTGCTTTGCACAATTCACTCCCCCGAGCAAAAGGCGAAAAGCGCCAAAAGTGGCTTGAACATTACGTTCAAGCCACTTTTCTGTCAATGTAGTTTTTGATTCTATTTCGGCAAGAGCAAGCCCCTGCGCTACAAAATCACTTTATGATAATTTAAACACGGCGCGGTTTAGCCACTTTATCGACAGTCTGAAATATCCACCCGCATAGCGGGTGGATATTTTTTCTATACATATAAGTTTATATAGTCCAATTTTGTGAGGCGGTTTGAAGTTCAACCATATGCCTGAACAGTCCGTTTTTATTCATAAGTTCGTTTGGATTGCCGGCTTCTGCAACGGTACCGTTTGAAAGTACGATAATTTTATCGGCATTTTCAACCGTTCTCATTCTGTGTGCAATAACAAGAACGGTTTTGTTTTTAATGAGCCTTGACAATGCTGTTTGTATCAGTGTTTCATTTTCTACATCGAGAGAAGCGGTCGCTTCGTCAAGCAAAATGATCGGAGCGTTTTTGAGAAACGCACGGGCAATAGATATTCTTTGGCGTTCTCCTCCCGAAAGATTGCAGCCGTTCTCGCCTATTTCGGTATCATAGCCGTTAGGAAGTTTATCCGCAAATTCATCGCAGTTTGCAAGTTTTGCTGCATAAAGTACTTCTTCATCAGTCGCATCCTTTTTGCCGAGACGGATATTCTCCATAATGGAGGTATTAAACAATGTAACATCCTGAAAAACAATTGAATAAAGGCTCAACAGGGTTTCGGGTTCAATTTGTGAAATATCCATACCGCCAACAGTAATTTTTCCGCTTGAAGCGTCCCAAAATCTTGCAGCCAAGCCTTGAAATCGTGGTTTTGCCGCCGCCTGACGGACCAACCAAAGCGGTGATTTCACCCTGCCTTGCGGCAAAACTTACATTATTGAGCACCTTGTTATCGTCATTGTACGCAAAACTTACATTGTTGAATACAACATCGTATCCGTTGTTGTTGATTTTTGTATCGCCCGATTGAACCTCGTGGTCCAAAATTTCATTCATTCTGGCAACATTTGTCTTTGTGCTGATGATTGCGGCAAGATTTATTAGTGCGGCTTGCATAGGGTCATAAAGACGGGAAACAAGAAGCAAAAATACAAAGAATGTAAGTACATCAAGCTCACCTTTTACGAGTAACAACGAGCCGACGAGTGCGGTTGTTGCAATACCGAGCTTGAGCACCATCTGAGCACTTGACACAAAAATCGCTGTACCGAATTCACTTTTAAGTGCTCTGCTTTCTACCTTTTCAATCTTTTTGTCAAGTGTTGCAAGGTATCTATCCTCGGCGTTGTTTGATTTTAAATCTGCAACGGTGTCTATGCATTCCTGAATACCGTTTGCACAGTCTATTTTTGCCTTCATTGATTTTTGACCGAGCTTTTCCTGAACTTTTGCAGATGAGCCAACAATAATAAGTGCAATCGGAAGCACCCACAAAGAGGCAATCGCCATTTTGGCATTGAAGAAGAAAAGACTGATCGCCACTATTACCGTAGAAATCATTGAACCGACAAACGGCGGAATAAAATGAGAAAAGGCTGTTTCAAGATAGGTGCAATCTGCCATAATTGTACTTGTTAAATCCGCCAAGTCTTTTTTTGCGAAAAAGGAAAGCGGAATTTTGCGTAACTTTTCGGCAAGAGTGAGTCTTCTTGTTCCTGTTTCAACATAGGTTGCAAGAAATGTTGAATTATACTGCCAAAGCGTTATACAAAAAACAACAAGCAAACATATAATTGCTTCGCCAATAAATAAAAGCGTATTGCTTTTTACATTTCCGTTCAACAATCCCTTAACAAATAAATATAACAGGGTTACGGGAAGCATAAATGAAATATCTTGCAAGGTACACGCGAGAATACCCTTTATCAAGTCTTTTGCACCACGCCTTGAAAGTGCATATCTGTACATAAGTTTTTCAATCATTTCAGTTCCTCCTTTGCCACCTTCCATTTAACCGATGTGAGATAATTTTTAAGCATTGAGGCAAACACACCGTTTTGACTGCAAAGTTCTTCTGTTTTACCATGTTCTATGAGTTTGCCGTTTTGCAAAACAAAAATGCAATCCGCATTTTGAACTGTTGAAAGTCGGTGAGCAATCATAATAACGGTTTTGCTTTTTGAAAGTTCATTGAGAGCCCTTTGAATTTTAACCTCGTTGTCAGGATCCGCAAAAGCGGTCGCTTCGTCAAGAATAACAATCGGTGCATTTTTAAGAATTGCCCTCGCAATGGCTATTCTCTGTGCCTCACCGCCTGAAAGGTAAACACCGTTTGAACCGATAACGGTATCAACTCCGCTGCCGAACTTTTCGATAATATCCATACATTGAGCCTTTTCGAGTGCCGACATAACCTCATCCAAATTCGCATCCGGCTTTGCAAGGCGAATATTGTCAAATATACTGCCTGTGATTAGCTTACTGTCCTGGAACACATATGATACGGCGTTTGTCAAATCCTCTTTTGCGATGTTTTTAACATTAACTCCGCCTACAAGAACTTCACCGCTGTCTGCGTCAAAAAATCTTGTAATAAGGTTTGCGAGCGTTGTTTTGCCGCCGCCTGACGGACCGACAAATGCAACTGTCTGACCTGATTTAATATCAAGCGAAACATCGTCAATTGCCTTAATTTCTCCATCATAGCTGTAGCTTACATTTTTAAGTTGAACAGATGCATCTGTCGGCTTTTGACATTTCGTTGATTTCAAAGGTTCGATATTCATTACGCTGTCGATGCGTTTAAACGAATCTTCAACAAGCATTTTATTTTCACTTTGGAACATTACTTTTGTCATTGTAACGGTTAAAATCGGTGTGATAATTACATAAAACAAAATGTTCAAAATCAAATCGTTTGTCACTCCGCCTTTTGTAAAAATCAATCCGCCGAAAATGATAAACGCAAAAATTCCGTTAATCAAAGTTGTAAAGCAAGCCATAGGAAAACGAAGATTTTTTGTGTAATCTATAGCCCAATCGCTGTATGAATCAATAGCTTTTTTGAATTTTTTGAAGCTGAACACACTTTGGCCGAATGCCTTTACCACAGGAATACCTCTGACATATTCAACTGCTTCGTTTGACATATCGTCAAGCGCATTTTGATATTCTGCCATTTTCTGCTGAAGCGTTTTGCCTGTCATAAATGCCATCATAACGATAAATGACAAAGCAATGGGAATGAGGGAAATTAATCCGAATCTCCAATCAAACGCAATCAGGAATATAAGTAATCCAATAGGTGTTACAACCGAGCCAACCATATCGGGAAGTTGATGTGCAAGATAGGTTTCGGTTGCAGCCGAGCAATCGTTTACAATTTTGCGCAGCTTTCCGCTTCCGAATTTTTCAATTTCGCCCGGCGGTAATTTTACAATTTTGTGCATCATCTGCTTGCGCATATTTGCCTGAACCCTGAAAGCACTTGTGTGTGAGCACATCAATGCGACGATGTAAATCAACATTGAAAGTGCGGCAAAACCCACTGCCGTTACGCCGTTTTTAACTATGCCCGTTGCATTTTCAAAATTTGGCATAACATCAAGCACTTCTTTAATTATTTTCCATATATAATAAAACGGAAGAAGTGCAAGCGCACTGCTGACTGCACTGAGCACCAAAGATATATAAGTGAAATACCTATAATTTTCGGCATAGTCCATCAGTATTGAAAAGTTTGACTCCTTTTTTTCTTTCAATTTAATTCCTCCTATATAAGTATTTAGTTAGTCATTGCTAACTCGTATCTAAAAATTAAAGGGATTAAATCCCTAAAATTTTTGACCATCCTGCGATATAAAAGTCTTGAAATTCGCTGACATATTTTTTAGCGTTTTCTTTTTTCATATCGTGTTCAATAAGCTCAAATATGCCCGAAAACATACCGCTGACAATCATATGGCAAACCGCTTTTTCTATGGTTGGAACATCCTTGCCCTGCGAGCGCAAAGCATCAATGAATTGATAGGTTTCTTCAACTTCAATTTCTACCATATTATGAATAAAATTTTCATATGATGTGCCTTCGCTTTTACAAATTATCAGCTTAAACTCGTCAAAGTGTTCGTAAATGTAATCAACAATTTTGTTAAGGCTTGTTCGGCTTTCAACTCCCATATGATTTGCTTTTTCTTCTTCAGGCAGTTTTTTAAAATCCTCCTGCGCAGACATAAATATATTCATTATGGCTTTTGCGTGCTCTTCAACAAGAGCGGCAAAAAGTGCTTCCTTGCCGGAAAAATAACCATAAAATGCTCCTGTTGTTACACCTGCGGTTTTTACAATATTACGAAGCGAAGCCGAATTAAAGTCTTTTTCCAAAAACTCTGCTTTGCCTGCAGATAATATTTTTTTTAGAGTTGTTGATTCCTCATTGGACATTATTCCACCTCATATAACACTGTTATATTGCGTTTAGTATAACACCGTTATATTGTGCTGTCAAGCGTTATAGTTTGAAATTTTCAGAAAAATAATATATTTTGTAAATTTTTGCCAAACAGCATCAAAAATTGTTGACATCAATAATTTTTTGAATATAATAAAAGTAATGAATTGGGTTAGGTAATGCTAACCTGATAAATATAACAAATTAAAGACGAATTTGAAAGGAGATTTTATTATGATTAGTGAATTGGCAGCATTTGCAGGCGGTGTGTTGTTCGGCACGGCAGGAGTTAAGGCTTTGGGAAGCAAAGATGCAAAAAAAGCTTATGCTCACACTGCGGCTTTTGGTTTGAGAGTTAAAGACTCTGTGATGAAAACAATAACAGAGGTTAAAGAAAACGCAAACGATATTTTGGCAGAGGCTAAAGAAATTAACGAGAAAAAAGCCGCCGAAGCACAGGAAAAAGCAGAACAGAGCGTTATTGAAGACGCAGCTGTTGCAAACGCATAAATTATCAAAAGGCTGTCAAATTGGCAGCCTTTTAGCAATTCGAGGTAAATATTATGAAATGTCAAATCTTGCACGAAACAAAAAACAGAATGAGAGTGCATTTTTGCAAAGAAAATATGACAATTGAAGAAGCGGATAAGGCAGATGCTTACTTGAAATCAATCAACGGAATCGAAGATGTTACGGTTTATGAAAGAACCTCTGATTTGATTATTTATTATTCTTTTGACAGGAGCGAACTGATTGAGATTCTTGCTCACTTCAGCTTTGAAAATGATGAAGTGAAAAACATTGAGATTGTCGGCACAGCAAGGCTTGTTCAGCGTGAATATGAAGAAAAGCTTATTATGACAATCGTTTTGCGCTATTTCAGAAAAATATTTTATCCTTTACCTTTAAGAATTGCACTTGCTTATATTAAATCTATAAAATATATATTAAAGGCATTGAAGTCGCTTGCCAAAGGACAGCTGAATGTTTCGGTTCTTGATGCTGTGGCAATTACGGTTTCGCTTATAAGAGGTGATTTTGAAACAGCTTCAAGCGTTATGTTCTTGCTTAAAATCGGCGAAATTCTCGAAGAGTGGACCCACAAAAAATCTGTCAGTGACCTTGCAAACACAATGTCGCTCGGAGTTGAAAAAGTATGGCTGAAAGATAAAAACGGAGATGAAGTTTTAGTTTCTGCAAACAAGGTGAATGTAGGCGACAATATTGTTCTGCGTACAAGCAATATGATACCGCTTGACGGTGAGGTTATCGACGGCGGTGTAACGGTTAACCAATCAGCTATTACGGGCGAAAGCGTGGCCGTGAACAAAACGGTGGGTTCTCGTGTATATGCCGGCACGGTTGTTGAAAGTGGCGAGTGTATTATAAAAGTTACGCAGATTAACGGTCAGGGCAAATACGACAGAATTGTAAAAATGATTGAAGATTCCGAAAAACTAAAATCATCACTTGAAAGCAAAGCATCAAATTTGGCGGATAAACTTGTACCGTTTAGCTTATTCGGAACAATTTTTACATATGCAATTACACGAAATGTAACAAAGGCGTTGTCTATTCTTATGGTGGATTATTCCTGTGCATTAAAGCTTACAATGCCCGTTGCGGTTTTGTCTGCTATCAACGAATGCAGCAATTATAACGCAACCGTTAAAGGCGGAAAATACCTTGAAGCACTTTCAAGAGCAAATGTTATTGTCTTTGACAAAACAGGAACGCTGACAAACGCACAGCCGAAAGTTGCAGACATCATCACATTCGGCAACAACGACAAGGCTGAAATGCTCAGACTTGCCGCTTGCCTTGAGGAACACTTCCCACACTCGGTTGCAAATGCTGTTGTTAACGAAGCGAAGGCAAGAGGTCTTGACCACGCCGAACAGCATTCAAAGGTTGAATATATTGTAGCTCATGGAATTTCAAGCCTTGTCGGCGACGAAAAGGTTGTTATAGGCAGTTATCATTTTGTTTTTGAGGACGAAAACTGCACCGTGCCGCAAGATGAACAAGACAAATTCAATACAATACCAAATGAATATTCACACCTTTATATGGCAATCAACCGCACACTTGTTGCCGTGATTTGCATTGAGGACCCAATCAAAACGAATGTTAAGCAAACGCTTGACGATTTGAGGACAAACGGCATAGACAAAATTGTTATGATGACCGGTGACAGTGAACGCACAGCAAAGGCCGTTGCAGAAAAATTGGGAATCGATGAATACTATGCAGAAGTTATGCCCGAGGACAAAGCTATGTTTATCAAAAAAATGCAAACTGACGGCAACTCTGTTATTATGGTGGGCGACGGCATAAATGATTCACCGGCATTGAGTAAAGCAGATGTCGGAATAGCAATAAGTTCAGGTGCTGCAATAGCAAGAGAAATTGCGGATATAACCGTTTCGAGTGATGATTTGAATTCTCTTGTAACGCTTAAAGAAATAAGCAATCTTTTGATGGCAAGAATAAGGTCAAATTACCGCTCAATTATGTCGTTTAACACCGCATTGATTGTGCTTGGCGTTGTTGGAGTAATTCCTCCGACAACCTCGGCTTTTTTGCACAATGCTTCTACTCTTGCTTTTACATTAAAGAGTATGACGAAGCTGATGTAAATCCTGTTTCATTCGGAGATGAATTATTATTTAATGGTAATTTGAATAATAATGCGGGTTTAGAATTTCTTTTTAATTTTAGTAGTTTAGGCAGGTAGCTTGATGCTACCTGCCGTTTTTGTTAGTTTTTATTTTCTTGTTATTCAAAGTGTTTTTTACGTTGCTATGAGGTAATATTATTTCTAAATTGCTTAGGGGTTTTGCCAAATTCTTTTTTGAAGCAGGATATGAAATAACTCTCCGAGCAAAAGCCGAGATAATATGCGATATCAGATACGGAATAGTTTTCCTTTAACATTTCCTTTGAGGCTTGCAGCTTTTGTGCTTTAATATATTTTGACAGGTTGATTCCTATGTTCTTTTTGAATAAATATGATAAGTAATCTTCGGATAATCCACATTCTTTTGATAGGGTTGCAACGTCCAATCTTTCGTGAAGATGAGTATGGATGTAGTGCAGGCATTTTCTAATAGGTTGAGAGTAAACGCTATTCTCTCTGCTTTCGGCTACCATATCGGTCACGGTAATGCATTTTTGAATAATGAAATCGACTATATCATCAGTATTTGACATTTTATCAATACGCATTATACAGTTATCGGAAAAATTGTAAGCAGTAGTTTCGTCAAGTCCGCCTTGGATTGCCGAACGGGTAATCAATGCAAACAATGATACAGCCCAATATTTAATCTGTCTCAAGCTGTCATTCGACATTTTGCCGATGTTTATGCCACTGCCAATCATATTGTTAATCATCATTTTAACATCGGTACGACTGCCCTTTTTAATTCCCGATAAAAATGCAATTTCTAACTCATAAGGAGTATGAATAATTCCGTTTTCTCTTTCATTAAAAATACGGCTCTCGTCGAGAATGTTAATTTTGTATTTAATCATTTTAATCACCATGTTAAAAATATCATATTTAAATCTATTATTCAACGGTAATATTATATAAATATAAGAAATATTATATATTTTGAGAGTGCGTATCGATATGATGATATTGTAAAAGCGGGAGGTGCAAATATGATTAGCAGAACAAAGCCGGAATTAACAAAAGCACAAGTACAAGATATGTTTAACTCCGCTTGCCTTGGCGAAGTTATATCCTTTGATAAGCTCGGTGACGGAGAATACAATGCCGTTTATGATGTTGTGACCGATATGGGTAATTATGTATTAAAGGTTTCTCCGCTTGAAAAAACAGGAATACTGACCTATGAGCAGGATATGATGCGTGGAGAGGTTTTTTGGTATGCGCAAATCAGAACACATACAAATGTTAAAGTGCCGTATGTGTATTATAAGGATTTTTCTCACACCGTTTTTCCGTCCGACTATTTCATAATGGAAAGAATGCAGGGCGAACAGTTGAATAATGCCAAATTAACAAAGAAAGAAAAGCTTTGGTGCAAGGAAGAAATCGCAAGAATTATTGCAAAATTCCACAAGGTGCAAAACAACAAATTCGGTTATATTCAAAATCAATTATACGATAATTGGCATATTGCATTGCGTAGTATGACACTAAATCTAATTCACGACACCGAAAGAGTAGGCAGAAAAACCAAACGAGGCGAAAAACTGCTTAAATATATAGATGAACACAAGGATATATTGGAGTCCGTAACTTGCTCAATGGTTAATTTTGATATGTGGTACGGCAACATTCTTTGTACGAGGAAGAATGATAAATTGGAATTGATAGTTATTGACCCTGAGCGAACTGTATGGGGCGATTCGATTTTTGATTTTGTAAATCTTGAATTTGAAAAAATGTTGAATAAAAAAGCCACTTCATTGATAGCGTATAATGAGACAGCAAAAATTGAGGTTAACGGCACAAAAGAGGAAATGATTAGATTTGCTTTGGGCTTAGGTTATTTGGCATTAATTCAAGAGACGGAAAAGTATTACAGATACACTCCCTGCCATTTTGGTTGGTGGAGAAACGTTGCTTCCTGTAAATTTTTATATTCAAACGCATTTAGAATTTTGAAGTATGGAACGAATTAAAATTAATTCTATAACTATTGACGAAGCAAAAAAACACGCTGCTTTTGTTGTAAAAAAAGAGCTTTGCTGTAATGTCAACAAAGTTCAATATCTTGGCGGCGGCTCGTTTGGATATATCTATAAGGTTGATATTGACAGACCGCCTTATACTGTTGTGATGAAAGCTTGCCGATGTGATAATATGTGTGAGCGAGAAGCATTTGAACTAAATCTGTTAGCAAAAGATAGTTTAATACAAATACCAAAAGTATACTTTACATATTTGAAAGACGATATAGTTTCTATTGACTATATTTGTATGGAGTATGTCGAAGGAAAAGATTGTTTTACTGATTTTTCAAAATTGTTTTTATCAAAAGCAAAAAAGCGAGCATTTGCTGATAAGATTACATCGGCAATGTATGCTTGGCACTCTAAAACTAATGACAAGTTCGGTCTTGTTCAAAATGCGAATTATGACGAATGGTTAGATTATTATAAACCGTTTGCGTTTGATATTCTGCAAAAAGCTCGTAATATGGTTGATAGAGGAGAATTAGAATCGTACTTTTTGAAAGTGATGGAATTAGCTTGGAATAATTTTGATTATATTTTCAGCGAAAAAGTTGAACACGCCTCATTAATACATGGTGATCTTAATGTAATGAATATACTGGCAGATGATAAGCTTAACCCTATTGCAATAATCGATCCGCTTGAAAGCAAATGGGCAGACAGGGAATATGATTTGTTTCAATTAAAAAGCTTAACCGGAAATGCTTTTGGCCTTTATGAAATGTATAAATCAAAATATCCAACATCAAAAAACTGTGACTTAAAGGTTGCTTTTTATGCAATGTTTCACGAAATATATTGTTATATTCGTTCAGGCAGAAGAACAAAGATTAATCATTTGCGTTGCTTATTAAATTTGAAAATAGAACTAAATAATGTTAGTATTCACTCTTGAATTCTCTGCCATAAAAAGAGCTGAAAATCAGCTCTTTTTTATTTATTTTTCCCTATTTTTGCTTGTGTTTATGATATTGATATTTTTAGAATTTTGTGATATATTGAGTATGTTAATTATCAAGAAATCAGCGAACATACTTTTTTGATAATTACTCCGACAACCGTAGATAGTAATAGTTGCATTGAATGGTGATTATTATTTATTGTTCGTATTTAATTACCCCAAAGGACTTAAAAGGGCTCCTCGGTGAGCGGTTATTCTAATGCATTATTATGTTGTGTGTTTTCACTTCGTTCTACGGAGAAAGGAGCAGACTATGGCAAATAAGAAAAAAGGTGTATCATCAAAAACGCATACACAAAAGCAGTTGGATGATTATGCTAACCAACACAATCCAAACAACAAAGCCTACAAAGCAAATCAGGCAAATATGGCAAAGTCTAAAAAGCACAACAAAGACTATATTGACAATGTCGCTGATTTAGAATGGTTTTGTTATGGTTGGTGTGATGATTAATTCATAGTCTTACACTAAAAAGAATATCAATTCTTTTGGCACCGTGATTTTTCACGGTGCCTTTCTTATTTTCTGCCTTTTATATTGTTTATTCATCAAAAATACAAAGGCAGATCCCTTTTTTGATATTGTTATCGAATTTTTGTTTGTAATAGTTCGCTTTTTGGGTCAATTGCTATTTATTTGTTGATACACCATTCAGCAAAAAACAGATATGATAATGTCTGACTTTCTTTCAAAAGGAAGATTTACTATTGACGGTAAAGGTAAGGCTATTAGTGTTTCTGATTCTCGTGCCAATGCAGTTAGATATTATCTTGCAATCAAAGATTATTTGAAATCTCATCCTAAAGAGAGCGTTGGTTCGGATGTTATGATTCTTTTTCAATAGAAATTACGGATTAAAAATTTGTCTTATGATTTTTTCACATACAAGATAGAGTTGGGGACAGCGACATCTGCTGTATATCTGCAATCACAAGGTCCCTTGTATGCCGAGCTGCTGACTACCGGCAAGCTGAGCGATTACCATACAGACCTTAACAAGCAGGCAGAAACAATGTTTTCTCGGACGGTTTACCCGCTAAATAGAAAAGTCGCTGTCACAGACGGCGGCTTTTCCTTTTCGGGAAGTATTCAAGAAGTCATACAGTTCCGTGAGTAATGGAAGAAGGCAATGATTTGAGAAAAAGGGAAGTGTGATATTCTGAAAATTTCTTGAAATTTCCGGAAAAATCTGCTATAATACTTGTGTATAATTGTATGGTGGGATAATTTATATCTTTTTTGCCTTAGAAATTATGGAAGGCGGACTTGTCTATGACAAACGGAAATGCGACAATCATTGTCGGCTCGGCTTGGCTCGGCAGGAGCATAACGCCGTTTTTTCAGCGTATCAAGCCTTATTTCATAAAATTTATAACGAACCAGTTGCCGGAGACAGGGCGCATTATGCCTTGGCTTCGGCTTTTTGCGTTTGCCGGAAGGATGGTGGTTTGATATTGAAGTCCTAACCACGACCGGCAAATCAATCTTTTCCGGTTAAACCTTCTGTCTTCTCCGGCGTGTCCGCTGTCGGAGAAAGAAAATAGCGGATAGAATTATTTTGGAGGAATAAAAATGAAGAAGAAACTTCTAAGCCTTCTGCTTGCGTTGTGCCTTGTGATGGCACTTGTTCCGATGACAGCGTTTGCTGAAGGAACTTCAGTAGATAATTGGGACGGTACGGCAGATACAAGCTGGTACACCGACCATAAGACAGATACTGAATACCATTTCACCACTGCCGAACAGTTGGCCCGGTTTAGCGCAGTTAGTCAATGACAAAACTGCATCTGTATCATTTGAAGGAAAAACGATTTACTTAGATAATGACCTCGACTTATCCGGCTCCCAGTGGACTCCCATTGGAGATGGCAGTAACCATGTAAGATTTTTTGCTGGCACCTTTGATGGGCAACATCATAAAATCATGAATCTGAACCATCACTATACTGGAAATGAAGTTGTTCGAAATGGACTTTTCGGAGTTGTTTCTGACGGTGGTACATTAAAGAATTTACTTGTTATAGACGCTGATATTGCCTCAAATGATGGTTCGTTAATTGCCGGCATTTTGGCAGATTGGGTCAATGGCGGCACCGTTGAAAACTGCTACACAAGCGGAAAAATAGAAAACAATGTTGGCAGCAAGTTCCTTGGTGGGCTGATTGGTCAATGCACTTGGAGTACACAGGTAAAAGGCTGTGGCTCAGACGCCACGGTTATCAGTACAGAGTCCAATGAAGATGATGTTGATACCGTTGGCGGGCTGATTGGTCAGTGGGAAAACTCTGCGGACAGCTCGTCGATTACTGATTGTTGGTTTGGCGGTTCTGTTTCCTGCAATAATATCTATTCAGCTGTTGGTGGTATTCTCGGTGCAAACTTTGAAAACTTCTCTGGGAACAAGCCTGGCGTAATAATCAAAAATTGCATAGTTGCAACAAAAAACATCACTTGCGCTGAGCCTGGCAATATCACTTGGATTACAGCTGTTGTAAAGCCCCATGTTACCGACTGCATTTGGCCGGATACCCCTCCTGATGGTGTAACGCTTGATGAAGAAACATATCCTGATAATAAAGGCAATTACTTAGCCGTTGCTAAGCTGGTGGTTGATTGGGATGCAGGTACTGCGGGTGCCGACCCGACCTTTGATCAGTCATCGTGCGGCACTGCTGTCTCCAACTTCACCTCCGCAGATGTCCTTGCTGGCTTGCAAACCAATGCCGGTGCGGGCGTTGAATGGGTTGCCGGAATCGGTCATCCAACTTTTGTGTGGGATGACAATAACATCCCCGCTGATTACACAGCTGTCGATGCAGCCATCGCAAGGGCAACGGCTCTTGATAGTAGCCTTTATACAAATTATTCTGCGGTAAAAGATTCCATTAACTCTGTTGACCGAGCAAAAAGCAAAGCCCAGCAAACAGAGGTTGATGCAATGGCAAAGGCTATTGAAGATGCCATTGCTGCCCTGCAATACAAGGATGCAGATTACACAAAGGTAGATGCAGCCATTGCCAAAGCAAATGCACTGAACAAGGATAACTACAAGGACTTCACCGGCGTGGAAGCCGCTGTGAATGCTGTGACCCGTGGTAAAAATATTACGGAGCAGACCGAGGTTGATACAATGGCTAAGGCTATTGAAGATGCCATTCTTTGCCCTGCAATACAAGGATGCAGATTACACAAAGGTTGATGCAGCCATTGCCAAAGCAAATGCACTAAACAAGAATGGCTACAAAGATTTCTCCGGTGTGGAAACCGCTGTCAAAGCTGTTGTCCGTGGTAAAAATATTACGGAGCAATCTGAAGTAGACAAGATGGCAAAGGCTATCGAAGATGCGATTGCTGCTCTTGAGAAAAAGCCTGCCAGTACTAAACCGGGCACATCAGATAAGAGTCCGTTGACCGGCAATACAAGCAACCTTGCACTGTGGATTTCCCTACTGTTAGCCAGCGGCGGCGCAACCCTTGCTACAACGGTTGCCGGCAGAAAGAAAAAGTACAACAGATAATTGAATAGCATTCCCTTGCTCCATCTTCTGAGCAAGACAAAAGCGTCGTAGAAATACGGCGCTTTTTTGCAATGCATTATTTTTGCACGATGCTTTGCCGGAGCCGATTCCATCACATAAACAACCTGCATATCATGCGGAACGAAGAAAAATATAATGACCGCACCGACAACATAAAGCGCCAGATTGTGCGACAAAGCAATCATAAGCATACCAAGGCTCATGCCGAGCGTGTTGATAACAAGAAATATTTTTCTGCCGAATCTGTCTGATAACGGTTTATAAAAAATGGACAAAGCCTGAAAAGGAATGGCAATAAAGCTGACTATATCAAGCATGCCGACGCTTTTTTTTCGAAGCTTGACATCAAATCATTTGCGATTTCCGTTTTTATCAAAGTGCCGATTTGCGAAGCTATTTCATCCGTTACATAGATTAGGCTGACTATGAAAATCAAATAGATAATGTAATAGCTTTTTTTAGGCCTTGCCTTTTCTTTTTCCCACTTAGCAATTTCTTTTTGCTTGCGTAGTGCCTTTTTCTCAAGCTGTTGATGAGTTAACTGCTTTTGCTTCATAAATAATCCCCGGTTATTGACTGAATTTTTAAGTATCAATCTGATTTCATAACAGACAAATGAAAAATTCATGTTAAGCATTTTATTCAAATTATTCGCAATTTCGGAATAATACAACAATCCGAATTGCTATATTATATCGGCTGTAAAATCGACAAAAATTAAACTAAATATCATTGACATATATCTCCTCTTACAGTATAATGAAGGCAAATATACCGTTTATAAAGGAAGTGACTTAATGACGAAAAAAATAACAGCAATATTGTTGGCATTGTGCATGGCAATCTCAATTTTGCCGATGAGCGTTCAGGCGTCATCAAAGCCGGATATCAAAGTGGGCGATTATGTAAAAATGGGCACATATAATAATGCTTCGATTCTTTGGCGATGTGTAAGCATTGACGATAACGGTCCGCTTATGCTTGCAGACAGAATTATTGACACCCTTGCATATGATGCCAAAACAAATGACAACAGCAATTCAAAATCGCACAGCCGAAGCTATAAGCGTGATGATTACGGTTCTAACTATTGGAAAGACAGTAATATGCGCTCTTGGCTCAATTCAACCGCAGCTGCAGGCAAGGTTGATTGGCTTTGCGGCAATCCGCCGAAGGATGGCTATGTCAGCGGGACGGGTGCCTATAATGACAAAGCGGGATTTCTTAATGCTTTTTCAAAATCGGAAATTGCGGCAATGAAAACCGTTACCCAGCGCTCTCTTGTTTCTCATCCCGAATACAATAAGGGCATTGTCAATGGTGATGCAAATTCTGATTTGTACTACTATACAGACATTGCATATGCGGCAATAAATTACGATAGTGCATATTTTGAAACCACAACCGAAAAGGTTTTTCTTCTTGATGTAAAGCAGGCTAATGCCGTGTGGAAAAATCTTAAAGGCTATTATATTGCTTACAATAGCAATGGAATGGCTTGGCCTTATTGGCTTCGCACCCCCGTTACCGATTGCAATCACGATATGCGATACATCAGCTCAAGCGGTGAGGTTGGCAGATACGCTCCGTGGTATTCCGATTTGGGCGTAAGGCCCGCGTTTTATCTCGATTCCGAATATTTCGTTTCCACTTCGGGCAGCGGCTCACAAAGCAATCCTTATATCGGCTCTGCTCCAAATAAACAAGAGGCCGATTATACAATTTCGGAACCTGCCGAGGAGGCTAATCCCGACTGGAATGTCAGCACCGAGCAAAGTATTCAACTTACCTTGGGACCGTGGTATTCCGGTGACGGAAAGTATTCTAATCCCACCATCCCTGTTTATACAATTCAAAAAACACGAAGCGACACGGAAAATATGGTTGTTGTTGTTTGCGGCGAGGGATATACAAAAAGTCAGCAAGGCAAATTTATCAACGATGTTAAACGACTTTGGCAGGAGGCCATGAAATATGAGCCATATCGCAGTTATGCCGACAGGTTCAATGTTTACGCTCTTTGCACAGCTTCCGAATCAACTTTTGATAATGGCGGAAGTACATTCTTTGATGTTATAGTTGACAAATATAATTCTCCTGTTATTTCCAACAACCTCCACGGAAGCCAATGGAAAAATCATATTTTTGAAAGATGTATCGGGCCGGAATTTATTGAGAAAATCCACGATGCTCACATCAAAAAAACAACCGACCCGAATACAATTCCGATGAAGCCAAACGGTGAGTCGAACGAATATGAGCCGTATTATTATGTTCACGATTATATTGCCCAGTTCGCTATGGTTGTAAATACAACGAATGATTTCGGCGGTGCTTATAATAACCGTGAATACGGCTTCCATTATTTCATTTCGCCGTCAGACAGCTACCGTGCACCAAAGACCTTTGCACATGAGCTTGGGCACAGCCTGCTTGGCCTCGGTGATGAATACAGCACCGGGGTATTTGCTTGAAGATAAAGAGCTTAAATCTCTCAATCTTTCTTCTGTTGAAGACCCCGAAAAAATAAAATGGAGGCAGCTTTTAGGCTTTAGAAACACCTATACCTGCCGCAATGCATACGGCTCAAAAATGCTTGTTTCAAGCTATGAGTGTATAATGAGAGACACTAATTATCAATTTTGCGAAGTTTGCCGCTTGCAGGGCTTCAAGCGAATGTCTCAGCTTGTTAATGATATAGACCTCTATGTTGCGCCTCCCGAAGTTAAGGAGTACACGGGCGCTTATTCAAGCCCCTCCGATTTTACCGACCTTGAAACAAGCTCATATTATACTTATACATATAATCGCAGCGATCGTCTTTTGAGCGGCAACAGCAAAAGCAGATTTAATACCGATATGAACGGCAAAAAAATCGAGCTTCGCACCGTTATCCAAAACATTTCCGATAAGAAAACCCGTCAGCTTAAATTCAAAATGTGGATTAAGCATTCCGACGGAAGCGTTGCAACCGATTCATCCGGAAATCCGCTTCAAACAGTACAGACCTTTGATATTCCGACTTGGAATGACAAAGCGAATTTTTGGCCGATCGGCGCTTTGGATCATATCAAAAGCGACTTTAATTCGGGCCTGAAAAACTGCTCGCTTATTTATCAAATTCCGTCTGATGCACAGCTTAAGAGCGGCGATACCGTGGCATTTCAGGTGCTCGATGAAAACGGAAATGTGCTTGCAGACGACAATACGGAAACACAGCGCTACACAACCGTTTCAATTCAGTATAAATTTGAGGACGGCTCTGAAATTCCAAACACTGCCGGCGGAACATTTACCGTGCCATACGGCACAAAGCTTGATTTAACACCGGCAAAATCGCTCTATGGCTACGAATTTGTAAAGGCAGACGGCTTAAATAAGCCTATTGTTTCGGACGGAACGGTTGTTACATATTATTACAAAAATAAAAACGAAGAACACACTCACACTTGGTCCGATTGGAAATACAATAATGATGCTGTTTATAATTCATCAAGTGATTATAAAGACGGCACACAGACTCGTACTTGCTCCGTTTGCGGTGAAAGCGAAACAAAAGAGGCACCGAATACAGCTCTTCTTCGGCGCAGAGGTAATGCATTGTCGCTTGAAAGCAGTATCACCCTTGCAACTTACATTACCAAAGATGTAGTAGATTATTATGACGAAGTGTATGCCGAGTTTACCCGAAACGGTAAAATCGAAAAAGTGTATCCGTCTGGTAAAACATTAACTTCAAATTCAATCGTTTATTGCATATTTGATTATACGGGTATTTCACCGCAGGCTTTAGGTGATGATGTAAGTATTACATTCTATGGCGTCAAAGACGGTGTAACATATAACGGTAATACCTATAAATACAGTGCAACCGACTATATTAAGTCAACGCTGAATAAGCCGACATCTTCTGCAAAGCTTAAAACTTTGCTGGTTGATTTGGTATATTACGGCGAGGCTTGTCAGGTATATCAAAACTATAAAACCGATAATTTACTTACCGATATACTTACCGATGAGCAAAAGGCACTTCGCAGCACGGCTGATTTAAGTTTAACGAATATCAAGAATGCAAGCTACGAAACCTGCGAAAACAGGCTTGTCAAGTTTGGTACGGCATTAAGGCTGAATAATTCGGTTGAAATTGCAATACCGCTGAATATGACCAATGTTACTCTTGATGATCTTTCATTCAAAGTAAAAATAGGTTCAAGAACATTGACATATACCTATGCCGAAAATCCGGATAATTTTGAAAAAGGCAAAGACGGTTATTGGTATTTCTATTTTGACGGTGTTTATGCAAATCAAATGAGTGATGAAGTATTTATCACTGCATACAAAGGCGATGAACAAGTCAGCTATACGCTTAAGTACAGCGTGGAATCCTATGCCGCAACTGTTACTGATGCAAAGTTAAAAACAGTTACAGACGCAATGATGCGTTACGGCAATTCCGCAAAAGCCTATGCAGGCAAATAATCGGCATATCAGTTTTAATTTTAGACATGAAATAATTAAGGAGGTATTAAGATGAAGGAAAAGTACATCAAACCTGATTCGTACATTCAAAAGTTTGCTGCCGTTGATGTAATTACGACATCCGGTGGCGGCGATGAACCGATTGTCACTCCACCTGATTGGAACGACTAAAGAGTAAAGGAGTCAAGATTTTATGTCTTGACTCCTTTTAATTTTTTGGCAATTGATCACCCCCGGTTCAACCGGGGGATCTTTGCTGAAGAGATAAAAACAAACGGCAGATGATTTCTCATCTGCCGTCAGACTGTCGATAAAGTTTCCGAATCGCGCCAATAAAATAAATTAACCGTTTTAATGTTATCAGGATTCTTTTTTATCCTTGTTTTCCGCTTTTTCTTCGCCGCTTTTTTCATTGGCCTTTTGCGGATTTTCTTTGCATACAACCGCGGTTTGCACCTGGTGGTTTTTAACGCTTAAAACCTTTATCACAAGCCCTGCGGTTTCGATTTCAAAGGGCTTATTGCCATCGTCCGGAACGGAGCCGAGCGCGTCAAACACAAGGCCGCTGAAGGTGTCACATTCCTCGCTTTTGAGTGCAATGTCAAGTGCGTCTTCAATATCGTCTATATCGGGGTTGCCCGTGATTTTCCAGGTTCTTGAATCAAGCCTTTCAATTGATTCCTCGGGCTTAGCCTCGTCTTCGTCGTAATCAAAATCGCCCACAAGCTTTTCGAGCAAGTCGTTAATTGTTATTATTCCCGTTGTGCCGCCGTATTCGTCAAGCACAATCGCAAAATTATGGCGGCTCTTTTTCATGTTTTTAAAGAGCACATCAAGCTTAACGCTTTCGGGCACAAAGTAGGGCGGGCGCACCGCCTTTTTCATAACCGTTTCGCGGTCTTTTGTGTTGAGCCTGAAATAATCCTTGGCGTTTAAAAGACCCACAACATTATCAACGGTTTCATCGCAAATCGGATAAATTTTGTGCCTGCTGCCGTGAATTGTTTTATCCCATTCCTCGGGGCTTTCGTCCAGCCAAAGAAGGGAAACCTCTGTTCTGTGCACGGCGGCTTCGCCTGCCGTTAAATCGTCAAATTCAAACACATTTTGGATAAATTCCTGCTCTGTTTTATCTATTGCGCCGCTTTCGCTGCCCACATCAACCATCATTCGGATATCTTCTTCGCTCACATCCTCTTCGGTTTCGTTTGGGTCTATTTTAAACAGGCGCAGCACCAAATTGGTGGAGGTCATAAGCAGCCAAACAATCGGCTTGAATATTATTGAGATAACATAAATAAGCCCCGAAATGCCGAGCGCCACCTTTTCCGCCTTGCGCATTGCGATTCGCTTCGGCACAAGCTCGCCGAAAATTATCGTGAAAAACGAAAGAAGCAGTGTAATCGAAATAACAATAATACTGTTGAGCGTGCCTGCGGGAATATTTACTCCGGTTTTCAAAATTGCTTCAACAATCGGACCCGCAAAGTTATCTGCGGCAAAAGCCGAGCCCAAGAAGCCGGCAAGCGTTATTGCAATCTGAATGGTTGCCAAAAAGTTTGAGGGCTGCGAAGTCAGCTTCACAAGATTTTTTGCTTTTTTGTTGCCCTCTTTGGCAAGCTTTGCCATTTTATTGTCGTTTACGCTTACTATTGCGATTTCCGCTGCCGCAAAAACTGCATTCAGCGCAATCAAAGCCACCTGCAATAATAGCAGAGGCCATATGGAACCGTCCAAAATCAATCCTCCGATAAAAAAATATATTTGTATAATATAATACAATAAAGCATAAGCTTTGTCAACACATCTTAAGCAAGCGAGAATAATCCGAACACGCCTCAAACAGAGCCTTTTCGGTGTATTTTCACTTGTCGGCTTTGCAAGGCGCCAGCCTTGCTGCATTCTCTGCATAAAAGTCCACACGAAAATTCAACCGCTTGAGGTCAAGGATTTTTCGCGCAGATGATTTTTTGCAGAGCAAGGCACAAAACGCAGTTAATCCTTTCGGATTAACGAGTATTTTAACAAAGCTATGCGAGAAATCAGCAAACGAAAAACTTGTTCGGTTTACTCTCGCTTGCTTATGCAGTCGGGAGTCGAACCCGATATGCCTAAAACGGGACGACGCGGCGTCTGCCCGCTTTTGCTGCATTGCAGCTCTGTTCGAGTGCTTATTTTATCACGCACAGTGTGCTCGGTTAGAAGAAAAATCAAAATTTAAAAAACAAAATTTTGTGCCGCCATTGAGCTGATAAACCGGCTTTAAATTCAAATAATATTTATGGGCGTCAAAATCAAATTTGTGAGCGGCTTTTCTTTGGCGTTTTTTATTCGTCAAATTCGCCAAAAAGAATTGTTACAAATTTGTAATTTTCGGAAAAACGCAGAAATTGAAAAAAATTTAAAATTGCACAAATTCCACTATTTAGGCGCAATTTGGGGAAATTGACCATATATATTGTTGTTTTTCATCTGAATTTATATGTTACAAAAGGGTATCGAATTATTAAAAACACTTTATTTTTTGCTCGTGTTCTGCTATAATATGCAAGGTTTATAAGAATATCGCTTACATACGGTGTTTTATATTCCGCTTTTTAATGATAATTATTGTTTTTATATATTTCTATACTAAATACAGTATTCCGGTTTTAAAGAGGGAAGAGCTTTGGAAAATTTCGTTATTAACGGCGGCAAAGAGCTGTTTGGTGAAGTTAATATAAGCGGCGCAAAAAATGCCGCTGTTGCTATCATTCCGGCCGCAATTTTGGCGGATGATGTTGTAAGAATCGAAAACATACCCAATATTTCCGATGTTTCGCTCATTATCAAAATTCTTGATCAAATGGGTGCGGATATAAAGGTTGTAAATAAAGATACTATCGAGATAGACACACGCGTGCTGCAGTGCCGCCCCGTGCCTTATGAATTTGCCTCTCATTTCAGGGCAAGCTATTATCTTATCGGCGCCATGCTCGGCAGGTTTAAGAAGGCTGATGTCGCCCTCCCCGGCGGCTGCGATTTCGGCGACAGACCCATCGATCAGCACATTAAGGGCTTCAGAATGCTCGGCGCGGATGTTAATATAGTAAACGGCATGGTAAGTGCTCAGGCGGAAAAGCTTGTTGGCACATCTATATATATGGATGTTGTTTCCGTCGGCGCCACAATAAATGTTATGCTTGCGGCCGTTCTCGCAAGGGGACTCACTGTTATCGAAAATGCCGCAAAAGAGCCTCATATCGTTGATCTTGCGAATTTCCTTAATTCAATGGGCGCGGATGTTAGGGGAGCGGGCACGGATGTTATTAAAATCCGCGGCGTGGAAAAGCTTCACGGCTGCACTTATTCCGTTATTCCCGATCAAATCGAGGCGGGCACATATATGGTTGCGGCTGCGGCGTGCGGCGGCGATGTGCTTGTTAAAAATGTTATTCCGAAGCATCTTGAATCCATCAGCGCAAAGCTTGAGGAAGCGGGTGCCGAAATAATAGAATATGATGATGCGGTTCGTGTAACGCGCTTTAAGCCGCTCACAAAATGCAATGTTAAAACTATGCCTCATCCCGGCTTTCCGACGGATATGCAGCCGCAAATGGCGGTTTTGCTTGCAATCGCAAAGGGCACTTCAATCCTTTCTGAATCCGTTTGGGATAATCGCTTTCAATATGTGGGCCAGCTTTTAAGAATGGGCGCCAATATTCAGGTGGACGGTAAAATTGCCGTTATCGAGGGCGTGGATCATTTAACCGGTGTTAAGGTTAAGGCCACCGATTTGCGCGCAGGCGCGGCAATGATTATTGCGGGCCTTGTGGCTCAGGGTCAAACCGTGGTTGAAAAAACCCAGTATGTTGACAGAGGCTATGAAAACATAGTTGAAAAGCTTTCCGCTCTCGGCGCGGATATCCGCAGAGTGCCTGCGGATCCGTCGGAAACGGTTGCAAATGCAGGCTGATAAATTTGATTTTTAGGGAGCATGTTTGCTCCCTTTTTTAGTGAAATTATTTATTTTATGAAAGAGTAGATTTATGGCAAAGGTGTGTCAGCTGTTTTCGGGCAGCAGCGGTAATTCAATATATATAGGCACAAATTCGGGCGGCGTGCTTGTTGATATCGGCGTTTCGGCAAAAAGGTGCGAGGCGGCGCTTAAAAATTTGGGAATAGACCCTCAAAGCATTAAGGCAGTGCTTGTAACGCATGAGCATAAAGACCATATTTCGGGCGTGCGCGTGTTCGCTTCAAGGTACAAAACACCGGTGTATGCCTCTCCCGCCACGCTTGAAGAAATGCAAAAAAACGGTGCTGTAAACGGAAGCGTCAATTCGTTTGAAATAAACGGTACGCTGGATTTGGGCGATATGTGCGCCCAAGCCTTTCATAATTCACACGACTCCGCGGATTGCGTGGGATATGAATTTACCGTTTCGGGCGGGCGTAAAATCTCTGTTTGCACCGATACGGGTTATGTTACGGATGACGCAAAGCTTCATGTTACCGGCTCGGATCTTGTTTTCCTTGAATCAAATCACGAAATCTCAATGCTTGAAAACGGCTGTTATCCGTATCCGCTGAAAAAGCGCATTTTGTCCGACAAAGGGCATCTTTCCAACACGGCGGCTGATGCGTTTGCAAAAAATCTGTTGCAAAGCGGCACCACAAGATTTGTTCTTTCCCATTTAAGCCGTGAAAATAATGTGCCGGAAATCGCGCGCCAATCAATGATTGCGGCTCTTTCCGAGCTTGGCGCAAAGGAAGGCGAGGATTATCGCCTTTATGTTTCAAGGCCGGTGAGCGACGGAGGCTTTATTGTGCTATGATGAATGTGAGCGTTATATGCGTGGGCAAGCTTAAAGAAAGCTATCTCAGGGAGGGCTGCTCCGAATATATTAAGCGCCTCGGCGCATTTGCAAAGGTTTCCGTTATTGAGGTGGCGGAGGAACGCTGCGGCGATTCGCCGTCCGCTTCCGAGATTGAAAAGGTGCTTCAAAAAGAAGGCGAGCGGATAATCGCAAAAATTCCGAAGGGCGCGGCGGTTGTGCCGCTGTGCATAGAGGGCAGTGAATTTTCATCGCCTCTGCTGGCGCAAAAAATCGAGCAAATCGGAATGAGTAATTCCTCGGTTGCGTTTATTATCGGCGGCTCGTTCGGGCTTTCGCCGCAGGTGAAGCAGCTCGGCAAAATAAAGCTTTCTTTCGGCAAAATGACCTTGCCGCATCAGCTTGCACGCCTTGTGCTGCTGGAGCAGGTTTACAGGGCTTTTTCGATAAACAACAATTCAAAATATCATAAATAGCGGCGTTTCGGCAAAAAATTTGACTTTGCCGCGCCGCTATATTACAATATCGTTATAATGTTATAAATATTGCGGACGCGGCCTTTTGCTTTAATTATCGCCGAGCTGCAAACGATAAAATAAAGATGAAAAGAGTGACGAAATGGAAATTACGGAAGATCATTCAATGATGAATATGCGCTTTATACGCAAGCTTCCCGTGCCTAAGGAGGTTAAGGAGCTTTATCCCCTCAGCGAAAAAGGCGCTGCGGCAAAGGCTGCAAGGGATGCTGAAATAGCAAAGGTTTTTAAGGGCGAAAGCGATAAGTTTTTGCTTGTTATCGGCCCTTGCTCGGCAGACAGGGAAGAGAGCGTGCTCGATTATGTTCACCGCCTTGCAAGAGTGCAGGAGCAGGTTAAAGATAAAATTATAATCATTCCCAGAATTTACACGGGCAAGCCGCGAACAACCGGCGCGGGCTATAAAGGCATGATGCATCAGCCCGATCCGGACGGTGTTCCGGATATGTATGCCGGGATTCTTGCCGTGCGCTCCATTCATTCAAAGGCGATTGAGGAAACGGGGCTTTCCGCGGCAGATGAAATGCTTTATCCCGCAAATTACAGGTATCTTTCCGATTTGCTTTCCTATGTGGCGGTCGGTGCGCGCAGCGTTGAAAATCAGGATCATCGCCTTGCCGCAAGCGGCATGGATGTGCCCTGCGGAATGAAAAACGGCACGAGCGGCGATTATTCCGTTATGCTCAATGCCATTACGGCGGCGCAAAGCGGCCACACCTTTATTTATCGCGGCTGGGAGGTTGAAACGAAGGGAAATGAGCTTGCCCATGCAATTCTTCGCGGCGGTGTGGATAAGCACGGCATTGCGCACCCGAATTATCATTACGAGGATTTGATTACCCTTTATAATATGTATGCAGCAAAGCCTGATTTTAAAAATCCCGCCGTTATTGTGGACACCAATCATTCAAACAGCGGTAAAAAATATATGGAGCAAATCAGAATCGCAAATGAGGTGCTCCATTCCATGCGCCACAGCGGCGATATCAAGCGCTTTGTTAAGGGCTTTATGATTGAATCTTATATTGAGGACGGCAATCAAAAGATTGAAAACGGCGTTTACGGCAAATCAATCACCGATCCCTGCCTCGGTTGGGATAAAACACGCGATTTGATTTTAAGCATTGCCGATCAGCTTTAATAATCGCGCATATGTTTCAAGGCGCTTTTTTGCGCTTTGCTATGTGCGAATTATGCACGGCGCATTTTTTGCACAGTATCTCTGTGTTGATTTCGCACAAATCGGCGCGTAATAATTTGTTCATAATTACAAAAAAGGCTTCAAACAACATGATTTTGTTTGACAGCCTTTTTCTTTTGTGCTATTATAATAAAAAACACTTTATCGCCTAAAAGCTTTAAAGCGTCAACGCGATAAACAACTAAGGAGAATCTTTATGAAAAAGTCAATTAAGCGAATTATTGCCGTTTGCCTTGCGGTGCTGCTTATTGCGTCTGCATTTGCAGGCTGCTCAAAGAGCGGCGGCTCAAAGAAATACACAGTCGGTATTTGCCAGCTTGTGCAGCCACGAAGCTCTCGATGCGGCAACAAAGGGCTTTAAGGAAGCACTTATTGAAAAACTCGGTGCAGACAATGTTGAGTTTAAAGAGCAAAATGCGGGCGGTGATTCGGCAACCTGCTCCACCATCACAAACGGCTTCGTTTCCGAGGGTGTAGATCTTATCTTTGCAAATGCCACTCCTGCGCTTCAGGCGGCAATGCAGTCCACACCCACAATTCCGATCGTGGGAACTTCCATCACGGATTATGCAACCGCGCTTGATATCGATCAAAGCAGCTGGACGGGTAAAACAGGCATAAATGTTACCGGCTCGTCGGACCTTGCTCCGCTTGCGGATCAGGCGGCTATGTTTAAAGAGCTTTGCCCGAACGCAAAAACAATCGGCATCCTTTATTGCTCGGCAGAAGCCAATTCAAAATATCAGGCTGATGTTGTTTCTTCCGAACTCACAAAGCTCGGCTACACCGTTAAGGTTTACACAGTTGCGGACACCAATGAAATCGCTTCCGTAACCACAACGGCTTGCTCAGAGGTTGATGCCATTTATGTTCCCACCGATAACACGCTTGCTTCGGCAACCGCTGCCGTAAATGAAATTGCAGAGCCGGCAGGAATTCCGATTATCGCAGGCGAAGAGGGCATATGCAAAGGCGCGGCGTTGCAACCCTTTCAATCAGCTATGAAAACCTTGGTCAGGTCGCCGGTGAAATGGCCGCCGATATTCTTCAAAACGGCACAAACCCCGCAGATATGGAAATCAAAACCGCAACAAATCTTACAAAGAAATATGTTGCCGATCGCGCTCAAAAGCTTGGCATCACCATTCCTTCCGATTATGTTGCAATCGATGCATAATCGAATTTTGATAAGCATTAAATAAGTAATTACTAAAAGGCGGTGAGTCTTTACGCTCACCGCTTTTTATGCATACGGAGGAATTTTAATTATGATGTCTTTTCTTTCTGCGCTTCCGGGCGCAGCAGCTCAGGGCATTATCTGGGGCATTATGGCAATCGGTGTTTATATCACCTTTCGCGTTCTTGATATTGCCGATTTAACTGTTGACGGCTCTTTCGGCACAGGCGGAGCCGTTCTTGTTATGTGCACAATAAGCGGAATGAATATTTATCTTGCAATGCTGCTCGCTTTCTTGGCGGGCTGCCTTGCTGGGCTTGCCACGGGCATATTCCACACGGTGTTCGGAATCCCGGCAATCCTTGCCGGCATTTTAACACAGCTGGCACTTTATTCAATCAATTTGCGTATTCTCGGCGGCAAAGCCAACCAAACCGTCAGCGCAAGAAATTACAAGTTGATTGTTTCGCTCGGCGAAATCAATAAATCTTTAATCGTTGGGCTTGTTTTTTCGGTTGTTATAATTGCGATTTTATATTGGTTTTTCGGCACGGAGCTTGGCCATTCCATTCGCGCAACGGGTAATAATCAGGCAATGGCGCGTGCAAACGGTATAAACACAAATATAAACAAAATCATCGGCCTTGTGCTTTCAAACGGCCTTGTGGCTCTTGCGGGCGCTTTGCTTTCTCAGTATCAGGGCTTTGCCGATGTAAATATGGGCAGGGGCGCAATCGTTATCGGCCTTGCGGCTGTTATTATCGGCGAGGTTGTGCTCGGCAAAATCTTCAAGAATTTTGCGCTCAGGCTTTTTGCATGCGTTGTGGGCGGTATCATTTATTATATCGTTATCACTATTGTGCTTCGCCTCGGTCTTAACGCAAACGATCTTAAATTGTTCTCCGCGCTTGTTGTGGCGATGTTCCTCGGCGTTCCGTATTGGAAAAACAAGGTTTCCGCAAAAAAAGTAAAAAGAACCGGAGGTGCCGAAAATGCTTGAAATTAAAAATGTTTATAAAACCTTCAATCCCGGCACGGTTAATGAAAAGCATGCCTTAAACGGCATAAATCTTGTGCTCAACGAAGGCGATTTCGTAACGGTTATCGGCGGCAACGGCGCCGGCAAATCCACAATGCTTAATATGATTGCGGGCGTTTATCCGGTTGATTGCGGCAATATCGTTATAGACGGCAAGGATGTTACAAAGCTGCCCGAATACAAAAGAGCAAAATTTCTCGGCCGTGTGTTCCAGGACCCGATGACGGGCACTGCGGCGGATATGCAGATTTTGGAAAATCTTGCCCTTGCTTCGCGCCGCGGAAAATTCAGAACCCTTGCTCCCGGCGTTTCCAAAAAAGAAAAGGAAGAATATAAAGAGCTTCTTAAATCACTTGATCTCGGCCTTGAAACAAGGCTCACATCAAAGGTTGGCTTGCTTTCGGGCGGTCAAAGGCAGGCGATAACCCTGCTTATGGCAACCCTTAAAAAGCCGAAGCTGCTTTTGCTTGACGAGCATACTGCGGCGCTTGACCCCAAAACGGCGCACAAGGTTTTAAAGCTTACAACGGATATAGTTGCCGAGCATAATTTAACCACTCTTATGATAACGCATAATATGAAGGATGCCATCGCAATAGGCAACAGGCTGATTATGATGAACGAGGGCAAAATCATTTATGATGTTGCCGGCGAGGAAAAGAAAAATCTTACACCTGCCGATTTGCTTGAAAAGTTCAAAATTACAAGCGGCGAAGAGCTGGATAACGACAGAATGATTCTTTCCGAATAGCAGAGCGAAAATCAAATATAAAAAAAAGGCGGTTCAATTGAACCGCCTTACAGATTAAGAGCTGCCGGGCGCATAGCCCGGCAGCTCTTAATATTAGTATGCATTATAATGTTATTGCCGTTTGCAAGACCTTCCGAGTTCGATTTCAATTTGCTTTTTCAGTGCGGCAAGCTTGTTCCTGACTGTTGACGACGGCATGTTTTTTATTTTTCCGATTTCTCTGCTCGACCATCCATAGCTTTTAAGCATCACTATTTCTCGGTCGGATTCGCTCATCTTTAAAATTATCTGCTGAATTTCAACCGAAGTAATGTCGTCTGACACCTCGAGGCATTTTATGTTTTCGAGTTCCTCAAGCGATTCGGCAAAATTGTTTTTCCGAAGCCTGTCCGCAAGCACGTTTTTAGCAATTTTAAAAATCAGGGACTTTTCTTTTTTGATATAACCGAGCGCGGGCAAATAACCCCACAGCTTCATAAAAGTAATTTGAGCCAAATCCTCTGCTTCGCTGCTGTTAAATCGTTTTGAAAAATACGAAACTATGCTTTTATAATATTTTTCATAAATTTGGTTAAACAGTTCAATATTATTCATTTTTTTCTGTGATTTTGTTGCCTGCGATTGAGTTGGCTTTAACATAACCCGAAATATTCTTATTGCATTCCACTTTATTGCCTGCCGCAAAGGTTATCTTTTTATCTGTGAGCATTTGCTCGGTCACATCATTTTTAATATCAATAATATTGCCCGCGACTACACATGTGTTATTATCAAAATTCCTTACTGTGTCGCTGTCGATTTCAACAACATTCATATAAGCTTTGATTGTGACTTCATCGTCTAATTCAACACTTCTGCCGTTCAGCAGCGATATATTATACTGCGACCTTTTCCTTTTGAAAATAATTCCGTTTACGCATAAATCGGGAATCTTTTTAACGGTTTCAAGAACAGCTATACCATTGATAACATAAATGCAATCGTCCGTAACATTACTGTCGTTTAAAGTTACAACACCGTTTAAAACGCTGTGCTTGTGAGCGTCGGTCTCGATTATTTGAGCCACATTTTGAATTTTTATGTTTGCATATACATTTTTCCATTCTTCACTCGCATTTTTCGAGATAAGAATTATTGCACAACCGTCAATTTTCTTTATTCTCCTCAATGCCTCGGCAGTGAAATTTTGCAAATCGAGGACTGCAATGTTTTTTATGGTTTTTCTTAACATAAGTATTCTCCTTAAAAAATTTTGAAACACACTTCATTTATTAAGACGAATTTAAAACAAAAACTGTTCGTATTATTTTAAATTATTTTTACTGCCGATTATATATGCTGAAGTTATACAAGGCAAAACGAGCATTCATGCAGCACCGTCGGCGAATCGGATTAAAATGATTTTATCTGTAATTTAAAATTCCGTTAAAAGCCGTTGAAGCGCGTTTCACTTATTAAGACGAAATATAAACGCGAACTGTCCGCAGTTTTCATTTTTGCAAGTAAAACAAACACAGTTAATTTAATATAAGCCAAGACCTCCGGATTATTAGCCGGAGGCCTTGATTTAAGCGGATTTATTTTGCACGTATTTCGCCGTGGCTGTTTGCCGGTGCAGATTATCGTATCGGCAGGGTGACTGTTATTTGTTAAAACGATAGCCTTTTCCCCAAACTGTGTGAATGAAATCAAGCTTGGGGTCTACTTCTTTTATTTTATCCCTGATTCGGTTTACATGAACTGTAATTGTGGAGGTTTCGCCTATGGAATCATAGTGCCAAATTTCGTCAAAAAGCTTTTCTTTGCTGTAAACCGTGTCCGGGCTTGCGGCAAGAAAATAAAGCAAATCAAATTCTTTGTTTGTAAGAGCCAATTCCGTGTCATCCACAAAGGCACGCCTTGCTTTGCCGTCAAGCTTAAGGCCGCTGATTTCGATTGTTTCGCATTTGTCGCCAACATCCTCGGATTTTGAAGTAAGCCTTTCATATCTGTTTATATGCGCAATAACCCTAGCCACAAGCTCGCCCGGGGAAAACGGCTTAACTATGTAATCGTCAGCGCCGAAGCCGAGCCCTTTGATTTTGTCAATGTCATCGCGCTTGGCGCTTACCATTATAATCGGAATGTCTTTTTTCTCTCTCAGCTTTGTGCAAACCTTAAGTCCATCCATTCCGGGCAGCATAATATCAAGCAAAGCACCAAATCAAAATCCTCATTCAGCGCAAGCGATAAGCCGTTTATGCCGTCTGCCGCGGTTTTAACTTCAAAGGAATTCGCTTCAAGGTAATCCTGCTCAAGTGCGGAGATATTGATGTCGTCCTCAATTATTAAAATCTTTTTCATATTATTTATCCCTTTCGGTTAATTTGAAATGTGCCGCTTTGCGGCTGCTTGATCTTTTTTATATAAAACGCAATTGCCTTTGCGCTGCCTATGAGCGGCGGGAATATTATGCCCTCGGTGCTGCGCTTTCCTCCTGCTTCGGCAGTGAAATAAATATCGAAAGACCGCCTTGGGAATTATTTTGCGCCCAAATCAGCCCGCCGTGCTGCTGCACTATTTGGCGGCAAACCGCAAGTCCGAGCCCGCTGCCGTTGCTCACATTGCTGCGGGCTTTGTCGGCTCTGTAAAGCGTATCGAATATTCTGCCGAGGCTTTCGTTATCAACGCCCATGCCGTTATCGGCAATTTCAAAAATAACGCTGTGCTCGTATTCCGAAATACTGAGCGTGATTTTGCCCTTAACACCCTCGCGCTTGTATTTTATGCTGTTTGAAATAATGTTGTCTATAACTCTTGCAAATCTGTCAGTATCAATGCTCAGCAGGGGATTGCTCTTGCAGCTGTTGATTATTTCAAAATCAAAATCAGCCTCCTGCAAATCGCGGCCGAGTTCTTTTGCATATTGCAAAAAGTCATTTATACGAACGTTTTCGGGGTGCAGCGTTATTGTGCCAAGCTCAAGCTTTGAAATCGTAAGCAAATCATTAAGCATATTTTCCATTGAATTTGCCGAATCGTATATCGTGTTAAAATATCTTGCCTGCTTTTCGGGTGTGTTTGCAACGCCGTCTCTTATTCCCTCCAAATATCCCTTAATTGAGGTCAACGGAGTTCGCAAGTCGTGCGCAATTCCGGCAATCATTTCCTTTTGCTGCTGGTCGGATTTGTTTTTTTTGCTCTATTGAATCTTTAACCTTTATTCGCATTTCGTTAAAGCTTTGAGCAAGGCGGCCAAGCTCGTTTGTGGATTTGTAGTCTATTTCGTAATCAAGATTGCCTTTTGCAATTTCGTCTGCGCCGCGGGTTATTTTTTCAATAGGTCCGACAATGGTTTTTGAGGTTATCAGCGATATAATTATTATTGCAATTATAAATATCGCAATGCAAAGGCTGAAAATAGCAACGGTGTTGTTTGCAAGCTTGATTATAACGCTTTGCGGTGAGGCGGAGGTTGTGATGTCCGGAACATCGTAGTCGCCGTTTGCGATAACTATTAAATAGCTTTCGTTTTCGTTTTGGGCGTGAGCAATTACGGAAACACCGTTTTCGCCGTAGTAATACGAATTTTTTGTGATATCCGTTTTTGCGATGCTTTGTGCTTCTTCAAGAATTTTTTCTTTACTGCCTGTTGAATAATATTCGCTTCCGTTTTGCTCAATGTAAATCATTGTGCCGAGCTTTTCAAGCGGTTGAAACGATTTTTTTTAAATCCGAAAGCTTGCGGTCGGGCTCTTTGTCATTCACCAGGTTTGCCGAGATTTCGTTCACCGTTTGGCTCCACTGAATTTGGTTGATTACGGTGTAGCTTTTAGCTGTAACGGAGGTGAAATCATATTTATCTTTTGAAGTGTAAAAAAATATGCTTGCCGCCGTCGATATTATAATTATCGGAATGATGATTGCCAAAACGGAGGTGATCATTATTCGCGTGTTTATTTTAATGTTTTTTGTGTGTTCCGGGATGGTGTCTTTGCTTATTTTTGCCATATTCAGCACGCCGCTTTCCTTAATATGCTTTATTTTAACATATTTTCGGGCACTATTCAACTTTGCAGATTTCGATTATTGTATAATTGTAAACCTTTCGCAAAATAAAGGTTGACAATCCGGCGCACCTGTATTATAAATATATAGAAATATTTTTTAGGAGAAATTAGTGTGAAAAATCACACTAACAAATTATATTGCCTTCAAAATTTGCCTGCGGCATAATTTTGAACCGGCAGAAATCACCATTTACGCCTGTTCAGGCAACGCAGGTCAATCAGGTGATTTTTAATAAAATTATTTGTTGCCTGAAAGGCTATGGTGATTATTATGCAGGAAAAAATTAAAAATGCTCAAGCTCCCGCGGAAAATTCCGCGCCGAAAAAGAGCAAGTTCAAAACGATTGATGTGGTTTATATCGGTGTGTTTGCGGCTTTGATTGCCGTTTGCTCGTGGATTCAGATTCCTCTCACAATTCCTATCACCCTGCAAACTATGGGCGTTTGTATAGCCTCCGCACTTTTGGGGCTTAAAAGGGGCACCTTCTCGGTTTTAATTTATATTTTGCTCGGTCTTGTTGGTGTTCCCGTGTTCGCCGGCTTTTCGGCAGGCCCCGGCGTGCTCTTCGGCTCAACGGGCGGATATATTGTCGGCTTTATCTTTACCGCACTTATCGTGGGCGGCGCATTAAAGCTTTTCGGCAAAAAAACATGGGTATATGTTGTTTCGATGATAGTGGGTATTCTTGTTTGCTATGCTTTCGGAACGGCTTGGTTTATGATTGTTTACACCAAAAACACAGGCGCAATCACACTCGGTGCCGCACTTTCTGCATGCGTTGTGCCGTTTCTTATCCCCGATCTTGTTAAAATCATTGTTGCCACGGTGCTTTGCAAGGCGCTCGATAAGCATGTTAAGGCTTAGATATCATCATCTTAATTGTATTCCCGGATTCGAAGGCAAAGGCTACAGCCCCGAATTTTGCGGGAATATGGCGGATATTAAAAAGCGAATTGAATCCGGCGAGGAATACGAGCTTGTGCTTTGTGCGGATGATATTTGCCGCGCGTGCCCGAACTTGCAAAACGGTGTTTGTGTTAACGAGGCCAAGGTTGGAAAATATGATTTAAAAACCAAAATGCTGGGCACGGGAAATCTTGAAAATATTTGCTCAGATTGTATGTGGTTTGATATCTGTAAAAATAAATAATCGGCGCAGTATGCGTGTTTGTGCCGAATGAAATCTTTTAGGCGGTCTGTATTTTGCAGGCTGCCTTTTGTTTTCTGAAGATTTAATAATAATTTGGTGAAAGAAAGAAATAATTTCGTTTTTCTTCTTGTAAATCTTTTTTTGATTTAGTATAATAGCAATGTAGTGTATACGATTATTTACGGAGGTAAATTATTTATGTCAAATTGTTGGCTCAGCGGAAAAACCTGTGTTGTAACAGGTGCTTCCGGAGGTATGGGTGCTGGCATTGCAGCCACACTTATCAAAAAACACGGTTGTAAGGTTATCGGCGTTGCAAGAAGCGAACCGAAAATGAAAAAGTTTATCGAAGAACTCGGCCCAACATATGCAGAGCAATTTTCCTATAAGCTTTTTGATGTTTCAAAGAATGAAAACTGGGTAAATTTTGCTCAGGAGCTTAAAGATGAGGGCGTTAAGATTGATGTTCTTGTTAACAATGCCGGCATTCTTCCCAAATTCAAAAGATTTGATCGCTATGAGATGGATGAAATCGAAAAGGCAATCAACATCAATTTCTATTCATGCGTTTATTCCATTAAGGCACTGCTTCCCATGCTTTTGGAAAGCAATGATCCCGGAATCGTAAATATAGATTCATCTGCTGCTCTTATGAGCCTTGCAGGCACAAGCATGTATTCCGCTTCCAAGGCGGCTCTTAAAGGCTTCACAGAGGCTCTTCGCGAGGAATTCCGCGGCAAGATTTATGTGGGCCTCGTTTGCCCCGGCTTCACCAAAACGGATATTTTCCGCGATCAAAAGAACGACGGCGGTAAAGGTCAAAAGGTTATGGATATGATTTCCACCGATTGCGATCTTATGGTTAAGATGATTATGTTTGGCATCGAGCATAAGCAGGCACTTCAAATTCACGGCATGGATGCGCATGCAATGAGCGTTTTCGGCAAGCTTTTGCCCGTAAACGGCTCGCGCCTTTTCAGCGCAATCATGAAAGCCGCTGATATTGATTTATTTAACGATGTTTTCAGAAATTGAGCATAAGCGAATGAGCTCGGCACTGTTGCATAAAGCCGCAGAGCCGAAATCGGGCTTGCTCACTGTTTAAATTAAAGTGCGGAACAACACAATGGCGTGTTGTTTCCGCACTTTTGCGTTTTGAGATGGTTTTATTCATTTTGTTTATATTAAGCAGCCGGGATTTTTGTGCAAAGCAGGTTAGAATAATTTCTTTGAATTAACGAGTGCCTTAACACGGCATATGCGGAAATCGGTTGTTTAAGAAAGGAGCATTTTTATGGCTGAAAAAGCAACTGCGGCGCCCAATGCGGGCGCAACATCAAAAAAGTATATGAGTTTTAAAGAGGTTGCCGCATATTCGCTCGGCCTTTTTGGATTTCAGGCAATAGTGGGGCTTTTAAACTCATATCAGGCAGAGTTTGACGGCTCTATCCTCGGCGCAAATGTAAGCGTGGTTGCCATTTTGATACTTGTGGCAAAAATCGTTTCCGCCGTTGCCGATCCCGTTGTCGGCAATTTGATAGACCGTTCCAAAAGCAAAATGGGCAAATTCAAATCCATGATTGTTTATTCAATCGTGCCGCTGCTTGTGTTTACGGCAATTGTGTTTGTTAAGGTGCCGTTTAAGGGCTTTGGGCTTTATGTTTGGATTTTTCTCACCTATCTTGTTTGGAGCATCGCAATGACGATGGGCGATGTTCCCTCCCAAGGCATTGCTTCGGCGCTCACTCCCAATCCCACGGAGCGCACAAATGTGGTTTCGATTTCAAACACATTTAAGCAAATCGGCTTTTCCGCCTGCGTTGTTATAGTGCCGATAGTTTGCCTTATAATCCCGAGCGGTTCGAAGGTTTTTGTTAAAAGCGGCGAAACGGATGTGCCGATGATCAGCAGCGAATATTTCTTCACCGCGCTCCTCACGGCGATTTTCGGCTGTGTTCTCTTTGCGCTTATTCCGATTATAAATAAAGAAAGAGTAACAAACGCCTCGCAGGAAAAAACCACCTTTAAGGATATGCTGGCCGCACTTAAAAATAATAAGCCCTTCCAGCTTGTTATAATCTCTTATTTCCTCGGCTTCGGCAGGCAAATGGCAATGGGTATTCAGGTGCAGTCCGCAACGGTTATCCTCGGCAGCCAAAATCTTGTTGCCGTTCTCGGTATAGTAACGGCGGTCGGCTCCATGATAAGTATGGCGCTTTGCCCGCTGCTTATTAAAAAGCTGAATGAAAGAAATGCATATATTCTGCTTTCGGTTTACGGCTTTGCGGCGTCAATATTCTCGTTTGCAGTCGGCCATTTTTGGTTCAAAAACCCCGAAAGCACCGTGCTTACCGTGCTTTTCTATGCTTCACTGTTCCTTATCGGCCTGCAATTCGGTGCCGTAACGCTTATGCCCATGATTATGACGGCGGACACGGTTGATTATTATGAATATGAAACCGGTAAAAGAATGGAGGGTGCTTGCTATTCCATACTTACCCTCACCATTAAGGTTTGCCTTGCGCTCGGCACGGCAGTCGGCCTTATATTTGTGCAAAAATCAGGCTATTATGAGGCTTTAAGCACAGGCAGCTTCACCACCGGCACAAAGGATATCATCTTCTTTGCTTACACTGCTTTGCCCGGTATACTTGCGTTGCTTTCAATAGTTCCCATGTTTAAATATGATATTGTCGGCGAAAAGAAAGCAAATATTTCAAATGCTCTTGCTGCCCGCAGAAGCGCTGAATAACCTTATAAACAGGTTGCTTTTTATTCGGTGCCGATTTGTGCAAAAAAGTGTTTTTTAGTTAAAAAAAATCTTTATTTTGATTATGTTTTATGATAAGATAATTAAAAATGCAGAAAGGCATCGGTTTTATTATGAAAGCAAAAATCACAATCGCCAAGGAATTTAAAATCGGCGAAATCGATAAAAGAATATACGGCTCTTTTATAGAGCATTTGGGCAGAGCGGTTTACGGCGGAATTTATGAACCCGGTCACCCTACCGCGGATGAAAACGGCTTTAGGCAGGATGTTATAGAGCTTGTTAAAAAGCTGAATGTGCCGATCGTTCGCTATCCGGGCGGCAATTTTGTGTCCGGCTATAATTGGGAAGACGGTGTCGGCCCCGTTGAAAACAGACCAAAAAGACTTGATCTTGCATGGGGAACAACAGAGCCAAACACATTTGGCACAAATGAATTTATGAAGTGGTGCAAAAAGGCAAACACGGATTGCATGATGGCCGTTAATCTTGGCACAAGAGGTGCGGATGCGGCAAGAAATCTTGTTGAATATTGCAACCACAAGGGCGGCACTTATTGGTCTGATCTTAGAAGAAGCCACGGTGTTGAAGAGCCGCACGGAATAAAGCTTTGGTGCCTCGGCAACGAGATGGACGGCGCTTGGCAAATGGGCGCAAAAACAGCCGTTGAATACGGCCGCGCAGCTCTTGAAGCCTCTAAGGTTATGAAATGGACGGATCCCGAAATAGAAACTGTTTTGTGCGGATCGTCAAACAGAGGCTCAAAAACCTTTGGTAAATGGGAAGCAGAAAGCCTCGAAATCGCATACGACAGTGTTGATTATGTTTCGTTGCATCAGTATTATGATAATAAAACAGATGATGTTCAAAGCTTTCTTGCCAAAACCTTAGAACTTGATGAATTTATTTATTCCATTATCTGCACTTGTGATTATGTTAAGGCGAAAAAACGCTCAAAAAAAACAATAAATCTTTCGTTTGACGAATGGAATGTTTGGTATCATTCCAACAATGCGCCGTTTGAAAAATGGAGCATGGCGCCGGCACTTTTGGAGGATATTTATAATTTTGAGGATGCGCTGATGATAGGCTCAATGCTCATAACTCTCCTTAGGCATTGCGACAGAATTAAAATCGCCTGCCTGGCACAGCTTGTTAATGTTATCGCGCCGATTTTCACAAAAACGGGCGGCGGAGCTTTTGAGCAAACTATTTTTTATCCCTTTATGCATCTTTCAAACTTCGGCAGGGGTGCGGCGCTTCGTCCGCTTATAGATTGCCCGAAATACGATTGCAAAGAATTTACGGATGTGCCTTATCTTGAGGCTATTGCCACTTATGATGAGGAGCGTGAAGAGGCTGTTATTTTTTGCGTAAACAAAAGCCTTGATGAAAGTGCAGTCCTTACCGTTAATATGCTGGATTTTGACGGCTATAAGCCCGTTGAATTTATTTCTATGGACGGATACGATAAAAAAAGCCGAAAACGGATTTGACGCCGTAACCGTTAAGCCGCATAAAAACGAGCTGCCCGAAGCGGACGGCAAAACCGTTACCGCCGAGCTTAAGCCCTTTAGTTGGAATGTTATCAGGCTTGCAAAATGATTTTCCAATTATAAACTAAATATAAAATATTAGGTAAATAAGCCAAATTTCGGCTCTTTTTAAAAGTCAATTTCACCTAAAAACAGGCCGCCTTAAATGAGTATTTCGTGCAAATATTCAGAAAAGGCGGCTTCCTTATTGTAAAAAATATTTGCATATAATATAATTTATAAGATTAAAATTATAACAATCGTTTCATTATGTAATGAGGCTAAGAGAGGGCAGAGTTTAATGTATAAAATTCTCAGCAAAGAGGAGCTGAACAGCAACGTAACCAAAATGGTTATCGAGGCGCCGTTTGTTGCAAAAAAGGCGGAGCCGGGTCAGTTCATAATTCTTCGTGTTGATAAGGACGGCGAAAGAGTGCCGCTCACAATTGCGGATTTTGACAGGGAAAAAGAAACAGTAACGATTATTTTTCAGGTTGTGGGTGCGGAAACAACACGCCTTAACAAGAAAAATGCAGGCGATTATATAGAGGATTTTGTGGGTCCGCTCGGCAATCCCACAAAAACAGAGGGCTATAAAAAGGTGGCCGTTGTTGGCGGCGGCGTAGGCACGGCAATCGCTTATCCGGTTGCAAAAAAATTCGCGGCATGCGGCGCAACGGTTCATTCGATAGTCGGCTTCAGAAATAAAGATCTTGTTATCCTGCAAAAGGAATTTGAATCCGTTTCGGATAAATATGTGCTTGTGAGCGATGACGGCTCCACAGGCACCAAAGGCTTTGTAACGGATGCACTTAAATCGCTTATCGATTCGGGTGAAAATTATGATCTTGTTATGGCAATCGGCCCGATCCCGATGATGAAGTTTGTTTCAAAGCTCACCAAGGAATACGGAATCAAAACGATTGTTTCCATGAATCCCATTATGATAGACGGCACCGGAATGTGCGGAGGGTGCAGGCTCACCGTCGGCGGCGAAACAAAATTTGCCTGTGTTGACGGCCCCGAGTTTGACGGCCATCTCGTTGACTATGATGAAGCTATGGAGCGCGGCTCAATGTATAAAAAATTTGAACGCGAGGAAGAATGCAATCTTTTAAAGCAGGAGGTGCAGCAGTGATGAATAACAGCGGCAGACACCCGATGCCTTGCCAAGATCCTTTGGTAAGAAACAGAAATTTTAAAGAAGTTGCGCTCGGCTATGATGCCGAAACGGCAATCGAAGAGGCAAAAAGATGCTTAAATTGCAAGCATCATCCTTGCGTTTCAGGTTGCCCGGTCAATATTTCCATTCCGGAATTTATCTCTTTTGTTGCAGAGGGTAAATTTGAAGAGGCATATAAGGTTATTGCAAAAACCTCTGCTTTGCCTGCTGTGTGCGGCAGAGTTTGCCCGCAGGAAAGGCAGTGCGAATCAAAATGTGTTCGCGGTATAAAAGGAGAGCCTGTTGCAATAGGCAGGCTTGAAAGATTTGTTGCCGATTATCATAACGAGCACTCGGAAATTAAGCCTGCGGATATCCAAAAAAACGGCAAAAAGGTTGCGGTAATAGGTTCCGGTCCAAGCTCGTTAACCTGTGCCGGCGATTTGGCTCAGCTCGGCTACTCCGTCACGATTTTTGAGGCACTTCATGTTGCAGGCGGTGTGCTTGTTTACGGCATTCCCGAATTCAGGCTTCCCAAGGCAATCGTAGCAAAAGAGGTTGAGGGATTAAAGGCCCTCGGCGTTGATATAGAAACAAATGTTGTTATCGGCCGCAGTATTTCGGTTGATGATATTCTCACCAAATATGACGCCGTATTCATCGGTTCGGGCGCCGGCCTGCCGAGGTTTATGGGCATAGAGGGCGAAAATCTTAAAGGCGTTTATTCTGCAAATGAATTTCTTACCCGCATAAATCTTATGAAGGCTTATAAGGACGACAGTCGTACCCCCGTTCAGCACGGTAAGCATGTGGCTGTTGTGGGCGGCGGAAATGTTGCAATGGATGCCGCAAGGTGCGCAATGAGGCTCGGTGCGGAAAAGGTTTATGTTATTTATCGCCGTTCTATGGACGAACTGCCTGCAAGAGCAGAAGAGGTTGAAAACGCTCAGGAAGAGCTTATTGAATTTAAAACGCTCACAAATCCCGTGCGCATTTTAGGCGATGAGGATCATAATGTTTGCGGCATTGAATGCGTTGATATGGAGCTTGGCGAGCCCGATGAATCCGGCAGAAGAAGCCCCAAAGCGGTTGAGGGCAGCAATCATGTTGTTGATGTGGACAGTGTTATTATTGCAATAGGCACTTCGCCGAATCCGCTCATCAAAACCACAACAATGGGACTTGAGGTTGATAAACGCGGCTGCATTGTTGCGGATGAGGACGGCAAAACCTCCAGAGCGGGCGTTTTTGCCGGCGGCGACACCGTAACGGGCGCCGCAACCGTTATCAAGGCTATGGGCGCGGGTAAAAAATCCGCCGCAGCGATTGACAAATATCTTTCCGGCGCAGATAAAGCCGAATAATTTTCAAAATCAAGCAGTAATGTTAAGCGTGTGTGTTCTTTTGAATGCACACGTTTTTTTATTTAATTAAATTCGGTTGCCGAACTGGGAAGCATACGGTTAAATCTTAAAAAACCGATGAGCGTTTTTTTAAGTGATTTTATAAAACAGTCAAAATCAGTCAAAAATGAATTGATCTGTTGTGCAAAAAGCCATAAAAAGCGGCAAATCACTGTTGAAATGAACGAAAATGAAAGAAACATATTGACGGATTGTGGACGGATTGATAAAATGAAGTTGTAATCGGGGTCAACCCGAGGAGGATTTATAAATGCTTAATCAAGAAAGAAAAGACAAAATTCTTCAAATAATTCAGGAGCGCGGCGCAGTTAGCGTTTCGGAATTGACCGGGATTTTGGATGCTTCGGAATCAACCGTTAGGCGAGATTTGATAGAGCTTTCCAAAAAGGGAAATATAAATAAGGTGCACGGCGGCGCAACGCTCAATAAGCAGCAGTTTATTTCGCAGGAAGAAAATGTGAGCGCAAAAAAAGCCGAGCATTCGGATGAAAAGCGCAAAATTGCAAAGTATTGTGCTGCGCAAATTCAAGGTGATGATTTCGTTTATTTGGATGCAGGCACAACCACACTTTATATGATTGATTATATCGATGATGGCTGTACGGCAAGTTTTGTTACAAACGGTATCAGCCATGCAAAAAAAATGTGCCGCAAGGGATTGAATGTTTATGTGCTCGGCGGCAAGCTGAAGCAAACCACGGAGGCAATCGTGGGGCTTATGGCGGCGCGCAGTATTCATAATTTTAATTTCACAAAGGCTTTTTTGGGCGCAAACGGCGTTTCACTTTCAAGCGGCTTCACCACTCCGGATACGGAGGAGGCATTCGTTAAGGCGGCAGCCATGGAAAATTCTTTTGTTTCATATGTTTTGGCGGATGCTTCAAAATTCGGAAAAACCTCTTCCGTTCGTTTTGCAACGGTAGACACGGCATGCATAATAACGGATAAGGAGCCCGAAAAGGTATATAAAAATAAAACTGTTATCAAAGTTGTTGAATAAATCAATTAGGAGGCGATAAATATGATTTATACGGTAACCTTTAATCCTGCTCTTGATTATGTGATGAAGGTTGAAAAGCTGCGCTTTGATGATATAAATCGTACTTACGGCGAGGAGCTCAGCTACGGCGGCAAGGGAATCAATGTTTCTGTTTTGCTTTCAAGGCTGGGAAAGGAAAGTGTGGCACTTGGCTTCAAGGCAGGCTTCACGGGCGAAAAGCTTGAGGAAATGCTTGAGGCAGACGGAATTCGCACAAGATTTATCAAGCTGAAAGAGGGCAACACAAGAATAAATGTTAAGGTTCGTTCCGAAACAGAGCTTGATATTAACGCAGGCGGTCCGCCGGTAAGCGAAAATGAGGTTGCGGCTCTTATTGATATAATTGAAACGCTCGGCGGCGGCGATGTGCTGGTGCTTGCCGGCAGTGTGCCGGGAACCTTGCCGGCGGATATATATGAAAAAATTCTTTCAATAACCTCTAAAAAGGGCGTTGAAGCGGTTGTTGATGCCACAGGCGATTTGCTTTTGAATGTGCTCAAATATAAGCCATTTTTAATTAAGCCAAATAATTTTGAGCTTGGTGATCTTTTCGGAGTAACGGTTAGAAACGAGCAGGAAATTATAGAATATGCCAAAAAGCTGCAAAGAATGGGTGCCCGTAATGTGCTTGTTTCAAGAGGTAAGGACGGCGCAATTCTTGTTGCTGAAAACGGAGAAATAAAATCCATAGGAATAATTCCGGGTAAGCCGCTTAATTCGGTTGGCTGCGGTGATTCCATGGTGGCGGGCTTTGTGGCAGGTTATATGGATAAAAAGGACTATTCATATGCTTTAAAACTCGGCTCTGCCTGCTCGAATGCAACTGCATTCAGCTACACACTTGCGGATTCAAAAGGCATTGAAGATGCCTTTAAAAAGCTTTAATAATTTAGGAGGGAAAATTTATGAGAATCATTGATTTGCTGAAGCCGGAAGCTATAACGCTCGGCCTTGATATTTCAAGCAAGGACGATGCTATAAATGCTTTGATAGGTCTTCACGCCGCAGCAGGCAATCTTAAGGATAAGGATGCCTACAAGGCTGCAATTCTTGCAAGGGAGGAGCAGGGCTCAACTGCTATTGGGGACGGTATTGCCGTGCCGCATGCCAAAACAAGTGCCGTTAAAGCTCCCGCACTTGCTGCCATAACCGTTAAAAACGGTGTTGATTACGGTGCACCGGACGGTAAGCCGTCTGATTTGCTGTTTATGATAGCAGCCACTGAGGATGGCGATGTGCATCTTGAAATTCTTTCCCGTCTCATGGTTATGCTTATGGACCCTGATTTCACGGCAAAGCTCAGGGCGGCAAAAAGCGTTGATGAATTTTTGCAAACAATCGATGCGCAGGAAAAAATCAAATATCCCGATGAAGAGGTTAAGCCCGCCGAAAAAGAAGCCCCCAAGGGCTACAGAATTTTGGGTGTAACGGCTTGCCCCACAGGCATTGCGCACACATATATGGCCGCAGAAGCGCTTGAGAAAAAAGCAGAGGAAATGGGCTATTCAATCAAGGTTGAAACCGATGGCTCGGGCGGCGCAAAAAATGTGCTCACCAAAAAGGAAATAGAGGAGTGCGACGGCATTATTGTTGCCGCAGATAAAAATGTTGAAATGGCAAGGTTTGACGGTAAAAAGGTGCTTAAAACCTCTGTGTCGTCAGGCATAAACAAACCCGGCGAGCTTATTCAAAGGGTTGTGGACGGAAAGGTTCCCGTTTATCACAGCGACGGCAGTGAGGAACCCGATTCTTCCGAATATTCAGAGGAAAAAGAAAGTTTCGGCCGCAAAATTTATAAGCATCTTATGAACGGCGTTTCGCATATGCTTCCGTTTGTTGTCGGCGGCGGTGTGCTTATAGCACTTGGATTTCTTATTGACACAATCGCAGGAAATGCCAATGTCGGCGGTACCTTCGGCTTTACAAATCCCGTTGCATCTGCCGTGTTCTGGATCGGCAAGGCCGCATTCTCGTTTATGCTTCCTATTCTTGCGGGATATATTGCTCAGTCCATCGCAGATCGCCCCGGTTTATTGCCGGGTATCGTAGGCGGTTTGTTTGCCGCAAACGGCTTCACATTTAAAGCTTTTATTGCAAATCAAGGTCTTGTGGGCGATGATAAGGCTGTTTCCGGTTTCCTCGGCGCATTGCTTGCGGGCTTTATTGCAGGTATTCTTGTAAACGGACTCAAAAAAGCTTTCTCTTGGCTTCCGAAATCTATGGACGGCATAAAGCCTGTATTTATTTACCCGCTTCTCGGCACATTGCTTATCGGCGTTGTTATGTGCGTGTTAAATCCTGTTGTAGGTGTTGTAAACATAGCTCTTTCAAACGGACTTTCAAGCCTTGGCGAAACAAGCCGTGTTCTTCTTTCAATTGTTCTTGCCGCAATGATGGCAATTGATATGGGCGGCCCGTTCAATAAGGCTGCATATGTTTTCGGCACGGCTGCAATTGCAGACGGAAACACTTGGATTATGGCTGCCGTTATGATCGGCGGTATGGTTCCTCCCATTGCAATTGCTCTTGCAACAACATTCTTTAAAAACAGATGGACTAAGGAAGAACTTAAAAGCGGCCCTGTAAACTATCTTATGGGCCTGTGCTTTATCACAGAGGGTGCAATTCCTTATGCAGCTTCGGATCCTCTTCGTGTAATTCCGTCTTGCATGGTTGGCTCGGCTGTTGCAGGCCTTATCACTTCACTCTTTGGTTGTGCTTGCCCTGCTCCTCACGGCGGTATATTCACCTTTATAGTTGTTGATCATCCGTTTGGATATATCATTGCATTGGTTGCAGGCTCAATAGTAGGCGCACTTATGCTTGCTTTGCTCAAAAAGAAAAGAGTAAATGCTTAATCAATAAATCAAATATGAAATAATAAACAGAGGTATAAATTATGGTAAAGAAAAATGTTACTGTTGTTGATAAAATGGGCTTTCATATGAGGCCTGCAAATGTGTTTGTAACCGAAATGGCAAAATTCAAGTCTGAGGTAACGCTTCTTGCGGGTGATAAATCGATAAACGGAAAAAGCATTATGAATATCATGGCGGCCTGCATTAAATACGGCACGGAATTAACCGTTGAATGCAGCGGCCCCGATGAAAACGAAATGCTTGAAAAGGCTGTTTCACTGATTGAAAACGGAATGGATTGATATGATTAAAGAAAAGCGCTTTAAAGGAATAGGCGTGTCTGAGGGATACGGAATCGGCAAGGCCGTTGTTATACAGGAGCTAAAGCTTGATTATTCCGGCAAAAGCTTTACGGATGCCGAAACGGAATCGGCGCGCCTTGATGCGGCGGTGGAAAAATTCACCGCCGAAACAAAGGCTCTTATTTCCGAGCTTTCCGCCAATGCCGGCGAAAAAAATGCGGAAATCTTGCAGGGGCATCTTGCAATGCTTGCAGATCCTTTTATGATTGGGCAAATGAAGGATGCAATCTCCGGTGGTGTAATTGCCGAGGAGGCGGTTGATAATGTTTGCAATATGTTTCATATGATTTTTTCATCGGCAGAAGATGAGCTTACCCGCCAAAGGGCAACAGATGTCAGCGATATTAAAACAGGGCTTTTGAAAATTCTGCTTGGTGTTGAGGAAATTGATATTGCAAAGGTTGAAAAGGGCAGCATTCTTGTTGCTTGCGATTTCACTCCAAGCATGACCTCAAAAATAAACCCCAAAAATGTTGAGGGCGTTATCGGCGAAATCGGCGGAGTAACTTCTCACAGCGCAATCATTGCCCGGGCTTTGGGCATTCCGTGCATATTAGGCGTTAAGGATGCCGCAAGCATTATCAAATCAGGCGATGAGCTTGTTGCAGATGCTGTTAAGGGCGAAATTATCATTTCTCCGTCTGCCGATGAAAAGGCAGAGTATTCGCTTCTTAAAGAGCAGGAGCAAAACGAAAGACTCATGCTTAAGGAGTATATAAATAAGCCCACTGTAACAAAGAGCGGCTTAAAAAAAGCAGTTTACGCCAATATCGCCAAGGCAGAGGATGTGCACGGTGCCGTTGTGAACGGCGCAGAGGGAATAGGCCTTTTCAGAACGGAATTTCTTTATATGGACAGAAATCAGGCTCCCGGTGAGGATGAGCAGTTTGAGGCTTACAGTTCTGTTGCAAAGGCAATGGGCGGCAGAGAAGTAATCATCCGCACTCTTGATGTAGGCGGAGATAAGCATATTTCTTATCTGGAAATTGAAAAAGAGGAAAATCCGTTTATGGGATTGCGTGCAATCAGGTATTGCTTAAAAAACACAGAGCTGTTTAAAGTGCAGCTTCGTGCTTTGCTGCGTGCCGCTTGCTATGGCAATATTAAAATAATGCTTCCTCTTGTTTGCACGGAGGATGAGGTTATAAAAGCAAAATCTTTGCTTGAGGAATGTAAAGCGGAATTATCCGCAGAGGGCAAAGAATATAAAAAAGATATTAAGCTTGGCATTATGGTTGAAACACCTGCCGCAGTGCTTGTTGCAGAAAGGCTTGCTGCCGTTTCTGATTTCTTCAGCATAGGCACAAATGATTTAACGGGCTATACTATGGCGGCGGACAGAGGCAATAATGAGGTTTCTTATCTTTATAATTCTAATGATCCGGCGGTTTTAAAGGCAATTGAAATAACCGTTAAAAGCGCAAAAAGGGCAAATATCCCGGTCGGAATGTGCGGCGAGGCAGCTGCGGATCCAAAAATGATTCCGCGCCTCATCGATTGGGGACTTGATGAATTTTCCGTTTCTTCATCAAGAATTCTTAAAACTCGCAAATTGATTTGCGATTGCGAATAATCTCTGTTTGTTATTTAAAATAAGCCTTTAAAGGCACAAAAAAGCGAGTCCCGCAGGGCTCGCTTTTTCTTTCATTTTTGTTATGTATTCTTTTTAATAGTAGTTTGCCAAAGATATTCCCAAAGCGGAAAAAATAACAGAGACAATAATCAACGCAACAATGCTGATAACCCAAAGAACAATGTTTGCAATAACATAATTTTTCTTGTTTTTGTTTGTGTTTTGGGAACAAAGCCAAACAATCCAGCAAATTATATTAACCACGGGAATGGAGCTTAAAATAAACATGCCCACATATTCGCCGACGCTCATAACCTTTGTTGTGGGGTCATATGGCGGGTAAAACGGCTGCTGCACCGGCGGTTGATTATATTGGTTGCCGAAAGGCGGCTGCTGTGCAGAATATTGTTGAGCATTATATTGATTTTGTTGGTTTGCATATTGGCCGGGCTGCTGTGTGTATTTCGGCTCCGGTTGCGGGTTATATTGGTTGCCCTGCTGTTGGTTATAATTATTTTCGTCCATAAGTGCTCCTCCTTTTTAATCGGTTAAACTGCTTATCTTTGATTAAAAAATAGCATATTGTTAAATAAATGTCAATACTTGAAAATTACATTTAAGTGGAATTTTAATATTATCGCACATGCTTATATTTTATTCTGCGGCGGATTTTGCGAAGCAGCACAAAAATCAATGCTCCCAGCAAGCCGCCCAAGGTGTTATATAATAAATCAGACATTTGAAATGTGCCTATTTTAAAAATCAATTGCGTTGTTTCAATAAAAAGCGATGTTGCAAATGCCGCAAGCGTGCTTATCAAAATGCAGGCACGACTTCGCATTTTTGTGCCGCGCACATTTTTTGCATAAGAGTATATTGCTGTGCCAAGCGGCATAAAGGCAATTGTGTTCCAGGTAGGGTTTAAATCACTCACAAAAGGATTCCACCCAGCCCAAAGATATGCAAGCGGGTGGGTGACATGGTAAACGCCTATTCGGCTGAATAATGTGGCGTTGAGCACAATTGCAAAAAGCAAAAGCAGCGCCATAATGCTTAAATATTTTTTTTCGTTTTCGCGAGTGCCGGCAAACGAAAAAATTTTTAAAGATTCTGTTTTTCTTTTGCTAAAATCCCTTATCAGGATTATAAGCATAATCACACAAACGGCAAGCACGGGCCAAAACACAAATTCTTTAATCAGCACCTTGCCGCTGTTTACCAGGGTGTTTAAAAAAACTTTTATGTTCAAAATATACCCCCCGAAATATCGTAATGTTTTCAGCTGCTGTTATTCCTGCACAAAGGCAAATAAAATCCTAAATGCTCCTTTTGATTTTGCTTTTGATTTTATAAATCTGAAAATTTGAATAACAATAAGCTCAATCAATATAACCGCCAGCAAAATAATCAGGCTTGTAAAAAAATTGCCCTGTAAAAAAATCAATTGAAAGAGGCTTGCCAAGCTTTGTTGTTATTATTTCGGTCAGCTTCAGCAGCACTCTTTTAATCGGTTCATGCGTTGCAAAAAGAATAATTGTGTATCTGCCTAAATACTCGAGCGGCGCACTTTTTGTTAAAAGATATTTGCAAAGCATTATTAAAGCCACCGTGCCAAATGCATTTTCTGCTATATATAAAAGAATGCTTTTTCCGAAAAGAGAGCTGTAAAGCGAAACGGTGCCGTTATAAATGCTGCAAACGGTTGTAATTGCCAATAATGCGCAAACTGCAACTGCCGCATATTCCTTTTTAATTTTAAGATTTTTGCCTATGCCTCCCGCCAAAACACCGAAGTTATACCAGGCAGAGGCGTTAATTGCAATCATTATGGATTTGCCGATTGCATAATTGTCAAACCTTGCATATTTAAGGCCTGCCAGTGCAGCAAAAAAAAGAGAATGAAGGCAATTGTATTAAGCAACGGATTTTTCTTTTTGCAAATGAAATAAGAAATAATTTTCTGCTGCAAATAATGCGGGCAAAAACCAAATCGGCCCCATATCAAGCTCTCGAAAGCGGCGCTCAACAAGCAGCCAGTAAACAACTAAAATAAGCCTAAACAGGATAAAGGGCACAATCAGCGATTTCAGCCTTTTAACAAGAAATTCTTTAAACGGTATGTTTTTCTTTATTTCAATGGTTGAAAAAATAAAGCCGGAAAGGGCAAAGAAAAGCGCCACAGGCACCGAATAAATCCACGGCACGGATTTGGTTTGGCTGTTTATATGCCCATCATTATTAAAATTATTCCAACTCCCTTGAGCACATCAATCCAATGCAGTCTCGGTTTTAACGCTGTGTTGTTTTCCATTTTTTCTCCCAAGCGCAATGCTTATTTTTTCAGCTTTCTTTTAATCATATTTTTTATGTTAAACATAATTTTTTTCGGCGTAAGCTTATGCCTGTTTGCCCAAATGCTTTTGGCATAGTAAGCAACGGCGGGGTTTTTCGCAAGCCTTTTAACCGTTTTAACATCGATTTCACCGTTAAAATCCTTAACACAATCCGGGTAAATTATGTATCTTGCATCCTCGTTATAATTCTTTTGCAAATATTTCATAGGTCGGCAAAAGAAATGAATATACATAAATTCTTCGGTATAAAGCTTGCCATCGTGCACATAGTGCCTAAGCAAAGTGCCGTTTTTCCATTCAAAGATTTGGCATTTGTTTTTGTACTCTTCGCTTTTGTCAACATGACCCATAGTAAATTTGTAATCATATTTATTCATATGGGCAAAAGTTGTTTCTTTGTAATAGGGGATATTTAAATGGTTGTAAATATCATCCATTCCGTTTTCATCAAAAGAGTATTTAACCTCTCCGCTGAAAACATTCTTGTAGTTGATTTTTCCGTCAACGCAAATTTTGTATCTTGCATTAACTTCGGGAGTGTTTTTGTAAAGCAGGGAATGCCCTTGAAATCCGATTTTTTCGTATTTATTCAAAACATCATCCGTTATGAATTTGCGAATGTTTCCCCAAATAACATCCACATCGCAGTGGCCCCAATAATCATAGCCTGCAAGTTCTTCTGCAAAAATCTCGCCGTAAGCAGGTTTGAAAAGAGAAAGATTCCAGGCAGAGGATATCTGCACGGGAAAATCGTAGGCATTTTGAATACGCTCTTTAAGGCTTTCGAAAGAGCAGTATTTAACCTTAACATTTTCGGGATAGTCATATTCTGTTTTGTCGTCCGTAAGCAAAATCCAATCAATCGTTGGGTTTGCAGCGCAGCTTTTGAGCCACAGCTGCATATTCTTCGGCAGTGTTCCGAAATACGGCACCAAATAGCCTATCGTTTTCATATTTGCCTCCATAAGTATTTAATTGTTTTTGAACCCATAAATTCTTGGGCTTCGTTTGAAAGATAGTAATGATTGCAGCCTATGGGGGTAAAGGTTAATTCCCCGAAAACAATGCCTGCTTCCGTTTCGTATAAATCAACTCTTACAAAAGGAAAATCTTTACTGAGTGTTTTTGCAACTTCAATCATTTCATCATATTTTTTGGGCTTTTTTGCATCAAAAGAATCAACGCATTTGTTTAAAACGGAAATGCCGTTGAATTTTTCGTCGCTGAAGAAGCGATTGGTGCTGTGTTCTGCTCTGCCGGAAATCGAAAGGCAACAAATGATATTTCCTCTTGATGCAAAAAATTTATAATTTATCGGAAGGCTTCCGTGCCCGTCTGTTAAGTATTTTTCTATTATGATTTTGCGTGGAATTTCGTGGTATTGATGCTCTGCGCTTATAATGCTGTAATCTTCTTCAAGCCAATAATTAAGCTTTGCAAACACTTCGTCTTTATTGAAATCCGCTTTATTTGTAACCGCAATATTATATCCGGAGCCGTGATTGCATTTTATTGCAAACTGATTCGGCAATGCATTCCAATCAATTTCATCGGTGCTGTCATAAACACCGATTAACTCATTTAAAATGCAACCCAGGCCTTTTTCTTCAATATATTCACGAACGGCATATTTATCCGCGCATTTTGTTATAAGCGGATTTTTATAATATTTATTTGCCGATGTGAAATTTGGCTTTGACTATTTCTGCTATTTCAAAAATAAATTTATCTTTCATTATTAGAAGTGCCGCAAAATAAATTGCCGCTCCCGCAATTATCATTCCTGCAAGCACTGCTGCGTTTTTAGGCAAATTAAGCCCTGCAAAAATCAGCGCCGTAAGCATTATTGCGCCTGCAATTAAATATTTTATGCTTGCCGTAAACACGGGGCGCAAAGAAAACGATTTGTGCTTTGCAATATAAACGGATTCAAACATAAATATAACAATTTCGCCCAAAACGGAAGCAGCTCCCGCACCGAGCGCACCCAGGTGCGGAATTAAAATTGCATTAAATATAATGTTGAAAATTCCGCCGGTTATTATTGCAGCCGTATAAATATTTTGCTTGCCCGTTGCTATAAAATAAAGCGTGCCCATTGTTTGATTAAGGCCCATTGTTATGAATAAAAGGCTCATAACATAAAGCATATTTATAACCGGTTCCCATCCGTCGCCAAAGAAAACGGGCACAAGGGTTTTGGCAATTCCTATAACGCCTAAGGTCAGCGGCACACCGAAAAACCAAACAAATCTTGCCGATTTATAAAGTGTTTCCTCTGCCTCTCTTTTATTGCCCTCAGCAAAAAGCTTTGAAATGCGCGGCATGGTAACGGTTATAAGCGCCGTTATCAGCATAAGGCACATTTTAATTATTTTTTCGGATTGCTCGTAATATCCGTTTTGCGCATTATCGTGCGTTATCCAGCCTATCATTGATTTATCCAGCATTGCATAAATTTGAACGGCAAGAGCAGGTATGAAAAGCTGCACAATAACCTTGAAATCGCAAAATGGTTTTATTTTGTAGCCCTTAATGCGCACAAGATATTTTTTTAAAGAGGGAAGAAGGCTGGCATTTCCGATAAAGGTGAGCAATGCAAGCCCCAAAACATATTTCCAAAGATCGTTTTTATCTTTAACAAAAACAAAGATGAAAACAACATTTAAAAATTTAAAAAAATAATTTCTCAGCGCAATTCGTTTAAAATCCTCCATTCCCTGGAAAAACCAAGAGGTGTCAAACATAATGCCGAGGATATAAAAGCTTTGAATAAGCGCAATTGCTTTATATTGCGCAAAAAATATGCAATAGCAAAGGTAAATCACAAGCGCCGCGGATGTGGTGATAAGCCGCAATGAAAACACATCAAAAAACTTTTGCGTGCGCAAAACCGGATCGTCTTGCAAAATGCCTATTTGCTTGTTTGCGTAGCTTACCGTGCCAAGCGCGGAGCAAAGCGTGAAATAGCTTACTATCGAAAAGGTGAAGCTGTAAATTCCGATGCCGTCTGCATTCAGCACTCTGGATATATAGGGTGTTGTAACAAGCGGCACTATTATTGCCAAAAGCTGATAGCCGGCATTGAATAAATAGTTTTTAAAAACCTTGCTGCCCTTCATCGCTTTTCCTCGTCTATATCAAATTTAACGGGCTTGAGCTTCATTAAATCCTCAACCCATCTTCCGCCTCCGCTGTAATCAAAGCTTTCGCTGTATTCAAGGCGGCGCCTTTTAACATCGTCGTAGCTGCCGATAATCCTTGCAGGCACGCCCGCAACAACGCTGCCGGGCGGCACATCTTTTGTTACCACCGCGCCGGCGGCCACAATGCAGTTTTCACCTATTGTAACTCCGTAATTTATAATTGCGTTTGCACCCACATAAACATTATCATGGATTTCTATTTTTCCGAATTTGCAAAGGTATTTATCGGTGTGTTCTTCGCCGTTAAAGATTGTGTTGCCCACATCGTGCGTTATAAGACGCACCCCGGCGGAAATCACTATATTGTTGTGCAGGCACACCAAAAAAGGCTCTGCCGGCAGCAGGTTGGAGGTGTAAAACACTCTGTCGCCGATATGGTAAAAAATATGGTGCTTTTTTAAATATGCGGCTTTTTTCCAACCGTCCCTTATGGTAAGAATTTTAAATTGCCTTATCATTCGCCTTGTTTTATCTATGTATTGGTGCAAAGTCATTATAAGCGGTCCTTAAAACTTAAATTTGATTGAGCGTATTTGGTGCCTTGTGTCGTTCAAAATAAACGATTCGTCCGTATCCTCGGATGCGATGCCGTAAATTATAAACATAATCGCGATTGCCGGGTTAAAAAACGAGGTTGAGGCGATTGAAGCTATAAATGAATAAAGCATAATCGAAAGCATGCACCAGCCGGCATAGGGGTGATTTTTTGCTTTTGATATCGAATCAAAGGTCATCAGCAGCACGGCAATAATAAATGCCGCCGAGCCGAGCCAGCCGCTTTCGGCGAAAATGCCGTGCCAAAAGGCGTCTGCCACAACCTGCTGGTCTATATACAGCTTTGAATAGTAGCCGAGGCTTTGGTAAAACGGTGAATTGTATTTGTATGAAACCGTTGTGCCGAAAGTTGCAAACCCGGAGCCAAACGGAAAATGCTGATTTGCAATTTTAACACCGTCTTGAATGAGCTTAAGCCTCATCGGCGCATAATCGTGAACCGTGAAGTATTTATCAAACTGATCTGATGAAAAATAAATCGCAAGGCCTGCAACGGGTGCCAAAATCAAAGCATTGCCCTGGAATTTGTATTTAACAAACAAAAGATAAAGCAGCAAAATAATCAGCACGGCCGCCATTTCCTTTGAACGGAAGGTGAGAATCGTTACCGCCGTCATCATAAATATATATTTAAGGTTGTTTTGATCGTATCTCATATTCAGCGCAAGCACGCAAATAACCGTTAGGCAAACTATTGCAAGGTAAAAAGGGTGCTGGAAGCCGAGCATAAGCGAGTTTGTAAAAAATCTATAGTCGTATTTTGCAAAGAAAGGCGGCAAAATAAGATCATGAATTGCCAAAATGAGCAAAATAACGCTAACCTGCTTGCAAGGCACATTAAGAATATCATAAGTTTTTTTCAGCGTAAGTGCCTTTGAAGCAATAAGTGATTTGCCGGCAAAGTAAAATACCATGAATTTGAGGCACATAAAGGCATCAAGCACAGATGTGAATATATCCATATAGGAATTAACTATTGTTGAAACCGTGCAAAATGCAAAATAAATCGTGAAGGCAACGCCGATTGCAACCTCATATTTTGAAAGCTTCAGTTGCTTTTTTGCAAGTGCTCTGATGATTATTATAATGGCAACAATTTCTGTAACCTCATCAAAATAAGTTACGGCTTGATAAAGTATTCCGGAGGAAATAACCCTTTGTATCGCCTTTTGAAACACAAGCGCAAAAAACCACACGGAAAGAAAATTTCCTTTTTTGAAAGCGGAATATAAAATACAAAGCCCTATAAGCGCGGCAAGAAGTATATATTTAAGAGCCGAGCCGGCAAGAATTTGCCAAGCAAAAAAGCAAAGAAAAGCAGCAAGGCCCAAAAGATCGTTAGATTTTATTTTTATCATAAAATGTGTTCTCCGAAAAAAGTGATGATAAGCGGCAAAAACATATTGTTCGCTTTGGTTGGGCGGTGATTATTGCAATTGCCGCCTGATATCCTCATCAACTATTTCTTCGCCTGTTTTGTTTTTAAGCTGCTCGCGTGATTTTGCGGATAAGCCGTCGTTTATAACGGCGTTCATATCACAGGTGGAAAGGGAGTCAAGCTCCTGCTTTGTCACTTTTCCGTCGCGATAATCGCGCACAATAGGCAGCTCGTACATGCTGTATTTTTTATCCTTGAAAAATCTTAGAAATTTGTGCTTTATAACCCATGCCGCGGGCACCCAAATATATTTGTGCATGGCAGGGGAAACAGAGCCTATCATCCAGCAATTTCTGTTGCAGCAGCGCACTTTTGCACGCACTTTATCCGCTTGCTCGCTTGCCCAAAGCTCGTCCCAGCTTTGCTCGTTAAGATTGCCCATAACCTCTTTTTCCTTTGTGCCGTTGCATGGCATAACATCGCCGTAGGGGTCTATGAAAAAGGTGTCAAACGCCATGTCGCAGGGCAGCAGGCGCTTTTGGCCGTATATGTAGTTTATAAGCCCGTGGTTAAAATATGCTCGAAACCATTTTTTCGGGCTGTTGCTTTTAAGAAGCTCATTGATAAGGTTTTCAAAATTCTGTGCCACCATGGGCCTGTCTTTAATAATGTTTTTAGCCTCAACAAAATAAAATGAATTATGCAGCGATGCCGTGGCAAATTCCATATTCATTTCGTTTGAAAGCTCATAAAGCGGCACCAAATCCTTTGCATTGGCATCCTGAACCGTCATTCCGAAGCCAACATCCGGGTGGTTCATTTCCACAAGCTTTTTCAGCGTGGTATAGCCTCTGTTAAATCCGTTTTCAAGGCCGCGGATGGCGTTATTTGTGTCCTCAAGCCCCTCAATGGATATTCTGATGCCAACATTCGGAAATTCCTTGCATAAATCGATAATTCTGTCCGTAAAAAAGCCGTTTGTGGAGATAACGATTCTGTCGCTCTTTTTGTAAAGCTCGCGCACGATATCCTTTAAATCGCTTCTTATAAAGGGCTCGCCGCCGGTTATGTTTGTAAAATACATCTGCGGCAGCTTCTTTATCGTTTCAATGCTGATTTCCTCCTCGGGTTTTGAGGGCGCTTTGTATCTGTTGCACATTGTGCAGCGCGCATTGCAGCGGTATGTAACTATAACCGTTCCGTTTAATTTTTTTGCCATTTTAATCAACTCTGTTTAAATTTTTTGTTATATTTAACGGCTTGCCGAATGCTGTCGGCCGGTCGTTTATTTTCTGCTTTTAATGATTTTTGCCGGCACGCCGCCCGCAACCGAATAATCGGGAATATCGCAGTTTACCACCGCGCCTGCCGCAATAACGCAGCCCTTGCCTATGGTAACTCCGTCCAAAATAACGGCATTTGCGCCTATCCAGCAATCCTCGCCGATTGAAATGCCCTTGCGGCTTGCCCCCTGAAGATATATCGGGGTTTCGGTGCTTTCAAAAATATGGTTTTCGGAAAAAATCTTAACTCCCGGGCCGAATATCGTCGAATCTCCGATAGAGACATTGCCCCTTACGGAAATAAACGCACTTGGTGAAATGCCAACATCGTTGCCGATTTTAAGCGATTCGCCAAGCTCGCGTATAACGCCCGTGCATTCGATAACACTGCCTTTTCCGAGCGAAAAATTGTTTCCTATTTCAACTCCGCCGCGGCAAAGTGCGTTTATGCTGCAATCGTCGTTTATCGTAACTCCGCTGCCGCATTTGATGTGCCCTTTGGACTTTATGGAAACCCTTTTGCCTATAAACATCATTTTGCCGGCCTTTTTGAAGCCGATTTTTTTGAAGGCACCGCGTATAAGCATTGCAAGGCGCCCCGCCAAAATGCCGCAAAGATCGGCGGAGGTTATGTTTTCATCCACCTTATATTCGCGGTGCTTGATTTTGCTGATTATAAAAGAAACAAGCTTAATCATTTTTTGAAATCAAATCGGAATAAATTTCCGAAAGCCTTTCCGTGTATTTTTCTATGTCGTTAAAGCTCTCGCTGCGGCAGTTTTGCGCCATTTCGGATGAAAGCTCTTTATCCGAATAAAGCTTTTGGATTGCCGCTTTAAGCGCTTCTTTGTTTCCCGCTTCAAACACAATGCCCGTTTTGCCGCTTTTGATAAGCTCGGGTATTCCGCCCAAATCGGAGCCGATAACGGGTGTGCCGAGCGAAACGGATTCTGCAACCGTCATCGGGCAGTTTTCGTGGCATTCGCTCGGGCAAATCGAAAATTCCGCATTTTCGATTAAATCAGAAAGCTCTTTGCCGCTTTTAAAGCCCGCATATTCAATGTTTGGAATATTTTTGCACAAATCCTCAAGCGGCCCCGTGCCGGCAAAAACAAATTTAATGCCCGGCAGTTCCTTTGCCGCCTGCACCAAGGTTCCTATTCCTTTTTCAGCGCTGAGCCTGCCGAAATAAAGCGCATAAGGCTCGCCCGTGCTGCTTCGCTTTGAGGCAGAAGCTTTTTTTATCCGAAAAATTGTGCAAAACGATTGTTTTGTTTTCGTCTATACCCGCTTTGTGAGCGGTGTTTGCCATAAAGCGGCTCGGGCAGATGAATTTATCTATGAGCGAATAAGTGCCCCTTGAATGATAATAATAGGATTCTATTGCCGCAGGAATGCTCTTGGCAAAGGAGTTATGCACGCATTTGTGCTTTATGCAGTTTAAATAATTGCCGCTTTGGCACAGCATGCAAATCTTTTTTTCATGCTCTATGTAAAATCTGTGGCACGGGCATGCAAGCTGCACATCATGCAGGGTTTGCACCGTCGGTATGCCGCGCTTTTTAATCTCATATATAATTGCGGGGGTAAGCTGAAAGTTGATATTGTTTAAATGCACTATATCGGGCTTAAAATCATCAAGCACCGCGCCGATTTTGCGCCTTGCCTCTTTTGAATAAATCGATTTCAGTGAATATTCAAGCTTTTTAAGTGCCGATGCATGTCTGAAGTCGATATTATCGGTGTAAATTTCCGCATTATTTCCCACTTGGCGATCTTCGCTGTCCATACCGAAAAACTGCACTTCATTTCCAAGCTTTTCAAGTGCTTTTCCAAGCGTTATCATATATGTTTCCGCTCCGCCTACGGGGCTGAGAAATTTATTTACCATAAGAATTTTCATATTGCTTACTTCTTTTTTTGAATTTTGATATATTTAAGCGGATAAAGAAGAAAATCAAGGTGAGTTTTTTCCATAATAACCGCAGCGATTACGGGGCCGATGAATGTTATAATTAAGCCGAATAGAATGTGAATGATTGAATTTGTTATTCTCAATTTGAAAAGTACACTTCTTATTCCTGTTGCAAAAATGGTGTGCATAAGGAAAATCGGTATTGTGTATTTTGCAAAAAATCCCATAATAGGGGGTTGCTTGTTTTTTTGTAAATTGCGCTTATAAAGCCGATTATTCCAACGCAGGCGAAAACGCTTATCAGCAAGTTAACGGCAAAATTGCTTCCGTTTAAATATTTAAAATTAAAGAATTTTGCAATAAACGAAATTGCAAACAAAATCAATGAATAAGGCGAACTTAATTTTTGCAGATTTACTTTTGCAATGAAAATTCCGAAAACAAACCAAATCCAATATGTAAGCGTGTGTTCAACGGCATAAACAATTTTAAATTGCTCATTCAGAAAACCGATTGCAATGCAAGCCGCTGCCGCAATGCCAAGCAAAATGCAACCTTGTTTTAACGGTTGGTGTGATTAAGAATATCAAAAATAAAACATATAAAAACCAATAGGGCGGCATCGGTGAAACGAAAAGTTCTTTTAACAGATTGCCCGATTGATTTTTTACATACGAGGAAAACAATGTTTTAAACAAATGACTCAGCAGCACAAAGAAAAGATATGGAACACCGAGCGCAACCAGCTTTTTTGATATGTTTTTCGCATAATCGCCGAGCGAAGTATAGCTTGTGTATTTTTGAAAAAGAAATCCGCTGCAAATAAAGAAAAGCTGAATATGAAAAAGATAGCAAAATTCATTAAAAAAACTAATCCGGCACTTTTGGCTACTATGGATGCCTCTGCCATGCTTTGTGAAAAATGGCACAGCACCACAAGTATCATTGCAATAACCTTAACATTGTCTATCCAAATGACTCTTTTATTTTCGTTCATTTATTCACCTTGTTCATATTCCGATAATTTATTGCCGATGCGGCTTAAATGCTTTTGTATGCCTTTATGAATTTATCGGCAAGAAGCTCCCATGTGCAATTGCTTTTTATATGTTCGGCAGCATTTTTGCCGAGCTCCTTGTTTTTTGAGGCCGAAATTATATCCTTTGCCCATTTTTCGGCGTTAAATTCCGGCTCTATAATTCCCGTTTTGCCGTTTTGAATCAGCATATCCGAGCCGCCGTTTTGCGTTGTTATCACGGGCTTGCCGAAATACATTGCCTCCAGCAGCACCATGCCGAAGATTTCATAAATTGTTGGCAGCAGAAAAACATCAGTGTTTTGGTATATATACGAAAGATATTTTTGCTCCGCCGCATTGATTTTGTAAATATAATCGCCGAGCTTTAATTCGTTTATATGAGCGTCAAATTTTGCAAGGTAATCCTCTTTGCCGCTGCCCACTATTATAAGCTTTGCATCAACGCCTTTTTCGCGAAGCTTGTTTAAAACATCAATTAAAAACAGGCAATTGCGCCTTGGTTCGATTTTGCCGATATAAAGCAGTTTTATGCCGCACTCAATGCTTGAAATTTTTGATATTTCGGGCGGAATTTCGGAAAAATCGGATTTTAAAAATGCATCCGCGTCTATTCCCACGCCGCAAACGGATATGCGGTTTTCTTTTATGCCCTTTGAAATAAGAAACTCCTTTGCAAGGCGGCTTTTCACAATGAAAGGTGTGTTGTGCTTTTTGTAAATCGGAAGCGTGAAAAGATCCGTTGCGCGGCACAGCAGATTGTATCTTTTATTGAAATCGCAATAATAGGGGCCGTGGTAAACGATTGTTTTTTGCGGATATTTTTTTGCCAAAATCGCAGAGTAAATTTGATTGTGCTCTGCCGGCTGAATAATATCGTATTTAGCAATCAGTTCATCAAGGTCTTTATATATAGCGTTGTTTAAAATGTTTTTTCCGTTCAGATAAAATATTTTAAGCTCTTTATCGCCGTCGAATTTATATGATACGGTTTCGGGGGATTTATCCGTCCAAAACACTATATCGCAAATATGCCCTTTTCGGATAAGCGCTTTTGCAAGCCCGATTTCCTGAATGTTATAGGTGTTTTTCCTCACATTCATATATCCGGGAAAGGTTCTTATAATCAAAATTTTCATTTATTCACCTTTATAAAGAGCAAGGGTTTTCTGCGTCACATTGTTCCAATTGTAGCGAGAAAGTATGTATTGCGAGGCCTCGGATCTGTATTTTTGCACTGCTTGCGGGTTGCTTATCAGCTCTTCAAGCTTTTCTTTAAGGCTTTGAATATCGCCTTTTTTTGAAATAAACCGCATTTTCGCCGCACACCTTGGTGCATTCGGGAATATCTGATGTGAGGCAGCAGTTTGAATAGCTCATTGCCTCAAGTAAGCTGATGGGCATGCCCTCCAAATCACTTGGCAGCACATAGATATATGCGTTAGAATAAAGCGATCGAAGTGCTTCGCCCTCAACAAAATCAGTAAAGACAATGCTCTTGCCCGCGGCTTTTTCTCTAAGCATATCAAAATATTCCTGCGAATGGCTGGAGCCTCCCGCAATAACAAGCGGCATTTTTATATCCGATTGCAAATATGCATCAATAAGATAATGAATCCCTTTTTCGGGCACTATTCTTCCGAGGTAAAGGATATATTCACTTTTGTGCAGACCGTATTTTTTTTCGATTACGGAGGAATCGGTAACCGTGGGCTTTTCTATTCCGTTTGGTATGTAAACGGTTTCTCTGCCGTATTCGGATTTAAAATAATCCTGCACGGCGTGGGATAAAACTATAATTTCATCTGCATGCTTTGCGGCAACCTTTTCGCCGAATTTAAGATATTTTGCGGCAAAGCCGCCCCATTTTGAACGCTGCCAATCAAGCCCGTGAATAGTAACCACGGTGCGGATTTTAAAAAGCTTCGGAATAAAGCACATCGCAGCCGGACCTTCGGCGTGATAATGAATAACATCATATCTTCCGAAAAGCGCTTTCACCGTTGCGAAAAAGCTGTAAACAAACGCATTCAGTGCCTTGCTTTGCGGAGTTTTAACCGTTTTGATTTTAATTCCGCAAAATTCATTAAGTGCTTCGTGCGAAAATTCGCTGCCCGAAACATGGCCGCCGCTGCGATTGTAGGCGGTAACATCGTTTCCGAGCTCAACAAGCCTTTTTGAAAGCTGCTCAACAACAATTTCAACGCCGCCCTCGCGCGACGGTATTCTTTTGTGGCCTATCATTGCAATTTTCATTATCTTCACCGGGCAGTAAAATGTGCCGAAATTATATTTTTCGTTTTTATCTTAAAATAAAAGAAAAACGGGGTGTTTATTCGGCCCCGCTTCCTTTCAGCACCACCCAAACCGTTTTGAATAATATTTTAATATCAAGTAAGGGCGACCAATTATCTATGTATTCACAGTCGAGCTGAACAACTTCTTCAAAATTTTGAATATCTGATCTGCCGCTCACCTGCCACATTCCGGTTATTCCGGGGCGCATGGAAAGGCGGCGCTTATGGTGGCTTTCGTATTTATCAAATTCATCTATTGTTGGCGGGCGGGTGCCTACCAGGCTCATATCGCCTTTAAGCACATTCCAAAATTGGGGCAATTCGTCTATGCTTGTTTTTCTTATGAATTTGCCCACCTTTGTGATTCGCGGGTCGTTATCCATTTTAAACATAAAGCCGTTCATCTTGTTGCTTGCCATCAATTCGGCCTTGCGCTTTTCGGCGTCGGTGTACATTGAACGAAGCTTGTAAATGTTAAAAATACGCCCGTTTTTACCAACACGCTGCTGCTTGAAAATCAGCGGACCGGGGGATTCGATTAAAAGCGGAATCGCCGTTATCAAAATTATCGGAAGCGATATTATGCTGCCGATAAGGCCGCCGATGACATCCACGGTCCTTTTTAAAAGCGCCTCTGAAAACGAAAGCGGGGGAGCCGCGGTTAAGGTGGCGGTGGGGTATCCCGCAGCCACGGTCAACTCAACATTGTCGAATTCACTGTTATCGATATATTGTTCCAATGCGGGAAGGTTTATATGCACGGTAACGCCCATGCTCTCTATTTCCTCGGCGATTCGGTCAATCGATTTTTCGTATCTGTAGGGCACATTTATAAAAACTTCGTCAAGCGATTCGCAGCGCACCCAATCAATAACTCCGGTAAGGTTTGCCACAACGGGAATGCCGCCTATGTTTGAAACTCTTTTTTCTTTTTCATCACGGCCTGTTTTGCAATAATAGCTTCCGCTTCTTTTGTGCGCGTCAATCAGCACAACGCCTTTAACCTTGCGCAGCCAATCCTCATTAAGCCTTTTTGTGTATTCTTCGGCGCGGCTGTAAACCGTTATAACGCCTGTCAGGCTCACAAGCTTTGAATTGCCGGAATGAAACATCATTACGTGCTTTGAAATATATCTGTTTAAAAGGGAAAGTCCTATAAAAAAGATCAGGGAGAGCACAAACAGATAACGGCTCATAATCATTTCGTTTTTTGCAAGCACCAAAAGCACGGCAAAAGTCATGAAAATCAAAAAGCTGTTTCTGAAAACGGAAACTGTTTCTTTAATTCTGTCTCTTTTTGTTAAGTCAAGGGAATTTGAAAATCCGAAGAATATAAGGCAAAAAGAAACAAACAGCAGCACGAAATAAGTTAAATTTTCGTGGAAATCCAAAGTGGGGATTTTATCGATCGCAAGCGAAATCGCATAGCTTGTTCCCGTTGCGATTATTAAAGAAATCAGATCAACGAAAAATTCAATTGTAAGCTGAACAGCTTTTCTTTTTTTCATTATTAGCGCAACCTTGTGTGATTTTTTGTGCGGAGTTTATTTTTCTCCGTAGCCGTATGAATATTTGTATTTATAGCCGTATTTTCTGTAATAGGAATAATATTTGTTTTTGCCGGATGTAACATCGTTTAAGATAAAGCCCAAAATGTTGCCGCCGATACTGTCAAGGCTTGAAACGGCGGTTTTAACATCAGCGGAATCGTTTGCATTGGATTTAACAATCATAATATAGCCCGTTGTTTTTTGGGAAAAAACCGTGGCATCCGTAACAAGATTTACGGGCGGTGTGTCTATAAACACGCAATCATAATGCTCTTTAACGAATTCCAGCAGCTTGTCCATTCTTGAAGATGCAAGCAATTCTGCCGGATTCGGCGGGATTTTGCCGCCTGTGAGCACGGAAAGATTTTCGATTTCCGTTTTTGAAACGGTGATGTTATCCGTAAGCCCCGCAAGGATTTCGGATAGGCCGTTTTTAACGGGAATGGAAAACATTCTGTGGATTGTGGGGTTTCTCATATCGCTGTCTATCAAAAGGGTTCTTTTGCCCATTTGTGCAAAGGAAACCGCCAAATTGATGCTGTTTATCGTTTTGCCGTTGTTTGCCGTTGGGCTTGTAACAACGAAAATCGGGCATTTTTCACCCTTTTGCATAAAGAGCAAATTTGTTCTGATTGAGGAATATGCCTCTTTTATAACAAACGGAGAATCGGGGGCAAGTATTTTTTTAGTGTCTTCTCTTGAAAATGATTTTGACGGTGTGCTGCTTTTGCGCTTTTTTTCAAAAAGTGCCATTACTTACCGCCTCCTTTCCTTGTGTTTGCTGATTGCGCGGCGCCGTCCTCATTCGGTTTGGATGAGGGCACAAGCCTCGGCACGCTGCCGATAACGGGAATTTCAAATTCGCGCTCAAGATCTCTTTCGGATGTGATGGTGGTGTCAAACAGCTCGTAAATAAAGAAGCCGATGAATGAAACCGCAAATCCGGCAATAGCGCCGATTAAAATATTCTTTTTAAGATTTGGCGAAGAGGGCGAGGAGGGAACCTTTGCATAGTCGAGCACGCTTACGCCGCCGGCTTTAATCTTCTTAACGATTGCATCCCGGTGCGGTTTGCGCGATTGCGTTTGCAATGTCCGCCGATTGTGCTGCATTGGTGCTTGTTACGGTAACTCTGAAAATTTCCGTTTCGTTTATCTGTGAAAACGAAAGCAGGCTTTTAAGCTGCTTTGAGGTCATATTAAGATTAAGATTGCTGATAACATCCTCAAGCACATAATCGCTTTTAAGAACTTCGATATATGTGTTTACAAGCTGCTGCGAAGCGGTAAGCTCGCTTTGGCCTATGGAAGAGGAACTGCTGACTCTGTCTGTGTTACTGTAAACATACATTGTGCAGGAAGCGGAATACTTTGGCTGAATTAAAAATTCCGTAATGCAACCGGAAAGCACCGCTGTGATTAAAGTGGCAAGAATTATGTAAATAACTCTTTTTTTCATCATGTGAAAAATTTTGCCGAGATCGATTTCGATTTCTTTTTCTTTTTCCAAAATTTTGATCCTCCGATATGGTAATAAACCTATATATTAAAATATAATATATTTATTTATAATTATAACATACGCAAACGGTGTAATCAATGATTTATTTATAATTGAAAGTATTGCGCTGTTAGAATATATAGGCGATATTTTGGGCAGTTTTAACTAAAATTTGCAAAAAAAGCAAAAGCACATCGAATCTTGCGGAAACAATGTGCTTGAAGTATGCGATTATTGAATGAATTTTGAAATTGCCTTAAATATCGTAATCAATTGCAACGGAGGCTTCGCGCACCGCATGCATATAGGGCTTAACAACGCCGCAATGGTATTCGTCGTTTTGATAGGCGTCAAGCATTTTGCGGCTTTCAAGGGTAACCTGCAAAATAACATCATAAGAGCGCTCCGAGCCCAAAAAATCCGTGCCCACCTCAATGGCTTTTATCATCGGCACCTTGCCCTCCATAGAAAGCAGCTTTTCAGCAGCCTCCTGCTTCTTTTGGGGGCTGTTGTCTTTTAATTTAAAGCAAACAATGTGTTTTATCATATTGAAAATCCTTTCGATAAATTTTGCCCGGCACACTGCCGGGTGCCGAAAAAATAACGGCAATGATTTCTCACTGCCGTTATTATAAATTAAATTCGATTATTTTGCAACAGCCGAAACTCTTGATTCGCGAATGATATTAACCTTGATTTGACCCGGATATTCCATTTCGCTTTCAATCTTTTTGGCTATTTCGTGAGCGATATAAGGCATTCTTTCGTCGTTAACCGCTTCGGGAGAAACCATAACGCGAATTTCTCTGCCCGCCTGAATGGCATAAGCCCTTTCAACGCCGGGGAAGCTTGTGGAAATTTCCTCAAGCTGCTGAAGGCGTTTGATGTAGTTCTCAATGTTCTCGCGCCTTGCGCCCGGTCTTGCGGCGGAAACAGCGTCCGCAGCCTGAACAAGGCAGGCAACGATTGTTTTGCACTCAACATCGCCGTGGTGCGCTTCGATTGCGTGGATAACCTCTTCGCTCTCTTTGTATTTGCGAGCGTATTCAACGCCGAGCGCAATGTGAGAGCCTTCCATTTCGTGGTCAAGCGCCTTGCCTATATCGTGCAAAAGGCCGGCTCTGCGCGCAAGCTTTTCATTTGCGCCGAGCTCTGCCGCCATAAGACCTGCAATATAGGAAACCTCAAGGCTGTGTTTAAGCACATTTTGACCGTAAGAAGTGCGGTATCTGAGCTTGCCGAGCAGTTTAACGAGTTCGGGATGAACCGGTCCGCAATTTGCGGCAAGCACCGCTTTCTCACCCTCTTGCTTAATGATTGCATTAACCTCACGGGTGGATTTTTCAAACATTTCTTCAATTTTTGTTGGGTGAATACGGCCGTCCTGAATAAGGCGCTCAAGGGTAAGCCTTGCAATTTCCCTTCTTACCGGGTCAAACGAGCTTACGGTGATTGCCTCGGGAGTGTCGTCAATAATAAGCTCAACACCCGTGATGGTTTCAATTGAGCGGATATTGCGGCCCTCACGACCTATGATTCTGCCCTTCATATCGTCGCTTGGCAAAGAAACAACGGAAACGGTTGTTCTGCCGTGTGGTCTGCTGCACAGCGCTGGATAGCAGTTGCTATTATCTCCTTTGCAAGCACTTCGCTTTGATCGCGAACCATTTGCTCGTATTCAAGAATTTTTCTGCTTTTTTCGGTATCAAGCTCTTCTTCAAGCGATGCAAGCAATTGGTGCTTTGCCTCCTCTTGTGTGAAGCCCGATATTTTTTCCAGCATATCAAACTGGCTTTTCTTGATGCTATCAATCTCGAGTAATTTATCGTCGGCATCTTTAAGCTTTTGGCTTAAGGATTCATTTTTTGCCTCAATGGAATCTGCTCTTTTATCAAGATATTCTTCCCTTTGGTTGAGGCGGTTTTCCTGTTTTTGAACTTCGCTTCGCCTTTCGCGGATTTCTTTATCGGCGTCAGAGCGCAACTTGTGAATTTCATCTTTCGCTTCGATAAGGCTGGCTTTTTTTGTGTGCTCTGCCTGCTGAAGCGCATCGTTTATAATTTTGGTAGCTTCCTGTGTTGCGGATCCTATTTCTTTTTCATTGGCTTTTTGCCTCATAACCGAGCCCAAAACAAAGCCTGCAATGCAGAATATAACCGCACACACTACAATAATTATAATTGCAACCGGTGTACTCATAATCAATAGCACCTCCTTCTGTTTTTAGATTTTTTGATCAATTATCATCAGAAAAGGTACAGTTTAAATACAAACCGAAATTATATTAGTTTTGTATAGGCATAATACAACGCTATATAGATTTTCCTATTTATAATACACCCATATCTTGTATCTGTCAAGTTAGTTGGCGGCGTAAGTGCAAAAGTTTTGAAAATTGCCGCGTTTTTGTGTTGACATCGTAAAAAATAATGTTATAATTATCGCATAAGCAGTAATTAAGCTGTGTTAAAGCTTTGATGGGATTAAAACTGCGCATCCGCTTTATTTGCAGAGAGCGCCCCGCCGGCATTGTTTGCCGCCGCTGAAAGGGGAGCATAAAGCAGCGTAAGCTACCGCCCCGGAGCGCCGCCAATACCGGCCGTAAGCCTGCGTTAAAGGCATTGAGAGGCGCTTTTGCGCAATTCAGGTGGAACCGTGGATTTATTATTCACCCTGTGTTTATCGCAGGGTGATTTTTTTATCCGCAAAAATATATATTGCAAAATTAAGCCATTCGGCTTGGAGGGAAAATTATGAAAATTACTTTGAAAGACGGCTCCGTTAAAGAGTATGCTTCGCCGATGTCTGCTGCGGATATCGCAAAAGACATCTCTATGGGCCTTTACAGAAACGCATGTGTTTGCAGAATAAACGGTGAGGTTAAAGACCTTCGCACGGTTGTTTGCGATGATGCGTCACTTGAAATCCTCACCTTTGATAATGAAGAAGGCAAAAGAGCGTTTAACCACACTGCGTCCCACATTATGGCGCAGGCGGTTAAAAGGCTTTATCCCAAGGTTAAGCTCACAATCGGGCCCGCTATTGAGGACGGCTTTTATTATGACTTTGACACGGAAACTCCGTTCGGCCCCGAGGATCTTGCAAAAATCGAGGCAGAGATGAAAAAGATTGTTAAAGAGGGTTTTGCGCTTGAAAAATTCGAGCTTGCTCCCGATGAAGCAATCAAGCTTATGCAGGAAAAAGACGAGCCTTATAAGGTTGAGCTTATAAATGAGCATGCAGGCAAGGGCGAGCATATCAGCTTCTATAAGCAGGGTGAATTTACCGAGCTTTGTGCAGGCCCGCACCTTATGGATGTTAAGCCCGTTAAGGCGTTTAAGCTTACAAACTGCACAGGCGCTTATTGGAGAGGCGATGCCAAAAACAAAATGCTTTGCAGAGTTTACGGCACGGCGTTCCCCAAGGCTTCAATGCTTGAGGAACACCTTGCAATGCTTGAAGAAGCCAAGAAGCGTGATCACAGAAAGCTCGGCAAGGAGCTTGGGCTCTTCACGATTATGGAAGAAGGCCCCGGTTTCCCGTTCTTCCTGCCGAAGGGCATGGTGCTGAAAAACACGCTTGTTGATTATTGGCGCGAAATTCACCGCAAGGCAGGCTATTATGAAATTCAAACCCCGATGATTCTTAACAGAGCGCTTTGGGAGCGCAGCGGTCACTGGGATCACTATAAAGAGAATATGTACACCACCGTTATCGACGATGAGGATTATGCAATTAAGCCGATGAACTGCCCCGGCGGCATGCTCGTTTATAAAACGCAAATGCATTCCTATAAGGATTTGCCGCTTCGCATGGGCGAACTCGGCCTTGTTCACAGGCACGAGCTTTCCGGTGCGCTTCACGGTCTTATGCGTGTTCGCTGCTTCACACAGGACGATGCTCATATCTTTATGACCCGTGAGCAAATCAAAGATGAAATCAAAAATGTTGTTCGTTTGATAGACGGCGTTTACAACACCTTTGGCTTTGAATATCATATCGAGCTTTCTACTCGCCCCGAGGATTCCATGGGCGCGCAGGAGGATTGGGATATCGCCACCGATGCGCTTCGCGACGCTATCACTGAGCTCGGCTATGATTTTGAGGTAAATGAGGGCGACGGCGCATTTTACGGCCCGAAGCTTGATTTCCATCTTAAAGATTGCCTTGGCAGAACATGGCAGTGCGGCACAATTCAACTTGATTTCCAGCTTCCCGAAAGATTTGAACTCGAATATGTGGGTGCAGACGGCGCAAAGCACCGCCCGATTATGATTCATCGTGTTGTTTTCGGCAGCATCGAAAGATTTATCGGTATTCTTACAGAGCATTTTGCAGGCGCTTTCCCAACTTGGCTTGCTCCAGTGCAGGTTAAGCTGCTTCCGATTGCAGACAGGCATTATGATTATCTTAAAGCTGTTGAAAATAAGCTTGAAGAAAGAGGAATTCGCTGTGAGATAGATGACAGAAGCGAGAAAATCGGCTTTAAGATTCGCTCTGCACAGATGGAAAAAATTCCTTATATGCTTGTTGCGGGCGACAAGGATATTGAAAACGGCACCGTTTCCGTTCGCTCAAGAAAAGAGGGCGAGCAGGGTGCTATGAGCGTTGATGAATTTGCGGATATGATTGAAAAGGAAATCAAATCCAAGGCTCTGTAATCCGTAATTTCGTAAATAATAAAGAAAAATCCGGAATGATTTTCATCCCGGATTTTTTTATGCCTTAAAAGCGATTAAATTAAACGGTGCACAGAAATACATTACGGAGTGCGCCTGTTTTGTGAAGCCTTATCGCAAATTGTTTTTGCTGAGCTTAAGCCTTGTTGATTCGCGGATAACAAATTCCGTTTTCAAAATATGATTGTCTATTTTTAAATCCGGATTTGTTATTATGTTATGCAGCATATCGCAGGCACAGCGGCCCAATTTGTATGACGGCTGGCTCACCGTTGTTATGGTGGGCGAGGTCATCAGGGAAATTAGGCTGTTGCTGAAGCCGACAACGGCAATGTCTTTCGGAATTTGACAGCCTCTTTTCATAGCTTCTTTTATGGCAGCGGCGGCAAAAATATCGGAAGCTGCAAAAATTGCATCCGGCATAAAGCCGGAATCAAGCTTTTTGGCAATGGTTATGCTTGCCAAATCAAACGAAGTTCCGCTCAGCTGAATATAATATTCCGGCTTGATTTCCATTCCGGCTTCTTTTAATGCGTCGGTGTAGCCGCGACGCCTGTCTGCTGCCATTTGGTAGGAAAGCGGCCCGTTTAAAAAGGCAATTTTTCTTCTGCCGGAGGTTATAAGATATTCCGTTGCGAGCTTTGCGGATTCGTAATTATCAACTATAACATACGGCTGCTTTGCCTGTGGGTTGTATTCGCAGCATTGCACAACGGGAACAACCCGTGAAACGGCGTCAAGGCTTTCGGCAGGAAAGGCGGAAAGCGTTATAACCCCCGATGCATGCACATTTTTTAAAAATCTTATAAAATCATGTATGCTTCCTTTTCTCGGTGAAAACTGGGTTGCGATAAAATCACAGTCATGCTCGGAAGCACCGTCCAGCGCACCCTGCAAAATATCATAATAATAGCTGTGATTTGTGTGCTCGACAACCAGCACGATTATGTTTTTTTGATATGATTCGATAAAATTATCGCGATGCCTCGGTGTAACTCCGAGAGCCTGCATCGCATCCTCAACAAGCTTAACGGTTTGCGGCTTAACAAGCTCTCTGTGATTAACCACTCTGGAAACGGTGGCGCTTGAAACGCCGCAGTATTTTGCAATGTCCTCAACCGTTGCTCTTTTTGCCATAAAATCACCTCAAACTGTTTTAATTATATATTGCCGCGGCGGGAATTGCAACAGTGTTTATTTTGTGCTTACAAAGCATGATTTTTTTTGCGAAACGGGCGTTATAAATTCAAAATGAAAAGTTTTCATTAGGCGTATTTGCAAAAAGCATATAAATTGACTTAAAATCGGCATTGTGCCCAAACAAAATGCAGGGGCTTTGTGTATATGCGATATAATTTTTACAAATTTCGCCACATTTATATTGACTGATTTCTTGCTTTTATATATAATAATTCTATAACTTGTGGGAGCATATATAAATATGTATAAATAATACAAAATATCGTGTGTAAACCTGCTTTTTCGCTCGTTTTTTCGCGAATTTTGTTGTTTTTTAAGCTTGAAATTACGTGCCCGCGATGAATGGAGATTGGAATGAAAGAATATTTAAAAGAAAAAAGCAAAAAAAGGAAACGGTTGAAGAAATTGATCTTATCCCTCTTTTTAAAGCCGTTGTTTCAAAATGGTGGCTTATAGTTATTTTCGCCGTTGTTTTAGGCATGGTTTCGTATTTTGTGACGGACACTTTTGTTACTCCGACCTACAGATCCGGCTTTACCGCTTATGTTAATAACCGCAGCGGTGTAACGGCAAGCGGAACGGAAGCAACAGGCAGCAAAAAGCTTACCACTTCCGATATCACGGCTTCGCAAAGCCTTGTTAAAACCTATTCAAAAATCATTCTCAGCCGTTCCGTGCTCACCGAGGCGGCGTCTAAGGCAAATCTTAATTATACGCCCTCTCAGCTTTCAAAAATGGTTTCCACCAACACAGAGGATGAAACAGAGGTTATCGGCGTTTATGTAACTGCCGAGGATCCCAAAGTTGCAGCTCAGCTTGCAAGCGCAATCGCGGATGTTGCTCCCCAAATGATTTCGCAGATAATAGAGGGCAGTTCTATGCAAATTATTGACGAACCCCTTGTGCCCACTTCGATTTATTCTCCGAATTATTCCAAAAACACGGCAGTCGGCTTTTTGATCGGCGCGGTTATTGCCGTTGCCATAATAGTAATCAAAGAATTGCTTGATGATCATGTTAAAAATGAAGAAGATCTTGAAGATAAATTCGCAATACCCGTTGTGGGCGTTATCCCGGATGTAAATTCGGCAGTCAAGCAAAGCTCAAAATATGCCTATGCATACAAGATGAATGAGGGAGGCAAAAAATAATGGATAAAAAGCAGAAAAAGGCCGGAATGAACGGCGACACATTGCTTCTTTCACAAAATTCACCGTTCAGCGTGCAGGAGGCGTATAAATCGTTAAGAACGAATGTGGCGTTTTCCATTGCAGGCGGCGATTCAAAATGTATCGGGGTCACAAGCCCCAACAGGGGCGACGGTAAAAGCTCCGTTGCCGTTAATTTGGCTATTTCTTTTGCGCAAATCGGCAAAAAAGTGGTTTTGGTGGATTGCGATATGCGCCTTCCCACGGTTGCTCATAAGCTGGGAATAAAAAGAAGCCCAGGATTAAGCGATTATCTCGTGGGCGAAAAAAGCATAAACGAATGCATTTTCAGTGTCAGCAAGCTTGGCTTTGCCGTTGTGCCGGCAGGAAACATTCCGCCGGATCCCACAACTTTGCTTGAATCAAAGGAAATGCGCGAGCTGCTCGGCGTGCTCAGAAATTATTATGATTACATCATAGTTGATTTACCGCCGGTTCTTCCCGTGCCGGATGCAATGATTCTTTCAAAGCATATAGACGGATATTTGATAGTTGTTAAAAGCGGCACTGCGGAATACAGAAATGTGTCCGATGCATTAAAGCAGCTTCAGTTTGCGGATTCCAATATCATCGGCTTTGTTTATAACGGAAAACCGTTGCCGAGCAAGCGCTCAAGAAAATATAGGTATAACTATACTTATTATAAAAAGAAATAGGCAACCGCGATGCTCGTAATCGAAACTTTGTGCCGTCAGGGATCGGTTGATGCCGGTTAAATCACGCTTTGGTGCAATTCCGCTCTGCCGTGCGGCTCTGCGCAAAAAGCGCCGCCATTTGTGATTTACAAACGGCAGCAGGATTGCCGAAACGTGCTCGGTCTGCTTCAACCCGTCGCATTTTTTGCGGGGGGGTAGACTGTTTGTTTTATAAATACAGTTTACTGCAATAATTCTTATGTACGCACTGTTGATGAGAGGCTGTTTATGAAAACATACAAAAAATTACTTAGTAAATTGAATATTGAGCATTGGAAGATGATCGCGGTATATCTTGCGATATATGATATTATTGCCGTTAATGCGTCTTATCTTTTCGGATTGCTGATAAGATTTGATTTTAAATTTTCAACCATTCCGATGGATTATTATTATGCATTTTTGAAATTTGCGCCGATATATACGGTGTTTTCGTTAGTTGTGTTTTATTTCTTTAAAATGTATAACAGTCTTTGGCGATTTGCAAGCTTCAACGAGCTGAACAGAATTATGGTTGCCAATATCATAACCACCGTTTTCCAGTGCGTCGGAATTACGTTGCTGTTTATGCGAATGCCGTTCTCTTATTATATAGGCGGCGCCGTGATTCAGCTTATTCTTGTTGTTGCCATAAGGTTTGTGTATCGCTTCGTGAATTTGGAGCGCCAAAAAAGCCATCAAAAATCGCTTGCAAGCGAAAATGTTATGGTTATCGGCGCGGGCAGATCGGGGCAAATGCTGATAAAAGAATTAAAAACATCTGATAAAACAACAATGCGTGTTTGCTGCATTATTGATGATAATCCCAACAAAAAAGGCCGTTATACAGAAGGAGTGCAGATTGTGGGCGACAGAACCTGCATTCTTGAAGCAGCGAAAAAATATGAAATAAATAAGATTATTTTTTCAATTCCGTCTGCCTCTGCAGAAGATAAGCGAGATATTCTTAATATCTGCAAGGAAACAAATTGTGAACTTGTCAGCTTGCCGGGCGTTTATCAAATTGCAAACGGCGAAAGGCTGCTCAGTAAAATGAAGCCGGTTGAAATAGAGGATTTGCTCGGCCGAGATCCTATTAAGGTTAATATGGACGAGATTTTCGATTACCTTTCCGGCAAGGTTATTTTGGTTACGGGCGGAGGCGGCTCAATCGGCAGCGAGCTTTGCAGGCAGATTGCCGCTCATAAGCCGAAGCAGCTCATAATTTTTGATATCTATGAAAACAATGCTTATGATATCGAGCAGGAACTCAAAAGAAAATATAAAGCCCTTAATCTTAAAGTGCTTATCGGATCGGTTAGGGACAGTAAGCGCATAAATTCCGTGTTTGAAACATATAAGCCTCAAATCGTTTATCACGCTGCGGCTCACAAGCATGTGCCGCTTATGGAAACAAGCCCCAACGAGGCCATTAAAAACAATGTTATCGGCACATATAAAACCGCTTATGCCGCAATGCAAAACGGCGCGGAGCGCTTTGTGCTTATCAGCACGGATAAGGCGGTTAATCCCACGAATATTATGGGCGCCAGCAAAAGGCTTTGCGAAATGGTTATTCAAAGCATGGATGCCATCGGTAAATCGGGCAGATTTGATTTGTTGCCTTCCGTTTGCGCGCATTTAACGGCGGGTGAGGATCCCGAATGCGAGGCCATTAAATTCAATGCAGAAAATGCAAAATCCCTTATGGCGGAAAGCGTTAATAACGAAAACAGAAGCGGCACGCAGTTTGTTGCCGTTCGTTTCGGAAATGTGCTCGGCAGCAACGGCTCTGTTATTCCGCTCTTTAAAAAGCAAATTGAGGCAGGTGGCCCGGTAACCGTTACCCATCCGGATATCGTAAGATATTTTATGACTATTCCGGAGGCTGTAAGCCTTGTGCTTCAGGCGGGCACATATGCTTTGGGCGGCGAAATATTTGTGCTTGATATGGGGGCGCCCGTTAAAATTGATTCTTTGGCGCGCAATCTTATAAGGCTTTCGGGCTATACTCCGGATGTGGATATTAAGATTGAATATTCGGGCTTGCGACCCGGCGAAAAGCTTTATGAAGAATGCCTTATGAAAGAGGAGGGCATGAAAAAAACGGAAAGCGAGCTTATTCACATCGGCAGGCCGATTCCGTTTGATGTGGCGGTATTTATGCAAAATCTTGAGAAGCTTGCCGCAGCTGCTTTTGATAACAGCAGCGAAATAGTTGAAATGGTGGAAAAAGTTGTTCCCACTTTTCATCCTTCGGGCGAGCATCCGGAAAGGCGCGCCGGCAGAGTGCTCCGATTAAAAGCAAATAAATCAAAAAGGCTGTGTTTGTGCAAGCGTTTGCATGCCGCAGCCTTGTTTGGCAATGTATGGTGAAAAGATGAGTAAATTAAAAAAAAGCCGTTGCCTGCGCTTCGGCGCTTTTGGGTGCGGCGTTTACGGCACTTTCCGCTGTTGCGGCGGTTAAAAGGGCAGACAGCCGTTATGAAAACGAGCCTGCCGAAAAAATCCTTTAGAGGGCAAAAAGGTTGAGTTTGTGCCTGATGAAAGCAAAAGCGAAAATGCCGACGGGCAAAGAGGATATTTAAAAGCCGTCGGCGATTGCACGGCAAATCTCAGCGCATATGATAAATATGTTAAGCGTGCGCTTGATGTTGTTATTTCTTTTGGCGGTTTGGTTGCATTGTCGCCCGTGTTGGCCGGTGTTGCCATCGCTATTCGCATAGATGATCCCGGTCCGGTGCTTTTTACTCAAAAAAGAGTGGGTGAAAACAAGCAGTATTTTAAGCTTCATAAATTCAGATCAATGAAAATGAGCACTCCCCATGATGTGCCCACCCACATGCTTGATAACCCCGATCAATACATAACCAAGGTGGGCAAATTCATCAGAAAGCACAGCTTGGACGAATTGCCGCTTTCAAAAAAGATTATGCCCTGCAATAATTATATAATGGGGCTTGCCAAAATCGGCTGTGTGGTATAAAATATGGATAACCAACTAAATGCGCTTTATGCGATGAAAGGAAAAAATATGAAAATAGCAGTTGCAGGAACGGGATATGTGGGCTTATCGATTGCCACGCTGCTTGCGCAGCCACCATGCGGTTACCGCTGTGGACATTATCCCCGAAAAGGTTGAGCTTATCAACTCGCGTAAATCTCCCATTCAGGATGAATATATCGAAAAATATCTTGCAGAAAAGGATCTTGATTTAACCGCCACATTAGACGGCGCTTCGGCTTATAAGGATGCGGATTTTGTTGTTATTGCAGCTCCGACGAATTATGACAGTAAAAAGAATTTCTTTGATACCTCGGCAGTTGAAGCGGTTATCGAGCTTGTTATCGAAAACAATCCGGATGCGATTATGGTTATCAAATCCACAATTCCCGTTGGCTTCACCGCTCATGTGCGCGAAAAATATCATTGCGATAATATTATTTTCAGCCCTGAATTTCTTCGTGAATCAAAGGCACTTTATGATAATCTTTATCCCTCAAGAATAATTGTTGGCACGGATGTTGATAACGCAAGGCTTGTTAAAGCCGCAAATGCCTTTGCCGATTTGCTTAAAGAAGGTGCAATTAAGGAAGATATAGACACTCTGATTATGGGCTTCACGGAGGCCGAGGCTGTTAAACTTTTTGCAAACACATATCTTGCACTCAGGGTTTCTTATTTCAACGAGCTTGACACATATGCGGAAATGAAGGGCCTCAATACCAAGCAGATTATAGACGGTGTTTGCCTTGATCCGCGTATCGGCTCGCACTACAATAATCCATCGTTCGGCTACGGCGGCTATTGCCTGCCTAAGGACACAAAGCAATTGCTTGCAAACTATGAGGATGTGCCTCAAAATATGATGTCTGCCATTGTGGAAAGCAACAAAACAAGAAAAGATTTCATTGCAGACAGAGTTTTGCAAATGGCAGGATATTACAGTTATGATGATGATAATACATATGATTCCGCTATGGAAAAGGAGGTTACCATCGGTGTTTACCGCCTTACGATGAAATCAAATTCTGATAACTTCAGGCAGTCCTCAATTCAGGGCGTTATGAAGCGAATTAAGGCAAAAGGCGCAAAGGTAATTATTTTTGAGCCGACTCTTGAAGACGGCGCCACATTCTTTGGCAGCGAAGTTGTAAACGACCTTGATAAATTCAAATGCGAAAGTGATGCGATAATTGCAAACCGCTATGATTCGTGCCTTGATGATGTTGAGCAAAAGGTTTACACCCGCGATTTGTTCGGCAGAGACTGATCTTATATCAAATCATTTTTAAAAATATAATCTTAAATCAAAAACCGCCTTGCATTAGCAAGGCGGTTTTCTTATCACAGTTCATAATATTCAGCATAATGTTCCTTTTGAACGGAGCTTTTTTTCGATTTTAAGCGCCGTGGGTGTTGCGGCAAGCCCAGCTTGGGAGGTTTCCCTCAGGCATGCCGGCAATGAGCAGCCGATTTGAAACATAGCGTCAATAACCTCATCGGCAGGGATAACGCTTTTGATTCCGGCAAGTGCCATTTGCGCGGCGGTAATTGCGTTTACCGCGCCGATGGCATTCCGTTTTATGCACGGCACTTCCACAAGCCCCGCAACGGGGTCACAAACAAGGCCGAGCATATTTTTAAGCGCCAATGCCGCCGCGTTTGCAATGCATTCGCCGTTTCCGCCCTCAAGGTAAGCCACACCGCCTGCTGCCATCGCTGCCGCGGTGCCTATTTCAGCCTGGCAACCGCCCTGGGCGCCGCTGATAGAGGCGTTTTCCGCCACAATTTCGCCTATGCCCGAAGCAGTGAAAAGAGCTTTGATAATCGAATCTTCGTTTACTTTGTAATATTGCTCATATGCAATGAAAACTGCGGGAATAATGCCGCAGCTGCCCGCCGTTGGCGCAGCAACTATTCGTTTCATGCAAGCGTTGCTTTCAGCTGTTTTAACGGCATATTCCGCCGCAAGTGAAGGGAAATCGCCCAGTAATTTGCGCTCTTTTTGATTGTATTTATGCATCAGTTCTCCGCCGCCGCCCGCCATTTTGCCTGCGGAAACGGCATTTTCGTCGTATTCGTTCACGGCGGTTTTCATTATGCGGTACATGCGGCGCATTTCTTCAAAAACGGATTTTGAAGAAGCAAGCGATTCTTGGGTTTGCTCAGTTAAAACAACCTGCCAAAATTCGCATTCGTCGTTTTTGCAAATGTTTAAAATGTCTTTTATGGAATGATAAGGCATACGGTGCTCCTTAAATTATTTTAACTATGTTAAAGTGCGCTTTTGTTCGGCTTTTTAAAAATGCCCGTCAATCCTCAAGGCTGAGGTATGAAACTTTAACAATGCCGCTTATATCGGCGATTTCCTTAATCGTTTCGGCGGGAATTTCCTGGTCGCACTCGGCAATCAGCACGGAATTTTTTCCGCGCGAGGCCCTGTAAAGATGCATTTGGGCAATGTTGATATTCGCTTCGTAAAGCACGGCGGAAACCTTTGCCACCATCCCCGGCACATCCATGTTGCTTGCAATCAAAGTGGGGTAATCGCCGGAAATATTAGCCGGCAAGCCGTCTATCTGTGCAATGTTAATAATTGAACCGCCTATGGATTCGCCGATAATTTCAAGGCTTTTGCCGCTTTTGCCTTTAAGCTTCAGCAGCACGGAGTTCGGATGGGCCTCTTTGAGCTTTGCTTCGCCCACGGTGAATTTTAAACCCTCTTTTTCGGCAATTTCAAATGCCATGGGGATTCTTTCGTCGTCCGGCTGCATGCCGAGCAGGCCCGCAATCAGCGCCTGCGGCGTGCCATGGCCTTTTCCCGTAAGCAAAAAGGAGCCGTAAAGCCCGATATCGGCAAAGGCGATTTTTTCGCCCATCAATTTGCCGCAAATATATCCTATTCTTGCGGCGCCTGCCGTGTGCGAGCTTGAAGGGCCGACCATGGCGGGGCCGAGTATTTCAAAAACATTCATCAAATTCCTCCAAACAAAAAACAACGGAGCTGAACAGTTCGATAATCAAACCCGTTTAAGCACCGTTGCCCTTTTATATAATAATATATCTTTTGCTGATTTTCAATAGCCGGGCAGCAATTAAACAAAATATGCTTTTAAGCATCGATTTTGTGTGCGAGGCTAAAGCACTTGCTGCAGAATGTTTTTAAAAGCATATGGTTTTTTTGCATCATTAAAATCATTTGCCGATAATTTTAATTTCGTTGTTGCAAACACAAATGGCCTGATTGTTTGTCATTGCCTTTATCGGCAGGGAATTTGAATATTTGCCCGCTATTTTGCGCGATGCTTTTTTAAAAGGAAAGCTGTTCATGTGCGGCAGAGGATAAAAATCAACAAGACCGAGCGCCGAGCAATCGCTTAAATCAGGCGCAGCGGCGCGATCATCCATATCCTCAATATATGTGATACTCGGGGCGACAATAACCGCACCGGCGGATTCGCCTATGTATGCTTTGCCGAGCGCGATTTGCTCCCTGATAATCATATCGGCACCGCTTCTTTTCAGCTCTTGTAAAAGATAAAATGTGTTGCCTCCGCCGATATAAATAATATCCGAATTGAGCAGCTTCGCCGTGATTTCATTGCTTTCGGCAACCGAAATATCAAGCACGCAAATGTTAAGCCCAAGCTTTTCAAGAACACGGCGTTGTTTTCTTATATAGATTGAGCTGCCTCCTTCGGCTTTTGCGGCCGTTGGTATTAAAACTGCGCTTTTGCCGTTTGTTTCGCCGTAAAATTTTTTAAATTCCTTTGCCGTTTTCGCAAAAACGGAGGTTAAAAACAATTTTTTCATTTTATAACGCTATTCCTTTTATCTATCGGTTTGCTATTTTATAAAGCGCAAACAGCCCTTTGCCGAAATAGTTTTTCATCAGTTCGTAATATTCTTTCATATCAACGCGGCTTTCGTTTTCTGAGTGTGCAAGAAGTTCATATATGACTTTGCCTTCTTTAACCGAATTTCCGCTTTGCTCAAAGCCGCAGCATTTGTAAAAATCAAGCCTTTTTATGCGCTGTGCGATGTTTTCGTAATTTTCGTCGGGCTTTTCAACGGCTAAAATCAAGCGCCTGTTTTTATATTTTTGCCTTATGGTTTTCATAATTCTGCCGCCGTATCCGCCGCCGCGCAAATTATTGTTTACGGCAAAGTAAAATACATAAACGATATCGCGGTAATAAACATTGTAAAGCAGCGCAACCGGCATTTCACCGTCAAACACGGTGAAAAATTTTGCCCTTGTGCCGTTTGCCTTGCACAGCAACATAAAAAGCGGCATTCTCTCTTCGGCGGGGAAGGCTTCGGTATAAAGCTTTTTAAGTTCTTTTCCGGGTCGGCGGGTGCTTATAAAGTGCAGTTTGCCTTGCGGCCTTGTGCAATTGCTCATAGAATATTTCCTTTCAACGCTTTGCTTTTGTTGTGCGGATATCGTGGCAAGATATTTCTTGAAATATTAAATTTATTGATATATATTTTAACATAATTTTTTATGTCGCTCAACGGCAAGATTTGAATAAGCCGGAAGTTGAATGAATAAATTGTCGGATTCGTGTAAAATCGGCGTGAAAATAGGCAAAAAATTCTTGAAAACGGCAAACAGCGGTGCTATAATCACTCAAAAGAAAATTTAAGGAGGCGAACAGCTTGGACAGTTGTGATAATCGAAGTCGATGTGCATATGATGGATACGGGCTTGGATTTTATTTCAGGTGTCTGTAACTGTGCCTTTTAATATTCAGTCTTAATCCATCGTTATGAACCGATCACAACTTATCAGAAAAGTGCGGAGAATAAGCGGTGGCTTTTTTTTGCCCGAAAATCGACGCACCTGTTTGAATTTTGTTTTGCCGAGCCGATTTTTACACGGATGCGGCAAATAAGAAAGGTGATGGAATTAAGATGAATGAAAAAATACTCAAAGAACAGAATTTTGCAAAAAAGATTGTGCAAATCATAAAAAATGCACATTCGGAATCTGATTTAAAAGAGCAGCTTAAAAATTATCACGATAACGATATCGCGCAAAGCTTTGAACTTTTAAACAGCACCGAAAGAAGCTTTATATACAACGCAATCGGAATAAAATGGCTGGCAAGCATAATTTCTTATATTGATAATCCCTCGGAATACACTGATGAAATCGGCGTTGAAAGATTGGCAAAAATCATAGATGAAATGGATGCCGACGATGCCGTTGATTTGCTTGAAAAGCTTGGCGAAAGCGTTAAACAAAAGCTTCGCCCGCTGATCGGCGATGAAACAAAAACCGATATTCGCCTGATAAATCATTATGACGAGGATGAAATCGGAAGCCTGATAACAACGAATTATATTTGCATAACGGGGGATTTAACAATTCGCAAAGCCATGCATGAGCTTATCCGCCAAGCGGGCGAAAACGATAACATTTCCACTATTTATGCGGTTGACGGCGAAAATAAATTTTGCGGCGCGATAGACCTTAAAGACCTTATTATCGCAAGGGAAAACGACGATTTAAAAAGCATAATCAGCTATGCCTATCCCTATTTGTTTGACCATGAAAAGATTTCGGAAAGCATTGAAAAAATAAAGGATTACGCCGAGGATTCACTGCCCGTTTTGAATAAAGAGAAAAAAATCATAGGCATAATAACGGCGCAGGATGTTGTTGAAATGGTAGACGATGAATTGGGCGAGGATTATGCAAAGCTCGGCGGTTTGTCTGCCGAAGAGGATCTTAATGAAACAGCGGGAAAAAGTATAAAAAAAAGAATGCCATGGCTCGTTATATTGCTTTTTCTGGGTATGATTGTTTCAAGCGTTGTGGGCGCATTTGAAAACATTGCCACGGCTTTGCCTGTGCTGATTTGCTTTCAATCGCTTATTCTTGATATGGCGGGCAATGTGGGTACTCAGTCCCTTGCCGTTACAATCAGGGTGCTTATGGATGAAAATCTCAGCGGCAAAGATAAATGCATGCTGATTTTTAAAGAGGCCAAAGTCGGCTTTTACAATGGCGGATTGCTCGGTATAACCGCGCTTGTGTGCCTCGGAATATATATAGCGCTGTTTAAAGGCTTTTCCGTTGCAAGTGCATTTCTCATTTCCGGGTGCGTTGGCGTTTCGCTGCTTGTTTCGATTGTTGTTTCAAGCTTGGTGGGCACTCTTGTGCCGATGCTTTTTCATAAAATCAAGGTGGATCCCGCCGTTTCCTCCGGTCCGCTTATCACCACGGTTAATGATTTGGTGGCTGTTGTAACTTATTACGGCCTTTCGTGGCTGTTTCTTATTAAAATCATGCAAATGGGCTGATTTTGCAAGCGAATTTCATATGCGCTCACTTGGAAACGCAGTCAAAAGCTTTGTTTGAAATATATAACCGAATAGAGAAGTCTGTTATTAACGTAACAGCAAAAAAGCCGGTTCGCAGTTAAAGCAAATCGGCTTTTTGAATTATATAAACAATAAATTCAGATTTAATAAACTCGGTGTTTGGGAAAGCAAAACAATTGCCAAACCGGTTGCCAAAGCGGAAATAAAGGCAATGATAATTGCCGCCTTTTTGCTCAGCTTTTGTTTTCTTGCCTTGCAAATCAATAAGGCGCAGACTTCACATACTGTAATAACCAAAGCGATTATTGCAATTGATTCCCAAAGCCAAGATAATTCAAACAATAACTTCATACACTGCTCTCCTTGCTTAAACTTGTTTGGAAATCAATTACCGCTTTTTTAAGCTTGATTATATCCTCTTCATCGGGATGAGATAATGCATTGTCAAAATTATCAATCAGCATATCCAAATTCGCAGGAGCATTCGGCTGCCCTTTCATCTTAACATAGCGTTCTCTTACGGATTGCGGCATTTTGCCTTGGCACATATATTCTCCCTCAACGGCATTGCTTGAGTCTAATGATTGCTTGATTTGATTCAGTATTTTTTGGAAATATGCTTCGCTGCCGCCAAAGCCGGCTGTGCCAAACAAAAAAATTTTTTTATTTTTCAGGGCTTGCAAAAGCTTCAAAGTGTCACTGTCGGCAGTTCCTTTATCCGTCCAAAAACCGATATACAGTATTTCGGATTGAGGCACCTGTGCTTTTGCATTGCCGTAAAAGTCGCAATATTCTTTTGGCAGCACTTCATAAATCGCATCGGCAAGTGCTTTTGTATTTCCTGTAACACTGCTTACCAGTATTGAATATTTCTTGCTTTTCATATTATACACCTCTGCTGTGTTTCGTTAAATCGCCTATGAAGCCGTTTTAAATTATGCCGCAGGCAAATTTTGAAGGCAATATAATCCGGTTGGTGTGTGCTTTCGTCTGCAAATCAATTTGCAAGCATCTGCATTCAGAAGATATATCTTCCGAAATCAAAACGATTTTGAAATTATAAATATTACAGCGACAGCTAACGCAATCATTGCCGCAAAGATAACAAAACCTATCGCTTTTTTTGAAGTTTTTTTAGATTTTGTTGCTTGTTGCGAACAGGGATATGTTTCGGCTTTCGTTTTCGGTGTTGGGGCCGCTTTTTCGGTCGGTTTAGGCGCAGTGGCTTTAGCATATAAAGTGAGAGGATCGGTTTGATTCATTATTCGAAAATAAAAGCCGTCAAGCCACTCGGCGTCACCAGGTTTGCACATGCTTTGTTCGGTGCAACCGGGCATGTGGGCTATTTGATTACGAATCCACCGGTAATGCTTTAGCTGTTTTAAGTCGCTGTCCCAACCTTTGACAAGATATGAACCGCGAGGAGTATTTATCATTTCATCAATATAAGCGGATACGCGTCTGTCGTCGTTCATTATCTCACCGCACAGCTTTTCAAGCTGCTTATATGATTCGGTAAAGCTCATATTATACCTCCAAAAATCACTTATCAGCCGCAATTTTGCATTTTATCCGAAAGTTTATCTTGCTTGCCTTGAACTTCCAAAGCCGTCCGATTTTTGCCGCAGGAAGATTTCTTCTTTTTTTATATCCGATCAAGCACAGCGTTGCGCTGAGGTATTTGTATATCCTTTTCATTGAGCATCTGTGCTCGATTTCAGAATCCATTGGGTTATTCTCATTTTCAGGTAGTTGCAATTATATAAATTCAATATACCATATACGGCGCTTAAAATCAACGATTATTGCGGGCTTATAAGAGAAAAGCAAAAAGCGGTGATAATAAAACGGAGCTGTCGCAATGACAACTCCGCAAAATAAGTTGTAAGCCCGCTGTTCGGATTTTAATTGCAAAGCCATATAAGAAATAAAAAGACCGGCATCCTTTCGGGCACCGGCCTTTTCGTTGGCGGAGACGGTGGGATTCGAACCCACGTCCCTCAAGGGGCATCATGATTTCGAGTCAAGTGGTGAAAACCGAACTTGGCGGAATTTAACGGAAGATAAAAGCAGGTAAGAGAACCCCGAAAATGCCGTGTTTTCAAGGCTTTCCGCACCCATTCGCATCGAAACCGCTGTGAAAATCCGAGTCCGAGAGTCTCCTCCGATTTCGCCGAGTTCTAACAGATTTTCGGAAAAACCTATTAGAATTTTTGATAGAACCGAGCGATTTTTCGCCCCAAAATCACGCTTTTGGCAGTGCGTGAAAAGCGCCGGTTATGCCGAACCGCACCAAAAGTCATGTGTGGATTTTAGCGGTCGGGGTTCAAACCGGCAGAAAAGAAAAATGATGAAAGAGCGTACATAATCTATGCCTCACCGGAAACGGTGGGGCAGCATTTTTTTGTTTCTGACGGGTCGAACTATGAGAACGGCAAAATAAGATTCCCTTATTTTGCACCGCGTTTTAAGGGAAACGCAATGAAAATAAGGGAAAGCCTTTATTGGGGTCGGTTTTCGCAGTGTCAAAACCGCAGCCCCGACCTTTCAAATGAGGTTCGGGGCTGTGGTGCTCATTTATAACGATTTTTTAATCGTCATCGTCTTCATTATCCCATGACGAAATAATGTGAAGTTCTCCGCTGTCTATATCCAAGGCCATGTTATCGCCCATGCGCATCATCATATTGCCGTCGGAGTCGATTGCCATATTGTCGGAAACGGTGTACGCAAAATCGCCGTCGTCGTAGTCGAAGAAATGCTTACTCATAGATTTGCCTCCTTAAAATGTTTAATCGTCATAATCGGTATAGTCGGGAGCCCAATCAGGCCATAGTTGTGCTTTGTTTCTGCGGCGAGAATTGTGAACTTGCTGATGTGTCTTATGATTGGGGTTCATTTGGTTTGAATGATTATCCTTGTTAGCTTTGTATGCCTTGTTGTTCGGATTATTCTGATTTGACCAATCATCCAGTTGCTTTTGGGTATGCGTTTTCCCAGACACTTTTTTCATTGCTTTCTCCTTTCTGAACCGAAAAAATCCACGCACTTGCATCGTGCGTGGACTACGATTTCAGATTATACAATCGCTTTACACGCAACAAAACAAGACCGACGCAAACACATCGGTTCGAATTGTGGTGTAAAGCAGTGAAACAGCAGGAGGACAACAAAAGTCAACACACAGCCGCTTTCTTGATTTCATAATGAGAATTTGAAAGAAATCAATAGTTTCAATGATTTACTCATGTCATTAAAAGGCCAAATTCCTCCCAATCTAATTCGTACTCTCATGATACGAATAATCAATGTTGGGGAACACATTACCTCTTAACAAATATATTATATCACATATTAAGAGTTTTTGCAATAGGATTTCACACAATCAGATTCTTCAAATGGAGCACTTCTGTATAATGTCAAAACAAAAAGAAGCACAGTACATTCTTTCTGCCGGTTTGAACCCCGACCGCTAAAATCCACACATGACTTTTGGTGCGGTTGCCCGCAACCGGGTGTTTTGAAAATCGGCAAATTTCCGTTCGAAAAAAATTATTCTAATGCACCAAAAAGTAGGGAAGCCTTAAAAAGCCTTATTTCACGCGGTGTTTGAAGGTTTTTTTATTCTAATATTCACGGGCGAAAAAGAACATAAAATCGGCTCGAAAAATTGACAGAAACACAAAAAATAGAAACGAAAGAATTTTCACCGAATAGAAAAAGCCCTTGAAAACACTGGGTTTTCAAGGGTTTCGTTGGCGGAGACGGTGGGATTCGAACCCACGTCCCTCAAGGGGCATCATGATTTCGAGTCATGTCCGTTATGACCACTTCGATACGTCTCCGTGCAGTACTAAGATTGTATATCAAACGGTGGCATTTGTCAATGATTTTATGTTGAAATGCTTTGCGTGATATGCTAAAATTTATTTTACGGTATAAAAAATACGGCAAACTATAAAATTTCGGAGGCAAAAAAATGATTGCAATTGTGGATTACGGCGCCGGCAATTTGATGAGCGTTAAAAAGGCGCTTGATTTTATCGGTGAGAAATCCGTTATCACATCGGATTGCAAAGCGATAGAAACGGCAGAGAGGGTGATTTTGCCCGGTGTCGGCTCGTTCGGCGACGCGATGGATTCGATGAGGCAAAAGGGCCTTGATGAAACGGTAAAGCATGCGGCGCTTTCCGGAAAGCCTTTTTTAGGTATCTGTCTAGGCTTGCAGCTGCTGTTTGAAAGCAGCGCGGAAAGCCCGGAGGCAGACGGGCTGGGAATTCTTTCCGGCAATATTTCGCTTATTCCCGGAAGTGACGGGCTCAAAGTGCCGCATGTGGGCTGGAATTCGGTTGAAACCAAGCCCGAAAGCAGGCTTTTCGGCGATATTCCGAGCGGAAGCTATTTTTATTTCGTTCATTCTTATTATCTTAACGGCGCAGAGCCCGGTGTTGTTGCGGGGAAAACGAATTACGGTGTTGATATTGAGTGCGCCGTTGAAAGAGGAAATCTTTTTGCCACCCAGTTTCACCCCGAAAAAAGCGGCGAAATCGGCTTGAAGCTGCTTAAAAATTTTGCAAAGGCGGAGGTTTAAATTATGTATGCAAAAAGAATTATTCCCTGCCTTGATGTGAAAAACGGCAGGGTTGTAAAGGGTGTTTCCTTTGTTAATTTGCGTGATGCGGGTGATCCGGTTGAATGCGCGGCCGCCTATGACAAAGCCGGCGCAGACGAACTTGTGCTGCTCGATATAACCGCCACACACGAGGGCAGAAGCACTATGATTGATATTGTGGAGCGCGTTGCAAACAGTGTTTTCATTCCGTTTACCGTGGGCGGCGGAATAAAAAGCGTTGATGATTTTAAGGAGCTTTTAAGAGCAGGTGCGGATAAAATTTCCGTTAATTCCGCAGCGGTGCGCAATCCGCAGCTTATAAACGAGACGGCGTATAAATTCGGCAGCCAGTGCGTTGTGTGCGCGATAGATGCAAAAAGAAACGGCAACGGCTGGGAGGTCTATTTAAACGGCGGCAGGATTCCAACGGGGATAGATGCTGTTAAATGGGCAAAGGAGGCTTACGAACGCGGCGCGGGTGAGATTTTGCTTACCTCCATGGATTGCGACGGGCAAAAGAAAGGCTACGACAATGAATTGAACCGCGCGGTTTCCGAAAGCGTGGGCATTCCCGTTATCGCATCGGGCGGTGCGGGCGCAAAAGAGCATTTTTACGACGCTTTTACTTACGGCAAGGCGGACGCGGTGCTTGCGGCAAGCCTTTTCCATTTCAACGAATTGCCCGTGCCGGAACTGAAAAAGTATCTTAAAGAAAAGAATATTCCCGTAAGGCTTTAAATTTTGCCGACCGAATTTATTGTTCGGTCGGCTTTTTTTGATTGAAAGTCGGCATGCTAAATGTTATAATAAATTATATATTAAAAATAACGGATTTTACGCCCCGCTTTAAGAAAAGGCTTTCGCAATATGCCGAAATGCCCGCGCGTGCAAAATTAAATCCGATATGCGAAAATCGCTTGCAAAAAGTTGAAAGGTTTCGGAATTTTAAATGGCAAAGGATAATAAGAACACAAAATTTATTGAAAACGATAATATGGTTATCGGCAGAAACGCCGTGGCCGAGCTGCTTAAAAGCGGCAGAGAAATCGAAAACATCATAATCGCAAAGGGCAGCAGAGAAGGCTCAATAAACAAAATCGTTGCCGCTGCGCGCGAAAGGGGCATTGTTATAAAAGAGGCCGATTCGCGCAAGCTTGATTTTATGTGCGGCGGTGCAAATCATCAGGGCGTGGTGGCTAATGTGCCCGCCCATGAATACAGCAGCGTTGATGAAATACTTGCACTTGCCGAAGAAAAAGGCGAGGCTCCTTTTATTATCATATGTGATGAAATTGAGGACAGCCGTAACCTTGGCGCCATTATCAGAACGGCGGAGGCATGCGGTGTGCACGGCGTTATAATTCCGAAGCGCAGAAACGCGGGGCTTAATTTTATAGTTGCTAAAACCGCATGCGGCGCACTTGAATATGTTAAGGTGGCAAGAGTTTCAAATCTTGCCTCAACCATTGAGGATTTAAAAAAGAAAAACATTTGGGTTTATGCCGCGGATATGGACGGGCAGCCTTGGTGCAAAACCGATTTTTCGGGCGGCGCGGCGCTTGTTGTGGGCAGCGAGGGCAAAGGCGTGGGCAGGCTCGTTAAGGAAAAGTGCGATGTAACCGTTTCGCTGCCGATGCGCGGCAATGTAAACAGCCTTAACGCCTCCGTTGCGGCGTCCGTAATTATGTATGAAATCGCCAGGCAAAGGCTTGGCTTGTGATGAGTGATTTGAATGAGTGAAAATAAAGATCTTTCGGTTGAAGAGATTTTAAAGGAAGCCGAGGCGGTGCTTAAAAGCATAGACAGAAAATCCGCCGAAGCAAAAGAAAAAATCAAAAGCGTTGATGAGCCGCTCGAGCCGGAGCCGGTTAAAACCTTTGTGCCGAAATCTCAAAAAAGCACCGCTTCAAATGCCGAAGAAACGGAAAAGGTTAGGGCATATGTGCCGGGAAAAACCAAACCCGCGCCGCAGCCGGCAAACGATAAAACCGCCGTGGTGCCTAAGCTTTCACGCCAAAAAACGGCAAAGGTGCCGAACCCGGATAAAACGGCGGTGGTGCCGATTGCTAAAGGCGAGGCGAAAAGGTTTTTCAAAAGCCATTCGGCAGACGCGGAATACGGCTCAGCTCCGCCGCGAATTATAGAAAAGGCGGCCACGATAAAAAGCCGCTCCAGGTTTGATAAAACTCTTGATTTGCAGGAAATACCCACAATTCTTGCTGTTGATGAGCTTGATAAAACGCGAACGGTATTTTCGGCAAATCGTGAAAGTAAATCCGATTTTGTGCCCGAAAAGGACGAATATGACAATTCCGACCAAATCAGGATGACGGGCTTTGACGATGAGGTGGACGAGGTTCCCGTGATAGACGAGGAGCTTGCCGAAGCAGCTTCGCCGCAGGCGTGAGGAAAAGGTGAATAAATTTCGCCTTTTTACGCCGGAGGAATTTGAGGGCGACGATAAAAGCCGCGCAAAAAAAAATTAAATTTGACGATTACAGAAAAAGCAGCGAGCGCACTCAAACGCTTGAAAGCCTTTTTAAGCTTAAAACAAAAAGCAATTTGCGCGTTTCGTTCACCGTTGTTTTCGGTGCGCTTTTGCTTCTGATTACAGTGCTTAAAAACACGGCGTATTTGCCCTCCTTTTTAAACGATGATTTCAATTGTTATTTAACGGCAATCATAATTTATGCCGCTGTGATGATAACAAATATCGGCACGCTTTTGCGCGGGCTTAATCTCAAAAAAGGAATAAACTTTTATTTTCCCGTAACCGTGGCGGCTGTGATTGCGGCTGTAAACACAGGTGTGCTTTTGGCAAATCCGGATTTGATTTACGATGGGGGCACGCTGTTTCCGTCGGCGGCGGTTTTTGCCGTGTTTATAGCGGAGCTCGGCAGGAGACAAACGGTTGAGAGGGTTATAAGCAACTTTGAATTTTTAACCGGCAGAGGGGATAAATCAACCGTTGAGGATATTGTAAACGAGGTAGACGCACGAATAATCTCCAAAAACATGCTTGAGGGCGAGCCTTATTTGAAATACAGCGTTAAAACGGATTTTCCCACAAGCTTTTTGGAAATTTCTTTTGCATATGAGCCGGCGGATAAAACGGCAAAGGTGCTTTCGCCCGTATTTATTTGCTTTAATTTGGCAATGTTTGTGATTATCGGCCTCATCAAAAAAAATTGGAACGAGGCGTTTAACATGCTCACGGCGGGGCTTATAATCTCCTGCCCGGCAATAACGCTTTTAGCTTCAAACCGCGCACTTTCGCAGGTTTCAAAATCACTTGCGAAAAGCGGCGCTATGGTTTGCGGCTTTGAGGGCGCACATTATGTGCACAATTCAAACGCGCTTGTGATGGAGGCGGCGGATCTTTTCGGTTCGCGCTCATGCAATCTGCATGGCATAAAAACCTTTAACGGTGCAAAAATAGACGATGCGATTTTGCAAACCGCGGCGGTGGTTATGCAAATAAAAAGCCCGCTTGCCAATGTTTTTGATGATGTTATTGTGGGCAAGCAGTCCATTTTGCCGCAGGTTGACGGCGTTATTTATGAGGATAAAATGGGCACATCGGCTTGGATATATCAAAAGAAAATCCTTGTCGGCAATCGCGATTTGCTAATTCACCACGGCGTTACCGTACCCAAAGAGGATTATGAAAAAAAATACACCAGAAAGGGCAGAAAAGCGCTTTATCTTGCCGTGGCAGGCAAGGTTATGGCTATGTTTATAGTCAGCTACGAGGCGGATCCAACGCTCAAAAAGCTGCTTAAAAAGCTGGAACGCAGCGGAATAACCGTTATTTTGCGCAGCTGTGATCCTTATATAAACGAAGAAAGCTTAAAAAATATATTTGATGTGCCGGAGGGCTTCATTAGGGTTATGACGGCTTCAAACGGCCGCAGCTTTGAAAAATACAGCGGCGCGGTTGCCGAAAAAAGCCCCGCATATGCAGTGCACAACGGCTCTGCGCAGGCATTTATCGCGTCTGTGCTCGGTGCGGATAATCTTGTGGGCACGGAAAAAACAATTTCAGCACTCAGTGCATTCGGCTCTGCCATAGGATTCGGCGTTGCGGCGCTTCTCGGCTTTATGGGCGGAATGAGTCAGCTTACGGCTGTTAATGTTATTATTTTCCAAGCCGTGTGGAGTATATTTGTGCTTTTGGTTACAAAAATTAGAAAAAACGGCGTTTAATTTGCTTCGCCGCAATATTTTAAGGAGTGCTTTATATGAAAAAATTAGAGGGAACAAAAACTCAGGCCAATCTTATGGCGGCATTTGCAGGCGAAAGCCAGGCGCATACCAAATATCAATATTATGCATCAAAGGCTAAAAAGGACGGCTATAATCAAATTGCAGCCATTTTCACTGAAACTGCAATGAATGAAAAAGAGCATGCAAAAATTTGGTTTAAGCTTTTGCACGGCGGCGCAATTCCCGGCACGGCGGTTAATTTGCAGGATGCCGCAAACGGCGAAAATTATGAGTGGACGGATATGTATGCAGCTTTCGCAAAAGAAGCAAGGGAAGAGGGATTTGACGATATTGCTTATCTTTTTGAAGAGGTGGGTAAAATCGAAAAGGAGCATGAGGAAAGATATTTGAAATTGCTGCAAAATGTGCAGGGCGGCATCGTTTTCAGCCGTGATGAAGATAAGATTTGGAAATGCTCAAATTGCGGCCATATTGTTATAGGCAAGGCCGCGCCTGAGGTTTGCCCCGTTTGCGCTCATCCGCAGTCATATTTTGAAATCAAAGCGGAAAATTATTGATTAAAACGCATCGCCCGCCGGCTTGCCGTCGGGCGCATAATTTCAGAAAAGGGTTGGTGCAGGCAGTATGTTTTATCAGTTTTCGGATGATGTAACAACGGTAAAAATCGATCAAATAGACAATCATTATGTTACTGCGGGATATGTTACCGTTTCGGAATTTGAGCGCATTTATTCGCAATTCGGTTTTGCTGCCGCAACTGCCGAAATGCTCAAATCGGATAATTTTTATTATCACTCCCGTTTCGGTGCAGAGGTTTTTGACGATTATTGCTTCACAAAAATTTCCGTTATAAATCCCGATGATGTAAACGGCGAGCGTGATTCCGTGGCACTGTTTATAAAGAAAAATCTGCTTATCGTTGTTGATGTGCGGGATACGGATTGCTCCACGCGTGACAAATTTATGGAATGCCTCGGCAGATATTCGCCTATTAACATAACTCTTGAAAAACTGATATATGCTTTTTTGGATTGCCTAACAAGCAGCGATTCAAACACAATTGAAGATATGGGCTATGAAATAACTCAGCTTGAGGAGCTTGTGCTTCACGACAGAGTGAGCAGCGATTTTAATTTGCAGCTTTTGCATATGAAAAAAGAATTGCTCACCATGCGAAATTATTATGAGCAGCTGATTGATATAGGCGACGCACTTGAAGACAACGAAAATGAAATTTTCGACGACAATTATTTGCGCTACATTTCTAACTTCACCAAAAAAACAATTCGCCTGCGCGATGATGTTGATATGCTGAGCGGATCGGTGGTGCATCTTCAGGACGCATATCAATCTTATATAGACATAAAATCAAACCGCACGATGCAAATATTCACGGTTGTTACGGCAATATTTTTTCCGCTCACGGTTATAGTGGGCTGGTACGGAATGAACTTTCGCAATATGCCGGAGCTTTATTGGAAATACGGCTATTTATTCGTGATTTTGCTTTCGATAACGGTTGTTACGGTGCTTGCCGTTATATTTAAAAAGAAAAAGTGGATAGGTAAATGATTTACCTGTTCGGAGGAACGAAATGAACATAAACGAAATTCTTGCCGCAGAATTTAAATTAAAGCAGTGGCAGATTGATAATACCGTGCAGCTTATTGACGACGCAAACACGATTCCCTTTATTGCAAGATACAGAAAAGAAGCCACCGGCTCGCTTGACGATCAATTGCTCAGGCAAATTTACGAGCGCCTGCAATATCTGCGTTCGCTTCAGGAGCAAAAAGAAAAAGTGAGTGCTTCGATTGAGGAGCAGGGCGCGATGACGGAAGAAATAGCCAACGCGCTTTTAAACGCCAAAACGCTCACGGAAATTGAGGATATTTACCGCCCATACAGGCCAAAGCGCAAAACAAGGGCATCCGTTGCCAAGGCCAAGGGGCTTGAGCCGCTTGCGCTTAAAATTTATGAGCAAAAGCCCGGTTTTGACCCGCTTGAATACGCCGCGGATTTTATAAACGATGAAGTGCCGGACTGCGATGCGGCGATTGCCGGCGCAAAGGATATTATTGCGGAAATGATTTCCGATGATCCCACGGGCAGAAAACAGCTTCGCTATGTTTGCCGTGCGCACGGAGATATCGTTTCCAAAGGCGCAAAGGATGATTTGGGTGTTTATGAGGCTTACGGCGATTATCGCGAGCCTGTTGCAAAAATCGCAAATCACAGAATCCTTGCCGTGAATCGCGGCGAAAAAGAAGGCTTCTTGAAGGTTTCGCTTGATGTTGATAAATCAAGCGGGCTCGGCGTGCTTACGGGGCTTTATGTTAAAAACGATTCGGCGTGCGCGGATTTGGTGCGCGATGCCGCCGACGATGCTTACACACGCCTTGTTTTCCCAAGCATAGAAAGGGAAATCAGAAATGAATTAACCGATCGCGCATGCGAGGATTCCATAAAGGTTTTCTCTAAAAATACGGCTCAGCTTCTTATGCAGCCGCCTGTTAAAGGCAAGGTAACAATCGGGCTTGATCCCGGTTATCGCACGGGCTGCAAGGTTGCCGTTGTGGATGAAAACGGCAAGGTGCTTGACACAGGCGTTATATATTGCGCGCCGCCTCACAATAAAATCGAGGAAGCAAAGAAAACAATCAAAGGCTTTGTTAAAAAATACGATGTTAAAATGTTTGCAATCGGAAACGGCACGGCATCACATGAAACAGAGGCTTTTGCCGCCGAGGTTATCAGGGAGCTTGATTGCGGCATTGTTTATATGGTGGTAAGCGAAGCCGGCGCTTCCGTTTATTCGGCTTCAAAGCTTGCGGCAGAGGAGTTTCCGGAATATGATGTTTCTTTGCGCTCGGCGGTTTCAATAGCAAGGCGCTTGCAGGATCCGCTTGCCGAGCTTGTTAAAATAGACCCAAAGGCAATCGGCGTTGGTCAATATCAGCACGATATGCCGCAAAAGAGCTTTCGGCGGCGTTGGACGGTGTTGTTGAAGATTGCGTAAATTCCGTTGGTGTTGATTTAAATACGGCTTCTCCGTCGCTTTTGCTGCGTGTTTCGGGCGTTTCATCCGCAATCGCAAAGAATATAGCGGCTTACAGAGAAGAAAACGGCACATTTACTTCTCGCTCGCAATTGAAAAAAGTGCCTAAGCTTGGCCCAAAAGCATTTGAGCAATGTGCGGGCTTTTTAAGGATTTCGGAATCCAAAGAAGTGCTTGATAACACGGCAGTCCACCCGGAATCTTATCCTGCTGCAAAGCAGTTGCTTAAAATATGCGGTGTTTCGGAAAGCGATGTTCGCGGAGGTAATATTTCGGCAATCAAATCGGCGGTTGAAACGCAGGGCACAAGCGCTCTTGCCGCCCGGCTCGATATCGGCGAGCCTACGCTGAAGGATATTATATCCGAACTCGGCAAGCCGGGCAGAGACCCGCGCGAGGAATTGCCTCAGCCTATGCTCAGAACGGATGTTATGGGCATTGAGGATTTGAAAGAGGGCATGGAGCTTAAGGGCACGGTACGCAATGTTATCGATTTCGGCGCATTTGTTGATGTGGGAGTCCATCAGGATGGGCTTGTGCACATTTCACAAATCACAAATCGCTATATCAAGCATCCTTCGGATGCGCTCAAGGTGGGCGATATAGTCACCGTTTGGGTGCTCGGGGTTGATGTTGCAAAAAAACGCATTTCGCTCACGATGAAAAAGCCAAAAGAAAATAACGCATAAAATAAAACCGCAGATTTGCCAACGCCTAATCTGCGGTTTTCAGTTTGTTCTGTTCTTAAATATTTTGTGCAATAAATTTTTATGTTTAAATTTAGGGCTTTTCGTAATCGGTTTCGGAAAAGGCTCGTTTAAAAACCACGGTAGTTCAATGCCTTCAACGGAAATCGTAAAATATTCACCGTGCTGACCGTTGGGGCTGACAAAGCCGTCGGTTACAATTATTTTCAAAGGCAAATTATCATAAATTTCAATTTCGTTTTGCCCTGCCTTTTCTATGCTCCCGCAGACTGTGTAATCAATATTCATATAGTTTATTTCGCTATCCGTTTCAATACTGATTATTTCATCGGGCTTTGAAATATCAATTCCGAAATCGCTTAAAAAATCGCTCAATTTCGGGAATTTGTTTTTGATTTGCGCATAGTAATTGCGGCAGCAAGAGCAGCCACACAATGAATTTGTTTTATAATATTCTCTTGTTTTTTCTATATCTGCCGCGAAAGTATAATCTTCTTTTTTTATTGTTTCCATATGCTTATTTTATCGGTTTGATTGAAATACTGTAATAAAAACACAAGGCACTTCCGTTTGGAGGCGCCTTGCATTTTGTTATATGCTTATTTCAGCAAGGATTTATACATTTTGATATATTCATTTGCCGATTTGCCCCAGCTCATATCGCAGCGGAGTGCGCGCTCAACGAGGGTGGGCCAATATTCTTTGTTATTATATGCATCAACCGCTCTGTAAATTGCGCCGAGCATATCATAAGCATCGTATGTTTTAAAGGTGAATCCGTTTCCTTCGCCGTCGCCGCTGTCGGTAACGGAGTCTTTAAGACCGCCTGTTTCACGAACGATCGGCAGCGTGCCGTAGCGCAAAGCCACCATCTGCGAAAGGCCGCACGGTTCGCTCTTGCTCGGCATCAGGAACAGATCCGCGCCGGCATAAATCTTTCTTGCCAAATCGGGCACAAAGCCAAGGCGCAGGCCCACTTTATCGGGATATTTATCGTGCAGTTCCCTGAAATAGCTTTCATATTGCCATTCGCCGGAGCCGAGCACAACATATTGAATATCCTTTTCCCAAAGGCTCTTTTCAAGCACTTCGCGCATAAGGTCAACACCCTTGTGGCCAACAAGCCTTGTTACTATGCCGACAAGCGGAGTATCAGGCCTAACGGCAAGCCCCATCATCTTTTGAAGCTCCTCTTTATTAACCGCTTTTGCGGAAAAATCGTCTGCGTTATAATTTTTCCAAAGCGATTTATCGGTTTCGGGATCGTAGCTTACGGTGTCTATTCCGTTTAAAATTCCGCAAAGCTTCCACGAACGCTGATTGAGAATCGGGTCAAGGCCGTAGGAATACCACGGATCAAGAATTTCTTTTGCATATGTGGGTGAAACGGTGGTTACCTTATTTGCGCATTCAATGCCGGCTTTAAGGAAATTAACAAGGCCGTCATATTGAATAAGATCGTAATGCTCAGGGCCTATGCCGAGCACATCCTCAAGCAGTTCGTTGCCGTATTTACCCTGATATTGAATATTATGGATTGTGAAAACGGTTTTGATGTTTTCAAAGCCCATTCTGTTTGCGTAATAGCAGCTATAATAAAGCGGGGTGAGCGCCGTTTGCCAATCGTTGCAGTGAATGATATCGGGCTTCCAATCAATTGCCGGGATTATTTCAAGTACCGCTCTTGCAAAAAATGCAAATCTTTCGGCGTCGTCATAATGGCCATAAATACCGTCGCGCTTAAAATAATATTGGTTATCAAGGAAGTAGAAAACAACGCCGTTCAGCTTTGCCTCAAAAATTCCGCAGTATTGGCGGCGCCAGCTTACGGGAACGGAAATTGATGTGATAAAGGTGAGCTGATCGCCGAATTTTTGCTTCACGGATTCATAGAGCGGCATAACAACGCGGCATCCTATAAGCCTTTTGCGAAGCGCAATCGGCAGTGAGCCGGCAACATCGCCGAGCCCGCCCGATGCCATCCAAGGATTTGCCTCGGATGCAGCAAATAAAACTTTCATAAATCATTTACCTCCAAAAGCGTTATATCCTCGTGCCTTTTGTTAAGGTGACGGGGAAGGTGGGCGCGCCCGAAAGCTCAACGCCGTTTTTGATGTTTACATTCTTATCGGAAATCACATAATTCAAGTTTGTGTTTTCGCCGATAACGGTGTCCTGCATAAGAATGGAATTTTTAACAACGGCGCCTTTTGCTATTTTGGTGCCTTTAAATATGATGCAGTTTTCAACGGTGCCGTCAATAATGCAACCGTCTGCCACAAGGGAATTTTTAGAGGTGGATTCCGGGCCGTAAAGAGTTGGCATATCGTCGCGCTCTTTGGTGTAAACGGGGAACTGCTTGCTGAAAAGCTTGTGCCTGCTTTCGTATTCAAGCAGCTTCATTGAAACATCGTAATATGCCTGAACGGAAGAAACCGTGCCGATAAAGGAATCGGTGGCGTCATATGCTCTGATATCAAGATCGTTCACATTTGCCATAAGCACATTTTTTTGGAATGAAATTCTGTTTTTGGAATGAGCCTGTGTGATAAGATTTTCAAGCAGATATTTTTTCATTATAACAATATTTACGCTGTGGTAAACATCGCCATCATCGGTTCTGTCGAGGCTCATTTCGGTGATTCTGCCGTTTTCGTCAACCTTATCAAAGCAAAGAATCGAGCCGATTTTATCAGGCATAGGAGCTTTAACGCCCACAACGGTGATGTCAGCGCCGGATTTTTCATGCGTGTCAAACAGCTTTTCGTAATCGAGAGAAAGCACATTGTTGCAATCGCACATCACAACATAGGATTGGTTGCTTTGCTCCAAAAAGCCCATGTTGCCGAAAATGGCGTCTATTCTGTTGCCCCACATGGTGGCTGTGCCCACATTAAAGGGCGGCAAAATGAAAAGGCCGTCGTTTTTGCGGTTTAAATCCCACGGCTTGCCCGTGCCGACATGGTCCATAAGGGATTGAAAGTTTGCGTTCGTGATAACGCCGATTTTTGTTACGCCGCCCTCAACCATGTTTGAAAGCGGGAAATCGATAAGTCTGTATCTTGAGCAAAACGGAACGGAGCCCATCGTGCGGGAAGCCGTTAAGCTGTCGAGCGTGCCCTCGTGAATATTGGCAAATATTATGCCCAAAACCTTTTTGCCGTTCATTCGGATACCTCCTCGTTTGAATTTATCATTCTGCCCGGTTCTATGTGAGTGCCGCTTTTGATTGTGGCGCCCGCGCCGATAACGGCAATGCCCCAATCCTCCGGTTTATTGAGAAGCTCGGGAATTTCGCCGATTTTTGCATTTTCTTCGATAACGGCGTTTTCGGCAACTATTGAATAATAAACCTTTGCGCCTTTTTTGATGACTGCGCCGGGCATGATAACGCTGTAGCGCACATCGGCATCCACTTCAATCGTTACATTGCTGGAAACAACGCTGTAATCAACTTCGCCGTCAATCTCGCATCCCTCGGAAACGGAGGAATTTTCAACCTTGGCGTTTTTGCCTATGTAGTGCGGCGGGCTTGCCGGGGTTTTGCTGTAAATCTTCCAGCTAGGGTCGCTCAAATCAAGGTCAACATTCGGATTGATGATATCAAGGTTTGCCTCCCAAAGCGAATCGATTGTGCCGACATCCTTCCAATAGCCGGCGAACGGGAATGCAAACATGCGCTCGCCCGCCTCAAGCATCATCGGAATAATGTTTTTGCCGAAATCGTTTGCCGAATCGGGATTGCTTTCATCTTCAATCAGGTATTTTCTCAACTTGTCCCAGCTGAACACATAAACGCCCATCGAAGCCTTGTTTGATTTGGGCTCTGCGGGCTTTTCGGCAAACTCGTAAATCTTATTGTTTTCGTCCGTTGCAAGAATGCCGAATCTGGAGGCCTCCTCCCATGGCACTTCAAGCACCGCGATTGTGCAGTCGGCATTGTTTTTCTCGTGGAAATCAATCATATTCGCATAATTCATCTTATAGATATGATCGCCGGAAAGCACAACAACATATTCGGGGTTGTATTTTTCTATAAAGTTAATGTTTTGGTAAATTGCATTTGCCGTGCCCTTATACCATTCCTTGCTGCCCATTGCTTCATAAGGCGAAAGCACATGCACGCCGCCGTTTTGCCTGTCAAGATCCCAAGGCTGGCCGTTGCCGATATAATCGTTAAGCTCAAGCGGCTGATATTGGGTGAGCACGCCGACGGTGTAAATACCGCTGTTTACGCAGTTCGAAAGCGGAAAATCTATGATTCGATAATTGCCGCCGTAGGGAACTGCGGGCTTGGCAATGTTTTTTGTGAGTACTCCCGAGCCTGCTGCCCTGGCCGCCCGCAAGAAGCATTGCAACAACATTTGTTTTATGCGCCATAAATATATTCCTCCTGAATTTATACTTTTTCTATAAATATCGCATTAAGGCCGCCGAGCTTAACTCCGATGCTTTGGTCAAATCCGTGCATCGGCTTTTTCGTGCTTGCCTTGTAGGTGCCTGCAAGTCTTTGCTTGCTGCCACCGTATTTTTTAAGCGATGAATCAAACACAACTCTGTATGTTGCGTTTTCGGGAACGCCGATTCTGTATTCCGTATGCTCGTTCGGCGTGAAGTTGAAAATGCCTATCAGCTCTTTGCCGCTTTTGCTCATTCTGCGGAATGCTATTGTGGAATTTGCGCTGTCATCGCTTGAAATCCAACTGAAGCCGTCCCAGCCGTAGTCTATTTCCCAAAGCTGAGGATGGTCTTTATAGAAATGGTTAAGCTCTTTTGAAAATTCAAGCAGCTTTTTGTGCTTTTCGTAATCAAGCAGCATCCAATCAAGCCCCTCTTCAAAGGCCCATTCTTTAAACTGCCCGAATTCCTGCCCCATAAATAAAAGCTTTTTGCCGGGGTGCGCCGCCATATATGTTAAAAACAGGCGCATGCCGTCGAATTTCATATCGTAATCGCCCGGCATTTTGTTGAGCAGGCTGCATTTGCCGTGCACCACTTCATCGTGACTTATCGGCAAAATAAAGTTTTCCGAAAAAGCATAGAAAAAGCTGAATGTGATGCAGCTGTGATTGCCTTTTCTGAAAAGCGGGTCCATGGAGGTGTAGCGAAGCATATCGTTCATCCAGCCCATGTTCCATTTGAAGTTGAAGCCGAGCCCGCCTATATCGGGCGGCATTGTTATCATCGGCCAGGCCGTTGATTCCTCGGCAATCATCATTATGGAGGGATGCTCCTTAAACATTGCCGAATTAAGCTGCTTTAAGAAATCAACCGCTTCAAGGTTTTCGTTGCCGCCGTTTTTGTTCGGCACCCATTCTCCGGCCTCTCTGCCGTAATCAAGGTAAAGCATGGAGGCTACCGCGTCAACCCTAAGTCCGTCAAAGTGAAACACATCCGCCCAATACATTGCAGAGGAAATCAAAAAGCTTTTAACTTCGTTTCTGCCGTAATCAAAAACTCTTGTGCCCCATTCCTTGTGCTCGCCCTTGCGCATATCGCTGTATTCATAAAGCGGCTCGCCGTCAAATTCGTAAAGGCCGTGTGCGTCTTTAGGAAAATGAGCAGGCACCCAATCAAGAATAACTCCTATATCGGCTTTATGGCATTCATCAACGAAAAACATTAAATCATCCGGTGTGCCGTAGCGCGATGTAGGGGCAAAATATCCCGTTACCTGATAGCCCCAAGAGCCGTCAAACGGATATTCCATAAGCGGCATCATCTCAATATGGGTATAGCCCATATCTTTAACATAGGGAATAAGCTCCGCCGCCATTTCTCTGTATGAAAGAAAATCACCGTTTTCTTTGCGCTTCCAAGAACCGAAATGAATTTCATAAATATTTACGGGCTTTTCAAGTATACTGCCCTTTGCCTGAGATTTTTTCCAAGGCTTGTCGTGCCATTTATAGCCGCCCAGCTCATAAATTTTTGATGCCGTTCCCGGCCTTGTTTCACTGTGAAAGCCATAGGGATCGGCTTTGTAAAGCACGCGTCCGTCTTTCGCGGTGATGGCATATTTATAGCAATCGTATTTTTTTACTCCGTCAACCTCGGCCTCCCATATGCCGGGCGAAATTTGGTGCATGCGGTCGATATGTTCGTCCCAATCGTTGAAGTCGCCCACAACGGAAATTTGAACGGCATCGGGTGCCCAAACGCGAAATGCAAATCGATCCTCTTTAATTTTATGAGCGCCGAAGAATTCATATGCTCTGTAATTTTCACCTTTATTAAAAAGGTAAACAGGAAATTCGTATTCTTTTTTCAGTTTCTCCATAGGTCTCATCTCCCCGTGCATAAGCACTGTTCAATTTTGACAATTATCAGAATGGGCAAAATTATATATTTTATGCCCATGATATTAACTATCATTTTCATTGTAGCACCTCGTAATCCAATATTCAAGTGTTTTTTGGTTACTTTGTTACAAGATATTTTTGCAAATCAGGAATAATTGTGCAAAATGTAATAAAAATGCTCGGTTTTTTGGTTAAAACGAAATAAAAGAGTTGGTTTTGGTAAGACATTTTGTTGAAATGGTAAAAATATGCGACGATTTGCGAATTTATTAAACAGCTTTTTGCAAAAATCGATAAATGAAAATAAGCGGCAGGTGCAGTTGAAAAGCTGTTGCGTTTTACTTGTGCACAAATTACAGTTTCGCGGAAAAACGTGTGTGGATTTTAATTTATTTTTCTATTGATTGAATATGTATGAATATGTTATAATAATTACCATTCAATAGGTGTGCTTATAAAAGGTGCGCTTATAAATATGAATGTCGCGGGGCGGCTTGCCTTTGCGGCACAAGGCGCGTTTTTTCTTGAGGTGATGGAGTTGAAGGATGTTATAGTTGTTTTTCCCGTTAAGGAAACAGCTCTCTCGCTTCGCGCTCTTATCGAAAAAAACGGCTTTCATGTTTCCTGCGTTTGCGCGCTCGGCACATCGGCGCTTGATGCGGCGCAGACACAACACAGGGGGTTATGGTGTGCCCTTTCTTAATGAGGGATATGTCTCTTTCGCGGAACTTGCCGAGCAGCTGCCAAACGGATTTGATGTTATCGCGCTTTCAAAAAACGGTGTGGAGCAATATATGGGCAATCTTATAACGCTGCCTCTGCCGATGGACAGAATGGAATTTATAAACACCGTAGCCATGCTTGTAAACAGCAAATCAAGCTTCACCCGCAGAGCGGAGGCAGACGGCGATTACATATCAAAAGCCAAGCAGGCACTTATGAGCATTAAGGGCATGAGTGAAATGCAGGCTCACAAATTTTTGCAAAAAGAAAGCATGCGCAGCGGCAAAAAAATATCCGCCGTTGCGATGGATATATTAGACAGGCTTGCGTAGCGGATGGGTAATATTACAGTCTGCTCATGCAACGGCAAAGCAAAATTCAAAAGCTTTGTGCCGAGGCAGGCCGGAAAGGACAGGGCTTATGAAGTTTACCAAAATGCACGGCTGCGGCAACGATTATATATATGTTGATTTGTTTACGGAAAAAGTAAAAAATCAATCGGATGCCGCAATAAAGCTTTCCGACAGGCATTTCGGAGTCGGCGGCGACGGTGTTATCTATATTCAAAAGGGCACAAAGGCCGATTTTGAAATGGTTATGTATAATGCGGACGGCTCTCGCGGCGCAATGTGCGGAAACGGTATTCGCTGCGTTGCAAGATATGTTTACGATAAGGGATATACGGATAAAACCGCATTCACAATCGAATCCATGGGCAAGGTGAAATATATTACGCTCACCCTTGATGAAAGCGGTGCCGTTTCGCTTATTAAAGTCGATATGGGCGCGCCGATTCTTTCGGCCGCAGAGATTCCCGTTCTGAGTGAAGAAAGTCCTGTAATAAATAAAAGGGTGCAAATCGGCGGTGCTGATTTTGATATAACCTGTGTTTCAATGGGCAATCCTCATGCTGTGGCTTTCATAGATAGAAGTCCGCGTGATTTTGCCGTTGAAAAATACGGCCCATTGTTTGAAAAAAACAGTATGTTTCCCGATCGGGTAAACGCCGAATTTGCTTATGTTATCGGCAGAACTGAAATTGAAATGCGCGTTTGGGAAAGAGGCGCCGGCGAAACTCTCGCCTGCGGCACGGGCACATGCGCCACGGCGGTTGCCGCAATACTTAACGGTTTGGCCGATAATGATTTAACGGTTCATCTTCTCGGCGGTGATTTAAAAATAAGCTGGAGCGGTAATGAGGCAGACAGTGTGTTTATGACCGGCCCTGCCGAATACGCTTTTACCGGCGAGATTGATTATAATTAAAAACGGAGGTTTAAAATATGAAGATTAACGACAATTTCTTAAAGCTTGAAGGCTCGTATCTCTTTTCAACGGTTGCCAGAAAGCAGCGTGAGTATCAGGAGGCTCATCCCGATAAGGAGGTTATCCGCCTTTCTATCGGCGATGTAACAAAGCCGCTTGCCCCCGCTGTTATTGAGGCTATGCATAAGGCTGTTGACGAAATGGCAAACGAGGCAACATTCAGAGGTTATCCGCCCGAGCACGGATATGATTTCCTTGTTGAAGCCATTCACAAAAATGATTATGAGGCTCGCGGCCTTGATATTTCTAAAGACGAGATTTTTGTTTCGGACGGTGCTAAATCCGATTGCGGAAACATCGGCGATATTTTCAGCCTTGATAACAAGGTTGCAATTTGCGATCCCGTTTATCCCGTTTATCTTGATTCAAACATTATGAGCGGCAGAACGGATATTATCTATATGCCTTGCACTGCCGAAAACGGCTTTATGCCTCAGCTTCCGAGCGAGGTGCCGGATATTATTTATCTTTGCTTCCCAAATAATCCCATCGGCGTTGCCGCAAGCAAGGATCAGCTTAAGGTTTGGGTTGATTATGCCATTGAGCACGGCGCAGTTATTCTTTATGATTCTGCTTATGAGGCTTTTGTTACGGACGGCTCCGTTAGGTCGATTTATGAGGTTGAAGGCGCAAAAAAGTGTGCAATCGAATTTCGTTCGTTTTCAAAAACAGCAGGCTTCACCGGCGTTCGCTGCGGCTACACCGTTGTTCCTAAGGATCTTGAATTCGGCGGCACAAGCCTTAATGCTCTTTGGGCACGCAGGCAGGCAACAAAGTTTAACGGCGTAAGCTATATTACACAAAGAGGCGCCGAGGCAGTTTACAGCGAGCAGGGCCAAAAGGAAATTAAAGAAATTCTTGCATACTATCAAAGAAATGCAAAAACAATTTATGACGGGCTCACCGAAGCAGGCTTCACTTGTTACGGTGCGGTAAATTCACCGTATGTTTGGCTTTCCGTTCCTCAGGGAATGACCTCTTGGGAATTCTTTGATGATTTGCTTGAAAAGTGCCAGGTAGTGGGAACTCCCGGTTCGGGCTTCGGCAAATGCGGCGAGGGCTATCTTCGCCTCACAGGCTTTGGTAATTACGAAAAAACAATTGAAGCCGTTGACAGAATCAAAACTGTTTACGGCAAATAATTTGCAAATGATTTTTTTGGCGTTGAGCCTTAAATTTGTTTAAAAAAATATTTTGAATATCGGAGGATAAAAAAATGGAAAAGAAAGAGCAGCTTTATGAAGGCAAGGCTAAAAAGGTTTGGGCAACGGAAGATCCGGATGTGGTTATCGTTGACTACAAAGATGATGCCACTGCTTTTAACGGCAAGAAAAAGGGCACGATAGCAGGCAAGGGTGTTGTAAACAACAAAATGTCCAACTATTTGATGCAAATTCTTGAAACAAAGGGCATCCCGACCCATTTTGTTAAAGAGCTTTCAGATCGTGAAACGGCAGTTAAGAAGGTTTCCATTGTTCCGCTTGAGGTTATTATCCGCAATCGTGCAGCAGGCTCAATCTGCAAAAGACTCGGCCTTGAAGAGGGCATGGATTTTGTTGCTCCTTCCATTGAATTTTCTTATAAGTGCGATGAGCTTGATGATCCGCTTATTTCCGAATATCATGCAATCTCCTGCGGTTTTGCCACAAGGGAAGAGGTAGACACCATTAAAGATATGGCATTTAAGATCAATGATGTTCTTAAAGAATATTTTGCTTCAATCGGTGTTGAACTTATAGATTTCAAGCTTGAATTCGGCAAAACATCAGACGGCACAATTGTGCTTGCAGACGAGATCAGCCCCGACACCTGCCGCTTCTGGGATATCAAAACTCACGAAAAGCTCGATAAGGATCGTTTTCGTCGTGATCTCGGCGGCGTTGAAGATGCTTACGCAGAAATGATGAAAAGGACGGGTCTTGAAAAATAATGCCTAATAATACATACAACACTCCGTTTAATTCACGCTATGCCAGCAAGGAAATGCAATATATTTATTCTCCCGATTTTAAATTTAAAACATGGAGAAAGCTTTGGATTGCACTTGCAGAGGCGGAAAAAGAGCTTGGCCTTGATATCACTCAAGAGCAGATAGACGAGCTTAAGGCGCATGCGGAGGATATAAATTACGAAGCTGCCGCTGCATATGAAAAGCAGTTTCGCCACGATGTTATGAGCCATGTGCATGCTTACGGAGATCTTTGCCCAAAGGCAAAGGCAATCATTCACCTTGGCGCCACAAGCTGCTATGTGGGCGATAACACCGATGTTATCACAATGAGAGAGGCACTTTTGCTTATTAAGAAAAAGCTTGTTAATGCAATTGCCTCCGTTGCAAAATTTGCAAATGAATATAAGGATATGCCGTGCCTCGGCTTCACCCATTTTCAGCCTGCACAGCCCACCACAGTGGGCAAAAGAGCAACTCTTTGGCTCATGGATCTTGTTATGGATTATAACGAGATAAATCATGTGCTCGGCACTCTTATGCTGCTTGGCTCAAAGGGCACAACCGGCACTCAGGCATCCTTCCTTGAGCTGTTTGGCGGTGATCATGAAAAGTGCAAGCTTCTTGATCAAAAAATTGCCGATAAAATGGGCTTTAAAGCCTGCTTCCCCGTAAGCGGGCAAACATATGCAAGAAAGCTTGATACTATCGTTTGCAATTGCCTTGCGCTGATTGCTCAGTCTTGCTGCAAATTTTCAAATGATTTGCGCCTGCTTCAAAATCTTAAAGAAATTGAAGAGCCTTTTGAAAAAAATCAAATCGGATCCTCGGCAATGGCATATAAGCGCAATCCAATGCGCAGCGAAAGAATTGCATCTCTTTCACGCTATGTGATGATTGATGCGCTCAATCCCGCTTGGACAGCATCTGCTCAGTGGTTTGAAAGAACGCTGGACGACAGTGCAAACAAGCGTGTTTCTGTGGCAGAGGCCTTCCTTGCGCTTGATGGTATTCTTGATCTTTATATAAATGTTACAAGCGGGCTTGTTGTTTATCCCAAGGTTATCGAATCCCGCCTTATGAGCGAACTTCCGTTTATGGCAACGGAAAATATTATGATGGACGCTGTTAAAAAAGGCGGCGATCGCCAAGATCTGCACGAAAGAATTCGTGTTCATTCAATGGCGGCTGCACAGGTTGTTAAGGCAGAGGGCGGTAAAAATGATTTAATTGATCGCATTGCCGCAGATCCTGCATTTATGATGACGAAGGAAGAAATCCTTGCCGTTATGAAGCCGGAAAACTATGTTGGCAGAGCTCCGCAGCAAACAGCCGATTTTCTTAATGAAGTTATAAATCCGATACTTGATGCCGAAAAAGATTTGCTCGGCATTGATGTTGAAATAAATGTTTGATAAACGGAGGATTATATGATTCAATTAAGTGTACTTCAAACCTTTGCCGATTTGTTTTCCAATTTTAAAAACATTGAAATCGGCCAAATTGCAATGCTTGCAATCGGCGCAGTGCTGATCTATCTTGCAATCAAAAAGGAAATGGAGCCGTCGCTTTTGCTTCCGCTCGGCTTCGGCACAATTCTTGTTAACCTTCCAATGAGCGGCGCTATCGGCGAAGACGGCCCTATCACGGTGCTTTTCAGTGCCGGTATCAGCACGGGCGAGCTTTTCCCGCTGCTGCTGTTTATCGGCATAGGCGCAATGATAGATTTCGGCCCGCTGCTTAAAAACCCGTGGCTGATGCTTTTCGGCGCTGCGGCCCAATTCGGCATTTTCTTCACATTCTTCCTTGCATCATTCTTCTTTGATATTAAGGATGCCGCTTCGATTGCGGTTATAGGTGCGGCAGACGGCCCAACATCAATTTATGTGGCTCAGGTGCTGGATTCGGCTTATTTAGGCCCCATTATGGTGGCGGCATATTCGTATATGGCGCTCGTGCCTATCATTCAGCCGCCTGTTATTAAGCTTTGCACAACGAAAAAAGAACGCCTTATCAGAATGAAATATCATCCCGGCGAGGTTACAAAGCTCACAAAGATTTTGTTCCCGATCGTTATAACGATTGTTGCAGGTGTGGTTGCTCCGCAATCTGCTGCGCTTGTAGGCTTCCTGATGTTCGGCAACCTTATTCGTGAGTGCGGAGTGCTTGATTCTCTTTCTCAAACTGCGCAAAATTCTCTTGCAAATATTATCACAATATTGCTCGGCCTCACCGTTGCTTCGCAAATGTATTATAAGGATTTCCTTAAATGGAACACTCTTATCATTCTTGCACTCGGCCTTGTTGCATTCATTTTCGACACTGCCGGTGGTGTGTTCTTTGCAAAGCTCATCAACCTTTTCCTGCCTAAGGATAAAAAAATCAACCCGATGATCGGTGCGGCAGGCATTTCAGCGTTCCCGATGAGCGGCCGTGTTGTTAACCAAATGGGTCTTAAGGAGGATAATCAAAACTTCCTTCTTATGCAGTCCATAAGCGTAAATGTTTCCGGTCAGATCGGCTCTGTTATTGCCGGCGGCCTTATCCTTACGCTTGTGCAGAGCATTCTTGCTAAATAATCGGAGGTGTGGCTATGTTTGATATTTTATTAAAATTAAATGTTATCGCAATGGCAATCCATGCCGATTCATGGAAGCAAACCTTGCCCGTTATGCTTATAGGAATGGTTGGCATATTCCTTGTTATAGGCGCTATTATTCTTATAACTTACGGTCTTAATAAGCTTTCTGTTAAAAACAAGAAAGACGATAAGGAAGATAAATAATTATCTCAAATTATCACATAACGGGCGAAAGCTTGCGGCACATTTTGCAAAGAAAAATGTGATTTAAGCTTTTCGGATTTTGCCCGTTTACCAAATTGTAAAAAAATCTGCCGATGCGTAAGTGTCGGCAGATTTTTTTGTTAATGCCATGCAAATATAATCGCTTTGCTTAAATTGCTGTGAATCAAAAATCAAATAAATAAAATGTGCTGCACAAATTCAGACCATGCCGACTTTTTGCTGCAATTCAAATGCGATGCTTTGCCGTTTGTTTGCTTGGCGAATTTTACGAAACGAGCCGTTTGCTTTTATTTGCTTGACTTTTGGATTGCAGTGTGCTAATATATGTGTTGTTAAGTCGGTGTTTATTACGAAGAGGGTCCACCCGTTCCCATTCCGAACACGGTAGTTAAGCTCTTCAGTGCCGAAAATACTTGGCGGGCAGCCGCCCGGGAAAATAGGTCGACGCTGACATCTAAAGCATCTTGCTTTCGCAAGGTGCTTTTTCTTTTATATTGAAAGCAGAAAAGCTGCCTGCACATAATTGTGAAGGCAGCTTTTCGTCGCTTGCCGCTAAACGGCATTTACATGTGGATTATATTAAATGAAATCAACTCATGGTGTAGACATCTTTACCGGAGATTAACCCAAGCCCCGAAGGCCCTGTCTTTTCGTTTAATCCGCTGTAAAAGAGGTAATATTTACCGTCTGCATAAAGCAGAGAACAGCGGTAAAGACCTCTGTTATCCCAATTGCTTGTGCCGCGTGACGGTGTGAAGAGCTTTTCGGCCTTTGTGTAGTGCACATTATCGGTTGAATATGTGTAATAAAGGTCCATATGCGTTCTTTCGTTTACTTTCGGATAATATGACGAGATAACGGCTTCGTAGCCCTTTGTGGTGTGGATAACATCAAGGTGCCAGTTTGCAAGCTCCTTGTCATCATAGGTTATCTGGATTTGCCTGATTTCACTCCAATGCTTGCCGTCTGTGCTTTCACGGTAATCAAGCGAATGATCGGTGTTTTGATTTATTGCCCACATTTTATATGTGCCGTTTTCGTAAACGATTGCAGGGCTGAGAAAATCGTAAACATGAAGCTCGCCGTAAAGCATATCCTCGGCGTCACTCCAGTGAACGCCGTCCTTTGTGGTTCGGCGGCGAAGCGCTGTTCTGTTGTTTGGCTTGTCGTAAAATCTCCACCAGCATTCAAGAAGCCCTGTGTCGGTATTATAAACAAGCTCCGTGTCGGAATTATAAACCGCACCGCGCTCGTAGTTTGACGGCCTTGGGTCAAGCGGATTGGAAAAGCCCGAGGGCACAACCCAATTTTTTAAATCGTTGCTTGCCGCAATATGCGGATTTTCCCAATAATCGTTGCAGCCTTTATAGGGTGTGTATGCAATCCAATATTTGTAGCCGCCGAAGCCGTTTTCAAAATATTGCACCGAAGGGTGATAGTTGAAAACATCACCGTAAGCATTTGTGATATTAAGCCATGTTGAAGCGTTTTTGTTTGCGTTTTTAACATAAACGCGGCAGCTTGCCTCGGCTCCGTTTTTGGTTGCTTTTATGATAACGGCGCCCGCTTTAAGTGCCTTAACCTTTCCGCCCGAAACGGAAACAACATTTCCGTCTGAGCTGCTCCATGTTATTTCGCCGCTTTCTTTGCCGCCGAGTTTTTTGGAAAGGTCGAGCGAATTGTTTATGTTAAGCGAATATTCATCACCGTCGAATTTAAATTCACTGTCTGCCGAAACGCCCGTAACCGCTATGCTCTTTGAATTGCTTTTGATTTTTGCCGTAATCGTGGCGGTGCCGACTCCGTTAATTGTTACTTTGCCGTTTTCAACAGAGGCGATTTTATCGTCGCTGCTGGTCCATTCTATTTGCTCGTTTGAATATTGCGGATAAAGCTGAGCGCCGATTTCAACTTCCTCGCCCACGGGAGAGGTGAAATTGCCTCTGCTAAGCGTGATAACGGAGGCTTCAACAATGCCGTCCTTAATATTTGTAAGCTCGGTTGCTTTAATAAAGCCCTCTTTGATTTTGCCTTTTGCAACATAAATTATTTTGCACCAATTGCCTCGGCGCGCCAAAATTTTTATATCGCCGGTTTGCTCTATTTTTCCGTTTGTAAAGGCAACAGAAAGCGGATATGATTTTACCTTATATCCCTGCGAAACCGTGGCAGTTGAAAAAACCTCGCATTTTTGCTGCTCTTTTTTATATGAATCAAGCACGCCTTTGCATGAAAATGCCGTAATTATTATAACAAGCACGGCAACAGCTGCGGAAATTGATATTATTTTTTTGTTTGCATATTCCACAATTATTACCTCCTGCCGTTAAAATTCCGCACGGCTTGCAATATTGTCTATCACATATGCGGAGTTCTGATAGATGAATTTTATCGTTGCAAAGCCTGTGTTTGTTTTTTCTTCAGAAGTGCCGTCAACCTTATTTGAGAGTGTGTATTTATAATCAAATGATATTGTGATATCCGTTTCGCCGTTTGAATTATAGCTTATATATGTTTTATCGCTGCCTGCTTTTTCGCATTTTGCGTTTGTTATTTCAAAGTCGGAAACGCTTAAATTCTCGTTTGTGTAATAAACCTCTTCTTCGGCGTCTTTAAGCACTGCCAGGAATTTATCGCCCTCAAAGGATTTTGAAATTCCGAGTTCGTCGGTGTTTATGCTGTTTTGAAGTGCTCCCCGGTAAGCGTTTCTATTGCGCTTTTTGCGCGGTCATAAAGTGCTGCGCTTTCGTCAACCTCAAGTGCTATATAAAAAATATTATTGTCGCTGCTTATATCGGCGGTTTGCGAATAATCAAGCCCCGCGGCGTTTGTTGCCGTTATTTCGTATGAGCCGGCAAAAAAGATAATCGGATTTGTATTCCGAATAGCTGTATTCGTTTGCGCCCGCCGCCGCAGTGGGTGTGATTATGTTTGTGCTTTTAACGGCGTTTCCGTTAATGGCGATTTCCGTGCCCTGCGGCGCATAAATCACGGCTCTTGTTATAATGCCCTCTATCGGCATTGCCTTATAAGTGTCGTATTTATAAAATCCGTCTTTCGTCATTTGCAGGGTGATGTAATAAACGCCCTGCTCGCCGCTTTCGGTTATATAATTCAGGCTGTAATAATTTATATTACCGTCTTTTCTGTCTCTTTCGATTTTATAATCCGTAATTTTTGATTTGTTTATCGCAAAAGCATCCGGATTTGTTTTGCAATATTCAACGAAACTTTCTCGGGTTATGAAGGGCGAATCGAAGAATGATGAATTTTTGTAAACCTTTTCCCAGTCGCCGTCTATAACGCTGCTGACATAGGAGGTAACAAATCTGTCCGGCGAATGCTTTGCCGAAAGCAGGGGATATATTAAAGTTATTGCCCCGGCTATGATTACGCATGCAAGCACTGCGCAAATTATCATCAGCGCCTTTGCCTTTTTCGGCAACTTTTTCTTTTTTTTCGGTGCCCTGCCGGCGGTTATATTGTTGTATTCCGGGTTTTGCGGTTCGTTGTTATTTTCGTCCGAAACCGCTTGGGGCAGCTTTTCGGCTTCAAAAAGCTCGAAATTAAATTTTTCGTCCATATTTCACCTCGTGGTTTTAAAGCGCTTTGAGCGCGTTGTATTCTTTTTCGGATATCGCAAGCACGGAGCCGTGCCTCGGGTGAAGCGCATTTAATGAAAATTTGCCGTCGGGCACCGGTTCGAAATGCAGCATATCGCCTGTTTTTTGCATATAATAGCCTCCGTCAACATATTTATCGGCTATCATTATATATTCTTTTCCGCCCGGCAGAGGATACATGCAGTTGCCCTCAAGGTGTATATCCGTGTTGCAGGCTCTGCGCGGCTCGGCTTCGGTGTAGGGACCCGTTATTTCGTTTGAAACGGCAATGCAAATCGTTTTTTCGTATTCGTCTTTGTAATAAAGGTAATATTTGCCGCAGTTAAAAATAATGTCGGCGTCAATGCCGTCTTTGCCGCTGCTCGGCGCAAAAAGCACGCGCGGCTCGGTTGAAAGCGATTCAAAATCTTTTGTGTAGGCGTACTTAATAACCGTCGGCTCTGTTCCCACATTGTGGTGCGACCAATATATCATATATTCGCCGCGGATTTTATCAAATAAAACCTCGGGCGCCCAAATTCTGTCTGCCGTTTCGCTTCCTTTGATTTTTGAAAAATCAATAATGCGCTCGCCGTGCCAATTTATTAAATCTTTGCTTTCCCACACAACCATGGAATTATTGCTGTTCCAGCCCTCGCGGCATTTCATATCCGTGGCGATAATGTAATATCCGCCGCTTTCGTTTCTGAAAATAAAGGGATCGCGGCAGCATTTTTTGCCAAGTTTTTGTTCAATTATTTTTTTGCCGCCGTTTACAGGCTCAAAATCAAAACCGTTTTTTGAAATTGCGAAGTGCACACTTTCGTTTTCTGGCTCATTTCCCGTGAAATAGCAAAAAAGGTAATGCGCTTTATTTGAATCCATTTGTCTCACCGCTTGAATTATAACAAAAAATAATTCCCACTTCAATGTTATTTATATATAATAAATCATAAAATTTAAATTGAAATATTGGGCATATTCTGCTATGATTGTTAAAGCAAATAAAAAGGGGGTGCTTTTTTGGAGTCGCGCGATTATTTTATATATCTTCTTCGCTGCCATTTAAGCGGTGAAAATCCGCAGGGAGTTCCGAATGCAAATTGGGCGGAAATTTATTCGCTTGCCGAAAAACACAGCGTAACGGCAATCGTTTCAAGCGAAATCAAAAAGCTTGCACCTTCTTTTCGCCCCGAGGGTAAACTGCTTTCCGCCTTTAATCAAAAGCTCGGCTACACCGTTCGCAATTATGAAATAAAAATGCAGGCAATCACAAAATTTGTGAGCGTTTTAACCGCAGCGGAAATTCCGCATCTTATAGTTAAGGGCGCCGTGCTTCGATATTTATATCCCGTGCCCGAGCTTCGCACAAGCGGCGACACGGATGCCGTGGTTTCGCCGGAAAATTATCAAAAAGCGATGGATGCACTGGTTGAAAATGGCTTTGTTATCACGAAAAAATACTATAATGTGGCGAATATGCTTTATAACGGCGAGGAGTTTGAATTGCACACCGAACTTGAAAGCGTTAATGTGCAAAGCAAAATCTATTTTTCGGATTTCTTCGGCAATATCAGCGAGGGCGAGGGCTTCACATATAAGCTGAAGCCGCTTTACCACCTGCTTTATGTTATCACCCACATAGCAAAGCACCTTAAAACGGGCGGCGCGGGAATAAGAATGATAATGGATATAGACGCATTTTTTCGCAATTATCACGATACGGATATTGAAAAATTATTGTGTGAGTGTGAAAACTTGGGCTTAAAGCAAACTGCGCTTGTGCTTATCGCGCTCTCAAAAAAAGTGGTTTTCAACTCCCGTCTCGGTGCCTTACACTTTTGAGGATTCTTCCGAAGCGCGCCTTTATTCCGTGCTTTCGGATATAATTTTAACAGGCGGTGTTTTCGGATTTGAAAACGGCGGCGTGGGTATGGTTAATTTAAGAAATGAAATGAGCAAAAGCGGCAAGCGTGGAACAGGCGCTTCGGTTAAAGCTTTTTTTAAATGGGTTTTCCCCGGCGTTTCTTATTTAAAAGAAAGATTTTATTATTGCCACAAGCACCCCGTGCTTGCTCCGATTGCGTGGCTTCAAAGGCTGTTTGAAGCCGTTTTCGGCCATTCAAAGCACACCGAAGATGCCGTTAAGCAAATGTTTTCGAGCGGCAAAACGGCGGAAAATTTCAACTATCTTTTTAAAGAACTGAATATTACAGAGAATGAAAGCGGCAAATAAAAATCGGCTTTGAGCATGTGCTCAAGGCCGATTTTATATTGGCTATTTATACTGCCGCTGCTTTAATTTTATTTTAATATGTATATATAAGTGTTATGCGTTATTCACGATTTGCTTTAAATGAATTTAAAGTAAATCAATGCTCGTCGCCGAGCACGGCATGCGCGCATTTAATTCCGTCCACAGCGGCGGAAACTATGCCGCCGGCATAGCCCGCACCCTCGCCGCAGGGATAAATTCCGCTGATTTTGCTTTGGCAAAATTCATCGCGCAAAATTCGCACGGAGCTTGAGCTTCTTGTTTCCGGCGCGGTAAGCACCGCGTCATAAAGCGCAAAGCCGCTGAGCTTTTTATCCATTTCGATTATTGCGCTTTTCATTGTGGCCGAAACTTTTTCGGGCAGGCATTTCTCAATGTTTGTAAGCGTAACTCCCGTGGGGCAGGTGGGCTTTACATCGCCGAGTTTTGTGCTTGCCTTGCTCGCCAAAAAATCACCCACAAGCTGCGCCGGGGCTTTGTAATCGCCGCCGCCGAGCAAAAATGCGTTGTGCTCGATTTCTCTCTGATAATATATTCCCGCAAGCGGGTGCTCGCTCGGAAAATCCTTTGGCTCAATGCCCACAAGCAGCGCGCTGTTGGCGTTTTCTCCGTCACGGGCAAGGCTGCTCATGCCGTTTACTATAACGCCGCCTTTCTCGCTTGCGGCCGCCACAACGGTTCCGCCGGGGCACATGCAAAATGTGTATGCTCCGCGCTCGTGCAAGTCGTGGCAGGCAAGCTTGTAGTCTGCCGCGCCGAGCTTTTCGTTGCCCGCGAAATCGCCGTATTGCGCTTTGTTTATAAGCTTTTGCGGGTGCTCTATTCGTGCACCCACGGAAAAAGGCTTTTGAATAATTTCACAGCCCAAATTATAAAGCATTTCAACGGTGTCTCTTGCGCTGTGGCCTATCGCCATGATAACGCTGTCTGCCTCAATGTCGAAAAGCTCGCCGCGGTGAGAATAGGTAAGCCCCTGAACGAAATTGTTGTAAATAATCAGCTTTTCAACCTTGCATTCAAGGCGCACTTCGCCGCCGAGTTTTTCAATCTTTTTGCGTATGTTTTTAACCACTATCGCAAGCCTGTCCGTGCCGATGTGCGGCTTTGAGGAATATAAAATCTCCTCCGGCGCGCCCGCTTCGTATAATTCGTCGAGCACCTTGCGAATAAACGGGCTTTTTATTCCCGTGGTCAATTTGCCGTCCGAAAAAGTGCCTGCGCCGCCCTCACCGAATTGAACATTTGATTCCTCGTTAAGCCTGCGGTTTTGCCAAAAATCGTTTACATCCTTTTGCCTGTCGTCAATATTTTTGCCGCGCTCGAAAATTATCGGGCGCAGTCCCGCCTCTGCCAAAATAAGCCCGGCAAGCATTCCGGCCGGTCCGAAGCCCACTATAACGGGTCTGAATTCCGAAACGCGCTTATTTTCAGGCAATTCGTAATGATAGGGCTTCACCGCGCTTGCCTTCGGCGATTTGCATTTTGCAAGCACCTGCGCTTCGTCAAGGCTCAGCACAAGGTCAATGGCGTAGGAAAAATGGATGTCGTCTTTTTTGCGTGCGTCAACGCTCTTTTTAAATATTGTAAGCTTTTCTATATATTTTTCGTTTATTCGCAGCAGCTTTGCCGCTTTGGTTTTAAGCAGGGATTCGTCTTCGTCAAGCGAAATCCTTATTCCATTTATTCTTATCATATTATATCTCTTCTTATGTCTTATTATTTATGTCTTATTATGTCTTATGCTTTTTTGTTTTGACAGTCGCCTCGGCGGGAGTGAGTGTGTGCTTTCCGCCGAAATTTTTTATTTGCGCTTTGCGGAATATTCCGCGGCAATATCATCTGCCGCGGCAATGCCGCTGTTCCATGCGTAATCCAAATTAAAACCGCCGCAGGGAAATTGCCTGTTTGCAATTTCGCCGCAGATGTAAAGCCCCGGCACAAGCTTTGATTTGCAGCCGTCAAGCTCGCTTTCGGGTATGCCGCCGCAGGTTATCTGAGCGGTTTCGTAGCCCTTTGTGCCAGTGATTATAAGCCGCCAGTTTTTTGCCGTGTGCGCCTGCTTGGCAAAATCGCCGCCGGCCTGCTTTTCGATTATTGCAGCCAGCTTTGTGCCTAAAACACCCTTTAAATTGCCGAATTTTTTAATGTGGCTCAAAAGCTCTTTTTCTTCGATTTCCGGCACAAGATCAAGCACGGCAATGCATTTTTGCGGCTCTTTTTTTGCAAAATTCTTTGCCGCCGCCTGCGAAATGTTCATAACGGCGATTCCCGAAAGTCCGTAATCCGTAAAGCACCTCGCCCGTTTCCTCGCACACGATATTTCCGTCAAGCTCCAAAGCAATGCGGCATTTTGCCCTTGTGCCTGAAATCGCGCGCGTGTGCCTGCTTGATGATTTAAGCTGCACCAGAGCGGGGCAAAGCGGCGTAACGCTGTGGCCGAGGTCTTTGAGCAAAGCGTAGCCGCTGCCGTTTGAGCCGAGAGCACTTTGCGCTTTTCCGCCGCAGCACACCGCCGTGAAATCGGCCTCAAACGCACCTCGGTCGGTAAGCACGGTTAAATTCGGCAAAATCTTTTTTGCCGTGCATTCGGTTATTATTTTAATTCCAAGCTCGTTGCATTTATCAAGCAAAACGGCAAGCACAGTTTCCGCTTTTTGCGAATAGGGATAAACCCTGCCGCCCTCCTCGCTGCGAAGCATGAGCCCGAGGCCTTCAAAAAACGCGGCGGCGGTTTTATATCCGATTGCGTTTTTGTTTGTGATGTTGCAGCGGCCGTTTCCCGTGGCAAGAATTTTTTTGCCCGGCGTTTCAAGTCGCTCCAGCACGGTGACGCGCGCGCTCGGAATATTCTGTTTGAGCCTGATTGCGCAGGCAAGCCCCGAAGCTCCCGCGCCGATAATAACCGTTTTCATATTTAAAAACCTTTCGCCGCAAACGCGGCCGAGTCTGAACTTTGCTATTATGATATACTAAAATCATATATAATGCAAACTTTTTTTGCATTTCCACTTGACGGAAGGGAAACATTGTGGTATATTGTTCATACCTCGAAAAGGGGTTAATTTTTTTGCCCTTTTTTCTGAACGGTTTCAATTTGCCGTTCCTCGGAGGGAGATTGAATATATCGAAATAAAACGGAGGTGCCGAAATGAGAGTTAAAGTAACTTTAGCTTGCACTGAATGCAAACAGCGTAATTACAACACTATGAAAAACAAGAAGAACACTCCGGACAGACTTGAAATGAACAAGTATTGCCCGTTCTGCAAAAAGCATACTCTTCACAGAGAAACAAAGTAACGGAGGATAGCAATGTCTGATAAGAAGACTTCAAATGCCGAAGAGCCAAAGAAAAAGGCTCAAAAGGCAGACAAAGCTTCCGCCAAAGGCGCGGCTAAGTCTGATAAAAAGGCAAGCAAGAAAAAGTCCGCAAAGAAAAATCCATTCAAATCCATGGGCAAGTTCTTCAAGAGTGTTAATTCCGAACGCAAAAAGGTAGTTTGGCCAAAAGCAAAGGATGTTATTAAGAACTCTGTTATCGTTCTTATCGTAGTAATCATCGTAGGCGTGCCGATTTACCTTGTTGATACCGGCCTTTCACTCGGTATGAAGGGTGTTAAAGAACATGCGTCCACAACCACAACAACCTCTGTAAGCACAACCGCTGACACGGAAACAACAACCGCCGCAGCGGAAACCACAACTCAGGCAGCCGAATAAGCTGTAAATTTTTTACGGAGGCTCGTGTTAATGGAAGAAGCAAAATGGTATGTTGCTCACACCTTTTCGGGCTACGAAAATAAGGTAGCAAGCAATATTGAAACCGTTGTGGAAAACAGAAATCTTCACGATCTTATTCAAGAGGTTTCTGTGCCCACCGAAACGGTTGTTGAAATTAAAGACGACGGCACTAAAAAAGAAGTGGAAAGAAAAATTTTCCCCGGCTATGTGCTCGTTAAAATGGTTATGAACGACGATACTTGGTATGTTGTTCGCAATATCAGAGGCTGCACGGGCTTTGTAGGCCCCGAAAGCAAGCCTGTTGCGCTCACCGAAGAAGAGGTTAAAAGGCTCGGCGTTGAAAAAATCAGCGTTGAGGTCAGCTATTCCGTCGGCGATATGGTTAATGTTATCGACGGTCCGCTTGAAGGCTTCTCCGGCACGGTAGACGGTATTGACACCGCCGCAAACAGCGCGCAGGTAACCATTTCAATGTTTGGGCGTGAAACGTCCGTTGAGTTTGAACTCGATCAGCTTGAAAAGGCTGAAGACTGATTATTTTATTATTTAGGTAATTCGCAGCAATGCTGCTTATTATGCGCTTTTTTTTGCGCGTGGGAGGGGAGTGCTTCCCCGCCATACCACAATTTTTAGGAGGAAATTTTCATGGCTCAGAAGGTAGTAGGTTTAATTAAACTTCAAATCCCTGCAGGCAAAGCAACTCCGGCACCCCCGGTAGGCCCTGCTCTCGGTCAGCATGGTGTAAACATCATGTCGTTCACAAAAGAATTTAACGAAAGAACCAAGAATGATGTCGGCCTTATCATTCCCGTTGTTATCACGGTATTTGATGACCGTTCATTCACTTTCATCACAAAAACACCGCCCGCAGCAGTTCTTATTAAAAAGGCTTGCGGCATCGAAACGGCTTCCGGTGTTCCGAACAAGGAAAAGGTTGCCACAATAACAAAAGCTCAGGTTCAGCAGATTGCAGAAACAAAAATGCCCGATCTTAATGCAGCTTCTCTTGAAGCAGCGATCAGCATGATTGCAGGCACTGCTCGCAGCATGGGTATAGTAGTAGAAGACTGATTCCCTTGTGGGAGGAAAAATCCGATTAACCACTGGAGGTAATTTATATTATGAAACACGGAAAGAATTATGTGGACGGCGCTAAGCTTATCGACCGTTCTAAATTATATGAAAGTGCAGAAGCACTTGATCTTGCAGTTCAAACTGCAAAAGCTAAGTTTGACGAAACAATCGAAGTTCATGTTCGCCTCGGCGTTGACTCCCGCCATGCAGACCAGCAGGTTCGCGGTGCGGTTGTTCTTCCGAACGGCACAGGTAAAAAGGTAAGAGTTGCCGTTTTCGCTAAGGGTGATCTTGCCAAGGCTGCCGAAGAAGCAGGCGCAGATGTTGTCGGCGATGCTGATCTTGTAACAAAGATTCAGGGCGGCTGGATGGATTTCGACGTTGCCATCGCAAGCCCCGATATGATGGGCTTCGTAGGCCGTTTAGGTAAGGTTCTCGGCCCCCGCGGTCTTATGCCCTCTCCCAAAGCAGGCACGGTAACCATGGATGTTGCCAAGGCTGTAACAGAGGCTAAGGCAGGTAAGATCGAATACCGCCTTGATAAATCAAACATCATTCACTGCCCCATCGGCAAGGCTTCCTTCGGCACGGAAAAGCTTCTTGAAAACTTCAATGCTCTTCTTGATGCAATCATTAAGGCTAAGCCAGCAGCTTCAAAGGGTCAGTATATTAAATCCTGTGCAGTTGCTTCCACAATGGGCCCCGGCGTTCGCGTTAACCCGAGCAAGGTTGGCTCCGCAGTTGCTGCCGAATAATTTAATATCTAAAGTATTGACAAGGGCTTGCCCTTGTGGTAAAATACATTCGCTGTTCAACCAAAGACAGCAGGTGCCTTTTGGCGTAAGATGATTCATCGCCTGCCGAGGAATGAGCATTTTGAATTTATTTCGTTTGCTTTAAGCATATCGTATGATGATAAATGTTGTGCATTCCGTTCTGCGGGATGCACTTTTTATTTGTTTTGGAAACAGCTCCAAGTCCGCATTCGTGCGGCAAATATTTAAGGAGGTACAATTATGCCAAGCACAGTAATTCTTGAAAAGAAACAGGCTCAGGTTGCCGCTCTTGCCGAAAGAATTAAAGGCTCCGTTGCAGGTGTTGTTGTTGATTACAAGGGTATCAATGTTGAAGACGACACTAAGCTTCGTAAGGAACTTCGTGAAGCAGGCGTTGAATATACGGTTATTAAAAACTCTATACTCAAAAGAGCTGCCGATGAAGCAGGCCTTGACGGCATGGATCCGGTTCTTGAAGGCACCACTGCTATTGCAACCAGTGCCGAAGATTATGTTGCATCAGCAAGAATTCTTAACAAATTCGCTGAGGCTCATGATTTCTTTAATTTAAAGTCAGGCTATCTTGACGGCGAAGTTATCGAACTCGCAAAGCTTGAAGCGCTTGCTAAGCTTCCCAGCAGAGAAGTTCTTCTTGCTACGGTTTGCAGCGTATTCAATGCTCCTATCGCAGCATTTGCGCGTGCGGTTCAGGCTATCGTTGATAAAGGTGGCGAAGAAGCTCCCGCAGAGGAAGCTCCTGCAGCCGAGGAGGCTGCACCGGCGGAGGCAGAGGCTCCCGCAGCAGAATAATAAAATAACTATTTAATTAAATTTTAATTGGAGGATTTCAACATGGCATCAGAGAATGTAACAAAGATCGTTGAAGAACTTAAAACTCTCACAGTTCTTGAGCTCTCCGAGCTTGTATCAGCAGTAGAAGAAGAATTCGGCGTAAGCGCTGCAGCAGCAGTAGCAGTAGCAGCTCCCGCAGGAGGGCGGCGCAAAGCAGCAGCTGAAGAGAAAACAGAATTTGACGTTGTTCTTAAGGAAGTTGGCCCGAACAAGATTCAGGTTGTTAAGGCTGTTAAGGAAGCAACAGGTCTTGGCCTTAAAGAGGCAAAGGCTATCGTTGACGGCGCTCCCGCAACTGTTAAGGAAGCTGTTCCCACTGCAGATGCTGAGGCTCTTAAGGCTAAGATCGAAGAGACAGGCGCAACTATCGAACTTAAGTAATTATAATTGTACCTTAAATTTGAAGTCGGCTTGGGGCACACTCCGTAAAGAAGAATGTGGTTTAAGCTTTCTGAGTTTTGCCCGTTGCACTATTTAAAAAATCTGCCAATACGCAAGTATTGGCAGATTTTTGTTAATGCACCACGAACAAAATCAGTTCGCTTAAACTGCTCTGCACTCAAAAATCAAAGAAACGGATAAAAGGCAAGGCATAAATTGCAGGGCAGGCTACCGCCTTCACTGCAATTTTAACGCAGTATTTTGCCGTTTATTTGATTTATTGAGCAATTATTCTTTATGGAGTGTGCCCCTTGGCCGACTTCTTTTTTTGCTTTTTTGTTGCCGTATGCCGGCATTTATTGTATAATCAAATCATAAACAAACGGGCGGTGAGCTTATGAAAAAGTCTATATTGCTTCTTGAGAACGATGATTTTTTGCGCGACGGCTTATGCGAAATGCTTGAATCGCAAAATTATTCCGCGCATGCCGTGGCAGATGTTGCCTCGGCACGCTGCGAGGCGCTTGAATCGCCTTTTGATCTGCTGATTTTTGATGTTATGCTGCCGGACGGGAACGGATTTGCGCTTTGTTGCGAATTGCGTGAAGAGGGTATTCAAACGCCGATACTGTTTTTAACTGCTTGCGACGATGAATTGCAAATCGTTCGCGGGCTTGACAGCGGCGCCGACGATTATGTTACAAAGCCGTTCAAATTGCAGGAATTGCTTTCGCGCATACGCGCGCTTCTGCGCCGCGGCGGCAGTTCCGTAATTAAAAGTGATGAGGTTGTGCTCGATACAGCGCATATGACTGTTTATAAAAACGGCGTGGATGTTTTTGCCACAAAAACGGAATTTCAAATTCTTGCCATTCTTATTAAAAACAGCGGCTTTATTGTTACAAGGGACACATTGCTTCAAAATATTTGGGAATACGGCAGCGATTATGTGGATGATAACACGCTTTCTGTGCATATCAGCCGCCTGCGTGATAAAATAGGCAGGCAGCATATAAAAACGGTTAAAGGCGTGGGATACAGATGGGAGAGTGCCGATTGATTTGAAAGTTGCGGTTATTTTGCTTTCGGCATTGCTTATAATATGTGCCGCCGTGATTGCTGTTCTTGCAATTCGCTCTGCCAAGTTAAAGCGCGAGGCAGGCGCACTTGCCGAGGATGTCGGAAAATTTTTGCTCGGCGGGGAAAAAACAAATATATCTTTAAGCGATGATGATTTTTCCGCGCTTTTGAATGCCGTTGCCGATTTGGAAGAACGGGTTTGTTTTCAAGAGGCGGAAATGCAGGCAGAAATTCAAAAAAATTCCGAATTTATCGCGGATATTTCACATCAGCTTAAAACGCCGCTTGCCGCAATGCGCTTATATTGCGAATTGCAGGAAAATTCGCCTTCTGAGGCATACGGCGAAAAGCAGCTTTTGCTTATCGAAAAAATGGAAATGCTGATTAAAAAGCTTTTGAGCCTTGAAAAATTGCGCTCGGACGCTTATCAAATGAATTTTGAAATGCACGATATAGGCGAAATTGCAAGGGCACAGGCCGTGCAGTTTGCTTCGATTTATCCGTCTAAAACAATCACGGTAACGGGGTCGGATTGCTTTAGGCTTGATTCGGAATGGATTGCCGAGGCGATCGGCAATGTGCTTAAAAACGCCTGTGAGCACACCGCCGAAAACGGAAAAATAGATATACGCGTTTACGGCAGCGAGTTTGAAAATGTTACCACGGTTGAAATAGAGGACAACGGCGGCGGAGTGCCGGAAAGCGAATTGCCGAAATTGTTTGTTCGCTTTTATAAAAGCCCGAATTCATCGGCGGAAAGCACGGGAATCGGCTTGGCGCTCACGCGTGTTATTGTTGAAAAGCATCACGGTAAAATATCGGCGCGCAACAAGACTCAGGGGCTTTGCATAACAATGTGTTTCCCTCATGAAATATACAATTCGGCAATATGAAGGGTTGTCGTTTCTGTTAAAAAATATAAATATACTTCAGACTGCACCGCGGGGATTTTCCACGGTGCATTTTTATATTTCGTTGTGCGGCTTGCTTGAATTGCGGCGGTTACGGTTATAAAGAATTGATATGATATTTCTGCTTCTGTTTATTTAAATATATTGTTTTTTTCTGTTTTCAAGGTCAAATATCAAAACGGCGCTTCCGAGCAGCATAAGCACGGAAAGCGAGGCGTTTATGCTTGTTGAGCGCACCACGCCGCCGGAAAAGTTTGAAAACACCTCTGCCTCCTGCGGAAAAATTCTCAAAAGCAGTATGCAAATCAAAAAAGAAAGTGCTGCGCAAAGCAGCCGCCACGCAAAAAATTTAAAATATGGCATTTTGATTTTTTTAAGCACCGGTAATATCTGCAAATGCACGCAAAATCCGCCGAAAGCAAGCAAAAAGGCGGTTTGCGGCAGAGTAAGCCTGCCGGAGGCATTTGTTATGCCGCTTGTTATTTCGATTATCGGCGCAAGAATTTCGGAAATGTGTAAAATTCCCTGAAAGGCGCAAAAAAGAATTATGTATGCCGAAAGGTTTAAAACACTGTGCAGTGAGGCTTCTACGCTTTTATTAAGCGCGTCAGCGGTGTTGCGGGGCCTTGCAAATTCGGATTGCGTCATATTTTCTCCGTGTGCAAAAATTCCGCTTATAGCCGCGCAGATTATTGCCGCTGCGGTTACCGAGGCAAATAAAATCAGCCCCGCTTTTTTGCTTTTCAATATTCCGACTCCCACGGCGGTTATGATAAAGCCTGCGCCGCCGCTCATATTAAACCGCATAATGCGACATGCTTCGCGCCGAGTGATTTTTTCATCGCCGTAAAGCGAAGCGGTAAGCAGTGCGCCTGCGGGATAGCCGCCTATAAGGCCGAAAAGAACGGTGGGAAAACAGCAACCCGGCAAAATGAAACAGCACGCGCATAAGCCACTTTGAAAATTTGCCTGCGGGTTTTTGTGATGTGATTTCCTGCACAAGATTAAAAAGAATCAAAAGCGGCAAAAGGGAGGGAATAACAACCTTTTGCGCCAAAGTAAATCCGAGAAGCGCACCGTCTTTCGCTTGCGCCGAAAAGCAAATCAGCAATGCGCAAAGCAAAAACAGGGCAATCGGTAATAGGCTGTTTTTATTTGTTTTCATAATATCACCGATACTATACATATAATTAAAAGGTGATTTTTATGAAGAAAAAAGCATATGAAAAATACGGCGATTTTCCCGCCGAATATTTCACCGGCCAGCCTCATTTGGAGCTTTGCGGTAATTTTCGCTGTGTGGTGGACGGCTTAAAATCCGTGCTCGAATATTCGGAAAATAAAATCGTGTTTGATATCGGCAAAAAATCCGTTGCTATTCACGGCAGCGATTTGGAAATAGATTATTTCACGCCGCAGGGTGCGGTTGTGCGGGGAACTATAATTTCCCTTGATTTTTCGCAATGCTGATTAAAATTATAAATTTGCTTTTGGGCTTTGTGGATTTCACCTTTTCAGGCGGCTTTGCCGATGGGTTTATAAATGATTGCTATAATCAAAAAATAAATGTAAAAAATATTGTTCGCCGCGGCGATAATATAGAAGCTTCCTGCGGCGCGGCTGCTTATAAGCGGCTTCATTCGGCGGCAGTTAAAAACGGCGGCAGGCTTAAAATCGTAAAAAAAGCACGGCTTGCCGTTTTTGCTTCGCCCGTTTCGCGCTCGGTGGGGCATTTTTGCGGGTATTCTTTTTTTCGTTGCCTTTAATTCGTTTATGGGCGGATTTATTTGGAATGTAACCGTCGTGGGCGGCACGGCGTTGCAGCAGGGAAAAATAGTTGATTACCTTGCGCAAAACGGCTTTAAAACCGGAGCTCGCTGGAGCGATACGGATAAAGAAAATCTTGAATTTTCCGTTTTGGCGGATTTTGACGATGTGGCATGGATATCGATAAACAAATTCGGTTGCCTTGCCCAAATTGAAATCAGGCAAACAACTCCTAAGCCCGCAATAACAAACAATACGGTTATAACTAATGTTAAGGCGAAAAAGGCAGGAATTATAGTTTCGGTTACGGCGCTCGGCGGCTGGCAGGCGGTGGAGCCGGGAGAGGCCGTCTCGCCCGGTGATTTGCTTATTTCGGGCGTTTATGAGGGCGGCGAAAACGCGGCAAAAAATCATTTTGCCCACGCTCACGGCACTGTGCTTGCAAAAACGGAGGAAAAAATCACCGTCAATATTGCCCGTGAGCAAACGGAGAAGTCATATATCGGTTCTAAAAGCTATAAAACTCTGTGCTTTTTCGGTTTGCGTCTGCCGCTTTATGCAGTGAAAAACGAGGAAAACGCACAAATTAAAACCGAGCAAAAATATATTGAGCTGAATTCGTTTCGTCTGCCGATAGGTATTTACACCGAAAAATGCACATACTATTCAGAGTGCACGCGCATGCTTTCCGATTCGGAGCTTGAAGCGCTTGCCCGCGAAGAGCTTGAAAAAAGAAAAACCGAGCAGTTTGCATCGTGCGAAATACTCGGCGAAAGCTTGGATTTTTCCGCCGATGAAAACGGCGGCGTTTTAACAGCCGATTATTCGCTTTTGGAGGATATAGGCGAGGAAGCGGAAATTACCGTTAATAATTCACAAAGCGGCGAATAAGCTCTTGAAACACATTTTGATGTGTGATAAAATGATAGCGAAAACAAGGAAAACGCGCCGGCAAATTGCGGCGGCGCAAAAATTTTAAAGAAAGGCTGAGGAATCGATATATGCAGATGACCTTCAGATGGTTCGGCGATAAGCTTGATACTGTTTCTCTTGCTCAGATTAAGCAGATACCGAATGTTACGGGCATTGTGCCTGCGCTTCATGATTTGCCTGCGGGCGAAGCTTGGAGTAAAGAACGAGTGCGTGCAATGCATGATGAAATCACCGCGGCGGGCTTCACTATGGAATGCATCGAAAGCGTTAATGTGCACGAGGATATTAAGCTCGGCTTGCCGAGCAGAGGCGCGCTGATTGAAAACTACAAAACTTCAATCCGCAATCTTGCCGAAGTGGGCGTTAAATGCATTTGCTATAATTTTATGCCCGTTTTCGATTGGACGAGAACAGACCTTTATATGCCTCTGCCGGACGGCTCAACTTGCCTGAGCTATGACGGCAAACAGGTTGAGGGCAAATCGCCCGAAGATATGTTCCGCGAGATAGACGATAATTCAAACGGCTATGCAATGCCCGGCTGGGAAACCGAAAGAATGGGTGAAATCAAGGAGCTTTTTGAAAAATACAAGGGTGTTACGGCAGATGATTTATGGGAAAATCTTGAATATTTTCTTAATGCGATTATGCCGGTGTGCGAGGAATGCGATGTTAAAATGGCAATTCATCCGGATGATCCGCCCTGGGGAATTTTCGGGCTTCCGAGAATCATAACGGGCAAGGAAGCACTTAAAAAATTGCTCACCGTTGTTCCGAGCAAATATAACGGAATTACGCTTTGCACGGGTTCGCTCGGCGCAAGCCCCGATAATGATATTGTTGACATCATCAACGATCCCCTTATCGGCAGCAGAATTTATTTTGCTCATTTGCGCAATGTTTCGGTTAATGACCGCTGGTTTAACGAAACCGCGCACGAAAGCAATAAGGGTTCGCTTGATATGTATGAAATAGTTAATGCTCTTCAAAATGCCGGATTTGACGGATATATCCGCCCCGATCACGGCAGAATGATTTGGGGCGAGGTTGCAAGGCCGGGTTATGGGCTCTATGACCGCGCACTCGGAGCCACTTATTTAAACGGCCTTTGGGAGGCTGTTGAAAAAAGCAGGAGGAAAAAATAATGCTTCATGAAAACTTAAAAGGCAGAATTGCCGTGGTTACGGGCGGCGGCGGAGTTCTTTGCGGTTCGTTTGCCAAAACTCTTGCAAAGCAGGGCTGCAAGGTTGCCGTGCTTGATTTAAACGAAGAAGCGGCGAAAAAATGCGCCGATGAAATTATTGCGGACGGCGGCGAGGCCGTTGCCGTTAAATGCAATGTGCTTGATTTAAAATCCATGCAGCAGGCGAGAAACACCATTAAGGAGCTTCTCGGCGGCACATGCGATATTTTGCTCAACGGCGCCGGCGGCAACAATCCCAAAGGCACCACCACAAAGGATACTCTTGAGCAAATCGATCTTGTGCAAAAGGATGAAAATATAAAAACCTTTTTTGACCTTGATCCGGACGGTATCAGCTTTGTATTCAACCTCAACTTCCTCGGCACGCTTATTCCCACCCAGGTTTTTGCCAAGGATATGGTTGAAAAGGAAAATGCCTGCATCGTTATGGTAACTTCAATGAACGCTTACAGGCCGCTCACAAGAATTCCCGCTTATTCCGCGGCAAAGGCGGCTGTTAAGAATTTCACGGAATGGATGGCAGTGCATTTTGCGCCGGTCGGCATTCGCGTTAATGCTATTGCGCCGGGCTTCTTCTCCACAAAGCAAAACAAAGCTTTGCTTTGGAACGAGGACGGTACTCCCACCGAAAGAACGGGCAAAATCCTTGCAGCAACTCCGATGAATCGCTTCGGCGAGCCGGAGGAGCTTGACGGCACTTTGCTTTTCCTTTGCGACGAAGCTTACAGCGGCTTCATCACGGGCGTAAGCATTCCCGTTGACGGCGGCTTTAACGCATATTCGGGCGTTTGATTTTTTAGTTAATCTTATAAAAAAAGAAAACCTCTTTGCTTTTCTCGGAAGGCAAAGAGGTTTTGTGCTTATTAAGATTTTTGCGCCGCCGTGATTTTCGGATTGCTATTCGGGCTTTTGAATGCCTTTAACCTGCAAATCGCCGCCGCAAACGGAAAATTTTATTTCAAGTCCCGCAAATTTCATGCCGTAAATCCTGCTTTCGTCGTTTTGATAAGCGGGGCGCGGATCGTCTGCCAATATTCCCAAAAGTGCTTCGCGCTTTTCGGCGGGAACCTTTTCGCTCAGCTCGTTTGAAATCAGCACGTTAAGCTTGTGAGCCCTTTCGCGCTCGGCAAATCCGTATTCGGCGTTCGTTATGCTGTCTGTATACGGAATATAGGGCTTAATGTCATAAATCGGCGTGCCGCTGAGCATGTCTGCGCCGCCGACGGTCAGTGTGGGCACGGTGCCGCTTGTGTTTGCCGATATCAGGCGAACGCAGGAAAGCCCCAAATTATTCGGCCTGAAAGGGGAGCGAGTGGCAAAAACGCCGGTTCTTTCGTTTCCGCCCAGCCTCGGCGGGCGCACTGTGGCGTGCTTTTTTTTGCCCGCATTTTCCGAAAAGCCCCAAATCAGCCAAAGGTGCGAATATTGCTCAATTCCTTTTATGGAATTTTTGTCGGCAAAATCCTTTTCAAAAATTATTGTGCCTGTGAGCTGCTCTATTCTGCCGCTTTGGCGCGGGATTCCGAATTTGCTTGTGAAATCGGTTTTTATTGTTGCAATCGGTTTTATTTCCATTTTATTCACCGTTATAAAGCCTTGCCGTGGTAAGTGATTTGGCTTTTAAATGCAGCTTGCCGCAAAAAGCGGCTTCTTTTTCGCGGTAAAAATTCCGCTTTTGCGTGGTTGTGTATATTTCGGCGCTTTTTTTTGCCGCAATTTATTTCGATATCGGTTGCGCCGCCCTCGTTTTCTGCCACGATCACATAATCGCCGTTCGGCGCTTCAAACGCAAAAACATTTAGCTTTTCGCCGCATTCCCCGCCGGTTATTATCGGCACGGAGCCTTGAGACAAAAATTTTGTGAAATGCAGCATGGCATAATATCTTTTGCAAATCGAATATTGCGAAAAGCCGTCTGTTGCCGCCAAAAGCCCGTCCGAATAATCTATGCCGTCGCCCTTTTTATCGGCGTATTGGTTAACTGCCACCCAACTTGTCCAGCTTCTTGCGCCGAGCAGAGTTAAATCCCTACCGATAATTCGCGCCGTGTTGAGTGCGCCGTTTATGCTTTTTGTGCCGCTTTTGCACGGCAGTTCGCACCATTCGCTCATATCAAAGCGAATTTCGGGGTGCGCCGAAACCGTGTTTTTGTAAAAAGCTTTTCTGATTTCAAAATCTCTGTCTGCATGATAAGAATGAAGCGCAAATGCGCCCAAGTGCTTCATAATTAAATTATCCTGCAAAAACAATTTTAAATATTCTTCGGTAATCCCGGTTATTTCGCCGCTTTCCGGGCCGTAAAGCTTAACGCTCATATTGCGTTCTTCAAGCTTTTGCGCAAAGATGTGAAACACCGCCGCAACCTCTTCGGGCTCGTAATGGCAGCCCTCCTGCCAAACGGATTTGCCGCCCCATTTCCATTGCGGCTCGTTTATCGGGCTTATGTAATTAACAGGAACACCGTCGTCAATGAAATGCTGTGTGATATCAAGAAAAATATCCGCAAAGCGGTTGTAATTGCTCATCGGCAGGTTGCAGGTGTGGTGCATAAGGCTGCCGCTTGCCTGCCCGCTTGAAGTGAGCGAGTAATGTGGCGAGTTTGCAAAAAGGATAACCGTGTCTATCGTTTCCTCTTTAAGGCAGCGCTTTAAAAACGCGTATGCATTTTTGTCCTTTTCAAAATCATAATGCCCGCCAAAGCCTTCGCTTTCATTCGCATTATCATCAATGTAAAAGGATTCGCACCGCCGCCAAGGGTTTTCAACTCTGCAATTGCCGTCGTCCCAACCCGCGCCGATATTGTATCTGTAAATATTCAGCCCAAGGCCGCTTTTGCCGTAAAGCAGGGCGGCAAGCTCGTCTGCAATGTTTTTATCCGCCACATTTTGGCTCCACCAGCACGCCGATGTGCCGAAACCCAAAATCGGCTTTCTTTTTTCGGCGGAGGTTAAATCAATTTTAATCATAAAATTTTCTCCATATGCACATGCAGGCAATATTCGTCGTAATAAACATCTCCGCTTGCGGAAAATCCGAGCGATTCATAAAAGTGCTTTACTCTGCATTGAGCCGAAAGAACCGCTTTTTTGCCGCCGAGCTCAGCCGCTTTTTTCAGCGCTGCATTCATAATTTCGCTGCCGAGCCTGTATTTTCTGTATTGAGGCAAAACGGCAACTCTGCCGATTTGGTAAGTTTTGCCGCCGTCCTCGGTAAACATTCTTGCCGTGCCCGCGGCAATACCGTCTTTATAAAGCACAAAGTGAAGCGAATTTTTATCGATATCGTCAAATTCATTCTCAAATTTCTGCTCTTCAACAAACACTTTTTGCCTTATTTCGGCCGCCTCTTTGGGCAGGCTGTTATGAATTTTTATGCAGTTCATACAATCACCGCCCCTATTTTAGCACTAATATTCGACTTATTCAATATTATATTGTATATTGCTTGCATTTTCATAACATTTGTAGTAAAATTATAAATCATTAAGATGAAACTTTATTAAAGGAGATAAAAAGATGAAAAAGTTCACAAAAGTTTTGGCGGTTCTTCTTGCCGTTGCTGTTTTTGCAACCGCATTTGCGGCTTGCTCTAAGAACGGCAGCACATCATCCAAGGTTAAAGTAATCGATATTGCTCTTTCCGATGAAGAATATGCATTCGGCGTAGATAAAAACCAGCCCGAACTCAAGCAGCAGGTTAATGATTTCGTTGCTGAAATCAAATCAAACGGCAAGCTCGATGAGATTTGCAACAAGTATTTCGCAGACGGCACTCCGGAGGGCATAACTTCCGCAACTCAGGATCCCTCCAAGGATCAGCTCGTTGTTGCCACAAATGCCGAATTTGCTCCCTTTGAATATAAGCAGGGCGATCAATTCTTCGGCATTGATATGGAAATCGCAAATCTTCTTGCTCAAAAGCTTAACAAAGAGCTTGTAATCGTTGATATGGCGTTTGATGCCGTTCTTCTTTCGGTTCAGCAGGGTAAGGCGGATATCGGTATGGCCGGCCTCACCGTAACCGAAGAAAGAGCACAGCAGGTTGATTTCTCCGATTCTTATTATTCGGCTTCTCAAAAGCTTATCGTTAAGGAAGACGACACCACCTTTGATAACTGCAAAACAAAGGAAGATGTTGACGCAATCCTTAAGGGCTTTGATTCAAGCACAACTATCGGCGGCCAAAACGGCACAACAGGCCAGTTTTATGTTGAGGGCAGTGATGACTTCGGCTTTGATAAGCTCAACGCAACATGGAAAGGCTATGCAAACGGCTCGCTTGCCGTTCAGGATCTTATCAACGGCGGTGTAAATTATGTTATTATCGACGCAGCTCCGGCAGCGGCAATCGCAAATTCAATTAACGCGGTAGCATAATTATTAAGAAAAGCAAGATGCCCTGCCTCGTTTGAGGCCGGGCATTTTAAATATGAGGATATGTAATGAATTTTGAAAGAAAATTTCAGGTGTTTTGGGAATTCTTCATGCATAAAAACGGCTATAACGTTGTTGTGGAGGGCTTGAAAAACACCATTATTATCGCGGTTATGGGCCTTGTGATAGGTATTGTGCTCGGCACGCTTATCGCCACGGCCAGGGTTGTGCCGAAAACAAATGTTTTTGTTAAGGTGCTCGAAAAAATCGCATCGTTTTATGTCAGCCTTTTCAGGGGCACGCCCATGGTTGTGCAGCTTTTGGTTTTCTATTATGTTTTGATGCCGCTTTTGGGGCTGCATATGAATTCCGTAGGCGTGGCGCTTGTTGTTTTCGGGCTTAATTCCGGCGCCTATATTTCGGAAATAATGCGCGCGGGTATTCTTTCCGTTGATCCCGGGCAGATGGAGGGCGGCCGTTCCGTTGGCCTCAGCTATGGCACAACGATGATGAAAATCGTTATTCCGCAGGCAATCAAAAATATTCTTCCCACTCTCGGAAACGAATTTATTTCTCTTATTAAGGAAACCTCGGTAGTAAGCTTTGTGGGCGCAACCGATCTTTATCTTGCATTCCAGCGCATAGGCTCAAACACCTATGATTTCATGGTGCCTTATCTTGTGATGGCGGTTATTTATATCGTGCTGGTTGTTATTATATCTTTCCTTGTTAAGCTTATGGAAAGGAGCCTGAGAAAAAGTGATAAACGTAGTTAATCTTGAAAAAAGCTTTGGCGATAATCATGTTTTAAAGGGCATAAATTACGAAATTCACAAAAATGAAAAAATCGTAATCATCGGTCCCTCCGGCTCTGGCAAAAGCACATTTTTGCGCTGCCTCAACCTGCTTGAAACCCCCACAAAGGGCGAAATTTGGTTTGAGGGAAAGCTTGTGAACGATAAAAAAACCGATATAAACGAAATTCGCAAGTATATGGGCATGGTGTTTCAGCATTTTAATCTTTTTAATAATAAAACGATTCTTCAAAATATCACGCTTGCACCCGTGCATCATAAGCTTATGACAAAGGAAGAAGCTAATGAAAATGCCCTAAAGCTGCTTGCAAGGGTCGGCCTTTCCGATAAGGCAGATGATTATCCCAGCAGCCTTTCCGGCGGCCAAAAGCAAAGGGCGGCGATAGTTCGCTCGCTTGCGATGAATCCCAAGGTTATGCTTTTTGACGAACCCACTTCGGCGCTTGATCCCGAAATGGTCGGCGAGGTATTGCAGGTTATGCGCGATCTTGCCGATGAGGGAATGACGATGATCGTTGTTACTCACGAAATGGGCTTTGCAAGGGAAGTGGCCTCCAAGGTTGTGTTTATGGATAACGGAGTTATCTGCGAGGAAAACACACCCGAAGAATTCTTTACTCATCCTCAAAATCCGCGCCTTTGTGATTTTCTTTCCAAGGTGCTTTAATTAAAATTATAAGGGCGATGTGCCGCTTGGCGCATCGCCCTTTTTACTGTTTTAAGCCGTTGCATTCGTTTTGTTTTTAAGCTCGGTCGCTTATTATGCCGGCATGAGCCGAGAAGAAATCAAGCATGTGATTTATACATTCCTGTGAGTATGACGGGGTGGGATCGAGAACGGCAAAAACATGCGGCAAAACCCTGCCCATATATTTGCCCTTAAAATCATCAAGCTCGTTTTCAATTCCGAGCTTATCAAGCGTGAATTTAAGCTTGTATGAATCAAGCCTTAAAAAATCGCCCGTTGAAGTGCATATGTAAAACGGCGGCATATGGTTTGTTGCCACCTTCCTCAAATTCATATATTTATAATAGGGGCTTTGCCTGAAATGCCGCCCGAGCAATTCGGGCAAGTTTATGTTTAATGCGGGGTTGGGCGCGGTTAAATCAATTGCCGGCGAAATTGCCGCCACGGCCTTGAATTTGATTTTCGGCTTCGCCATTGCAAAATCCTTTTGCAGTATAAACGAAGATGAAACAGCCGCTGCGGTGCAGGCATAGTGCCCTCCCGCGGAATCGCCTGCCAAAAAGGCATTTTCCAAATCGGCGGGGTATGCGCCGGCATTTTGCGCAATCCAATCAAAGGCTTCAAAAATATCCTCGATTTGTTCGTTGAATTTGTGCTTGCCAGCAAGGCGGTAGTTTATCGAAAACACGCAAAAGCCCTTTACGGCTATGTTTGTGCAAAAATTTTTGTTTATTTCCTTGCTTCCGCTCATCCAGCCGCCTCCGTGAATGTCTATTATAACGGGCAGGCGTTCGTTTGAATTTTCGGGAAAATAAACATCCAGCATGTGCTCGGCTGTTTTGTCGTTTATATAAGGTATGTTGCAAACGCAGTCCACTCCCGCCGTCGGCGTTTGAAGCCTTATCCTTGCGGCGTCAAGCTTTGCGTTTTCTTTCCAAACATATTTTAAAATCGGTGTGAACAGTGCCATGATATCTGCCTTTCTCCGCGGTGCGGCGTTTATGCTTTAATTATATTCTTTGTGAATAGTTTTGGCAATAGGTGCGGCGCGTGATTTTTATTTTGCAGGCTTTTAATATTGCTTTGCGGCAGATAAAAATAAAACGATGCAAAAGGATTTAATCCGTGCATCGTTTTGAATAATGTTTGCTTTATGCCGCAGCTATAACGCTTTCGATAAAAGGCTCAACCTCTGTGGGCTGCATATCAAGCACAAGGGCAATTTCGCCGTGGATTATATTTTGTGCGCGGCGGTAATATTTTTCGTCGGCAACCGAAAGGCTTTTGCCGATCGCCTCCTGCGCAAGCTTTTTATCGTGCAGTGTTTTCATAAGCGAGATAAGCTCGATTCTGTTTGCTTTGTTTATAATCTTCTTGAAAAGATCGCGCCTCGTATTTGTGTTTTCGTTCCAAACCGTTTTTTGCTCGGGAATGGATTTGATAAGCTCCATGATTTCTGATTTTGAAAGCAGGCTTTTCATTTTTGATATAAGCGTTTCATTGTCAACAGGCACAAATATCGTTTCCTTGGAATCGAAGAAAGGCGAAAGAATATAGTAAGTCTTTGTTTCCCTTGCAAATTTTTCGCTTTTAATGTCCGTAATTTTGCAAACTCCGTTTGAGCCGTATAAGAATATGTCGCCTATTTTGTACATTTAATCACACCTTTCTGAAATTGTGTCGCTTTTATATTATTACGAAATGTAAACTGCCCTTTACAGACTTAACACTACAATATTTATTATAGCACAAATTACTAAAAATTAACAGAAAATTTTACAAAAAGTAGAAAAATTTTTGTGAGCATCTTTATTACACATATGGCGTTTTGTGATTTTTTATTTCGTTGATATTTGATTTATGATGTGTTAAAATGGATTTGTAAATTATATTGGCTCACTTCAGCACTTCGGAGGGTATATGAAAAAGTTATTCTCGCATATCACGGCAGCAATGTGTGCTCTTTTTGTTTTTGCATGCTTTGCAATTTGCGCCAATGCGGCTCAGGCTGCGTTTAATGTTTCTTTCAATTCGGATATGGCTGTCGGTAAATCGCAGCAGATAAGCGCCTCCAAAGAGGGCGGCAATCTCGGCACACTTTCATATAAAAGCGAAAATTCCGCCGTGGCTTCGGTTGATTCAAACGGAATTATAACCGCAAATAAGGCCGGCAGTGCAAAAATAAACTGCACTTCGCAGGGCGGCGAATCCGTTTCGTTTGATATTTCCGTTAAGGCAATGCCTAGCTCAATCTCGCTTTCGGCGAGTGAGAAATCGCTTAATGAAGGGCAAACCTTTGATTTAAACGCAAGGGTAAACAGCGGCGCGTATCCCACATCGTTTGTTTATTCCAGCGCCGACAGCTCCGTTGCCTCGGTTTCGGCCTCTGGCAGGGTAAGCGCGATTAAAGAAGGCAAAACCGTTATAACGGCAGAGTCCGAAAACGGCATTAAAGCCTCCTGCGTGGTTTATGTTTATTCAAAGAATGATATAGAGCTTAACATGCGTGCAACAAAAGTTGCCATGGATTATTCAAATGTAACAAAAATCGTTTATGGCAAAAGTGCGCTCGGCCGCAATTTAGAGGCCTTTGTTATAAACGGCGGCGGTAACAACAGTAAAACTCTGTTTTGTACCTTTGCGGTTCACGGTTTTGAGGATAGTTATTACAGAGACGGTAAATTGCTTGTTGATGCCGCAAATGACATTGTGGAATATTTCGCCGAAAATCCGGATAATCTTTGGGATTATCGTTTGGTTATAGTGCCATGCGCCAATCCGGATGGCACTATTGACGGCGAAAACAACTACCGCGCAAAATCCGGCGCATTCGGCAGATGCACGGCGGATAATGTGGATATGAACAGGGATTTCATATCGGGCAAATTCCAAGCGTGCGAAAGCCGCGCCCTGCGCGATCTTATGTATAAATATAAAATGAATGTTTACATTGATTTTCACGGTTGGCTTAATTCCGTGCTCGGCGATCCCGATTTGGTAAGCATTTACAGAAGCACAAATAATCTTTCCAGAGATCAAAGCAACCATTACGGAATAGATCAGGGATATATTTTCGGTTGGGCAAAGGCAAATTTGGGCGCAAAATCCGCGCTTGTTGAATTTAGAAGCCCTTCCTCGCTCAATTCGAATTCGATTAAAGACGGAATATATGAAACAGTGCGCGGCAGTTGGCATAAAAACACGGGCATGCAGGTTAAATACAGCGATTCGTTGCCTGCACCGCAAAATCTTACCGTTTATGCCAAGTCCGGCGGCACGGCGCATGTTGATTGGAACTCCGTAAGCGGGGCAAACGGATATCAGGTTTGGTATAAAGCGCAGGACGGTGCTTGGCAAACCGCGCCCACGGTTGCAGGGCACACCTATTGCGATGTTTCGGGGCTTGTAATCGGGTGTGAATACACATTTACGGTTCGTGCCCTTTATCACGATAATTCCACTAATATCCGCACCTATTCAAATAATTATTCAAGCTATGTTGAATATCAAATGCCGCTTGCCCGGGTTTCGGGGCTTTCCGTTGCGGCAAGGGCGGATGACGGCTCTTTTATAACTCTCACATGGACTCCGCAGTTGAATGCCGCGGGATATTATGTTTACGAACTGCGTGATAACAATTGGGAAAAAATCGCCACTCTCGGCGGCGGGCTTACAAAATATTATAATGCCGTCGGCACTTCAAGCGGCGGGGAATACTATTTTGCCGTTGCGGCATATACGAAAGACGAAGCTTCCGTCGGCGAAAAATCAGCCACCCTGCACACGGCTGCGGCGTGTGAACGCGTAGGCTCGGCAACGGCGTCGATTCAGGGCAATTCAAAAATCAAAATCAATTGGCAATCCGTTAATTGCAGCGGCTATTATGTGCAATGGTCAAAAACGAGTGATTTTAAATCAGATTGTGCAGGCGCGTTTGTTTTGGGCAAAAACAGCACGGAATATACGGCGGCCGTAGGCACAAATGCCAAGGATTATTATGTTCGCGTGCGCGCATATAAAGAAGTGGATTCGCAAAAGGTTTTCGGCCCGTTTTGCGAGGGGATTTCGGCAGAAACGGGCCTGCACGCAATGAGCGGCTTTGTCGTAACGGGCAGAGGAAACGGCGGTGCGGCGTTGTGGCTTGATTGGACCGGGCGCGGCGATGCAGATGAATATGATGTTTATGATGTTACGGACGGTAAAAATCTGCTTAAAGGCACGGTGCAAACAAATCAATTTGTGTTCACCGATTTAACGCCGGCATGGGAATATGATATCAGGGTTGTGGCAAAGCAGGGCGGCAAGGCCGTTGCCTGTGGCACTTACCGCGTGTGCGCGGCAACACCCGTTGTGCAAAATTTCACGGCAACGGTTACAGGCGAAAACACCCTTAAAGCCGAGTGGGATTATGCGGTTTGCCACGGATATTACATTCAGTGGAGCACAGACCCCACCTTTACGGATAAAAGCCAAACAAACGGTGCTTGGATCAACAGCACCTTCACAACAAGCTTTGAAATAAGCACCGATAAGCCGTCCGGCGAATATTATGTTCGCATTCGCAGCTGGAAAAATTACCAAGGCAGCAAGATTTTCAGCGATTTCTGCGAGGGAGTTTCGCCGAGCGGATTAACCGAGCCGCGCGATTTTGCCGTTACCGGCAGGGGCAACGGAGGCACCGCGCTGTGGCTTGATTGGGCGGATGTTAAAAATGCCGAAAATTATTATATTTACGATGTTACAAACGGCGCAAACGAGCTTAAAGGCATAACGCAATCAAGCAAATTCACCTTTGTGGATTTAAATCCCGCGTGGGAATACGATATCAAGGTGGTTGCCAAAAACGGCGAAGACAGCTCGGAGGCAACATACAGAATTTGTGCCGCAACGGCACCCGTGGAAAACTTTAAAGCAAGCGCAACGGGAGCAAACACCATCAAAGCAACTTGGGATTATGCGGTTTGCCACGGTTATTATATTCAGTGGAGCACGGATAAAAACTTTAAATCCGATGTGCACGGCGAATGGGTAAACGGCACCTTCACCACAAGCTTTGAGGCAAAAACCGATAAACCTGCGAGCGAATACTATGTTCGCATTCGCAGCTGGAAATATTATCAAGGCGGCAAGATTTTCAGCGATTTTTGCGAGCCGATTAAGGCGGTTTAAAATAAATGATGAAAAGCGTTTCGGCGCTGAATTTAAGGAGAAGAATATGCTTATTTATGCACACGATTACGGCGTTTTGCCGAATGAAGAAGTTGCTGTTCGGCTTGAAAATTTGCTTGCGGCGGTTGCCGAAATCAAGGATGAAAAGAAAATCATTTTTGATGAGGGTGATTATTATATTGAAAGCGCAAAGCTGCAAAGTCGAATGCTTTATATAACAAACACCGTGGGCGATGCCGAATTTAAAAACGGTGAAACGCCGCACAAAAACAGGTGCGCGCTTGCTTTTTGCGGCATTGAAAATGCGGAATTTGATTTTTGCGGCGCAGAGTTTTATATAAACGGAAAGGCAACCAATGTTGCCGTTATCGATTGCAAAAATCTTTTGATTGAAAATTTGAAGCTTACTCCGATAAATCCGAATATCAGGAAAATGACGGTTATTGCAAAATCGCTTTTCAGTGTTGATTTTAAGATAGACGGCGATTATTATGTTAAAAACAACGCTCTTTATTTTAAAGGCATTGATTACGATTACAATGCCTCGGGCCAATATCGCTTTGCAACCCATCTTGCGCATATTAAAGCAAAAAGCCCCAAGCAGGTTTGGCGCACGGGCAAGCTTTTTAAATCGGCAATGGGGGTTTCGGAAATCAAGCCCGGCGTAATCAGAATCAAATATCCCCGCACGGCTTTTTGCTCCGTGGGCGACAGGTTTTATGCTTTTGACTGCCTGCGCCAATATGTGGGAATTTTTCTTGATAAATCGGAAAATATCACCCTGCAAAATGTGCACCAGCATTTTAACTATTCGCTTGCCTATGTTGCGCAGGATTGCAAGGATTTAACCATTAAATCCTGCCGTTTTGCGCCGAAAACCGAGGATTTTGAGATTGCTTCGCTTGCTGATTTTATGCAGGTTTGCATGTGCCGCGGCCATATTGACGTGGAGAATAATTATTTTGACGGTGCCTGCGACGATTGCGCAAACTTTCACGGAATTCATTTTATTATCGAAAGCATTTCGGGCAACAAGCTCACGGTGGCATTTAAGCACCCGCAAACTCACGGCTTTAATCCGATTTCCGTGGGCGATGAAATCGGCTATATCAGCACAAAATCCCTGCTCGAAAAGGGCAGGGCAACGGTGCTTTCCTCAAAACTTACAGATGAATATCACATTGAGCTTGAAGTGAACGATACTTCCGCCGCCGCAGAAGGCTTTGCGATTGAAGATATCACAAAAATCCCCACCGTGCTTTTCAAAAACAATTTGGCAAAGCACATTATCACCAGAGGGCTTCTTATCACCGTTCGCAACAAGGCCGTCGTGGAGAGCAACCGTTTTGAAAGCTGCTCCATGAGCGGTGTGCTCCTTTCGGATGACGCCGCAAATTGGTTTGAAAGCGGCTTTTGCGGCGATGTTTTAATCAAGGATAATGTTTTTGAATTTTGCGGCGAGGTTCCGGTTTTAATCAAGCCCGAAAATAAGGTCAACGAAGGCCCGGTTCATAAAAATATCAAAATAATCGGCAACACATTTAATTATAAAGGTAATCCCGTAAGCATAAAATGCGCCGAAAATACGGTTGTTGAAAACAATAAATAATCTTCCGTTATATTCCGCCGAGCGTTATCGGGATTGATTTTCGGATTTTCTGCTTGCCGCAGCGCCGATTTTTGCGCTTTTTATTAAACTCATTGCGAATATTTTGTCATTTTTTGCAAAGTGACTCGAAATGTTAAAGTTTTGTATGATTTTTTTGAATAAGTTATTGAATTTTTATTGAATATGTGCTAATGTATATATGGCAGTAATGATATTTGCGGTATCGTTAGTCGCTGAAAGGTATTTTATCTTTCGGTCTGTTTGTGGGCTGCCGAATAGCTAACGGCAAGTCACGGAATTTGGAAGCCTGATAATCACGGGAAACACTTTCATAAAAAATGGTGTCATTTTATGGCATCTTTTTTTATGCCCTTTTTCGGCCGGGCGAAAATTTAAACTTTGATGTGTTAAAAAGCTCAAGAGCGTTTATGTATCTCCTCAAGAAGCTTGTTTGTGCCCCTGCCGGAATATGGAGTGCTTTTGATGATAGGTGCTTTCAGCGCGCGGCTCAGCAGCCGAGCGTTTATTTTTTTGCCCGTTTTTTTTGCGCGTTTATAATCGGTCAGCAAAATAACCGCGCTTTTGCAGCTTCTTGCGCAGATAAATGCGTCCGTAATTTCCCGCTCGATTTTTACGGCAGGCAAAATAAAAACAACCGTGTCAAAATCCTTTACGCTCTCGTTTGTGAATTTGCCGAAAAGTGCGGTCAGCTCGTATTTGCGATATTTATAATAAAAATATCCCTTTGCGCCGTTTTTCGGCAATTCGCAAATCGGCGCAGCAGTTAATTCTTCGAAAAGCCGCAGCATTTCGGTTTCGTCATTTCCCGCAAGTGCCACGGTGCGAATGGCCTTTTCCTTGTTGCCATGCATAAAATCCACCTCCGTTTATGCTATGCCGCACCGCGCAATATGTTAAATTGCACAACTTATGCCGTTATATTTTTATATTTTGTGCCGTTGAAAAGAAGCGGCGGCAGTGATAAAATATATTTGTATTTTGCAATCGCAATATGAAAGAGGTAATTTTTTATGGGAAACAGTTTTATTATGCCGGGCAGAATAGTTTACGGCGAAAATGCACTTGAAAATGCAAAGCCGCTTCTTGCCGGCTTGGGTAAAAAGGCGCTTATCGTAACAGATGAATTTATGGTTAAATTCGGAAATGTTAAATATGTTTCCGATATTTTGGAAGAGCTTGGAATTGAATATTCGGTTTTCAGCGGCGTTAATTCGGAACCAACGGATGTTATAATCGATGCAGGCTTAAAGCAATATGCTGATGACGCTTGCGATTTCTTAATTGCTGTCGGCGGCGGTTCGCCGATAGATGCGATGAAAGCCATAGGCGCCGTTGCCACAAACGGCGGGGAGATTGATGATTATTACGGAAAAATAATCGAAATTCCCACTCCGCCCATGGTTGCCGTGCCCACAACAAGCGGCACAGGCTCGGAGGCTACGCAGTTCACCATAATAACAAATACTAAGGCAGATATTAAAATGCTGCTTAAAGGCCCTGTTTTGATGCCACACCTTGCGATAGACGATCCCAAGTTTACCTTAACGGCTCCCGCTTCGGTAACTGCCGCAACAGGGCTTGACGCTCTTTGCCACGCCACAGAGGCATATACCTCAAGAAAAGCCCAACCGCTTACGGATGATCTTGCAATAAGCGCCACAAAGCGAATTTTCAAAAACCTGCCAATCGTTTATTCAGAGCCGGATAATATTAAAGCGCGAGAGGAAATGAGCCTTGCCGCATTGGAGGCGGGTGTGGCGTTTAACAACGCTTCGGTAACGATTATTCACGGTATGAGCCGCCCGATAGGCGCACTGTTCCATGTGCCGCACGGCATTTCAAATGCCATGCTTATCGGCGAGTGCTATAAATTTGCGATAGACGGTGCTTATTCGCGCTTCGCCGAGCTTGGCAGGGCAGTGGGCGCCGCATCGGCAGAAAGCGGCGACAAAGAGGCGGCGGAAGCTTTTCTTGACGGCTGCCTTAAGCTTTGCGAAATTTGCAATATTCCCACGCTTGAGGGCTTCGGAATAGACCGCGATAAATTTTTCGCCTCTATCGATAAAATGGCGGACGATGCACTTGCATCGGGTTCGCCGGCAAACACAATCAAACCCGTTTCAAAGGAATATATTCTTCAAATTTATAAAAATCTTTGGAAATGATTTGAATTTTATATTTGCGGCAAAGAAAAAACTTAAAATCCGCTTGCTCAGGCAGGCGGATTTTTAAAGGCAAGCAGGTTAGGCCTACTAACCTTTTGCGCGACTGATTTTATTTTTGCTTGGATATTCCCTGCGCTGCTTTTGACGAAGCGGGATACAGAAGAAATTATTGAGTTGCCGATAAGCATTGCAAACGGGCTACGCTGCGCCTTATGAGGTTTCGCCGGGTGTGATTAACACGCAAAGCGCACAGTGCCAATCGGCAATCACTTGGTGCTTTTTGGGCTTTGAAGCCTTTATAGTGCCTTTAGATACCAACAAAACAAAAGCTCAAGGATATGCAGTTCTTGAGCTTTCATTATGCATATTATGTTGAATATATTAAAAACATACAGTCCTAAATAATGTACAGTGAACCATAATAATTTCAAACAGTATTGACAAAATCGAAATTCATCTGTAATCTGTGAGCTTATCCCGAGGGAGAAAAATATGATTGGAGATGAAATTTATTACAAGCTATGAATTCAGAAACGATACAATGTTTTTGAGAAATCAGTTTAAAAGCGTTGGTATGTTCAGGCTTCCGCTTGTTAAAAAACAGGAAATCAGTCTTGAAGATGTAAGCCTAATCGGTTATGATAAAGTTAATCAAAGTAATGATTATAAAAGTATAGTGCATTTCTTTCTTGACGATTATAAGTTTGAGAGCATATACAACAATCCCGAGAAGAAAATAGAAGTGCTTAGGAAGTTTAAGGCGGTGCTTACACCCGATTTCAGTATGTTTGTTGAAATGCCTATTGCATTGCAACTTTTTGCCACATTTAAAAACAGGTGGACAGGCGCATATTTGCAACAGCAGGGCATAAAGGTGATTCCAACCGTTCGGTGGGGTGATTTGACAAGCTTTAATTTCTGCTTTGACGGAATTGAAAAGGACAGTATAGTTGCCGTTTCAACAATAGGAATTAAAAATCAAAAATCCCATTTTTTGCTTGGCTATAATGAAATGTTAAGCAGAATTAAGCCGAGTAAAATTATTTGCTATGGCAAGCCCTTTGACGAAATGAAGGGTGATATAATCGAAGTTGATTATGCTAAAACGAATAATTTGCAAAAATCAAACAGCGGTTTGTATATCAAAACCTTTTACGGATATGTTGATAATACATATAGAAAAGGCGGAGGCTCTGCAAGCGGACAAAACTCCGGCAATCCTGAACCGGAACAGACTTGGTCGCCTAAAAATGAAGAAGCAGAAAGATTTTTAGGAAAACCCGGAGAAATAAAAGAAACGTTTGATAAAAACGGTGAACGAAGGATAACAAAAATAGGCGAAAATGGAAAAGCTGTCAAAGAAAGGCACTATTCTGATCATAAAAAAGGGCATAAGCATTCTAATCCACATGACCATAATATTGATTGGAGCAACGGACATCCAAATTTATCTTCACCGATAAATTATTCAAAAGATAACATTCCCGAATTTAAATCAAAGGAGATATTAAAAATGTATGTCAAAAACGATCATATCCTTGAATACCCCAAATACAGGGATGTAAACGATTTTAAGGAAAGTTTAATTCGCGGCAGAGAAATTCAAATCAAATGGGACGGAATTGAATATTCGATTGAATACGAAGACGATTCTATGAACGATTTCTCCATATGCGAAGCAAACAGACCCGAAACCGAAGCCCATTTTAAATCGGTTGATGAATTATTAAATTCAAAATTAAATTCAAATATTTTTCTCAAGGATATAATTACAAAAGCAGAAATCACTTGGAGAAATATTTAAAAACAGGTGGGTCGGTGCTTATTTACAAGAGCAGGGCATAAAGGTGATTTTGACTGTTCGGTGGGGTGATTTGACAAGCTTTAATTTCTGCTTTGACGAAATGAAGGGCGATATAATCAAAGTTGATTATGCCAAAACGAATAATTTGCAAAAATCAAACAGCGGTTTGTATATCAAAACCTTTTATGGCTATGTTGAACGAACATTGTCTCAAAAAGGTGGTGGCTCTGCAAACGGACAAAACTCCGGCAATCCTGAGCTGACAAACACTTTGCCGGTTAAGTCAAAGCCTAATTCCAAATTGGTCCGTTATTATAATGGTAAAAAAATTCAATAAAGATATTATGATGAAAACGGAAAAGCAAAAATGGATATTGATTACACAAATCACGGTAACCCTAAACGACATCCTAATGTGCCTCATAAGCATATGTGGATAAATGGAAGGAGAATGAAAACAGATGAATAATTTTCAAAATTTTAAAAAATGGATAGAAACAGGAAGTGAAATTGAATTTTCATATAAAGGTAAAAACTATTCCGTGACATATTTTGTTAACGGGTCAAATCAAGAGGGAATTTCATTTTGTGAGTTTTACAAAGAACCTGTTGAGTTTTATACAATTGAGGAATTTATGAATAATGCAAAAATTGGTAACGAATTGCTTAAAGATATTTGGGAAAATGTAGTGGATATATCTGTGTTTTAGCTAATGCTTAAGTGTAATTTTATTAAACGACACTTGTTGATATTGTGAGTTATAAAGCATTTGCTTATTAAAAAATCCGTTTTGAGATAAGGGCTAAAAAAGAAGAAGTACTCAAAATCTGATGTATAATAGCGTGCTGTATTTTTAAAATTAAATCAGAAGGTGTCAAACGGGAGTCATTTAGAAATTTTGGGTGCTGAATATGTTCTGAATGTGTTTGCGATAAAGTGAATTCATAAAACCGTTTTTATACATATTATATGAATTATTGGTTTCGGGATAGCAGTTGTTATTAGTGTTAAAAAAGGGCAAAAAAATTAAGCCAAACTTTGAAAATTTGGCTTAATTACTGTGGTACGCCGGAAGGGATTCGAACCCCCGACCTTCTGGTTCGTAGCCAGACACTCTATCCAACTGAGCTACCGGCGCAAATGCATTATATATTTAATGCTTAAATAATATAGCACATTCAAAAAGGAAATGCAAGAGTTTTTTTGCATAATATGCAAATTTCCGCAAAACACGGTGAACGGTGCGGGCGAAAAGAAAATTTGCTCTCTTGCATTATCCGATTTGGATTTGCGTTAAAAAAAGTTTTGTTATTTTTGGTTTTTAATAAAGTCGTCGAGTATATCCGCCGCCATTTTGCAAAGCTCCGGGCAGGGGCGCTTTTTGTAATATTCCGCCGTTCTGGCTTCGGGAGTGGGGGCAGGGCGCTCGTTTTTATCAAGCCCAAGCAAAACGCGGCAGATTATTGAGCCGTTTTCCGCTTCAAATCTTTTTGCAACCTCTTGCACCATTGCATAAACAGCTGCTCTGCCGCAGCCGCCGTAAAGATTTGAAATAACATATGTCATCCCGGAAACGGTGCCGCAAACCTCGCGCATTCTGCCCATTCCGCCGCCGAAGCCGATTGTTTGCCTTTCAACAATCTCCTCGCTCAGACCCATTTCGGGGCAAAAAGCAAGCGCCACGGCCTGCGAGCAGTTTTTGCCGCATTCAAAGTACTTTTTTGCAATTTCACCTTTTGTCATTATTGTGCAACCTCCGCTGCCGAGAATTTGGCGGTGAGGTTAACATCGCCGTTCACATTAACGGTGTATTTGCTGCCGGAGGCAACAAGCTCGCCTGTTTTGTTATCGTACCAGCCGTCGAATTTATAGCCTGCGTCCGGTGTTGCCGTAAGCGAAGCTTTTTTGCCTTTTTCGTAGCTGCCGTCGCCCGAAACGGAGCCGTTGCCGTCCACATCTATATATACATTATATTTAACGGCTTTTGTGGTGGTTTCTTTTTCCGTTGTTTTTTCGGTGGTGGATTCGGTGGTGGTTTCTTTTTCTGTGGTTGTGGTGGACTTAACGGTGGTGTGCTTTGTTGTTGAAAGCTCGGTCGTTTGTGAAACGGAGGCTGACGGCAGAGTAGTTGTTTCTTTTTTATTCTTTACGGAAGCGGAAACAACAATGCCCACAATCATTGCCACAAGAATAACGGCAAGCACTATTATAATAATGATATTGCGTTTGTTTTTCTTTTCTTCATCCTCATCGTTTTCATTAAGCGGGGCGCCTTTTTGAGGCGTGGGCTGATTGATTTCGTCAAGCTGCGAAACATTTGGGATGATTTTGGTGTTGCCGTTATCGTTTTCGGGGTTGATTTCGTTGTCTTCATCGTAAAGCGGCGAGCCGCAGTTTTCGCAAATGTATCTGCCTTCTTCATTATCAAAACCGCAGTTTTTACATCTCATTGTTTTTACCTCGCAAACAAATATATAGGTTTAATGCAAGTATAACACAGAAAATTTGAAATAACAACACTATATAGGCTAAAGAAATAATAATAATTTGGCTAATTTCCATTTTTGGTATTGACTTTTTGACGAATTTATAATAAATTTAAAGAGTAGCAATTTAGTTATGCTTAGTTCGTACTGAAAGGGGTACCAAAAGTAATGAAGAAAACAATTAAAAAGATTCTTTGCGTTGTTCTCGTTGCTTCCTTCGTTTTTGCTCTTGCAGGCTGCGCGAAGATCAATTATGTAACAAACGGAACAATCAAAGCTATCAAAGAGGTTCAGGACGGCACTTATAAAAACGGCGGTGCAAATGCTTCCGCCGAGGGAGAGCAGCAGTCCGAAGTAACTATTGATGAATTTGTTGCCGGCACTTACGGCGGCGTTGAATTCAAAACGGTTGAAGATGTTGTTAACTACTATGTAGAGTGCTATAACAATACAAAGTCTCAAACAGCTTCTTACACTGAAAACGGCGAAGCAAAAACATATTATTCTTTGCTCGGCGAAGAAAAGCTTAAAATAGAATCTGTTCTTATCGAGGGCAAAGAGAATTCCGTTATTAACGGTATCGTTCCCGGCATCGTAGACAGCTTATTCCAGGCAAGCACATACGGCCTTCCGCCCTGCAACAACAGAGATCCCAAGCTTGATAACTCTAACGGCAGCGATACGGATCCGGGCGAATTTGATTTCAGAACATCATATTTCACTCCCGATGATTGCTTGGCTGCAAATGTTAAAGAGCAGGATGGCAAGATCGTTCTTACCATTCTTCCCAAGGAAGGCTCAATGTCATTGCGCGGCGTTGACTCTCAGGGTCGTTTCTTTGAGGTTCTCGGCGATATCGGCGCAACCGTTGATTCTATTTCCGCTCTTTCATGGGCAAGCGGCACAACGGAAGAAAACTGCAAGGTTATCTATTCCGGCGGTACGGGCACAATCACAATCGATCCCGCAACAAAGACTGTAACTGCTGCAGATTACCACATGGCTGTTAACGTTGAAGTTAACCATGCAAATGTTGCCGTTATTAAGGACAAGAGCGCGGTTGTTAAGATTTCTTATGATTTGACTTATCCCGCATCTGCAGAATACCTTAAAACATCTAAGGGCATCACTCAAGCATAAAATAATGCATAACTAAAAATAAACGGTTTAATGCTCCGCTGCAAATTGTTAATTTTGCGGCGGAGCTTATTTTTTGTTGAATAATAACAGAACATGTGTTATTATAATTTAAATGCGCGGATTGCCGTGCACATTAAAAAACAGGAGAATGCTTATGAGCGAAAAATTGCCCAATATGGATTACGATGCCGACGAGGTTATCGGCGATTTCAAATCAAAATTCAAATGGCCTAAAAAAGATGAGGTTGAAGTTATAACAAAGCCGGAAAAGCTCGGCATTAAGCTGCTTGCTTCCGCTTTGCTCACGATTATAGCCGGCGGCATCGCATATTATATTATGTTGCCCGCAATGAATTTTAAGGATACTCAGCTTTATTCCTTTATAATTCTTATTTTGGCTTTATTTATGGTTTTCTTTGCGCTGATTTGCAAGGCAAATAAAAAAATAGAACGCAGGGAATATATCAAAAGGCGTGCAATCGTGCCCGCCGCAATTGCCGTGGTGCTGGTGGTTGTTATGCTTATCGGATGGCTTTTCGGCGCAACGATTTTCAGGGCTTCATCATACAGCAAAATGATGCCGATAACAACAAGCGATTTTGCAACGGATTTCAGCGACATTGATATTGACTCTGTGCCCAGAATAGATGAATCAAGAGCGCTTACTCTTGCCGATCAGCAGCTCGGCTCACTTTCCGAATATAAGAGCCAATATGTTGTTTCGGACACTACCACAATGGTGAACTACAACGGCAGACCCGTAAGAGTGGCCTATCTTGAATACGCCAATTTCTTTAAATGGGTAAACAACACCAAAAACGGCTTACCGGCTTATATGATTGTGGATCTTGTTTCGCAAAAGGTTACCGTTGTGAACTGCAACGAGCAATTCGGCGGCAGTATTAAATACAGCCCCACGGAGCTTTTCAACAAAAAGCTTATCCGCCATATCAGATTTCAATATCCCAACGCGCTTTTGGATACGCCGAATTTTGAAATCACGGATGACGGCCATCCTTATTGGATTACCGCCGTGCTTGATAAAACCATCGGCCTTTTCGGCGGCACGGATGTTAAGGGCGTTGTTATTACGGACGCGCTCACGGGCGAAAGCACTTATCATGATATAGACGAGGTTCGTTCAAATTCAGAACTTGAATGGGTGGACGCCGTTTATTCGCCGACTCTGCTTTTGCAGCAATATAACTATTACGGAAAGCTTCAAAACGGCTTTTGGAACTCTATTATTTTCCAAAATGATGTTAATGTTGCTTCCGACGGTTACGGCTATGTTGCCATGGATGATGATATTTGGGTTTACACCGGTGTAACCTCTTCGGAGGGCGACACCTCAAACTTCGGCTTCATTCTCAGCAACAGGCGCACCAAGGAAACTAGATATTATCAAAACGGCGGCGCTATTGAGGTCTCCGCACAGCAATCTGCGCAGGATGCGGTTCAAAACTATAAATATTACGCCACATTCCCGATTTTGCTTGATATAGACAATCAGCCCACCTACTTCATGAGCCTTTATGGTGACAGTAATACGGTTAAGGGCTATGCTCTTGTTAATTTGGATGATAAAACAATTGTAGGCACCGGCTTGCTTGATGAGATGAAGAGCGACGCCAAAGCACTCAACGCAGCGGTTGAAAACTATGTTCAGGCGATGAAGGATAAGGGCAAGATTGACAGCGATGTTAATGTTGACGATTATCTTGTAAGCGACAATGCTTCGGGCGGTCAGTCGCAAACAACACAGCAGGGCGACAATCAGCAAAGTGCGTCAACTGCGGAAAACGGAAAAATCACCGGCAAGGTTGAATCCGTTAAAACAAGCGTAAACGACGGCAACACTTATTACTACCTTGAAATAGACGGAAAATACTATTATATTGCCGCCAAGGATTGCATGGATGTGCTGCTTATTTCCGCGGGCGACACGGTAACCGTTACTCCGGGAGAGGAAAGCAACGGCGTATTTGTTGCCGCAAGCAATGTTGAAAGATAATTGAATAAAACGCGATTTTAAATTTATTATGAGCAAAGGCTTTATGCCTTTGCTCTTTTTTTATGCCTTTTTGCCGAGCCGAAGGCAAGCAGCCGACAAAATCGTGTTGCGTTTGATTTCTTAAACATATTTTTTCAATCGGCTTTTTTTTAAAAAATATGCATAAAATTCGAATAAAAAAATTTTTTTGCAACTTTTTTTGAAAAATATAGCGTTTTGAGGCTATATTTTTGCGCTGTTCGGGCTATAGGTGAGAGCAGCTTTTGCAATCGAGAATTTTGAAGGAGGAATTTATACGGCAAGAAAGAAAAAAACAACCAAGGATGAAGTGCGCGAAGGCTTAAAGCGCCTTGCTTTCGGAGAGATAAAGGACGCGGTGCTTCTTCTTTTTGCTCAGGAGGGTGATATACTTTCGCAGCTGCCGGGGCTTGATCTTTACAACATCAGCGAAATCAAGCGGCCCAAGGGCGGCGGAATGGAAATTAAGTTTTTTGACCGAATTAAGGCTCTTGAAAAGCTTTCGGAGCTGGACGGCGAAACTCATTCTGAGCCGCTTAGCTTTTACAGAGCCCTTGAGGAAAGCGCAAAACGCATATCAAAGCCGCAGGGAGATGATCCCGTTGAATAGCTTTGTGCCGTTTTCCGAAAAGCAGCTTGCCGTGCTCACCTGGTGGTGCAACGGCAGCCACTCAAAGGATAAAAACGGAATTATATGCGACGGCGCCGTAAGATCCGGCAAAACGCTTTGCATGAGCATTTCATTTGTGAGCTGGGCGTTTTACCGCTTCAGCGGAGCGTCGTTTGCCTTTTGCGGAAAAACGGTTTCCTCTTTGCGGCGAAATGTGATAACGCCTTTGCTGCCGCTTCTTTCCTCGTTCGGGTTTAACTGTGATTTTAAAATCAGCCGAAATTGCATTGAAATCGAAAAGGGCGGCGCGGTGAATCGGTTTTATCTTTTCGGCGGAAGGGATGAATCCTCCGCATCCCTTATTCAGGGTATGACCCTGGGCGGCGTTTTGCTTGATGAGGTGGCGCTTATGCCGCGCTCTTTTGTTGAGCAGGCGCTTGCAAGATGCTCTCTTGAAAATTCAAAGTTTTGGTTTAATTGCAATCCGGAGCACCCGTTTCACTGGTTTTATAATGAATGGATAAAGAAGAAAGACCAAAAAAACATGCTTTATCTTCATTTTACCATGCAGGATAATCCTTCGCTTTCACCGGCGGTTATAAACCGATACAAAAGCCTTTACAGCGGCGCGTTTTATGAGCGGTTTATAGACGGAAAATGGGTGGCGGCAGACGGACTTGTGTATCCGATGTTTGATGCAAACAGGCACATTGCCGAGGCAAACGGCGAATTTTCAAAATATTATTTATCGTGCGATTACGGCACGGTGAATCCCTTTTCGCTTGGCCTGTGGGGCAAATGCGGCGATAAATGGTTCAGAATAGATGAATACTATCATTCCGCACGCGATGCCGGGCTGCAGCTTACGGATGAGGAATATTACGATAAGCTCTGCGCTCTTGCGGGAGGCAGAAAAATTGAGGCGCTTATCATAGATCCCTCTGCCGCCAGCTTTGCGCAAACCGTTCGCCGCCACGGAAAATACAGGGTTGTTAAAGCGCAAAACGATGTGCTCGGAGGAATAAACCTTGTGTGCCAGGCACTTAAAAACGGCAATATCTTTTTTTTATCCCTGCTGCGCCGATACCATTCGCGAATTTTCGCTTTACAGATGGGATAACGGAATAAAAAGAGATGCGCCGAAAAAAGAAAACGACCACGCAATGGATGATATTCGCTATTTTGTTTCCACCGTTTTAAACGGCGGCGGAAACGGCGGCGAACTTTATACATTTGCGGTAGAAAGGATGTGAGGCATTGGGGCTTTTCAGCAAAAAAAATTCGGGCGGCGAAAAAATTTCAGCCGCGGCGGTGCAAACAGGCTCGTGCGCGCGGCATCCCTTCGGCAGAGTGGCATTGTACACCCCGCTGGGCACGAACGGGCATGTGTACGCTTCGCTTCGTGAAAGCGTGCCCATTATCGACGCCGCCGTGTTAAAAATAATCCGGCTTGTAAACGATTTTAAGTTTGAAACCGGCGATGAAGCCGTTGACAGGGATTTGAACGGCTTTTTTGAAAGCATAAATGTTGGCGGCAATCAAATCGGCATTGATGCATTTGTTTCGTCCTATTTATCCGATTTGCTTACTTATGGCAGTGCCGTCGGCGAAATGATTGCGGATGACAACGGGTTTTACGCGCTTTATAACGGCGAGCTTGCAACGCTTGAAGTTAAGCGCGCCGAAAACGGCTTTGACATTGAATTTTATAACGGCAGTGAAAAAATCGCCCGCCAGGATTTGATTTTGTTTACGGCGCTTAATCCGAAGCCCGGAGAGATAACGGGCACAAGCCTTTTGAGCGGATTGCCGTTTATAGCCGATATTTTGCTTACGGTTTATAACACCATTGGCGAAAATTGGGAGCACGCCGGGAATTTGCGGTATGCCGTAACATATAAACCGGGCGGAGACGGCACCGATTCCGTTTCCGCGCAGGCGAGGGCAAAGCAAATCTGCTCTGCTTGGCAGGAAGCTATGAGCAGCAAGGATTCCGTTAAGGATTTTGTTGCCGTGGGTGATGTGAGCGTTAAGGTTATAGGTGCCGATAACAATGTGCTTTCAAGCGAAATCCCCGTGCGCCAGCTAACGGAGCAAATCATTGCCAAAACGGGTCTGCCGCCGTATATGCTTGGGCTTTCGTGGAGCACCACGGAGCGAATGAGCATTCAGCAGGCAGATATGCTTACCACAGAGCTTAAAGCATACAGAAAAGTCATAACCCCCGTGCTTATAAAAATCGCAAGGAAATATTTGGATATTAAATCCGTTTGGTTGCCCGTTAATGTGAAATGGGCAGATATCACCCTGCAGGATGAAACAGAGCATGCGAAGGCTCGCCTTTATAATGCACAGGCGGATAATGCCGCCGCGGAAAACGCGGCAAATCAAAAGGAGGTTTCCGATTGAGAGAAGGATTTATCGAAAAGGGCTACACACCCGAAGAATCCGATTACGAAAAAATAAGAAAATTCACCCGCAGAGATTTTGAAAAGGACGAGCTTTATGTGTTTGAAGTTTCCCTTTGCAACAACGATGTGGACAGGGATAATGAAAAATTTTCCGTTGCCGCTCTAAACGAGCTTGCAAAGCAATTTGTGGGCAAAACGGGAATAAAAAACCATTCCATGAGGGCGGAGGATCAAAGCGCAAGGATTTTTGAAACCCGTGTGGAGCGGATTCCCGGCAGAAAAACCGCAGACGGCGAGGATTTTTACACTCTGCGCGCAAAAGCCTATATGGTGAGAAGCAAAGCCACGGCTCAGCTCATAACGGATATTGACGCGGGAATAAAGAAAGAGGTTTCCGTTTCATGCAGTGCGGAAAAAAGAATTTGCTCCGTTTGCGGCAAGGATAAAAGCCGCGAATATTGCGGCCATGTTGCCGGAAAAAGCTACGGCGGCAAAAAATGCTTTACCGTGCTTGACGGAATTGCGGATGCTTATGAATTCAGCTTTGTTGCCGTGCCTGCTCAAAAAGAAGCAGGAGTTGAAAAATCATTCGGCGGGCTTGCCGAAAAAGGTGATGTTGAAAAAATGCTTTCCGGCGGCGGTGAAATAACGCTTTCCTCCGGCCAGGCAGAATCAATAAAAGCCTTTCTTGATAATATGAGCGATGACGCCGAGCTTGGCAGGGAATACAGAAAAAGCATTATAGGCGAGCTTGTGCGCCTGTGCGGCAAAGCACTGCCGAAAATGGATAAATCGGCATTCGAAAGTGTTGCGCAGGTTATGACGGCAAAGGAGCTTTTTGCTTAAAAACGCTTTTGAGGGCTGCGCGGCGGAAAATTCAAAGCCCGCTCCGCAGCTTGCGAGGGCACAAACGGCAAAGCGCGCAGACATCGGAAAATTTAAAATTTAGGAGGAAGTTTTATGAACATCAATCACTATTCATATAAGGGCATCGGCGAAACGGTGCTTACCTTTAAAACATATAAAAATCTTAATAAAGGCGATTTTATAAGGCTTGATACTGAAGGCACTGCCGTGCTTGCGGATGCAAACAGCGAATTTGTGGGCGTTGTGCTTGCGGTTTGCGAGGATCATGTTTCCGTTTTGGTTAAGGGCTTTATTGAATTGCCAATGTCTTCCGCATCCGCATTTCCGGCAACGGGCTATCAATATGTGGTTTCGGACGGCAAAGGCGGCGTATTAAGCGCAAGCACAGGCAAGTGTCCGCGCCTTGTTGTTTCGGCGCCTGTGAGCACTTTAAAAGCAGGAATTATTCTTTAATCAGGGAGGAACTTAATTATGGCATTTGATAATATTAAACTTGATAAGGGACTTTATTCAACCACAAAAGGCTTTACGGCATCGCTTGAGGAAATAGACCCTTCCGAAAATTATATCGGCACCGAGCTTGAAGGGCTTGACGCCTATCAAAGGCAGCTTAAAAGATTTGATATAAAAGTGAGCGGCAGGGATTCGGACTGCGTTTCAAAATTTTTCAGCAGCACGGATTCGGCAGCGCTTTTCCCCGAATATATCAGCAGAGCCGTGGCACAGGGCATGGAGGAAAACGATGTGCTTTCAAAAGTGGTTGCCACCACAACGATTATCGATTCGCTCGATTACCGCTCCGTGCAGCTTGCAACGGATAAGGCGGATAAAGAACTTGCCGCAGTGGGTGAGGGCGCTTTGATTCCGCAAACGGAAATCAAAACAAACGATAACCTCACTAAGCTTCATAAAAGGGGCAGAATGCTTGTGGCTTCTTATGAAGCAATCAAGTATCAAAAACTTGATCTTTTCACCCTTATTATGAAGCAGCTCGGCGCTCATATTGCAACAAGCCAATATGTTGACGCAATCGAAACAATTCTTTACGGCAGCACAAATACTATGAGTGCAAAGAAAAATCCGCCTACATATTCCGATCTTGTTGAAATGTGGCTTGAGCTTTCACCGTATAAAATGACAACCGTTGTCGCGGCGTCGGATCAATATAAAGCGATTATGAATATGGCGGAATTTAAGGATTCAAACGCAGGGCTGAATTTCCATGCCACAGGCAAGCTTATTACTCCGCTCGGTGCGGATTTGCTTAAATACGACGATATGCCGGATAACTCCATTTTTGTGCTTGATAAAAACGCAGCGGTTGAAAAAGTGCAGGCAGGCGGCGTTGTAACCGAATACGACAAGCTTATCGACCGCCAGCTTGAAAGAGCTTCTATCACCGTTACAACCGGTTTCTCTTTGCTTGATGAAAAAGCAACGCTTGGCTGCAGCTTCGGTGAATGATATGCCGCTTAACAAGCAAAATGTTATTGCCTGCATAAAAGAATTGGGCAGCTTTGAAAGCGGATTTGAAAAAGATTATGAAAAAATAATCGAATATGCATGCAGGGGCGTTGAAGCAGAGGCTGCGCCGATCGGAGAGTCGGAAAGCACTCAGCTGATTTTTCTTGCCGCGGCAAGGGCTTATTATGCAATTTGCATAACGCAAGAGACTTCCGACGACTTTACGTCTTTTACCGCCGGAGATGTAACAATCGCCGGTATGCCAAGCAAAAGCGCGCGTGCAAAAGAAATCCTCGATTTGGCAAAGCAGGGCGCCGCTGCCTATTTAAAGGACGATGGCTTTGCGTTTGTGGAGGTGTAGCCTTGAGCGTTTGTGAAACCGTTAAAAAAGGGCTTGTGAAAACGGGCAAGCAGGTTTATCTTGCCGAGGGCGAGTGGGTTTCCGCACCGTTTTATGCCGTGGTGGCGCAAAAGTGGCGAAGCAACAAATCAAATTTTGAGCCAAATCAAACGCCCGTCGGCGAGGTGTGCCCCGATTATTTCACATATGTGGGCCCGTATGACCATGATATATGCGCCCTTTCGGACAACGCTGTGCTGATTTACGGCAACGATAAGTTTATTTTTAAAAAGAAAGAGCGCGTGACCGTGGGCGGCGAGCTTTGCTTTTATTGGGCAATCGCACGCCGCGTTTATGATTCGGAGGAGGAATTATGACGGATGTTGATTCTTTGCTTTCCGAGCTTATTGAAAAAATAAAGGCGGATGAATTTTTCGCCGATATCACCGTCGGCAAATCATACGGCGCCGCCGTTAAGCCCACCTGCCCTGAAAGGGCAACGGTGATTTGCGGTTTTGTCGGCGGCAGCGTGCAAAACACGGCGCTGGAGCAGGATATAAAGGCGGGAAGTATAACTCTTTTTGCGGATATCTATGTGCCGTGGAGCATGCACGGATTTGACATTGCACAGGCAGTGAGCCGAATTTGCGCGGCGGCGTATTCGGATAATGTTTCAGCCGTTAAGCTGAATGAAGCCCACTCGCACACAAAGGCGCAATGCTTTGTTCGGCGCACGGAAATAACATATTCCGATATTTTTAAATTTGCGGGCGGTGATTAAAACGGAAAACGATAATATCGAATATTTAAGCACGGAGGAGCTTTCCGAATATTTGCGGCTTGATTCGATGAGGTATGATTATGTGCCGCAAAGCGAATTATAAAAAGCCGTAATCACTTGGTTTGCCGTGCGAAGAGATTGTATCTTTGCACGCGTTAAAGGCCGCAGGGGTGCGCCTGCGGCCGCTTTTGAAAAGGAAGGTGCTTATTGAAACTCAAATACAAGGATTTTGAATTTTTTCAAAATCCGCAAAAAATATCCGTTAAAAAAATCAAAATCAATCGGCTTGAAGCCTTTGCCGGGCTTCGGCACGGCGGCGCAGGAAATATGCGATGATGCCGCGGTTATAAAAATATCCGGCAAGTTTTACGGGCACGAGGGCGAGGCGGCGATTAAAAGGCTTTATGCCCTGCAAAGCCAAAAGCACGCGGGTGCACTGCTTTTGCCGGGCGGCGATTATTTCAATGCTTTTTTCACATCTTTTGAAGCAACGCGCAATGCCGCAGAAAATTATATATCGTATTCCGCACAGTTTACGGAATCGCAAACGGGCAAATCGGCAAGCCTGGTTTGCAAAAGCACCGTGGCACTCGAAAATGAAAACGCATTTGAAATCGCGGCGCGGTGCGGCGTTTCGGTTGAGAAAATTATGAAGCTGAACTGCTTTAAAACCCCGTTTGATGTGCCTTTGGGAGCGAGGGTGATTATAAATTGACTTTTGAAATATACGATATAAACGGCAATTCGGTGCAGGCGGACAATATTTTGTCTTACGAGCTTGTGAGCGAAACCTCCGCCGCGTGCGACGGCTTGCAGATTAAATTTATCTGCGCCGAAAGCTGTGTTAAAATCGGCAAAATCATTGCGCGCCGAGGCGGTGAAAAAATATTTTGCGGCTTTGCGGATAAGCAAAAAAGCGTGCTGACAGACGGCGGATATATTTATGTTTACGCCAGAAGCGGCGGCAGTGTTTTGGTGGATAACGAGGCGATTCCCTGCGAATGCAGGCACCCCACATCAAAACAGCTTTGGCTGAGCTGTGCAGAGCCTTTCGGAATTAAATTTGCACTGCCGCAAGTTGCTTCGCAAGGCTCATATGCCGTTCAAAAAGGCAAAAGCTGCTATGCGGCGATAAACGATTTTATGCTTTATACCCACGGCACGGCAATTTATGTTTCACCGGAAAACGAGCTTAAAGCGTTCGAGAAAAACGGCGATAGAATCGCCGCCGATGAAAACGATGTGATTTCCGCTGCCGTTGTTTACGACAGAAGTGCCGTTATAAGCCGCGTGGATTACAAAATCAATCCCGCCGATAAATATATTTATCATCTTGAAAGCAAGCTTGCCGCGGAAAATTCTGTTTTGCGCAGGCGGCTTGTTAATCTTTCGGCGCTTCCGCCGTGGCAGCGCGATAAAAAATGCGCGCAAATGCTGAAAAATTCCGAAAAATCATTTTGCACGGTGCAGGTTGTTTTCTCCCGCGATGCCGATTTCAAGCTGGCGGGGCGCGTTACTTTGCCGTTTAAAGGATTTGAAGGGCAGGATTTTATCGTGATGAAAACAATAAGAGCAAAAAATGCCGGCGGAGAAACCACAACCGTGCATTTTATCCCGGAAACGGAGGAGGGTTACTTAAATTATGTGGCTGAACAAAAATTATAATTCGCAGGCGGAAAGTTTTGCGAAAAAGGGCACGGTTACCCTCGGAGGCACAGCGAATGTGGACGCGGGCGAGGGCACCAGAAATGCCGAGGTTTATGCGCCTTACGGCTATTCTTTTTGCGCACCCGCGGGTGAAGAGGTTTTGATTATCGGCAGTCCGTTCGGCGGTGCGATAGCAGGCACAAAAGCCGTGCAGTCGAATTTGAAAAACGGTGAAATAAAAATATGCTCTCTTTCGGGAGCTTATATTTTGCTTAGGTCAGACGGCAGTGTTGTTATAAACGGAGCGGTAATAGGCAAAAACGGAAAAATAACCGAAAAAAATTAGAAAGGCAGGGTGCGAATGGTTCAAACCAATGCGGCTTCGGCAGATGAAGACGAGGCTTTTGAAAATGCGAAAAGAATTTTAAATTCAAAGAAAGGCTCTTTTTATCCCGAGCCGGAATACGGAATTGCGGCAAATCCCTCGGATGAAAGCGAGGCGGCGTGCCTTGCCGGTGAGGCGCTTAAATCGGCAGACGGCGTTTTTGTTGCCGCCGCCGAAAAAATGGAAAACGCATATAAAATAACGCTTATTGCAAACGGAAAGGAAAGGACGGTGAATATTGAATTTTGAGCTTAACATATAATCAAATTTTAACTCGGATGCGCAGCGCTTTTTATGATGAATGCGGCGAAAATATAAAAAATTATTCGGAAACGGATATGAAATTTAAGGCGGTTGCAAGCGAGATTTATGCGGCCGCCGCAAATGCCGATTTCGTGCTGAAACAGGCTTTTGCAAAAACCGCTTCGGGCAAATATCTTGACATGCATGCCGAAATGCGCGGCTTAAAAAGAAAAACGGGCACAAAGGCGACAGGCGTTCTCACTTTTTCCGTGCCCGCCGATTTAAACAGGGAGGTTGAAATTCCCGAAAACACGGTTTGTTCTGATAAGGATAATCCGCTGGTGCAGTTTAAAACCACAGAAAGCGTTGTGTGCCCTGCGGGGCAAAGCAGTGTGAGTGCCAAGTGCGAGGCACTTGCGAACGGAGCGGAGTTTAATTGCGCTGCAAACAGAATTACCGTTATGGTGAACCCGCCGGATTATGTAAGCACGGTAACAAATAACGGCGCGATAATCGGCGGCAGTGACGAGGAAAGCGACGAAGCGATCAGAAGCCGTATTTTGCAATCGTATGCAGGCAAGTTTAATTATTTAACGGAGGACGCTTATAAACAGCTTGCCCTTAAAGTTGACGGCGTGCTCGACGCGGCGTTTGCTTACGATCAAAGCAAAAATTGCATGCAAATTTGCATAAAAGCGGCAGGCGATAATCTTACAACCGGCATTAAATCACAGCTCGGCGGTGCGTTTTGGGAATATAAATATGCGGGCATGCAATATGAATATATAACGGCAACACCGCAGAAGTTTTCCGCGTTTGCGGCAATCAAGGTTTCCGCCGGTGCGGATAAATCCTCGGTAAAGGCCGCCGCAGAGGAAAAAATCACGCAGCTGTGCTCTGCAACAAAAATCGGGCAGAATATATCATCTACGGCTTTGGTGCTCGGTTTATCAGCGATAGACGGAATCGAATATGCCGAGGTTTCGCTTTCGCCCTCCGCCGCGGGTGTTGCGGTTTGCGATTCGCTCGGTTATCTTTCGCTTGAAAGCGTGGAGGCGGATGTGTATGAGTAACGCATATGAAAGGCTGATTTTACTTTGCGAAAACGCGGGAATTCCTGCGTTGCCGAAAAGCGTTGCCGCAGCCGAAATGCGCGGCTGTTCCGCGGGGGTGCAGCTCCTTTACGATATGCTCGACCGCGGGCTTGCAAATGTTTTTGCGCAAAGCTGCGATGAAGCCGGGCTTGCCGAATATTGCTCGCTGCTTTCGCTTGTGCCTGCCGAAACCGAGGATGAAACACGCGCGGCGGTGATTGAGCGGCTTTCATATGTGCCCGAGATTGAAGCCTTTGATGAGTTTAGAACCGCTTTCAATGCCATTAGCGATATAAGCACGGTTTATGATCAACAGGTTATTTGGTTCGGATTGTGGAATGTGACGCATCAAGGACTTTACGATATGGCGGATTTTCTTAAAAACAATTACCCGCTTGTTTCTGCTAATCCTTTTAAATTCGGTGCGATAAAGTGCGAAAAGCAGGATGAGCTGGATTTGCCTTGGTATATCAGGGACGGCTTTGAATTTCGCTTTTTTGTGTGGGACGGAATTGCGGAATAAATCACGCGGCGCGGCTGCGGCCGCTTTAAAACGCAGCCGGAAAGGTTGGTTAATATGAGTTCATCAAACAAAACCGCCAATTTGCAGCTTAACAGCTGGATAGGAACGGACAGGCCCAAGATGGCGGATTACAACAGCGATAACGAAAAAATAGACGCGGCTTTCGGCAGCCATACGGGCGATATGCAAACGCATCTTTCGCAGGAGGACAGGGAAAGGCTTGAAACGCCGGTATATGTCGGCACATATTTCGGTGACGGCGCAATAGAAAAAACAATCGCCACGGGCTGCCCGTTTGAGGCGTGCTATGCGTTGGTGTTTCCTCTTTCGGGTGCAGCGATTGTAACCAAGTTTGAAACGAAAGCCTGCACGCATTATTTTGCCGCTGCATCAAAGGCAGGTGCAAGTATCGGCCTGCGGATTTCGGGAAGCGACATAATTGTTAAGCAATCCACCTCCGCCACTGTGGGAAATGAATATGCCGCGCTTAATGCAAAGGGAGTTGGCTATTTTTACATTTTATTTAGGCAGCCGGTGTAAATGCAGCGCAAAATTTGATTTTGCGGTATTTAATTTGCTTTACTTTGGCGCGGTGTTATATTATAATGAGTTTGCTCGGCTCGGCCGATTGAATTTCTTCAAAAAGGAAGTTGTAATATGATACTTGCAATAGATGTCGGAAACACGAATATAGTGCTCGGAGTTTGGAACGGCGATGAGCTTGTTTGCTGCGGCAGACTTTCAACGAATGTTATGGAAACCGAGATCGAATATTCGATGAAGCTGAAAACTTTTCTTGATATAAACGGCGTTTCGGATATTGACGGCGGCATAATTTCAAGTGTTGTTCCCGCACTTGTGCGCACGCTTAAGAAAGCCGTTATGCTCGTTTGCGGAAAGGAACTTATCATTGTCGGCCCCGGAATAAAAACGGGGCTTAATATTAAGCTTGACAATCCTGCCGAAATGGGCGCCGATTTGGTTGTGGGAGATGTGGCGGTTATAAACAAATATCCGCTTCCCGCCGTGCTTTTTGATATCGGCACGGCCACAACGGCCTCCGTTATTGATAAAAACGGCGCGCACCTCGGCGGCGCGATAATGTGCGGTGTTAAAACAGCCATAAATTCGCTTGCGAGCGGCACGGCTCAGTTGCCGCAAATCGATATTTCCGCCCCCTCCAAAATCATCGGCGCAAACACGATAGATGCAATGAAATGCGGATCAGTTATCGGCACTGCGGCCATGATAGAGGGCATGGTTTCCCGCTTCGAGGAGGAGCTTGGCGAAAAAGCAACGGTTGTTTTAACCGGCGGGCTTGCAAATGCCATTTCAAAGGCACTTAAAATCGAAGCCGTTGTGGATGAAAATTTGCTGCTGGACGGCTTAAAAATTATTTATAACAAGAATAAAAAATAAATTAACTCCATTTATAATAATTTTATTTTTTTGCAGATTTCGGCGATGCGTTTTAATGCGCGTTGCCGTTTTCTTATATATTTAACAATTATTAAATACGCATGCAAAAATCGTTTTCCTGTTCGATGTGTTAATTTTTTAACAAAAGTTGCCAAATTGTAAATAGTATGATAAACTTGTTTTGTATTTCATTATAGGAGGTCAATTGAGTGAAAGACGAAAACAAAAAATACGCGCAAGTGGCATATGACATTGTTACTCACGCGGCAAAGAAAATCGGTTCAAGGCTGCCCGGCTCGGACAACGAGAAAAAGTACGCCGATTACATGGGCGATAAGCTCCGCGAAATCGGTATTGAGCCTAAGCAGGAGGAATTTGCGGTTTCGCCGAGGTCTTCTATCGGTGGTATTCCTTATGCCGGTTACGCAGGAATTATTTTAAGCGTGCTTTCTTATTTTGCGCTTAAAATTGAAACGCTTTGGTTCGGCATGGCGTTTTTCGGCATTGCCGTTGTTGTGTGGCTTGTGTTCAGCGTTTTCCTTTATAAAACATGGTTTGATATGTTTTTCAGGCAGGAAATTTCGCAAAACACATACGGTGAGCTTCTTCCGCCGGACGGTAAATATGATTACACCATCATCCTTTCCGGCCATACGGACACAAGCTGGACCTGGCGCCATTCCGAGCATGCATATAAATATAAGCACAAGCCCGCTCTCGGCATGATTGCCACTTACGGCAAGGTCGGCTTCGGTGCGCTTTGCGTGTTCTTTATGATCGGCGTTTCGATTGCAATGGCGGTTATTTACGGCGGTTGTTATTTCGGCGCTCAGTTTGCATATAACGCCTTTTATTCCGAATCTTTTGCCCACTTGAATACGGCAATGCTGTTTATGCCCGCAATCACGGCTCTCGGCAGCTGCTTTGTTATTATGTGGGCGGATCCTCACGGGCGCAATGCCTCAAGAGGCGCAATGGATAATGCAACGGGCTGTGCACTCAGCTATGCCGTTACAAAGTATTTTGCCGAAAATCCCGACAAAATGCCTAAAAACTGCCGTATAGTTGATTTTAACTGCGGCTCTGAAGAAGCGGGCCTCAGAGGCTCTATAGCATTTGCCGAAGAACATAAAAACGATGATCTCACCAAAAATGCTTGGAATATAAACATCGATTCCGTTGCTGATAAGGAATATTTTGAGGTTGTTATTAAGGACGATTGGCAGTTCACCCGCTTTGATAAGGATCTTGAGCAAATGTTTAAGGACACCTTTAAGGAAGTGGGCGTTGAAAGCAAAACAAATTATTGCATTCACAACCCGGTAGGCGGATGCGACAGCACACCCCTCACAAAAGCGGGTATCAAATCCGTTACCTTTGCGGCTCAAAATCCCGTGCTTACATATTATTATCACACATGGCGCGATATGCCCGAAAGATTTGATATGGAAACGGTTGGCGACGGCTTTGAGGTTGTGCTCGGCGTTATCGATAAAATTGCCGCTTTCCAGGAGAAAAACGGCTTTAACGGCCCTCAAAAATAATTGCGGCTTTGAGGAATGTTGAATAACTAAAATAATATAAAAATGGGGGCATTCCTGCACGGATGCCCCCATTTATTATGATTTCATGATCGGCAGCCTGATTGGAATGGCGTGATTTTGCTTTTGCACGCCGATTAAGTAGGCGGTAAATCGGTTGCATTAAACCGCTCAGTGCTTGTTCAACAATAACCTTTGTTATAAATTTACATTTTTATGCCGAATTGCCGCTGCGTATTTGTATATAATGCTTGCATAAATTCTTAATGTGTGCTAAAATTCATATGTTGAATTTGTTTTTAAAGGGGAAAATTTATGAAAACAGCATTGGAATACAGTAAGGATTTCGACATAGACCGCCAGGTGGAATATGCCGTTAAGGGAATTACAAAGGTGTGCAGGCGCATCGGGCCCAGAAAGCCCGGTTCGCCGGAGGAATACAGGGCACAGCAGTGGTTTCAAAAGGATATGAAAAACTATTGTGAGGAAACCCGAATTGAGGAATTTACCCTGCACCGCCAAGGCTTTATGGGCTTTATTCCTTTCACGGTTGCCTGCGGAATCGCAAGCGTTTTTGTGAATTGGTTTGCAAGCCCGATTGCGGCGCTCATTCTTTGCATTTGCGCGTTTGTGCCGCTTGTTTTTGAATTTCTTATGTATAAGGAATTTGATGATTTTCTTTTCCCGAAGCAAACCTCTCACAATATGATTGTCGTAAGAAAGCCCAAGGGCGAGGTTAAGCAGCGCATAGTTATGGTGGGGCATTCCGATTCACAGTTTGAATGGACTCTCAATTACCTTATCGGCGGCATTCAGGCGAAGCTTTTTGTTGAAATTCCCGCGGTTGTTGGTCTTATTGTGCAAACGGTGTTTGCACTTGTGTGCATTATTGCCGGCAAGGGCGGCGCAGCCGTTAATATTCAAAGCGCAAGGTGGTTTTTCATTTTGTTCTTTGTTATTTCCTGCGTTTTCATTCCGTTTGAATTTGCTTTTCTTTTCTTCCAAAGCTGGACGAAATCCGTTCCCGGCGCTTCTGACAACCTTTCGGGCTGCTATGTGGGCATGGCTGTTGTTAAAGCGCTCGATGAGGCTAAGGTTCGCTTTGAAAACACCGAGGTCGTTGTGATTTGCTCCGGATCGGAGGAAGCGGGCCTCAGAGGCTCAAAGGCATATGCCAAGGCTCATGAAAAAGAGCTTAAAGAAATCCCAACCTGCGTTGTGGCGCTTGACACCTTCCGCGATTTGGAAACCATGGCTGTTTATCATCGCGATCTCTCAGGCACATTGCAGCATCACGACGGCACTAAGGTTTTGGTGCACGATGCCTGCGCAAATTGCGGATTTGATGTTAAATATGAATCTATTTACATAGGCGGCTCCGACGCCGCTTCGTTTACCCAGCGCGGAATCCCGGCAACGGGCTTTGCCGCAATGGATCCCGCTCCGCCGAGATATTATCACACCAGGCTTGACACTCCCGAAAATCTGCGCCCCGAGGCCATCAAAGCCGGCATAGAGATTATGATAGAGGCTTGCTGCATGTTTGATAAAGACGGCATAGACGGGCTTACAAAATAGATAATAATTTATAAATAGAGATTAAAAAAGCAGCGGCAGGCGATAAATTCGTTTGCCGCTGTTGATATATGCGCAAATTTGCGGTATAATCATTTGCGAAAATGCAAACGCTTAAATTCGGATTAACGAGTGTTTTAACAAAGCTACCCGGAAAAGTGAGGAATTTTGATGAGACTTCTTGTTGTGGACGGCAACAGTATCATGAACAGGGCATTTTACGGAATTAAAGTGCTCACCACCAAAAGCGGAATATACACAAATGCCGTTTACGGCTTTTTGAATATTTTGCTCAGGCTTAAAGAAATGTCGCAGGCAGAGGCGATTGCCGTTGCTTTTGATTTGCATGCGCCCACCTTCCGCCACAAAATGTTTGCGGATTACAAAGCGGGCCGCCACACAATGCCCGATGAACTGCGCTCGCAAATGCCGATGATAAAGGAAATATTAAAAAGCCTCGGAATCAAAACTCTTGAATGTGAGGGCTGGGAGGCTGATGATATTCTCGGCACGCTCGCTCAAAAATGCCGTGAAAACGGCGATCTTTGCTTTATAGCAACCGGAGACAGAGATTCGCTTCAGCTGGCGCACGGCGGCGTAACGGTGCTTCTTGCTCACACAAAAGCAGGCAGGGCGATAACCGACCCTTACGACGAAGCTGCCATTGAGGCAGAATACGGAGTTACTCCGCAGGAGCTTATTCAGGTTAAGGCGCTTCAGGGCGATTCAAGCGATAATATTCCCGGCGTTGCGGGAGTCGGCGCAAAAACGGCCCTTTCGCTTATTCACGATTATCATAATATTGATTATATTTACGAGCACCTCGATGAGCTTGAAATTAAGCCGGGCGTTCGTGAAAAGCTGCGCCGTGATAAAGAAAAAGCATATCTTTCGCTTGATCTCGGCACAATCAGAACAAACGCCCCTGTTGATACAAATGCAGCCGATTATGTGCCTGCCGAAAAAAGTGCGGATGCGGCAAGGCTTTTTGCAAAATATGAGCTTTTCAGCCTTATGGATAAGTTTGAGCTGAATATAAATGACGCGCATGCGCCGGAGCCCGAAAAGGTAAACAGAAGTATAATCAAAAAAGAGGCAGATTATTCAAGCCTCGAATTCGGCGGCAAAGCATATTTTTATTGCGCTGTTGCAGATAATGAAATAACAGAATTTTATTTTGCAAACGGTGATGAAATCACGGCTGTTCATTCGTTTGACGAGGGATATGCCGAATTTATAAAATCATTTTTTGAAAGTGATGTTGAAAAATATTCTTACAACACAAAATATCTTCACCGCCTTGCCGCTTCGCTCGGCACGGCTTGCAAAAATGTGCGCGGAGATTTAATGCTTTCGGCATATTTGCTTCGCCCGTCGGACAGTAATTATGAAATTTCCCACCTTTGTGCGGAATACGGTGTTTCCGTTCCCGAATACAAAAACGAGCTCGGCTCGGCAGATGAAAATGTTGTAAACGCTGCGGTGCTTGCCGATTTGTTTGCAAAAACGGATGAAAAGCTTGAAGAAGCGAATCAAAAGGAACTTCTTGAAAATATCGAATTGCCGCTTGCGCGCGTTCTCGGCAAAATGGAAATCGCGGGCTTTGAGGTGGATAAAGAGGGTATAGAAAGCTTTTCGGATAAGCTTTTTGCAAGGATTAAGGAGCTTACATCGCAGATATACGAAGCCGCGGGGCACGAGTTTAACATAAATTCTCCAAAGCAGCTCGGTGTTGTGCTTTTTGAAGAGCTGCAAATTCCCTGCAAAAAGAAAACGAAAAGCGGCTATTCCACAAAAGCGGAAATATTGGAGGAGCTTGCACCCGAATATCCGATAGTTAAGCTTATTTTGGAATACAGAAGCCTTTCAAAGCTGAAATCCACTTATTGCGACGGTCTATTAAAGGTTATCGCGGCGGACGGAAGAATTCACACTTCTTTTAATCAGGTTGAAACCCGCACGGGCAGAATTTCCTCGCTTGAGCCGAATTTGCAAAATATACCGATAAGAACGGAGCTGGGCAAGGAAATGCGCCGTTTCTTTGTTGCGGGAGAGGGCAAAACGCTGATTGACGCGGATTACAGCCAAATTGAGCTTCGCGTGCTTGCCGCTTTGGCAAACGATAAAAATATGATTGCCGCATTCAATAACGGCGAGGATATTCACCGCACCACGGCGGCGCAGGTGTTTAATTTGCCGCAGGAAATGGTTACTCCTCTTTTGCGTTCCCGTGCAAAAGCTGTTAATTTCGGCATTGTTTACGGCATAGGCGCCTTCAGCCTTGCAAAGGATATCGGTGTTTCCGTTAAAGAAGCAAAAGATTATATAAACGGCTATTTAAATCATTTTTCGGGTGTTGCCGAATATATGAATAAAATGGTGGCGGACGCTAAGGAAAACGGCTACGCTCAAACTTTGTTTAAACGCCGCCGCTATTTGCCGGAGCTTGCGTCTTCAAATCACATGATGCGCGCTTTCGGCGAAAGAGTGGCAATGAATATGCCGATTCAGGGCACAGCCGCGGATATAATCAAAATCGCAATGATCAGGGTGGATAACCGCCTTGAGAAGGAAAATATGAAATCACGCCTTATTTTGCAGGTGCACGACGAGCTTATAGTTGAGGCTCCGCTTGAAGAGGCGGATAAGGCCCTGCAAATCGTTACCGAAGAAATGGAAAACGCCTGCAAATTCAGCGTCAAGCTGCTTGCGGACGGCAAAATCGGCAAAACCTGGTATGAGGCTCATTAAAAATAAATTTAAGTGAAAAACAATGAAAACGGATTTTGAAATTAAAAGGCTCACAACCGAATATACTGCGGATGTGGCAAAAATCGAAAGCGAATGTTTTTCGCGCCCGTGGAACGAAATTGCAATCGCCGCGGAGCTTGAAAATGAATTTTCGCGCTTTTATGTGGCAATAATCGGCGAAAAAGCCGTTGGATATGTGGGCATATATGCCTTAACGGGCGAGGCGGATATCGTTCGCGTGGCGGTTTTGCCCGAATATCGCGGCAGGGGAATTGCCCGCGCCGTGCTTACAAAAGCGCTTGATGAGGCTGATTGCGATGTTTTTCTTGATGTTCGCGAAAGTAATGCTCCCGCGATTGCACTTTATAAATCACTGGGATTTTATGACACGGGCGTGCGTAAGGATTATTATTCAATGCCCACGGAAAATGCCGTTTTAATGAAAAGGGATAAGCCCTGTGAAGGAGGCGCGGAAAATTGAAAATACTCGGAATTGAATCCTCGTGCGACGAAACTGCCGCCGCCGTTGTGGAAAACGGCAGAAATGTGCTTTCAAATGTTGTGGCAACCTCGCTGGATGAGCATAAGCTTTACGGCGGCGTTGTGCCGGAAATCGCTTCGCGCCGCCATGCCGAATCGATAAGCGGCGTTGTGACCGAGGCACTTTTGCAGGCAAATTGCACGCTTGCCGATATCGAGGCGATAGCCGTTACATATGCTCCTGGGCTTATAGGCGCGCTGCTTGTTGGCGTCAATTTTGCAAAGGGGCTTTCCGCAGCTTCGGGCAAGCCGCTTGTTCCGGTGCACCATCTGCGTTCTCACATTGCGGCAAATTATCTTACTTCAGATTTGGAACCGCCGTTTTTGTGCCTTGTTGTCAGCGGCGGCCATTCGCATATCGTGGCGGTAAACAGCTACACGGATTATAAAATAATCGGCAAAACGCGTGATGACGCCGCGGGCGAGGCGCTTGATAAGGCGGGTCGCACAATGGGTCTTGAATATCCGGGCGGCATCAGTATAGATAAAATCAGCCCACTCGGCAATGCAAATGCGTTTTCTTTCCCGCATCCGAAAATTGCGGACGCACCTTATGATTTTTCTTTCAGCGGCCTGAAAACTTCTGTTATAAATACTGTTCATAATTCGGCCCAAAAAGGGGAAACTGTTAACACGGCAGATCTTGCCGCATCGTTTCAAAAGGCGGTTGTTGATTGCCTTATAAGCAATTTTGAAAAGGCTGCCGTGGATTTCGGCTATAAAAAAAATTGTGCTTGCCGGCGGCGTTTCGGCAAATTCACTGCTGAGGGCGGAAAGCGAAAAGATGTGTGCTCGCCACGGCTGGCAGCTTAGGCTGCCGCAGCTTAAATACTGCGGGGATAACGGTGCCATGGTTGCCGCGCAGGGTTATTATGAATATCTTGCCGGTGTAAAAGCACCTCTTTCTTTGAATGCTTATGCAAATATGCCAATAGATAATGTTAATTTTTAGTTAAATTAGCAACTATAACTATTGAATTTAAAATAAATCTTGATATAATAAATGTTGGTAAAAAACGGCGGCAGGCAAACGAGTCCGCAACCGCGTTTTGCCCTTTAAAATGCAAATCATTTATTTAAGGAGAATGAATATGGAAACAAATCTTACAAAAAATCCGTCACTCCTTGCTTGGCTTGATGAAAAGGTAGAACTTTTAAAGCCATCAAAGATCATGTGGATAGACGGCTCCAAAGAGCAGATCGACGCTCTTAAAAAAGAAGCTGTTGAAACAGGGGAAATGATTAAGCTTAACGAAGATCTTCTTCCCGATTGCTATCTTCACAGAACTGCGGAAAACGATGTTGCCCGTGTTGAAGACAGAACTCTTATCTGCTCCAGAGAAGAAAAAGACGCTGGCCCCACAAACCATTGGATGGAGCCTTCAAAGGCATATAAAATGCTTTATGATATCGCAAGAGGCTCTTATCAGGGCAGAACAATGTATATCATTCCTTATTCAATGGGTCCGGTAGGCTCTCCGTTCTCAAAGATCGGTGTCGAAATCACGGATTCAATCTATGTTGTTCTTAATATGAATATCATGACAAGAATCGGCAAAAAGGTTCTTGACACTCTCGGCGATTCCAATGATTGGGTTCGCGGTATGCACTGCAAATGTAATGTTGATCCCGAAAAGAGATGGATCTGCCAGTTCCCCGAAGACGACACTATCATCTCCGTTAACTCCGCTTACGGCGGCAACGTACTTCTCGGTAAAAAGTGCTTTGCTCTTCGTATAGCTTCCTATCTCGGTAAAAAAGAGATGTGGCAGGCAGAGCATATGCTTATTCTCGGTCTCGAAAAGCCCAACGGAGAAATCAAATATATCTGCGCAGCTTTCCCGAGCGCATGCGGCAAAACCAACCTTGCAATGCTTATTCCGCCGGAAGGCTACAAAGAAGGGCTACAAGATTTGGTGCGTCGGCGATGATATCGCTTGGATCAGAAAAGGCCCGGACGGTCGTCTTTATGCAATCAACCCCGAAAACGGTTTCTTCGGCGTTGCCCCCGGCACAAACGAAAAATCAAATCCGAATGCTCTTGCTGCAACAAAGAAGGGCACTATCTTCACAAATGTTGCTCTTAACCTTGATAATAACACTGTTTGGTGGGAAGGCCTTGACAAGAATCCGCCGGTAAACGGCATTGATTGGAAGGGCAATCCGTGGAACGGCCAGGAATCCGATGAAAAGGGCGCTCATCCCAACTCAAGATTCACCGCTCCTGCAGTTAACTGCCCCTGCATTTCTTCCGAATTTGAAAATCCGCAGGGCGTTCCGATTTCCGCATTCGTATTCGGCGGTCGCCGTGCAAAGCTTACTCCGCTTGTATATCAGTCAAAGAACTGGAATCACGGTGTATTCGTAGGCTCCATCATGGGCTCCGAAACAACTGCTGCAGCAACAGGTGCAGTCGGTGTAGTTCGTCGTGATCCTATGGCTATGCTTCCGTTCTGCGGCTATAATATGGGCGATTATTGGAAACACTGGATTGAAATCGGCGAAACTCTTGATCCCGAAAAAGCTCCTAAGATCTTTAATGTTAACTGGTTCCGTAAGGATGATGAGGGCAACTTCATGTGGCCCGGCTTCGGCGACAATCTTCGTGTTCTTGATTGGATTATCGATCGTTGTGAGGGTAAGGTTGATGCTGTTGAAACAGCTATCGGCTATCTTCCCAAGGCAGACGATATTAACCTTGAAGGCCTTGATATGACTAAAGAAGATCTTGAAAAGATTCTTGATGTTGATAAAGACGCTTGGAAGAAAGAACTTGAAGGCGTTGAAGAGCTTTATGCTAAATTCGGTGATGCTCTTCCCGAAGAGCTTGAAGCAGAGCTTCAAACAGTTAAGAAAAATCTTGATTGATTAAACAGTTGAAATTTTATGCTGCGATTGCTTTTGCAATCGCAGCTTTTTTTGCCTTAAAAATTTTTAAATGAATAAAAAGCTTTGTTTGTATGATTCGATTTGCAATTGCTTAAAGAATATCTAAAATAATAATGAAAAAAATGTCATTTATGGTATAATTGCTTATTGATATTCCCGTTTACTCAATGTATAATAAGCAATGCCGATAGATATAATTATTTATATGTATCAATTCTGTTTATAACGGGCGGAGATGAAAAGATGGATTCTTTGTGCGAGCAATGCCGTTGGTTTGTTAATGATGATGAAACGGCAGAAGGCTTTTGCGATCTTGAGCTTGATGAGGATGAATATATCAGATTTTTACAAAGCGGCACAGATAAAACCTGCCGTTATTTCAGCCCGGATGGCGGAGAATATGAAATAGTCAGGAGGCAAAATTGATGTTTGTGGAAAAGAAAAAATCCGTTAGCATCAAAACAGCTATTGTGTTTGTTGCAATTTTATTATCTGTTGCAATAGTTGCGGCCGCAGTGGCAAATTCAAAAAATCAGGAAAATGTTCCTGCAGTTGCTTCAACAATGATATTGGGAATTGGGCAGGAATATGATTATCCTGTTGGAGATAATAAAAAAGCACCGAAATTCAAAAGTCTTAATAATGATGTTGTAACGGTTGATAAAAACGGAAAATTTGTTGCCGTTGCCAAAGGAAATGCAAAAGTAAAGATTGGCAAAAATGAAATCACCGTTCAGGTTGAGGATGCCCCAACGGGAATTGCATTTGCCCGGTCCGAATTTTCGCTCGGAAGCGGCGAAACCTATAAACCGCCGCTCAGCGTTGACGGCAGCGATATTAACACGGGATTTTTGTTTGAATCGTCCGATGCAAATATTCTGTCTGTAGGGGCAGACGGCACTGTAACCGGTAATGCGCTCGGCACGGCAAAGTTAACCGTTAAAACATATAACGGGCTTTCATCGGCGTGCTCTGTAGCTGTTCAAAATGCCCCGGAAAGCGTCTCTTTCCCTCAGGAAAACACTAATGTTTTTGCAGGCGAAAAGCTTAAATTGGCACCTGTGCTTCCCTCGGGCAGTGCATCTGCAAATATCACCTATGCATCGGATAACGATGCCGTTGCAAAGGCACAGGGTAACGAGATAGTTGCCGTTGCTGACGGCACGGCAAATATAACGGCCACCACATTTAACGGAAAAACGGCAACATGCCAAATAACGGTTGTTGAGGCTCCGTATTATATCAGAACAAATCTTGATCCAAACAAGCCAATGGTTGCGCTTTCGTTTGATGACGGGCCTAATAAAGCCACAACGAGCATCGTTCTCGACACATTGGAGCAATATAACGGCTCTGCAACCTTTTTTATAGTCGGCAACCGTCTTCAGCATCAGGGCAATAAAGAATGCGCCGAGCGTATGGTTAAACTCGGCTGCCAGCTTGGTAACCACACGTATGATCATTCGCATTACGGCAATGATGTTACCGCCGATGATATTAAAAACGGAATTAACGCAATTAAGGAAGCCACGGGGTACGAACCGACAGCCTTCAGGCCAACGGGCGGTTATATATCCGACACGATTAAGCAAAATGCCAATGCGCCGATTTGCATTTGGAGTCTTGATACAAACGATTGGCGCCATAAAAAGGATGCAAACAAAACATATGATGCCGTTATGAATAATGTTTCGGACGGAGATATTATCCTTATGCACGATATTTATGAATCCACAGCCGAAGCGGTAAGCAATTTCGTGCCAAAGCTGGTTGAAGAGGGTTATCAAATTGTTAATATTGCGGAGCTTGCATATTATAAAAACGCTTCGTTTGAAAACGGCCAAATCTATTATTCGTTTAAATGACGGGGGAATCGTTTATGGTTGCTATAAATGCTTACAAAGTTAATAAGCTTGAGATTGAAAACAGAGTTGCACCCGGTGTTCAGTTAAAGCTTCAAAATCAGGTGAAATATAATGTTAATTATATGGATGATGTAAAAAAATGCGTGGGCATTCTCGGCTTTCGCATCACGGATGCCAATCTTAACCCCTTTGAGGTTAAAATTGAAATGGCCGCCGAATTTTCGTTCGGCGAAGAGGATGAAAAAGCCGATATTCACACGCAGTCTTTTGATCAGCTCTTTCCGTTTTTGAGAATGGTTATCAATAATATCACCTCGCTTACGGGTATGCCGGGGCTTATGATTCCGATTATGAGGCTCAATAAGGATAATGTAATCGTCGGCAAGCCTCAGGAAGCGGAAAAAAGCCCGCTTAATTAAGTAAATTGCGTGATTTCGGTTGACTTAATTTTTAAGTTGATATATAATTAGCAAAGGGAACGGGAAATAACCCCGTTCCCTTTTTATGTTTATTTTATTTGTGATTGGAGAAATTGTAATTATGGTAAGAGCAATAGTCGGCGCCAATTGGGGCGACGAAGGCAAAGGCAAAATTACAGATATGTTTGCTCAGCAGGCGGATATTGTTGTTCGCTTTCAGGGCGGTGCAAATGCAGGCCACACTATTATAAATGAGCACGGCAGATTTGCGCTGCATCTTATGCCAAGCGGCGTTTGCAGCGAAAACACCACTTGCATTATCGGCAACGGTGTTGCACTTGATATAGACAGATTTATCAGCGAGCTTGAAGATATCAAAAAAGCGGGTCTTAATCCCAATCTTCTTGTTTCGGAGCGCTGCCAAATTCTTATGCCTTATCATGTTAAGCTTGATGAATATGAAGAGGAAAGGCTCGGCAAGGCTGCTTTCGGTTCCACAAAAAGCGGTATAGCTCCGTTCTTCTCCGATAAATATGCAAAAATCGGCATTCAGGTAAACGAACTTTTTGACGACGATACTTTGAAAGCAAAGCTTCAAAATATCTGCACTCTTAAGAATCTTATTCTCAAATATGTTTATAATAAGCCTCTGCTTGATGCGGATGAGCTTTTTGAGAAGTGTATGGAATATAAAGAAAAAATCGCACCCTTTGTTTGCGACACTCACACTTATATTCAAAATGCGCTTAAAGAGGGCAAGGAAATCCTGCTTGAAGGCCAGCTCGGCACTCTTAAAGATCCCGATTTCGGTATCTATCCCATGGTAACATCTTCCCCCACTCTTGCGGGCTACGGCTGCGTGGGTGCAGGTATTCCCGCAAATCAAATTAAGGATATTGTTTGCGTAACAAAGGCTTATTCAAGCGCGGTGGGCGCAGGTGAATTTGTTTCCGAAATACTTGATGAAGAAGAGGCTCAGGAGCTTCGTATTCACGGCGGCGATAAGGGCGAATTCGGTGCCACCACCGGCAGACCGAGAAGGGTAGGCTGGTTTGACTGCGTTGCAACCCGCTACGGAGTTGAATGCCAGGGTGCAACTCAGGTTGTTATGACGGCGCTGGATTGCCTTTCGTATCTTGAGGAAATCAAAGTGTGTGTCGGCTATGAGCTTGACGGTGAAGTAATTGATTATTTCCCAACCACTCCTAAGCTTAAAAGATGCAAGCCCGTTTTCAAAACCTTTAAGGGCTGGCATTGCGATATTCGCGGCATCAGAGATTATGATAAGCTTCCGCAGGAAACAAGGGATTATGTTGAGTTTATCGAAAGCAAAATAGGATTCCCGATAACGATGGTTTCAAACGGCCCCGAAAGAGAAGCCATAATTCACAAAATTAAATAATTTGTTTCGTTTAATATGAAAAGCAAATTATAAAGTGCTTTTTCAAAGCGTTTTAGGCAAGGCGTTTGCTTTGCCTGCCGAATTGTAATTAAACCGTCAATGCCAAAGCATTGGCGGTTTTTTAACTGCTTGCCGTGCAGAAATAAATGCATGGCAAAATACGGCGCAAAACAATGCATTGCTTTCAGGTTATTTTTTCATTGTTCGTTTATTCTCTTGCAATAACCTGCCCGATAATATATAATAATTCTGTACGAAAATATTTGTTTTGGAGGAAAATATGGAAAAAATTCTCGTTCTTGATTTCGGCGGCCAATATAATCAGCTCATCGCAAGGCGTGTGCGTGATCATAAGGTTTATGCCGAGATTTTGCCCTATACAACTCCGATAGAGGAAATTAAAAATAATAACTACAAGGGCATTATTTTCACCGGCGGTCCCAATTCTGTTTTTGATATGGAATCGCCGCACTATTCGCCGGATATTCTTGATTTGGGAATCCCTGTTTTGGGAATTTGCTACGGTTGCCAGCTTATAGCTTGGATGGCAAAGGGCGAGGTTAAAACTGCCCCTGTTTCGGAATACGGCAAAATCGATTTTAATGTGCTTGATAATAATTCAAAGCTCTTTAAGGATGTGCCTCAAAAATCCGTTGTTTGGATGAGCCACACCGATTATATAGCAAATCCACCGGCCGGATTTGATGTTGTGGGCAACACAAATAATTGCCCGTGCGCAGCTATGCAAAACACGGAAAAAAGCATCTATGCCGTTCAGTTTCACCCTGAGGTTACTCATTCCGAATTCGGCAATAAAATGCTTTATAATTTTCTTTATGAGGTTTGCGGTTGCCATGGCGATTGGGTGATGGATAATTTCATTGAAAACACCGTTGCCGAGTTAAGAGAAAAAATCGGCGATAAAAATGTTATCCTCGGGCTTTCCGGCGGAGTGGATTCCTCAGTTGCTGCCGGCTTGCTTTCAAGAGCGGTTGGTAAGCAACTCACCTGCGTGTTTGTTGATCAGGGGCTTATGAGAAAGGACGAGGGCGATTTTGTTGAACAAACCTTCACAAGCCTTTTTGATATGAATTTTGTGCGTGTAAATTGCGGAGATCATTTTATGGAATGCCTCAAAGGTGTAACAGATCCGGAAGAAAAGCGCAAAATAATCGGCACCGAATTTTATAAAGTATTTTGGGATGAAGTTCGTTCACGCGCAGAAGATGGCTATTTCGCACAGGGCACAATTTATCCGGACAGAATTGAATCCGGCAAGGGCAAAAGCGCCGGCAAGGCAAATACCGCCGTTATTAAAACGCATCATAATATGGTTAAAAAGCCCGATGATATCAATTTTATAGATACTATTGAGCCGCTTGGCGATCTCTTTAAGGATGAAGTTCGCAAGGTCGGCGAAAAGCTCGGAATTCCAAAAGAACTTGTTTGGCGTCAGCCGTTTCCCGGTCCCGGTCTCGGTGTAAGGATTCTCGGAGAGGTAACTGCAGAAAAGGTTAAAATTTTGCAGGATGCCGATTGGGTTCTCCGTGATGAAATGAACAAAAACGGCTATGAAAGCAATCTTGCTCAGTTTTTCTGCGTGCTTCCCGGTGTAAATTCCGTCGGAGTAATGGGCGACCACAGAACTTATGATAACGTGGTTGTTATTCGCGCTGTTACTACGGATGATTTTATGACAGCCGATTGGGCCCGCATCCCTTATGACATTCTTGCTAAGGTGAGCAATCGCATAACAAATGAGTGTGCTCATATTAACAGAGTGGTTTATGATATTACCTCCAAACCCCCGGGAACGGTGGAGTGGGAATAACTCCGCTGACTCGATAAATGCCCTATTTATAAGGCTTTCGAGAGTTTTGTAACCCAAAATGGCAACATTTTGGCAACAATAAAATATTCACATAAAACTAAGAGCTATCAGACATCAAGTCCGATAGCTCTTTTTGTTTTATGATTCTTCTATATCTTTGATTGTTTTATGTTCTTCATTTTTGCAAACAACCGAGTGTTATGGCAGAGCTAAAATCAAAGCGAGATGATTTTACAAAAACTTTAACTTTGTTGCGAAAAAAAGTTAAGGTTGCAACCAATATTTTGGATGACAACGATGAAATCAAACGCAATATGAAAGCTGAAAAAGCAATACAACAAAAACGCTTTATTACAAAGCAAAAAACAAGACATAGGTATGATGACCTATGCAGATAAGGAGAATTTTATGAAAAAGCATATTACCGACGAAAATACGGGCATTAGCTACACGCTTGTAGGCGATGTATATATTCCGAATCTTGTATCAACAGATACAAATTATGAAATAGGCTGTTGGGGCAGAAAACATAAGACATATATAAAACAATATAAACCGGCATTTTATACAACCTTGTTTACTCAATGTAAACTAAATTCATACTTGCATGATGTTGATGTCAGAGCAACAGAAATGTACGATACACTAGTCAAGCAACTAGCAAAACAAAAAGGAGTTACAGAAAAACTTAAAGTAACCGATATGATGCTCTGGGTGCAAAAGATGAATAATGTTCGTAAACGTGTAACGGAAATAGTAAATGCAGAAATAATATTTAGTTAATGAAAAAGCACGGCCTTCAAAAATCTTCTGAAAGCCGTGCTTTGATTTTCGATTGTAATAACCATTTTACTCTAAATTATAAGGAGATTTGTTGTTTAACCAATCTTCATATAACCATGCTGTTTTCGCAACTTGAAAAGCAGAAAATACAGCTCCACCTAAATTATCTTCATTATCCTCTTTAATTTGATATTCATATTTTAATTCAATTTCACTGTCACTGTAATTATAAAAATGATTGGATAAAAACGCATCAAAATTTGATTTTTCTTCTTTGTTTTCGAAAACAAGAAACTGATTATGATTGGGTTTTCTACTTGATAAATCGCAAGTACCGTGGGTAAAAATTTTAAGAAGCTTGCCTTCTATTGTATCAATACAATAATAACTGTACCAAAACTCTTGTTGGTTTTTTACAGTAGAATTTGTGGCTTTCGGTAAATATTTTCGATATTCATCAAAAGCCCACAGCTCGGTTTCATAAATCACAGTGCTGTGATACATTATATTTAATTTTGCACTATGCATTCCCGGATGAATATAAAATGCAGCGGCAGGCACCCAGTCTTGAATAAAATCGCCGGTTCGGACAATTTGAAATTCCGGATAGTCTTTATGATAACAATATTTTTTATTACCCCAATCAAATATCCATTTGTCATATTCTTCTAAAAGAATGTTCAGTCGCTCCATAATTGAAAGGTCTATGCCAAATCTTTTCCGCCAAAGAAATTCAATATCATTTATATCCGCTTGCTTGTCAATAGGCGTATTAGTATCTGCAACACGTGTATAAATATGATACGGTCTGACTTTTCTGCCTTTGTCTGAATATTCTCTTTCTATATAGTATGGAACATTAAGGCTGTCTTTGACGATAAGAACATCAATTTCGTGATTTTTAATTATAATTGTATGAATTTCAATATGAGGGCGAATTCCACCAGCAAATGCGATATTTTTTAAGATATCGATTGTACCTTGCTGATTTCGTCTGTTTACATTGTTTTCAACTCCAACAATATCGTATGTTGCATCTTCAACTCCGAAAATTATGTATGAATCTTTTCTTGGTCGATTATTAGCCATACATATAATATCGTGCACCAGATCAGCTTTATCATGATGGTGCTCTCTCTTAAAATCCCACCAATCACCTTCACGTCTTGTTGATATTAAATATTTTATTTCATTAGTTAATTTGTTAATATCCAAACAATCATACTCCTTTAGTTCGTATTTGAATTTATAGCCTCTTTTGTTTTCTCGATTTTCTCGTCCGCATAACGGACAACATCTTTGATTACAAGTTTGTGGATTGCTGAAATAAGTGTACTCATACTATTAAAGTCTATTTTTCCATCTTTTGTCGGTAGTGAAATATAATCTTTTTGTGCTTTTTTATTACTTATGCTATTTCCCCAAGTATATTTATGATTAAGACTTTTGTTTACACAAGCTGCTAAATACATTTGTGTATATTTGTTCCGATATTCAGCTTCTTTCAAATATAGTGCTAAATTATGACTGTCATTTGAGAAAAAGTCTGATTCTTGATATGTCACAACAAATGTTTTTCCGCCAATAAAAATACAATTACCTTTTGTCTTTAACTCATCTTTGTAAGAAATATATGATGAAACAGCATTGTTTTCCGAACTGGCACATAAGTAAGGTGTTTTTCCACTGTTTTCAACAATATCCTTCGATAATATATTTCCTGCGTTTTTAATATCAAAAACATCAGTTAGTTTATATTCATCAAAAGTTATTTTGTTGAAATTCAATAATGCCTGTTCTTCTTCGAAGGACAGGTGCGTATCTTTTAGTCCTGTGACTGAAAGATACGCCTCAAGCTCAGCGACACGCTGAGCCTCAAGCTCAGCGACACGCTGAGCCTCAAGCTCAGCGACAAACGATTCCATAAAATCAAAGTCGATTTCGCCGTCTTTGGTGGGAAGTTCTACGATGCAGTTTTTTGCTATTTTCCAATGTCGTGCATACCCAAGATTAGGAATTTGCTTTTGCCAAGCTGTAATAATCCACAATAAACAACGGATGTTATGAATACTTGGCAACAACACCTTCACATTATCAAGAACCGAAAAACTTTTGGTAGCAATATTGAAAGAACATGTGTGATCTCCAAATGTAACAAAAACAGGGTGTTCATCGTCGCATATAAATTCAGGCGAATCAGTATATCCAATTATTCCATTATTGGTAGACTCGGAAGAATATGCCGGGAAGTTGAATTTTTCTGATAAATCTTCCTTGGATAACATATTGGTAATCTTTTGCGGCTGAAATAATTCACTTGTTTTGTATTTGCCCCACTTAACAGTCCTCAGTTTTTCATTAAGTGAGGCATTTATTTTCCCAGGCGGTCGTCCTCCAAGTCTTGATTTTTCAAAAGCGTTGATACTTCCCAAGCAAGGTAATCGCTAACGGTCTTTTTAAAATCATCTAATGTTGGTTTAGTATCAACCGGAGCAGATTGATTCCAATCTGCTCCGTTTTCGGGATCGATTTTACCTTCATAGTATTCTTTTTCTGTAAAGATGTTCAGTTTTGATTTACCGAAACGCACCAAATCTACCAGTTCCTGATAGCGTTCTTTTGCTCTATTGGTATCAAAAAGATTTTTGCTTGCTTTTTTACGATTGGTTCGTGTGTATCCATCGTTTGAAAAATCGATAAATTTAACAATATCATCTTTTTGATGAGCTTCGCCCACACGAAAAACATATATATTAGTTTGTACGCTTGATTTTCCAATAAATAAATCTATCGGCATTTTAATGCTTGCAAGGAGAGTACTGTGGGTTAAAATACTTTTATTATATTCGGTAGCCTTACCCGAACCGGCAGAATTTTGAATGATAACAGCTGCATAGCCTTTTTCCATCATGGAAAGAGCTTTTTCAACGAATATCATTCCGTTTCCTTCTTTAGAATACGGAGGATTCAACACAAAAGCATCTGCGGGGAACTTTTCATCAGTCTTACCAAATCCATAATGACCATCAAACTTCAAAGAGTCCTTGTTCAAGATATTGGAGCTGCCATCGCCCATCATAATCATGTTGAGAACAGCGAGCATATAAACATTGGACAGGATCTCCAGACCCAATAACTGGTTTGCTTTAATTTCCGCTGACTTGCGTGCCAATTCTTCGGGCGACTTAATTTTCTTCTTGGCATCAGCCAACATTTCATTCATGGCTGCTACCAGCAGACCTGCCGAGCCAGTGGCAAAGTCCCACACAAAAGAATCTTTATTTACTCTTGCAAGGCGGCACAGAAGGGTCGCAACATAGGGCGGTGTTAAAACCACATCATTGAGCTGATCCTGTGTGAAGCCAAGCCATGAATACATTTCGTTGAACAGCTTCCCAGTAAAATCTGTATTTAAGCCAATTTTGTAGTAAACGCCAAGGTCGTCAACAATCTTGATAAATACTCGTTTCAACTGGCTTTCGCCATCTTCTGCTCTGTTGATGTTGTCGGTAGTCAGTGTGTTTTGCAGTGTTCGCACAATCAGGTCTTTCTTGTCTTTAGGGAGCTTTTTGGCATCCAGAAAGGACTCGATTTTACGAATCATAATATCGCCGTCCGTATTATTTCTTTCGTTGGACGATTTCAGATCAGCTTTGGTAAGCGGGTATACATTGTTCTCCACATCGCCAAGGGTAGCCATAATAGAAGCAACAACAAGATAAACACGGTCATTCTCACTCAGACCCTTTTCGCTCTTGAAAATGTCGTTGTTCAGCTTAACAAGGCTTGCAGTAATTTCCTGTTCTCTGCGTTCCTTTAGTTTTTCAATTTCGTCCTGAGGGAGCGATAATTGTTTGACCTTTTCGATAAATGCAGAGAAGTGTTCTTTTTTCAAAAAAGAAAGATCGGTATAGTCTGCAACTTTCTGACCAATGCCGAAATTGCTTTTAGAAACATAATAAACGCCTATTTGATGTATAATTTTACCATCAACTGATTTGTGTCCGGTAACACCAATGGCAATAACATCCGTATAACTTGTATAGTGCAACACGGCATTTGCATAATGAACAGCGCCATTTACTGCATAAGAATTAATATTCGTAAAGTCGGGCTGATTCTTTGAGGTCTTATTTGCAACATTACCCTCATCATCTAATTTTACAAGTTTATCTTTATAGCCTTTGTATTCAACAAGGATAGGATAATCTCTGCCGTCATTGGCTCTCAAAATCATCTTGGCGTCAGGGCGATTGCCACCTTTGCCGCCATTCTTAGAAAAATAGTCGTTTAGAGCCTGATCTATCTCTGTATTTAACGACTCTTGTTCTAATTTATAATCTACCTTATATGATTTAAGCCAACCGTTTACCAGATCGGCAACGTTAGGTTCTACCGATTGAATTTTTGCCATTTTATTATTCCTCCTCTTATTTCCACTTGCTCTCCAAAGTAGTCCATTTTTCTTCAAATTCTTTATTTTCAACCATTGCTATAAACGGCTCAAATTGTTCCATCGTAAAGGCGTGTCCACGATTTTCAAAATTCTTTTTAAGTGCTTTTGTCAGCGTTGCAATATCAGCCATTCAGCAACACCTCCATAACATCCATCATTTTTACATAAACATGCATTTCCTTTGCATATTTAGAAAGATTTGTAAGGTTCTTTTTTTCATCTTTTACATAAGCGTTAAGTGCCTTATTAAACATTTCATTATCTATTTTTGAACGATATTTGAAACAATCGCAGATTGTTCGTTCACGGTCATAGACAGGGAGTGTTACACCGTTAAAATCACCTATTGTTTTTCCGAGTTCAATTATATTCTTTTGAACATAATACGCTTTGACAGGCACTTCTTGGATATTTGAAATTTGATTTCTGTAAGTTCGAGGAACTGCTATCGACCATTCTCTTGGAGCAAAGTCACTGTATCCATAATGAAACAAAGCCGATTCAACGCAAACCGTTCCATACGGCAACAAATTTGATATTAGCTGTTCTTCGCTAATGTTGTAATTATTGGGAAGTTGGTAAAAGCCATTTCGTATTCTTTCGATAACACCATCTTTGCACAATTTTGCAATATCATAATTTGTAAGTCCCGCATTTTTGAAATCAGAAGTTTTTGCGATTGCGCCAACATTTCGAAAAACATTTTTTGCAATTTTTTCTTTAGACAACGGCTCACCAACTTTCTGCGTACAGTTATCAAAATTTGTACGCAAATTTATTATAGCAATATTTTTAATAAAATACAACATTTTTTGAAAAATAGCCATGCAATTATAGATATAATTATAGAAACGGCAATTAAACAGATATAAAAGATAGCTTTATCACTTTAAAGTGTTGACTTCGGTGCGCGTCTATGATACAATACAAACGATATGGCAGATGGTGATACTGTTTTGATACTGTAAACTTTGAGTTACAAAAACTCAGTAAAAACGGTTAGATTATCTGTATAAAAACAAAATACTTACTAAACAAAAAAGTTTAGTAAATGAACGAATTGAGCGAGTGGGAATAACTCCGCAACCTCGATAAATGCCCTATTTATAAGGTGTTCGAGAGTTTTGCAAATCAAAATGGCAACATTTTGGCAACAATATAATATTCACAAAAGATTAAGAGCTATCAGACATCAAGTCCGATAGCTCTTTGGTTATTTTTTGTTTTCTAATATTTTTATCATTTGTTCAACAACCGCTATTTCTTCCGATGACAAATTTGAAGCATCAATTGTGTGCTTGTGCTCTATTCCGAGAAGATAATCGGTAGTTACATGAAATATTCTTGAAAGCTTGATTAAAATTTCTGGCGACGGTGAGCGTTCCTGCAATTCATAATATGAAACAACAGATTTAGTTACTCCGATTTTATCCGCAAGTTCTTTTTGCGTCATTTTATATTTTAATCTCAATTCTTTTAAATTACTGCCAAAATCAACCATTTTGCTACCTCCGCTTCAAATATAGTTTACCGAATAATTGTATTGTAATGGTTGATTATGAGTACTAATATAGTTGACTTTACGGTGGAAATATATTATAATGAATTTATAAAAGCGTGTTTTATACAAAATAAACGCATTGTGAGAATGAAGAGAGGTTTTATTATGGCGTTAATAAGATGCAACGAGTGTTCGGCAGAAATATCCGATAAGGCAAAATTTTGTCCAAAATGTGGCGCTCCGGTTATACCGCATAAATGGAGATGTCCAAAATGTGGAAACATGATAAGTGAGGAGCCTTGTTATTATTGTAGTAAAGAGCTAACGGTTGTTAAAAGTAATATTGATGCAAATGCAGAAAATGATTTACAAACCGTTAAACAAAATAACAAAAACAACAATGGCATAAAGGGAATTGTAAGCTTATTTATCGCGCTTGCTCTTATTTTAGCACCATTTTACAGTGATTGGTTCGGCTCTTCATACTATGTAGCAAAGCTCCCGTCATATAGCGCAGGCAGCGTAAAAGTTGATGGATATTTGCACAAAAGCAAATCTTGTTGTCAAAAGGTAGCAAATGCTTTCGGTGCCGAAGTTGTTCGTGTAAATTCAAATAAAAGTGCTGGTACGAACAGTTATGGTCAAACTATAAAATATAAGGATTGCTTTAACTACTGTCCATTATGTTGTGATTAATCTATACGAAAGAGCCAACAGAATGTGTAATATAGAAATATGTTGCAGATAAACTTGAACATGAAGGTCTTGATATCAATTATAATCCTACATCAATAGGTTTGATGTGCGAAGCAATACTTGATAAATTACCGAATTAAACTAATTTTAATTAAAAAAAGCGCTATACAGTAGTATGGCGCTTTTCTTATGCCAAAATTTAATACAGTTGAATGAAGCGCTTTGCAATTATGCAAGGTGCTTTTTTATTCTTATGAAATTAAGCTTGCTCTTTTGGAAGTGTTACAAGCATAACCGTGCCGTTATCCGAGCTTTCTTCAATTTTTATTTCACCCTTGTGGAGCAACACAATTTCCCAAACAAGCGATAATCCAAGGCCTACTCCGCCGTGCGCTCTGCTGCGTGATTTGTCAATGCGGAAGAAAGGCTGGAAAATACTTTCTCTGTATTGTTCCGGTATGCCGTGGCCGTTATCACGCACACGAATTGAAATTTTATCACCGTCATCGCAAACGGAAATATGCACTTGCGCATTTGTGCGATTATACCGTATGGCATTTTCCGTAAGGTTAAATATCAATCTGTAAATCAATGTGTCGCTGCCTGTTATCGTGCCGTTGCCGTCATAATTAAGGGCAATTCCTTTTTCCTCCGCAATCGGCTCAAGATCGGTTATGATTTCTTCTATCATTGGGGCAAGCTCGATTCTGTCGTTGCAGGGCACAGAGCGCAGCTCGCTCATTTCAAGCAATGTTTTTGTCATTTGAGACATTCGCTCGGTTTGCTCTTGCAAAAGCTTTAAAAACTCTGCCGTTTCCGGCTGCACATCGGGATGCTCTGCGGCAAAAAGTTCAATTTGCGCCTGAGTCAGCGCAAGGGGAGTCCGCAATTCATGAGCCGCATTTCCCGTGAATTGGCGCTGTGCCGAAAAGCCCTCATCAAGCCGCTTTATCATGCTGTTGAACGATTTGCTGAATTGCTTGAATTCGGGAAGCACATCCTCGCTGATTTGCACATCCGCAAGATTGTTTGGCTGCACATTTTCAACCTGAGCGGCAAAGCTGCGAAGCGGCTTTAATGCACGGCCGCTTACGAAATATGCAAGCACACCGCCAAGCAGAGTAACCGCCGCCGTTATATACCAATTTGTTGTGCCGAAGGATTGCTGTGCTCCGCTTACGATAATAGTAACCTCATTATCAAGATTTTCGCTTTGCGGGTCAAATGCTCCCGGCTCGCCGCCGTCAATATCGCTGTAAGCCGAAATGCCGTTTCCTATTGAATCCATATAATGCTTGCCGGAATATCCTATCAGGCAATTCATCAGCACACATGTTATGCAAATTAAAATAGCCGTCATTATGGTTATGCGCCATTGCAAAGATAGCTTTTTCATTTTCTTTCCTCCATAACATAGCCTTCGCCTATGCGATTATGTATGGTGTCATATCCCATGGCGGCACGCAATTTCTTTCTCAAAGCAGAAATATGCACTCTTATTGAATTGCTGAAATTATCAACGCTGCTGTCCCAAACATGCTCAAGTAGCTCCTCTTGGCTTATCGGGCGCCCTTGGTTAAGCATTAGATATTCAAGTATTCCCGTTTCTTTTCTGGTTAAAGAGAGAGCTTCCCCGCACACGGCGCCTTTGCGTGTTTTTGTGTTAAATGTAAGCTCTCCGCAGGTTAAAACAACATCGTTTTGCGTAAAGCGCCTGAGCGTCAGGCTGCGAATTCTTGCAGCAAGCTCGTCTAAGTGAAAAGGCTTTGTCAGATAGTCGTTTGCGCCGGCGTCCAATCCCTCAACCTTATCTGCAATCTCACAGCGCGCCGATAAAATAAGCACCTTTGTGTCGCAATCCGTTTTTCGCAGGGATTTAAGCAATGTCATTCCGTCTGTATCGGGTAGATTAAGATCAAGCACAACAAGATCAAAATTTTCAACGGCAAGCATTTCTGCCGCCGCTTTTCCGTTGTAACAATAATCAACGCTGTATGCAAGGCGCTTCAGGCTGCGAACAATTGTGTCGCAAAGAGCTTTTTCATCTTCAACAACTAAAATATGCATTATGTTTCTCCTAACAGGATTTTGGCTTTAGAATATTTATATTATAGCATAAAGCAAGGCTTGCCTGCACAATAAATATTCCGGAGCAAACGGTTATATATGCAATGAGTGCCGTTTGCAAACAGAAAATTTGCTATGTGATGATATTATATCATAAAGGCATAAAGTCTTTGTTAAATTTCTTTTCTTAACAAAGATTTTATGCCTGTTGTGATAAGATGTGTGCAACAAAGGAATTTGAAGGGAGTGATCATGTTGTTTAAGTTGAAAAAAGCTTTGTCTCAGGGCGGCTTGCTGATTGCCGGTGCGGTTATGGTTTGCTGCGGTGCAATGAGGGGCGAGGTTGAATCCGTGTTAAGTAAGGCAATAAGATTGTGCTTGGAGTGTATTGGGATTGGATAAGAAAAAGAAAAAGAAAAAAGCATCGCGCCTTATAAGCCGCTTCAGAGGCTTGATACAGGCTTGCGCGGCCCTTGCAGCAAACATACATTTGCCTAATTTTTTTAAGGGCGGAATATATCAGGGCAACGGCAAGGCTGTTTGTGTGCCGGGGTTAAACTGCTATTCATGCCCGGCTGCATCGGGCGCTTGCCCAATAGGCGCATTTCAAGCGGTGGTGGGCTCATCAAAATTCAGCTTTTCATATTATATAACCGGATTTCTGATTTTGATAGGTGTGCTTCTCGGCCGTTTTGTTTGCGGCTTTTTGTGCCCGTTCGGTTGGCTGCAGGATTTGCTGCATAAAATTCCGGGCAAAAAGCTTTCAACAAAAAAGCTTAAACCCCTAAGGTATCTGAAATATGCCGTTTTGCTTTTTGCCGTGGTTTTGCTTCCGGCGCTTGTTGTAAATGATGTGGGCATGGGCGATCCTTTCTTTTGCAAATATATTTGCCCGCAGGGTGTGCTTGAGGGCGCAATTCCGCTCTCTGCCGTTAATGAGGGAATACGCGCTGCTTTAGGCTCTTTGTTTACTCAAAAGCTTATAATTTTAATTGCAGTGGTTGTTTTAAGCATTTTGTTTTATCGCCCGTTTTGCAAATGGATTTGCCCGCTCGGTGCCTTTTATGCGCTTATGAACAAGGTTTCTCTTCTTGGAATAAAGGTTGATGAGCATAAATGCGTTTCATGCGGAAAATGCGCAAAGGCCTGCAAAATGGATGTTGATATTACAAAATCACCCAATCACACCGAGTGTATACGCTGCGGCAAGTGCATAACCGCCTGCCCAACGGATGCTTTAAGCTTTCATTACGGATTCGGAATGCCGTCAAAAAACATCGGCGGAAATTCGGCACCGTGTAAGAAAAATAAATTAAATAATAAAACGGAGGAACAGTTATGAAAATCTCAAAAACATCAAAAATATTGGCTGTTATAATGGCGTTGGTGCTTGCGCTTGGCCTTGCAGCCTGCTCGGCAAACAAAGACGGCAGCAAGGGCGGCGATTCGAAATTGCCTCATTAATGGCAACGGAACCCGGCAAAGCATTGATGAGGCAACAGAGCTTTATAATAAGCTTATGCAAAAGGAAAACGATATCCTAACAAATAATTCTCAGCTTTGGGAAAAAGTGTTTCTTTCTGCCAATAAAAACACTCCCATGATTGAAGACGGCACAAATTACGGCGATTTTCTGCTTTCAACTATCGAAGGCGCAAAAGACAGCTTCACTGCCGAAGAACTTAAAACTCTTAAAGCAGGTGCAGAGCAAATTAAAGAAATTGAAAATAAGCTTACGGTTTTGGAACAAAAATATCCCGGCTGCGGAAGCAAGCCCCAGGAAAACGACAGTGTTGATGCCGCAACCGCGGGAATGACGGGCGGCAATACCGCCGACCTAACAAAGTTTCCGAGCTTTCAGGGAAAGGACCTTGACGGCAATGATGTTAACAGCAGCGAGCTTTTTGCAAATAATACGGTAACGGTTGTAAATTTTTGGTTCACAACCTGCAATCCCTGTGTCGGTGAGCTTGGCGATTTGGAAGCGTTAAACAAAGAACTTGCTCAAAAAGGCGGCTCTGTTGTCGGCATCAATTCATTCACGCTTGACGGCGACAGTAAGGCTATTTCCGAAGCAAAGGATATTTTGGATAAAAAGGGAATAACCTATAAAAATCTTTGGTTTGATTCAAGCAGCGAAGCCGGCAAATTCACCTCAGGCCTTTATTCCTTCCCGACAACCTATGTTGTTGATAAAAACGGAAACATCGTCGGTCAGGTTGTAGGCGCAATCACATCGGCAGAGCAGTCAAAAACTCTTAATGCACTGATTGATCAGGCAATTGCAAACAGCGCAAACTAAGCAGTAATAATGCAAAATGCCGTGCGTTGAAATCATAAATATTTAAGCTTGTTATTTTAAGGCTTTCGCTTCAAAAGGGCGAAAGCCTTGCCTTTTATCCGTTTCTTTGATTTTTTTAATAGTGCAACGGGCAAAACTCGGAAAGCTTAAACCGCATTTTCCTTTATAAAGTGTGCCCCAAATGGCTCTGCTTCTATTGAATATGGTTGAACTATGTAATATAATGTTGAAAGAGGGTACTGAATGTTATAAGAGGGAAATTATGAAGCTTAATGAATTAAAGGTCGCAAAAAGTGCCGTTATAACCAAAGTCAGCGGTCAAGGGGCGCTTCGGCAGCATTTTCTTGATATGGGCATGGTTCCCGGTGCGGAAATCACATTGATAAAAACCGCTCCAATGGGTGATCCGTTGGAATATCAAATTCATGGCTATGAACTTACACTCCGCCTTGCAGAGGCCGAAAAAATAGAAATTGAGCCTATAGCAAAAAGGAGCCGCAGCCATACGGGTATAAACAGGGAGCAAAACATTGATCATCCGGGCCTTGGCGAGGACGGCAAATATCATTCAAAAAGGATGAAAAACCGCTTGATGACGATGTTGTTCTTACCTATGCCTTGGTTGGAAATCAAAATTGCGGAAAAACAACTCTTTTTAATCAGCTTACCGGAGCAAAGCAAAGCATGTAGGCAACTTTCCCGGTGTAACGGTAGACAGAAAAGACGGTGTTATTAAAGGCTATCCGAAAACGCTTGTAACGGATTTGCCGGGTATTTATTCAATGTCTCCTTTCAGCAGCGAGGAAATAGTGTCCCGCAATTTTGTGCTGAATGAAAAGCCGAAGGCAATAATAAACATTGTTGATGCAACCAATATTGAGCGAAATCTTTATTTAACAATGCAGCTTTTGGAAATGGGCACACCGATGGTTGTGGCGCTTAATATGATGGATGAGGTTATAAGCAATCAAGGCTCTGTTGATGTTAATGCAATGGAGTCAATGCTCGGGGTGCCGGTTATTCCGATTTCGGCATCCAAAAATGAGGGCGTTGATGAATTGGTGCGCCATGCAATCCATGTGGCTAAATATCAGGAAAAGCCATTGCAGCAGGATTTTTGCAGCAAAACAGATCATGACGGCGCCGTGCATAGGTGCATCCATGCCGTTATTCATTTGATAGAGGATCATGCGGAAAGTGCTCAAATTCCCGTTCGGTTTGCGGCAACAAAGGCAATAGAGGGTGATAAGCTTATTATTGATCGCCTGAAATTGCAAAGCAGCGAGCTTAATATGCTTGAATCAATAGTTGATCAAATGGAAAAAGAGCGCGGGCTTGATCGCAGTGCCGCTATCGCAGATATGAGGTTTTCTTATATAGAGCAGCTTTGCGAAAAAACAGTTATTAAGCCGAAAGAAAGCAAACAAAGAATTCGCAGCGAAAAAATAGACAGAGTTTTAACCGGTAAATACACAGCCATTCCTTGCTTTATTGCAATAATGGTGGCAGTGTTTTACCTCACCTTTAATGTTATCGGCGCGGGGCTTCAAACCCTGCTTGAGCTTGGCATTGATAAGCTCAGTGCGCTTGCGGATTGTGCACTTACCGCGGCCAATGTAAATCCGGTTATTCACAGCTTGATTATCGATGGTGTTTTCACGGGTGTAGGCAGCGTCCTCAGCTTTTTGCCGATTATCGTTACACTGTTTTTCTTCCTTTCATTGATGGAGGATACGGGATATATTGCCAGGGTGGCTTTTGTTATGGATAAGCTGCTCAGAAAAATCGGCTTGTCCGGAAGAAGCATTGTGCCTATGCTTATAGGTTTTGGCTGCACGGTGCCTGCTGTTATGGCAACACGAACTCTGACGAGCGAGAGAGACAGAAAAATGACAATTCTTCTTACTCCTTTTATGAGTTGCAGCGCAAAATTGCCGATATATTCGTTTCTTGTAAGTGTGTTTTTCCCAAAAAAAGGTGCATTTGTAATGTCTGTTATTTATCTGCTGGGAATCTTAATGGGCATTTTGGCTGCATTCCTTTATAAAGGAACATTGTTTAAGGGCGAACCGGTGCCGTTTGTTATGGAGCTTCCGAATTACAGATTGCCAAGTGCAAAAAATGTGGCTCAGCTGCTTTGGGAAAAAGCAAAGGATTTTTTGCAAAGGGCTTTTTCGGTTATTCTTATCGCAACGGTTGTTGTGTGGTTCCTGCAAAAATTTGACCTTAAATTTAATATGACCGAGGATTCTTCACAAAGCATTTTGGCTGCCGTTTCCGGCCTGATTGCGCCGATATTCAGGCCGCTCGGCATAGGGGATTGGCGAATTTGCACGGCTCTTATCTGCGGCTTTATGGCAAAGGAAAGCGTTGTTTCCACCCTGGAGGTTCTGTTTGGAGGAAGCATTGCGGCTGTTCTTACTCCGCTGGCGGCATTCAGCTTGCTCGTGTTTAGCCTTTTATATACTCCTTGTGTTGCTGCGGTTGCTTCCGTTAAGCGTGAGCTCGGCGCCAAATGGGCGGCGGCGGTTGTTGCTTGGCAGTGCCTGATTGCATGGGTGGCGGCGTTTATAATCTATTCGGTCGGCACTCTGATAGGTGTGTAATGGCAGGGGTGCGTTATGAATACTTGGGATATTATTATTAGTGCGATTCTTGTGATTGCTGTTGTGTTGGCAATTGCAATGTGCAAAAAGAAAAAAAGGCGGATGCTGCGGAGATTGCGGCAAATGCGCCGGTGCTTGCAGTTCCAAAAATAACAACAGCAAACATTAAGCCTGCTCTATATTTTGTTTGAACTGTTTGGCAATAAAAAAATATAAAAATAAAACGCTTCGGATGCTTATAAAATCCGAAGCGTTTTTTATGTTGCGAAGGGCTTATTTAATTGTTGCGCTCTTTTTCTTTTTTCTGCTTATTTCAACTGCCGCAACGGTAACTGCAAAGCCTGCAAACCCAACAACACTTACGGCCGATGATAATTTAAGCTGCTTGTTTTTGTATTTAAGCACAATTTTGTGTTCGCCGGCTTTAAGCGGAATTGCGCAAAATCCCGTGTTTGCTCTGCAAATTGCGGTTTCTTCACCGTCTGCATAAGCCGTCCAGTTTTCATTATACGGAATTGAAAGAAACAAAACCTTGTCGCTCTCAAGCTTAATGTTGCCCGAAATCTCATTTACGCCAATGTTTAAATCCTCCAGGTGATCCTCTGCAAGAGCATTAAGATTTGCTTTGTATTCTGTTTTCGGAATGCAGATAATTTCAATTGAATCATATGCATATGCGCCGGAGCCAACACGCAAGGTAATGTCTTTTATGGGCTTGTCTCCCAGATTAACGGTAAAATCATTTATGCCGCTGTAATAATCGTGATTCGGTGTTGAAATCGAAAATGGTGTTCTTGCGCCCGAATCGGAGGAAACAATTGCCGATGCATATGTGCTTGGCTCAAAGTTCTTTTCATTGTAAGAAATCTTGCGGCGCTCATATGTTGTTAATTTGTTGTAAGCATCCGGAGAAATTATTTTTTTAAGCTGCATTCCACTAAGCGAAGTGTAGTTTAAATTATTGAATTGAATATAGGTTTGATAGCCCTCCTCAACGGAAGTTTTTAAGTGAATTTCCGTGCCACTGTTTTGTGAATAAATTGTGTTGTCTTTTATTATGCAGCCGTTTTCCGGAAGCACCGTTTTATATTCCGGCTTGTAAACCTCTGTGCTTATCGAAGACAGGTCTGAATTAACATATTCATCTGTATCATTCAGCACTGCAGCCTGTAAAAGAGCTTCTCTCTTTTGCACGGGGCTTAATGAGGAATATTCGCTTTGGGAAATAACATTTTCGTATGTAAAGCCGAAAGGAATGTAATCCTTGTTTTCATACACCTGTGAATTGTATGTGCGTTCGCTGCTGATGTTTTTTAGCGTTGCAAGGCTTTCTGAGCCGATTGCGCTTTCTTTCTTTTCATCACCGCCCGAAACATAGTATTTAACATTTTCAAGAGCATAGATATACGGGTCTGCATGGCTGTCGTCCAAAATGGAAAAATTATTGTAAACAAGGCCCATTTCTTTTTGGAAATTGTTTGTGCTAGGGTCGGTAAGGCTTAAATAGCCCACCGAGGAATATGCGCCGCTGAGCATGGAATTGTTCATTTGCTCAAGCTCTATGCCGCTGCCGCCGTATCGCTCAACGGCCGACTCGGTGTTTTGAAGCTCTGCAATGGCTTTGTATGAATTTGAGCCGGAAAATCTGTTTGCCTGCCCCATAGTAAGAAATGTTGTTGAAAAGCTTGCATGGTTGTAATCATAAATGAAAAGTGAATTGAAAATAACACCGGCCGCCGCAATCATGCAAAGTGCAGCCTTGGCAACTTTTGCCGCTTTTTTAGTGTCTGTTTTTTCAACATAAGGAAGCGCCGAGTATATAAGGCATGCAATTGCAAAAAATGCAAACAGAGCGCAGGAAACATAGTTTTCTTTAATTCTTGCATTCGGCACCAAAGAAATTATAACGGTTGTAACGGCCGCAGCGGCGCATAAAACAACGGATTTTTTAAATGTGATTTTCTTTATTTCACTGATGGAAACCGTAAATGCATATGCGGCTATAAGGCCGTAAATCCAGCTCCAACGGTTGCAAACATATGAGAATCCGTTTATAACCTTGCTACAAACAGGAAACATCATAAGCAGAGTTGCCGTGATGAAAGCAGCTTTAAGGAAGCCGTGCTTTTTCTTTTGCATAAAGAGCAGCACAACTGCCGCTGCTCCCGCCGCCGTAAAGCCCATATAAACATTGCAGTCAAGCTGCACATATCCCATAAATGCGCCAATGAATTCTTTGTAGTATTCGCTTGCATAAAACGGGTTAAGAGCGTGCTGAACAGAGCCTCTGTTTGAGAAAAGCACGGTGATAATCATCGGAAGCAGAGTAACGGCCGCCATAATCATTCCAAGCAAATATGAGCCTCCGAATTTAAACAAGGCTTGGAAAAAGCCTTTTAATAACTTATCTTTCGGATAAGCAAAGAATATTCTGAGGAAAACATAAAGAATGGTGAAAATTGAAATAACATAAAAGAAATAAAAGCCGCTTACTGCCGCAAGGCAAACGGATATGATAAACAAATACGGGCGTTTGCCGTCAAACATCATTTCGCCGCCGAGAATGATAAGCGGAAAATAAATAAGGGGATTTATAAATGACGGGTGCCTGAGGGTCATATACATTGCATATGCGGAAAAAACATAAATCATTGCGCCGGCGCAAGCTCCCGGTTTTGCTTTGCTTTTTGTATTTTGCAAGCAGCACAAAGGCAAACCCCGCAAGATAATAACGCAGGTAAACAAGCAATGAAAACGCATATGCCGCATATTTTGAAGGCACCAATGCCGAAACAAGATTAAGCGGATCGCCTATTCCGTAATAATGCAGGGAAGTGAAAATATCATTTCCCATTCCTATGGATAAATCAAACTGCGGAATAACGAGTGAGCCTGCAAGCAGGCTTTTAATTATTTTGCGAAGATATACTCCGTAATAAACAAATCCCGCATAGTGCTGGGCAATTCCGTCCGGATCCCAAACAAGCGCTTTTCTGAAAATCAAAAACTGAGTAAAAATGATGGCTGAAAGAATTAAATATATTGCCGTGTATCTGAAAAAATATGATCCGATAAATTTTTCGGCGCATATTCTCGCTTTGCTTTTTTCGCCGTGCTCTGCGGCTCGTTTTTTTAATGTGGATGTGTTGCTTTTCATTAAATAAACTCCCGATTTTGCATTGCTTCGGGCAATGCATATAAAAAATTTAAATATTTATATATAAACAAACTTAAACAATAATATATCACAAAGCGAAAAATGTCAAGTAAAAGGGAAAGCGCACATGGGAGTGCCATAAACGCATCATCGCCTGCCTCGGCGTTATATACAATCAAACAAATGAAATGTTGTATACATTGCACATTGGATTTTAATTTTTGCCGTGTTATTATAAAATCAGGGTAATTTTGTGTTTGGAGGCGATTTTTTTGGAATATATAGGTAAAAAGGAAAAAATAAATTATTATGCCGGGCTAACAGGGCAAAATATGGTTTATTCGCTTATAGGCGGCTCGTTTTTTAATTATTTTATGACGGATATTGCGCTGTTTCCGGCGCTCACGGTTTCCGTGCTGCTTATTGTTATGAAAATTTGGGACGGTGTAAACGACCCGATTGTTGGCTCGTTCATAGATAAGCACACCTTTAAAAACGGTGAAAAGCTGCGCCCGTTTTTAAAATACACGCCGCTTCCCGTGGGCATATTCACCGTGCTTATCTTCGTTGTTTTTTCCACAAAAGAGGATTTGCTTTGGCTTCGCGTTTCATATTTTATAATAATGTATATCTGCTGGGATTTGGCTTATACCGTGCAGGATGTGGCAATTTGGGGCATAACCTCCTGCGTTTCACCTAACACTGATGAACGCGATCGCTTTGTGCAGTGGGCGCGCACAATAGGCTCGTGCGTTTACGGCGCGCTCGGCACTTTGATTCCGATGGCGCTTGAAATGATTGCAAATGCAACCGGCAGCAGTATGGCTCTGATGACTTTGGTATTTGCCTTGATTTTCGGCTTCGGCGGCGCGATGCTCAGCCTCAGGTGCTACGGCGCTCGGGAACGCGTCAGAGTCGTTAAGGAAAAGCAGCAGGTTTCCATCGCCGAAAGCTTTTCGCTGCTGTTTAAAAACAGAATGTTGATGCTTTTAACACTCGGAAATATCCTCGGTTCGGTCGGATTCGGCGCAAATCTTGTAACATATTTCTTCAAATATGAAATTCCTGCCGATTTTCTTGGGGAAAACAGTATTATCGGCGCGCTCGGGCTTACCACTGTTTATTATATGTTCACCGCATTGCCGGGATTTTTGGGAATGATGCTTGCCGATAAAATCAAAAAATTCTGCAAAGGCTATGTAAATGCCATAATCATGATGCAGGCGGCAAACATTGTTGCGCGCATAATCGCATATGCAATCGGTTATCAGGGGCAAAAGCTTTGGATAGCTCTCACCGTTATCGGAATCGGCTGTATTCCGCTTGGCGCGATTTCAATTGCGCAAACCGCAGTTTTTTGCGACAGCATCGATTATATGGAATGGAAAACGGGGAAGCGCACGGAAGGCATCACCTTTTCAATGCAAACGATGTTCACCAAAATTTCAAGCGGAATAACCGCAGGCCTTGCCGCGCTTGCGCTTCATCTGCTTAAATATAAGGCGATAGACGGTGCTTCCGTATATGTGGGCACTCAATCTGCGGCGTTTGACAAATGGATTTGGCCGCTTGTTATTCTCACTTCGGCAATCGCAAGCCTGCTTTATATCATTCCGCTTTTGTTTATTCGCTACACACCGGCAGAGCGCGAAAAGGTTGAATCCGAGCTTGCCGAGCGCCGCGCTGCGGCAGAGCAATCGGAGTGTGCTCCAAGCGTTTCGGAATGATTTTTAAGCAGGGAAACACGGCGTTGCTTTGCTTTTGCCGAAAATAATTATACTGATATAAAAAACGGCTTCGGAATTTTCCGAAGCCGTTTGATATAGACTTTTTATGTGATTATTCGCCGAAGTATCTCTTGAGGAGGCCTTCAAATGCTCTGCCGTGGCGAGCCTCGTCGCGAGCCATTTCGTGAACAGTGTCGTGAATGGCGTCAAGGCCTTTTTCTTTAGCAAGCCTTGCAAGCTCCGTTTTGCCTGCCGTTGCGCCGTATTCGGCTTCAACTCTCATCTCAAGGTTTTTCTTTGTGGAGTCGGTAAGCACCTCGCCGAGAAGCTCTGCGAATTTAGCGGCATGCTCTGCCTCTTCGTGAGCGGCCTTCTCCCAATAAAGGCCGATTTCGGGGTAGCCCTCTCTGTGTGCCACTCTTGCCATTGCAAGATACATGCCTACTTCCGAGCATTCGCCGTTAAAGTTATCGCGAAGGCCCTGAATGATTTCGGGGTCAACATCTTTGGCAACGCCTACGATGTGCTCTGCGGCCCAAGCCTTTTCGCCGCCTTCTTCGCGAACTTTCATTTTAGCACCGCAACGGGGGCAAATATCGATGGGTTCGTCACTTGTGTAGCCGCATGCCGGGCAATAATACTTTTTGTTCATAATAAATTACTCCTTCAAAATAATAATTATTTTTTATTGTTACAGCTTGGGCAAATGCCGCTGTAATATACATCTTTTTTTTGCACGATAAATCCTTTCGGCAGGGTTGAAACAGGCTCTTCAAGCTGAAAATCATAAATTTCACCGCAGTGTTTGCAAATGAAGTGGCCGTGAAAATTAACATTGGCGTCATAATGGATTCGGCCTCCGTCAATCGTTATCGCCGTTATAAACCCGCTTTCGCAAAGTGATTTAAGCGCGTTGTAAACTGTGGTTTTTGAAAATCCCGGGTTGCTTTTAAGCACATTTTCATATATGGCAAGCACATCGGGGTGATCCCTGTGCTCGTAAACATAATTGAAAACTGCAATTCGCTGGGGAGTGGCTCTGAAGCCTTTTTCCCTGAAAAGCGCTAAGATTTTTTCCTGAGTCATCGTTTACCACCTTGTAATGATTACTAACTTGTATCGATTACAATTAGAGTATAACACAAAAATCGAATTTGTCAACTCTTTTTTGAAAAAAACTTTAAATAAACATATTCTTGCCTTGCTCTTAATTGACTAATTGCGCATAATCTGTTATCTTATTTAAACGAAAGAAAAGTATAATTATATTTAAACATATTATACCTTGCACTGCGGAGGTGTCGGTTTTGATTAAAGTAAATTGGAAAAAAATAAAGCCGTTTGAAAGCGCGGCGTTTGCGATTCCCGTAATTATTGTGTTGCTTTTGCTTTTTGCAGGCTCCGTGGCGGCTGCATTTTTAAATCCGCTGCTTCTTATGCCGCTTAAAGCTCTTACGGCGGTTTGTATTTTTATAACCGTGGCGTTTAAGGTGCATATCGAATCGAGAATGCTTCAAATTTATATGCTGCTCGGCGTGCTTGATGTTGCAATGTATTCGGCGGCGCTTGTGCCGCTTCCGTCCGGCTTAACGGTGTTTTTCTTTGTTGCGGCACTGATTGCCGCATTGCTTTGCGCAGGCGAGGCTCTTGCCGCGGGAATTTTGATTCCGAAGAACACTGCTTATGATTATGAGGAAGCGGATCGCAGTGCGTTTTTCGGCGGCAAAAAGGTTATGCTTTTCGCTCCGCACGAGGATGATGAAATAAATCTTTACGGCGGCGTGATAGAGCAATATGTTAAAAACGGCTCCGAGGTTAAAATTCTGTTTTCCACAAACGGCGATTTTCACCGCCTCGGCAAGCTTAGAATCAAAGAAGCGCTCTCCGTTGCGGCGTTGTACGGCGTTAAGGCGGAAAATGTGATTTTTTTCGGCTATGGAGACAGCTTGGTTGATAAAAAAGGAAAACATATTTATAACTGCGCGGGTGATGAGCTTGTGAAATCAGAGGCGGGTTATGCCGAAACCTACGGCACGGACAAAAAGCCGCCGTTTCGCAAAAGCGCATATACGCGCGATAACATTGTTGCCGATATGCAGGCGGCAATAGCCGAATTTATGCCCGATGTGCTTTATTGCTGCGATTATGACGAGCATGCCGATCACCGCGCAATAAGCCTTTTCTTTGAAGAAGCGCTCGGAAATGTGCTTGCCGAAAATTCATTTTATGCGCCGCAGGTCTTTAAAGGCTTTGCCTATTCAACTGCGTGGAACGGCAAGTGCGATTACTATTCCGAAAATGCGCTTTCAACCCGTTTGCCGCAGGAAAGTTCTTATATGAGTGAGGTCAATGCCTATAATTGGGCAGACAGAGTGCGTATTCCCGTTGCAAAAGAATCGCTTTCGCGCATTATGCAAAACACTTCCGGCTACAAAGCCATGCAGTGCTATTCAAGCCAAACAGCAACAGATCATGCAAACGGAATTTTAAATTCCGATAAGGTGTTTTGGCAGCGCAGAACGGATGATTTGCTTTTGAATGCCAAAATGCAGGCCACGAGCGGCGATCCCTCGCATCTTAATAAGTTTAAGCTTTTTGATTCAAACGATATTAAAAACAACCCCGGCTTGCCGCTTTCCTCCGTTTGGGTTGCCGATTCGGGCGATGAGCAAAAAATCGTTGCCGCAATGCTGCCCGCGGCCCGCAAAATCTGCTGTGTTGCCCTTTATGAAAATCCGGATCCCGCAAGCCACATCGTTAATGCCGAGCTTATGATAGGCAGGCACAGCTTCCAAACAGGGGAGTTAAAGGAAAACGGTGCGGCCACGATTTTTGAATTTCCGCCTACGGAAACAAATATGATTGCCGTTAAAATTAAAAGCTGCACGGGCGCATGCTCACTTTTAAAAATAGAGGCATTTGATATTCCTGCGGATGACAATACGCGCTTTATCAAGCTTCAAAACTCAAACGGCGATTTTTGCTATGATTATATAGTTAATAAATCCGGCAGGGAGAAATTTTCCGTTTACACATATCCTGCCGTTTCGGATTCGGATTTTGATGTTTCCTGCGATAACGAGGGCGTTGTTTGCACGGCGGAAAACGGAGTTCTTTCCGTTAACTGCCCTGTTGGCGAGGTTGCGCATATCAAAATCACGGATAAGGTCAACCCATTTGTTTACGATTGCGTAACCCTGCGCAATCCTGACGACAGAGAACGCGATATTATCGCTTATAAGCAAAAAGCAGAGCAAAAAATTCCGTCATTCTCAATGCAATGGGATTATTACAGAGGCCTTCTTCGCCGCCTCGGCTCATATAAGCCGATAAATAAATAAGGTCGATTTTATGCTCTTTTGCAAATTTTCAGAATATTAAAACATTATGTAAAAGGCTTAGCCGGCGGATTGTTTTCGCCGGCATTTTTTTGTTTGAAGTGAACAATTTAATGCTTGTTTGCGCCGATAAAATCGCCGCTTTAATTTGAATAAATTATTGCACATATAATTTTAATGTGTTAAAATATTAAAAGCTTAAAATATGTTTAATAATAATTTATATATAGGCGGTATTTCGGGCGTGTGAAAAAATAAAACGCTCAAATCGGCTTTGGCCGAATTCAATCCGTTTTTTGTTACCTTTTTTTGGAGGTTGTGTTTTGAATAAAGAAATAAACGGAATTTCCGTTAATTACGATATAAAGGGCAGCGGCGATTATGTGTTTATTTTGCAGGGCTGGGGCACAAGCCTTGAAGTGTATGCCTCGGTTGCCAATCTGCTGGCGCAAAAATACACTGTTGTTTCCTTTGATTTTCCGGGCTTCGGCAAAACTCCGGAGCCGAACGATGTTTGGGATGTGTCGGCATATGCCGATTTCACAAAGGCATTTATAGCTTCTTTCGGCGTTAAAAGCGTTATCCTTTTGGGGCATTCCTTCGGCGGCAGGGTTATTTTAAAGCTTGTTTCCGATAACAGCCTCGGCTTTGAAATTTCAAAAATTCTGTTTGTGGATTGCGCCGGGGTTATGCCGCAGCGCAGCAAAAAGCAAAGGGCGCGCACAAAGGTTTATAAATGCGGCAAATTTTTCCTCAGCCTTTATCCCGTGCGCAAGCTTTTTCCGCAGGCGCTTGAAAATTTAAGAAAAAAATTCTCCTCCGCCGATTATCTCAATGCAAGCGAGATTATGCGCGGCGTGCTTGTTAAATCGGTAAACGAGGATTTGGTGCATCTGATGAAAAATGTTAAATGCTCCACCTTGCTTATTTGGGGTGCAAACGACACCGCAACCCCTTTGGCGGACGGTAAAATTTTTGAACGCGAAATTTCCGCGGCGGGCACGGATGTGGGCCTTGCCGTTATCGAAAACGCGGGGCATTATTCGTTTCTTGATCAGCCTGTTGTTTTTGCAAACATCATTAAATCTTATCTGAAGGTCGGTGATTGATATTTATATCGCTTTAAATATAATCGGCGCGGTTTTTGCAATCGCGGCGTCCGTGCTCACGGTAATCCGCACCACACATATGTTTCAGCAAAATTCATATAAGCCGCGCGTTCAGTTTAAATGGATGGCGGCAAACGCAAAGCATTTTGTAATTAACCTTGTTATTTTGGTGCTTGCCGTTTCGGCACTTTTCATAAACAAAATTTGGCTTTATATAATTTTTTATCTGCTTGCGTTAATCTGCGCGCTTGTGAATAAGCCGATGAAAAATGCAAAAAAGCCCCTTGTTTACACAGCAAGGGTTAAAAGAATGCTTGTAACGGACACAATCGTTTCCGCTGCGGCTTATGCGGCGGCGTTTTTTGCCGGCAGCGAAAAAAGAGCGCTTTTCGGCTTTGCGCTGACGCTTGCATTTATGCCGTTTCTTGTTCTTATCGGCAACTTCATCAATGCGCCGATAGAAAAGGGAATAAGGCAGTATTATATTAACGACGCTAAAAAAATGCTTAAAGCCTGCCCCGATTTAAAGGTTATCGGAATCACGGGAAGCTACGGCAAAACAAGCGTTAAATATTTTCTTTCAACGGCTCTTAAAGCAAAATACAATGTGCTGATGACTCCCGAAAGCTATAATACGCCGATGGGTGTTGTTAAAACAATCAGAGAGCAGCTTCGCCCCACTCATGAAATTTTTGTTTGCGAAATGGGCGCAAGAAATGTGGGCGATATTAAAGAAATCTGTGATATTGTTTTCCCGGATTATGGTATTATAACCTCAATAGGCGAGCAGCATTTGGAATCTTTTAAATCAATTGATAATATAGTTAAAACCAAGTTTGAGCTTTATGACGCCGTGCCCGATAAGAAAAATATGTTCTTAAACGGCGATAATCAATATATTTCCGCAAAGCTTTCGGAAAATCCGAATGCAGGCTTCCATACTTACGGAATCGGCAATAAAAATGAAACCTATGCTTGTGATATTCGTGTAACAAGAAAGGGAACAAGCTTTTCCGTTGTTTGCGGCGATGAAAAAATCGAAAATCTGCAAACTCCGCTTGTGGGCGAACACAATGTAACCAATCTTATGGGTGTTGTTGCGGTTTGCAGGCAGCTCGGCGTTGAGGCAGACGATATTAAAATGCAGCTTAAAAAGCTTACCTCCCCGCCGCACAGATTGCAGCTTACCCGCAGGGGCAACACCGCTATTATTGACGATGCTTATAATTCAAATCCCGCAGGCTGCGAGGCGGCGCTTAAAACACTGGCGCTTTTTGAGGGCGAAAAGATTTTGATAACGCCGGGTATGGTTGAGCTCGGCAAAATGCAGGATCATTACAATTACGAATTCGGCAAATCCGCCGCAGTTGTTTGCGATCATGTTTACCTTGTGGGCAAAAAGCAAACGGAAGCCATTTATAAGGGCCTTGCGGACGGCGGTATATCCGAATCCGCAGTAACGATAAGTGAAAGCTTTATTGAGGCGTTTAACGAGGCAAGCGCTTCGCCCGCCGAAAAAATTATTCTGATTGAAAATGATTTGCCGGATAATTATTGATTGCCGGCTGTAATATTTCCGCGCCGTTCGGCGCAAATCGCTCCGCTTCGGCTACGGCGGGCAGGCGATATATTTAATATACGGTAGTCGGAAAGGCCATGTGATTTATTATGAAAATAAATGTTGCCGTTTTGTTTGGCGGAAAAAGCGTTGAGCACGAGGTTTCCGTTATCTCCGCATTGCAGGCAATGCAAAATATGAATAAGGATAAATATCAGCTTTATCCTGTTTACATCACAAAGAAAAACGAGCTTTATTACGGTGAATATCTTGATAAAATCGATGAATATAAGGATATTCCGAAGCTGCTGGAAAAAAGCATAAAAATAAATATGGTTACGGATGGGAATAAAACTTACATTATCCCTCAGCACCAAAAAGTGTTTTCAAAGCCGAAGCCGATTGCCGTTATCGATGTTGCGTTTCCCATTGTGCACGGCACCAATGTTGAGGATGGCGCTTTGCAGGGCTTTATCAAAACTCTTAATTTGCCGTTTGTTGGCTGCGATGTGCTTTCAAGCGCAATCTGCATGGATAAATATGCCATGAAGGTTATGCTGCGCGACGCGGGCTTCCCCGTGCTTGACGGCTTGCGCTTTTCAATCACCGATTATAAAAGCAGCGATTCGATTGTTGAAAAAACAGAGGCAAAATTCGGCTATCCCGTTGTTGTTAAGCCTGTAAATCTCGGCTCCAGCGTAGGCATCAGCAAGGCCGATAACCGCGCCGAATTTGAAGATGCGCTTGAGCTTGCTTTCAATTTTTCCGATAAAATTCTTGTTGAGCCTGCTGTTGTTAATCTTAAAGAAATCAACTGCTCGGTAGTGGGAGATTATATGGAGGCAGAGGCATCCGAGCTTGAAGAGCCTGTTTCCGCAGATAAAATTCTTTCATATAAAGATAAATATTTGGACGGCGGCAAGAAAACAGGCGGCAGCAGGGCATGACGAGCCTTAAAAGAAAAATTCCCGCAGAAATCCCCGCAGAGACCGCGGCCGAAATCAAAAAAATCGCCGTTGAGGCTTTCAAGTATCTTGATTGCAACGGTGTTGTAAGAATAGATTATCTTATGGATTCAAAAACGGGCGAATTTTGGATTAATGAGTTTAACACGATCCCCGGCTCACTTGCATTTTATTTGTGGGAACCGCTCGGTGTTAAATATTCCGAATTGCTTGATAAGCTTATTTCGCTTGCGCTCAAAAGGCAGCGCAACCGCGAGGAAATCACTTATTCGTTTGATACGAATATTCTTTCATCGGGTGCTCTTGGCGGTTCAAAAGGTTCTAAGGGCTCAAAAATGTAATTTGTATTGTCAAAGCGGCGTTCCGGGCAAACCGGTGCGCCGCTTTTTTGTGTATCTATCGGCAAAATTTCGGGTGGCTTCAGGCTCAAAAGCGGAGAATTTGAGAATTTAAGGGTTTCTTATTATAAATTATAAAAACATCGTAATTACAGTAATATTGCATAAAATTGCCACAAAAAAGCATATCCTTTTATTGCAATCTGCATCAAAATGTTGTAAAACGAATTATACACATAATATAAATTGTATAAATTGTAACGAAAGGTTTGGTAATATTATGCGTTATGAAATTAAAGGTGTGCCGTTCCCGGCTGCAATTTGTTATCTTGAAGCAGGTGAGCAGATGATAACAGAAGGCGGCGGTATGTCTTGGATGAGCCCGAATATGGTTATGGAAACCACCACAAACGGTGGGCTCGGCAAGGCAATCGGCAGAATTTTTACCAATGATAAAATGTTTCAAAATCGCTACACCTGCCAAGGCGGAAACGGCATGATTGCGTTTGCTTCATGCTTTCCCGGCGATATAAAGGCGATTGAAGTTCATCCCGGCGAGGAAATCATATGCCAGAAAAGCGCATTTTTGGCTTGCACGCCCGGAGTTAATATGGAAGTATTCTTCAGGAAAAAGCTTTCCGCAGGCCTGTTTGGCGGAGAGGGCTTTATTATGCAAAAATTCAGCGGCCAAGGCTTGCTTTTTATTGAGATAGACGGCTCACCGATTGAATATAATTTGCTTGCGGGCGAGCAGCTTGTGCTCGACACCGGCCATGTTGTTATGATGAGCGGCACATGCTCGCTTGATGTGCAAACCGTTAAGGGTGTTAAAAATATGCTGTTCGGCGGTGAAGGCTTGTTTAACACGGTTGTAACCGGCCCCGGCAAGGTGGTTGTGCAAACAATGCCGATATCCAATCTTGCAAATGCAATTATTCCTTATATGCCCACAGCTTCAAACAATTCATAATTCGGAATATAATAAAATCCCGTTCACAAGTGGCGCACTTCGTAAAGAAGAGTGCGCCCCCTTGAGCGGGATTTTTTTTGTGTTTTTTAATCGGATTGAGTTAAATCAAACGGTTGCGGCCCGTTTTTCGTCTGTTTGTTTGAAACATTACTGTTTTGATTTGCTGCATAGCTTGTGAGCGTTTTTATAAACCTCAGCAGAAAAGGCACGGAAACCGCGGCGGCCAAGATATAGCCGATCGGCTGGGCAAGCTCAAGCCCGGTTATGCCGCAAATTTTCGGTAAAATTATTGCAAGCGGAATAAAGAAAAGCCCGTTTTGCGAGCAGGCAAGGAAAAATGCTTTTCCGCTTTGGCCTATGCTTTGGAAGGTCATGTTCGCCACCATAACCGTTGGCAAAAACAGCAGCGCAATGCAAAGCAGTCTCAATGTTTTGCCGCCGATTTCCACAACTTCGCTTTCGTGGCGAAAAACGGTGATTATCTGCGGTGCAAAGGCAAAGCATGCGGCCGCAAGGGCGGCAAGCACTCCCGTGGAAAAGCCCCAAGTGAATTTGACTCCGGATTTAACTCTGGAATATTTTTTTGCACCGTAATTAAAGGCAGACACGGGCTGAAAGCCCTGCCCGATTCCCACGCACACGCTGAAAATTAAATTAGCGCATTTTGCAACTATGCTCATGGCGGCAATGCAGGCGTCGCCGTAAAGCGCAGCCTCAATATTCAGCACCATGTTTGAAACGCTGTTCAGCCCCTGCCTTGCAAGGCTCGGCAGACCCGTTGTTATAATCGTTGCCACAAATCGCGGCTTTAAGGTGATGTATTTAATATGGGGGTGTTATGTTTATTGCGCACCATTTTTTTGGAGACCACCTACGCCTCATGTTCTGGCAGCACTCCGGCCTCCATAAGTAACTTTGTATTTCTGCGGATATTCGGGGCTTTCAAAGCATCCCCGTCTTTATCACCGACTTTGCCGATGAAGCGGTAGTAAATATCCACCCGCATAACGATTTTCCCATCGATTACTTCTTTTTCATGCACTACGATTTTATCGACCAGCGTATGCAGAAGTTCCTCTGTGACATCGGTGATGTTCGTGTATTTCTCTACCAGTTCCGCAAATTTCTTTACATCGTGGCTCTGCTTTGTAAAAGTTCCAAGCAGACTGTGAAGCTCACTATATCTGTCTTTCACTTTCTTTGATTCTGCCTCGAAGTCCGCTGACATTGCCAGGTAACGCTCGTCGGAAATAATTCCAAACACACGATCCTCGTAGAGCTTTTTCAGAATGGCGTCCAGCTCGGACATTCTTCGCTGGCATCCATCGGCCTCTTTCTGATAAGAAGCCCTTTCTCCATTCCATTCCCTTTCAGATAAGTGCATCAAATATTCCGCGTATTTATCCTTGTCAGCAGAGGCAAGGCTTGCATGAGTACAAATATCGCCTAATAACAATTCCGTAATCTGTTCCAGCGTAATATAGTGATTAGAGCACTCCGTTCCACCATACCTGCGATGCTTATTACAGCAAAAATGTCCTTTTGACTTACGCCCTTTTCTTGCAGAGAATACCATTCGTGTGTTACAGCCCCCGCAGATCAGTAATCCACGGAAAATATTATTTGAATTTTCCCAGGTTGCAGGCTGCTTAATTTTAATGCGCTCCTGCACAGTATCAAAGGTTGACTGATCGACTAATGGCTCATGGGTGTTTTCAACGGTAATCCATTCATCTTCCGGCCTCGGTACAATCCGCTTGTCCTTAAATGATTTTGTCTGGTACCTCTGGCTTACCAGGTGTCCGAGATATATAGGGTTGCTAAGAATTTGACGGACAGTTGTTTTTCCCCATGCGTAAGGGTGTTTTACCCGTTCATTAGCCCGGTACTTTCCGTATGCGTCCATCAGAAAAGCGCGAGGTGTTGGAATCTGCTCTGTCTCTAATGCCTTAGCAATATGAAAACAGGTTTCACCCTCTAAAGCCATCTGAAACATACGCTGCACAATAGGTGCGTGTTCATCCGGTATCAGGTGATGTCTGTCCTCCGGGTCTTTACGATACCCATACGCCGGATAGCCACCAGTGTATTCTCCGTTTAGAGCCTTTGTCCGAAAGGCAGACCGTACTTTACGGCTGCAATCCTTCGCATACCATTCGTTAATGATGTTTTTGAAGGGAGCAAATTCATTATCTCCTTTAGCCGTATCAACATTATCGTTGATGGCAATAAAACGTGTATCGTGTTCTGGGAAAATTACTTCTGTGTAATATCCCGTTTGAAGATAATCACGTCCAAGACGAGATAAGTCTTTCACACAGACAATGGCAACCTTTCCATCTTCAACAAATCCAAGCATCCTTTGAAAATCCGGACGATTGTAATTTGTTCCTGAATATCCGTCATCAACGAAAAACTCACAATTTGAAAATCCCTGCTCTCTGGCGTATTGAGAGAGCATTGCTTTTTGTGTCTGTATGCTTACGCTGTCACCACTAAATTCGTCGTCTCTGCTTAGTCTGCAATATAAAGCGGTAATTCTGATCTGTTGTTTTACTTTAGCCATAACCATCCTTTCCAACAACAGATTCAGAGTTTGTTCACCTTAATTATACCGCATACTCACAGAAATTTCAGCGGATCAAAGAGCAAATTTACAATCTGTCGCCATATTTTTCTTGTTTCATTTTTCCCTCCAGCATTTGTATGATAAGCTGCTGTGCCGTATTTTTCCCTTGTAAGTTACTGAATGAAGAAACTTGAAAAGTTACCTTTCCAATATTTTTCTTATATGGTTCAGCTAACCTCAAAGGTTGTTCTTCGATTTTATTTATAGAAATTACCCCCTTTCAGTGATTTTAGTTTCTTGTAAATCAAAACCACATGAATAAGCCGGACCCCGGACAAACCAAAGGTCCGGCTTATGGTATCTGATTTCGATTTTTTGTCTGCCGTATTTGCCACGCCCCCCGGCAGCCCTATTATAAATAGGGAATGGGGCTATTACAGGTTGCGGATAGCTTCGCCGCATCATAGTCCCGCAGTTGCCGCCGCTTTGCCAGAGCAAGCGCACGCCGCAGGAACTCCCCCCAAGTCCTTAGGAGGTCGTGAGAAAGTACCATTATCATCTATGCCGTTGTCGCGCCCTGCCTGCCACAGCAGGGTCAATGGGTTGCGTGGATCGCTCGGACAGCGAATATATCACCTCCTTAGCTGCCTGTCATGGCGCCGCCCCATTTGCCGCTCGGAACATAGAATGAAGTACCTGTAATAGCGTATATTCAATTATCAAAGAGCAGTTGAGGGGTGACGGTTATGACAAATTCAAGGTTTCGGTATGTCGTGGGGTTCCACTTAGTCACACCCATCAGACTTGTCCCGCTAAAAATATGTCCCTCTATTATTCAGTACATTTTTAGGGCAAAAAGGGGTTGGTTACAGCAAGTTTTTTTCAAAATATTTTTCAAGCTGTCGTAATCCTCTTTTAATTCCATCACGTACAGAAGTAATATCACAGCCTTCTAATCTGGCAATGTCCGCATTGCTCATTCCAAGAAAGAAGTGTGCATAAATTCGCTGTCTTTGTTTCTCTGTTAATGTATCCAGACCTTGATAGAGCAGGTCCGTCATGCGCCGCTGCTCCATAATTTCCAGAAGTGAAGGCTGCGAAAGGGCAACATCCCGCTCAATGTTTCCGTCATAGTCCAGCGAATAAAACGCTTTATAGCGGTATGTACGAATCCGGGTAGGCTTCTTCCAGCAGTGTGTATTCCCGGAGCAGATCAGCAACCTCATCCGGCACTTCAACAGTTAGATCATTTGTGTAAAACGGGTAATAATCCCGCAGATTGATTTCTTTCATAGATAACCCTCCAATTTCGATTTTTCAGTTGCACGGGCAAATCGAAATCAGAGGCGGTGAGCGACACCTGTAAGAAGTTTTGGACCTATATAGAAAAAAGCGCGTCTGTCGAAAGACAGGCGCGCACTCATGCCATTTGCTGTAATTCTTTGGTGAGAAAAGCTGAGAAATACATATTTCTGTCGAATGGAAAAACCCCGTAATCCTGCACCAGATTACGGGGTTGGGTATTCGGTAAGTTCGGTTTTGCAGAAACCAGTATTTTGCTCTCAACAGCATTTCCTTTGCCCTCCAGTTATGAAGGATGGCAAAAGGGCTCGTCACCATTGGTCTCCTTCAATTTCAGGGGCAATTATATGATAATATCTGCTATTCTTTTTCTAGGAATGTCATATTTCTACTCATATTGACCGCAATTAGCGATAAAACAATAAATCTTTCTATGTAAATCGACAGTGAAAGGCAATTTATATACACCCATCAAAGATTGTGCTGAAAACAAACACAGCGGTACGAAAAATACCGCTTGCGCTTCACTATTTTACTTCAAATTTATAGCCGATACCGTAGACACTTTTAATATAATCCGGCAGATCGGGAAAAATTTTTAATTTCTTTCGCAGATTACTCACATGGTTGTTTACTGCTTTTCTGGAATAATAGGTATAATCTTCATGCCAGACCAAATCCATAAGCATTTCATAAGTAAATACCCGTTTGGGATTCATAATGAGAAGGGCAAAGATTTCAAACTCTTTCACAGTTAATTCGACTATCTGTTCACGGACAATAACAAGTCTTTGCTCCAGACAAAAGTATATTTCACCTTCTCGTATTTCTGTTAAAAGCGGGCCTGTTCGTTTTGACACAGAATACTTGCCATGAAAAATAGGGTAGCATGGAATGTCAGCCGAATTGACGCCGCCCGTTTTATCTTCAAGAACAAACTGCGTCAGTTCCTTTTTCTGATCTGCGGTAAGCAGTACAAATAGTTTTTCGCCTATCTGTCTGCCGGTTTCCAACAAATCAAGTACAACTAACTTCCCATGTTATCACCTCATTTCTTTAAAGAACCTTTTAATTTTTGGAAGGATTCGTTACTTATGGCGTGTTCTAATCGGCAAGCGTCTTTTTCAGCAGTTTTAGGGTCTACACCAGCCTCAATTAAACGTTCTGTAAAAAAACGGTGTCTTTCATAAATCATTTCAGCTATTTCCTTCCCTTTTTCTGTTAAGTGAATATATTTGTCGTTATCCCTGATTAGAAATCCACATTCACATAAACGTGTAACCATATTCGTAATAGTAGGTTTTGAACGCGCCAAAAAATCAGCAAGATCAACACCGCGCACGTTACCTTTTTGGCGATTAAGAAGCAAAACAGCTTCTAAATAATCTTCACCAACCACATGTAAATCCTCATAACACTCCGAATCAGAACAAGTAGAGTTTTCCTGCTCTTGTCTCCTTATCCAAGCCATTTTTGCAATCATTGAAATCAAATGATTGCCTCACCTTCCTTCCCCAAAGGTGTATATTATTTACCTCGTTGCAGGTTTACCAAATGAGCATATAAACCATTTTTCTTCATCAGCTCTTGCGGTGTACCCATTTCACTGATCTTCCCATCGTCCAGAACAACAATCTTATCAGCATTGGCAACTGTTCTCATACGATGTGCAATTACCATAACGGTCTTGTCTTTAAGCAAAGCAGATAATGCTTCTTGCACCAAAGTTTCGCTTTCTGCGTCCATAGACGCTGTAGCTTCATCTAAAAGAACAACGGGAGCATTTTTTAATAAAGCTCGCGCAATGGAAATACGCTGTCGTTCACCGCCGGAGAGGGCGCTGCCATTCTCACCGATATTGGTTTGATAACCTTGTGGAAGGCGCTGAATAAATTCTTCGCACTGTGCAGCTTTAGCAGCAGCCATAACTTCTTCATCAGTAGCACCGTTTCGGCCAAGACGAATGTTTTCCATAACTGTTTCATCAAAAAGTAATACGTCCTGAAAAACAATCGCAAAGTTTTTAAACAGTGTTTCCGGCTCAACCGTCTTTACATTGACGCCACCCAAAGTAACTTTGCCGGAATCGCTATCCCAAAAACGAGCAGCCAGTTTTGAAGCTGTTGATTTTCCACTTCCTGAAGGTCCTACTAAAGCAGTAACTTCTCCTTGCTTAGCAGTAAATGATACTCCTTTTAAAACAGGTTCCTCATTATAGGAAAAATGAACATCTTTAAATTCAATATCAAATCCTTTATTATTGCAGATATTTGTTCCTGTTTGCTCTGGTGTTGCGTCAATCTGTTTCATTCTCTTAACGCTTACCAATGAAGAAAATACTTCTGCCATAAGCATAAAACAACTTGTAAATGGGTCGTAAATTCTTCCGGCAAAAATGAGATATAGAATAAACATTGGAACAGTAAGAGAACCGGCAGCAACAAGATACCCTCCAACCAACAATACAGCAACAAGCCCAAAGCGTAAAATAAATTGTGCGGTTGTCGTTGCTGCGCCCGGTGCAATTTCATTACGGAAAGAGCAGCGGACTACATTATCCAACTTTTGTTCCAGACCGGCTAAATACTCGTCCTCTCTGGAGCATGATTTTAACTCCTGAATTGTGTCAAGATATTCTTGAACACCATCATAAGCAGCACGTTTTGCGTCCATATTGGCACTTTCTGCTTTGGCCTGTGCCTTTCTCGCCGCAAATACAACTAAGGCAGCTACAGGAACAGGAACTACGACACAAAGCCCTAATCTCCAATCCATGACAAGCAAGCATGTGGCAGTAATAAGGAACATAAAAATTGTTCCGAATAACTGGGGTAGTGCATTTGAAAATACACGTTCCAATGCAGTACAATCGCCCATAATTGTGGTCGTTAAATCAGATAAGTTTTTTTGACCGAAGAATGATAATGGAAGTCTGCGTAATTTTTCAGCAAGGACAATTCTTCGATTTGCACTTTCTTCATAAGCAACAGTATATGTTTTGTTGTATTGAAGCCATTGAGTTAAAAAGACAATAATAAATAATACAACTGTCACTATACAAAACAGTGGAACATATTCTGAAATTCCTGCGGATTCACCTGAAATTATATTTAGGAGTTCCCATATCACCATAATTAAAATACTGGAAGGAATAATCAAACAAATATTGCTAAGTGTTGTAGCGGCTATTCCTTTGTTTAAATCTTTTGAGCCTTGATCGCTCAATGCAAACATACGCTTTAGCATACTTTCACCTCATTTCCAATATGCCACTGTGTTGTTTTTGTATAGTTTTCCCACATACGAGCATATTCTCCATTTTGTTCTACCAAAGAAGTATGAGTTCCTTGTTCAGCAAGTTTACCTTGTTTCATAACCAAAATCTGATCTGCGTCTTGAATTGTAGAAAGACGGTGGGCAATCATAATGACCGTTTTTCCTTTTGTCAAACCTTCAAAGGCTTGCTGAATCTGCTGTTCATTCTCTGGGTCAGCGTAGGCTGTAGCTTCATCAAGAACGATAATAGGGGCATTTTTCAAAATAGCCCGCGCTATTGCAATTCTTTGCGTTTCTCCGCCAGATAGATAAACTCCCTTACTGCCGACGACGGTATCTATACCCTGCGGAAATTTGGCTAAAATATCATCGCATTGCGCCATGTGTGCTGCCTGTAAAACTTCTTCTCTTGTGGCGTTAGGCCGACCGGCACGAATATTCTCTAAAAGACTGTCCTTAAAAAGTTTTGGATTTTGAAATACAAAAGCTACCATCTGCATTAAATCCTTATGAGCAATTTCTTGAATATCTACGCCGCCAATCTTAATTTTTCCTTCTCCGGCGTCATAGAAACGTGGAATCAGACTGGCAGTAGTGCTCTTACCGGAGCCGGAGTGTCCAACCAATGCTGTTGTTGTACCCGTTTTAGCAATAAAGCTAAGATTTGAAATCGCTGGCTGTTCAGCCGTTTCGTAGGAAAAGGTAACATCTTCAAAAACAACATCATAGCTCTTGGGGTGCTTGGGTTGGTTTGTTTCTTCCTGTGTTTTAGCGGTTAAAATCATGTCAATTCGTCGCATAGATTCTTCAGCCTGCATTTTATAGCTTGTCATGTATAAGATTTTATTCAGCATGACCGCACAAGCAGGAGAAAAAATCACATAAAACAGGAAACTTTGCGTAAAGCCTACAAGATCAGAAGATACTAAACCAATAATCAATGCTGTGGGTACAAGCACAAGAAAACTGGAATTGATAACAGAGTTAAAGGCTACCATACCCTTTTTACATGACATTGTATAAGCCAGCGCAAATTTTCGGTATGATTTAATGGCGTCATTGAACTTTGTAATAGATTGTACCGTCTGTCCAAAAACTTTTAAAACAGATATTCCACGGATATACTCAACTGCTTCGTGATTCATCGTTTCCAAAGAATCCTGATAGGTCTGCATAAGTTTCATACCTTCTTTGCCCATAAGTGAAGATTGAAGGAAGAAACCAATCCCAAAAAGAAGGAGTAATGGTACGCCAACACGCCAATCAAAAATCAGCATAAGAATAAGGCTAATTACCATTGTAACTTGTGCGCCTACCAAATCGGGAAGCTGGTGGGCAATAAAGGTTTCGGTCTGAAAACTGTTTTCATCAATGATTTTACGTAATTTTCCGCTGGGATTTGTGTCAAAATATCCCATAGGCATTTTTGCAAGGTGCTTTAATGCGGCCATTTTCAAATTTTTTTCTGTATGAAAGGCAGCAACGTGAGAACAAAGCAAGGCGCAAAAGTACAGAAGCAATCCGATCAGCTCCAGAGCTAAAGCAATTATGCCCCAGCGAACTAAACTTTCTGTATCTAAAGGGCTGCCGGTAAATACATCAACTAAATCCCGTGCTGCAAAATACACACAAAGGAAAGGGCCTAAAATGAAAATGGCACTTATGCCGGATAAAATGCGGGATAAATTTAGAACGCCCCGTTTATTTCCGGTAAATTCAAGGAGCCGCTTTATCCCATTGTTTTTTTGTTTCATAGAAACAAGTCCTCCTTTCAAATTTGGTCAGTATATGCTAACCGCTATTTTATTGTAATATTTTTTTCTTTTTGCTTCTACGACCTATTAGGTATATTATTGCTCCAATTAGCTCACAATCATAATTATAAGAAAAGGCGGCTATGGTTAGCCGCCCTTTTATGTAAGGAGTTACTTCACCTTAATATTTTGAATAGATGTAAAATTGGAATCCATAGGGAAAGTATAATCCTTAACCTTGTCACTGTAAATTGCTAACTGGTGCATATATACAAGCGGTGTAGTTAAGTTTTCATCTGCTATTGTGGTGAGAATCGTGTTATAAATTTCCTGAATCCGGGTTTCATCTGTAGAAGCGTCCAGTTCAGATACCAATTCTGCCATTTCCGGTTTTGTTGTACCAATCAACATTAAAATCGGGTCCATAGAAGTCTGAGGGTTAATGTTTGTTACAACATTAGCTGGGTCATAAAAACCGCCCTGTGTCTTAAAGATAGTTAAACCATACTGGCCGCCCTGAACCATTGCATACCAATCCATCATTACCGCAGAATTTGGCGTCAATTCAATCCCAATTTTTTTTGCTTGGTCACAAATATATACAGCTAAATTATCATCGGACGCAGAACCGGTCTGATACAAGAAGTCCGCAGATATTTTCGTACCATCTTTTTCCCTGATACCGTCACCGTCGGAATCTGTATATCCAGCTTCATCTAAAAGTTTATTAGCGGCATCAATATCAAAAGTGGTTGTAGCTTGCTCTACGTCGCAGTAAGGCAAATCACTGGAAAAGAACGTATCGGCTTTTCCGTGCAGTCCGCCGTAGATACTTTCTACTACTGCGTCCTTATCAATAGCATCAGAAATAGCTTCTCTTATAACCTGATCTCCAAAAATTGTATCATTCAAATTGTAGCCGACATAGTAGGTCTGTAAGGCTTTTTCATCAATTTTAGCACCAAATCCTTCGGTTTGACTAATTTCATCATAACTTTCAGCAGATACATTCTTAATGCCAGAAATAAAGTCAATTTCGCCATTTTTCAGTGCGAGAATTTTTGCGTCATTATCAGGGATATTCTTGATAGAAAAGCTATCTACTTCTGGTTCTTCTCCCCAATAATTTGGGTTGCGGACAAAATTCCAAGTCTGACCGTCATTATCACCTTCATACATATACGGACCTGTTCCATAAGTGGCTGTTTTGAAAGTGTCTTTTGCTTTCAAATCTTCTCCGAGCTGTTCACTAGAAACAATGCCAAATGGATTTGCAAGGCAGAGTTCACGCAAAGTATTATAATAAGGCTGTGTTAGACGTAGCTCTACAGTATAATCATCAGTTGCTTCGGCACTTTCAATAATCGTTGAAAGACGACCATAACCACCATTATATTGGCCGAGATTAACAGGAACAGCCATAAGAGATTTTGCTACATCTTCGGCGGTTAAATCAGAACCATCGGAGAATTTAATTCCCTCTTTGATATGAAAAGTATATACTTTTCCATCATCGCTCATAGACCAATCCTCGGCAAGAGAGCCAACAAGTTCGTTGTTTTCGTTATATGTTACTAATGTGTCGTAAAAGCTGGTGAGGTAGTATGTAATATCATATCCTGTACTGGAAGAAACATCGGGAGTAATAATTGTATAGAAATACTCAAATCCCCAGCTTTCAGCTAAATTAACATGGATAGCCTCCGCTGTGGTTCCTTCTCCGGTCTGCGATTCCGCTGGTTTCTCATTGCCAGAACACGCCGCGAGAGAAATCATCAAAGTTGCAGACAGCAATGCTGTTACTAATCGTTTGAATTTCATTGTAATCATTTCCTTTCTTGTCATATTTTTATCCAAAGTTATTGGATTGCTTGATTAAATTATGCCGCTGGCCTCTAATAAAACTTTACTATAGCTATTGGTGAATGCAGAAGTATCGCCGGAAAAAGCGACCTGTTCTATTAAGTGAGAATTTCTCATTACAAGAATTTCATCAGCAACAACAACAGCAAGTTCCATATCGTGAGTAATGAAAATTAAAGTGAAACCAACTTTCTTTTGAAGTTCAATAATTTCTTCCATGATTTTTTTTCGCAGTGGCAAATCAAAACCATTTGTGGCTTCATCAAAAATCAAACACTCTGGACTGGCGGCTAAAGCACGCGCAATCGCCACTCGTTTTTGTTCTCCACCGGATAATTCCGAAGGTAGTCTGGCATAATAATCAACGGGTAGATTGCAAAGAGCCATCAATTCTTCACAACGCTTTTTCCTTACCGCTTTTTCCATGTGAAAGAAACAACTTAGCGGTTCTTCAATGGATTTTCCGATTGTCATTTTGGGGTCAAGGGCAGAAGCAGAATTTTGCTGTATAATCTGCACTTTCTTAAAATGCTCTTTCTCTGCAATACGTCTCCTACCATATACAGCGATTCCATCAATTAACACATTGCCGTTATCTGGTCGTTGAAGGCCAGCAATCATTCGTGCCAAAGTCGTTTTGCCAGACCCGGATTCACCTACAATGGCATAGCGCCCTCCATTCTTGAAAATAGCACTAATAGGCGATACGGCCGTAAATTTGTTTTTAGTGAAAGCTCCTTCGGAAAAAGAACAACTCAAATTCTTTACTTCAATCACATCAATTCCCTCCTTTCTAATCGGCAAGCATTGAGAAGATATTCCGTATATTCTTGCTTTGGATTTTCTATGATACTTTTGGTTTCTCCTGATTCAACAATTTTTCCATGATTCATAATAAGAAGCTGGTCTGAATATGAGGCAGCCCCTTAAATCATGGGTAACAAACAATATCGACATTCCTTCCTTACAAAGACTCTTTAGCTCCTTCATCAATTCCACACGATTACATGCGTCGATTGCAGTAGTGGCTTCGTCGGCAACCAAAATTTGCGGTTGGTTGATTAGAGCAGCAGTAATCATAAGGCGTTGAAGCATACCGCCTGAAAGGGTAAAAGGATAACTTTTTAATATTCTCTCTGTGTCCTCTAATCCTAATTGACGTAATGTTTTATCGAATAGAGAAAACATTTCATCTTTTGAAGTACGCGCATGGTGCTGTAAAAAAGTTTTCTCTAATTGTTTCCCCACACGGAGAGAGGGATTAAAGGCCGTCATAGGATTTTGCATGATAAAACAAATTTCTTTTCCATATATTTTTTGACACTCTTTTTTTGAAAGAGACAGTAAATTTTTTCCTTGAAACCAAACTTCTCCCGTGGCTTTATATGTTGAGCCAAGTAATCCCATAATGGCTTTACAAATTGTAGTTTTTCCTGCGCCGGAACTTCCGACAATCGAAAGCATTTTTCCTTTCTCAATTTGAAAAGAAATATGTTCCGTAACTACTTCACCGGACGCAAGAAATACAGAAAGGTCTTTTACTTCAAGAGGCACTGATCTCGTCCTCCTTTCCAATAGCGTCCCGCAGTCCTTCGCCTAAAAGGTTGAATCCTGCACAGCATACAATGAGACAAATTCCCGGATAGATAATGAGACCCGGATTAGAGTACACACTGTTTCTCGCTTCATTAAGCATAGCGCCCCACTCTGGTGTTCCTGCAATAAGACCAACCCCAAGAAAAGCAAAGCTGGAAACAGACATAATTGCCGTAGCAATACCAGTTGTAAAGTAGACAATAAATTGTGGTAATACATTCGGAATCAAATGCCGTGTTACGATTCGGAAGTTAGAAGCACCGGAAATACGCGCTGCCTCGATATATTCTTTACCACATTCAGTTTTAGCATAAGAACGTACCATTCTTAAAAACCAAGTAGTCATTGAAATACCAATAGCAATAATGATACTGGCTACAGAATTATCCACCGCAGAGACGAGCGACATGGCTATAACAATCAATGGAAATGCCATAAAAATATCGCATATCAGCCGCATGATTTCGTCAACAATTCCGCTTTTATAGCTTGAATAACACCCGATAAATAATGACAGGGAAGCTAAAATAATCAGTACAGGAATGGAAAGTCCAAGAGAGTACCTCGCGCCATAAATCAAACGAGATAATTCACATCTTCCCATTTGGTCGCAACCAAGCGGATATTCTGCGGAGGGCAGCGCATTTTTTAATGCTAAATCAGTAGCGTTTGGATCATTAGGGGCTAAAAGTGGTGCTGCTACCGCAAGCAGAACGAATATTACTATTAGAATAATTCCTATGATAATTTGAGGTTTCCTTTTCATACTCTTTTCCTCCTATACGCAGGACAAATTACGCTGGAAAGAATGTCGGCTACTGTATTAAAGAGAACAAAAAGGATAGCACATATTAAAATAGCGCCAGATATACCATAGACGTCCATGCTTTCGCAGGCTTCCATTAAGTAGATTCCAAGTCCGTCAATAGAAAATACACTTTCAACCAAAGCAGATGTTCCAAAAAGTGCAGCACAATATTGGGCAAAAAGAGTAATGGCAGCGGGGAGTGCATTTCTCAAAACTTCTCCGAAAACAATTTGTGAATTGGAGAAACCTCTTGCTCTGGCATAAGCTACATAATCACTTTTTAACTCATTTAATACAGAAGCTCGTAATACTCTTGTAGATATACAAATTATCGGAACCGCCATAGCAATAGACGGCAAAATCAAAGATTTTATACTGCCGTCTGCAATTACACTAAAAATAGGAATATTAACTGCAAAAGCCGTCAAGAGAATTAAAGCAAGCCAAAAACTCGGCACACAGATACCAATGATACAAACAATTCTTGTAACATTATCAAAAATCCCATTTTTACGTATCACAGAAATTGCAGAAAGAATCACTGTAAATAGAATCACCCATGCCATTGCCATAATAATCATTGTACAAGTCACAGGGAGAGCGTCTTTAATATTTTCAATAACCGGTTGCCGATTCGTAATCGCAGTTCCTAAATCTCCAGTTGCAACTCCTTTGATGTAGTCAATATATCTCTCGTGAAACGGAGCATCCAAACCAAGCTGTTCCCTTACGGTCTGAATTTGTTCTTCTGTAGCAAACAAACTGTTTTTCCGTACAATCATTTCCGCAGGGTCCGTTCCTGTAAATACTTGCAAGCAAAAACTTAATGTTACGACACCCCAAACTACAATGATAAGACTTAATAGACGTTTTAGTATTCTTCGCCCAAGATTTCCTTTGTTCAACACATTCATTTCACTCTCTTTCCTTTGAGTTAGTATCGACTTGTTCTTGTGGGTTAGCTTCAGCTAACCTGTTAACCCTAAAAAAGAGCCGCATTGCGGCTCTTTTCAGTACATCTTATTACCACCGACCTATCCAAGTATAGCAGGTCAGAACGGGTAGAATCTATAACCGATCAGGTGAATTTTTACTCCAATTAGCTCACCAAGATTTACAACGATAGGCAAACGGTGTCATACCAAATATTGATTTGAAAGCAGCGGAAAATTTACTTTGATTTTCATATCCGGCTGCCTCGGCAACCTCACAAATACTAAGTTGCGGTTCCGAAATCAATAATTCAGCCGCAGCCTCTATCCTCTTAATTTTCATAAAAGTACCAATAGAATTTCCGGCAAGGGAGGTAAAGCAGCGTTTCATACTGGACTCGGCAACATGAAACATATCAGCTAATTCAGGAATGGTTATTTTAGAAAAAGGATTTTCAATAATATACTGGTATGCTTTTTGAGTTCCTTTAGAAACTTCTTCGGAAAATTGGCGAGGTTTTTTAACATAGCTGGCGTCCAACAGGCTCAAAAATAAAAGCAGTTCAATAATCTTTACCCATGAATAGGGGAGGCGAATCCTTTCGTCTACACAATATAACTCGCTAAAAATATGGTCTATTTCATGCTTGGATTTTATCAGTAAGGAGCGCCCATCTGCACACAATGTATCCCGAATCTGTGCTAAATTTATATCGGCTTGTTTGAAATCGGAATTAAGTGTTTTTTGAGCTGTTTCTATTTCAAATAAAACTGTGATTCCACGATATTTTTTCAAGGGGATTCTGGAACCAACAAAAAGCTGCTGTCCTTTACACAAATTACTGACAGATAAATCCCCCTCACCCAAAAAGCTAACGGAACCGCCAGACAGTTCACATTCATAACAGCCTTCCAGACAATGATCTATTTGTAGAAAGTCTTGCTGGGGAATAATGGGCCGATAACACGAATCCATATTAAGATTATTATAGGTGATTGTTATTCCATGCGCCACATCGTAGCAATTCATTTCACCAAAGCCGGTGTCTGTGTTTTGTTGAACAATCAAATTCTCTTGCTGTTTCCTTTTATTAGGAAAGTATATATCCTGAAATTGTGGATTCTTCATAGTAGCGTCCATCTTTTCACCTCACTTTGGATTTATAGTTAGCTACAAGTAACCATGCTATAGTTTACTACAATCCATATACAAAATCAATAACAGGAGATACGGTATTCCCACATAGTGGGTTCCTTCACAAATCGGCAAGCAATGCAATCTTCCGTAAGATTGCGTATTATTGCAGATTTTCCGTTCCCGGAAAACCTGCAATAATGCTTGTTGGTGACATATCCCCAAACCCCTGAGATCGCCACCTGCGGTGACGGCTGTGCGTTCTGCGAACGCTGAAAAACAAATGAAAAGAGCCTATGATTATCGTGACTTCTGTATGTCTGGCTGTGTTTCCCGCCCGGCAGGAATATCCAGAAGATAGTCCACATTCGCCTTGACATTTTGCAGTTCCCGCATATCAGACCGTACCTGTTTGTAGGCAGCATAGGCTTTCCGTTTCTGTTCCAGCAGTCCGGCATATTCTTCCCGCAATGCTTTGACAGAGGGGAGCTTTGTAATTCCCTGTCTGTCAAAATGTTTCTTTGCCGCCTGATGAATAAGTATATCTGCCTCATGCTCCGCCCGGAATTTTTTACTGTAACCGGCTTTGCGGTAGTCCACATAGACAGCTCTCGTTTTGGCATAGTTTACGATCTGTTTCTGCAGCTCTCCATTCGCGTTCATCTGTGATTCCAGATTTTTTATCTGATCGGACAGCTCATTAAATCTGGCTGTAGCAGAGACGCTTTTTCCTGCAAATCTGCATAGCTCATATCCCCATGTTCTTTCAGGTAAATCACTGCCTGAGAAAGCTGTTTGATATTAAATACCCGCGCCCAGCGTTCATATCCAGGACCTTTTCCCGCATGTACCGCCGCTTCTATATCTACCAGCAGCCCAACTTTCGGAGCCTGCTTCGGAGCAAAAGTACGGCGGGACTTTACCGTGCGGATGCCCTCAATTCTTTCTTTGATTGCAAGCTCGGTATAATCACCTTTTAAGGTATCACAGCGGGTATAATTTTCCTGCCCCGGCACCCGGAAGCGGAGGTGTTTTCGCTCCTGGTTCACTTCAATTCCGGCAGCCTCCAGTTTTTTCAAAAAATCAGAAAAGTCTTTTGGTCCTTCTTCCAGAGCAGCATCAATCGCTATGCGTAGCTGTGCGTGATAGGAGGGCTGTTTTTTATCACCCATCCATGTGCCATAATGATCTCTGCTGGGTTTGGGATTCTCTATGACCGATAGCCCATGTTCCAGACACAGCTTGTCATTCATTCGGCGGATCGCCCAGGTTGAACCCCAAAAATTCCGAAACTTATGGGTGCAGTCTGTTGTTGTAGAATTTATAATCACGTGGTTATGAACATGGTGCTTATCCACATGAGTACAAACAATAAAAGCATGATTTCCTTTCGTCAGTTTCATGGCAAGTTCCCGGCCAATCTGGTTTGCTTCTTCCGGTGTCACTTCTCCGGGCTTAAATGCCTGCCGGAGATGATAGGCAATCACATCATCCGATCCCCGGTTTCTTCCGGTCAGGCTGGCATACTGGCGTTTGGATAAAAGAAATTCTGCGTCAGCAATCCGGGTGTCGCACTCATAGCCATAGATAAACTTTCCGAAATCCGTCTTTTGCGGATTCTTCACATAGTCAATGATGTCTGCAATAGCGGTAGACAGATTCCGGCCCTTGCCGGTATGCAGAGGCATCAGCCGTGTAGTTGCCAAAAAATCACCTCCTGTTTCAGATTTTCAGACCGTTACCGTTCCTGGCCTTTATGAGTTTTTGCCGTTGTCTGTGCCGGCTGTACGGAAGCCTTGCCAAGTGCGTCACGCACGGAAGGCTTCTTTTCCTGCTCCAGATCATACGCCTTTCGCACCTGGGTAAGAAATAAATCTGTCAGTCCTGTATGGGGGGGCGGTCCACAACAAAATAAACATTTCTGTCACCGCCGAAGCCGTCCGGGTCCTCACACACCGGAATTGTTTTTGCCCACGCTTTGTTGTCATGGGAAATGCGTCCATCAAAATCTTTTTGACGCACGGTATTAGCAAGGACATAAAATACCCGCTCATGTCCAAACTGTTCTACTACCTGTTTTACACATGCCGGATCAAGCCGGTTATTCCCATAATGGGCGGTAATCGAATGTTCAATCACTTCTTTACAGGAAATGTTTGCCCGATAGGACGCACGGTATTGTTCCAGTTCTCCATGCTCACTGGCATAGCGCCCCGGATAGGTATAAAATGACGTCTGTTCTTTCAAAATAATCCCTCCAATCAAAGGCTTAAAAGCAGCCCCTATAGTGAAAAAGAAGCGGAACACAACACCCGTGCTCCGCCTCAAATGTTTAACTAAAAAGGAAATCCCGCAGCGCATCATTGAGACCGCCCAGCTTTCCAACCAGCCAAGCCGCCGCCATCGGAAGACCGTAAGGACTGATAAGAAATGCCATTGCCAGCCACGCAAGCCCAGGTAGCAGTCCGGCAGAAATCCAAATCCCCAATGCCGCTAAAAATACAATTCCCGATAAAATCCCCAGCACAGCGCCGGAGGCAATCACAACAAATTTACAGAAGCCATATAAAATCCCTGTCACCAGTATCAAAGGCAGAGATAAAATTTTACCGATCAGCTTCATGGCGAAGCCCCCTTTCATAAAAACCTATGTTCCTATAAAAATTCTACCGTGCAGAGAAAGGAATAGCAACGGTTTTTCGGTTGTTTACGGAATGTTTGCAAAGTTTCGCAGCAGTGTTTCCATGCCGGACCAGAGATCATCCAGGCGAGTATGCAGGTCCTCTATATCGGTGGCATAAACACTTCCGGTTTCATTGGCACGGCGGGTATATTGGTTTAAGTTGTTGGAGCAGATACGCAAAAGCCTTGTCATTTCCTGAATACCGCTCATATCCAAATGAATGATATAACCGTCCACCGCCATCTTACGCAGGTAAGCGGAAAGATTCGTAATGCCGAGCTCCGCCATGTGTTCCTGAATCAGTTCTGCCTCCTGTTCAGAAACCACAAACTCAATGCGCACATCTCGCTTTTTCTTCGGGTCTTTCATCGTTCCGGTGCATCCTTACGAGGTGCATTTTTGTGAGAAGGGTCTGCGTTTTTCCCTAAGTGCAACTGACCGCGCAACGTGCCTTTCTCCAGCTTTTCCAGATACTCCTTAAAATTTCCGGGGCTTGCGTGGTGTTCCCGTTTCAACCGTTCCCGGTCTAAAATGTGGGAAAGCTCCCGTTCACTTTCCGGGGCATAGTACATGGATTTGGGTGCGCCGTGCTCCTGCATAAGTTCGTTGATTTTCTGCCTGCGTGACGCATAGGGGAGAACCGCCGAAGCTCCATCTTCAAATAGCACCGTTACCTGTGTGATCGGGCAAGTCAGAAGTTTTGTCCGTTCCACATGAGTGCCATAATCCAGTGGGTAAATATCCCCGGTCACCTTCCCGTCCTGGATTCCTTTCAGGTTCAGGGCATACGCAAGGATCGGATCATTTGTCTGCTCATGGTAAAAGTTCCATATCTTGTTTTCGTGGCTGTCCTGCAAATAAACATCCCGCTCCCGCAGGGTATAGGTTCCGCATGGTCTGGACATCCAAAGAACCCGCCGGTCCTCGGTATGTTCTGATACCGCCAGTTTTGCAAGCAGTTCTTTGTCCAGGTCAAAATCATCTTTATAATGCTTGGTGTGAAGTTCCATAATCTTACCCAAAGCATCCAGAATATCCATATCTTCAAATTTGACGCCCATTACCACATCCCCCTTTCCAGGCCGGGCGGTACCATCTGCCGAGCTTCATGCTCCGGGCGGTCTGCTTTCAGACGTTCCATCAGGGAAGGCTTTTCACCCGGTAAAGTCTGCGGTGCCAGTTCCCGGATTTCCTCATGGGTCTGGCCATCTGTCAGATCAGGACGCACCGGAGGCTCATTGTCAATGGTTCCATTGAGCATATTGTAATTTCCTGTCTGTCCTTCCTCGTAAAGTTCTGCATTTTTCAGATAGTTTTCCGGCTCCTGAAGGCTGCCCGCCAAACAATATCTCTCTTGTGACCGCAAGCTGGGAAAGAACACCCTCTCGCACAGCCGGGCAAATTCCTGATACTGACGCAGTGTAAGCCCACGTTCCAACATTTCCTCCTGGGTATGCGCCCAGCCCTCGCCATAAAGAAAATAATAAATATCCGGCTGATCGCTCACAAAAAGAAGGGAACCGTCACGGTTATCATACTGGCCGGGCTGTCCGTCCTGATAAGAATAATGTTCCTCCCGCCCTAAGTAAACCCGGTTATCTGCCCCCAGCATAGCAATCATACCGGCATAGTTACTGTGGACCGCAGAGCGGATTTCCACCAGCGGGTCAGGTTCCTGCATGATCTGTCTGCCGGGAATTTCATTCAGCTTTTCAACCGACTCATTTCTGGACACTGCCTCTCCATGACTACGGGCTCCTAAATCCTGCTGTGAATTTTTTTCTTTCTCCATATCCAAACCTCCTGTTATCGTTCCGGCTGTTTTTCCCGGTTTTGCTTTTCCAATGGTTTTCTCCGGTGATGTCTCTTTCAACTGCTGCCGGAGAGAGGGCTTATGTTCTTCCGTGGTGGAAGTAATATTCACATATTCGCCAATGATACAAAGCGCCTCGCTGTAACTGCCGGACGCAAAGACACGGTCTGCCATTTCTTTTGCCCGGCCGTTCATTCCATGCTCACGCAGGGTACGCTTGGCAATCCCAACCAGATTGAAAATATTTCCGTCCTGGCCGATCAGGGCACAATCCGGTTTTTCCGCCTCCGGGGCAGATTCCCCGATAAAGCCGCCTAAATGGTTCGGAACATAGTCAGAGAGCCAGGTACCTCCGAAAGTCTCATGGGTCTGTAACCGCCACACGGCAAGTTTCCCAATATCCAGCTCTACACCCTCAAAAGGATAGAGCAGACAGGTCAGTCCGTCATGCTCAAAGGCAGAAATATCTTCAAATTTCGTACCGTTTTTCAATAATCCTGCTTCGGTGAACATTTCATTGATCCCATGAAGCCATTCCTGCAGCTCGCCGCCGCACCCTTGTAAGATTAGGCCCTCTTTGCCGTCCATCCGGCGAAGGTCCTCTGTTGTGATCCTGTTGATACTCAATCAATCGCCTCCTGTCATTTCTGTTGTTTTCTCAGATAAAATGTCCGCAACTTAAAGCCGTTTTAGAAGCCGGAAGTATTCTTATATAGCCTACCTGCAAACAACAGCCGGAAAGCCTTGAAAACACTTGCCTTTTGGAGTTAAGTTGCGGACATATCAGTCTCATTTTTGCCGCTCCCGGCGTTTGCGTTCCCGCTCGGATTTTCTTCTGGCCGCCATCCGGCAGGCGTCAGAACAATATGCCTGGCTTGTCACCGGCAGATAGGATTTTCCGCAGACCGGACAATTCTTTTGCCGGAGCGAAGTGTCCTCACCGGTCAGCGCCGATTCCAGAGCCGGATCGGTTGGCAGCACAGTCTTCTCAAAATAACGGCAGTAGCTCCCGGTCCACCACTTATGCAAAGCATATAACAGGAGCAGTCTAACGGAAGACATAGTTTTTCCTGACTGTCATAATTGGCACACAGTTCCGTTACCAGCCTGCGGATGGCTGCCCGCTCTGAGCGTGTTAATTCACGAGCCGGAGGCCCGCTCATTTCCTGCCGCCTTTCTTTTGTGGAAATTCCAGCTTGAAATTCACATACTTGCCTCCGGTATCATCCAGCACCACAACGGCATCATAAGTCCTGCCGGTTTTTTCACTGTAAAGCCCGGACATAGAAATACGGCCCTCTTTCAGAAGGGCCGCAGCAACGGTTTTCGTGATACTTTTCTTTTTTTAGAGCTGAAAAAGCGGTTATCTTTCCAGAGGGCAAAGGCACAATCCCTGTTTTCACAGAAGAAGCCTTTTTGCCCTTCATACACAGAAGCACCGCAGCGGGGGCAGGTGCCCACTGCCTCACGGTCTTTTCTGCCTGCTGCAAACAGCTTGGTAAACTGTTCCTCCGGTGCGGTATGGGCTTTCACAAGCTCCCGGTTCATATCGGCAATCCCATCCATAAAGACATCCGCCGATACATCGCCATGTTCCACCTGTTTCAGTCTGGATTCCCATTCCGCAGTAAGCAGCGGGGATTTGATATTGTCCGGCAGCACCGTAATCAGATTGACACCTTTTTCCGTTGGGGAAGCTGTTTCTTTTTCCGCTCCACAAATCCTACCGCCACCAGCTTTTCTAATGTGGCCGCACGGGTGGCAGGCGTGCCTAAGCCTTTTCGTTCTGCATCCTCCGGCATGTTCTCGGCGCCTGCGGTCTCCATAGCCGCAAGCAGAGAATCCTCCGTATAGTGTTTTGGGGGAGAAGTTTTGCCCTCCCGGATAGAAGCCGCCACAGAGGAAAAGGTCTGGTTTTCTTCCAGTTCCGGCAAAGCGGCATCCTCATTGTCTTTTTCTTCCAGCTTTTGTTTCAGCCCCATGCGGTAGAGGCGGTCCGCCTCTTTCCACCCATCCTGCAGCACCGTCTTTCCTTTTGCAAGAAAATTATAGCCTGCACAATCCAAAGAAGCCGTGACTGCTTCAAACTTATGTGCCTGGGCGGTGGCGCAAAGAAACCTTGCCGCAAGCAGCGTCAGCACATCCCGCTCCCCTGAGGGCAGAGACGCCAAATCCGTCCTTGCAATTTCCACAGTAGGAATGATCGCGTGGTGGTCGGTGACTTTACTGCCATCGGTCACACGTTCAATATCCGGCTCCCCTTTGCAGCCCTTTCCAAATGGCAGATTGTCACGAAGCCAGAGAACCAGAGAAGCGGCGGTAGCCTGCATATCCTCCGTTAAATACTGGCTGTCAGTACGTGGATAGGTCGCCAGTTTTTTCTCATAGAGGGATTGAAGATAATCAAGGGTCTGCTGGGCGGTATAGCCGTAAATACGGTTACATTCTCTCTGCAAAGTTGTCAGGTCATAAAGGCGGGGAGGCTGTACCGTTTTTGTCTGTTTCTCCACGGAACGGACCGTTGCCGGCTGTCCGTCACAGGAAAGGCGTATGGTTTCGGCTTTTTCCTGTTCTTCCTGCCTTTCACCGGAAGCAGTAAACCCGCTGCAGGTAATCTCCGGTACATAAAAGGATTTGCTCTTAAAATTCCTGATTTGTGCCTCTCGTTGTACCAAAAGTGCAAGAGTGGGCGACATCACACGCCCCACATTGAGCGTGACACCGTAAAGCACGGAAAACAGCCGGGTAGCATTGATTCCCACCAGCCAGTCCGCCCCGGCACGGCAGAGGGCAGCATCAAAAAAGGTTGTCATAGCTGCTGCCGGGGCGCAGGTGTTCAAACCCGTCACGGATCGCAGCATCCTCCATACTGGAAATCCAAAGACGCTCCATCGGCTTCTTACACTTCGCATACTGATAGACCAGCCGGAAGATCAGCTCGCCTTCGCGCCCCGCGTCAGTGGCACATACCACACTGTCCACACGGCTGTCTTTCATCAGCCTGCATAAAAGGTCAAGCTGCTTTTTCTTATCCTTTGGTACTTCATATTTCCAGGCCGTAGGCAGGATCGGCAAATCCGCATAACGCCATTTGGCATACTGCTCTTTGTAGGCTTCGGGCTGTGCAAGTTCCAGAAGGTGCCCCACGCACCAGCTCACCAGATAACCGTTTCCCTCCAGGTACCCGTCTTTCTTTTCATTCGCACCCAATACCGCTGCCAATGACATGGCAACGGAGGGCTTTTCCGCAATCACTAATTTCAATCTTCATTCCTCCTGTTCCTGTGGTCCATCCATTCATCTTCCTGTTTTCCGGCTTGCAGAAGGCACATGAGCGTAACGCCCGCCGCCATGCCTCCGGTAAAAGTGAAAAAGTGTGTCAGTATGTTCCAAATAGTAACCGCCTCCTTTTGAAAGAAAAAATGCCGCAGGTAATCCCACGACATTGTAAATTCACATGATTCTATTGGCTGTCTCGTATCTCCAGATTAAAATGCGAAACATCCTCGATGATATTATAAGCGTCATATTCTCCGGCACTGTGCGTATAGGAAAATTCAAAGACCGGATTTCCATACTTTATCGCATGTTCCGATAAATAGACCTTTGCATATAAAGCGTTCGGTTTTGACCGGTCATAGCTGAACCGGGTGTTTTGAAAGCTGTTCTCCCTGCACTTTTGGAGAATGTAATCCGCACATTGTTCCCGGTCTGCTATAAATAGCCGGTTGGCTATAACGGTGATACGTTCCTCATGGTAATTGGAACTGGTGGTAGAAATAGTATTGTAAACATCCATATCCCGTCCATATTGCAGGTAAAGGTAAAGACAAAGCAGTGCTGCCAACAGGCTTAACATACCGGCTGTAACGGCTGGCTTTTTTCTTATGTGCCTCATTCAGTTAATGGGGAAGAAAAATATCTCCCACAGGAATTTCCCGCAGTTCTTTCCTCATTTGATGGGCGAAACGGATCGTCCGCACCGTGCCGCCTTTTTCCCGCCCGTCATAGACAGCAATCACCCGGTCAGAGTGTTCCACCATATAACGGTTGCGGTGGGAATAAACGCTGGGCTGGTATTCTTCCTGCATGACAACCACATCCGCACAAGCCTCCAGCATTTCATAGGTTCCGGCTTTACTCTTTAAGCTGTCCAGCCGCTTTCGATACGGGAGCACCGCAATCAGCTTCAGCGCCGGATTCTCTTTTTGCAGTTCCATGACAATCTCCACAAAATACTGATCTGCTCCCTCTGCAAAGCCGCTCATAAAACAGGTATAACCGTCTGCAACCGCGCAGTCAATTTCCCGCCGCAAGGCAGCCCTCACATGGTTCATTTCTTTTTGTGGTATATCCCGGTGTCCGGTGACACAGCATGTCTTTTCTATCATCTGTCTAACCCCTCCATTCGGTAGATTAAAACTTTCATTCTCAATATTGTAATAGATTTAATTTAGCAAGTCAACGAAAACACCCTTTTTGCATTTGTGAATAAAGCACATGTGTAAGGTACAATCTATTACAGAATGGGAGGTGAGATTGATGTATGAAGATTTTGTCCCGGAACGTCTGGCAAAACTGAGAACGCAAAAAGGTGTATCTGCACGCGATATGTCTCTGTCATTGGGGCAAGCGAACAACTACATCAATAATATTGAGAATAAAAAGTCACTTCCCGCTATGCAGTCATTCTTTTATATCTGCGAATATCTCGGTGTAACACCGCAGGAATTTTTCGACGAAGCAAATCCGAACCCGGAAGCCCTGCGGGAGTTCATGGAAGAAGCCAAACGGCTGGATTCCAAATCCATGACGCATATCCTCGGTCTTATGAAGGAACTGAATAACAGAAAGTAAAGCGGCCACGGTTTTGATGACCGCTTTTTCTTATTGTACCCGTATCTATCCCTGTTTTATCCATTCCCTATACCGGCGGTTATCCAAGAAATATCCTGAATATCCGTTTATTTGCCGGTGCTGCCAAAACTACCTGTGCCACGCTCTGCTCCAAGTTCTGAAACAAAGTCTGCAATCACCACGGGGGTAATCACAAGCTGCCCGATCCGTGAGCCTTTGGAAATCGTGTGTGGGCGATTGCTTACATTACTTAAAATTGCATGGATTTCTCCCCGGTAGCCGGAATCAATGGGTGGCAGCTCGCAGACAAGTCCTTTGACCGCCATGCTGGTACGTGGAAACACATAACCTGCATATCCGTCCGGCACTTCAATTCCGAACCCCAGCGGGATTTTCTCGATTTCTCCCGGCTCTATGGTACAGTCAAAAGGCATATACACATCCGCCCCGGCATCATTCCCGTGTGGGCGGTAAGGGGTCTGCTCCTTTGTCATCCCAAAGTCAATCAGCTTAATCTTCATGGCTGCCAACTCCCATAAGCAGCGGGTAATCCGCTGCCAGAAGTTCCGAAGGTGTCATATTGGCAGCGATCTTTTTCCCACAGTTCATTTTCCCCTCCAGGCATTTATCCCTCTGACAGAAAGAACCGGTAAGCTGCGGTGCAAACAGTGCCGGGCTCAAACCAAAAAGCTCCTGCCAGATTTTTAAGAGTACAATCCTGGTCTCGTCCGTATTTCGCCGACAAACCCGCTGACCGATGATATGTTTCCACTGGTAAGGGGTAGCACTGATAATCAGGACATTCCGAAGCCCCTGCGGTGTGGCATAGCCCGCCGCATCATGACCCAGCCCCGCATGACATAACTGCTCATAGCAGTCCATATCTGACTGACAGCTTTTTAAGTAAAGCTCCCGGATCGGTTGACCGGCTGCCAGCACTTCATAGGGAATGGCAAAGTCCGCCTGGCCTGCGTAGTTGCTGTACTGCAGCGACGCACTCATAAATTTTACTTCATTCTGGTGTCTGGTGATCTGTGCCAGGAAACGCCTGCTTGCACCTACAATGGCAACGGTAATCACGGAAAACTTCTGGACCGTCGGGTGGGGAAGGCTGCTGATCGCAGATAACGTGTCGTCACTGAATGACTGTTCATAAAGCGCCAACAGATCCTCCATCGTGGAAATCTTATGCCCCCTTTGGGTAAGTCTGGCCGCAAAGACCATATTTTTTTCCGCCTCTTTCACAGCGGAACAGTTCAAAATTTTAATTTCAATCTGCTTAATCGGTATCGCCCTCCTTTACAATGGCTTTCAGCAGAAACAGATAGTTTAAGCTGTCTGTGATTTTTTCATCCCATGTGCTTATGTCATAATGAGTTCCATCGTCAAAACACATGTCATACAGGGAAACGATATGCTTTGCCAGCATCCCGGCAAGGGCCTGCTCCGGTGTGCAGTGCTGCAAAGCCGCAGCCGCCTTAAAGGCTCCCAGCCGGTCCGTATCGTCTCCGGTGTATTCCTTTGTTTTCTGTTGCAGGATTCTGGCACATAAGGCCACCTGCTCGTCAAACACTTTGTTGACTTCATTTTGTGTGATATGGCATCCCTCCTTTGGACATAGAAAAACCCGGCTACTCAAAATCGAATAGTCGGGCTTCGTGTTTATGTATGAAATTAAAGTGCGTTGATTTCTTTTTCCAGCTCCCTGACTGCGGACATTACTGCTTCAAAGTCTGGAATATCTCCATAAAGCATATCTTTCATGGCTTCATAGTCTGCCAGCAACGCAGGAAAACGGTACTCCGGTGGGAGCAGTTTCAAAGTTCCCGGCACAGCCTCCGTATATTTCGCCCATGCTCGCGGATAAAATTTCATTTTGAAATCCACAACCTTTTTGAAGCAGGTCACGGTGAGCAAAAGCGGATTCTTTTACGGCTGTCATAGACATCCGGTACAGGTCATAATAGTGTCTGGAATACCGCTGCGGCATTTCCAGATGTTCCGGCCTGTTTGCTTCATGGTGAAGAATGGTCGCCTTTTCCCAAAAAGTACGCTCCGGTGCAACAGTAAGAATGTCCGTGGCTTTCTGTTCAAAAACCCCAGGATAATACCGGACCGCATAAGGTTCAATCTCTGCCACTTTTGCCGGGGTCCATGCCGCCAGGGCACCGATTTCCAGCCGGATCACCTGCAGCGTTGCCGCATTAGTGAACAAATGAGGATAAGCAAAGATAACCGTCTGTTTATCCTTTTCATCTATGTAGACATTTGCCTCACGCCCAAGTTCCTGCGACAATCCATCCTTAATTGCCGGGCAGAAGGTTTCAGCAAGAAATACTTCCGCACGGGCATTGGCCTCTTTATTAAATGCGTCCTGTTTGGTATTGGAACGTTTCTCCCAGGGTTCCTCTTTTTGGTAGCCCAGCACCCGCCAGTCTAAGATTAGGTCAATATCTTCGGAGAAACGGCTGATTAGATGAAATGCTTTTGATAAGCTGGTGCCGCCCTTAAAGGTAATGGAATCCTTCCAGGGCGAGCGGTGAAACAGATAATCCAGGGTAAAACACACCCAAAAATCTTTTTCCACAATCGCATCATGCAACCCCATTTTATCTGCTGTGTTTCGGAACAGCTCCCGACGGTCATTGTCTGACAGCATTGCTACGTTTCTCATTATGCCTTTTCACCTCCGCATATCTGCCGGATTGTATCATAGACCCAATCCGTACTTTCGCTGCCTTCTTTCAGTAAAGCAGCTTTATCCGTATCACTTAATTTAGAAGAAAGCGTTTCAACAACCTCCTGTGTGACATTTGCTTTTCCCAGCGTTTTTAATGCCTGAATCACAAGTGCTGTCATATAGGAAAGTCCTGTGATCTCTTTGTTGGTCCGGTGCTTAAACTCAATCTTCGTAGAGTTCCACTCATAGGTCTTATACGGTCCGTCACTGATATAGGACCAGACCGCAGTTACCTGAGTAGACAGCCCCAGCATGTTTAAGGCAGTATTGCCGCAGGGTGCAATGGTCCAATGATAGCTCCGGGCTAATGCCTTTGCTACTGCATCCGGGTCCGGCGCAACATACTCGTTTAACAGCTTACTGTATTTGGGCTTTTCAAAAATTCCCCTGAGAATCCGCCTTAAAATACCATTCTCAACAAGTCGTTTCAAACTCTGACGGATGGATGTTGTATCTGCAATGTCCGCAAAATCAGAAGTCGCAAAAACAGTTCCATCTTCCGCCATTGAAATACGTTCCCGTACCTGTTTGGTATATCCGTTGTCCATAGATCTGCCTCCTTTCATGTCACGAATATTATATATTATTCGTGACATTATTTCAATAGGAACGCCCATTTTTATTTTAAGCATTCCCTAAAATAAGGAGGCTTATACATTTGATTTGAAAAAAGTAACTACAACAATGTCACGAATATTGTGTATTATTCGTGACATCATTACGCACTCGGCAGATAAATCCAGTCGTGCATCAGGCACACGCTGGGTTCGTCCTCCCTCGGCACAAGACGATAAGCACAATCGCTGTACACCGTCCGTTTATCCTCAATCTCCATACCGTAAGCCTTATAAAAGCGGTATTCGATATTGGAGAGAATACACCGGAGCGTCTGCAGCGCCTCACGCTGGGAGGTGACAATCAGATCACGGTCAACGCTCCGCTTCAAAAACAACAGTGCTTTATAAAGCTGGACCTCCGTGCGGTAAGGTCGGCAGTCCATTTCTTCCAGCCAGCCGCAGAAGGCAACCGGACCGCTTTCAATCACATGTACTTCCGGGTGATAGTACGCATAGCAGTCCAGATTTGCCGTATTCAGAAGATACAGCATTTCCCGGATTTCATTTTCCGGCATGTCATAAAACCGCAGCAAGGAGCGGTACAAATGCACATAACCCGGAATCGACACAATGGTATTTACCATAAAAAATCCTCCATATATGATAGGTGCGGGAGCATCTGCCCCCGCACCGGTTCTTAAATTATTCAGTTTCCGTAACCACTTCTGTGAGCTTTCCCATGACAATAAAGCGGCTGGCACCGCCCGGTGTACAGGTGGAAAGGGTCAGCACCTTATCACTGGAAGTTACCGTAACATCCGTTTCTACCACGGAACGGTCCGCCATAGCCGAAAGCCAGGTCGTATAGGCTCCGTCATCTTTCCATTCCATCCTCCAGGGCGAAGTATCACTGCCGGATTCTTTTGGTTTTGCCTCAAACGCTGCGAAAATATCACAGAGATAGCCGCCATCCGGCGTTACAAGATACATCTGCGGGTGGCTGTCATAATAACTCTGTTCTTTGTACTCATTGAGAGAGGCGAACATGGAGCCATCCCGCATGTTGTGACCGTAGATAATGGTGTTCCGGTCTGAAAAATCTTTCTTGTTTTCATAGTCTGCAAACAGACAGCCGGCTTTATTGTAGGTACCGTCATAAAGGTGGCGCAGATAGTAGTCGTTATCCTCTGCCTGCGTCACCGGATAATTGACTGCCGTATCAGGCAGGGTCAGCCATGCAATGATGTCCGGTCCGTTTTCCTGCAGTATCTCAAAATCCACAGAGGGGAGAACCACGGAATCGTCCTCCCCGGAAGTTTCTTCCGTCGTGTCCGGCTTTTCTTCCTGCTGAGGCATCTCTACCAGATCAGCCAGCCCATCGTAAGCCTCGGCGCTTTCCCTGTATTCACCGATTTCCTGAACCAGCATAAAACTGCTGCAGGCTGCCAGCAAAAGGGAAAGTGCAACAGCACTGAATTTTACCGCTTTGCTTTTCGGTGTGTTCCTTTCATATTTTCCTTTTCGGAAAACAAACACAGACGCAATACCGCCGCCAATCACTGCGAAAACCAGAAGTCCGCCCCAGAGGAAAATAAAACTGTCATCCCCGGTCTGCGGCACAGGCTTTGACGGTGTTGTAGGCGTGGTCGGTGTCGTCGGTGTTTTGGGATTCTCCGGTGTTTCCGGCGTTTCCGGTTTCTCCGGCTTTTCATTGAAGAACTGGACCGTGGAAGTCTGATCTGCTTTGATCTCCACAGTGGCAGCGTCAGGAATGATATAGTCCTTGCTTGCACGGTTGGCAATCTCGGTCACGGTATAAATCCCCACACGCAGGCCCTTGACCTCGATGATACCGGATTTTGGAGTGGTAAAGGTCTCACAGTAGGAACCGTCCGCACTCTTTACCTCAATGGCAAAGCCCTCTTTTCGTCCGTCACTGGAATCTTTTGTGATCTTCAGATTGCCGCGGTAGGCTTCATTGGAAAATCCCCGTCCTGCGTCGCCGTTTTCAATCACAGCAACCTGGCCATCCTCGGTAATGGCAAAGTAATAAGCATTTTCGTCCGGCTGATAGCCCTCCGGCGCAGTCTTTTCCTTTACGAAATAGCCCTTAGCCAGAAGGTTCTCTGCGGTATGGAATCCTGCATCCTTTTCCGTCAGTTCCCCCAGCAGCTTGTCACCGCTGTCAAATTTCTGGTCGCCATTGGTGTCCTCATACAGTTCAAAAACAGCACCGGAAAGGAAACGCAGAAAGGTATTTTCTTCCCCGTCCTTTTTATCAGCAGAAGAAGGTTCATCCACCGCCTCGGTTTTTTGTACCTGCACACTGCCCCGGATCAGGGTGTTATCTACACGAATTTCAATCTGCTGTCCGTCCGCACCGATATAAACATGGTGCTGCTCTTTGCTGACGGTATAAAGGGCAGGTGCGGAAATTTCCGCAATGATCCAGTGCCCGTAAGAGATTTCCTCAAAGGCAAAGCTGCCGTCCTCACCGGTAGTTACCGTAAGCAGTGCCTGTTCCTCTGTAAATGCTTCGGTATCAGGCGCAAACAGACCGATCAGGGCTCCGGCCAGCTCCACAGGATCGCCGCTGTCCGGTGACTCTCCATATTTCTTTCCGTCAACACGGCCCCTTAACAATTCATTGGCGATTGCCTCACCGCCATTCACCGCAATGGAAACAAGGGCAGTTTCCTGTCCGGCATAGGCAAATTCCAGAGGATATTCCTGATCGGACAGAATATAGGCTGCGTTGGTAGTGCGCTCCTTCACATAGTAGCTGCCAAACGGCAGGTCAGAGGCAGAGGAAGAAAAGCCGCCGTTCTCATTGGCAGCCACGGAAACCACTTCCAGCAGTCCATCTTCCGCGGAATGATACTTCCGTCCGCTGCGGTCAGATCAGAAGCAGCATACAGGCCAAAGGAAATATCCTTAAATTCCTCACCCAGACCGATTCCAAAAAGTTCATCTGTTTCCAGAGATTTATGAAGGTCAACTGCCGCTTTCTGCCGCTCGTCATATAAGCCTACGGCTGTCTGCGTCACTTCCACAGTTTCGCCCGCATAGGTAAGTTCTGCGTATTCCGGTTCCGTATTTAGCACCATTCCCGCAGGTGCCTGGCGTTCCTCCAGACGGTAACGGCCCAGGTACAAAAGCCCGCTCTGGGCGGTTCCGTCCTCTCCGGTAGTCAATGTTTCCACAACCGTATCTTTGGCTGTGCGCAGGGTACCGTCTCCGGTATAAATATCCTCGTCGGCAATGACGTCGTAAACCGCGCCCGGAAGTCCTTTCACCTCATACACCGGCTGGTACAGACCGTCATTTTCCTGCACGGAGGCAAAAACTTCCCCGGTCTTGGAGATAGTAAACTGGCCCTTTTGCGGCATATTGTACTGTGTGACCGTCACAACAGCCTCACTGCCATCAATGGTGAAAGGCACCGGCTCACTGGAAAGCACATAACCGTAAGGAGCTGCCACCTCATAAAGTTCATAATCCCCGGTGTGCAGAGGCTCTGGCAGCATGAGCCAGCCTTCATCCGAAACATAGAAGGTATCGAGGGTTTCCGGGTTCGGATAGAAAATCTCCTGGGTAATAAATTCCCCGGTAGATAAATCCTTGATCTGAAATCCGGTGCCGGTCATCGGGATAATATTTCCGGTCTCGGCGTCGCACTTTTCCACAAGGAGTCTTGCGGTAATGGTGCGGTTGTTCAGGATATAGCTGTAAGTAAATCCGTTCTCATTCACAAAGACGGTGAAGTCAGGAATAAATGCCTTGCCTTCCTCGCCGGCTGTCTGGTGTACGGTGTAATGGCCGTAAGGGAGCTGTTTGGAAGCAGCAAATCCGTCACTGTCCGTTGTCAGCAGGTCACGCTCACTTTCTTTTGCCCCGTCATAACTGCCGGCAGCCTTTAAAAACACCTCGAAGACAGCTCCGGCCTCCGGGCGCTCTATCACACCCTCATTTGGTTCTTCCGTATTTTCTTTTTCGGACACATCAGGGTCCGGATCATCCGTATGCTTGATAAGCTGGATATTGCCGTAGATCACAGTTTCCGTTACCTGGTTTTCTGCAGTATTTAATTCCACTTCATAAAGCTGCGGGGAAGCACCTACTTCATAAACGGTATCGTTCAGAAGGTAGCCAGTGCTGGGTTCGATCTCCCGAATGGTCCAGTTATCGCCGCATACATAGTAGCGGGTCATAAAATCCCCATCCGGTCCGGTGGTATAAGTGTCCACCAGCTCGCCATTGTTATAAATCCCATAGACAGCTCCGGCAAGGGTGGCGTCACCCTGGGCGGTTCCGGTGTCTGCATCCGTCTTAACCACATGGACACGGAATTTCTTTAAGATATTACTGAAATGGACAGAGGACGTCTGGCCGCTTTCCACGGTGATATACTGTGCTGCCGGTGTCACATAGCGGTCTACCGGCTGCTCCGTCACAAGGTAGGTACCAGGCAGAAGTTTCTTCTCGATCTGTCCGTTTTCCCCGGTCACAACATCCTCACTGACTTTATTTCCCAGCACATCCGTGCCGGAGATATGAAACGGAATCCCGGACACAATGCCGTCCTCACTGGTCTTGACAATCTTTGCCGTACCGTAAGTTTCGGTCTTGATGTTCAGGTAGAAGAAAACCGGATCACTGGCGCCGGTCATCATGGTCTGATAGCCGGGTCTGCCCCAGATCAGCATATCCTCCGCCACAGGAATGTTCTTCCGAAAGGCAAAACTCACCGGGTCCATAATCATTTTTTTACTGGTAAAGGTATATTTGTTGCCGCTTCTGGTAACGCTCACACCGCTGCCGGAGAGCTTTTCTAAGTCAATCTTTAAGTTATTGGTATCTGTGACCGTCAGGGTATAAACCTTTTTCTCCACATCCCATTTCAGTTCCAACACAGGAGCCTTATCCTTGCTGGCAGATGTAAAAGAAGGAACCGTAGAATGGGAGGCAACCTGCGAAAGAATCCAGTTGTAGGCTTTTTCCGCAGGACGTCCGGCAATGACACTGAAATACTGGTCTGCCTTTGCATGTCCGTTCCCATGACGGCTGTACGGATCAGTCCTAAGCTGCTGCTGGTATTCCCACAAAATAATCTGTGTTGCGATTTTATAATCGTCCTCATTGATCCCCGAAACAGGAAGCGCCGCACCGGGTTTCCATCCGTAAATCGTCGTTAAGGTAATTCCTTTTCTTGCAGTGGAAGGAAGAAGCTCTAAATAGTGGCTGTTCTTCCCGCTTTCCGACGTATAAGAGTTATCGGAAGTATTATAGGGGATTCCGCTCTCCACACAATAAACCTGGTGGCTGCTCCCATCCGAAGTTGTCAGCATGTAATGCTTATACGGATTACCCCCGGAACTGGTGCGCACATCCATAGAACCGTCTGACTGGTAAACCAGATAGGTGTAAGGCGCCGGGGCATTGTAATGCTGTCCGTCAGAGCCCTTATAATAATCACCCAGCCAGGAACTTGCCGTCTCGCCCGGTGACATGGCAAACGCCTGGGCTGGCAGAAGCCCCAGGACGCATACCGCACAAAGTAAAAGCGCCACAAGCCTGTGAAAGCCGTGGCGGTGTGTATTGGTTTTCATATTCACGATAGAAAATCCTCACTTTCTTCATAATCAAGGGCAGCTTTATTTACTGTCCTGGTCTGTTAGTTCTTTTTCCTGATCGTCAAAATCATCCTCTGACAGATATTCCGGTTCGCCGTAAGCCTCATCCGGGTCAAATCCTTCCCCGTAACCGTCATCCTCAAATTCCTCGTCTGCCGCCTGCTGCTTTGGACGCACGATTTTGACATAGTAGCCAATGCCACCCACAGCCAGAAGTGCAAGCACAACAAAGATGATGGTGCCTATGCTACCGGTATCTTTCTTCGGCTGTTCCGTCTCTGGCTGCTCCGGTTCAGAAGGTTTCGTTTCTTTCCCAACACAGCCGGTCAGATCGTTTTTGCAGACCGGGCAGTCGGTCCTCACTTTTCCGGCCTCGCATTTCTCCGTACAGGTACAGGTATCACCTGCCGGGATCACGCTCATGCTGCCGTCGCCCTTTTCGGCCAGCGCCATCAGGTCAGCCTCGGTCACTCCGTTTAAGAAGTAAACATTTTGGGAATCGCGCTTACCGTCAATAATCAGGTAAAACACATTGCCGGCTTCGGTAGTAATGGTGTAAAACTGTTTATCGTCAGCCGTTTCCTGGGCTTCATCCAAAACGGAAGCGCTGCCATCCGGTGTGAAAGCCCCCTCCGGGATCGAGGATGTGTTTTCTTCCTGGGTGTCGCCGGTATCAGCATTGCCGCTATTTTCAGCAGAAGCATTTCCTGCGTTTCCGGAAGCGGTATTAGTCGAACCACCCGAACTGCCGGAGGGCTTTGTCTGTGCCGCCGTTCCCGCACTTTGGGTCTGTGCCGGTTTTGTGGATGTCTGTGCCTCCGGTTTGGACTCCGTATAATACGGATTATCAAACTTGACCGTTTCCGAGTGGTTGCCGGCATAATCCACCGCATAGACGCTCACGCTTTTTTCTTTCCCGGCATAATCTTTCAGGATCACAGAGGCTTTCCCATCCGTAAGGGAATTGACGCGGTTTTCATCAATATAAACTGCCTCCACGCCGGAATTATCATCCGCTGCCTCAATCTGAACCTTTCCGTCTGTAAGAGACGCTTCAAGGGAAGGGGGTACAGTATCCTTTCCTCCGGCTGCAAAAGCTGTTGTAGGTAAAGCGAAGGCGCCTATGCAAAGCACAAGCGCCAACACCTTAAAAATATGTTTAGTCCTCATTCACTTCCTCCTGTTTCTGCGGTTCCGATGCAGGAGCCATCTGCCGCGTTTTCAAAAATTCAGCCAGTTCTCCGGGTGTCAGGTGATAGCTTCTGGCGACTGCCACAAAGTCTGTATTTTCAAGCTCCGTTTTCTGCTTTTCCAGTTCCCGGAGCTTGCCCTGCATATCTGCGATCTTAGCTTTGGTCTTTTCTATTTCCTTTTCCAGTTTTTCAATTTTAGGGTTCAAAACATTACCTCCATTCTGTTAGGGCAGACGGCCAAACGTATAGAAATGGCTCTGCCAATAGCTTGTATTGATATTTGCATAAGAAATCGGGTCGCCACAGTGGATCATCATTCCGCCGCCTACATAGATTCCTACATGGCTTGCGCCGCTGGTGTTGTAGGTACCCTGGAAGAAAATCAGGTCGCCCGGTTTTGCGTTTGCACTTGTGACAGGGGTGCAGACACCTAACAGCCCGTCAGCAGTCAGCCTTCCGAAGTTCCATCCCGTATGATTGACTACCCAGGACACATAGCCGCTGCAATCAAAAGAAGTAGAAGGGCTTGCGCCGCCCCACACATAGGGATAACCTAAATATTTTTCTGCTTCTTCCAGCATAGCTGCAAACTGTTCGTCTGCAAGCGCCTCCGGCGGAACGTCATAGTCCAGATAATTGCCGCCGCCTGCTCCGGCTGCTGGTAAGGATGTGGCGCTTGTATCTCCGGTATCAGCAAAATACAGGGGATTCATATACTGACCGTCTACCAAAACCTCCAGATGTAAATGCGGTCCGGTGGAATTTCCGGTATTGCCGACTTTGGCAATCACATCCCCGGCTTTGACCTGCTGGCCTGCCTGCACAAGAATCTGTGAGCAATGCCCGTACTTGGTTGTCAGGGTGTGCCCCTCGTAAGCCTCGCCTTCGATTGCCACGCACAGACCGTAGCCGCCCGCCTCTCCGGCAAGGGTGACGGTGCCGTCATGCCCGGCTAAGATTTCCGTACCCTGGGCCATGCCGATGTCAACACCGGTATGGTAATTCTTTTCCCCGCTGATGGGGTGTACCCGGTAGCCGTAGTAGCTGGTGACAAAAGGCCGCCAGTTGGTACCGAAGACATTTTTTACATACTGCCGGTTTCCTTTGGTCTGCAAAAGGATTTCACAAATCTCCCTCTGGTCGGCGCTCATGCGTGCCACGATCAGATTTGCCATCGGCTTTGCCGTCAGCTTGACATTTAAGATATGCCATTCATAAGGAACCTCCACCTCGGTTTCTTCTCCTGTGACCGGGTCCGTCTGTGTTTCCGTCCGGGTACCGGGTTTCCGTTTCCTCTGTAAAGGTAAGGGAATACTGTTCCTCAAAAAGCTGCCGCAGCCACACCCTCAATCTCTGTATAAGAAAAGTTCTGATAGACCGAAGTAAGATAGCCCATCAGAATATAGGGATCATGCTCAATCGCGTCAATCTGGTAACGGTATTCATCATAGCCGGGCCTGTCGCTTTCCACACGGTCAATCTGCATCTGCAGATCCGTTTCCCATTCGGTATAGGTAAGTTCCACCTGGTTGATGTCCTGATCCTCCGCCAGATAAGTAGAGGCGGCAATCCCGCCGAAGCCTCCGCTGGCAATATTGGAGAACGAAGAAAACACCGAAGTAATCAGGAAGAATACCAAAAGGAGCAGAATCACAATCCCGCAGATGACCGGATGGCGTTTCACCGCATGGACAATTCCCATCGTAATTCTTTCTGTGGCAGTTGCCGTATTTTTTACCCGCGTTCCGGCTTTTTTTGCCTCCCTGGCCGCTTTGGCATACTGGCGTTTGATTTTCTGTTTCTGCCACATCCGGGCAAAGACATTCTTTTTAAGCTGGGGATTCTCATGTAATACCTGCTGATAAGCCACCTTCGACTGCATCCTGACCGATTTTTTCTGCAGTTTTGCCACCCTGCGGTAAGGCGCTGTCTTGTGGCGGTGGTACAAAGTACGCACACCAGCCTCACCAGCCAGCTCCGTTCTGTGCGCGGCTTTGATTCCTACATTTTCTTCCTCCGTCTGATAAATCTTCCGGTGTGCATAACCGATAGCAGCATTGGCGCCGGCTTTTACCGGGCGAAGGGGCACAGATCCTTTTACATGGGCGTCTTTGCGGTTTAACCTCCTTTTCAAATTTCAAATGCTTTGCGGCTTTGCCAGTATCGGGATCAGAAACAGTTTCCATCCGCAGCTTTTTCCGGGAGGGCAGACGCTTTTCAGCCTGTGCAAGTTTTTCCTCGATCCGCTCGGCTTTTCTCCTTGCATGGGTCAGTTTTTTATCCGCTGTCTCCGGCGGGAGCTCGTCAGCGGTAAACTCCAGCTTGGAAGTCTTTTTCGCATCCTCCGGTAAGGGCTCCGGCTGTTCCTCCGCCTTTGCCGCCTCCTGAAAGCGCTGATGATATTTGTTGCCATGCTGGTGCAGGGCACTCCGGTGTTTGGTATGCTCCGAACCATCAGCTTTTCCGGTGCCTCCAGAGGAACCGGAGGACTCCGGGCTGCCGGAAAGAGAAATGCTCTCTCTGATACTCCGGCTGTCCGTATTCTTCATAACCGGTTTTTTCATAAAAAGAAGCCGCATCTGCTCCGGTGCGTGAAATATCCGCCTCCCGGTCCGAAAGATAACTGTTCTGTTCTTCTAAAGCACCCTCTACTGCAGCAGAAGGATATTCCCGGTTCCGGCTGCCGCTGCCTGTGCCTGCCCTTTGAAGTAGCGGGAGCATCCCTCGCCCGGCGCAGGTCATAATCCTGTACGCTTCGGTCTTTTCCTGCCAGCGTATCTTTTACAGGCTCCCGTGCCGGCTGCCTCGCTTCATCCTTTCTTCTGATAAATTCTTTGTCACGGGATATAATCATCACCTCCAGTACAATTTACATGAAATCTGCCGCCGGACATTAGGCTACGGTGCCTGCGACTTCCTCCGGTCTCGTGGTAAGTACACTGTAAAGCAGAGTGTCCTTCGGGAAGTGATCCACGAAAGGTATAATCACGTTTCCAAAAAACAGCAGTCCTTCACCCGGTCCTGAATGGGTCACATAGGAAAGCTGGTGTGGGGAAATACCTAACTGCTTCGCCAAAATCTGCCGGTCTCCCTGTGCCTGGTTCAGCATGTAGATAAAATCACTGTTTTCAAAGATATTCTCAATCTCACGGGAGGCCAAAAGGTCCTTGACGTTCTGCGTCAACCCGCTTGGTATGCCGCCCCATTTTCTAAAACGTTTCCAGATTTCAACACTGAAACTACCCGTCTGGCCCTTTAAGAGCAGGTGAAATTCGTCGATATAGAACCAGGTCGTTTTATGCTTGCTGCGGTTAGCGGTAACACGGTTCCACACCGCATCCTGCATAATGAGAAGTCCGATCTCTTTTAGGGCTTTTCCCAAAGACTTTAACTGGAAGCAGAGAACACGGTGTTTATCCATCTGGATATTGGAACGGTGGTTAAATACATTCAGGGAACCATTGACATAAATTTCAAGGGCTGTGGCAATGTTCTGGGCCTCCGGCTCGCTCTGGCTTCGGAGCAGTTCATACAAGTCGCCCAAAATCGGCATATTTTCCGGGCGCGGGTCCTGCAAATACTCCCGGTACACCAGTCTTGTGCAGCGGTCAATGATGGTTTTCTCAATGGGGGAAAGCCCCTCCTTGCCGCCGATAATCAGGTCGCACAAAGACAGGATAAGATCACTTTTCAGCGTGACCGGGTTCTCGTCATCCGAATAATCCAGGTTAATGTCCATCGGGTTAATGTAATTGGTAGAATTGGGGGAAATGTCAATGACCTGCCCTTGGTTTCCAAACTGGCGCACCAGCGGACCATACTCATTTTCGGGATCGGCAATGATGATGTCATCCTCGGTCAGAAGAAATACATTGACAATTTCACGCTTGGCACTAAAGGATTTACCACTGCCGGGTGTACCCAAAAACAGACCGTTAGGGTTTTTCAGGTTCTTCCGGTTAGCCATAATCAGGTTGTTGGAAAGGGCGTTGAGACCGTAATACAAAGCCTCGCCCTCCTGGAACAGTTCACAGGTCGTAAACGGTACGAAGATTGCCGTGCTGCTGGTGGTAAGCCCGCGCTCAATCTCAATCTGGTTCTGACCCAGGGCAAGTGAGGACATAAGCCCCTGTTCCTGCTGAAAGTCCAGACGTTTCAGGGCGCAGTTATATTTCTGTGCGATACCCGAAGCAGCAAATATATCATTGAACAGCTTTTGACGCTTGGGAGCGATATTTTCCACCAGCACCGTAACCAGAAACATTCGCTCATTACGGCTCTGCAAATCCTGTAACAGATTTTTGGCTTCTTCCCCGTAAGTGGCAAGGTCTGTGGGAATGATCTCCATATCGTAACCTGCACGTACCGCTTTTTTCTGTTCCTCAATGGTCATTTTCTGCAGGTCGGACATCTTGCGCTTGATATTGCGGATAGCCTGTGCCTGGTCGATAGACTGGATATGCAGGTTCACCGTTACGGCATCATTCAAATCCAGCAGATCAGCTAAAAGCCGGTCTGTAAGTTCCGGCGCTAAAATCTGCAGGAAAGACACGACACCGGAATGATCGCCCACCCGGAAGGTCTTGCCGTCACCGGAGAAGGACAGACCGGAAGGTGCAACAAAGTCCTTTGTAGATAACCCGGTTTTCGGAAGATCGCTCCAGTTAAAATGAAATTTCTCCTGCCCGTCCGGGTGAAGCTGGCTGTGCAGAAGTTCCAAACGCTCCAGACCATTGAGCGGTACCGCCTGAACCCCCAGCGTTTTGAAGTTTGCCAGAACATCCGTCTCAATACGTTCCAGACGCATTTTCGCTGTACGCAGGTCATCGGCCTCGATTCCAAAGGTGATGTATTTTCGTTTGGTAAGGCCATTGTTTCCTTTTTGGAGCTGGCTTTTGAGCATATCGCCGTATTCTCCGCGGATTCCGTCGTACTCATCACCCCGAAACGGAATATCAATGCTTTTGGCAAAGTCCTGCATGTTGGCTCTCTGGTTAATGAAGGTAAGCTGCACATGGATCGAGGCGTCAAAGTAATTGAGAAAATCACAATATCCCTCAAAAATCTGTGCCTTATCATCCGCCTGTGCAAGCTGATAGTTAATATCGAAAAACTGTACCGTCTTGGTGTAAAATCTGCTATTTAAGCGGCAGATACCGTCACGGTACATTTCTTTATAGGGAATACTCTGCTGGACCGTCTGCGGTGCGTCCGCCCGAAGCCCGGCAAAAAAGCCGCCTTTCTTAGACGGCTTTGCATGGGAAGCAGCAGATTTACGACCTGCCTTTTTTTACTTCGCTTCTGGTTTTTTTTGCCTGCTTTACATTTTTCCGCAGACGTTTTTCCTGTGCCTCCTGCTGTTTGGTTTTTGACAATATGCGATACCTCCTTTTTGTCTAATGTTCGGTAAAGATTTTCAGTCCGGTAGGGGCGCTGCCTCGGCCACAGCTTATGGCGCATCCTGGCTTTCAAAAGTTTCTCTGCCGGCTGGCCGTCACGCTCATACATAGCAAAGAAGAAAAAGGGCATCATCAGCCCGATCATCAAAAGCACCGCCGCAGAATTACCAATGGTGCCGCGGGTCAGGAAATACACCGGAAGCCCCACAAGGGCTGCCAGACTGAAACAAATGAGCTGGCGTTTCGTCAGATTGAAAGCCAGCTTGGTCTTGACTTTGGTTAAGTCTTTCGGTACGGGTACATAGGGCATGTTTTCACTCCTTTCTGTCCGGCATAGTGATACTGCAGTCCACCTCATTTCCCCACACATCCCATCCGGGAAACTGCTGTCTGGCGAATAGTTCAAGTCTCGGCTGATCGCCCATAAGCTGAACGATTTTTTCCCGCACCACATCCGGTTTCTTGCTGTGCTGCTCAATATGGGAAATGACAAACTGGTGAATCCCGGCACACTGACGTTTCGGGTGTCCGCGTGTTGCCAAAAGGCAGACTTCCGCATTGCTCCCGGGTCCAGAAGCCCATCCCGTAAAACCAGGAATCTGCCTTACGGTTCTGCTTCAGCCAGAGAAATGCCAGCGTCTTATACTTAAATCCCCATGCCTCCATGACACGGAAGGATTCATTAAGCTGCGGAAAAGTCGCCCATAGAAAAAGCGCACTGTCTTTGGCTGCAAGGTCCGCAACCGGCAGTGCGCATATTTCTTCTATGCTCATGGTAGGATAATGATTTTCCGCCACACCGTTCCCGCGCTTCATGTCATACCGCCAGGGTGGATCGGCGTAGATAATACCGTACTTTTTTTCTTCACTCATTAGCGTGCCTGCTCATTCTTAGAAGGCGTGGCTTTTGCCGGCTGGCTCTTAACCTTTCCTGCATTTTCTTTCAGTGCCCCGGAAAGGGAAGGCTTATCCGCCGCCTCTTTTGTCGCATCAAGGGTAGCCTGTAAACTCTCAATCGCCACACCGTAGCCTTCGATCAGTGCGTCATTGAGCTGTTTTCTAAAATCCGCTGTCACCGGCCAGCACACATCCCTCCATTTTCCCTGCTTATCCTGGGTGGCCGGCATGTTGACATACAGACCGTTTTCCCCGGAACAGATACGGAATCCGTCGATCTTAAAACAGTCGCCAACGGTCACATTGGCAAAAGCCAGCAGGTTTCCCATCGGGGCAATGGGGCGTACATTGACATCCAGTTTCAGCCCTGCCGCCTGTACTTCCGGCTGCATCGGTTCAGCGTTATTATTTTTACTCATATAGAAGTTCCTCCTTTTCAAAATTAGAATCAGATCATGTATTACCTTGCATTAAAAATACTTTTGGATAACGAGCCTGTCTTAAACAGGGCAAAGGCCAGCAGGACCGTATAGCCCGCTGTGCCCCAGATCGCACCGTGAATGTCACCGGAGGACGGGATTGCCTGCACCAGCACCGCATAAATCGCGACGCAGACTAAGATCAGGAATCCCTGAAACCCTAAGGCAAACAGGGAACGGAGATAACCGGTCCCCATCTGCCCCCATTCCCGGTTTGCCATTGTGGAAAACGGTATGGGTGCCAAACTGACCGTTAAATAGATTTCAATCATCCGGCCATAGACAATGACAAAGATCACGATAGACAATACCCACATGCACAGGTTGATGATGTTGGTTTCTAGCCACAGCCCGATCAGTTCCCACATCCCCATTGCTTCAAGCTGGGTTTCCAGGTCAGAAAGAGCAGCGCTGACATCCAGACTGCCGTTAATAATCCCCGCACTGTTCGAGACCACATTTTGGGCCACATCGAACACCGCCATCACAATGGTAAAGCAGTTGGTGAGCAGGTAGGTGGCAACGAAGGTTTTGAAAATCCACTTAAAAATATTGAACGTATCAAAATCGTGCATGTTGTTCTTTTCCAAAATCATCTGGATCAACTCATAGACCAGCACAAAGGTCAGGATGATTCCCGCAATGGGAATGACGACGGTTTCAGAAAGATTCTGGATCATGCTGAACACGCCGCCATTCCATCCCTGCGGTGTCTGTCCTACCTGGTTCGCTACATCGGCAACCTGATTGTTTACCGAATTGAAGATACTGGTGTATTGTCCTGTGATTGCTTCGATCAAGCCCTCTTTAATCCAGTCTGTGATCCATTCAAACAGACTGCCCATCGGCTATTAACCGAACAGGCCGGAAAGCAGCGGAATCAGCGTGGCACCCACCAGCGCAATCCCTCCGCCAGCCATGAGCTGTTTCATGCCCTGTGACTTGGCACCTGGGTTATCATTTCCGTAACCTTCGAGAAGGTTGATAACACCCCATGCACCGAGACCGGCACCCAGAGCGATAACCAGGATTTTCAGTGTATCAATCGCACTTGCAAAAAAAGCCATAAATTTTGTTCCTCCTTTATGTTCATAAAATGTAATTGTGTTGACCGTCTGGCCGGAAACGAAAAAAAGCCGCCCCTGTGTTTCAAAGATTTGCATAAAACACAAAGGCAGCAGGGGCAGGACAAAGCCTGCGGGATATTCAGTTTTCCGGACACATAGGAGAATCACGGATTCTCAGGGTAACACCTCCTTTCCAAAAGGCAAAAGAAAAGCCGGTTACAGCAAATGTGCAACTGACTGGTTTACTTATTCCATCTGCGCCTTCAAATCTTCCGGTGTGATCTCATAATTGCGATACAACCCTCCGGGTCTAACCGGAAATCTTGTAGACAGGAATTTCTCAATATCAAAGGTATTCTTTTTGTCAAAATCCGAAAGGTATTTATACCGCGGATGTTTGGTAATATCGTATTTCCGAGAAAGGAAGGGCCGCACGCCCCTGATCTGCAGGAGGCATTTGCCGCCGTCCATCACAGCCAGTTCATCTACCGACATCAAATCCTTGCCTAACTTCTGGAAATTCTGACCGTGGGATTCCTGGGTGCCTTTGGTGACGCTGGTGTTATACAGATCAATGGTTTCTTTCCCCAACAATGAACTCCAGCTTTTTAGGGTAGTTTCTTCTTTGCCTCCTAAAAATAAGCTGGCGTCGCAGTTGCCGATAATTGTGTCCATGTTGTCCTTATACAAGGCTTTCAACTGACTCTGTGCCTGTAATACGAGACAGGCTGAAATTTCCCTGGAACGGATGGTTGCCATCAAACGCTCCAGATTGGGAATCTGTCCGATATTGGCCGCCTCGTCAATCAGGCAACGCACATGAACCGGCAGCCGGCCTCCGTAGACATCATCCGCACGCTCGCACAGACGGTTGAACAGGATCGAATAAATTAAGCTGATAAGAAATGCAAAGGTTCCATCCGTATCACTCATAATGAGAAACAGGGCTGTCTTTTCATCCCCCAGCATATCCAAATCCAGCTCGTCATACATGGTAATTTCCCGTACCTCTTTAATGTCAAAGGGAGCCAGACGGGAAGCACAGGAAATCAGGATCGACTTCGCAGTCTTTCCGGCAGCCAGCTTATACTTCTTATACTGCCTTACGGCAAAGTGATCCGGGTCTTTCTGCTCCAGCGCGTCAAAAAGAAGGTCAACCGCATTTTTGAAACTTTCGTCATCCTCCCGCACCTCCATAGCGTTCAGCATTTCTACCAGCGTGGCAAAATTCTGTTCATTGGTTGGAGCCTCATAGTAGATATAGCCGATCAGTGCAGTGTAGAGCAGGGTTTCCGCCTTCACCCAAAAATCGTCTCCGGCCTTGCCTTCGCCTTTGGTATTGGCGATTAAGGTAGTGACGATTTTCAGGATGTCTTTCTCAGAATGGATATAGGCAAAAGGATTAAAGTGCATACTTTGAAAGTTGATCGTATTGAACACCTTGATTTTATAGGGGGTTCATAGATGATTTTTCCCTTTTTATCCCGCATGGGCTTTCCGTCTTTATCGGTTTTCGGAGCACCGCGGGCGAGCATTTTTCCGCACTCCACCAGTACGGTGCCTTTCGGATCAGTCACAACATAGGAGCTGTGCATCTGCATGAGATTGGGCTTAATAAAGAATCTCGTCTTACCACTGCCCGAACCGCCGACAACCAAAACATTCTTATTGCGAGCATGTGCCGGATTCTTCGGTCTGCCGCTAAGCATCAGCCCCTCGGTCTGTGTCAGGATAATATTGTTTTCCGGCTTTGGGTCCATAAATGGGGCAATATCTGTTTTGTTTCCCCATGAAGCGTTTTGTCAAGTGCTTTTTTGAGTTATTGACGCAAATTATCGTGAAAGTGCGAAAGTGCAAAGTGCAAAGGGTCTGCGTTTTGCACTTTCAGCTTGCGGGTTCGGGTGGCTGCTTCTTCTTGATGAAGTTGTACCATTGCCGCCGACACGCCTTGCGCCTAAAATGCCGCCCATGTTGCGCTTGGCGTTCTGTACCGTCCTCTCGGATATTCCGGCTTCGGCTGCGGCTTTTACAATGTCCTCGCTGGCAAGCTCTTTCCCGTCTGCAAGCAGGTCAAGTATCAGCCTTTCGGCTTGCTCGGTTTTGGTGGCGTTGTTGCCGCCCGCGCCGGACAGCAGTTCGTCGGCGGTGATGTCGTATTCGCCTATCCACGAAAAGCCCGTTTCCGGGTCAAGGCAAAAGGCAACGGGCTTGCCCTCCGGCGCAAGGGAAGATTTGTCATGGACGATAACGCGCACATTCGGTTCTCGCTTCACGCGCCCGATCAGCAGGACGCTCCTTGCTGCGGCGCGGAAGTCGATAGACCCTAAGCCCCGGTATGCGCTCTGCCCTCCGGCAGCTTTGTTGAGATGTCCGATAAGGATAACGGCGCACCCGGTACGCTCGGCAACATCGGCAAGGCGGCGGAACATGGGGCGCACTTCGTTTGCCCGGTTCATGTCGGTCTTTTCGCCCATGTACGCCTGTATGGGGTCAAGGATAATCAGACGCGCCCCGTTCTGCGTGATTGCCTTTTCTATGCGCTCGTCGGAGAGGGTAAGCTCCCGCTTGGCTTCATCAATCACAAGTACGCGGTCAAGGTCGGCTTCTGCTTCCATCAAGCGGGGCTTGACGGTATCGCCCAGCCCGTCCTCGGCGGTCTGGTAAATCACATTGAACGGCGGCAGGGGCTTCATGTTCGGAAGCTCCCGCCCGGTGGTGCAGGCGGCGGCAAGGCGTAGGGCAAAGGTGGTCTTGCCCTCGCCGGGATTGCCTTGCACAATGGTTACTTTCCCAAAGGGAATATACGGCTCCCATAGCCATTCAACGGTCTGTGTGTCCACCTCGCTCATACGGATAATCTCAACGGTTTCTTCCTGCGGCGGCTCTTTCAAGCCGTAAATCGCTTCCCGGATATACTTCCCGTCCGCGATTTCTCCCCGGCGCGTCTGCACCTCGTTCCAATCTTTGAAAAGGGGAATAAGACGGTGGACGGTCAAGCCCTCCGGCATAAGCTCCACAAGGCGGCTGCAAGCGTCGTTTCCGGCTTGGTCGCTGTCAAGGCAGAGGTAAACGGTCTTGATGTTCGGACGGTCAGAGAGGAAACGCAGCAGGGCTTTTTCTCCCACGCCGCCCAGTGCAAGGTAGCTTTGTTTCTGCCATTCCTTTTTGAACAGGCAGAGGAAAGATAAAAGGTCAATCGGTGCTTCAAAGACAAACAGCCTTTCGCCCTCGCCCCGGTAGCAGAAGTTAAAGGCTTTGTCGCGCCTTTCACATCAAGCCGGAAGCTCCCGGCTGTGCCGCGCTGGTGGGCGTATCTCGGTATGCCGCTTTCATCTCTGCCGACGAATACGGCGTTGTGATGGGCGGCTTCCTCGTAAATATCGCCGCTGGAAATGAAAAAGCCCGTCACATCTTCATCAATGCGGCGGGCTTCGGTAAGATACCTTTTCACTTGTTCGGCGGTGGGGCTGCGGGGCGGCAATCGGAAATCGGAGAGGGGCGCGGGGCTGTCCGGCGGTGGGGGCTGCGCCTTTCTCTCCTGTGAGAAGTTCAACGGCTTCGGTAAAGCTCTTTCCGAAAAACTCCATGAGGAAGTCAACGGGGCCGCCGCCCTTGCTCTGGCTGTGCCTGTACCATTTGTTTCCCCGGACGGTCAAGCTGTCGTGCCGTTTCCAGCGGTACTCGTTCCCGGCGCGGGTAAGCTGCTCGCCCTGTGATTGCAGGAAAGAAACAAGGTCGGCTTGGTTGGCGTGGTCTATCTGTTCTTGGGTGTAATACATGGCTGATACCTCTCTTTCTGTGGTTGAATTGTTCATAGTTTTGATGTAGAATGAAACCGAAAAATCGGAAGTTAGTGAGGTGCTGGATTGTGAATGAAAGAGAAAAAAATATTCACTTATGGTTTGAAATGTGGCTTACAAAACAGGATTTAGGTATTGATAATATTTTTGCAGAAGATGTAATTTATACTGAAAGTTGGGGTCCAAAATATAATAACCGTCAAATCGTAAAACACTGGTTTCAGGAATGGAATACTCGTGGCAAAGTCGTTGCTTGGGAAATCAAACAATTTTTCCACAAAGGAAATCAGACGATTGTGGAGTGGTATTTCAAAAATGAAATGAACAATGGGAGCATAGAGGAATTTGATGGAATTTCCCTGGTTGAATGGACAAAGGATAATAAAATAAAATCATTGAAAGAGTTTGGCTGCAATTTGAATAATTATAATCCTTATGAGCATAGTGACCTGCCCGAATTTAGGGACGAAAGAGCAAGTTGGTTTTAATATTAGGAATCAATAGCGTCCATTTTATCGGAAAACATTTAGGACGGACAGGCAAAACCGCTTGCCCGTCCTTTCCTTTATCGCTCCTGTTCATGCCGCTTGGCGCGGTTCTGTGTCTGTTCCGGCTGGTCGGCGCGGAGTGCAATATCCACGCACCTGCGGATTTTTTGAAGCTCGGCAACCTCGGCGCGGGTATCTTTCAGTTTGGTATAATCGCTGTCCCTCTGCGTTTTGAGGTCAGCATATTCCTGTTCCCATTCCGCAATAGGCAAGGTCTTTGTTCCTTTCGGCAGATTTGCATGGAGATAGCGGTTTGCCGCGTCCCATAGGGTAAGCTCGGCGCGGCGGGCTTCCGCAAACTTCTCCTGTTTTCCTTTCCAGCGGATTTGCCGATACTCGTCCTGTATGGGCTTGTAGGTTTGATAATTTCTGCCGTACTCCATGAGCTTTTGCAGTTCTTTCATGCGCTGCTCGGCGGTTTTCATTCCCTCCCGGATTGAATAGGCTCTATCACTGACAGAGGAAAGAGAAGCGTCCAGCTCGTCAAGATTAGAGATACCATGCTCGGAAAGATAGTTGACCGCTGCCGCTATGGTTTTCAGTTCATCGGCTGTGTGCTGTTGTTGCCAACTCTGCGAATACTTCCGGCTCTTTTCTCTCTGAACGCTCAAATACTTCATCAGCAGATTTGCAAGGTTGGGAGATTGCGACGGCTGTTCCGGGGCGGTTTCCCGCGCTTTGAACAGGTCGGCAATCCATTCCTTGAGCTTGCTAATCTGCGCCCGGATTTCCCGTATAAGGCGGTTTGCTTTTTGGATATTTCGGTTCAGTTCGCCTTTCTCGGTGGCTACACCTTTCTTCTCCATCTGGCAAGCCGCCACGCCCATGTGGACGGTGGGTATCTCGTCAATGCCGCGCTCGGCGTTGCTGCGGTGGTCGATACGCTCCGGGCTTCCGTTTCTCTCCAAAAAGTCGTTGGTATAGTCAGCCCATGCCTTGCGCCAAACAAGCGCATTCTCTTGGCTGTTCCAGCCCGTGAGGTCAACCTTGTGCGTCTTATACCTGCCGCTTGGCAAGCGGATACGCTCGCCGTTTTCGTCAAGGTCATATTCCTTTTTGGACTTCGCCGCCCACGCGCCGCGCTCGTCAAGGGGGCGCATAGTCAGCATGATATGACAATGGGGATTGCCGCTGTCGGTGTCGTGAATGGCATAATCAACGCACATTCCTCTGGAAACAAATTGAGAGGAACAGTATTCCCGGACAAGCCGGATCTGTTCCTCTCGTGATAATTCTACGGGGAGTGCCGCGTCAATCTCCCTTGCAAGCTGGGCGTTCCCGGCTTTCTCGTAAAGCTCCACGCTGTTCCACAAAGTAGCGCGGTCAGAGAAAGAGGGCGGGACGTGGGGCGGCAGTAGGATTTCGGTATGGACAACGCCGCCTTTGCGAGTGTAGTCATGTGTCATTCCGTCCCATTCGTTTGTCAGCTTTTCGCCGCTTCGGTAGGCGGCTGCGGCAACGGCTGATTTGCCTTTTCCTCGGCTCACAATGCCGATGTTCCAATGGTAAATGGCTATGGGTATCACCTCCCGGATAGGATAATAAATCCCGCAAAAATGGTACAGACGCCAACGGCGGGTGTACTGTTTTTGTGGGTGTGCAGGGATAGCCGCGAAGCGGCGCAAGGGGTGCAGCCCCTTGTTGCGGCAAAGCCGCCATATCGGAGCGCGGGGTAAAATCCCTGTGCGGAGATAAGCCCTCGGCAGAGCGCACACGCCCGCAAGGGTGTATAAGTGCGCCCTTGTTGCCAAGGGATTATTTAGCTTGTCGTTTCCTCGGCTCGTTTTCTCAAAAACTCCCGCGCTGGTTCACTCGTCAAGGCAAGCCGGAGAAGTGCTGTGGCTTCCTCGTCGGTCATGTTCTTTGCTTCCGGCACAATACTTTCAAAGACTGCGCCCCGGACGATAAGGCGGTGGCTGCGCGTTCTGCGTTCTTCTTTGGATAGCTTCTGACGCAACATCTTTTCCCGGTTCTCAAACTGCCGGATTTTCTTCTTCCCGTCCTCAATCTCGGCTTGCAGCTCCTCACGGGTTTTCTCTCTCGGTTTCGTCATGGGTGGCCGCTCCTTTCTGCCTGTCGGCATAGAAAAAGGACAGTCGATTTCTCGGCTTGCCCTTTTGGGTGGGTATTAAGTTTTATTGTGTGCTGTTTTATCTTACCCTTATTGTTTTGACACTTTACTTAAACGGGATATTTCATCATCATTATTCAATAATCGTGTTGATAGCAGACTGTACCGCTTTATATCTCCCCTCATTTGAGTGTGCCGCTAAACAGGTAATTAAATATGCTTTTCCATCTTTTTCATACAGAACAACAATGTTATAGGAAGATGCCATTGTTCCTGTTTTCATTCCTTTAACATTTGCATTATAGTACGGTGAATTTTCATCTAAAAATTCATTTGTATTTTTCCATGTAAATTCACCTTGCGGAGTTTGAATTGAAAATTCGCTTTTTCCAATACATTCTTTAACAAAATCGTAGTTAAGGAGCTTCAACGCTACGCGGTTAATGTCATCTAAATGAGAGTCAGCTTGCATAGACGCGCCACTTGGGTCATTATATAAATTTGTTTTGGAATAGCCTGCTTCGATTAAATACTCACTAAGTTCTGTCATGAAATAATCTATATATTCCGTTGCTGTATAACCTTCGCCTAATTCGTTTTTAGCGATATGATATGCCAACGCATAGGCTGCGTCATTTCCGGAAGGAACAAGCATAGCCTCCATGATTTGTTTAACTGTGTATTCCCCAGCATACAGATTTGCTAAAGATGAACCCGCCGGAACAAGTTCTAATACCTCTTGATTTACTTCAACAATATCTTCCAAATCTACTTTTCCCAAAGCATAATCAATGGCAAATAGTTTTGCCAAACTTGCGACAGTGGGCAACTGGCTATCACCCTCGTAAAATAAATATTCTTCTTGCTCAATATCATAAACAGAAAATGAAAGAGCGTCCTGCGGAATGTTAAGCTCGTTCGTACTTAGTTGAAAATCAATTTTTTTATAGATGTCCTTTAAGAAATCAAAACGATAAATCCCTGTTTTGTGTAGCCCAATTACTGCAACAAATGCTATAAACAACACTGTTACAAAAGCTATTATTATCTTTTTACATTTTCTATGCTTCTTCATATTTTTTCTCCCACGAATTTATATCTGCCATTCTGTGCCTTTGAGAAAAGTATAGCACAAGAACATGAACAAATCCACATTATTTCAACAAGTTTGTAGTGCTGTTTTCTCTGGCATATCGCCGCGCTGCTTCCCGCCGTTCCTCGCTGTATGGGGCGGTCAGACGGAAAGAGAAACGGCCTTTCTCAATGTCAAACTCCATGCAGCCCGTTTCCCGGGTCGGTGTCGGTCTGCTTGCAGTTCTCCGGGTAGCGGCGGCTGTATGCAAGCATCCGTTTCTTTAGGTCGGTGTTGTGGGTGCGGATATGGATCAGCGGGTCTTTCTCGTCAAACCAAATATCGGTGGTCTTTTCCTGCTTCGTAAGCCCTGTTCTCATAAACTCTCCTTTCTGCGCCCCTGTTACGCAATAGGGGCATTTTTCGGGTGTTTTTCCCGGCTCTTGACTTGGGGAAAATGAGGATTTTCAAATAGAAACCGCCCGGACAGGGAATGGTTCGTCGGGGCGGCTGTTATCGCAAGATTTCTGTTTTTTCCGGCTCTTGACCGTCAGACGCGGATAAACGCGAGCTGTCGGCAAGCACCAGTTTGAGCAGCTTGTCGCGGAATGTTTCTGTGCTGCTGTGATTGAAAAATAACTCCGCAACAATGGTCTGCCCGTTCCTCTGGGTCGTGATGATACTGTCGGGGGTCTGTTCTGCCATAGGCGGCTCCTTTCTTCGGGCGCAAAAGAGGGATTTCCCGTAGTTCGGAAAATCCCTCTTGGTTGACGGTTATTCTGTTTTACTGTGTGGGCTGTGCGGCGGCTGCCTGCGCCTTTCTCCTTGCCCGGTATTCCCGCGCTTTCATGCGGTCATACTCCCGCTGCCTTTCAAGGTTTCGCGCCCGGTACTCCCTTGAATACTGCCGGTGGTAGGCGCGGCTCTTTTCCTTTTTGGCTTCTTCGATTTCCTCCCGCATTTGCCGGATTCCCTGCTCGGTCGGCTCTGCAAGCTGTGTCACTTCGTTCTCAAACTTGCCAATATAATTGAAATATATGCTGATGTGCTGGATTGCGTATCTCGCCCTTTTCTGGTCGCGCTCATGCACTTCAATCCGGCTGATAAACTCGTTGAGAATGGCGGGGGTCAGGTCGGTAAAGGCGGCATGGCGTTCCGTCAGCTTCAAAAACTTCTGCGCCCGTCCTCCCGCGTTCTCATAAGCGGATAGCTGCTCTTGGAGCGTGGCAAGCTCCGCTTTCAGCGCATAGTATTCTTCCGAATACTTCTGCGACATCTGCTCATAGCGGTCTTGCGGGATCGTGCCGAGGGCGTTGTCCTCATAGAGCTTATTCAGCACCTTGTCAATCTGTTCAAGGCGCGTCGTGATTTGCGGGATACGCTTCTGCTGCTTCTTGGTCTGGTCGGTCTGCTGCATGGCAAGGTTCTTTTTCACTAAGGCTTCAAACTCCGCCCGGTTGCTGATAGAATAGTCCTCGATTTTCTTCAGCACTTCCGCGATGGTCTGCATGAGCAAATCCGCGTCCATGATGTGCGGGGAATTGCATTTGGGGTTTTTGGCTTTTCCCTTGTGGTACTCGCTGCAAAAAGCAACGTGCCGCTTGCCGCCGTTCCGGTAATCTATACGAATGTGCATTTTTGCGCCGCAGTCCTTACAGAAAAGTAAGCCGGACAGAGGGTGGATTTCCCCGTCCCCGTTGGGGCGTCTGACGGGTGCGTTTTCCAAAATCCGCTGTACGGTTTCAAAATCGCTGCGGCTGATAATCGGCTCATGCACATTTTCTGTGATGTGCCACTGGCTCCGGTCTACATAGTGGTTATGCTTATCCCGGAAATGCTTTGTAGTCTTGAAGTTGACTACATCTCCGCAATACTCCTGCCGTGTGAGGATATTGGTCAAGGTGGCTTTGTTCCACTTGCAGCGGTTATCCTCGTTGAGCGTCTTATTTTTACAGGTTCCCCGCCCTCGGTCTTTCATGTAGAAAGTGGGGGTTGGGATTTGCTCCTGTGTCAGATATACGGCGATTTGGTTTCGGTTCTTCCCGCCGATAAACAGGCGGAAAATAAGGCGTACAACCTCGGCGGCTTCCTCGTCGATTATCCAAAAATCCTTGTTGTCCGGGTCTTTGACATAGCCGTAAGGGGCTTCGGTGACAATCGGCTTTCCGCTCATGCCTTTGGTCTTAATGCCTGTTTTCACTTTCTTGCTGATGTCCTTTGCATACCACTCCGACATGATATTGATAAAGGGCGCAAACTCCAATGTGTCGGGTTTCTCGCTGTCAATGCCGTTGTTGACCGCGATAAAGCGCACATTGTTCCGTCTGAATATCTCCATCGCGTTTCCGACTTGGAGATAGTCACGCCCCCAGCGGGTAAGGTCTTTCATAATGCAGACACCGATTTTCCCGTTTTCCACATCGTCCATCATGCGGGAGTAGGCGGAACGGTCAAAAAACCTGCCGCTTTCGTCATCGTCGATGTAGTGCCGGATATTGGTTAGGTGCTGCCCTCTGGCATAGTTCTCCAAAAATATTTTTTGGTTCTGTATGCTGTTGCTCTCGCCGCCGTCCCTGTCCTCGTCGCCCACGGAAAGGCGGGAGTAAAGGGCTGTAATTTTGCTATAATCAGTCATGTGCATAACCTCCTGTGCGTCCATGTATGTGTCATTTACACTTAAAATTATGCACTCCACCGGGCAGAACCGTATTCCACATTTTTGCGGTACTTCTTAGCGTCCTTTCCTTTGAGATAGACAATCAGCCGTATCAAGGCAGCTCCGCAGATTCCCACCAGCCAGTCAACTGCCGCTCCCGGCCACAAACTCTGAAAAGCCATTGAAAACCCATCGCTAAGCCCTAAAAATTTTGCCGGAGCATCCGCACCGGGAGCAAGACGGACCGCCTCGCCCAGATTAGCGAATACCAGAACGAACAGAAGATAAGGAAGGTTGGGGAGCAGATATTTTTTCAGGGTATCGGTATTTATGTTCAACGCTCCGGCCCTCCGTGTTCTTTGTTCTTTACCCGGTCACGGCCAAGAGACTGCGCCAGTTCCTTAAACTTATGAAGCTGGGAAAGCAGTGAAGGTCTGGTTTCACGGGTAAGGTCCTTTTTGGTATATTCCTTAAATGCTGCCGTCAGCGCACTTGCCTGATTTGCCTTAAAATAGACCGTCCAGGTAGGCGGTGATGTATCGGGACTCTTCTCAATGTGATAGCGGACCTGATGTTTCCTTGCGTACCGCTCAAATGAGCGAATCCGTCCGGTCACTTCTATATTTTCCGAACCGCCGTCCCTGCCGGCAAGTCGCTTCATACTGTTGCGTCCAACTTTCGGGGTATTGCATTCCTGTTCCATTTTCCGAAGTGCCGCAGCAATGGCAGCACGCAGCAGACGCCCGGACAGCTTTGCTGCCTGCACCGAAACAGACACGGTTCTTTGTTCTAAATCTTCCTGCATGGGTTCCTCCTTCCTTTGAAAATATAGGGATCAGCCTCTAACGCGCCTCGCCAAGAACCTGTTGGCGTGAGGAACGTTCATTGGTTTTTGCTGCCTGATCTACCTGAATTTTGGCATGGTGGAGAAGGGTTTTTATAATGGAAGCAGGATGTTCCTGTTCTTCCAGGTGTTCCACCATACCTTTGCACTCGTCCGGGAGATAATATGCCATATCCTTACATGCCGCCTGCAAGTCACCAATGAAGCCCCAGCAGCTATCGGAGAGTACCCCGTTTTTATATAATTCAAATCCATAGCACTCCCCGCGGAGATAGGCGTCATAGACAGCTACCTCACTCCGCATCAGATCCTCGGCCTGTTTACGGATAGCGCCGGTCATTTTCTCGCCGCCAAACTCCTTTAAGGCTGCCTCTTTGGAAACATAAATCCATCCGACCTGCCCGCTGTCCCATTCTGCATGAACCGCCTTTCCGATAAAACTTTCCGTACGCAAAGCAAGACCGGAATGATCGTAAAGATACAAAGGGAGCATCAGATATTTTTCAGAAATCACACGGAGCATCCGGTCATCTACCGCACGCGGGTCCGGGTGATCCCCGGTCATGTGCCTGCTCCATGCCATATTTACCATACGTTCATACCGCTGCATTCCACGTTCATCATTGCCAACCGTATTTAAGTACATTTCCCGAAGAAAATCATCTTTGTCAATATAGTTGTGGCTGTCACCCAACTGGTAGCGTCTGTGAAAGCAGACCATCGTTCCGAAATTGTCATTTACTTCTCGGGGACTGATGAGTATGTCGTCCGGCTGCACCATTAGGGCATAAGGTTTCTGTTCTGCCATCAGCATAAGTCATCAACTCCTTTCCGGTTCCCGCTTTTTATCCGGTGTTTTCATTTCTGTTTCGGCAGCCTGCCTTTTTGCATTGTCAAGCTGTGCTCTAAGAGAAGTGTCCTGGCTCACAGCTTTTGAAAATCCAGGCACCTCCTTAAAACCAAAACTGTCTACATAATGAGCGGTATCTTTACCATTTTGGTGTAAGACCACCACATCCGAAACCGAAAGGGAATGTCCTCGGAAATCTTCCGGGTGATTGATATTAAAACGGGTATATATATCCTCCAAAGTTTCACCCTGTACCAGTTCTGCCGCATAAACCATCTGGTAATTGTCACGATTTATGCGAAGCCCTTTCTTTTCCAGCCAATCCGAGGACATGAACCGCAAGTGATCGGTGCTGTCTGAACGGTCAAGCTGATAAATTGAATAGGTGCTGATTCCGTATTCTTTTTCATAGGAAGAAATGCGTTCCAGGAAAGGATCGGTTTCACCCTCTAAGTGTTCTTCACGTTCCAGACTTGCCAGCCTCATGCGGATTTTGGAAGTCTGACCGGTGAGCAGTTCATCCGCCATGCGTTCCTTTTCGGAATGAAAATCCGGGTATAAGGATTCGTAAGTCTCGCTGTTCTGCCGAAAGAATGTGTCCAAATCAAAAGCAAGGCTTGTCGAATCATCCAGCCGGATATTATCGTCAGCCATGCCATTTGCAATCACCATACTCTGAGGAGGCTTCTCGCTTTCTTCTGGAAGCGGCTGTTTAACTGCCAGATATTTTCCGGCTATGCGGACAAATTTTTCCGGGTGCTTAAACTGTTCGCTGTACTTCTCCATCAGATCAGGGGAGAGGTCAGAAAAACTTTCCTCGCCAAGCCCGACAATCAGGAAATTACCTGCAATAATGTCATAGATATTTCCGTCCTCGTCGCTAAGCGCCCGGTTAAGAGGCATCCCCATAATCTTGCCTTCCTCATTACAGACAATCGCAACCGGGTCCTCATAGGGATAAACTGCCTGAATATGTCCGCCGACAGCTTTCTGTAAAGCCTCCAGTCCGCTGTTAATCTCTGTTTCACAGGGCATTTTGCCCGGTTCCACCATTAAAATTTTCATCGGTTCATTTCCTCCTTCTTTTTTGCTGGTGCTCCTGCATGGGGAACTGCCTTATCCTGTGTTTTTGCAGCCGATAACTTCCCTAACACAGAAGCCTTTTCCGGCTTTTCAGGCATAGAAATACCGCCATCTGAAAGATCAGCGGCGGCTTTTACCGGTTCTTTTCCTTCCACGGTATAGCCGGGAAGGAGTGTACCGTGAACACAAAAATGATTTTCGTATTCTTGCGGGATTGGCGGGGAAACCTCTGTAAATAAATGTGCATAGGCTTTCTTGCGCCCCTCCAGATATTTCATAGCCGCAGCTTTGTCCGTATAGCGTTTATTCCGCTGGCCTGCAATCTGCTTTCCATATCCCTCTTTGGGAGATTTCAGGTACACATCCCAGCTCACATACCAGGCAACCGGCACACTTTCTTTTGTTTCACGGTTGTATTTGGTATCTTCCCATACACTGCACGACATACTGTAAACACGGTTGCTGATTTCCTCCCCATCCCGATAGCCGCCATTTTTCTGCCACTGGTTATTACTGTGACTGACCTCCGGGGTACGAAGATACTCAATCGCCCGGTTAAGATTCTGAGTATAAGCCGCCTGCTTTTCCCACTGGTTTGCGGCAGCTACTACAATTTCAAAGGCTGTCTGCTCGCTGTCCATGCTGTCCTTGCGAAGTGCCAGAAGTGCATCCTCACCTTTGGCAATCAGAGAAGAAAGGTCTGTCTGTTCACAGGTAATGCTATGTTCAATTTTCAGAGAATGACCAGGTTCCAAATGATCCCCATACCGAAAGGCACGAAAATCTTTATTTTTTCTAAATGAATTTCACCTCCTAAAGTTCCGGTGCGTGGGTGCTTTTAGAAGCTGCCTGCACTGGCTTTTCTTTTACTGCTGGTTTTGCTGCCGCAAGCTGTCCGATTACCGAAGGCCGGCTGTCTGTAAACATGGAAATCTGTTCATTTTCTGCCAGCGGAACATGTTTAACCGGAAGTGGCTGTGTGATGTCCTCATGGGTGAGAATGTGCTGCAATTTCAGATCCGCCACGATTTCATCAAAGACGGCGTTGATTGCTTTTCGTTCTTCCCCCTGCGGGTAAGCCCGCAAAAGTTCTGTGTTCCCGGATTTATCGGTAACAAAGGTCAATGCACATTCGGCATGGCCTGTCAGATAATCCGAAGCATAGGGCAAGCGTATCTTTGACATAACAGGCAAAGGCTCTAGCGGTCATTTCCACGTTGCTATCCCAATAGCCACCGTCCTTTTCACATTCCTTTCCCATTTTCATGGAATTACGGTAATAGTCTGTTTCGGTGCGTCCGATCTGCGGTGTTTCCTGTTCCTGCATCCCGTGAAGTATCCGCTCAAAAGATTCCAGCCTTTCCCGTTCGCTTTTAGGAATGACCCGCCCGGCAGTCTGCTTTTTCAGGGTACTGATTTTATCCACCGTTCCGGGCTCCCCGGAAAGAAAAGCAGTTTTTAGGGCAGCATACTGTTCCAGCGTGCTTTCGTCTCCATAATATTTCAGGGAACTAAGCACCGCAGAATCCAGCCAGCCTTCCGCATTTTTCTGCATCCGGGCATTCTGTATCTCGGTACGCCTTGCCGCCTGCTCCTGGCTTTCCGGCTTATACTTCATGGTATCAACCAGCTTTTTGAACAGCGGGTAGAGGTAGGGCTGTTCAGAGAGCAGCCCTTTTGCCCCCATCTTTGTACCCAGGTAATCATCAAAGCCATGCCACCACTCATGGGCCAGGGAACCGGCTCCGTGCATTTTTGTAAGGTTAATGACTTTCCGAAGCGGTTCATAGTGGGCCGCCGCGTTGCCGCTGCCTCTGGCACCGAAAGCAATCGCAAGCACACCCTGATAAGCAATATCTTTGTCGTTTACCTGCAGTGCCGACGCCAAATCCTTTAATGCCTCAAATCCCATGTTGAGGGAAGCCTGCCGGTCATTCTGATTCATCCAGTTTCCAAACTCACCGCCACGGAAACCGAAGGTATCAAGATAATCCTGCCCGTTGATTTCCTGGCCGCTCCGGTAATCCGGTCCGCCCCGGTGCACATGTTCAAGCTGTCTTGGCACAAATCGGACTTTTCCGCTTTTGCTGCGCTGCCCGGCAAATTCTTTCGCCCAGCGCAGAGCAGCCTCATGGGATTCTATATTTGTCTGCAAAATTGAATAGCCTTTTGTAACATAATAAGTACCCGGTCTCCAGTCACCGGCTCTGGAATAGCCGTTTTTTCCATCATAGAAATGGATCGCATAGCCCGCCGGTACTTTCTGGTCTTTGGGAACGCCAAACTGTTCCTTTCTGGCTTTCTGTGTGAAATCCCGTTCAAAGTATGCTTCGGAGCGGATATGAAGGGTACGTGCCAGCTTATCGGTAATGACCGGATTATTCCTGCCTTTTTCCGTAGCGGAGTAATAGATTCCACTGCCCCAGCCCTGCACTATATCCACATAGCCGTTTCCTACAAGGAAGCGGTCATAGACGCCCATAGCGTCCGCCACAGTCTGAACGTCCTCCATCACAGCTTGTATCTGCCGGACCGTATCAATATATTCTTTCTGTCTGGCAAACCGCTTTTCCGGGGTATTGTCGCTGTACCTGTACTGTGGGGAAGCTCCCAGGCTGTCACGCACTTTTTTTACAAAATAAACGACACCGAGAGGGCTCCCGGCATCCAGCATGGCCTGATAGTCCGGCTTTTTCCAAACGTTATCCTTTTTCACAAATTTTTCTGCCTCACGTTCATTCATACTGCTAAGGTCATCTGCGTAGAGGCCGCGGTCTTTCCAAAGGTCTTTTTTCGCACCGCCAATCTTTTCCCCGAAATCCTCATGCTGTATGGTATTTGCCAATCTGCATCACCTCCAGTCTGTCCATACAGTTACCGCTCCGGGGCAGGAGCAGTTTTTACTTTGTTTTTCTCCGGTCTGCTCCCCATAAGCCTTTCCACCTCACGGTCACAAAGCTGGTCCAACGCACCCAGGTCCTCCCGGTGTAATGGCAAATTCCCGGTAATATTCATACCAGAGTCCGGTAGTAACCGCTGCGATGGGAGGTATCTTTTCTGCCCCGGCAGGGAGAAGCCGGTAAACCGGAGCTTCGTCATAAAGGAGCAGCTTCTTAGCGGCTGCCAGCGGTATGCGGTATTTATCCAGGTCAGGGTTCTGTGCCTGGTTCATATACTCGATATTGAGGCGTTCTTCTAAATATTCATTGGAGACGGTAAATGCCTGACTTTTCCAGCGGTCAAAGACTTCCGCATAATGCTCCCGCAGAACAGCCATTGTCTCCGGCGCATACTGAAACCCCCAGCTTTTCAGGGCTAATTTCTCGTAAGGCTCCATTGCGTGCCATTTTTCAAGGCTGACAACCGTTTCCTGACCGTCTTTGTCCTGGGCACTGACACCGAAAGGAATCTTTGAAAATGCTTTGACATCCTTACGCAGCGTGTCCAAATCCATCATCAGAATATCACCGTGCTGGTGCCCGTTTTCAATTCTGTCTGCATGGAACAGGAAAGCCCTTGCCCCGATGTATTCCGTGGTAAAAATCATCTGGTGCAGGTCTGCGGTAGTACGGTATGCTGCCAGGGCATCATGCAGCCACATGTGATTTTTCCCCATAATGGCAATGGTGTCCGGCTGAACCTCGGTGGCAAGAGTACGCATATTAAATTCACTTTCCCGCAGGAAGTCTCCGGCAAGCACATGGAGCATATAGGCAAATCTCGGAATGTCCGTATCTTTAACATGATAGATTTGCGGTAAAGGTTCCTGCTTCATTACGGCGCCTGCCTTTCTGCCGGTTCGTGGTACCCGACGATCTTTCCGATGATTTCCGGCTCGGTTTCATAAATCTGCATGAGACGCCTTGCCGTGCCGCAGGGCAGCGCCGCCCCGGTAGTCCAAAGCCGCACCGTGGAAGGTGACACATTCATCAGAAGTGCAAAGGCTTTTTCGTTCATATCCAGTTTCTTCATCAGCCCCTTTACCATAGCGGGGGCATATTCCGGGCATCTGGCAGCTCCGGCAATCATCTGTAATGCGGTCTGTTCTGTATTCATTTTGTTCCTCCTGTTAAATTGAAATAGCCGCCTGTTTCCGGCGGCCTGGTAGTTGGCGGTCTGTATGCTGTTCTCTGAAAACCAGCAGTTTTTCGTTGTAATCCTTTCCGGTGCGCGGCGGGTTGACGCCCACCCGGATATGTTTGAAACGCATATCGTTTTCCAGAAGGGCTTTTATCTTCCGGGCATTGACAAGACCGGCAAGGTCATTGTCCATGTAAAGTGTTACACGGTGGATTTCCGGGTGCCGTTCCAGAAAAGAAACCAGGGCAACCGGTGATGTGCCGCCCAAAGATAGGCGGTAGCCATCCCATTTCCAGCCTTCCAGTTCCTGCAGCGTTGCATGGGAAAGAGCGTCTATGGGGGCCTCGAATACTGCAAGCTGGCGGCTCCCTGGATTTTGAGGCGGATAGCAGAAACTAAACCGTTTATCACTGCCGCCCACATCCTTTTTCAGATTTCCACCGATACTGCGCATACAGGCAAACCGGGATTTCCCGGCATCGTCTTTTCCCACAAAGACACATACTGCCTCGCCCTTATAGTTTGACTCATACAAAAGTCCCAGCCTAAGACTACGGCTGATGACTTCGCTGCTGATCCCGCGCCGCTGTAAGTAGGACACCATGAAGGTGGCACACCGTTTCGCCCAGGGAAGGGAGAAAAGTTTTCTTTCCAGCTCCCGGTAAGACCTGCTTGGAGCCTCCGGTTTTCGGAATGGCTGCACTGTCTGTACTTCTCCGCCGGTCAGCCGGTTTACTGCATCCACCAGACCATAACCCCGAATCTCAATCAGGTAATCCAGTGCGTTCAGGCTCCGTCCACGGCTGTTCCAGTACCAGTATCTTTTCCCGGTGACATAGACCAGACTGTCATGTTCCTTATGGCGGTAATTGGGTCCGTCACGCTTTAATACTGTTGGCTCATAGGATTGGAGATAAGCAAACAGATCAGCGTTCCGGGCCTGTTCGATCAGCTCCTTGCTTACGCCGGCCATTTATCCGGCACATTGTTTCGTTTCATTGTGCTTCGCCTCCTTTCTGAGAAAAAAATTAAGCACCGTACAGGTCATGGTTGACCTCCGCCCGATAGTAACTGTCCATTGTTACAGGAGCGTTGTACAGTGCTGCCAGCAGATATGCCTTGATGTTGTTGACTTTCGTAGTATTCTTGTCGATACAGTCAAAGACATACTCTAAGTGCCCGGAATTGATTTTCAGGAATCTGCTTTTGACGATCTCCTGCGGAAAGTCATCTCCGGCAATACGGATAAACGGACGCTTGGAGAGCACGGTTTCCAGCATAAGCTCCACAGTCTCGTCAAGACGTTCTTTTCCATAACGGTCAATCAGAAAGTCATACTCGATATTGTCCTGAATGATATTCCGGTATGCGTTTACCAAATCAATCCTATCCATCCAATCCTCACGGGCTGCTGCCTCCGGTGCTGCCGGATAGATTGATTGATGTGTTCTTGATCTATCTTTATTTATTTTTTCTGTATTTGTTGAATCAGTATTTAATTGTGCGGGATTTTCCTGTTCAGGTTTTCCCAGAACAGGTTTTGCCTGTTTTGGATTTACCTGTCTTGGATTTTCCCGTTTAGGTGAAATGCCTTCTGTTTCAGCACTCACAGGCTTTTCATGGATGGTGTACTCTATATCTCCCAACTGTCCGTTTTCATAGCGGAGGCGCTGCCTTGTGAGATAGCCGTGCTGCTCCAGTTCTTTCAGAGCAGTGGTAATGGAATCCACACCGTCCTTGCAGATACAGGCCAGCCCCTTAGTGGTATAATCCCAATCCTCCGGCAGCGACAGCATGAGGGAGAGAAGCCCTTTTGCCTTTAAGGACAGTTTGGCATTGCGCAAGTGGTGATTGCTCATTACCGTAAAATCCTTTGTTTTTTCCACTCGAAATACAGCCATTTCAAAGCCTCCTTTCTGAAAATTTATTACAGGGCACGATCCCTGTTGTCATAATGAAGATAGCCGCCCGGTGAAACCTTTGCATGGTTTTGGAGTTTGACTTCTCCTTTTTCCTGGCTTTCAAGGAAACGCTGATAACCTGCGTCAGTAAGGAACAGGCGCATCTTATCACCTTTATCCCCGACAGGAGCATCAGGGGAAAGCACATCAAAAATAATCATGTGACGGGTAGTATCGTCAAAGCGTTCCAAAGCCATGATGTCATGCCCCTTTAAGCGCTCGGCACCGGATTTTTGTCTGGTCTCTGCAAGAAGCTCACCGATTGTTTTCGGTCCGCCCGGAACACGGTAATTTTTCCGTATATCTTGAATCAGCTCCAGACATTCCTTTTCCGGCATACTTTCTAACTTGTGGATCAGACTTCTGGCTGCCTCCCTCTGTTCCGGTTTTGGCATATATGAGATACCGAAGCGAAGTTCGGATAACACTTCCGATTTGCCATAGCCATCGGCCTGATACAATATTCTTTTTTCTGAATCTGATAAATTCATAGGATCCTCCTTAAAAATAGGTATGAAAAAAGGACGTCCATCATAAAAGATGTAACGCCCACGGCAGCCAGCATAAATGCTTTTTTATTCAATTTACAGTTTATTCAACACTTCTCCAATATCCGCGCTAACGCAGATTGAATTATTTTGGATTTCTTTTGGTGCATACGCCTCATTCAAATTTATGCAGGCATAGACCGCATCCGGCCACTCATGTACCATACGCCAGAAGCTAAATTTTACTATGGCTGGCGTATTCATGCCAGTGCCTAATTCCAAAAACAAAGTATTCATTTTTTTGTGCCGTCTGAGGAAGTCTGCGTAACGCTCTGACGCTGTGTGCCAGCCTTCATCCTCCACAAAGGTATTGTCTGCGCGAAGGTTCATTGTCATAGGCGCACCACAGACAGGGCAGCGTGGAATTAACTCCGATGGGACTTTCATGTCTTTTTGCTGCTCCATCATTTGACGGACGATTTTCTCATTGTCATAAGTTTTTTTGTGACATGGCACGCTGCATTGCCAGAGTCCATAGTCTCCTTGCGTATAAAACAGTCTTTTCTTATCAAATCCTGCTTTCTGAAAACAATGATCCACATTGGTTGTCAGAACAAAATAGTCTTTACCTTTAAGCAAAGAGAGCAGCTTCTCATACACCGGCTTTGGCGCATCAAGATAGCGGTTAATATAAATATACCGGCTCCAGTACGCCCAATGTTCTTCCAAAGTATCATAGGGGTAAAAGCCGCCTGAATACATATCATTGAAATGATACTTTTCGGCAAAGTCGTGGAAGTATCTGTCAAAGCGTTCTCCTGTATAAACAAATCCTGCCGAAGTGGAAAGGCCGGCCCCTGCGCCAATAACAACCGCATCTGCTTTGTCCAGTGCTTCACGCAGCCGGTCAATACCTTCAGGTGAATTTTGCGATTTAAGGATTCTCGAACCAAACATTATGCGCACCGCCTTTCTCCATATTTTGTTGATTTATTGAACAAATAACCCTGAATCTGCTGTTTAACCATATTTTTTCTTAGTTTGCGTCTGGTGCTCAAAGAACGTAACACCGGGCTTGCTTTGCGCATCGCCCTTATAATACATAATCATCAATATAGCAAAGGAAATATATTGCGAAATTGCGGTTGAAAGTCCCGCACCCGCAATTCCCATTTTTGCGCCGAAAATCAAAATCGGGTCAAGAATTATGTTGAGCATGCCGCCTGCTGTAAGCCCCACCATGGCAAGCGAGGCCTTGCCCTCGTATCTTAATATATTGTTTGCAACGCAGCCTCCGGTCATTGCCGGGCCTGCCGCCAAAATAAAAATTCCGTATGCCTTGGAATAGGGTAAAATCGTGGCAGTGCTGCCCAAAAGGCGCATAAAAGGGGTTAAGAAAATTATGCCCAAAAATCCGATTAACGCACCCGTAAGCAGTGCCAAAAACAACCCTGTTGAGGAATATCGCCGTGCCTTTTCAATGTTTTGCGCGCCCAGATTTCTGCTTATGCGGCTGCCGGAGCCGTGGCCGAACATAAAGCCGAAAGCCTGCAAAATCGCCATCAGGCTGAAAACAACGCCCGTTGCGCCGCTTGCCGAAATGTTGATTTTTGAAACGAAATAAGTGTCTGTTGCATTATAAATCGTTGTTATCAGCATGCTGATAACCGTTGGCACGGCAAGAGATGCAACAAGCTTTTTTATCGGCGTTTGCGTCATTTTTGTGTATTGCTTTTCGGCTGCGCTTAAAATTTTTGCATTATCCGATTTCATTCTTTATCTCCGAAATTAAAGCTTTTCGGCAGCTTTTATTTCCGCTTCTTCTCTTTCTTCCTCGGCGCGTTCAAAAATTTCTTCGCGCTTCTCCGCTTCTTTGTTTACAAACATTAAAAGAAATGCCGCAAGCAGCCCGCCTGCCGCAATCAGTGTTGAATATCTGCCGATTGCGCTTGAAAGCACTGCGCCGATTGCAGCACCTAAAACGAAGAAGAAAATTATGGAATAATATTTAAATGCCGTTTTCAAAACGGTTTTGTTTTTTGTGGTTACGGCGTTAAAAAGATGCTCCGTGCCGCTGCGCAGATTGCCCGTGCACATTGTGGTGGTAAGCGGCACGCCGCTGATTTGTCTGAAACTTTGCACCTGAAGCGAGCACACAAATGCCACCAAGGCGTTTGTGAATATGTTGTGCATTCTTGTGGGTTCAACAAAGGATATAAACACCAAAGCGATTATTTCCGCCGCCACGGTTATTTGCCGCCAGTGGATGTAATTATTTTGCTTAAAAAGCTTTTTAATTCCCTCGGCGCAAAAAACGCCGCAGGCAAATGCCGTTATCGGGATAAGGTAAAAAAATGCGTCCTTAAAATCGCCCTCGGCAAGCTTTGCGCCCATCAAAACGATGTTGCCGGTTTCGGCATTGGCAAAAACTTTGCCGCGGCAAATATATGTGTGTGCGTCCAAAAATCCGCCCACAGTCGCTAAAATCGCTCCCAAAAGCAGAGATTCGGACATTTGCTTTTGTTTTCGTTTTCTCATAACTTTCCGCCTGAATATTATCAATATATTTATGTTATAATATTTATCTTATATAATTTTAACACCGAGCGGCGGCATTTGTAAATATTTATAATTTATTAAAATAAGCGCTTTGAGTGTGTTTATTTTATACAATTTTGCAGGCTCGAAGGCTCGAATTATGATTTTATTCATCATAATAATAAAAATCACATTCAGCAGATACGCATTTTTGCGGAGCGTGAACTACGCAAAGAAGCGCATTTTATCTGCCGAATGTGCTTTGAAATTTATGCTCTGTATTTCTTTGCCTGCAAATTAAACATATATGCGTATTTGCCGCCCGCCTCCATCAGCTCGGCATGGGTGCCGCTTTCGGCAATTTCGCCGTTTTCCATCACATAAATTTTATCCGCTCCCACCGTGGTGGAAAGCCTGTGAGAAATGAAAATAACGGTTTTGTTTTTTGCCGCCTTTTGCATTGCAAGGTTTAATTTGTATTCCGCAATCGGGTCTAAATTTGCAGAGGGCTCGTCCATGATAACATAGGGGCAATGCTTGTAAAAAGCTCTTGCAATCGCTGCCTTTTGCGCCTCGCCGCCCGAAAGCATGATTCCGTTTTCGTCGAATTCGCGCAGCAGGGGAGTGTTTATTCCGTTTTGAAGCTTCTTGGAAAAGCCGGCGTTTTCAAGCGCTTTAACGGCGCTCGGCTCATCAATTTCGCTTGAAAGAGCCACATTTTCGCCGAGCGTTGCAGCAAAAAGCTGAAAATCCTGAAACACTGCCGCAAATCTGCTGCGGTGGGATTCAAGCGATTCGTCCTTAATGCTTTTTCCGCCGATTAAAATTTCACCGCCGCTCACATCATAAAGCCTGAGCAGTAAATTTGTGAGCGTGGTTTTGCCTGCGCCGTTGTAGCCTACAAGCGCAATTTTTTGGTATGGCTCAATAGTTAAATTTATGTTTTTCAGCACCGGATTTGATGTGCCCGGATATGAAAAGGAAACATTTTTTAGCTCTATTTTCTGCGGCTCGCCGCACTCGGCTTCGTGGGCACCGTCTTTAATTATGCTCTCTTTGGAAAGAAATTCACGGAATTTACCAATCATTTTTGTTTGCTGAGAAAATTCGCGAGCTATGTAAACTGTTAAAAACGAAAAGGACGCCGCAATGCTCCACGCGCCGTTAAAGGCGGCAATGAAATCGCCTGCCGAAAGTGTTTTTGCCTTCAGCACGCCGTAGCCGAGGTAGAGCGGAAGCACAACCATAAATCCTAAAATCTGCACGCCGCTTTCCTGAAAGAAATAGATGAAATCGATTTTGCCCACATATTTGCGCTGGTTTTTGATAACCTCATCTGCCGCTTCGTTGTATCTTTTGATAAGCAACGGCCGAATTCCGTTCATGCGCACCTCTTTGGCATAATCCTGCAAATAGAATATCCTTGCAAAATAATCCGCTTTTCTGTGCTTTTTGTTGTTTTCGATTTGGCGCTCCGCCTGCAAATTACCGATTTTTTTGCTCAGCGGCGTAAAAATTATAACCGTGGCAAGAATTATCAGCATGCAAATCGGGTCAAGCGCCAAAATAATTCCGCATATCGTTATAAACGAAACAACCTCGCCGATGTAGCGGCGGATAAGCGTTAAAATTTGATTTAAATTGCCCGTTGAGGATTCAATGGCGAGAATGAAATTGTTGTAAAAATATGGGTCGTCGTATGAAGCAAGGTCAAGTGATTTTGCTTTGTCGTAAAATATTTTGCTTAAGCCCGCGTTTGCCTTTTCGCGCGCAATGTTCCAATAAAACTCACGAAAAAGGCAGGTCGCCGTTGTGCTTGCGATCAAAATTGCCGCAATTGCAATAACTGCATAAAGAATTTGGCGCGCATTGCTGCCGCTTTCAACGGTGTCGGCCACATATTTAGCACCTATAACGGCAATCAGCCTTGTGGGCAGGGCGGTGAATATGCCCGAAAGCGCCTCGCCGATAACAAGCAGCGGCGATATTTTAAAAAGCAGTTTTATAAAATAAAATATGTTTGCGCCCGTTGATAAGCTTGATTTTGCTTTTTCCATTATTCCGCCTCCTTTTTGTAGCTTGACGCTTGCAGAGCAAACATTTTTGCGTATTCTCCGCCCGCCGCCGTAAGCTCGGCATGGGTGCCGCTTTCGGCAACGGTGCCGTTTTCCATAACTATGATTTTGTCGGAAAGTACCGCACTTGAAAGTCTGTGCGAAATATAAATAACCGTTTTGTTTTTCGTGGCCTCAATCAGGTTTTGATACATTTTGTATTCCGCAATCGGGTCAAGCGCTGAGGAAGGCTCGTCAAGCACGGCAATGTCGAAATCGCGTGCAAACATTCTTGCCACCGCAGTTTTTTGCGCTTCGCCGCCCGAAAGGCCTGCGCCGTTTTCGTCAAACTCGCGGGTTAAAACGGTGTTTGCGCCTTGCGGCAGGGTGCTCACTTTGCCGTATGCACCGCTTCGCTTTAATGCCTCTTCGGCAAGGATTTCATCCTCGGGCGAGCATTCGCGGCATATGATGTTTTCGTTTACTGATAAAGCAAAGTTTTTATAGTCCTGAAAAACCGTTGCAAATTTTCCGCGCAGGCTTTCAAGCTCATATTCTTTTAGATTTATGCCGTTATAAAGTATTTCGCCGTCGTTTGGGTCATAAAAGCGAAGCATCAGCTTCACGAGCGTGGTTTTTCCCGCGCCGTTTATGCCCACCACGGCAACGGTTTCGCCCTTGGTGATTTTAAAGCTTAAATTTTGCAGGGAGTATTTCTTTGCCGCGGGATATTTGAAGCAAACATTTTTAAATTCGAGGCTTTCAAATTCACCCGCCTTTTTGCTGCCGGATTTGATTTCCGTTTCGCAATCGAAAAAATCGTGCAGATTTTGAAAATAAAGTGCCGCGGCGGATAATTCCGAAAAGCCGTTTGCGATTCTGTTTGCCGCTTCACGCACGGAATTTATTGAGGACAGCACAACGGAAAAGCCCGAAATCTGCAAATTTCTTGTTACCGCGAATTGATATCCCGCATAAGCGTATGTTCCTATTATCGGAATGAATTCGCCCAAAAGCGAGCTTAGCATGCTGTATAAAAACAGCTTTGTGCCGTATCTTTTTAAGATTGCAATATTATCCGAAACGGCGCGGTCAAATCGTTTTATGATAACGGAAAAAATGTTTGATGTGCGGATATCTTTTGCATAATCCTTTAAAAATAAGGTTCTTTGCGCATATGCTTTTATTCGGTTGTTCGTTGTCATTTCCAAATCGCGCTTATAAATCGTTTTGCTTTTGATAAGCTCAACCGCAAAAACAAACAGCAACGGAAGAAGAAAAATCAAATAAGAAGCGTCTATCGCCGCCACAAGCCCGATGACGGAGAAAAATGATATTATTCCCGCAACCACATTTGCAAAGCTGTAGCTGAAGGCTATGAAATAACCGCTTGTGAGTATTTCGGTGGCTCTTTGATATTTGTCGTAAAATTCCCGGGTTTTCATAGCAGCTTATGTCTGCCTCGGATGCTTTTTTGAAAATCATATTGTTCATGGCCTTGAAAATATCTTTTTGAATAACAAGGCCCTTGTAATCGCTTACGCACATTATAACTTCGCTTAAAAGTGAAACTCCGGCAAAGGCAAGCACGGTTTTTGCGTAATATGCAAAATCGTATCCTCCCTCAATAACGGAGAGCAGCGCTTTTAAAAACAGCACGCTTTGCAAAAAGTTTGTGAAAAGCATGGAGGATACCATTGCGATAACCTGCCACAGCATAAAGGTTTTGCTGCATTTAAAAAGTATTTTCAGCGCATAGGCGATGTTTTTCAGTATGGGCACTTTTGTGTTTTCGTGAACTTGTATCCAGCCCATTTTTTAACCTCCTTAATCAAGTGTCGGAAAGCAGGTGCGTTTTCACCTGCTTGCAAGTGAAAATTATCTTAAGTAAGATTCTTTCGGCATATTCCTTTTTTGCCTTGCCGTTTTTGCATAAAAAAGCCGCCGGCAATCAAGCCGGCGGCGCAAAAAGCAATGGCAATATATTATAAACTGCCCGGGGGATTTGGGAAGCTTATTTATATGCGGCATGCGTGCGAACACAGGATGATTTTTTGAAATAATTATATAAAGTTGTGCTTTTGCCGTAATAATATGGCATATAAGTTGCGATGTATCTGTGTTTTCTCATTATGTGTTCGCCTCCTTTTCGTGTTTATTTGCAAATATTCGTTTAATGAATTTTTTGTAGTATAGCACATTGCACAAACTTTGTCAAATCAAACTGATTTTACATAGATTTGACACAATTTGAATTTGCATTTGATTAAGTGTTGATAAGGTTTTGAGCAGATGATATACTAAAAATATACAGGCTATTTATCGGGCACATATTTCATAAATGCTTGTTTATTGTTTGGTTTGTGTCAAATATTTTTAATTTGAGGTAGAGTATGGATATATTTTCATTTTTCTCAATGCTGGGCGGGCTTGCGCTCTTTCTTTACGGCATGAATTTAATGGGCAACAGGCTTGAAAAGCTTTCCGGCGGTAAGCTTGAGCGCATCCTTGAAAAGATGACGGATAAAACTTATAAGGGCGTTTTGCTCGGCTGTGCCGTAACGGCGATTATTCAGTCCTCATCGGCGGTAACGGTTATGGCGGTTGGCTTTGTAAACTCCGGAATTATGGAGCTTTCAAGGGCAATCGGTGTTATCATGGGTGCTAATGTGGGCACAACCGCCACGGCTTGGATTCTTTCACTTACGGGAATAAGCGGCGACAGTTTAATTATGAATCTTTTGAAGCCGTCCTCTTTTGCGCCCGTGCTTGCGGTTATAGGTGTGTTTCTTTTGATGTTTTCAAAAAAAGAAAAGCGCAATAATGTGGGCGGCATACTTGCGGGCTTCGGCATTCTTATGATGGGCATGGAATTTATGAGCAATTCTATGTCCGGCCTTGCAGAAAGCGAAAAATTCGTTTCGGTTTTCACCAAATTCAGCAATCCGGTTCTCGGCATTCTTGTTGGCATGGTGCTTACTGCCGTTATTCAGTCTTCCTCAGCTTCTGTGGGTATTTTGCAGGCACTTGCTCTCAGCGGCTCCGTTTCTTTTGCAACGGCTTTTCCGATTATTCTTGGTCAAAACATCGGCACTTGTATAACTGCACTTATTTCTTCAATCGGCACAAGCAAAAATGCAAAGCGCACGGCTGTTGTGCACCTTTATTTTAATGTTATCGGCGTGCTTCTTGCAGCAGTTTTGTTTTACGGCGGCAATGCCATTTTCAAATTTGATTTTCTTAACGACAGCGTCGGGGCGGCGCAAATAGCTATGATTCATTCTGTGTTTAATGTGGTTTCAACTCTTGTGTTGCTTCCCTTTACAAAGCAGCTTGAATTTCTTGCCTGCAAAACCGTTAAAACAAGTGATAAGCACACTGCAGAGGCTCCGCTTCTTGATGATCGCTTTCTTATTAACCCAAGCTATGCGGTTGAAAAGAGTGAGGAACTTACGGATAAAATGGCCGATCTTGTTGAAAATTCCGTTTCCACCGTATTCTCGCTTGTTAAGAATTATTCTGATGAAAAGGCCGAAAAGGTTAAGGCAAATGAAAATAAGATAGACAGATATGAGGAAGTGCTTGAGGCTTATCTTGTTAAAATCAGCGCAATGAATTTAACGGATGAAGACAGTAAAAAGGTTTTCCTTCTTCACCATGCAATTGAGGAATTTGAAAAAATCGGCGATTACTGTGAAAATGTGCTTAAAATCAAAAAGAGCATTATTAAAAGCAACACTGTTTTCTCTGAAAAAGCAAAATATGATCTTTCGGTTATGATTGCGGCCACAATGAAGATAATAAATCTTACAATGGATGCCTTCAGAAACGGTGATCTTGAAAAAGCACATAAGGTTGAACCGCTTGAATCCGTTATCGATAAATTGAAAAAGGAACTCAAAAACAGGCATCTTAAAAGAATTGAAGAGGGCAAATGCTCTGTTGATCAGGGCTTCCTTTATCTTGATATGATAAATGCGTTTGAGCGTATGTCCGATCACTGCTCAAGCCTTGCAGTTTCAATGATTGAGCTTGAAGCAGGCGATTACAATGTGCACGAATATACAAGAGAACTTAAAGCCACGGATAAGAATTTTGTTGAAGCGGTTGATAAGTATCTTGAAAAATATTCACTCAGCTAACAGGCTGTGTGCTGAACGGAGGTTTTAATATGCCGTTAATTTATATTCTTGAGGATGATAACAGCGTTCGCGAGCTTGAAGCATATGCGCTTCAGGGAAACGGATTTGAGGTTAAGGGATTTGAAGAGCCTAAAAGCTTTTACAACGCGCTTGATACACAAAAGCCCGATCTTATAATAATCGACGTTATGCTGCCCGGCGAGGACGGTGTTTCTATCACCAAAAAGCTTGCGCGCAAGCTCGGAATTCAAGCGTATTCCGATTGTTATGGTAACGGCAAAGGATTCGGAAATAGACGCTATTAAAGGGCTTGACGGCGGCGCGGATGATTATATCACAAAGCCGTTTTCCGTTATGATTTTTATTTCGCGTGTTAAGGCGGTGCTTCGCCGTGTTTATGAAAGCGACGAACGCCGTGATTACACCTATAAAACGATCACTGTTGACGATAAAAAGCACAAGGTTTATTCAAACGGCAACGAGGTGGAACTCACCTTTAAGGAATATGAAATTTTAAAATATCTTTTGCGTAATAAGGGCATTGCCGTAACAAGAGAGCAGTTGCTCAATAAAATTTGGGGATATGACAGCGAAAGCGAAACCCGCACGGTGGACAGCCATATTCTTACCCTTCGCAAAAAACTCGGCGAAAGCGGCGCCCTTATAGAAACCATTCGCCATGTCGGTTATAAGCTTGGTGATTAAATGAATTGGAGAATTTTTAAAGGCGCTTTTGCGGCTTCGGCATCGGCGGTTTGCGTTGCCGTAATCATTTCTGTTATCATTGCTCAGTCTTCCTATTCGGAAAGCGGCATAAGCATGCTCACTGTTTATATTCTTGCCGGTTCATTGCCGTCGCTTGTGCTTGCTGCATTTTTTTCTCTTGCGGCTGCATATGGCGTTTCAAAAAGGCTTGCGGGCGAAATTGAAAAAATGGGCGAGGATATTAAGGATATCAGCAAAAATTGCAGGTATGAGGAATTGCAGCCGTTTGCCGATAAGGTGCAGGAGCAGCTTGATGAAAAAGAGCGCCTGCTCAATATGAAAAAGCGCTTTACTGCAAATGTGTCGCACGAATTAAAAACTCCGCTAACCTCCATATCCGGCTACGGCGAAATGCTGCAAACCAATATGGTGCGCCCTGAGGATGTGCCGAAAATCGGCGGAATTATTTATAAGGAATCTCAGCGCCTTATAAATTTAACACACGATATTATTCAGCTTTCGCAGCTGGAGGAATATGATTATAAGCCGATAATAGATTATGTTGATCTTATGCCGGTTGTTAATTACTGTGTTGATGTGCTTAAATTTAAAGCGCAAAAAAAGAATGTGGAAATCACCGTTCACGGCACCGATTGCAAGGTGAAGGGCACAAAATCGCTTATAGAGGAGCTTGTGTATAATCTTGTTGAAAATGCCATTAAGTATAATGTGGACGGCGGTAAAGTAACCGTTGATGTTTCCGAGGAGGATAGCCGGGTTTGCTTAAAAGTTTCCGACACCGGTATAGGCATACCGGAAAAATATCTCGGCAGGGTGTTTGAACGCTTTTTCAGGGTTGATAAATCACGCTCAAAGGCCACGGGCGGCACCGGGCTCGGCCTTGCCATAGTTAAGCACACGGCGGAATATTTGGGCGGCGGTGTTTCGGTTAAAAGCAAGGAAAACGAGGGCACCCAAATCACGGTTATACTTGCAAAATAGCCGGAGATAAATTATAATAATGTTATTATAATTTTAGCAGCGCAGGTAATTTAAATGTCTATTAAGCAAGGCAATTATTTAAAAGAATTAAGAGTTAAAAACGGCCTCAGCCAGGAAAAGCTTGCAGAGCAGCTCGGCGTTTCAAGGCAATCCGTTTCAAAGTGGGAGCAAGGCTATGCCGTGCCGTCATCCGATAACGTGCTTGAGCTTTCTAAGCTCTATGGAATTTCGGCAGATAATATTCTGAATTGCGAAGTTCCTCAGGCTGCCGAAGATGAAGAAATTTCAAAGGCTGCTTTGGGCGAAGAAATTTCAAAATCGCAAAAATCGCAGCAGACTGATGTGCTCAATGATGCAGTTGCCGAAAAAGAGCACGAAACAAAAAGCTCGGAAAAGCACAAAAAGCACAGCTGGCTGTTTGCCGCATATCCTTGCATTGCCGTTTTTGTAACACTTGCGCTTGGTGCGTTTAATTCCGCACTTTGGAAAACCTCGTGGATTTTTCTGCTCACCATTCCGCTTTATTACACAGGCTCAATAGCAATCAGAAAAAAGAATCCGCTGATTTTTTGCTATCCCGCAGTTGTTATTATTGTGTATTTGCTTTGCGGATTTTATGCCGGTTTGTGGCATCCTTTGTGGATTCTTTGCCACAATTCCGATTTATTATATTGCATCAGGGTATGCATATAAAAACCATAAGCGCAAATAATCAATTTAATATTAAAGCTAAACCGCACGGAATATCGCATAACCGTGCGGTTTTTTTGTATGTAAACTGCTGTGTAAACAGAAGTTGCGCCCTGTGTAAACCAAAGTTGGTGGTGATTTTTGCTGCGTTTTGATATCCTTGAATCACGGCAAAGGAAATGCCGCAAAATCAATTATCTATTATGGGAGAACACAGTAATGGCAATTTACAAAAAAGAACATTTCGGAATAGCAAGAAAAATAGTTTCAAATATGACCTCTGAAAGCTGGGAGCAAATCCCGCATATGTCTGCAAGCTATGAAGCAGATGTAACAGATTTTCTTAAGGAATGTAAAAAACTTAATGCAGGCTCAAGTGAAAAGATAACTATAAACACGGTTATGATGAAGGTTATATGTGAGGGCTTAAAGGCTGCGCCGAAGATGAATACAACGCTTGATTTTAACAGAAATCTTGTTAGAGGCACTTTAAATTATCATGATCAAATTGATATTTCAATGCCCACAATGCTTTCAACGGGCGAGATGATGACTCTTAATATGCACGATATGGGAAACAAAACGCTTGAGGAAATGGCGGCTGCGGTTAACGACATAATCAGGCGCGCCAACAACAGCGATATGAATGAGGTTATGTTTGAGGTGTCTATGGACAACACTGTAAACGGGTTGAAAAAAGGCAAGCTCAAGCAAACCCTTTGCCGCCTTTTCGGCTCTAAGATGCCGGGCAAGCATAAGGTTCACACTCTGTCGGGCCAAGCAAAGAAAGATTATTATGCAATCCCCGAAAAGGACAGGCTCACAAAGCATGATATCGAGCAGGGCACAACCACTGTTTCCAATCTTGGCTCGGTGTGCAGAAATCAAAAGGGAATGTGTATGCTGCTTGAAATTATTCCGCCGCAAACAACGGCGTTTGCCATCAATGCCGTTCAGGAACGCCCTGTTGTTGTTACAGATGAATTCGGATGCAAAAAAATTGAAATTCGTTCCATTATGCCGATAACGATTGCTGCGGATCACCGCGCGCTTGATTTCGGCGATTGTGTTCCGTTTTTGAATAAGCTTGATGAGATATTTGCAGATCCTCAAATCATTTATGAATGGTCGGGCAGGGATATCGGCAAGCGGAAAATTGGAAGAGGCGTGCTGATAATTTATATCGAAATTTAATTCTTTGCGGCGGTGAAATAATTTGCCGCGGCAAATGAAAAGCGAGCAGCGGGAATTTTCCTCGCTGCTCGCTTTGTTACTATATTGTGCTTTGTTGCGCTTAATAAATCAGTTGCCTAATGTGAAGGTGTATTCAAGATAATGCATATTATTTTCATCGGTGTTGTCGTAAAGCTCAAATACAACATCGCTTGTTTGGTCGTTAAGCGTGTAAGCCCTCTTAACCTTTGATGTGGCGCCCGGCTCGGTTGCAGTGGTGTCTGCAAGGTCGGTGTCATCGCTTGTGCCGAGAACTGTCCTTATTAGTGTGTTATCGTTTTGCTTAACGATTGTGTAAAGCGCCGAATCAAAATCAATTGCTGTATCCGAATTGTTTTTGAAATAATATGTAACAAGTATTGCCGGTTTGCCGTTTGCATCTGTTGTTTTTGAAACATCGGTAACATCGCAAACGAAATTGCCAAGCTCGTCGCCGTCTACAAGATTATCTGAATTGTCGCCGATTGCATCGGAAATGTAGGAATCAAGCTGTTCGGGATTTTCGGCAATCTTAGTTGCGGCCACGCCGCCGATAACGCCGCCGATAACGCCGATAACAATATTTAAAATAAAGCTTACAAGTGCGCAAATTCCGCTCACTTTGGCTGTTTTGGGTCTGTCGTTCTTTTTGTGAGAAAAATTATAAGGCCGGCAATCGGAATGAAAAAGGAAAGAATGGCAAGGCCAACGCTTGCTTTTTGTTCAACGGGCTGCTGCGGCATGCCGTAAGGCGGCACCTGCGCGCTGTTTTGCGGAGCGTAATATGCCTGCTGAGGCGGAGCTTGGTAGCCGGGTTGATTATAATTGCCCTGCGGTGCTTGGTTTGCCTGCGGAGCATAATATGCGCCCTCCTGCGGGGGAGTGGTGTAGCTTTGGCCCTGCGGCTCTGCGTAGGAAGGTGCGCTTTGCGCTCCCTGAGCAGGCTCGTTGATTTGCTCGGGCTTAGGCTCACTTGCAGGCTGAACTTGCGCGTTTGTATTCGGTTGCGGTGCGCCGCCGGATGTGGTTTCGGTGTTGTTTAAATTGTTTTCGTAATCAGCCATAATGCCAATCTCCTTTGCTGTTGTTAAAATCATAATACCATATATTGTGTTATGATGTCAATAAAAGTTATATTTTGTATTTGGGAAATGGTAAAAGAACCGTAATTCTCTTTTTGCTTTAATTGATTGCGCCGCTCATTGTGAGATATTCGTCAATATAATCGCCGTCCGCTTGATCTTCGTTGTTGTGAATTTCAACATTGATATCGCGGTCCTTGCTATCAAGCTTGTAAATAGCCTTGATTTCGGCGGTTTCGCCGGGAGCAAGCGTTTTGTTGAAGGTTATATCCGCTGCGCCCTCTGCCGGCAGGGTTTCATAAATCGGTGAACTGTTTTGGTAAACCTTCACATATAATGCCGATAAAAAGTTTGCGGGGTATTCTGAATTGTTCGTGAATTCGTAGGTTATCACAACAGTGTCGTTGCCTTGGTAATCCTTGGCGTATTCGGCGCTTTTAACAATGCATTTGTAATCGGAAATTGTGTCCGTCACCAAATTTGAGTCCGTTTCGTAAGAATAGTAATCGGTGTCGTCGAAAAAATCGTCAAAGCAGTTATAAATGGTTTCCGTTGCGAACAGCATTACCACGCAAAGAAGCACATAGGCGATTATTCTGGTGATGTAGCTCACAAGCGCGCATATGCCGCTTGCTTTTGCCGTTTTCGGGCGGCTTTCACGCTCCACAAGGAAAATGATAAGCCCTGCAATCGGCACGAAAAACGAAAGCAGCACATACCACACATTTGCCTTTTGCTCAATCGGTTGAACGGGGTAAACGCCGGCCGGCGGATAATAAGCTGCCTGCTGAGCAGAATAAGCATTTCCTTCAGGTGCGCTCTGTTGGCCCGGCTGAGCGTAATAAGCGTTTCCGTCGGGTGCTCCCTGAGGACTCGGCTGTGCCTGCCGTGGGTTAAAATATGTTCCCGCTTGCGGATTCGCATAATACGCCGCTTGCTGCGGATTGGCATAGCCCTCGCCGAAAGCCGCTTGATTTTGGCGTTCGGTAAAGTTGTTTTGATTTTGAATGTTTTGGTTTTCTGCGCCCGATTCGGCTGTCGGTTTGTTTGTTTGATTATTATTTTCGTAGTCGGCCATGGTGCCAACCTCCTTACTGTTTATATAAAAAGTATATCATACGGAATTTAAGGCTGTCAATTGCCGCGGCGGCACGCAATAACCGCCGAGGTAAAAAATATAATATGAAATTTGTGTATGTTGCATAGGCAAATCGAAATATATTTCAATCAGTGTGTTTTGGCACGAGCATTTTATTGAAGCTTCATTGTGAATACGCTGAAGTCTTTTAAATTCGGGCAATAATAAAAAGCATCACAGTCGGTCGTCATTCGGCTTTATCGTCTGTGATGCTTTAATAAAATATTTTTTGTTATTCCTCGTGCCAGGGCAGTTCAATAACGGTCGGTTCGTGGTGAACGGCAGGAAGATATTTTTCTATAATATCTTTTGTTTTAAATTTTAGGCTTGATGTGTTCACGCATGGGTGGCAGCCGAAGGTTTCATCGTCAAACACGGCTCTGTCAACCACAAGGCGAACACGGTTTTCGCTGTCGTTCATAAGCCCCATAATTGAAACCGCACCGGGTGAAATATTAAGGAACTTTTCCATATATTCGGGTGATGCAAACGAAAGGCGAGAGCAGCCGAGCGGAGCCGTAATGTCTTTTGTTTTAAAAGGCTTGTTGCCGGGCATTATCAAAAGGTAAAAATCGGTTTTTTGCCTGTTGCAGAGAAAAAGATTTTTGCATATCAGCGTGCCCAAAACGGCGTCTATTTTGTTGCAGGCCTCCATTGTGTCTGCCGGCTCATGATCAGTTCTTTCGTATTCGATTCCAAGCTCGTCAAGAAAATCGTAAACTTTTATTTCCTTTTCAAGTCTGCCTGTTTCGTCTTTGGGTCTGCCCTTAAATAATTCCATTTTTATTCCCCGTACATATAATTTGTTGCAAATATAAGCTTGCCGCCGCTGTAATATGTGCGCGGCACTCTTCTTGCAATGCGGCAAGGCAGTTCATAATTGAATGAATATGCCGCCTCTGAAACCTCTTCCATGGAAAGAGTTAAGCCACCGTCTGTGCCCACCAGAGTAACCTTATCCTCAAGCTCTGCTTCAATGCCGGAAACATCAATCATAAATTGATCCATGCAAACTCTGCCGATAATCGGCGCAAATTTTCCGTTAACAATAACCTTGCCTTTATTTGAAAGGCAGCGTGGATATCCGTCTGCATAGCCAACGGGAACAGTCGCAACCTTTGTTTCTTTTGTTGTAACATATGTGCCGCCGTATGATATTTCTCTGCCCGGCTCAAGTGTTTTAATGTGCGAAATATGCGTTGTCCATTGCAGGCATGGCTTGATTGAAAGAAGGCTTTTGTCAACCTCGGCAGAGGGATAAAGCCCGTAAAGAATTATTCCCATGCGGCACATATCAAAGTATTCGTCAAAGTTCATTATTCCGGCCGAATTGTTAATGTGCTTAATCGGTATGTTGATTCCTCTTGCCTCAAGCATTGAAACAAAGTCTTTAAAACGCTCTCTCTGTGCTCTTGCCTTTGAAAGGCTTGCTTCGTCCGCCGTTGCAAAGTGGGAAAACAGCCCTTCTGCTTCAATTCCGGGCAGCTTTGCTATTTCGGCGCATAAATCGGCGCTTTCTTCGTTTATTTGGAAGCCGATTCGGCTCATTCCCGTATCTATGCAAAAATGAAATGCAACAGTTTTGCCTTGGCGCACCGCTTCGTTTGAAAGTGCCTTTGCATCATCATAATGAAAAATCGGCACTCGAATATCGTATTTAACAATTTCGCCGAACATTTCGGGTGCAACCCAGCCTAAAATAAGCACGGGCGTTTTGATTCCCGCTTTTTTAAGCTCGATTGCCTCCTCAATGCAGGCAACTCCGTAAAAATCGCACTTGCTTTCCAAATGGCGTGCAAGCGCAACCGCGCCGTGGCCGTAAGCATCTGCCTTTATAACGCAAAGCAGCTTTACGCCTTGCGGCACCTTTTTTCTTGTGTTTTCAAAATTATAGTCAACAGCGTCAAGATCAATCGCTGCCTCTGTTCTGTAAAACATTATTTGATCACCTCTGAAAGCGGAGCCTTTTCAATTCCGCTTTTCACGAAAGCCTCGTTAAGGCGTTTAACAAAATCAAGCGCTTTTGCGCCGTCACCGTGAACGCAAACAGAATGAGCCTCAATTTCAATTTGTTCGCCCGTATAGGCTTTCACCTTGCCGTCTGTTATCATCTTGATAACTCTTTCCATGGCTTCGTTTTCATCTTCAATCATAGAGCCGGGCAGGCTTCTTTTGCGCAAAGATCCGTCTGCCTCATATGCACGGTCGGCAAAAACCTCGCTTGCATATTTTAATCCTCTGCTTTTTGCTTCGTTGATCATTTCCGAGCCTGAAAGAGCCAAAAGAATCAAATTTGAATCAAAATCTTTGATTGCCTCAACAACTTCAATTGCAAGCTCGCGGTTTTTTGCCGCTGCGTTGTAAAGCGCACCGTGCGGCTTAACATGGCTCAGCTTAAGCCCTCTTGCGCAGGCAAGCGCAGATAAAGCACCAAGCTGATAAAGCATCAAATCATAAACTTCGCCGGGCTTTGTTTCAATCGCTGTTCTTCCGAAATTTTCTCTGTCTGCATATCCAGGATGAGCACCCAATGAAACCTTGCTGTTTTTGCAAAGCAAAACAGAATCAGCCATTGTGTGCAAATCTCCTGCATGAAATCCGCAGGCAATGTTTGCGCTTGTGATAAGCGGAATTATATCTGCATCGTGCTTTGCGCCCTCACCCAAATCGCAGTTTAAATCTATTTTAAACATATGCCACCTCTGCCAATATTTTGGCTTTAATTTTTTCGTCAGTATTTAAGGCTTGTGTTTTTAACATCGGTTATAAACATATGCCCCGGTGCGTGAGTTATCGCAATAGGAGGCTTGCTGTTCATAACAGCGTTTTGCGGCGTAACCCCGCAAGGCCAAAAAACAGGAACCTCGTTGCTGTTTATTGTAACACTGTCTCCATAATCGGGCAAGTGTATGTTTTTAATCCCTATCTGCTCAGGGCAGCCTATTTGAATGGGTGCGCCGTGAACTCTTGGCATTGCAGCCGTAACATTAACTGCCTTAACCACCAAGTCATTTGGAATCGGGCGCATTGAAACCACCATGTTGCCGCTGAAAGCGCCGGCGCTTTCAAGTTTAATGCTTGTGTTAAACATAGGCACATTTTTGCCTTCTTCAATATGGCGAACGGGAATCCCGGCCTCCAAAAGCTCTGCCTCAAACGAAAATGAGCAGCCTATTAAAAAATAAACAAAATCATCCTGCCAATAATCGCTGATGTCGCAAACCTCTTTTTCAAGCACGCCGTTTTTCCATATTCTGTATTTGGGAAAATCGGTGCACACATTTGCGCCGCTTGCCATGCTTTTAATTAACGGAGAGCCGCAATCGCCAACCTCAAGAATCGGGCAGGGTTTTGGATTGCGCATACAAAAAAGTAAAAAATCATATGCCTGCTCTTTTGGCAAAATGCAAAGGTTTGCCTGGGCATAGCCGTTGCACATTCCGGAAGTTTGCCCCGTGATTTCACCGTTTCTTATCAATTTGCGAACTTCGCTCGGCAATGCGTTTGAATAATTCATAATTTATCCTCACAAATTCAGTTATATTATTTGCCTTTTATTAAAATCTTAAGTCTTCAAAAAAACGCTGTTCTTCCTTTGCCGCAGCTTCGGCCTCGGCAAGAGAAACCGGCTTGAAGCGAATTGTGTTTCCGGGCTTAGCCTGCGCTAAAAGCGGAAGGTCGGCAGTGATTACGGTTATCGGCTTTGCGTATCCGCCTGTTGTTTGCCTGTCTGCCGCCAATATTATCGGCTGGCCGTTTTTCGGCACCTGAACAGCACCGAAAGCAATGCCGTCAGAGATAATATCGGGCGTGCTTTTGCATTTAAGTGCAGCTCCGCTGAGGCGTATCCCCATTCTGTCTGCTTCGGCGGAAACCTTGTATTCCTCCGAAAAAAGAGTTTCAAGTGATTTTGAAGTAAACATATCATCCTGCGGACCCAAAACGCATCGCAGGGTTATTTCGTTGGCGTATTCAAATTCGGGAATTTCGCGCCGTTCTATATCGCTCGGTATGCCGCTGCCGAAAATCTTAATCTCGTCACCGCTTTTCAGTGCTCTGCCATCAAATCCGCACTGCTTCAGCTTCAAATCCGTTGAACGGCTGCCGAGCATCTGAGGCACATCTATGCCGCCGCTTATTGCAAGATAGGCTCTTGCGCCGCTTATTGCTTCTCTCATCGAAAGCACATCTCCGGCTTTGATTTTATATGCTTTGTTGGTTTTTATAGGCACGGTGTTTATTGCTGCTTTAAAATGCGCGCCGGACAATGCAATTGCACAATCTTCTCTGAAAAGAGCTGCAATTCCCGTGTATGTCATTTCAAGCACGGCGTCGTTTGGGTTGTTTCCGATAAGCAAATTCGCTGTTTTTGCGGCTTTCAAATCCATTGCACCGCATTGGGGAAAGCCAAGGCTCATGCCGCCGAATCTGCCGCCGTCCTGCACCGTGGTAAACAGTCCGGGGCGCACAATCAATATGCTCACAGGCGCACCTCCCCGATATCTGCTTTGTATTTTCCGCTTTCAATAAGCTTTTCTATTTCAAAAAAGTCGTTTTGCGAAACGGGCTCAAATTTTATGCAATCGCCCGCACGGTAAAGAATGGGATCATCGGCCGATTTATCATAAACCTTAATCGGCGTTTTGCCGATAAGCTGCCAGCCGCCCGGTGAGCTTATGGGATAAATTCCGGTTTGCTCTCCGCCTATGCCGACGGAACCGCTTGGAATTGAAATGCGCGGTGAATCAAGCCGCGGGCACGAAATTCGCTTATCCATGCCGCCCAGATAAGCAAAGCCGGGCAAAAATCCGAGCATATAGATGAGATATGCTTTTTCGGAATGAATAGCAATAACCTCTTCCTTTGAAAGCCCGGTGTGGCGGCAAACCGTTTCCATGTCCGGCGCAAAATCGCCGTCATAGCAAACGGGTATTTTAAAAAGCCTGCGTGCTTTTTTGCCGGATGCCTTGATATGCTTTATAATCCTTTTTAATTCGGGTATCAGTTCGTTGTGAGATATTATGCAAGAATCATAAATAACAGTGGCAGATGAAAAAGCGGGTATAAATTCAATGATGCCTTTGATTTTTTTTTGCTTTGCAATCCTGACAAATTCGGTTACACATGAATTTGCCGCTTCACTAATCTCGTTTGAAAAGCAAACCGTAACGGCACCGTCACCGCATTGTAAAAACGAATATTTCATTCTGTGAAAAATCCTTTTTTTATTGTGTTTTTAAACCAATCATCGGTTTTGTCTTCAACCGTTGCGGGATATTCAATAAGTGCCTTCATCATTGAAAGCATCGGAATGTTTATGCTTTTTCCGATTCCGTCAATATAAGGTCTCGGCTCGCCGTACATATCAAGCATGCCTACTGCCGCCGCTGCGTCCATTGCCGCCGATTGATCCTCTTCATTATGCAAAAGCTGCGGCTTGCCGATTAAAAATGCGGTTGCCGCCATAAGTGCATCGCAGCCCCAGTCCGAAACGGTTGCCGTTATTATGTTGTCTGCCGCGCTGCTTGCAAGTATTCCGAAGCCCGTGCCTGCCTTGCAGCCGCCGAGCTCGGCATACGGCACATATTTGCGGATGTGATCTTCAATGGCGGCCATGCCTATTTCATTGCCTAAGTCGCCGATTGAAAGATTAAATATGCCAAGCTTTTGGCAACGCATAAACAAAATATCAAATTTTGCTTCAAGATCGGATGTGTTAACGCCTACAGCATTGTGGTAGTAGCCGTTTTTATTTCTGCCCGGAGCCTCTATGCTAACAACGGCACAAGGCTTGCCGTGTGATAAAATCTCGTCGCATTGTGCCTCGGCTTCATCGTCTTTTTTTGTGAATTCAACAATGCAAACCGTGTTGTCTTCGATATTGTCAATATCGTCTGTTGTTTTGAAATAAAGCACATTGCTGATTGCTTTTATTGCTTTTTTGCATTGCTCCGGTACAATCATAACAGGCTTTGCTCCGAATGCTTTCATTAAAAATCTTGCAAAAACGCAAGATGATATAATACCGTCTGTTTCGGCCTCGTTCCAAGGGTGCAGCACAAATCCCGTTAAAATAAACACCTTTTCGCCCTTTTTTATGTTTGCAATAAGCCCTTTTGCCGCATGGGTCGAAATCGGCTCGCCCGTAAATTTGCGTGCGCCTGCATATAAAATTCTGCAAACGCCGTATCCTCTGGGATCAAGATTCATAAGAGAATCCAAATTGCAGCCAACATTATATTCCGTTAACTCAGATTTCGTCAGTGTGTGCATAATAAATTCCTTTCGGCGGCATAGACCGTTCCGTAAAACGGCTGCTTCCGCTGTTAGCCTTTCCGGCCACGTTTTTAATGCTTTTCGAGCAGCCTGTTGTGGCCGGACAGACTGCTCGTTTCTTTAAAACCGATTTGTGCACAACTCAAGTTGCGCATTTTGATTATTGCGTGTTAAGCAGGCTTTATTCCGCAGCACATTGTGCTTCAAAATCAGCAACAAGAGCATCTTGGATTTTCTTAAGCATTTCGGGTGCTTTTCCGCCTACTGCCTTGCCGTCAACCGTTTTTACCGGAATGCAGAAGGAACCGGTTGAATGAACAATTATTTCGTCTGCATTCATAAGCTCGTCAAGCGTGTAGTCTCTTTCCTCTGTTTTGTAGCCGAGCTTTTCTGCAAAAGCAAGCAGGCGAAGCCTTGCCGTGCCGGGTAAAACTTTATCATCAAGCTGATGAGTAATAACGCAGCCGTCTTTAAAAATTGAAATATTTGAATGGGCGCATTCCGTTACAATATCGCCTCTGTGGAAAATTGCTTCGCTGCAATTTGCTCTTTCTGCCGCCGTGGCAGCAAGGCAAGAGGGAATAAGATTAAGCGTTTTTGCATTGCAATAATAAAAGCGCTTATCTTCATATGTTATAACGTCAATAGGCTTATATGTATCTGCAACGGGGCAGGGAGTAAGCGTTATCCAAAGATTAGCTTTAATGTCTTTTGCATATATATCTTTGCCTGAGTCCGCTGCCTCTTGTAACTTGCATATAAACGAATTGATCGCCGTCGTCAACCTTGCAAACAAGCTCTTTGAGCAGCTTTTCAAGCTCGCTTCTCTCAATCGGCATATTTATATCAAGAAGTTTTGCGCTGTTGTAAAATCTGTTTAGGTGAGCATCCAAATCAAAAATTTTGTGGTTGTGCGAATATGTTGCATCGTATATGCCGTCGCCAAACCAACAAACTCTGTCTGTCATCGGAATTTTCATATCCTCTATGAGTCCGTATTCGCCGTTGTAATAGCCTAAATTTTTCATTGATTATCTCTCCTTAGTCAAATATATATGTTCGTGAAATAAAAAAATGGGCATGGCGCAAAAAATGATTTGCTCCGTTGCCCATCTGTTCTCTATTTTAATACAGGTTTGTTAAAATGTAAATATATTTTTTCGAATTTTTTGTGCTTCACAATAATATTTTTTATAAATCGGCGTCAAGCTCAATCGGGCAGTGGTCGGAACCGAATATTTCCGTGTGTATTTCCGCTCCCGTTAATTTGCCGTTAAGCCTTTTTGATGCCACAAAATAATCTATGCGCCATCCCGCATTCTTTTCTCTTGCGTGAAACATATAGCTCCACCAGCTGTATATTCCTGTTTTTTCCGGATAAAAGAATCTGAAAGTGTCTGTAAATCCGCTGTTGAGCAGCTGTGAAAATTTGCTTCGTTCTTCCGGAGTAAATCCTGCGTTTTTTGTGTTCGTTTTTGGGTTTTTCAAATCTATTTCCGTGTGCGCCACATTTAAATCGCCGCAAAAAATCACGGGCTTTTTTGCATCAAGGCTTAAAATATAGCTGCGAAAGTCATCTTCCCATTCCATTCTGTAATCAAGCCTTGCAAGCTCACGCTTTGAATTGGGCACATAAACCGTGCAAAAATAAAAATCTTCAAATTCAAGAGTAATAAGCCTGCCCTCATTATCATGCTTTGGCTTGCCCATTCCTAAGGAAACGGAAATCGGTTTGCGCTTTGTGAAAATCGCCGTGCCCGAATAGCCTTTCTTTTCCGCATAATTCCAATATGCATAATAGCCCTCGGGTGCAAATTCAATTTGCCCTTCTTGCAGCTTCGTTTCCTGCAGGCAGAATATATCCGCATCTGCGCTTTCAAAAAAATCCATAAAGCCTTTGTTCATGCAGGCACGCAGCCCGTTAACATTCCAGCTGATAAATTTCATTTTCTTCATCCTTTCGCGTGCGGTGATAAACTGCGGCAAAATAAAAATAAGCTTTGTTCGATTGCAGCTCGCTAAAAAAGAATAACATATTGCAGCGCTTTGTGCAATAAATTTTGCAAAAGCACTTGACATTATTTCTGTTTTTGGTATAATAAACAGCGTTGAGCCGATACGGCGAATTCGGAAGTATAGCTCAGCTGGGAGAGCATCTGCCTTACAAGCAGAGGGTCACAGGTTCGAGCCCTGTTACTTCCACCAAAAAAAGGACTTTGCATTTTTGCAAAGTCCTTTTTTGTGCCTAAAAACTTTTTTGGAATATGAGCCGCGTTTAAATGCGCTTAACGGTGGTGCATACATATATGCTTTTATTGAATTATTCACATAAAAAGAAAGCCGCTCATGGGAGCGGCTTTCTTTTATTCAATGCTTATTGAGCCGGAGGAGGGCAATTTCTTAGCCTCCGCCTTAGGCAAGGATATTTTGAGGATACCGTCTTCATATTTTGCGCCGATGTCTTCGGGCTTAACATCATCGCCTACATAAAAGCTTCTGCTGTTAGAGCCTACATAGCGCTCCTTGCGGATGTAGCGGCCTTTTTTGTTTTCGGTTTCTTTGTCGATGCCTTTTTCGGCGGCAATCGTCAAATAACCGTTTTTAAGGTCAACCTTGATTTCGTCCTTCTTGAAGCCGGGAAGATCAACATCAAGCTCGTAAGTGCTTTCCGTTTCTCTGACATCGGTTTTCATCATGTTTTTAGCATGCTTGCCGTACAAGGGGTTGCGGCGTTCAAAACCGGACATTGAATCAAATACATCGTCCCACATATCATCGAATAAGTTTTCACCGAAAATGCTTGGTAACATAAATCATTCCTCCATTCAACTTTAGCTTTCGCTCGTAGCTGCGGATTAAAATCCTCGGTGGCGAGTTGCTACCTGCCGATTCGGCGGTGAACTTTTTAAGAGCTTTGCACTTTAGCTGTTCTGTGCTTTCCGTGCGCCTCTCTTTCAAGTTCATCTTCATTATATGCACGAAAATTAGCACTGTCAAGAGGAAAGTGCTAATTTTACTTTTATTTAAGCTTTTGTTAACATCTCTTGCAATAATTCGGAAAAATACTTACAAAAAACAAGCTTTGTGAAATTTTGAGTGGAATTGTTGCATATAAAGTTAGGCACGCATTAGTGCAAATCTTACGAAAAAATCAAAATTAGCCTCTTTCAATTGAAATAATCGGAGTTTTGTTTTAAAATCGTATTATAAATTTTTTATTGGAGCGATTGTTATGATAACTCTTAAAAATACCGAGCTTCAGCATGTGACGCCGGAAAGCGTCGGAGTTAAAAGCTCTGCAATCAAGGCTTTTGTGGATGAGATAAACAGCAAAAAGCTCGGTCTGCAAAGCTTTACGATTGTGCGCCACGATAAGGTTTTTGCTCAGGGCTTTTGGAAACCCTATGCGGCCGATATCCCGCATGTGCTTTATTCCATGAGCAAATCAGTTACCTCCACGGCAGTGGGCTTTGCCGTTGACGAGGGCTTGATAAGCCTTGACGATAAGGTGTGTAAATTCTTTCCGGAATATTTTGCCGCAAAGCTGCCGATAAACAAGGCCTTAACCGTGCGTATGCTGCTTACTATGCGCTCGGATAAATTTATAACCGTGTTTGACGAAAAAGGCGGTAAGGATTGGATTAAGCAGTTTTTTGACGCCGGCTATATGATGCCGCCGAATACCAAATTCAATTACATATCAGAAAACACCTTTATGCTTTCCGCAATCGTTTCAAAGGTTACGGGAATGAGCGTTGCCGATTATCTTTATCCGCGCATGTTTGCTCCGCTCGGAATCGAAAAGCCGTTTTGGGAAACGGACGGAAAAGGCAATAATGCCGGCGGTTGGGGGCTTTATATGAAGTCCGAGGATTTGGCGAAATTCTTTTTGCCCTATATTCACGGCGGCAAGTGGACAGACGGCACTCAGCTTGTGCCTGCCGATTGGGTTAAGGAGGCCACAAGCAAGCAAACTGCCTCGGTTAGCGACGGTTATATTGATAATATGTGCGGCTACGGCTATCAGTTTTGGCGCAATCCCGTTGCAAACAGCTACCGGGCAGACGGCTTATTCGGTCAGCGCTGTTTCATGTTTCCCGAATATGATGCGCTTGTTGTGCTCAACTGCGGCGAATCCGAGGATTATAAAATAATGAAAGTATTTTGGAAATATTTTCCCGAATGCTTTGAATACGGCGCATTGCCCGAAAATGAGGCGCAGCATGCCGAGCTTTTGAAAACGCTTGATTCCTGCTCTGTTTTGGATTTGCCCGCAGAGCCGAGAAATCCCGAAACGGAAAAGGCGATAAACGGCAAAATCATTGAGTGCAAAACCAATAAATACACCTCCGTTATTTCTATTTCAGTGCTCAATATGTTGTTTAACAAGCCGGGCTTTATAAATCAAATGAGTTTTGATTTCACCGAAAACGGCGTTAATTTCACCTGGCGCGAAAAGGAAGAAACAAACACGATTTTTGCCGGCATGAATGGGGAATACGGCGTAAGCGATATGCATCTCTGCGATTTGCATTATCATGCATATTCAAAAGCCGCATGGCAAAGCGACGGCACACTCAAGCTTTGGATAAGGCCTGTTGAAACTGCGCATGTGCGCCAATTTACCTTTAAGTTTGACGGCAATAATGTGCAAATCAAAAACGATATGCAGCCCAGATTTGAAGAGCTTGCAATTTATAATATGACCTTTTTGGGCATGCCCGTGCCGCATGATTTTGAGGGCACGGTTGAAAAGCTTGTGCATGATTTGGGGCTTCCGCTTGTTGAACCGGATTTTAAAGGTGTAATTAAATAAAAAACGCGCGGTGGGGGCCGTGCGTGACAAAAGTTAAATAAGGGGTTTATATAAAGAACGCCGCCTGCGGATTTTACCAAGGCGGCGTTCTTTAATAATTATATGTTGTTTTCGGTCGAGTGCAAAATATCAGCCTTTTAAGCTATAGTCGCTTTTCAGCTTTGCGATAAATTCTGCGAGGCCGTTCGGGCATTCCTTCTTTTGCAGGGCAAGTGTGCCGTGCGTGCCAAACATAAAGAAATAATCTTCTTTCGTTTCGCAAATCGCTTTTAAAGTTTTGTATTCTATTTCGGAGGTGCCCGCGCCGCTTACTTCGGAAAGCTTATCCTCATAAAAGCGGTATTCGCTGTGTGCTCTGCCGTTTGACTGCATATAAGCATATGTTTTTTTGATTGCGGATTTAACGCTGAAATAAAATGTGCCCGCAAATGCGGCCGCCAAAATCAGCCCCAAAATTATGCTTGCCGCGCCGATTTTGTGCACCCATGCGGCGGTGAAAAGCACAATCAGCACTGCCATTATCACTATGGCGATTATGAAAGGCTTTGATCTTGAAAGCACTTTTCTGTTCATTCTTTCAAGCACTTCGGGCGTGTAATCCGTTTTTGCCGTGTAAAGTGGTTCCATATTCTCACCTTAAATTATTCGGGATATTTTAAATCCTCTTTTTTCCAATCCTTGATAATTTCAAGAAATGCCTTTGCCTCTTCTTTTGCAAGGGCAAGGTTATGGTCTGTGCAGTTGCCGCATTCTTTCATTGTGGCGCCGGGAATAACGCCCCAATAATCGGCTATGAATTGGAATGCCTCTTTGATAAGGTTAATCGAATAGCCGTCTGAAAGGGAGCGGGTAAGGAAATAAAATCCCGTGCGGCAGCCCATTGGGCCGAAATAAATAATATTGTCGCCGAATTCCGTGTTGCGCACATAGGTGGCAAAAAGGTGCTCGATTGTGTGCATGGCGGCGTTGCTCATAACCGGTTCTCTGTTTGGCTCTCTCATTCTGATATCGTAGGTGGTTATATCGTCGTCAATTCTGCTGATATAAATGCCCTTTGTTAATTTGTTGTGGTCGATTTGAAAGCTTGGAATTGTTTTCATAATAAATGCCTTTCTGCCCGAGTGTGTTTTCGCGCCGCCGCGGGCACACGGCGCGTTATTGAAACGGGAGGCTTTATTTAACTTCCGTTCCCGTTAAAAACGATAAATTGCCCGTAATATCCTTTCCGCAAAGGCCAAGCTCGAATTTTTTAATCATATCAAGCGCGTCTTTTTTTGAAAGCTCGTATAAATCAAAAAAGCTCTGCCTGCTCTCCTTGCCGGAAAAGGGTGATTTCCATGGCCTGTTATTTATATTAACACATTTGAAATCGTTTTCCAAGTCGTCGTTTCTGATAAATGATGAAATTTTAAAATTATTCGTAAAAGGTGCGGCAAGCTTTTCCGCTTTTGAAAAAAACGCCGCCTTTTTTCCGTTTGCGTCCGTTAAAAGGCGCTCGGCGTTTTTTAGTGTCCTCAATCGCAAATTCCGCGTCACGCGCGGTGATTTGCGGCGGCGCAAAGGCGGAGGAAGCGGCCTCAAGCATTTTGCCTATTTCTTGCTTTTCCGTTTGTTTGAAATTAAAGGTTTGCGAAGCGTCAAAGCCGCGCGGCGATTCAATGCCCGCTTTCCTTTGCAGCAGCACGGAATCAAGCGCAAATTCAATCATATTGTGCGCCGAATTCGGGTTCAGCTTAGGGTGCTTGTCCGTCAGTCTGTTTTGCAGGTAATAGATATACGGGTGGCAATTTCTGTCTGCCGCGTAATGCAAAATAAAGCCGTAAGCATAGCTTTTTGCGATATCCGGCTCGGTGCTTGCTTTTATATAATCGGCAAAGCGGTCAAGAATATCGCCGAATTTTGCACGGTGCATCGCAGAGCCTGCGGCGCGAAGCGGCTTTCCCTTTTGCCAGGGAAACGTTCGGTGAAAAAAGAAAATGTCCGGCCCCTGAGAGCCTATATACACTGCATTTTCGCATAGCTTAAATCCGCTTTCTGCGGCAATGCGGTGCAAATTGCTCATTTCTTCGCTTGCTAAAATGTAATGAGTGCAAAATGCCGGCATTATTTCATCTCCTCAATCAGCTTTTCCATATCCGGCGGGAAATCACATTCAAGCGTGATTTCCTTTCCCTTTACGGGGTGGGTAAAACAAATTGCCTTGCAGTGCAAAGCCTGCCTCGCGATATCGGCGCGTGAACCGCCGTATAAATCATCGCCCGACAATGGGTGACCTATATTTGAAAAATGCACTCTGATTTGATGGGTGCGCCCCGTTTCGAGATTTATTTTAAGCAGCGTGTATTTGCCGTTTGTTTTTATGCTTTCGTAGTGCGTTATCGCAGAATCGCCGTCCTCAAAAACGCCGCGTTTTATAATGCTGTCGCCAAGGCGGCGAATAGGTACGTCTATTGTGCCTTTTCCCGCTATTTCGCCGCACACAACGGCGTAATAATCCTTTTTTATTTTGCCTGCAAGCTTTGCCGCGGCAAGCTCGTTTTTTGCTGTCAGCACTATTCCGCTTGTGTCCCTATCCAGCCTGAAAACGGCGCGAAAGGCCGAATCACGCTTGCCTTTCATATAGTTTGCAACGGCGTTTGAAAGTGTGTCGCCCCTATGGTTGCGGCTTTCGTGCACAGGCATGGCGGCAGGCTTGTTAAGCGCCAAAACATCCTCGTCCTCATAAATAATATCAAGCGGCAAATCGGCCGGTTTTGGCATTGTGCCCTCGCTTTTTATGCATATGGTAAGCTCGTCGCCGCACTCGATTTTTTCAATGGCTTTTGCAAAAACACCGTTTTTCATTATTCCGTTTTCGGTTTGCTTTAATTTTGTAAGCAGGGCAGAGGAAACCCCGAAACCCCGCAGATAATCGCGGATTTGCATGCCCGCGCTTTTTTCATCAATCTTAAAAGTTATAATTCGCATAATAAAATTATACATCATTTTAAATTTAAAGCAATACCCGTTGAAATCATAATTGTTTTATGCTATAATTTTTGATAAATTATTCAGTTGCAGCTGACGGAAAGCACGCAAAATTGTCCTGACCGAAAGAGCAGCTTATTATTGCGATTATGCTTAATTTGCCGCGCTTTTGCGCGGCTTTTTTGTTGCCTGTAATTATTAAGAGGGAGAGATGTTTTTTTGGAAACTCGTGTTGCCGTTATCGGCATTATTGTGGAGGATAAAAGCAGCGTTGCCGCGCTGAACGAAACCCTTTCGCAATTCGGCGATTACATAATCGGCAGAATGGGCGTGCCTTATCACAAAAAGAATATCAGCGTTATTTCGATAGCGGTTGACGCTCCGCAGAATGTTATAAACGATTTGGGCGGCAAAATCGGCAGGCTTTCGGGCGTTTATGCGAAAACGGCTTACGGCAATGTGTGATTTGCTGCTTCAAAAGCTTAAAAGCGGCGAGGAGCTTTCGCAGGGCGAATATCTTTATTTGATAAAGCACCGCACCGAGTGTGCCGAAAGTTTTTGTAAAGCCGCCGCCGAGGTTAGGAATAAGATTTACGGCAGGCGGGTTTACATTCGTGGGCTTATAGAATTTACGAATTATTGCAAAAACGATTGCTTTTATTGCGGCATAAGGCGCGGCAATTCAAATGCAGAAAGATACCGCCTTTTGCCGGAGGAAATTTTGACCTGCGCCGAAAACGGCTATGCGCTCGGCTTTCGCACCTTTGTGCTTCAGGGCGGGGAGGATTCTTATTATTCGGATGCTTTGCTTTGCGATATCGTGGGGCAAATCAAAGCGAAATACCCGGATTGCGCCGTAACGCTTTCCGTTGGCGAACGCAGCTTTGAAAGCTATAAAAAGCTGCGCCTTGCGGGTGCGGACAGATATTTGCTTCGCCACGAAACAGCCGATAAAAGCCATTATGAAATGCTGCACCCGCCGCAGATGAGCTTTGATAACCGCGTTAAATGCCTTTATGATTTGAAATCACTTGGCTATCAGGTGGGCGCGGGCTTTATGGTGGGCTCACCGTTTCAAACGGAGGATATGCTTGCCAAGGAATTGATTTTTCTGCGAAAGCTTCGCCCCGATATGGTGGGCATTGGGCCGTTTGTGCCGCATAAGGACACGCCCTTTGCCGATATGCCTCAGGGCACGGCGGAATTGACTTTATTTATGCTTTCGCTTATAAGGCTCACACTGCCTTATGTACTGCTGCCCGCCACCACGGCACTCGGCACAATAGACCCACTCGGCAGAGAAAAGGGCATAAATGCCGGGGCAAATGTGCTTATGCCGAATCTTTCGCCGCGCGGCGTAAGAAAAAAATATATGCTTTATGATAACAAAATCTGCACCGGCGATGAGGCGGCGCAGTGCATTGAATGTTTAAAACGCAGAATCGAAACCACGGGTTGCAAAATCATCACCTCAAGGGGCGATGTTCAAAAGCCGCAGGCAAACGGTTAGGCAGAAAGAGGGAAAAATGACAGAATATAATCCTAAATCATTAAAAGCGGAGGAGTTTATTAACGACGCCGAAATCAGAGCAACTCTTGCTTATGCCGATGAGCATAAGAACGATTTGGAGCTTGTTGATAAAATCATCGAAAAGGCAAAGCTCAAAAAAGGGCTTACCCACAGGGAAGCAAGCGTTCTGCTTGCGTGCGACGATAAAGAAAAAATCGCAGAGATTTATGACCTTGCCGAGCAAATCAAAAAGGATTTTTACGGCAACAGAATTGTTATGTTTGCGCCGCTTTATCTTTCAAATTATTGTGTAAACGGCTGCCTTTATTGCCCATATCACCAAAAAAACAAGCATATCGCCAGAAAAAAGCTCACTCAGGATGAGGTTGAAAAGGAAGTTATCGCGCTTCAGGATATGGGGCACAAGCGCCTTGCAATCGAAGCGGGCGAGGACCCTGTCAACAACCCCATCGAATATATCCTTGATTGCATTAAAACGATTTATTCGGTTAAGCATAAAAACGGCGCTATCCGCCGTGTGAATGTTAATATTGCCGCCACCACGGTTGAAAACTACAGAAAGCTTAAAGAAGCCGGAATCGGCACATATATCCTTTTCCAGGAGACATATCATAAAGAAAGCTATGAATATCTGCACCCAACGGGCCCCAAGCATAATTACGCTTATCACACCGAGGCTATGGACCGCGCAATGGAGGGCGGCATAGACGATGTGGGCATCGGCGTGCTTTTCGGGCTTGATAAATACCGCTATGAATTTGCGGGGCTTCTTATGCATGCCGAGCATTTGGAGGCCGTGCACGGAGTAGGCCCTCACACAATCAGCGTGCCGCGCGTTAAGCCTGCGGATGATATTGATCCCGATGATTTTGATAATTCGCTCAGCGATGAAATGTTTTGCAAAATTGCAGCATGCATCAGAATTGCTGTGCCTTACACGGGCATGATAATTTCCACCCGTGAAAGTCCCAAGGTGCGCGAGGAGATTATTCGCCTCGGTGTAAGCCAAATCAGCGGCGGCTCAAGAACCTCCGTGGGCGGTTATTGCGAAGAGGAAAGGCCGCATGATACCGAGCAGTTTGATGTTTCTGATAACCGCACACTTGATGAAGTTGTCAATTGGCTTATGACGGCGGGGTATATCCCGTCATTCTGCACAGCCTGCTATCGCGAGGGCAGAACCGGCGACAGATTTATGAGCCTTTGCAAATCGGGCCAAATTCAACTGCTGCCATCCGAATGCGCTGATGACCCTTAAAGAATTTTTGATGGATTACGCAAGCGAGGATACCCGTAAAAAGGGTGAGGCGCTTATTGAAAAAGAAATTGATAATATCGGCAGTGAAAAGGTTAAGCAAATCGTGCGCGAACGCCTTGTTAAAATCGAAAACGGCGAGCGCGATTTCAGATTTTGATTACGGCTCTTATTTGCCGCGATTTGATGCTTTTTATTCAAGATTTTGCAAGAAAGGAAACGGATTATGGGCTTGAATGATACTCCTTCGGGCGAAAGAACGCATATCGGCTTTTTCGGCGTGCGAAATGCAGGCAAGCAGCCTCGTAAACGCCGTTACGGGGCAGGATATCTCCGTGGTAAGCGATGTTAAGGGCACAACAACGGACGCCGTTAAAAAGGCTATGGAAGCTGCTGCCGCTCGGCCCTGTTGAAATTATCGATACTCCGGGCATGGATGATTGCGGCGCGCTCGGTGAAAAGCGTGTTGCCGCGGCGGAAAAGGTTTTGCGCCGTTGTGATATAGCTGTGCTTGTAACCGTTGCGGGCGCGCCACGCTCCGAGGCGGAAACGGATTTGATTTCGCTTTTCGGGCAAAAGAAAATTCCCTTTGTGATTGCGGCGAATAAGGTGGATTTGCTTGCCGCCGTTCCCGAAAACGAAGATAATATTGTTTATGTAAGCGCGCGTGAAAAGGCTGGTATAGAGGCGCTCAAAAATAAAATCGGCTCGCTTTCCGGAAATGAACCGAAAAGAAAGCTTGCAGCGGATTTGGTTTTGCCCGGCGATTTTGCCGTGCTTGTTACACCGATTGATTCCGCCGCGCCAAAGGGCAGAATGATATTGCCTCAGCAGCAGGTGATCAGGGATGTTATCGATGCCGGCGCCGTCGCAATCGTTGTGCGTGAAACAGAGCTTGAAGCCGCACTTACCGATCTCGGCAAAAAGCCCGCAATCGTTATTACGGATTCGCAGGCTTTCGGCGTTGTAAACAAAATTGTGCCGCCCGATATTCCGCTCACCTCGTTTTCGATTTTGATGGCAAGGTATAAGGGCTTTTTGGGCACGGCGCTTAAAGGTGCGGCCGTTATCTCAACCCTTAAAGACGGCGATAAGGTGCTTATCAGCGAGGGCTGCACGCATCATAGGCAATGCGATGATATCGGCACGGTTAAATTGCCGCGCTGGCTCGAAAAATTCACCGGTGCAAAGCTTGAATACGAATGGAGCAGCGGCGGCGGCTTCCCGGCAAAGCTCGGCGAATATAAGCTTGTTATTCATTGCGGAGGCTGCATGCTCAATCAAAAAGAGCTTGAATACAGAATGAATCTCGCAATCGAGCAAGGCGTGCCGTTTACGAATTACGGCACGGCAATCGCATATATGAACGGAATTTTGAAGCGCAGTGTCGCTCCGCTCCCTGATGCGGATTTTTAGGCAGATAAAATAACAAAACCCCGAGGCGATGAACCTCGGGGTTATTTTTGTGCGCTTATTTTTCAAACGAAACAATAATTCCGCCGTTTGAAGCGTAAAGCGAATTTAAGCCGCTGGCTTTTAAAACGATTATGTCATCTGCGGCATATCCCGTCACGCTTTCAAGCGTTGATTTAATGCTCTCTGCCTTTTCTTGGCAGCAAACATGGCTGATAATGCATTTTTTGCCTGCCAAATCGCAGCCTTCCGTGTCCTTGGCAATAAGATTTGCAAGCTTGGTGAGCGCGCGCTTTTGGGTTAAATCCTTGCCGGCAACGGAAATGTTGCCCTCGCCGGTGCGGCGGCAAATCAGTTTAACGCGAAGCGCCTCTATCACATTTGCGGCAAGATTGAAAAGCCTGCCGTTGCCCTTTAATGCATCAAGGCTTTCAAGGCAAAAATATAGTCCGCAGCCGTTTTTGCAATAATCCTCAACAGCCGAAACAACCTCCTCAAACGGCATGCCGCCGTCTGCAAGCGATTTGATTTTATGCGCCATCAGCGTTTCAATTCCGGAGGTGGCAAGCGAGTTGAAAACATGGATTTTTTTGCCGTTTTCATTATCTTCTTTGTAGATCTCCACACCCTGAACGGCGCTGTTGTAGCTGCCGCTGAGCTTATCGGTGATGGTTAAGATATAGACTTCGTCAAATTCACCCTCGCACGCCTTTGCAAACGCTTCGGGGGAGGGGCAGGCGGATTTTGCAAGCTCGCTGCTTGCCGTCATTCTGCCGATAAAATCATCTTGGTTGAAATCGGCATTGTCCATAACAATATAATCGCCGATTTGCAGGGTAAGCGGAACCGCTTCAAAATTGCTCCATGCTTTCATATCCTCGGATATATCGCAGCAGGAATCAACAACTATTTTATAAGCCATAATAAAAGTCCTTTTCAGGTAATAATTTCAATTTATTATAACCAAAAGGTGGTAATGTGTCAATCAATTTAAAAATCGTTTGCAATTTGTTTAAGAAAGATTTGCGATTTTCTTTGCATAGGCGATTTGTGTGTCAACGGATTCGCTGCTCGGCCCGCCCGCAACTTTTCTGTCTGCAACGCATTTTTCAAGGTTTATCGCCGTGTAAACCTCATCGTCAAACAAATCGCAAACCTTTCTGTATTCTTCAAGCGGCAGGGTTTCAAGCGTTAAGCCTTTGTCTATGCAAAGTGCCACAAGCTCGCCCGTTGCCTTGTAAGCATCTCTGAACGGCAGCCCCTTACCGACGAGATAATCTGCGCAGTCGGTTGCATTTATAAAGCCCTTTGCCGCGGCGGCACGCATATTGTCTTTGAGCACGGTCATTGTGTCTATCATCGGTGTGAATGCGGTGAGACACATTTTAACGGTGTCAACGGCGTCAAATATTGCTTCTTTATCCTCCTGCATATCTTTATTGTATGCAAGTGCAATGCCCTTCATCACGGTGAGCAGGGTTGTTAAATCGCCGAAAACCCTTCCGCTTTTGCCTCGAACAAGCTCGGCTATGTCCGGATTTTTCTTTTGCGGCATAATGGATGAGCCTGTTGAAAAAGCATCGTCAAGCTCAACGAATTTAAATTCCCAGCTGCACCACATAATTATTTCTTCTGAAAATCTCGAAAGATGCACCATTATAAGCGAAAGCGCACTTGCAAGCTCAATGCAAAAATCACGGTCTGAAACGCCGTCAAGTGAGTTGAGGGTAATTCCGTCAAAGCCAAGCTCTGCGGCAACGGCTTCGCGATCAAGCGGATAGGTGGTGCCGGCAAGCGCGCCTGAGCCGAGCGGGCAGTTGTTCATTCTTTTTTCCGTGTCCTCAAGCCTGCCCAAGTCCCTGCAAAGCATTGCTGCATATGCCATGAGGTGGTGAGCAAATGTGATTGGCTGTGCGCGCTGTAAATGTGTGTAGCCCGGCATAATCGTGTGCTTGTTTTCCTCTGCCTTGTTGCAAATAACGCCGATAAGGCCGCGCACCTTTTCTTTGATTTCACCGATTTCTTTGCGCAGGGTAAGGCGAATGTCAAGCGCAACTTGGTCGTTTCTTGATCTTGCCGTGTGCAGCCTTTTGCCCGTTTGCCCAAGGCGTGCGGTTAATTCGCCCTCAATAAAGGTGTGGATATCCTCGGCTGTCATATCTATTTCAAGCTTTCCGCTTTTGATATCGCTCAAAATTTCCTGAAGCCCGGCGATAATCTTGTCGCTTTCGCTTTTTTCGATAATGCCCTGTGCGCCCAGCATTGCGGCATGCGCCATGCTGCCCTTTATGTCTTCCTCAAACATTCTGCTGTCAAAGCTTATTGAAGAGTTAAAATCGTTTGTTTCCTTTGCAAGCTCTTTTTTGAACCTGCCTTTCCAAAGCTGTGCCATATAAAATTCCTCGTATAATAAAATATAGGCGTGCCCCCGAAATCGAGGGCGCACCTTGGTTTAAAAGCTTTTGCTTATCAGTCGATGTTCCTGTTTTTATCAAGCAAAGCCTTAACTTTTGTGGAAAGGCCGAAAAGATTGATAAATCCTGTTGCGTCTGCCTGATTGTATGCGCCGCCGTCGTCGCCGAAGGAAGCAACATTTTCATCATAAAGAGTGTAGGGCGAGGTTACGCCGGCATTCATAACATTGCCTTTGTAAAGCTTCAGTTTAACATCGCCCGTAACGGTTTCCTGCGTCTTGTCAACAAATGCGTCAAGCGCCTCGCGAAGGGGGGAGAACCACATGCCGTTGTAAACAAGCTCGCCGTATTTTTGAGCGATAAGCTTCTTGTAGTGTGATGTGTCGCGGTCAAGCGTAATCATTTCAAGCAGCTCGTGAGCTTTGTAAAGGATTGTGCCGCCCGGTGTTTCATAAACGCCGCGGCTCTTCATGCCGACAAGCCTGTTTTCAACAATGTCAAGTAAGCCTATACCGTTTTTGCCGCCGAGGTCGTTAAGTGTTTCAACAATTTCAAGTGCGTCCGTATCCTTGCCGTCAATAGCGGTGGGAACGCCTTTTTCAAAATGAAGCGTGATGTAGGTTGGCTCTTCGGGAGCTTTTTCGGGCGCTACGCCAAGCTCAAGGAAGCCGTCTTTAAGATATTGAGGTTCGTTTGCCGGGTTTTCAAGGTCAAGACCTTCGTGGCTGAGGTGCCAAACATTCTTATCCTTTGAATAGTTTGTTTCGCGGTTGATCTTAAGCGGAATGTTGTGAGCCTCCGCATATTCGATTTCCTCTTCACGGGATTTTATGCTCCATTCACGCCATGGTGCAATGATTTGCATTTCGGGTGCAAGAGCCTTTAATGCAAGCTCAAACCTAACCTGGTCGTTGCCCTTGCCCGTGCAGCCGTGGCAAATTGCGTCTGCGCCCTCTTTGATTGCGATTTGTGCAAGTCCTTTTGCAATGCAGGGGCGTGCGTGTGATGTGCCGAGCAGATATTCTTCGTAGTCGGCGCCGGCTTTAAGGCAGGGCCAAATGTAGTTTTCAACATAATCTTTTTTAAGGTCAAGCACATAAAGCTTTGAAGCGCCCGTTGCGATTGCCTTTTCCTCAAGGCCGTCAAGCTCGGTGCCCTGGCCCACATCGCCGCTAACGGCGATAACCTCGCAGTTGTTGTAGTTTTCTTTGAGCCACGGGATGATGATTGATGTGTCAAGTCCGCCGCTGTATGCAAGCACAACCTTTTTAATTTCCTTAGCCATTTTTTTGTCCTCCGTATATAAAATGTGTGGTTTTTCAGCCTGTCGGAAATCGGCTTTTTTCGCCGTGTTTCCTGTAACTATTCTCATTTTATATCACGAAAAAACGATAGTCAAGCGCTTTATTGCATATTTGTATAAATATACAAAAATGGCGTATAACAGTTGCATAAAATGTATAAATTTGCACATCTGCATGAATGAAATAATCTCTCATGCCATATTTTAATGATAATACCGGCTTTCTTATGCTAATAATATTCACATGAGACTACAAGTGTTCAATTGTATTGTGAATAGAAAGCGTAAAACATGCAATAATGTGACGAATGTAAATTAAAACATCGTCAATATAATGTTGACACTTTATAAATATTGTGATAATATTATGGCGTATTTAATAATACTGTAAATGGGCGTAGTGAACCCATTTGCATAATTATGTAAATTTTTGAGCAAATCATGCGTTCTTTCCCAAGATGATTGGTCAGATTCATCGGCCGGATGATGCATGAAGAGTTCGCAATTTATATGAGGAGGAGAATTTATGAAAACAAACAAATTTACAAGATTGCTTGCAGTTTTGCTTTCGGTGCTGATGGTGGCTTCAAGCCTGCCGTTAGTTGCTAATGCCGGAGACACACAAACAGGCACAATTTCGCAATCCGAGTCTGTTCTTGTTTGCAACAAAGATCCGCAAGATCGTGTAAACACCACAAAGGGCTTTAATATCATTAACGACAGCGGCACAGATAATGTTACCGTCGGCTTATGGAATTACAAGTTCAGCTCGCTTGAAAGTGTAAGCAGCGCAACGCTGACCGCAAGTCTTAAAGATTATGCGGCGATTAATGACAGTCAATCGCTTTCCGTTAAGTTTTATTACTTAAATCCCGCAGATCTCGGTTCGTATATTACCGTTTCCGGCGGAAAGAATTATACGGCTTCGTTCACAACCACAAAGTCCGATAATCAGGCTATGACCGTTTCGGATATTGAAAGCGAATTCGGTGTTTCGCAAAGCAATTTTATTAAAGAAATTCCGCATTCAACATCAAACGGAAATTATGACCTTGATGTTTCGGCAGCATTAAATACTGCTATTGCCAACAATTGGTCGGGCATTACCTTTATGGCAATGCAAAGCAGTGAGCATGTCGGCGGCGTGGTAAACGGCACAGACAACGGTTGGTCGGATCAGTGGTTCACACTCGGAAATATCAATTGGAGCCGCACCTCGGTTACAGCCGATGAAATGAAGGCTTTGCTTGATGAATATCAAAATATGATTGAAGGCTGCACACCGGACAGCTTCTATACAAACCTTAAAAATTCCTACAATGCTTGGATAAAGGCATACAGAACTTATATCTGCGTTGTTGCAGGCACTCTTGATGCCGACTCAAGCGATATGGGCACTCTTTATATAAATCTTAAAACCGAAATGGATAAGATGAAGTCTGCCGGCAAATGGTCGCTTGATAAAGTTAAATCCACCATGCAAACAAGCGTTGATCAATATTCTTCAGCGCAGCTTGTCGGCGGCGATGAAATGGCAAATGTTCTTTATTACGCAGGTATCAGAGGCCAAAAATCAAATCAAACGGATATTTATTCCGGCTACACTTGGCCCAGTTCAAGATATATCCGTGTAAGCGTGCAATACGGCCCCGCTGTTCTTCTTTATGACGGCACGGGCGACAATGTAGGCTTCCCGATTTCAATGTGCACATATAAAATCAGCGGCTCCGATAACAGTTCAAACCGCGCAAGAGCCCTTTGGACGACCAGCGAAGGCCTCGGCTTTAAGCACAGATGGCACGGCTGGACGAATAATGAAGGCTATCAGAATGTTGAAAGCAACAGCTATGTTGGTATTGAGGACGGAGATATGAATTCCGCTTCAGAACCAAACAGCTCTTGCCGTTATTCAACAACACTTTATTTTACGGGCGACAGATCTTCGTTTGATGACAGCTGCATGAAGGTTTACGATCAAGTCGGATTTAAAGGCCAATCGGCATTTGAAACCGGCCACTACGGCACATTCGATCTTAAATCCCCGATTTATGTTCTTAACTATGCAGCGTTGCTTGATGAAATCAAAAAGGTTGATTTCACAACCCTGCTTCAGTATCAATCAAGCCAAATTCAAACAATGCTCGGCAGACTTGATGAGGTTTCCTCTTATGATGTTGCAGGCCATGTAACAGGCAAGAATCTTGCAACGGAAACACAAGAGGTTGCATCATTTATTGCAAATCAGTCACAGGGTATCAGGACGGCAACAACAGGCCTTTATTCAACAGATCAGTTTAAATATGATATAAAGGGCTATGTTGATGCGGCAACACTTTATGCTCAATATAAAGGTATATACGAAAATAATAATGCAGACGGCCAGTATAACGCAAGATTGTTTGCAAAATTTGTATATACTTATGAGCAAACCACAGAGCTTTTCGGCGATAAGTATGTTCTTAATGAAGAGCAGTCTCTTTCAACAACGGGCACCACTTATGCAGCGGCCCTTCAAGATGCCATCACAAAGTATCTTAAGCCCGCAACCGAAGTTGTGAATGATACTGAAATGAAAAAAATAATTCAGCAGTTTACCTTGCTTTCAAAGAATTATTATTCATCGGAAACGTATAACGCTCTCGAAACTCAAATAAATGCCTGCCTTGATTATTATCCAAACAGAGATTATTTGCAGATTATCACCCTTGATAAATCAGATGAAAGCCAGGCGATTTATGATGCTGCGCTTGCAAAGCTTAAAACGGCATGGGCAGGTCTTCGCATCACGGCAAACACTAAGGTTGCCGTAAACGGCGGCAATAATTCGTATAATGACCTTATTGCTTATGCAAATGCGTTTGACGGCTCAAAGTATAAAGACTTTGATGTTGCAACGTCTTATGTTGCAAAAGCAACAGAGTTTATGAACAATGTTCCGAATCTTGAATTCACAACGGAAGCCGATATAATCGGCCAATACACCGCAGTGCTTAAAGCTGCTTATGATGCATTTGCAAATCTTCAAAAAAGCTTTGCCGGCATTGATAACGGAACGATTATTTCAAGAACGACCGGCTCCACAAACGGCTCAAGCGGTGATGATGTTAAGGTTTACCTCAGCGGCGCAATAACAAATGCCGTTTATTTCAAAACGCTTAAGGGCTCTCAGTCTTTCACAACTCCATATAATCTTACCCTTGATAACTATTGGAGAAGTTGGGGCAAAACATCCGATATGAACTTCTTTGGCCTCGGCTTCGGCGCGCTTGGCAAAGATACTTATTCAAGCGATCAGGGCAAAATGGCTGTTCGCTGGAAAGAGGGCGGCGACTGCTTAAAGAGCACAAACTTCAATCTTTCTTCATATCATGATGCTCTTATGCAAACAAAAACAGGTGAGGGCACAACAAATAATATCACGGTTAAGGAATACAGCGGTCCGCACACAATTTTGGGCGATACTATCGTAACCGTGGGAGATATCGGAATTTCAAGCGCAACATTCACAACACCCGATATTTATGAATTGTTCCTTGTTTCGCAAACCGGCGAAACAAAGCAAAGAACAAATAGAGATGTTAAGCAAACCGTAACGGTTGTTGATGTTTCCGATTTGTTTGAAACAATCCAAAATGCCGCAAACACAATCACAAAGTCTCAAAGCAATAAATTCGGTTGCTACACCGAAAGCAGCTGGGCAAGCTTTATGAGCGTGTATAATGCAGCTATTGCCGATATGGATTACACAAATATGTCCACAGAAGATATTGTTGCTGCATCAAAGCAAAGATATGATGATCTCACAGCGGCAATTGCAGCGCTTGCTTATCAGGCAGATGGTTCAGGCCATGTATTTGTGGTTCAGGATGATAATAAGGAAGCTACCTGCACGGAGCATGGTTGGGATCACAGAATTTGCTCCGTTTGCGGATATGAAATCAATAGGTATGTTAATGTTAAGGGTCATGCCCGCAGATACAGATATAATGAAGACGGTGCAACTCATGTTGTTTATTGCGCTCAGGGAGATATGGAAGAATATACCGAGGATTGCGTAAACGACGGCACAGGCTTCTGCAGATATTGTAAGGGCGCTCTTTATGAGCAGGCGGATTGGTCGGCATATAACAATGCCAAAACAGCACTTGATGCTTTGCTTGCTTCCTCTGCAAACGGCGAGGTTAAATTCTCTCCCGCAGCTCTCACGGCAGCGGCAAGCGCAATAGAGTCTGCTTCATATTATAATTACACCCTTGTTCAGCAAAAAACTGTTCCGGGCACGGCAGATAATCAATCTGCAATCACAACTCAGGCAGCTGCAATTGAGCAGGCTGTAAATGCAATGAATGCAGGCAAGCTTGATTCAAGCGTTTATGATGCAAATGTTGAAAAGCTTGCAACTCTTAATGCGGATGCATATAACATTGCCGCAGTTAAAGCTGCAGTGAGCGGAATAACCGTAATTACCAACGTGCAGATAAACGGTAAAGAGTATGCGGGCTATGATTTTGATCAGTATAACACCGCACTCGGAACGGCACTTACGGAAAATACAATACCGTATAAAGTAAAGGTAATAGACTTTGAAGGAACAGAGCATTACCTTGTAAAGAATGCGGATGGCGCATATTCGTACACAGAAGATGCGGCGCAGGCAACGGAATTTGCATACGGCGATCTTGTAACGGCGCCGAATCCGAATTCAACAAATGCAAATGAGCTTTGCGCATGGGCGTCCAAAGAACAGCCTAAGAGCATAACGGATGCCGCATTCAGCGAGATGCCTTCAAAGTATCAAACAACATACAACAGCTACACATTTAATGTTCAGGGCTACACAGAACTTACCACCACATCAACGGCAACAAACAGCACAGACAATGTAAAGCTTACATTCGTTCTTGCATATGACGGCGTAGAAACAGGTAAGATTCTTGATATTCAGTATGTAACTGCAGGCCAAACCATAACGGTTGCAAATGTAGCCAATGCGCCCGAAAATATCCCGTTCTATGAGCTCGATACTTTCCTTGACAGCTCAACGGGTAAAGCGCTTAATAGAAGAGTTAAGTTTAATGAAAACACAAAGATTCTTGTAAACTACACACCGCTTGAAAAAGCAGATTACACAATCAACTTTGTTGATGAAGCAGGTTCGCCGATAGATACAAAAACGGCAAACTTCAATGAGCTTGTAACTCTTAAGGCAAACGGAGCAACGGCATATGTAAATGCCGATAACGGAAAGGTGCTCTGCTTCGGCAGTGAATATTCGTTCTATGCATGCCGTAACTTAACCGTAAAGGCAGTAAAGAGCACGAATGTTAAGGCATCGGTAGATGTAATATCCACACCGGTGCTTGACGGCTCAGGCAAGGTATATCTTGTAGGTTCGTTTGCATTGCCGCAGGGAGCAACAATAAAGAACTTCGGCTTTGTAATGGACGGAAATGCCTCGACGGCAACGGCAACAAATCTTACGCTTGCCGATGTGGATCAGGCAAATCAGATATTCAATTTGACTGCATCGAAATATACTAATTACGGTCAAAACGGAAATCAGTTCACGATAAGCTTTAATGCAAATGCAGGCTATCCGTCAGCAAACTATGTGGCATACGCAATATATACGGATGCAAACGGAAATGAATGCTATGCATATTCAAATGTAATTGCAAATGCAGCGATAGCATAAAAGGGAGGATAGAGAATGAAGAAAACTTATGAGGATCCGCAAATGCAGATAAGAAAGTATTCATTACTTCCTGCCGATGCAATAACAACATCGGGAACGCCGACGGAGCCGGGTAAGGACCTTACGGACGGCGACGATAAAGGCAATATCTTTGCATCATAACGCTAATCCAAAACACGGCAGCCCCTCATGGAGGGGCTGCTTTTTTGTGCTTAATAAACCGAGCAAGTTTTTCGTTTGCTGATTTCCCGCGTTGCTGTTGTGCAAAATGACGAAAAACGCATAAATCTAATTTTGCATTTAGCAAAACTGTGAAAAGTTTAAAAAATATTCATAATTGCCCGGTATTTCCTTGACTTTTAATGTTAAAATTTATATTATTTATATGAATATTATATTAGGCAAGGTGTGAAAAAATGCCGATTTTGCATGGCTTGCCGCAATATAGGAGGATGTTAAATGAAAAAATCTTTTCTTAAAAAGGTTTTGGCAGCTGCCATGGCAGTGTTGATGATCTCATCTTGCGTTCCGCTTTCTGCGTTAGCTGCTAATGAATTGTCCCTTGGCAATGAAAATGCTTTGAATACAAGCTATTATTCAAATGTTTTATCTAACGGCGACGATTTTATTGCCACTATTTTTGAAGGTGTAGATAAAAATAAAACGGTTACCATTACAAAAGGCGATACGGCTACCATTAAAGTCAATTCCGGTAAAGAAGATACAAGCACCAATACTGGTAAAATGACTTGGTCTAATTTATCAACCGGTTTGTGGCATTACGGCAATAATACCGATTATGCTTTAGGTACCGATCAGCCGTGGAGCATGACTTCAAGTGGCGGAAATGTTAGTATTGCTTCCTCGGGATTTGGCTCATCTGCTAAAGAGGGCGAAAATATGAATAAAGCTACTCAGGGTAAGGATACAATCACAACATATACTATCGATACATCAAATGCAATGCCAGGCAGATACACCCTTACTTTGAATTGGCGTTACCAATTTAAAAAATATGAAAGAAAAAATATATTTTCAAGTTATTATTGGTTCAATAAGAAAACCTACGAAAATAATCCCATTACATTTACTTTGGTTATAACGGAACAGCAAGCGGATTTTGCGGCACTTAAATCCGAGCTTGAAACATCCAAGAGCATTGTTGATAATAATTCAAGCCTTTATACCACAAGCTCATACGCGGCTTTTAAATCTGCATATGACACGGCAAATGATTTCTATAACACTAATTACGGAAATTATCCCGCTTCAAATCAAAGCAATGTAGATGCGCAAAAGGATGCTTTAGCGCAAGCAAGAGCAAATCTGATTTATAAAGCCGATTTATCATCGATAAATGCATTTTTAGCAGAAAACAAGGATTTGTATGAAAACGGCTTAGCTAAAAATGAATATACATATTCTTCAACACTCGCTTTCCAAACCTCCTATAAAACTCTTGCCGATTTCTACAATGCCATTTCGGATAAGGATGATTATTCAAAAGCAGATTTGGATAATAATCTGGGCACAAAGTTAAAAGATGCCCAAGATGCAAAAGCGGCTCTCGCAGCGGTTGCAAACTATGAGGCATATAATGCCATTGTAGAAGCCGTAAAGCAGCAGGATATGAATCGTTCACTGAAAGCTATATCAAGAGCAATAGCTCCGTATACGGCTTAATCGGTCAGTACGGCACAAACGCCTCAAGCGTAACCTTTAATAACGGCGTTGCAAACGGAGTAACGGAAACCACTTCAACAGACGGCACTGCCTCAACGGCATATGTAAATGTAAACGGCACTGTCTGGAAGAATGCAACTCAAACAGAACTTGATCATTATGTCGGCGCTGTTAAAACAGAACTTAATTCTGCACTCGGCGATACAACCGGCGCAAAGAGAAATGCTTACACCGTAACCGTAACCGAATATACAAATGATGTGGCCGGAACTCCGAGCCCCACAACAAAGTATTTCGGCGATAATTTCTCGGTTACGGGCCTTGATTCAACTGTTACCAAGATAGTTGTAAACGGTAAGGAATTCCCGGCAACAGATAGCTTTACGGTAAGAATTCAGTCAAATACCGATATTAAGGTGTATAAAACGGATAATGCTTCTCTTGCAGATAAAAAGGCAGTTCAGGTTCAGGATATTTACGGTAAGTCCGCACAGGCATATTATCTTGATTCAAATGCAACTGTTGTGTTTAACGGAAATCAGTTCACCTCCGGCTCTGCATCTTATCAGGCTCAGGAAATCGGCAGCTATGCGTTTGTTAAATGGCAGGTAAACGGCAAGGATGTTGCTCCCGGGTGCAACAATGGCGGTTTCCGAAATCAACACAATCAAACCCGTATATAAGGTTTCAACAGAGAAAACATATAATGTAACACTGGACGAAACAGCCGTTGAAGCTGTAAACACAAAGAATATCTATTACGATTCAAAGGTTGTTGTTAAGCCGCAAGACGGCGCAGCTGCATTGGCGGCAAAAATCGGCGATGCATATTATGTGGTAAACTACGGAGCCGGTGAATACACATTCTATGGCTGCGGAGATGTAAATCTTTATTCAGTAATGCCAAGCGGAAACGGCTACACGGTAAAAGGCGAAAGCCTTGATGCGGCAACAGCCGAAAAGGTGAAAGAGCAAAAGCCGTTTGTTTGGTCCGTAAAAGATGATAACGGAACAAAGCTAACAACATATTCAACCTTCAGTAACGGCACAAAGATAATCGAAGCCGGCACAATGTATTATGTAAGCGAAACCGCACCAAGCGAAGAAAGCTTCAAATTGGGTAATGAGGGAGTACGCAGCGTTGCGGCAAAGAATCCGAATGCCGAAAGCTCGCAGTATTGGCTCGGAATAACATATGGAAGTAAAAAGCTTTACACAAGAGCATATGTAAAATATGAGGCAACGGTAAACGGAACAACCGTGCAGGTAATAGATTACGGCAATATCGTATCGAATGCGAAGTAAGCAGAGGGAGAATGAAATGAAAAGAAAATATGAATCTCCTTTTGCGGAGATAGAAAAATTCAGCATAGCCGATGTGATTACAACATCGCAGGAAACAGGCGGCGGTATCGGAGGCAACGGCGAAAATATCGGCCTTGAGGACGAGTTTACCGGAGAGCCCATAAACGGCTAATCAGTAAAAAGGCAGAGCATATGCTCTGCCTTTTGTTTTTAGAGGCCATAGAAATTCAAGCTTCTGATAAATCTTATTGCTAAATAATAAGGCTTTTCTTTTTGCAAAATTCAGACTTGCTTTGCAGCGGCAAAACAGCTTTATTTTTCTTTTGGAATTTGTAAAATGATTCCCCGTGGGTTGACAATTATGTTGCAATCTGTTAATATTAAACCGATATTTAAAGGCTTTGAAAAAGAGGAGTATTTTTCCGCTTGCGTTCAGAGAGCAGCCGGTCGGTGCAAGGCTGCGGCAATGAAAAAGAAGGTAGCTTTGGAGCCGGTGCGGTGAGTTCAGTAGCCGTGCACGCACGCCTGCGTTATGGGTTTAAGCGGCATTTTTATAATGCAATTTGAGTGGTACCGCGGAATTTCAGCTTTCGTCTCATTATGAGGTGAAAGCTTTTTTATTTATAGGAGTTGAAAATATGGCAAAGGATCTTGCAAAGCAGTATGACCCCGCAGAGGTTGAAGACCGCACTTATAAATTTTGGTGCGATAAAAAATACTTCCACGCAAAGCGTGAACCGGGCAAAAAAACTTACACAATAGTTATTCCTCCCCCAAATATCACGGGCCAGCTTCACATGGGGCATGCTCTTGATAATACTCTTCAGGATATTCTTATCAGATATCATCGTATGGCAGGGTACGATACATTGTGGCTTCCGGGCACGGATCACGCTTCTATTGCAACGGAGGCGAAAATTGTTGAGGCAATGCGCAAAGAGGGCCTCACGAAGGACGACCTCGGCAGGGAAAAATTCCTTGAACGCGCATGGAAATGGAAAGAGCAATACGGCGGCAGAATTATAGAGCAGTTAAAGAAAATGGGCTCCTCATGCGATTGGGACAGAGAACGCTTCACTATGGATGAGGGCTGCAGCAAGGCCGTTAAGGAAGTTTTCGTCGGTTTATATGAAAAAGGCTTGATTTACAGAGGCAACAGAATGGTAAACTGGTGCCCGCATTGCAACACATCAATTTCCGATGCCGAAGTTGAATACGAAGAACGCGATTCAAACTTTTGGCATTTGCTTTACACGGTTAAGGAAACAGGTGAAAAGCTTGAGCTTGCCACAACCCGCCCCGAAACAATGCTCGGCGATACTGCCGTTGCAATCAACGGCGAAGATCCGCGTTATGCGCATCTTCACGGCTGTCATGTTATTTTGCCGCTGCTCAATAAGGAAATTCCCATTGTTTGTGACGAGCATGCGGATATGACCAAAGGCACCGGTGTTGTTAAAATCACCCCGGCTCACGACCCGAACGACTTTGAAGTTGGCCTTAGGCACAATTTGCCTATCATCCGCACCTTTACCTATGACGGCCATATGACCGGCAAGGCAGATAAAGAAGCGGCAGACGAAATTATCAGAAGCGGCAAGGCAACGCAAAACGAGCCGGAGGTGCTTGATTGCGGTAAGTATGCCGGAATGACAACGCTTGAAGCCCGCAAAGCAATTCTTGAAGACCTTGAAGCCGGCGGCTATATCAAGGAAATCGAGCCTATAAAGCACGATGTGGGCACCTGCTATCGCTGCCACACAAATATTGAGCCTATGGTTTCAAAGCAATGGTTTGTTAAAATGGACCCACTTGCAGGCCCTGCGATTGACGCCGTTGAAAAGGGCAACATCAAATTCGTGCCCGAACGCTTTAAAAAGAATTATATGAACTGGATGCGCGGCTCTCGCGATTGGTGCATTTCGCGCCAGCTTTGGTGGGGCCACAGAATTCCTGCTTGGTATTGCGACGACTGCGGCGCAACAACCGTTTCAAAGCAAGATGTTTGCACCTGCCCGAAATGCGGCAGCGAAAATGTTCACCAGGATCCCGACACGCTTGATACATGGTTTTCCTCCGCTCTTTGGCCGTTCAGCACACTCGGCTGGCCCGATGAAACAGAGGATTTGAAGCATTATTATCCAACAAACACGCTTGTTACGGGCTATGATATCATCGGTTTTTGGGTTAGCCGCATGATTTTCTCAGGCCTTGCTTACACGGATAAAGCACCGTTTGACACCGTGCTTATCCACGGTCTTGTGCGCGATGCTCAGGGCAGAAAAATGAGCAAATCGCTCGGCAACGGCATAGATCCGCTTGAGGTTATAGATCAATACGGCGCAGACGCGCTCAGATTTACTCTTGCAACAGGTAATTCACCCGGAAACGATATGCGCTTTTCGGACGATAAGGTTAAGGCTTCGCGAAACTTTGCAAATAAGCTTTGGAATGCCGCAAGATTTGTGCTTATGTATCTCGGCGACGATTATGAGTATCCGGGCTTGCCCTCTGAGCTTGCAATTGAAGATAAGTGGATAATTTCTAAGGCAAACACCCTGGCAAAGGATGTTACGGCAAATCTTGAAAAATACGAGCTTGGAATCGCAATTCAAAAGCTTTATGATTTTATTTGGGATGTTTTCTGCGATTGGTATATTGAAATTGCAAAGATTCGCCTTCAAAGCGGCGAGGGTGCAGAAACCGCAAAGGCAGTTCTCGTTTATGTTCTTACCGATATATTGAAATTGCTTCATCCGTTTATGCCGTTTATCACCGAAGAAATTTACCAGGCAATTCCGCATGATTCCGAATCCATAATGATTTCTAAATGGGTTGAATACGATGAGGCACTTAATTTTGCCGCCGATGAAGCAGAAATGGAAAAAATTATGGAGGTTGTAAGAGGTATACGCAACCGCCGCTCGGAAATGAACATTCCGCCGAGTAAAAAAGCTGCCGTATATGTTGAAACGGCAAACGAAGAAACCTTCGGCAAGGGCGTTGAATTTATCAAGCGCCTTGCTTCTGCAAGCAGTGTAAGCGTTGCTGATAAATTCGGCGATCTCGGCAATGTCGTTACCGTCATTACGGCAGACGCCAAAATTTATATTCCGCTCGGTGATCTTGTTGATTTCGAGGCAGAGAGAAAGCGCCTTGAAAAAGAACTTGCCGCCGCTCAGGATAAGCTTGATTTTATTAACAAAAAGCTTTCAAATCCCGGCTTTGTGAATAAGGCACCCGAAAAGGTTGTTGCTCAAAACAAGGAGGATGCGGCAAAGCTTGCCGAAAAAATCGAAAGTATTAAAAACTCTATTGAAACTCTCGGAAAATAATTAAAATTATGGATTTTAACACAGCTGAAAATTTCATAATAAACAAGCAAAGCCTCGGCATTAAGCCGGGGCTTTCGCGCATAGAAAAATTGCTTCGCAAAATGGGCAATCCGCAGGAAAACTTAAAAATCATTCACATTGCCGGCACAAACGGCAAAGGCTCCGTTGCCGCAATGATTGCAAATGCACTTCAAAAAAACAGCTTTAAAACAGGGCTTTTTACATCGCCGTGGGTAACGGAATACCGCGAGCAAATTCAAATCAACGGTGAGTTTATTCCAAAATCCGATTTTGCAGAATATGTTGCGGCTTATAAAGATGCCGACGCCACGGAATTTGAGCTTTTAACGGCGATAATGTATAAATATTTTGCCGATGAAGCAGTTGATTATGCTGTTGTGGAATGCGGCATGGGCGGCTTGGAGGATTCAACCAACGCTTTTTTGCATCCGGAAATTGCCGTTATCACATCTGTTGCTATGGATCACATGAATTTCCTCGGCAAAACTTTGCCGGAAATTGCCGTGCAAAAGGCGGGAATTATAAAAAACAATTCTGTTTGTGTGCTTTATCCCAATCCGAAATGCGAGGATGTGTTTGAAAATCGCTGCACCGAAACAGACAGTCGGCTTATTAAGATTGCCGATTACGGCGATTTTAAGCTTAATAATTTAAAAACAGCCGAGGCGGCGCTTGATTTTTTGAATGTTAGAATCGCTCCTGTCTTACCGAAATTACCCGCGCGCACGGAAATGCTTGCGTCGAATGTTATGGTAGACGGTGCTCATAACGAAAACGGAGCAAACGCACTTGAAAAATCATTGCCGCATAAAAATATAACGGCCGTTGTCGGCATGATGGCGGATAAGGATTATGATTCTTATTTGCGTATTATAGCCCCGCATTGCAAAAAAATTATCGCAACAACGCCGTCCAATTCCCGCGCTTTGCCTGCCGAAAGGCTTGCCGAGGCGGCAAGAAAATACTGCGGCGATGTGTGCGCAGTTTCAAATCCGGAAAAAGCATTGCAGCTTGCGCGTAAAGACTTAGAATTTTTGCTTGTTTGCGGCTCATTTTATCTTGCCCGTGATTTAAGAAAATATTTGCTTTGATATCACAATTCGATAAATTATTCATATCCGCTTTGGTATATTTACTGAAGCGGATATTTTATTTTCAGTCAGAGGTTGATTTTATGAATGTAACGGTTGAATCAAGCGGCAATTTAATGATTGCTTATCTCATCGGCGAGCTGGATCATCATTCGGCAGGTGCAGTTCGCGATAAAATAGATTCTTCGATAAGCTGCATGAAGCCCAATCATCTTATTTTGGATTTTAAAAATGTTTCTTTTATGGATTCGAGCGGCATAGGCCTTGTTATGGGCCGTTATCGCCTGATGCAAAATCATCGCGGCTCGGTTGAAATCAGAAATGTGACTCCGCAAACAAAAAAAAATTATGGAGCTTGCGGGGCTCGGCAGAATTGCGGTCATTAACGAAATCAAAAGCAGTAAAAATAAAGAGGTATAAATATGGAAAATGAATTCAGGCTCACCGTCAGCAGCAAAAGCGTAAACGAAGGCTTTGCCCGTGTTGTTGTTTCCGCTTTTATCACACCGCTCGATCCCACGCTGGAGGAACTTGCGGATTTAAAAACCGCTGTGTCCGAAGCTGTAACAAACTGCATTGTTCACGGATATAAGGATAAATACGGCAAAATTTACATAAGCGGAAAAATATCGGGCGATGTTGTTAAAATCACAATTCGCGACAAGGGCTGCGGCATAGATGATATCGCCCGCGCCATGACTCCGCTCTTCACAACGGGAGAGGGTGAACGCGCCGGGCTCGGCTTCACGGTTATGGAAAGCTTTTGCGATAAGATTTCTGTGCGCTCTGCAATAGGAAAAGGCACAAGCGTTGTTTTGGTTAAAAAAATAGAGGGAAAATCAAAATGGTAAAATCCGAAAGGGATTTGATGATAGAGGAAAATCTCGGCCTTGTTTATTCGATTGCCAAAAGATTTGTCGGTCGCGGAATAGAATATGAGGATTTGGTGCAAAACGGTTGCGTCGGTTTAATCAAAGCGGTTGATAATTTCGATTTTTCAAAGGGCTACAAGTTTTCCACTTATGCCGTTCCCGTTATAATGGGCGAAATCAAACGACTCTTTCGCGACGGCGGTGCAATTAAAGTCAGCCGTTCTTTAAAAGAAAAATCAATTCGCGCGCAGTCGCTCAGGGATAAATTCGTTAAGCGTGAATTGCGTGAACCCACCGTCGGCGAGCTTGCTGATATGCTCGGCTGTGATATAAACGAAACAGCGGAGATTTTAAATGTTATAAATCCCATGATCTCGCTCAGCTCTTTCGGCGAGGACGGTAATTCCGAACTGGATGTTCCCGTTGATGAAGACGATAAGCTTTTTGATTATCTTTCTCTTTCCCAAGTGCTTCAAACACTTGATGATAATGAAAAAGCAATAATCGATTACCGTTATTATAAAGGGCAAACACAAACAGCCACCGCCGAGGCGCTCGGTGTTTCGCAGGTGCAGATATCAAGAAAAGAAAAAGCCGTTCTCCGAAAGCTTCGGGAACGGCTTGATTGAATATATTTGTGCAATTTATAATGTACTGAGGTCGTAAGGTGTTTTTTGGTAAACAAAGTAGTTCAGCCAGTTTGAAAATATCAAGTTCCCCGCGCTTTTCCAGTTCATTTTCGGCACAAGGTTGATATCGTCCTTCGGAAAATAGTTTGCGGGTTTTTTGATAGGCAGGCCTTTATCCAAATCTCTGAAATATTCTTTGGCAAGCGTATCTCTGTCGTATTCGCTGTGGCCCGTAACATAAAAGTTGCGGCATTCCATGTCGGATATAATATGAATTCCGGCTTCATCGCTGTATGAAATAATTTGTAAGTCTTTGACTTTGGCTATATCGCTCGTGCTGAGCGACCATTCACGCGATTGCGGCACATTGAAAACATCGTCAAGCCCGCGCATAAGCGGGTGGGTAACATCAAGGCTGTAATGCGGGTAAACACCGAAAAGCTTTTCTGGCAGCACAATAGGGTTGATATTGTATTTGTGATAAAGTGCG